>PVMJ01000194.1_pt1 | contig 751075 bp, 644 predicted proteins | sample 1853361 | NCBI WGS metagenome assembly PVMJ01 (sample SAMN08533506, study PRJNA380276) | Synthetic metagenome, whole genome shotgun sequencing project. | isolation source: mock microbial community containing genomic DNA from 20 ATCC strains | collected 2017
CAAGGCGCTGCTGAACGTGATCGCCGACGCCAAGACCAAGGTCTATGGCGACGCCGACCCGAGCCTGACCTACCAGGTCAGCGGGCTGAAGAACGGCGACAGCGCAGGCGCGATCCTCACCGGCGGGCTGAACCGTGCCGCGGGCGAGAACGTGGGCGTGTATGGCATCAACCAGGGCGACCTGGCACTGAACAGCGGCAACTATGACCTGAGCTATCAGGGCAACAACCTGACCATCACCAAGGCGCTGCTCAACGTATTCGCCGACGCCAAGAGCAAGCAGGTCGGCAGCGTCGACCCGGCGCTGACCTACCAGGTGAGCGGCCTGAAGAATGGCGACAGTGCCGGCCAGGTGCTCGCCGGTGGACTCGGTCGGGTGGGCGGCGAGGCGGTCGGCCAGTACGACATCCTCCAGGGCGGGCTCGCGCTTACCAGCGGCAACTATCAGCTCAACTACCAGGGCAACCTGCTGAGCATCCTGCCGCTGCCGGTCAATCCGGGCGACCTGGGCCAACTGGCGGCGTTCTCCGATCTGCGCGAGCTGCAGAAAGGGCGCGATCCGGATACCCCCGGGGACGCGGTCTACCGCACCACCACGCTGGAAAACCCGTTCCTCGAAAATCCCTTCCTGCGTGCCTACGCTCTGGGGATGGACGTCAGCGACCCGAACCTGCTGCCGGCGACCGCCGCGGGTCCGGCCGAGGATGCCAGCGCCAAGCGGGTGGGCCAGTTCACCGATCGTCCGCTGCGGGCAGAGGCGGAGAGTGGGGCGGGCTGCTCGAACCAGAGCTACCTGGCCGACTACTGGAGCTGCTTCAACAAGCCTCTGAACTTCTAACCCTTTTCGCAGTGCGCGCTATCGCCCTCGGGCGATAGCGCGTCATTTGCCCGAGGTGAATGATGAAACCTTCGCAATGGACGCTTCGCTGGGTGACGCTCTGTGGCTGCGGGATGCTGGCAGCATCCGCCGCCGCCGTGGAGTTGCCAGGGACTGTACAGCCATCCCAGCTCGATGAACGCTTCAAGCCGCGCAGCGAGCCGCAGGCCAAGCCCGAGGCGCCGCTGGTGGTACCCAGGCAGGTCGCGCCGCAAGGCAGTGAACAGATCCGCTTCGAACTGCGCGAGATTCGCATCGAAGGCAATACCCGCTACGACAAGGCGGTGCTCGAGTCTTACTACCAGCACATGCTCGGCAAGCAGGTTTCCCTGGCCGAGCTGGTCGACCTGGCCAACCGCCTGACCGCCAAGTACCGTCAGGACGGCTACCTGCTGACCCAGGTGGTGGTGCCGGAACAGAGCATCGAGGGCGGCAAGGTGCGCCTGCAGGTGATCGAGGGCTACCTCGAGCACGTGCAGATCAAGGGCACCGTCGACGGGCCGCGGGTGCGGGTGGAGGAACTGCTCGCGCCGCTCAGCGAGAAGCGCCCGCTGGACGCCGACACGCTGGAGCGCGGCCTGCTGCTGGTCGGCGACCTGCCGGGGGTGAACGTGCAGAGCGTGCTCAGCCCCGGCCAGGCGCTGGGCTCGTCGAACCTCGACGTGGCGTTGCAGCAGCAGCGCTACGAGGGCTTCGTCAGTCTCGACAACCGTGGCTCGCACTACACCGATCCGACCACCCTGGCCTTCGGCGCCACCGAGTTTTCCCGCCTGGGCTTCTACGAGCAGATCGACGTGCTCGGCGCGATCTCGCCGTTCAGCGACGCCACCCGCTACATCCAGTTGCGCGGCACGCTGCCGCTGGGCGGCATGTTCGCCGGCGATACCCTGCAGATCATGGGCTCCTATTCGAAGGTCAACCCGGACATCCCGGACTCGGTGTTCCCCTTCGACAGCGTCAGCAAGAGCACCGAAGGCAGCATTGCCTACAACCATCCCTTCATCCGCTCGCGCTCGCAGAACCTGAGCGGTGGCCTGGCGTTGCAGTGGAAGGATACCGAGACCCGTCTGCGCGACTTCGCCAGCGACGCCTCGAACCCAGGCCGTGACCACGTGCGGGTGTTCCAGCAGCGCCTGACCTACGACTGGGTCGACCGCTGGATGGGCATCAACCTGGCGGAGGTGCGCAACAACATCGGCCTGGACATGTGGGGGGCGACCAAGAAGGACGACGAGCGGCGTTCCCGCGAGGTGGCCGACGGCCGCTTCGTCTATCTCAACGGCAACGTCGGCCGCCTGCAGGGCCTCGGCGGGCCCTGGTCGGTGTACGGCGAGTTGCAGTGGCAGTACAGCTTCGACCCATTGCTGCCGAGCGAGCGCTTCGGTGTCGGCGGCAGCGGCATCGGTCGTGGCTTCGCGCCCGGCAACATCACCGGCGACCGCGGCTTCGCCCTGAAGATCGAGCCGCGCTACGGCCAGGCGGTGGGCTACAGCTGGCTGCGCAGCTACCAGGCCTATGCCTTCTACGATTGGGGCAAGACCTACAACCTCGACGTGGACGACGACGAGCAGCAGAAGCTCGGCTCGATAGGTGCCGGAGTGCGCTTCAACCTCACCGACCAGTTGTCGTTCAACCCGGAGATCGCCCGCCAGGTCATCGGTGAGCCGGCCGACCAGCGCGACGGCAAGCGCGATACGCGAGTCCTGTTCAACGTGGTGGCGCGTTTCTGAACGTCTCCTTCATCCGCAGCCAGGCGGGCCTGGCTGCGGGCTTCTCCGTGCTTTAGTCCGAGTAATCCTGTCAAACATTCGATTTCTTCGATTTTTCTTATCGACATCCTCAATAGCGCCAGTTTCCTCGCGATACGACCGTTTTTCTCCTGAAGCTCCGATCTAGAGCGGCTTTTTCGACTATTTCAAATGTCGATAAAGACTATTGCCGTGCTTCGTTTTCCAATCGACTTTCCCGAACAGAGAATGGCTCCACGCAACGACTACCTGGAGCCACTGCCATGAAACGTCCGCTGATCCTCGCCATCGCTCTCGCCACCCTGGCCGCCAATGCCGCCTTCGCCGCACCGCGCGTCGAGTCCGTCGCCCTGCGCGGCGCCCAGCAAATGATCGCTTCCGACGGTTCCGACCGCACCCTCGAACGCCTGCGCAAGACCCAGGCGCCGCGGGTCCAGGAAGAACGCCGGATCGCCGAAAGCGGCAGCGAGCAGACCGTCGACCGCCTCCACCGCGACATGACCGGCCGCGAGGCGCGCCTGGCCGAGAACGGCAGCGAACAGACCGTCGGCCGTCTGCACAAGGACCTGGGGCGCGCCGACCTGCGCCTGGCCGACAACGGTAGCGAGCGCACCGTCGAGCGCCTGCATCGGGAGATGCAGCGCCCCGCCTGACACCGCGGACCACGCCGCAAGGCGCGAGAAAAGCCCGGCTCGATGCCGGGCTTTCTTAATTGTCGAGAAGGAGCGGTGTACGGGTAGGTCGGGCGTCATCCGCAGACACACCGCTGCCGAGGCTTCGGCGCGCGACGGCACGGGCCTCAGTGCAGGCGGTCGCGTTGCGCCAGGGTGGGGAACAGTTTCATCCACGCACCGGTGACCACCAGGGTGCCGATCCCGCCGAGGACCACCGCCGGCACCGTGCCGAACCAGTGTGCGGTGAGCCCGGACTCGAACTCGCCGAGCTGGTTCGAGGCGCCGATGAACAGGCCGTTCACCGCGCTGACCCGGCCGCGCATCTCGTCGGGAGTCTCCAGTTGCACGAAGGCGCCGCGGATGACCATGCTGACCATGTCGGCGGCACCGAGCACCACCAGCACGCCGAGGGACAGCCAGAACGACTTCGACAGGCCGAAGGCGATGGTCGCCAGGCCGAAGATGCCCACCGAGAGGAACATGATCCGTCCGACGTTGCGCTCGATGCTGAAGCGCGCCAGCCAGAACGACATCGCCAGTGCGCCCACCGCCGGCGCCGAGCGCAGCAGGCCGAGGCCCCAGGGGCCGGTGAGCAGGATGTCCTTGGCGAACACCGGGAGCAGGGCTGTGGCGCCGCCGAGGAGCACGGCGAACAGGTCGAGGGAGATCGCCCCGAAGATGTCCGGCCGGCTGCGGATGAAGCGGATCCCGGCGAGCAGCGAGTCCAGGGTGGCCTTGCCCTGGGAAAGCGGCTGGTTGCGCACCGGCAGGCTGAGCGTCAGGGCGCAGGCGAGGACGTACAGGGTGGCTGTCGGCACATAGACCCAGGCGGCGCCGAACGCATAGAGCAGGCCGCCGAGGGCCGGGGCGGCGATGGTCGCCGCCTGCATCGCCGAGGCCGAAGCGGCCACCGCGCGCGGGAACAGCCCGGCCGGTACCAGGTTCGGCAACAGCGCCTGGGTGGTCGGCATCTCGAAGGAGCGGGCGCTGCCCAGGGCGAAGGCGAGGACGAAGATCATGTTGCGGGTCAGCTCTCCGGAGGCCGCGCCGAACACCAGCGCCCCCGCCACCAGGGCCTGGCCGGCCTGGCAGAGGGCGGCGACCTTGCGCCGGTCGTAGCGGTCGGCGACGTGCCCGGTATGCAGCATGAACAGCACCCGCGGGAGGAACTCCACCAGGCCGACCAGGCCCAGGTCGAGGACGTTGCCGGTGAGTTCGTAGATGTGCCAGCCGATGGCCACGGTGAGCATCTGGAAACCGCTTGCGGTGCAGACGCGGGCTAGCCAGAAGGCGAGGAAGGGACGGTGGCGGAGCAGGGAGTGGGGTTCGCTGGACATGCTGGATCGGGGCATTGCGGGAGGAGGACGGAGAGTAACATGCGGTTACCTCCTGGCTGTTGCATTTGCCGGAATCGGTGAACTCGAAAAGCGCACGAAGACCCGAGCGCGGACCCTGCGGGCGACCAAAGTCGAGTATCCACGGGGCCTTTCGGCGGCAGGCGGGACTTTTCCTCGGGCGTGACTTGCCGCTAAAATTAACTTCCGAGTCAGGTTTTTCGCCTGCGTGCTCCACCTCGCCCGTCCGGGCGAGTTGTTCAAGCCTGAATAACGACATGGGTGGGCCCCTTACCACCCAGAGGAATTTGCATGTCCAACCGTGATATCTCCCGGCGCGCCTTTCTCCAGGGCGGGTTGATCGCCGGCGTGGGCGTCACCCTGGCGCCGCTCGGCAGCCGGGCTTTCGCTGCCTTGTTCGAGAACCAGGTGACCGTTGCCGCCCAGCAGTGGATGGCGGGCAACGGCCAGGTTCGCTTCCGTAACGACGCCTTGTCCAAGGTCTGTGGCAACAAGGTGTTCGCCCGCGACATCCGCGCCAGCGACATGCCCGGCTGGCCTCAGCAGCAGGGTCACGCCATGCTGCTGAAGACCGTGCGCGCCGACCGCATCTACGAAGGCCACGACCTTTCCTGGCTGGGCGCCGAGTTGCAGCCGGACCGTATCGTCACCGCTGCCGACCTGGAGAAGGACGGCATCGTCTTCCCCGAGGCGCATTCGCCCGATCCGCTGCTGCCGCCGGGCAAGGTGCCGATGTTCATCGGCCATCCGGTGGCGATCCTGATCTGGAACGACTTCGAGCGCTTCCGCCGGGCCAAGCTCAAGCTCAAGTTCAACGACAAGGCGATCCGCTATGGCGCCCAGGCCCCGCTGTACCAGGGCGATCCCTACGGCAGCTATCGCTTCGTCCGGGTCGGCGGCAAGACGCCCTACGAGGACGACGAGTTCTCCAGCCTGAAGGACTCGATGCTGTTCCCCACCATCCTCAACCGCAAGCCGGTCTGGACCAGCGAGCCGAAGCTGCACGGCGACCTCACCGAGCAGGGCCTGTTCCATGCCAAGCGCATGGCCGAGCAACTGGAAAACCCGCCGCAGGACTGGCTGGTCTTCGACGAGCGCTACAAGACTCCGTCGATCGAGCCGGCGGCGCTGGAGCCGGACAACGGCAACGGCTGGTACGACGCGGCGAGCAAGACCCTGCACTTCGTGGTCGCCACCCAGTGCCCGTTCGAGGTCGCCTACGAAAGCGTGCACATGATCAAGCCGTCGCGCTTCGCCCTGGAGAAGCTCAACATCCATCCGGGCTACACCGTCGGCTACGGCTCCAAGGACAACAACATCTTCGTCTTCTACGCCGCGCTCGCCGCGCTGTACGGCGAAGGTGTGCCGGTGCGCCTGGCCAACGACCGCTACGAGCAGTTCCAGAGCGGCATCAAGCGCCACCCGTTCGACATCCGCTACCAACTGGCGGTGGACAGGAACGACCTCGGCTTCCGCATCTTCCGCGCCGACATGAGCGCCGACGGCGGCGGCCGCGCCAACTACAGCGCCTCGGTGGCGGCGGTGGGCGCCACCGCCGCGCAGTCGATCTACTACATGCCGCAGAACGACCTGGCGGTCACCGCCTACCATTCGCGCGGAGTCGAGGCCGGTTCGATGCGCGGCTACGGCACCCTGCAGACCATGGCCGCGACCGAGATGATGGTCGACGAGATCGCCGGCCGGCTGGGTGTCGACGCCATCGACCTGCGCCGCCGCAATGCCCTGCGCTCGGGCATGAAGAACACCCAGGGCGCGGTCCCGGCCGGTGCCCTGCGCCTGCACGAGATACTCGACAAGGCCGCTGCCCACGAAGTCTGGAAGGACCGCGAGGCGCGCAAGAAGCGCTTCGACGCGGAGGACCCGGACAACTGGTACGGGGTCGGCTTCGCCATCTGCCAGAAGGACTTCGGCACCGGCGCCGAGGCGCCGATGGCGAGCATCGAGTTCAGCGCCGACGGGCGCATCAGCCTGCGCCACATCGGCACCGAGATCGGTACCGGGATGTCCACCTCGCAGGCCTTCGTGGTCGGCGACTTCCTCGGCCGTCCGGCGGACGAGGTGAAGACCGCCGAGACCGAATGGCCCGAGCTGCGGCTCACCACCAAGGGCAATCCCTACCTGATGAGCCAGGCCGAGCAGGATGCCGCGCTGCGCGATCCGCGCTGGGTCGGCAAGCTGGCCTCGCCGTCGTCGGCGACCAACTCGGCGTTCTATTTCAGCCATGCCACTCGGGAAGCGGCGCGTGTGCTGTTCAACCACGGCCTGTGGCCGGCGGCCCTGGAACTGTGGCGCAGCGGTCCGTTCGGCGGCCAGGCCAACCCTTACGTGGTGCGTCGCGAAAACGCGGTATGGGTCGACGGCCAGTTGACCGGCAACGGCCTGGCGCCGATTCCCTTCGCCGAGCTGGCGAAGAAGGCCCATGAGATGGGCCTGGTCACCGGCGTCAGCGTCCACGGCTTCAACCGCTGGAGCTGGGCCGAGGCGGACTTCGTCATCGATGGCGTGCGCGAACGCCTGCCGCTCGACGCCATGGCGGTGAAGTACGGCGACGGTGCGCCGGGAGTGAAGAAGGCGATGATGAACAGCGCCGGCTTCCACCTGCTCGACCGGCAGAACCCGGCTTATCCGGCGACCCAGCTGAACAACGCGATGGTCACCTACTACAGCCCGGTGGCGACCCTGGTCGAGCTGAAGGTGAACAAGGGCAGCGGCGAGGTGCAGGTGCTCGACCACCATTCCTGGATCGAGTGCGGCCGGGTGCTGGTGCCGGAACTGGTCAAGGGCCAGCTGGAGGGCGGCATCGCCATGGGTATCGGCCATGCGTTGCTGGAGGAAATGCCGCTCTACGAGGGCGGCCCCGCGGAAGGGGACTGGAACTTCAACCGCTACCGGTTGCCGCGGGCGAAGGACGTGGCGGTGTGGAAACAGACGGCGGAGATCCTGCCGCCGCTGTCGCCGACCGATCCGGCCAAGGGCATCGCCGAGGTGGTGATGATCCCGGTGGTCGGCGCCATCGCCAACGCCGTGGCGCACGCCACCGGCAAGCGCGTCCGCGACCTGCCCATCACTCCCGCCCGCATCAAGGAGGCCCTCCATGGCTAACCGCAAGCTCCAGATGACCCTCAACGGTCAAGCCGTCGGTCCGGTGGAGGTCGCCGAAGACCTGCCGATGATCGACTACCTGCACGAATACCAGAACCTCACCGGCTCGCGCCTGGGCTGTGGCCAGGGCATCTGCCATGCCTGCGTGGTGATCGTCGACAACCCGGACGGCACCAGCGAGGAAGTGCGCACCTGCATCACCGGCGCGCACTACTTCGACGGCAAGAAGGTTCGCACCATCGAGGGCCATGCCCAGCGCGACGAGAACGGCGAGATCCGCGCGCTGAACCCGATCCAGCAGAAGTTCGTCGACCAGTTCGCCTTCCAGTGCAGCTATTGCGCGCCGGGCTTCGTCAACGCCGCCACCGTGCTGGTGGAAAAAGCCCAGCGCCAGCCGATCAGGCGCAGCGAGCTGGAGCAGGCGATCGAGGACAGCCTCGGCCACCACATCTGCCGTTGCACCGGCTACGTGCGCTACTACAGCGCCACCCGCGATGTGCTCGACGAACTCGGCCTGGTCAAGGAGGCTTGAGGATGAAGCGCACCCTTTCCGGCCTCGCCCTGGCGCTGGCCGCGCTGTCGCCGTCCCTGGCCTCCGCCGCCGGCGCCGATGCGGCGCTGGTCAAGCGCGGCGAATACCTCGCCCGCGCCGCCGACTGCATGGCCTGTCATACCGCCGAGGGCGGCGCGCCCTTCGCCGGCGGGCTGCCGATCCAATCGCCGTTCGGCACCATCTACGGCACCAACATCACTCCGGACAAGGAACACGGCATCGGCGCCTACAGCGCCGACGAGTTCTTCGCCGCCCTCACCGAGGGCAAGCGCAAGGACGGCGCCTATCTCTATCCGGCGATGCCCTACACCTCGTACCACCTGATCGAGCGCGAGGATGCCGACGCCATCTACGCCTACCTGATGGCCCAGGAGCCGATCGCCCGGCCGGCGCCACAGACCAGCCTGAGCTTCCCGTTCAACGTGCGCATGGGGCTGGCCGGCTGGAACCTGCTCTACGGCAAGAGCGTGCGCTTGCAGCCGGAGGACGGCCGCAGCGAGGCGTGGAAGCGCGGCCAGTACATGGTCGAGGTGCTCGGCCACTGCGGCGAGTGCCATACCCCGCGCAACCTCGCCGGTGCCCTGGAGCAGGATAAGCGCCTGAGCGGCGGCCTGCTCAACGGCTACCTGGCGCCCAGCCTGCTGCCCGGCGACCTCGCCGAGCGCGGTTGGACCCAGCCGGACCTGGCGAGCTTCCTCAAGCACGGCATGAGCGCCCAGGGCAGCATGTTCAACGAGATGTTCCCGGTGGTGCACCACAGCACCCAGCACCTCGACGACGGCGACCTGGCGGCCATGGCCACCTACCTGCTCGGCGACCAGCCGCCGCCGGCCAGGGAGGTCCAGGCGCTGCCCGAGGCGCAGCTGAACGACAGCGGCAAGCGCGGTCGCCAGCAGTACCTCAACGTCTGCGCCGGCTGCCACGGCGGCGAAGGCGAGGGCAAGCCGCATATCGCGGTGGCGATGAACGGCAACACTACCCTGCGCCTGCAAGACCCGCGTAATCTGTTGCGAGTGATCGAAGACGGCATCGTCGAACAGCAGTTCACCGGCTTCGAACGCATGCAACCGATGCCCGGCTTCGCCGGGAAACTCGACGACGAGCAACTCACGGACCTGCTCAACTACCTGCGCCAGACCTGGGGCGGATTGCCCGGTGACCTCGGTCCCCGACAGGTCGCGCAATTGAAGACGGAGAGCGCTTCGGCGCATACCGTCAAGGTGAAGTGAATCGTGCAACACCTCGATCTACAGGTGGTCCGCCAGGCGCTGAAGTGGTCCGTGGGCGGCGAACGGGTGTGGTTCTGTACCGTGCTCACGACCTACGGCTCGGCGCCCCGTGCGCCGGGATCGCTGCTGGCGGTGAACGCCAACGGCCACTGGATCGGCTCGCTGTCCGGCGGCTGCGTCGAGGATGATTTCCTCGAACGGGTCGCCGCCGGCGGTTTCCCCGAGCCCTCGGTGATCGTGCGCTACGGAGAGGGTGACGACCCGAACTCGAACGTCCGCCTGCCCTGCGGCGGCATCCTCGACGTGCTGGTGGAAAACCTGGCGCCGGACTGCGATGTCCAGGCCCATCTGCGCGAGCTGGAGTCGGCGTTGCTCGGCCAGCGCCGCCTGCTCCGCGAGGTCGAGTTGGGCAGCGGCGCGCGCAGCCTGCGCGACGACTCCAGCCACGGCCCACGGGCGGAACGCGACGGCGAGCGGGTGCGCCTGCGCGTCGGCGCCGCCCAGCGCCTGCTGCTGGCCGGCTATTCCAGCGTCGCCCATGCCTGCGCCGAGTTCGGCAAGGGCCTGGGCTTCGAGGTGATCCTCTGCGACCCGCGCGAAGAAGCCTTGCGCGGCGTGGTGCTGGAGGGCATCGAGATCCGTCGCGAGCTGCCCTCGCTGTTCATCGCCGACGGCGGCTGCCACGCCGATACGGCGGTGGTGGCGTTGACCCACGATCCGAAGATCGACGACCTGGCGATGCTCGAGGCTGTGCGTACCGAAGCCTTCTATATCGGCGTGATGGGCTCGCGGGCGACCTCGGAGAAACGCTTCGAGCGCCTGCGGCGCATCGGCGGCCTGGACGATGCCGAACTGGCGCGGATCCACGCGCCGATCGGCCTCAACCTGGGCAGCAAGACGCCGGCGGAAATCGCCCTGGCGGTGCTGGCGGACATTCTCCGCATCCGCAACGGCATTCCGCGCGAGCGGCTCTGATGGTCACCGCCGACGAGGTGCTGTGCCTGGTCCTGGCGGCCGGGCGGGGGCGCCGCTTCGGCAGCGACAAGCGCCTGGCGCGCCTGGCTGATGGCACCACCCTGCTGGCGGCCAGCGTGGCGCGGGCACGCGAGGCGTTCGCCGAGGTGCGGGTGGTGGTGCGTGCCGGAGAGACCCCGGCGAGCCTGGGCCTGCCGGCGCAGCAGCGGCTTGTCCACAGCCTCGACGCGTCGTTGGGCATGGGCCACAGCCTGGCCGCCGGCGTCGCGGCGGCGGGGAGCAGCCCGGCGCGGGCCATCGCCGTCCTGCTCGGCGACATGCCCTGGATCGCCGCCGATACCCTCGAGCGTCTGGCAGCGATGGCCACTCCCGAGGCCATCGTGTTTCCCCTGTACGACGGCCAGCGCGGCCATCCGGTGCTGTTCGGCCGCGCTTTCTGGGACGCGCTTGCGCAACTGGACGGCGACCAGGGCGCGCGCCGTGTGCTGCAGGCCCATCGTCCGGCCTGGCGCGAGGTGCCGTGCGACGATCCGGGGGTACTCCGCGACGTGGACACCCCGGCGGCGCTCGTCTGACTATTTTCCCGCTTTCAGGATCACGAACTTCGGATTCGCCGCGACCTGCTCGACCCCGCGGAACAGCCGCTTGAGCTTGGCGTGGTAGCCCAGGTGGCGGTTGCCGACGATCCACAGTTCGCCGCCCGCCGCCAGGGCATCGCGAGCCTGGAGAAACATGCGCCAGGCGAGGAAGTCGCCAACCACCTGCTGCTGGTGGAACGGCGGGTTGCACAGGACCAGGTCCAGCGAGCCCGCCGCCTGGCCGGCCAGGCCATCGTCGGCGCGGAACGCCGCCGGCCGCTCGCCCAGCGCCGCGCGCCAGTTCTCCCGTGCCGACTGCACGGCCATGTACGATTCGTCCACCAGGGTCAGTTCGGCCTGTGGATTGAGCAGCGCGTAGGCGATGCCGAGCACCCCGTTGCCGCAACCGAGGTCGGCCGCGCGCAGCGCGCCGAGGCTGCGCGGCAGGTGCGGGAGGAAGGCGCGGGTGCCGATGTCGAGGCCTTCGCGGCAGAACACGTTGGCGTGGTTGAGCAGCGTCAGCGGCGGTTGCTCCAGGCGGTAGCGGGTCGGGTAGGGCGAGCGCGGCGCCGGGCGCTCCGCCGCTTCGGCGACCAGCAGGCGGGCCTTCTTCACCGCCAGCGAGGCATGCATCGGGCCGATGTAGCGCTCCAGCAGGTCGCCGGCGGCGCGCGGCAGGTGCTTGACCATCCCTGCGGCGACCACCTGCGCGCCCGGCGCCAGTTGGCCGTGCAGGCGGATCAGTTGCTCCTCCAGCAACGCGAGGGTCTTCGGCACCTTGACCAGCACGTGATCGAAGGGCCCCACGGCGGTTTCGCTGGCCGGGACGAAGCGCACCGAGCCCAGGTCGAGGCCGTTGCGCGCGAGGTTCTTGCGCAGGGCAAGGAAGCCCAGGTGCGAATCGCCGCTGCTGGTGAGCTGAACGTGCGGCGCCAGGCTCGCGGCGAGGGCGCCGAAGGCGTCGTTGAGCACCAGTATCCGGCTTTGCGCCGTCACGCCCCGTTCGTACAGGTGATTGAGCAGGTACTCGTCGGCAGCGTCGAACGCCTGCAGGGGCTCGCCGTCCTGCTCGGGCTGGCGGATCAGGTCGAGCTGGGCGAAGGGTGTCGCGAATAGAGGCATCGGCTTCCCGGCGGGGGAATCCCGCTCGTCAATTAACAATCTGTCGAAACTGAGAGCTGGTTGGAGTTCTCCAGCTTGTGCGGCACACGGATATGCCGAAAAATTCTTTACCCGGCCCTGGTTAGTCGTTTCCTTACCGACGAGTCACCCGTGCCGGGCACGCCAATAATAACCGGGCTGGGGCTTCGATAGCGCCTGTCATGACCCGGTAGCGCCTGGACGGGCGCCTTCGCCACGTCGAGCGGCGACCGTCACCCAACCGTTTTCCGAGCGAGCCCCGTGCGAACCGTCGCGGGGCTCGTCGTTGCCATCGCACAGGTACATCGATGTTCAAGCCGTTTGTCGGTGTGGCGCTTGCCGCACTGTTCGCCGTTTCCGCCGCCGTCCATGCCGAGGACACCGGTCCGATCGTGATCAAGTTCTCCCACGTGGTCTCCGACGACACCCCCAAGGGCAGGGGGGCCCTGCTGTTCAAGAAGCTCGCCGAGGAGCGCCTGCCGGGCAAGGTCAAGGTCGAGGTCTACCCCAACTCGACGCTGTTCGGCGACGCCGACGAGATCGAGGCCCTGCGCGCCAACAAGGTGCAGATGCTGGCCACCTCGCTGTCCAAGTTCGAACCCTATACCAAGCAACTCCAGGTGTTCGACCTGCCGTTCCTGTTCGACGACCTGGAAGCCCTGAAGCGCTTCCAGAAACGCGACAAGAGCCGCGAGCTGCTGCGCTCCATGGCCAAGCACGGGATCTACGGCCTGGCCTACTGGAACAACGGCATGAAGCAACTTTCCGCCACTCGCGAGCTGCGCCAGCCGGGCGACGCCAAGGGCCTGGTGTTCCGCATCCAGCCGTCGTCGGTGCTGGAGGCGCAGTTCGACATGCTCGGCGCCACCGCCAGGCAGCTGTCCTACGCCGAGACCCTCAAGGCCATGCAGGCCGGCAGCGTGCAGGGCACCGAGAACACCTGGTCGAACCTGGCCGGGCAGAAGATCGACAGCGTGCAGCCGTATATCACCGAATCCAACCATGGCGCGCTCAGCTACATGCTGATCACCAGTTCGGCGTTCTGGACCGGCATTCCCTACCAGACCCGCACCGAGCTGGAGAGCATCGTCGACGAGGTCACCCTGGTGGTGAACAAGGAGGCCGAGGCACTCAACCAGAAGGAGCGCGAATACCTGCTGGCCGCCGGCAGGAGCCGTCTGGTCAGCCTCAGCGCCGAGGAGCACCAGGCCTGGCGCAACGCGATGAAGCCGCTGTGGAAGAACTACGAGGCGCAGATCGGCAGCGATGTGCTGCGCGCGGCCCAGGTGGTCAACCGCAAGCGCTGAGCCCGTCCGGCTGTCCCCGCGTGCGGGGATAGCCACAAGCCTTGCGGGTGTTTCTGCCGGGTGCTTTGCGGGACACTAGGGGGGTATCGGTATCCGGAGCGGACCATGACCGCCAGCGAAGAGAAGTTCACCCGTCAGACGCTGCTCGACGTGCAGCCGCTGACCCCCAACCTGTTCACCCTGCGTACCAGCCGCGACGCGGGCTTCCGTTTCCGCGCCGGGCAGTTCGCCCGGCTCGGCGTGTACAAGCCCAGCGGCAGCATCGTCTGGCGCGCCTACTCGATGGTCTCGGCGCCGCACGACGAGTTCCTCGACTTCTTCTCCATCGTCGTCCCCGACGGCGAGTTCACCAGCGAGCTCAGCCGCCTGCGCCAAGGCGACCAGTTGCTGGTCGACCGCCAGGCCTTCGGCTTCCTCACCCTCGACCGCTTCGTCGATGGCCGCGACCTCTGGCTGCTGGCCACCGGCACCGGGGTGGCGCCGTTCCTCTCGATCCTGCAGGACTTCGAGGTCTGGGAGCGCTTCGAAAGCATCAAGCTGGTCTACAGCGTGCGCGAGGGCAGGGAGCTGGCCTACCGCGAGCTGATCGCCGGCCTCGCCGGGCGCGACTACCTGGCCGAGCAGGCGCACAAGCTGCAGTTCATTCCGGTGGTCACCCGCGAGCGGGTGCCCGGCTGCCTGAACGGGCGGATCACCACCCTGATCGAGAACGGCGAGTTGGAGCGCGCGGCCGGCCTGGCGCTGACTCCGGAGCATTCGCGGGTGATGCTCTGCGGCAATCCGCAGATGATCGAGGATACCCGCGCGGTGCTGAAGGCCCGCGACATGAACCTGAGCCTGACCCGGCGCCCGGGCCAGGTGGCGGTGGAGAACTACTGGTAGGCCTGGTCGCCGACCGGCATGTTTCCGACCAGAAAAAAAGGCCCGAGAGGGCCTTTTTTCATCTGCTCACCGACGCGGTCACGGCTTGTTCTGCTGGGCCTTGAGCAGATCGCGGATCTCGGTCAGCAAGGTTTCCTCGGCGCTCGGCACCGGCGGCTCGGACGGTGCGACGGCCTCTTCGCGCTTGAGCCGGTTGATCGCCTTGACCCCCATGAAGATGGCGAAGGCCACGATCACGAAGTCGAGGATGGTCTGAATGAATTTGCCATAGGCCAGTACCACCGCCGGCACGTCGCCTTCCGCCGCCTTCAGCGTTATCGCCAGGTCGGAGAAGTCCACCCCGCCGATCAGCAGGCCGATCGGCGGCATGATCACATCGCCCACGAAGGACGAGACGATCTTGCCGAAGGCCGCGCCGATGATGATACCGACTGCCATATCCACCACGTTGCCCTTGACGGCAAAGGCTTTGAATTCACTCAGAAGACCCATGGGTTCACTCCCTGTATTTCGCTAAAAGGTGAAGGCAGTGTAATTCAGCCCTCGTCAGGATGCTCAGGCTGGAAGGTTGGCCATTGGTTCCGTGGGTTCCCCGGGTTTGATTGAAAAAAGCCATCAGTCCGTTAGATTTTGTCATTTATGTATTGAGTCGAAACTTACTTACTGTCGAAACGCGTTGCCCGACAACGTCCGACGAGACCTATAAGGAGTTCCGACCATGAACCATGTTCTTCGCCCGAGGGCGGCAGATTTGCGCCTGGGCCTGGGCGCTTCGCTGCTGTCCTTCGCGCTGGTCGCCGGCGCCCAGCCGGCTGCGACCATGACCGACGACAACGGCGCCACGGTAGGCGACAACCAGAATTCGCAGACCGCCGGTCCCGACGGCCCGGTGCTGTTGCAGGACGGCCATCTGCTGCAGAAGTTGCAGCGCTTCGACCGCGAGCGGATTCCGGAGCGTGTGGTGCATGCGCGCGGCACCGGCGCGCACGGGGAGTTCATCGCCAGTGAAGACCTTTCCGCCCTGACCTCCGCGGCGCTGTTCCGCAAGGGCGAGGTGACGCCGGTGTTCGTGCGCTTCTCGACGGTGATCGGCGGCAGCGGGTCGCCGGAGACCTCCCGCGACCCGCGCGGCTTCTCCACCAAGTTCTATACCCGCGAAGGCAACTGGGACCTGGTGGGCAACCACCTGCCGGTGTTCTTCATCCGCGATGCGATCAAGTTCCCGGATGTCATCCATTCGCTCAAGCCGTCGCCCACCACCAACCTGCCGGATCCCGAGCGCACCTTCGATTTCTTCGCCCGGGTACCGGAAGCCACGCACATGCTGACCCGGCTGTTCTCCGACTACGGTACGCCGGCCAGCTACCGCCACATGGACGGTTCCAGCGTGCATGCCTACAAGCTGATCAACGCTCGGGGCGAGGTGCACTACGTGCGTTTCGACTGGCAACCGCAGCTGGGCGTGAAGAACCTCAGCGCCAAGCAGGCCAGCGCGATCCAGGCGCGCGACTCGAATCACGCGACCCGCGACCTGGTCGAGGCGATCAAGCGGGGCGATTATCCGAAGTGGGACATGTACATCCAGGTTCTCGCCCCGCAACAGCTGGACGACTTCGCCTTCAATCCGCTGGACTCGACCAAGGTCTGGACCGGTGTGGCGCGGCGCAAGGTCGGCACCCTGACCCTGAACCGCAATCCGGACAACGTGTTCCAGGAGACCGAGCAGGTCGCCATGGCGCCTTCCAACCTGGTGCCGGGCATCCAGCCCTCGGAGGACCGCATGCTCCAGGGACGGCTGTTCTCCTATGCCGATACGCAGATCTACCGGCTTGGCGCCAACGGCCTGGAGTTGCCGATCAACCGGCCGCGGCAGATCCGCGTGGTCAACGGCAACCAGTTCGGCGCCGGCGACAACGGGCACAGCCTGTCGGACGTGAACTACCAGCCGGGACAGCGCGAGCCCTGGGGCGAGGATCCACGCTCGCGGGCCGTGCCGACGCCGCTGAGCGGCACCGTGCAGCAACGGCGTATCGCCAAGACCCTCAACTTCCAGCAGGCCGGCGAGTTCTACCGCAGCCTGTCGCGCAGCGAACGGAAGAACCTGATCGCCAATCTTTCCGCCGAGCTTGGCCAGGTACGCCAGGCCGAGGTGCGGCAGACCATGCTTTCGTACTTCTACAAGGCCGATGCCGACTACGGCCAGGCGCTGGCCCGGGCGCTGGACGAAGATGCGACGCGCATCGCTGCGCTGGCGGCGAAACTGCGCGAGTAGTGGCCGCGGCGGGAGGCGGGAACGCCGTCTCCCGCTCTGGAACGGGCCTCATAACCCGGATGGAAAGGGATGGGGGATGAAGATTCCCTATCGGGCATGTGGGCTTTTTCAATTTAGCGTCGCCCGCCCGGCTCAGTACCTTGGTCCGGCGCAACAAGACGCCTGACAAGCCACTAGGAGCTCTTCCATGACCCTTTCCCTGAACGCCTTCCGTCCCGGCCGCCTGCTCGTGGCAGCGAGCCTGAGCGCCAGCCTGCTGTCGCTGTCCGTGCAGGCCACCACCCTCACCCGCGACAACGGCGCCCCGGTCGGCGACAACCAGAATTCGCAGACCGCCGGCCCCAACGGCTCGGTGCTGCTGCAAGACGTGCAACTGCTGCAGAAGCTGCAGCGCTTCGACCGCGAACGCATTCCCGAGCGCGTCGTGCACGCTCGCGGCACCGGAGCCCATGGCGAGTTCGTCGCCAGCGCCGACATCAGCGACCTGAGCATGGCCAAGGTCTTCCGCAAGGGCGAGAAGACCCCGGTGTTCGTGCGCTTCTCCGCGGTAGTGCACGGCAACCATTCCCCGGAAACCCTGCGCGATCCGCGTGGCTTCGCCACCAAGTTCTACACCGCCGACGGCAACTGGGACCTGGTCGGCAACAACTTCCCGACCTTCTTCATCCGCGACGCGATCAAGTTCCCGGACATGGTCCATGCCTTCAAGCCGGATCCGCGCAGCAACCTGGACGACGACTCGCGGCGCTTCGACTTCTTCTCCCACGTACCGGAAGCGACCCGTACCCTGACCCTGCTGTACTCCAACGAGGGCACTCCGGCCAGCTACCGGGAAATGGACGGCAACAGCGTGCACGCCTACAAGCTGGTCAACGCCAAGGGCGAGGTGCACTACGTGAAGTTCCACTGGAAGAGCCTGCAGGGCCAGAAGAACCTCGATCCGAAGCAGGTCATGGAGGTCCAGGGGCGCGACTACAGCCACATGACCAACGACCTGGTGAGTGCGATCAGGAAGGGTGATTTCCCGAAATGGGACCTGTACATCCAGGTGCTCAAGCCCGAGGACCTGGCGAAGTTCGACTTCGATCCGCTGGATGCGACCAAGATCTGGCCGGGCATTGCCGAGCGCAAGATCGGCCGGATGGTGCTGAACCGCAACGTCGACAACTTCTTCCAGGAAACCGAGCAGGTCGCCATGGCGCCCTCGAACCTGGTGCCGGGCATCGAGCCTTCCGAGGATCGCCTGCTCCAGGGCCGGCTGTTCGCCTACGCCGACACCCAGATGTACCGGGTCGGCGCCAACGGCCTGGGCCTGCCGGTCAACCGGCCGCGCAGCGTGGTCAATACCGTCAACCAGGACGGTGCGCTGAACGCCGGGCACAGCGCGAGCGGGGTGAACTACCAGCCGAGCCGCCTGGAGCCGCGCGAGGAGCAGGCCAGCGCGCGCTATGTGCAGACCCCGCTGAGCGGCACCACCCAGCAGGCGAAGATCCAGCGCGAGCAGAACTTCAAGCAGACCGGCGAGCTGTTCCGCTCGTACGACAAGAAGGACCAGGCCGACCTGATCGCCAGCCTCGGCGGGGCGCTGGCGATCACCGACGACGAGAGCAAGTACATCATGCTTTCCTACTTCTACAAGGCCGACAGTGACTACGGTACCGGCCTGGCCAAGGTGGCCGGGGCCGATCTGCAGCGTGTTCGCCAACTGGCGGCGAAACTCCAGGATTGACGCCAGACGGGGCGGCCTGCGAGGCCGCCCTCTCCCTATATCGACTGGGCAGGAGGTGAGGACGATGCGAGGTTGGATAGTGGCGGCTTGCATGCTGCTCGCGGCGCTGGGAGCCCAGGCCGAAGGCAGCCGGCCAGCGGCGTCGGGGCCCGAGGTGGAGGCGCGGTTGCGCGATTACCTCTTCGACGCCGCCCGGCGTGGCGACCAGGCCATGCTGAAGGAGTTCGTCGAGGCCGGTTTCGATCTCGACGCGCGGGACGCCAAGGGTTATACCGCGCTGATCCTGGCCGCCTACCACGGCCATGGCGAGGCGGTGGAGCAGTTGCTGGAGGCCGGCGCCGATCCCTGCGCCCAGGACAAGCGCGGCAATACCGCCCTGATGGGCGCGATCTTCAAGGGTGAGATGCGCATCGCCCGGCGCCTGATCGGCGCCGAGTGCAGCCCGGACCAGCGCAACGGCGCGGGCCAGACCGCAGCGATGTACGCCGCGCTGTTCCAGCGCGAGGAGCTGCTCCAGGCGTTGTCGGCGCGCGGCGCCGACCTTGGCGCCCGGGATGCCCTGGGCAACAGCGTGGAAAGCCTGCGACGCGGCGAGCTGAACGGTACTGCGCCAGCGAAGTGATCGGGGGCAATGTTCGGCGGGAGCGGGCTGGGCTAGTCTGGAGGTGTCGTATCCAACGTCAGAGGAGGTCCGCCATGCCGCTCGAGCAACATCCGCTTTCCCGGGAGTTTCCGGATTTTCACGCCGAACTGAAGCAGCTTCACGGCAACGACGCCCACTTCACTCGCCTGGCGGCGGATTACGAAAGCCCCGACAAGCGTATCTACGAGGTCGAGGGTGGCCGCGAAGCCCTCGACGATCTGGCGCTGCAGGGATTGAAACAGCAGCGGGTACAGCTCAAGGACGAGATCGCCGAGAGGCTGAGGAAGGCCAACGGCAGGGGCCATTGAGTTCAGCCCGTGGTAGGGAGGGGCGCCTGGGGGCGCCCTTTTTCGTGTCGGCGGTTTCAGAACAGCCCGCCGAAGCGGAAGCTCTGGCCGACCGCGACGAACGCCAGTCCGACCAGGGTTATCGCCACGATATGCCAGCCCAGCTTTGGCAGGCTGGCGGCGTCCAGCCTCGGGATCAGGCGCAGGCGGGCGTGCGCGCCGAGGCCGGCGGTCGCCGCCAGGAGCAGCAGCTTGAGCTGCAGGGCGCGGGCCACCGGGCTGGCGTCGAGCCAGTGCCCGAGCGGTAGCCACAGGCTGGCCAGCCACAGGCCGCTGGCCACCTGCAGCAGCAGGGCGGGGATGCCGATCCGCTCGTAGACCTGCTCGAAGGCGCGGATCGCCTGCGGATCGCGGCGGCGCAGGGCGCCGGGGAGGATGCCGAGGGCCAGGACCAGGTGGCCGCCGACCCAGATCGCGGCGCCCAGCAGGTGCAGGAACAGCAGTATGCGCATGGAAGTCTCCTTGTCCGGCCACCAGTGTCGCGCGAAGCGCGGACGATCGAGGCTGATCGGAATCAAGCCAGCGGCTATCATCTGCGCTTTGCCCGCGAGAGGAATTCCCATGGCCAAGGCCAAGCGCATGTACGGCTGCACCGAGTGTGGCGCGACCTTCCCGAAATGGGCCGGCCAGTGCGCGGACTGCGGGGCCTGGAACACCTTGGTGGAGACCGTGATCGAGGCCGCGCCGAGCGGTTCCGGGCGCGGCGGCTGGGCCGGCCAGCAGGCCAACCTGAAGACCCTGGCGGAAGTCAGCGTCGAGGAAATGCCGCGCTTCACCACCGGCTCGGCCGAGCTGGACCGGGTGCTCGGCGGCGGCCTGGTGGACGGTTCGGTGGTGCTGATCGGCGGCGATCCCGGCATCGGCAAGTCGACCATCCTCCTGCAGACCCTGTGCAACCTGGCGACCCGGGTGCCGGCCTTGTATGTCACCGGCGAGGAGTCGCAACAGCAGGTGGCGATGCGCGCGCGGCGCCTGTCGCTGCCGGAAGACCGGCTCAAGGTGATGACCGAGACCAGCATCGAGACCATCATCGCCACCGCCCGCCAGGAGCAGCCGCGGGTGATGGTGATCGACTCGATCCAGACCATCTTCACCGAGCAGTTGCAATCGGCGCCGGGCGGCGTCGCCCAGGTGCGCGAAAGCGCCGCCATGCTGGTGCGCTACGCCAAGCAGAGCGGCACGGCGATCTTCCTGGTCGGCCACGTGACCAAGGAAGGCGCGCTGGCCGGGCCACGGGTGCTCGAGCACATGGTCGACACCGTGCTGTATTTCGAAGGCGAGTCCGACGGCCGCCTGCGCCTGCTGCGGGCGGTGAAGAACCGTTTCGGCGCGGTCAACGAGCTGGGCGTGTTCGGCATGACCGACAAGGGCCTCAAGGAGGTCAGCAATCCTTCGGCGATCTTCCTCACCCGCGCCCAGGAAGCGGTGCCCGGCAGCGTGGTGATGGCCACCTGGGAGGGCTCGCGGCCGATGCTGGTGGAGGTCCAGGCGCTGGTCGATACCAGCCACCTGGCCAACCCGCGGCGGGTGACCCTGGGCCTCGACCAGAACCGCCTGGCGATGCTGCTGGCGGTGCTGCATCGCCACGGCGGCATCCCGACCTACGACCAGGACGTGTTCCTCAACGTGGTGGGCGGGGTGAAGGTACTGGAAACCGCCTCCGACCTGGCGCTGATGGCGGCGGTGATGTCGAGCCTGCGCAACCGGCCGTTGCCGCACGACCTGCTGGTGTTCGGCGAGGTCGGGCTGTCGGGCGAGGTGCGCCCGGTGCCGAGCGGCCAGGAGCGCCTGAAGGAAGCCGGCAAGCATGGCTTCAAGCGCGCCATCGTGCCCCTCGGCAACGCACCGAAGGAAGCCCCGGCGGGCTTGCAGGTGATCGCCGTGACGCGCCTGGAGCAGGCCCTGGACGCCCTCTTCGAATGATTCGCCTCAGTCGTCGTGGGCGCTGACCAGCAGGGCCAGTTCGCGCTCCAGCAGTTCCTCGTCGCCCAGGTTGAGCTCGACCAGGCGGCGCAGGTGGCTGATGGAGTCGAGGTCGATGTGCCGGCATTCGAAGCCGAGCAGGCCGTCGCGGGCCCAGGCCAGGCTGATCTCCATGCGGATCAGCACGTCCAGGCCCAGGTACAGGCGGGCCTCGAAGGGCCGCTGCGGATCGCCGTTCCAGTCCTGTGGCTGGCCGACCAGGATGCCGTGCAGGGAGACGTCGTGGAGCAAGACCTCCCAGCGCCGTTCACCCTGGAGAATCTCGCTGTCGGCGTCGAAGGCGATCCGGTGGAAACGTCGACGTTCGTCGTGCTGGTCACTCATGTCGCGATCCCTCGGTGCGCGCTGCTGGATACCACTATAGCCAAGCCCCGCCGGCGGGGTAGTGACGGAACCTGTGCGGTGGGCACCGTGTCTCTCTCAGTGGCGGCTGGATCGACGGCACCTGTGCGAGTTTGACAGTTCGTCAAGTGTCGCCAAAGCTGCTAGAGCGTTTTTCTCCAAAATACAACTGCGGAGCGCAGACATGGACAAGCGACTTTTGAGCAAGGGGTTGGTTCTGGGGCTGCTGAGCCTGGGCAGCATGACGGCATACGCCGACGCGGCAGGCGGAAACGGCTGTGGTTGGGGCAACATGGTGTTCGAGGGCCAGCGCGGCCTGTTCCCGCACCTGCTCGCCACCACCACCAACGGTACCTCGGGCAACGCCACCTTCGGCATGACCTCCGGCACCAACGGCTGTAACACCAACGCACGCCTGGGCTACGGCGGCCGCTCGATCTTCGCCATGAACGGGATGCTCGACAACATCGCCGAGGACATGGCCAAGGGCCAGGGCGAAGCGCTCGACGCCTATGCCGTCCTGCTCGGGGTGGAAGCCAAGGACCGCGCGCATTTCGCCCAGGTCACCCAGCAGCACTTCGGCGAGATCTTCGCCAGCCAGGATGCGACCGGCGAGCAGGTGCTGAGCAACACCCTGGCGGTCATGAGTCGCGATGGCACCCTGGCGCGCTACGCCAAGCAGCCGGCCTGATCCTTCCAGGCCTAGGAAAAAGCCCGCTACGGCGGGCTTTTTCATGGGCGCGCGGCAACTGGCCGGGCCTGGCCGGAGGCTTCCCAAGGGCTAGTGGGAACGGCGCGAACCCGGCGCATCCATCAGTTTTTTCCTATAGCCGGAAACATTCGCCCTGAAGGGCTCCGCAGCTGTCATTCCTTCCGCTCGCTGCCGCCAGGGCCCGCCGGCCATGGACTTTTCCGCCGGATTCCTGCGACATTGCGCCTACCGCCATCACGCGGTAACCGCTCTAGACTAAGGTCGTATGACCCCCGGTCGGTTCGCGGCTAGAATTTTCGCTGCAGAACTGCGCCCTCCATCTGTCGGAAGCCAAACACTATGAACAATAACAATAGCCTGCTACGTCACCTCGCCTGGCTGGTGGTGGCGATCGTGGGCGCCGCGGCCCTGGGCGTCGTCGCCCTGCGTCGCGGCGAAGCGATCAATGCCTTGTGGATCGTGGTCGCGGCGGTGGCCATCTACCTGGTCGCCTACCGCTACTACAGCCTGTTCATCGCCAGCAAGGTAATGCAACTGGACCCCAACCGCGCGACCCCCGCGGTGCTCAACAACGATGGCCTGGACTACGTCCCGACCAACAAGCACATCCTCTTCGGTCACCATTTCGCCGCCATCGCCGGCGCCGGCCCGCTGGTCGGCCCGGTGCTCGCCGCACAGATGGGCTACCTGCCCGGCACGCTCTGGCTGATCGCTGGCGTAGTCCTCGCCGGCGCGGTGCAGGACTTCATGGTCCTGTTCATTTCCAGCCGGCGCAACGGCCGCTCGCTGGGCGAGCTGGTGCGCGAGGAAATGGGCCAGGTGGCCGGCACCATCGCGCTGTTCGGCGCCTTCCTGATCATGATCATCATCCTCGCGGTGCTCGCGCTGATCGTGGTGAAGGCCCTGGCCGACAGCCCGTGGGGCATGTTCACCGTGCTCGCGACCATCCCGATCGCGCTGTTCATGGGCGTCTACATGCGCTTCATCCGGCCCGGCCGGATCGGCGAGATCTCGATCATCGGCGTGCTCCTCCTGCTCGGCTCGATCTGGCTCGGCGGCCAGGTGGCGGCCAGCCCGGAATGGGCGCCGCACTTCACCTTCAGCGGGATCCAGATCACCTGGATGCTGATCGGCTACGGCGCCGTCGCCTCGGTGCTGCCGGTATGGCTGTTGCTGGCGCCGCGCGACTATCTGTCGACCTTCCTCAAGATCGGCACCATCATCGGCCTGGCGATCGGCATCCTGATCGTCATGCCGGAACTGAAGATGCCGGCCCTGACCCAGTTCACCGACGGCACCGGCCCGGTCTGGAAGGGCAGCCTGTTCCCGTTCCTGTTCATCACCATCGCCTGCGGCGCGGTGTCCGGCTTCCACGCGCTGATCTCCTCGGGGACCACGCCGAAGCTGCTCAACCGCGAGCCCGATGCCCGCTACATCGGCTACGGCGGCATGCTGATGGAATCCTTCGTGGCGATCATGGCGATGGTTGCCGCCTCGGTGATCGAGCCGGGCATCTACTTCGCCATGAACAGTCCGCCGGCGGTGGTCGGCGCCGACGTCAACGCGGTGGCCGCGACCGTCAGCAGCTGGGGCTTCGCCATCACCCCGGACCAGCTCACCCAGACCGCCAGGGACATCGGCGAGACCACCATCCTGGCCCGCGCCGGCGGCGCGCCGACCCTGGCGGTGGGCATCGCGCACATCCTTCACCAGGTGCTGCCGGGCGAGAACACCATGGCCTTCTGGTACCACTTCGCGATTCTCTTCGAGGCGCTGTTCATCCTCACCGCGGTGGATGCCGGCACCCGCGCCGGGCGCTTCATGTTGCAGGACCTGCTGGGCAACTTCGTGCCGGCGCTGAAGAAGACCGAGTCGTGGACCGCCAACATCATCGGCACCGGCGGCTGCGTGGCGCTGTGGGGCTGGCTGCTGTACCAGGGCGTGGTCGATCCGCTGGGCGGGATCAACACCCTGTGGCCGCTGTTCGGCATTTCCAACCAGATGCTCGCCGGCATCGCGCTGATGCTCGCCACCGTGGTCCTGATCAAGATGAAGCGCCAGCAGTACGTCTGGGTGACCATCCTGCCGGCCGCCTGGCTGCTGATCTGCACCACCACCGCGGGCCTGATCAAGATCTTCGACAGCAATCCGGCGGTCGGCTTCGTCGCCCTCGGCGAGAAGTACGCCACCGCGCTGGATGCCGGCCAGGTACTGGCTCCGGCCAAGGATATCGGCCAGATGCAGCACGTGGTGCTGAACGCCTACATCAACGCCGGCCTGACCGTGCTATTCCTGCTGGTGGTGTTCAGCGTACTGTTCTACGCCATCAAGGTCGGCATCGCGGCCTGGGGCAAGAGCGAGCGGACCGACAAGGAAACCCCGTTCCAGCCCATTCCCGATGCCTGACCGGCCGCGCTCCCCGGTTCGCCGGGGAGCCTTCACGAGGAAATCGCCATGTTCAACGACCTCAGCCGCATGGGCAAATACCTGGGCCAGGCGGCCCGGATGCTGGTCGGCATGCCCGACTACGACACCTATGTCGAGCACATGCGCAACAAGCACCCGGACAAGCCGGTGATGACCTACGAGGAGTTCTTCCGCGAGCGCCAGGAGGCGCGCTACGGTGGCGGCAAGGGCCGGCCGATCCGCTGCTGCTGAATCCCCATCCTTCCGCGGGCCACGTCTGACGTGGCCCGCGTCTTTTCTGGAAGTTGCGCATGTCCGAAGTAGCCAACGACAAACACGCCCCGATCCCCGTCACCGTGCTCACCGGTTTCCTCGGCGCGGGCAAGACCACCCTGCTCAAGTACCTGCTGCAGGCCGAGCACGGCATGAAGATCGCGGTGATCGAGAACGAGTACAGCGAGACACCGATCGACGGCCAGTTGCTCGGCGTCGAGCCGGTGCAGGTGATGACGCTGTCCAACGGCTGCGTCTGCTGCTCGATCAACACCGACCTGGAAAAGGCCCTGTTCCTCCTGCTGGAGCGCCGCGACAACGGCGAGATCGACTTCGACCGCCTGGTGATCGAGTGCACCGGCCTGGCCGATCCGGCGCCGGTGGCGCAGACCTTCTTCGCCGACGAGGAACTCTGCCAGCGCTATGTGCTGGACGGCATCATCACCCTGGTGGACGCCGCCAATGCCGAGCGCCACCTGCAGGAAACCATCGCCCAGGCCCAGGTCGGCTTCGCCGACCGCATCCTGGTGAGCAAGACCGACCTGGTCGACGCCGCGACCTTCGAGGCCCTGGGCCAGCGCCTGCAACGGATCAACCGGCGGGCGCTGGTGCATGTGGTCGAGCACGGCCGCATCGACCTGGCGAACCTGCTCGACGTACGAGGCTTCAACCTCAACGCCGACCTCGGTCCGGGCATCGGCCTGCGCCCGCTGCGAGCGGTGGCAGCCAAGGACAGCCGCGATCGCATCGGCACGCTGGTGCTGCGCAGCGACACGCCGCTGGATCTCGAAAGGCTGAGCGAGTTCATGGACGACCTGTTGCAGTGGCATGGCAATTCCCTGCTGCGCTACAAGGGCGTGCTGAACATCGCCGGCGAGCCGCGTCGCCTGGTATTCCAGGGCGTGCTGCGACTCTACGGCTTCGATTGGGATAGCGAGTGGCGGGACGACGAAGCGCGCGAGAGCGTGATCGTGTTCATCGGCGACAACCTGCCGGAAGACAGCATCCGCCAGGGCTTCGAACGCATCGTCGAAGGCCGCTGAGGCGCAGCGACGTCAAGGGAGCATGGAATCGGACAAAGGGAGCGTGGAAATGAAAAAGCCCGGCATTTGCCGGGCTCTTTCGTCTTGCCTTGTCGCTTAGTTGCCGTAGACCGGGAACTTGGCGCAGATCGCCTTGACCTTCTCGCGTACGCCGTCGACCACGGACTCGTCGCCCATGTTCTCGAGGATGTCGCAGATCCAGCCGGCCAGCTCGCGGCATTCGGCCTCCTTGAAGCCACGGGTGGTCACGGCCGGGGTACCGATGCGCAGGCCGGAGGTGACGAAAGGCGAGCGCGGGTCGTTCGGAACCGAGTTCTTGTTCACGGTGATGAACGCGCGGCCGAGAGCGGCGTCGGCGTCCTTGCCGGTGATGTCCTGCTTGATCAGGGAGAGCAGGAACAGGTGGTTCCGGGTGCCGCCGGAAACCACGTCGAAGCCGCGGTCGATGAAGACCTGGGCCATCGCCTGGGCGTTCTTCAGGACCTGCTGCTGGTAGGTCTTGAACTCCGGCTGCAGGGCTTCCTTGAAGCACACCGCCTTGGCCGCGATCACGTGTTCCAGCGGACCGCCCTGGGCGCCGGGGAATACCGCGGAGTTGAGCTTCTTCTCGATCTCTTCGTTGGCGCGCGCCAGGATCAGGCCACCGCGCGGACCGCGCAGGGTCTTGTGGGTGGTGGTGGTGACCACGTCGGCGAACGGCACCGGGTTCGGGTAGACGCCAGCGGCGACCAGCCCGGCGACGTGGGCCATGTCGACGAACAGGTAGGCGCCGACCTTGTCGGCGATGGCGCGGAAGCGCGGGAAGTCGAGGACCTGGGAATAGGCGGAGAAGCCGGCGACGATCATCTTCGGCTTGTGCTCGACGGCCAGGCGCTCGACTTCGTCATAGTCGATCAGGCCGTTGGCGTCGATACCGTACTGCACGGCGTTGTACAGCTTGCCGGAGGACGAGACGCTGGCGCCGTGGGTCAGGTGGCCGCCGTGGGCCAGGCTCATGCCGAGGATGGTGTCGCCGGCCGACAGCAGGGCCAGGTAGACCGCCGCGTTGGCCTGGGAGCCGGCATGCGGCTGGACGTTGGCGTAGTCGGCGCCGAACAGTTGCTTGGCGCGGTCGATGGCCAGTTGCTCGACGATATCGACGTACTCGCAGCCACCGTAGTAGCGCTTGTGCGGGTAGCCTTCGGCGTACTTGTTGGTCAGCACCGAACCCTGGGCTTCCATCACCGCCGGGCTGGTGTAGTTCTCGGAGGCGATCAGCTCGATGTGCTCTTCCTGGCGCTGGGCTTCCTGCTCCATCGCGGCAAAGAGTTCGGCATCGTAGCGGGCGAGGGTCAAATCACGGCTGAACATGGCGGTCCTCATAAGGATCGGTGCTGGGAAAAGGCGCGCATTCTAACCCATGCGGCGGGAGCTGGCACATGAAAGGCCATCATGTCGCGGACAAGCGGCGCTCAAGCGCGCCGCCCGGCGCTCAGCCCTCGTTGAACATGAACAGCACGTCGCTGGCGTAGAGCATGCCGAACTGCTCGGCGGGCATCGGCCGGCCGAACAGGTAGCCTTGCACCTCATCGCAGCCGTGCTCGCGGAGGAAGTCCAGCTGCGCCTGGCTTTCCACGCCCTCGGCGATCACCATCAGGTTCAGGCTGTGGGCCATGGCGATGATCGCCCGGGCGATCTGCGCGTCCTGCTCGCCATGGGGCAGGCCGTCGACGAAGCTGCGGTCGATCTTGAGCACGTCGATGGGGAATTGCTTGAGGTAGTTCAGCGAGGAGTAGCCGGTGCCGAAGTCGTCCACCGCGATGGCCAGGCCGAGGCGCTTGAGCCCGGAGAGGATCTGCATGGCCTCGGCGACGTCGCTCATCAGGATGCTTTCGGTCAGTTCCAGTTCCAGGCAGGCTGGCGGGATGCCGGTCTCGTAGAGGATCGCGGCGATCCGCTCGCCCAGCTGGCCATCGGCGAACTGGCGTGCCGAGAGGTTCACCGAGACCTTCGGCACCCGCACCTTGGCCTTGTGCCAGCTGCGCAACTGCTTGCAGGCCTCGGCCAGCAGCCAGTCGCCGACCTGGGCCACCAGGCCGATCTCCTCCAGCACCGGAATGAACTCGCTCGGCGGAACCAGCCCGCGGCGCGGGTGCTGCCAGCGCAACAGGGCCTCGGCGCCGGTCAGGCGGCGCCCGTCGCCGGTGAACTGCGGCTGGTAGTGGAGGACGAACTCGCCCAGTTCGAGGGCGCGGCGCAGGTCGCTTTCCAGTTCCAGGCGCTCGAGGGCGCGGGCGTTCATCTCGGCCTGGTAGAACTGGAAGTTGTTCTTGCCCATCTCCTTGGCGTGGTACATCGCCGTGTCGGCGTTCTTCATCAGCAGGCTCAGCTCGGCGCCGTCCTGTGGCGACAGGGCCACGCCGATGCTGGCGGTGACGAAGAACTCGCGGCCTTCCAGGGTGAACGGTCGGGCCAGGCGGCCGAGAATCAGCTCGGCGACCTGGATCGCCCGCTTCAGGGCGATCTCGCGGTCGCCCTGGGACGGCAGCAGCAGGGTGAACTCGTCGCCGCCCATGCGTGCCACCGTGTCGTCCTGGCTGACGCAGGCGCTCAGGCGGGTCGCCACTTCCTGCAGCATGCGGTCGCCGGCGGCATGGCCGAGGGAGTCGTTGATCGGCTTGAAGCGGTCGAGGTCGAGGAACATCAGCACCACCCACTGGCCGTTGCGCTCGGCCTGTTGCAGGGCGGTGTGCAGGCGGTCCTGGAACAGCGTGCGATTGGGCAGGTGGGTGAGGGCGTCGTAGTAGGCCAGGCGATGGATGCGTCGCTCGCTGGCCTTGCGTTCGCTGATGTCGCTGAAGAAACAGACGAAGCTGACCAGGTCGCCTTCCTCGTCGCGGATCGCGGTGATCCCGACCCAGGAGGGATAGAGTTCGCCGGTCTTGCGCTTCTGCAGGATCTCGCCTTCCCAGCTGCCGCTGTGCTGCAGGCTGGCGAGCACGTGCTTGAGCTGGTTGGCTTCCTGGCGGTCGGCGGTGAGCAGGCGTGGCTGCTGGTCGAGCACGTCGGCCGGGCTGTAGCCGGTCAGGCGCGAGAAGGAGTCGTTGACCTGGACGATATAGCCGGCCGGGTCGGTGACCATGATCGCCGCGGTCGAGTGTTCGAATACCGTCGCCGCCATCCGCAATTCGCGTTCGGCGCGGCGTTGCTGGCTGATGTCGCGGGCGACGCCGAGCAGGCCCTCGAAGCGATCGTGTTCGTCCCACATCAGGACCAGTCGCAGTTCGATGGGGATCTTGCGCCCATCGGCGCGCAGGCAGTCGAGGGCGAACAGGTGCTGGGCGGGATTCTCGCGCAGCTCGGCGAGTTTCTCGCGATCGCCGATGGCATGCCGCACGCGACGCAACAGGCCGTTCAGGCGGCCCAGCTGGCGCGGGTTGGTGGCCGTCTGGTGGAGACCGTTGAGCAGCGCCCACTCCGGGCTGTAGCCGAACACGTGCTGCACCGAGGGGCTGACGTAGTTGGCGTTGAGCTCGGCGTCGGTGGAGAAGATCACGTCGCTGATGTTCTCCGCCAGCATGCGGTAGCGCCGACCGTTCTCGCGCAGCGCGTTGTTCGCCTCGACGGTGAAGGTGATGTCCTTGGCCACCCCGATCAGGCGCGCCACGCGGCCGCTGCGGTCCCGGCTGAAGGCCTGTTCGCGGATGTCGAACCAGTGCCAGCGGCCATCGCGGTGGCGCCAGCGCAACTGGCTGTCGAGCAGCAGGCCGTCGCCGACCACGTGCTGCAGGTTGCGGATGCGCCAGTAGTATTCCTGGTCGTCGGGGTGCAGCAGGGTTTCCCAGAAGTTCTCGCCCATCCGTGCCAGTTCTTCCTGGTCGTAGCCAAGCTGCTGGCCCAGGTGGTGGTTGCTGAAGATCACCCGGCGCGCGTTCAGGTCATGGATGTACAGGGTGTCGGGCACCGCCTGCACGGCGTCCGACCAGAATTTCTCGCGCTCGATCAGCGACAGCTCGACTTCCTTGCGGCTGGTGACGTCGGACAGGCTGAGGGTCACCGCGTGCCATTCGCCGGGGTTGTCCGGCAGGCGCAGCTGCAACCACAGGTGGCGCGGCGCGCCGCGGTCGTTGCGCAGCGTGGCTTCGAGTTCGAGCAGCGGGCGGCGCTCGATCAGGGCCTCGATCACCTGCAGGCGCAGGCTGTCCGGTTGCAGCGGTCCGTGGTCGAGAAGGCGCTGCCAGGCCTGGCCGGTGGAGTCGATTCCCAGCAGGCGGCGGGTAAGGTCGTTGATCTCGGTGATGCGGATCCGCTCCAGCAGTTCGCGCTGCCGGGCGGGCCGCCCGGCGAGCCAGGCATGCAGCGCGGCGGGAGTGTCCAGCCGGTACTCGGCCAGGGCCTGGCGCAGGGCGGACAGGTCCAGCACGCAGAGCGCCACGCCGACGCCCTCGAAGATGTCCTGGTAGCGCCGCCGGGTCTCTTCCAGGACGCCGAGGGCGTGCTGCTCCTCGGTGACATCGCGCAGCACCCAGACCTGGCCGCCCTGGAGGATCCGTTCGCGCAGGGTCCAGGCCTGGGCGGCCTCCGTATGGCTGGCCAACGGGTGGCGGCTGAGGGTGAACACCCGTGGTTCGCCGCGCACCCGCAGCGGCAGCAATTCGCTGCGGGTTTCGCCATCGCCGGCGGCGTCGCTCAGCCAGCCCGGCTCGAGGTCTGGCAGCAGGCCCAGCAAATGATGCTGGCGCGCCTGCGCCGAGCTGATGCCGAAGAGTTGCTCGGCCTGCGGGTTGAGATAGCTGAGACGGCCATCGGCGCGGGTCACCAGCACCCGCTCGTCGATCGCCGCCAGTGCCGTGGCCGCCTGGCGCAGGCTGCGCTGCGAGGCCAGGGTCATGGCGCGCAGGCCTTGCTGTTCGCGATGCAGGCGCAGCAGGGTGAACACCGTGACGCCGACCAGCAGGAGGAATATCAGCAGTTCGCCGCCGATCCCCCGCAGCAGGCCGAGCCGCACCTGGGGGCTGTCGTGGAGCCCGCGCAATTGCCAGTCGCTGTTGCGCAGGGGCTCCACGCCGAGGCTCTGCATGTCGTCGAGCAACGTCGCATTGCCCGGCGTATGCCAGAGCACCCGGCCGGCGTACTGGTCTTCCAGGCGCCAGAGCAGGTTGCCGGCCGGCAGGTCGGGACTCCACTGGGCGAGGCTGTCGCTGGCCAGGCGCAGCAGCCAGAAGCCGCTGTCGCGGCGGCTGCCGGGTTCGCGCAGAGTGAGATAGAGGGATTCACCATCGCGCGGATCGAGGCAATAGTGATAGAGACCGGCACCGGCGTGCTGGCGCAGCCGGTCATAGAGTGGCGGATTGCCCGCTTGCGGCTTGCCATCCACCCACTCCAGCGCCCGCACCTGCGGCAGCGCATCGCTGACCCGGGGCAACAGCCTGCGGCGGATCTCGTCGCGCTCGGCGGGCGGCGCTCCTGGCAGCAGCGCGAGGGCGGTGCGGGCCTTCAGTTCGAGGGTCAGGGACAGGCGGTCGTGCAGGCGGTCGAGCTGGGCGGCGGCCCGTTCGTGTTCGAAGCGCTCCTGCTGGCGCAATTCCTGGCATATCTGCCAGAGCAGCAAGCCGAGCATCAGCACGACCAGCAACAGCAGACCGCCCTTGGCTGCCTGGCGGACGGGAACGGTCAGCGGGTCGCCGGCGGGAGGCGGCGACGGGGTTTGCGAGGGGGTCGACACTGACCGGAGTTCCTGGGGCAGGTGTGATTCAGTAGGCAGTTAGGATGCCCGGAAGCAAGGCCAAGTGCCAGTATCGCCGACGAGCGTCGTGGTCCTTTCCGGCCTAACGGGTCACTTTGTCGCAGCGAGGAACGGCGGGGCTTTCCGGTTCGCCGGGGCTGTCTGGCGGCGGTGCCCGGAAAATCTGGCCGGACATGGCCGCGGGGGATTCCGGGCAGGGCGGTGCAACCTCAGGGACGCGCCGGATTGGCGGCGCCGTGGAGGAACATCTGTTCGAGGGTTTGCGCGGAGTTGGCGCTGGCCGCGCGCCCGCGCCGTTCGGCGTCGACCAGGCCATAGATCAGGGTCAGGAACAGCTCGGTGAAGACTGCCGCGGTGATGTCGATGCGGAACACACCTTTCTGCTGGCCGCGCAGGAAGAAGGTATCCAGCGCGGCGATGTAGGACTGCCAGCGGGCGCCTTCGCCGTCGGGGTCGAGGTAGTCCGGGCGGTACTGGAACACCAGGAAGACCAGCATCTCGCGATGGGCGAGGTGCTCCTTGACCAGCCGCTGCAGCGCCGCCAGGGGCTCGCTGCGTTCCAGGTCGCAGGTCTCGATGACCTGGTTCAGCACCGCCTCGCCATGGTCCTCGAGCATCCGCACCAGGTTGTCGCGCGTCCCGCAGAAGCGGTGCAGCGTGGCCTTGCTCACGCCGGCCGCCTCGGCCAGCTCTTTCAGCGTGGCCCGTGGGCGCTCGACGATGGCGACGGCCAGCGCCTTGAGGAGTCGTTCGTCATGGGTGATCAGGGTCATCGGCAGGTCCCGGTTGGCTTTCCGTTTGCGCGCCATTGTGCAGAAAAGTGCCCGCACTTCAAAAGAAACAGGTAACTTTTGCTCATATGAGACATTATTGACTCATTTAGATTTGAAAAGTACCATTCGATCCGTTTTTCAATCAAGGGTCGGGTATGTCATGGCTGATTTGCGGGCAATAGGAAGGGGCGCTGCACTGGCGCTGGCCGTCGCGCTGGCGGGTTGCGGGCCGGCGGAAGAACGGCAGGACGCCGCCGAACCGGCGCTGCCGGTGGAGGTACTGGCGGTGCGGAGCGAAACCCTGGCGCTGACCTCGGAACTGCCGGGGCGGATCGAACCGGTGCGGGTCGCCGAGGTACGTGCGCGGGTAGCGGGCATCGTGGTGCAGAAGCGCTTCGAAGAAGGTGCCGACGTCAAGGCCGGCGAGCTGCTGTTCCAGATCGATCCGGCGCCGCTGAAGGCTGCGCTGTCGCGTGCCGAGGGGGAGCTGGCGCGAACCCGGGCGGTGCTGTTCGAGGCGCAGGCGCGGGTGCGCCGCTACGAGCCGCTGGTGAAGATCCAGGCGGTCAGCCAGCAGGACTTCGACACCGCCATCGCCGACCTGCGCAGCGCCCAGGCGGCGAGCCGGTCGGCCCAGGCCGAGGTGGAAACCGCGCGGCTGAACCTGGGCTACGCCTCGGTCAGCGCGCCGATCTCCGGCCGCATCGGCCGCGCGCTGGTGACCGAGGGCGCGCTGGTCGGGCAGGGCGAGGCCACGCTGATGGCGCGCATCCAGCAGCTCGATCCGATCTACGCGGACTTCACCCAGACGGCCGCCGAGGCGCTGCGCCTGCGCGAAGCGCTGAAGGATGGCAGCCTGGCCGCCGGCGACAGCGAGGCGCTGAGCATCCGTGTCGAAGGCACCTCCTACGAGCGCCAGGGCGCATTGCAGTTCGCCGACGTGGCGGTGGACCGCGGCACCGGCCAGATCACCTTGCGCGGCAAGTTCGCCAATCCCGACGGCGTGCTGCTGCCGGGCATGTACGTGCGCGTGCGGGCGCCGCAGGGCACCGACAGCCGGGCGATCCTGGTCCCGCAGCGCGCCGTTCGCCGCGGCAGCGACGGCACCGCCCAGGTGATGGTGGTGGGCGCGGACGAACGCGCCGAGGCGCGCGACGTCAGCACCGGCGTCATGCAGGGCTCGCGCTGGCAGATCACCGAGGGCCTGCAGCCGGGTGACCGGGTCATCGTCGGTGGCCTGGCCGCGGTGCAGCCGGGGGTGAAGATCGTGCCGAAGCCGGATGGCGCCCAGGCGCAAGCCCGGTCGTCCGTGCCGCAACAGTAAGGGCGGGTTCGCCCCGAGGATTTTCCGATGTCCGAGTTCTTCATCAAGCGGCCGAACTTCGCCTGGGTGGTGGCGCTGTTCATCTCCCTGGCCGGCCTGCTGGTCATTTCCAGATTGCCGGTGGCGCAGTACCCCAGTGTCGCGCCACCGCAGATCACCATTACCGCCACCTACCCCGGCGCTTCGGCGAAGGTACTGGTGGATTCCGTCACCAGCGTTCTCGAGGAATCGCTGAACGGCGCGAAGGGCCTGCTCTACTTCGAGTCGACCAACAACTCCAACGGTACCGCCGAGATCGTCGTCACCTTCGAGCCCGGCACCGATCCGGACCTGGCCCAGGTCGATGTGCAGAACCGCCTGAAGAAAGCCGAGGCGCGCATGCCGCAGGCGGTGCTGACCCAGGGGGTGGAGGTCGAGCAGACCAGCGCCGGCTTCCTGTTGATCTACGCCCTCAACTACAAGGAAGGCGTGCAGCGCAGCGACACCACCGCCCTGGGCGACTATGCCGCGCGCAACATCAACAACGAACTGCGTCGCCTGCCGGGTGTCGGCAAGCTGCAGTTCTTCTCCTCCGAGGCGGCCATGCGGGTCTGGATCGATCCGCAGAAGCTGGTCGGCTTCGGACTCTCCATCGACGACGTGAGCAACGCCATTCGCGGACAGAACGTGCAGGTCCCCGCCGGCGCCTTCGGCAGCGCGCCGGGCAGTTCCGAGCAGGAGCTGAGCGCCACGCTGGCGGTGAAGGGCACCCTGGACAACCCGCAGGAGTTCGGCCAGGTGGTCCTACGCGCCAACGAGGACGGATCCCTGGTCAGGCTCGCCGACGTCGCGCGCCTGGAACTCGGCAAGGAGAGCTACAACATTTCCTCGCGGCTGAACGGCACGCCCACCGTGGGCGGGGCGATCCAGCTGTCACCCGGGGCCAACGCGATCCAGACCGCCACCCTGGTGAAGCAGCGCCTCGCCGAATTGTCGGCGTTCTTCCCCGAGGACATGCAGTACAGCGTGCCCTACGACACCTCGCGCTTCGTCGACGTGGCTATCGAGAAGGTGATCCACACCCTGATCGAGGCGATGGTGCTGGTGTTCCTGGTGATGTTCCTGTTCCTGCAGAACGTCCGCTACACCCTGATCCCGTCGATCGTGGTGCCGGTGTGTCTGCTCGGCACGCTGATGGTCATGTACCTGCTGGGCTTCTCGGTGAACATGATGACCATGTTCGGCATGGTGCTGGCGATCGGCATCCTGGTGGACGATGCCATCGTGGTGGTGGAGAACGTCGAGCGGATCATGGCGGAGGAGGGGCTGTCGCCGGCCGAGGCCACCGCCAAGGCGATGAGGCAGGTCTCCGGTGCGATCGTCGGCATCACCCTGGTGCTTTCGGCGGTGTTCCTGCCGCTGGCCTTCATGGCCGGTTCGGTGGGGGTGATCTACCAGCAGTTCTCGGTATCGCTGGCGGTCTCGATCCTGTTCTCCGGCTTCCTCGCCCTGACCTTCACCCCGGCGCTGTGCGCCACCCTGCTCAAGCCCATCCCCGAGGGGCATCACGAGAAGCGCGGCTTCTTCGGCGCCTTCAACCGCGGCTTCGCCCGCCTCACCGGCCACTATTCCCTGCTCAACTCGAAGCTGGTGGCGCGCGCCGGGCGCTTCATGCTGGTGTACGCCGGCCTGGTGGCGGCGCTCGGCTACTTCTACCTGCGCCTGCCGGAGGCCTTCGTGCCGGCTGAAGACCTCGGCTACATGGTGGTCGACGTGCAGTTGCCGCCCGGCGCCTCGCGCATGCGCACCGACGCCACCGGCGAGGAGCTGGAACGCTTCCTCGAGACCCGCGGGGCGGTGGACTCGGTATTCCTGGTCTCCGGCTTCAGCTTCTCCGGCCAGGGCGACAACGCCGCGCTGGCCTTCCCGACCTTCAAGGACTGGTCCGAGCGCGGCCCGGGGCAATCGGCCGCCGCCGAGATCGCCGCGGTGAACGAGCATTTCGCGTTGCCTGACGACGGCACCATCATGGCCGTTTCGCCGCCGCCGATCGACGGCCTGGGCAACTCCGGCGGCTTCGCCCTGCGCCTGATGGACCGTGGCGGCGTCGGCCGCGAAGCCCTGCTGCAGGCCCGCGACACCCTGCTCGGCGAGGTCCGGGGCAATCCGAAATTCCTCTACGCGATGATGGAAGGCCTGGCCGAGGCGCCGCAGCTGCGCCTGCTGATCGACCGCGAGAAGGCCCGGGCCCTGGGGGTGGGCTTCGAGAGCATCAGCGGCACGCTGTCCGCCGCGTTCGGTTCGGACGTGATCAACGACTTCACCAACGCCGGGCGCCAGCAGCGCGTGGTGATCCAGGCCGAGCAGGGCGCCCGGATGACCCCGGAAAGCGTGCTCAGGCTCTACGTGCCCAACGCCCGCGGCGAGCTGGTGCCGCTAAGCGCCTTCGTCAGCATGAAATGGGAAGAGGGACCGGTACAGCTGGTGCGCTACAACGGCTACCCGTCGATCCGCATCGTCGGCGACGCCGCGCCCGGCTTCAGCACCGGCGAGGCCATGGCGGAAATGGAGCGCCTGGCCGCGCAGCTGCCGGCCGGCATCGGTTACGAATGGACCGGCCTGTCCTACCAGGAAAAGGTCTCCGCCGGCCAGGCGACCGCCCTGTTCGCCCTGGCCATCCTGGTGGTGTTCCTGCTGCTGGTGGCGCTCTACGAGAGCTGGTCGATCCCGTTGTCGGTCATGCTGATCGTACCGATCGGCGCCATCGGCGCGGTGCTGGCGGTGATGGTCACGGGCATGGCCAACGACGTCTACTTCAAGGTCGGCCTGATCACCATCATCGGCCTGTCGGCGAAGAACGCGATCCTCATCGTCGAGTTCGCCAAGGAGCTCTGGGAGAAGGGACATGGCCTGCGCGACGCCGCCATCGAGGCTGCGCGCCTGCGCTTCCGGCCGATCATCATGACCTCCATGGCCTTCATCCTCGGCGTGGTGCCCCTGGCCCTGGCCAGCGGCGCCGGCGCGGCCAGCCAGCGCGCCATCGGCACCGGGGTGATCGGCGGGATGCTCAGCGCGACCTTCCTCGGCGTGCTGTTCGTACCTATCTGTTTCGTCTGGCTGCTGTCGCTGCTGCGCAGCAAGCCGGCACCCATCGAACAGGCCGCTTCGGCCGGGGAGTGAACGAGATGCGCAAACCTGCTTTCGGCGTATCGGCGCTGCTGATCGCCCTGACCCTCGGCGCCTGCTCCATGGCGCCGACCTACGAACGTCCCGCCGCGCCGGTGGCCGACCGCTGGAGCGGCGCCGCCGCCCAGCGCCAGGGCGCGGCCATAGACACGCTGGATTGGAAGAGTTTCATCGTCGATGCCGAACTACGCCGCCTGGTGGACATGGCCCTGGATAACAACCGCTCGCTGCGCCAGACCCTCCTGGATATCGAGGCGGCCCGTGCGCAGTACCGCATCCAGCGCGCCGACCGGGTGCCGGGCCTGAACGCTGCCGCCACCAGCAACCGTCAGCGGCAACCGGCCGACCTGTCCGCCGGCCATCGCTCGGAAGTGGCCAGCAGCTATCAGGTCGGGCTGGCCCTGCCGGAGTATGAACTGGACCTCTTCGGTCGGGTCAAGAGCCTGAGCGACGCGGCCCTGCAGCGGTACCTGGCCAGCGAGGAGGCGGCGCGGGCGGCGCGGATCGCCCTGGTCGCGGAGGTCAGCCAGGCTTACCTGAGCTATGACGGCGCCCAGCGGCGCCTGGCGCTGACCCGGCAGACCCTGGTCAGCCGCGAGTCTTCCCTCGCCCTGATCGGCCAGCGTCGCGCGGCCGGCACCGCCACCGCGCTGGATTACCAGGAAGCCCTGGGCCTGGTGGAACAGGCGCGCGCCGAGCGGGAGCGCAACCTGCGGCAGAAGCGGCAGGCGTTCAACGCGCTGGTGCTGCTGCTGGGCTCCGCCGATGCGGCGCAGACGATCCCGCGGGCCCCGGGAGAACAGCCGAAGCTGCTGCAGGACATCGCTCCCGGCACGCCGTCCGGGCTGATCGAGCGGCGCCCGGACATCCTCGCCGCCGAACATCGCCTGCGCGCGCGCAACGCGGACATCGGCGCGGCGCGCGCGGCGTTCTTCCCACGAATCAGCCTGACCGGCAGCTTCGGCACCTCCAGCGCGGAAATGTCCGGCCTGTTCGACGGCGGCTCGCGCTCCTGGAGCTTCCTGCCGACGCTGACGCTGCCGATCTTCGACGGCGGGCGCAACCGCGCCAACCTGAGCCTGGCCGAGGCGCGCAAGGATTCCGCGCTGGCGGCCTACGAGGGCGCCATCCAGGGCGCCTTCCGCGAAGTCGCCGACGCCCTGGCGGCCAGCGATACCCTGCGCCGCGAGGAGAAGGCCCTGCGCGCCCTGGCCGACACCAGCAACGAAGCGCTGAAGCTGGCCAGGGCACGCTACGAGAGTGGTGTGGACAGCCACCTGCGCTACCTCGATGCACAGCGCAGAAGTTTCTTCGACGAGTCTGCGTTCATCGACGGCAGCACCCAGCGGCAGATCGCCCTGGTCGACCTGTTCCGCGCCCTTGGCGGCGGCTGGGGACAGGCTCGCGTTGCGCTGGCGCAGCGCTGAGCATGGCATCGCGCGGTGCCTCCGATGCGCCGGGCTAGGGGACGCGCGAGGCGCCGTGCATGAACAGTTGCTCCAGGCTGCCGGACAATCCGGCGCCGGCCGCGCGACCGCGGCGCTCGGCATCGACCATGGCGTAGACCAGGTTGATGAACAGTTCGCTGAAGACCGCCGCGCTGATGTCGATGCGGAACACGCCCGCCTGCTGGCCGCGCAGGAAGAAAGCATCCAGGGCCTCGATATGCGCCTGCCAACCGGCGTCTTCATTCCCGGCCTGGTGTCCCGGGTTCTGCTCGCACATCAGCAGCGCCAGCAGGTCGCGGTGCGCGAGGTGTTCCCGGATCAGTTCGCGTAGCGCTGCCCGCGGCTCCAGTCGGGGCTGGGCGGCGTCGCGGGTGAGGCGCTCGAGGGTGCTCCTGGCATGGCTTTCCAGGCGCCGTCTGAGTCGTTCGCGGGTTCCGCAATGCCGGTTCAGGGTTGCCCTGCTCACTCCCGCCAGCTCCGCCAGTTCCCGCATGGTGGCTCGCGGATGACTGACCATCGCGGTGGCCAGGGCCTTGAGCAGGCGCTGCTCCTGGGGCGACGGGTCCGGCGCTGCGCCTGGGCCGCTCCCAGGTGGCGAGGCGGGTACCTGGGCGGGGAGGGGCGTGAGTACCATCTTGAGGTTTTTTTAACTCTTTTGAGGCTGGTCTGATTCAATCGTAGCAGGCGAGACCGGCACTCGCCTTGCTCCGCGTCAGGTCCGGAGAATGCAGCGTGCCGATCACGCTCGCCACCGAGACCGAGCCGGCGATCGCGCCGAAGGAGAATGCCGGGAAGCCGCCCAGGTTCATCAGGCTGGGGGCGGCCAGGGTGGCACCGTTCCTCGGGTTGGCCAGGCAGATCGCGGGGACCGGAAACCGGCGAGGCCCGGCAAGCGCCCGTGGCGGACGGCGAACATTCGCCGGCGGCGCCCCGCGCTCCACGAAAACCGGGGTGGCTGGCCAGCTTTCTCCCGGTCTGTCATATACTTGGCCGAGTTTTTTTCCTTTTCTTCATGAGGTGCTCGTTTTGGCTCAGTACGTCTACACCATGCATCGGGTCGGCAAGATCGTTCCGCCCAAGCGTGAAATCCTCAAGGACATCTCCCTGTCGTTCTTCCCCGGCGCCAAGATCGGCGTGCTCGGCCTGAACGGCGCGGGCAAGTCCACGCTGCTGCGGATCATGGCCGGCGTCGACACCGAGATCGAAGGCGAGGCCCGGCCGATGCCGGGGATCAACGTCGGCTACCTGCCGCAGGAGCCCAAGCTGGACCCGCAGGCCACCGTGCGCGACATCGTCGAGGAGGCCGTGGGCCAGATCAAGCAGGCCCAGGCGCGACTGGACGAGGTCTACGCCGCCTACGCCGAGCCGGACGCCGACTTCGACGCCCTGGCCGCCGAACAGGCCAAGCTGGAGGCGATCCTGCAGGCCTCCGATGGCCACAACCTGGAGCGCCAGTTGGAGGTCGCCGCGGACGCCCTGCGCCTGCCGCCGTGGGACGCCAAGGTGGAACACCTGTCCGGTGGCGAGAAGCGCCGCGTGGCGCTGTGCCGCCTGCTGCTGTCGGCGCCCGACATGCTGCTGCTGGACGAGCCGACCAACCACCTGGACGCCGACTCGGTGGCCTGGCTGGAGCACTTCCTGCACGACTTCCCCGGTACCGTGGTGGCGATCACCCACGACCGCTACTTCCTCGACAACGTCGCCGGCTGGATCCTCGAACTCGACCGCGGCCACGGCATCCCGTTCGAGGGCAACTACTCCGGCTGGCTGGAATCCAAGGCCGCGCGCCTGGCCCAGGAAGCCAAGCAGGAAGCCTCCCACGCCAAGGCCATGAAGGCCGAACTGGAGTGGGTACGCCAGGGCGCCAAGGGCCGCCAGGCCAAGTCCAAGGCGCGCCTGCAGCGCTTCGAGGAACTGCAGTCGCAGGAATTCCAGAAGCGCAGCGAGACCAACGAGATCTACATCCCGGCCGGTCCGCGCCTGGGCGACAAGGTCATCGAGCTGCACAACGTGACCAAGGGCTACGGCGACCGCGTGCTGATCGACAACCTGTCCCTGAGCATCCCCAAGGGCGCCATCGTCGGCGTGATCGGCGGCAACGGCGCGGGCAAGTCGACCCTGTTCCGCATGCTCACCGGCAAGGAGCAGCCGGACTCCGGCACCATCGAGATCGGCGAGACCGTGCAGATCGCCAGCGTCGACCAGAGCCGCGACAGCCTGGAAGGCAACAAGACCGTGTGGGAACAGGTTTCCGACGGTTTCGAGCAGATCAAGATCGGCAACTACGAAGTCCCGTCGCGCAGTTATGTCGGCCGTTTCAACTTCAAGGGCGCCGACCAGCAGAAGTTCGTCAAGGACCTCTCCGGCGGTGAGCGCGGTCGCCTGCACCTGGCCCTGACCCTGAAGCAGGGCGGCAACGTGCTGCTGCTCGACGAACCGTCCAACGACCTCGACGTGGAAACCCTGCGCGCGCTGGAAGAGGCGCTGCTGGACTTCCCCGGCGCCGCCATCGTGATCTCCCACGATCGCTGGTTCCTCGACCGGATCGCCACCCACATCCTCTCCTACGAGGACGATGGCCAGGTGACCTTCTTCGAAGGCAACTACACCGAGTTCGAGGCCGATCGCAAGAAGCGCCTGGGCGATGCCGCGGCCCAGCCGCACCGCGTGCGCTACAAGAAGCTGGCGTAAGCGCGCCTGGATCGAAACCGCCCGCCGGCCCTGCCGGCCGGCGGTTTTTTCATGCCTGGAATTCAACGAGCCATGCGCTGGAGGACCATGGGAACCTCCATCGGCGGTGCCCAGGGCGAGTCTCCCAAGCAGCATGCCTGAGCCTTCACCTAACTAAAGATGGGGGTGCATCGACGGCCCCGATGGTGTCAGCTCTGCTAGTGGTCTGCGCAGCCGATCCGTGCGCTCAATACCGCCTGCCCGGAGAGACCGCGCCATATGGCGAAGCCCGGCGGAAATCGAGTATCGGGACTGGCCGGGCGGACCACCCGCTACCTTCGCTCGGCGCTGGCGCCTCGGGGTAGCGTTGCCGGTGGTGGCGGCTTGTGCGCTGTCTCCATCATCAGCGGTATGGCCCTTCGGCCTGTTTCGCCGGCCTTGCGGCGATACGTCCGGAGCGAGCCGTGAAGGGATGCGAGCGGCCGAGTGCGAATGCCTACAACAAACAAGCACGAATCATTGATCTCCCTGCGGGGGATCGGCAAGGGCTATCTCCTGGGGGGGCAGCCACTGCAGATACTGAAAGATGTCTGCCTGGACATCTTTCCCGGTGAAAGCTGCGCGATCGTCGGCGCGTCGGGCTCGGGCAAGAGCACCCTGCTGAATATCCTCGGCCTGCTCGACCGGCCGGACAGCGGCGCCTATCGATTCGCCGAACACGACATCTTCAGGGTCGACGAAGACCAGTTGGCGGCGATCCGCAACCGCCTGATCGGCTTCGTCTTCCAGAGTTTCAACCTGCTGCCGCGCCTGAGCGCGCTGGAGAACGTGGCGCTGCCGCTGGGCTATCGTGGCATGCCGCGCCGCGAGGCGCTGGAGCGCGCCGCGGCGATGCTCGCCCAGGTCGGCCTCGCCGAGCGCGCCGGGCATCGCCCGGCGGACCTCTCCGGCGGCCAGCGGCAGCGTGTCGCCATCGCCCGCGCGCTGGTCGGCGAGCCCGCGCTGATCCTCGCCGACGAACCGACCGGCAACCTCGACGCGAGCACCGCGAAGGAAGTGCTGGAACTGCTCCTGGCGCTCAACCGCGAACGCCAGGTGACCCTGGTGGTGGTCACCCACGATCCCGGCCTGGCCGCCCGTCTCGGGCGTCAGCTGACGGTGCGCCATGGCGAGATCCACGAGGAACTGGCGGAGACTTGCCGGTGAGCGCCAGTCCGTCGCCGCGGCAGTTGCTCCATGAGGCCCTGGCCAGCCTTCGTGGCTTGGGTCGGCGCTCGTTGCTGGCGTTGCTGGGGATCGTCATGGGCTGTTCATCGGTGATCGCGATGCTGAATATCGGCAGCAATGCGACCGACGAGGCGATGAGCATCTTCAAGGACATGGGCACCGACACCCTGGTGGTGCAGTTCCCGTTCGCCCCGCAGGCGCCGCAGCCTATGCCGGCGGTGCTCGACACCGAGCCGCTGCGCCGTGCCGTGGCGGGGCTGGACCACCTCGCTGCGCTCGGCCTGTACTCCGCGCCGGTGACCTACCATGGGCGTACCAGCAACGCCAGCATCGTCGGCGCCAGCGCCGGGCTCGCCAGCGCCGCCAGGCTGCACCTGCGCGAAGGGCGATTTCTCTCGCGCTTCGATGACCACGACACCTACGTGGTGGTCGGCGCGGGCCTCGCCGAGGCGCTGGGCGCAGCAGGCGATCCGTTGCGCCTCGGCGAGCAACTGATGGTCAACGACTACCTGTTCCGCGTGATCGGTATCCTGCGGCCGCAGGCCAGCGCCGCGCTGCTGCCGTTCGCCGCCAACGACTCGCTGTTCGTGCCGGCTGCCGGCATGCCGCGCCTGCAGCCCGCCGCCGAGGTCAGCCACGTGGTGGCGCGGGTGGCGCCGGGAGCGGATGTCTACCGGGTCGGCGCGGCGCTGGGCGAGGCCCTGGCGGCGCGGTTGCCCGGTCACGAGGCGCAGGTGCAGGTGTCGCAGCAGGTGCTCGACGGGCTCAAGCGGCAGACCCGGACCTTCACCTACCTGCTGGCCGGGCTGGGGATCATCTCCCTGCTCGGCGGCGGCGTCGGGGTGATGAACGTGATGCTGATGAGCGTCGCCGAGCGCCGCCGGGAGATCGGCGTGCGCATGGCGCTGGGCGCACGTCAGCGGGACATCCGCAACCTGTTCCTGATCGAGGCGGTGACCCTGACTGCCGCGGGCGCGCTGTCGGGGGCGGTGCTCGGCGTGGCGGCTGCGTATCTCTACGCCAGGTTTTCCGGCTGGACTTTCTCCCTGGCCTACGCGGCCCTGCCGCTGGGGATGGGCAGTACCTTGCTGGTGGGGCTGTTCTTCGGCCTCTATCCGGCGCTTTCGGCGGCACGCATGCAACCGGTCGAGGCGCTGCGCGATGAATAGCCGGAGCCTGGCTGCGCTGTGGCTGGCGCTGGCGCTTCCGGTCGCGGCAAGTGACAACCCGGCGCTGAGCCCGGATGCGCCGAGCATGGCCCGCGCGCGCGGCGGATCGGTGCTACTGAGCGAGCAGGTGATCGACCTGAGCCTGAGCGACGCGGTCTACCTCGGCCTGCGCAACAACCGCGGCATCCGCAGCGCGTACCTGCAGCGCATCGCGCAGAAGTTCGACCTGCGCGTCGCCGCCGATGCCTTTAACCCGAAGCTGGTGGTGCGTGGCGACTACCGTGCCAGCCGCGCCACCGAGGACCGTATGCGGACCAGCAACCTGTCGCCGACCGCGACCCTGCTCGGCGAGTACGGCACCCGCTTCAGCCTGGCCTGGGTCAAGCAGTTCCGCAGCGCCGACGAGGCCGGGCGCTACCGCAGCGATGGTCTCGACCTGACCGTCGTCCAGCCGTTGCTGCGCGACGCCGGCTGGGATGTGACCACCGCGCCGCTGCGCCTGGCGCGCCTGTCCGAGGACGCCAACCGCCTGCAACTCAAGGCCAGCGTGTCGCAGACCATCGGCCGGATCATTGGCGCGTACCGGGAACTGCTGCGCGCGCAGGAGCAGGCGCGCATCGCCCGGGAGGCACTGGCGCGTACCCAGGAGCTGCTCGAGGTGAACCGGGCGATGATCCGTGCCGGGCGAATGGCCGAGTTCGAGATCGTCCAGACCGAGGCCGATGTCGCCACCCAGGAGCTCAACGTCGAGGAGTCCACCAACCAGGTCGACAGTGCCCGCCTGGCCCTGCTGCAACTGCTGGCGCTGGACCTGTCGACGCAGATCCGCGCCAGCGACGCGCTGAGCGCCACGCCGATCGAGATCGACCGCCAGCAGGCGATCAGGACCGCCCTCCAGCAGCAACCGGAATACCTGCAACGCCTGATCGGCAGTCGCCAGGCCGACCTCAACCTGGTGCTGGCGAAGAACCAGCGCCTGTGGGATGTCTCGCTGGTAGGCGGTGCCAGCCAGATCCGCGATCGCTACAGCGAGGGCGGCGGCGACAATTCACGCAGCTGGGACAGCTACGCAGGGGTGCAGGTGGAAATTCCCATCGGCGACCTCAGCCGCCGGCAGGCCGAGGTGCGTGCCCAGGTCGACGTGGAGAACCAGAAGATCCTGATCGAGGATGCCCGGCAGACCCTGGAGCAGAACGTCATCGATGCGGTGCGCGACCTTGGCACCCGCTGGCGCCAGTACCAGATCGCCCAGCGCGCCACCGCGCTGTCGCGGCGCAAGCTGGAAATCGAACGGGAAAAACTGCGCGTCGGACGCTCGAGCAACTTCCAGGTGCTGAGCTTCGAAACCGACCTGCGCAACGTCGAAAACACCCAGTTGAATGCCCTGATCTCGTTTCTCAATGCGCAGACGCAACTGGACCTGATCGTCGGCATGACCCTGGATAGCTGGGAGATTTCGCTCAATGACCACTGACCGGTTTTCCTTCCTGCGCCGGCCAGCGTCGCTTCTCGCCGTCGGCCTGGCGGTTTTCGCGGCGCTGGCCTGGCTGGTCTTCTCCGGGGGCGCCGTGAAACCTGCGGAAGGGGGACGCTGGGTCGCCGTGCAGCCGGCCCCCCTGGTTCATCAGATCGGCCTGGTCGGGCGCCTGGAGCCGGGGCGGGTGGTGACCCTGGCGGCGCCTTTCGCCGGCAATGTCGAGGCGCTGCTGGTGGAGCCGGGGCAGCGGGTCGCGGAGGGACAGGACCTGCTGCGCATGGACACCCGCGAGATCGCCGTGCAGGTACGCGAGGCACAGTCGGCCTTGCTCAAGGCCCGCCGCACCCTGCAGGACCTGCGCGACTGGGAGCGTGGCGAGGACATGGCGCGGGTCCGTCGTGCCCTGCGCAGCGCGCAGCTGGCGCAGAGCAGCACCGAGCGCAAGCTGCGCGAGACCCGCGAGCTGTTCCAGCGTGGGATCGTTCCGCGCAACGAGCTCGACGATCTCGAGCAGCAGGCCAGCCAGCAGCGCATGGACCTGGAAGCGGCCCGGCGGGAAGTGGAATCGACCCGCGCCAAGGGGCAGGGCGAGAATCGCCAGATCGCCGAGATGGACCTGGCCAACGCCACCGTGAAATACGAGACGCTGCAGGCCCAACTGGACGGTCGCACGGTACGCGCGCCGTTCGCCGGGATCGTCGTCGTGGCGCCGGGCATGGTCGGCGAGCAGGGCAGCCGCGAGCCGGTGCAGGCCGGCAGCAAGCTGGGCCAGGGCCAGGCGTTGTTCGGCCTGGCCAGCGTCGAGCGGCTGAAGGTCTCGGCGAAGGTGTCGGAACTGGATATCAACCAGTTGCGCGAAGGGCAGCCTGTGGACATCAGCGGCGACGGTTTCGAGGGCACCACGCTCGCTGGCGTCATCGCCGCGCTCGGTGGTCAGGCGCTGCCGGGCACGGCCCAGGGTGGAAGCCCGCAGTTCGAGGTGACGGTCTCGGTAGCACCGCTCGATCCTCGGCAATTGCAGAAGATTCGCCTGGGCATGAGCGCCAAGCTGATGGTCACCACCTATCGCAACGAGCAGGCCATCGTCGTCCCGCCGGAGGCGGTGCGCCACGACGGCGAGCGGCTGTTCGTGGATTATCGCCAGGACGCCGGCGCCAGCGCTGTGGCGCGGCAGGTCAGGGCCGGGCGCTCGACCCCTGAGGGCATCGAGGTCTTCGACCTGCCGCCGGGATTCGTCCGGGTTTCATCCAGGATGGCCGACTGATGGCAACCTAACTTTGGGTTGGCCGCTTCCAAGGAATAGCTGCCAATTCTGGTAGGTACGCACCGTGATGGTGCGTTTCTTCTCGCTGAGAATGTTGACAGAGGTATCAGGATTGTTTCGCCGCGACGGTCCAGAGCTGGTCCGCCGCATTTCGCGACCTTCCATGGGGGGATCAACCCCCTTCTTTCGCTAGGCTTTTCCAGAGCCCCTCTGCCCGTACTCTGGGCACCGTCGTTGACTGGTCCACTGCCCCCTCGTGGTGATTGCCAGCCCTGTCAGGCCTGCCTCCGCGCAGGTTGGCCGGACGGGCATTTCGAGGCGCGGCGAGCTGGAAAACCCTATCGGCCTTGTCCGATAAACGGTTCGTCCCGGCTCGTCGTGGGAACCGTCAGCGTCGGCACCGGATAGGACTCATGAGGTAAGGCCTCTCCCGCTTCTCGATACGCACGGCCTGGCGGGTGGTGTGGTTCGCCTGGCAGTAGGATCGAACGGGAAGGCACAAGGTGGTCGTGGGACGGATCGGCAACGCTCCTGCCGCACGGCCAAGGCTCGGCAACCGCGAGCGTTGCCACTCACTGGAAGGATACAAAACAATGAAATCCATCAAGTCCCTGCCGTCCCTTGCCGCTCTTGCTCTCTGCCTGAGCGTTTCGTCCATGGCCAGCGCGGCCACCATCACCCCGGTCAACTCGGCCTTCACCGCACCTGGCACCATCAGCGTGAGCTCGCCCGCGTCGCTCAACCTGCCGGTGACCTGCAATATCACCTTCAAGGGCAAGACCGCGGCCGACGGCTCCTATGCCAGCATCGACAGCGTTACCGTCAGCGGCAGCAACACCCTGTGCAGCGTGCCGCAGATGACCGGACTGCCGTGGAAGCTGACCGTGTCCAGCACCACCGCCGGCAAGGTCGATGGCGTCGGCTTCAAGATTCTGTCCTCCACCTGCGGCCCGAGCACTGTCAACGGTTCCTGGAGCAACGCCACCAACACGCTCAGCGCCAGCAACCAGTCGCTGGCCGGCAACTGCAAGATCAACAGCCTGAGCGTGAAGCCGACCCCGGCCTTCGTCGTCAACCCGTAATCCAGGCCATCGCTGGCGCCTTCGGCGCCAGCGGTTCCGCGCTACGCGCGGTGGCTGCCGAAGCGCTCCCAGGCCTGCCAGTCCCGAGGGGATGGCAGCGAGGTGGGTGCAACGGCGCCGACTCCTTGCTCGCACATGGAAATCGGCCTGGGGGAGGGTGTCCGCCAGGACGCTCAAGCAGGCCGACCATCGTGCCCCGTGCATTAGCAGTCCACCAGGGGTGATGAAACCTTGAACAAGAAAAACGATATTTCCTGCCTGTTTGCCAGAAAACCACTGCCATTGTTCTGTGCCCTTATCGTCGGCGGCCTGCTCGGCACGTCCCAGGCTCAGGCCGGCGGCTTCATGGTCCCGACCTCCAATACGGCGGGTTGGGGTCGCGCGATGGCGGGTGGCTCGCTGTTCCCCAACGATCCCAGCGCCGCGTTCAACAACCCGGCGGCCATGGCTTTCATCGACAAGCGGATCGCCCAGTTGACGGTCAACTACGCCGATATCGACATCAAGTACAACGGCGATGCCTACGACTACCAGGGTAATCCCATGACCGGCGGCTACCAGGACGGGCCGGGCACCCCCGAGCTGGGTACCAACGATGGCGGCCAGGCCGGATTCGGCGCGTGGCTGCCGACCGGCTTCCTGGTCGTACCGATCAACGACCGCTTCGCCTTCGGTCTGAGCCAGGTCGTTCCGATGGGAATGCGCAGCACCTGGGACCCGAACTGGAAAGGCCGCGATTTCGCGGTGGACACCAAGATCGAGACGATCGGCCTGACCGGCTCCCTGTCGTTCAAGGTCAACGACAACTTCTCCCTGGGCGCGGGGGTGATCATCCAGCGCACCTCCGGCTTCGTCAGCCAGAACCTCGATCTCTATGCCTCGGCCGCCAACTCCCCGGGCATGGGCGGCATTCCGTTCCCGGCCTCGAAGCGCTGATGCGGGTCAAGGTGGACAACACCTCGCCCGGCTTCTTCGCCGGTGCGGTGTGGAAGCCGACCGACCGCGACACCCTGGGTTTCGCCTACCACGCGAAGATCCGCAACAAGCTGAAGGGGCACTACAACCTCTACGACCACGACGGTGGGCTGACCGAGGGCGCCATCGAGGGCGGTACGCCAGGCCTGGCTTATCCCGGCCTGGACCTGCGGATGGGCGCTTCCGCCTCGGCGCGCCTGGATATCCCCGCCTACGCCTCGCTGGACTGGGTACACCAGTTCAACGACCGTCTGAGCCTGGGAGCCAGCGCCACCTGGACCGAGTGGTCGTCGTTCCAGGACCTGACCCTCAAGTCCCATGGCAGCACCATCGTCTCCATTCCCTATACCTACCGGAACACCTGGACCCTGGCGGTGGGCGGCGACTACAAGGTGACCGACCAGTGGACCATGCGCGCCGGTGTCGCCTACGACCAGACGCCGACCCACAACGCCACCCGGGATCCGCGAATTCCCGACGGCGATCGTTACTTCGTGTCGCTGGGGGCGGGCTACCGCTTCCAGTCGATGCCGGAACTGTCTATCGACGCGGCCTATTCGCGGCAGTTCGTCAAGGAAGTACCGATCAAGACGGTCAACCAGGATCGCTTGGGCGGCGGCCGCCTGGATGGCCGGGCGACCAGCAAGGGGCAGGTGTTCAGCCTGTCGGCGACCTACGACTTCTAGTTGGCCTGGTTTGACAGACGGGCTTCCGCCCTGGGGCGGAGGCCCGTTCGTCCTTGCCGGATCCGCACGCGGACGGTGCCTGGCGTGCTCGCGGGCGGTGCGTTGCGCCATCGCGCTCGTCGTTCGCTACCCCGCGGGCGCTCTATGTCGGCGTACTTTGCGGGTCGCTGAAAGTTTCACTTTTGCACCATAAAGATTCATCAATGCGTCATTTCGCACTTTCTAGGTGCCGCCTGGCTTGCTAGAGTCACGCGCAAAAAATTGTTCACAAAACTAGAAACCGGTGAGAAAAATGACGCAATCCGTCGACGCTTTCCTCGAGCGCCTGAAGCGGCGCGATCCCGATCAGCCCGAATTCCACCAGGCGGTGGAAGAGGTGCTGCGTTCCCTCTGGCCGTTCCTCGAGGCCAACCCGCACTACCTGGAAGCCGGCATCATCGAACGCATCGTCGAGCCGGAGCGGGCGATCCTGTTCCGCGTGCCCTGGGTCGACGACCAGGGCCGGGTGCGGGTCAACCGCGGCTACCGGGTGCAGATGAGCAGCGCCATCGGCCCGTACAAGGGCGGCCTGCGCTTCCATCCCTCGGTGAACCTCGGCGTGCTGAAGTTCCTCGCCTTCGAGCAGGTCTTCAAGAACTCCCTGACCACCCTGCCCATGGGCGGCGGCAAGGGCGGCTCCGACTTCGATCCGAAGGGCAAGAGCGACGCCGAGGTGATGCGTTTCTGCCAGTCGTTCATGAGCGAGCTGTACCGCCACGTCGGTGCCGACCTGGACGTGCCGGCCGGCGACATCGGCGTCGGCGCGCGCGAGATCGGCTACCTGTTCGGCCAGTACAAGCGCCTGTCCAACCAGTTCACCTCGGTGTTCACCGGCAAGGGCCTGAGCTACGGCGGCAGCCTGATCCGTCCCGAGGCCACCGGCTTCGGCTGCGTCTACTTCGCCCAGGAAATGCTCAAGGGCCATGGTCGCGGCTTCGATGGCCAGCGGGTGGCGATCTCCGGCTCCGGCAACGTCGCCCAGTACGCGGCGCGCAAGGTCATGGAGATGGGCGGCAGGGTGATCTCGCTGTCCGATTCCGAAGGCACCCTGTATGCCGAGGCGGGCCTCACCGACGAGCAGTGGGACTACCTGATGGAGCTGAAGAACGTTCGTCGCGGGCGCATTCGCGAGATGGCCGAGCGTTTTTCCTTGCAGTTCCTCGAGAATCGTCGCCCCTGGGAGCTGGCCTGCGACATCGCGCTGCCCTGCGCGACCCAGAACGAACTGGACGCCGAGGATGCGCGGCGCCTGCTGGCCAACGGCTGCGTCTGCGTCGCCGAAGGCGCCAACATGCCCTCGACCCTGGAGGCCGTCGACCTGTTCCTCGAGGCCGGCATCCTCTACGCGCCGGGCAAGGCGTCGAATGCCGGCGGGGTGGCGGTGAGCGGCCTGGAGATGTCGCAGAACGCCATGCGCCTGCGCTGGAGCGAGGGCGAAGTGGACACCAAGCTGCACGGCATCATGCAGTCGATCCACCATGCCTGCCTGCTGTACGGCGAGGAACGGGGCCGGGTCAACTACGTGAAGGGCGCGAACATCGCCGGCTTCGTCAAGGTCGCCGACGCGATGCTGGCGCAGGGCGTGGTCTGAGGTATCGCCGTGGTTGAAAAAAAACGGGGCTCGACGAGCCCCGTTTTTCGTTGCGCCGGTCATTCCGCCGGGCGTGGCGTGGTCTCGGTGCTGGCCGGCAGCAGCGGGTATTCCACCCGTGGTTGCTTGCCGCTCAGGCTGTGCAGGAAAGCCACGATGTTCTCCACGTCATCCGGCGCCAGTTGCTTGCCGAGCTGGGCGTTGCCCATGATCGCCACGGCGTCCTTGAGCTCCCAGACCTGGCCGCTGTGGAAGTACGGCGCGGTGAGTGCGACGTTGCGCAGGGGCGCGGCGCGGAACACGTACTCGTCGCTCTGGGTCTTGGTCACCGCGAAGCGGCCCTTGTCGCCGCTGGGCAGGACGCTGGCGTCGGGCTTCTTCACCAGGCCGAACGGGAAGTAGGCCTGGCCGCCCAGGTTGATGCCGTTGTGGCAGGCGCTGCAGCCACTGTCCATGAACGCCTTGAGACCTTTCTTCTGCCGCGCGTCGAGGGCGTTGTCGTCGCCCTTGAGGTACAGGTCGAAGGGCGAGTCGGGGGTTACCAGGGTCGCCTCGTAGGCTTCGATGGCCAGCGCCATGTTGTCGAAGCTGACCGGCTTGCCGGCCTTGGGGAAGGCCTTGCGGAAGGCGTCGACGTATTCCGGGATGCTGCTCAGGGTCTGTTCCACCAGTTGCGGGGTGCTGTGCATCTCCACGCTGTTCTGGACAGGGCCCTTGGCCTGTTCTCCCAGGTCCTTGGCGCGACCGTCCCAGAACTGCGCGGCGTTGAATACCGCGTTGAACACCGTCGGTGAGTTGCGCGGGCCTTTCTGCCAGCCGTGGCCGACCGAGGTCGGCACGTTGTCGGCGCCGCCGGTGCCGACGTTGTGGCAGGTGTTGCAGCTGAGCACATGGCTGCGCGACAGGCGCGGGTCGAAGAACAGCTTCTTGCCGAGTTCGCGCTGCTGTTCGTTGATGGCCTGGCCGCGCAGTTCGGTGACCTGCTCGGGAATCGGCTTGAACAGGGCGCTGGCCTGGTCGTGCAGGGGGTCGGCATGGGCGAGGGGCATGGCGAACGACAGCAACAGGCTGCCAAGCGGGAGCAGTGACGAGGACTGCATCTTTTTTTCTCCTTATCAGGTGTTACAACCGGTCCTGTGAGGAGAGGCCAGCGAAGGACGGCGAGGCTTGACGTGGATCAAGCGCGCCGGAATCGCTCCTGCGGGCGGTTGTCGCAGCGCGGTTCAGCGCTCGCGGTCGCGTTGCCAGTCGTCGTCGCGGTCGTTCCAGTCACGCTGCCCCAGCCGCTGCTCATCGACAGGCTCAGGGCGCTGCGCAGGATCTGCCCGCCGCCGTCGTTGTCGTCGAGTTCGGCGGGGGCGTTTCCTGGCGTTCCTTGCCCTCTCGTTCTTGCGCGGCGCTCAGCGCAGCGCATCGATGACGATCTGCCGGGAGAGCAGCCCCTGTTCCTGCAATGCCTGGAGATGTTCCAGCAGCTCTTCGCGTCGAGCCGGCGACGTGGCGTAGTCGATGGCGCCGCTGCGCCGCTCGCGCCAGGCGAACAGCAGAGGTTGCCAGGCGTCCGCGGCCAGCTCCGGGCGCGTCTGCAGCAGGTAGTCGAGTTGCTGCCAGTAAGGCTTGAGCGCGAGCAAGCGATCGGCCCGCCCGTACGCCGCGTCCTCGAGCAGCTGCCGCAGGACCTCGTCCAGACGCTGCGGGCATATCCCTGGCGCGGCGCTGCGCAGGCACTGCGCGGCCTTGGCGAAGACCTTGCCGGACGGATCGCGCAGGGCCTGCAGGCAGGCGTCGGCGAGGTCCTCGGCCGGCAGCGCGGCAAGGGTGTCCAGCGCTGCGCCACGCACCTGCTGCGCGGGATGACGCAATGCCTGCCGGGCCAGCGGCGCGACCGCCTGGGCCTGGCGGTCGCGGGCCAGACCGAGCAGGCCGAGCCAGTCGGCCTTGGTCGTTGGCATCCAGGCGAGCCGTTCGGCCAGGATGGCGTCGACGTCGGTTCCGGCGGCTTTCGCCAGGTACAGCGCCAGGTTGCGCACACTGGGCGACGCATCGAGCAGCGCCCGGGCCTGGACCGCCGCAGGCAGCGGCTCGGCTCCCAGGGCCCGGTCATAGAGGTGCAGCGCCTGGGCCCGGAGGCTGGCGCCGTGGTCACGGAGTCCGCTTTCCAGCAGGCGGATCGCGCTGTCCGGCGGCAGCGCCGCAGCCTCGTGCAGGGCCTGGCGGCGCACGCTCGGATCCGGGCTGGACAGCGCCCGCTCGAGCACCTCGAACCGGCCGCTCTGTCCAGGCCGCAGCAGGACCTCCAGAAGGAGGCGCGCGCTGGCGGAGCGCTGTCGAAGCAGGGCCTCCAGGACCTGTCCACGGTGTTCCGCACCTGCCAGCAGGACGGCCAGCCGATCCAGCAGGTCGCCATGGTCGACCCGGTTCTTCCGGCCCAGGGCAACCCACTGCGGCAGCGCGCCGAGCAGGGCCGGCACGCACTCGCTGACCAGGTAGCGTTCCAGGCCCTCCCGGGCCGCGGCGCGGACCGGACCGACCCAGTCGTTGGCCCGCTCGATCAGCGCCGCCAGCGCCTCCGCGTCGTTGCTCGTGCTGAGCCCGAGCACCGCGGCCTCGCGCACGAAGCCATTGCATGAGCGGCTGAGTTCGACCCAGTCGACGTCGTTTTCCCACAGGCGCCGTTCGACCAGCCCCAGCGCCTCGCGGCGGTGACGCTCGGTCCAGGTGTCCGTGAACGGCGCCTGCCGTTGCCGCTGCAGCCAGAGTTTCAAGCGTTGCATTCTTCTCATCCTTTCACGCACACGACCTGACGCAGGGTGTGCAGCACTTCCACCAGCTCGCGCTGGGCTTCCATGACCCGGTCGATGTCCTTGTAGGCCATCGGGATCTCGTCGATCACGTCGGCGTCCTTGCGGCATTCGACGTGGGCGGTGGCGCGGATCTGGTCTTCGACGCTGAAGACCTTCTTCGCCTGGGTCCGGCTCATGGTCCGCCCGGCCCCATGGCTGCACGAGCAGAACGCTTCCTGGTTGCCGAGGCCGCGGACGATGAAGCTCTTCGCGCCCATCGAGCCGGGGATGATGCCGAGCTGGCCCTTCTGCGCGGACACCGCGCCCTTGCGGGTGACCAGCACCTCCTGGCCGAAGTGGCGTTCCTTCTGCACGTAGTTGTGGTGGCAGTTGACCGCTTCGAGGTTGGCCTCGAACGGCTTGCGGATCACCTGGCGCGCCGCCTCGATCACCGCGTGCATCATCAGCGCGCGGTTCTGCCGGGCGAAGTCCTGGGCCCAGCCGACCGCTTCCACGTAGTCGTCGAAGTGCCGGCTGCCCTCCTCGAAGTAGGCCAGGTCCTTGTCCGGCAGGTTGGCGATGTGCTGGCGCATGTCGGCCTTGGCCAGTTCGATGAACAGGTTGCCGATGGCGTTGCCGACCCCGCGCGAACCGCTGTGCAGCATGAACCAGACGCGATCGGCCTCGTCCAGGCAGACCTCGATGAAGTGGTTGCCGGTGCCGAGGGTACCCAGGTGCTGGCGGTTGTTGGTCTTCTCCAGCCGCGGGTACTTGTCGGTGATCGCCCTGAAGCGGCCGGCGAGCGCCTTCCAGGCCTGGTCGGCGGCGTCCGGCACCTCATGCCAGGCGCCGCGGTCGCGACGGCCGAAGGTCTTGCCGTGGGGCACCGCCTGCTCGATGGCGCTGCGCAGACCGTGCAGGTTGTCCGGCAGATCGGCGGCGACCAGCGAGGTCCGCGCGGCGATCATCCCGCAACCGATGTCCACGCCCACCGCCGCCGGGATGATCGCGCCGAGGGTGGGGATCACGCTGCCGATGGTCGAACCCTTGCCCAGGTGGACGTCGGGCATCACCGCCAGGTGCTTGAAGATGAACGGCATCTTCGCCGTGTTCATCAGTTGCCGGCGCGCTTCTTCCTCCACCGGGACGCCCTGGGTCCAGAGCTTGATCGGCTTGCCGCCGGCGACTTCGAGGATGTTCATGTCTTTCATCGTGCTTTCCTTGTATTCCGCGCCGTCCCTTGGCCGGTGCGGAGTCGTTCGCGGTCAGGCCTGCTTCAGCGTGACCAGCCCATTCAATACCTGGTCCAGGCCGCCGAACACCGAGATCCGGTCGATGCGTTCGGCCACCCGCTCCAGGGTTTCCAGTTCCTTCAGGCGCAGCGCGGTCGGATTTTCCTCCATCACCTTCGCCGTGTTCAGCAGCGAGCGGGTCGCCGAGGTTTCCTCGCGGCGCCGGATCACGTTGGCCTGGGCCGCCTTTTCCGCCTCCACCACCTGCGCCAGCAGGGTCTTCATCTCGCCGGGCAGGATGATGTCGCGCACGCCCAGGCCGCTCACTTCCATGCCGCTGCCTTCCAGCTTGGCGGCCAGGTGGGCGCTGACCGCTTCGTCGATCGACTGCTTGTTCTCCAGCAACTCGTCGAGCGTGCGCGTTCCCACCGCCGCCCGCAGGCCGAACTGCAGCTCGCGGTACAGATGCTCCAGTGGCTTGCTCAGTCGCGAGTACGCGGCCAGAACGTCGCTGTAGCGCCAGTTGGCGGCGAGGTTCAGGCGTAGGCTGACCTTGTCGCGGGTGAGGATCTCCTGGCCGCTGACCTCCAGCGCCTGGATACGGGTGTCGACCAGTTCCACGCCGACTTGTCGGTTGTAGCGCCAGAAACCGTATTGTCCGGCTTGTAGCAGCCCGGCCAGGGCCCCATCGACCTTCAGCACGCCGACCTGGAACGCCGGCACCTGGGCCAGCAACACCGCTTCCAGGCCCGCCAGGCTGCGACCGCGCAGGTTCGGCTGGTTCAATTGGGCGACCAGTGCGGCCGGCAGGCGATAGTCCTGCGCCAGGTCGATGCGCTCCAGTCGCTGCTCGGTCTGGCCCTTCCAGTACAGTCGACGGCTACCCGGGGCGAGCAGTTCCACCAGTACGCCGTCCTCGTAGCGCAGGCCGGCCTCGTTGTCGCCCAGGTCCATCCGGGTGAAGTAGCGCTCGACCAGTTCCGGCTCGCTCTGCCGCAGGTAACCGGCCAGGCGGTGTTCGAATTGCGGGGTGTTCAGGCTGAAGGTTTCCAGGCTCAGGCGGTCGCACGGGTCGAAGCGGCGATAGGTGCCCGGTTCGAGCACGGCGAGGAAGTCGCCCTCGGCGTACAGCAGGCCACGTTCGTTCTTCTTCACGATGAAGCGCTTCAGCATTTTCATTTCTTCATTCCTTTCGTGTTTTCCGGGTGCCGGTGTTCGCCGGCCCGCCGGACCTCGCGGATGGAGTGCGGAGGAGGCGGGGCCTGCGAACGTCCTGTCCGTGTGGGCGATGTCCCTCGCTCCAGGCCTGCCTTGCTCCGTGCCCGATCCGCGGGCCGGGCGGGCCGGCGGCGGCCTCGGCTCCCTTGCGTTCTCCGGCCTTCCTGGCCGCTTGCGCAGTTCGCCTCGGCCACACCGGCGGGTGTTGCCATTGAGTGATTGCCGTTAAGGCAACGTTCGAGCGGGAGTCGAACCCGCGACAGACCATTTCGTGGATGGTTGCTCTACCAGGCTGAGCTATCGAACCGCGAACCGGCATTGCCGGACTCGCGAGTGACCGTCGTTGCTGCGGGCGGCATGCACGACGCCGACACCAGGGGTGGGCTCGGGCACCGGCGGGACTGGAGTCCCGACCCGTCGGCCTGCATGGGCGATGCGGTCGAAATGGATATAGCGAGCGGCGTGCCAGGTTTTTCTCGATAAGTCTATTTTTTATTTAACTCTTTGATTTTAAAGATGAATAAATTTTTTATTGCGATTCGTCGGCGAACTCGATGGAGAGATGCCTGGCTATTTCTATATATTTTCATATCGAGCTTTATCTTGAAGGATAAGAAGTGATGAAACGCACGGTCGCCATCGGCTTCATCGGCACCACCCTCGACCGTCTCGGCAAGGGCGCGGCGCGCTGGCAAAAGTGGCGGCCGAGCATCGGCCTGTGCCAGCAGCCGGACCTGCTGATCGACCGCCTCGAACTGATCCACGGCGACGACGCCCGCGATCTCGGCCTGGCCGAGCGGATCCGCGCCGACATCGCCGCGGTGTCGCCGCACACCGAGGTGCGCCTGCAGCCGATGGCGCTGCGCAACCCCTGGGACTTCGAGGAGGTCTATGGCGCCCTGCACGATTTCGTCAGCGCCTATCCCTTCGACACCGAGCGCGAGGACTACCTGGTGCACATCACCACCGGGACCCATGTCGCGCAGATCTGCTGGTTCCTCCTTACCGAGGCGCGCTACCTGCCGGCCCGGCTGGTGCAGACCTCGCCGTCGCGGCGCAAGGACGAGGCGCGCCATCCCGAGGGCTCGGCGACGTTGATCGACCTCGACCTGTCCCGCTACGACCGCATCGCCTCGCGGTTCCGCCGTGAACAGGAGGAAAGCCTGGCTTTGCTCAAGTCGGGAATCGCCACGCGCAATGCCGCTTTCAACCGTTCCATCGAGCAGATCGAGCGGGTCGCCGTGCGTTCTCGGGCGCCAATGCTGCTGGTGGGGCCGACCGGCGCCGGCAAATCGTTCCTCGCCCGGCGCATTTACGAACTCAAGCGCAGCCGGCACCAGCTCGACGGGCGCTTCGTCGAGGTCAACTGCGCCACCTTGCGCGGCGACGGCGCGATGTCGGCACTGTTCGGCCACGTCAAGGGCGCCTTCACCGGCGCGCAGAACGCGCGCGAAGGCCTGCTGCGCGCAGCCGACGGCGGCATGCTGTTCCTCGACGAGATCGGCGAGCTGGGTGCCGACGAGCAGGCGATGCTGCTCAAGGCGATCGAAGAGAAGCGCTTCTTCCCGCTGGGTTCGGATCGTGAGGTGGAGAGCGACTTCCAGCTCATCGCCGGGACCCACCGCGACTTGCGCGGACGAGTGGCCGAAGGCCTGTTCCGCGAGGACCTGTTCGCCCGCATCAACCTGTGGACCTTCGAGCTACCGGGTCTGGCCGGGCGCCGCGAGGACATCGAGCCGAACATCGACTTCGAACTGGAGCGGCATGCCCGCGAGCAGGGGCGGCAGGTGCGCTTCAACCTGGAGGCCAAGCGTCGCTACCTGGCCTTCGCCGGTTCCAGCGAAGCGCGCTGGGCCGGCAACTTCCGCGAGCTGTCGGCTTCCATCACACGGATGGCCACCCTGGCCGACAGCGGGCGGATCGACGAGGCGCTGGTCGAGGAGGAGATCCACCGCCTGCGCCAGGCCTGGGGGCTCGATGCGGGGCGAGAGCCACTGACTGAGCTGCTGGGGCAGCGGGTGGAGGCCCTGGATCTGTTCGACCGCCTGCAACTGCAGGCGGTGCTGGAGGTGTGCCGCGGGGCGAAGACTCTTTCCGAGGCGGGACGCCGGCTGTTCGCCGTTTCGCGCGAGGGCAAGCGCAACCCCAACGACGCCGACCGGCTGCGCAAGTACCTGGCTCGTTTCGGCCTGGATTGGGCGCAGATACGCGCCTGAACGCCACTTCGGGATATCCTGGGCACTTTTCACGGGCTCCAGGGACGATTGCCGATGAGCGAGATAATGAACCTCGAGCGGCTGCGCCAGCGCTGCGCGGCCGGCGAAAGCTTCAAATACCTGTATTTCTGGGGACATCGCCCGGCGGCGAATGACCAGGTCGGCAAGAGCTGCTTCAGCCAGTGGTACGAGGCTTCGTTCAAGCTCGGCGGGGCGCGCTATGCCAGCGCCGAGCACTACATGATGGCGGCCAAGGCACGCTTGTTCGACGACCGTAAGCTGCTCGAGCGCATCCTGGCGGCGCGCAGCCCAGGCGAGGCGAAGGCCTTGGGCCGGGAAGTCGCCGGCTTCGACGAGGCGCTATGGAGCGCCGAGCGGATGGGAATCGTGATCGAAGGCAATCTCGGCAAGTTCGGCCAGAACGCCTCGCTGAAGAAATACCTGCTGGGCACCGCCGACCGGGTGCTGGTCGAAGCCAGCCCGGTGGACGCGATCTGGGGCATCGGCCTGGCCGCCACCGATCCCCAGGCCACCGAACCGGCGGCCTGGCGCGGCCTCAACCTGCTCGGTTTCGCCCTGATGGAAGTGCGCCGGCGCCTGGCTCAGTAGTAGTACCAGCGCAGTTCCAGCTTCACCTCGTTGATCGGCTGGCTGACGTGGCTGAACGCGCGTTCGGCGCTCAGGCGCAGACCCAGGTCGCGGCCCAGTTCGACCTGCTGGCCGAAGCTCAGGCTGCGCCGCACTTCGCCGTTGTGGAAGTAGTCACCCCTGGCTTCCAGGGTCAGGTTGCCCAGCGGGTTGCGCCACAGCAGGCCGCTGTCGAAGCCCATGGCCGGGGCGATCGCGGCGGCGAAGTCGCTGTTGTTCTCGATCCGCGCGGTGCCCATGGCGTAGAGCAGCAGGTCGTCGCCGAACATCCAGCTGCCGCCGGCACCGCCATTGAGGTGGCTGACCAGGACCTCGTCGCCGTCCTCGCCCAGGACTCGCTCCAGGCCGCCGGCGACCTGCCAGGACAGCGGCTTGAGCAACTGGTTGCGCGGGGTCAGCGAGCGGATGGTGACCAGGTCGAGGTTCTGCAACTGCCAGTGGTTGCCCTCGTACTGGCGCAGCTTGAGCTGGCCGATCTCGATCTGCGCGCCGAGCGGGAAGCCATAGGCGTTGTCGGCGAGGTCATGGTAGGCCATGCGCAGGCCGTATTCGGCGAAGGCGCGGTCGTCGCGGCTGCCGACGCCGAGCTGCCAGGTGCGTGACTCGTGGCCGTCCTCCGGCTGGCCGGGACGTTCGACGTGCAGTTCCGGCGGTGGGTTGCGGTTGATCGCCCGCAGCAGGTTGTAGCTGCGCGAGGCGATGCCGCTGTCGCGCGCCTGGCCGGTGGCGCGGTAGCGCACCAGGCGGAAGGCGGCGTCCTGGATCAGCGCCTGGCGCGGCATCGGCAGGGCCTTGAAGTCGGGAGCGTCGAGCAGGCTGTCGTCGTCCGCCAGGCGCTTGGCCCAGTCGCGCTCGGCATGGTCGAGCGGCTCGGCGCGGGCGAGCAGTTCCTTTTCGCGCGACGGGCGATAGTCGATGCGCTCGATCAGCCCGGCGTTCTTCACCGCGCGGACGGTGTCGGTGGGGATCGCGGTAAGCGGGAACTGTTCGGTCAGCTCGATGCCCGGGCGGGCGATCTCCATCAGTTCGAGCAGGCGGAACGAACAGTTCTCGTCGAAGAAGTAGTAGTCGAAACGGACCTGCTTGAGCTCCCAGACATGCTCGACCATGCGCCCGGTCTCCTCGGGCGTCAGGTTCAGCTTGTATTCCCACAGGTCGCGGTTCTCCAGGCGGCTGTATTCAGCCAGCTTCTCCCGGTAGGGGACCAGCGCGAACAGGCCGGGATAGCCGCCCATCAGGCCTTTCCAGGCATAGAGGATGCTGTTGTCCATGCCTTCGATATAGGCGCCGAAGTTCAGCGCGTAGCTGAGCAGGGCAGTGTTGTTGCTGCTGACGTCGGCCTGGTCGATGCGCAGCAGGGTATGGCCGAACATCGACGACGGGCTGTTCAGGTAGGCGGCGGGAAACACCAGCACGGCGCTGTGCGGGTTGATGTCGCGGTACCAGGTTTCGTATTCGCTGCATTGCGGCTGCGGCAGGTCGTCGAGTTGCAGTTGCCGGCGCAGCCAGCGGGTGCGCGCCGGGTAGACGCACTGCGCGTGCTTGTCGCCAAGGCTGGGCGAGGCGTAGAGCGCCTCCAGCGTGGCCGCCAGTTCGGCTTCCGGGTGGCTTTCGCCGTCGTCGGCGAGGAAGAACCGCTCGTCGTCGACGTAGCTGCGCCAGCCGCCGAGCTTGCCGCGCTCGTAGTGACCGAGGGCGATCCAGTAGGGATCGGCGGCCAACTGCTGGAGGCGGGCTTCGGGAACGGCCGGCGCGGCCAGCAGGGGAGAACAGGCGCACAGCGCCATCCAGGGCAACAGGCGTTTCGGCATCGGCAAGGCTTAAGGCTGGGGAAAGGGGCCTGCCCGCGAACGGGCAGGCGGCGAGGCTCAGGCCTGCTCGGCGTACTTGGCCAGGCGGGCGTCCTGTTTCAGGATCGCCTGGGTATTGGCGTAGACGTCGGCGGCGGTGGCGTCGGACTTGTTGAAGATCTGCGAGAAGTGCTCGTGGGTAACGGCGGCGAAGTGCTCGCGGTCCTGCGGTTGCACGCCCAGCACCACGGCATAGGTGGTCAGCGCTTCGCCATTGCCCTTGGCCATGTCTTCGGACAGCTCGTCCATCATGCTGCCGAGCACCAGCAGCGGCTTGCCGCCATAGGACAGCGCGCCGTTGGTGTGGCAGCCGTTGGTGCCGGTGGTCATGCCGAAGGTATTGTTGCCGGAAGTGCCGTTGGTGGTCGCCGCGACCACGTGGGTGGCCACGCCGCGCTGGCCTTTGAAGAGCATGTTGCCCCAGCCGCAGCCGGCGCCGCCGGGAGCGTCGGCGAAGGCATTGAAGGAGGCGGCGGCGAACAGGGTACCGAGCAGAATCCGTTTCATCGTTTGTTCTCTCTTGAGGTGGATCGAAGCCATCTGGAGCGGGCCAGCGACGCCGTGAGCTTTTCGGAATGCCACCGGGGTGTCAAGGCACCGAATGGGTGGCAGCGCGCAATGCCGGGCGAAAATTGACCGGCGTCAGCGGCAATCCGCCTGGAAGCGTCCAGACTTGAGAAAGTTCTGGTCGGTCTGAGCGAAACCGGCCTTGGTCAGCCGACCCTCATGCAGGAGGTGGATATGAGCGCTTTCGACCCCGCGACTGCCCTGGAAACCCTGGCGACCGAGTACGCGGCGCGCGCCGCGGCGATCCGCCGGGACCTGGCGCGCAGCCATTCGCCGGATTTCGCCGAGCAGGCGGTGCAGCGGCAGAACGACGAAGTGCTCGAAGGCCTGCTCGCCGAGGCGGAGGCGGGGATGCGTCAGGTCGGCCTTGCCCGCCTGCGCCTGGCGGAAGGTCGCTACGGCGAGTGCGAGCGCTGCGGCGAGGCCATCGAACCGGCGCGCCTGGCCGCCCTGCCTGCGGCGGAATACTGCCTGCGCTGCGCCGACCTGGCACATCGGTGAGATAGCGCCATCGGCGCCTTGTCAGTGGCGCGAGGCTGGGGGGAGAATGCGGGCGACGACACCCCGCGGCAACCTGCCGCCCGATGCAAGGATTCCCGATGCCCGATTCCGTCGCTGCCGGCCTGCGCCTGGCGCCAGAAGAACTGACCCGTCCCTTCGCTCCCGAGCAATTCGCCTTCGACACCACCGACGACCTGGAGCCCTTCCGCGGCGTGCTGGGCCAGGAGCGGGCGGTCGAGGCGCTGCAGTTCGGGGTGGCGATGCCGCGGCCGGGTTACAACGTATTCGTCATGGGCGAACCGGGGACCGGACGCTTCTCCTTCGTCAAGCGCTACCTGCAGGCCGAGGGCAAGCGCGTCGCCACGCCGTCGGACTGGGTCTACCTGAACAACTTCGACGAGCCGCGCGAACCCCGGGTGATCGAGCTGCCGCCGGGTAGCGCGAGCGAATTCAGCGCCGACATCGACCGCCTGATCGATAACCTCATGTCGACCTTCCCGGCGGTCTTCGAGCACCCGGCCTACCAGCAGAAGAAGAACGCCGTCGACCGCGCCTTCAACCAGCGCTACGACCGCGCCCTGGACTCGGTGGAGCGGCGCGCCCTGGAGAAGGACGTGGCGCTGTACCGCGACAGCGCCAACGTCGCCTTCACCCCGATGAAGGACGGCAAGGCCCTCGACGAAGCCGAGTTCGCCCAGTTGCCGGAGGCCGAGCGCGAGCGCTTCCACAAGGACATCGCCGCCCTCGAGGAATACCTCAACGAGGAGCTGGCGAGCCTGCCGCAGTGGAAGCGCGAATCGAGCAACCAGTTGCGCGAGCTCAACGAGGAAACCATCACCCTGGCCCTGCAGCCGCTGCTGGCGCCTCTGGTGGAGAAGTACAACAACAACCCGGGCGTTTGCGCCTACCTGCAGGCGATGCAACTGAACCTGCTGAAGACCGTGGTCGACCAACTGGTCGACGACAGCCGCACCGACGCCCAGCGCAAGCAGGGGCTGATCGAGCAGTACGCGCCGAACCAGGCCATCGTCCACCATGCGACCAGCGGCGCACCGGTGGTGTTCGAGTCGCACCCGACCTACGACAACCTGTTCGGCCGCATCGAGTACAGCTCCGACCAGGGTGCGCTCTACACCAGCTACCGGCAGTTGCGTCCGGGTGCGCTGCACCGGGCCAACGGCGGCTTCCTGATCCTGGAAGCGGAAAAGATGCTCGGCGAGCCGTTCGTCTGGGACGCGCTGAAGCGCGCCCTGCAGTCGCGCCAGTTGAAGATGGAGTCGCCGCTGGCCGAACTCGGCCGCCTGGCCGCGGTCTCGCTGACGCCGCAGGTGATCCCGCTGCAACTGAAGGTGATCATCATCGGCTCGCGGCAGATCTATTACACCCTGCAGGACCTCGACCCGGACTTCCAGGAGATGTTCCGCGTGCTGGTCGACTTCGACGAAGACATCCCGCTGGGCGAGGACAGCCTCGAGCAGTTCGCCCAGTTGCTCAAGACGCGCACCTCGGAAGAGGGCATGGCGCCGCTCAGCGGCGCGGCGGTGGCCCGCCTGGCGACCTACAGCGCGCGCCTGGCCGAGCACCAGGGACGGCTCTCGGCGCGGATCGGCGACCTGTTCCAACTGGTCAGCGAAGCCGATTTCATCCGCCAGCTGGCGAACGAGGAGGTGATCCAGCTCGGCCATATCGAGCGTGCCCTCAAGGCCAAGCAGACCCGCACCGGCCGGGTGTCGGCGCGGATCCTCGATGACATGCTGGCGGGGATCATCCTGATCGACACTGCCGGCGCCGCGGTCGGCAAGTGCAACGGCCTGACCGTGCTGGAAGTCGGTGATTCGGTGTTCGGCGTACCGGCGCGGATTTCCGCCACCGTCTATCCGGGCAGCAGCGGCATCGTCGACATCGAGCGCGAGGTCAACCTCGGCCAGCCGATCCACTCCAAGGGCGTGATGATCCTTACCGGCTACCTGGGTAGCCGCTACGCCCAGGAATTCCCCCTGGAAATCTCCGCCAGCATCGCCCTGGAGCAGTCCTACGGCTACGTGGACGGCGACAGCGCCTCGCTGGGCGAGGTCTGCACGCTGATCTCGGCGCTGTCGCGGACGCCGCTGAAGCAGTGCTTCGCCATTACCGGCTCGATCAACCAGTTCGGCGAGGTGCAGGCGGTGGGCGGGGTCAACGAGAAGATCGAAGGCTTCTTCCGCCTCTGCGAGGCCCGTGGCCTGACCGGCGAGCAGGGCGTGATCATCCCGCGCGCCAACGTCACCACCCTGATGCTCGACGAGCGCGTGCTGCAGGCGGTACGCGCCGGGCAGTTCCATGTCTACGCGGTGCGCGAGGTGGACGAGGCGCTGGCGCTGCTGGTGGGCAAGCCGGTCGGTGCCCAGGACGAGAAGGGACGCTTCCCGAAAGACAGCGTGAATGACCTGGTGGTGGCGCGTTTGCAGGAAATCTCCGAACTCGGCATGGAAGAGGACGACAAGGAAAAGGACAAGCCGGTGGAGAAGGAGGCCCTCGCCCCGAAGGACAAGGCCGCGGCGAAGAAGGACTGACCCGACCGCATAGCCGGAACCTGCCGAGGGCGGGGCTGGAAAAGCCTCGCCCTCGTGCGTTTCAGGCCTGTGGACAAGTTTACGCCGGCGCTATGCGGAACCTGGCGGCGGGTGTAGGCTCAAAACTGGGAACCCCCGTGAGGATGCCGCCATGCCGCATAACCTCTGCCTCATCCGCCCCTGCCTGGGGTTGACCACGCGTATCGAGTGCGTGATCAGGCCGCTGGCCGGAGGGAACGGACTCTGGACCCTGCTCTGCGCCGCCGGCATGTCCGGCTCCCAGCCTTCGGCGATCAAGGCCCAGGGCCCTTTCCACGGTCCGCTGGTGGCCGAAGGGGTATTGCAGGCGATCGCCGACTGCCTGGCCCAGCAAGGCTATATCGAAGCCGTCGATCCGCCGATCTGGCGCCTGCACCTGCAGGGCGAGCTGCGCCGGCTCAACGGCGAACGCACGCCCCATGTCGGTGACTACCTGTTCCGACCGGAGTCCTGAGGCGGCGCCTGGGCAAAGCCTGAGCAATCCGGCCAAGGCCGCGTGCCATCATCGCTGGCGGGATTCATCCCGGCTCGGTGCACATATTTATCCACAGATTTTCTGGATAAAAACCGCAAGCCGCTGCGCTATACTCGCCAGCCATTTTCCCTGCACATACACACAAGAGACCATGGAACGCTTTTTCGAAAACGCCATGTACGCCTCGCGCTGGCTGCTGGCTCCGATCTACATGGGCCTGTCCCTGGCGCTGCTGGCGCTGACCATCAAGTTCTTCCAGGAAATATTCCACGTCATCCCGAACATCTTCGCGATGGCCGAGGCCGACCTGATCCTGGTCCTGCTCTCGCTGATCGACATGGCGCTGGTCGGCGGCCTGCTGGTGATGGTGATGATCTCCGGCTACGAGAACTTCGTTTCGCAACTGGACATCGACGAAGGCAAGGAGAAACTCAACTGGCTGGGCAAGATGGACTCCGGCTCGCTGAAGAACAAGGTGGCCGCCTCCATCGTGGCGATCTCCTCGATCCACCTGTTGCGCATCTTCATGGACGCGAAGAACGTGCCGGACAACAAGCTGATGTGGTACGTGATCATCCACATGACCTTCGTGCTCTCGGCCTTCGCCATGGGCTATCTGGATAAGCAGACCCGCCACTGAGGGCCCTGTCCAGCGCTTCGCTCGTGCCGCCCGGCCGTTGCAAAACGGACGGGCGGCGCTGTTTCAGGCTTGCGTCGAGCCGTGTCTGGGCAAGACTTCCAGTGTTGTCGGGCGGACGCCGGGAGCGGGCGTCCTTCGCGTCGTCGGGGCCAGGTGTCCGGACGATGCCGGGAATCGGGCCGGCGCTGCCGGGACCGAGGCGGTTGGCGGAATCCGGGAGGCTTCCGCTGCCCGCGCGACCTCGAGAGGTTCGCGATGAACATGCAGGATCTCGCCGGCCGGGTCCAGGCCGGACATATCGACGCCTTGCACCTGGTTTCGCTGGAGGGCGGCATCTACGTGCTGGAGGCGCAGATGGGCGACCGTGCCTATCCGGTGGAAGACGAGTCCGGCCGGCCGCTCAGCCTGCGTTCGGTGGAGCATGCGCGGCAGGTGCTGCGCGGGATGGCGCGGGTACCGGTGGAGCTGGTGCGTGCCGACGTCCACGACGAGATGTGTGGCTTGCTGGTCGAGCCGGGCGCTCTCGGCTGGCTGCCGCTGTCGATCCGTCACTGAGCGCGGGCGCCGTCGGTGGGGGTGGCGGGGCTTCTGTGCTAGGCTGGCCGCCCTTTTTTTCGACCCCACAGCGGAGCACCGCCATGAGCGAACTCAACCTGACCACTGACGAAGCCCGTGTCAGCTACGGCATCGGCCGCCAGCTGGGCGACCAACTGCGCGAGAACCCGGTTCCGGGCATGACCCTGGACGCAGTCCTGGCCGGCCTGTCCGATGCGTTCGCGGGTCTCGACAGCCGGGTCTCCGGCGAGGCGCTGTCCGCCAGCTTCCAGGTGATCCGCGAGCGCATGCAGGCCGAAGCCCAGGCCAAGGCCGAAGCCGCCGCTGGCGAAGGCCGTGCCTACCTGGCCGAGAACGCCAGGCGCGAAGGCGTCACCGTGCTGCCGTCCGGCCTGCAGTTCGAAGTACTGAGCACTGGCGAGGGCGCCAAGCCTTCCCGCGAGGATACCGTGCGTACTCACTACCACGGCACCCTGATCGACGGCACCGTGTTCGACAGCTCCTACCAGCGCGGCCAGCCGGCCGAGTTCCCGGTGGGCGGCGTGATCGCCGGTTGGGTCGAGGCGCTGCAACTGATGAACGCCGGCTCCAAGTGGCGCCTGCACGTGCCGAGCGAGCTGGCCTATGGCGGCCAGGCGGTCGGCAGCATCCCCCCGCACAGCGTGCTGGTGTTCGACGTCGAACTGCTGGACATCCTCTGAGGCGCATCGGCCCCAGGAAGGAGCGAAACGCCCCGTCGAAGCATCGACGGGGCGTTTTTCATTGACACATCAGTAGCGGGCGTCAACCGGACGCTTGTCCTTCGGCCAGTCCTTGACCTTGTCTGGGAAGTCCGGGCGCGGCTGGTGCGAAAAGTACTCCGCGACGTCCACTGCGTCCTGGTCGCTGAGGCCGCCCTGGCCGAGCGGGAAGCGTTCCTGGAAGCCGATCGGCATGTTGTGCTTGACGAAGGCGGCAGCGGTGAAGGTCCGCGCCATGCCGGCGCCGATATTGAACGACTGTTCGCCCCACAGCGGCGGGAAGAGCATCTCCCCGGCGGCGTTGCGCAGGCCTTCGCCGTTCTCGCCGTGGCACACCGCGCATTGCTGCGCATAGACCCTGCGACCGTTTTCCGGGTCGGGCCTGAGCGCCGGGTCGACCTTGCCGACGCCGCGTCCGGCGACCTTGTCCTCCGGCCGGGTGTTGTTCTTCATCCAGTCGAAATAGGCCACCATCGCCTGCATGTCGGCCGATTCCGGCGGCAGCGGCTTGCCGTTCATCGAACGGCGGAAGCAGCCGTTGATGCGTTCCTCCAGGTCGATGACCTTGCCCGCCCGTGGCGCGTAGCCGGGGAAGAACGCCGAGACGCCGACGAAGGGCGAGCCGTCGGCGACGGTCCCGGCGTTCAGGTGGCAGCTGGTGCAGTTGAGCTGGTTGCCGACGTTGTCCGGCAACAGTTCGCGGGTTTCCAGATGCAGGCGCATGCCGCGCACCACCTGTTCGGCGTTCGGCGCAGCGAGCATGTCCGCCAGGCGCGGGGAGACGAACGCGCCGCTCGGGCCGCTGCCGGCTTCGACCTGCCGCCGCAGTTTGTTCACCTGGCCGGCGTCGATCGCCGAGCCATGGTTGCCCCAGCTGCCGCGGACGAAGCTGAGGATCTCGGCGATCTCGCGATCCTCCAGCTGGGCGAACCCGGGCATGGTGTAGACCCGCGAATGAGTGGCGGTTTTCGCGGTCTTCCAGCCGGTGAGGGTGATGTGCAGCAGGGTGCTCGGATTGGCGGAGGCGACGGTGGGGTTGCCGGCCAGCGGCGGGAACATGCCCGGCACGCCGCTACCGTCCTTGCGGTGGCAATCGGAACAGAACTGCGCGTAGCCGAGGCCGCCGCGCGAGCTGTAGAGGTCGTCCGGAGTGGTCGGCGGGCGTTCGCTGGCGGGCATCGGCAGGTCGTCCTTGCCGGCCGGCAGGGATTTCAGGTAGCTGGCGATGGCCACCAGGTCGTCGTCGCTGAAGTGCTGGGTGCTGTGGTGGATCACGTCGGTCATGCTGCCGGATACCGTGGCGAAGCGGTTCTGCCCGGTCTTCAGCAGTTGCACGGTGTCCTCCACCGTCCACAGGTTGCGCAGGCTCAGCGCCTGCCATTGCTCGACGGTCTCGCCAGCGAGGTAGAGCTGCCCGGAGCGGCCCGCGTCGCTCATGGCCTTTTCCTGGAAGGCGATGCCGCGCGGAGTATGGCAGGCGCCGCAGTGGCCGAGGCCCTGCACCAGGTAGGCGCCGCGGTTGATCATCGGGTCCGCGTCGCTGGAGGGGGTGAACGGTGTGTCGTCGAGGAACGCCCAGTTCCACAGCGCCAGGCCCCAGCGCTGGTTGAACGGCCAGCTCATCGCGCTCGGCGTGTTCGCCCGGTTGACCGGCTGTACGCCATGCATCAGGTAGGCGTATAGCGCGCGCATGTCATCTTCGCTGACCTTGGCGTAGGACGGATAGGGCATCGCCGGATAGAGGTTCTCGCCTGCGGCGCTGACGCCCTTGCGCATGGCGCGGTCGAACTGTTCGAAGCTGTAGCGGCCGATGCCCGTCTCCGGGTCGGGGGTGATGTTGGTCGAGTAGATGGTGCCCATCGGCGTCTTCAGCTCCAGGCCGCCGGCCATCGGTGCGCCTTGCGGGGCGGTGTGGCAGGCGACGCAGTCGCCGAGCTGGGCCACGTAGCGGCCTTTTTCGATCAGTGCGGCGTCCGTGGCCGGTTCGCTGGCATGAAGCAGGGGAACGATGGAGCACAGCGCGCCGAGCAAGCCGAGGCGCGGGAAAGAAGCAGGCATTTCCTCATCCTTAGGCGTAGGCCTGGGGTAGTCCCCTCGGCCACGGTCCATTCTTTTTTTCGTTGTGCGGCCGTCGAAGGCTCGACGGTTGTGCCTCTGTTGTAGCGGCTTTCGGAGGAGGGCTGCTTGATATGGATCAGGCGGGGATTCGCTGTGGCGATCTGTACCCGAGGCCGGGGTGCTCAGGCGATCCGGGAAAGGCGGGGGAAAGTGACTCCGGGAAGGCCGTCCGTGACCTTCCCGGAACCGTCCGGAGGCGCCTTTGCCTCCGTTCGTGCGATCCGCCTCCCGGGCAGCGGCGCACGGATGACGCGTCCTGGCGTCATCGCAAGAGTCAGCGCAGGGCGCGGGCGTAGCAGAAGAGGAACAGGTTGCGCACCAGTTCCTTGAGGATCAGCGGTTCGCTCGAGTTCAGTTCGTGCAGATCCAGGCCGCCCTGGTCACGCAGTTCGTCCAGCGCATCTTCTTCCAGGACGGCGCAGATTTCCCCGGTTTCCCGGTGCAGGATCCGTAGGTAGGGGTGTGGCCGATCAAGCCAGGCATCGATCAAATAAGTCATGGCGCTCATCTCCGTGACAAGACTGTGAGATGAGAATAATTCTTATTATCGTAATAGCAAGTCTTGATCGTGCCTTTCGTCGCAAAACGAAAACGCCGCCGTGAAAACGGCGGCGTTCGTCACAGCCCGGCGGTGGCTCAGTGGGTGCGGGCGACCGCGAATTCGCTGAGTTCGACCAGGGCGGCGCGGTACTCGTTGTCCGGCAGGCTTTCCAGGCAGGCGATGGCGCGCGCCGCGTAGTCGCGGGCCAGGTTGGCAGTGTAGTCCAGGGCGCCAGCGGCCTCGACGGCCGCGCAGACACTCTCCAGGTCCTGGCTGCCGCCTTGCTGGATGGCCTTGCGCACCAGCGCCGCCTGTTCCTCGGTACCGTCGCGCATGGTGACGATCAGCGGCAGGGTCGGTTTGCCCTCGGCGAGGTCGTCGCCGACGTTCTTGCCCAGGGTGGCGGCGTCGCCGCGGTAGTCGAGCAGGTCGTCGACCAGCTGGAAGGCGATTCCCAGGTAGTCGCCGAAGCGGCGCAGCGCCTCGGCCTGTTCCTCGCCGGCCCGGCACAGCGCGGCGGCGCTATGGGTCGAGGCCTCGAAGAGCATCGCGGTCTTGCCGCGGATGACTTCCATGTAGGTCTCTTCGGTGGTGCTGGCGTCGCGCACCTTGGACAGTTGCAGCACTTCGCCCTCGGCGATCACCCGGGTGGCCTGGGAGATGATGCGCATGACCGGCATTGAGCCGAGTTCGACCATCATTTCGAAGGAGCGGGCATAGAGGAAATCGCCCACCAGCACGCTCGGCGCGTTGCCCCACAGGGCGTTGGCGGTGGAGCGGCCGCGGCGCAGGCCGGAGGCGTCGACCACGTCGTCGTGGAGCAGGGTGGAGGTGTGCAGGAACTCGATGGTGGCCGCCAGCAGGCACAGATCGTCGCCCTTGTAGCCCAGGGTCTTGCCGGCGAGCAGGACCAGCAGCGGGCGCAGGCGCTTGCCACCGGCGGAGATGATGTAGTCGCCGATCTTTTCCACCAGGGGAACGCGAGAGGTGAGTTGGCGACGGATGATCCCGTCGACGGCGGTGAAATCTTCCGCCACCACGCGGTAGAAGGCCTGGGGTTGCATCAGTGACAATAGCTCCACAAAGATTGCGCGGCATGCTAGGTGGCAGGGGGGGGGCTGTCAAGGAAAGGCCCGGGACACTTGCCTCGGCCTGGACCTTTCCGTACAATCGCGGGCCCTGAACTTCCTTGGCATACCCTGCCTTACGCAATTGCACGGGCGTCCCATCCGACCCCATGCAGCCATGCCGGCCGATTCCTACTTCTATAAAGCGTCGGGTGAGCAGGTTTAACGGAGATACACATGTACGCAGTGATTGTTACCGGTGGCAAGCAGCACAAAGTCACCGAAGGCGAATTCCTCAAGGTCGAGAAGCTCGACATCGCCACCGGCGAAGCGATCGATTTCGACCGCGTTCTGCTGGTCGCCAATGGCGACGACGTGAAAATCGGCCTGCCGGTCGTCGAAGGTGCCAAGGTTACCGCCGAGGTGGTTTCCCATGGTCGTCACGACAAGGTCCGCATCATCAAGTTCCGCCGTCGTAAGCACCACATGAAGCGTCAGGGCCACCGCCAGTGGTTCACTGAAATCAAGATCACCGGCATTCAGGCCTAATTCCTTTCTGGAGGATATGACTCATGGCACACAAAAAAGCTGGCGGTTCCACCCGCAACGGCCGCGACTCAGAAAGTAAACGCCTTGGCGTGAAACTGTTCGGCGGCCAGGCTGTCAAGGCTGGCAACATCCTCGTTCGCCAGCGCGGCACCAAGTTCCACGCCGGTTACGGCGTTGGCCTGGGCAAGGATCACACCCTCTTCGCGAAAGTGGACGGCGTGGTCAAGTTTGAGACCAAAGGCGCCTTTGGTCGCAAATACGTGAGCATCGTTGCTGCCTAAGCAATAGCTCGCTGAAAAAGCCCTGTCTCGCGACGGGGCTTTTTTGTTTCTGCGCCGGCTTCCGGCCATGCCCTGCCTTCGGGGCATCCTGTATCCTATGTTTTTTCTGTTAACCCGCCCCTGTGGTGGGAGGCATATCCATGAAATTCGTCGATGAAGTATCAATCCACGTGAAAGCCGGTGACGGCGGTAATGGCCTCATGAGCTTTCGCCGCGAGAAGTTCATCGAAAAAGGCGGTCCCAACGGCGGCGACGGTGGCGACGGCGGCTCCATCTATCTGGAAGCCGACGTCAACCTGAACACCCTGGTCGACTATCGCTACACCCGCCGTTTCGATGCCCAGCGCGGCGAGAACGGCGGCAGCAAGGACTGCACCGGGGCCAAGGGCGACGACCTGGTCCTGCCGGTGCCGGTGGGTACCACCGTGATCGACGCCAATACCCAGGAAATCATCGGCGACCTGACCGAGCCCGGGCAGCGCCTGATGGTCGCCCAGGGTGGCTGGCACGGCCTCGGCAACACCCGCTTCAAGTCCAGTACCAACCGGGCGCCGCGCCAGACCACGCCGGGCAAACCGGGCGAGGCGCGCGACCTCAAGCTGGAGCTGAAAGTGCTGGCCGACGTCGGCCTGCTGGGCTTGCCGAATGCTGGCAAAAGCACCTTCATCCGCGCGGTTTCCGCGGCCAAGCCGAAGGTCGCCGACTACCCGTTCACCACCCTGGTGCCGAACCTCGGGGTGGTCAGCGTCGGTCGCTACAAGAGCTTCGTGGTCGCCGATATTCCCGGCCTGATCGAGGGTGCCGCCGAAGGCGCAGGGCTGGGCATCCGCTTCCTCAAGCACCTGGCGCGCACCCGCATCCTCCTGCACCTGGTGGACATGGCGCCGCTGGATGAAAGCGATCCGGCCGACGCCGCCGAGGTCATCGTCCGCGAACTGGGGAGATTCAGTCCGGCATTGACCGAGCGTGAGCGTTGGCTGGTGCTGAACAAGATGGACCAGATCCTCGACCCCGCCGAGCGCGAGGCGCGCAAGCAGGCGGTGATCGAGCGGCTGGGCTGGGAAGGTCCGGTCTACGTGATCTCCGCGCTGGAGCGCGATGGTACCGAGGCGCTCAGCCAGGACATCATGCGCTACCTCGACGAGCGCACCCTGCGCCTGGAGGAGGATCCGCAGTATGCCGAGGAGCTGGCCGAGCTCGACCAGCGCATCGAGGACGAGGCGCGGGCCCGCCTGCAGGCGCTGGACGATGCGCGCGCGCTGCGCCGTTCCGGCCTGAAGAACGCCGGCGCGGCGGATGACGACGATTTCGATGATGAGGAAGACGACGGCGACGGACCGGAGATCTTCTACGTTCCCTGATGACGAGATACCCCGCCGGGCGGGCCGGTGGGGCTGAAGAGTCGAAGCCTGGGCTTCTAAGGTTGAGGGTATGCGGGACAAGGTAACCGGCGCGCGGCGCTGGGTGGTGAAGATCGGTAGCGCCCTGCTGACGGCAGATGGCCGTGGGCTGGACCGCAATGCCATGGCCGTTTGGGTCGAGCAGATGGTGGCGTTGCATTGCGCCGGCATCGAGCTGGTGCTGGTGTCCTCCGGCGCCGTCGCCGCCGGCATGAGCCGCCTGGGCTGGGTCAGCCGGCCGAGCGCGATGCACGAGCTCCAGGCCGCCGCCTCGGTGGGCCAGATGGGCCTGGTGCAGGCCTGGGAGTCCAGCTTCGCCCTGCACGGCCTGCAGACCGCCCAGGTGCTGCTGACCCATGACGACCTGTCCGACCGCAAGCGCTACCTGAACGCTCGCAGCACCCTGCGGACCCTGGTCGAGCTGGGCGTGGTGCCGGTGATCAACGAGAACGACACGGTGGTCACCGACGAGATCCGCTTCGGCGACAACGATACCCTGGCGGCGCTGGTGGCCAATCTGGTCGAGGCCGACCTGCTGGTGATCCTTACCGACCGCGACGGCATGTTCGATGCCGATCCGCGCAACAATCCCGATGCCCAACTGATCTACGAGGCGCGTGCCGACGACCCGCAGCTCGATGCGGTGGCTGGCGGCAGCGCCGGCGCCCTGGGGCGCGGCGGCATGCAGACCAAGTTGCGCGCGGCGCGCCTGGCGGCGCGTTCCGGCGGGCATACGGTGATCGTCGGTGGGCGGATCGAGCGGGTGCTCGACCGCCTGCGCGCCGGCGAGCGCCTCGGCACCCTGCTGACCCCGGACCGCAGCCGCAAGGCGGCGCGCAAGCAGTGGCTGGCCGGCCACCTGCAGATGCGTGGCACCCTGGTGCTGGACGACGGCGCGGTGAAGGCGGTGAGCCAGGATCACAAGAGTTTGCTGCCGGTGGGGGTCAAGGCGGTCCAGGGCAGCTTCCGTCGCGGCGAGATGGTGGTCTGTGTGGACCAGAGCGGGCGCGAAGTGGCGCGTGGGCTGGTCAACTACAGCGCGCTGGAGGCACAGAAGATCCTCGGCCAGCCGACCGACGCCATCGAGGCGCTGCTCGGCTACGTGGATGGCCCGGAGCTGGTGCATCGCGACAATCTGGTACTGGTCTGAGGAGAGGACGAATGCGCAAGCTCGCGGGATTGCTCGGTGGCCTGCTGCTGTTGCCGGCGCTGGCCGGGGCGGAGGAGATCGGCGAAGTGTCCACGGTGTTCAAGTGGGTCGGGCCGAATGACAAGATCGTCGTCGAGGCCTTCGACGATCCCAAGGTGCAGGGCGTGACCTGCTACCTGTCGCGGGCCAAGACCGGCGGCGTGAAGGGTGGTCTGGGGTTGGCGGAGGACCGCGCCGAGGCGTCGATCGCCTGTCGCCAGGTGGGACCGATCCGGTTCAGCGGCGAGCTCAAGGATGGCGAGGAGGTGTTCAAGCAGCGCACTTCGCTGGTATTCAAGAGCATGCAGGTGGTGCGCTTCTTCGATCGCAAGCGCAACGCTCTGGTCTATCTGGTCTACAGCGACCGGGTGATCGAGGGTAGCCCGCAGAACGCGGTGACTGCGATTCCGGTCATGCCCTGGCCGTCCGCTCGCTGAGGCGGGCGGAACCGCGAGGCAACAAAAAACCGGCCATTGGCCGGTTTTTTGTTCGAGCAAGGCGTGCCTTAGGCGGCAGCGGTGCTGAGGGCCTTGATGTGGCCGCTCAGACGGCTCTTGTGACGAGCAGCCTTGTTCTTGTGGATGATGCCTTTGTCAGCCATGCGATCGATCACCGGTACGGCGGCGGTGAAAGCGGCTTGGGCCTTGGCCAGGTCTTTGGCGTCGATGGCTTTCACGACGTTCTTGATGTAGGTGCGCACCATGGAGCGCAGGCTGGCGTTGTGGCTGCGACGCTTCTCAGCCTGTTTGGCGCGTTTTTTGGCGGAAGGTGTGTTGGCCACCGTCGAGCTCCTCGAAAAAAACTGGGTAAATAGCGAACAAATTAAGGCCGCGAATAATGCCGTCGCCTCCTGGGGTTGTCAAGGGGCTGCGCATGCGGCGGGAAAGATCGGCGACGGATGTCGCCTGCTTTCTTGCGGGTGATTTATTCCGGCGCGCATTCTACACTCGGCGCGCCCTCGCGGACCGCCGTTCGGCGGCGAGGGCGCATTCGCGCGATGAACCGGCCCGGCCGGTCGCGGTCTTGGACAGGATCAATTTCGACATGCCGGCAGCCCGACATCCATGAATCTTCTCAAATCATTGGCGGCGGTGAGTTCCATCACCCTGCTGTCGCGGGTCCTCGGCTTCGTCCGCGATACCATCCTGGCGCGGATCTTCGGCGCCGGCGTCGCCACCGACGCCTTCTTCGTCGCCTTCAAGCTGCCCAACCTGCTGCGCCGGATTTTCGCCGAAGGGGCGTTTTCCCAGGCTTTCGTGCCGATCCTGGCGGAATACAAGAACCAGCGGGGCGAGGAGGCGACGCGCACTTTCATCGCCTATGTCTCCGGGCTGCTGACGCTGGCGCTGGCGCTGGTCACGGCGCTCGGCATCCTCGCCGCGCCCTGGGTGATCTGGATCACCGCGCCAGGCTTCGCCGACACGCCGGAGAAGTTCGACCTGACCACCGACCTGCTGCGAGTGACCTTTCCTTATATATTGCTGATCTCGCTGTCGTCCCTGGCCGGCGCGATCCTCAACACCTGGAACCGTTTCTCGGTGCCGGCCTTCGTGCCGACCCTGCTGAACATCGCGATGATCGGCTTCGCGCTGTTTCTCACGCCCTACTTCGACCCGCCGGTGATGGTGCTGGGCTGGGCGGTGCTGGCCGGCGGCCTGCTGCAGCTGCTTTACCAGCTGCCGCACCTGAGGCGGATCGGCATGCTCGTGCTGCCGCGCCTGAATTTCAGGGATAGCGGCGTCTGGCGGGTGATGAAGCTGATGCTGCCGGCGATCCTCGGGGTTTCGGTGAGCCAGATCTCGCTGATCATCAACACCATCTTTGCCTCGTTCCTGGCGGCCGGCTCGGTGTCCTGGATGTACTACGCCGATCGCCTGATGGAGCTGCCGTCCGGGGTGCTGGGCGTGGCGCTGGGGACGATTCTCCTGCCGATGCTGTCGAAGACCTACTCGAACAAGGACCGCCAGGAGTATTCACGGCTGCTCGACTGGGGGCTGCGCCTGTGCTTCCTGCTGGTGCTGCCGTGCTCGCTGGCCCTGGCGATCCTCGCCGAGCCGCTGACCGTCTCGCTGTTCCAGTACGGCAAGTTCACCGCCACGGACGCGGCGATGACCCAGCGCGCGCTGGTCGCCTATTCGGTCGGCCTGCTCGGGATCATCCTGGTCAAGGTGCTGGCGCCGGGCTTCTATGCCCAGCAGAACATCCGCACGCCGGTGAAGATCGCGATCTTCACCCTGATCACCACCCAGTTGATGAACCTGGCTTTCATCGGCCCGCTGAAGCACGCCGGCCTGGCGCTGTCCATCGGCCTGGCCGCCTGCCTGAACGCCGGCCTGCTGTACTGGCAGTTGCGCAAGCAGCGGCTGTTCCTGCCGCAGCCCGGCTGGGCGAAGTTCCTGCTCAAGCTGGTGTTCGCGGTGCTGGTGATGTCCGCGGTGTTGCTGGGGGCGATGCACTGGCTGCCGGCCTGGGAGCAGGGTGGCATGCTGGAGCGTTTCCTGCGCCTCGGCCTGCTGGTCGCGGCCGGCCTGCTGGCCTATTTCGGTATGCTCGCGCTGCTGGGGTTCCGTGTGCGCGACTTTTCCCGCCGGGCCGTGCTGTGAGAGGGTTCCGTCCGAGCGGCACGTTCATGCCGTTTTGCCTGTTGTCGCGCGCCCGGTGCGCGTATAATCGACCACTTTCTGAGCAATAAGCGTGCTATGCAGCTGCTTCGCGGACTTCACAACCTGCAGCCCCTGGCCGGGGGCTGCGTCGCCACCATCGGTAACTTCGACGGCGTACACCTGGGGCACCAGGCGATCCTGGCGCGTCTGCGCGAGCGTTCGCAGGAACTGGGCGTACCCAGTTGCGTGGTGATTTTCGAGCCGCAGCCGCGTGAGTTCTTTTCCCCCGACTCCGCTCCGGTGCGCCTGACCCGCCTGCGCGAGAAGCTCGAGCTGCTGCGCGGGCAGGGGGTCGACGTGGTGCTGTGCCTGGCCTTCAACCGCCGCCTGCGCGAGTTGTCGGCGGCCGAATTCGTTCGCCAGGTGCTGGTGGATGGCCTGGCGGTGCGGCACCTGGAGGTGGGCGACGATTTCCGCTTCGGCTGCGACCGCTCCGGCGACTTCGCCTTCCTGGTCAACGCCAGCCGTGAGCAGGGCTTCACCGTCGAGGCCGCCGCCACTGTCGAACTGGATGGCGTGCGGGTCAGCAGCACGCGGGTGCGCCAGGCCCTGGCCGACGGCGACCTGCATCTCGCCGAGCGCCTGCTGGGCCGCCCGTTCAGCCTCAGCGGACGGGTCCTGCATGGGCAGAAGCTCGGCCGGCAACTGGGTTCGCCCACGGCCAACATTCAACTGAAACGGCGCAAGGCGCCGTTGAACGGGGTCTACCTGGTCAGTACGCTGGTCGATGGCCAGCGTTGCCAGGGGGTGGCGAACATCGGCACCCGTCCCTCGGTGAACGGCGATGGCCGTCCCCATCTGGAAGTGCACCTGCTCGACTTCTCCGGCGACCTCTACGGCCGGCACCTGCAGGTGACCTTCCACCAGAAGCTGCGCGACGAGCAGCGATTCGCCTCCCTGGAGGCACTCAAGGCGGCGATTCTCGCGGATATCGCCGCCGCCCGGGCCTACTGGCTGGGCCAACCGCTTGATTGAAGAGATCCTGAACAGGCCCTGAGATGACCGACTACAAAGCGACGCTAAACCTTCCGGAAACCGCCTTCCCGATGAAAGCCGGCCTGCCCCAGCGCGAGCCGGAGACCCTGAAGTTCTGGAACGACATTGGTCTGTACCAGAAGCTGCGGGCTATTGGTGGCGACCGTCCGAAGTTCGTCCTGCACGATGGCCCTCCCTACGCCAACGGCAGCATTCACATCGGTCACGCGGTCAACAAGATCCTCAAGGACATCATCGTCCGCTCCAAGACCCTGGCGGGCTACGACGCGCCCTACGTGCCGGGCTGGGACTGCCACGGCCTGCCGATCGAGCACAAGGTCGAGACCACCCACGGCAAGAACCTGCCGGCCGACAAGACCCGCGAGCTGTGCCGCGAATACGCGGCCGAGCAGATCGAAGGGCAGAAGGCCGACTTCATCCGCCTGGGCGTGCTCGGCGAGTGGGACAATCCGTACAAGACCATGGCCTTCGCCAACGAGGCGAACGAGATCCGCGCGCTCGCGGAAATGGTCAGGCAGGGCTTCGTGTTCAAGGGCCTGAAGCCGGTGAACTGGTGTTTCGACTGCGGTTCGGCGCTGGCCGAGGCCGAGGTCGAGTACGCCGACAAGAAGTCGCCGACCATCGATGTCGGCTTCCCGGTGGCGGATGCCGACAAACTGGCCGCGGCCTTCGGCCTGGCCGCGCTGGACAAGCCGGCGCAGATCGTCATCTGGACCACCACGCCCTGGACCATCCCGGCCAACCAGGCGCTGAACGTGCATCCGGAAATCGACTACGCACTGGTCGATGCCGGCGATCGCTACCTGGTACTCGCCGAGGCCCTGGTCGAGCCCTGCCTGGCGCGCTACCAGCGCGAGGGCAAGGTGGTCGCCACCGCCAAGGGCGAGGCGCTGGAACTGATCAACTTCCGCCACCCGTTCTACGAGCGCCTGTCGCCGGTCTACCTGGCCGACTACGTGGCCCTCGACGCCGGCACCGGCATCGTCCACTCCTCGCCGGCCTACGGCGAGGACGACTTCTACACCTGCAAGCGCTACGGGATGAGCAACGACGACATCCTCAGCCCGGTGCAGAGCAACGGCGTCTACGTCGACTCGTTGCCGTTCTTCGGCGGCCAGTTCATCTGGAAGGCCAACCCCAACGTGGTGGCCAAGCTGGAGGAAGTCGGCAGCCTGCTGGCCCACGAGACCATCAACCACAGCTACATGCACTGCTGGCGGCACAAGACCCCGCTGATCTACCGAGCCACCGCGCAGTGGTTCGTCGGCATGGATAAGCAGCCCGGGCAGGGGGCTTCCCTGCGCGAGCGGGCGCTGGAAGCCATCACCCAGACCGAGTTCATACCCGGCTGGGGCCAGGCGCGCCTGCACGGCATGATCGCCGGCCGTCCCGACTGGTGCATCTCGCGCCAGCGCAACTGGGGCGTACCTATCCCGTTCTTCCTGCACAAGGCCAGCGGCGAACTGCATCCACGCACCGTCGAGTTGATGGAGGAGGTCGCGCAGCGCGTCGAGAAAGAGGGCATCGAGGCCTGGTTCAGGCTCGATGCCGCCGAACTGCTCGGCGACGAGGCCGCGCAGTACGACAAGATCAGCGACACCCTCGACGTCTGGTTCGACTCCGGCACCACCCATTGGCACGTGCTGCGTGGCTCCCATCGGATCGGCCATGCCAGCGGCCCGGTCGCCGATCTCTACCTGGAAGGTTCCGACCAGCACCGCGGCTGGTTCCATTCCTCGCTGCTCACCGGCTGCGCGATCGACAACCATGCGCCGTACCGCCAGTTGCTGACCCACGGTTTCACCGTCGACGAGTCCGGCCGCAAGATGTCCAAGTCGCTGGGCAACACAGTGGTGCCGCAGACCGTCATCGATACCCTGGGCGCCGACATCCTGCGCCTGTGGGTGGCCTCGACCGATTACTCGGGCGAGATCGCGGTATCCCAGCAGATCCTCCAGCGCAGCGCCGACGCCTACCGGCGGATCCGCAATACCACGCGCTTCCTGCTGTCGAACCTGAACGGCTTCGACCCGGCCAAGGACCTGCTGCCGCCGGAGGAGATGCTGGCCCTGGACCGCTGGGCGGTCGACCGTGCGCTGCTGCTGCAGCGCGAGATCGAGGAAGCCTACCGCGAGTACCGCTTCTGGAACGTCTATTCCAAGGTGCACAACTTCTGCGTGCAGGAGCTGGGCGGCTTCTACCTGGACATCATCAAGGACCGCCAGTACACCACCGGTGCCAACAGTGTCGCCCGGCGCTCCTGCCAGACCGCGCTGTTCCACATCGCCGAGGCGCTGGTGCGCTGGATCGCGCCGATCCTGGCGTTCACCGCCGAGGAAGTCTGGAAGTTCCTGCCCGGCGAGCGCGTCGAGTCGGTGATGCTCGCCACCTGGTACGACGGCCTCGGCGAACTGCCGGCCGACGCCGCGCTGAACCGCGAGTACTGGGAGCAGGTCATGGCGGTGAAGGCCGCGGTCAACAAGGAACTGGAAAACCAGCGCGCGGCGAAGGCCGTGGGCGGCAACCTGCAGGCCGAGGTCACCCTGTACGCGGAGGATGCCTTGCAGGCCCGCCTGGCCAGGCTGGGCAATGAACTGCGCTTCGTCCTGATCACCTCGACCGCGACCCTCGCGCCGCTGGCCTCGGCGCCGGCCGATGCGGTGGACAGCGAAGTCGCCGGCCTCAAGCTGAAAGTGGTCAAGTCGGCCCATGCCAAGTGCGGGCGTTGCTGGCACCACCGCGAGGACGTCGGCCAGCACGCGGCGCATCCCGAGCTCTGCGGCCGTTGCATCGAGAACATCGAAGGCAGCGGCGAGGTTCGCCACTATGCCTGACACCGATCGCTTCGGGCGCCTGCCCTGGTTGTGGATCACCGTGCTGGTGTTCGTCCTCGACCAGCTCAGCAAGGCGTTCTTCCAGGCCGAGCTGAGCATGTACCAGCAGGTCGTGGTGATCCCCGACCTGTTCAGCTGGACGCTGGCCTACAACACCGGAGCCGCCTTCAGCTTCCTGGCCGACAGTTCGGGCTGGCAGCGTTGGCTGTTCGCCCTGATCGCCATCGTCGTCAGCGCTATCCTGGTGGTCTGGCTGAAGCGCCTGAAGAAAGGCGAGACCTGGCTGGCCGTCGCCCTGGCGCTGGTCCTCGGCGGTGCCCTGGGAAACCTTTACGACCGCATGGTGCTCGGCCACGTGGTGGACTTCATCCTGGTCCACTGGCAGAACCGCTGGTACTTCCCGGCGTTCAACCTGGCCGACAGCGCCATCACCGTCGGCGCCGTCATGCTGGCGCTGGACATGTTCAGATCGAAGAAATCCGGAGAAGCCGCCCATGGCTGAGTCGACCCGCATTGGCCAGGAGAGCCGCGTCACCCTGCATTTCGCCCTGAAGCTGGAGGACGGCAACGTCGTCGACAGCACTTTCGACAAGCAGCCGGCTTCCTTCCAGGTCGGTGACGGCAACCTGTTGCCGGGCTTCGAGCAGGCGCTGTTCGGTCTCAAGGCCGGCGACAAGCGGACCCTGACCATCCTCCCGGAGCAGGGCTTCGGCCAGCCGAACCCGCAGAACGTGCAGGTCATGCCGCGCGATCAGTTCCAGGACATGGAACTGGCCGAAGGCCTGCTGGTGATCTTCAACGATGCGGCCAAGACCGAGCTGCCGGGGGTGGTCAAGGCCTTCGACGAGCAGCAGGTGACGGTCGATTTCAATCACCCGCTGGCCGGCAAGACCCTGGCCTTCGAAGTCGAGATCATCGACGTCCAGCCCGCCTGAACCGCCGGTCGCTGCGCCCTTCCCAAGCGGGGAGGGCGGTAGCAAGGTTCATTCGTCCACTCACCGTGTCGCCCACGAGACCGCCATGCAAATCAAACTCGCCAATCCCCGCGGCTTCTGCGCCGGCGTGGATCGCGCCATCGAGATCGTCAACCGCGCCCTGGATGTCTTCGGCCCGCCGATCTACGTGCGCCACGAGGTGGTGCACAACAAATTCGTCGTGGACAACCTGCGCCAGCGCGGCGCGGTCTTCGTCGAGGAGCTCGACCAGGTTCCGGACAACGTCATCGTCATCTTCAGCGCCCACGGTGTATCCCAGGCGGTCCGCAAGGAAGCCGAGGGGCGCGGCTTGAAGGTCTTCGACGCGACCTGCCCGCTGGTGACCAAGGTGCACATGGAGGTGGTGCGCTACAGCCGCGACGGCCACGAGTGCGTGCTGATCGGCCACGAAGGGCACCCTGAAGTGGAAGGCACCATGGGCCAGTACGACACCAGCAACGGCGGCGCCATCTACCTGGTGGAAGACGAGGCGGATGTCGCCGCGCTGGAGGTACGCAGGCCGGAAGCCCTGCACTACGTGACCCAGACCACCCTGTCGATGGACGATACCTCCAAGGTCATCGATGCCCTGCGCGCCAAGTTCCCGCTGATCCAGGGACCGCGCAAGAACGATATCTGCTATGCCACGCAAAACCGCCAGGATGCGGTGAAGGAACTGGCCGACCAGTGCGACATGGTGCTGGTGGTCGGCAGTCCCAACAGCTCGAACTCCAACCGCCTGCGTGAACTCGCCGAGCGGATGGGCACTCCGGCCTACCTGATCGACGGCGCCGAGGACATGCAGCGCGGCTGGTTCGATGGTGTTCGCCGCATCGGCATCACCGCCGGCGCCTCGGCCCCGGAGGTTCTGGTACGCGGCGTGATCGCGCAGTTGCGCGAATGGGGCGCGTCGGAAGAGCAGGAACTGGACGGGCGCGAGGAGAACATCACCTTCTCGATGCCCAAGGAGCTACGGGTCAAGGCGCTGTAGACCGCCTGGCTGCATGAAAAAAGCCCCTCGCAGAGGGGCTTTTTCGTTTCAGCGCCAGCAGTCGTTGACCGTGCTGTCGTTACCGGTCTTGCCGGCTGCGCCGCGTTCGCCGAGCTGGTTGAGAGTCAGCTTGCCGCAGGTCTTGTCGCGGGTCTGCGAGTTGATCGGCGTGGCGGTCAGGGTATAGGTGGTACTGGTGGGCGTCGCTATGGTGAGGCTGTACAGGTTGTTTGGCGAGTTGGCCGAGCTCATGCCCAGCTTGGCCACGTCGTTGGTGTAACCGACCCCGGGGTTCTGCGAATAGTAGCGCTCCTGGCGTGCCGCCGCGTCCGAGAGCAGCGCCTGGCCTTCGGTGCGGTTGGCGCGGATCACGTAGTTCTGGTAGCTGGGAATGGCGATGCCGAGGAGGATGCCGATCAGCACCACGACGATCATCATCTCCAGCAAGGTGAAGCCTTTCTCTTTTTTCGTCATCGGGATTGCTCCTCGCCGGCCTGGAGGGGCTTTTCCTTCTGAATCATCTCGGCCAGCTCCTGTTCGCTCATCTGTCTGTGGATGTAGATACTGGTGATGGTGGACAACGGCTGGCTGACGACGCCCGAGTAGGACACCACCGAGCCCGGCTTGACCTGGAACAGGCTGGGCATGCCGTTTTGAGCGGTGCTGTTGGGCAGGCGGTAGAAACTGTGATCGATGTCCACCAGGTTCTTCTCGACCTGTACATCGAGGACCACGCCGGCGCCTTCGAAGGTCCTGGGCTCTTCGGCCCAGCTCAGGCCGGGCAGCGCCAGGGCCAGCAGCAGAGACAGCGTTTTCATATCAGTTCTTTCCTTCGATGGGACGCCAGTTCTGGCGGCCACGGGTGTTCGGTCCGGGGTTCACGGTCAGGCATTCGCCCGAGGAGCAGACTTCCGGGTTGCCCTGTTCGTTGGTGCTCAGGGTCAGGCCGCCGAGGCCTTTCTGCTCGGTGCCGGAGACCACCACGTTCTGCTTGTTGTAGCTGTAGTCGGACTTCGAGTCCACGACGCCCTGGCGGGCCAGGTCGAACACCGTGAAATTGGTGCGGCCGCCGGTATACGGGTCGAGGCCGTAGGTCCAGTTGCTGGCCCCATCGTTACAGGGGTCGTCGTTCGGGGTGATGGTCTGTAGCAGCACCACCTGGCCGATGGCGATCATGTCCTCGATCAGCATCTCGCCTTTGAGGGTGCCGTTGACCATGAAGTCGAGGTACCAGCCGGACTGGCTTTGCCAATCGACCGGATGCTGGCTGGCGAGGCGGATGGTACGGGCTGTCGAGACGAAGGTCGAGTCCGCCTGCAGGTCCAGGGTCTGCTGCCGCAGGTTGCCGCGGCTCAGGCGCGGCGTACTGCCTGCCGCCTCGCCCTTGGTCTGCTGGTCCCAGATGCCGTAGAGCGTCTGGGCGCGGCTGGTATCGGCGCGGGCGTCGCTGTTCTCGAAGTACTTGCCGGTGCCGAAGATCACGATATAGCCCTTGCGCGTCGGATGGCGCACCAGCGAGGGGGCGGCGGTGATCGCCTGCGCCGCGTTGTTCGAGTCGACCGCCGAGTAAAGTGGTTGGCCGCCGAAGGAAACCTTGAAGCTGGAGGCCACCGCCGGGCCGTCGTTGGCGCGGCTGAACGGATCGTTCTGGTCGACCTTGCCGGCGATCAGGTCGAAGCGCCAGAGGTTGCCCTGCAGGTCTCCGGCGTAGGCGTAGTCGGCGACGCCGTCGCTGTTGTTGTCGGCCAGCCGGGGAGTGGACAGGCCGTTGGGCACGCCGGCCTTGCCGGTGACTTCCAGCTTGCGGGTGACGGCCCCGGTCTCCAGGTCGATGATGAGCAGCGCGGCCTTGTCGTTCAGGCTGGAATAGCCGTTGCCGGTGACCACCGCCCACTTGCCGTTGTGCAGGCGGGCCACTGTCGGTTTGGGGAAGCTGTAGCCGAGGTCGGGCTCCTCGTCGACGCCTAGCTCCCAGAGCAGCTTGATGTTGCCGGGGTCGGTCACGTCGAGGGCGAACAGGCCCTTGCCGCCGGCGCGCAGGCTGCCGATCAGCACGGTATGCCAGGCGCCGCCGAAGAAGGCGTCGGCGACCACCGGCGAGCCGTCCACGTAGAACTGGTGCGCGCCACCCTGGTAGCCGCGGGCGGTCAGCTTATGAAGCTTCTCGAAGACCGCGGATGGGATGAAGGCGAAGGTTTCGTTGCCGTCGGTATCGAAGCCGTGCAGCATGCCATCGTTGGCGCCGACATAGACCCGCGGTGCGCGGGTCTTCTGCGCTTCGGCGAACTGCGCGTAGTTGCCGCTGGGCTCGATCGGCTGGGCCAGGTAGGTGAGGTACTGGGCCTTGGCCACGGTCGCCGGCGAGGAGTTGATGATGTCGCCGAGGATCGAGTTGCGGGTGCGGAAGTTGTCGCTGTTTTCCTTGCTGCGGTCGCCACGCAGGAAGGCCACGCGGTCCTGGCCCTTGCTGTCGGTGACGTCGTTGCGGTCCGGGTCGCGGTTCAGTTGCCGTTGCTGAACGGCGCTGAGGCTGGTCCAGGAGAACTCCTTGAGTCCGTTGCTGCCGGAGCCGGCCATCATGATCTTGCGTCCCGCGCCGCCGTTGGGCATCGCGTCGAGGATGGCCTGCGCGCTCCACAGCTTGGTCTGCACGGTAACCTTGTCCTGACTGGTCAGGCTGTAGCGAGTCAGGTCCCCTGCCCAGTTCTGGTCACTGGCGAAGCTGGTCTGATAGGCGTGGCGGATCTGCTTGTCGCCGGTTGCATCTTCCTGCAGTGACGAGCTGATGGCCGGACGTGAGGCTGGCAAGGGGCCGCCGGAGATTCGGTTCACGATAGCCTGGAAGGCTGCAACCAACTGATCCGGAGAGTCGGCGCTGAAGAATTCTCCCCGCGAGTTGACCGCTGCGTGCCATAGATCATAGACATTATTGGCACTGTCTACAGCGGCGCTGGGCCAGTTCAGGCGGCCCGCCTGGATATCCTTGTAGCCGCCGGCATAGGTAGAGCCTTCCCATTTCGGGCTAATGAGGGTCGTGGTCAAACCCAGGCCAAGGGTGTAGGTGACCATGTGCTGCCACGTAGCAGGGTCGTTACGCGGGTTCCAATATTCTGCCGAGGGGTTGGCCTTGTCGGGGTAGGTAATGAAAGGGTTCAGATTGTCTTCGATATCGGGCCTGGCGTCATTGGCCCAATAGTGAAATGCCAGATCGGCGAGGGTATTGGAGGCATTGTCCTTGTACGGCGCCTGGCTGCTGTAATGTTGCCCGTCGGGAAGGGTCCTGCTGTTGCTGTCTGCATTGCCCACGTTAGCGGAATCGCTGTTCCAGAGACCGTCGGTCATCAGGATATGGTAGGAACCGCGGCAGCTATATTCTGGTGCGGTCTGTTCGCCGGGGCGGTAAGCGTAGGGGCCGTTCACGCCGGTTCTGCGCAGGAAGTCGCCAGCACGAGTCATCGCACGCCGTAATGGCGTGCCTCCCTCTACTGAGAGGTTTTCCAGCCAGTTGAAGAAATTCACTCGGTGCTGACCGTTGAAGTCCCTCAGATAGTTGTTGAAGCAGTTGCCATAACTGGAACCGCTACCCATCTGGTTGCAGGACGAGTTGTTCAGCATCTGCCAGCTTACCCGGATGTTCTCCGGCAGACTGTAGAACGCCAGGTTGGCTGCGGTCTGGGTGGCCAGGGCGCGGGTGCGGTAGAAGGAGTACCAGTTGGCGAAGTTCTGTCGCTGCTCTGTGCTCACGGAGCGACGGGTATAGCAGTTCTGGTTGGTGCGGCTGCAGTTGGACGAGCCGGTGAACTCGTAATAGAAGGCTGCGGCGGGCCTGATAGTCGATTCCCGGTCATAACCTCGGCCGTACTCTACGGTGACCTTGTAGTTGCGCGATAGATCGATACCTCCCGCGCGCGTGAAACCGTTGCGCCAGGCGTAGGTGAAGCTGGGGGCGGGATAGTCCTGTATCTGTACCTGGCCGTTAACCAGCGTGAGCTTCTTCGGCAGCTTGTATTCGGTGTTTGGATCGAAGTACATCGGGTTGAAGCTGTTCGAAGCGAAGAACGTGGAGTCCCTGTAGCTGGAGATACTGTCCGGGGCGTAGGCGAATGCCATGCTGCCGGAGTCGTCCAGTGTGACCAGCAGGTTGGGAGCGACGCCCTGGACCAACATCAGCGGCTGCTGGCTGACCGACAGCGCGGCGGCCTGGGTGGTCTGGGCGGAAAGCAGGATGGCGCCGCTGAGCGCGGCGGCCAGCGAGGTCTTGCCGATCTGGTGGAGTGCCGATTTCATGCGAGGCTCGATCAGTTGGTATAGAGACGGGCGAGAACGGTCTGCAGGACGGTCTCGCTGTTGGTCTGGTTGCGCGCGACGCTGTTGGTCTCGTAGTAGAAGGTGCCGATACCGCGCATCAGGTTGCCGTATTCCGGGCTTTCCGCTTCGTTGACCTGGCCGCCCGAGGGGATCGGCAGGTTGTTCCACTGAACCTTGTAGAGCGTTCCGGCGGTGGTCGCGTTGGCGACGTCGCTGCCGCGGTAGTCCATCCAGGCGTTGGCGGCGTTCTTCAGCACGCCGACCGGGTCCTGGTGCGCGTCCTCCAGCTTCACGTTGAGTGCCGCGAGGTTCAGCAGGCAGGGGCGGGCGATGTTGTCGACCGTGCAGCCGGTGCCGGGCTCCGGCGGGCGCAGGGTGTTGACGAAGCGCCGTTCGCCTTCGCGCAGGCCGGATTCGGCGGCGTTCTGCAAGCGGGTCTGCTCGATCACGTTGCCGGTGATGCGACTTTCCAGCACCACTTCGCGCATGCTCGAGACGGCCAGCAGGGTGACGATCACCAGGATCGCCAAAGCGATGACCAGGGTGGCGCCGCGCTGCTTCGAAAGGGGATGGTTCATGGCACGAGGTTCCTGAGTGTCTGGCTGCCCTGGGCGATCTGGTAGAGGCGGTCCTTGTCGTTGTCCTGCAGGCTGGTCCTGGAGGCGGGATAGAGGGCGATCCAGTCGTCCAGCGTCTTGCTGTCGCCCTGGCGCAGGTTCTTGTCGCTGGCCATCAGGGCGGAGTAGCGCAGCGCCCGGACCGGCCGGCCGGCGATATTGGCCTGTTCGACGAAACCCTCCACCTCGCGCTTGCCGACCATGGTCGGGCCGACGCCATATTCCAGCTTGAAATCGACCAGGCCGCTGACGATCTCCTGGCCTTTTTCCTTGATTGTCTGCGCGGAGCAGGTGAGCGTCCCGGGAGCATCGGCGGTGGGGGAAATGAAGAGAATGCGGGCGGTGATGGCATCGGCAGTCCCGAATGGATCGCTGGGCGTGCTGATCGAATTGCCTTCGCAGTCGTACGCCTCGCCGGGGGCCGGCTGGTAGCGGTAGCAGAACCCGCTCTGGCCGCTCTTGGTCACCGCGGGCACCAGGGTGGCGCCGGCCTTGAACTCCTCGCAAAACGCGGACTTGGCCAGCGCTTTGAAGGCGAACTCGTTGGGGTCGTCCGCGCGCCGGCGGAAGCCGACCTTGGCCAGTTGCTGGTCGAGGAACATCATGGCGAAGCGGCCGTTCTCCTGGTTGCCGGCCTGGCCTTGCTGGAACAGGTAGTTGCGCTTGTTGTCCAGGTAGATCTGGGTGATCCCGAGGATCAGGAAGCTGCTGATGGCCAGGGCCACCAGCAACTCGATCATGGACAGGCCCGATTGCCGTCGGGAGCGGTTGATCATGCTCATGGCTCGACCCTGAGGGTGTAATGGCAGAGGGAGGTGTCGGCGCCGCTGTCGGCGGGGTTGACGCAGGCGCCCTGCTTGCCGCGCCAGGCGAGGCGGATCTCCAGCATCGAGCCCTTGCCGTCGCAATCGCCCGGCTTCGAACTGCGGCAGATGTAGAACTCGCTGTTCAGCAGGTCCGCGGCTCCCGGCAATTCCTTCTTCACCTGTTCCGCCCAGCAGCCCAGGCGGTCCTTCACCGCGTCGGGCAATGGCGTGCAGGAGGAGGGCGCGGTGGGGAACGCCGACCCCTTGGCCTTGAAGAAGTCGGATTGCGTGGCCATCTGGTCCTTGACGTCGTACAGGGCCTTGGGGCTTGCCCGCATGCTTTCCAGCAGGTTGCTGCCGAGCATCGCGGCCTTGTTGCGCTCCACCGAGTCGGCGGTGTACTGGATGGTCTTGCCCTGCATGGCGATCATGCCCAGCACGCCGATGCTGACCAGCAGCAGGGCGACCAGCACTTCGATCAGGCTGAAGCCGGATTCGCGCAGCGGTTTGCGCGGGAGTTTCAATAGCATGACGGCGGTGCCTTGGAGGAAGGTTCGAGTTGGATCCGTCCGGCCTGGCTGATGCGCAGCAGGCGGCCGCCCTCGGCCTTGCCGTTCTGGCAGATGGCGAAGGTCCGCTCCGTGGGCGGCAGCAGGGTCCCGTTGGGCGTGAAGGTCAGTTCGGCTATGGCGCTCTCTTCCCTGGCTGTCAGCGTGGCGCCGCGAAAGCCGTCGTGCTTGCGCAGCGGTGCGGCGATCGTGCCGGAGTCGAGGACGCCGATGCTCAGGCCCTTGCCCCAGTCGTGGTCCTTCAGCGCCTGGATGCTGATCGCGCGGCGCTGGGAGACGGCTTCGCTGCGGGCGTACTGCAGCATCGCGTTGAGTTCCTCGCTGGCACTCTGCAGTTCGTTGCGCTCGGTCAACTGCTTGAAGTTGGGGATGGCGAAGCTCGCCATGATGGCCAGCAGGACGACGATGATCAGCAGCTCGATCAGGGTGAAGCCGGCCGAGCTGGAACGGTATGACATGCGGTTGCTCCAGGGTTTCTACGCCTGGAAAGCATGCCAAACGGGTCATGGAGCGTCTTGCGGTGGTTGACGGTCGGGCCATGGGGCAGGACAACTGGTTGATGATCATTCCGAAGTGCCGCATAGCTCACGTTTCTCCCGGTTCTCCTGCGCGGTCGCGGCGCGGAGGCGACCCTGGCGATTGAGGACCAGTTGCCAGGCGACGCCGTTTCTCCCGCAGAGCAGAAACCGGCCGTTGTGTACGTTGAGCTGGCCGCTGGGGAGGAAGCGCAGGGTATTCGAACGGTTCCAGCGGATCGCTTCCGGCGTCGGCAACTGGCGCCGGGCGAGCACCAGGCCAGCGTCCTCTTCGGCGAGCAGCCAGCCTTGTCCCCAGTCGCCGCCGCAACCCCGGCCATCGCTCGAAGGACAGAGCGCCACCGGGCGTCGATGGGTGACGGCATGCGCGCGGCCCAGCTGAATGCTCGCGCTCAGTTCGTGCAGCAGGGCCTGCTGGCGGTTTCCAGCCAGCCAGCCCTCCAACCCGGGCAGCGCAAGGCTTGCCAAGATTCCCAGTAGCGTCAGCGTGAGCAGCAGCTCGGGGAGGGTGAACGCACTCTGCGACCTTTCGACCATGGCAGGCGATCCTTTTGCTCGTATCATTCCGCGTTGGTCGTATCTCGCCGGATTTGCCGGGTTGCCTCAATCAGCGGCTGGTAGAGGCGCATGAGCGACTTTTCTGCAACCCCTGTGTGATCGTGGAGGCCCTGGTGTCGGAACGAGTAGTAGTGGTGGGCGCTGGCGTCATCGGCCTGTTGACCGCCCGGGAGCTGGCGCTCGCCGGCCTGCGGGTGACCCTGGTGGAACGCGGCGAGAGTGGCCGGGAGGCTTCGTGGGCGGGCGGCGGGATCGTCTCGCCGCTCTATCCGTGGCGCTACAGTCCGGCGGTGACCGCCCTGGCGCATTGGTCGCAGGACTTCTACCCGGCGCTGGGGCAGCGCCTGCTCGACGAGACCGGGCTGGACCCCGAGGTCCACACCGTGGGCCTGTACTGGCTGGACCTGGAGGATCAGGCCGAGGCGTTGCAGTGGGCGCGCAACCACACACGGCCGCTGCAGGAGGTGCCGATCGAGGACGCCTATGCGGCGGTGCCCGGGTTGGGCGCAGGCTTCCAGCGGGCCGTCTACATGTCGGGCGTGGCCAATGTGCGCAATCCTCGCCTGGCGCGTTCATTGCGGGCATCCCTGCAACAATTCGCCAACCTCGAACTGCATGAACAGACGGAGGTGCGCGGCTGGCTGCGTGACGGTGATCGAGTGGTCGGCGTGGCCACCTCGCGAGGCGAGATCCGTGGCGACAGGCTGCTGCTGGCGGCGGGAGCCTGGAGCGGCGAGCTGCTGAAGCCGCTGGGGCTGGAGTTGCCCGTCGAGCCGGTGAAAGGGCAGATGATTCTCTACAAGTGCGCGGCGGACTTCCTGCCGCGCATGGTACTGGCCAAGGGGCGCTATGCGATCCCTCGGCGCGACGGGCATATCCTGATCGGCAGCACCCTGGAGCATGCGGGCTTCGACAAGACGCCGACCGGGGACGCGCTGGACAGTCTCAGGGCCTCGGCGGCCGAACTGCTACCGGCGCTGGCGGAGCAGCGGCCGGTGGCGCACTGGGCGGGCTTGCGGCCGGGATCTCCGGAAGGCATTCCTTATATCGGCCCGGTGCCGGGCTTCGACGGGCTCTGGCTGAATACCGGGCATTACCGCAACGGCCTGGTCCTGGCGCCGGCTTCCTGCCGCCTGCTGGCGGACCTGATGAGCGGCCGCGAGCCGATCATCGATCCGGCTCCCTATGCCCCGGTGGGCCGGCTCTGAGGCGGGAAAGGCAAAGGCCTGTCGTCGACAGGCCTTTTTTCATCATCAATCTATGCCGAGTTTCTTCAGGCGATAACGCATCGAACGGAACGTCAGGCCCAGGCGCTGGGCCGCGGCAGTGCGGTTCCAGCGGGTCTCCTCGAGAGCCTGCATGATCAGCTTGCGCTCGATGTCTTCCAGGTAGTCCTCGAGATTGTCTATCTCGCTCAGGCTTGCCGCGCCGTCCTGGCTGGCACCCGGCGCGTCGGCCAGGCGCAGGTCGTGGGGCTGGATCTGGTCGTTCTCGCACAGCGTGTAGGCGCGCTCCAGCATGTTCTCCAGTTCACGCACGTTGCCGGGGAAGCGATAGTTCTTCAGCTTTTCCTGGGCATCGCCGGTCAGGCGGGCGGCCGGCAAGCCGGTATCGCCGGCCAGGCGTTTGAGGATGCGCTCGGCCAGCAGCGGGATGTCCTCGCGGCGTTCGCGCAGGGGCGGAACGCGCAATTCGATGACGTTGAGGCGGTAGTAGAGATCCTGGCGGAAGCGCCCGGCGCCGACCTCGGCGGCGAGGTCCTTGTGGGTGGCGCAGAGGATGCGGACGTCGACGCCGATCTCCTGCTGGCCGCCGACCGCGCGCACGGCCTTTTCCTGGATTGCGCGGAGCAGCTTGACCTGCATCGGCATCGGCAGGTCGGCGACTTCGTCGAGGAACAGGGTACCGCCGCTGGCGGCCTGGAACAGGCCCTGCTTGTCCTCGATGGCGCCGGTGAAGCTGCCTTTCTTGTGGCCGAAGAACTCGCTTTCCATCAGCTCGGTAGGGATCGCGCCGCAGTTGACCGGCACGAACGGTCGCTCGATGCGCGGCCCCTGCTCGTGGATCAGGCGGGCCACCAGTTCCTTGCCGCTGCCGGACTCGCCGCTGATGTAGACCGGCGCCTGGCTGCGCGCCAGCTTGCCGATCTGGTTGCGCAGCGCGCGCATCGGCGGCGACTCGCCGAGCAGGCGGTTGTCCACCGGCGCTTCCTCGGCTTCCGGATTGCGCAGGCGCAGGGCGGTCGCCACCAGTTCGCGCAGGCGGCCGAGGTCGACCGGCTTGGTGAGGAAGTCGAAGGCGCCGGCCTTGAGCGCCTGGATCGCGGTGTCCAGGCTGCCGTAGGCGGTGATCATGGCGACCGGGGTCTGCGGGTGACGCTGCTGGATGTACTGCACCAGGTCGAGGCCGCTACCGTCCGGCAGGCGCATGTCGGTCAGGCACAGGTCGAACGGTTCGCGGGCCAGCAACTCGCGGGCTTCCTTGACGTTGCGGGCGCTGCGGGTATCCAGCTTCATGCGGCCGAGGGTGATTTCCAGCAGCTCGCGGATATCCGGTTCATCGTCGACGATCAGGGCTTTTTGTCGGCTCATGCGTTGCGGCTTCTGTCAGCTGAGTTTGCGCGGGTGGGCGAAGGTGATGCGGAAGCAGCCTCCACCCTCCTCGCGATTGCGGTAGTCGATGCGCGCCTGGTTGCTCTCGCACAATTCGCGGGAGAGATAGAGGCCCAGGCCGGTGCCTTTGCTTTCTGTAGTAAAGAAGGGTTCGAACAGGTTGTTCAGCTTGTCCGTCGGCACGCCGGGGCCGTCGTCGGCGATTTCCAGCACCGGCAGGTCGCTGTCCGCATCGCGCGCGAGACTCAGCCAGACCTGGCCGCGCCCGTGCGCCTGGGCGCTGTAGCGCAGGCCGTTCTGCACCAGGTTGCTCAGTACCTGATTCAACTGGTGCGGGTCCATGCGCGTGTGGATGTCGCCGGCGCCGAGCTGCAGGTGCAGTTCGCTGTCGTTGCGCAGCTTGCCGGGATATTCGTCGACGAAGCGTTGCAGCCAGTCCTTCAGGTCGAGTTGCTGCGGTTCGGCCTGGCGGCGGCGGGAGAGCTGCAGGACGTTCTCGATGACCAGGTTCATCCGTCGCGACTGGTCCTGGATGATCTGTGTCAGGCGGCGGTCGGCGCCGTCGAGTTCCTCGGACTCCTGCAGCAGTTGCGCGGCGTGGCTGATGGCGCCCAGCGGGTTGCGGATCTCGTGGGCGATGCCGGCGGTCAGCCGGCCGAGGCCGGCGAGCTTCATCTGCTGCGCCTGCTGGGCGATCTGCGAGATGTCTTCGAGGAAGATCAGCACATGCCGGTCGTGTTCACGGTTGAGGCTGATGAAGCTGGGCTGCACGGCGGGGCCCTCCGGAATCACCTTGAGGGTCGGCGGGCGGCGACTGGGGTTGAGGCGCCACTGCTTCATGCAGTGCACCAGCATCGGGCTGTAGCGGTCCAGGCTGGTGCCCCGCACCTGGTCCTGCCTGAGCAGGCCGAGGGCGGCCTGGTTGGCGAGGAGGATGCTCAGGCGGCTGTCGACCACCAGGATGCCGGTGCGCATGCGCTGCAGGATCAGCGCGTTGAGCTCTTCGAGGTTGGCGACCGTCTCGGCGCGTTCCTCGGCCAGCGTTTCCGTCTGTTCCTGGCGCCGTACCAGGGCCTGGATCACCAGCGCGGCGGCGAAGCACAGGGTGCCGAGGCCGCCGGCCTGGACGTAGTGGTTGGGGGCGTCCGGGCTGCTCAGGCTGAGGAAGAAGGTCAGGTACAGCAGGCCCAGGCTGGCCACCGCCGCGATCACCAGACCGATGCGCCCGCGCAGGAGGATGTTGGCGATCGCCACCGCCACCACCAGCAGGCTGCCGATGCCGCTGGGCATGCCGCCGCCGGCGTAGAACAGGCCGCAGAGCAGCAGCACGTCGGTGAGGGCGAGGATGAAGATCGGCAGCAATTGCCGTGACGGCGGCAGGAACAGCGCGACCAGGATGTTGAAGACCAGGTAGCACCAGCTGCCGACATGGAACAATTCGGGATGGACCAGTTTCAGGACCTGTTCTTCCAGCTCGCTGGAGATCAGCAGGACCAGTACCAGGCCGATGGTCAGGCGATACAGGTGATACAGGCGGAGGATGCGCTGCCCTTGCTCCTCGCTCAGCCGCAGCCGCTCAGCGCGCACGGTCGCCCTGGTCCTGCTGCAGATGCGCCTGGCTGCAATACCAGCGACGTTCGTGGGCCAGCGCGTTGGCTTGCGGTACATGCACGCCGCAATGCGCGCAGCGGACCATCGGCGAGGCGTTCGGCTCCTCCCGCGGACGCTGCTGCCGGCGCGGAACGGGACGGGTGAAGCGGCGCCAGAGCCAGAACGCGATGGCGATCAGGGCGATCCAGAAAAGGAGGCGGAAAAGGCCCATGGTGGTCTCGTAGGCTGGGGAAAGCTGCAGTTTAGCCAAGCCGCCGGCCCGATCACAGTCGGGAAGGCCCAGGCTGTGCGGCGCTTGGCGCTGGCAGGGCCGGCCAGGGAAAAAAGAAGGGAGGCTTGCGCCTCCCTCCGGTGTTTCCTGCGATCAGTCGAAGAGACCGAAGGTCATGTAGCTCCACCAGGAGCGACCGGAGTCTTCGTCGTCGTCGCTTTCCGGTTTCTCTTCGTCGGCGCCGTGGTCCTGGTTCTCCGGCTTCAGTTCGGCGGGAATCTCGCGCTCGGCGTCTTCGTACTGCTTGATCACGTCCTTCGCGGCCTGGGTCTCCATGTGCGGCGGCGGCTCGCCGCCCTCGATCAGGCCCAGGGTGGCCTTGGCCAGCCAGGAACGGGTATCGGCCTCGCTTTCGCGGGCGACGAACTCGCCGTCCTTGAGGCTGGCGTTGTCCGGGTAGTTCAGCTTGAGGGTTTCCAGGCTGGTGCTGGCCAGGTCGTCCAGGCCCAGGCGGCGATAGGCTTCGACCATGATCGCCAGGCCATCGCCGACGGCCGGGGTTTCCTGGAAGTTCTCCACCACGTAGCGACCACGGTTGGCCGCGGCGACGTAGGCCTGGCGCTTGAGGTAGTAGTGGCCGACATGCACCTCGTAGGCCGCCAGCAGGTTGCGCAGGTAGACCATGCGCGCCTTGGCGTCAGGGGCGTAGCGGCTGTTGGGGAAGCGGCTGGTGAGCTGGGCGAACTCGTTGAAGGAGTCGCGGGCGGCGCCCGGGTCGCGCTTGGTCATGTCCAGCGGCAGGAAGCGCGCGACCAGTCCGCGGTCCTGGTCGAAGGAGGACAGGCCCTTGAGGTAATAGGCGTAGTCGACGTTGGGATGCTGCGGATGCAGGCGGATGAAGCGCTCGGCGGCGGCGCGCGCGGCCTCGGGCTCCATGTTCTTGTAGTTGGCGTAGATCAGCTCGAGTTGGGCCTGCTCGGCGTAGCGGCCGAAGGGATAGCGCGATTCGAGGGCTTTCAGCTTGGTGACGGCGCTGTTGTAGCTCTTGTTGTTGAGGTCGTCCTGCGCCTGCTGGTACAGCTGGCTCTCGCTCAGGTTCTCGTCGACAGTCTCCTTGTTCGAGGAGCAGGCTGCGGTGAGGGCGAGGATGGCGATCAGCAGCAGGTGTTTCACTTGCATGGCGGCTTGCGTCCCTGGGACGGTCGGCTTGGCCTCAACCGTCTGTTATGATTGGCGCCCCAGGCACCCCCTGGGACAAAGACCCCGTATTTAACCACAGCGCGTAGCCGATTCCAAAAGCCGCGCTGAGCATCGTTCCCTACTCATGTCCGATATGATTCAACGCGCGGCCGAGGTGCCGTTCGAGCTGGGTGGCCAGCGTCTCGACCAGATCGCCGCCCAGCTTTTTCCCGAACACTCGCGCTCCCGCCTGGCCGGCTGGATCAAGGACGGTCGGCTGACCGTCGACGGCGCCGCGGCGCGCCCGCGCGACATCGTCCACAGCGGGGCGCAGCTGGTCCTGGAAGCCGAGCAGGAGGCCCAGGGCGAGTGGGTCGCACAGGATATCGAGCTGGATATCGTCCATGAAGACGAGCATATCCTGGTGATCGACAAGCCCGCCGGTCTGGTGGTCCACCCGGCTGCCGGCCACCAGGACGGCACCCTGCTCAACGCCTTGCTGTACCACGTGCCGGGTATCGCCAACGTGCCGCGTGCGGGCATCGTCCACCGCCTGGACAAGGACACCACCGGCCTGATGGTGGTGGCCAAGACCCTGGAGGCCCATACCAAGCTGGTCGCGCAGTTGCAGGCGCGCTCGGTCAGCCGCATCTACGAGGCGATCGTGATCGGCGTGATCACTTCCGGCGGCACCATCGATGCGCCGATCGGCCGGCACGGCGTGCAGCGGCAGAAGATGGCGGTGGTCGATGCCGGCAAGGTGGCTGTGAGCCATTACCGGGTGCTGGAACGCTTCCGCGCGCACACCCACACCCGGGTCAAGCTGGAGACCGGGCGCACCCACCAGATCCGCGTGCACATGAGCCACATCGGCTATCCGCTGGTCGGCGATCCGGTCTATGGCGGCCGCTTCAAGATCCCGCCGGTGGCCAGCCAGACGCTGGTCCAGACCCTCCGCGAGTTCCCGCGCCAGGCGCTGCACGCGCGCTTCCTCGAACTGGATCACCCGGCGACGGGCGTACGCATGAAGTGGGAGTCGCCGCTGCCGGAAGACTTCCTCTGGTTGCTCAGCCTGCTGCGCCAGGACCGCGAGGCGTTCGTCGGATGAGCGGCTGGCTGAGCCCCGACTGGCCGGCGCCGGCCAATGTCCGCGCCTGCGTGACCACGCGCGGCGGCGGGATCAGCCAGGCGCCGTTCGACAGCCTGAACCTGGGTGCCCATGTCGACGACGATCCTCGGGCCGTGACGGAGAATCGCCGGCGCCTCAGCGAACGCCTGGCCTGCCGGCCGAGCTGGCTCGAGCAGGTGCACGGGACCACGGTGGTGGAGGCCGACCCGGGCCGGCTACCGACCGCGGATGCCAGCTGGAGCGCGACGCCGGGCATCGCCTGTACGATCATGACCGCCGATTGCCTGCCGACGCTGTTCTGCGACCGCGCCGGCACCCGCGTGGCCGCCGCCCATGCCGGCTGGCGCGGGCTGGCGGCGGGCGTGCTGGAGGCGACGGTGGACAGCCTGGGCGTGCCCGGCGACGAGCTACTGGTCTGGCTCGGCCCGGCGATCGGCCCGCGGGCCTTCGAGGTCGGCGGCGAGGTGCGCGACGCCTTCATCGGCGCGCACGCCGAGGCGCAGGCGGCATTCGTGCCGAGTGCCAACCCCGGGCGCTTCATGGCCGACATCTACCACCTGGCTCGCATCCGCCTGGCCGCCCATGGCGTCACCGCCGTGCATGGCGGCGGTTTCTGCACCTTCAGCGATAGCGAGCGCTTCTATTCCTATCGCCGCTCGTCGCGTACCGGCCGTTTCGCCAGCCTGGTCTGGCTCCAGGACTAGGCCCGCGCAGGTTATCCGGCGCGAACTGACCGATGTCACGGCCCGGTCGCTTGAACCGCGGAAAATCGCCCTTATCTATTGAGCCATCTCGGCGGGCTTTTCTTCATCAGGGACACCCATCGTTCCGGCCCGCTCTATAGAAGGAAGGACGACCCATGCGAATAGACCGTTTGACCAGCAAGCTGCAACTCGCGCTCTCCGACGCCCAGTCCCTGGCCGTCGGCCACGACCACCCGGCCATCGAGCCGGTGCATCTGCTTTCCGCCCTGCTCGAACAGCAAGGCGGCTCGATCAAGCCCCTGCTGATGCAGGTCGGCTTCGATATCGCCGCCCTGCGCAGCGGCCTCAACAAGGAACTCGACGCGCTGCCGAAGATCCAGAGCCCGACCGGCGACGTGAACCTGTCCCAGGACCTCGCGCGCCTGCTCAATCAGGCTGACCGCCTGGCCCAGCAGAAGGGCGACCAGTTCATCTCCAGCGAGCTGGTATTGCTGGCCGCGATGGACGAGAACACCAGGCTCGGCAAGCTGTTGCTCGGCCAGGGCGTGTCGCGCAAGGCGCTGGAGAATGCCGTGGCCAACCTGCGCGGCGGCGAAGCGGTGAACGACCCGAACGTCGAGGAGTCGCGCCAGGCGCTGGACAAGTACACCGTCGACATGACCAGGCGCGCCGAGGAAGGCAAGCTCGACCCGGTGATCGGTCGCGACGACGAGATCCGCCGGACCATCCAGGTCCTGCAGCGGCGGACGAAGAACAACCCGGTGCTGATCGGCGAACCCGGCGTCGGCAAGACCGCCATCGTCGAAGGCCTGGCCCAGCGCATCATCAATGGCGAAGTGCCGGATGGCCTCAAGGACAAGCGCCTGCTGGCCCTGGACATGGGCGCGCTGATCGCCGGCGCAAAATTCCGCGGCGAGTTCGAGGAACGACTGAAGGCGGTCCTCAACGAACTGGGCAAGCAGGAAGGGCGGGTCATCCTGTTCATCGACGAACTGCACACCATGGTCGGCGCCGGCAAGGCGGAAGGCGCCATGGACGCCGGCAACATGCTCAAGCCGGCTCTGGCGCGCGGCGAACTGCACTGCGTCGGCGCCACCACCCTCGACGAGTATCGCCAGTACATCGAGAAGGACGCCGCCCTGGAACGCCGCTTCCAGAAGGTGCTGGTGGACGAGCCGAGCGAGGAAGACACCATCGCCATCCTCCGTGGCCTCAAGGAGCGCTACGAGGTGCACCACGGGGTGAGCATCACCGACGGCGCGATCATCGCCGCCGCCAAGCTGTCGCACCGCTACATCACCGACCGGCAGTTGCCGGACAAGGCCATCGACCTGATCGACGAGGCCGCCAGCCGCATCCGCATGGAGATCGACTCCAAGCCGGAGGAACTGGATCGTCTCGACCGTCGCCTGATCCAGCTGAAGATCGAGCGCGAGGCGCTGAAGAAGGAAGACGACGAAGCCACCAGGAAGCGCCTGGCCAAGCTGGAAGAGGACATCGTCAAGCTGGAACGCGAGTACGCCGACCTGGAAGAGATCTGGAAGTCGGAGAAGGCCGAGGTACAGGGTTCGGCGCAGATCCAGCAGAAGATCGAGCAGGCCAAGCAGGAAATGGAGACGGCGCGGCGCAAGGGCGACCTGGAGAGCATGGCGCGCATCCAGTACCAGACCATCCCGGACCTGGAACGCAGCCTGCAGATGGTCGACCAGCACGGCAAGACCGAGAACCAGTTGCTGCGCAACAAGGTGACCGACGAGGAAATCGCCGAGGTGGTCTCCAAGTGGACCGGTATCCCGGTGTCGAAGATGCTCGAGGGCGAGCGCGAGAAGCTGCTGCGCATGGAGCAGGAACTGCATCGCCGGGTCATCGGCCAGGACGAGGCGGTGGTCGCCGTGTCCAATGCGGTGCGCCGTTCGCGCGCCGGCCTGGCCGATCCGAACCGGCCCAGCGGCTCGTTCCTCTTCCTCGGCCCGACCGGGGTGGGCAAGACCGAGCTGTGCAAGGCGCTGGCCGAGTTCCTCTTCGATACCGAGGAGGCGCTGGTGCGGATCGACATGTCCGAGTTCATGGAGAAACACTCCGTGGCTCGCCTGATCGGCGCGCCTCCGGGCTACGTCGGTTTCGAGGAGGGCGGCTACCTGACCGAGGCGATCCGCCGCAAGCCGTATTCGGTGGTGCTGCTGGACGAAGTGGAGAAGGCCCACCCGGACGTCTTCAACATTCTCCTGCAGGTACTCGAGGATGGCCGCCTGACCGACAGCCACGGGCGCACCGTGGATTTCCGCAACACCGTGGTGGTGATGACCTCCAACCTCGGCTCGGCGCAGATCCAGGAGCTGGCCGGTGACCGCGAGGCGCAGCGTGCCGCGGTGATGGATGCGGTCAACGCGCATTTCCGTCCGGAATTCATCAACCGGATCGATGAAGTGGTGGTGTTCGAACCGCTGGCCCGCGAGCAGATCGCCGGCATCGCCGAGATCCAGCTCGGCCGCCTGCGCAAGCGGCTGGCCGAGCGCGAGCTGAGCCTGGACTTGAGCCAGGAGGCACTGGACAAGCTGATCGCCGTCGGCTTCGACCCGGTCTACGGTGCGCGTCCGCTGAAGCGGGCAATCCAGCGCTGGATCGAGAACCCGCTGGCGCAACTGATCCTGGCCGGCAAGTTCGCGCCGGGGGCGAAGGTCTCGGCGAAGGTGGACGGCGACGAGATCGTGTTCGCCTGATCGCTTCGCAGGCATATGAAAAAGCCCCGCTTCGGCGGGGCTTTTTCATGAACGGCTGGTGGCTGGCAAGGTGGTGTGGCCTGGTCGGGAAAAAGAAGAAAAACTTTTTGGATCAGAGGGTTGACATGTCGTCGCGCATCCGTAAAATGGCGCGCCTCTGAGACGCGAATCCAGCAACACCGGAAGCGTCCAGGGTTGGAAGACAGACGTTCCGCGATAGCTCAGTCGGTAGAGCAAATGACTGTTAATCATTGGGTCCCTGGTTCGAGTCCAGGTCGCGGAGCCAACTTCCAATCGGGGTATAGCGCAGTCCGGTAGCGCGCCTGCTTTGGGAGCAGGATGTCGGGAGTTCGAATCTCTCTACCCCGACCACCTCATACATGGGTCGTTAGCTCAGTCGGTAGAGCAGTTGGCTTTTAACCAATTGGTCGTAGGTTCGAATCCTACACGACCCACCATATCCAGGCCTCCCTGGGAGGTCCGAAGAAGCGGCAAGGCGCAAGCCTTGCCGCTTTTTTGTTTTCCGATCTTGTACGCTCGGCTCGTTCGAAGGTTGATAAACCCTTCCGCGCGTTCAGCGCGGAAGGGTGGGTTGGCCGGTTAGCGGCCAAGCCCGATCCAGGGCGCCTTGGCGGCCTCCCCGTAGAGGGCGTTCTGCGACTGGGTGCCGAAGTTCATGCCGATGAGCCCGCCATAGGCCTGTCCTTCGAAGGCGGGGACGATCCTGCCGCTGGCCGACGAACCGTAGATCCATCCCTGGTTGAAGCCGACCAGGCCGCCCAGGGCTCTGCTGAGACCGTGCACCTTGCCGGATGCCGCGCTGTTGCGGATGGTGCCCGAGTTCAGGCCGACCAGGCCGCCCGCATAGCCGGCGTAGCCGCCTTCCACCTCGCCGCTGGCCGAGCTGTTTTCCAGGGTCGTTTTCCTGCCGAGCATGCCGACCAGGCCACCGGTATAGGTGTAGGCGTCGCCCTTGACCTTGCCGGAGGCCTTGGCATCGGCGATGAGGACGTCCTCGCTGTTGCCGATCAAGCCGCCGAGCAGGCCATAGGTGGTACCTCCCGAGACATTGCCGCTTGCGCTCACGTTGCGCAGCCTGGCGGCTTTGCTGCTGCCGATCAGGCCGCCGAGGTTCTGCGCGCCCTTGCCGGTCACATTGCCGCTGGCCTTGAGGTCATGCAGCTCGCCGCCTTCGTTCAGGCCGATCAGGCCGCCGATCGCCTGGGCGCCGTCGCCGCTGACGTCACCCTCGGCGTGGGCGTCGCTCAGGTTGGCGTTGTGGTTGCTGCCGATCAGGCCGCCGATCCGGCTGTTGAGGCCGCCATCGATATTGCCGCTGGCCGAAAGGCCGGTGTGGTTGCCTCCTTTGTTGTAGCCGAGCAGGCCGCCCAGGTATTGGCCTTGCTTGTCGCTCACATGGCCGGTGGCGCGAGCGCCGGTGATGGAACTGTCCTGGTTCCAGCCGATCAGTCCTCCGATCGCCTGGGAGGCGCTGGCAACCACGCTGCCGCTTGCCTGGACGCTGTTCAGCGAAGCGTCGCGGTTGTAGCCGAGCAATCCGCCGACGTAGGAGCCGGCGCCAGCGGTCACCTTGCCATAGGCTGCGACTCTGGTCAGGCTGCCTCCCCGGTTGTAGCCAACCAGGCCTCCCAGGTAGCGGCCTCGCAGATCGGATACATCGCCCGTCGCGCTGCTGTCGACGATGGCGCTGTCCAGGCTCTTGCCGACCAGACCGCCGATCGCTTCGCTACCGTTGCCGCTGACCTTGCCGGTGGCCTTGGCGCGGCTGATATCGCCGTGCTGGTCGAGGCCGACCAGGCCGCCGTACAGACCGCCGTTGCCCTGTCCCGTCACATTCACGGAGGATTCGACGTTGACCAGGCTGCCACCCTCGTTGCGCCCCACCAGGCCACCGAGGTTCAGGTTGTCGCCAGCCAGGCGGAGCGAGCCCGCGCTCTGGCTGTCGGCGATGCGGCCGGTGTTCCTGCCGACCAGGCCGCCGGCTCCGTGGTAGCCGTAATTGTCGAGCAGCCGTCCGCTCATGGCGACATCGGCTCGGCTGTTGGTGATGGTGGCGACACGCCGTTCGCTGATGTTTTCGCCGACCAGGCCGCCCATGGCGTAGGTGTTGCCGTCACCGATGACCTGGCCGCTGGCCGAGGAGCCGTCGATGCTACCCAGGTTGAGAGCGACCAGACCGCCCAGGCTGTTGAGGTGCGAGGCTCCGGTGACCCGGATGTTGCTGGCCTTGACGTTGGAGATGATGCCGTTGTTCAGGCCCGCCAGGGTGCCGACCTGGGTATTGTAGTGGCTGGATTGCGCCCCGCTGGCCCAGACATGGTCCAGATTGAGGTTGCGGATGATGCCGTTGTTGACGCTGAACAGACCGACATAGGCGCTGGTGTCGTAGACGGAGAGGTCGCTGATGCTGTTGCCCAGGCCGTCGAAGGTGCCGTTGAAGGATTGGCCGTTGCCCAGGGAGCGGAAGCGGGTGTTGCCCCCCTTGATCTGGTTGCCGAGCACGTAGCGACCGTCCATGTCGGCTTCGATCTCGCGCAGCTGCGCGAGGTTCTGGATCACCCGGTAGTCCTCGCCGTTGGCACGGTAGCCGGCGCCGGCGCCGGAAAGGGTCACGCGCACGCCGTCGGCGAGCTTGTGGCCTTTGCCGCTGTTCAGCTCCAGCCTGGCGTTGCGCCCGGTGAGGGACAGGTCGGCGTTCAGGCGTACCTGGTCGCGCGCGTTCAGCGCCAGTTCGGCCTTGTCGCCGCTGGCGCGCAGGTTGCCGTTCACCTCGACATTGCCGCGCTCGGCGCTCAGGCCCAGCTTGTTGCCGCTGTTCCAGGACAGCGGTGCGTCGACCTTGATATCTCCCTGGGTGCTGGTCAGCTCGATGTTGGTGGTCTGCAGGTTGTTCGCCAGGGTATCGCTCAGCACGCCAGATACCTTGGGCGCCGAGGTGCTGGCGACGTCCAGGGCGTTGGCGGCGACTTTCCAGGTGCCGGTCCTGCCCTGGGCCGATTGTGTGTCCACCTTGGCGCCCAATTGCACCTCGATCCCGGCGCCGCGGTTTTCCACCACTCCGCCATTGCCCTGGCCGCTGGCGCTGGCGTCCTGGCGGCCGGCGACCTGGAGGGTGCCGTTGCCGGCGTCGAGGACGATGCGACCGTCTCGATTCTGCAAGGTTTTCGCCTCGATCACGCCCTGGTTGCTGACCACGGTCTTGAGCAGGCTGTCGGCGCTGCGCGCGGTCATCAGCACCTGGCCGCCGTCGGCCTTGAGCAGGCCGCCGTTGTGCGCCAGGGCGTCGACCGCGCCGGCGTTCACCTGCAGGTTGAGCAGGCCGTTGCCGTCGAAGTTGAGGCTGACGTCCTCGCCGGCGCCGAGGGCGACGCTGCCCAGGCGGGCCTGGATCACACCGCTGTTGTCGACCCGCGCGCCGAGCAGGGCGACGCTGCCGCCTTCGCTGGCGTTGAGGCTGCCGGCGTTGCTCACCTGGGCGGTGGACTTGCCGCTGAAGCGGTAGTTGCCGTCGAGGAAGTCCTTGTCGGAGATGTCCAGGGTGCTGGCGACCAGGCCGCCGACGTTGACCTGGGCGGTCTTGCCGAACACCACCCCGTTGGGGTTGACCAGGAACACCTTGCCGTTGGCGTCGAGCTTGCCGAGGATCTGGCTGCCGTTGGTGCCGACCACGCGGTTGAGGGCGACGGCGGTGCTGTTGGGCTGGTTGAAGCGGACGCTTTCATCGCCGGCGATATCGAAGCCGTTCCATTGGGTGATCAGTTTCTGGCTCTGCTGGTCGATGGTCAGGTGCTTGCCATCGGTGGAGGTGTGCATGCCTCCCTGGCCGTTGATGATCTTGCCGTCGCTGGGCAGGGCGAAGGCCTCGGGCAGGCCGAGCAGGCCCAGCAGCGAGGCGCCGGCGACCGCCAGCAGGGTGCCGCGGCTGCTCTTGCCGCGCCGGCGGGTGCCTTCGCTGGTGACGTTCCAGCATCCCGTGGCCTGGTTCCAGACCAGGGCGTAGGTCTTGTTCATGGGTAGGTCCTCTCTTGGTGGGAAAAATTCTGCTGATCCCCAGCAGAACGGGTGACGCTCAGAAATAGCGGGTCGCCTGCAGCCACAGGCGCGGGGTGCGTTTGGGGACGATGTCGCGCTCCTGGCCGAGCGGCCAGGCGGCGGTCAGGCTGACCTGGTGGTCCGCCCCGTACCAGGTGGCGCCGGTGCCGGCGCCACCCATGCGGTTGTGGTTGCTTTCCGGGGTCCAGGGGCTCTTCTGGAACTTCACCGCGCCCTGGTCGACGAAGGTGCTCAGTTGCCAGCCGGGCGCCAGGCTGTAGCGCAGCTCCGCGCTGGCCTGCCAGCCTTCGTCGCCGACGCCTCGGCCGGTGCCCGCGGGGAAGGCGCGTACGCCGTAGGGGCCGCCGATGTCGAATTTCTCCGCGCTGTCGAGGTTGCCGCTGGCCCACTGGGCGTTGAGCTGGGTGAACAATTGCAGGCGGTCGGTCACGCGTTGCAGGCGTACGGCGTTGACGCTGAGCTTGTCGAAACGGCCCACGGCACCGGCTGTTCGCCTGTCGGCGCGGCGCTCCATGCTGTTCATGTCCAGCCGGCCATGGCCGTAGGCCACGGAGAAGCCGTTCTGGCCGCCGCCGAGCAACCGGTCCTGGCTGTTGCCGCTGAGGCCCGCCGTCCAGAGGCGGATTTTCTTGTGCTTGCTGTAATCGAAGAGATCGATGTCGTCGCGCAGCCGCTTGTTCTCGAATTGCAGCTGCGTAGAGAGGTTGAAGGTCCGGCCGCGTACCAGCGGCTGGGCGAGGAACAGGCTGTCGATGGTGGCGCGCCCGTGAGCCTCCAGCTCAGTGAAGTCGCGGGCCAGCCGATAGGAGGTTTCCGAACGTGCCAGGCCGACCCGCGAGCCCCACGGCCCCACCGGCAACTGGTAGGCGGCCCGGTAGTAGCGCTGGTGGCGGTCGCTGCCGAGCAGGCGCAGGTTCAACTGGTCGCCCAGGCGCAGCGGACTGTTGATGTCGAGGACGCCGCCCAGGCGATACTCGCCCATGTAGAAGTCGCCGTAGTTATCCGCCTCCAGGCGGCCGCTGAGCAGTGGCGCCGGCTGGGCGTCGATGCGCAGGTCGGTGGTGCCGGGCGCCTGGCCCGGCAGCAGGGTGCCCTTGGCCTCCACGCCCGGAATGTCGCTGAGCAGCAGCAGGCTGCGCTCGAGTTCGTCACCCTTCACCGCGTTGCCGCTTTCCAGGGCGGAGAGGGGTTGTCGCAATACCCGGTCGAGGGTGCGCGAGGTATTCCGCAAGTCGACCTGGCCGTAGCGTCCCTCGACGACCTCGATGCGAACCGCGCCGTTGTCGATCTCCTGGGCGGGCAGGTAGGCACGGGCCAGCACATAGCCCTGCTGCTGGTAGAACTCGCCGATCCGCTCGGCGGCGGCATGCAACTGCGCCAGGCTCAGCTCCCTTCCCTGGAGGTCAGCGAGCAGGGCCAGCAGTCGCGTGGAGTCGAATACCCGATTGCCACCCACCCGGAACTCCTTGACCAGCACGCGTGGGCCCTCCGGCACCGCGTCGGCCGCGACCTTGTCTTGCGGCTTGGGTTTTTCCGGATCCAGCTTCACCGGGTCGGGCAGGCTGAGGCGATTGCTTTGCGCATCGCGCAAGGCTTGGCCGGCATCCGGTACCGAGGGAGGCGCGGCCGTGGCGCCGAAACTGGAGAGCAGCAGCGCCAGGCCGGCAAGGCCGGCGCGGTGGCCGGGCAGAGCCTGGTTGCGGGGTGGCCGGTGGGCGGCGGGCGGTAGCGGAGCGTGGTTCAGCGGAAAATCATCGGGGCGAGGCGGCATCGTCATTCGGTTCGCTTGTTGCGCGGAAGAAAGCCCTGTAGCCGCATCGACCGTTACCGATGCAGAGCGGGATCAGGACTGGAAAAGAGATGCCAATAGGCTGGAGAGGAGGGGAATCGGAAACAATCGTAGCTTTCTGATTCTGGATAGCCCCTTTTCTCCGGCTTTTGTAGGGGTTGCGGGGGAACGCTGTCGGAGGGGTGGGAAGAGGATGTCGGAGAAGGGCTTCCCCGGACCTGCGCGGATTTTCTGCCGGTGTTGGAGCGGTCTGTCAGACGCGTGCTGCTATCGCTGTCGACCAGGGCGCCTGCGCTGCCCGTCCGGCAATCGCCCACTGTTGGCGGGGCATGGCTGGAGCGCTCCGATCTGTCGGCGCTAGAATCGTTCCCTTGTCGCGGGGTTTCGCCTGCCCGGCCCCGCGCAGAGACTCTTTCCGCCCTGACGATCGCGCATGTCCGAGCCGACTCCAGCATCCCCCGTGGCGTACCACTTCCAGCGCGAAGCGCAGCGGTGCGGCTATGCCCTGGATGAAGCCCAGCGCATAGCCATCGCTCACCTGGATGACCTGTTGCGGCGCCTGCGCCGAGGGCCCACGCTGTTCCGCCGGGCTTCGCGCGGCCTCTACCTGTGGGGCCCGGTGGGGCGCGGCAAGAGCTGGCTGATGGATGGCTTCTTCCGCAGCGCCGACCTGGCGCGCAAGCGCCGGATCCATTTCCACGCGTTCTTCCGCCAGCTGCACGACGGCATGTTCCGTCGCCAGGGGCAGGCCGACGCGCTGGGCGGGGCGCTCGATGAGCTGCTCGGCGATTGCCGGCTGCTCTGCTTCGACGAATTCCACGTGCACGACATCGGCGATGCGATGCTCATCACCCGCCTGTTCCGTGAGTTGTTCCGGCGCGGCATCACCCTGGTCTGCACGTCCAACTACGCGCCCCGGGAGCTGCTGCCCAACCCGCTGTACCACGAGCGGTTCCTGCCGGCTATCCGCCTGATCGAAGCGCGCATGGATGTGCTGGAAGTGGCTGGCGCGCAGGATTACCGGACGTGCTCGCCGGTCGCCGAAGCGGTCTCCGGCTACCCGAGCGGCGCGTATTGCCAGGCCACCGCGGCCGCCGTCATGGAAGGGCTGGGCCTGGCCGTGCCGGCGCCGGCGGAGCGGGTGATGCTGCGCAGCGGGGCGAGGTCCCTGCTGGCGCGTGCGGTGCGCGGCGACCTGGTGTGGTTCGCCTTCGCCGATCTCTGCGAGGCGCCGACCGCGGTGATGGATTACCTGGCACTTGGCGAGCGCTTTTCCACCTGGGTGCTGGATGGCGTACCGCCAATGGCGCGCTGTTCGGTCGCCGCCCAACAGCGCTTCATCAATCTGGTCGATGTCCTCCACGACAGCGACCGGCGCCTGTTCCTGTGCGCCGAGGCGCCGCTGGCGGAGCTGGTCGAAGGCAGCGAGCTGCCGGCGGACATGCAGCGCACCGCCAGCCGCCTGGCGCAACTGCGGCAGTTGCGTCGCTGAGGTGGCGCCCCGCGCGGCTGGCGGGGCGCGGCCGTCAATGCAGCTTGAGGCGAGGCTCGGTGCTGCGCAGGCGCCCGCTGAGCATCAGCATCGCGGTGCGCAGCGGGCCGTACAGGGCCATCTGGTGCATGCGATACAGCGAGACGTAGAACATCCGCGCCAGCCAGCCTTCGAGCATGACGCTACCCATCAGATTGCCCATCAGATTGCCGACCGCGCTGAAGCGCGACAGCGAGATCAGCGAACCGTAGTCGCGGTAGTGGTAGTCGCCCAGCGGCTTGCCGTCGAGGCGGGCGCGCAGCGACTTGACCAGCAGCGAGGCCTGCTGGTGCGCGGCCTGGGCGCGTGGCGGCACGTTGCGCGGTTCCGCGCCCGGTTGCGCCGGTTGCGGGCAGGCGGCGCAGTCGCCGAAGGCGAAGATGTCGTCGTCGCGGGTGGTCTGCAGCGTCGGGCGGACCATCAGTTGGTTGATGCGGTTGCTTTCCAGGCCGTCCAGGTCCTTGAGGAAGGCCGGCGCGCGGATGCCCGCGGCCCAGACCTTGAGGGTCGCCGGGACGAACTCGCCGTCGCCGGTCCAGAGGCCGTCGGCATCCACCTTGCTCACCGCGGAACCGGTCATCACCCGCACGCCAAGCCTGGTCAGGGTCTGGTGGACCGGCTGGCCGATACGCTCGGGCAATGCCGGCAGCACACGCGGGCCGGCTTCGATCAGGCTGATGTGCAGGTCTTCCGGGCGGATCCGGTCGAGCCCGTAGGCGGCCAGCATCTGCGCCGCATGGTGCAGTTCGGCGGCCAGTTCGACGCCGGTGGCGCCGGCGCCGATGATGGCTATGCTCACCGCGTTGTTGTCGGCGTCATGCCCGGTATGCGCACGCAGGTACTGGCCGAGCAACTGGCGGTGGAAGCGTTCGGCCTGGGCGCGGGTATCGAGGAAGATGCAGTGCTGCGCGGCGCCCTCGGTGCCGAAGTCGTTGGTGGTGCTGCCGACGGCGATCACCAGGGTGTCATAGTCGATGTCGCGTTCGGGAACCAGTTCCACGCCGCTTTCGTCCACCAGCGCCGCCAGGCGGACGCGCTTGCCGGCGCGATCCAGGCCCTGCATGCGGCCGAGCTGGAATTCGAAGTGGTTCCATTTCGCCTGGGCGACATAGTTCAGCTCGTCCTCCGAGGAGTTGAGCGAGCCGGCGGCGACTTCGTGCAGCAGCGGTTTCCAGATGTGCGTGAGGTTGGCGTCGACCAGGGTGACCTGGGCCCTGCCGCGTTTACCCAGGGTGCGGCCGAGACGGGTGGCGAGCTCCAGCCCGCCGGCGCCTCCGCCGACGATCACGATGCGATGGGACATGTCGATATCTCATAGTGGGAATTCCGTGAGGCGGTCGTCGGGAGCAGGGCTCGACCGGACGACTCAGGCCAGGTAGCTGAGGAGGCGGCTGAGCAGGCCCAGGCCGATGACCACGGCGAGCAGGACGAACATCAGGAACCATGGGCGGAACGGCGCACGCTCGACCTGGTGCAGCGGCGAGGCGAGGTACTGCTCGACCTTGCGCTGGTCTTCGGGGCTCAGTCGGCTGGGCATGGCGGGCCTCCGTTTTCGATATCGGTCATTCTAGTCAGACAGGGGGTTCGATCACCAGCGGATCGTCGAGGCGGATCACCCCGCTGCCGATCACCCGCGCGGTGATGCCGCCCTGCTCGCGCACGCTCTTCAGCGTGCGGTGGTCGATGTGCTTTTCCAGGCGGCCGCAGGGCTGGTACCAGCCGGTGGCTTCCAGCAGCGCGCCACCGAGGCGGAAACGCCGGTCCTTGAGACTGAGCAGGTCGATTCCGGCGACGGCGATGTTGCGGCGCATTTCGGTGGGCAGCAACGGCCTGCCCAGCAGGGTGCCGAGGGCCTCGATGTGCTCCCACTGCACCAGGGTGACCTGGCGCGGCGGCTGCGCATGGTCGCCGGTCAGTCCCTGGCCGCGGCGCGCCTCGACCGCCTCCAGTTCCTGGATCGGCGCGCGGCTGCCGGAGCGTACGCCGATCCACTTCACCCGTCCCTCGCTCACAGCCCCACTCCGGCGTCGAACAGGATGCTGCGGCCGAGGTTGGCGCGGAGGAACTCGGGAGCGCCGGAGTGGGCGAAAAGCACCCGGGCGAAGGTCGGGCCGACCATCGATAGCGAGCGCCAGCCCTGGCGCAGGTATTCGGTCGGCGGTGGGAACGGGGTGTTGAAGTCGGGCACCGCGCGTTTCAGGTTGACGAAGGCCAGCAGGTCCAGCTCGGCATGATCGATGCCGCGCTCGCTGTAGTTGTGTGCCTTCTTGCGCAGGGTCGGCGCCAGCCGGGCCTGCAGTTCGGCGGCGGCGATCCGTTGCGGACGCTCCTCGCGGCGGATCAGCTGGCGCAGGCTGACGGCCTGGCGACGGCGGCTCAGCTCCTCGCGCCATTCCTCGTTGAGCCGACGACCCTCGTCGAGGACGAAGAACACCTCGAAACCGGCGCCCTTGAACAGCACGTCCGGCGGCTGGTCGCCCGGCGCGGCGAAGTCCTCCTGGCGATAGGGCACGTTGAGCGCTTCGAGGAAGCGCTGGCAGACCCAGCGCTCGCGGTCCCATTTGCGCGCGTTGGAGAGGAAGTCGTTGGCTTGTTCGGCCTGACGGGTGAGCAGGCGCAGGTAATCCGCTTCGTTCATGGGCTCAGCTTAGTCTGCCGGCGGGCCCGCTTTCCAGCCCACAGGCGCTCCGGCCGCGACAATCCGTCCCGGAGCGCGCCAGCGGCGAGGCTCGGTGTACACTGCCGTTCCCCTTGGGCCGGAGCCGTTCCGATGCAACTTCGCAGCGTCATCGCCGCCGATCACCCGGCACTCTTCGCGCTGTGGTCGCGAACGCCAGGTATTCGCCTCCGTGCGGAGGACGCCTATCCCTTCTTCCTCGCCTACCTTCAACGCAACCCCGGGCTGAGCCTGCTGGTCGAAACCGAAGGGGAGGTGATCGCCTGCCTGATGGCCGGGCATGACGGTCGCCGTGGTTACCTCCAGCACCTGGTGGTCGATCCCGGTTATCGAGGGCTGGGGCTGGCGCGGCAGATGCTCGACGAGGTGTTGGCGCGTCTGGCGAGGGAGGGGATCGGCAAATCCCATGTCTTCGTCCTGGATGCCGCCGAGGAGGCACAGGCATTCTGGCGAGCCCAGTCGGACTGGGAGCGGCGCAAGGACATCCAGGTATTTTCCACTCGGGAGGGACACGCGTGAAACGATTGCATTGGGTTCTGCTGGGCATGCTGCTGCCCGGCCTGGCGCTGGCCGTGGAGAAGGGCTCCACCCTGGAGCCCTGGACGTTGCAGGACCAGTTCGAAAAGGCGCACTCGCTGGACGACTCCACCCGGGTCCTGCTGGTGGCGCGGGACATGGACGGCTCGAAGCTGGTCAAGGCGGCGCTGGCGGAACGCCCAAAGGGCTACCTGGAGGCGCGCCACGCGCTGTTCCTGGCGGACATCAGCCGCATGCCGGCGCTGATTTCCCGGCTTTTCGCGGTGCCGGCCATGCGTGACTACAGTTATCCGGTGCTGCTCGATCGCGACGCGGCCATCGCTTCTCGCTATGCCTCGGACGAGGGCACGGTCCTCTGGGTCAGGCTGGAGCAGCGCCGCGTGTTGGAAACCCGCCAGTTGGATTCGCCGGTGGCCCTGCGCATCGCCCTGGAACAACTGCAGCCGTGATCGCTGCCGAATTGCTGTCGGCGGAAAGCCTGGAACTGGGCTGGGCCATCTATGCGCCGGTGCTGCTGCTCGCCGCCTGGCGCGCGCCCTGGGTCGAGCTGGTCAGCGATACCCGCCGCCAGCACCTGGTGTTCGGCACCATGCTCGGGCTGTTTTTGCTCTGGCTGGTACGCCGTGACTTCGATTCGGGGCTGTCGTTCCATTTCATCGGCATGACCGCCGTGACCCTGCTGCTCGACTGGCCGCTGGCGATCGTGGTGGGGCTGGTGGCGCAGCTCGGCCTGTGCCTGCTCGGACGCCAGGACTGGCTGGCGATCGGCGTCAACGGCGTGCTGCTGGTGGCGATCCCGGCGCTGATCGCCGAGCTGGCGGCGCTGTTCGTGGAAAGGCGCCAGCCGCGCAACCTGTTCGTTTATATCTTCTGCTGCGGCTTCTTCCCGGCGGCGCTGACCGCCGTGGTGGTTCTGCTGCTCGGCCTGGGCGTGGTCTGGATCGACGGCCTGTTCCCGATGCCGCCCTGGCTCGAGGATTTCGCCGGCTACCTGTGGCTGATCATGTTCCCCGAGGCCTTCATCAACGGCACGGTGATCACCGGCCTGGTGGTCTACTACCCGGAGTGGCTGGAAACCTTCAACCGCACGCGCTACCTGCAGGCGCCCTGGAAGGACGACGACCGCAAGCCCTGATGGCCAGTCATTCGCCATGTCCATGGCGGGGCGCGGCTGACCTGGATCAGTGTTTCGGCGCGGGCGCACCGCGATCCTGCCGCTTTCTCACGGGAGGATCGGAACATGGGAGTCCACGAATGGGCCCGGCAGGGCCTGCTGCGTTTGCTGGCGGAAAATGGCGAGGCGGACCGGACGATGCGCCTACGCGCGCTGTTGAGCGTGATCGTCGAACTGAACAAGGCGCAGCGCGCCCCTGAAGACCTGGCCGGCGAACTGCGGTTCCTGGCGGAGAACCTCGACGATCAGCGCGACTATGCCTTCATGCGCCCTTGATGGAGACGGGCCAGCCGAGTTGGCTGGCCCGTCGCGATCAATGCTCGCGAGGCGGCAGGTCGGCGGAGAAGATGTCGTCTTCCAGGGTGTCGCCGGGGATCGCGTGTTCCTCGGCGGCCCAGGCGCCGAGATCGATCAGCTTGCAGCGGTCGGAGCAGAAGGGGCGGTACTTGTTGTCGCTTTTCCATTCGACGGGCGCGCCGCAGGTCGGGCACTCCACGGTCAGCGGCTGGCTCATGCTCGGCCTCCTCGCAAGGTCAGATAGAAGGCGTGCAGTCGTTCGACTTCACGCTGCAGGTGGGACAGGTCGCCGTCGTTGACCAGCACGTCGTCGGCGTGCTTCAGGCGTTCGTCGCGCCGGGCCTGGGCCTGGAGGATCGAGCGCACCTGCTCCTCGGAGACCTTGTCGCGGAGCATGGTGCGTTGCAGTTGCAGGTGTTCCGGGGTGTCCACCACCAGCACGCGCTGGGTCATGTGGCGCTGCCCGGACTCCACCAGCAGCGGCGAAACCAGGATGGCGTAGGGCGATTCGGCCCTGGCCAGGTACTGGACGATCTCCGCGCCGATCAGCGGGTGCAGCAGTTGTTCCAGCCAGCGCCGCTCCTCAGGCGCCTGGAAGATCCGTTCGCGCAGGGCGGCGCGGTCGAGCTGGCCGTCGGGCAGGAGGATGCCGTCGCCGAAGCGTTCGACGATCTTCGCCAGGGCCGGGCGCCCCGGTTCCACCACCCAGCGGGCGGCATGGTCGGCGTCCACCAGGTGGACGCCGAGGGCGGCGAAATGCTCGGCGGCCGCGCTCTTGCCGCTGCCGATGCCGCCTGTGAGGCCAAGTATCCAGGGTTGGGTCATTTGAATCCGGCGAATTGCAGATAGGTCCGGGTTATTTGATCACCCCAGAGCAATGCAATCCACCCGGCAATCGCCAGATAGGGACCGAAGGGGATCGGCGTGCCGCTTGCGGCGTTGCGCAGGCGCAGCATGACCACCCCGAGGATGGCCCCGACCAGCGACGACAGCAGGATGGTCAGCGGCAGGACCTGCCAGCCGCCCCAGGCGCCGAGCATGGCCAGCAGCTTGAAGTCGCCGTAGCCCATGCCTTCCTTGCCGGTCACCAGCTTGAACAGCCAGAACACCGACCACAGGCTGAGGTAGCCGAACACCGCGCCGAACAGCGCGTCGTCGAGGCTGGCGAAGAGGCCGAAATGGTTGGCGATCAGGCCCAGCCAGAGCAGCGGCAGCACCAGCACGTCCGGCAGCAACTGGTGATCGGCATCGATCAGGCTCATCGCCAGCAGGCCCCAGGTCAGCAGGAGCATCGCGCCGGCCTGCCAATTGAAACCGAAGTGCCAGGCGACGTAGCCGGAAAGCAGCGCGGTGGCCAGTTCTACCAGGGGGTAGCGTTTGCCGATGGCGGCCTTGCAGGACGAGCACTTGCCGCCCAGCGCCAGGTAGCTGAGCACCGGGATGTTTTCCCAGGGACGGATCTCGTGGCCGCAATGCGGGCACGAGGAGTTCGGCAGGACCAGGTTGTAGATCGCCGGATCAGGCTCCGGCTGCAGCCCGAGCGCCTCGCGGGCCTCGGCCTTCCAGTTGCGCTCCATCATCTTCGGCAGGCGGTGCACGACGACGTTGAGGAAGCTGCCGACCAGCAGGCCGAGGACGATGGCGCACAAGACAAAGGCCAGCGGATGGCTGGCCAGGTAGTCGAGGAGGGGCATGTTTATACAACGGAACCCAGTTGGAAGATCGGCAGGTACATGGCGATGATCAGACCACCGACCAGCACACCGAGGACTGCCATGATCATTGGTTCCATGAGTGTCGTTAGGTTGTCGACGGCATTGTCGACTTCCTCCTCATAGAAGCCGGCTACTTTCCCGAGCATCTCATCCAGCGAGCCTGATTCCTCACCGATCGCAGCCATCTGGATGGCCATGCTGGGGAATACGTTGGTGGTGCGCATGGAGAAATTCAGCTGCATGCCGGTGGAAACATCTTGCTTAATCCTGCTGACGGCATTTCTGAAGACTACGTTGCCAGTAGCTCCAGCTACGGAATCCAGGGCTTCTACCAGCGGAACACCGGCGGCGAAAGTGGTCGAAAGCGTGCGCGCGTAGCGGGCGACGGCGGATTTGTAGAGGATGTTGCCAACGACCGGAAGCTTCAACAGATTGCGATCGGTGGCATCGCGTAATTTCTCCGATCGCTTATAGGCCTCTTTCAGGACGAAGCCCACTCCTATCAGGCCCGCCAGTGCGAGCAGCCACCATTCCTGCAGGAACTCGGAAATATTGATGACCATCTGGGTAAAGGCCGGCAGCTCGGCGCCAAAGCCTTCGAATACCGACTGGAACTGTGGCACGACCTTGATCAGCAGAATGGCCGAGACGATCACTGCCACGATGACCACCGCGATGGGGTAGGTCATGGCCTTGCGAATCTTGGCTTTCAGCGATTCGGTTTTTTCCTTGTAGGTCGCGACGCGATCGAGCAACGTTTCCAGCGCACCGGACTGCTCGCCAGCATCCACCAGGTTGCAGTACAGGTCATCGAAGTACATGGGTTTTTTGCGCAGGGAGTTGGCCAGGCTATTGCCTGAGGCAACTTCCTGCTTGATCTCCTCGACGAGTTTGCGCATGTTCGGATTGTCGAAGCCTTCGCCGATGATATCGAAGGATTGCAAAAGGGGGACGCCCGCACCCATCATGGTGGACAACTGACGCGTGAACAGGGCGATGTCCATGGGCTTGATCTTTTTTCCCCGGCCCATCAGGGAAATGCCCTTCTTGCGTACCTTGAGCGGATTGATACCCTGCTTTCGCAGTTGCGCCTTGACCAGCATGGGGTTCTGGCTGGTCAGTTCCCCCTTGACCTTGGCCCCTTTCTTGTCGGTGCCTTCCCAGGTGAAGACACTGGTTTTTAACGCTTTATCCGCCATGGATTAGTCCTTGGTCACGCGGTTGACTTCCTCCAGGCTGGTGATTCCCTGCATGGCTTTCAGCAGGCCTGAGGAGCGCAGATCGTTGAAGCCTTCTTTGCGGGCTTGCTCGGCGATCTCGATGGAGTTGCCTTCCTCCATGATAATCCGCTGCAGGGCGGGGGTGTTTTTAACCACTTCATAAATACCGACGCGACCTTTGTAACCGCCTTTGCAATTTTCACAGCCCACCGGCGAATACAGCTTGAAGGTGCCGATCAGTTCTTCAGGGAAGCCCTCGTGAAGCAGGGTTTCCCTCGGAACATCGTGTTCTTTCTTGCAATGCGAACAGAGTTTTCGCGCAAGGCGCTGGGCGATGATCAGGTTCACCGAGGTCGCCAGGTTGAACGCCGGCACGCCCATGTTCAGCAGACGGGTGAGGGTCTCGGCGGCGCTGTTGGTGTGCAGGGTGGACATCACCATGTGCCCGGTCTGCGCCGCCTTGATGGCGATCTCGGCGGTTTCCAGGTCGCGGATCTCGCCGACCATGATCACGTCCGGATCCTGGCGCAGGAAGGCGCGCAGCGCCTGGGAGAAGTCCATGCCCTGGCGCGGGTTGACGTTGACCTGGTTGATGCCTTCCAGGTTGATCTCCACCGGATCTTCGGCGGTGGAGATGTTGATATCGGTTGTATTGAGGATGTTCAGGCCGGTGTACAGCGAGACCGTCTTGCCCGAACCGGTGGGGCCGGTGACCAGGATCATGCCCTGCGGCTGCTTGAGCGCGGCCAGGTAGAGTTCCTTCTGGTCCTCTTCGTAGCCCAGCGCATCGATGCCCATCTGCGCGCTGGAGGAGTCGAGGATCCGCATCACGATCTTCTCGCCCCAGAGGGTCGGCAGGGTGTTGACCCGGAAATCGATGGACTTGGTCTTCGACACGCGCATCTTGATCCGCCCGTCCTGCGGCTTGCGCCGTTCGGAGATGTCCAGGCCGGCCATCACCTTGAGTCGCGCGGAAATGCGGCTGGCCAACTGGATCGGCGGCTTGGCCACTTCGTGGAGCATGCCGTCGGTACGGAAGCGCACCCGGTAGATCTTCTCGTAGGGTTCGAAGTGCAGGTCGGAAGAGCCGCCCTTGATGGCGTCCAGCAACATCTTGTTGACGAAGCGCACTACCGGTGCGTCGTCGGCGTCTCCGCCCGAACCGTCCTCCTGGGGCGAACTGTCGCCGGTGGATACATCCAGGCCGTCGAGATCGACATCGTCCAGGCCAGCCAGGCTGTCGGTGGCATTTTCATAAAGCTTGTCGATGGTCTGCGTCAGCTTGTCGTCTTCGACCAGGATCGCTTCCGTGGTCAGCCCGGTGCTGAACTGAATGTCAGACACCGCCTGGTGGTTGGCGGGGTCGGAGAGACCGATGAACAGTTTGTTGCCGCGTCGCCACAGTGGAACGACTCGGTGCTGTCGAGAGAGTTTTTCGCTGATCAGATCCTTGGGGAAACTCTCCTTGTCCAGAGCACCAAGATCTACGTAAGCGATGCCGAACTGTTCAGCTGTCAGTTCCAGCAAATCGCGACTCTTGACCAGCTTGTTCTGTACCAGATAGGTGACCAGGGGCAGCTTGCTGCGCTGGGCTTGCAAATGGGCCTGCTGGGCGGCATTTTCATCCAGAAGATTGGAAAGAACCAGTTGCCTGGCCAGTCCGGTCAAGGGGTGGCGATCATTCATGACGGGCATCGATAGGGAGTTTGGCTTGCCTTATAGCGTAGTTGGCCAAGGCTGCCAAATTGCGTTTCCGTAGCTGTCAAAAAATGTCACATCCTGCTTATTTGGGCTTGAGGGTTATAGCTTTTCCACGAGAAATCAGGATGTTGCGCGCTTTTGGGTTTGGCATGGATCCTGCTGAAAGCACTTTCAGGCACCACGCCTGGAAAAATTATGGAGAATTCAATGAAAGCGCAAAAAGGCTTTACCCTGATCGAACTGATGATCGTGGTGGCGATCATCGGCATTCTGGCTGCCGTCGCTATCCCGGCTTATCAGGACTACATCACCCGCGGTCAGGTCACCGAGGCCGTATCCCTGGGCGGTGGTCTGAAGTCCCCGCTGGCCGAGTATGGCGCCGACAAGAACGCTTGGCCGACTGCTTTGGTTGCTCCGACCGTGACCCCTTCCGCGAACCAACTTAATGCAACTCTGATCGGTAAATACAGCACCGTTACCCCCTCCATTGGTGGTAGCTACCCGTCGGGTGTCATTACCGTAACCATGACGACTGGCAAGGCAGCTAACAGCGTTCTGACTCTGACCACCACAAATGGTGGTTCGAGCTGGGCCTGTGGCAACGCCAAGGTAGATGACGCTCAAGGTTCCGGTACCACCATCGATGCTAAATATCTGCCGAACGCCTGCAAGCCCTAATTAAGTAGTTCAAAAGGACGCCCCCTTTCTTTGGGGGCTTCCTTTTTATCCGGAGCTTGACTTTGTATACTGATCCGTTTTTAAAGAGAAAGAGACTCGTTGTCCTGTCGTTGATGACTTTTGTCTCTCTATGTCTCTGGGGACTTTATGGGCGTGCCCTGGGCTTTGATTATGTCTGGGATGATAGTCTGCTTTTTCTTGATAAGACGGATTTGTTGAACTTGCCACTCAGTTGGAAGTTACTGGCCGAGCCGGTTCTGCCTGGTACCTCATACCTGCGGCCTTTGGTGTTTTTGACATTTTATGTTGAATTTCATGCTTTCGGGCAGAGTGCACTTGTATCGCATGCCGTAAATTTAATTATATTTAATTTTAACGCTATTCTGGTTTTTTGGGTTTGCAGGCGCATCGCTTTTCTTCTTGAACGTTCTTTGCCAGAGCTGTTGGGCTTCCTGGCAGCCATGCTCTATGTAATTCATCCTGCACTGGTCGAATCGTCGGTCTGGGTTTCAGGCAGATTTGATTTGATGGTCACGACTTTTTTATTGCTGGGTGTGGGCATATTTCTGGCGGAAATAAAATCTGGCCTATTTAGGGTTTTGCTTTTGTCCGCTTGCATGATGGCTGCGCTACTGAGTAAAGAGTTGGGGGTGGTGTTTCCTGCGTTGATTTTATGTGTGTGGATGGCGCTTAACTGTTCGGTGGAGCCGATAGGGCGGGGGCTTTTTTTTGCTGCCTGCTCAAGAAATTTCAAGGTACTGTTCGGGCTGGTTTTGACAGTTCTTTTTTATTTTGTCGTGAGGGAGTTTTCGGCTGGGGGGTTTTATCATTCGCCTCTAACCACGGAGTATGCAAAAGACGCGATTTTGTATCAGCGACTTCCGCTAGAAGCATTGAAGTTCTATTTGCTGCAAAGCTTCCTGCCGTTTTATTCTATAAGTCCCCTTCATCCTGTTTCTGAGTATCAGGAAGGAGGGGGGCTGCTTTCAGCTTTAGGGCAACTGTGTACGCTGCTACTTTTATTGGGAGTAGGGTACATGGCTGCTTATAGGCGTTCGGTGGCTGCTTGGCTTGCCATTGCTTATTTGGTTTGCCTGCTTCCGGTTGTCCATATAATTCCGATGACGATAGGTGGAAATCTTGGGCATGAAAGATTTTTAACTGCACCTTTAGCTTTTCTTGCGATGTCCGTGGTGTTGGTGCGTTATGACTTGTTTTTCTCTTGCTTGAGACTGGCGCGGCCTGCTTATTTGCGAGTACTTACTTTTGCAACATTTGTCTGGCTCGTTGCTGCAGGGTTTACAGTTAACGGAATCCTGCCAATGTGGTCCTCGGAGGTTTCACTGTGGACGTGGGCCTATAAAGATCATCCAGATTTTCAATATGCCAGATATAACTACTTGTATGGTGCGTCTCGTTTTTATCGATATGATCTCGTGGACAAAGAAGTGGAAAGGCTGCAGCGTGAGAGAGGAGGGCTGGAGGTTTCTGAGCAGTTACTGTATGCAAATCGGCTGATAAGAACTGGCGATGCCGAAGGTATGAAATATCTCGAAGGCGTGATTTATGCTTTTCCAAAGTTTCATGAGGAGAAGGATGGTCGGAGCGCGATGAAGGATTTTACCTTGCTTACCTCTATGCAGATGGGGGGGGCTTATGCCGATTATGCTAATGCGCTCATGATATTTAAAGGGGATGCTGAAAAAGCCTTGAAATATAGTGTTATTGCTGAATGGTATTTAGGGAAGGGAGAGCTGATTCCTTTGATGTATCAACGTAGCGCTATTTTTTATGCTTTAGGTGAGTATTCGCGCGCTGAACGTATTTATAATGAGCAGGAGCGCTATCGGTATTATATGAAGAGTGGGATGAGATATAATTTTTCTTCTTTGTTGAAAGGGTTCTGTAAAGCTAGTTCATATAAAAAAGAATCTTGTGGTGAAATGATTCGTAGAGGGATTATTTTAAATGGTGGTGTGTGATGGCTATGGTGAGGATTGCTGCTAGAGAACGCTTTAAGGTTGCCGGGATTCATCTTTTTTTTGCTGCCATTTTATCGTTGCTCGCGCTGTCTTTGGTTCTTTTTTTATGGTACCCCTCTCCGTTTTTCCACGTGTCGGGAGTACAGAAAGTCCTGGGTTTGATTTTTTTTTGTAATCTGGTTTTGGGGCCTGTTCTTACGTTTCTTGTTTATAAGAAAAACAAACTTAAGTTCCTTTTTGATATTTCTGTAATTTTGTTGGTTCAGGTTTCTTCTTTTGCCTATGGTCTGCATGTGTTATCTGTCGGACGACCTGCCTGGTTAGTTTTTGTTGTTGATGATTTTGAAGTTGTTAGGCCCGTTGATCTGGATGTGCGGAATGGTTATGTAGATCTCGGAGTTCTCAATGGGCCTAGGTGGATCGCTGCTACTTATTCTGATGATCCGGTGATCAGGAAGGCGCAAAGAGAGGACGAGATTTTCCTGGGTATTAGCTTGGCGCGGAGGCCAGAGGCATATACTCCGCTGGAGAGCAGAAAGGATGAGATAAAGTATAGGCTGAAGCCCATTTCGGAACTTCTAAAGTATAACAGCGAAAAAAAGGTGGAGGCGGCTATTGGTGGCTGGCTGGATCTGTTCGGATGGCTCCCCTTGAAAGGGACCGCTGCAGACTTGGTCGTTTTGTTCGATCAAAATATAAAGATTATTGCTGTTGTCGACTTGAGGCCATGGTGATCTCAAAACACAGTGGGATGCCAGCGGAAGTCTATATTGTCTATCGCCTCATGGAATGATAGATTACGCCCGCCGCCGGATTAGCTCAGTCGGTAGAGCAGCTCATTCGTAAGTAGAGGGTCATCCCACGGGAACCCCAGCGAATAGTGGCTCTTTTGAGTGACTCAGAACGGCTAAGAAGGTTATAGTAAGGTTTCGCCGGCATAGCTCAGTTGGTAGAGCAGCGCATTCGTAATGCGAAGGTCGGGGGTTCGACTCCTCTTGCCGGCACCAGTAAGCACAAGGCCCTCCGCTCGGAGGGCCTTTTTGCTTCTAGGAAGGTTCGACCTTCCTAGTCACTCCGGCTTCAGGCACGTCGCAGTTCATAGAGTCCTCGCCCGGCCTTCTTGAATCGGCAGTTTGCCCCTTCTGCGGCAATGCGTCGCTCAAGTAGCGCGTACAAAGTCTTGTCTGGCGTCTTCCCGGAACTGTCTAGCAGTCCGGCTTCCGTCGAGCGTTCAACAATCTCGCGGCACGTGAGCGGCTTCCCCGCGCGCTTCAAAACTGCTTCCGCAGCGGGCAAAAACCCGGTTCCTGCTGGCTTTGGCATTTGATCTCCTTTCACACTCTGGACACAAGTAATCTAGCATGCGTAGCATGCCTACATGACGCAGAAAAATGTAGACCCTCGCATCCTCGCCCTCTGTGAGAAGGTGACTAAGAAACGTGCCCGGACCGTGATCGATCACATTCTGGAGCACGGACACATCACTACGGAGGACCTTCAAGACAGGTACGGCTATGACCATCCTCCGCGGGCTGCTCGTGACGTTCGTGAAGAAGGGGTGCCGCTGGAAACCTTCAAACTTGTGAGCAACCGGACGGGCCGGAAGATCGCCGCCTACCGTTTTGCCGATCCTGCGGATATCAAGCGGGGTCGCATCGGCGGGCGAAAAGCGTTTTCAAAGGCATTCAAAGACGCCCTGATTGAGCGGTACGGGGAATTTGATGCGCTCACCGCCCAGCCGGTCGAGTCTAGGTATCTTCAAATTGATCACCGCGTCCCCTACGAGGTGGCAGGCGATGGTGAACACGACGAAGAAAACCTTGATGCCTACATGCTGCTTGACGCCTCAAGTCAGCGGGCGAAGTCGTGGTCATGTGAGCATTGCCGCAACTGGACGGAGCTTCTCGAAGAAGATACTTGCCGCGCTTGCTATTGGGCTTTTCCCGAGAGTTACACCCATGTAGCAATGGTCGAGGTTCGCCGCGTTGATCTTCAGTGGGACGGTGCGGAAGTGGCGGTATATGACCGGCTAGCCCAAGAGGCGAAGCAAGAGGGCGTCTCGGTGAGCGCCCTCATCAAGCGGAAGTTACAGCGCTAGGGCCTGTTGGAGGCTTTTCGGCTGTTCAAACACCTTCTTTTCGGGCGCTTGCAGGTTCCCCGACAGGTAGAGGCTTTCGATTGTTTCGTCAGCCTTACCCTGTAGGGTGGCTTGGCTAGACCGGCCCGCATGAAGCAGGAGCCGGGTCATGCCCAAGTCATCGGGGAGCGGAGGGCCATACTCCTTTTCACCAGTCATCCCGTCATAAGACAATGCGAAGCGAATGCCGCGCTGATTCAAGGACTCAAGGCCTGCGATCAGGCGCTCTTGCTCCAGTTGCTGGTGATACCGCTTATCCCGACCAACCGTAGTGCCGAGATAGGGCGGGTCCATATAGACGAAATCTTCTGGGCGCGCGTCTTCAGTAGTCAACAACCAGTCGCCCTTGCGCAGCTCGGTCTTCCCCTTCAAGAGGAACGACGCGCCCAAGATAGCATCTGCCATTTTCTCCGGCGCCATGCCTAGGCGTCGCTTGTCGGCTGACTGGGTAAATCGCCCAGAGGAGTTGAAGCGAACGGCGTTCTTCACGCACCGGCAGATTAGGTAGAGAAGGTCAACCGGGTCGTGCTCGTTGTTGTAGCGCTCCCGCACCTTATTGAAGTAGTCCGGGTTGTCCTCGCGTTGCCCGTTCCAAATCTCCGCGTATCGGCTGGCCGTCTTATCGGGAGCCTCGATGATGGAGTGCCACAATTCAATTATCGGTTCGAGGCAGTCACCGATTACAAACCGCTTTGCTAATCCGTGGTGCGCCGCGTACAGCGTCATTGCGGCAGACCCGGCAAAAGGCTCATAGAGGGTTTCAATCTCGCCCGGCAGTACCGGGTGGATCATGGGCGCGAGCTTTCGCTTGCTGCCCTGATAGGGTATCGGGTGCGGGAGTTTTCTACTCATTCACGTCTCGTTTTCTGTCATTCGCGGAGTACATAGCCGGTTGCATCAGTTGTGGCCTGCGATATACTCAAAAGTTTGTCAAGTCCCCAAGATTCTACCTGCGCCCCCTCTCCGGGGATAGTCGAATCTTCGCTTGGTGCGGGCAAGACAAGGCCCGCCGTCTTCCTCCCCCGGGTTCGAGGGGCGAGGCATTCCGCCTCCCGGAAGTCTCCAACGACAGGCCTTGAGGGGTGAAGCCCGCGCGCCCAATCACGAGGACGGTAGCGTGAGGCGCACACCGATGAGGTGAGCGGCGGGCTTCATTCGGTCAGCGCCCGCGCGGCTTCGCGTTTGGGCGCTTGTAGGCGTGGTTCACGAAGCCTTGAAGCTGGGCCGCAACGGTCCCGCGTTTCATCGCGGAAAGGTTCGCGTCCCGCTGGGCTTGGCGTTCTTGGTGAATGGCTTTCGCCTTCGCTACGTTGTGCTGTGCCATGACGGCCTCCTCAGTAGATAGCGCGGATTTCTTCGGCGCACTTCGGACAAAACCTGTGCCCGGCGTGTGCGCTCCAGAAGTCGGCGCGACAGCGGATGCAGGCGCGAACCTTCACCCGCGGATCATCGACCCGGAGCCAGCGCGGGACATGCCCGCCCCACTCCCGCGGTATTGCCGGGGTGTTCTCAGGCTTCGCCGCCGTCATCGCCCGCGGCCTCGTCAATCGCCTGACGGGACAGCGCCAGCGACAGATTCGTGATCCCGTCCGCCTTGCCGCGGACAAACTCGCGGTCAGCCGCAACGGCGGACTTGTAGGCGAGCTGGACGCCTTCGAGCTTCGCCGTCATGCGCTTCCAGACCTCACCCACGACACGCTCCGCGAAGGCCTGCACGGCGAACGGGCGGCGATCCTTCGGGCGGCGGTCGATCACGGTGGCGATGGCAGCGCCCAGCACGAGGTTGCCGGTCATGATCGCGGTCCGGGCAGCGGTTTCCATTTCAACCGGCCCAGCCCCTTCGAGCTGGAGCTGATATTGGGTGCGCTTCGGATCGCCCAAGCCGACACGGCCCAACATCGTCGCGGGCGAGGTGTACACGGCTTGGATGGCGGCGGCTTCATCCGCGTAGGCTTGCAAGCCCTTGAGCATGGCGGCGCGTTCCGCTTCGGAACTGGCGATGAGCTGGCGGTGGATGTTCGCGGCCTTGTTCGCGGCGTTCTTCTTGGCGAAGGCGCGAGCGGTGGCGCGATCCTCCGGCGAGGCGGAGGTGATGAATTCTTCGGCTTCCCGGCTGTAGTTGTTCCGGGCGTCCATGACCGTGTTTTGCAGCTTCTCAATCTTGCGGGAGAAGGCGGTGGCCGTTTCGGTGGCACGGTCGCTGAGGTATTGCGCGCGCTCCTCGTTGAGCGTCACGCCCTTGGGAACGGTGTTGAAGTCGATGGTTGCCATGTCGGGCTCCTGTCTCAGTTGTCACAACCGGGAGAGGCCCAAAGCACGTAACCAGCGGGGCTCATCCCACTATCAAGGCGGGCGCATCAATGCCCACACTTTTAGTAAGGATAAGACCCGTTTCCAGCACTCGGCAAGAAATATATCTTGTAGATCAATGACTTAACTTTACTTTTTCGGGTTCGACTGGAGTGCAGATGATTGCCCGTTCCAGCGGTCGGCTGGGGTCGTGGCGGCACTCCATGCGCTCGAACTGGCGCGCGGCTCCTTGGGCCGTCTCCTGAACCCGGACAGGAGGCGCGAGGCGTGGCGAGAATGTGCCGACCTGCGCCCGCCGGAGCGAGTCCTGGGCAGAGTACAGGGGGCGCTCCTCCGCTGCCGCTACGGTGGCGAGAATCAGCAGCGCGACGGTTACACGGCTACGCATAGCGGGACCTCCTCAGACGTACATGATGCGGTTGCCGGTATCGGGCAGGCGCGGCGGCGGTCCGGCGAAGTCGCCCACGCTCACGAGGCCCTGCGACGCCCCGGCGATCAGGTAGCTGGTCGCGTCCAAGGCGTGATCGTTCGCGGAGCTGTCCACGTCCTCCGGGTTGCGCGGATCGCGCGGCAGCGCCGGAACCGTCGCCAGCCAGAAGCGGCAGCGCGAGGCGACGAAGAACTCACCGTTGGCCATGAGCTGCTTCAACAACTCGAAGCGAGGCACACGCGCCCCTTTCCGGGCGGGCGATACCCTCACCCCGGCCTCGCGGAACAGGTCGGCAATCGACGCCTCCGCGCGGCCTGCGGTCCGGGCTTCGGCGGCGGAGTCGATCACGCCCCGGGCGCGCACTCCGTTCCGGTGTGCCATCGCATGAAGGGCGGGCGCAATCTGCCCGGGCGTCCGGCCCGTCCCGCGGCTGATGTTCTTCGGGTCGCACTCGAAATGCTCGTCATAGATCACCCAAGCCCCGCGCGGCATCACCCGGTCATCGCTCAGGCGCACGTCATAGGCGAGCTGTCCGCCCAAGACAGACGCGCAAGGCGCGGCGCTGCCCCAGTCAATCGACAACTTCAGCGAGCCGAAGAAGTGCGGCGGGACCTCGTGATGATCGAACACGGCGCGGGCGTGCTGCCAGACGCCGCCGAAGTAATCGCCAACGATGGCCGACCAGTCGCCGTGACGGTGCGCCTTGTACAGCGCCGGGTCGGTGTGGGCGAGGACGGAGAAGTTGCGCTTGTAGGCGTCCGGCAGGTGCGGATTGTCGTCCACGGTCGAAGGCGCATAGACCCACTTCTGGTCCGCGAACTCGAACGGTGCCCAAGGCTCGCGGCCCGTGACGTACCGCTCCGCGAGGGCGGAATGGTTCGCGCCGCCCGGGTTCCCCGCCAAGACCATGCGCAGCGGGACGCCCGGAGCGCGGAGGGTCAGCGCGAGCGCGTCAATCACCGGCAGCTCGGGACCTTCGCCCGCCTCATCGACCACGATCAGCGAGAAGGTCATGCCCTGCACGGTGTCTTGTAGGGCGGCGCTGGACTCGCAGTGCGTCAGCGCGACCGTTGCCCCGTTCGGGAGCCGGAACACGTTGTCATTCTGGTTGTAGGTGAAGCCGGAGCCGTAGGCGGAGCGCATGAGCCCGCGCAGCTCCTCCGCGAACTGAAGCAGCGACTTCAACCGGCGGCGGGTCACGAGGACGCGGGCGCGGTTCTTGTACTGGTCGCAGTGCCGCAGGATGAGCAGTTGCAGGCCGAAGGACTTGCCGCCCCCGCGGCCCCCGCCCAAGAAGATGAAATGATCCTCGGGGATGCTCAGGACGGTCGCCTGAAACGGAGTCGGGCGGATGGTGTTAGGCACGTTCGACATTGATGATCCTCCCGTAGTCCTCCGGCGACAGCGCCGCGTTGATCTGGATGAGCACGCGCGGGGCGTCCTCGTTGTTGCCGTCGCCCTTGTTGATCTTGTAGATGCGATCCGCGAGCCATTCCGCGGCCCTGATGTCGCCCTCGTTTTTCATCTTGTCTTTCATGAAGGCCACGATCTCACCGGCCCCTTCGGCGCGGCCTTCTTCGAGGGCGAGCGCGAGCGGCGACAGCTCGCCTTCCTCGCTGTCCTCCTTGAGGCGCTTCCATTGGGCTGGGGTAAGGCCCAAGGCCCGCCGGATCGTGTGCTCACGGTTGCCTTCCTGCGCCAGCTCGCGGGCGACTTCGAGCTGATGGGGCGAGAGGCACGGCAGCGCCGGGGCGGGCGCGGTCTGCTTCTTGGTCAATTGCTTGTCGGACATGCTTCCAACTCCTTCTTGATTCGGTACACGGTCGAGGCCCCTACACGGGTCAGGCGCATGATCTTGTTCACGGGGACGCTGGCGCGGAGCATGTCGGCAATGCGGTGCTCGGTTCCGGCGGATACCTTCGGACGGCCCAGCGTCTTGCCCTGCTTGCGGGCACGCTCAAGGCCCAGCATCGTCCGCTCGCGGATCAGCTCCCGCTCGAACTGCGCGAGCGAGCCCATCACGTTGAACATGAGCTGCCCGGCGGGCGTGGAGGTGTCGAGCGCCAGGTTGCGGACGAACAGCCCGACCTTCAGGGCTTCGAGTTCCGCCACCAGCCCGACCAGATGCGGCAGGCTCCGGCCCAGCCGGTCCAGCGCGGTTACTCCGACCATGTCGAACTTGCCGAGTGTGGCGGCCTTCATCAGGGCGTCCAGCCCGGGGCGCTTGTTGCGGCCCTTCGTTCCGCTGATGCCCTCATCCACGAACTCGGCCACCACTTCATGACCACGGCCCGCGGCCCACTCGCGCAGGGCAAGTAACTGGGTCTCAACCGTCTGGTCTTTGTTGGTGCTCACGCGAGCGTATAGGGCGACTCTCATGGACTGATTCTCATTACTGTATATGCGTACAGTAACTATAGCTGCGAACCATTCCGAAATCGAGCGTTAATGGAATACCGAAAACCGCGGAGACAGGGGCGTGGATTCGCTGGCGCTCCGGCGGTGTGGTTCCGCGGACGTTTTCGGAATTGTTGAATCAGGGCGCAGGGCGGCGGTGCGGGGGTGCCTCATGCCCAAGGAGGGGACGGCTACCGACTTCGGCGGCAGGTCGGTAAGTCGGTTGAAGGTCGGTAATGCGGAAACCCCAACCGCTATTGGCTTTTTCCTACTTAACCGACTTAACCGACTAAGAGAGAGTCAGGAGAGAAAAGCAGAAGCCGGAGCCGGACTGCGCCGCCCCTCTGGGCGGGGGATCACCGCCGAAACCTCCGCGGCCCTAGCGAAGAAAAACGGCGGCTAAGTGGGATAAGTCGGTACAGAAAGCACGAAAGCCCAGCGGGGCTGGGCTTCCGGCACTACCGACCTTGAAAAAAGTATCGGCCTAAGTCGGTTCATGAACCGACCTTCAGAACGGCCCCTTGCTCCGCGCTGCCGCCGGGTATTCATCGGCTCCCAGCTCCGCCCAGTCCGTGAGGTCGTCCCAGCGCATCGGCATCCGTGCGCGATCCCATGCCGCCCGTGCATCCGGCAGCGACGGGATCACGAAGCCCCGCGGACGGCTCCTGTCGTGGTACTCGAAGCCCAGATCACGCATGAGCTTGTTGACCGCGTTGAGGGTCACGTCATCGCGGCGCAGGCGCGTTTGCGCGTAGTCGCGGAGGTCGGCAGTTGCCAAGAACGGCTGATTGAAGCCGACCCAGCGGCGCGCGGGTATCTCGCCGGTGCGCAGCAGGTCAAGGAACACCGCATCAATGCCGCCGACCGTCGCCGCCTTCTGCGCGTGCAGAGCCTCGGTTTGGGGGACGCTGCGGCGCGGGTGCCAGTCGCCAAGGTCCATCGTCAGAAGGTCATGCAGCATCGCCGCCAAGCCACCGCCACGGAGTTGTTCAGCGATGGCGCGGAAGTAGTCGCTGTCCTGTGCGTGCTGGCTGGATACCTCGAAGACGGCGAACCGGCGTTCATCAATCCCGGCGGGCACAACCCATTCTTCGTTCGAGGCCATGACAACGTGCAGCCGGTTCCGGGCCTGCACGAGGTTCACGCCCTTGCCCTCAATCGTCAGCTCGGGCTCGGTGATGAGGCCCTTCAGCACGCTTTCCGCGGCCTTGTCGCCCGGGACAATCGCCTCATCCGCGAACAGCAGGCAGCAGTCGCGCAGGTGCGCATTGAAGCGGCCCGTGAGCTGGGCGGGGGAGTTCACCTGCAAGCCGTGTTGACCGAACAGGCGCTTGAGCGAGCGGGCGAAGATGCCCTTGCCAGTGCCGCGACCGCCCCGCAGGACCAGCGCCACCTCGGCAGGCTCGCCCGGATTCTGGACGGCCCACGCGGCCCAGCGCAGGATGTAGTCGGTGCAGGCTTCGTCTCCGTTGGCGAGGATGCGCCGAACATGCTCACGCATCAGCGACCAGTCGCCCGCCTTGGGCATCACCGACCAGCCGCGCCACATGTTCAGGTAGCCGTCCACCTCCTCGGGCTTGCCGGGGAAGAAGCGCAGGGCGAGGTATTCGCGGCGCTGGCCGTGTTCAAGCCACCACTTGCCCAGCGGCTTGTAACCCACGCCCTTGTCGGTCGGGTATTCCACGAAGCGGTGCATGTAGCGGTTGCGGAAGTCCTCGAACGATTGCAGCACCGGCACAAGGCGGTCTTCGTCCAGCTCCGTCCGCTCCCAAGACAGCACGCGCGTCTTGCCGCCCTCCTGAAGCAGCACAGCGTGTTTCTTGTTCATTTCCTCAAGGGTCGGATCGGCGCAGGCGGCGCGGGCGTTCTCGATCTGGCGCTGTGCGTAGCCTTGCCAGTTGCGTTGCTCGCGGACGCTGGCGCTGATGCCGTTGTTCGGGTCGGTGATCGCCCCGAAGATCAATTCATCCGGCAGGCCCACGCGGACAAGATCGCAGACGGCGCGGAACAGGGCCTCACTGCGCGACGGGTAGCGTTGTGGGTCGATAGGGTCAGTGCCGGTTGCCACGAGTGCAAGCGTGTGATCCTGGATCGTCGCCCGGTTCGCTTCCGCCCACGCGCGCAGCTCATCGACTCCCACGGCTGTACCGTCGCCCATCGACACGGACGCGGATGCCTTCCCGGTGGCAGCGCGGGGCTTCGTGCCGGCGGCGGAGTTGATCGGCGGCGCGGCGGTGAAGGCCGACAGGGGATAGCTGGTGTCATTCCAGCAATACACCTCGGCTTCCGCGGCCTCGCGGCCCTTCGCCCGCTTTTTGGCGTTCGGGATGTTGAGTGAGCCCGGGAGCCTGAGAAGCCTGTCCACGTTGTGGCAGGAGTCAGCCTTGAAGATGCGTTCCAGCTCGCGGTTGTAGCGTTCGGCCTCCGCCGGGTCGGTAATGGTCAGCGGCTCCGACAGCTTCCACAGGGCTTGAAATCCGCCCCCGCTGTCAACGATCACGGACGGCTCGGGCTTGGCGTCCCTCAACATGTCGAGGATGCGCGCACGTTCGGCCTGTAGGTCCTCGCCCGCGAACGGGTCCACGTCCACCCACAGATATTCGAGCGCGGCAATGTCGGCCTTCGTTGGCTTCTTGCCGGTCGGCTTCGCTACCGTGCCCACGGTGTAGTACAGGTTGCGCTTGCCGTTGTGCTGGGCAATCCACGCTTCCGCGTCATTGGCGTTCTTGAAGGTGCGCGTCTCGGTTGCGCCACCCTCCGGCGGGATCGCGGTCAGGCACCAAGGGCCACCCGGGCGCAGGCGGTTCAGAAATTCAATTGGCGTCATTGCGCACTCTCCGCCGTGTGGTTTTGTTCGTTGGCGGCCAACCACTCATCGAGCGCGGCGCGGCGATAGCGGACAGAGCGGCCCAGCTTCGCGTAGCGCGGCCCGCCACCTTGCAGGCGGAGGAGTTCGAGCGTTTGGCGGGACAGGCGCAGGTAGTGCGCGGCCTCCTCGGTGGTGAACACGTTTTGTTGAAGTTCAGCGAGGAGCTGGGCGACCTGCTCACGGGTCAGGAGTTCACGCGTTTCCATGATCGCGGCCCTCCTTCAGCAGGTACTCAATCAGCGACCGCCCAAAGCAGAGCGCGTGGGCCTCGTCCAGGTCATACAAGAGCTTTAGGAAGGGCTCGCTGTCGGTCAGCGCGGGGTCGGCTTCGATCCGCTGGCGCAGCTCCTTCTCGCGGCGCAGGACTTGGGCGACGGCCTGAATGAACAGCTCGCACACCTCATCGTCGGTGGCGTCGCCGTGCTTTTCTGCCAGTTGCCGAACGCGCCCAGCCGGGAGGCCGGTTTCAGCGGTCAGCGCCTCAAGCGAGTCACCCCCGGCCAGCAGGAAGGCGGTGATGAAGGGGTGCGGGGCGTCGTCAGGGGTAGCGCGAACCTGATTGACCGCATCGGCGCAGTGCCATGCGAGGTTCAGGACCTCTTTGCGGAAGGTGCGGCGCTTCTCCTGCTTTTCCTCATAGGCGTCGATCTCATCCTTGTACCAAAAGGACGCGCGCCGCCCGGGCACCTTGTGCGGTTTCGGGAAGGTGGGATCGTGTTTGACTTTCCAGTAGATGTTCGCAACGGACTTCTTCGTGTGGAAGGCCACTTCCGTCGCGTTGAGCTTGATGCGGTTGTTCTTCTCGGTCATGGTCGGGGGCTCCGATCACGGCCCGCACCGCCAAAGAAAAAAGGGCAGCGCGAGCCTGTGTTGGCTCACGACTGCCCCTTCGCATCACGCTTAGGTATCGGACGGCTCCGGCACGGCTATCGCATCACGCTCCGCCCCGCACCCTTACCGTCCGGCAATCACTCAGGTAGCCCCGGTTTCCCGGGGCTGATGGGCTTAATCTTACGATAAGAAAAACGACTTTAGAAGCGGCGAGAGTTGTTAACTCGTTGATCTACTTTACTTTTTCGGCTTCGCGTCACCGCTAACCGCTTGTCCCTTCTGGGTTTTCTTCGAGCCATCGCACAGGAGGCGCAGGCGGTCGGTTATCTCCTGCATCGGACCCCGCAGGCGCTCAAGTTCGATGGACATGTACCCGCCGGTCACGTCGCCCTTGTCGGGTAGGCTGTGATTGACCAGCATCTTGATGGCGTAGGGCGACACGTCCAGCGACTCCGCGACCGTGATGAAGGTATTGCGCAGGCCGTGGACGGTGAACTTCACGCCCAACTTCTCCTTCGGCTCGGCAATGTGGCCGCTCTTGCTTTCAGCCGGGAACACCCAAGGGGAGTCGGGGAAGAAGGTCTTGGCCTGCTCGCACTGCTGGCGCTCCTTGAGTAGCTCAATCAGGAAGTCCGACAGCGGCAGCTTGAACGCGCGAGCCTCGCCCCCCTTGGGCCTCGGGATCAGCAGGGCCTTGTTCGTCCAGTCGATATGCTCCCAGCGGACCGCGGCGGCGCTTTCGCGGCGCAGGCCGGTGAACAGGACAAAGCGGAGGTAATCGCGGCGGATGGGGTTGGTCATCGCCGTGACCTCGGTGTACCACGCGGTCAGGTCCGTGCTTGGGATCGCCGCCTTGCGGCGCTCCTCCGGGAACCAGTCCACGGCGATGGTCGGATTCACGCCCAGCTCATCGTGAATCTTCAGCGCGTGGTTGTAGGCGGCGCGGAAGACGCGGAAGGCACTGTTGGCGACATACGGGCCGTTCTTCTCCCCGATCTTGTGGTGACGCTCGCGGCAGTCCTTCCGGGTGATCTCAGTCAGCGGCTTCTTGAGCCAGTCGCTCAGGTACTGGTCCGCCAGATAGCGGTAATCCTTCAGGGTCCGCTCCGACCGCTTTTTGTTCGATTTCAGGTGAAGGTCGAGGGCATCCCCGAAGGTGACGGAGGCGGCGGGCTTCTCCTCCCTGTTTGGGTTGATTCCCTTGCCCATCTTCATCAGGAGTTCGCGCGCCTCCTCCCGGGCCTGCTCAACGGTGTACACGCCATACCGCCCGATGGAGGTGCGGACGGTCTTGCCGTTGATGTCACGCTGTACAAAGAAGGTCTTGGACTTCGCGCCCACGCAGACGCCCAGCCCCTTCAGGTCGGTGTCGAAGTACAGGTGCTGGCGCTTCTTGTCGTCGGCTTGGACGAAGGGGAGCCCCTTGACGGCGCTCTGGGTGAGCTTGATCGAGGTGGACATGCTGGGCCTTTCTAGTAACGGGATAGTAAGGTTGATCCTTAAAAGCCGGTAGTGTCACCTTCTAACTTAAACCGGCCAATTCCCCGTAACCATAGTGCCTTTATGACCTTATTAAAAGTCCTTAGCGTCCCCTTAGTAGCTGGCTCATATAATTCGTAATGAGAAGGTCGGGGGTTCGATTCCTCTATCCGGCACCAGTCGCATAAAAAAGCCCCGCTTCGGCGGGGTTTTTTTCGCCTGCGATTCGTTCAGAGGGTGAGGCGCATGGACAGGTCGACGGCCCTGACGTCCTTGGTCAGGGTGCCGATGGAGATGTAGTCGACGCCGGTCTCGGCGATGTTGCGCAGGGTGCTCTCGTTGATCCCGCCGGACGCTTCCAGCTTGGCGCGCCCGGCGGTGAGCGCGACGGCGGTGCGCATGTCGTCCAGGCTGAGTTCGTCGAGCATGACGATATCGGCACCGGCTTCCAGGGCCTGGCGCAGTTCGTCGAGGTTCTCCACTTCCACTTCTACCGGCTTGTCGGGGGCGATGCGCCGGGCTTCGGCGATCGCCGGGGCGATGCCGCCGCAGGCGGCGATGTGGTTTTCCTTGATCAGGAAGGCATCGTAGAGGCCGATGCGATGGTTGTGGCAACCGCCGCAGGTGACCGCGTACTTCTGCGCCAGGCGCAGGCCGGGCAGGGTCTTGCGGGTGTCGAGCAGCTTCACCGCGGTGCCGGCGACCAGGTCGGCGTAGTGCTGGCTGCGGGTGGCGGTGCCGGAAAGCAGTTGCAGGAAGTTCAGTGCGCTGCGCTCGCCGGTGAGCAGGGCGCGGGCCGGACCTTTTAGCTGGAACAGCGTCTGGTTCGGCTCGACTCGCTGGCCGTCCTCCACCTGCCAGGTCACCAGCACTCGGGGATCGACCTGGCGGAAGACCTCGTCGACCCAGGCGCGGCCCGCGATCGTCGCGTGCTCGCGGGTAATCACCCGGGCCTCGGCCTCGCGCTGTGGATCGATCAATTGAGCGGTAAGGTCGCCACCACCGACGTCTTCCGCCAGGGCGGTGCGGACGTTGGCCTGGATTTCGCCTTGGAGGTCTGCAAGGGTGAGGTTGGGCATGGCGGGCTCCTGTACGAGATCGGGCGATTATACGGAGCGCGGCGGACGGCGTCTGTGCCTGCCTGGGCGTCGTCGGGAGGGCTTCCATTCATCGGTCTTCGCTTGTGTGAAAAGAGTCATGTCTATAGGAAAACCCTCTATCTAGATCTGAAAGTATCTCTATAATGAATGTAGATACTTGTTTTTGACGCCTGGAAATTGACGTTACGGACGACGCCAATCGATCCTCTGTGCCCGAATTTTGCCATTCCATGCGCGGCCGCGAGGGTGGCAGGAGAGTCCCGATGCAGAACGATGCCAATGTGGTGCACCTGACCAGGATCGCCTCCGAGCCGTCGCCGAACGCCGGCGCAGGACGGCTGCCGGTCATCCTCGTGCAGGTGCGCGACAAGGCGGCGCTGCAACTGAAGCAGGCACTGCAGGCGTTGTTCGACAATGCCGACGACACCCTTTTCGAGATGGCCGACCGGGCCACCAGCAATCTCGAGCAGAATGCCTTCTTCGAAGCCATGCGCGACCTGCGCCTCAAGCGCAAGAGCATCGAGCGGGTCTACCTGCAGAAGGTCTTCGAGGAGTTTTCCGCACTCAACCAGGTACAGCCCGGTAGGTCCGTACCGACGCTGGACAGCGTGTCCTTCGACAGTCTCAGCCTGGTGCAGAACGAGGAACTGGAGGAGTCCGTCGCCGTGGATGCCATGGTGGCGCGGGTGATGAGCCGCGACGCGACCGCGCTGGCGCACCTCGGCACGCGCCTGAACACCCTGGTCGGGCGCAAGGTCGACGAGAAGAACAATCCCCTCGGTCCGCGCCCGCTGACCGCGGCCTTCCTCGATGCCTGCCAGGGGTTGGGCGTCGAGATCAAGGTCAAGCTGATCATCCTCAAGCTGTTCGAGAAGTATGTCCTGGCGCACTGCGACCAGCTCTACGCCGAGGCCAACCAGGTATTGGTCGCGGCGGGCGTGCTGCCGGAGCTGAAGTCGGCCCTGCCGCGGCGCAATCCCGCGGCGCGCAGCGAGGCGGTGCGCGATAGCGACGCGCTGCAGGCGCAGGCGGCATTGCTCGACGGCGGCCAGCAGGAAGTCTTCGGCGCGCTGCAGGAGCTGTTGTCGCAGGTCCGCGCCAATCCGTCCTTCTATCGCCGGGAAATCCCGGAAAATGCCGCACCGATTTCCAGCAACGACCTGATGCGCCTGCTTTCCCACCTGCAGCAGCACCTGCCGAGCGCCAGTGGCGCGGAGTTCGACGTGCGCGACGGGGTCGACCAGCTGCTCCAGCGCGTCAGCCACAAGAGCGGGCGCTCGCGGGTGGTCGGCCAGGTGGATGACGACGTCATCAACCTGGTATCGATGCTCTTCGAGTTCATCCTCGACGACCGCACCCTGCCGGACTCGCTGAAGGCCCTGATCGGGCGGATGCAGATCCCGATGCTCAAGGTGGCGTTGCTCGACAAGACCTTCTTCAGCCGCGGCAGCCACCCGGCGCGGCGCCTGCTCAACGAGATCGCTTCGGCTTCGCTGGGTTGGGCCGAGCACAACGACGCCCGGCGCGACAGCCTCTACCAGAAGATCGAGCAGGTGGTGATGCGCCTGCTGAACGACTTCGTCGACGACCCGGCGATCTTCGCCGAGCTGCTGGAGGATTTCATCGCCTTCACCGGCGACGAGCGTCGCCGCAGCGAACTGCTCGAGCAGCGCACCCGCGACGCCGAGGAAGGCCGGGCCCGGGCCGAGCTGGCGCGCCAGGACGTGGAGCAGGTACTCAACCACCGCCTGCTCGGCAAGGTCCTGCCGGAGGTGGTGGTACGCCTGCTGCGCGACGCCTGGAGCAAGGTGATGCTGCTGATCTGCCTCAAGCATGGCAAGGCATCGGCCGAATGGCGAGAGGCCCTGGCGACCATGGACGAACTGATCTGGAGCGTCGAGCCGCACGACGATCCGCTGTCCCGCCAGCAATTGCTGGAACGCGTGCCGGGCCTGCTCAAGGCGCTGCGGGAGGGCCTGGCCAGCGCGGCATTCGATCCGTTCTCCACCGGCGAGTTCTTCAGCCAGCTGGAGACCCTGCATGTCCAGGGCCTGCAGCGCGACAAGCGCGGCGAGGCGGCGGACATCCCGCTGCTCGATGAGCCGTCGTCGGACACGCTCGCCGAGAAGCCGCGCGCGCCGGTCATGCTGCGAGTGGTCGAAGAGATCGTCCTCAGCTCGCCGGAGGTTGCCACCCCGCCGAGCGAGAGCGAGGTGCGCCTGGCGGACGACGACGAGGCGCTGCTGCGGGTCGATGCGCTGCGTGTCGGCAGTTGGGTGGAGATCCAGGAGGACGCCGAGCACAAGCTGCGTTGCAAGCTGGCGGCGGTGATCCGCCCGACCGGCCGTTATATCTTCGTCAACCGCACCGGGATGAAGGTCCTGGAAAAGACCCGCATGGGCCTGGCCGTGGAGTTCCGCCGGGAGGCGGTACGCCTGCTGGATGACGCACTGCTGTTCGACCGTGCCCTCGAGTCGGTGATCGGCAACCTGCGACGGCTCAAGGGCGCCTGAGTCCAGGTGAAGGCCCGGCATTGCGCCGGGCTTTTCGTTTCTCCAGGTACGAACCTTCTTCGACCGCAGTCGAACCGGCCGATCCTGCGCCAGGCCGATCGTCATTCCGCTACGCCTGGATTAGAGTGGGGGCTCGTTCAGGAGCCCGTATGCATTTCGATTCCGTCACCGGCTGGGTCCAGGGGATCCGCCACTGTCCCTCACCGAACTTCAACCTGCGTTCGCAGGGGGAAGTGGTGTCGTTGCTGGTCATCCACAACATCAGCCTGCCACCGGGGCAGTTCGGCACCGGCAAGGTCCAGGCCTTCTTTCAGAACCGCCTGGACGCGGACGAGCACCCCTATTTCGCGGAAATCCGCCACCTGACGGTCTCCGCGCATTTCCTCATCGAACGCGACGGCGGCATCACCCAGTTCGTCTCCTGCCACGATCGCGCCTGGCACGCCGGGGTGTCCTGCTTCGAAGGGCGCGAGGCGTGCAACGACTTTTCCCTGGGGGTCGAACTGGAAGGGACCGACACGGAACCGTACACGGATGCGCAGTACACTGCCCTGGTCGGGTTGACGCGGCTGTTGCGCGCGGCGTTTCCGGCGATCACCCGCGGGCGGATCCAGGGGCACTGCGATATCGCTCCGCAGCGCAAGACCGACCCCGGCGAGGCCTTCGACTGGCCGCGCTACCGTGCCGGATTGACCGATTCCAAGGAGGAAACATGACGTTCCTGGTGTTGCTGCTGGCCCTGGCGCTGGAGAAGTTCTCCGGCTGGCGCCGGCGTATCCAGCGCGATGGCGCCTGGCTCGCCTGGCTGGGGCTGGTCGAGGACCTGCCCCTGGTGTCCCGCCGCTCCTGGCTCGGCGTGCTGCTGGCGGTGGTCCTGCCGCTGCTGCCGCTGGCCCTGCTGCTGACGCTGCTGCAGCCGCTGGCCTATGGTTGGCTGAGCCTGCCGCTGCATCTCCTGGTGGTGGTCTACAGCCTCGGGCGTGGCGACGTACTGGCCGACCTCGGGCCATTCCGCGATGCCTGGCGGCGCGAGGACGCCCAGGCGGCATCCCTGGTCGCCGAGCGTGACCTGGGTGTCCAGGGTTGCAGCGAGGGCGAACTGATCGGCCGGGTGCATGCCCATCTGCTCTGGCAGGGCTACCAGAGCTTCTTCGCGGTGATCTTCTGGTATGCGCTGCTCGGGCCGGCGGCGGCCCTGGCCTACCGCCTGCTGGCGCTGACGGTGGAGCATGCCCGTCAGCCGGAACTGCGCGAACGGGCGGCGCGGGTACGTCATGCCCTCGATTGGCTGCCGGCGCGCGCGCTGGTGCTGAGCTTCGCCCTGGTCGGCAACTTCCTCGCGGTGATCCGCGTACTGCTGCACTGGTTGCTGGCCTGGGACCTCTCCGCGGCGGCCCTGCTGGCCAAGGCCGGGCGGGTCGCCAGCGACGTCGAGGCGGTCGAGCTGGGCGCCGCCGGGGTCGCCAGCCTGGATGCGCTCTGGCAATTGCTGGTGCGCGCGGCGGTGCTCTGGTACGCCGTGTTCGCCTTCTGCGCGCTGTTCCTCTGAGCGCAAAGGCGGGGAGCCCGCTCGCGGCTCCCCGTTAACCTTAAGTTACAGAACGGCGGGCCGATATCGGGTACACAGGTGATCGCGCTTGCGTGATTTCGAAAAGCCATCACGAGCGAGTGCCGAGCGTCGGTGTCGCCACGGCGCGACATCTCTCAGAACGATAAGAATAATCAGGAGACGTCTGGGTGAAGACCGTACTCTATCCCGCCATCGCGCTGATGAACCGGCTCAGCTTCGGCATGAAGTTCGGCCTGATCAGCGTGCTGTTCTTCCTGCCTCTGCTGATCACCAGCTTCTACCTGGTACGCGACGCCTACCGCCAGTTCAGCGATACCCGCATCGAGCTGCAGAGCCTGGCGCTGCTGGGCAGCAGCCTGCAGCTCCGGCGCGACCTGGAGTCCCTCAACGACCTGGTGCAGATCAACGCCGTCATCGGCCAGTCCGGCAAGGCCGGCGACCTGGAAGCGCGCATCGCGAACCTGCAGAAAGCCCTGCGCGGGCGCCTCGAGGCGCTGGTCCCGCTCAGCGAGGACGGCGCGGCGATCGCCGAGTTCCAGGCCCAGCGCAACCAGTTGCTGGAGGGTTTGCAGGCGGTCGAGGCCGAAGGTTCGCTGCAGGGCAAGGGCGCACGGGCGGAGAAACTGCTCGGCGGCGCGCAGGTCTTCATCAAGTTGCTGATCGGCCAGGCGGGGCTCAGCCAGGACAGCCAGCGCCAGGTGCGCCAGCTCAGCGAGCTGGTCGGTTCGATAACCCCGGAGGTGACGGCGGCGATCAGCAAGGGACGGGCCATCGGCGCCTATTCCCTGGGCCAGGGGTTTCTCAATTCGTCTTCCAGCGCGCGCCTCGACGAACTCCTGCTGGAGTTCGAGAAACTGCATGGCGAATACGGCCTGAAGCTGCAGGAGTCGCTGGCCGACAGTCCCCAGGCGCTGATCGATGCCGCCCAGGCCAGTCGCGAGACCCTGAAGAGCCTGGGGCAACTGCTCGAAGACCAGGTGATCGTGGCCGACACCCTGGATGCGCCCTGGACCCAGTTCTACGACCAGGTCAGCGCGGCGATGGGCAAGACCTACCAGCTCGACGACAGTGTCCTTGCCTACCTCGACAGCCAGTTGCAGAAGCGCCTGCAGCAGGTGCGTGCGCAGATGCTGCTGCTGGTGACGGCGCTGGTGGTGGTGTTCATCGCGATCTTCTACCTCTACGGCGGTTTCTACGTGTCCACCCGCGCCACCCTGAAGGACCTCGGGCGAATGATGGAGCGGGTCGCCGGCGGCGACATGACGGTCAGCTTCCAGTCGCGCAGCCGCGACGAGCTGGGCGAACTGGGGCAGTCGTTCAACGAGTCGGTGGCGAAGATCCACGACCTGATCGAGCGGGTCAGCCAGACCGTCGGCGAGGTCGAGCGGCAGACCCTGCGGGTCGAGTCGGTGTCGGCCGAAAGCAACCAGGCGGTGGCTGGCCAGCGCAGCCAGATCGAACAGGTCGCGACGGCGATGAACCAGATGGCGGCCACCGCCCAGGAAGTGGCGCGCAGCGCGGCGATGGCGGTGAGCAGCGCGAACAGCGTGAACCAGGAAACCCTCAGCGGGCGCAGCCTGGTCGAGTCTCAGGTGGGCAGCATCCAGCGCCTGGCCGGCGAGATCGATCAGTCGGTGGCGGCGATCAATCGCCTGGCCAGCGACAGCGCGTCGATCAGCCAGGTGCTGGACGTGATCAAGGGGATCGCCGAGCAGACCAACCTGCTGGCGCTCAACGCGGCGATCGAGGCGGCCCGCGCCGGCGAGCAGGGCCGTGGCTTCGCGGTGGTCGCCGACGAGGTGCGGACCCTGGCCAAGCGCACCCAGCAGTCCACCGCCGAGATCGAGCAGATGATCCTGCGCCTGCAGGGCGGGGTGGACGCGGCGGTGAAGGCGATGGGCAGCAGCCATCACACCGCCGACGGTACCGTCAACGAGTCGGCGCGCGTACAGCAGGCGCTGGAGAACATCCTCGGCGCGGTGGGCATGATCGTCGACCAGAACCAGCAGATCGCCGCCGCCGCCGAGCAGCAGACCACGGTGGCCCACGACATCGACCAGAATATCGTCGAGATCAACCAGGCCGGCGAGCGCACCGCCGAAGGGGCCAGCCAGACCGAGCGGGCCAGCCGCGAGCTGGGCGCGCAGGTGAACCAGCTCAAGCGTCTGATCGGGGCGTTCAGGGTATAGGCGCAAGGCCCGCGCGCGGGTGCGTTTCGTCCGTCCGAGCGAACCCCGGGCGGGCGACGACATCCCACTGTCATGCGCATGGGGTAAAGCCTGGGCAGGTCAAGCCAGCGCCGCGACAGGCGGAGGCGAAATCGCGGCATTTTTTTATTGATCTCGTGCCCCCTTGGTCCTAAAGTTCGCGCCCGAACGTCCATGCTGGAAACGATCCATCCGGCTCAAGTACTGACGACGAGAGATCGCCTTGAGGCAAGGCGACGCCCGCCGCTCATCGCGGCCAGTTCGTTCCGTTCGCCAGGCGCCGCGGCGCTTGCGGAGGGCGACCTGGCAGGATGAACAGGCGGTGGCTGCCGGCAGGCAGGTGATACTCGGCGACATGCCTTGGGAAGTAGGCGAACCAAAGTGGGGAAACGGATTAGACGTTCAGCTTCACCCCTACGAATCCATGTGTTTTGCCATTGGGAGTCCCAACCATGTCCATCAAGGTCGAGGATTATTTCGCCCCTGAAACCTTCCAGCGCATGAAGGCCTTCGCCGACAAGCAGGAAACCCCCTTCGTGGTCATCGACAGGCAGACCATCGCCGATGCCTACGACCAACTGACCGATTGCTTCCCCTTCGCCAGGATCTACTACGCGGTGAAGGCCAACCCCGCCACCGAGATCACCGAACTGCTGCGCGACAAGGGCTCGAACTTCGACATCGCCTCGATCTACGAGCTGGACAAGGTGCTGAAGACCGGCGTCGGTCCGGAGCGCATCAGCTACGGCAATACCATCAAGAAATCCAAGGACATCCGCTACTTCTACGAGAAGGGCGTGCGCCTGTTCGCCACCGACTCCGAGGCCGACCTGCGCAACATCGCCAAGGCCGCGCCCGGGGCCAAGGTCTACGTGCGTATCCTCACTGAGGGTTCGACCACCGCCGACTGGCCGCTGTCGCGCAAGTTCGGCTGCCAGACCGACATGGCCATGGACCTGCTGATCCTGGCCCGCCAGCTGGGCCTGGAGCCCTACGGCATCTCCTTCCACGTGGGGTCGCAGCAGCGCGACATCTCGGTATGGGACGCGGCGATCGCCAAGGTCAAGGTGATCTTCGAGCGCCTGAAGGAGGAGGACGGCATCGTCCTGAAGATGATCAACATGGGCGGCGGCTTCCCGGCCAACTACATCACCAAGACCAATGACCTGGAGACCTACGCGGAGGAGATCATCCGCTTCCTCAAGGAAGACTTCGGCGACGACCTGCCGGAAATCATCCTCGAGCCGGGCCGTTCGCTGATCGCCAATGCCGGCATCCTGGTCAGCGAAGTGGTGCTGGTCGCGCGCAAGTCGCGGACCGCCGTGGAGCGCTGGGTCTATGCCGACGTTGGCAAGTTCTCCGGACTGATCGAAACCATGGATGAGTCGATCAAGTTCCCGATCTGGACCGAGAAGCAGGGCGAAATGGAAGAGGTGGTGATCGCCGGACCGACCTGCGACAGCGCCGACATCATGTACGAGCACTACAAGTACGGCCTGCCGCTGAACCTGTCGAGCGGCGACCGGCTCTACTGGCTGTCCACCGGTGCCTATACCACCAGCTACAGCGCCGTGGAGTTCAACGGCTTCCCGCCGCTGAAGGCGTTCTACCTGTAACTCCCGTTGGTTCCGGAAAAGCCCCGCCCTGGCGGGGCTTTTTCATTCCCGGCGCTGGCCGACGGATTTCCCGTGTGCGAGGTTGGGCGCTCGACGAGCACGAGGGGGAAGCAAGAGGCAACGGTATTTCCCTGGTGACTCTCGGCGCCGCCGATCTCGCACGCTCCAGCCGCTGCTACCAGGCGCTGGGCTGGCAAGCGTCGGCGGACGGCAACGAACAGGTGGTGTTCCTCAAGGGGCGCAACCTGGCCCTCGGCCTCCACGGTCGCCAGGCGCTCGCCGAGGACGCCCGGGTGGAGGACCGCCCGACCGGCTTCGCGCCATCACCCTGGCCTGCGACTGCGCTCCGCGGGAAGAAGTCCGACCGGCTGTTGTTCGCCGCCGCCCTGGCGGGTGGCGGGCAAACGACCAAGGTGCCGCAGGAGGTGTTCTGGGGCGGTTATTCGGAATACGTCGCCGATCCGGACGGGTTTCTCTGGGAAGTCGCCCACAAGCCGTTCTGACCGCTCGACGAGCAGGGCAACCTGGTATTGCCCTGAGTTCGCTACGCACAGGAAAACGCCCCGCTGGCGGGGCGCCTTTTCTTTTCGCGGCGTCAGCCTTCGTTCGGCTGGCGGGCCGGCGCGCGCGGCGTCGCCGGTGCCGGGCGCCCGGCCTGGGCCACTTGCTGTTCGGTGGCGGCCTTGTCCAGCGGCAGCTTGTCGAAGTCGCGCAGGCCATTGTGCGCGTAGGGGTTGCCGATCCAGCGGACTTCCTGCCGGAAGTCGTTGCTGACCAGGCTCTTGCTCGGGTCGAAGAGGTCGTAGCCGAGGCCGGCCAGGTCGGACCAGGTGTGGATCAGGTCTTCGCTGCTGTAGCGTCGGTCGACCAGCGCCTGCAGGTCGCGGGGGTGGCTCTGCTGCCAGCTGGGGGAAGTCCAGACCAGGAAGGGTACGGTGTACATGCCGCGGGTCGGGTCGCCCTCGTTGCGTCCCAGGCGATCGTGCGGGGCTTCGTCGAAGACTTCCTCGCCGTGGTCGGAGAGATAGACCAGGAAGCCGTTCGGGTCGCTGTTGGCGAAGCCCTTGATCAGGCTGGAGACCACGTAGTCGTTGTACAGCACGGCGTTGTCGTAGCTGTTGTAGACCGCCACCTGGTCGTCGCTGAGCGCCGCCGGCGCGCCCTGGCGGTCGACGAAGCGGGCGTAGTCCTCGGGGTAGCGGTACTTGTAGTTCATGTGGGTGCCGAGCAGATGGACCACGATGAACTTCTTCGGCGCCGGGTCTTCCAGCACCTTGGCGAAGGGCGCCAGCACCGCGCCGTCGAGCTGGCTGGCGTTCTGGCTGCGCTGGTTGTTCAGGTAGAACTGCGCATCGGTCTGCTGGGCGAAGGTGGTCAGCATGGTGTTGCGCTTGGTCATGGTCTGCTGGTTGGTGATCCAGAAGGTCTTGTAGCCGGCCTGCTTCATCAGGTTCATCAGCGACGGATCGGTGAGGAAGCGATCCGGATGTTCCTGGTCGGCGAAGGTCAGCACCTGCTGCAGCACCTCGATGGTGTACGGCCGCGAGGCCACCACGTTGTTGAACACCGTGAGGTTCTGGTTGGCGGCCTTCAGCGCATCCAGCTGCGGGGTGGTTTCACGCGGGTAGCCGTAGAGGCTCATGTGTTTGCGCGAGGTCGACTCGCCGATCACTAGGACCAGGGTGCGCGGGGTGTCGCCGTTGGCGTCGACCAGGTTCTTCAGCGGCGGCAGGGCGGCATTCTTCTGCAGCAGCGCCTGCATGCTGGCCAGTTGCTGGCGATATTGCTGGTAGCCGATCAGCAGTTGCCAGGGCACCGCCGGCTCCATGCGCGCCTGGACCTTGTCCAGGGCCTGGTCGAATGGACGGCCCTGGCTTACCAGTTGCTTGTAGAAGGGATAGCCGATGGTCGCGACGATCAGCAGCACGGCCACCGGCGCGGCGCTGAAGCGCGGCAGGTACACCGGCCGCAGGCGCCGCCAGAGCAGGATCGCAACCAGGCTGTAGAGCACCAGGCCGAGGGTCATCCAGGGATTGAAATACTGGCTGAAGTACTCGCTGGCTTCCGCGGTGTTCGACTCGAACATCACGAAGATCACGCTTTGCGAAAATTCCTGGTGATAGATGCCGAAATAGCTCAGGCCGACCAGCGAGGCGGCCCACAGCACCAGCCCGATGATCGCGGCCAGCGGCTTGGTCCAGCGCGGGAACAACAGCACCGGCGCGAGCCAGATGCTGCTCAGCACCATGGCGTTGCGGAAGCCGGAGAAGCCGCTGTTGCCGGAGGCCAGCAGGAGCAGTTGGGTGATACCGGAGAAGAACCAGAAGAACAGGAACAGCCAGCCCAGGCCGGCCCAGTCGATGCGGTTGCGCGTGACGCTTGGTGGGGTGGGGGACACGATAGCCTCGTTCAGTGAGCGGAGGCGTGGTCGGGTGCGCCTCGATGAGGAGGCGAGGGTAGGCAAGAGCTTGTCAAAAAAGTGTTATGCCAGCGTGAACAAAGGGTTGTCGGCTGGTCGTCAGGCCGGTAGTGGCGCTGCCTCGGCATGCCCGATGGCGCGCTCCAGGGCCTCCCTGTCGCTGGCGTCGCCCAGTTCCGCCGCGCGTCGGCAATAGGCCAGCGCCAGGCCGCGGAACGCGGGATGGGACGATTGCTCCAGGCTGTGGCGAGCGCTGCGCAGGAAGTTCAGGTTGCCGCCCTCCAGGGCGCGCCGTAGCCAGGTCTCGGCCTCGGCATGGCGGCCGTTGGCGGCCAGCATCGCGGCGTGGCTGAACTGGCCGCGGAAGTCGCCGCCCTCGGCGGAGCGCCGGTACCAGTGTGCCGCCTGTGCCTGGTCGCGGGCGACCACCAGGCCTTCTTCGTGATAGCGGCCGACCAGGTTCATCGACTTCGCGTGTCCCTGCTCGGCGGCCTGCCGGTACAGCGCATAGGCGCACGCCTGGTCCTGTTCCACGCCACGGCCGGTGGCGTAGAGGTTGGCCAGGTTGTAGCGGGCCCAGTCGAGGCCTTGCCCGGCGGCGATCCGGTAGTGTCGCGCCGCCGCCGCGAGATCCGCCGCGCCGCCCCAGCCGTGCTCCAGGCAGCGAGCGAGCATGTTGCGCGCCATCGCGTGGCCACCCTCGGCGGCGATGCCGAACCAGGTCCGCGCCAGCGCCGCATCGCGTTCGATGCCCTGGCCATCGAGGAGGATCTGCCCGAGCAGCGCCTGGGCTTCCGGCAGGCCTTCGCGCGCCGCGCCGAGGATGGCCTGGGCGGCCTCTCGCGGGCTGCCGGCCAGTTGCGCGGCGAAGCCTTCGGCGTCCAGCGCCTCATGTCGATGCAGCAGGTGGCGCATGCTCAGAGTTCCGACCAGCGCCGCAGGAGGTTGTGGTAGGTGCCGGTGAGGCGGATCAGCGAGGGATGCTCGGGTACGTCGCGGGTCAGTTGCTGGATCGACTGGTCCATCTCGAACAGCAGGGTACGCTGGCTGTCCTCGCGGACCAGGCTCTGGGTCCAGAAGAACGAGGCGTAGCGCGCGCCACGGGTGACCGGGTTGACCTTGTGCAGGCTGGTGCCGGGGTAGAGCACCAGGTCGCCGGCGGGCAGCTTCACTTGGTGCAGGCCGTAGGTGTCCTGGATCACCAGTTCGCCGCCGTCGTAGTCCTGCGGGTCGCTGAAGAACAGCGTCGAGGACAGGTCGGTGCGGACCCGTTCGCGACCGCCCTGGATGTCGCGAACGGCGTTGTCGATATGGAAGTCGAACGAGCCGCCGCCGGTATAGCAGTTGAACAGCGGTGGGAAGACCTTCAACGGCAGCGCGGCGGACATGAACAGCGGGTGGTTCCACAGTCGCTGCAGCATGGCCTCGCCGATTTCCCGCGCCAGCGGGTGGTCCTGCGGCAACTGCAGGTTGTGCTTGGCCTTGGCCGACTGGTAGCCGGCGGTCGCCTTGCCGTCGGCCCACTCCGCCTGTTCCAGGGCGGCGCGGATCCGGGAGACTTCATCGGCGGTGAAGAGGGCGGGGATGTGCAGCAGCATGGCGCTGTCCATGGAGGCGAAATGATTGCCAATGATATTGATTTGCATTGGTGCTGTAAAACCGCCATCCCGGGATGGACGAGCGAAGCGCAGAAAAATGTAATGAGAAAAGTGTAAAAAATGTAAATTCCTGTCGGATGCGAATCTGTAATAATTGATAACAATTCTGATCTGCAATAGATTTCGCGACCTTCACAGCGCCCGGGGAGGGGGTTCGAATGTCGCGTCAGTCCACGGATATCGCCGTTTCGTCGCAGCGCCTGCTGGCTTCGGCCATCGGTGTCGCCATCACTGCCATCGCCACGCCGCAGGCGGCCCATGCCGAACAGGCCGGGCAGAAAAAGACCGACAAGGGCGGCGTCCTGTCGCTGGACGCGGCCACCATCGTCGGTGAGCAGCAGGACGAAACCACCTACAACGTCGATCGCTCCGCGTCGAAAAAGTACACCGCGCCGCTGCTGGATACGCCACGTTCTGTCACCGTGGTGCCCAAGCAGGTGATCAAGGATACCGCCGCTGTTTCCCTCCAGGACGCGTTGCGTACCGTTCCGGGCATTACCTTTGGCGCGGGCGAAGGCGGTAACCCCACCGGTGACCGACCGTTCATCCGCGGATTCGATGCGCAGAGCGACACCTACGTCGATGGTGTACGCGACACCGGCGCGCAGACGCGCGAAATCTTCAACCTCGAGCAGATCGAGGTCAGCAAGGGGCCCAACTCGGCGTTCGGCGGGCGTGGCTCGGCCGGCGGCAGCCTCAATCTCGTGAGCAAGCAGGCCAAGGCGGGGAACTTCATCGATGGTGGCTTCACCTATGGTTCCGACCAGACCCGCCGCTATACCCTGGACCTCAATCAGGAGTTCCTCGATGGCAATGCGGCATTTCGCCTGAATCTTCTCAAGCACGACGCCAATGTCGCCGGCCGCGACGAAGTGGACGTCAGCCGCTGGGGCGTAGCGCCATCGCTTACCTTCGGCCTCGGTTCGCCGACGCGAGTTACCGTCAGCCACTATCACCTGGAAAGTGACGATACGCCCGACTCGGGGATTCCATACGCCAAGAGCGGCAACCGCAGCAAGCACAATCCAGATAAGCCGGTGAATGTCGATCGAGGCAATTTCTATGGATTGACGGGGCGCGATTTCCAGAAGAGCCGGATCGATACCAGTACCATCACCATCGAGCACGACCTGACCGACAACCTCACCATTCGCAACACCTCGCGTTACGGCAACAGCCATCAGGACTATCTGTGGACGCAGCCGGACGACAGCCAGGGCAACATCAACAATGGCACGGTCTGGCGCCGGCAGAACAACCGCGTGAGCACCACCACCACGGCAGTCAACCAGACGGACCTGTTCGGAGAGTTCTACCTGGGCGGCTTCAAGAACAGCTTCAGCACCGGCCTCGAGTTCAGCCGCGAAGACAGCAAGCGCGATGGCTATACCGTCGATACCAATACCGGTCTGGGCAACAACAAGTGCAATCCATCGCTGATCGGGGCTCCCAGTGGCTATAACTGCACCAGCCTGGAAAACCCCAATCCGCATGATCCGTGGAATGGCAGCATCACTCGGAAATATGCGCCGCTGAATACGGTCGGCACCACCAAGGCCATATATGCGTTCGATACCATCGACCTGAACGAGCAATGGCAGGTCAATATCGGTGCCCGCTTCGACAGTTTCGAAACCACGGCGAAGAACCATGGTGTCAGCCCCACTACCAAGCTCAGCGACAGGTCGAGCTTCTGGAACTGGCAGGCAGGCCTGGTGTGGAAGCCTGCACCGAACGGCAGCATCTATGCGTCCTACGCCACCTCGGCGACCCCGCCGGGGAGCATGCTCGACAATGGCGACACCTCGAACGCCGTCGACGGGTTCGCCATCAGCAATAATCTCGAGCCGGAAGAAACCACCAACTACGAGCTTGGTACCAAATGGGCCTTCTTCAACGAGCGGCTGGAGTTGAGTGCAGCGATTTTCCGCACGGACAAGGACAACACCCGTATCCTGGTGGCCAACCAGACCTACGACAATGCCGGACAATCCCGCGTCGATGGCGTGGAGCTGAGCGCCAGCGGCAAACTGACCGAGAAGTGGAAGGTGTTCGCAGGCTACAGCTACCTCGACAGCGAGCTGGTTGATGCCGGCAAGGCCGGGCGCAACGGCAACGTCAACGCATCGGCAGTTTCCAGCAACGGCAATGAGATGCCGAACACGCCGAAGAACAGCTTCAGTCTGTGGACCACTTACGACCTCTTCCCGAAAGCAACCATCGGGGGCGGCGCCTTCTATGTCGACAAGGTCTATGGCGATGTCGGCAATACCGTCTATGTCCCCGATTACTGGCGCTACGATGCGATGGCCAGCTACAAGCTGAGCAAGAACGTCGATTTCCAGGTCAATGTGCAGAACGTGTTCGACAAGAAGTATTTCGACAAGGCCTACGCGGCGCACTATGCGTCCCAGGCTGCCGGAAGGACGGTGTTGTTTTCCACCAACTTCCACTTCTGACAGCCGCTTGCGCTTTCCGCGAAAGCCCCACCCCTTCCCGGGGCGGGGCTTTTCCGCATCCGGGGCGGGTAAATAGAGCGTAAAGAACGTTAATTCGGCTTTATCGCAACTGATTATCAAATAGAATTGGCTGCCTGCGATTTCCGTATCGTCCAGCCAGTGCGAAGCACCTGGCCCTGTTCCGTTGTTGCCGCCTGGCGGCCCGTGAAGGTGATCCTGTGAAGAAAGTCTGGTTCCAGTTGCATTGGTTCTTCGGCATCAGCGCCGGCCTGGTGCTGGCGCTGATGGGCGTCACCGGGGCGACCCTGTCGTTCCAGGACGAACTGATGCGCGTCCTCAACCCCGACGTACTGGTGGTGCAGAAGCGCCCCGGGGGCGTGCTGCCGCTGGACGAACTGGTGCATCGCATCGAGAGCGCCGAGCCGGGCCGGAAGGTGGCCTTCGTCTGGGTCGAGATGGACAGCGACAAGGCCGGGCGGATCTTCTACACCCCGCCGCCGGGGCAGCGCCGCGGCGAATCGCGCTGGGTCGATCCCTATACCGGCGCCTTCGTCGGCGAACCGAAGGGCGAGGCTTTCTTCAACCTGATGATGCAACTGCACCGTTTCCTCGCCATGGGCGAGTACGGCAAGCAGGTCACTGCCGCCTGCACCCTGATCCTGATTTTCTTCTGCCTGTCCGGCCTCTACCTGCGCTGGCCGCGCAAGGCCCTGGACTGGCGCGCCTGGCTGACCCTCGATTGGTCGCGCAAGGGCCGCAGCTTCAACTGGGACCTGCACGCCGTGGCCGGCACCTGGTGCCTGGCGCTGTACCTGCTGGCGGCGCTGACCGGCCTGTACTGGTCCTACGAGTGGTACCGCAACGGCCTGTTCAAGCTGCTCGACGACGCACCGGCCGGGCAACAGGCGCAGCGTGGCAAGCCCGGCGGGCGCGGCGAGCGACCGGCCGAGACGGCGCCGCTGGTGGTCGACTACGCCGCGGTGTGGAACAGCATCCGCCAGGCCGGCGGCGATCGCCTGCAGGCCTACAACCTGCGCCTGCCACCGGCGGGCGGCCAGCCGGCGACGGTGTTCTACCGCCTGACCGATGCGCCGCACGAGCGCGCCTTCAACACCCTGACACTGGATCCGGCCAGTGGCCAGGTGAAAAGCGACCAGCGCTACAGCGAGCGCTCCTTCGGCGGCCAGTTGCTCGCCAGCGTCTACGCCTTGCACGTGGGCAGCTATTTCGGCCTGCCCGGGCGCATCCTGATGATGCTCGCCAGCCTGGCGATGCCCTTGTTCTTCATTACCGGCTGGCTGCTCTATCTCGACCGTCGGCGCAAGAAGCGCGCGGTGCGGGCGAGCCGTGCCGGGCTGGACGAAAGCGCCGGCGCCAGCGGCGAGTCGTGGCTGATCGGCTACGCCAGCCAGAGCGGTTTCGCCGAGCAGCTGGCCTGGCAGAGCGCCGGCCAGTTGCAGGCCGCAGGCCTGCCGGTGCGGGTCGAGTCACTGGCGCGGCTGGACGTCGGCCAGCTCGCCGAGGCACGCAACGCGCTGTTCGTGGTCAGCACCTTCGGTGACGGCGAGGCGCCGGACAGCGCCCGCGGCTTCGAGCGCAAGGTCCTCGGCCAGGCCGCCAGCCTCGGTGGCCTGAGCTACGCCCTGCTGGCCCTGGGCGATCGCCAGTACGAGCAGTTCTGCGGTTTCGCCCGGCGCATGCAGGGCTGGCTGCAGGGACAGGGCGCGCAGAGCCTGTTCTCCCCCGTGGAGGTGGACGACGGCGATGCCGCCGCGCTGCGCCAGTGGCAGGAGCGACTCGCCGAAGTCACCGGCGGCGGCGCGCCGGCGGCCTGGGCGGCGCCGTCCTTCGAGGTCTGGTCGCTGGCCCGGCGCGAGCAGCTGAATCCCGGTAGCCAGGGCGAGTCGACCTGGCTGCTGGATCTGCGCGCGCCGGCCGACAGCGCCATCGAATGGCGCGCCGGCGACCTGGTGGAGATCGTTCCGCGGCAGGCGCCCGTGCGTATCCGCGAATGGCTGGAGCGACATCACCTGGACGGCCAGGCGCGGGTGTCGCTGGAAGGCGTCGAGCAATGCCTGGAGCAGGCCCTGGCCGGACGCCTGCTGCCGGACTCCTTCGAACACCTGGTCGGCCTGCATCCGCAGGCGTTGCTGGATGCGCTGATCCCGCTGTCCGTGCGGCAGTACTCGATCGCCTCGCTGCAGAGCGACGGCGACCTGCAACTGATCGTGCGCCAGGAGCAGCACGCCGACGGCAGCCTGGGTATCTGTTCCGGCTGGCTCACCGAATATCTGCCGCTCGGCGCCGCGCTGAGCCTGCGCCTGCGACGCAACGCCGGCTTCCACCTGCCGGAGGACGACCTGCCGTTGGTCCTGATCGGCAACGGCACCGGCCTCGCCGGCCTGCGCAGCCTGCTGCGCGCCAGCATCGCCGCCGGGCGCAGGCGCAACTGGCTGCTCTTCGGCGAGCGCAATTTCGCCCATGACTATTATTGCCGTGCCGAACTGGAGCAGGCCCTGGCCAGCGGCGAGCTGCAGCGCCTGGACCTGGCGTTCTCCCGCGACCAGGCGGAGAAGATCTATGTCCAGGATCGCCTGCGTGAAGCGGCGGACGAACTGCGGCGCTGGGTCGACCAGGGCGCGGCGCTGTATGTCTGCGGCAGTCTGCAGGGCATGGCCGGCGGCGTCGACCGGGTGCTGCGCGAAGTGCTCGGTGAGGAGGCCTTGCAACGCCTGGCCGACGAAGGACGCTACCGGCGCGACGTGTACTGAACGAATGAATGAAAAAGGCTCCCCAGGGAGCCTTTTTTTTGCCTGCCGCCAGAACTGCCGGGCTTTTCATGGCGTAGGGCGGATACCCGCAGAGCGGTTATCCGCCATTCCAGCGAGGCATCGGCGGATGACGCCGTAGGCGTCATGCGCCCTACGGAGCTATCGGGACTTCGCACCGCCCGTGGCGTAGGGCGAATAACCGCAGAGCGGTTATCCGCCATTTGGATGGCTATCGGGACGTTGCGCCGCCGGGCCTCAGATCCACAGGATGAAGCCCAGTACCAGGGCAAAGAAGCCCCATTTCTGCAGGTAGTAGAGCGTGCGGTTGCGCTTCTTCAAACGTTTGCCTTGCAGGCGGATCTTGTACAGGCTGTCGAAGACCCGATTGAGCCCGCCGGTCCGGTCGCCAGCGTTGTTCGGGGCGGCGGCGGCGGCCATCACGTTGCGGCTGAACCAGCGGTTGAAGGCAGCGGCCCAGCCCTGGGACAGCGGCCGCTCGATGTCGCAGAAGAGGATGATGCGGTTGTGCCCGGTGGCGTTTTCCGCGTAGTGGATGAAGGTCTCGTCGAACACCACCGCCTCGCCGTCGCGCCAGTGATAGCGCTCGCCATCCACCTCGATGAAGCAGGCCGGGTCGTTGGGGGTGTACAGGCCCAGGTGGAAGCGTAGCGAGCCGGCGTAGGGATCGCGGTGGCGAACCAGCTTCGAGCCGGGCGGCAGCTCGGCGAACATCGCCGCCTTGACCGAGGGAATCTGCCGCAGGAGGGCGGTAGTCTGCGGGCAGAGTTCGCCGGCGGAGGGATGGGCCTCGTCGTACCATTTCAGGTAGAAGCGCTTCCAGCCGCTCTTGAAGAACGAGTTGAAACCGATATCGTCGTACTGCTCGGAGCGCTTGATATTGCCGGCGTCGTGCAGGTGCAGCGCTTCGCTGCGGATGGTCTGCCAGTTGTCGACCAGCGTCTTCAGTTCGGGGAAGGTCTCCGGCGCCAGGTACGGCCGGTTCGGTACCTTGGAGAACAGGTACATCAGGCAGTTGACCGGCGCGAGGAAGCTGGAGTGGTCGCTCAACTGGCGTGACAGTTTATGGCGTACCCGGCCGCGGAAATGGACATAGAGGATGCTCAGCGCATAGGCCGCCAGGATGAGAACTTTCATGAATGCAAGGTCGTCGGTGCAAAAGAGGAGAATTTACTCCTCTTATGGGCGCCTGAGTATGCTACCTGACGCTAATTCGCCAGCACCGGGCCTGTTTCTCGGTCCTGGCGGCCCTGAAAGGAGCGTGCAATGAACGACAGTGGCCGGCATATCCTGCTCAATTGCGACATGGGTGAAAGCTTTGGCGCCTGGCGCATGGGCGACGACACCCACAGCATGCCGCTGGTTGACCAGGCCAACCTGGCCTGCGGTTTCCATGCCGGCGACCCGCTGACCATGCAGCGCTCGGTGGCGCTGGCGGTGCGTCACGGGGTGAGCATCGGCGCGCACCCGGCCTATCCCGACCTGAGTGGCTTCGGCCGGCGTTCGCTGGCCTGCTCCGCCGAAGAGGTACATGCCATGGTGCTGTACCAGATCGGCGCGCTGGACGCCTTCTGCCACTCCCTCGGTACCCAGGTCGCCTATGTGAAGCCGCATGGCGCGCTGTACAACGACCTGGTCGCCGACGACGAACTGCTGCGCGCGGTGCTCGACGCCTGTGCCGCCTATCGCAAGGGCTTGCCGCTGATGGTGCTGGCGCTGGCCGACAACGCCCGCGAACTGCAACTGGCCGACGAAGCCGACGTGCCCCTGCTGTTCGAGGCTTTTGCCGATCGTGCCTACCTGCCGGACGGAAGGCTGGCGCCGCGGCGGCTTGGCGGCGCGGTGCATCGCGATCCGCAGCGGATCATCGGACAGGCGCTGGCCATCGCCCGCGGCGAAGCCTTCGCCGACTACGATGGCAACCCGTTGCGCCTGACCGCCGACAGTCTTTGCGTGCATGGCGATAACCCGGAGTCGCTGGCGGTGCTCCGGCGCCTGCGCGCGGCCCTGGGCAGCCTGTGATCCGTATCGAGCCCGCCGGCGCGGAAGCCTTGCTGCTGGTCCTTGCCGAGGAGCCCGGGGCGGACCTGCCGTTACGCCTGGTCGAGCTGGCGAGGCGCCTGCGCGAGGAGTTCGGCGCGGGCGTCCGCGACCTGGTGCCGGGCTGGACCGGGCTGCTGCTGCATTACGATGCCTACCGGGTCGACCCGCAGGTTCTGGAGGCGCGCCTGCGTCCGCTGCTGGCGGAGTGGCGTGCCTGGCGACCCGCCGAAGAGGCCGGTCGCCTGCACGAGATTCCCGTCTGGTATGCGGGCGAGGATCTGCCGCTGGTGGCTTCTGCCTGCGGCATGGACCGCGAGGAAGTGATCGCGCTGCACAGCGCGGTCGAATACCGGGTCGGCGCGATCGGTTTCGCGCCGGGGTTCGCCTATCTCGGCGGCCTCGATCCGCGTCTGCTCCTGCCGCGCAGGGCCACGCCACGGGCACGCGTGCCGGCTGGCAGCCTGGCCATCGCCGAGGCGCAGACGGCGATCTATCCGCAGGCCTCGCCGGGTGGCTGGCACCTGCTGGGGCGCAGTCCGTGGCGCCCGTTCGATGCGGCCGCCACCCCGCCTTGCCCGTTGTCGCCGGGCGACCGGGTGCGTTTCGTCGCCATCGATCACGAGGCCTTCCTGACCCTGGGGGGGCATGAATGAACGGGTTGCGGGTGATCCGGGCGGGTCCGCAAAGCCTGCTGCAGGACGACGGCCGGCGCGGCTGGCAGCATCTGGGCGTATCCCCGGGCGGGCCGCTGGACCGCCAGGCGGCGGCCTGGGCCAATCGCCTGCTCGGCAATCCCTGGGGCACGCCGCTGCTGGAGATCGCCCTCGGCGGCCTGGTGCTGGAATGCACGGTCGAAGCGACCTGGCTGGCGCTGACCGGAGCGCGCCTGGCGCTGGCGGTGGACGGACACGTGCAGCTGCCCTGGAGCCGTTTCCGGGTCCGCCGCGGGCAGCGTATCGAACTGGGCTTCGCCGAGGCCGGACAGCGTGCCTACCTGGCCTGCGCCGGCGGCTTCCAGGCCCGCCCGGTGCTGGGCAGCGTCGCCAGCCAGGTCCGCGATGGCCTGGGCGGCTTGCGCGGTGACGGCCAGGCGCTGGAGGAGGGCGATTGCCTGCCATGCGCCGAGGCGGGCGCCGCCCATCCGAGGGCGGCCAGCGTGCCCTGGCGTTTCCAGCCGGACTATCGGCGCCCACCGCCTCTGCGGGTGCTGCTCGGCGGCGACGCGGCGGCCTTCGACGAAGCCAGCCGGCAGGCTTTTTTCGCCTGTTCCTGGCGCATCAGCCCGCAGTCCGACCGCATGGGCGTGCGCCTGTCCGGCGAGCCGCTGCGCGGGGCGCGGCGCAGCTGGTCGCAGGGGGTGGTGGAAGGGGCTATCCAGGTCCCGCCGGATGGCCATCCCATCGTACTGATGGCCGACCGCCAGAGCATGGGCGGCTATCCGCTGCTCGGTTTCGTCCATCCGCTGGACCTCCCGCGCCTGGCGCAAAGCCCCGCGCATAGCGAGGTAACCTTCGTCGAGAGCGACCTGGCGACGCAGCAGGCCGATCTGCTGCGCTTCTACCGCTTTTTCCGCGGCTGAGCGCTCAGCCGGCCAGGTGGCCGAGCGGCAGCGGCGAGGGCGCCTTCACCGTCTTGATCGCGAAGTTGCTGCGAATGTCGCTGACCCCGGGCAGGCGCAGCAGGGTTTCGCTGAGCAGGCGTTCGTAGGCGCGCAGGTCGGGGACCACCACTTGCAGGAGGAAGTCCGACTCGCCGGAGACCAGGTGCACCGAGATCACTTCCGGCAGGTCGACCACTGCCCGGTGGAAGGCTTCGGCCTGTTCCTGGCGATGGCGTTCCACCTTGATCCCGACGAACACCGTGAGGCCGAGGCCGACCTCGTCGCGGTCGATGCTGGCCTGGTAGCCGCGGATCACCCCGGCCTCTTCCAGCAGGCGCACGCGGCGCAGGCAGGGCGAAGGCGAAAGGCCGATCTCCTCGGCCAGTTGGACGTTGCTCAGGCGGCCGTCGCGCTGGAGGGCGGCGAGGATGCGATGGTCATAGGCGTCGAGTTTCATCTTGGCATATCCGGATGGATAGTCTTCATAGAGTGGAATTTCCTGCCAAACAGAATGCTTCGACTGGTGGAAAACGCAAGCACCTGCCTTGCCTTGCGGGCATAGAATCGCTATCCGGGTCACCTTCCTGGAGCCGATGCGATGGACACGAGCGCTTTCCTGATTGCCCTGGCGGTGGTTTACCTGGTCCCCGGACCGGACATGCTCCTGCTGTTCCAGACCGGCGCCCGCCAGGGGCGGCGCGCGGCGCTGGTCACCGCCCTCGGCCTGGCCCTGGCGCGGGCCTGCCATGTACTGATGGCGGCGACCGGGCTGGCGCTGCTGTTCCGTACCGCGCCCTGGACCTTCGACCTGGTGCGCCTGCTCGGCGCCGCCTACCTCGCCTGGCTCGGCCTGCAGATGCTGCGCGGTGGCGGACTGGCCTTGCCGACCAGCGACGCGGGTTCCGCGCCACTGGTGCCGCACGCCGACCGCCGGGCGTTGCTGCGCGGACTGCTGACCAACCTCCTGAATCCCAAGGCCTTGCTGTTCTGTTCGGTGCTGTTGCCGCAGTTCGTCAGTCCCCAGGCCGGTTCGCTGGCCCTCCAGTTCGCCGCGCTCGGCTCGATACTGGTACTGGTCGGGCTGGCCTTCGACTGCGCCTACGCCCTGGCCGGTGGCCGCCTCGGGCGCTGGCTGGCCTCCCGGCCCCTGGCGCAGCGCCTGCAGCAGTGGGGTTTCGGTGGGCTGCTGATCGGTTTCGGAGTGAGGCTGGCGCTGCTGCGCCAGCTCTGAAGGCAGACGGGGCGGCGAGCGCCCCGTCGTGGCTCAGCCGAGGAACTGCTCGGCGTGGTGGCAGGCCACCTGGCGCTGGTCGAGCGGGCGCAACTCGGGCACCTCGCTGCGGCAGCGCTCGGTGGCGTAGGGGCAGCGCTTGTGGAAGGCGCAGCCCTGCGGCGGGTCCAGCGGGTTCGGCAGTTCGCCCTGGATGCGGATCTTCGGCTTCGTCGGGTCCGGATGGATCGCCGGGGTCGCCGAGAGCAGCGCGCGCGTGTAGGGATGCAGCGGGTTCTCGTAGAGCTTGTCCGCCGGCCCCATCTCCGCCGGTCGGCCGAGGTACATCACCAGGACGTCGTCGGCGACATGGCGGACTACCGCCAGGTTGTGCGAGATGAACACGTAGGCGGTGCGGAACTGCTGCTGCAGGTCCATGAACAGGTTCAGTACCTGGGCCTGGATCGACACGTCGAGGGCCGAGGTCGGCTCGTCCGCCACCAGCACCTTGGGTTGCAGCATCATCGCCCGGGCCAGGGCGATGCGCTGGCGCTGGCCGCCGGAGAACATGTGCGGATAGCGCTGGTAGTGTTCCGGGCGCAGGCCGACCTGGCGCATCATCTGCTGGACTTTCTCGCGGCGCTCCTCGCGCGACAGCGCGGTGTTGATCAGCAGCGGCTCGGCCAGCTGGTCGCCGATCTTCTGCCGCGGATTGAGCGAGGCGTAGGGGTTCTGGAAGACCATCTGCACGTCGCGACGCAACTGCCGGCGCTGGTCCTTGCTGGCGCCCTTGACCTCCTGCCCGGCGATTTTCAGCGAGCCGGAGGTGGGTTCCTCGATCAGGGTCAGGGCGCGCGCCAGGGTCGACTTGCCGCAGCCGGACTCGCCGACCACGGCGAGGGTCTTGCCGGCTTCCAGTTCGAACGACACGCCGTTCAGCGCGCGTACCTGGGCGTGGCCCTTGAACAGGCCGCGGGAGACTTCGTAGTGACGGGTCAGATCTCGGGCGGTCAGAACGGTTTCCATCAGGCCACCTCGTTCAGCAGGTTCAACGGATAGAAGCAGCGCACCGCGCCGCGCTCGTGCGCCTCCAGGGCCGGCCGTTCCTGGCGGCAATGCTCCTGGGCATAGGGACAGCGTGGCGACAGCAGGCAACCGCGCGGACGGTCGTAGCGCCCGGGCACGATGCCGGGCAGGGTGGCCAGGCGGGCTTCGCCGGCACAGTGCTCGGGAATCGCCTTGATCAGCGCCTCGGTGTAGGGGTGGGTCGGGCGGTCGAACAGCGCCGGCACGCCGCCGATCTCCACCGCCTCGCCGGCGTACATCACGCAGACGCGCTGGGCGGTCTCGGCGACCACGGCGAGATCGTGGGTGATCAGGATCAGCGCCATGTCCTGGTCGCGCTGCAGGTTCAGCAGCAGCTCCATGATCTGCGCCTGGATGGTCACGTCGAGGGCGGTGGTCGGCTCGTCGGCGATCAGCAGCTTGGGCTCGGCGGCGATGGCCATGGCAATGGCCACGCGCTGGCTCATGCCGCCGGAGAGCTGGTGCGGGTAGGCGTCGAGGCGGCTGGCGGCGGCCGGGATCTCGACCCGCTCGAGCAGCTCCAGGGCGCGCTGGCGCAGGGCCTTGCCGCGCAGGCCGAGATGCAGGCGGAGGACTTCCTCGATCTGGTAGCCGACGGTGTAGCTGGGGTTGAGGGCGGTCATCGGGTCCTGGAAGACCATCGCCATGTCCTTGCCGACGATGCGCCGGCGCTGGCGGCCCTTGAGGGTGAGCATGTCGTGGCCGTCGAAGCGCAGGTGATCGGCGGACACCCAGCCGGGGGCGTCGATCAGGCCCATCAGGGCCATCATGGTCACCGACTTGCCGGAGCCGGACTCGCCGACGATGGCCAGCACCTCGCCTTTGTCGACGCTCAGGTCGAGGCCGTCGACCACGGGCACGGCGGTGGTGTCGCCGAAGCGCACGCTGAGGTTCTTGATGTCGAGGAGGCTCATGCGGCGGTCTCCTGTGGCGCGGGTACGGATGCGGGGTTCATGGTCGTGCTCCTCATGCCGCGTTCTTCAGTTTCGGGTCGAGGGCGTCGCGCAGGCCGTCGCCCATCAGGTTGATCGCCAGCACGCTGAGCAGGATGGTCAGGCCGGGCAGGCTGACCACCCACCAGGCGCGCTCGATGTAGTCGCGGGCGGAGGCGAGCATGGTGCCCCACTCGGGGGTCGGCGGTTGCACGCCGAGGCCGAGGAAGCCCAGGGCGGCGGCGTCGAGGATTGCCGAGGAGAAGCTCAGGGTGGCCTGGACGATCAGCGGCGCCATGCAGTTCGGCAGCACGCAGACGAACATCAGGCGCAGGGTGCCGGCGCCGGCCAGGCGCGAGGCGGTGACGTAGTCGCGGTTGAGCTCGGTCATCACCGCGGCGCGGGTCAGGCGCACGTAGGCTGGCAGCGAGACGATGGCGATGGCGATCACGGTGTTGATCAGGCCCGGGCCGAGGATCGCCACGATGGCCACCGCCAGCAGCAGCGACGGCAGCGCCAGCATGATGTCCATCAGGCGCATGATCAGCGGCCCGGCGCGGTTCGGCGAGAAGCCGGCGAGCAGGCCGAGGAGGATGCCGGGGATCAGCGAGATCACCACCGAGGACAGGCCGATCAGCAGCGACAGGCGGGCGCCGTGGATCAGCCGCGAGAGCAGGTCGCGGCCCAGTTCGTCGGTGCCGAGCAGGAAACGCGCCTGGCCGCCCTCCAGCCAGGACGGCGGGGTCAGCAGGAAGTCGCGGAACTGTTCGCTCGGATCGTAGGGCGCGACCCAGGGGGCGAACAGCGCGCAGAACACGATCAGCAGCATGAACAGCAGGCCGCCGAGGGCGCCCTTGTTGTGCGCGAAGGCTTGCCAGAATTCCTTCAGCGGGGACGGGTAGACCAGGCTCGGGTCGCTGGCGGGAGCGTTGTGCATGGCGTTCATCGGCTCGCTCCTCAGCGTTGGTGGCGAATGCGCGGGTTGGCCAGGCCGTAGAGGATGTCCACGACGAAATTGACCAGGATGACCAGGGTGGCGACCAGCAGGATGCCGTTCTGCACCACCGGGTAGTCGCGGCGGCTGATGGCATCGATCAGCCACTTGCCGATGCCCGGCCAGGAGAAGATGGTCTCGGTCAGCACCGCGCCGGCGAGCAGGGTGCCGACCTGCAGGCCGAACACCGTCAGCACCGGGATCAGCGCGTTGCGCAGGGCGTGCACGAAGACCACCCGGGCCGGCGACAGGCCCTTGGCGCGGGCGGTGCGCACGTAGTCCTCGCGCAGGACCTCGAGCATCGCCGAGCGGGTCATGCGGGCGATCACCGCCAGCGGGATGGTGCCCAGCACGATGGCCGGCAGGATCAGGTGGCGCACGGCGTCGAGGAAGGCGCCTTCCTCGTCGGAGAGCAGGGTGTCGACAAGCATGAAGCCGGTCTTCGGCTCGATGTCGTAGAGCAGGTCGAGGCGCCCGGACACCGGGGTCCAGCCCAGCGACACGGAGAACAGCATGATCAGGATCAGGCCCCACCAGAAGATCGGCATCGAATAGCCGGCGAGGGAGATGGTCATCACCCCGTGGTCGAACAGCGAGCCGCGCTTGAGCGCGGCGATCACCCCGGCGAGCAGGCCGAAGGTGCCGGCGAAGAGCATCGCGGCCAGGGACAGTTCCAGGGTCGCCGGGAACAGGGTGAGGAATTCGTGCCAGACGCCGTCGCGGGTGGTCAGCGATTCGCCGAGGTTGCCCTGGGCGAGGTTGCCGACATAGTCCAGGTACTGCTGGTACAGCGGCTTGTCCAGGCCCAGGCGGTGCAGGGCCTCGGCGTGCATCTGCGGGTCGACGCGGCGCTCGCCCATCATCACTTCCACCGGGTCGCCGGGAATCAGGCGGATCAGCGCGAAGGTGAGCAGGGTCACGCCGAAGAAGGTGGGGATCAGCAGCCCCAGTCGTCGAGCAATGAAACTAAGCATGGTGGCGGGTAACTCCTCATCGCGAGCCATGCGCCCCGCCATCGACGGGGCTGTGGCCCTTGTTCTTCTACGGCTTCACCGAGGTGGTGGCGAAGTTGTTGTTGCTCAGCGGATTGATCACATAGCCCTGGACGGTGTTCCGCCGGACGTTGAACAGTTTCGGGTAGGCCAGCGGAATCCACGGTGCCTGTTCGTGGAATACCACCTGGGCCTGCTCGTACAGTTTCGCCCGCTCGGCCGGATCGCTCACCTCGCGGGCCTTGCGCATCAGCGCCTCGAAGTCCTTGTCGCACCAGCGCGCCTGGTTTTCCCCCGACTCGGCGGCGGCGCAGCTCAGGTTCGGGCTGAGGAAATTGTCCGGGTCGCCGTTGTCGCCGGCCCAGCCGAGCAGCGACAGGTCGTGCTCGCCAGCCTTCGAGCGCTTGAGCAGCTCGCCCCACTCCAGCGAACGGATGGTCATCTGGATGCCGGCCTTGGCCAGGTCCGCTTGCAGCATCTGTGCCGCCAGAGCCGGATTGGGGATGGTAGGCGAGGTGCCGTTGCGAATGAACAGGGTGATCTTCAGGTTTTCCGCGCCGGCCTCCTTGAGCAGCGCCTTTGCACGTTCGGGGTCGTGCGGCCAGTCCTGGATCGAGTGGTTGTAGCCGAGCAGGGTCGGCGGGTAGGGACCGACCGCAGGGGTGGCCGCGCCGGGGCCGAACACCGCGTCGAGCATGGCCTTCTTGTCCACCGCGAGGTTGATCGCCTGGCGCACGCGCGGATCGTCGAGCGGCTTGTGCCGGGTATTGATGGCGATGTAGGTGGTGAGCAGGGCATCGATCTCGTCCACCGCCAGGTTGGGATCCCGCTTCAGGCGCGGAACGTCTTCCGGCTTCGGGTACAGCGAGACCTGGCATTCGCCGGCGCGGACCTTCTGCATGCGCACGTTGGGGTCGAGGGTTATGGCGAACACGAGGTTGTCGATCGGCGGTTTGCCGGCGTAGTAGTCCGGGTTCGCCGTGTAGCGGACCTGGGCATCCTTGGCGTAGCGCTTGAAGACGAAGGGCCCGGTGCCGATCGGCTGGTTGTTCAGCTGGCCCTGCTTGCCGGCGGCGAGCAACTGGTCGCCGTACTCGGCGGAATAGATCGACGCGAAGGGCATCGCCATGTCGCGCAGGAATGGCGCCTCGGGACGATTGAGGACGAAGCGCACGGTGAGGTCGTCGACCTTTTCCACCGACCTGATCAGCTCGCCCATGCCCATCGCCTCGAAGTAGGCGTAGCCGCGCGGCGCCGAGGCATGCCAGGGATGCTTCGGATCGAGGGCGCGCTGGAAGCTCCACAGCACATCATCGGCGTTCAGGCTCCGGGTCGGCTTGAAGTAGTCGGTGGTATGGAATTTCACGCCGGGGCGCAGGTGGAAGGTATAGCTCAGTCCGTCGGCGCTGACGTCCCAGCGCTCGGCCAGCCCGGGGATCACTTCGGTGGTCCCGGGGCGGAAGGCGAGTAGGCGGCTGAACACGGTTTCCGCGGAAGCGTCGGCGGTGACCGCGCCGGTGTACTGGACGATGTCGAAGCCTTCCGGGCTGGCCTCGGTGCAGACCACCAGGTTCTTCGCCTGGGCCGTCCCGGCGGCGCACAGCGCCAGGGCCAGGGGCAGGTGTCGGAGCAACGGATGGAGCATGGAGTCCTCCTCGTGGGCCCCGTCGCCGGGGCCGCCGGTTGTCGCAGGTTTACAGCAGGTTGAAGGGGAAGGTGCTGACCAGGCGCAGTTCGTTGACGCTGCCGTCGATCTGGTTCTGGCTGGCCTTGTGCATCATGTAGGTGAGCTTGAAGGTGCTGTCCTTGATCGGGCCGTTCTGCACCTTGTAGGCCGCCATCAGGCCCAGCTCGTGGTGTTTCTCGCCGTCCTGGGCGCGCACCTCGGCATAGTTGCCGTAGGCGCCGTTGCGGTCGCCGTCGTAGTGGGTGCCGTCGATGTCCCAGCCCTTCACGTACCACACCCCGGTGCTCAGGCCGGGTACGCCGTAGTAGCTCCAGTCGGTCTCGTAGCGGATCTGCGCGGATTTCTCGTTGGGGCTGTTGTAGTCGGCGAGCATCGAGTTGGCGAGGAAGATCGCCGAGGTCTCGTGCACGTAGTCGAAGTATTCGTTGCCGTCGACCTGCTGGTAGGCCAGGGTCAGGGCGTGGGCGCGATGGCCGAGGGTGAAGGCCAGGCTCCAGGTGTCGTTGTCGATGTAGCCGGCTTCGCGCGCGCCGGTGTCGCCGGTGTGGTAGCCGTTGAAGGCGGTGCGCAGGGCGATGCCGTTCTCCAGGTCGCCGATGTCGTGGGTGACCCCGAGGTAGTACTGGTTCCAGACGTCCTGGAAGTGCGAGCCGTAGAGCGATATCTCCAGTCCGTCGAGCGGCTTGTAGTTGCCGCCGAGGTAGTTCAGGCGGTCGCCCTTGACCTGGCGGGTGCCGTACTCGGTGGTCATGTCCTCGTCGCCGGAGCCGGTCCGCGGGCTGACCTTGCGGAAGCTGCCGGCCTGCAGGCTGAGGTTGTCCAGCTCCTCGCTGGTCACGGCGAAGCCGGTGAAGCTGGAGGGCAGGGCGCGGTTGTCGATGTAGCTGAACACCGGAGTGTTGACCAGGAAGCGACCGGCCTTGAATTCGGTGTTGGAGGCGCGCAGGCGGATGTTGGCGACGCCCAGCTTGGACCACTCGCCGAGCGCCTCGCCGTCGCTGTTCGCCAGGGTCCGGTTGCCGCCGCCGCCGATGCGGCCCTTGCCGCGCTCCAGGGCGATCTCGTTGAATGCCGCGACGTCGAAACCGAAACCGACGGTGCCCTGGGTGTAGCCCGAGCTGTACTTGAGAACGGTGCCCTGGACCCAGGCGTTGCGCTGGTGGATGCGCTGGGAGCCGCCGCCGGCTTTGGGAATGCGGAAGGTGAAGCTGTCCTTCATGTTTTCCCGCGAGTAGAAGTTGCGGGTGGTCAGGGTCAGGCTCTGGCCTTCGACCAGCCCGGTGGCGCCGGCCTGGCCCTTGATCGGCTTCGCCACGCTGGGAATGCTCTGCACTTCGGCGGCGTAGCTCGGGTTGTCCGGGGCCGGCGGGTTTTCCTGCTCGTCGGCCGCCCAGCCCGGCGCGCTCGCAGCCAGCAAGGCCAGTCCCAGCGTAGCGCTGGTCACACGTTGGTTTCTCATCACCTGATTGCTCCCTTTATTGTTGTCGTTGGCACCTGTTTCACCACCAGGTTTGCGCCGGTTTCGCCTGCGCCGGGGCGCGGCGGTCGAAGACGGCGCGGCGAGCGTTCCTGGCGGAACGCGCGTAGCGCCGTTCTGGAACACGGGCAGGAAAAGCAAAAAAATGAAGTACGAAGTCGTGCCGTTCTTCTGCGCCCCGGTCGTTTCACGACCGGGGCGGCGTCGGCATCAGGGCTGGTTGGCTACGCCATAGAAGGCGTTCCGCGAGAAGGGACTGATCTTGAAGCCGTGGACCGACTTGCTCATCGGCTGGTAGACGGTGGAGTGGGCGATCGGGGTGATCGGCACCTGCTCCTTGAGGATGTGCTGGGCCTGCTTGTACAGCTCGCTGCGCTTGTCCTGGTCGGTGACCCGCTTGGCTTCCTTGACCAGCTTGTCGTAGCCGGCGTCGCACCATTTGGAGACGTTGTTGCCGTTGATCGAGTCGCAGCCGTAGAGGGTCGCCAGCCAGTTGTCCGGGTCGCCGTTGTCGCCGGTCCAGCCGAACAGCATGGCGTCGTGCTCGCCGGCGTGGGCGCGCTTGATGTACTCGCCCCATTCGTAGCTGACGATCCTGGCCTTGATGCCGATCTTCGCCCAGTCGGCCTGGATCATCTCGGCCATCAGCTTGGCGTTGGGGTTGTAGGGACGCTGTACCGGCATGGCCCAGAGGGTGATCTCGGTGCCTTCGGCGACGCCGGCTTTCTTCAGCAGTTCGCGGGCCTTGGCTGGATCGAACGGGGCGTCCTTGATGGTCTCGTCGTAGGACCACTGGGTCGGCGGCATGCCGTTCACGGCCAGTTGCCCGGCGCCCTGGTAGACGGCATCGATGATCGCCTGTTTATTCACCGCCATGTCCAGCGCCTGACGCACTTCCAACTGGTCGAACGGCTTGTGGGTGACGTTGTAGGCGATGTAGCCGAGGTTGAAGCCCGGCTGCGACGGCACCTTCAGGTTCGCCGCTTCCTGCAGGGCCTTGAGGTCGGCGGGGCGCGGGTTGAGGGTGATCTGGCACTCGCCGGCCTTGAGTTTCTGCGCGCGCACGGCGGCGTCGGTGTTGATGGCGAAGATCAGGTTATCGATCTTCACGTCTTCCGGCTTCCAGTAGTCCTTGTTGCCCTTGAAGCGGATCTGCGCGTCCTTCTGGTAGCGACTGAGAATGAAGGGCCCGGTACCGATCGGCTTCTGGTTGATCTGCTGCGGCTTGCCGGCCTCTAGCAACTGCCCGGCGTATTCGGCGGACTGGATCGAAGCGACGTCCATCGCCAGGTTCTGGATGAAGGCGGCGTCGACCTCGTTGAGGGTGAACTTCACCGTGTGCTCGTCGAGCTTCTCGACCCTGGCGATGTTCTTGTCCAGGCCCATGTCGGTGAAGTAGGGGAACTCGGTGGGGTAGGCCTTCCTGAACGGATGGTTCTTGTCGAGCATGCGCTGGAAGGTGAACAGCACGTCGTCGGCGTCGAACTCGCGGGTCGGCTTGAAGTAGTCGGTGCTGTGGAACTTCACGCCCTTGCGCAGGTGGAAGGTGTAGGTCTTGCCGTCGTCGCCGATGTCCCAGCTCTCCGCCAGGCCGGGGATCGCCCGGGTGCCGCCGCGCTCGAACTGGACGAGGCGGTTGAACAGGGTGACCGAGGTCGCGTCGTAATCGGTACCGGTGGTGTACTGGGCGGGATCGAAGCCGGCCGGGCTGCCCTCCGAGCAGAACACCAGGTTGCTGGCGGCGTGGGAGAACGGGGTGCCGAGGATCAGACCGGCTGCCAGCCAGGCCCGAACGGGAAGGATCTTACGCATGCAAACCTCATTTTTTCTTTTTCTAAGGGCATCGTCTGAGGATCGGCCTTGTGGGCCATGGCAACTCTCGCCTTTCCATGGATGGCGGATGACAGCCATGGACCCTGTGCGGCGACAGCGATCGTCCGCTTGTTGTTGGTCGACGATTCGCTGATGCCGAAATTAAGTCATGCTGAAATTGGGGTCAATGAAAATTAAGCATGACTAACATTTCTCTTACGAAAACGTTTGCCTGACAGGGAGGGTTGGCGCGTTGCGGCTGCGTCAGGGCGCCGGATGGTCGTCGAACAGGCCCATGGTGGTGATGGTCAGGACTTCCGCCACGTCGTTGCCGACATTGGCCAGGCAGTGGGTCTTGGTGGCGTCGAAATGCACCGAGTCGCCGGCACCGAGGGGATACTGGCGGCCTTCGATGGTGTAGACGATCTGTCCGGAAAGAACGTAGGAGAACTCCGCGCCCTCATGGGAAATCAGCTCGGACTGATAGCCCACCGGCATGTTCATCTTCACCGCGTTGATCAGGTTGCCGGGAAAGGAGCTGGACAGGCGCTCGTAGGCCAGCGGCTGGCCCTCGATGGTGTAGCGCACCCGTTCGCCTTCGTGGGAATCGGGCTGTGGCTGGGCCGGTTGGTCGAACAGGGCGTTGAGCGGGATGTTCAGCGACTTGGCGATGTTGGCCAGGGAGGAGATCGATACGCCGGTGAGGTTGCGCTCCGCCTGGGAAAGGAAGCTCGCGGTGAGACCGGATTCGCTGGCGACTTGGTGCAGGGTTTTCTTGGCGGCGCGGCGATAGCGACGCAGGCGTTCGCCGATGCGGTCTACGGTCATTGGGGAGACTCTTGTTGAAAGGCGCAGTATACCCAGCGCGGTGCGTCAATGAAGTCTGACAGATGAACTACCCGAGGCAGTATTTTTTAAGTGTGACTGAAAATTTGCTTTGACCTGAATTTAAGCTCGACTTAAATTCCAGCCCGGTCCAGACGAGGAGAACAACAAATGACCGTGGGTGTTGGCGGTAGTACCCCTGAGCAGGCGCTGGCGCGTCTGCGGAACATGACGGACGGTGCGCAGCCGATCGGCCTGCCGGCCTATCGCCAGCGCATCGCCGCGGCCCAGGCCTGGATGCGTGAGCGCGGCATCGCCGCGGCCTACCTGCATGCGGGCAGCAATCTGCGTTACTTCAGCGGTGTGCAATGGCACCCCAGCGAACGCCTGGTGGGCGCCCTGCTGCCCGCCGAAGGAGCGCTCGAATACCTTGCGCCGACCTTCGAGGAAGGTACGGTACGCGACTTCCAGGTGGTCGACGGCATCATCCACACCTGGGAGGAACACCAGGATCCCTACCGCCTGCTGCTCGAGCGCCTGGCCGCGCTCGGCATCGACGAGGCGCGTCCGGTCGCGTTGTGCCCGACCCTGCCGTTCGAGATGTTCGACCGGCTGCGCCGGCTGGCGCCAGCGCGGTCCTTCGTCAGCGCCGCGGCGCTGGTCGACCAGGGGCGGATGCGCAAGTCGGCCGAGGAACTGGCGCTGATGCAGCGGGCCAAGAACATGACCCTGGAAGTGCAGAAGGCTGCGGCGAGCATTCTCCGCGAAGGCATCAGCACCACCGAGGTCGCCGAATTCATCCACCAGGCGCACCGCAAGGTGGGCGCCCCCGGCTCGACCTTCTGCATCGTCCTGTTCGGCGCCGCCAGCGCCTTCCCCCATGGGGTGAAGCACGCGCAGGTGCTGAAGGGGGGCGACATGGTGCTGATCGACACCGGCTGCCAGCTCCACGGCTACCAGTCGGACATCACCCGCAGCTACGTGTTCGGCATGCCCAGCACTCGTCAGCGCGAGTTCTGGGCGATGGAGCGTGACGCCCAACTGGCGGCCTTCGACGCCGCGCGCCTGGGCCAGCCCTGCGAGGCGGTGGACGCCGCCGCGCGGCGTTCGCTGGAAGCCAACGGCCTGGGGCCGGACTACCGCTTGCCCGGCCTGCCGCACCGCACCGGGCACGGCATCGGCCTGGACGTCCATGAAGGTCCCTACCTGGTGCGTGGCGACCGCACGCCGCTGGACGTCGGCATGTGCTTCAGCAACGAACCGATGATCTGCGTGCCCGGCGAGTTCGGCATCCGCCTGGAAGATCACTTCTACATGACGGCGCAGGGGCCGTGCTGGTTCACCCAGCCGAGCCCGTCGATCGACGATCCGTTCGGCCTGCAAGGCTGAGCCGCGCGCCGGCGGCGAGCGGGGGCCTGGACCCCGCTGGCATCGCCGGCTGTTCCCTCACTCCAGCGTGACCCGGGAAAAGTCCCGTGCCGACATCGGGCTCATGCGGTAACCGCCGACGTTCTTGCGTTGCGCGTCGAACATCAGCGGGTGGGCCAGCGGCAGCCAGGGCATCTGTTCGTGGAAGATCCGCTGCGCTTCCTTGTACAGCGCTACCCGTTGGCTCTCGTCGTTGCTCATGCGCGCCTTGCGGATCGCCTCGTCGAACGCCTTGTCGCACCAGCGCGCACGGTTCTCGCCGGATTCCACCGAGGCGCAGCCGAGGTTGTGGGTGAGGAAGTTGTCCGGATCGCCGTTATCGCCGATCCAGCTGTAGAGCATCATGTCGTGCTCGCCAGCCTTGGTGCGCTTGACCATCTCGCCCCATTCGAACTGGCGGATATTCACCTGCAGGCCGATCCCGGCCAGGTCGGACTGGATCAGCTGCGCCACCCGCGCCGGGTTGCCGCCGGGGCCGCTGCCGGTGCTGATGTAGAGGTTCAGCGGGGTGCCCGGGGCGACCCCGGCTTCCTTCAGCAGGGCCTTGGCCTGTGCGGGGTCGTAGGGCCAGTCGTGGATGCTGTCGTCGTAGCCGAGCAGCATCGGCGGGTACGGGCCGATGGCCGGGCGGGCCTGGTCGCCGAAGACGATCTTCAGGTAGGACGGCTTGTTGAAGCCCAGGGAGATCGCGCGGCGCACGCGGGGGTCGTCGAACGGCTTGTGCCGGGTATTGATCGCTGCGTGGGAGGTGATCATCGCCGCCTCCTGGAGCACGGTCAGCTGCGGGTCCTGGCGCAGCGCTGCGATGTCTTCCGGCTTGGGCGTCAGGGCGATCTGGCATTCGTTGCGGCGCAGGCGCTGCACGCGCACGTTGGGGTCGAGGGTGATCGCCAGCACCAGGTGGTCGATGGCCGGCTTGCCCTTCCAATAGTCGGGATTGGCCGCGTAGCGCACCTGAGCGTCCTTGCGGTAGCGGGTGAAGACGAACGGACCGGTGCCGATCGGCTTGCTGTTGAGTTCGTCGCCCTTGCCCAGGGCGATCAACTGGCCGGCGTACTCGGCGGAGAGGATCGAGCCGAACGGCATCGCCAGGTCGGCCAGGAACGGCGCCTCCGGGTGCTTGAGGACGAAGCGCACCTGGTGCTCGTCGATCTTCTCGATACGCTCGATGATCTCGCGCAGTTGCATGGCGTCGGCGTAGGGGTAGCCGCTGGGAGAAAGGTCGTGGGCGGGATGCCGCGGGTCGAGCATGCGCTGGAAGCTGAACAGCACGTCGTCGGCGTTGAATTCGCGGCTTGGCTTGAAATAATCGGTGCTGTGGAATTTCACGCCTTGGCGCAGGCGGAAGGTGTAGACGAGGCCGTCAGCGGAGATGTCCCAGCTTTCCGCCAGGGCCGGGATCACCGTGGCGCTGCCCGGAGCGAACGCGGCCAGCGCGTTGTACAGCGGATGGGCGGAAGCGTCGAAGGTATAGCCGGAGGTATAGCGGGCCGGATCGAACCCTTCCGGCGCCGCTTCGGTGCATACCGCCAGGGTCTTCGGCTGAGCCTGGATGGCGGCGCTGGCGGCGAAGGCGAGCAGCAGCAGGCTGTAGCGCAGGGCAGAGCATGGTCGCATGGATGACTCCTCTGGAACGGGACAGCCGGGTCGGACGCCCCGGGGGGAGGCGCCGCCGCGCTCGTGGCGGGGCGGCGCGGCTGGCAGGCGAAGCTACTTGCCGACGCTGACCTCGTAGAACGAGTTCAGGCCGAAGGGGCTGATCTTGAAGTCCCGGACCGTCTTGCGCATCGGCTGGTAGACGGTGGAGTGGGCGATCGGGGTGATCGGCACCTGCTCCTTTAGGATGTGCTGGGCCTGCTTGTACAGCTCGGTGCGCTTGCCCTGGTCGGTGGTGCGCTTGGCGTCCTTGACCAGCTTGTCGTAGCCGGCGTCGCACCATTTCGAGAAGTTGTTGCCGTCCACCGCGTCGCAGCCGTAGAGGGTGCCGAGCCAGTTGTCCGGGTCGCCGTTGTCGCCGCTCCAGCCGATCAGCATGGCGTCGTGCTCGCCGCCCTTGGCGCGCTTGATGTATTCGCCCCACTCGTAGGTGACGATCTTCGCCTTGATGCCGATCTTCGCCCAGTCGTTCTGCAGCATTTCCGCCATCAGCTTGGCGTTGGGGTTGTAGGGACGCTGTACCGGCATGGCCCAGAGGGTGATCTCGGTGCCTTCGGCGACGCCGGCTTTCTTCAGCAGTTCGCGGGCCTTGGCTGGATCGAACGGGGCGTCCTTGATGGTCTCGTCGTAGGACCACTGGGTCGGCGGCATGCCGTTCACGGCCAGTTGCCCGGCGCCCTGGTAGACGGCATCGATGATCGCCTGTTTATTCACCGCCATGTCCAGCGCCTGACGCACTTCCAACTGGTCGAACGGCTTGTGGGTGACGTTGTAGGCGATGTAGCCGAGGTTGAAGCCGGCCTGCGACGGCAGGTTCAGGTTCGGATCTTTCTTCAGTGCGTCGAGATCGGCGGGGCGCGGGTTGAGGGTGATCTGGCACTCGCCGGCCTTGAGCTTCTGCGCGCGCACCGAGGCGTCGGTGTTGATGGCGAAGATCAGGTTGTCGACCTTCACTTCGCCCGGCTTCCAATAGTCCTTGTTGCCCTTGAAGCGGATCTGCGCATCTTTCTGGTAGCGGCTGAACACGAAGGGCCCGGTACCGATCGGCTTCTGGTTGATGTCGCTGGCCTTGCCCTGCTTGAGCAGTTGCGCGGCGTATTCGGCGGACTGGATCGACGGGAAGGGCATCGCCAGGTTCTGGATGAAGGCGGCGTCGACCTCGTTGAGGGTGAACTTCACCGTGTGCTCGTCGAGCTTCTCGACCCTGGCGATGTTCTTGTCCAGGCCCATGTCGGTGAAGTAGGGGAACTCGGTGGGGTAGGCCTTCCTGAACGGATGGTTCTTGTCGAGCATGCGTTCGAAGGTGAACAGCACGTCGTCGGCGTTGAATTCGCGGGTCGGCTTGAAGTAGTCGGTACTGTGGAACTTCACGCCCTTGCGCAGGTGGAAGGTGTAGGTCTTGCCGTCGTTGCCGACCTCCCAGCTCTCCGCCAGGCCGGGGATCACCCGGGTGCCGCCGCGCTCGAACTGGGTCAGCCGGTTGAAGACGGTCTCCGCCGCGGCGTCGAAATCGGTACCGGTGGTGTACTGGGCGGGATCGAAGCCGGCCGGGCTGCCTTCCGAGCAGAAGATCAGGTTGCTGGCGAAGGCCTGGGGAACACTGGCGATCAGGGCGGCGCCGAGCAGGGACGGCATGATCGCGGAGCGGATGACGGCGTTTCTACGCATGGAATGACCTCTGGTTATTTTGATTGTCTGCGAGGGACAGCCTCGTGAGCTGTCTTGCGCGAAGCTATGCAGGGCATGTGCCGGCCGCAAGCGTCGAGGTCGGTTCAGTGTAGATGTTGTTATCTGGTTGAAAGGGAATGTCGCATTTTCGAATTTGCGCAAACGCGATCTGGGCGCGTTTGCCGCGCGAGCGACAGCGGCAACGCAAGAGGCAGCCCCTGGGCTGCCTCTGGTGGTGCGGCGAGGTCCCGGATCAGGGCATCTGCACTTCGATCACGCCATCGGCGTTCACCGTGACCTGGCTGGTACCGGCCTCGATCTCCGGCGCCTGGGCGCCACCGAAGCTGGCGTCGGCCTTCATCGCCGCCATCCGCATCACCGGATACGGGCGCGGTGCGCCGGCGCTGTTCACGTTCAGGCTGACCAGCTTGTAGCCCTTGCCGCCGAGTGCCTCGGTGAGCAACTGGGCGCGTTCCTTGAACGCGTCCACGGCGCCTTTCATCAACTGGTCCTCGTTCTTCTTGCGGGTCGCCTCGGCGATGCTGAAGTCCATGCCGCCCATCTTCAGCTTGCCCAGCAGGTCGGCGGAGAGCTGGCCGAGGGCGGCGAAGTCGGAGCTTTCCAGGCGCAGCTCGGCGCGCTCGCGCCAGCCGGTGATCTTCTGGCCCTTGTCGTCATAGACCGGGTAGCTGTTGCGGCTGCCCAGGCTGATGATCACGCCCTTGACCTTGCGCGCGTCGGCGACGGCGGCATTGAGGGCGCTGGTGGTCTCGGCGGCGAGCTTGGCCGGGTCGCTGCCCTGGCTTTCGCTGTAGAGGGTGACCTGCATCAGGTCGTGAGCCACCTGCTGGCTGACTTCGGCGTGCAGCGAGACCTGGTTGTAGCGCGGCGCTTCCTCGGCCACCGCCGAGAGGCTGGCGGCGCAGAGGGTGACGGCGGCGGCCAGGCGGGAAATCGCGGACATTGGGCAACTCCTTGTACTTGAGGCTGAATTCACACTGTAGAGCATGGTTCCGGTGGGCGCGGCGAGCGCGCCGGCAAGCCGGTCTTGGACCCTGAGACGGAAGTTTTTCGCAAAACGGGTTAGGCGATTTCGGAAAAAACGAGAAATTTACTGATCTGGGCCCTGACAGGGTCCGGCGAAACAGGGCAGGATGGCGACCTGCGAGGTTTCTGAGTCACTTTGCCGCAGAGTTGCCGACAGTGTCTTGGCTATACTCGCGCTTATTCCGGAAGAAAACATGCGCGCACCGGTTTTCCTGCTCTCCGCCAGTCGCCAGAACCTTGGCCGTCTGCTCCTCATCCGTATTCTCGTGCTGGCCGCGCAGGCCGGCTCGGTGGGTTTCGCCTGGCTCTCCGACCTGCTGCCGCTACCCTGGCTGGCGCTGGGCCTGACCCTCGGCCTGTCCGCCGGCCTGATCCTGTTCACCGCCCTGCGCCTGCGCGCGCCATGGCCGGTGACCGACCAGGAATACGCGGTGCAACTGGCCTGCGACCTGATCATCCACAGCACCCTGCTGTATTACTCCGGCGGCTCGACCAACCCCTTCGTCTCCTATTACCTGGTACCGCTGACCATCGCCGCGGCGACCCTGCCCTGGATCTATTCCATGGTCCTCTCCGGCCTGGCCCTGACCGGCTACACCCTGCTGCTGATCTGGTACCACCCGCTGCACCTGCAGGCGGTGCAGCACGAGGCGATGCTGATCAACCTGCACCTGTTCGGCATGTGGCTGAACTTCGCCTTGTCGGCGGCCTTCATCACCTTCTTCGTGGTGAAGATGTCCGAGGCGCTGCGTTGGCAGGCGCACGTACAGGCCGAGCGGCGCGAGGAAAGCATGCGCGACCAGCAGTTGCTGGCGGTGGCCACGCAAGCGGCCGGCGCCGCGCACGAACTGGGCACGCCGCTGGCGACCATGAGCGTGTTGCTCAACGAACTGCGCCAGGAGCGTCCGCAGGATCCGACCCTGCAGGAAGACCTGGCCCTGCTGCAGGAGCAGGTCAAGCAGTGCAAGCACACCCTCCAGCAACTGGTGCGTGCCGCCGAGGCCGACCGCCGCCAGGCGGTGGAAGAGCAGAGCGCCGCCGAATGGCTGGAGTCGGTGCTGCGCCGCTGGCACCTGATGCGCCCCGAGGCCTCCTACCGCTACCAGTGCCTGGGCCTGGGCGCCGCGCCGCGCCTGACCCCGCCGACCGACCTCAGCCAGGCCCTGCTGAACCTGCTGAACAACGCGGCGGACGCCTGTCCCGACGACCTCGACATCCGCCTGGACTGGGATAGCAGCAATATCTGCCTGAGCATTCGCGACCATGGCGTCGGGGTGCCCCTGGCGATCGCCGAGCAGATCGGCAAACCGTTCTTCACCACCAAGGGCAAGGGCTTCGGTCTTGGCCTGTTTCTCAGTCAGGCCAGCGTGACCCGCGCTGGTGGAACGGTGAAGTTGTATAACCACGAAGATGGCGGCACTCTGACCGAACTGCGCCTGCCGCGCATGTACGGGATGGCTTGAGTGATCCGTCTGAGAGGCCCTGCCTATGTCTGAAGAGCTGCTCTTCGAAGGGGAAGAACATCCCCATCTCCTGCTGGTGGACGACGATCCCACCTTCACCCGCGTCCTGGCGCGGGCCATGAGCCGCCGCGGCCTGCGGGTCAGTACCGCCGGCTCCGCCGAGGAAGGCCTGGCGCTGGCCCAGCAGGACACCCCGGACTACGCCGTGCTCGACCTGAAGATGGAGGGCGATTCGGGACTGGTGCTGCTGCCGAAACTGCTGGAACTGCACGCGGACATGCGGGTGGTGATCCTCACCGGCTATTCCAGCATCGCCACCGCGGTCGAGGCGATCAAGCGCGGTGCCTGCAACTACCTGTGCAAGCCGGCGGACGCCGACGACGTGCTGGCCGCGCTGCTCTCAGAGCACGCCGACCTGGACACCCTGGTGCCGGAGAACCCGATGTCGGTGGATCGCCTGCAATGGGAGCACATCCAGCGCGTGCTCGCCGAGCACGAGGGCAACATCTCCGCCACCGCCCGCGCCCTGGGCATGCATCGACGGACCTTGCAGCGCAAGCTGCAGAAGCGGCCGGTCCGGCGCTGAAGCGAAAATGACGCCAGGGGCGCCGCAGGGCGCCCCTGGCGTTTTCGCTTTCCGTCGATTCGCGCTCGGTTTCGCGGATTCCACCGGTCGCCGGGGATATCCAGCGGGCCGAGCAATCGTTAAGATGCAACTTTCATAAATCGCACGACCAGGGATTGATCATGCGTATCTTCGGTTCGAGTGCCGGCTGCCTGTCGGTGCTGTTCGGACTGGCCTTCGGGCTGCCTGCACTAGCCGAGCCCTCGGTGGACCTGGATGGTCCGACGGCGGGCTGGCGCTATTCCGGCCTGCTCGAACAGCCCGATGCCCCGCGTGTCGCCTATCCGACTCCGCCCATCGATCGCGGCGGCCAGCGCGGCCGCAGCCTGATCGAAGGACATCTGCGCGAACTGGTCGGCACCGAGCGCGCCCAGCGCCTGGTGGTCAACGGCAATCCTCTCCCTCTCTATACCGACGGCGCCGGGCGTTTCGTCCGCCCCTATGCGTTCGGCCATGGCTCCAATGGCGTCCAGGTCGGCAGCGCCGACGGCAAGATCCTCAAGCGCGTGCAGTTCTACGAGGCCAACCGCTCCCAGGTGCCCCCGCGCGTACGCGTGGTGCTCGGCTGGGACGACCCCAAGGCCGAGCTCGACCTGCATATCGTCACCCCCGATGGCCAGCACGCCTATTGGGCGCATCCGCGCCTGAGCAACAGCGGCGGCCTGGATCCGGACGGCGTCGACGGGCCCGGCCCGGAGATGTTCACCATGGGCGCGCCGCTGCACGGCACCTACCTGATCTACGTGAACTACTGGGGCAACCTCAACAACCAGGGCTACAACTTCCAGGCCGGCAGCAACGTACAGGACGTGATCACCGCCCAGGTCAACCTGGTGTTCAACGAAAACAGCGTCGACGAGAAGCACGAGACCTTCGTCGTGCCCCTGCGCACCATCGGCGACCTGGTGCTGGTCAAGACCTTTACCTACTGAAGCATCCCCCTCGTACGGATGACACGGGATTAGCGAACCATGAGCGAGAACAATACCCCCAGCCCTGCCAACGGAACCCCTGCGCCCGCCGCTGCGCGCCCGCGAAGCGCCCTGTGGCCGGTGCTGGGGATCGTCGCCGCGCTGGCCGCCGGCGGTGTGCTGGCCTGGCAGATGGGCTGGCTGGAGCGGCTCGGTGGCGGTGGCCCGGTCGAGGAGGACCTCGGCCAGCCGATCGGCGCCCAGGCACCCGCGGACGCCGCCGCGCCACGCGCCTACCGCGACCTGCGCAAGCCCGACGCGCTGATCGAGAGCGTATCGCTGAGCCGCCTGCCGAAGGAAATCCTCGAGGTGCCGCTGCTGCGCGATACCCTCACCGAGGACTTCGTCTTCTATTACGAGAACAACGGCGACCGCCTCGGCCTGACCGGTACGTTGCGACGGATCATCTACGAACACGACCTGACTCTGAAGGACAGCCTGGTCGAGGAACTCCTCGACCAGCCGGCCCAGGTCGCCCTCTGGCGCGGCGCCGACGGCCGCCTGCGCGACTTTGTGGTGGTGCTCAAGCGCGGCGGCCTGGCACGGGTGCTCGAGCCGCTGGCGCATATCGCCGCCGACGACCAGCAGTTGCGCAAGGTCGGCGAGCTGGCTGGAACCTCGGTCTATCGCCTGCGCTACGGCAACGACAAGGCGATGCTGTTCCTGTCCAAGGGCGACCGGCTGTTGCTGCTGTCGAACCCACGAATGCTCTTCGACGATGGTGGCGAAAGCGACGACAGCCCGTTGAACGGTCCGGCCAGCGAGGATCTGGCGGCGTTGATCGATGGCGACGAGCTGTTCCCCGAGCGCTTCGGCCTGCCGGACCGTGGCGAGCTGCGCCAGCGCATCACCCTAAATGCCAGCGTCCTGGCCATGGGCTACCAGCGCTTCATCCCGAGCTTCGCCGGGGTGCGCTTCGAGAAGGGCGAGCAGGGCTGGAGCAGCTACCTGGCGCTGAACGAGGTGGAGCGTCAGCCGCCGCTGGACTTCTCCCCGGTCTGGCAGGCCATGCCGATGGGCGCCAGCGCCTGCGTGGCACTGCCGGTCACGCCCGGCCTGTACGGTGTGATGCTGGAGCGCCTGGGGGCCGAGCAGAAGATGGCCCAGGCCTTCTCCGAGCATCTCAGCGGCGCCGCCGGTCTCTGCTGGTACGCCAGTTCGCGCCTGCATTCGCCGCTGCTGGTAGGCCAGTTGAGCGCGCCGGCCAGTGTCGAACTCGACGACGAGCTGGGCAAGCTGTTCGGCCGCGTGATCGGCGCGAAGGAAGCCAAGGTCGAGGGTGGCAGCTTCCCGGTGGACGACCGGGTGGATGGCCAGACCCGCCGCTGGACCCGCCAGGTCAGCTCGAACTTCGGCGCCTATCCGGCCAGCCAGGCGGACGACCCGGACAGCATCAGCGGCCGCGCGTTCTTCCGCATCGGCATGGCGCGGCATGGCCAGACCCTGCTGTTCTCCCTCGACGACCAGTTGCTCGGCAAGGCCCTGGACACCCTCGACAAGCGTTATCCGCCGCTCGCCGAAGTGCTGCCCAAGGATGCGCTGGTGCCAGCCTACCTGGCGCCGCAGCCGCTCTCCGAACTGTTGCAGCGGGAAACCCTCGACAGCCTGCCGCAGGACATGGAGCCGGTATTCCGCAATGCCGCCGACACCTACCTGATGCCGCGCCTGAAGACCCTCGCCGGCAAGGGCGGCTATGCCCTCGGGCTGCCTGCCGGCAGCCAGGCCAACGCGCCGTGGCAGTGGCTGCCGCTGGAATGGCGGCCGCTGTGAGGCGCCTGACGACCTTCGGCCTGGCGCTGCTCCTGCTGGCCAGCGGCGGTGCACGTGGCGAGACCCCGGTAGCGCTCGACCCGCAGCAATCGCAGGTGTTCCGCGCCTGGTTCGTGCGCATCGCCCAGGAACAGTTGCGCCAGGGACCGAGCCCGCGCTGGCACCAGCAGGACTGCGCCGGCCTGGTGCGCTTCGCCGCCAACGAGGCGCTGAAGGTCCATGACGGCAAATGGCTGCGCGCCAACGGCCTGTCCAACCGCTACCTGCCCCCGGAGCTGGCGCTCAGTCCCGAGCAACGGCGCCTGGCGCAGAACTGGCAGCAGGGGGGCGGCCAGGTCGGACCCTACGTGAATGCGATCAAGCTGGTGCAGTTCAACAGCCGGCTGGTCGGCCGCGACCTCAACCAGGCGCGCCCCGGCGACCTGATGTTCTACGACCAGGGCGACGACCAGCACCTGATGATCTGGATGGGCCGCTCCATCGCCTATCACACCGGCAGCAGCACCCCGACCGACAACGGCATGCGCTCGGTCAGCCTGCAACAACTCATGACATGGAAGGACACCCGATGGATCCCCGACGAATCCAATCCCAACTTTATCGGCATCTATCGGCTGGCTTTCCTTTCTCAATGAATCACGTCCCAGTGAAGACCACAGCAATGAGCAACCTGCGTCGTTTCAGCCGTAGCCTGGCGGTCGCCGCCCTGGCCCTGCTGCCGTTCGCCGCCGTCCAGGCGGAAGATGCGGTGGAGCCGAGCGGCTACACGCCGATGGCCGGTGAATCCTTCTTCCTGCTCGCCGACAGCAGCTTCGCCACCGACGAGGAAGCGCGGGTCCGCCTCGAGGCGCCCGGCCGCGACTACCGGCGCTACCGCATGGAGCCCTATGGCGGGGTCGACGTGCGCCTGTACCGGATCGAACAGCCGCTGGAGTTCCTCAAGCGGCAGAAGAACCTGCACCGTGTCCTGGCCGAAGGACAGTTCAAGGGCGAAGGGCTGTCGAATACCCTGGCCTATCTCTGGGACAACTGGTATCGCAAGTCGCGCCGGGTGATGCAGCGCGCCTTCTCCTACGAGTCGCGGCAACAGGTCACCGAGGCGGTGCCCGAGCTGAAGATGGGCAACGTCATGAGCGCGCCGACGCCCTACGACGCGCAGCCGCAGTACGCGCCGATTCCCGGCCTGCCGCTGGTCAGCCAGTTCCGCTACCCGCTGTGGGACGCCAAGCCCATCGAGCCGCCGCAGGACGTCAAGCTGGCCGGCTCCTCCAGCGAGTTCATCAACGTCGTGCCGGGCAATGTCTACATCCCGCTGGGCAAGCTGAAACCGGGCCTGTACCTGGTCGAGGCGCTGGTCGGCAAGTACCGCGCCACCACCGTGGTGTTCGTCTCCAACAGCGTGGCGGTGAGCAAGGTCGCCGGCGACGAGCTGCTGGTCTGGACCGCGCGCAAGCACGAAGGCACCCCGGTGCCCGACACCAAGGTGCTGTGGACCGACGGCCTGGGCGTGATGAGCAGCGGCAATACCGACGCCGATGGCCTGCTGCGGCTCCGGCACGCCAGTCCGGAGCGCTCCTACGTGATCGGCGAGGACCGCGAGGGTGGGGTCTTCGTCTCCGAGAACTTCTATTACGACAGCGAGATCTACGACACCAAGATCTACGCCTTCACCGACCGTCCGCTGTACCGGCCGGGCGACTGGGTCTCGTTGAAGATGGTCGGCCGCGAGTTCAAGAACGCCCGCCAATCCCAGGCCGCCGCCAGCGCTCCGGTGCGCCTGAGCGTGATCGACGCCAGCGGCACCGTATTGCAAAGCCTGGACCTGCGCTTCGACGCGAAGAGCGGCGCCAATGGCCGCTTCCAACTGCCGGAGAACGCCGTCGCCGGCGGCTACGAGCTGCGCTTCGACTACCGTGGGCAGACCTACAGCAGCGCCTTCCGCGTCGCCGAATACATCAAGCCGCACTTCGAGGTTTCCCTCGACCTGGCCAAGCCGGACTTCAAGACCGCCGAGCCGGTGAAGGGCGAGATCGTCCTGCTCTATCCGGACGGCAAGCCGGTGGCCAATGCGCGCCTGCAACTGAGCCTGCGCGCCCAGCAGTTGTCGATGGTGGATAACGAACTGCAGTATCTCGGCCAGTTCCCGGTGGAACTGAGCAGCACCGAACTGACCACCGACGGCAAGGGCCGCGCCACCATCGAATTGCCGGCGGCGGAGAAGCCCAGTCGCTACATGCTGACCATCTTCGCCAGCGACGGCGCCGCCTACCGGGTCAAGACCAGCAAGGAGATCCTCATCGAGCGCGGCGCCGCGCGCTACCGCCTGAGCGCGCCGCAGCGCTTCAGCGCCGCTGGCGAGAAGGTCGAGTTCAGCTATGCCAGCGAACAGCCGACCCCGCTCAAGCCGAGCAGCTACCAGTGGATCCGCCTGGAGGACCGCGCCACCGACAGCGGTCCGCTCGCCGACGGCCGCTTCGCGCTGACCTTCGAGCGTCCCGGTACCTATTCCGTGGAGCTGCGCGACGACAAGGGCCAGCTCCTTGGCGCCACCGGCCACTCGGTGAGCGGCGAGGGCGTGAAGTCGGTGCCCGGCACCGTCGAAGTGATCTTCGACAAGCCCGAGTACCGCACCGGCGAGGAAGCTTCCGCACTGATCACCTTCCCCGAGCCGGTGGAGGATGCGCTGCTGTCCCTGGAGCGCGACAAGGTCGAGGCCACCGCCCTGCTGTCCAAGGGCGACGACTGGCTGCGCCTGGAAAAGCTCAACCCGACCCAGTACCGCGCGCGGATCCCGGTGCGCGAGGAGTTCGCGCCGAACCTGACCTTCTCCGTGCTCTACACCAAGGGCGGCGACTACAGCTTCCAGAACGCCGGGATCAAGGTCGGCATGCCCCAGGTGGAGATCGACATCGCCACCGACAAGGAGCGCTACGAACCGGGCGAGACGGTGACCGTGACCCTGGCCACGCGCTTCGCCGGCAAACCGGTTTCCAGCCACCTGACCGTCAGCGTGGTGGATGAGATGGTCTATGCCCTGCAAGCGGAGATCGCCCCCGGCATCGACCAGTTCTTCTACCATCCGCGGCGCAACAACGTGCGCACCAGCGCCAGCCTGGCCTTCATCAGCTATGACGTGGCGCTGCCCGGCAGCACCAGCGCACCCGGACGGGCGAACCGCAGCGAGCGCGGCGTCAAGGTACTGGAGCGGCCGCGCCGCGAGGACGTCGACACCGCCGCCTGGCAGCCGGAGCTGGTCACCGACGCCCAGGGCAAGGCCAGCTTCAGCTTCCGCATGCCCGACTCGCTGACCCGCTGGCGGATCACCGCGCGGGCCATCGACGACAACGGCCAGGTCGGCCAGAAGAAGCAGTTCCTTCGCTCGGAGAAGCCGCTGTACCTGAGGTGGAGCGGGCCGACCCGCTTCCGCCAGGGTGACCGGCCAGACCTCGGTCTGTTCGTCTTCAACCAGGGCGAACAGCCGGTCAAGGCCGAACTGCTCAGCGGGCCGCCCGGCAGCCAGCGCAGCCAGACCCTGGAGCTGGCCAAGGGGGTCAACTACATTCCGCTGGCGCAACAGCCGCTCGCCGATGGCGACTGGAGCGCCGAGCTGCGCCAGGACGGGCAGGTCCGCGACCGCCTGGCGGTGCGCTTCAACCTGCTGGCCGACGGCTGGCAGGTGGAGCAGGCGCAGAACCTCAGCCTGGCGGCGGCGAGCAACCCGCTGCAACTGCCGGCGGACGCCCGCGACGTACGCCTGCGCCTGGCCGACGGACCGTCGGCGGCCTACCTGGGCAATCTCGATGATCTGCTGGAGTATCCCTACGGCGGCGTCGAGCAGACCGCCAGCCAGTTGCTGCCGCTGAGCATCGCCTATCCGGCGCTGGCCGGCGGCGAGCCGCGGATTCGCGACCGCCTGCGCCTGATCATGCAGAACAGTCGCCTGCGCCTGGTGCAGATGGCCGGCCCGGACGCCTGGTTCGCCTGGTGGGGCGGCGACGTCGATGGCGACGCTTTCCTCACCGCCTATGCCTACTACGCCGACTGGTACGCCAGCCGCGCACTGGAGATCCAGCTGCCGGCCGAACACTGGCAGCGCATCCTCGAGCCCTACGCCAAGCAGGCGGCGCAGACTCCGCTGTTGCAGCGCGCGCTGATCCTGGCTTTCGCCCGCGACATGCAGTTGCCGGTGAACACCCTGCTTGGCGGCCTGCTCAACGATCTGGCCAACGCCGGCGAAGGGCAGGCGCGCGCGCAGCCGCTGCAGGCCGATGACGGCCTGGTGCTGGGCGATCCGGACTCGGCCCTCGGCCTGGCCGCGGCGCGGGTGCTGGCGGTGGACCTGGCGCGGCAACTGCGGGTCGCGGTGCCCGCACCGCTGGCGGCGCAGTCCGAGGCGGCGACGCAGCGCCTGCGCGAGGCCGGCCTGCCGTTCACCGACGCCTTGCTGGCGTCCCGCTCGAGCGTGGACGCGCAGCAGGCCGGCGCCTTGCTGCAACGCCTGGCGCCGGCGCAATCGACCCTGGAACGCGCACTGGCCCTGACCTGGTTGCAGGGTGTCCTGGCCCAGGCGCCTCAAGGCAAGCTGCCGCAGCCGCCGAAGGACTGGCAGGCGCAGCGCGGCGCTACTGGCGAGACCTACTGGCAATGGCGTGGCCGCGGCATCCCGAGCTGGGTCGACCTGGACGAGGCGCCGGCCCGGCCGCTGCCGGTCGCGCTCAGCTACCGCAGCGCCCAGGCGCCGAACGCGCAGTTGCCGGTGCAGATCAGCCGTCGTCTGCTACGCCTGGTGCCCGGCGAAGGGGCGTTCGAGTTCAAGGTCGAGGAGGTCGGCGACAGGCCGCTCTCCAGCGACGAGCTGTATCTCGACGAAGTGACGCTGAACGTTCCGGAGAACACCGCCCTGCGCTACGGCATGCTGGAGATGCCGCTGCCGCCCGGCGCGGATGTCGAGCGCACCACCTGGGGCATCAAGATCAGCGGCCTGGCCGGCGACGAGGCGACCACCCTGGAGCGCGCGCGCAACGAACCGGGCGAGCTGTTCTATGGGGTGCCGGTGGACAGCCTGAGTGGCGAACAGCGTTTCCGTCACCTGGTGCGTTTCTCCCAGAAAGGCAGCTTCAACCTGCCTCCGGCCCGCTACCTGCGTCTCTACGCGCCGGAACAGCAGGCCCTGGAAGCCAAGCCGGCGCTGGCCAAGGTCAAGGTCGAGTGATCGCGTTGCGCGCCTGGCTGGTCCTGCTGTGCGCCGTGCCGTTGCTGCTTCGCGCGGCGGAGGCGCCGGTGCAGCTGGGCTGGCGCACGGCCCAGGGCTACGAACTGGTGAGCCTGGATCGCCAGCGGGTGCTCGAGCGCCGGCCATTGCCGGCCGATTTGCAGGCTCCGCTGGGCAGCCTGTGGAAATTGTTCGTCTTCGCCTGGCTGAGCGACACCGGCCAGACCGAGCCGCCCTATGCCTGCCAGGGGCGCAGCCGCGAAGAGGTCTACTGCTGCGAGAATGGCCAGACGATCGGCCGTGACCGCGCCCTGGTGCGTTCCTGCGGGCTGTATTTCGACCCGCAGCGCCTCGCCGTGCGGCCGCAGGCCTGGCGCGACTACTGGCAGGCGCGCCAGGCGCCGGCCTGGCTGCTCGATCTGGAACGGCTGCAACCGCAGACGCGGGTGCCGGTTAAGGAGCTTCTGGAGCAGTTGCAGCAACTACCGGCCCAGGGCGAGGCGCGGCGGGTACTGCTCGACGTGGCGTTGCAGGCCGGCGACGGCCATGCCGTGGCCAGCCTTGGCGGCCGCCTGCGGGTGAAGACCTGGAGCTGGCTCGACGACCATGACCCGCAGGCGCGCCAGGGCGGTTTCGCCGGCTGGCTGGTCGACGGGACGCCGCTCTGGCTCGGCGGCCCGGGAACCAGCAAGGTGATCCTGGACCGTTACGCCGAGGTGCTCGGGCGCTTCCTGCCGAGTCCGTGGCCGACCGATCCGGGCCGTTGCGTGGAAGTGAACCTGTTCAGCCGCTATCCGCTGCGTTCGGTCAGCGCTCCCGCCGGCCAACCGGCCCCCGAAGGTCTGCTGCACGGTCCGCAGCAAGTGCTCTTCGCCAACGGCAATCGCCTGGACATCGCCAGCGCCGGCGACCTCTTCCTGCAGCGGGTGGATGGCGTGCCGCGCCTGGTCGCCCGGGTTTCGCGCGAAGAGTACGTGGCACGGGTGCTGGAGCGCGAAGCCTCGGCGCAGCCGAAGGAAGCCGCCCGCGCGCTGGCGGTGACCATTCGCACCTATCTGTTGCAGAACGCCGCACCGCGCGGCGAGTGCCTGGCCATCGATGACAGCAGCCAGCGCCAGCGCGTGGCGCCGCGCCCGGCCAGCGCGCCGGCACGGCGCATCGCCGCCTGGAGCGCCGACCTGGTGCTGGCCGGGGCGACCGTCAACTATCACTCCGACCAGCCTGGCCCGGCGCGCCTGTCCTGGAAGCAGGCGGTGGAGCAGGCCGGCCAGGGCCTGGGCTACGACAGCATCCTCGCCCAGGCCTTCCCGCGCAGCAGCCTGAGCCGCTGGGACAACCCGGTGGCCGCCTGCCAGCCGTTGCCGGCCGCCGAAGAGTGGCTGCGCAAGCAGCGCCGGCAGTGGCGCGAGCGCCTCGACCGCGAGCCCGGCTACGAGGAAATACCGAGTTTTTCCGTATGCCGCCTGGCTTCCGGGCGGCCCTATGTCGATCGCGAGCGCGAACGCATCTTCGTCCGTGGCCTGTATTCCCTACAGGAGCGCCTGGACCTCACCCACGAATACCTGCACCTGGCCTTCCGCGCCCATCCCAGCGGCCAGGACGAAAACTATGTCGAAAGCCTGGCCCGGCGCCTGCTACTGGAATGACTCCATGAACCGAATGTCCCTTGCCGCCCTGCTCAGTTGCCTGCCCCTCGTCGCCTGGGCGGACAACCCCGTGAAACTGGATACGCCGGTCTCCGGCTGGCGCGCCGGCGACGGTTCCGCCGCCAATTACCGGCAGGTGGTGAATTACCCGGCGTCCTCGGTCAACGTCGCCGCCGACCAGGCGACCACCGCGCGCATTCGCGGCGCGATCGCGGCCCAGTCCAAGGACCGCCCGGCGACGCTGGTGGTGAACGGTGTGAGCATGCCGCTGAAGGTGGACGCCGATGGCAGCTTCGATCGCCCGTTCGCCTTCCCGTCCGGCAGCAACAGCGTCGAGGTGCGCAACGCCGCCGGGCAGTCGCGACGGGTCCAGTTCTATCACGGTGGCGGCGGCGGGGAAGTGCCGGCCAAGCTGCGCGTGCTGCTGTCCTGGGACAGCGACAACACCGACCTCGACCTGCACCTGGTGACCCCGGACGGCGACCACGTCTGGTATGGCAACCGTTCGCTGGCCAACGGCGCGACCCTGGATGTCGACGTCACCACCGGTTACGGCCCGGAAATCATCGCCACGCCGACGCCGCAGAAGGGACCTTACCTGGTCTACGTCAACTATTTCGGCGGTGGCTACGGCAGCAGCGAGGACGGCGCCGAGCAGGCCGCCCAGGACCTGACCACGGCGCGCATCACCCTGGTCACCGAGGAAGGCACGCCGAACGAGAAACAGGAAACCTTCCTGGTACCGATGCGCAAGCCCGGCGAGCTGACGCTGGTGAAGCGCTTCAGCTACCCGTAGGCGGGGGAGACGCGCCGCGCGCCGTCCCGTAGGGCGGATAACGCCCCTGGCGTCATTCGCCGTCGCTCCGGCATCGGCGTTACCAACCGCGTGGCATGACGGCGGCGCGCATGCCGCTGCGAATGGCTCCTGGGCTCAGGCGGGCTGCTCGCCCTGCCAGGTATCGATCACTTCCTGCGCCGCGCGGAACGCGTCGATCGCCGCCGGTACCCCGGCATAGACCGCGCAGTGCAGCAGCGCCTCGCGGATTTCCTCCACCGCGCAGCCGTTGTTCAGCGCGCCGCGCACGTGGCCTTTGAGCTCCTGCGGGCATTTCAGCGCGGTCAGGGCAGCCAGGGTGATCAGGCTGCGGGTCTTGCGCGGCAGCGTATCGCGGGCCCAGACCGAGCCCCAGGCATGCTCGTTGACGAAGTCCTGCAATGGCTGGGTGAAGGCGGTGGCGTTGCCCATGGCGCGCTCGACGAAGGCGTCGCCCATGACTTCACGTCGGATCTCCAGACCGGTCTTGTGGTGTTCGCTCATCGGAAGTTTCCTGTCTAGGGTAGGAGGCGGCTCAATCCAGCGACTCTATCCGAACCGGCGCCACGCCGCTGCGGATCATGCCCAGGCCTTCGGCGGCCTTGCGCGATACATCGATGATCCGCCCGCGGCGGAACGGCCCGCGATCGTTGATGCGGACCACCACGCTGCGGCGGTTGTCGAGGTTGGTTACCCGCACGCGGGTACCGAACGGCAGCGTACGGTGGGCAGCGGTCATCGCGTTGGGGTTGTAGCGTTCGCCGCTGGCGGTACGCAGGCCGGCGTGGCGGCTGCCATAGTAGGAGGCTTCGCCGGTATCCGCGGAACCGCTGCCGCCGAGGCTGGAGCAGCCGGCGAGGAACAGCGGTAGGACGGCGAGGGCGAGGCGCACGGCGGCGGATGGGTTGGGCATGGACAATAGGCTCCTGGCGGACAAGAAGACGCCGGGCGAACCCGGCGTCTGGCTTTGACTCACGCTTCGAGCTTTTTCTTCAGCAACTCGTTCACCTGCTGCGGGTTGGCCTTGCCTTTCGAAGCTTTCATCGCCTGGCCGACGAAGAAGCCGAACATCTTGCCGCGCTTGGCCTCGTCGGCGGCGCGGTACTGCTCGACCTGCTCGGCGTTGGCCGCCAGCACCTCGTCGAGCATCTTCTCGATGGCGCCACTGTCGGTGACCTGCTTCAGGCCCTTGGCCTCGATGATCTGGTCGGCGGAACCCTCGCCGTTGGCCATGGCTTCGAAGACCATCTTGGCGATCTTGCCGGAGATGGTGTTGTCCTTGATGCGCAGGATCATGCCGCCCAGTTGCTCGGCGGACACCGGCGACTGCTCGATCTCCAGGCCGTCCTTGTTGAGCAGGCTGCCCAGCTCGACCATCACCCAGTTGGCCGCCAGCTTGGCGTCGCCGCAGATGTCCTGGACCTTCTCGAAGTAGTCGGCCATCTCGCGGCTGGCGGACAGCACGCTGGCGTCGTAGGCCGACAGACCGTACTGGCTCTCGAAGCGCTCGCGCTTCTGCACCGGCAGTTCCGGCAACTGCTCGCGCAGCTTCGCCAGGTACTCGGGCTCGATGATCACCGGCAGCAGGTCGGGGCAGGGGAAGTAACGGTAGTCGTTGGCTTCTTCCTTGCCGCGCATGGAGCGGGTCTCGTCCTTGTTCGGGTCGTACAGGCGGGTTTCCTGGACCACCTTGCCGCCGTCCTCGATCAGCTCGATCTGGCGCTGGATCTCATGGTTGATCGCCTTCTCGATGAAGCGGAAGGAGTTGACGTTCTTGATCTCGGCGCGGGTGCCGAACTCGGCCTGGCCCTTGGGCCGCACCGAGACGTTGCAGTCGCAGCGCAGCGAACCCTCGGCCATGTTGCCGTCGCAGATGCCCAGGTAGCGCACCAGGGCGTGGATCGCCTTGACGTAGGCCACGGCTTCCTTGGCGCTGCGGATGTCCGGCTCGGAAACGATCTCCAGCAGCGGCGTGCCGGCGCGGTTCAGGTCGATCCCGCTCATGCCCTGGAAGTCCTCGTGCAGGCTCTTGCCGGCGTCTTCCTCCAGGTGCGCGCGGGTGATGCCGATGCGCCTGGTGGTGCCGTCTTCCAGGGTGATGTCGAGGTGGCCCTTGCCGACGATGGGGTGGTCCATCTGGCTGGTCTGGTAGCCCTTCGGCAGGTCCGGGTAGAAGTAGTTCTTGCGGGCGAACACGTTCTGCCGGTCGATCCGCGCGTCGATCGCCAGGCCGAACAGGCAGGCCATGCGCACGGCCTCCTCGTTGAGTACCGGCAGGGTGCCTGGCATGGCCAGGTCGACCAGGCTGGCCTGGGTGTTCGGCGCTGCGCCGAAGGCGGTCGGGCTGCCGGAGAAGATCTTCGATTGGGTGGCGAGCTGTGCGTGGATTTCCAGCCCGATCACGGTTTCCCATTGCATGTGGTGTTCCTCAATCCTTCTGTGCCTGCGCAGTCCCGCTGCCGACCCTGCGGGCCGCCCTCTCCGTGCGGGGAGAGGGGAGGGGACTGCGCGGCGTTGCCATGGCTTAGAAGCCGGCCGGGGTGCGGGTGTGCCAGTCGCTGACCTGCTGGTACTGGTGCGCGACGTTGAGCAGGCGGCCTTCCTGGAAGTAAGGCGCGAGCAACTGGACACCCACCGGCAGGCCGTCGACGAAGCCGGCGGGCATGGACAGCCCCGGCAGGCCGGCGAGGTTGGCGGTGATGGTGTAGATGTCTTCCAGGTACTGGGAAACCGGGTCGTCGTTCTTCTCGCCGATCTTCCAGGCCGGGTTCGGCGTGGTCGGGCCGAGGATCACGTCCACTTCGGCGAAGGCGTTGACGAAGTCGTTCTTGATCAGCCGACGAATCTTCTGAGCCTGCAGGTAATAGGCATCGTAGTAGCCGGCCGACAGCGCGTAGGTGCCGACCATGATGCGGTTCTTCACCTCGCTGCCGAAGCCTTCGGCGCGCGAGCGCTTGTACAGGTCTTCCAGGTTCTGCGGGGCGTCGCAGCGATAGCCGTAGCGCACGCCGTCGAAGCGCGACAGGTTGGAGGAGGCCTCGGCCGGGGCGATCACGTAGTAGGCGGGAATGGCGTGCTGCATGTTCGGCAGGGAAATGTCCTTCACCGTGGCGCCGAGCTTCTTCAGCTCCTCCACCACCGCCAGCACCGCGTCGGCGATGCGACTGTCGAGGCCGGCGCCGAAGTATTCCTTCGGCAGGCCGATGCGCAGGCCGCTCAGCGGCTTCTGCAGGGCGGCCAGGTAGTCGTCCACCGGCTGCTCGACGCTGGTGGAGTCCTTCGGGTCGAAGCCGGCCATCGCCCCCAGCATCAGCGCGCAATCCTCGGCGGTGCGCGCCAGCGGGCCGCCCTGGTCGAGGCTGGAGGCGTAGGCGATCATGCCCCAGCGGGATACCCGGCCGTAGGTGGGCTTGATCCCGGTGAGGTTGGTCAGCGCCGCCGGCTGGCGGATCGAGCCGCCGGTATCGGTGCCGGTGGCGGCCGGCAGCAGGCGCGCGGCGACCGCCGCGGCGGAGCCACCGGAGGAGCCGCCGGGCACGCGGTCGAGGCTCCAGGGGTTCTTCACCGCGCCGTAGTGGCTGGACTGGTTCGACGAGCCCATGGCGAATTCGTCCATGTTCAGCTTGCCGAGGGTCACGGTGCCGGCGGCGGCGAGTTTCTCGACGACGGTGGCGTCGTAGGGCGAGACGAAGTTGTCGAGCATCTTCGAACCGCAGCTGGTGCGTACGCCCTGGGTGCAGAACAGGTCCTTGTGGGCGATCGGCGCGCCGAGCAGGGCGCCGTTCTCGCCGTTGGCGCGCCGTTCGTCGGCTGCCTTGGCCTGGGCGATGGCCAGGTCGTCGGTGACGCTGATGAAACTGTTGAGCTGGGGATCCAGCTGCCGGATGCGACCGAGCAGGGTGCGGGTCAGCTCTTCGGCGGAAAATCGCTTGTCGGCGAGGGCGCGGGCGATCTCGGCGAGGGTCAATTGATGCAGCATGTGTCCGCGTCCTTATGACTCGATGACTTTCGGAACCAGGTACAGACCTTCTTCCACGGCGGGGGCGATGGTCTGGTAGGCGTCGCGGTGATCGGTCTCGGTGACCGCGTCCGGGCGCAGGCGCTGGGTGGCTTCCAGCGGGTGGGCGAGCGGTTCTACGCCGCTGGTGTCGACCGCCTGCATCTGGTCGATCAGGCCGAGGATGTTGTTCAGGGTCTCGGTGGTACGCGGAAGATCGGCCTCGCTCAGGCCCAGGCGGGCGAGATGGGCGATTTTTTCCACGTCGGAGCGTTCAAGCGCCATCGGGAGTCTCCAGCAAAAGCGGCCTTGGAAGGGCGGCGGGCGCCATGCGATATATAAGGCAGGGAACGGATGCCGCGGTCGGCGGTCTAATTCCGCCTGGACGGGCCTTGTGGGGCCGGGAAAAGCCAGCAATTTAGCATATTGCCCGCCTTGCCCAAAATCCCCGTCGTTGTTAGAGTTTGCCGCACTTTTTTACCCGCGTATTTTTCACCCACGCTTCGCCTAGGGTTTCTTTCCCATGTTCAAAAAATTGCGTGGCATGTTTTCCAGCGATCTGTCGATCGACCTGGGTACTGCCAATACCCTTATTTATGTGCGCGAGCGCGGCATCGTCCTGAACGAACCGTCCGTGGTCGCCATTCGCAGCCATGGCAGCCAGAAGAGCGTCGTCGCCGTGGGCACCGAGGCCAAGCGCATGCTCGGCCGTACCCCGGGCAACATCGCCGCCATCCGTCCGATGAAAGACGGCGTGATCGCGGATTTCAGCGTCTGCGAGAAGATGCTGCAGTACTTCATCAACAAGGTTCACGAAAACAGCTTCCTGCAGCCCAGCCCGCGCGTGCTGATCTGCGTACCGTGCAAGTCCACCCAGGTTGAACGCCGGGCGATCCGCGAATCCGCCCTGGGCGCCGGCGCCCGCGAAGTGTTCCTGATCGAGGAGCCGATGGCCGCCGCCATCGGCGCCGGCCTGCCGGTCGAGGAGGCCCGCGGCTCGATGGTCGTCGACATCGGCGGCGGCACCACCGAGATCGCCCTGATCTCCCTCAACGGCGTGGTCTACGCCGAGTCCGTCCGGGTCGGCGGCGACCGCTTCGACGAAGCCATCGTCACCTACGTGCGGCGCAACTACGGCAGCCTGATCGGCGAATCCACCGCCGAGCGGATCAAGCAGGAGATCGGCACCGCCTTCCCGGGCGGCGACGTTCGCGAAGTCGACGTCCGCGGCCGCAACCTGGCCGAAGGCGTACCGCGCAGCTTCACCCTGAACTCCAACGAGGTCCTCGAGGCCCTGCAGGAGTCCCTGGCGACCATCGTCCAGGCGGTCAAGAGCGCCCTCGAGCAGTCGCCGCCGGAGCTGGCCTCGGACATCGCCGAGCGCGGCCTGGTGCTGACCGGCGGTGGCGCCCTGTTGCGCGACCTGGACAAGCTGCTGGCCCAGGAAACCGGCCTGCCGGTGATCGTCGCCGAGGAGCCGCTGACCTGCGTGGCGCGCGGCGGTGGCCGTGCGCTGGAGATGATGGACCGCCACTCCATGGACCTGCTCTCCACCGAGTAAGGTGGCGAGCATCGTCGTCTAGGAGCGGATCATCAAACCGCTATTCTCCAAAGGCCCGTCGCTGGGCGTTCGCCTGTTGGTGCTGGCCGTGCTGTCGGTCAGCCTGATGGTGGTGGACGCCCGGTTCGACTATCTGGAGCCCGTCCGCAGCAAGCTGGGGATGGTGCTCACGCCTTTCTACGGCCTGGCGGAAATGCCGGTGCGCGCCTGGGAAGGCGTGCGCGACCAGTTCAGCAGCCGTAGCGAGCTGATCGCCGAGAACGAGCGTCTCAAGGCCGAGTCCCTGCTGATGCAGCGTCGCGTGCAGAAGCTCGCGGCGCTCACCGAGCAGAACGTGCGCCTGCGCGAACTGCTGAATTCCGCCGCGCTGGTCGACGACAAGGTGCTGGTCAGCGAACTGATCGGCGTCGACCCGAACCCCTTCACCCAGCGCATCATGATCGACAAGGGCGAGAACGACGGCGTTTTCGTCGGCCAGCCGGTGCTCGATGCCAGCGGCCTGATGGGCCAGGTGGTCGAGGTCATGCCCTACACCGCGCGGGTCCTGCTGCTCACCGATACCACCCATAGCATCCCCGTGCAGGTCAACCGCAATGGCCTGCGCGCCATCGCCGTCGGCACCGGCAACCCGGAACGCCTGGAGCTGCGCTATGTCGCCGACACCGCCGACATCAAGGAAGGCGACCTGCTGGTCAGTTCCGGCCTTGGGCAGCGTTTCCCCGCCGGCTATCCGGTGGCCACGGTCAAGGAAGTCATCCACGATTCCGGCCAGCCGTTCGCCGTGGTCCGCGCGGTGCCGACCGCGAAGATGAACCGCAGTCGCTACGTGCTGCTGGTGTTCAGCGACAGTCGTACGCCGGAACAGCGCGCCAATGACGCCGCAGAGGCCCAGGAAGAAGCGGACAAGAAGGCCGCCGCCGGCGCCCAGGCGGCCCCGCCGGCCGCCGCGCCCGCCCCGGCGCCGGCAAGCCCCGCGCCGCAGGGTGGCGCCACTCCTGCCGCCGGTGCCCCCGCCGCGCCCGCACAACCCGCCGCACCGATGGCGCCCGCCGGGGGACGTCGCTGATGGCTCGCGCGACCCAGGGTTCGAACAATGTCTGGGTGATCTGGCTGAGCCTGCTGGTCGGCCTGCTGCTGGCGGTGGCGCCGATGCCGACCTTCACCGAGATCGGCCGCCCGCTGTGGCTGGCGATGCTGCTGACCTACTGGGTGCTGCTGCTGCCCGAGCGGGTCGGGATGGTCACCGCCTGGCTGCTCGGCCTGGCCCAGGACGTGCTCTACGGCAACCTGCTCGGGCAGAACGCGCTGATCCTCGGCCTGATCACCTTCCTCGTACTGTCCCTGCACCAGCGCCTGCGCATGTTCCCGGCCTGGCAGCAATGCCTGGTGCTGGTGGTGGTCTACGGCCTGGCGCAACTGCTCCAGCTGTGGCTCAACGCTCTCACCGGAAACCGTCCGCCGACCCTGACCTTCCTGCTCCCGGCACTGGTCAGCGCACTGCTCTGGCCCTGGGTGTACGCCCTGCTGCAGTTCGTACGGCTGCGCCTTAACGTGAGGTAGGTCCGTTCCGCGGCTATGCTGCGGCGGATATCGTCATTCTTCGAGACGGGGGGCGCCGCATCCCCGTCGCGTTTCCCGGGAGCCTCCATGTCCTCGCTGTACCTAGCCTCCGCCTCGCCCCGCCGCCGCGAACTGCTGGCCCAGATCGGCGTGCCGCTCTCCGTGCTGTCCATCGCCATCGACGAAACCCCGTTGCCGGACGAGGCGCCGGCCGCCTATGTCGAACGCCTGGCGCGTGGCAAGGCCGCCGCCGGCCTGGCTATGCTGGCAGAGCTGGGTGGGGAGGGCTGCGTGCTGGGCGCGGATACCTCGGTGGTGATCGATGGCAGGATCCTCGGCAAGCCGGCCGACGAGTCCGACGGGCTGGCGATGCTCGCCGCGCTTTCCGGACGTGAACACCAGGTCCTCACCGCGGTGGCGCTGGCCGCCGCCACTGGTATCGAGGCGCGGGTGGTGGAGTGCCGGGTGCGCTTTCGCCAGATCGGTCGCGACGAGGCCCTGCGTTACTGGCTCAGCGGCGAGCCGGCGGACAAGGCGGGTGGCTATGCGATCCAGGGCCTTGGCGCGATATTCGTCAGCCGTATCGAAGGCAGTTACAGTGCGGTGGTCGGGCTGCCTTTGTGTGAAACTGCGGAACTGTTGGGGGAATTCGGCATCCCTTGCTGGCAGCCCGTGGGCGGGAATCCGCCGTAACGCCTAACGCGCCGAAATAAGGACAGTGGACGCATGAGCGAAGAGATCCTGATCAATATCACGCCGATGGAATCGCGCGTGGCGGTGGTGGAGAACGGCGTCCTGCAGGAAGTGCATGTCGAGCGCACCCAGCGTCGCGGCATCGTCGGCAATATCTACAAGGGGCGGGTGGTGCGGGTGCTGCCGGGGATGCAGGCGGCGTTCGTCGACATCGGCCTGGAACGGGCGGCGTTCATCCATGCCGCCGAGATCTCCACCCGCGAAGGCAGCGCGGTGGAAAGCATCAGCGCGCTGGTCCACGAAGGCCAGGCGCTGGTGGTGCAAGTGACCAAGGACCCCATCGGCACCAAGGGCGCGCGCCTGACCACCCACCTGTCGATTCCCTCGCGCTACCTGGTCTACATGCCGCGCACCAGCCATGTCGGGATTTCCCTGCGGATCGAGGACGAAGTCGAACGCGAGCGGCTGAAGAAGGTGGTCGCCGACTGCGTCGCGGCGGAGGGGATCGAGGGGCAGGGCGGCTTCATCCTGCGCACCGCCGCGGAAGGCGCGGGAGAGGACGAGATTCTCGCCGACATCCGCTACCTGCGCCGGCTATGGGATCAGATCGCCGCGCAGATCCAGAGCATCGGCGCGCCTTCGGTGATCTACGAGGACCTGTCCCTGGCGATCCGTACCCTGCGCGACCTGGTCAACCCGCGGATCGAGAAGATCCGCATCGATTCCCGGGAGAATTTCCAGAAGATCACTTCCTTCGTCGAGGAACTGATGCCGGAGATTTCCGATCGGCTCGAGCACTATCCGGGCGAGCGGCCGATCTTCGACCTGTACGGCGTCGAGGACGAGATCCAGAAGGCCCTGGAGCGCAAGGTGCTGCTGAAGTCCGGCGGCTACCTGATCGTCGATCCGACCGAGGCGATGACCACCATCGACGTCAACACCGGCGCCTTCGTCGGCCATCGCAACCTCGAGGAAACCATCTTCAAGACCAATCTCGAGGCGGCCACCGCGATCGCCCGCCAGTTGCGCCTGCGCAACCTGGGCGGGATCATCATCATCGACTTCATCGACATGGAGGACGAGGAGCACCGCCGGCAGGTCCTGCGCACCCTGGAGAAACAGCTGGAGCGCGACCACGCCAAGACCAACATCATCGGCATCACCGAACTCGGCCTGGTGCAGATGACCCGCAAGCGCACCCGCGAAAGCCTGGTGCAGATCCTCTGCGAGCCCTGCCCCTGCTGCCAGGGACGCGGCATGCTGAAGACCGCGGAGACCACCTGCTACGAGATCTTCCGCGAAATCCTCCGCGAGGCGCGCGCCTACCAGGCCGATTCCTACCTGGTGCTGGCCAACCAGAAGGTGGTGGACCGGCTTCTCGACGAGGAGTCGGGCAATGTCGCCGACCTCGAGGCGTTCATCGGTCGCACCATCAAGTTCCAGGTCGAGGCGATGTACTCGCAGGAGCAATATGACGTGGTCCTGCTCTGAGGCTGATGGCTGAAATGGTGGATGTGGCGAGCCTCGGAACACGACTGCTGCGGATCCTCCTGGGTCTGTGCGCCCTGGTGCTGGTATTGCTGGCGCTGTATGTCAGCCTTGGGCGGCAACTGGTGCCGCTGGTGGCCGAGTACCGCCAGCAACTGGAGGACGAGGCCGGCAAGCAGCTCGGCATCCCGGTCCGTATCGCCGAGCTGAGCGGTAGCTGGCGTGGTTTCGAGCCCCTGGTGGTGGCGCGCGACATCCAGCTCGGCGAAGACCCGCAGGGCCTGCGCCTGGCGCGGGTCAGGGTGGTGCCGGACCTGCTCGGCAGCCTGCTGGCGCGCCAGGCGCGGATCGCCAGCCTGGAGCTTGAAGGGCTGAAACTGACCCTGCGCGAAGGCGCCGACGGCCAGTGGAGCCTGGACGGCCTGCCACGGAGCGACAAGCCGAGCGATCCGCGGCAACTCCTCAACTTCCTGTTGCAGACCCAGCGCATCTCGTTGCTCGACAGCCAGCTGGAAGTGGCGCCGCGTGGGCGGAAGACGCTGTCCCTGAGCGCACTCGGCGCGACCCTGCGCAGTTCATCCGTTGCCGGACAGCGCCTCGATGCCCGCCTGACGCTGCCGGATGGCCAGCCCCTGGCGCTGCACGCCGAAGGCCGGATCAAGCCCGAGGACTGGTTGCGCAGCAGCGCCCGGGTCTATCTCGGCCTGCCGCAGAGCGACTGGGCGCAGTGGCTGCCGGCCGGCCTGACGGGGGAGTGGAAGATCGCACGGGCCAAGGCCGGCGGCGACTTCTGGTTCGACTGGCGCGACGGCAAGGCGCAACGGCTGGTGGCGCGGCTGCTGGCGCCGCAGCTGAAGGCGTCGTACGCCGCGCGCCAGCCGGTGGAGATCAACGATCTGGGCATGAATCTGTTCTTCGATCGCGAGGCGCAGGGCTGGAAGGTCCGCGTTGGCGATCTCGCGGCGAATTTCGGCGAGCAGCGCTGGGGCGAAGTGGAACTGCTGTTGCGTCGCGACCAGCAGCAGAACGAGCCGCACTGGAAGCTGCAGGCCGACCGCGTCGACCTGACGCCCCTGGCGCCGGCGATAGAAGCGCTGGCGCCATTGCCGGACGCGGCGGCGGCGTGGGTGGCGGGCCTGAAGCCGAAGGGCGTCCTGCACAACCTGAACGCCGACTTCTGGCCGCAGCGAGCGCTGCCCGAGCGGGTCAGCTACGCGACCAACCTGGAAAAGGTCGGTATCTCGGCGTTCCGCGAAGTCCCGGCGGTGGAAAACGTCAGCGGCACGCTGACCGGCACCCTGGCTGGAGGCCAGCTCGACGCGTCGGCGCAGGATTTCATGCTGCACCTGGCCAAGGTGTTTCCCGAACCGTGGCGTTACCGCGAGGCCCGCACGCGGATGTTCTGGAGCCTGGACGAGCGGGCCTTCACCCTCGGCAGCCACCTGATGCGGGTCGAGGGCGAGGAGGGCAGCCTGGCCGGCGACATGCTGATCCGTCTGATGCGTGATCCCGGCGCTGAAGATTACATGGACCTGCAGGTCGGCCTCAGCGACGGCGACGCGCGCTTCACCGCCAAGTACCTGCCGACCCGGTTGCCGGGGATGAACAAGAGCCTGGCGAACTGGCTGAAGACCGCGATCCGCGGCGGCCACGTCGACCAGGGCTATTTCCAGTGGCAGGGTTCGCTGAACCGCGGGGCGGCGCCCGAGGCCCATGTGATGAACCTGTATTTCAAGGTCCGCGACGGTGAACTGGCCTACCAGCCCGGCTGGCCCGCCCTGAGCAAAACGGTCGGCGAGGTGTTCGTCGAGGACTCCGGGGTCCGCGTGCTGGCCTCCGGCGGGAACCTGCTGAACTCCCGGGTCAGCGATGTCAAGGTCGACATACCTCTCGGCCGTCCGGGGCAGACGCCGCACCTGTATGTGGATGGCGCCGTCGACAGCAACCTGAAGGACGGGATCAAGCTGCTCCAGGAAGCGCCGATCCCGACCCGCAAGATCTTCGCCGGCTGGGAGGGCGACGGGCCCTTGCAGGGCCACCTGAAGCTGGATATTCCGCTGGACCACGACGAGGCCGGCAAGACCGGGGTGGTCGTGGATTTCTCCACCGTGGGCGCGACCCTGAAGATGCCCAGTCCGAAACTGGATATGAGCGAAGTGAAGGGCGACTTCCGCTTCGACCTGGCCAAGGGCCTGAGCGCGCCGGCGGTGCGGGCGCGGGTGCTGGGCAGCGAGGTACGCGGGCGAATCGTCGCCGAGGGGCGCGGCGATGCGCGCACGCGCTTGCTGCTCAACGGCCAGGTGGCGGTCAGGTCGCTGAGCGACTGGCTCGGCGCTGGCCAGCGTCCCTTGCCGGTCTCGGGGCGCCTGCCGTACCAGCTCAACCTGCTGCTGGATGGCAAGGACAGCCAGTTGCAGATCAATTCGGACCTCAAGGGCGCCGTGGTCGACCTGCCGGCGCCGTTCGGCAAGACGGCCGCCCAGGCGCGGCCGACCGAGTGGCGGATGACCCTGGATGGCGCCGAGCGGCGTTACTGGGCGCGCTACGACGGCCTCGCCAGCCTGGCCTATGCGGCCCCGGCGGACAAGCCGCTGAACGGACGCGGCGCCCTGCGCCTGGGCGGTGATCCGGCGTTGCTGCCCTCGGCGCCCGGATTGCGGGTGCGCGGGCGCCTGGCGGAGCTGGACTGGGACGCCTGGCAGGCGACTCTCAAGCGCTACGCCGGCGGCGGCCAGGCCGGCGCAGCCGGCGGCGTGCTGCGCGGAGCCGAACTGCGCATCGACAGCTTCAAGGGCTTCGGCCAGCAGCTGAAGAACCTCACCGTCGATCTGGCGCGCCAGGAGCGGGCCTGGCAACTGGTACTGGTCAGCGACCTCGCCTCGGGCCGGGTGGTCCTGCCGGATGCCCGGGGCGTGCCGATCATGGTCGATCTCGACCGCCTGAACCTGCCGAAAACGACGCTGCCCGACGAGGACAAGGTGCAAGACACGGATCCGCTGGCCGCCGTCGACCCACGCAGCCTGCCGGCGGTGGACGTGAAGATCGGCCAGGTCGCCCTCGGCGGCCAACCGCTGGGCGCGTGGAGCCTGAAAGTGCGGCCGGGCAGCAACGGCGTGGCGTTCAACGACCTGGACCTCGACCTGCGTGGCCTGCACGTCAACGGCAGCCTGCGCTGGGACGGCAGTCCGGGCAGTACCCGCAGCACCTACCAGGGCCGGATCGAGGGCAAGAACCTGGCGGATGTGCTCAAGGCCTGGAATTTCGCGCCGAGCGCCACCAGCGAGCGTTTCCGCATGGATATCAACGGCCAGTGGCCTGGATCGCCGGCCTACATGGCCCTGAAACGCTTCAGCGGCAGCATGGATGCATCGCTGCGCAAGGGCCAGTTCGTCGAGGTCGAGGGGGGCGCCCAGGCGCTGCGGGTGTTCGGCCTGCTCAACTTCAACGCGATCAACCGCCGCCTGCGCCTGGATTTCTCGGACATCCTCGGCAAGGGCCTGAGCTATGACCGGGTGAAGGGGGTCCTCTCCGCCACCGACGGCGTCTACATCACCCGCGAGCCGCTGAAGCTGGAAGGGCCTTCGAGCAACCTGGAGTTGAACGGTACCCTGGACCTGGCTCACGATCGGGTCGACGCCAAGCTGCTGGTGACCCTGCCACTGACCAACAACCTGACCCTGGCGGCACTGATAGTCGGCGGTCCGGCGGTCGGCGGCGCGGTCTTCGTCGTAGACAAGCTGCTCGGCGACCGGGTCTCGCGTTTCGCCAGCGTGCAATACAGCGTCAAGGGCCCCTGGCAGGACCCGAAGATCAGTTTCGACAAGCCATTCGAGAAGCCCCGCTGAGCGCCGCCCGGTGCTGCGCCGGGGCGTTCTCGCCCGCGTGGAGGAACGCATGTCCATTGCCGTGATCCAGATGGTCAGCCAGGACGACGTGATGGCCAACCTGGCCGCCGCCCGTCGGCTGCTCGAAGAGGCCGCGGAGGGCGGCGCGCGCCTCGTCGTGTTACCGGAGAACTTCGCCGCCATGGGCCGCCGTGACCTCGCCGAACTCGGTCGGGCCGAGGCACGGGGGGAGGGGCCGATCCTGCCCTGGTTGAATTCCACCGCCCGCGACCTCAGGTTGTGGATAGTCGCCGGCACGCTGCCGCTGCCGCCCGAAGGCCAGCCCGAGGCGAAGGCGAATGCCTGTTCGCTGCTGTTCGACGAACATGGCGAGCGGGTCGCCCGCTACGACAAGCTGCACCTGTTCGACGTGGATGTAGCCGATGCGCGGGGCCGCTACCGTGAATCCGACGACTATGCTTTTGGTCAGAAGATCGTGGTGGCGGATACGCCGGTCGGTCGCCTGGGCCTGACGGTCTGCTACGACCTGCGTTTTCCGGAGCTCTATACCGCGCTGCGCGAGGCCGGCGCGGAGCTGATCACGGCGCCGTCGGCATTCACCGCGGTGACCGGTGCGGCGCACTGGCAAGTGCTGGTCCGCGCGCGCGCCATCGAGACCCAGTGCTACCTGCTGGCGGCCGGGCAGGGCGGCGTTCATCCGCGGGGCCGCGAGACGTTCGGTCACTCGGCGATCGTCGATCCCTGGGGACGGGTTCTGGCCGAGCGGCCGCAGGGCGAAGCGGTGCTGCTGGCGGCGCGCGACGCCGCAGAACAGGCGGATATCCGCCGGCGCATGCCGGTGGTGGCGCACAGACGATTTTTCCCGCCGGCCGAACCACGGCCGGCGCGTACGGAGTGAATATGAGCGAGTTGTTGTCATCCGTCAGCCAGCAGTTGCTGGCCCCCGGTGGTCTGGAGCTGGACAGCCTGCCCGGTATCCTGCATGAACTGAGCGGCCCCGGCGTCGATGCCGCCGATCTGTATTTCCAGAGCCAGGTCTCCGAGTCGTGGATGCTCGAGGACGGCATCGTCAAGGAAGGCAGCTTCAATCTCGACCAGGGCGTCGGGGTGCGTGCGCAGTCGGGCGAGAAGACCGGCTTCGCCTACAGCAACGCGATCACCGGCGAGGCGCTGAAGCAGGCCGCCCAGGCGGCCCGCTCGATTTCCCGGGCGGGACAGAACGGCAGCGTGCAGGCGTTCAAGGCCGTGCTGCCGGCTCGCCTGTACGCCGGGGAGAACCCGCTGGACGTGCTCAGCCGCGCCGAGAAGGTCGAGTTGCTGAAGAAGATCGATGCCGCGACCCGCGCCCTCGACCCGCGCATCCAGCAGGTCACGGTGAGCATGGCCGGGGTCTGGGAGCAGATCCTGGTCGCCGCCAGCGACGGTTCGCTGGCCGCCGACATCCGTCCGCTGGTGCGTTTCAATGTCAGCGTGATCGTCGAGCAGAACGGCCGCCGCGAGCGTGGCGGCCACGGCGGCGGAGGACGTACCGACTACCGCTACTTTCTCCAGGAAGACCGCGCCATGGGCTACGCCCGCGAGGCCCTGCGCCAGGCGCTGGTCAACCTCGAGGCGATTCCCGCGCCGGCCGGTACCCTGCCGGTGGTCATGGGCGCCGGCTGGTCGGGGGTACTGCTGCACGAGGCGGTAGGCCACGGCCTGGAGGGCGACTTCAATCGCAAGGGCAGTTCCGCCTACAGCGGCCGGGTCGGCGAGAAGGTCGCCTCGAGCCTGTGCACCATCGTCGACGATGGCACCCTGGCCGGGCGCCGCGGCTCGTTGAGCGTCGACGACGAAGGCACGCCGAGCAACTGCAACGTGCTGATCGAGAACGGCGTGCTCAAGGGCTACATGCAGGACAAGCTCAACGCCCGCCTGATGGGCGTGGCGCGGACCGGCAATGGTCGTCGCGAGTCCTACGCGCACCTGCCGATGCCGCGCATGACCAACACCTACATGCTGGCAGGCGAGAGCGATCCGCAGGAGATCATCGCCTCGGTGGAGAAGGGCATCTACTGCGCCAACCTCGGCGGCGGCCAGGTGGACATCACCAGCGGCAAGTTCGTGTTCTCCACCAGCGAGGCCTACCTGATCGAGAACGGCAGGATCACCACCCCGGTGAAGGGCGCGACCCTGATCGGCAATGGCCCGGAGGCGATGAGCCGGGTCTCGATGGTCGGCAACGACCTGGCGCTGGACAGTGGCGTGGGGACCTGCGGGAAGGACGGTCAGTCGGTGCCGGTCGGCGTCGGCCAGCCGACCCTGAAGATCGATGCGATCACCGTCGGCGGTACCGGCGCCTGAGGCATGGCCCAGAGGCCGGTGCTGCGGGACCTAGCGCAAGCCGCGCTTGGTCTCGTCCAGCTCGCGGATGTACTTGAACACCTTGCGCGCGGCGGCCGGCGGCTTGTTGTGCGCGGCTTCGTGCTGGGCATGGCGGACCAGGCTGCGCAGATGCTGGCGGTCGCAGTCGGGGAATTCGCCGACGAAGGCGTCGAGCGCGGCGTCGCCGCCGGCGATCAACTGGTCGCGCCAGCGTTCGAGGGCGTGGAAGCGTTCGTTGTACTGGCGGGTGGAGGTGTCCACCTGCTCGATGAGGGCGACGATGGCGTCCACGTCCTGGTCGCGCATCAGCTTGCCGATGTACTGGATATGTCGCTTGCGGGCGATGTGCGCCTTGTGTTTCGGCGCGTCGAGCACGGCCTTGCGCAGCGGGTCGGTCAGCGGCAGGCGCTCCAGCAACTGCGGTTGCAGGGTGGTCAGGCGTTCGCCGAGGTCCTGCAGGGCATGCAGCTCGCGTTTGATCTGCGACTTGCTCTTCTCTTCGAATTGCGCGTCGTCGTCGTGAAATTCAGCCATGGTGGTGGTCCAGTGGAAAACGCCGCCATGATAACGAGTCAGGGGCCGCTTGTCCGGCCCGGCCGCGTGGGCGGCCATGTCTACAGGAGAACCAACAGATGAGTCTACATGCCGCGGCAGTCGGTCCCGCCGTTCTTCCGGACCTTCGCGAGCAGGTCGAGCAGATCATCGCCGAGGCCCGCCGCCAGGGCGCCAGTGCCTGCGAAGTGGCGGTATCGCTGGAGCAGGGGCTGTCCACCAGCGTGCGCCAGGGCGAGGTGGAAACCGTCGAGTTCAACCGCGACCAGGGTTTCGGCATCACCCTCTACGCCGGCCAGCGCAAAGGCTCGGCGAGCACTTCGGCGACCGGCGAGGCGGCTATCCGCGAAACCGTGGCGGCGGCGTTGGCGATCGCCCGGCACACCTCCGAGGACGACTGCGCCGGCCTCGCCGACGCGGCGCTGATGGCCCGTGAATTGCCGGAACTGGATCTCTACCATCCCTGGAGCCTGAGTCCCGAGCAGGCCGTGGAGCGTGCCCTGGCCTGCGAGGCGGCGGCGTTCACCGCCGACAGGCGGGTGACCAAGGCCGACGGGACCACCCTGAATACCCATCAGGGCTGTCGGGTCTACGGTAACAGCCACGGCTTCATCGGAGGCTATGCCAGCACCCGGCACAGCCTCAGTTGCGTGATGATCGCCGAGGGCGAGGGGCAGATGCAGCGCGACTACTGGTACGACGTCAATCGTCGCGGCGAGGCCTTGGCCAGCGCCGAGTCCATCGGCCGGCGCGCCGCCGAGCGCGCCGCCAGCCGCCTGGGCGCCCGCCCGGTACAGACCGCGGAAGTCCCGGTGCTGTTCGCCCCGGAAATCGCCGTCGGCCTGTTCGGCCATTTCCTCGGGGCAATTTCCGGTGGCAGCCTGTACCGCAAGTCGTCGTTCCTCGAAGGTGCGCTGGGCCAGCGTCTGTTCCCCGAATGGCTGAGCATCGACGAGCGTCCGCACCTGGTCGGTGCGCTCGGCAGCGCCAGCTTCGACAGCGACGGCCTGGCCACCTACGCCAAGCCCTTCGTGGAGAGCGGCGAGCTGGTCTCCTATGTGCTGGGTACCTACTCCGGGCGCAAGCTCGGCCTGCCGAGCACAGCCAACGCCGGTGGCGTGCACAACCTCTTCGTCAGCCATGGCGACGAGGACCAGGCCGCCCTGCTGCGACGCATGGGGCGCGGCCTGCTGGTCACCGAGTTGATGGGGCAGGGGGTCAACCTGGTGACCGGCGACTACTCCCGTGGCGCTGCCGGCTACTGGGTGGAGAACGGCGAGATCCAGTTCCCGGTGCAGGAAGTCACCATCGCCGCCAACCTGCGCGACCTGTTCCGCCGCATCGTCGCGATCGGCAAGGACGTGGAGGGACGCGGCAACCTGCACACCGGTTCGGTGCTGGTCGAGTCGATGATGGTTGCCGGCCGCTAACCCCCCGCCCCAGCTTCTTCCGAACGCCAGCGCCTGTCGCTGGCGTTTTGCTTTGTGCCTGATCGATTGCCGGGTTCTATCGGCCCCATGGCTTGTGTTTTGGAAAGAAGAAAACAATAATCAATCTCATTATCGTCTAGTGAGGTTGCCATGTCCGTCGAGACGCACGACCCGGAAGCACTGGATCACTGGTACTGGCTGGGCATGCAGATCCGCTGCGCGCTCGCTCCCGACGAACCGCGCCTGCTCGACCAGTACTTCGGCGAGGCTCGCTATCTCGCCGGCTGGGAAGGCATGGCCGCCTGGCCGCTGTTCGAGAAGACCTACAACCTCCTGCTCGCTACCGGTCGCGATCCGGCATTGCCCTGGCACTGGCGCAGCCTCTGTCTCGACTACGCCTACCGGCCCCTCTGCGAACTGCAGCGACTGACCACCAACGGCAGCCAGCGTCGCCGGCTGCGCCAGCTCTCGGTACGGATGGCCAGGCAAGACCTGGTGCCGTCGATGAGCTTCGATCATCCGCAACAAGGAAACCAAGATGACTGATACCCGCATCGAACGCGACAGCATGGGCGAACTGGCGGTCCCGGCGACCGCCCTCTATGGCGCCCAGACCCAGCGCGCGGTGAACAACTTCCCGGTCAGCGGCCAGCGCATGCCGCAGGCCTTCGTCCGTGCCCTGCTGCTGGCCAAGGCCGCGGCGGCGCGGGCCAACGTCTCCCTGCAGCAACTGGACGCACCGATGGGCGAGGCGATCGCCGAGGCCTGCCTGCAATTGCTCCAGGAAGATTTCATGCAGCACTTCCCGGTGGACGTGTTCCAGACCGGCTCCGGCACCAGTTCCAACATGAATGCCAACGAAGTGGTGGCGACCCTGGCCAGCCGGCGCCTGGGCGACAAGGTCGATCCGAACGACCATGTGAATCGCGGGCAGAGCAGCAACGACATCATCCCGTCGACCATCCACATCAGCGCCGCCCTCGAGATCGGCGAACGCCTGCTGCCGGCGTTGCGCCACCTGGAGCAGACCATCGAGCGCAAGGCCGGCGAAGTGCACGCCTACGTGAAAACCGGGCGCACCCACCTGATGGACGCCATGCCGGTGCGCATGAGCCAGGTGCTCGGCGGCTGGGCGCAGCAGGTCCGGCAGGCCGCCGGACATATCGAGGGCGTGTTGCCGGCCTTGCAGCAACTGGCCCAGGGCGGCACCGCGGTGGGAACCGGGATCAACGCCCATCCGCAGTTCGCCGAGCGCTTCAGTCAGGAGCTGAACGACCTGACCGGCCTGGCGTTCCGTCCCGGCGACGACTTCTTCGCCCTGATCGGTTCGCAGGACACCGCGGTCGCCGCGTCCGGCCAACTGAAGACCCTCGCCGTGACACTGATGAAGCTGGCCAACGATCTGCGCTGGATGAACTCCGGCCCGCTCGCCGGGCTCGGCGAGATCGAGCTGGAAGCGTTGCAGCCGGGTTCCTCGATCATGCCCGGCAAGGTCAACCCGGTGATCCCCGAGGCCACCGCCATGGTCGCCGCCCAGGTGATCGGCAACGACGCCGCCATCGCCGTCGCCGGCCAGTCGGGCAACTTCGAACTGAACGTGATGCTGCCACTGGTGGCCGACAACCTGCTGCACAGCATCCAGCTGCTGGCCAATGCCAGCCGCCTGCTGGCGGACAAGGCCATCGCCAGCTTCAAGGTCAACCAGGCCAGGCTCGGCGAGGCGCTGGCGCGCAATCCGATCCTGGTCACCGCGTTGAATCCGATCATCGGTTACCAGAAGGCCGCGGAGATCGCCAAGCAGGCCTATCGCGAAGGCCGGCCGATCATCGATGTGGCACTGGAAAACACCGACCTGGACCGCGCGCGCCTGGAGGCGCTGCTCGATCCGGAGAAACTCACGGCCGGCGGCCTCTGAGGCCGCCCCAGTACTGGAGGTCCCGGCCATGCGTCATTGGCAACGTACGATCGAACAGGGCAACCGCTGCTTCGTCACCGGCGCATTGATCGATGCGCGCGAGCACTATCTCCACGCCCTGGCGCTGGCCCAGGTCCTGCTGGAGCGCTGGGGCGATCCGGACGAGGCGGTGATGGCGTTCGTCATCTCCCATCACAACCTGGCCGACCTGCATCTGCAACTGGAGCAGCCGGAGGAGACCGCCGAGTACCTCTGCGCCTGCCACGAGCGCCTGCTGCGGGTCAGCGCCGACCAGAAGCTGCCGCAGGCCCTGCGCCTGGCGGCCCAGCATCATAGCCGGCGTACCTATGTCGAACTGCTGTCGTTCATCGGCGAGCACGGCGCCTATCCACGCACCGAGCGCCTGCTCAAGGGACCGCCGAATGCGGAAGTCCGCCCCGAGTTCCTCGCTCCGCCCCCCTCACTTCGCTATCACTGACGGAGAGTTTCCATGCCGCATGCCTTGCCACCCTTGCCCTATGCCTACGATGCCCTGGAACCGCACATCGATGCGCTGACCATGGAGATTCACCACAGCAAGCACCACCAGACCTACGTGAACAACCTGAACGCCGCGCTGGAAGGCACGCCCTACGCCGGGCAGCCGGTGGAAAGCCTGCTGCTGCAACTGGCCGGGCTGCCGGAGAACCTGCGCACGGCGGTAATCAACAACGGTGGCGGGCATGCCAACCATTCGCTGTTCTGGACGGTGATGTCGCCCGAGGGTGGTGGCCATCCGGAGGGAGATCTGGCGCGGGCCATCGACCAGGAACTCGGCGGCTTCGAAGCGTTCAGGGAGGCCTTCACCAAGGCCGCGCTGACCCGCTTCGGCAGCGGCTGGGCCTGGCTCAGCGTGACCCCGCAGGGCAGGCTGCTGGTGGAAAGCAGCGGTAACCAGGACAGCCCGCTGATGAACGGCAACACGCCGATCCTCGGCCTGGATGTCTGGGAACATGCCTATTACCTGAAGTACCAGAACCGCCGCCCGGAATACATCGGCGCGTTCTACAACGTGATCGACTGGCGAGAGGTCGCGCGTCGCTATGCGCAGGCTCTGGCCCGCTGATGTCCGTGAAGGAGGGCGGGCGCGGCTGCGGCGCTGCCCTGGTGTGGCCCGTGTCGCGGAGGTGCGATGAAAGCCTTGCTGCATAGCATCGCCGAGGGCCATGCCCGGCCCCTGCGCAACCTGCTTGGCCTGCTGATATTCATCGGTGGCGGCTATCTGCTCGGTCGCCACGCGCTGTTGCTGGCCGAACTCAACCTCCCGGCACCCGTCGTGCTGGCGCTGAAGGGCGGCCTGCTGTGCGCCTTCGGTACCGCTCTCGGGGCGATGCCGGTGCTGGTGGTAAGGACCATGCCGGCGCGCCTGTCGGATGCGCTGCTGGGATTCGGCGCCGGGGTGATGCTGTCGGCGACGGCCTTTTCGCTGATCATGCCGGCGCTTTCCGCGGCCGGCGACCTCGGCTACTCCAGGTTCGGCGCCGGTTTCCTGGTCAGCTTCGGCCTGGCCCTGGGCGTCATGGGGCTGTTCGTCCTCGGTCGGCTGATGCCGGACGTGCATCCCGGCCGCGAGGGCGCGCCCCTGTCCGGCGGGATCCCTCCGCGCATCCTGCTGTTCGTCACGGCGATCGTCCTGCACAACATCCCTGAAGGCATGGCGGTTGGCGTCTCGGCCGGGGCCGGCCTGGACGAGGCCAACGGCCTGGCCCTGGGCATCGCCCTGCAGGACGTGCCGGAAGGGCTGGTGGTGGCGCTGGTGCTGGCCGGGGTCGGCATGTCGCGGTTCAAGGCGATGCTGGTCGGCGCCGCGTCTGGCCTGGTCGAGCCGCTGTTCGCCGTGCTCTGCGCCTGGCTCGTCGGTCTCTCCGCGCTGCTCCTGCCCTGGGGCCTTGCGGCGGCGGCGGGGGCAATGCTCTTCGTGGTCACCCACGAGATCATTCCCGAGTCCCATCGTCAGGGGCATGCCGCCGAGGCCACGCTGGGCCTGGTGTTCGGTTTCTGCCTGATGATGGTGCTGGATACCGCGCTGGGCTAGTTGCCGAGCGGAAGGGAAGAAACGAAAAAGCCGCCAGTTGGCGGCTTTTTTCTTCAGTGGCGGAAGAGAGGCTATTCGCCTTCGTCGAAGCGGTTGTTGATCAGTTCGACCAGTGCGTTCAGCGCTTCGTCCTCCTGCTCGCCCTCGGTATGCAGGTGCAGGCTGGTGCCCTTGCCGGCGGCCAGCATCATCACGGCCATGATGCTCTTGCCGTCGACACAGCTGTCCGCCTGGCGGCCGACGCGGACCTGGCAGGGATAGCGTCCCGCGACGCCGACGAACTTGGCCGCGGCGCGGGCATGCAGGCCGAGCTTGTTGATGATGGTGATCTCGAGGGCGGGCATCGTGGGGAGTCTGTCCTTCTTGTTATGGGCTAGCTGTTGAGATCGCGGTGGCGGATCTGCACGTTCTTCAGGGATTCCCTGAGTGCAGCGCCAATCCGTTCGGCGAGGTAGACCGAGCGATGGTGGCCGCCGGTACAGCCGATCGCAACTGTCACATATGAGCGGTTACTGGCGGCGAAGCGCGGCAGCCATTTGTTCAGGTAGCCGACGATATCCTGGTACATCTCCTCGACGTCCGGCTGGGCGGCCAGGTACTCCCTGACTTCCGGCTCCAGCCCCGAATGGTCGCGCAGCTCGGGCTTCCAGTAGGGGTTCGGCAGGCAGCGCACGTCGAACACCAGGTCGGCGTCGACCGGCATGCCGCGCTTGAAGCCGAAGGACTCGACGAGGAACGCTGTTCCCGGCTCCGGCTTGTTCAGCAGGCGCAGCTTGATGGTGTCGCGCAGCTGGTAGAGGTTGAGGCTGGTGGTGTCCAGCTTCAGGTCGGCGAGGTCGGCGATCGGTCCGAGCAGCTGGCTCTCGTCGCCGATGGCTTCGGCCAGCGAACGGGTATCGGTGGTCAGGGGATGGCGTCGACGGGTTTCCGAGAAACGCTTGAGCAGCGTTTCGTCGTCGGCGTCGAGGTACAGCACGTCGCAGTTGATATGGTTGTCGCGCACCTCCTGCAGCAGCTCGGGGAAGCGTTGCAACTGGCTGGGCAGGTTGCGTGCGTCGATCGATACCGCGACCTGCGGGTGCAGCAGCTCGGTGTGCAGCAGCGCGCGTTGCGCCAGGTCGGGAAGCAGGCTGGCGGGCAGGTTGTCGATGCAATAGAAGCCGTTGTCTTCGAGGACGTTCAGGGCGGTGCTCTTGCCCGACCCCGAGCGGCCACTGACGATGATCAGGCGCATGTCATTGCCCGTTCTGTACGTCTACCACGATCTGATAAAGCGCTTCGGCACTAGGAGCGCTGCGCAGGCGCTCGCGTACGTCGGCACGGTCGAGCATGGCGGCGATCTGCCGGAGCAGTTCGAGGTGTTCTTCGGTCGCGGCCTCCGGTACCAGGAGGACAAAGACCAGGTCGACCGGCGCACCGTCCAGCGCGTCGAAGTCCACCGGGGCATCCAGATGCAGCACGGCGCTGATCGGGCTCTGGCAGCCGGCCAGGCGGCAGTGTGGAATGGCGATGCCATTGCCGAAGCCGGTGGAGCCGAGCTTTTCCCGGGCCACCAGGTTTTCGAAGATGTCCTGGGCGTCGAATTCCGGCAGCTCCCTGGCTACCAGGTTGGCGATTTGTTCGAGGACGCGTTTCTTGCTGCCACCCGGCACGTTCACGAGGGAACGGCCGGGGGTCAGGATTTGCTCAAGTCGGATCATAGGGGAGGGGAGATCAGCGGGCGCCTACGCCTTGCTGCCGTTCGAGGTACTTCTCTTTGTGTTTGATCAGTTGACGGTCGAGTTTGTCGATCAGCAGGTCGATGGCCGCGTACATGTCCTCATGTTCCGCATTGGCCACGATCTCGCCACCGGCGACGCGCAGGGTGGCTTCGATCTTCTGCTTCAGTTTCTCGACCTCCATGATCACCTGCACATTGGTGATCTTGTCGAAATGGCGCTCCAGACGGCTCAGTTTCTCGCCGACATAGTCGCGCAGGGCGTCGGTCACATCCAGTTGATGGCCACTGATGTTGACTTGCATACCGCGTTCTCCTTGTTGCCCGTGTGTAAGTGGCAGGTTAGCAACCTGCCTCCGGAACACCTTGGCGTGGATCAACGTCACACCAGTCGCTTGCGCTCGCTCGAAGGGGCTATGCCCAGGGATTCGCGGTACTTGGCGACGGTGCGGCGAGCCACTTGAATGCCCTGTGCCTCCAGTAAACCAGCGATCTTGCTGTCGCTCAATGGCTTTTTCGCATTTTCCGCGGCCACCAGTTTCTTGATGATCGCGCGGATCGCGGTGGACGAGCATTCCCCGCCTTCGGCGGTGCTGACGTGACTTGAAAAGAAATATTTCAGCTCGAAAATACCGCGCGGCGTATGCATGTACTTCTGCGTGGTGACCCGCGAAATGGTCGACTCGTGCATGCCCACCGCTTCGGCGATGTCGTGCAGGACCAGCGGCTTCATGGCTTCCTCGCCGTAGTCGAGAAAGCCACGCTGGTGTTCGACGATCTGCGTCGCCACCTTCATCAGCGTCTCGTTGCGGCTCTGCAGGCTCTTGATGAACCAGCGCGCTTCCTGCAACTGGTTGCGCATGAAGGTATTGTCGGCACTGCTGTCGGCACGGCGGACCATGCCGGCATAGGTGGCGTTGACACGCAGGCGTGGCATCGCCTCCTGGTTCAGTTCCACCAGCCAGCGCTCGTTGTCCTTGCGCACGATGACGTCCGGGACGATGTATTCGGCCTCGCTCGACTCGATCTGCGAGCCGGGCCGTGGATGCAGGCACTGGATCAGCTCGATGACCAGGCGCAACTCGTCTTCCTTGAGCTTCATGCGCCGCATCAACTGGCCGTAGTCGCGGCCGCCGAGCAGGTCGAGGTAGTCGGAAACCAGGCGCAGGGCTTCGTCCAGCCAGGGCGTGGCGGGTGGCAGCTGGCGCAGTTGCAGCAACAGGCACTCGCGCAGGTTGCGGGCGCCGATGCCGGCGGGCTCCAGCTGCTGGATGCGGCGCAGCACGACTTCGACTTCGTCGAGCTCGACGTCCAGCTCCGGATCGAGGGCGGCGAGGATCTCCTCGAGGGACTCCTCCAGATAGCCGTCATTGTTGATGCTGTCGATGATGGTCACCGCGATCATGCGGTCGGTGTCCGACATCGGCGCCAGGTTCACCTGCCAGAGCAGGTGGCTGTGCAGGCTCTCGCCGCTGCTGGTGCGCGCGGTGAAGTCCCATTCGTCGTCGTCGCTGCTGGGCAGGCTGCTGGCGCTGGTCTGGTAGATGTCCTCCCAGGCGGTATCCACCGGCAGTTCGCTGGGGATGCGCTCGCTCCACTGGTCGTCGTCGAGGCTTTCTACGCTGGGCGTGGTGCTTTCCTGGAGGGCGCTCTCCTGCGGCGCGCTGGTTGCCTGTTCGGCGCCATCGGCGAGCGGGTCGCTGCCGTCGAAATCGTCGCCGTCTTCCTGGCGTTCGAGCATGGGATTGGATTCCAGCGCTTCCTGGATTTCCTGCTGGAGGTCCAGGGTGGAGAGCTGGAGGAGGCGTATGGCCTGTTGCAGCTGAGGCGTCATCGTCAGCTGCTGGCCCATCTTGAGGACTAGCGATGGTTTCATGGCTGAGGGCTTAGTACCTTATTCGCTGGTACCGGATGGCACCATCCACTACTACGGGTGCCGAGGTGGCGGCACCGCCAGGAAGCAAATTATATGCCTGAATTTTCGTACTTTGCCTAGGGTTGCTCCGAATAAATCATCCGCCCGTGGCGACACCTCTGCCCGTAAAAACCGGGGACGTGCGAAACCGCTCCGGCAGGGCCGGAGGGCACGGTAGGAGATTTCTTCAGAGGCGGAACTCGTGCCCCAGGTAGACTTCCTTGACCAGGTCGTTGGCGAGGATGCTCTCGGCATCGCCTTCCGCGATCAACTGCCCATCATTGACGATATACGCCGTTTCGCAGATGTCCAGGGTCTCGCGGACGTTGTGGTCGGTGATGAGGATGCCGATACCCTTTGCCTTCAGGTGATGGATGATCTGCTTGATGTCGCCGACCGATATCGGGTCCACGCCGGCGAAGGGTTCGTCGAGGAGGATGAACTTCGGCGCGCTGGCCAGGGCCCGGGCGATTTCCACCCGGCGTCGCTCGCCGCCGGACAGGCTCATGCCGAGGTTGTCGCGGATATGGTGGATGTGGAACTCCTGCAGCAAGCCTTCCAGGGCGTCCTTGCGTCCGTTGCGATCGAGGTCGCTGCGGGTCTCGAGGATCGCCATGATGTTGTCGGACACCGACAGCTTGCGGAAGATCGAGGCCTCCTGCGGCAGGTAGCCGATACCGGCGCGCGCCCGCCCGTGCATCGGCAGGTGGGTGACGTTCTGCTCGTCGATGCGGACCACGCCCTGGTCGGCCTGCACCAGGCCGACGATCATGTAGAAGCAGGTGGTCTTGCCGGCACCGTTCGGGCCGAGGAGGCCGACGATCTGCCCGCTATCGATGGACATGCTGACGTCGCGGACGACTTGCCGGCCTTTATAGCTTTTGGCCAGGTGCTGGGCTCTGAGCGTTGCCATTACTGGGCCTTTTTCTTCGGCTGGATGACCATGTCGATGCGCGGGCGCGGACTGGTCACCTGGGAACCGGTGGCGCGGCCGGCGTTGACGATCTGGCGCTGGGTGTCGTAGACGATCTTCTCGCCTTCGAAGGTGTTGCCTTCCTGGATCACCTTGGCCTGGTCGATCAGCACGACCCGGTTCTGCGTGACGAAGTACTGGATGGTCAGGCCGTAGGCCTTGGTCACGTCCTTGTCAGGCGCGGGCTTCTGCTCGTAGTAGGCGGGCCTGCCGACCGAGGTCACCACCTCGACGTCGCCGTTCTTGTCCCGTTTCAGGGTCACGGTGTTACCGGTCAGCCTGGTGCTGCCCTGGGTCACCACGACATCGCCGCGGTAGACCGCGACGCCTTGCTTGTCATCCAGTTCGGCGCTGTCGGCCTGGACGCGGATCGGTTGCTCGCGATCCGAGGGCAGGGCCCATGCCAGGGAACTGCCGAGGACGGCAGTCAGACCGAATACAAGGGGGAGGGTGTTAACGAACCTCATGCTGACCTCTTACGTTGGACAGCAGGTGCATCCGGCTGTCTTTCAGATACGCTTTCATTCCAACAGCCGTCGTCACTCCATTGGCCGCGTCGATTTTAACGGCTTGCTCGGTCTGTGCATAATTCTTGTCGGGGAATACGGTCAGCCGGGTGGTGGTGAGGATGCTTGGCTGGCCCTTGGCATCGGTGCGCGCGACGCGCACGTCGTCGATCAGTTCGACTTCCTTGCCTTTCGGCCCGACTTCGGCGCGGGCGCTCTGGATATGCCAGGGCTGCACGTTGCCGCGGAACAGCAGCAGATCGGGGGTGGTGACGAAGGTGATGTCGGTGGCCTTCTGGTGTTCCAGCTTCACCGCCGTCATCTCGTAGTCGAGGCTGCCGTTCTCCTGGTATTGCAGGCTGTGGGCGTTCTCGGCGTAGTAGTCGATGGTGTTGTCCTGGCCGGGCCGGGCTGGCTGTTCGTTGAACAGTTCAAGTCCGACGTTCCAGTAATAGCCCGCGACGATCAACAGCAGGGCGATCAGGGCGAGCAGCAGTTTCTGTTGCAGTGTTTTCGGCATGGTCGGCTCTACAGGTAGGCGCTCTGGGCGGCTTCGAGCGTGCCCTGGGCGCGCATGATCAGTTCGCAGAACTCCCGGGCCGCGCCTTCCCCGCCGCGGCTCGCGGTGACTCCGTGGGCGTGCTGGCGGACGAACGGGTCGGCGCTGGCCACCGCCATGCCGAGGCCGACGCGGCGGATAACCGGCAGGTCGGGCAGGTCGTCGCCCAGGTAGGCGACCTGCTCATAGCCTAGCCCGAGTTCGCCGAGCAGTTCGTCGAGCACCGCGAGCTTGTCTTCCCGGCCCTGGTAGAGATGCTGGATGCCCAGGTTGCGCGCGCGGCGCTCGACCACCGGGGTGTCGCGGCCGGTGATGATGGCGGTGCGCACGCCGGAGGCGATCAGCATCTTGATGCCGTGGCCGTCGAGGGTGTTGAAGGTCTTGAACTCGCTGCCGTCGACGAGGAAATACAGCTTGCCGTCGGTCAGCACGCCATCGACGTCGAAAATCGCCAGGCGCACCTGGCGGGCCCGGGCCGAGAGTTCCATGGCCGAGTGGGTATCGCTCATTACATCACTCCTGCGCGCAACAGGTCGTGCATGTTCAGGGCTCCGACCGGACGGTCGTCCGCGTCGACCACCACCAGTGCGCCGATCTTGTTGTCTTCCATGATCTTCAGGGCTTCCGCGGCGAGGATCTCGGCGCGGACGGTCTTGCCGTGGACGGTCATCACCTGGTCGATGGTGACCTGGCGCACGTCGACGCCCCGGTCCAGCGCGCGGCGCAGGTCGCCATCGGTGAAGATGCCGGCGAGCTTGCCGTGTTCGTCGAGCACGACGGTCATGCCCAGGCCCTTGCGGGTCATCTCCATCAGCGCGCCGGTCAGCGAAGTGCCGAGCAATACCTGTGGCAGTTCTTCGCCGACGTGCATGACGTTTTCCACCTTCAGCAGCAGGCGCCGGCCCAGCGCACCTCCCGGATGGGAAAAGGCGAAGTCCTCGGCGGTGAAGCCGCGGGCCTCGAGCAGGGCAATCGCCAGGGCGTCGCCGAGCACCAGGGAGACGGTGGTGGAAGAGGTCGGCGCCAGGTTCAGCGGGCAGGCTTCCTGGCCGACGCTGGCGTCCAGGTTGACCTCCGCGGCCTTGGCCAGCGGCGATTCGGGGTTGCCGGTCATGCTGATCAGGGTGATGCCCAGGCGCTTGATCAGCGGCAGCAGGGTGACGATTTCCGCGGTGGAGCCCGAATTGGACAGGGCGAGGACCACGTCGTCCTCGGTGATCATGCCCATGTCGCCATGGCTGGCTTCGGCCGGATGCACGAAGAAGGACGGGGTGCCGGTGCTGGCCAGGGTCGCGGCGATCTTCTTGCCGATGTGGCCGGACTTGCCCATGCCGACCACGACGACCCGGCCCTTGCCGGCCAGCAGCAGTTCGCAGGCCCTGACGAAATCGTCGCCAATCCGCGCCAGCAGGCTGTCTACCGCGTCGCGCTCGAGGCCGATGGTGCGCTGGGCGGAATGGATGAAATCGAGGTTCTGGCTCATGTTCAACGAATGTGGCGCCTGGATGAAAGGCGGGATTATAACGGGAAAGCGTGCCCGGCTTACACCAACCGTGCAGCGAACCCGGTCGGCGGCGCGCGAACGATGGCGCGGCGGCTGTAACGCGCTGTTACGCCGTGGTCATCCGCCCTCCGCGCTATGACTGCGCAAATGTCGATATATTCGACCACGGTGTGATTTTTTTCTGTCCGCGCTGAACCTGAAGTGTGCGATATGTCCTAAAAGGCTTGGAGATCGCTCCGAACAAGCTGAATTCAAGCTGAACGGCACGGCACCGGGCCTTGGGCGACAACCCGCCGCGGTGCTATAGTCCGCGCCCATTCGGCCCTCCCGGATGCGTGCCTCTGCGACGGGGCAGAGCGTCTAGCATGGACGGGTCGCATCGCAAGGAGTCCTGATGAGCACCGATAGTGCCTACGCGGTCGAGTTGAAGGGCCTGACCTTCAAGCGCGGATCGCGGGCGATTTTCGACAACATCGATGTGCGTATTCCGCGCGGCAAGGTGACCGGCATCATGGGTCCGTCCGGCTGCGGCAAGACCACGCTGTTGCGGCTGATCGCCTCCCAGCTGCGTCCCTCGAAAGGGGAAGTCTGGGTCAACGGTCAGAACCTGCCGCAACTCTCGCGCGGCGACCTGTTCGACATGCGCAAGCAGTTCGGCGTGCTGTTCCAGAGCGGCGCGCTGTTCACCGATCTCGACGTGTTCGAGAACGTGGCGTTTCCGCTGCGGGTGCATACCCAGCTGCCGGAGGAAATGATCCGCGACATCGTCCTGATGAAACTCCAGGCCGTCGGCCTGCGCGGCGCCGTGGAGCTGATGCCCGACGAGCTGTCCGGCGGCATGAAGCGCCGCGTCGCGCTGGCCCGGGCGATCGCGCTGGACCCGCAGATCCTTCTATACGACGAGCCTTTCGTGGGTCAGGACCCGATCGCCATGGGCGTCCTGGTGCGCCTGATCCGCCTGCTCAACGATGCCCTGGGCATCACCAGCATCGTGGTTTCCCACGACCTGGCCGAAACCGCCAGCATCGCCGACTACATCTACATCGTCGGCGATGGCCGGGTGCTTGGCCACGGGACCCCGGACGTGCTCAAGGAAACCGACGATCCCCGTATCCGCCAGTTCGTCAAGGGAATCCCGGATGGCCCCGTTCCGTTCCATTACCCGGCCCGCGACTACCGGGCCGACCTGCTGGGAGAGCGCTGATGCGTAGAGTCTCTCCCCTCGAGCGCGTGCGCCTGTTCGGTCGCGCCGGCCTCGACGTGGTCGCCGCGCTCGGCCGTTCGACCCTGTTCCTCGGCCATGCATTGCTCGGTCGGCGCACGCCGGGCGCCGGCCTGCACCTGCTGGTGAAGCAACTCTACTCGGTGGGCGTGCTGTCCCTGGCGATCATCGTCGTCTCGGGGCTGTTCATCGGCATGGTGCTCGCCCTGCAGGGCTACAACATCCTGATTTCCTATGGCTCCGAGCAGGCCGTCGGGCAGATGGTGGCGCTGACCCTGCTGCGTGAACTCGGCCCGGTGGTGACCGGTCTGCTGTTCGCCGGCCGGGCCGGTTCGGCGCTGACCGCGGAAATCGGCAACATGAAGGCCACCGAGCAGCTTTCCAGCCTGGAAATGATCGGCGTCGACCCGCTCAAGTACATCGTCGCGCCGCGCCTGTGGGCCGGCTTCATTTCCATGCCGCTGCTCGCCGCGATCTTCAGCGTGGTCGGCATCTGGGGCGGGGCGATGGTCGCGGTCGACTGGCTGGGGGTCTACGAGGGATCGTTCTGGGCGAACATGCAGAACAGCGTGCAGTTCACCGAGGATGTGCTCAACGGCGTGATCAAAAGTATCGTGTTCGCTTTCGTGGTGACCTGGATCGCGGTCTACCAGGGCTACGACTGCGAACCGACCTCGGAAGGGATCAGTCGCGCGACGACGCGTACCGTGGTCTATGCCTCCCTGGCGGTGCTGGGGCTCGACTTCATTCTGACTGCTTTGATGTTTGGAGATTTCTGAATGCAAACCCGCACCCTGGAAATCGGTGTCGGCCTGTTCCTCCTGGCCGGCCTGCTGGCCCTGTTGCTGCTGGCCCTGCGCGTCAGCGGCCTGAGCGTGGGCAACGCTGGCGATACCTACAAGGTCTATGCCTACTTCGACAACATCGCCGGCGTCACCGTGCGTGGCAAGGTGACCCTGGCCGGCGTGACCATCGGCAAGGTGACCGCGGTAGACCTGGACCGCGACAGCTACACTGGTCGCGTGACCATGGAAATCAACCAGAACGTGAACAACCTGCCGGTCGACTCCACCGCGTCGATCCTCACCGCCGGCCTGCTGGGCGAGAAGTACATCGGCATCAGCGTGGGTGGCGACGAGGACGTCCTGAAGGACGGCAGCACCATCCACGACACCCAGTCGGCGCTGGTGCTGGAAGACCTGATCGGCAAGTTCCTGCTGAACTCGGTTAACAAAGACGAAGCCAAAAAGTGAGGTTCTCTTCCATGCTGACTCTCCTGCGTCGTGGCCTGCTGGTGCTCCTGGCGGCTTTCCCGCTGCTTTCCGTGGCCGCGTCGACCCCGCAACAGGTCGTGCAGGGCACGGTCGACGAGCTGCTTTCCGACATCAAGGCCAACAAGGCCGCCTACAAGGCAGATCCGCAAAAGCTCTACGCCACCCTCGACCGCATCCTCGGGCCGGTGGTCGACGCCGAGGGCATCGCCAAGAGCGTGATGACCGTGAAGTACTCGCGGCAGGCCTCGCCGGAGCAGATCAAGCGCTTCGAGGAAGTGTTCAAGAACAGCCTGATGCAGTTCTACGGCAACGCCCTGCTCGAGTACGACAACCAGGACATCCGCGTCCTGCCCAGTTCGGCCAAGCCCAGCGACGAGCGCGCCAGCGTCAACATGGAGATCCGCGACAGCAAGGGCACCGTCTATCCGGTGTCCTACACCATGACCAACCTGGCTGGCGGCTGGAAGGTCCGCAACGTGATCATCAACGGTATCAACATCGGCAAGCTGTTCCGTGACCAGTTCGCCGACACCATGCAGAAGAACCGCAACGACCTCGAGAAAACCATCGCCGGCTGGGGCGAGGTGGTCGCCAAGGCCAAGGAAACCGCGAAGGCGGAAGAGGCCGGGGCGAAATGAGCCAGGCCAGCCTGCGCGAAGGCGCGCCTGGCGAGCTGCAGCTCGTCGGCGTGCTCGACTACAGCAGCGGGCCGGCGCTGCGCGAGCAGGGCGGACGGCTGATCCATGCCAGCCAGGCGGCGCAGTTGGTGGTCGACTGCTCGGCGGTGGAGCGCTCCAGCAGCGTGGGCATTTCCCTGCTGCTGGCCTTCATGCGTGATGCGCGCAAGGCCGGCAAGACCCTGAGCATCCGGGCACTGCCGGACGACATGCGGGAGATCGCCAAGGTCAGCAGCGTGCTGGAAATCCTGCCGCTGCAGGCGTGACCGGCCGGCGGAACGAGCGGCCCTCCGTCTGCGCGTCCCTTCCTGGGGTTCGCAGGCGGAGGGCTTTTTTGTATGATGGCCGACCGTGCGCGTAGGGCGCCCGATTGAGGTTGAGCATGCAGGCCGAAGACGTTAAGAGCCTTCTCCAGGAAAAACTCCCCGGCACCCAGGTGGAAGTCGAGGGCGAAGGGTGCAATTTCCAACTGAATCTGATCAGCGACGAGCTGGCCGGCCAGAGCCCGGTCAAGCGCCAGCAGCAGGTCTACGCCCATTTGAACGCCTGGATCGCCGATGGCAGCATCCACGCCGTCACCATGAAATTCTTCAGCCGCGCCGCCTGGGCCGAGCGTTCCTGAGCCCACGGGGGAAATCACTGCGATGGACAAACTGATCATTACCGGCGGCAACCGCCTCGATGGCGAAATCCGCATTTCCGGCGCGAAGAACTCGGCGCTGCCGATCCTGGCCGCGACCCTGCTGGCCGATACCCCGGTCACCGTGTGCAACCTGCCGCACCTGCACGACATCACCACCATGATCGAGCTGTTCGGCCGCATGGGCGTGCAGCCGATCATCGACGAGAAGCTCAACGTCGAAGTCGACGCCAGCAGCATCAAGACCCTGGTCGCGCCCTACGAACTGGTGAAGACCATGCGCGCCTCGATCCTCGTGCTCGGCCCCATGGTGGCGCGCTTCGGCGAAGCCGAGGTGGCCCTGCCGGGCGGTTGCGCGATCGGCTCGCGCCCGGTCGACCTGCACATCCGCGGTCTCGAGGCGATGGGCGCGCAGATCGAGGTCGAGGGTGGCTACATCAAGGCCAAGGCTCCGGCCGGCGGCCTGCGTGGCGCGCACTTCTTCTTCGATACCGTCAGCGTGACCGGTACCGAGAACATCATGATGGCCGCCGCGCTGGCCAACGGCCGTACCGTGCTGCAGAACGCCGCGCGCGAGCCGGAGGTCGTCGACCTGGCCAACTGCCTGAACGCCATGGGCGCCAACGTCCAGGGCGCCGGTTCCGACACCATTGTCATCGATGGCGTTAAGCGCCTCGGCGGCGCCCGCTACAATGTCCTTCCCGACCGTATCGAGACCGGTACCTACCTGGTGGCGGCGGCAGCGACTGGTGGCCGGGTGAAACTGAAGGACACCGATCCGACCATCCTCGAGGCGGTCCTGCAGAAGCTGGAAGAGGCCGGTGCCCACATCAACACCGGCAACAACTGGATCGAACTGGACATGAAGGGCAACCGGCCGAAGGCGGTGAATATCCGCACCGCGCCGTACCCGGCATTCCCCACCGACATGCAGGCCCAGTTCATTTCCATGAACGCCGTCGCCGAAGGCACCGGCGCGGTCATCGAGACGGTCTTCGAGAACCGTTTCATGCACGTCTATGAAATGAACCGCATGGGCGCGCAGATCCTCGTCGAGGGCAACACCGCGATCGTCACCGGCGTACCCAGGCTCAAGGGCGCTCCGGTGATGGCCACCGACCTGCGCGCCTCCGCGAGCCTGGTGATCGCCGGCCTGGTGGCCGAGGGCGACACCCTGATCGACCGCATCTACCACATCGACCGTGGCTACGAGTGCATCGAAGAGAAACTCCAGCTGCTCGGCGCGAAGATCCGCCGCGTACCGGGCTAGCGGAGGCAGTCGCGAAATGCTGACCATCGCCTTGTCCAAGGGCCGGATTCTCGACGACACCCTGCCGCTGCTCGCAGCGGCGGGGATCGTGCCGTCGGAGAACCCGGACAAGAGCCGCAAGCTGATCATCCCGACCTCCCTGCCCGATGTGCGCCTGCTCATTGTCCGCGCCACCGACGTGCCGACCTATGTCGAGCATGGCGCCGCCGATCTCGGCGTGGCCGGCAAGGACGTCCTGATGGAGTACGGCGGCCAGGGACTCTACGAACCGCTGGACCTGCGGATCGCCAACTGCAAGCTGATGACCGCCGGCGCCATCGGCGCGGCCGAACCCAAGGGACGCCTGCGGGTGGCCACCAAGTTCGTCAATGTCGCCAAGCGCTACTATGCCGAGCAGGGCCGTCAGGTCGACGTGATCAAGCTGTACGGCTCGATGGAGCTGGCGCCGCTGGTCGGCCTCGCCGACAAGATCATCGACGTGGTGGATACCGGCAACACCCTGCGCGCCAATGGCCTGGAGCCCCAGGAACTGATCGCCACGATCAGTTCGCGCCTGGTGGTCAACAAGGCCTCGATGAAGATGCAGCATGCTCGCATCCAGGCGCTGATCGATACCCTGCGCGACGCCGTCGAGGCGCGACACCGTCACTGATACCCGTGCGGCCCCTCGCGCCGCACCTGCCTATCCGTGTCATAGCCAAATTTTCTCGGGTGCCCGCACGGTGGGCTTGGTAGTCTAGCGGCGCCCGAGACAACGCCATCCATAAAAGAGGCTCGCTATGACCGCTCCCTTCGCTATCCGTCGACTCAACGCCGCTGATCCGGACTTCGGGCGTCATCTGGATCATCTGCTGAGCTGGGAAAGTGTTTCCGACGACTCGGTCAACCAGCGCGTCCTCGATATCATCGCCGCCGTGCGCAGCCGCGGCGACGCCGCCGTGGTCGAGTTCACCCAGCGCTTCGACGGCCTGCAGGCCGCCTCGATGGCCGACCTGATCCTGCCGCGCGAGCGCCTGGAACTGGCCCTGACCCGTATCACGGCGGCCCAGCGCGAGGCCTTGGAAGTTGCCGCCGAGCGCGTGCGCAGTTACCACGAGAAGCAGAAGCAGGGCTCCTGGCGCTATACCGAGGCCGACGGTACGGTGCTCGGCCAGCAGGTCACCCCGTTGGACCGCGCCGGCCTCTACGTGCCGGGCGGCAAGGCGTCCTACCCGTCCTCGGTGTTGATGAACGCGATCCCGGCCAAGGTCGCCGGGGTGACCGAGGTGGTCATGGTGGTGCCGACCCCGCGCGGCGAAATCAACGAGATCGTCCTCGCCGCCGCCTGCATCGCCGGCGTCGACCGGGTCTTCACCATCGGCGGTGCGCAGGCCGTCGCCGCGCTGGCCTATGGCACCGAAAGCGTGCCGCGGGTGGACAAGATCGTCGGCCCTGGCAACATCTACGTGGCCACCGCCAAGCGCCACGTGTTCGGCCAGGTCGGCATCGACATGATCGCCGGCCCCTCGGAAATCCTCGTGGTCTGCGACGGCCAGACCGATCCCGACTGGATCGCCATGGACCTGTTCTCCCAGGCCGAGCACGACGAGGACGCCCAGTCGATCCTGGTCAGTCCGGACGCGGCGTTCCTCGACCGGGTCGCGGAAAGCATCGCCCGCCTGCTGCCGACCATGGAGCGCGCCGAGATCATCCGCACCTCCCTGGAGGGGCGCGGCGCCCTGATCCACGTCGCCGACCAGGCCCAGGCCTGCGCGGTGGCCAACCGCATCGCGCCGGAGCACCTGGAACTGTCGGTGGCCGATCCGGAGAGCTGGCTGCCGGAGATCCGTCATGCCGGCGCGATCTTCATGGGGCGCTACACCGCCGAGGCGCTGGGCGACTACTGCGCCGGGCCGAATCACGTGCTGCCGACCTCCGGTACCGCGCGTTTCTCTTCGCCGCTGGGGGTATATGACTTCCAGAAACGTTCTTCGATCATCAACTGCTCGGCGCAGGGCGCGTCGGTCCTCGGCCGCACCGCCTCGGTACTGGCCCGCGGCGAGTCGCTGACCGCCCACGCGCGTAGCGCCGAATACCGCATCCTCGACGAGAAGGAGAGCTGAGCATGAGCAAGTTCTGGAGCCCGTTCGTCAAGGATCTGGTGCCCTATGTGCCGGGCGAGCAGCCGAAGCTGTCGCGGCTGGTCAAGCTGAACACCAACGAGAACCCCTACGGTCCGTCGCCCAGGGCCCTCGCCGCCATGCAGGCGGAGCTCAACGACGACCTGCGTCTGTACCCCGACCCCAACGGCGAGCGCCTGAAGAAGGCGGTGGCCGGGCACTATGGCATACGGGACGACCAGGTGTTCGTCGGCAACGGCTCCGACGAGGTCCTGGCGCACATTTTCCACGGCCTGTTCCAGCACGACCTGCCGTTGCTGTTCCCGGACGTGACCTACAGCTTCTACCCGGTCTACTGCGGCCTGTACGGCATCGCGTACGAGAAGATCGCGCTGGACGAGCAGTTCCGCATCCGCGTCGAGGACTATGCGCGGCCCAACGGCGGGATCATCTTCCCCAACCCGAACGCACCGACCGGCTGCCTGCTGCCGCTGGACGCCATCGAGGCGATGCTGAAGGCATCGCCGGACTCGGTGGTGGTGGTCGACGAGGCCTATGTCGACTTCGGCGGCGACAGCGCCATCGCCCTGGTCGATCGCTACCCGAACCTGCTGGTCACCCAGACTCTGTCCAAGTCGCGTTCCCTGGCCGGTCTGCGGGTCGGCCTGGCGGTCGGCCATGCCGAGCTGATCGAGGCGCTGGAGCGGATCAAGAACAGCTTCAACTCCTATCCGCTGGATCGCCTGGCGATCGCCGGCGCGGCGGCGGCCTTCGAGGACGATGCCTACTTCCGCCGCACCTGCCAGGCGGTGATCGACAGCCGCGAGACGCTGAGCGGCTCGCTGCGGGCGCTGGGCTTCGAGGTACTGCCGTCGGCGGCCAACTTCGTCTTCGCCCGCCATCCGCGGCACGAGGCCGGGCAGATCGCCGCGACCCTGCGCGAGCAGGGGGTGATCGTCCGCCATTTCAAGCAGGCGCGGATCGAGCAGTTCCTGCGCATCACCATCGGCAGCCCGGAGCAGAACCAGGCGCTGCTGGACGCCTTGCACTTCCTCAAGTGAAACGAAAACGGCGCCCGCGGGCGCCGTTTTCATTCGGGCAGGCTCTCTACTCGCCGCCGTCCTGTTTCTGCTGCGGCGCCGGCGCCGGCGGCGGACGCAGGCCGACCTCGGCGGTCAGGTTGACCTTCTGCCCGTTGCGCAGCACCAGGATGTTGATCTTCTGCCCCGGCCGGGTGCGCGCCACCTGGTTCATCGAGCGGCGGCCATCGCTGGCTTCCTGCTTGTCGATGGTCAGGATCACGTCGCCCGGCAGCAGGCCGCCGCGCGCCGCCGGGCCGTCGCGGTAGACGCCGGCGACGACGATCCCGGCGGTTTCGCCGAGGCCCAGGGAGTCCGCCAGCTCCGGGGTCAGCGCCTTGACCTCGACGCCGAGCCAGCCACGGATCACCTGGCCATGCTCGATGATCGACTGCATGACCTCCAGGGCCAGCTTGGTCGGGATGGCGAAACCGATGCCCTGGGAACCGCCGGACTTGGAGAAGATCGCGGTATTGATGCCGATCAGGTTGCCGGCGGCATCGACCAGCGCGCCGCCGGAGTTGCCCGGATTGATCGCCGCGTCGGTCTGGATGAAGTCCTCGTAGGTGTTCAGACCAAGCTGGTTGCGCCCGGTGGCGCTGATGATGCCCATGGTCACCGTCTGGCCGACGCCGAACGGGTTGCCGATGGCGAGGCAGACGTCGCCGGTGCGGATGCCGTCGGAGCGGCCGAGGGTCATCGCCGGCAGGTTCTTCAGGTCGATCTTCAGTACCGCGAGATCGGTTTCCGGATCGCTGCCGACCAGTTGCGCGATGGTCTCGCGGCCGTCGCGCAGGGCCACGATGATCTGGTCGGCGCCGGCGGTGACGTGGTTGTTGGTCAGCAGGTAGCCTTCCGCGCTCATGATCACCGCCGAGCCGAGGCTCGACTCCATGCGCTTCTGTTGCGGCAGGTTGTCGCCGAAGAAGCGGCGGAACATCGGGTCGTCGAACAATGGGTGGGACGGCTTGCTGACCATCTTGGTGGTGTACAGGTTGGCCACCGCGGGAGCCGCCCGGCTCACCGCATTGGCGTAGGACACCGGGCCTTCCTGCAGGCGGCTGAGCAGCGGCGCCTGCTCGACATGCACCTCCTGGCGCGGCAGGCCGACCCATTCGGGGTTGCGCTGGATGATCAGCAGGGCCAGCAGCACGCCGACCAGCACGGGCCAGCCGAGGAAACGCAGGGCCTTGGGCATCGGGAAAATCCTTGGGGTTGCGAGGCCGAAAAACGGCCGATAAGGTGGCGGCCATTATAGGGCGAAGCCGTCCATTAGAGGAGCGGCGCGCCCTGCCTGAATGAAGAGGATTTTGCCATGGCCATCGCCCTGAGCACCCTGGTCGAGGAAGCCGACCGCTACCTGGAGGCCGCGCGCATCCAGGACTACTGCCCGAACGGCCTGCAGGTCGAAGGCCGGCCGCAGGTGCGGCGCATCGTCAGCGGGGTCACTGCCAGCCAGGCGCTGCTGGATGCCGCCGTGGAGGCCGAGGCCGACGTGGTGCTGGTGCATCACGGCTACTTCTGGAAGGGCGAGAATCCGTGCGTGGTCGGCATGAAGCAGCGGCGCCTGAAGACCCTGCTGAACAACGACATCAGCCTGCTGGCCTACCATCTGCCATTGGACCTGCATCCCGAAGTGGGCAACAACGTGCAGCTCGCCCGGCAACTCGGCCTCGAGGTGGAAGGACCGCTGGAGCCGGGCAATCCGCGTTCCATCGTCCTCCTCGGTTCGCTTGCCGAGCCGATGCAGCCCGCCGACTTCGCCCGCCATGTGCGCGATGCGCTGGGGCGCGAGCCGCTGCTGGTCGATGCCGGCCAGCCGATCCGGCGCATCGCCTGGTGCACCGGCGGCGCCCAGGGCTACATCGACCAGGCGATCGCCGCCGGCGTGGATGCCTACCTGACCGGCGAGGTTTCCGAGCAGACCGTGCACAGCGCGCGGGAGAACGGCATCAGCTTCATCGCCGCCGGACACCACGCCACCGAGCGCTACGGGGTGCAGGCGCTGGGCGACTACCTGGGCAAGCGCTTCGCCATCGAACACCTGTTCATCGACTGTCCCAATCCTGCCTGACCACGGCGCCGTGACGCGCCTGGTCCACTGCCTTGCCCAGTTCCCAGACGGCCATCGCGTAGTGGGTACTGTGGTTGTAGCGGGTGATCACGTAGAAGTTCGGCAGGCCGTACCAGTACTGGTAGTTCCTGCCCATGTCCAGGCGCAGCAGGCTCGCCTGCCGGTGGCCGCCGAGCGGACCCTGCGGGCGTAGTCCGGCTGAGGCCAGCACGTCGAGCGGGTAGAGCGTCTTGAAGCCGTCCTCCAGCGAGGGCGCGCGGCCACTGGCGGGAACCGCCACGCGATCGCCGCTGACCCAGCCGTGCTGCTTGAAATAGTTGGCGACGCTGCCGATCGCATCGCGCGGGTTCCACAGGTCGATATGCCCATCGCCGTCGAAGTCCACCGCGTACTTGCTGAACGAGGACGGCATGAACTGGCCGTAACCCATGGCGCCGGCATAGGAACCGCGCAGGGCCAGCGGGTCGCTGCCTTCCTTGCGCGCCTGGAGGAGGAATTGCTCCAGCTCGCCGCTGAAGAACTCCGCGCGGCGTGGGTAGGAGAAGGACAGGGTGGCCAGCGCGTCGATGATCCGCGTCTTGCCCATCACCCGTCCCCAGCGGGTCTCCACGCCGATGATGCCGACGATGATTTCCGGCGGCACGCCATAGATGCGCGAGGCGCGCTGAAGGTCGGCCTGGTACTGGTCCCAGAACAGCACGCCGTTCTGCACGTTGCCCGGGGTGACGAACTTCTTCCGGTAACGCAGCCAGGCGCCGTTCGGCCCGCTGGGTGGGGTATAGCTGGGCGCCTGGCGGTCCATCAGGCGGATCACCCAGTCCAGGCGCTGGGTCTGGGCGAACAGGTCATGCAGTTGCTGGCGATTGAAGTCGTGCTGGCTGACCATCCGGTCGATGAAGCGCTGGGCCTGCGGATTGTTCGCGTAGTCGCCACGCAGCGGCAGGATCGGCTGTACCGACTTGCGTACCGGCTGGGGCGAGATGACGCTGCGGGCCTGGGGCTTGGCGGCGGGTTTGGCAGGCGGCGTCGGTTCGCTGCTGCAGGCTGAGACCAGGAGGAACAGGGGCAGGGCGAGGGCGGTGCGGCGCATGTGCGGTCTTCTTGGCCGGGGAACGATGCCCGCTATGCTAGCGCAGTGCCGGCGACGTACAAGTCGAGGCGCCGAAGGGTCGCCGCGGATGCCCCGCCAGGCGGGGCCCGGTTGTCGACGTGGTGGAGAAAGACGCTGTGCGTACCCGCTCGAGAGGGCTTCGCCGAGACTGCGGAATTCCTCTCCAGGCCAGTGTTTCCGCCGGCTTCGGCGCTGAGCGCGGATGGCTATATGGGTATATTCTTTCGGTATAACAGGCCGATCTTTTAGAGCCTTGCGCTGTGATAGAGTGCGCGTTCGTCTACGGCCCGACGGCCGTCCATAAGCAATTCCGTGAGTAGCCATGGTCGACAAACTGACGCACCTGAAACAGCTGGAGGCGGAAAGCATCCACATCATCCGCGAGGTGGCCGCCGAGTTCGATAACCCGGTGATGCTGTACTCGATCGGCAAGGATTCCGCGGTCATGCTGCACCTGGCCCGCAAGGCCTTCTTCCCCGGCAAGCTGCCCTTCCCGGTGATGCACGTGGACACCCGCTGGAAATTCCAGGAGATGTACAGGTTCCGCGAACGCATGGTCGAGGAAATGGGCCTGGACCTGATCACCCACGTCAACCCGGACGGCGTCGCCCAGGGGATCAACCCGTTCACCCACGGCAGCGCCAAGCACACCGACGTGATGAAGACCGAGGGCCTCAAGCAGGCCCTGGACAAGTACGGTTTCGACGCCGCCTTCGGCGGCGCGCGGCGCGACGAGGAAAAGTCGCGGGCCAAGGAGCGTGTCTATTCGTTCCGCGACAGCAAGCATCGCTGGGATCCGAAGAACCAGCGCCCCGAGCTGTGGAACATCTACAACGGCAAGGTGAAGAAGGGCGAGTCGATCCGCGTCTTCCCGCTGTCCAACTGGACCGAGCTGGACATCTGGCAATACATCTACCTCGAAGGCATCCCGATCGTCCCGCTGTACTTCGCCGCCGAGCGCGAGGTCATCGAGAAGAACGGCACGCTGATCATGATCGACGACGAGCGCATCCTCGAGCACCTCTCGGACGAAGAGAAGGCCCGCATCGAGAAGCGCATGGTGCGTTTCCGTACCCTCGGCTGCTACCCGCTCACCGGCGCGGTGGAGTCCAGCGCCACCACGCTGCCGGAAATCATCCAGGAAATGCTCCTGACGCGCACTTCCGAACGCCAGGGCCGGGTCATCGACCATGACCAGGCCGGTTCGATGGAAGAAAAGAAACGTCAGGGCTATTTCTGAGGATACGCAGCATGTCTCATCAATCCGATCTGATCAGCGAGGACATCCTCGCCTACCTGGGGCAGCACGAACGCAAGGAACTGCTGCGCTTCCTCACCTGCGGCAACGTCGACGACGGCAAGAGCACCCTGATCGGGCGCCTGCTGCACGATTCCAAGATGATCTACGAGGATCACCTGGAGGCGATCGCCCGCGACTCGAAGAAGGTCGGCACCACCGGTGACGACGTCGACCTCGCGCTGCTGGTCGACGGCCTGCAGGCCGAGCGCGAGCAGGGCATCACCATCGACGTGGCGTACCGCTACTTCAGCACCGCCAAGCGCAAGTTCATCATCGCCGACACCCCCGGCCACGAGCAGTACACCCGCAACATGGCCACCGGCGCATCGACCTGCGACCTGGCGATCATCCTCATCGACGCCCGCTACGGCGTGCAGACCCAGACCCGCCGGCACAGCTTCATCGCTTCGCTGCTGGGCATCCGCCACATCGTCGTGGCGATCAACAAGATGGACCTGAAGGACTTCGACCAGGGTGTCTTCGAGCGGATCAAGGCCGACTACCTGGCCTTCGCCGAGAAGATCGGCCTGAAGACCAGTTCGCTGCACTTCGTGCCGATGTCGGCGCTCAAGGGCGACAACGTGGTCAACAAGTCCGAGCGTTCGCCCTGGTACAGCGGCCAGTCGCTGATGGAGATCCTCGAGACCGTCGAGATCGCCGCCGACCGCAACCTCGACGACATGCGCTTTCCGGTGCAGTACGTTAACCGGCCGAACCTGAACTTCCGCGGTTTCGCCGGCACCCTGGCCAGCGGCGTGGTGCGCAAGGGCGACGAGGTCGTGGCGCTACCGTCCGGCAAGGGCAGCAAGGTGAAGTCCATCGTCACCTTCGAGGGCGAACTGGAGCAGGCCGGACCCGGCCAGGCCGTCACCCTGACCCTGGAAGACGAGATCGACGTGTCCCGCGGCGACATGCTGGTGCATGCCGACAACCGCCCGCTGGTCAGCGACGGCTTCGACGCCATGCTCGTGTGGATGGCCGAGGAACCGATGCTGCCTGGCAAGAAGTACGACATCAAGCGCGCCACCAGCTACGTGCCGGGCTCGATCCCGAGCATCGTCCACAAGGTGGACGTGAACACCCTGGAGCAGACCCCGGGCAGCGAGCTGAAGCTCAACGAGATCGCCCGGGTCAAGGTCAGCCTGGACGCGCCCATCGCGCTGGACGGCTACGAGCAGAACCGCACCACTGGTGCCTTCATCGTCATCGACCGCTTGACCAACGGCACCGTCGGCGCCGGCATGATCATCTCCGAGCCGCCGGCAGGCCATGGCGCGGCTCAGCATGGCGCGAGCGCCCACGTCACCCGCGAGGAGCGCGCCGCGCGCTTCGGCCAGCAGCCGGCCACCGTGCTGTTCAGCGGCCTCTCCGGCGCCGGCAAGAGCACCCTGGCCTATGCCGTGGAGCGCAAGCTGTTCGACATGGGCCGCGCGGTCTACGTGCTCGACGGACAGAACCTGCGCCACGACCTGAACAAGGGCCTGCCGCAGGATCGCGCCGGGCGCACCGAGAACTGGCTGCGCACCGCGCACGTCGCCAAGCAGTTCAACGAGGCCGGGCTGATCAGCCTGTGCGCCTTCGTCGCGCCGAGCGCGGAAGGACGCGCGCAGGCCCGGGCGCTGATCGGCGCCGAGCGCCTGATCACGGTCTACGTGCAGGCCTCGCCGCAGGTCTGCCGCGAACGCGATCCCCAGGGGCTGTATGCGGCGGGACAGGACAACATCCCTGGCGAGTCCTTCCCCTACGATGTGCCGCTGGACGCCGACCTGGTGATCGATACCCAGTCGCTGAGCGTCGAGGACGGCGTGAAGCAGGTGCTCGAGCTGTTGCGCGAACGCCAGGCGATCTGATCGTTTCGCAGCCATGAAAAAGCCCCGCGGATGCGGGGCTTTTTCATGGGCGTCCGACGGTTTTGCGCAACGCCTCAGTACTTGCCTTTCAGGCCGTAGGTGGCGTCCAGGGTGCCGGGGCTGTCCGGGCTCTTCGGCGCGTAGTCCTTCGGCACCTCGCCGCTGGCCGGCGGGGTCAGGCGCTCGCGGCGCTCGGCCGGGTAGGCTTCGTCGGCATGCAGCGCGGCCAGCAGGCGCTGGCGGGTCTGTTCGTCCAGGGCCAGGCGCTGGGCACCGTCGGAGAGGTGCTCCTGCACGTCCTGGTAGCTCTGGGTCAGCTTCTTGACGAGGCTGGCGGTGGTGTTGAAATGGGTCACGACTTCGCGCTGATAGCTGTCGAAGCGGTCCTGCAGGTCGTCCATCTGGCGTTGCACCTTGTTCGGTGCGGCGTTGGGCAGCAGGCGGGCGATCAGAAAACCGATGGCGACCCCGGCGACCAGGGCGAGGGCCGGCAGCAGCCAGGCGGTGAGCGACTGTTCCACGCGAATCCTTCCTCTATAGACGGCTTTGCTTTACGTTAACGGCTTGAGTCCGAGCTGTATACCACGGCACGCGAGTAAGTGCCTGTGTCGCTTGGAGTAATCTGCTAGACGAGTCGACCCGAGCCGGGGTCACGGAGTACCTGTTTGTCTACCCGCGAAAACCCTGTAACCATCGACGGTCCCTGCGGGCCGCTGGAAGCCCTGCACCTCGATCTGGCGGACGCCCGCGGCATCGCCCTGGCCTGCCACCCGCATCCGCTGTTCGCCGGCACCATGCAGAACAAGGTGGTCGCCACCCTGCAACGCGCCGCCCGCGACGCCGGCCTGGCGACCCTGCGCTTCAACTTCCGCGGTGTCGGCCAGAGCGCCGGCAGCTACGCCGAGGGTATCGGCGAGATCGATGACGCCGAGGCCGCCGCGCGCTGGTTGCTGGAGCGCCATCCGGGGCTGCCGCTGACCCTGATGGGCTTTTCCTTCGGCTCCTGCGTGGCCGGCAACCTGGCCGGCCGCCTGGAGGCGCAGGACGTCGCGCTGGCGCGACTGTTCATGATCGCGCCGCCGGTCGAGCGCTTCGCCGTCAGCCTGCCCGGGCGCTGCCCGCTGACCGTGATCCAGCCGGAAGACGACGATGTGGTCACGCCTTCTGCGGTGTATGCCTGGAGCGAGTCCCTGGCGCGTCCGCACGAGTTGCTGCGGGTGGCTGAAAGCGGACATTTCTTCCACGGCAAGCTGATCGAGCTGAAGGACCTGCTGCTGCCGCGCCTGCAGGACTGACGTCGTCGCGCCGGCCCTGCTACCATCCGGCGCGCCATCTTTTTCTTTGCCTGACACCTGGTATCGCATGACTACTCGTATCCTGACCGGCATCACCACCACCGGCACTCCGCACCTGGGCAACTACGCCGGCGCCATCCGCCCGGCGATCCTCGCCAGCCGTCGGAGCGACGTGGATTCGTTCTACTTCCTGGCGGACTACCACGCCTTGATCAAGTGCGACGATCCCGCTCGTATCCAGCGCTCGCGCCTGGAGATCGCCGCGACCTGGCTGGCCGGTGGCCTCGACGTCGAGCGTGCGACCTTCTACCGGCAGTCGGACATTCCCGAGATTCCCGAGCTGACCTGGCTGCTCACCTGCGTCAGCGCCAAGGGCCTGCTCAACCGCGCGCATGCCTACAAGGCGGCGGTGGACCGCAACGTCGAGGCCGGCGAAGACCCGGACGCCGGCGTGACCATGGGCCTCTACAGCTACCCGGTGCTGATGGCCGCGGACATCCTGATGTTCAACGCGCACAAGATCCCGGTCGGTCGCGACCAGGTGCAGCACGTGGAAATGGCCCGCGACATCGGCCAGCGCTTCAACCACCTGTTCGGCAACGGTCGCGAGTTCTTCGTCCTGCCCGAGGCGGTGATCGAGGAAAGCGTCGCCACCCTGCCGGGCCTGGACGGACGCAAGATGTCCAAGAGTTACGACAACACCATCCCGCTGTTCAGTTCGTCCAGGCAACTCAAGGACGCCATCGCCCGCATCGTCACCGACTCGCGCGCGCCGGGCGAAGCGAAGGACCCGGACAACTCGCACCTGTTCACCCTTTATTCGGCCTTCGCCAGCTCGGAGCAGGTCGCCACGTTCCGCCAGGAGCTGCTCGACGGCCTGGCCTGGGGCGAGGCCAAGCAGCGCCTGTTCCAGTTGCTCGACGACGAACTGGGCGAGGCCCGCGAGCGCTACCAGGCGCTGATCGCCAAGCCGGACGACATCGAGGACATCCTTCTCGCTGGCGCGGCCAAGGCGCGCCGCATCGCCACGCCGTTCCTCGGTGAGCTGCGCGAGGCGGTCGGCCTGCGCTCCCTGCGCGAGCCGCTGAAGAGCGCCGAGGCTGGCAGGAAGAAGGCCACCAAGGCGGCGCGCCTGGTCAGCTTCCGCGACGACGACGGCAGCTTCCGTTTCCGCCTGCTGGATGCCGCCGGCGAGCAGTTGCTGCTGTCCCGCGCCTTTGCCGATGGCAAGGCCGCCGGCGCGGTGAGCAAGCGCCTGCAGGGCGGCGAGGGGACCGACCTGCGGGTCGACGGCAATGCCTTCGGCCTGTGGCTGGACGGCGAAGCGGTGGCGCAGAGCCCGGCCTTTGCCGACGCCGCCGCCCGCGACGCCGCCATCGAGCGCACCCGCGAAGCGCTGGCGCCGCAGGAATAAGGCTGCGGCCCGCCCTCGACGGATGGCCGATTGCCAAGAGACGGGGTCGTCGCTAAAGTGACGGCCCCGTTTTCGTTGCATTGCTACCGATCATGACGCCCCTCGAGCGCTACCAGGCCGATCTCCAACGCCCCGATTTCTTCCACGATGCCGCACAGGCGAATGCCGTGAAGCATCTGCAACGCCTCTACGACGACCTGGTCGCCGCCGACCATGCCAAGCCCGGCCTGTTCGGCAAGCTGCTCGGCAGGAAGTCCGGCGGGCCGGTCAAGGGCCTGTACTTCTGGGGCGGCGTCGGCCGCGGCAAGACCTACCTGGTGGATACCTTCTTCGAATCGCTGCCGTTCGAGCAGAAGGTGCGCACGCACTTCCACCGCTTCATGAAGCGGGTGCATGAAGAACTGAAGACCCTCAAGGGCGAGAAGAACCCGCTGACCATCATCGGCAAGCGTTTCGCCGACGAGGCGCGGGTGATCTGTTTCGACGAGTTCTTCGTCTCCGACATCACCGACGCGATGATCCTCGCCACGCTGCTGGAAGAGCTGTTCAAGAATGGCGTGAGCCTGGTGGCGACCTCCAACATCGTTCCGGACGGCCTGTACAAGGACGGCCTGCAGCGCGCGCGCTTCCTGCCGGCGATCGCCCTGCTCAAGGAGCATACCGAGATCGTCAACGTCGACAGCGGCGTCGACTATCGACTGCGTGCGCTGGAGCAGGCGGAGCTGTTCCACTGGCCGCTCAGCGAGCAGGTCGAGGAGGAGATGGCGCGCAGCTTCAAGGCCCTGACCCCGGACTGCGCCAAGGCCCAGCGCGACGAGGCGCTGATGATCGAGAACCGCGAGATTCGCGCGCGCCTGACCTGCGACGACGTTGCCTGGTTCGAGTTCCGCGAGCTGTGCGACGGCCCGCGCAGCCAGAACGACTACATCGAACTGGCGAAGATCTTCCACGCGGTGCTGATCTCCAACGTCGAGCAGATGGGCGTCGCCAAGGACGACATGGCGCGACGCTTCATCAACCTGGTGGACGAGTTCTACGACCGTAGCGTCAAGCTGATCATCTCCGCCGAGGTCGAACTCAAGGACCTCTATAGTGGCGGCCGGCTGGAATTCGAGTTCCAGCGCACCCTCAGCCGTCTGCTGGAAATGCAGTCCCACGAATACCTGACGCGTCCGCACCGGCCCTGATCCGGGGCGGGAACGAGAAAGGGGTTGCCGATGGCAACCCCTTTTTTCATGGGCGCGCGGCGTCTCAACGTTGCGCGGTGTTCTGTTCGAAACCGGCGAGGAGCTTCTTCGCGTGGGCCACTTCGAGGGCTTCCATGGCGTTGATCGGCTTGATCGCCACGGCCTGCTTCAGTTGGGCGATGGCTTTCTCCCGTTCGTCGTCGCCGTATACGTAGGTCAGCGCGTTGGCGTATTCGTAGTGGCCGATCGGCAGGTCGTCGGCCTGGCGGAAGGAACGGGCGAAATACTGCTCCATCTTGTCGGCGCTGACCCCGTAGGTCATCTTGCCGACCAGCTTGCCGACCTTGCGGATCACTCCCGCCTCGTAACCGCCGTAGAGCGCCAGGGCGAACGGCTGGTTGGGCTGCCTGGCCAGGAGGGCGTCCAGTTCCCTGGGGATCTCGCTGGTATAGCCGCGCTTGAGCACCACCGGTACCGACAGCTCCTCGGCCAGGCGCGCCTTGGCGTAGACGCTGCCGAACTGGGCCACGATATCGGCCTTGACCAGCGGGCCGGCCTGCTCGGTGTAGTCGATCACCTCTTCCAGCAGGCGCTGCTTCTCCGCCTGGGTGGGCGCCAGGAACATGGCGTAGAGCACCTGGGCGAACATTGCCGGGACCTGGCCGCCAACCCCCAGAGCCAGGCCCTGTTCCTTGGCCTTGGCGTAGTCGCCACGGAACAGCAGGCGCCAGACGTCCTGCAGTCGCGCCGCATACTCCGCGGCTTCCTCGGGCCTGCCGGTAAATCCGGTGCCGGCCTTCACGGTCTTTTCCAGGGCGTCGGGGTGCGAGGTGGCCATGCTCACCACCCAGTCGGCGTCCGGATAGGGATAGCTGCCGAAGCCGCGGGTCAGGCGCGGCCAGGCTTCCTTCAACTTGTCGCCGGGATAGTCATAGGCGCTCTGGTCGTAGGGGAAGGCTTTCCAGTGGTCGGCGGCCATGACATTCGTACCGAAGAGGGCCAGGAAGGCGAGCAGATAAAGGCGCATGGCAAAGGTCCGTTCTTGTCGTTGTTCGGAACGCCCGCGTCTGCGGCGGGCCTGCGAGGTTCATGAGAACCCGTGCAGGCCCGCCTGGCTACCCATCCTAGGGATGGCCGGCTCAGCTTTCCTTCTGCAGGAACTGGCGGCGGTAATGGTGGGGGGAGAGCTCCGTGTGCTGGCGAAACAGGCGGGCGAAGAAGCTGGCGTCGTCGTAGCCGACTTCGTAGCTGATCGTCTTGATGCTCTTGCGGGTACTCGACAACAGGCCCTTGGCGGTCTCGATGCGCAGGCGCTGCAGGTAATGCAGTGGCTTGTCGCCGGTGGCCGCCTGGAAGCGCCGCATGAAGTTGCGGATGCTCATGCCGTGGTCGCGGGCGACATCCTCGAAACGGAACTTGTCGGCGAAGTGGTCTTCCAGCCATTGCTGGATCTGCAGGATCGTCGGGTCGTGGTGCAGTTTCTGCCCGCCGAAGCCGATGCGTCCCGGGGTGTAGCTGCGCTGCACCTCGTAGAGGGTATCGCGGGCCACCGCCTGGGCCACCGGACCGCCGCAGAAGCGTTCGATCAGGTAGATGTACAGGTCGCAGGCGGAGGTGACGCCGCTGGCGCAGAACAGGTCGTCGGCGTCGGTGAGGTGTTTTTCCTGGTTGAGCAGCACATTCGGAAAGCGCTCGGCGAATTCCCGGTAGAAACGCCAGTAGGTGGTCGCTTCCTTGCCGTCCAGCAGCCCCGCCCGGGCCAGCCAGAAGACCCCGGTGGCCTCGCCGCATAGCGCGGTGCCCTCGGCGTGGCTGCGGCGCAGCCAGGGGACGATCTGCGGATAGCGCCGCTCGAGGGCGTCGAAGTCGCCCCAGAAGGCTGGCAGGACCACGATATCGCAGGCGGCGAGGGGGCCGTCGACGGCGATGCTGTCGCCGCTGAAGCTGCGTACCGGCTGACCGTCGGGGCTGAGGATGCGCGTACGGAAGGCCGGCTGCAGGCCGAGGCCCTGCTGCTTGCCGTGGCGCAGGCTGGCCATGTGGAAGAAGTCCTTGGCCTGCATCAGGGTCGAGGCGAAGACGCCGTCGATGGCGACGATGCCGACATGTTTCAGCACCGGGGCGGATTGAGCGCGCATGGATTTTTATCGTTGTTGTGAGTAAGGGAAAGCGGTCAAAAGGCGGCTGGATCGTCTTATTTTTTGGCGCAACTGTCCAGTGCGTCGGTCGGGGCATTTCCCTACAGTCGAAGGCCTGCCGCGTGCGGCCAATCCGATCCCAGACCGTTTCCAGGTGACCACGATGATACCGAGAACCCTGTTCAGCTCCGACCACGAACTGTTCCGCGACAGCGTGCGCAAGTTCCTCGAACAGGAGGCCGTGCCTTTCCATCACCAGTGGGAAAAGGATGGGCATGTCGACCGCGCGCTCTGGAACAAGGCCGGCGAGGCCGGAATGCTCTGTTCGCACCTACCGGAGGAATATGGCGGGATGGGCGCGGACTTCCTCTACAGCGCGGTGGTCATCGAAGAAATCGGTCGGGCCGGGCTGACCGGGATCGGCTTCTCCCTGCATTCGGACATCGCCGCACCCTACATCCTCCACTACGGCAGCGAGGCGCTGAAGCGCAAGTACCTGCCGAAGCTGGTATCCGGCGAGATGGTCGCGGCCATCGCCATGACCGAACCGGGCGCCGGCTCCGACCTGCAAGGGGTGAAGACCACCGCGGTACTGGATGGCGACGAGTACGTCATCAATGGTTCGAAGACCTTCATCACCAACGGCTTCCTCGCCGACCTGGTGATCGTGGTGGCGAAGACCGATCCGAAGGCTGGCGCCAAGGGCATAAGCCTGTTCGTGGTCGAGGCGGGTACGCCGGGCTTCAGCAAGGGCAAGCGACTGGAGAAGGTCGGGATGAAGGCCCAGGATACCTCCGAACTGTTCTTCCAGGATGTGCGGATTCCCCGGGAGAACCTGCTCGGCAAGGACGGCCAGGGATTCATCTACCTGATGCAGGAGCTGCCGCAGGAGCGCCTGACCGTCGGTATCGGCGCGCTGGCGTCGGCCGAGGCGGCCCTGCAATGGACGCTCGACTACACTCGCGAGCGCAAGGCGTTCGGCAAGTCGGTGGCGGATTTCCAGAACACCCGTTTCAAGCTGGCGGAGATGGCCACCGAGATCCAGGTTGGCCGGGTCTTCGTCGATCGCTGCATGGAGCAGCATCTCCAGGGCAAGCTGGACGTACCCACCGCCGCCATGTGCAAGTACTGGACGACGGACCTGCAATGCAAGGTGCTCGACGAATGCGTGCAATTGCACGGCGGCTACGGCTTCATGTGGGAATACCCGGTGGCGCGGGCCTGGGCCGATGCCCGGGTGCAGCGGATCTACGCCGGTACCAACGAGATCATGAAGGAGATCATCGCGCGGGCCCTGTGACGCGCTCCCGGCCGCCGGGCCCTGGAGAGCTCAGGGCGCCGGGTTCGGTTGCTCCCGGTGGATCGCGTCGATAGCGGCGAGCACTTCCTCGTCCAGCTTCAGGTGGATGCTGCCAAGGTTGGTTTCCAGTTGTTCCAGCGAGGTGGCGCCGATGATGTTGCTGCTGACGAACGACCGCGAGGTGACATAGGCCAGCGCCATCTGCGCCGGCTCCAGCCCATGCTCGCGGGCGAGCGCCACGTAGCGCGCGCAGGCCGCCTCGGCCTGCGGGTTGGTGTAGCGGGTGAAGCGGCTGTAGAGACTGATGCGCGCGTTGGCCGGACGGGCGCCATTCCCGTACTTGCCGGAAAGCATGCCGAAGGCCATTGGCGAGTAGGCCAGCAGGCCACATTGTTCGCGGATGGCGATCTCCGCCAGGCCGACCTCGAAGCTGCGGTTGAGCAGGTTGTAGGGATTCTGGATAGACACCGCGCGCGGCCAGCCGCGCTCCTCGGCGAGCCTGAGGAAGGTCATGGTGCCCCAGGGCGTTTCGTTGGACAGGCCTATATGGCGGATCTTGCCGGCGCGCACCTGCTCGTCGAGCACTTCCAGGGTTTCCTCCAGGGGGGTGAAGCTCTCCTCCTGGTGCTGGTAACCGAGCTGGCCGAAGAAGTTGGTGCGCCGTTCGGGCCAGTGCAACTGGTAGAGGTCCAGCCAGTCGGTCTGCAGGCGCTGCAGGCTGGCGTCGAGAGCGGCGACGATGTGGCGGCGGTTGAACCTGAGGTTGCCGTCGCGCACATGGCTGATGCCGTTGCCGGGGCCGGCGATCTTGCTGGCGAGGATCCAGTCGGCGCGGTCGCCGCTGCGGCGGAACCAGTTGCCGATGATGCGCTCGGTGCTGGCATAGGTTTCCGCGCGCGGCGGCACCGGGTACATCTCCGCGGTATCCATGAAATTGATCCCGGCGGCCTTGGCCCTGGCGATCTGGGCGAACGCCTCTTCCTCGCTGTTCTGCTCGCCCCAGGTCATGGTGCCGAGGCACAGGGCGCTGACTTTCAGGTCGGTGCGGCCGAGCGGGCGATACTGCATGCGGGTGTCCTCGTGAAATTAAGTGGTTAATGCGGTTGTAAATTCTGGCGAAATCTGCATAATTCCGCAGCCTTTCATCGGCGGGGGATGCCTAGCCTGCCGATCGATATATCTAGTCGTTACGGACGCACACCGACCCGAGCCCCAATTCGTGTCTGTTTTCGGCTGTCCTTGACTTGTCAAGGCAACCACTGTCCAGTAAGATTCGCCGTCTTATTTTCAGGCGGCCCCTGAGGCTATAACGAATGAAAACCTATACCGCGAAACCGGAAACTGTACAGCGCGACTGGTTCGTCGTCGACGCTGCCGGCCAGACCCTGGGTCGTCTGGCGACCGAAATTGCCCGCCGCCTGCGTGGCAAGCACAAGCCTGAGTACACTCCGCACGTTGATACCGGCGACTACATCGTCGTCATCAACGCCGAGCAGGTGCGTGTGACCGGTGCCAAGACCACCGACAAGATGTACTACCACCACTCCGGCTTCCCGGGCGGCATCAAGTCGATCAACTTCGAGAAGCTGATCGCCAAGGCCCCTGAGCGCGTCATCGAGACCGCTGTGAAAGGCATGCTGCCGAAGAACCCTCTGGGTCGCGATATGTATCGCAAGCTGAAGGTGTACAAGGGTGCCAACCACCCGCACACCGCTCAGCAGCCCCAAGAACTGAAGATTTAACGGGATAGCTCATTATGTCGGCGACTCAAAATTACGGCACTGGCCGTCGTAAGACCGCTACCGCTCGCGTCTTCCTGCGTCCGGGTACTGGCAAGATTTCCATCAACAACCGCGGCCTCGACCAGTTCTTCGGTCGTGAAACCGCTCGCATGGTCGTGCGTCAGCCGCTCGAGCTGACCGAGACCGTCGAGAAGTTCGACATCTTCGTCACCGTCGTCGGCGGTGGTGTAAGTGGTCAGGCTGGTGCGATCCGTCACGGCATCACCCGTGCCCTGATCGAATACGACGAAACCCTGCGCAGCCCGCTGCGCAAGGCCGGCTACGTGACCCGTGATGCCCGCGAAGTCGAGCGTAAGAAAGTCGGTCTGCGTAAAGCGCGTAAGCGTCCGCAGTACTCCAAGCGTTAAGTCGACGCTTGATGAAAAACGCCCACCTCTTCGGAGCTGGGCGTTTTTTTATGTCTACGCTCTACTCTCTGCGGCAAGGTGTCGCATGGCCGGAGAGCGCGCCCTGCAAGGGTTTCGGGCTGTTTGTGTCAGGCTATTACCTTGTCATCAAAGGGGGTTTTCTTTACCATTTGGCGAATTTTTTGCGCGGCTCGAATTTTTACTTAAAGGCCTGATTAGAACAGGTCTGAAGCTGATGGGAGACGACTGAATGAGTAATGACGGCGTGAATGCAGGCCGGCGTCGCTTCCTCGTCGCGGCCACTTCTGTGGTTGGCGCGGCGGGAGCGGTGGGTGCTGCGGTCCCGTTCGTAGGGTCATGGTTCCCCAGTGCCAAAGCCAAGGCTGCTGGCGCGCCGGTGCAGGTGAACGTGGGCAAGATCGATCCAGGTCAGCAGATCATCGCTGAATGGCGCGGCAAGCCCGTATTCATCGTGCACCGTACGAAGGAGATGCTGGACGCCCTGCCGAGCCTCGAAGGACAACTGGCCGACCCGGACTCCAAGGCCTCGGAGCAGCCGGAGTACGTCGATCCCAAGCTTCGCTCGATCAAGCCGGAACTGGCGGTGATCGTCGGCATCTGCACCCACCTGGGCTGCTCGCCGACCTTCCGTCCCGAAGTCGCCCCTGCCGACCTCGGTCCGGACTGGAAGGGGGGCTATTTCTGCCCTTGCCACGGCTCCCACTACGACCTCGCCGGTCGTGTCTACAAGGGCCAGCCTGCGCCGCTGAACCTGCCGATTCCGCCTTATACGTTCGATGCTGACGATGTCATCACCATCGGCGTGGACCAGGAGAAAGCCTGATGAACAAGTTCATGGCTTGGGTCGATGCGCGTTTTCCCGCGACCAAGATGTGGGAAGACCATCTGAGCAAGTACTACGCACCGAAGAACTTCAACTTCTGGTATTTCTTCGGCTCCCTGGCGCTGCTGGTGCTGGTGAACCAGATCCTCACCGGTATCTGGCTGACCATGAGCTTCACGCCGTCGGCCGAAGAGGCGTTCGCCTCCGTCGAATACATCATGCGCGATGTCGACTACGGCTGGATCATTCGCTACATGCACTCCACCGGTGCATCGGCGTTCTTCATCGTGGTCTACCTGCACATGTTCCGCGGCCTGCTCTACGGCTCCTATCAGAAGCCGCGCGAGCTGGTGTGGATCTTCGGCATGCTGATCTACCTGGCGCTGATGGCCGAGGCCTTCATGGGCTACCTGCTGCCTTGGGGCCAGATGTCCTACTGGGGCGCCCAGGTGATCATCTCCCTGTTCGGCGCGATTCCGGTGGTCGGCGAAGACCTGGCCCAGTGGATCCGTGGTGACTTCCTGATCTCCGGCATCACCCTGAACCGCTTCTTCGCCCTGCACGTGATCGCCCTGCCGATCGTCCTGCTCGGCCTGGTCGTGCTGCACATCCTGGCGCTGCACGAAGTCGGTTCGAACAACCCGGACGGCGTGGACATCAAGAAGAAGAAGGACGAGAACGGCGTACCGCTGGACGGCATCGCGTTCCACCCGTACTACACCGTGAAGGACATCGTCGGCGTCGTGGTGTTCCTGTTCATCTTCTGCACCGTGATCTTCTTCTTCCCGGAAATGGGCGGCTACTTCCTCGAGAAGCCCAACTTCGAGATGGCCAACCAGTTCAAGACCCCCGAGCACATCGCTCCGGTCTGGTACTTCACCCCGTTCTACGCGATCCTCCGCGCGGTTCCGGACAAGCTGATGGGCGTGGTGGCGATGGGTGCGGCGATCGCCGTGCTGTTCGTCCTGCCGTGGCTGGATCGCAGCCCGGTTCGCTCGATCCGCTACAAGGGCTGGTTGAGCAAGCTGTGGCTGGTGATCTTCGCGGTTTCCTTCGTGATCCTCGGCTACTACGGTGCCCAGGCTCCGAGCCCGCTGGGTACCACCCTGTCGCGCATTTGCACCGTCCTGTATTTCGCCTTCTTCATCCTGATGCCGTTCTACACCCGGATGGAGAAGACCAAACCGGTTCCGGAAAGGGTGACTGGCTGATGAAAAAGCAATTCGCTGCACTGATCCTGGCGGTACTGCCAGTCCTGGGTTTCGCCGCCGGCGGCCATGGGCCGCAACTGGACCATGTCGATATCGACCTGACCGACAAGGCGGCCATGCAGGATGGCGCGCGTACCTTCGCCAACTACTGCATGGGCTGTCATAGCGCCAAGTTCCAGCGTTACGAGCGCGTCGCCACCGACCTGGGCATTCCGGCCGACCTGATGATGGAAAAGCTGGTATTCACCGGCGCCAAGATCGGCGATCACATGGATATCGGCATGAAGCCGGCCGACGCCAAGACCTGGTTCGGCGCCGCTCCGCCGGACCTGACCCTGGTCGCCCGCGTACGTGGCACCGACTGGCTGTACAGCTACCTGCGTTCGTTCTACGAGGATCCCAAGCGTCCGTGGGGCGTGAACAACGTGGTCTTCCCGAACGTCGGCATGCCGAACGTCCTGGCTCCCCTGCAGGGACGCCAGGTGATCGGCTGCAAGCAGGTGCAGGTGGTCGAGGATGGCAAGAAGCAGTTCGACCCGCTGACCGGCACCCCGCTGACTCACGAAGCCTGTGACCAGCTGACCGTGGTGCCGAAGACCGGCGAGCTGAACGAAGCCCAGTTCGACGAGAAGGTCAAGAACCTGGTGACCTTCCTGGCCTATTCGGCCAACCCGAACAAGCTGGCCTCCGAGCGTATCGGTACCTACGTCCTGCTCTACCTGGCCTTCTTCTTCGTATTCGCCTATCTCCTCAAGCGCGAGTACTGGAAGGACGTGCACTAACCCGCACGTTGGTCTCGAAGCGCGCGCCCTCCGGGGCGCGCGCGTCTTTTCACCTCCCACAAGTCGACCTGCGAGGAGGGCTCCATGGCTTCGATCAACAAGCTGACCTGCTATTCCGATCCCGCCGATCACTACTGCCATCGCATTCGCCTGGTCCTGGCCGAGAAGAATGTGAGCGTGGACGTGGTCGATATCCAGGCGGGGCGCTGTCCGCCGGAGCTGGCGGAGGTCAACCCCTACGGCAGCGTGCCGACCCTGGTCGATCGCGACCTGGCGCTGTACGAACCGACGGTGGTCATGGAATACCTCGACGAGCGCTACCCACATCCGCCACTCTTGCCCGACTATCCGGTGAAGCGTGCCAACAGCCGCTTGTTGATCCATCGTATCCAGCGGGACTGGTGTGCCCTGGTGGACCGGATCCTCGATGCGCGCAGCAAGGAGGCCGAGCGGGCGTTGGCGCGCAAGGAGTTGCGCGAGAGCCTGACCGGCGTTTCCCCGCTGTTCGCCGACAAGGCGTACTTCCTCAGCGAGGACTTCAGCCTGGTGGATTGCTGCCTGCTGCCGATCCTCTGGCGCCTCCCCGTACTGGGCATCGAGTTGCCGCGGCAGGCCAAGCCGTTGCTCGACTACATGGAGCGCGGCTTCGCCCGGGACAGCTTCCGGGCCAGTCTGTCTTCCGTTGAACGAGATATGCGTTAAGGAACATGAAGATGAATTCCAGCCGTCCCTATCTGGTCCGCGCGCTCTACGAATGGATCGTCGACAACGACTGCACGCCGCACATCCTGGTGAACGCCGAGTTCGCCGGGGTAAAGGTGCCTCCGGGGTACGCCAGCGATGGGCAGATCGTGCTCAATGTCTCGCCCTCGGCCGTGCGCCATCTGCACATGGACAACGAGGCGGTGAGCTTCGAGGGGCGTTTCGGGGGCGTGGCCCAGAGCCTGTACATTCCCGCGCTGGCGGTGATGGCCATCTATGCCAGGGAGAACGGCCAGGGCATGGTCTTCGATCTGGAGCAGCCAGGTCCGGTGGACGACGAGCCGGGTGATGACGACGGTGGACCGTCCGATGAGCCGCCGCGTCCCAGCGGCAGGCCGTCGCTGAAGGTGGTCAAGTAGACGGCGAGCAATGAAAAAAGGCGATCGAAGGATCGCCTTTTTTCGTTCTGGCGTTCGTCAGTTTATGTATTCGAACAGCTTGACGATCTTCTGCACGCCGTCGACGCCTTGGGCGACACGGACGGCCTGGGCGGCTTCCTGCTGGTTGACCAGGCCCATCATGTAGACGATGCCGTTCTCGGTGACCACCTTGATCCGCGAGGAAGGCACGTTGGGATCGCTGAGCATCTGGGTCTTCAGCTTGGTGGTGATCCAGGTGTCGTTGTTGCGCGCGAGCAGGGAGGAGGGCGCGGTCACCTGCAGCTCGTTATGCACGTTCTTGACCTTCTGCACCGTGCGCGCGGCCTGCTCGGCCTTGCTCTTGAGGTCGGCGCGCGGGGTCTGGCCGGCGATCAGCACGATGCCGTTGTAGCTGACCACGACGATGTGGGAATCCTTGTCCAGGGCCGGATCGGCCTTGGCGATGTTCACCGCGGCCTTGGTCTCGATCAGCGAGTCGTCGATCTTGCTGCCGATGGTGCGGGTCCCGCGATCATCGTCGATCGGCTTGTCCCGGGTGGCGCTGAGGAAACTGCTGCAGCCTCCCAGGGCCAGGCTCAGGGCCAGGGTGGCGGCGACGAGGGCGGTACGGCTCATTCTTCACTCCCGAACAGTTGGCGGTCGATCAGGTCGCACAGGCAGTGGATGGCCAGCAGGTGGACTTCCTGGATGCGCGCGGTGATCTTGGACGGAACGCGGATTTCCACGTCTTCCGGCAGCAGCAGGGAGGCCATGCCGCCGCCGTCGCGGCCGGTCAGGGCGACCACCACCATCTCGCGGTCGTGGGCGGCCTGGATGGCCTGGATCACATTGGCCGAGTTGCCGCTGGTGGAGATCGCCAGCAGGACGTCGCCCGGCTGGCCCAGGGCGCGGATCTGCTTGGAGAAGACTTCGTTGTAGCTGTAGTCGTTGGCGATCGAGGTGATGGTCGAGCTGTCGGTGGTCAGGGCCACGGCCGGCAGGCTCGGACGTTCGCGCTCGAAGCGGTTGAGCAGTTCGGAGGAAAAGTGCTGGGCATCGCCGGCCGAGCCGCCATTGCCGCAGGAGAGGATCTTGCCCTCGTTGAGCAGCGCGTTGACTATCACCAGGCTGGCCTGCTCGATATAGGGGGGCAGAACCTCCAGCGCTTGCTGCTTGGTCTCGATGCTGGCCTGGAAGAGCTGGCGGATACGGTGTTGCATGTCCATCGGTAATGACCTTCGGTGGGGCGGCTGTTCAGGCGTCGAACGCGTTCTGAATCCAGTCCAGTCGCGGTGGTGATTGTCCGTCGCTGGTATCGACGGTGACCACATCGAAGCGACAGGGCCGTTTGGCCCAGCGCGCCTCCTGTTGCAGGAAAAGTTCGGCGGAGAGGATCAGGCGCTGGCGCTTGCGCGCGTCGATGCTCTCCAGCGCTCCACCCCAGGCGCGATGCCGGCGGGAGCGGACTTCGACGAATACTACTGTATCGCCGTCGAGCATGACCAGATCGAGCTCCCCCCGGCGGCAGGTCCAATTCTTGCCAAGTGTGGCAAGGCCCTGGCGAAGGAGGTGGGCGCAGGCCATTTCCTCGGCCTGGCGCCCCTTGTCCCGGGAGTTCGCTCTATCGGTCAAAAGCTGGTGGTCCCCAGCGGCTGGACCTGGCCGTTGCGGAATTCGGCCCATTGCAGCTGGCGTTCGATACGCTGGGCCGGGTTGAGGCTCAGGGTGCCGGTCAGGCCGTCGATCTGCAGGCTCGGTACGGCCTTCAGTTCGGGCAGGCGCGGAGCCAGTCGGTAGGCGTCGACGCCCATGGCGTAGAGCCGGCCCATGCTGCCATTGGCCTGCGGCCACTGGGCAGCGACCTGCTGGCGGGTCGGGTCGCTGGGGTTGAGCAGCCACGGGGTCTCGCAGAAGCGGATGCCGTTGAGGTCCTGGTCCTGGGTCGGGTTGTTGGTCCCGGTGTAGAGGTGCGAGGTGGCGTACACCGGAAGGTCGCCGGCGTACTGGAAGGCCAGGGTCGGCTTGATCTGGCGGGCCTGCTGCGGGGTGGCGGCGAGGAACACGAAGTCGATGTCCTGGCGGCGTGACGGCTGGGTGGCGATCTGGCTGCCCAGGGCACCTTGCAGGCGCTGGGCGCGGCCTTCGCTCTGGCGCAGTTGCAGCAGGTCGGCGATCTGTTGCGCCAGTTGTACCGGCTGGTCGACGTGCTCGGCGGCGATCAGACTGCCACCGGCGACCTGCCAGCTCTGGCTGAAGGCGGCCAGGACGCGGTCACCCCATTCGCCGCGCGGCACCAGCGCCACGGCGCGGCGCATGCCATCGCCCCAGGCGCGGCTGGCTACCGCGCGGGCTTCGTCTTCGGCGGCGAGGCCGAACTGGAACAGCTGCGCCGGACCTTCCTGACTGTTGTCGCCATAATTGAGCGCGAGGGTGGTGATCGGCAGTTGCTCGCGGCTGGCCAGTTGCTTGACCAGTGGCTTCTCCAGCGGGCCGACGACCAGTTCGACGCCGTCGGCCTGCGCCTGGCGATAGAAGTCGTCCACCGAGCGCACCTGGGTGCTGTCGTAGAGCTTGATCGAGGGAGGGTTCTGACCGGCCTGCTGGGCCTGGTAGTGGGCTGCGAGGAAGCCGTCCTGCAGGGCGCGTGCAACGTTGGCCAGCTGGCCTTGCTGCGGCAGCAACAAAGCGATGCGGGTCAGCGGCTGCTGGGACAGGGTCTTGAGTTTTTCCAGCGCGGCCGGCAGGTGTTTGGCAGCCGGGTGTTCCGGGTTCTGCTGCTGCCAGCTCTGGATGCTGGCCTGCTGTTGCTGCAGGGTCGGCGAGGTCTTGGTGATGCGCGCCAGGGCCAGCCAGCCGCTGAGGTCGCCTTCGCTGGCGCTCGGTTGCAACTGGTCGACCGGCAGGCTGCTGACCAGGCTCCAGATCTTCTCCTGGTTTTCGAGTACCGCCGGGCCTTCGAGCAGTGGCGCGAAGTAGATGCGCTCCTTGGCTGCCGCGAGGACCTGGCCGTCGGCGGCGAGGGCCTGGGCCTTGGCGCGTTGGGTACGCACCTGCTGGGTCACCGGCAGTTCGCCGAGATGCTGCATGCTCGGGTGCTGCAGGGCCTGCAGGGCGGCCTTGGGCTTGTTGCGGGCGAGGGCGAGTTCGGCGCCGAGGGTGCTGGCGAAGACCTGCTGGGCCGGTTTCAGGGTTTCCAGGGGAATCTGCCCGAGGATGGCGCTGGAGCGTGCCAGGTCCTTCTGCTGGTAGGCCAGGTCCGCGGCCGAGAGGCGCAGCAGGGCGGCTTCTTCCGGCTTGCTCTGGCTGGCCTGCTGCAACAACTGCTCGATGCTGGCATTCGGCGTACGGGGAAGTTCGCCCAGTCCGGAGTTGGACGAGGTCGCGCAGGCGGTCAGCAGACCGGCCAGGATCAAAGCAGAAAGCGGACGCAAGCAAGCGATCATATCGGGCTTCTCATGGCGCATACACAAAGAGTCGCCGATTGTACCGGAGCCCCGCGCCGGGTGCGATGGCGGCACCCTGAATCGCGATACAATGCCACCTTTTCAGATAGCTCCCGAGGTGTTTTCGTGTCAGCAGGCACTCTGTTCGTAGTGGCGACCCCGATCGGCAATCTCGACGACATCACCCCACGCGCCCTGCGGGTGTTGCGCGAGGTAGCGCTGGTGGCCGCGGAGGATACGCGCCATTCGATCCGCCTGTTCCAGCACTTCGGCATCGAGACGCCGCTGGCCGCCTGCCACGAACACAACGAGCGCGAGGAGGGCGGCCGTTTCATCTCCCGCCTGCAGTCCGGCGACGACGTGGCGCTGATCTCGGACGCCGGTACCCCGCTGATTTCCGATCCCGGCTTCCACCTGGTACGCCAGGCGCAGGCGCTGGGTATCCGGGTAGTCCCGGTGCCGGGCTCCTGCGCGCTGATCGCGGCGCTGTCGGCGGCGGGATTGCCGTCGGACCGGTTCATCTTCGAAGGTTTCCTGCCCGCCAAGGCTGCGGGGCGACGCAGCCGCCTCCAGGCGGTACAGGAAGAGCCGCGCACGCTGATTTTCTACGAGGCGCCCCATCGTCTGCTGGAAAGCCTGGCGGACATGCGCGACGTGTTCGGCGGGGAGCGCCGTGCGGTGCTGGCGCGGGAGCTGAGCAAGACCTTCGAGACCATCCGCAGCCTACCGCTGGCCGAACTGCACGATTGGGTGGCGTCGGACAGCAACCAGCAGCGCGGCGAGTGCGTTGTGCTGGTGGCGGGGTGGCTGGCGCCGGAAGGCGAGGAATCGATAGGTGCAGAGGCGCTCAGGGTGCTCGACCTGCTGCTTGCCGAGCTGCCGTTGAAGAAAGCGGCGGCGCTGGCGGCGGAAATCACCGGGGTGCGAAAAAACCTTTTGTATCAACAGGCTTTGCAGCGCCAAGGGAAGAGTTGAGCTTGTTCTTCGCGCCTGCTCCCGCTAACCTTGTCGGCGGAGAGTCGATTGGGCAGTCGCTGTCGCGCAATAGCGCGGTGGAGGAAAGTCCGGGCTCCATAGGGCAGAGTGCCAGGTAACGCCTGGGAGGCGCGAGCCTACGGAAAGTGCCACAGAAAATAACCGCCTAAGCGCAGCAGCGCCGGTAAGGGTGAAAAGGTGCGGTAAGAGCGCACCGCACGGCTGGCAACAGTGCGTGGCTAGGTAAACCCCACTCGGAGCAAGACCAAATAGGAATCCATTGGCGCGGCCCGCGCTGGATTCGGGTAGGTCGCTTGAGGCGTACAGTGATGTGCGTCCCAGAGGAATGGCTGTCCTCGACAGAACCCGGCTTATAGATCGACTCTCCCACTTCTTCCCACCTTCGTCGCTTTTTCCCGGTTTTATCCGTCCGTCGTAAAAGCGAAAGGCCCCCACTCTTGATAAATCACTTTAAGTTCGAAGCCTAAGACTTTGGACTTATTGTGTTTTGTCATTTCTTTTACTTCTAAAAGCGCTCCGCAACCTTCCAAAACCTCGCTAAATCTCCGTCCTGTAAGGATTTTTCGCTTCTGACGCGCCTTGACGGTGGGGAGTGTGGATTTCTATAGTGTGCGGAAGTGGTATGAAGTGGGTAAAAGTGGGATCAATTGGCATGGAAAGCCAACCACAGGGGGAGCGCTGACGTGTTTCGCGGAGCTAATGCCATCAGTCTCGACGCCAAAGGGCGCCTCGCGATGCCGAGTCGGTATCGTGACGAGCTCGTTTCGCGTTGTGCCGGCCAGCTCATCGTCACCATCGATGCAGTCGACCCTTGCCTCACCGTCTACCCCTTGCCCGAATGGGAACTGATCGAAGCCAAGCTGCGCGAGTTGCCGTCCCTGCGTGAGGAGACCCGGCGCCTGCAGCGTCTGCTGATCGGCAATGCCGTCGATCTGGAACTGGATGGGAACGGGCGCTTCCTCATTCCGCCGCGCCTGCGCGAGTACGCCAAGCTGGACAAGCGGGCGATGCTGGTAGGGCAACTGAACAAGTTTCAGTTGTGGGATGAGGATGCCTGGAACGCCATGGCTGAAGCCGACCTGGCGGCAATCAAACAACCCGGTGGGCTGCCGGACGAACTACGCGACCTGATCCTTTGACTATGAATGCCACCTACCGCCATATCACCGTTCTGCTCGAGGAGGCCGTTTCCGCGCTGGCCCCACGGGAGGACGGCTGCTATCTGGACGGTACCTTCGGAAGAGGGGGCCATAGTCGAGCCTTGCTCGAGAAACTGGGCACCGGGGGGCGCCTGCTCGGATTCGACAAAGATCCCCAGGCCATCCAGACAGGAAAAGCATTGGCGGCCGAAGACGGCCGCTTCGTCATTGTGCAGCGCTCGTTCGCCGAACTCGGCGACGAGGTGCGCGCGCGCGGCCTCGAAGGCCGGGTCGACGGCATCCTGCTCGACCTCGGCGTGTCGTCGCCGCAGCTCGACGATCCCGAACGCGGCTTCAGCTTCCTCAACGACGGTCCGCTGGACATGCGCATGAATCCAGGCCAGGGCATCAGCGCTGCGGAGTTCATCGCCAGCGCCGCGGAGGAAGAGATCGCCCGGGTCTTCAAGGAATATGGCGAAGAGCGTTTCGCCAAGCGCATGGCCCGCGCCATCGTGCAGCGCCGTCAGGAGCGCCCGTTCGAGCGGACCGCCGATCTCGCCGAAGTGATCACGGTCGCCAATCCCGCCTGGGAGAAAGGCAAGAACCCGGCGACGCGGGCATTCCAGGGCCTGCGCATCCATGTGAACAACGAACTGGGCGATCTCGAGCGTGGCCTCGATGCGGCGCTCGAATCGCTGGCCGTCGGCGGCCGCCTGGTGGTGATCAGCTTCCACTCCCTGGAAGACCGTATCGTCAAGCTGTTCATGCGCAAGCATGCCAAGGGCGAGGCGGACAACCTGCCGCGCGATCTGCCGATCCGCTCCAAGGTCTTCGAGCCGCGCCTGAAGCTGCTGGGCAAGCCGCAGTACGCTTCGGAGGCTGAACTCAAGGCCAACCCGCGCTCGCGCAGCGCGGTCATGCGTGTCGCGGAGAAGCTGAAATGAGCCGCCTCTTCGTCAAGCGCCTGCCCACCGGCAGCTTTCTCATGCTGCTGCTTTATATAAGCCTGCTGCTTTCGGCGATCGCGGTGGCCTACAGCACCTACTGGAACCGGCAACTGCTCAACTCGCTGTATTCCGAACTGAGCGTGCGCGACAAGGCGCAGGCCGAGTGGGGCCGGCTGATCCTCGAACAGAGCACCTGGACCGCCCATAGCCGGATCGAAAGCCTGGCGGTGGAGCAACTGCGCATGCGCGTGCCCGACCCGTCCGAGGTCAGGATGGTGGCGCCATGAAGCTGAACCATTTCCAGGGCGCGCTCTATCCTTGGCGGTTCTGCGTGATCGTCGGCCTGCTGCTGGCGATGGTCGGCGCAATCGTCTGGCGGATCGTCGACCTGCACGTGATCGACCATGACTTCCTCAAGGGCCAGGGCGACGCGCGCAGCGTTCGGCATATCGCCATCCCTGCGCACCGTGGCCTGATCACCGACCGCAACGGCGAGCCGCTGGCGGTGAGTACCCCGGTCACCACCCTGTGGGCCAATCCCAAGGAACTGATGGCCGCCAAGGAGCGCTGGCCTCAATTGGCGGCGGCGCTCGGTCAGGACACCAAGCTGTTCGCCGATCGCATCGAACAGAATGCCGAGCGCGAATTCATCTACCTGGTTCGTGGCCTGACCCCCGAGCAGGGCGAAGGCGTGATCAGTCTGAAGGTACCCGGCGTCTACTCCATCGAGGAGTTTCGTCGTTTCTACCCGGCGGGCGAAGTGGTGGCCCACGCGGTCGGCTTCACCGATGTCGACGACCGTGGCCGCGAGGGCATCGAGCTGGCCTTCGACGAGTGGCTGGCCGGCGTGCCGGGCAAGCGCCAGGTCCTCAAGGACCGCCGTGGCCGGGTGATCAAGGACGTGCAGGTCACCAAGAACGCCAAGCCGGGCAAGACCCTGGCGCTGTCCATCGACCTGCGCCTGCAGTACCTGGCCCACCGTGAACTGCGCAACGCGCTGGTGGAGAACGGCGCCAAGGCCGGCAGCCTGGTGATCATGGACGTGAAGACCGGGGAAATCCTGGCCATGACCAACCAGCCGACCTACAACCCGAACAACCGCCGCAACCTGCAGCCGGCGGCCATGCGCAACCGGGCGATGATCGACGTGTTCGAGCCGGGCTCGACGGTCAAGCCGTTCTCGATGAGCGCGGCGCTGGCCAGCGGGCGCTGGAAGCCCAGCGACATCGTCGATGTCTATCCGGGCACCCTGCAGATCGGCCGTTACACCATCCGCGACGTCTCGCGCAATTCACGGCAGCTGGACCTCACCGGGATCCTGATCAAGTCGAGCAACGTCGGCATCAGCAAGATCGCCTTCGATATCGGCGCCGAATCCATCTACTCGGTCATGCAGCAGGTCGGCCTCGGTCAGGACACCGGGCTGGGCTTCCCTGGCGAACGGGTCGGCAACCTGCCCAACCACCGCAAGTGGCCGAAGGCGGAAACCGCGACCCTGGCGTATGGCTATGGCCTGTCGGTGACCGCGATCCAGCTGGCGCATGCCTATGCGGCGCTGGCCAACGACGGCAAGAGCGTGCCGTTGAGCATGACCCGCGTCGACCGCGTGCCGGACGGCGTACAGGTGATTTCGCCTGAAGTGGCTTCCACTGTGCAGGGCATGCTGCAACAAGTGGTCGAGGCCCAGGGCGGGGTGTTCCGCGCCCAGGTGCCGGGCTACCACGCTGCCGGCAAAAGTGGTACCGCGCGCAAGGTCTCGGTGGGCACCAAGGGCTACCGGGAAAACGCCTACCGCTCGCTGTTCGCCGGTTTCGCCCCGGCTACCGACCCGCGCATCGCCATGGTCGTGGTGATCGACGAACCGAGCAAGGCCGGCTACTTCGGCGGCCTGGTCTCGGCGCCGGTGTTCAGCAAGGTCATGGCTGGCGCGCTGCGCCTGATGAACGTGCCGCCGGATAACCTGCCGACGGCCACCGAACAGCAGCAGGTCAATGCTGCGCCCGCAAAAGGAGGGCGTGGCTGATGCCCATGAGCCTGAACCAACTGTTTCCCCAGGCCGAGCGCGATCTGCTGATCCGCGAGCTGACCCTGGATAGCCGCGGTGTTCGCCCGGGCGACCTGTTCCTGGCGGTACCGGGCGGGCGCCAGGATGGTCGTGCGCACATCGCCGATGCCCTGGCCAAGGGCGCTGCCGCCGTCGCCTACGAGGCGGAAGGCGCCGGAGAACTGCCGCCCAGCGAGGCGCCGCTGATCGCGGTGAAGGGGCTGGCCGCGCAACTGTCGGCGGTCGCCGGGCGTTTCTACGGCGAGCCGAGCCGCGGGCTGGACCTGATCGGCGTCACCGGCACCAATGGCAAGACCAGCGTCAGCCAGCTGGTGGCCCAGGCCCTCGACCTGCTCGGCGAGCGCTGCGGCATCGTCGGTACCCTCGGCACCGGTTTCTACGGCGCGCTGGAAAGCGGCCGCCACACTACCCCGGACCCGCTCGCCGTGCAGGCCACCCTGGCCAACCTGAAGCAGGCCGGGGCCCGCGCAGTGGCGATGGAAGTGTCGTCGCACGGCCTCGACCAGGGGCGCGTGGCGGCGCTCGGTTTCGATGTCGCGGTGTTCACCAACCTGTCCCGCGACCACCTCGACTATCACGGCTCGATGGAGGCCTACGCCGCCGCCAAGGCCAAGCTGTTCGCCTGGCCGGGCCTGCGCTGCCGGGTGGTCAACCTGGACGACGATTTCGGCCGCCGACTGGCCGGCGAGGAACAGGACTCGGAGCTGATCACCTACAGCCTCAGCGACAGCTCGGCTTTCCTCTATTGCCGCGAAGCGCGCTTCGGCGACGCCGGCATCGAGGCGGCGCTGGTCACTCCGCACGGAGAAGGCCTGCTGCGCAGCCCGCTGCTCGGCCGCTTCAACCTGAGCAACCTGCTGGCCGCGGTCGGCGCGTTGCTTGGCCTGGGGTATCCCCTGGGCGATATCCTGCGCACCTTGCCGCAACTGCAGGGGCCGGTTGGCCGCATGCAGCGCCTGGGCGGCGGCGACAAGCCGCTGGTGGTGGTGGACTACGCGCATACTCCCGACGCCCTGGAGAAAGTCCTGGAGGCCCTGCGCCCGCACGCCGCAGCGCGCCTGCTGTGCCTGTTCGGCTGCGGCGGAGATCGCGATGCCGGCAAGCGCCCGCTGATGGCGGCGATTGCCGAACGCCTGGCGGATGCTGTGCTGGTCACCGACGACAACCCGCGCACCGAGGCCAGTGCGGCGATCATCGCCGATATCCGCCAAGGCTTCGTTGCTGCTGACAAGGTCACCTTCCTGCCGTCGCGTGGTGAGGCGATCGCCCACCTGATCGCCTCCGCGGCGGTGGATGACGTGGTGCTCCTGGCCGGCAAGGGTCATGAGGACTATCAGGAGATCGACGGCGTACGGCATCCGTTCTCCGATATCGAGCAGGCCGAGCGCGCCCTGGCTGCCTGGGAGGTGGCGCATGCTTGAGTCTCTTCGCCTCAGCCAGTTGACGGTCGCCCTGGATGCCCGCCTGATCGGCGAGGACGCCGTCTTTTCGGCGGTTTCCACCGACAGTCGCGCCATCGAACCGGGACAGTTGTTCATCGCGCTGAGCGGGCCTCGCTTCGACGGTCATGACTATCTCGCCGAGGTTGCCGCCAAGGGCGCGGTGGCTGCGCTGGTGGAGCGCGAGATCGCCGACGCGCCCCTGCCGCAGTTGCTGGTGGGCGATACCCGCGCCGCCCTGGGACGGTTGGGCGCGCTGAACCGGCGCAAGTTCACCGGCCCGCTGGCGGCCATGACTGGCTCCAGCGGCAAGACCACGGTCAAGGAGATGCTCGCCAGCATCCTGCGCACCCAGGCCGGCGACGCCGAATCGGTGCTGGCGACCCGCGGCAACCTGAACAATGACCTCGGCGTCCCGCTGACCCTGCTGCAACTGGCGCCGCAGCACCGCAGCGCGGTGATCGAGCTGGGCGCCTCGCGCGTCGGCGAGATCGCCTATACGGTCGGACTGACCCGCCCGCACGTGGCGATCATCACCAATGCCGGGACCGCCCATGTCGGTGAGTTCGGCGGGCCGGAGAAGATCGTCGAGGCCAAGGGCGAGATTCTCGAAGGCCTGGCCGCCGACGGCACCGCGGTGCTGAATCTGGACGACAAGGCCTTCGCCACCTGGAAGGCGCGGGCCAACGGGCGTCCGCTGCTGACCTTCTCCCTCGAGCAGGCCCGGGCCGACTTCCACGCCGCCGATCTGCAGCGCGACGCGCGTGGCTGCATGGGCTTCCGGCTGCACGGCGTAGCGGGCGAGGCACAGGTCCAGCTCAATCTCCTGGGCCGGCATAACGTGGCCAATGCGCTGGCCGCCGCTGCCGCGGCCCATGCGCTGGGCGTGCCGCTGGACGGGATCGTCGCCGGGCTGCAGGCGCTGCAACCGGTCAAGGGCCGCGCGGTAGCGCAGCTGACCGCCGGCGGCGTCCGCGTGATCGACGACAGCTACAACGCCAACCCCGCGTCAATGCTGGCGGCGATTGATATACTGGGCGGCTTTTCCGGGCGCACCGTCCTGGTCCTCGGAGACATGGGCGAACTCGGTTCCTGGGCCGAGCAGGCCCACCGCGAGGTGGGCGCCTACGCCGCCGGCAAGGTATCCGCGCTGTACGCGGTCGGGCCACTGATGGCCAACGCCGTGCAGGCGTTCGGCGAGGCGGGCCGGCATTTCGCCGACCAGGCCAGCCTGATCCGGGCGCTGACCACCGAACAACCGACAACCACCATTCTGATCAAGGGTTCCCGCAGCGCGGCGATGGACAAAGTCGTCGCGGCGCTGTGCGGTTCCTCCGAGGAGAGTCACTAATGCTCCTGCTGCTGGCCGAATACCTGCAACAGTTCTACAAGGGCTTCGGCGTCTTCCAGTACCTGACCCTGCGCGGCATCCTCAGCGTGCTCACCGCGCTGTCGCTGTCGCTGTGGCTGGGTCCCTGGATGATCCGTACCTTGCAGATCCGCCAGATCGGCCAGGCCGTGCGCAACGACGGACCGCAGTCGCACCTGTCGAAGAAGGGCACCCCGACCATGGGTGGAGCCCTGATCCTCACCGCCATCGCCATCAGTACCCTGCTCTGGGCGGATCTTTCCAACCGCTACGTGTGGGTGGTGCTGATCGTCACCCTGCTGTTCGGCGCCATCGGCTGGGTGGACGACTACCGCAAGGTCATCGAGAAGAACTCGCGCGGCCTGCCGAGCCGCTGGAAGTATTTCTGGCAATCGGTGTTCGGCATCGGCGCCGCGGTCTTCCTTTACATGACCGCAGAGACTCCGATCGAGACCACCCTGATCTTCCCGTTGCTGAAGAACGTCGAGATCCAGCTCGGCATCTTCTTCGTGGTCCTGACCTACTTCGTCATCGTCGGTTCGAGCAATGCGGTGAACCTCACCGATGGCCTGGATGGCCTGGCGATCATGCCGACGGTGATGGTCGCCGGCGCGCTGGGGATCTTCTGCTACCTGTCGGGCAACGTTAAGTTCGCCGAATACCTGCTGATCCCGAATGTACCGGGTGCCGGCGAGCTGATCGTGTTCTGCGCCGCGCTGGTCGGTGCCGGCCTCGGTTTCCTCTGGTTCAACACCTATCCGGCGCAGGTCTTCATGGGCGACGTCGGCGCGCTGGCGCTGGGCGCCGCGCTGGGCACCATCGCGGTGATCGTGCGCCAGGAAATCGTGCTGTTCATCATGGGGGGGGTATTCGTCATGGAAACCCTGTCGGTGATGATCCAGGTCGCTTCCTTCAAGCTGACCGGGCGGCGGGTCTTCCGCATGGCGCCGATCCATCATCATTTCGAACTGAAAGGCTGGCCGGAGCCGCGCGTGATCGTGCGTTTCTGGATCATCACCGTGATCCTGGTGCTGGTCGGCCTGGCCACCCTGAAGCTGCGTTGAGGACGAAGAGAGCATGAGCCTGATCGCCTCCGACCACTTCCGCATCGTTGTCGGCCTCGGCAAGAGCGGCATGTCCCTGGTGCGCCACCTGGCGCGCCGCGGCCTGCCTTTCGCCGTGGTCGATACCCGCGAGAACCCGCCGGAGCTGGCCACCCTGCGTGCCCAGTATCCGCAGGTGGAAGTGCGTTGCGGCGAGCTCGACGCCGAATTCCTCTGCTCGGCTCGCGAGCTCTACGTCAGCCCCGGCCTGTCGCTGCGCACCCCCGCGCTGGTGCAGGCCGCCGCGAAAGGCGTGCGCATCTCCGGCGATATCGACCTCTTCGCTCGCGAGGCGAAGGCGCCGATCGTCGCCATCACCGGTTCCAATGCGAAGAGCACCGTGACCACCCTGGTCGGCGAAATGGCTGTGGCCGCGGACAAGCGCGTCGCCGTCGGCGGCAACCTCGGCACGCCGGCGCTCGACCTGCTGGCCGACGACATCGAACTGTACGTGCTGGAACTGTCCAGCTTCCAGCTGGAAACCTGCGAGCGCCTGAATGCCGAGGTGGCTACGGTGCTGAACGTCAGCGAAGACCACATGGATCGCTACGACGGGATGGCCGACTACCACCTGGCCAAGCACCGGATCTTCCGTGGCGCCCGCCAGGTCGTGGTGAATCGTGCCGACGCGCTGACGCGGCCACTGATCGCCGATACCGTGCCGTGCTGGTCGTTCGGCCTGAACAAGCCGGACTTCAAGGCTTTCGGCCTGGTCGAGGAAGACGGCCAGAAGTGGCTGGCTTTCCAGTTCGACAAGCTGCTGCCGGTCGGCGCACTGAAGATCCGTGGCGCCCACAACTATTCCAATGCGCTCGCCGCGCTGGCGCTGGGGCATGCGGTCGGCCTGCCGTTCGACGCCATGCTCGGCGCGCTGAAGGCGTTCTCCGGCCTGGCTCATCGTTGCCAGTGGGTACGCGAGCGGCAGGGCGTGAGCTACTACGACGATTCCAAGGCCACCAACGTCGGCGCCGCGCTGGCGGCGATCGAGGGGCTGGGCGCCGACATTGCCGGCAAGCTGGTGCTGCTCGCCGGCGGCGATGGCAAGGGTGCCGATTTCCATGACCTGCGCGAGCCGGTCGCACGCTTCTGCCGCGCCGTGGTGTTGCTCGGCCGTGACGCCGAACTGATCGCCCGGGCGCTGGGCAACGCGGTGCCGCTGGTACGCGTCGCCACCCTGGAGGAGGCCGTGGGCCAGGCTGCCGAGTTGGCCCGCGAAGGCGACGCGGTGCTGCTGTCGCCGGCCTGCGCGAGCCTGGACATGTTCAAGAACTTCGAAGAGCGCGGACGCCTGTTCGCCAAAGCCGTGGAGGAACTCGCGTGATGCTCTCGGTGTTGCGCCCCTTCCCGTCGCCGCTGTTGAGCCGGCACGGCATCGACCTGGACTTCCCGCTGCTGGCGGGTTGCCTGGCGCTGCTCGGCCTCGGCCTGGTGATGGTGACTTCCGCCTCCTCCGAGGTGGCGGCGGCGCAGTCGGGCAATCCGCTGTATTTCTCCGTGCGGCACCTGATCTACCTGGTGATCGGCCTGATCTCCTGCGGCCTGACCATGATGATCCCGATGGCCACCTGGCAACGCTGGGGCTGGAAGCTGCTGCTGGTCGCCTTCGCCCTGCTGGTGCTGGTGATCACGCCGGGCATCGGTCGCGAGGTGAACGGCTCGATGCGCTGGATCGGTTTCGGCCTGTTCAACATCCAGCCCTCGGAGATCGCCAAGGTCTGCGTGGTGATCTTCATGGCCGGCTACCTGATTCGCCGCCAGCAGGAAGTCCGGGAAAGCTGGATGGGCTTCTTCAAGCCGTTCGTGGTGCTGCTGCCGATGGCCGGCCTGCTGCTGCGCGAGCCCGACTTCGGCGCCACCGTGGTGATGATGGGCGCGGCCGCGGCCATGCTGTTCCTCGGTGGAGTAGGGCTGTTCCGCTTCGGCCTGATGGTGCTGCTGGCGGTCGGCGCGGTGGTGCTGCTGATCCAGACCCAGCCCTACCGGATGGCGCGCCTGACCAACTTCACCGATCCCTGGGCCGACCAGTTCGGCGCCGGTTACCAGTTGAGCCAGGCGTTGATCGCCTTCGGCCGTGGCGGCTGGCTGGGCATGGGGCTGGGCAACAGTATCCAGAAGCAGTTCTACCTGCCGGAGGCGCACACCGACTTCGTCTTCGCCGTACTCGCAGAGGAGCTGGGCATCATCGGCGCCCTGGCGACCGTCGCGCTGTTCGTCTTCGTCAGCCTGCGCGCGCTGTACATCGGCATCTGGGCCGAGCAGGCCAAGCAGTTCTTCTCCGCCTATGTGGCCTACGGCCTGGCCTTCCTCTGGATCGGCCAGTTCCTGATCAACATCGGGGTGAACGTCGGCCTGCTGCCGACCAAGGGGCTGACCCTGCCGTTCCTCAGCTACGGCGGCAGCTCGCTGGTGATCTGCTGCGCCTGCCTGGGAATGCTGCTGCGCATCGAATGGGAACGCCGTACCCACCTGGGTAGCGAGGAATATGAATTCAACGAAGAGGACTTTGCCGATGAAAGGTAACGTCCTGATCATGGCAGGCGGCACCGGCGGACACGTGTTCCCGGCGCTGGCCTGCGCGCGGGAATTCCAGGCGCGCGGCTACGCCGTGCACTGGCTGGGAACACCGCGCGGCATCGAGAATGACCTGGTACCCAAGGCCGGGCTGCCGTTGCACCTGATCCAGGTCAGCGGGCTGCGCGGAAAGGGCCTGAAGTCGCTGGTCAAGGCGCCGCTGGAGCTGGTCAAGTCGCTGTTCCAGGCGCTGCGGGTGATCCGCCGGTTGCGGCCGGTCTGCGTGCTCGGCCTGGGTGGCTATGTCACCGGTCCGGGCGGGTTGGCCGCGCGCCTGAACGGCGTGCCGCTGGTGATCCACGAGCAGAACGCCGTCGCCGGCACCGCCAACCGCAGCCTGGCGCCGATCGCCAGACGTGTCTGCGAGGCCTTCCCGGATACCTTCCCGGCCAGCGACAAACGCCTGACCACTGGCAATCCGGTGCGCGCCGAACTGTTCCTCGGCGAGGACGCCCGCGCGCCGCTGACCGACCGTCGGGTCAATCTGCTGGTGCTCGGCGGCAGCCTTGGCGCGGAACCGCTGAACAAGCTGTTGCCAGAGGCCCTGGCGCAGGTTCCGGCGGAAATCCGTCCGGCAATCCGCCATCAGGCCGGTCGTCAGCATGCCGAGATTACCGCCGAGCGTTATCGCACAGTGGCGGTCGAAGCGGACGTCGCGCCCTTCATCAGCGACATGGCCGCGGCCTATGCCTGGGCCGACCTGGTGATCTGCCGCGCCGGCGCGCTGACCGTCAGCGAGCTGGCCGCCGCGGGACTCCCCGCTTTCCTGGTGCCGTTGCCCCATGCGATCGACGACCACCAGACCCGCAACGCCGAATTCCTGGTTCGCAGCGGCGCCGGCCGCCTGCTGCCGCAAAAGTCTACCGGCGCGGCCGAACTGGCCGCGCAGCTGTCCGAGGTCCTGATGCATCCCGAAACCCTGCGCTCCATGGCAGACCAGGCACGCAGCCTGGCGAAACCCGAGGCTACCCGGACGGTGGTCGATGCCTGCCTGGAGGTGGCCCGTGGTTAAGGAACCCAATGGCGTCACCCGGACCATGCGCCGTATCCGCCGCATCCATTTCGTCGGCATCGGCGGCGCCGGCATGTGCGGGATCGCCGAAGTGCTGCTGAACCTCGGCTACGAGGTGTCCGGATCGGACCTCAAGGCCTCGGCGGTGACCGAGCGCCTGGAGAAGTTCGGCGCGCAGATCTTCATCGGTCACCAGGCGGAAAACGCCGACGGTGCCGATGTGCTGGTGGTGTCCAGCGCCATCAACCGGGCCAACCCGGAAGTGGCCTCGGCCCTGGAACGGCGGATTCCGGTGGTGCCGCGCGCGGAGATGCTCGCCGAGCTGATGCGCTACCGGCACGGCATCGCGGTCGCCGGCACCCACGGCAAGACCACCACCACCAGCCTGATCGCCTCGGTGTTCGCCGCCGGCGGCCTGGACCCGACCTTCGTCATCGGCGGCCGGCTGAACGCCGCCGGGACCAACGCCCAGCTCGGCGCCAGCCGCTACCTGGTGGCCGAGGCCGACGAGAGCGACGCCAGCTTCCTGCATCTGCAGCCGATGGTCGCGGTGGTCACCAATATCGACGCCGACCACATGGCGACCTACGGCGGCGACTTCAACAAGCTGAAGAAGACCTTCGTCGAGTTCCTCCACAACCTGCCGTTCTACGGGCTGGCGGTGATGTGCGTGGACGACCCGGTGGTGCGCGAGATCCTTCCGCAGATCGCCCGCCCGACCGTGACCTACGGCCTCAGCGAAGACGCCGACGTGCGCGCGATCAACATCCGCCAGGAAGGCATGCGCACCTGGTTCACCGTGCTGCGCCCGGAGCGCGAGCCGCTGGACGTCTCGGTGAACATGCCCGGCCTGCACAACGTGCTGAATTCCCTGGCGACCATCGTCATCGCCACCGACGAAGGCATTTCCGACGAAGCCATCGTCCAGGGCCTGTCCGGCTTCCAGGGCGTGGGCCGGCGCTTCCAGGTCTACGGCGAGCTGCAGGTCGAGGGCGGTAGCGTGATGCTGGTGGACGACTACGGCCACCATCCGCGCGAAGTCGCCGCGGTGATCAAGGCGATCCGTGGCGGATGGCCGGAGCGTCGCCTGGTGATGGTCTACCAGCCGCATCGCTATACCCGTACCCGCGACCTGTACGAAGACTTCGTGCAGGTGCTGGGCGAGGCCAACGTGCTGCTGTTGATGGAGGTCTATCCGGCCGGCGAAGAGCCGATCCCGGGAGCCGACAGCCGCCAGCTGTGCCACAGCATCCGCCAGCGCGGCCAGCTCGACCCGATCTACTTCGAGCGCGACGCCGACCTGGCGCCGCTGGTCAAGCCGCTGCTGCGCGCCGGCGACATCCTGCTCTGCCAGGGCGCTGGCGATGTCGGCGGCCTGGCCCCGCAACTGATCAGGAACCCGCTGTTCGCCGGCAAGGGAGGGAAGGACGCATGAACCTTTGCCTCGATAGCCTGCTGAACGGCACCCAGGATCCCAGGGCCTTCGGTCGCGTCGCCGTGCTGTTCGGCGGCAAGAGCGCCGAGCGCGAGGTGTCGCTGAAGTCCGGCGCCATGGTCCTGCAATCCCTGCTGGCCGCCGGGGTCGATGCCTTCGGCATCGATGTCGGCGACGACCTGCTGCATCGCCTGGTCGAGGAGAAGATCGACCGTGCCTTCATCATTCTCCACGGTCGTGGCGGCGAGGATGGCAGCATGCAGGGCCTGCTCGAGTGCGCGGGCATTCCCTACACCGGCAGCGGCGTGCTGGCCTCGGCGCTGGCGATGGACAAGCTGCGGACCAAGCGGGTCTGGCTCAGCCTCGGCCTGCCGACCCCGGACTACGCGGTGCTGGGCAGCGAGGATGATTGCCGCGAAGCCGCGCAACGACTGGGTTTCCCGCTGATCGTCAAGCCGGCCCATGAAGGTTCGAGCATCGGCATGGCCAAGGTCGGCGGGCTCGACGAATTGATCGCGGCGTGGCGCGAGGCGGCCCGCTACGACTCGCAGGTGCTGGTCGAACAGTGGATCAGCGGCCCGGAATTCACCGTGGCGACCTTGCGCGGGCAGGTGCTGCCGGCGATCCGCCTGGGTACGCCGCACACCTTCTACGACTACGACGCCAAGTACCTGGCCAGCGATACCCGCTACCAGGTGCCCTGTGGCCTCGATGAGGCCAAGGAAAGCGAGCTGAAGGATCTCACCGCGCGCGCCTGCGACGCACTGGGCATCCAGGGTTGGGGACGGGCCGACGTGATGCAGGACGCCGAAGGGCGTTTCTGGCTGCTTGAAGTCAACACCGCACCGGGCATGACCGACCACAGCCTGGTGCCCATGGCCGCGCGCGCCGCCGGCCTGGATTTCCAGCAACTGGTGCTGGCGATCCTGGCCGATAGCCGCGAGGCGAGGGGATAAGCCATGAACGGCGTACTGCTCCGTCATCAGCAACCCGGTGGACTCGGCCGCGCTCCGCGCAAGCCGATGCCGCGCGGCGCCAGCCGTCTGGTGGCCAAGGAACCGCTGAGCGTGCGCCTGCCCAAAGCCGACTTCAGCTTCCTCAAGTACCTGGCCTGGCCGCTGTTGCTGGCGATCCTCGGCTATGGCGCCTATCGCGGCGCCGAGTACATCCTGCCGTACGCCGACCGGCCGATCGCCAAGGTCAGCGTCGAGGGCGACCTCAGCTACATCAGCCAGCACGCGGTGCAGCAGCGGATCTCCCCGTACCTGGCGGCGAGCTTCTTCACCATCGACCTGGCGGGCATGCGCGGGCAACTGGAGCAGATGCCCTGGATCGCCCACGCCGAGGTGCGCCGGGTGTGGCCGGACCAGGTGGTGATCCGCCTGGACGAGCAGTTGCCGATCGCCCGCTGGGGTGACGAGGCGCTGCTGAACAACCAGGGACAGGCCTTCACGCCAAAAGAGCTGGCGAATTATGAACATCTGCCCCGCTTGCATGGTCCACAGCGGGCGCAACAACAGGTGATGCAGCAATACCAGTTGCTCAGCCAGCTGCTGCGTCCCCTCGGGTTCTCCATCGCCCGCCTGGAAATGAGCGATCGCGGTGGCTGGGCGCTGACCACGGCCCAGGGCGTCGAGATCCAGATCGGGCGCGACCACGTGGTAGACAAGATTCGCCGCTTCGTAAGCATCTACGACAAGGCACTCAAAGATCAGATTTCGAACATTGCGCGGATCGACCTGCGTTACCCCAACGGCCTGGCCGTTGCGTGGCGCGAGCCGGTCACGCCCACGTCGGTGGCCACGGCCAGCGCCGTGCAGTGAGTTGAGGAGACAGTAATAACCATGGCAAGCGTGCAGAGCGGCAAGATGATCGTCGGCCTGGACATCGGTACCTCCAAGGTGGTGGCGCTGGTGGGCGAGGTGACGGCCGATGGCCAGCTGGAAGTCGTCGGCATCGGCACTCATCCGTCCCGCGGCCTGAAGAAGGGCGTGGTGGTGAACATCGAGTCCACCGTGCAGTCGATCCAGCGCGCCATCGACGAGGCCCAGCAGATGGCCGGTTGCCGTATCCACTCGGCGTTCGTCGGCATCGCCGGCAACCACATCCGCAGCCTGAACTCCCACGGCATCGTGGCGATCCGCGACCGCGAGGTGAACCCGGCGGACATCGAGCGTGTCCTGGACGCCGCCCAGGCGGTGGCGATCCCGGCGGACCAGCGGGTGCTGCATACCCTGGCCCAGGACTACGTGATCGATAACCAGGAAGGCGTGCGTGAGCCGCTGGGCATGTCCGGCGTGCGCCTGGAAGCCAAGGTGCACGTGGTGACCTGCGCGGTGAATGCCTCGCAGAACATCGAGAAGTGCGTGCGCCGCTGCGGCCTGGAGGTCGACGACATCATCCTCGAGCAATTGGCCTCTGCCTATTCGGTGCTGACCGAGGACGAGAAGGAGCTGGGCGTGTGCCTGGTGGACATCGGCGGCGGCACCACCGACATCGCCATCTTCACCGAAGGCGCGATCCGCCATACCGCGGTGATCCCGATCGCAGGCGACCAGGTCACCAACGATATCGCCATGGCCCTGCGCACGCCGACCCAGTACGCGGAAGAGATCAAGATCCGCTACGCCTGCGCCCTGGCCAAGCTGGCCGGCGCCGGCGAGACCATCAAGGTGCCCAGCGTCGGCGACCGGCCGCCGCGCGAACTGTCGCGCCAGGCCCTGGCCGAAGTGGTCGAGCCGCGCTACGACGAGCTGTTCACCCTGGTCCAGGCCGAGCTGCGCCGCAGCGGCTACGAGGACCTGATCCCGGCCGGGATCGTCCTCACCGGCGGCACCTCGAAGATGGAAGGCGCGGTCGAGCTGGCCGAGGAAATCTTCCACATGCCGGTGCGCCTGGGCGTGCCGTACAGCGTGAAGGGGCTCACCGACGTGGTGCGCAACCCGATCTATTCGACGGGCGTGGGCCTGCTGATGTACGGACTGCAGAAACAGTCCGATGGCATGTCGATGTCCGTTTCAGGCAGCAGCTACAGCAGCGACGAACCCAAGGCACCTGTCCTGGAGCGGCTCAAACGCTGGGTCCAGGGCAATTTCTGATTCAACGCGGTAACAGCAGGCGACAAAACTAGAAAGGAAGGAGAGGGGAAATGTTTGAACTGGTCGATAACATCGCACAAACCGCCGTCATAAAAGTGATCGGTGTAGGTGGTGGTGGCGGCAACGCCGTCAATCACATGGCCAAGAACAACGTCGAGGGCGTCGAGTTCATCTGCGCCAACACCGACGCACAGGCGCTGAAGAACATCGCGGCGCGCACCGTTCTGCAACTCGGCCCGGGCGTCACCAAGGGGCTGGGTGCCGGCGCCAATCCGGAAGTCGGTCGTCAGGCGGCGCTGGAAGATCGTGAGCGCATTTCCGAAGTGCTGGAAGGCGCCGACATGGTCTTCATCACCACCGGCATGGGTGGCGGTACCGGTACCGGTGCGGCGCCGATCATCGCCGAAGTGGCCAAGGAGATGGGCATCCTCACCGTCGCGGTGGTGACCCGCCCGTTCCCGTTCGAAGGTCGCAAGCGCATGCAGATCGCCGACGAGGGCATCCGTGCCCTGGCCGAGAGCGTCGATTCGCTGATCACCATCCCGAACGAGAAGCTGCTGACCATCCTCGGCAAGGACGCCAGCCTGCTGGCTGCCTTCGCCAAGGCCGACGACGTGCTGGCCGGCGCCGTGCGCGGGATCTCCGACATCATCAAGCGTCCGGGCATGATCAACGTCGACTTCGCCGACGTGAAGACCGTCATGAGCGAGATGGGCATGGCGATGATGGGCACCGGCTGCGCCAGCGGTCCGAACCGTGCCCGCGAGGCCACCGAGGCGGCGATCCGCAACCCGCTGCTGGAAGACGTCAACCTGCAGGGCGCGCGCGGCATCCTGGTGAACATCACCGCGGGTCCGGACCTGTCCCTGGGCGAGTACTCCGACGTCGGCAACATCATCGAACAGTTCGCATCCGAGCACGCCACCGTGAAGGTGGGCACCGTGATCGACGCGGACATGCGCGATGAGCTGCACGTCACCGTGGTCGCCACCGGCCTGGGCGCGCGCCTGGAGAAGCCGGTCAAGGTCGTCGACAACACCGTGCAGGCCAGCGCCGCCCAGGCAGCCGCCCCGGCCCAGCGCGAGCAGCAGTCGGTGAACTACCGCGACCTCGACCGTCCGACCGTGATGCGCAACCAGTCTCACGGCAGCGCGGCGACCGCGGCCAAGCTGAACCCGCAGGATGACCTGGATTACCTGGATATCCCGGCGTTCCTGCGTCGTCAGGCCGATTGAAGTTATTAATCAGGAGTAGAGACGTGATTGGTGTTCAGCAAAGGCCGGTTCTGCTATCATCGCCGGCCATTGTTGAAAACAGTTCGCAGTCAGCGCTTAAGCGGCCAAAGCCATGATCAAACAACGCACCTTGAAGAACATCATCCGGGCTACTGGCGTCGGTCTGCATTCGGGGGAGAAGGTTTACCTGACCCTGAAACCGGCGCCGGTGGACACCGGCATCGTGTTCTGCCGCACCGACCTGGATCCGGTAGTGGAAATCCCGGCCCGGGCCGAGAACGTCGGCGAAACCACCATGTCGACCACCCTGGTCAAGGGTGACGTCAAAGTGGATACGGTGGAGCACCTGCTCTCGGCCATGGCCGGCCTGGGTATCGACAACGCCTACGTCGAGCTGTCCGCTTCGGAAGTGCCGATCATGGATGGCAGCGCTGGTCCGTTCGTATTCCTGATCCAGTCCGCCGGATTGCAAGAGCAGGAAGCGGCCAAGAAGTTCATCCGCATCAAGCGCGAGGTCAGCGTCGAGGAAGGCGACAAGCGCGCCGTCTTCGTTCCGTTCGACGGCTTCAAGGTCAGCTTCGAGATCGATTTCGATCACCCGGTCTTCCGTGGCCGCACCCAGCAGGCTTCGGTCGACTTCTCCAGCACTTCCTTCGTCAAGGAAGTCAGCCGCGCCCGGACCTTCGGCTTCATGCGCGACATCGAGTACCTGCGTTCGCAGAACCTGGCGCTCGGCGGTAGCGTGGAGAACGCGATCGTGGTCGACGAGAACCGCGTGCTCAACGAAGACGGCCTGCGTTACGAGGACGAGTTCGTCAAGCACAAGATCCTGGATGCCATCGGCGACCTGTACCTGCTCGGCAACAGCCTTATCGGCGAGTTCCGCGGCTTCAAGTCCGGCCATGCCCTGAACAACCAACTGCTGCGTTCGCTGATCGCAGACAGGGACGCTTGGGAAGTGGTGACCTTCGAAGACGCGCGTACCGCGCCTATTTCCTATATGCGCCCGGCGGCAGCAGTGTAGGAAATCTCTCCTTTCCATCTTTGGAGGCCACCTCAGGGTGGCCTCTTTTTATTTCAGGATTTATTCTTGCCGGCTTTTCTCGGCGCGGCTTGCCAGTCGTTCGAGCGCTTCCCTGAGACGCGGGTTGGCGACGATGTCGGCGGAGCCGCGAAGGTTTTCCGCGGCCACGCTGGAGAGGGTCAAGCTGCGACGCGCCGCACGTTGTGTGGACGTGGTGGGTTGCACCTTGAAAAGGATTTTCGCTAAGTTCGCGAATTCTTCGAAACCCTGCAGCTGTCGCTGCAGGCGCCGCTGCTGGTAGCGCAGGCGTGTGGCCCAGTGTCCGTCGGTGACGATCAGCAGCAGGCAACCGCCGCGCCACGAGGCCACGTGACAGTACGGACGTGCCGCCGGTTGCAGCTGGCTTTCCAGCAGCTGTTGCAGGCGGCAGATGCGCTGGGCCTCGGCGAACAGCATCTGCAGCGGCTTGGCCTGGCGCAGCAACTGGGTCGAGGCCTGGGCGGGCAAGGGACGAAAAGACATGGCGGGAAGCCTGGGGGTTACTGAGTCGGAATGGTAGCAGAAAGCGTTTCGCTACTGCCGGCCCGTATGAAGGATAAGTCATGCACATCATTTTTCTGAGCCGGCGCCATGGGGCCGCTCGCTCCGTCCATCTGCAGCCGCGGCTGCTGATGCTGGCGGGGGCCTGCGTGGTCGGCGCCAGCCTGTTGGCGGGGGGCTTCATGGGCGCCTGGCTGTTCCGCGCGCCGGCGCCGGCGGTGGGTACCGAGGTCGATGCCGCTCTGCAGGCGCAGAGCGACGAGATCAGCAGCGCGCGCGAGGATGCGCAGCGGCAGATGGACGCGCTGAGCGTGCATCTAGGTGAGCTGCAGGCACGCCTGGTGCGGCTGGATGCCCTGGGGGAGCGCCTTACCGAACTGGCCGACGTCGACCCCGAAGAGTTCGACTTCTCCCTGGGCGTCGGCCAGGGCGGCGTCGATGAACCGCTGGAGGGCAACGCCTATGCCCCGCCGTCGTTCATGGCGACGCTGGACGAACTGGCGGCACGCCTGGATACCCGCGAGCAGCAGCTCGAGGTACTCGAGCAACTGCTCGCCGACAAGCACATCAGCCAGTCGACCTACCTGGCCGGCCAGCCGGTGCGCCAGGGCTACATCTCCTCGCCGTTCGGGCGCCGGGTCAATCCGGTGAGCGGGCGCCTGAGCCTGCACAAGGGCATCGACTTCGCCGCGCCGGCGGGCAGCGACGTGGTGGCCGTGGCGGCCGGCGTGGTGACCTGGTCCGGGCGCAAGAACGGCTACGGCAACGTGGTGGAGGTCGGTCATGCCGATGGCTATACCACGCTCTATGCGCACAACCAGAAGAACCTGGTCGAGGTCGGCGACCTGGTCAAGCGAGGCCAGGTCCTGGCCAAGGTCGGCAGCACCGGACGCTCCACCGGTTACCACGTACATTTCGAGGTGATGAAGGATGGCCGGGTAATGAATCCGCAAAGCTTCATCGCGCGCGCGTCTGTTTCCGAGTGAGCGGCGCGCATTGATCTGCTGTACTTTTCTCATACCCGTTTCCGGGTAGAATGTTCCCTTTCATGCCGTTGATCGGCACGGGCCGCCGGAAGGGTGAGCCTTCCATTCCCCACGTGTGGATGACCAAGTCGATATGTTTGCGCCTTTGTTGAAGAAACTCTTTGGAAGCAAGAACGAGCGTGATGTAAAGCGCATGGCCAAGGCTGTACAGGCCATCAATGCGCTCGAGCCCCAGATGGTGGCGCTCTCCGACGAGCAGTTGAAGGCGAAGACGGCCGAGTTCCAGCAGCGCTATGCCAAGGGCGAAACGCTCGACCAGTTGTTGCCCGAAGCCTTCGCCGTGGTTCGCGAGGCCGGCAAGCGGGTGATGGGCATGCGTCACTTCGACGTCCAGCTGATCGGCGGCATGACCCTGCACGATGGCAAGATCGCGGAAATGCGCACCGGTGAGGGCAAGACCCTGGTGGGCACCCTGCCGGTGTATCTCAACGCGCTGTCCGGCAAGGGCGTGCACGTGGTCACGGTGAACGACTACCTGGCCCGCCGCGACGCCAACTGGATGCGCCCGTTGTACGAGTTCCTCGGCCTCAGCGTCGGCGTGGTCACCCCCTTCCAGCCGCCGGAAGACAAGCGCGCGGCCTACGCCGCGGACATCACCTACGGCACCAACAACGAGTTCGGCTTCGACTACCTGCGCGACAACATGGCCTTCAGCCTGGACGACAAGTTCCAGCGCGAGCTGAACTTCGCCGTGGTCGACGAAGTGGACTCGATCCTCATCGACGAGGCACGTACGCCGCTGATCATCTCCGGCCAGGCCGAAGACAGCTCCGAACTGTACATCAAGATCAACAAGCTGATCCCGCGTCTCAAGCGCCAGGTCGAAGAGGTCGAGGGCAAGCCGAGCGAGGAAGGCCACTACAGCATCGACGAGAAGACCCGCCAGGTCGAACTCAACGAGCAGGGCCACCAGTTCATCGAGGACCTGCTGAGCCAGAACGGCCTGCTCGGCGAAGGCGAAAGCCTCTATTCGGCGCACAACCTGAGCCTGCTGACCCACGTCTACGCGGCGCTGCGTGCGCATACCCTGTTCCACCGCAATGTCGAGTACATCGTCCAGGGCGACCAGATCCTCCTGATCGACGAGCACACCGGGCGCACCATGCCGGGTCGCCGCCTGTCCGAGGGCCTGCACCAGGCGATCGAGGCGAAGGAAGGCCTGCCGATCCAGGCCGAGAGCCAGACCCTGGCCTCGACCACCTTCCAGAACTACTTCCGCCTGTACAACAAGCTGGCCGGCATGACCGGCACCGCCGATACCGAGGCTTTCGAGTTCCGTCAGATCTACGGTCTGGACGTGGTGGTCATCCCGACCCACCGACCGATCGCGCGCAAGGACTTCAACGACCTGGTCTACCTGACCCAGGAAGAGAAATACGCGGCGATCATCACCGACATCAAGCAGTGCCAGGCCCTCGGCCGGCCGATCCTGGTCGGCACCGCGTCGATCGAGAGTTCCGAGTACGTTTCCAAGCTGTTGCAAGAGGCAGGCATCGAGCACAAGGTACTCAACGCCAAGTACCACGAGAAGGAAGCCGAGATCATCGCCCAGGCTGGCGCGCCCGGTTCGGTGACCATCGCCACCAACATGGCCGGCCGCGGTACCGACATCCTCCTCGGCGGCAACTGGGAAGTCGAGGTCGCCGCTCTGGAGAACCCCACCGAGGAGCAGATCGCCCAGATCAAGGCCGAGTGGCAGAAGCGCCACCAGCAGGTGATCGAAGCGGGCGGCCTGCATGTGATCGCTTCCGAGCGCCACGAGTCGCGCCGGATCGACAACCAGTTGCGCGGCCGCGCCGGCCGCCAGGGCGACCCGGGTTCCAGCCGCTTCTACCTGTCGCTGGAAGACAACCTGATGCGCATCTTCGCCTCCGACCGGGTGAAGAACTTCATGAAGGCGCTGGGCATGCAGTCCGGCGAGGCGATCGAGCACCGCATGGTGACCAACGCCATCGAGAAGGCCCAGCGCAAGGTCGAAGGCCGCAACTTCGATATCCGCAAGCAACTGCTGGAGTTCGACGACGTCGCCAACGAGCAGCGCAAGGTGATCTACCACATGCGCAACACCCTGCTGTCGGCCGAGGACGTGGGCGAGACCATCAAGGAGTTCCGCGAGGAAACCCTCAACGCCACCATCAACCAGCACATCCCGCCGCAGTCGCTGCCGGAGCAGTGGGACGTCGAAGGCCTGGAAGCCGCGCTGTACAGCGATTTCGCCGTGCGCCTGCCGATCCAGCAGTGGCTGGACGAAGACGACAAGCTGTACGAGGAAACCCTGCGCAGCAAGATCCTCGAGCAGATCGTCGCCGCCTACTACGAGAAGGAAGAGCTGGCCGGCGCCGAGGCCCTGCGCGCCTTCGAGAAGCAGATGCTGCTGCGCGTGCTGGACGACCTGTGGAAGGACCACCTGTCGACCATGGACCACCTGCGCCACGGTATCCACCTGCGTGGCTACGCGCAGAAGAACCCGAAACAGGAATACAAGCGCGAGTCCTTCACCCTGTTCCAGGAGCTGCTGGACTCGATCAAGCGCGACACCATCCGCGTGCTGTCCCATGTCCAGGTCCGTCGCGAAGACCCGGCCGAAGAGGAAGCCCGCCTGCGTCGCGAGGCGGAGGAACTGGCCAAGCGCATGCAGTTCCAGCATGCCGAGGCACCGTCGATGGAACAGGCGGTGGCCGGCGAGGACGAGGAGCTTCCCGAGGGCCCGGCTCCGGTAGTGCCGCTCGAGCCGGTGCGCAACGAGCAGAAGATCGGCCGCAACGAGCCTTGCCCGTGCGGTTCCGGCAAGAAATACAAGCATTGCCACGGGCAGCTGGACTAAGCTTCCCGCCTGGTTCACCAACGCCGCGACCGGTCCTGCCGCTCGCGGCGTTTGTTCGAATTGGCGCCAGTCCGGCGCCGATGCGTTTTCCGTCACGCCGTCGCAGACGGCATCGAGTCCACTGTTTGGTAAAGGAGCGCGTTCCCATGGCTGTCGGTCTTGGCCCCCTGTCCACCCTGCACCCGGTCCCCGGTTTCGAACTCGGCATCGCTTCGGCCGGCATCAAGCGACCGGGGCGCAAAGACGTGGTGGTCATGCGCTGCGCAGAAGGTTCCAGCGTGGCCGGGGTATTCACCCTGAACGCATTCTGTGCCGCGCCGGTGACCCTGGCCAAGCAGCGTTTCCTCGGCGAGGTGCGCTACCTGCTGACCAATACCGGCAATGCCAACGCCGGTACCGGCGAGGCCGGCCTCGCCGCCGCCGCGCAAACCTGTGCCAAGCTCGCCGAACTGGCCGGAGTCGTCGAGACTTCCGTGCTGCCATATTCCACCGGAGTGATCGGCGAACCTCTGCCGGTGGCCAAGATCGAGGCGGCGCTGCCGGCGGCCCTGGCCGACCTGGCCGAGGATCATTGGGCCGAAGCTGCCACGGGGATCATGACCACCGATACCCTGCCCAAGGGCGCCAGCCGCCAGTTCGTCCACGACGGCGTGACCGTGACCGTGACCGGGATCAGCAAGGGCGCCGGGATGATCAAGCCGAACATGGCGACCATGCTCGGTTACATCGCCACCGACGCCAAGGTCGCCCAGGGCGTGCTGCAGGACCTGTTGCGCGACGCCGCGAACAAGTCCTTCAACCGCATCACCATCGACGGCGATACCTCCACCAACGACTGCTGCATGCTGATCGCCACCGGTCGCGCGGCGCTGCCGGAAGTGACCCAGGCCAGCGGCGCGCTGTTCGCCGCGCTGAAGCAGGCGGTGCTGGAGGTGTCCATGGAACTGGCCCAGGCCATCGTTCGCGACGGCGAGGGCGCGACCAAGTTCGTCACCGTTCAGGTCAATGGCGGCGCCACTCACCAGGAGTGCCTGGATGTCGGCTATGCGGTGGCCCACTCGCCGCTGATCAAGACCGCGTTGTTCGCTTCCGATCCCAACTGGGGACGGATCCTCGCCGCGGTCGGGCGTGCCGGCGTGGCCAATCTGGACGTGAGCAAGATCGACGTCTTCCTCGGCGACGTCTGCATCGCCAGCCGTGGCGGCCGGGCGGCCAGCTATACCGAGGAGCAGGGCGCGGCGGTCATGGCCCAGGCCGAGATCGGCATCCGCATCGAGCTGGGACGCGGCATCTGCAGCGAGACCATCTGGACCACCGACCTGTCCCACGAATACGTCAAGATCAACGCGGAGTACCGCACCTGAGCCCGGCATTCCGATCCTTCATCGATGGATGAAAATCGGGAATTTGCCATCGGGCCATGCGCCTCTTAAGTTCCCCTGGATGAAGGAACGACCGAGAAGGAGAGACGCATGGCCCTTACCATCGTGATTGGAAACCGCAACGATTCGTCCTGGTCGCTGCGCGGCTGGCTGGCCCTGCAGATGAGCGGGGCGGCCTTCGATGAAATCCTCGTGCCGCTGGGGCGGCCCGATAGCCGAGAACGTATCCTGCGGCATTCGCCGACCGGCAAGGTGCCCCTGTTGAAAAGCGAGGACGGCGATATCTGGGACTCCCTGGCCATCGCCGAGTACCTTGCCGAGCGTTTCCCCGAGGCTCACCTGTGGCCGCGCGGCGAGGCGGCGCGGGCGATGGCGCGCGCGCTCTGCGCGGAAATGCATAGTGGCTTCATGGCCTTGCGCGGCGAGTTGCCGATGGACCTGCGCCGCCAGCAGCCATTGGTGGAATTGTCCGAGGCGACGCGACAGGATATTCAGCGTATCTGCCAGGCGTGGGCGGAGTGCCGCCGGCGCTTCGGCCAGGACGGTGCGTTCCTGTTCGGCCATGCCAGCCTCGCGGATGCGTTCTACGCGCCGGTGGCGGCGCGCTTCCGCAGCTATGCCGTGGAGTTGCCGGACACCGCCCGGGCCTATGTCGAGACCATTTATCAGTGGCCTGCGTTTCGTACCTGGTACGACGCGGCATTGCGCGAGCAGGCCTAGTTGACCGTCGGTACCGTCCCAGGCGGTGCGCGGCGGCAGTAGCGAGGAGATGATCCGTGAAACGAGTACATGTCGCCGCGGCCGTGATTCGTGGCTCCGATGGCCGGGTGCTGATCGCCCGTCGGCCGGAAGACAAGCACCAGGGCGGCCTGTGGGAGTTTCCCGGCGGCAAGGTGGAGGAGGGCGAGCCGGTGCGCGTGGCGCTGGCCCGTGAACTGGAAGAGGAGCTGGGCATTCGCGTCGAGCGGGCCCGCCCGCTGATCCAGGTGCGCCACGACTATGCCGACAAGCACGTGCTGCTCGATGTCTGGGAGGTCGATGGTTTCTCCGGCGAGCCGCATGGCGCCGAAGGCCAGCCGCTGGCCTGGGCGGAGCCGCGCGAGCTGGCGGACTACGAGTTTCCCGCCGCCAATGTGCCGATCGTCCAGGCCGCGCGCCTGCCGGCGCACTACCTGATCACGCCGGATAGCCTGGAGCCGGGCGAACTGATCAGCGGCGTGCGCAAGGCGCTGGAGTCGGGCATCCGCCTGATCCAGCTGCGCGCGCCGAACATGTTCAGTCCCGAGTACCGCGATCTCGCCATCGATATCCAGGGGCTCTGCGCCGGCAAGGCGCAGCTGATGCTCAAGGGCCCGCTGGAATGGCTGGGCGACTTCCCGGCCGCCGGCTGGCACCTGACCTCCGCCCAGCTGCGCAAGTATGCCAGCGCCGGTCGGCCGTTTCCCGAAGGGCGCCTGCTGGCGGCTTCCTGCCACGACGCGGAGGAGCTGGCCCTGGCCGCCTCGATGGGCGTGGAGTTCGTCACCCTGTCGCCGGTACAGCCCACCGAGAGCCACCCCGGCGCGCCAGCGCTGGGCTGGGACAAGGCCGCCGAACTGATCGCCGGCTTCAACCAGCCGGTCTACCTGCTGGGTGGCGTCGGTCCGCAGCAGGCCGAGCAGGCTTGGGAGCATGGAGCCCAGGGCGTGGCGGGTATCCGTGCGTTCTGGCCGGGCGGCCTTTGACGGTGGACGAAGAAAAGGAGGCTTCGGCCTCCTTTTTTTTCGTCTCGATGCCGCGCCCTCGCTCCCCGTCAGTCCGGTTTTGCCGCCGCCTCCCAGAGGATCTCCGCCACGCCCTGGCGCCGGGCGATGGCGCGGGCGGCGACGAACAGCAGGTCGGAGAGCCGGTTCAGGTAGCGCAGGCCGACGCCCTCCAGCGTTTCCTCCTGGTCCAGTGCCTGGCAGCGCCGTTCGGCGCGGCGCGCCAGGCTGCGGCAGACATGGGCCAGGGCGACCAGGCGGGAACCGCCGGGGAGGATGAAATTCTTCAGCGGGCCCAGCTCGTCGTTCCAGCGGTCGATGCAGCTTTCCAGGCGTGCCACTTCCGTCTCGTCCAGGGCCTGGTACTCCGGCATCGCCAACTCCCCACCGAGGTCGAACAGGCGGTGTTGCACCGGCGCCAGCGCCTGGACGATCTCCTCCAGGCCGGGATGTGCGCCACGCGCTTCCAGCAGCTCGGCAAGGAGCAGGCCCAACTGGCTGTTCAACTCGTCGACCGCGCCGATCGCCTCGATGCGCGGATGGCTCTTGGGTACCCTGCGTCCGCCGGCCAGGCCGGTCTCGCCGCGGTCGCCGGTGCGGGTGTAGATCTTCGACAATCGATTGCCCATGGCTTCAACCTTCCTCTTCGTCGCCACGCCGCAGGCTGCTGCCCGGCTGCGGCAGGGCGGGTGGCAGGGCCTTGGCCTGTGCCGGGGCGACCAGCCCGGTGCTCTCCAGCGGCAGGCGGATGCTGAAGCAGGTGCCACGGCCGAGTTCCGAGCGCACCTCCATCTGGCCCTTGTGATTGTTGGTGATGATGAAATACGAGACCGACAGGCCGAGGCCGGTACCCTGGCCGACTTCCTTGGTGGTGAAGAACGGCTCGAAGATCCGCTTGCGCACCAGCTCCGGCATGCCGCTGCCGTTGTCTTCCACCTGGACTTCCGCCCAGGGCGGCACCAGACGCGTACGCAGGACGATCCGGCCTTGCTCGCCTTCCTCTTCGTCGTCGCGCTGGTGGATGGCCTGGGCGGCGTTCTTCAGCAGGTTGAGCAGGACCTGCTCGACCTCGTTGGCGATCACCGGCACCGGCCCCAGGTTGGGGTCGAACTCATGGACGATCTGCAGCGACTTGAAGTCGAAACCCTCGGCCAGGTCGAAATCGTTGCCGGCGATCTCCACCGCCTGTTCGATCAGCGCGGGCAGCTCGCAGGCGGTCATCTGCCGGTGGCTGCGCCGGCTGAAGGCGAGCATGTGGGTGACGATCTTCGCCGCCCGCGAGCCGGCGTGCTGGATGCCTTCAAGCAGGCGCGGGATGTCGCGACCATCGAGGTAGTGATTGATGTCTTCCAGCGGCACGCCGACCTCGGCGGCCAGTTCGACGTTCTTCGCCAGCTCCGGGGACAGGCGTCGCTTGATGTTCTGTACGTTGTGCAGGATCGCGCCGAGCGGGTTGTTGATCTCGTGGGCCATGCCGGCGGCGAGGCTGCCGACCGAAAGCATCTTCTCCGATTGCACCATCACTTCTTCCAGGCTCAGGCGCTGGGTGATGTCGTCGATGCGGATCACCGCGCCACGGCCGGTGCCGCCCATCAGCGGATAGAAGGTCAGGGCATAGTGGCGCGGGGTGTCGATCAGTGCCCAGGTGACCCTTTCTACGCGTTCCACGCTGTGTTTCTCGGCGGCGCGGGTGAGCTGCGGGAGGAACGGCTTGAGCGAGGGGAAGGCAAGGAACACCGGCTGGTTCACCGCGTCGTCCAGGCTGGTGCCGGAAAGCTGGCTGGCTTCCTGGTTCCACTGGGTGACGTAGAGCTGCTCGTCCACCGCGATCAGCGCCGAGGGCATGGAGTCGATGATGCTGTTGAGGTAGTGCTGGAAACCGGTGAGCTTCTTCTCGATCTTGCTGCGCACCTGCACTTCCAGTTCCAGCTTGCGGTTCGAGCGGCGGGTTTCCTCGGCCAGGCTCTGGGCCTGCTCGACCGCCTCCTGGGCGTCGTCGCGGGCGCGCTTGAGCTGCTGCTCGCGGGCTTCGATGCGGGTCAGCATGGTGTTGAAGGCGTCGGCCAGGCGGCCGATCTCGTCGCCGTTGCCGCGCTGGGCCCGCAGCGCGTAGTTTTCCTCGCGGGTGACCTGGCGCGAGAGTTCCTCCAGGTCGCGGATCGGCCGGGTGATCAGGCGGCGGATCTGCTGCGCCACCAGCAGCCAGAGCAGCACGCTGATGCCGAGGATCGCCAGGCTGGCGGTGAGGGTCCCGGTGTAGAAGGCGCTGGGCAGCTCACCGCTGGCCACCAGCAGCAGGTAGCCGGGGCGGGCGTTTTCCTGTGGTAGCTCGATCAGCGCATTGAGGCGATATTCGCCGCGTCGCCAGTGTTCCAGGCGATCGAGCCGGGCCGGCAGCTTGAGGGTATCGCCGCGCTGCAGGTCGGCCAGCATCAGGCCGTTGCTGTCGTACAGGGCGGCGGCGCGCAGCGGCTGGTAGTCGTTGAGCTGGCGCAGCAGGACCTCGGCGGTCTGCGGCGAACTGAGCGCCGGCTGGCTCAGCGCCGGGTTGGCGATCAGCCGGCCGATGGTCTGCATGGCCTGGGGCGCGACGCTTTCCTGGGAGATCCAGTAGGCGGCGCTGATGAACGCCAGGTTGGCCACCAGCAGCACGGTGGCCAGCAGGATCAGCAGGGCGGCGAGCAGTTTCTGTCCGACGGGCAGGTTGTCGAGGCGCTGGCGCAGGTTCATGGGCTCGGATGTTTCGTGGCGAAGAGGGTGGCGGGCAGGGTAGCGCGCTTTAGCGGTCGGGCAAACCGCGCTGGCGCAGGTGGTCCTGCAAGCGGACGAACAGGGCTTGCAGGCGCGGCAGCGGCAGCCCCAGGCGCTGGCCGTGCTGGCAGGCGTAGCCGAGCAGGTAGCCGATCTCGGTGCGCCGGCCCCGGGCGACGTCCTGGTGCATCGAGGAGTAGTTCGACGCGGTGGCGTCGATCACTCCCCGGACCTCCTGCAGCAGGCTTCCGGCGGCCTCGACGTAGCCGCCGGCGTGGAGCAGCTGGCCGAGTTCGTCGCAGAGCGCCGCGACTTCCTGGGAATGCTCCCGCAGGCCGCCGTTGCGGCAATCGTGGAGCACGGTCAGCGGGTTGATCGCGCAGTTCAGCGCCAGCTTGCGCCACAGGCGCTCGAGGATGTCGGCGCTCCAACTGTGCGCGATCCCGGCCTGCGACAGCTGGCCCAGCCAGGCGGGGGCGGCACCGCCGCGGGGATCGCCGAGCCAGGTATGCCCGCGACCGGCGAAGACCACGCGGAAATCACCGTCGCGGAACGCGCCCTCGGTGCTCGAGGCGAACAGGCAGCGGCTGCGCGGCAGGCGCGCGGCGACCGCCTGCTGGCTGCCCAGGCCGTTCTGCAGCAACAGCAGTTCGGCGTTGCCGGCCAGGCGGTGGGCCACGCTGGCGGCGGCCTCCTCCGCGTCGTAGGCCTTGCAGGCCAGCAGCAGGCGCTGGATCGGCGGCCCGCCATCGGGCGTTTCCGCGGCGATCGGGTAGAGGCTGGCCTGGCCATCCTCCACCAGGCTCAGGCCGCCGGCCTGCTGGTAGCGGCGCAGGCGCTGGCGGTCGCGCAGGATCAGGCGGACGGGCAGGCCGGCGCGGCCGAGGCGCGCGGCCCAGAGGCTGCCGAGGCTGCCGGCGCCGAGGATGTGCCAGGTCATGAGGGTGCTACTGCGAATGGCTGACGATAGGCGAAGTCTAGCGCAGCGCCGGTAGCCGGCAGGTAGCGATCCGGCCGCTGGCGTAGGCATCGGGCAGCAGCGCCTCGGTGCGCTGCATCAGTTCGTCGATGCCCAGCGGCAGGGCCTTGCCGTCGAGGCCGAGCATGGCGATGCCGGCCTTCAGGCCGATGAAGCCCTCGCTGGTCTTGAAGGCCTTCAGGTTGAGTCCGTCGTGCAGCCGCTTGAAGCTGCTCGACGAGCACTCGTGCAGGTCTTCCACCAGGGTGATCAGGGCGAAGTGCTGTTCGTCCAGGCGCACCAGCACGTCCAGCGGCCGCACCAGTTGTTGCAGGCGGCGGGCGACGCCGAGCAGCAGTTCGCGGTGGAACGCCTCGCCGTGCCGCTGGCGCAGGGTCGGTGCTTCGGGCATGCCGATCAGCAGGTAGCACAGTGCGCCGCCGCGGGTCTCCATCTGGCGCAGGCTGTCGGCCAGCTTCTGCCGCAGGTAGCGCGGGTTGCCGAGGCCGGTGAGGGTATCCACCAGGTTGCGCTCCTCCATCCGCGCGATGTTCTCGGTGAGCAGACGGTTTTCCACCAGCAGGCGCTGCAGGGTGTTGCACAGGCGATCGGCGGCATAGATGCGCGGCACCAGTTGCTCGTTCATCGCCGCCTTGCTGACGAAGTCGTCGACGCCGCGGTCGAAGGCCTCGCCGAGGACGTTCTCGCCCTCCTTGCCGGTGAGCAGGACGACATAGGTGTAGTGGTTGCTGCTTTCGTCCAGCTGGCGCACCCGGGCGGTCAGTTCCAGGCCGTCCATCTCCGGCATCAGCCAGTCGGCGAGAAGCACGCTGACCGGGCGCTCCTCGAGTTGCCGCAGGGCTTCGCTGGCGCTGCTGGCGAAGCGGATGTCCTGGTAGCCGGCCTGGCTGAGGGCGCGGCCGATCATGGCGCTGGAGAACTTGGCGTCGTCGACGACCAGGATGCTGAGATCGGGGTTGGGCATGAACGGACTCGGGATGAGGATTGGGCCGGTACGCTGCCGGCAGGGGCCCGGTCGTCGCGGGAGACCCCTTTCGGGCACGTTGGTGCGCGTCATCGGGAATAAATCGTCGGTCTCCGCCAAACCGGCGGGCATTCGCTCGCGAGGGCTCGGTTATAATGGGCGGGCATTTTTTACCGTCAAGTCAGGCGCGGTTCCGTCTGTGAACCCTGTCGCGCCTTCCATCTGGAGAGATGACATGCCTTCGTTCGACGTGGTGTCCGAACTGGACAAACACGAGTTGACCAACGCCGTGGACAACGCCATCAAGGAACTGGATCGCCGTTTCGACCTGAAAGGCAAATGCAGTTTCGAAGCCAAGGACAAGTCGGTGACCCTCACCGCCGAAGCCGATTTCATGCTCGAGCAGATGCTCGACATCCTCCGCTCCAACCTGGTCAAGCGCAAGGTCGACAGCCAGTGCATGGAGGTCAAGGACGCCTACCCGTCGGGCAAGGTGGTCAAGCAGGAGGTGAATTTCCGCGAAGGCATCGACAAGGACCTGGCGAAGAAGATCGTCGGCCTGATCAAGGAACGCAAGCTCAAGGTCCAGGCCGCCATCCAGGGCGAGCAGGTGCGGGTCACCGGCAAGAAGCGCGACGACCTGCAGGAAGCCATCGCCCTGTTGCGTGGCGAGTCCCTGGGGATGCCGCTGCAGTTCACCAACTTCCGCGATTGACGAGGTTTTTCGGAACCTCTCGCCATCCCGGGCATCGCAATAGGAGTAGCGCCGCCGCGGCGTCTCCGGCGATGCCTCTCCCTGTCGGCGCAGCGCCGGGCCATCCGCGCTGCGCCGATTCGTGTCCAGGTCCGGAAACCGTCGCGCGGCGTCTCCGGGCAGGAATCTGCAAGAGCCCGCCCCGTTTTCCGTGCCGCACGGGTGGGTGTTTCTCGAGAATGGAGGTAATGCATGGAATTGAACTACGACCGACTGGTGCAGCAGACCGAGTCCTGGTTGCCGGTCGTGCTGGAGTACAGTGGCAAGGTCGCCCTGGCGCTGCTGACCCTGGCGGTCGGCTGGTGGCTGATCAACACCCTGACCGGGCGGGTCGGCGGGTTGCTTGCCAAGCGCAGCGTCGACCGTACCCTGCAGGGCTTCGTCGGCAGCCTGGTGAGCATCGTCCTGAAGATCCTGCTGGTGGTCAGCGTGGCCTCGATGATCGGCATCCAGACCACCAGCTTCGTCGCCGCCATCGGTGCCGCCGGCCTGGCCATCGGCCTGGCCCTGCAGGGCAGCCTGGCGAACTTCGCCGGCGGCGTGCTGATCCTGCTGTTCCGCCCGTTCAAGGTCGGCGACTGGATCGAGGCGCAGGGCGTGTCCGGCACAGTGGATTCGATCCTGATCTTCCACACCGTGCTGCGCAGCGGTGACAACAAGCGGATCATCGTGCCCAACGGCGCACTGTCCAACGGCACGGTGACCAACTATTCGGCCGAGCCGCTGCGCAAGGTGATCTTCGATGTCGGCATCGACTACGACGCCGACCTGAAGAGCGCGCAGAACATCCTCCTGGCCATGGCCGACGACCCGCGCGTGCTCAAGGATCCGGCGCCGGTGGCGGTGGTGGCCAACCTCGGCGAGAGTGCGATCACCCTGTCCCTGCGGGTCTGGGTGAAGAACGCCGACTACTGGGACGTGATGTTCATGTTCAACGAGAAGGCCCGCGACGCGCTGGGCAAGGAAGGCATCGGCATCCCGTTCCCGCAGCGGGTGGTCAAGGTGGTGCAGGGCGCATTGGCCGACTGACGGCGCGGGCGACCACGAGAAAGGCCGGCATTCGCCGGCCTTTTTTCATTCGACTCAGTGTTGCTCGGCGTTCTGGTGCCCCGGCGCCGGCGTCTCGCTGGTCGGCGCGCGGCGCAGCCACAGCCAGCCGATCAGCAGCAGGGTGGGAATGCCCATCACCGCGGTGACGTAGAAGAAGCGCTCGTAGCCGAGGCTTTCGACCATGGTTCCGGAGTAACCGCCGATGAAGCGCGGCAGCAGGAGCATGGTCGAACTGAGCATGGCGTACTGGGTGGCGGAGAACTTCAGGTTGGTCAGGCTCGACAGGTAGGCGACGAAGGCCGAGGCGGCGAGGCCGCCGCTGAAGTTGTCGAGGGTGATGGTCATCACCAGCATCAGCACGTGCGGTTCCAGCGCCATCACCAGGCTGAACACGTCGTGGCTGGGCAGGGCCTCGGCATGCAGCGGGCCGAGTTGGGCGAGCATGGCGAACAGCAGGTTGGTGGTGGCCGAGGCGGCGCCGCCGATGAACAGGATCGAGAGAATGCTGAAGCGGGCGATCAGCACCCCGCCGGCGGCGGCGCCGATCAGGGTCATGAGCACGCCGAAGACCTTGCTGACGCTGGCGATGACTTCCTTGGAGAAACCCATGTCGATGTAGAACACCCCGGCCATCACACCCATCACCGTGTCCGACAGTCGATAGGTGGAGATCAGGCCGAGCAGCAGCAGGGCCTGCCAGCGGTAGCGCTGGACGAACTCGGTGATCGGCGTCAGCACCGGGGCCATCAGCAGGCGTCCGGGCGCCGACAGGCAGGACGCGGCGATCAGCAGGAACAGCGTGCCGCGCGGCCAGGCCCCGGAGTAGTAGGCGCGGCACATGGCGGTGACTGTGACCAGGAGGATGATCAGGACCATCACCGAGACCGCCTGGTGGACGAAATCGAACAGTGGAACTTCCTTGCCGCGCGCCGCCACCAGCAGCGGCCGGCGCACGGTGGCGAGCAGTTCGCGGACCGGGCGGATCTGCTGGCGCCCCCAGGGCGACAGGCAGATCCCCATCAGCAGGGCGTAGAGGCCGGCGCGTGGCCAGGCGCGGTCGAGCAGGGCGGTGATCATCGCTGGCAGCGAGATCAGCAGGATCAGCAACAGGAGCACCGAGAGCAACTGGTGGTTGAAATCGAAGCGCGACGGATTGACGTGGATCGGCACGTCCACCGCCGGCTCGCGGATCAGCAGGCTGGTGACCAGGCCGGGCAGGATGAGCAGGGCGAACAGCGCGTAGGTCAGGCCCCAGGCCGTCTGGCTGTAGTTGAGACTGGTGGAGCCGAACCATTCGGCGAGGATCAGCGCGCCGGCGCTGGCCAGCAGGATCGCCGCGCGGTAGCCGGTCATGTAGCAGGCGGCGAGGGCGGCCTGGCGACTGTCCTCGGCGATTTCCAGGCGGTAGGCGTCGATCGCGATATCCTGGGTCGCCGAGGCGAACGCCACCAGCAGGGCCAGGCCGATCAGCCAGGGCAGGTGGTTCTGCGGGTTGCACAGGGCCATGCCGAGCAGGCCGAGGGCGATCAGCACCTGCGAGAACACCAGCCAGGAGCGGCGCCGGCCGAGACGGCCGACGATGGGCAGGCGCCATTGGTCGAGCATCGGCGACCAGACCCACTTGAAGGCGTACACCAGACCCAGCCAACTGGCGAAACCGATGGTGTCCCGCGCCACGCCTGCCTCGCGCAACCATACCGACAGGGTGTTGAACACCAGCATGGTCGGCAGGCCGGCGGCGAAGCCGAGCAGCAGGAGGGCCAGGCTGGCGGGAGACTTGTAGGCGACCAGGGCCTCTCGCCAGGATTGCTGAGTCATGAGGTAACCGTTCCGCAAAAAATAACGCGCACTCTAACCGCTCTACTTCGCTGTAAGCCAGCCATGCCGACGTATGTCCACCCTGTCGTTGTGCAGGAGGACGCCTTCCTCGCGCAGGCGCGTGCGCTGCTCGCGGCCGCCGGGGCTGTCCGCCGGCAGGCTGATGCGGCCGCCGGCGCCGAGCACCCGGTGCCAGGGCAGGCGCGTGTCCGCCGGCAGTTGGCCGAGGGTTCGCCCGACCCAGCGCGCGGCGCGGCCGAGACCGGCCATTTCGGCCAGCTGGCCGTAGCTGACCACCCGGCCCGGCGGCACTTGCGCCAGCACCAGGTACAGGGCCTCGCGGCGCGCCTGGGCGCTTGCCGGGTCGCTGCCGGTCCAGGCATGCTCGCCGGTTTTCCCTTTCCTGTCCGCCTTGTGAACGCCCATGTCGCTCAGAGCCCTCTGTTCATTGGTCTTGATACTGCTGTCCGGCCCAGCGCTGGCCGACACCGTGTGGCTGGACAACGGCGACCGCCTGTCCGGCGAAATCGTGCTGATGGACGGCGGCAAGCTGGCGCTGAAGACCCGCTACGCCGGACAGGTACTGATCGATTGGAAGAATATCGACACCATCAGTTCCGACAAACCCCTGCTGGTCAAGCAGCAGGGCGTTTCCGGGCAGCGTAGCCGAACCCTGGAGGCGGCGGGCAAGGGCATGGTGCGGATCGTCGATGGCGAAAGCCGCACCGTCCCGCTGGCCAGCATCCACCAGATGGTGCCGCCACGACCGCTGGTGGAGGACCTGGTCTGGGAGGGCAATCTCGATGTCAAGCTGGACAGCAAGCGCAACGACAGCGACAAGGACGAGTGGAAGCTCAAGGGCGATACCCGGGTTCGCCACGGCGCCTGGCGCCACGTGCTGGCGGGGGAAGTGGAACGGGAGAAGAAGGACGGCAGGCAAGTCGAGGACAATTGGGATCTGGGCTACGATCTCGATCGCTTCTTCGACGAACACTGGTTCTGGCGCGCCAGCTATTCGCAGCAGCGCGATGGGATCGACAGCCTCGAGCGCCAGCGTGCGCTGGGAACCGGCCCCGGCTACCAGTTCTGGAACGACGAGCTGGGGCGTTTCGACCTGGTCGCCGCGATCAGCCGCTGGCAACTGGAATGGCGCGACCAGCCGCGCGAGGACTTCACCTCCTACTCGCTGGAATGGGACTACAAGCGGCTGCTCGCCGGGACCCGGCTGGAGCTGTACAGCAAGGGAACCGTGCTGGTGCCGGGCATCGAGCAGATCGATTACCTGCTCGACAGCGAATACGGCCTGCGTTACCGCCTGAACAGCTGGGCGCGTCTTTCGTTCCTTTATGAACTGGACCAGTTGCGCGCGGCGGGCGGTACCCAGTCCGACCGGCACTACCTGATCGGGATCGGCGTCGGCTGGTGAACCGGCGCACCTTTCGGCCGATCCGGCTGAACTTTACCGCCCGTGCCCCGGTCCTTGCTCTGCCGCCCGGCATTTGGATAATGCCGGCCTCTTCGAACCCACTTCAGTTGATTTGTGCTCATGTTGTCGAGAATTCTGCTGTGCCTCGCCGCCCTCGCAAGCTCCACCTCCACCCTCGCCGATACGGTCTGGATGAAGAACGGTGACCGCCTCACCGGCAAGATCACCCTGTTCGATGGCGGCAAGCTGCTGCTCAAGACCGACTACGGCGGCGACATCACCCTCAAATGGGACAAGATCTCCACCTTCGAGAGCGAGCAGAACCTGCTGGTCAAGCAGGACGCCGAGACCGGCGAGCACTCCAGGGGGATCAAGGCCGCCGGGCCGGGCCAGGTGACGCTGGTCAATGGCGAGCCGAAGACCGTGGAGCTGGCCAGCATCCAGCAGATGATGCCGCCCAAGCCGATCCTCCAGGACTGGGTGTGGAACGGCAACGTCGATTTCTCGCTGGACCGCAAGCAGGCCGAGAACGACGTCTCCGACTACGACATCGACTTCAAGACCAACGCCCGCCATGGGCTCTGGCGCCATAACATGCAGGGCGAGTACAACCGCGAGAAGAAGAACGGCCAGGTCAGCACCGACAATTATTCCGGCCAGTACGCGCTGGACCGCTTCATCGACGATCACTGGTTCTGGCAGGGCCAGGTCGCCTACAAGCGAGACATGATCGAGGACCTGGCGAAGAAGCGCACCATCGGTACCGGTCCCGGCTACCAGTTCTGGGACAACGAACTGGGCGCGTTCTCCATCGCCACCCTGGTCAACCGCAACGACTACGAGTTCGCCGACGGCGAGAAGGAGCACTTCTATTCGTCGAGCCTCAAATGGGACTACAACCGCTACCTGCTGGCCAAGCAGTTCGAGCTGTTCACCAATGGCGAGGTCAGCAAACCGCTGCAGTCGGGCCTGGACTACGAACTGCAGACCGAGGCGGGGATCCGCTACAAGCTGACCAGCTGGGCCTCGTTGAGTCTGAAGGCGGAGTGGGACAAGTTCAGCGGCAACGACGGTAACGTCAACCAGCGCCGCTATACCTTCGGCCTCGGGGTCGGCTGGTAGTACCCGCGCCACGAAAAAGCCCCGCGAACGCGGGGCTTCTTTCCTTGCGGTGCTGGCGCCTACAGGCGCAGACCGCCATCCAGCTCGAGGATGCGACCGGTGTAGTAGTCGTTCTCGAAGATGTAGGCCACCGAATGGGCGATCTCCACCGGCTTGCCCATGCGCTTGAGCGGAATGCCGGCGGTCATCTTCTCCAGCGCCTCGGGTTTCATGCCCGCGGTCATCTCGGTCTCGATGAAGCCCGGCGCCACGCCGGCGACACGGATGCCGTAGCGCGCCAGCTCCTTGGCCCAGACCACGGTGTCCGCGGCCACCCCGGCCTTGGCCGCCGAGTAGTTGGCCTGGCCCATGTTGCCGGCGCGGGAGATCGAGGAGATGTTGACGATCGCGCCCTGGTTCTTCAGCTCGATCATCTTCGCCGCCACTTCGCGGGTGCAGAGGAATACACCGGTGAGGTTGACGTCGATCACCGATTGCCACTGGGCCAGACTCATCTTGCTCAGCTCGCCGTCCTTGACCTTGATGGTCAGGCCGTCGCGGAGAATGCCGGCGTTGTTGACCAGGCCGTTGATGGCGCCGAAGTCGCTGGCGACCTGGGCCACCATGTGGGTAACCTGTTCCTCGTCCGCCACGTTGCACAGGTAGGCGCGGGCGTCGCCGCCGGCGGCCTTGCAGGCGGCGACGGCTTCGTCGAGGCGTTCGCGGTTGAGATCGACCAGGGCCAGCCTGGCGCCCTTGCCGGCGAGGTATTCGCCCATCGCCCGGCCGAGACCCTGGCAGCCGCCGGTGATAATGATGACCTTGTCTTTCAGTTGCATTGGTTGGAACCCCACGAGCAGTTTCTGGAAGCGGACCTTGCCGGCATCTGCGAACGCACTTTTCTATGCCCGTCCGTTTGCGACGGATTTTATGCAAGGAGTCATAAATTGAGCGTTGAAGCTGCAAAGAATGCCCGAGAATTGCTGCTCAAGGAATACCGCGCGGTCCTTTCCACCCAGTCGAAGAAATGGCCGGGCTTTCCCTTCGGCTCGGTGGTGCCGTATTGCCTGGACGGTGAAGGCCGGCCGCTGATCCTGATCAGCCGCATCGCCCAGCACACCCATAACCTGCAGGCCGATCGGCGCTGCTCGCTGCTGGTCGGCGAGCGCGGCGCCGAAGACATCCAGGCGGTCGGCCGCCTCACCCTGCTGGCCGAGGCGCGGCAACTGGCGGAGGAGGAGGTCGCCGCGGCGGCCGAGCGCTACTACCGCTATTTTCCCGAGTCCGCCGATTACCATCGGGTCCACGATTTCGATTTCTGGGTGCTGCAGCCGGTCCAGTGGCGCTTCATCGGCGGTTTCGGCGCGATCCACTGGCTGGGCGCCGAGCGCGTGCCGCTGGCCAATCCGTTCGCTGGCGAAGCCGAGCGCGGCATGGTCGAGCACATGAACAGCGATCATGCCGCCGCCATCGCGCACTATGTGGAACTGGCCGGACTGCCGGCGCACGCCGCGGCGCAACTGGCGGGAATTGATACAGAAGGTTTCCACCTGCGCATTGGCCAGGGCCTGCACTGGCTGCCGTTCCCCGCGGCCTGCGGCAACCCCGGGGCGGTGCGCCAGGCTCTGGTGCAACTGGCCAGGGCCGAGCGCTGGCCGACCGCCGAGCCGGCGCAGGGTTGAATTCTCCGCCGATCGGCGCCAACTACTGGTGGTACCGGGGGCATCCAGGCCCCGCCAAGGACTCTGAAATGCGCGCTTTTCTCTTTCTGCTGTTGCTCTTCCCGCTGGTCGAGCTGGCCGTCCTGATCAAGGTCGGCAGCGTCATCGGCGTGGGCTGGACCCTGTTCCTGATCGTCGCCAGCGCCTTCATCGGCGCCGCCCTGCTGCGCGTGGCCGGTGTCGCCACCGCCTGGCGCGCCCGCGAGCGGCTGGCCCGCGGCGAACTGCCGGAGGAGGAAATGCTCGAAGGCCTGCTGATCGCCGTCGGTGGCGGTCTGCTGATGCTGCCGGGCTTCATCAGCGACATCTTCGGCATCCTCTGCCTGATTCCCTTCACCCGCCGCCTGATGCTCGGCGGCCTGCGCCGTCGCGTCGAGCAGCAGGCGCTGCGCCGCCGCGCCTTCGCCGACGACCTTGACGCCCGCTACGGACAGGGTGCGTCGCGGCCGAACGTCATCGAGGGCGAGTACGAGCGCCGCGACGATTCGCGCCGCTGAAAAAAATTTCACTGCCTGCCCTTGAAATGGCTTGTGACGACCTTATGTAACGGTCACCGCAAGGTCCCTGCCATACGGGCAGGCTGTCTTACGCGGCTCGCGCGTCGAGTCGCAACCCGGCAACGCCGGCTTCAACAAAACCCGCCGGACTTCGATCCGGCCGTTGGAAACCACTGTTTGGGAGAGTTACGACTATGAAGCTTCGTCCTCTGCATGATCGCGTCGTTATCCGTCGCAGCGAGGAAGAGACCAAGACCGCAGGCGGCATCGTGCTGCCGGGTTCCGCCGCCGAGAAGCCGAACCGCGGTGAAGTGGTAGCCGTAGGTACCGGTCGTGTACTGGACAACGGCGAAGTGCGCGCTCTGGCAGTGAAGGTGGGCGACAAGGTGGTCTTCGGGCCGTACTCCGGCAGCAACGCCATCAAGGTCGATGGCGAGGAACTGCTGGTGATGGGCGAGTCCGAAATCCTCGCCGTCCTGGAAGACTGATCGGTCTCCCCACTCCGTTTTCACCGAATTCGATTTAGAGGAAAGAGAACATGGCTGCCAAAGAAGTTAAGTTCGGCGATTCCGCTCGCAAGAAAATGCTGGTCGGCGTGAACGTGCTGGCCGATGCCGTCAAGGCCACCCTCGGCCCGAAAGGCCGCAACGTGGTTCTGGACAAGTCCTTCGGCGCTCCGACCATCACCAAGGACGGCGTTTCCGTCGCCAAGGAAATCGAGCTGAAAGACAAGTTCGAGAACATGGGCGCCCAACTGGTGAAAGACGTTGCCTCCAAGGCCAACGACGCTGCCGGTGACGGCACCACCACCGCTACCGTCCTGGCCCAGGCCATCGTCAACGAAGGCCTGAAGGCCGTCGCCGCCGGCATGAACCCGATGGACCTGAAGCGCGGCATCGACAAGGCCACCGTGGCCATCGTCGCCCAGCTGAAGGAACTGGCCAAGCCCTGCGCCGACACCAAGGCCATCGCCCAGGTAGGCACCATCTCCGCCAACTCCGACGAGTCCATCGGCCAGATCATCGCCGAGGCCATGGAGAAGGTCGGTAAAGAAGGCGTGATCACCGTCGAGGAAGGCTCTGGCCTGGAGAACGAACTGTCCGTCGTCGAAGGCATGCAGTTCGATCGCGGCTACCTGTCTCCCTACTTCGTGAACAAGCCGGACACCATGGCTGCCGAGCTGGACAGCCCGCTGCTGCTGCTGGTCGACAAGAAGATCTCCAACATCCGCGAAATGCTGCCGGTGCTGGAAGCCGTCGCCAAGGCCGGCCGTCCGCTGCTGATCGTCGCCGAGGACGTCGAGGGCGAAGCCCTGGCCACCCTGGTGGTGAACAACATGCGTGGCATCGTCAAGGTCGCGGCCGTCAAGGCTCCGGGCTTCGGCGACCGCCGCAAGGCCATGCTGCAGGACATCGCCATCCTCACCGGCGGTACCGTGATCAGCGAAGAAGTCGGCCTGAGCCTGGAAGGCGCTACCCTGGAGCACCTGGGCAACGCCAAGCGCGTCGTGATCAACAAGGAAAACACCACCATCATCGATGGCGCCGGTGTGCAGGCTGACATCGAAGCCCGCGTCCTGCAGATCCGCAAGCAGATCGAGGAAACCACTTCCGACTACGACCGCGAGAAGCTGCAAGAGCGCCTGGCCAAGCTGGCCGGCGGTGTTGCCGTGATCAAGGTAGGCGCTGCCACCGAAGTCGAGATGAAAGAGAAGAAAGCCCGCGTCGAAGACGCCCTGCACGCTACCCGTGCAGCGGTGGAAGAGGGCGTGGTTCCCGGCGGCGGCGTAGCCCTGGTTCGTGCCCTGCAGGCCATCGAAGGCCTGAAGGGTGACAACGAGGAGCAGAACGTCGGTATCGCCCTGCTGCGTCGCGCCGTCGAAGCGCCGCTGCGCCAGATCGTGGCCAACGCCGGCGACGAGCCGAGCGTGGTGGTCGACAAGGTCAAGCAGGGCTCCGGCAACTATGGCTTCAACGCTGCCACCGGCGTGTACGGCGACATGATCGAGATGGGCATCCTGGACCCGGCCAAGGTCACTCGTTCCGCTCTGCAGGCCGCGGCCTCCATCGGCGGTCTGATGATCACCACCGAAGCCATGGTCGCCGAGATCGTGGAAGACAAGCCGGCCATGGGCGGCATGCCTGACATGGGCGGTATGGGTGGCATGGGCGGCATGATGTAAGCCGACCGGCCCCTGTGGTTGAAAAAAGCCCCGCTTCGGCGGGGCTTTTTTTTGCCTCAGCGCGGGCAGTCCTGGCGGTAGCCCGGCAGTTCCTTCGCCGCCGGTTCGCAGGCCAGGCGCAGGGCTTCCTCCAGGTCGCCGGGCAGCGAGGCACGGCTGATCGGCCGCCAGTGCATGCGTTCGCCGAAATAGCGTGCCCAGTGGAACTCGATGAAATAGCTCCGCCGATCCTTGTCGAAGGCGTTCTCGTCCTCGGCGTAGCCGGCGAGGGCGCGGTAGGGGTCGTTGCCGAGCCCGGCGAGGTCGTTGGGCAGGGCGGCGGGCGGGATCGGCGCGCCGCGCGCATCGTGCAGCCAGACCCAGTGGTTTTCCTGCATCTTCTCCCAGAAGTCGCCGACCCGGGGTAGCTGGCCGATCATCTTCACCGGCACTTCCCGGGTTGGCTCCAGGCGCCAGAGCGCGCTGCTCAGGTGGTGGCGATCGGTGAGGTAGAAGCGTCCATCGGGACCGATCACCACCGGGATTTCCTTCTTGCGCAGGTAGCGTTCGAGGGCCTTGGGCTTCTTCCCGGCGAGCTTGGCCTGTTCATCCTCTACCTGCAGCAGGCCGACGTTCTGCTGGGTCGGGTGGAGCGCCGCCAGGGGCAGTTCGCACCAACTGTCGACGGGGCTATGCGACGAGCATTCCCCGGCTTGGGCGGCGCAGGCGAGGAACAGGCAACAGAACAGCAGGCAGGGGCGCATGGAGGGACTCCGGCGAGGGGGTATTTTCGCTGCAGACTGGCACGTTTTGCCCGTGCCTGCGTACCCCGGGCTTTGATAGGCGCTGCGCTTTGTGCCAATCTAGCCGGCAGGAGATGGCATTCCTCCTTCAACCGCCCCTGGGGCTGATGATGCCTACGCATGAACCTGGAAAAGGCGCGTAGGCGCTCGCCTGCCGCCTGTCCGAATCGCTCTCCTACAAGGACAGGACTATGTGGAAATCCATTCTCGCCATCGCCCTCGGCGCCGCCCTCGGGGCGCTGTTGCGCTGGTTCCTCGGGCTCAAGCTGAACAGCCTGCTGCCGAGCGTTCCTCCCGGCACGCTGCTGGCCAACCTGGTCGGCGGCTACATCATCGGTGCGGCGATCGCCTATTTCGCCCAGGCGCCGGGCATAGCGCCGGAGTGGCGGCTACTGATCATCACCGGGTTCTGCGGTGGCCTGACCACCTTCTCCACCTTTTCCGCCGAGGTCGTCACCCTGCTCCAGGAGGGGCGCCTGGGCTGGGCCGCCGGGGCTATCGCGACGCATGTCGGCGGCTCGCTGCTGATGACCCTGCTGGGGCTGTTCTCGATGAACTGGATGCTGGGCAGATAGCGCAGCGGGAGGAACGATCATGCAAGGCTACCAACTGACCTTCATCACCCAGCAGGGCCGCCACCACCAGGGCCAGCCGCTCTGCGACTGGCTGCTGGAGGAGGCGCGCCGCCTGGGGATCCGCGGCGCCACCGCGCTGGCCGCCAGCGAAGGCTTCGGCCAGAGCGGCCGGCTGCATTCGATGCACTTCTTCGAGCTGGCCGACCAGCCGCAGGAGATCCTCATGGCGGTCGATCCCGGGCAGGCCGAACGCCTGTTCGAGGCGATCCGCCAGGCTGGCGTGCGGCTGTTCTACATGAAAGTACCCGTCGAGTTCGGCGTACTGGGGGCGGACGAGCCCGCTTCCTGAACGCGGTTTTCCCCGCCGCCGTCGCGTTGCCCGCTCACGGCCGGTCGATAGAGCATCAGACGGTACAGGCCGAGGCAGATCAGCCAGTCGAACAGCATCGTCCACAGGTTGTGCGAGAGGAAGTGCGCGCCCTGCAGCATGCGCGACAGGGACAGCAGGCAACCCATGCCGAAGGCGAAGGCCAGGGCGTAGCGCGCCAGCTTCGGCCGGCGGTCGCGCAGGGCGAAGAACAGGGCGAACAGGACGAAGCCCGACGACGCGTGCCCTCCCGGCCAGCACCGCCCGGGGTGATCGGTCGGCGGTCGCGGGCTGAGCAGCGAGCTGTAGGCTTCCTCGCCGCCGAACTGCGCCAGGCTCCAGGGGCACTGCACCGCCGTGAGTGCCTTGAGCGGGGTGACTATGCTGGCTGAAATACTCATGGCGAGGAACACATAGGCCAGCGGCCGGCTCAGCGCACGCCAGGGCCGGTAGAACAGGCCGACGATGGAAACCAGCAGGCCGATGAGGCTGATGGCGATCACCAGTTGCTTGACCCGGTCGTGCAGGATGTTTTCCAGGAACCAGCTGTGCCGGCCGATGAAACCGGCTCCCGGCTCGTACATCAGGTTGGCCAGGGCGAGGTCCAGGGTCACCGGCTCGCAGGCCAGCAGCAGCGCGGCCAAGCCCAGCGGCAGGACGAGGAACAGCCAGGGATTGAAGGGGCGGGAAAGGGGGCGGGTGGCGGCCTGGGACATGCGATCTCCGACGCGGCGTTGACGTTCTCTTGACTTCGACGCTGGTTAAATCCACCGCCGGGGTTCGAGCGCACTTCCAAAGCCGCTATGATCGGCTGCTGTGGAAGACGCCGTGGAGTCTGTGGTGACGAGCGTGGAGCCGGTGTGAATAGCCGGTGAAGAATCCGTAATGTGCGCAACGCGCCCGATCGGTCTTCCTGTGAAGGAGTGGGACATGCGAATACTGGTGGTCGAAGACAACCGCGACATCCTGGCCAACCTGGCCGACTACCTGTCGCTCAAGGGCTACACCGTGGACTGCGCGCAGGACGGGCTGTCCGGCCTGCACCTGGCGGCCACCGAGCACTACGACCTGATCGTGCTCGACGTGATGCTGCCGGGCATCGACGGCTATACGCTGTGTCGACGCCTGCGCGAGGACGCCCGGCGCGACACCCCGGTGATCATGCTCACCGCCCGGGACCAACTGGACGACCGCCTGCAGGGCTTCCGTTCCGGCGCCGACGATTACCTGGTCAAGCCTTTCGCCCTTTCCGAACTGTCCGCGCGCATCGAGGCGGTGCTGCGCCGCGCCCAGGGCGGCGGTCGGCGCGAGCTGAGCGTCGCCGACCTGAGCTACGACCTCGACACCCTGGAGGTCAGGCGTGCCGGCAAGTCGCTCAAGCTCAACCCGATCGGTCTCAAGCTGCTTGCCGTGCTGATGCAGAAGAGTCCCCACGTGGTCCGCCGGGACGCCCTGGAGGAAGCGGTATGGGGCGACGACTGCCCGGACAGCGACAGCCTGCGCAGCCACGTCCATCAACTCCGCCAGGTGATCGACAAGCCATTCCCCGTGGCCTTGCTGCATACGGTGCATGGCGTCGGCTACCGCCTGGCGGAGGAGCCGAATGGAGTATAAGCAGAGCCTCGCCCGTCGGATCGTCATCGCCTTCATGCTGATGACGGTCGCTGTGGGAGGACTGTTCTCCGCCGGCATCGTCGGCGTTGTCCACATCATCGAGGAGCGCCTGATTTCCCGCGACCTGGGCGGCGAGTTGGAGCGCATCCTGCGCGACGACCTGGCCCAGGGACGCAACCCGGTGCTCGATCCCGGCATGCGCTTCTTCATCAGCGACGGGCAGGGTTCCTACGCCATGCCGCCGGCGCTGGACCAACTGGATGTCGGTTTTCACGAAGTCTTCGAGGGCGACCTGTCGTTCCACGCGCTGGTGCGCGATATCGACGGCCGGCGTTTCATCCTGCTGCAGGACCAGAGCGATTTCGAAGCCCGCGAACAGGTGCTCTATGCCTCGGTGCTGACCGGCTACGTGCTGAGCATCGCCCTGGCCGGCCTGCTCGGCTGGATGCTCGCGCGCAAGGTGATGGAGCCGGTGGTCCGGCTGGCGCGCCAGGTACGCCACCGCGAACAGTTGCTCGGCCTGGCGCCGCCGCTGGCGCCGGACTACGCCAACGACGAGGTCGGCGAACTGGCCGCCTCGTTCGACGAAACCCTCGGCCGCCTGCGCGACGCACTCAAGCGCGAGCAGCTGTTCACCAGCGATGTCAGCCATGAGTTGCGTACGCCGCTGATGGTCATCGCCACTTCCTGCGAACTGCTGGCCGAAGAGTCCAGCCTCGGGCCGCGTGCCCGCGGTCAGCTGGAGCGGATGACCAAGGCCGCCGAGGAGATGCGCGACCTGGTGCAAACCTTCCTGTTGCTGGCGCGGGCGCAGAAGGGCGAAGAAAGCCTGGCGCCCCACGGCGGCCTGGAGAGCATCGCCGACGACCTGGTGCAGGTCTGGCGGGAGCAGGTCGAGGCGCGCGGCCTGACCCTGCACTACCGCAACGAAGGTGCCTGTGCCGGCCAGTTCAATGCCCCGTTGCTACGCGCGGTGATGGGCAACCTGTTGCGCAACGCGGTGCACTACACCGATTCCGGGAGCATCACGTTGACCCTCGGCGAGCACGGTTTCAGCGTAGAGGACACCGGTGCGGGCGTACCGGAAGAGCAACGCGAACGCATCTTCCTGCCGTTCGTCCGCGGCAGTTCCAGCTCCGGACGTGGCGAAGGCCTGGGCCTGGGGCTCTCGCTGGTGAAGCGGATCTGCGCAGCCGAGGGCTGGAGCGTGACCCTCAGCGCGGTGGAGCCGCACGGCTGCCGGTTCGAAGTTTTACTCGATGTTGCTTGACGAAAAATTCACCACCCCTTGACCCGAGCTTGACGGCTGGACTCATACCGTTCGTCCCATGAATCCAGGAGCACCCGTCATGAACAATCCGCCTGTCGACCTCGACTTTTCCCACAAGTATGATCGCGAGCATGCTGAGGCCTACCTGAAGAAGCATCAGGATGGTCTCGCCCGGAAACTTTCCCACCGGCGCGACGTCCAACTCGCCCGGCAAGCGCTGAAGCTCGCCGGCCAGCCCAACCTGGTGCTCGACCTGCCCTGCGGTGCCGGGCGTTTCTGGCCATTGCTGGCGGAAAAGGACAACCGGGTGATCATCGGCGCGGACAATTCCGCGGATATGCTGGCAGTCGCCTGCGCCGGACAGCCTGACGGCGTGGTGAAACGGGTACGGCCCTTGCAGACGTCCGCTTTCGCCATCGACCTGCCGGACAACTCGGTGGACAACATCTTCTGCATGCGCCTGCTCCACCATATCGGCGAGGCAGCCGACCGGAGCGTTCTGTTGCGCGAGTTTCACCGGGTCACGCGGGACAGCGTGATTCTTTCCCTCTGGGTCGACGGCAATTTCAAGGCCTGGAAACGCAGGCGCATGGAGGCACGGCGGGTAGCGAACGGGGAACAGACAGGCTACCAGAACCGCTTCGTGTTACCTGCCGACACGGTCGAGCGCGAATTTCTCGACGCCGGCTTCGTCATTCAGAAGCATCTCGATTTCATCCCGCTTTATCACATGTGGCGGGTCTATATCTTGCGAAAGGAATAACGATGGCTCCCGATCTGGCATCCCTGCAACGTATTTCCGGCGACTCCGCCATCGACCAGTGGTTGCAGGTGCCCGGCAGCTGGGTCGAGGAGCCCAACGAGCGGCGCGGCGGCGCCAGCGGCGTGCAGCGGGTGTACACCGGCGATGGACGGCTGCTCTATCGCAAGCAGCAGACCGGGCACGTCTACCGCGACTGGCAACGTCCGTTCGGCTATCCCACCGCCATGCGCGAGCGCGACGCGCTGCGGGCCTTCGAATCGCTCGGCATCCGCGTGCCGCGCCTGGTCTACTCCGGCTGCCGCAAGGTCGATGGGCAATGGCAGGCGCTGCTGGTCACCGAGGCCCTGGAGGGTTTCTCCAGCCTCGACGAGTGCTATGCGCGCGGTGACCAGGATCGTTGGGGCGAAGCGAAGCACCAAAGAATTCTGCAACAAATCGGCGCTACCATCGCCCGCATGAACCTTGCCCACTGGCAGCATGGTTGCCTGTATCCGAAGCACATTTTCGTCCGCGTCGAGGGCGAGACCATCGAGGTGGCGCTGATCGACCTGGAGAAAAGCCGTCGTCGCCTCACCGTGAACAGGGCGTCCCGGCACGATCTGAAGCAGTTGAAGCGCCGTTCGTCGTGGACCAGCGCGCAGTGGCAAGCCTTCATCTATGGTTACCAGACGGCGTTTGGCAGCGCCATCAAAGGGTTGCAGACATGAAACTAGAAATCACTCGAGGTTTGTTGCTGGTCGGCGCTCTCGCCGTGGCCACGGCCGCGGCTGCCGCCTGGCACGAACCCGCGCCGAACGTGGTGCAGATGAGCGGCGGCCACGAGTACTGTCCGACACCCTCGGTGCTGAAGGCCGAGCGGCCGACGCGGCAGGAGGTCCAGCCGAACAAGGACATCCTGCTGTTGATGTTCGGTCTTTCCCAGGGGGGAGCCAGCCTCTCGCGCTGAGACTCCTTGATGAGAAAGCCCCGCCTGAGCGGGGCTTTTTCGTGGGCGATGAGTTCACCGGAAGATCGACCGACTGGCTCCGGGCGTCATTCGGCGCCTTGCCGCGGTAGGCCAGGCCCCGCCCTAGGCGACCTGGAACACGTGCTTGAGGTAGTGGATGAAGTCCGGGTCCCGGCACTGGGCCTTGCCCGGGGTATCGGAGATCTTCGCCACCGGATGGCCGTTGCAGGCGCTCATCTTCACCACGATGTTCATCGGTTCGACGCCTGGCAGGTCGCAGGTGAAGTGCGTGCCGATGCCGAAGCTGACGTTGATCCGTCCCCGCAGGGCGCGATAGATCTTCAGCGCCCTGGGCAGGTCGAGGCCGTCGGAGAACACCAGGGTCTTGGTCAGCGGGTCGATGCCCAGCTTCAGGTAGTGGGCGATGGTCTTCTCCGCCCATAGCAGCGGGTCGCCCGAGTCGTGGCGCAGGCCGTCGAAGAGCTTGGCGAAGTAGAGGTCGAAGTCGCGCAGGAAGGCATCGGTGGTGATGCAATCGGTCAAGGCGATGCCGAGCAGCCCGCGATACTCGCGGACCCAGCAGTCCAGCGCGGCGCTCTGGCTGTCGATCAGGCGCGGGCCGAGCTGCTGGTGCGCCATCAGCCATTCGTGGGCCATGGTGCCCAGCGGCTTGAGATCCAGCTTGCGCGCCAGGTGGACATTGCTGGTGCCGACGAAGCAGCCCGGGAAGTCTTCCTTCAGGCCGCTCACCACGGCCTCATGGACTCGGTAGGAGAAGCGCCGGCGGGTACCGAAGTCGGCCATCTTGAAGCCGGCCAGCTCTTCGGCGCCGGCCTCGCGGCGCAGCCAGTCGAACTTCTCCCGCAGGCGCTCGCGAGCCTGCTCGATGGTCGCGTTCGGGTAGCGCGCGCGGTTGCGCACTTCGCTGATCATCGCCAGCAGCGGCACCTCGAAGAGGATCACGTGCAGCCAGGGGCCTTTCAGGCGCAGGAAGAACTCGTCGTTCTCGATGCCGGTCTGCACGTAGCGCGGGTTGAAGCGGAACAGGCCGAGGAAACGGATGAAATCCGGCGCCAGGAAGGGGATGCGTTCGAGGAAGGCCAGTTGCTCGTCGCTGATCGCCAGACCCGCGAGGTACTCGATCTGTTCGCGGATGGCCGGCAGGTAGAGGCGCAGGTCTTCCTGGTTGCGGCAGCGGAACTCCCATTCCACCTCGGCATTGGGATAGTTGTGCAGCACCGCCTGCATCATGGTCAGCTTGTAGAAGTCGGTATCCAGCAGGTTCTGCACGATACGTTCGGAAAAAGCGCTCTCGGCCATGCTCGTCTCACCACTGCGTTTCAGCAGGCAGTCTACTGGAGGCGGCTGCCGGCGGACATAGGATTGCGGCGGGATGGCCGGGGAGGCGGTGCAAGCGTCGGCGGACGGCGCCGTGGGCGCTGTCCGCCGTTCCGGATCAGGGCGCGCCTGCCGGCTGCGGCACGCCGGGTGGAGCATCCGGCCGCGCCACCAGGGTATAGATGCATGGCAGCACGAACAGGGTGAAGAGGGTGCCCACCGACATCCCGGTGGCGATCACGATGCCGATGTCGAAGCGACTGACCGCGCCGGCGCCGCTGGCGAGGATCAGCGGGATCACCCCGAGCACCATCGCCGCGGTGGTCATCAGTACCGGCCGCAGGCGGATCGCCGCCGCCTGTTCGATGGCCTCGCGGCGCCCCAGGCCCTGTTCGTGGCGTAGCTGGTTGGCGAACTCGACGATCAGGATGCCGTGCTTGCTGATCAGCCCGATCAGCGTCACCAGGCCGACCTGGGTATAGATGTTCAGACTCGACACGCCCAGGAACAGCGGCACCAGCGCGCCGCAGATCGAAAGCGGCACGGTGACCATGATCACCAGCGGGTCGCGGAAGCTTTCGAACTGCGCGGCGAGGACCAGGAAGATGATCGCCAGGGCCAGGCCGAAGGTGACCAGCAGCGCGTTGCCTTCCTGCACGTACTGCCGCGAGGCGCCGGCATAGTCGACGGCGAAGCCGCGCGGGGCTTCCTCGCGGGCGATCTGCTGCACGGTCTCGATGGCCTCGCCCATGCTGACGATGGGGAAGCCTGAGATGATCGCCGAGTTGAGTTGCTGGAACTGGTTCAACTGGCGCGGCCGCGCCCGTTCGCGGGTCTCGATCAGGGTCGAGAGTGCGACCAGCTGGCCGTCGCTGCTTTTCACGTAGTAGCTGCCGAGCCAGCCGGGATTGTCACGGTAGGGGCGTTCGACCTGGGCGATCACCTTGTAGCTGCGCCCGTCGATGGTGAAGCGGTTGATCTCGCCCTCGCCGAGCAGGCTGGCCAGCGCCACCCCCAGGTCCTGCATGGAGACGCCCATCTGCGCGGCCTTCTCGCGGTCGATGTCGACCACCAGTTCGGGCTTGTCGAAGGCCAGGTCGAGGTCGAGGAAGGCGAACTTGCCGGACTCCGTGGCGCGCTGCTTGACCCGTTGCGCCACCTGCAGCAGCGACTCGTAGTCGTTGGCGGTGTTGAGCACGAACTGGAACGGCAGGCCCTCGCCGGTGCCCGGCAGCGACGGCAGGTTGAAGGCGAAGATCTGCACGCCGGGGATCTCGTTGAGCCTGGCCTGTACCGCGTGGAGCAGTTCCATCTGGCTCTTCTCGCGCTCGTCCCAGGGCTTGAGCAGCATGCCGCCGATACCGGCCTGGACGCCGTTGTAGCCGTTGATCTGGAACGCCGAGTAGTACTCCGGGAAGCTGCGGAAGATGCCTTCGAACTCGGCGGTGTAGCGGTTCAGGTAGTCGAGGTTGGCGGTCTGCGGCGAGCTGGTCATGAGGAAGACGATGCCCTGGTCCTCTTCCGGCGCCAGTTCCTTCTTGGTGAACATCAGCAGGAGCGGGATCAGCGCCAGCACCAGCACGGCGAATACCAGCACCACCGGACGGGTCTCCAGGGTGCCGTGGAGGGCGCGCTGGTAGCGGCGTTTCAGGCCCTCGAAGAGCAGGTCGAGGCGATGCGCCAGGCCCGACGGGTTTTCCTCGTGGCGCAGCAGGCGCGAGCACATCATCGGCGACAGGGTCAGGGCGACCACCCCGGAGATGATCACCGCGCCGGCGAGGGTGAAGGCGAATTCCTTGAACAGCGCGCCGGTGAGACCGGTGAGGAAGCCGATCGGCGCGTACACCGCGGCCAGGGTGATGGTCATGCTGACCACCGGGATGGCGATCTCCCGCGCGCCCTCCAGCGCGGCGTCGAAAGGTGTCTTGCCCTCCTCGATGTGGCGATGGATGTTCTCCACCACCACGATCGCGTCGTCCACCACCAGGCCGATGGCCAGGACCATCGCCAGCAGGGTCAGCAGGTTGATCGAGTAGCCCATGGCCTGCATGAAGAACAGCACGCCGATCATCGACAGCGGGATGGTCACCACCGGGATCAGCACCGAGCGGAACGCGCCGAGGAACAGGAACACCACCACGATGACGATCAGCACCGCCTCGCCGAGGGTCTTCACCACCTCGTCGATGGAGGCCTGGATGAAGCGCGTGGCGTCGTAGGCGATGGACACCTTGAGGTTCGGCGGCAACTGTTCTTCCAGTTCGGGCATCTTCGCCCGCACTTCCTTGATCACGTCCAGCGGGTTGGCGCTGGGCGTGCCCTTGATACCGATATAGACCGACTGGATGCCGTTGAACGAACTGATCGCATCGTAGCTGGCGGCGCCCAGCTCGACCCGCGCGACGTCGCCCATCAGCACCCGGCGGTCGCCGTCGGTCTTCACCGGGATGGCGGCGAAGGCTTGCGGCGACTTGAGGTCGGTGGAGGCGTTGACGCTGGTGACCACCAACTGGCCCTTCACTTCGCCGGCGGCGGCGAGGAAGTTGTACTGCCGCACCGCCTGGTTGATCTCGCCGGCGGTGACGCCGAACGCGGCCATCTTCACCGGGTCCAGCCACAGGCGCATGGCGAACACCTGGTTGCCGAGGATCTCCGCCTCGGCGATGCCGGGCAGGGTCGCCAGCTTGGGCTGGATCACCCGCGACAGGTAGTCGGTGATCTGCGGGTTGTTCATCTGCTCGCTGTAGAAGCTGATGTACATCAGCGCCGAGGCGTCGGCGGCCTCCTTCTGCAGCACCGGGTCCTCGGCGTCCGGCGGCAGCTGGCTCTTCACCTCGTTGGACTTGGCCAGCAGCTCGGTGACCAGGCGATCGGTGTTGGCGCCGATCCGCGCGTAGATCGAGATGGTCGAGTAGTTCTGCCGGCTCACCGAGGTCATGTAGTCGATGCCTTCGGCGCTGGCCAGGCTCTGCTGCAGCGGCTGGGTGATGTAGCCCTGGATGGTCTCCGCGTTGGCTCCGGCGTAGAGCGTGGTCACCGTGATCAGCGCGTTCTCCATCTGCGGATATTCGCGGATCACCAGCTTGCTGAAGGCCTGCATGCCGAGCAGGACGATCAGCAGGCTGACCACGCAGGCGAGGACCGGGCGACGAATGAACGGATCGGTAAAAGCCATGTTTCAGTCCCTTGGCAGGCCTGCCGCAAGGCGGTCAGGCGTGCGACTCAGTGCCCTTGCTGGAGGTCCCGCTCGGCGACGATGGCCACCGCGGCGCCGTTGTCGAGCTTCAGTTGCCCGGAGGTCACCACCTGCTCGCCGTCCCGCAGGCCTTCGAGCACCACCGCCTGGCCTTCGCGGCGCTCGCCGACCTTGACGAAGCGGCGCTCGACGACCAGTTGCGGCTGGCCCTTGTCATCCTTCGAAGCCTGGCCCTGCCCGTCCTTCTTCTGCCCGACCACGTAGATCGAGTCGCCATAGAGGGTGAAGGTGATCGCCGTCTCCGGCACCACGATGCGTTGTTCCTCGCCCGGCAGCATCACCTCCAGGTTGGCGAACATCCCCGGCAGCAGCTTGCCGCCCGGGTTATCCAGGGCGGCGCGGACCTGCAGGTTGCGGGTTGCGTTGTCGACCTTGGGGTTGATCGCGGCGATCTCGGCGTCGAACACCTGGCCGGGGTAGGCGGCGACCCGGACCTTCACCAGCTGGCCGCGGCTGAGCAGGGGGAAATCCTGCTCCGGCAGGTGGAAGTCCAGCAGCAGGGTGGACAGGTCCTGCAAGGTGGCGATCGGCGTGCCGGGCGAGACATAGTCGCCGACGTCCACCTGGCGGATGCCGATGGTCCCGGCGAAGGGCGCGAGCAGGCGCTTCTTCGCCAGTGCCGCCTTGAGTTCGGCGACGGTGGCGCTGGTCTTCGCCCACTGTGCGGCGAGGCGATCGAACTCGCTTTTCGAGATGGCCTTGCTGCCGATCAGTTCGCGGCCGCGCTGGTACTCGGCCCTGGCCAGGCCGAGATCGGCCTCGGCGGTGCGCAGGGTGGCTTCCTCGACGTCGCTTTCCAACTGGATCAGCGGCTGGTCCAGCCGCACCTGATCGCCGGAGAGGAACAGCACGTCGCGTACCGTGCCGGAGACCTCGGCGGTGAGAGTCACGCCCTGGAACGCCTTGAGGCTGCCGATGGCCGGCAGGCGGCTTTGCCACGGTCGCCGCTCGGCCAGGCTGGCGGTCACGCTGATCGGTGGTTTCGGCGCGCTGAAAAGCGCGATCTGCTGACGAATGGAATAGACCTTGTAGCCGGCGAGAATCGCCACCACGGCGATCACTGCGGCGAGCATGATCAACATGCGGCGGAGCAACATAATCCTGGTCCCTGGTATGTCGAGAGCGCCCCATCGCGGGGCGAGTCCGACACATTACGTGCAGCTTTCAAGGCTTGTCAAAGCAGCGGGCTGGCGAAAGCTGCCAGGCAGCTAGCAGGCCGCCCGCGGCCTTCGCCGGGAAACCCGGAACCAGCGCTGCGCGCCGCTTTCAGGCCAGGTGCAGGTGATTGTCCCAGAGGCCGGAAGGCAGCTCCAGCGGTTGCGCGGCGATGCGTTCGCCCTGGCAGTCGTAGAAGCGGCAACGCCCCTGTCCGGAAGTGACGACGAAGCCGTTCCGCACCGCGCCCACGCCGGCGCAGTCCGGTAGTGGCGCGTCCAGGCGCACGGCGCCGCTGTCCAGGTCCCAGATGAAGAAGCGGTTGCCGCGCGGAGCGGTCAGGGCCACCAGGCGCAGCTCGTCGTGGATCGCCACGCTGGCGGTGTACTGGGCCATTGCCAGGCGCTGTTCCTCGGCCACCGGGAAGGCTTCGAAAGGGCCGCCGGGGCGCTTGATCGCCAGCAGGTCGGCATGTTCGTGGGCGTCGCCCATGAACTGCTGGCCGGCGACGATGGTGCCGTCGCGACCGATCGCCAGGTGGCGGACGCTGTTCATCTGCTGTGGCAGGGCTTCCCTGGAGAGCAGGCTGCCGTCGCGGCGCATCAGCACCAGGCTTGGCTCCATGGCGTCGAGGTTCATCTCGACCCGGCTTTCCGCCTCGGTGCGAATGCCGCCGTTGGCCACCACCAGGGTTTCGCCGTCGGGCATCCAGGAAACCTGGTGCGGCCCGAGGCCGTGGGTGGAGATCTCGCCGCTGTGTTGCAGTCGTTCGCCGTCGAAACGGTAGACGCCGAGCACGCCGCGGCCGGGGTCGGTGGTGTCGTTCTCGGTGGCGTAGAGCCATTCGCCGCCCTGGTGGAACACGCCGTGGCCGTAGAAGTGGCGGTTTTCCTGCGAGACCAGGGTCTGCAGCAGACGACCGTCGCGCAGGTCGATCAGGTAGCTTTCGGTGCCCGGCCGGCGGGCGACGAACAGCGCCAGCGGCAGGCTCGGGTGCTGGACGATGTCGTGGCAGCGCTGGGCCACGCGGGTGGCGAACTGGCGCTTGCCATCCAGGCGGTAGCCCACCGCGTAGTGCTGGCCCTCGGCGTCGTCGCGCGCCGACAGCACCAGCGGCTGACTACCCTGGCGGCTGAAGCTCCAGCCACCGAAGGACAAGGCGCCGAGCAACAGGCTGCCCAGGCCGATCACATGACGTCGCAGCATGGCGCCGACCTCAGTCGCCATCGTTGGCGTTGAAGCCCAGTTGCACGCCGAGGGCGCGGGCCAGGTCGCCTTCGTGCAGGCGATGGACCACGTTCAGGCTGTCGTAGAGGGCGTTGAGCTGGGTGCGCCCGTCCTCGCTGGCGAGCAGTTCGGAGAGCGGTTTCTGTTCCAGCGCCATCAGCTTCGCATGGCTGTCGGCGTAGGCGGCGTCGATCTTGCCGGCCAGGTCCTTCTGCTCGGCCGGCAGCAGGGTCTTCAGACCCTTGCCATCGATGCCTTCCCAGAGCGCCTGGGCGCCGCCCAGGCTGGCGTCCAGGCTGGCCAGCGAAGCGTTGCTGCGCCAGGCCTCGGCCTGGTAGGGCTGGGGAATGCCCTTGCTCTGCCGGCCCAGCGGCGTGCCGAGCTTCTTCTTCAGCATGTCCAGGGCGGTGACCTGTACCCGCAGCAGTTCGGCGATCGCCTCGTGGGCGTCGGCGTAGCGATCGTTGGGGAACTTGCTCATCTGGGTGAGCATGCCGCCGTCGTTCTTCCAGCGCGCCAGGATGTCCTGGGCCAGTTGCTGCTGGTGGGTGCCGATGGCTTCCAGCAAGGGGCAGTAACGGGCCTTGGTGGCGGCGTCGGCGAGATCGATCTTGCTGTCGAAGAGGATGTACTCGTAGGCGGAGAGCCCCTGTACCACCACGCTGGCTTTGGCCAGGGCCGCGGCGTCGACCTGCGGGTTGCTCTTGAGCAACTGCTCGACCTGGCGGCCGACCAGATCCTTCTTGTCCGGCCAGAACTGCACCTGCCAGGCGCGGTTGCCTTCGGCCAGCGGGCCGATCAGCAGCGGTTGCAGCTCGGCCCAGGCCTTCTGCGCGGCATGGAACGCGTCACGGGCCTTGGCCAGGTCTTCCTTGCCCTGGCAGTAGGCCAGGGCGCTGCTGGCCAGGGCCTGGTCGGCCTCCACCCAGCGGCTGTAGGTCGGCAGGATCACCTGTTGCGCCAGGGCGGCACTGGTGACGGCCTGCGGGTCTTGCGGCGAACAGGCGCCGAGGGCGATGGCGAGGCTGGTCAAGAGCAGTCGTGGGCGGAACATGTGGGCTCCTCAGAGTGAATTCAGGAAGGCCAGCAGGGCGCTGCGCTGGTCGGCGTCGAAGCCGAGCACATGCCGCTTGGCCGCTTCGGCTTCGCCGCCGTGCCAGAGGATCGCCTCCAGCAGGTTGCGGGCGCGCCCGTCGTGAAGGAACTGGGTATGGCCGTTGACCGTCTCGGTCAGGCCGATGCCCCACAGCGGCGGGGTACGCCAGTCCCGCCCGCTGGCGAGAAATTCCGGGCGATTGTCCGCCAAGCCGTCGCCCATGTCATGCAGCAGCAGGTCGGAATAGGGGCGGATCACCTGGTTGGCCAGCTCCGGCTCGCTGGCGTTGGCACCGGTGGTGAAGCTGGGAACATGGCAGGCGACGCAGTTGGCCTGGGCGAACAGGCGCTTGCCGGCCAGCACCTGCGGGTCTTCCACCTTGCGTCGCGCCGGGACCGCCAGGTTGCGGCTATAGAACAGCACCTGGGCGAAGATGTTATCGCTGACTTCCGGTTCGCCGCCGTTGGGCGCCCGGCGGCACTCGACCTGGGCGGGGCTGCAGTCGTCGTGGGGCCGCAGGCTGCTGGTCAGGCCCATGTCGTCGGCGAAGGCGTGCGCGTTCTGCTGCGGGATGTCCGGCTGGCCAGCCTTCCAGCCGAAGCGGCCGAGCGCGCTGCGCTGGCGCGCGGCGTCCCAGACCTGGTTGGCGCGCCCGCGGATACCGTCGCCGTTGCGGTCGTCCGGGTCGGCATTGGCCAGGATCGCCGCTTCGGGTATCGCTTCGAGCAGACCGAGGCCGATCATCGGCGGGGCGACACGGGCCGAGAACATCGTCTGCGGGTGCATCGGCCCGTAGCCGAGCTGGCTGATGCGCAGGACCGGCTTGCGCAGTTCGACCTCGGTGCCGTCGTCGAACCTCACTTTCAGCGGTTCGTAGTCCACCCGCACCTTGCCTTCCGGGGCGACGCCCGGAATGCCGACGTCCTGCAACTGGCCACCATAGGTCGGCTCGGGAATCACCCCCTGGTGCAACAGGGTCTGCTGGTCGTCCGGGCCGGCCGGGATCGACAGGCGCACCAGCATCGACACCGCGCTCACCGCGTCCGGCCCCGGCGGATGGCCGCGGCCGTCCTTGACGTGGCAGTTCTGGCAGGCGTTGGTGTTGAACAGCGGGCCGAGGCCGTCGCGCGCGGTGGTGGAGGAAGGGGCGATGACCCAGGGGTTGCGGAAGAAGCTGTTGCCGACGCTGAAGTCCAGGCGCCGGCTAGGGGCGAGGTTGGCGGACGGCAGGGAGAAGGCGTTGCGGTCGCTTTGCTGCACCGTGGCCGCGCCCCCGGAGAGCTGTTCGCCGGGCTCGGCGCGCGGCGGCTCGTCGCTGGCGCCGCAGCCGCTCAGGAGGAGCGCCGTCAGGAGGCAGGCGAGCGGTGTAAGAGGTGACGGCAACGACATCGGCGAACATCCGGACTGCGTGGAGACAGCCCGCAAGCTTACCAGTTGGGGCTAATCAAAATAAGAGGGATTTGCGTTTGTAAAGGCCCCCGCAGCCCGCAGCGGCGGGCCTGAAACGCAACGTGCGGCCATGGGCCGCACGCTGTTGACGCAGGAAGGGATCAGAACTGGTGGTCGGCGTTATCCGGCTTCAGGTCCTGGATGCCCAGCTTGCCCGCGGCCTGCTCGATGGCGCCGGTCTGCTTGACCAGGGCGGCGATGGCGTCGCGGATCTTCTGCTGGCCTTCCTTGTTGTCCGGGGCGATCATCTGGTCGAAGTGCACACCATCCTTCTCGGCGCTGTCGACGATGACCTGCAGCTTGGCCTCGGTGTCGGCAAGGTCGGCCTTCAGGGTGTCGTTGGCGGCGGCGTCGGCCTTGGCGACCAGGTCGGCCAGGCTCGGGCCTTTCACCACGCTGCCGTCGACGCGCTTGTACTCGCCCAGGTAGATGTTGCGGATGCTCTTGGCATTGAAGAACAGGGTGTGGTGGGTGTCGTCGCTGAAGCAGTCGTGCTCGTCCTCGGTGGAGTTGGCCTCCAGTGCGACCTTCATGCGCTCGCCGGCCAGTTCGCCGAGGGACAGGCTGCCCATGCCGAAGAACATCTTGCGCAGGCCGGTATCCACCGGCTCGGCTTCCAGCTTGGCGCGGTAGTTGTCGGCGACGCCGGCTTTCCACTGTCCGGCCATGTATTCGAGGTCGCTGACCAGCAGGTCGGTGACCGCCTTCAGGTAAGCGGCGCGGCGGTCGCAATGACCGCCGGTGCAGTCCTTGCCCTGGGCATAGTCGGTGGCGGGGCGGTTGCCGGCGCCCGGACCGGTGCCGTTCAGGTCCTGGCCCCAGAGGAGGAACTCGATGGCGTGGTAGCCGGTGGCGACGTTGGCTTCGGAACCGCCCAGCTCGTTCAGGCCGGCCAGTTTCTCGCCGGTGATTTCCTTGACGTCGATCTTGTCTTCGCCGACCTGGATCTCGGTGTTGGCGACGATGTTGGCGGTGGCGCCGGGGTTGCCCAGGGCATGCTGGTAGTCCTTGGCGACGTAGTCGATCAGGCCTTCGTCCAGCGGCCAGGCGTTAACCTGTCCTTCCCAGTCGTCGATGATCGCGTTGCCGAAGCGGAAGGCTTCGCTCTGCGAGTAGGGGGTGCGGGCGGCGAACCAGGCCTCCTTGGCGGCTTTCAGGGTCTCCGCGTCGGGCTTGGCGAGGAACGCGTCGACGGCCTTCTGCAACTCCCTGGCGGTGCTCAGAGCGTCGGCGAAAGTGGCTTCGGCGAGATCCGCGTAATTCTTGATCACCGCCCTGGCGGCGGCCTCGTCGACCTTGGCGGCCGGGGCGGCGGCTGGAGCGGCGGGCTGGGTGCTGGCCGCCGGGGTCGCAGGCGCTTCGGCTTTCTTGTCGTCGCCGCAACCGGCGAGGGAGATGGCGAGGGCCAGCAGACTGGCGGTGGCCAGGGGCATACGAGTCATGGCGGATTCCTTTGCTTTATTGGTGGCTTGCCGAAGCGGCGTGCGCTTGTCGAGAACGTCCGGAAGGGCGCGGAAAAACCGCCACATAATGCGAAAGATTTGCATTTTTGAAAAGGCCGCAGCGTGATCGCGCCGTGCCAGGATATGCCGGCGTCGTCGTCCGAAGTGCCTCCGGCGGCCTCAGGGCCGCTCGCTGGTGGCCTGGCTCAGGCGCCGCGCCTGCTTGAGGTACTGGGTCAACTCCCTGGCCGGCAGCGGCTTGCTGTACAGGTAGCCCTGACCTTCGTGGCAGCCTTCGGCGATGATGTACGCCTCCTGCTCGGCGGTTTCCACGCCCTCGGCGATCACCTGCATGCCCAGGCTCTTGCCGAGCTGGATGATGGCGCGGACGATGGTGGCGTCGTCCTCGTCCTGCAGCAGGTCCTGGACGAAGCTCTTGTCGATCTTGATCTTGTCCAGCGGCAGGCTCTTGAGGTAGCTCAGCGAGGAGTAACCGGTGCCGAAGTCGTCGATGGCGATCAGCGCGCCGGCGCGACGCAGGCTGAGCAGGTGCTGGGCGGCGGTGGAGATGTCTTCCATCAGGCCGGTCTCGGTGACTTCCAGCTCCAGGCTGCGCGCCGGCAGGCGGTAGACCTGCAGCAGGTTGCTGACCACCCGCGGCAGGGCGTTGTGGTGGAGTTGCACGGTGGACAGGTTGACCGCCATGCGCAGGTCGTCGAAGCCCTGGTCGTGCCATTCGCGCAGTTGCCGGCAGGCCTGGTCGAGCACCCACTCGCCGATGCTGAAGATGCTGCCGTTCTGCTCCGCCAGCGGAATGAACAGGTCCGGCGGAACGAAGCCGTGCAGCGGGTGTTGCCAGCGCAGCAGCGCCTCGACGCCGACCACGCGGTGGTCGCGGTAGTCCACCTGTGGCTGGTAGACCAGGTGCAGCTCGTGGCGCTGCAAGGCGTCGCGCAGGTCCTTTTCCAGTTCCCGGCGGCGCCGCATCTCGCTGTCCACGCTGGCGATGTAGAACTGGTAGCGGTTGCGCGAGCGGGTCTTGGCCAGGGTCATGGTCTGCTCGGCCTTCTGCAGCAGCTTCTCGGTGGTCTCGCCATCCTCGGGGAACAGGGTGATGCCGATGGTGGCGCGCAGGCGCACCTCGTGCTGGTCGATCTCGAACGGCGCCTCCAGGCCGTCGAGGATGCTCTGCGCCAGCTCGGCCGCCTCGTAGGGTTGCTCGATGTCGGCCTGGACCAGGGCGAACTGGTCGCCGCCCAGCCGCGCCAGGGAACCGAGCCGCGCGCTGTGGCCACGCAGGCGGTCGGCGAGGGCGATCAGCAACTGGTCGCCGAGCTGGTAGGTGTACTGCTCGTTGATCCCCTTGAAGTCGTCGAGGCCCAGGCACAGCACTGCCACCCGGCGCTGCTGGCGGCCGGCGCCGTCGAGGATCTGGTCGAGCTGCTGCTGCAGCAACTGGCGGTTCGGCAGGCCGGTGAGGAAGTCGTACTGGGAGATGCGCAGCAGGTTGTCCTCGGCTTCGCGGCGCAGATGGCTGTTGCTTTCGATGGAGGCGAGCAACTGGTTGGCGGTGGTCACCCAGAGGCCCAGTTCGTTGCGTTCGTGTCCCTTGAGCAGCGGTAGCTGGTGCTGGCCGGGGCGGTCCGGATTGATGCTGACCAGGTGCTCGATGATCTTCGACAGCGGCTTGGTCAGCATCCAGTGGTAGACCAGGAACAGCACCAGGCCCATGGCCAGGGCGCGGAGGATGCCGGAGATGAAGATGATCTCCGAGGTAGTGACGAAGTTTTCCCCGTAGGGCGCGGTGTCCAGGGTGATCTTCAGGTCGCCGTAGTATTCGCTGTAGGGCGGACGGCCGATCAGGCGGATGCTGAAGGTGCGTTCCTGGCCGAGGATCGGGTCGGTCAGCCAGCGGGTCGGCAGGTCCAGCAGCGGCCTGGATTTCTCCGCCAGCATCGGTTCGCCGGGGTGGCCGATGCTCGCCTGGCGCACCGCCTCGTGCTGGAACAGCCCCTCGAGGACCTGCATCGCCATCTCCCGATCGAGGCTGTAGACCGCCTGGGTGGACGGGTCGCGGACCATCGCGAGGATGCGCTGGGCGTCGCTGTTCACCGCCTGCCTGGCCTTGTAGGCGTCGAAGACGATCTGTGCGCAACTGAGCACTGCGCCAACGGCCAGCGCCGCCAGTAGCACGACACGCAGCAGCTTGAGCGAGAGGCTGTGTCGGGAGTCCAGTTTCAAGGGGCCTTCCTTGTACGTCGCCAGGGCGAAAGACAAGCCGGTAGGAAGAACTTCTTTGCCTCAAGAGGCTAACACGAGCGGAGGTCTACCAGTTCCTGAGGGTAGACGATGGCTCCTGGGCCACAGATTAAAACGAAAAAGCCCGGCGAATGCCGGGCTTTTTCGTGGTTCTGAACAGACTCAGGCAGCGAAGTTCTTCGCCACGAAGTCCCAGTTGACCAGGTTCCAGAACGCTTCGACGTACTTCGGACGCAGGTTGCGGTAGTCGATGTAATACGCGTGTTCCCAGACGTCGCAGGTCAGCAGCGGGGTGTCGCCGCTGGTCAGCGGGTTGCCGGCGCCGATGGTGCTGGCCAGGGCCAGGGAGCCGTCGGCCTTCTTCACCAGCCAGCCCCAGCCGGAGCCGAAGGTGCCGACGGAAGTCTTGGTGAACTCTTCCTTGAACTTGTCGAAGGAGCCGAAGGCGGCGTTGATCGCGTCGGCCAGGGCACCGGTGGGCTGGCCACCGCCGTTGGGGCTCAGGCAGTTCCAGTAGAAGGTGTGGTTCCACACCTGGGCGGCGTTGTTGAAGATGCCGCCGGAGGAGGTCTTGACGATCTCTTCCAGGCTCTTGCCTTCGAACTCGGTGCCCGGGATCAGGTTGTTCAGGTTCACCACGTAGGTGTTGTGGTGCTTGTCGTGGTGGTATTCCAGGGTCTCGGCGGAAATGTGCGGCTCAAGGGCATTCTTTTCGTAAGGCAGCGGCGGCAATTCGAAAGCCATGGTGTCTCTCCTATTCTTCCTCAGGTCAGGACTGGCGCGGCTAGCGCGCGACCGGTTCACGGGGCCGGTCCGATGCCTGTCCGGGAGCCCGTCCTGGATCCCCGGGGGGACGTTCGGCGGAGCGCTCCGGAAAGGGCGCCGGGTGCGACTCGGAGCCTAGGCTCCCAGTGCCGCGAACTCCGGATCATAGCACCCGTGTCGGGGCATATCCACGCAGCAACTGTAGGGGCAAAGGCCGATGGCAGCGCGCTGCGCTGGGCTTCGCAAGGCCACTCGGCGCACTGCCCACCTTCCTTCTGGACTGCGTGGCGGCGCCGGGGTTCGGTCGCCTCGCCGGATTTCCGCTCAACTGCGGAGGACCAGTTGGACGGCCATGCCCAGCATCATGGCGGCGACCATCAGGTCGAGCAGGCGCCAGGTGGCCGGGCGCGCCAGCCAGGGCGCCAGCCACGCAGCGCCGAGGGCGAGGGCGAAGAACCACATCAGCGAGGCGCTGGCCGCGCCAAGGGCGTAGGCGCCGGGAGCGGCCTGCTGGGCGCCGAGCGAACCGATCAGCAGGACGGTATCCAGATAGACGTGCGGGTTGAGCAGGGTCACCGCCAGCGCCGCCAGCAGCACCGCCCGGCGCGAGCGAGGGCCGGTTTCCGCGGCGTCGCCGAGCGCGTCCGGGCGCAGCGCGCGAAGCAGCGCCTTGAGCCCGTACCAGCTCAGGAAGGCCACCCCGCCCCAGCGGGCGATGGCCAGTAGTGTCGGGTTCTCCACCAGCAGCCTGGCCAGGCCGAACACGCCGAGGCTGACCAGTATCGCGTCGCAGAGCACGCAGAGAGCGGCTACCGCGAGGTGATGCTCGCGGCGCAGGCTCTGGGCGAGGACGAAGGCATTCTGCGCGCCGATGGCGATGATCAGGCCGGCGGCCACCAGGATCCCGTTGAAATAGCTCTGCCACATCTCAGTGCGCCTCCCTGGCCAGCTTCTGCAGGACGGCGAGGGCGCGCGGGCCGTCGTCGCGGGCGACGAACAGATGATCGTGGAAATAGCCGGCCATCACGTTGCAACTGATCCCGGCTCCGGCCAGCGCCGTGGCGAAGGCGGCGGTCAGGCCCACCGCCGCCAGCGACGAGTGCACCGTCAGGGTGATCCAGGCCGCCACGTATTCGTAGGGCAGGCCCAGGCGTTCGGCTTGCTGGCGTTCGAGCACCAGGGTCAGGCCCTCGCGCTCGCGGAAGCTGGCGATCGGCTCGGCGCCGTCCGGCAGCGCGCCATCGGCGCAGGTACAGAACACGTAGTCGCCGGGATTGAGTTCGGGAGTGAGCGTGCGCAGCAGGGTACGCAGCGAGGTTTCGCCAGCCATGGTCGGTCCGCGGTGGATGATCGGGAAGTGCTGGCGAGTGTGATGGCGAAGGGTTTATAAGGAAAACGAATCCTGCTGATCTCTCATTAGGAAAACTGATTTTGTTTGACTACAAGTTGCTCGCCGCGCTGGCCGCGGTCGTGGAGCAGGGCGGTTTCGAGCGCGCCGCGCAGGCGCTGGGGCTGTCGCAATCGGCGGTATCGCAGCGGATCAAGCTGCTCGAGGCGCGGGTCGGCCAGCCGGTCCTGGTGCGCGAGACGCCACCGCAACCCACCGATCTCGGCCGTCGCCTGCTCAACCATGTGCAGCAGGTACGCCTGCTGGAGGGCGACCTGCAGCGCCGGGTGCCGAATCTCGACGAGGGTGGTGCCCCGGAGCGCCTGCGCATAGCCCTCAATGCCGACAGCCTAGCGACCTGGTGGGCCGCCGCGGTGGGCGACTTCTGCGCCGAGCGAGGGGTGCTGCTGGACCTGGTTGTGGAGGACCAGGAAGTCGGGCTCAAGCGCATGCGCGCGGGCGAGGTGGCCGGCTGCGTCTGCGGCAGCGCGCGTCCGGTGGCCGGCGCGCGTTCGCTGCTGCTCGGCGCCATGCGCTACCGCGGGCTGGCCAGCCCGGCGTTCGTCGCCCGGCACTTTCCACAGGGCGTCGAAGCGGCCGCCCTGGCCAGGGTGCCGGCGATCGTGTTCGGTCCGGACGACCTGCTGCAACACCGCTTCCTCAAGGACCTTGGCGTCGAGGGCGGTTTCATCCACCACCTCTGCCCGTCCTCGGAAGGGTTCGTCCGTCTCACCGCCGGCGGCCTCGGCTGGGGGTTGGTACCGGAGCGCCAGGTGCGGGGCGAACTGGCCCGCGGCGAACTGGTGGAGCTGTTGCCCGGCCAGGTCATCGACGTGCCGCTGTACTGGCACTACTGGCGCAATGGCGGTGAACTGCTCGCCTCGCTCACCGAGCACCTGCTCGCCCGTGCCGGCGACGGTCTGGTGCGGGTGGCCGGCTGATCAACCGATGACGGCGATCCGGCCGGAACCGGGCAGCGCCTCGACGCAGCGCGCGCCGAGCAGCTGCGAGGGCGTGAAGTAGCCGCCGGGGCCCTGGTAGCCGAGCAGGTGGCGCACCGCCAGGAGCACGCCGTGCACGGTCAGGTCGTAGACGTTGGCGGTTTCCAGGCGCGCCGTGCGGCGTTCGCCGCGGGCATTGCGCGCCTCGCCCCAGACCCAGGTGCGCAGGCGTTCGCGGGCCGCCTGGTCGGGGCCGGCGATGCGCTTGTCGACCTGGCCCTTGAGCCAGTCCTGGACCCGTTCGCGACCGAGCAGCGGCCGCAGCGGGTCGACCAGGCGCATGCCCAGGGCCAGCAGCGGCGGCGCCGGCAGGTAGACTTCGATGTCCGGGATGCCGGTGCTGTAGTAGGCGGTGGCGACGTCGCCCCAGGGAATGGTCACGGCGTGCCGCAGGCCGCGGCGAAATCGATGTCGCGGCGCCTGTAGCCCAGCGGCACGTCGCGCAGGCGTCCGTTCTCGCGGACCTTGCCGCCGAGCTTGAGGCCTTCGACGCTGGTCTTGGCGGTTCCGGTCGAGAGTCCGCTGCCGGTGTCGAAGCCCAGCGCCAGTCGCTGCGCGTCCGGCAAGGCTTCCTTCAGGCAGGCGGCCAGGCAGTCGGTGGGGATCACGTCGAAACCTACCCCGGGGCAGACCACGATGCCCGCCTCGCGCGCCTCGGCGTCGCCGGCATGGGCCTGCTCGAACACCGCGATCTCGCCGGTGATGTCCACGTAATGGCTGCCGGCGGCGCGGCAGGCGGCGATCATCGGCGCGCTGGTGGCGGAGAACGGACCTGCGCAGTGGGCTACCACCTGCACGTCGCTCAACGCTTCGCGGCAGCCGTGCGGATTGCCCAGATCGAAGACCCGCCCCTCCAGCCCGAGCTGGCTGCCGAGCGCGTGCAGGGCGGCCGGATTGCGCCCGCCGAGCAGCGGCGTCAGGCCCTCGCGCCGCGCCTGTTCGGCGACCAGCCGGCCGGTGTAGCCGTTGGCGCCGTAGATCATCCAGTGACTGGCCATGCTGCGTCTCCCGCGAACTGGTGGCATTCAGGTTAGCCCTTGTAGCGCGCCATGCCTGTCCTGTCGCCCAACGCAAGTCGTGCCGGCGGCCCGCAGGGTCGTTGTTCTGGCATGCTGTGCCAGTGGTTTCGCGACGTCGGATTGCTAGAGTCGCGGCACAAGAAGAACAGCGGGAGTACTCGGGATGCGGATACTGGTAACGGGGGCGACGGGCTTCATCGGCGGGCGTTTCGCCCGCTTCGCCCTGGAGCAGGGCTTGTCGGTGCGGGTCAGCGGACGTCGCCAGGAGGCGGTGCAGCACCTGGTGGCGCGGGGCGCCGAGTTCGTTCCCGGCGACCTGGCCGAGCCGGCGCTGGTCGAGCGCCTCTGCGAGGGTGTCGAGGCGGTGGTGCACTGTGCCGGCGCGGTGGGTGTGTGGGGGCCGCGCGAGCGGTTCCAGGCGGCCAACGTCGGCCTCGCCGAGAGCGTGGTCGAGGCCTGCCTGAAGCAGAAGGTGCGGCGCCTCGTGCATCTGTCGTCGCCGTCGATCTACTTCGACGGGCGTGACCACCTGAACCTTGGTGAAGACTATGTCCCGCGGCGCTTTTCCGATCACTACGGGGCGACCAAGTACCAGGCCGAGCAACTGGTGCTCAGTGCCCGCGACCTCGGCCTCGAGGTGCTGGCCCTGCGTCCGCGCTTCGTGGTCGGCGCTGGCGACACCAGCATCTTCCCAAGGCTGATCCAGGCCCATCGCAAGGGCCGCCTGCGGATCCTCGGCAACGGTCTGAACCGGGTCGACTTCACCAGCGTGCACAACCTCAACGATGCCCTGTTCAGTTGCCTGCTGGCCGGCGAGCCGGCGCTGGGCAGGGTCTACAACATCAGCAACGGCCAGCCGGTGCCGTTCTGGGACGCGGTCAACTACGTCATGCGCCAGCTAGGCCTGCCGCCAGTCACCGGGCATCTGCCGTATGCCATAGGTTACGGCCTGGCGGCGCTCAACGAGGGCGTCTGCCGGATTCTCCCGGGGCGCCCGGAGCCGGCACTGTTCCGCCTGGGCATGGCGGTGATGGCGAAGAATTTCACCCTGGACATCAACCGCGCCCGCGAATACCTCGACTACGATCCGCGGGTCAGCCTGTGGACGGCGCTCGACGAGTTCTGCGCCTGGTGGCGCGCCCAGGAACTCTGATCAGCCGCGCAGCGGGCCGGCGTAATGCCGGCTCGGCGCGGGTGCGGACAGCCGCGACGGTTCCACCGATGGCGGCGCGACGCGCGGGAACCGGCCGCGTCCGGCGGCGGTCTGTGTCGGGCCAGGCTCGCGCCGTGATGGTGCGTGCGGCTCCGCGATGGAGCGCCCCGGTCTCGACGAACTTCCTTCGCGCGGACGCTGAAGGGGCGGGGCCGAATCGATATAATGCGTCATTCGGCCCTCTCTCCAGGCCTCCGGCAGGATGCCGTTCCCCTTCACAGGTTTTCACCATGCGTAACGATGCTTTCGACGAACTCGACGATGTGCCCAGCCTGACCACCGATGCCGCCGACCGCGAAGAGTTCGGCCACCACCCGCGGCACGTCTACGAACCGGAACAGCGTCGGGTGGTAGATACCAAGGCGCGCCGCCCGGCTTCCACCGGCCCGCTCTGGGCCCTGCTCGGGGCGATGCTGATCGCCCTCGCCGGAGTGGCCTGGTGGAGTCACCAGCAGCTCAGCCTGATGGAGCAGCAACTGGTCGCGACCCAGGAAAGCTTCGTGCGGATCAGCGAGGAAGCCGCCGGGCGCCTCGACGACATCCGCGGCAAGGTGGTCGCCAGCGAGTCCAGCGTCACCAGCGAGCGCGAGGCGCTGCGCCTGCAGGTCAAGCAGTTGCAGGAAAAACTCGGCAGCCAGGAACGCCAGCAGGCCGATGTGAGCAACCAGTTCGGCGGCCAGGGCAAGCGCCTCGACCAGTTGGCCAGCGACCTCAAGGCCCAGCAGGAAAGCGCCGCGCAACTGGTCGCGCAGCTCGACGGCAAGCTGCAGGCGCTGGCCACCGAGCAGGAGAAGCTGAAGGCGCTGCAGGCCGAGCTGGGCAAGACCAACGAGCAGCTCAAGAGCCTCGGTGGCGACGTCGCGGCGTTGAAGAAACAGGGCAATCCCAGCCAGGCCATCAAGGGCATCCAGGACGACCTGCTGGTGCTGCGCAGCCAGCTCGACAATCGTCCCCAGGGTGGCAATACCGCCGAGTTCGACGCCTTCCGCACCCAGGTGATGCGTAACATCAATACCCTCCAGGCCCAGGTGCAGAACCTGCAACAGCAGCTCAACAGCCGCTGAATCCGCTGTGTCGCCAGTTGCTCCGTTGCCCGGGGCGCTGGCGGCGACAGATCGCCGCGCCGCGCGGAAATCCCTCCATCCATTGCTCTGGATCAGCGAATCCGCTGTCCATCCGCTCCGATACTGCGCCCTTAAGCGAGCCTTAAGTGAGAGTCGTTTAGATTCTCGATCAGCGGCCAGGGAGGCCACCGTTCCTCCCTACTGCCTGGAATCCGCCATGAGCGCACTGCAACCTTCCCGTACCTATCGCATCACCGGGTATTCACCAGCCATCGGCAACGGCTATCGCCAGCGCCTGTTCTCCATGGGCCTGCTGCCCGGCGCCGCGCTGCGCGTGGTGCGCATCGCCCCGCTGGGCGACCCGATCCAGGTCGAGACCCGCCAGACCAGCCTGGCGCTGCGGCGCAAGGACCTCGCCCTGCTGACCCTCGTCCCGCTCGACTGATCCCGCCCGGAGTCCCCATGACCGCACTGACCCTCGGCCTGATCGGCAACCCCAACTCCGGCAAGACCACCCTGTTCAACCAGCTCACCGGCTCGCGCCAGCGGGTCGGCAACTGGGCCGGCGTCACCGTCGAGCGCAAGGAGGGCGCGTTCCACACCGCCCGCCACGCGGTGCGCCTGGTCGACCTGCCGGGTACCTATTCGCTGACCAGCGTGTCCGCCCAGGCCTCGCTGGACGAACAGATCGCGTGTCGCTACATCGCCAGCGGCGAAGTGGACGTGCTGGTCAACGTGGTGGACGCGGCGAACCTGGAGCGCAATCTCTACCTCACGGTACAACTACGGGAGATGGGCATCCCCTGCATCGTCGCGCTGAACATGCTGGACATCGCCCGCAGCCAGCGGATCCGCATCGACATCGACGGACTCGCGCGGCGCCTCGGTTGCCCGGTGGTGCCGCTGGTGTCCACCCGCGCCGATGGCATCGACGAGCTGAAGGCGGCCATCGACGACCTGCAGGTCCCGCAGGCGGCGCTGGCGGTGGATTACCCGGCGACCATCGAGGCGCAGGTAGGCTACCTGCTGGAAACGCGCACTCCGGCGGCCTCGGCCATCGAACCGCGCTGGCTGGCGTTGCAGGCGCTGGAAGGCGACATCTTCAACGGCCCGGCGCTGGGCTTGCCGCCCGCTACCCTGGAACAGGCGCGCCAGGCCTGCGGCGAGGAGCCCGAGCTGGCTATCGTCGATGCGCGCTACCGGCTGATCGGCGAGATCTGCGCGGCGGTCTGCGACCACCAGCAGGCGCAGCCGCACCGGCTGACCCAGTGGCTCGACCGGATCGTCCTGAATCGCTGGCTGGGCCTGCCGATCTTCCTGCTGGTGATGTACCTGATGTTCTTCTTCGCCATCAACATCGGCGGGGCGCTGCAGCCGATCTTCGACAAGGGTTCGGCGGCGATCTTCATCGATGGCATCCAGTGGCTGGGCATCCGCTTCGGCCTGCCCGACTGGCTCACGGTGTTTCTCGCCCAGGGCATCGGCGGCGGGGTCAACACGGTGCTGCCGCTGGTGCCGCAGATCGGCCTGATGTACCTGTTCCTCTCGCTGCTCGAGGACTCCGGCTACATGGCCCGCGCGGCCTTCGTCATGGACCGCCTGATGCAGGCGCTGGGCCTGCCGGGCAAGTCGTTCGTGCCGCTGATCGTCGGTTTCGGCTGCAACGTGCCGTCGATCATGGGCGCGCGCACCCTGGACGCGCAGCGCGAGCGGCTGATCACCATCATGATGGCGCCGTTCATGTCCTGCGGCGCGCGCCTGGCGATCTTCGCCGTGTTCGCCGGGGCCTTCTTCGGCCAGGGCGGCGCGCTGGTGATCTTCTCCCTGTACCTGCTCGGCATCGTCGTGGCGATCCTCACCGGGCTGCTGCTCAAGCACACCCTGATGCGCGGCGAGGCCTCGCCCTTCGTCATGGAGCTGCCGCTGTACCATGTGCCGCACCTGAAGAGCCTGCTGCTGCAGACCTGGTCGCGCCTGCGCGGCTTCGTGGTGCGGGCCGGCAAGGTGATCATCCTGGTCAGCCTGGTGATCGGCGGGCTGAACAGCATCACCCTCGACGGCAAGCCGGTGCGGGGCGACATCGGCCATTCCGCGCTGGCCAGCGTCAGTCAGCGTCTCACTCCGCTACTGGCGCCGCTCGGGGTGCAGCCGGACAACTGGCAGGCCACCGTCGGCCTGGTCACCGGGGCGATGGCCAAGGAAGTGGTGGTGGGCACCCTGAACACCCTCTATACCGCCGAGCAGATCCAGGGCGAGGCCTTCGACTACGAAGGCTACGACCTGCCCGGACAGCTGCGCGACGCCCTGACCGAAACCTGGGACGGCCTGGTCGATACCTTCAGCCTCAGCGTGCTGGCCAACCCGGTGGAGGCGAGCATGGCCGACGGCGACATGGCGGCCGGCTCGATGGGCACCATGGCGAGCAAGTTCGGCAGCCCCATCGCGGCCTACAGCTATCTGGTCTTCGTCCTGCTCTACGTGCCCTGCGTGACCGCCATGGGCGCGATCGCCCGGGAAAGCAGCAAGGGCTGGATGGCTTTCTCGGTGCTCTGGGGGCTGAACGTCGCCTACTCGCTGGCGACCCTCTGCTACCAGGTCGCCACCTTCGCCGCGCACCCCGAGCGTAGCGTCCTGACCATCGCCGTGGTGCTGGTCTTCAACCTGATCCTGATGACCTGCCTGCGTCTGTTCGGCCGCGAGCAGGTACTGCAACTGCCAGGCCGAATGGTCGATGCCCCGGGCGGGCAGGGAGGATGTCACTGATGGCGACACTCATGCAGATCCGCGCCGCCCTGGAAGACGGCCAGGCGCGCGGGCTGAAACAGCTCAGCCGCCAGGTGGACGCGCCGCCGGCGCTGGTGGAGGCGATCCTGGAGCGGCTGATCGCGCTCGGCAAGGTCGAGCGGGTGGCTGCGCAAGGCTCGGGCGGTTGCGGCGGTGGCTGCAAGGGCTGCGCCCAGCGCGATCCTTGCGCGGAGCCGGAGCCGCGGTTCCGTCGCCGCTAGATGCGAAAAAAGCCCGCCACGGCAAGCGTGACGGGCTTTTTCCTGGGTGGTGCGATCAGTCCAGGGTCGGGTAGTCCAGGTAGCCTTCGGTGCCACCGGTGTAGAAGGTCTCCGGGCGCGGCGGGTTCAGCTCGGCGCCGTTGCGCAGGCGCTTGACCAGGTCCGGGTTGGCGATGAAGGGAATGCCGAAGGCCACCGCATCGGCGTCGCCCCTGGCCAGGATGGCGTTGGCGCTGTCGCGGGTGAATTTCTCGTTGGCGATGTAGGGACCGCCGAAGGCTTCCTTCAGGGCCACGCCGATGCTGTCGTCGGCCTGCGCTTCGCGGGCGCAGATGAAGGCGATGCCGCGCTTGCCCAGCTCGCGGGCGACATGGCTGAAGGTCTCCAGGCGGTTGGAATCGCCCATGTCGTGGGAGTCGGCGCGCGGCGCCAGGTGCACGCCGACGCGCTGGGCGCCCCATACGGAAATCGCCGCGTCGGTGACTTCCAGCAGCAGGCGTGCGCGGTTCTCGATGGAGCCGCCGTAGCGGTCGGTGCGCTGGTTGGTGCTGTCCTGGAGGAACTGGTCGAGCAGGTAGCCGTTGGCGCCGTGGATCTCCACGCCGTCGAAGCCGGCGGCCTTGGCCCGTTCGGCGCCCTGGCGGTAGGCCTCGACGATGTCGGCGATCTCCTCGGTGTCCAGCGCGCGCGGGGTGACGAAGGGACGCTTCGGACGCACCAGGCTGACATGCCCCTCGGCGGCGATGGCGCTCGGCGCCACTGGCAGCTCGCCGTTCAGGTAGAGCGGGTCGGAAATCCGCCCGACGTGCCACAACTGCAGGAAGATGCGCCCGCCGGCGGCGTGCACCGCCTTGGTCACGTTGCTCCAGCCACGGACCTGGTCATCGGACCAGATGCCGGGGGTATCGGGATAGCCCACACCCATCGGCGTGACCGCGGTGGCCTCGCTGAGGATCAGGCCGGCCTCGGCGCGCTGGGCGTAGTACTCGGCCATCAGGGCGTTGGGCACGCGGCCCTCGTCGGCGCGGCAGCGGGTCAGCGGCGCCATGACGATGCGGTTGGGCAGCTCGAGGTCGCCGAGCACGATGGGATCGAACAGAGTAGCCATGGAACATCCTCCACTAGGGAATACACGGACAGGGATCAATCGAGGACCGGCTGCGCCTGGGCGCGGCCGTTTCCGGAAAAGCCGATGAGGGTGGCCAGCAACGCCAGTACGGCCAGCGCGGCGGCGGCCAGCGGCACGCGGGTCAGGCCCAGGCCGTGGTCGATGACGCTGCCGCCGACCCAGGCGCCGAGTGCGTTGCCGACGTTGAAGGCGCCGATGTTCAGGGTCGCCACCAGGTTCGGCGCGGCATGCCCGACGCGCACCACGTTGACCTGCAGGGCGGGCACCGCGGCGAAGGAGGCGGCGGCCCAGAGGAACAGGGTGATTTCCGCCGGCAGCACGGCCTGGCTGGTCCAGCTGAGCAGCGCCGAGACCAGCGCCATCGCGGCGAACACGCCGGCCATGGTGAGGCCCAGGCGCCAATCGGCGAGGCGTCCGCCGATCACGTTGCCGACGGTCAGGCCGACGCCGATCAGCAGCAGGGTCCAGGTCACCCCGCGCGGGGAAACCCCGGTGACTTCGCCGAGCAGCGGCGCGACATAGGTGAACAGGGCGAACATCGAGGCGGCGAACAGCACGGTGGTGCCCAGCGCCAGCCACAGCGAGGGGTTCCGCAGCGCGGTCATCTCCTGGCGCAGGTCGACCGTTTCCTCTTCGCGGTCGTTCGGCAGCACCCTGGCCAGGCCGACGAAGGCGACCACGCCGATCAGGGTCACCACCCAGAAGGTCGCGCGCCAGCCGGCTTCCTGGCCGAGCGCGGTGCCCAGCGGCACGCCGAGCACGTTGGCCAGGGTCAGGCCGGTGAACATCAGGGCCACGGCGGAGGCGCGGCGGTTCGGCGCCACCAGGCCAGCGGCGACCACCGAGCCGATGCCGAAGAAGGCGCCATGGCAGAGCGCGGTGACGATCCGCGCCAGCATCAGCAGGCCGTAGTTGGCGGCCACCGCACAGAGCAGGTTGCCGACGATGAAGATGCCCATCAGCGCCAGCAGCGCTTTCTTGCGCTCCAGGCGGGCGGTGGCCATGGCCATCAACGGGGCGCCGAAGGCCACGGCGAAGGCGTAGCCGCTGATCAGCCAGCCGGCGCTGGGAATGGAGACCCGCAGGTCGCCGGCGACCTGCGGCAGCAGGCCCATGATGACGAATTCGGTGGTACCGATGGCAAAGGCGGACAAAGCGAGGACGAGAAGAGACGCCGGCATCGGTCGAGCTCCTGGACAGCGAAGTAGTGGGGTGGAAGCGAGTGCTGCTTACAGCTCGTCGCCGAGTTGGTCGAGGAAGGCCTGGATGGTCTCCTCGTTGCGCTTGAAGAAGTTCCACTGGCCGACCCGGCGGCTGGTCACCAGGCCGGCGCGTTGCAGGGTGGCCAGGTGCACCGACACGGTGGACTGGGAGAGACCGGTACGCTGGTCGAACTTGCCGGCGCAGACGCCGATCTCGAACGGATGGTCCTGTTCGACGAAGTACTTCTCCGGCTCCTTCAGCCAGCGCAGCATGTCGCGTCGCACCGGGTGGGAGAGAGCCTTGATGATTTCGTCGATGTCCAGTGGCATGGCGGTGGTCCGTTGGCCGTTCATATCGGGTTGGAACGAACTATATATCGGCGCGGGACGATATTGGGATCGATTGCGACGATAGTCGCTATCGACAGGGCTGATGACGATGATCGAAACGACCGTTCCGTCCCTGGGGTAAGCTAGGCCGCATGAACTACCTCGCGCACCTCCACCTCGGCGGCCCGCAGCCGGCCCAACTGCTCGGCAGCCTGTACGGCGACTTCGTCAAGGGCCGCCTGCAGGGACAATGGCCGGACGAGATCGAGCGGGCCATCCAGCTGCACCGGCGCATCGACGCCTTCACCGACAGCCACCCGCTGGTGCATGCGGCCAAGCGGCGCTTCCCGGCGGAGCGCCGGCGTTTCGCCGGTGTCCTGCTGGACGTGTTCTTCGACCACTGCCTGGCGCGCGACTGGAGCGACTACGCCGACGAACCGCTGCCGCAGTTCGTCGAGCGGGTCTACGGCACCCTGCGCACCGCCTCGCCGCTGCCGGAGCGCCTGGCGCGCATCGCGCCGCGGATGGCGGCCCAGGACTGGCTGGGCAGCTACCGCGAGTTCGAGGTCTTGCGCGAAGTGCTGGGCGGCATGTCGCGGAGGCTGTCGCGACCGCACCTGCTGGACGGCTCCTGGGAAGAACTGGCCCAGCGCTACGACGTCCTGAGCGCGGATTTCCGCGCCTTCTACCCGCAGCTCCAGGCCTTCGCCCTGAGCCAGCGCTGACCCCTGGCGCAGCGGCCATTGGCCCGGTCGGCGGAATCACCTGTCAATTGTTTCAGGCCGAAGCATCCGCTTGATGCATATCAACCGGCAACGGTCGCGTCGATCGTTCAATGAGGCCGACGTTCAACGCTCTGCCAATGGAGGTGGAAGATGAAACGAATCCTGGTGGCGACCGACCTGTCCACGCGTTCCGAGCTGGCGGTCATGCGCGCCGCGGCACTGGCCAAGGCGAGGAATGCCGAGCTGACCGTGCTGAATGTGCTCGACGACGACCAGCCACCGGTGCTGATCGCGCCACAGCGGCTGGCCATCGCCAACCTGCTGGAGGTCAATGGGCAGGCCCTGAAGGAACGCCTCGGGGTCGACTCCAGGGCGATCGTGCGGGTCGGCGACCCGGTGGTGGTGATCAACGCGGTGGCCGAGGAACTCGGCGCCGACCTGCTGGTGATGGGGGCGCACCGGCACACGCCGCTGCGCGACCTGTTCATCGGCACCACCCTGGAGCGGGTGGTACGCAATGCGAAGATCCCGGTGTTGCGCGCGGCCGGTGCGCCGGAAGAGGAGTACCGCCGGGTGCTGCTGGCGCTGGACTTCTCGCCGACCTCCACGCGCGCGGTGCAGATGGCCGGCCAGCTCGGCTTCCTCGAGGCCGCCAGCCTCACCGCGTTGCATGCCTTCGAGCCGTTCGCCAAGGGCATGATGCGTTATTCGGGGATCAAGGAAGACCGCGTCGAGCATTACGTCGACCAGGAGGAGCTCAAGGCCAACGTCGAGCTGCGCGATTACGTCGCCGGGCTGGGGCTGGGCCGCGAGGATATCCAGCTGCGCGTAGGCGAAGGCTTGCCGATCAACGTGATCATGACCGAGGTGCGGCGCCAGGCACCGCAGTTGACGGTGCTCGGCACCCAGGGCCTGACCGGCTTCCGCCGCGCGCTGATCGGCAGCGTGGCCGAGGCGGCCCTCGGCGACCTGCCATGCGACGTGCTGGCGGTGCCGCCCAAGCGCGACTAGGCGGCGCGCCGGGTTTCCGCAGGGGCGGCAGTGCCGAACAGCGCCAGGCGCACCGCCTGCTGGGCCTGGCGGGCCAGTTCGGCGCGGTCCAGGCCCTGGCTGGGGATAGGCTCCAGCAGCTGGATGTGCACGCTGCCGCGCTCGCCGCGCAGCAGGCGGCCGAGGTGGCTGAGCAGGTCGTCGTCGCCGATGAACGGCGCCAGCGCATCGGGTATGCCATCGCGGCGGTAGCTGATCGCCACCGGCTGCACCGCCACGCCGGCCTCCAGGGCGCTGGCCATCAGGCGTCCGTGGAAGGTGCGCAGGCTCTCGCCGTTGGTGGTGGTGCCTTCCGGGAAGATCAGCAGGTTGCGCCCGCGGTGCAACTGTTCGGCCAGTCGCTGGTTGATCAGCCGGCTGTCGCCCGCGCCGCGGCGGATGAACAGGGTTCCGGCCTTTTCCGCCAGCCAGCCGGCCAGCGGCCAGGTGCGAACCTCGGCCTTGGACAGGAAGGTCAGCGGCGCCAGGGCGCCGAGCAGGGGAATATCGGTCCAGGACACATGGTTGGCGACCCACAGCATCGGTTGCCGTGGCGCTTCGCCGCTGACCCGGATATCGAACGGCAGCGCCGCGCACAGGCGCGCCAGCCACCAGCGGGTCAGGCGCTGGCGCAGCGGCGTGACGTCGGTGCCGGGGAGCCGCTCGCGCAGGCTGACCCAGCTCGCCAGGCCCAATCCGAGCGCGACCAGCCCGAGCAGGCGGGCGCTGCGCAGCAGCAGGCGCAGCCGCGCCATCAGACCGCCGCCTTGAAGTGGCGGGCGTAGCGTGGGCAGAGTTCGTCGCGCTTGAGCAGGATGAATACGTCGGCGACCTGGAAGTCCGGGTCCCAGCAGGGCTCGCCGCAGATCTTCGCGCCCAGGCGCATGTAGGCCTTGAGCAGCGGCGGCAGTTCGGCGGTGAGGTTTTCCGGGACGTCCAGCGGCGGCAGCGGGTTCTTCGGCTCGGCCTGCAGGTAGTCGGTGCACAGGTAGCGTTCGCGCAGCCGCTGCATCACCGCCTTGGCCTGGACCCCGCCGTCGCGCATGGGAATGCTGGCGCAACCCATCAGGTAGCGGTAGCCGCCCTCGTTGAGGACCTCGGCGAGTTCGCCCCAGAGTACCGCGATGGTGGCGCCGTTGCGGTATTCGGGGGCGACGCAGGTGCGGCCGATCTCCAGCACCGGGCCGTGCAGGGCGTCGAGCCCGGAGAGGTGGAATTCCTCTTCGCTGTAGAAGCGCCCGAGGCGCTCGGCGGCGCGATGATCGAGGAGCCGGGTGGTGGCCACCAGGGCGCCGCTGTCGAGGTCACGGACGCCGATGTGTGCACAGTGGCGGTCGTAGTCGTCGCGGTCGAGACCGTCTTCGGCGCCTTCGAGCTTGGCGTCGAACTCGGCGCTGAATACGCGGTAGCGCAGGGCCTGGGCCTCGCGCAGGGCGCGGGCACCGTTCAGGCGCTCGGCCTTGAGGCGGCGTCCGGCGACGGGTTCGCGGGGAATGGCGGTCTGGGTCATGCCTGGGCCTCCTTGGGCCGGCGCCGCGGGTTGCGGCCGCTCGGCTTTGTTGTGCAAGCTCAGGCTAGGAAGGCGCGGTGTCACCCCTGTGACAGGGGCGTGATGCTTGTATGACATTGTCGCCGGATGTAACGCGCCGTTGTTCCACCCCGGCAGCCTCGGCAGGATGCCGGTTTCGACATCTTCGACGATTGGAGTCCGCCATGTCCTGGCAACCCTTGCTCGGCCCGCTCGACCGCCTGCCCACCGAAGGTTCCCTGGAGGACTGGCACGCCGCCGTCCTGGCGCGCGCCGACGGCCTCGGCAGCCTGGAGCGCGCGGTGCTCGGCGGACGATTGGCCGCGAGTCCGGGCCTGGCCTTCCTCGCCGGCTACCAGGCGGCCCTGCGCGCGCTCTGGCCGGCGGCGCCGGAAGGCCTCGGCGCGCTGTGCGTCACCGAGAAGCGCAGCGTGCGCCCGGCAGACCTGCAGACCCGCCTGGAGGGGCTGGTCCTGCATGGGCAAAAGGATTTCGTCACCGCTGGCGACAGTGCTGCCTGGTGGCTGGTGGCCGCCCGCGACGAAGCGCCGGGGCAGCCGCCGCGACTGTCGATGACGGTGGTCCTGGCCGGCGCGCCGGGGGCGCGCCTGGAGGCGTTGCCGGCGCTGCCGCTGATGCCGGACGTGCCGCATTCCCGCCTGCTGCTCGACGGCGCCCATTGCGAGCGCCTGCCCGGCGATGGCTGGGACGACTACGTCAAGCCGTTCCGTCTGCTGGAAGACGTCCACGTGCTGGCCGCGCTCGGCGCCTGGCTTTACGGCGTCGGCCACGAGTGCGGCTGGCCGACGCCGCTGCTGCTGCGCCTGGCCGGGGTCCTCGGTGGTTGCGCCGAAGTGGCCCGACACCCGGTCGCCTGCGTCGGTACCCAGGCGGTGCTGGCCGGGCTGTTCGAACAGTTCAGGGCGCTCGAAGCCGACCTCGACGCCGCCTTCGCCGCCAACGCCTCGGCCTGGGAGGCGCTGTGGCAGCGCGACCGCGGCCTGCTGGCGATTGCCAACGGGGCCCGCAAAGTTCGCCTGGAAAAGGCCTTGACCACCCTCGGGCTTGACCCAGGTCAGTGAGGCGCCGCGCCGCAGGCGCTTACCCTGCGCAGCATCCGGCGAGGCATGCCTCGCGCCTGCACAGAGTAGATTCCACCGACCATGCGACGCGAACCGATCGTGCTGTTCGACAACGGCAGCCACCAGTGCCTGTGTTTCGATGACCTCGTCAGCGGCGAAGGCGTCCAGTCCAACCAGTTCCTCATCGTCGACAACGGCCAGTACCTGCTGCTCGACCCGGGCGGCGACCTGACCTATACGCCGCTCTCGCTGGAGCTGTCGAAGCGCTTCCCGCTGCAGGAACTGGACTACATCTTCGCTTCGCACCAGGACCCGGACATCATCGCCGCCCTCGACAAATGGCTGCTGCACACCCGCGCGCGAGTGATCTGCTCCAAGCTCTGGGCACGCTTTCTGCCGCACCTGACGGCCAACTACCTGGCGGTCAGCCATGGCATCAACACCTACGACCGGGTCATCCCGTTGCCCGACCGCGGCCAGGCGATTTCCCTCGGCGACTGTTCGCTGAAGGCGATTCCCGCGCATTTCCTGCACTCGGTGGGCAACTTCCAGCTCTACGATCCGGTGAGCAGGATTCTCTTCTCCGGCGACATGGGCGCCTCGCTGGTGGACGACGCCTCGCCGGTGACCGACTTCGCCGCGCACATCCAGTACATGGACGGCTTCCATCGCCGCTACATGGCGGCGAACAAGATCTGCCGCCTGTGGGCGCGGATGGTCCGGGACATGGATGTGGAGATGATCGTGCCGCAACACGGCCGCCCCTTCGTCGGCAAGGAAATGATCAGCGCCTTCCTCTACTGGATCGAGAACCTGGAGTGCGGCATCGACCTGCTCGGTCCCGACGACTACCGCATGCCCGGCTGAACCCGCGCTTCCGGCTGTCATCGAGGCCGTGCTAGGGTGGCCCCTCGACTGTCGAGAGGGCCCCGCCGATGCCCGCTTTGCCGTTGTTCCGCGGCGCCCTCGCCGCGCTGCTCCTGACGTGTTCCCTTGCCGCTCTCGGTGAAGACTGGCCCGACGCCGACTGGCCGCGCGCGCCGCAGCCCACCGGGCCGGCGCTGGAGGCGTTCGAGCGCTATGCCTTTCCCCGTCGTGACGATGTCCGTCGCAAGGGCGTTCGCACCGATGCGCTGGTGGTGGTCCGCGACGGCCGCCTGGTCTACGAGCGCTATGCCGGGCCGAGCCGCGCCGAGACGCCGCACCTGACCTGGTCGGTGAGCAAGAGCCTGCTCGCCACGCTGCTCGGCATCGCCCAGGGCGAGCGGCGCTTCCAGCTCGACGATCCGGTCGCCGGCTACTACCCGCCGCTCGCCCGCCATCCCGAGGTGACGCTGCGTCACCTGCTGAACTGGTCCTCCGGGCTGGACTGGCAGGAGGACTACGAGTTCGCGCCGCTGAAATCCTCGGTGGTGGCGATGCTCTATACCCGCGGCCGCGACGACATGGCCGGGTTCGTCGCCAGCACACCGGCGGCACGCCAGCCGGGCCGGCGCTTCCGCTACTCCAGCGGCGACAGCAACGTGCTGGCGGCGGCCCTGCACGGCATGCTCGGCGCGGAGTACGCCGACTATCCCTGGCGCGCGCTGTTCGAGCCGCTGGGGATTCGTTCGGCGGTCTGGGAGCGGGATGCCGCCGGCACATTCGTCGGTTCGTCCTATGCCTACCTGAGCGCCCGCGACCTGGCCCGCGTCGGCCTGCTGATGCAGCGCCACGGGCGCTGGCGCGAGCGCCAGCTGCTGCCGCTGTCCTGGATCGAATTCAACCTGACGCCTTTCGCCCGCTACCGGCCGAGTCCGGAAGAGGCCGGCGAGGCGGTGCCCGGCGGGCACTGGTGGCTGAACCGCGCGGTGAAAGGCGCGCCGCCGCCCTGGCCGGACATCCCGGAGACCGCTTTCGCCGCGCTCGGTCACTGGGGCCAGGCGCTCTACGTCCTGCCCGAGCAGAAGCTGGTGATCGTGCGCTACGCCGACGACCGCGACGGACGCTACGACGACAACCGCTTCCTCGGCCTGGCCAGGGCGGCGTTCGCCGGGGACACACCGCCATGATCCGACGCCACCCCTGGCTCGCGCTGTTCCTCCTGCTACTGCTCGCGGCGCTGGCCTGGGCCTGGCAGAACCGCGTCCACCTGGCGGCCTTTCCCGCCATCATCGGCGCCTACACGGCCAAGGAGTACTGTTCCTGTCGCTACGTGATGGGGAACTCTGCGGACTATTGCCGGGCCTATACCCAACAGTACGTGCCGATCAGCGGCTTCTTCGACGACGAAGCCCGCCGCCGGGTGACCGCCCGCGGCCTCGGCAGTACGCAGACGGCCGCCTGGCTGGGCCCGCGCGAAGGATGCCGGCTGCTGGCCGAGGCGGACAGGCTGCCGGACTGACCGGCGGCGCATGTCGGGGCGCGGTGCGAGGGATGGCGCCGGCCCGCAGCCGGAGGTGGAATGCCTGTCGTATTGTGTGTGCTGCTGCTGTTCAGCCCGTTGCTGTCGGCGGCGGAATGGCAGCTGGAACCGGATTATTCGCGAATCAGCTTCGTCTCCGTGAAGCGCGCGAAGATGGCCGAGGTGCAGCGCTTCGACCGTCTCAGCGGGCAGATCGACAAGCAGGGCGTGGCGCGCATCGTGGTACCGCTGGGCACCCTGGACAGCGGCCTGGCCCTGCGCGACGAGCGGATGAAGGACAACTTCTTCGAGACCTCGCGCTTCCCCCAGGCCACCGTGGAGAGCCGCCTGGACATGGCCGGCTTCGACGACCTGCGGGTTGGCCAGTCGCGGGTCGAGAAGCTCGACTTCACCCTCGACCTGCACGGCCAGCAGCGTCGCCTCAAGGCCGACGTGCTGGTCACCCGCCAGGGCGAGGGGCTGGTCCAGGTGGCCACCCTGGAGCCGGTGCTGCTCAAGCTGCTCGACTTCAACCTCGAGGAAAAGCTCAAGCCGCTGAAGGACATGGCCAATATCCCTTCGATCACTCCCGAGGTGCCGGTCTTCGCCGTGCTCAACTTCCGCGAAGTGCCGCCGGAACAGCTCTGAAGGCCGGCGCGGGCGTCGGGTTCCACCCAGTGGAACCGCCTTTCGTTGTCCTCCGCCGCGTGCCGCGCTTAGCTGTTGCCAAGCCCGGGCGGCCTTGCGTCCCGGGGCTCCCGCCAACAAGACCGGAGCGCTATCCGGCCAGAGGAGAGACGGCATGGCTCGACATCGACACATCGTGGCCTGGCTCGAGGAGGTCGGCGACGATCTGCGCAGCCTGCGCCAGGACATCCACGCCCATCCCGAACTGGGTTTCGAGGAGCGGCGCACCGCCGCGCTGGTCGCCGACCGCCTGCGCGAGTGGGGCTACGAGGTACACGAAGGGATCGGCCGCACCGGCGTGGTCGGGGTCCTGCGCCAGGGCGACAGTCCGCGCCGGATCGGGCTGCGGGCGGACATGGACGCGCTGCCCATCGTCGAGGCCACCGGGCTCGGCTACAGCAGTTGCCACGGCGGGCGGATGCATGCCTGCGGCCACGACGGGCACACCGCGATGCTGCTTGGCGCGGCGCGCTACCTGGCGGCGACCCGGCGTTTCGACGGCACCCTGGTGCTGATCTTCCAGCCCGCCGAGGAAGGCCAGGGCGGTGCCGAGGCGATGCTCGCCGATGGTCTGCTGGAGCGCTTCCCCTGCGACGCGCTGTTCGGCATGCACAACATGCCGGGGCTGGAGGCCGGTCACCTGGGCTTCCGCGCCGGGCCGATGATGGCGTCCCAGGATCTGCTGACGGTCACCGTCGAAGGCGTCGGCGGCCACGGTTCGATGCCACACCTGAGCGTCGACCCGCTGCTCGCCGCGTCCGGCGTGGTGATGGCCTTGCAGAGCGTGGTGGCGCGCAACATCGACCCGCAGAAGGCCGCGGTGGTCACCGTCGGCGCGCTGCAGGCCGGCGAAGCGGCCAACGTGATTCCCCAGCGCGCCTTGCTGCGCCTGAGCCTGCGGGCGCTCGACGGGCAGGTGCGCGAGCAGGTCCTGCAACGGGTCCGCGCGATCATCGAGCAGCAGGCCGCCAGCTACGGCTGCCAGGCCAGCATCGAGCACTATCCGGCCTACCCGGTGCTGGTCAACAGCGCCGAGGAAACCGAGTTCGCCCGCCAGGTCGGGGTCGAGCTGCTCGGCGCGGACCAGGTCGACGGCGCTACGCCGAAGCTGATGGGCAGCGAGGATTTCGCCTGGATGCTGCAACGCTGCCCCGGCAGCTACCTGTTCATCGGTAATGGCGCCGGGGGGCCGATGGTGCATAACCCGGGCTATGACTTCAACGACGACATCCTGGTCCTGGGCGCCGCCTACTGGGGCGCGCTCGCCGAGACCTGGCTGGACGCTTCCGCGGCCGCCGGCGTCGGCACCGCCGCCAGCCTCGGTGCGGCCTGAACCGCGCCGGCCTTTCCCGGTTACCAGGAGACTCCCATGCACGCTTGCCCGAGCGGTACCTCGCGTACCCGCCAGGTGGCGGCTGCCGTGATCGGCAACGCCCTGGAATGGTACGACTTCATCGTCTACGGCTTTCTCTCCAGCCTGATCGCCAGGCTGTTCTTTCCCTCCGGTGACGACTACACCTCGCTGCTGATGGCCCTGGCGACCTTCGGCGTCGGCTTCTTCATGCGCCCGGCCGGTGGCGTGCTGCTCGGCCTGTATGCCGATCGCAAGGGGCGAAAGGCGGCGATGCAACTGATCATCCTGCTGATGACCCTGTCCATCGCGCTGATCGCCCTCGCCCCGACCCACGCGGCCATCGGCCTGGGCGCGCCGCTGCTGATCGTCATCGCGCGGATGCTGCAGGGCTTCGCCACCGGTGGCGAGTTCGCCAGCGCCACGGCGTTCCTGGTGGAAAGCGCGCCGCCGCATCGGCGTGGCCTCTACGGTTCCTGGCAGTTGTTCGGGCAGTGCCTGGCGGTATTCACCGGTGCCGGCATGGGCGCGCTGGTCACCCATTGCCTGAGTGCGGCGGCGCTGGAAAGCTGGGGCTGGCGGCTGCCGTTCCTGGTCGGCCTGCTGATCGGCCCGGTGGGGTTCTGGATCCGCCGCTACATGAGCGAGACCGAAGCCTTCCTCGAGGCCCGCCAGGCGCCCGGCGAGCGCCTGGGCCTGCTCGGCGTGCTGCGCCGGCACCGGCGCGGCGTGCTGGTGAGCATGGGCCTGACGGTGATCGGCACGGTGTCTTTCTACGTGGTGCTGGTGAACATGCCGACCTTTGCCCACAAGCAGCTGGGCCTGGCGTTGGACCAGGTATTCATGGTGCAGATGGCGGCGGTGGCGCTGATGACGCTGGTGATCCCGCTGGCCGGCGGATTGTCCGACCGGGTCGGCCGGCGGCCGGTGCTGCTGGTCTCGACCCTGGCCTTCATGCTGATGGTCTACCCGTTGTTCGCCTGGGTCGCCGCCGCGCCCAGCCTGGAGCGCCTGCTGCTGATGCAACTGCTGTTGTGCACGGCGATCGGCGGTTTCTACGGCCCGGCGCCGACTGCGGTGGCCGAGCAGTTCCCGGTGCGGGTCCGCTCCACCGGCCTGGCGGTGGGGTATAACCTGGCGGTGATGCTGTTCGGCGGCTTCGCCCCGTTCATCGTCACCTGGCTGAGCGAGGTCGGTGGCTCGCCGGTGGCGCCGGCGTTCTACGTGCTCGGCGCGGCCTTCCTCGGCCTGCTCGCCACCCTGTACCTGCGGGAGGGCGCCACGCCCGCTCCGCGCGCCCCCCAACCGGTCCTGGGCAAGCCGGCAAGGAGTCTGTGAATGAGCGCCACCGGCGATCGACGCGACAACCACGAGGAGATCGTCGCGCTGGACGCGTTGCCGTTGTCCGCGGCGATCCGCCGACGCGAGCTGTCCTGTCGCGAGGTCATGCGGGCCTACCTGGCGCAGATCGAGCGGTTCAACCCGCGGGTCAACGCCATCGTCTCGTTGCGACCGGAAAGCCTGCTGCTGGCCCAGGCCGACGAGCGCGACCGGCAACTGGCGCGCGGCGAATGGCTTGGCTGGATGCACGGCATGCCTCAGGCGGTCAAGGACCTCGCCGCCACCGCCGGCATCCCCACCACCCTGGGCTCGCCGCTGTTCGCCGGACAGGTGCCGGCGCACGACGCGATCATCGTCGAACGCGCCAGGCGCAGCGGGGCGATCGTCATCGGCAAGACCAACGTGCCGGAGTTCGGCCTCGGCTCGCAGACCTACAACCGTGTCTTCGGTACCACCCGCAACGCCTACGATCCGTCGCGGACCGCCGGCGGCAGCAGCGGCGGGGCAGCGGTGGCGCTGGCGCTGCGCATGTTGCCGGTGGCCGACGGCAGCGACATGATGGGCTCGCTGCGCAATCCGGCGGCCTACAACAACATCTACGGCTTCCGGCCGTCCCTGGGCCGGGTGCCGCACGGACCGCAGCCGGAGCTGTTCATCCAGCAACTGGCCACCGAAGGTCCGATGGGCCGCAGCGTCGCCGATGTCGCCCGGCTGTTGGCCACCCAGGCCGGCTACGACCCGCGCTGCCCGTTGTCGCTGCGTGACGATCCGCGCGTTTTCGCCGGCGACCTGGAGCGCGATTTCCACGGCGCCCGGCTCGGCTGGCTCGGCGACTACGCCGGCTACCTGCCGACGGAGGAGGGCGTGCTGGCGCTCTGCGACGCCGCGCTGGGCGATTTCGCCGAACTGGGTTGCGAGGTCGAGGCGTGCCTGCCGGACTATTCGCTGGAACGTCTGTGGCGCAGCTGGCTGGTCCATCGCCAGTGGCTGGTGCAGGGCAGCCTCGGCGAGCTCTACGCCGACCCCGCGCGTCGCGCCCGGCTCAAGCCGGAGGCGCAGTGGGAGGTGGAGTCCGGGCTCGGCTTGACGGCTGCCGAGGTGTATCGCGCGGCGCTGGATCGCAGCGACTGGTACCGCGCCCTGGCGCGCCTGTTCGAACGTTACGATTTCCTCTTGCTGCCCACCGCCCAGGTGTTTCCTTTCGATGCAGAGATACCCTGGCCGCGGCAGGTCGGCGGGCGGCCGATGGACACCTATCATCGCTGGATGGAGGTAGTGATCGGTGCGACCCTGGCCGGCCTGCCGGCGATCAGCGTACCGATCGGTTTCGGTGCGGCGGGCTTGCCGATGGGTCTGCAGATCATCGGCCCGGCGCAGGCCGACCTGGCGGTGCTGCAACTGGCCCGGGCCCACGAGAAACTGACCGGCTGGGTCGGCCGGCGCCCGCCGGCGATGCTGGAGGTGGCGGGAGCGGCCTGGCTTCGGTAGGCACGCTGGCTGTGCTTGCAGACTTCTCCTACAAGGCCTGGGCTTGCATATTGCTTTGCCATCACGGTCTGTCGACGGTGGAGGTGTCGTCATGCCGGAAAAAGAAGAAGCGGGAACCGTCCGTTCGGTGGAGCGGGCGCTGGCGCTCCTCGACCTGCTTGGCCAGCACCGCGCGCTGGGCCTGGAGGAACTGCACTATCTGAGCGGGCTGCCCAAGGCCACGGTGTCGCGGCTGTTGCATACCCTGCTGGAACAGGGCTGGCTGTACCGCGCGTTGACCGACCGGCGCTACCGCCTGCGTTCCAACCGCCTGTACGGCGACGCCGCCGAGCGTTTCCGCTGCCAGGTGGTGGAGCGTTCCGCGCCGCTGCTGGTGGAACTGAGCGAGCGTACCGGGCTGGTCGCCGATCTGTCGATCCTCGACGGCGACCACTTGCTGGTGGCGGAAAGCTCGGTGCCGGGTGTCCTGCGTAAACGCTACCCGGCCAACCGGCTGGTGGTCGGCCAGCATGCCAGCCTGTTCCACTCGGCGATGGGCAAGGCTTGCCTGGGCGAACTGGAAGACAGCGAGGTACGCCGCCTGGCGCGCCAGCACCAGGTGGACGAGGACCTCTGGCTGCGCACCCGCGAACAGGCCCATGGCCAGGGTTACGGCGAACGCACCGAGGGGCACTGGGAATACCCGGTGCGCCTGCCGTTCCTGATCCGCGCGGTGGCCCTGCCGGTGCGCGTCCAGGGCCGCCTGCTGGGCAGCGTGGCGCTGCACTGGCCGTGCGACCAGGATTGCGTCGAGCGGGTTCGCCGGCGGCACCTGGGAACCCTGGCCGAGACCATCAGTCAGTTGCAGCACGCGCTGGACTGAGGCGGGGGTTTGCCTGCTCCCCGGCGCCCGGTTTAAGGTGGCGCCGGACGCATAGGGAGCCCGCATGCACAAGTTGATCTGCCTCGGCCTGGCCCTGCTGGCCTTGCCGGTCCAGGCCGCCTGGTACCTGGACTACGAGTCGTCGCGACTCAGCTTCATCTCCACCAAGAACGCCACCCTTTCCGAAGTCGGCCGCTTCCTGGTCATGCATGGCAAGGTCGATGACAAGGGCCAGGCGCGCCTGCGCGTCGAACTGGACTCGGTGAGCAGCGGGATCCCGCTGCGCGACGAGCGCATCCGCGAGCATCTGTTCGAGACCAAGCGCTTCGCCGAAGCGGAGATCACCGCGCAGCTCGACCTGGGTCCGATCGTCGACCTGGCCAGCGGCGTGCAGCTGGAGATGAGCCAGCCGCTGACCGTGAGCCTGCACGGCAGGCAGAAGCGCTACTCCAGCGACCTGCTGGTGACCCGCCTGGACGAGCATCGCTTCCAGGTGGTCACCCTGTCGCCGCTGGTGCTGGAAGCCGCCGACTTCGACCTTGCCCCGGGTATCGAGACCCTGCGCAAGCTGGCCGGCGCCAGCAGCATCGGGCTCACGGTGCCGGTCGGCGCCGTGCTGATCTTCACGTCGCGGTGAGCGGTCCGGTCTTCCCCTGGCGCAGCGACAACCGCTTCGCCCTGCTCAACGATGGCGCGCGCTTCTTTCCGCGCATGCTTCTGGCCATCGAGGCGGCGCAGCGGAGCATCGAGCTGGAGTTGTATCTGGTGGAGGACGGGCATTGCGCCGAACTGTTTCTTCTGGCCCTGCTCGATGCCCGCCGCCGGGGCGTCGCCGTGCGTTGCCTGTTCGACGGCTTCGGCTGCCTAGGCCTGGGCAGCGCCTGGGGCCAGCGCCTGCGCGAGGCCGGTGGCGAGCTGCGGCTGTACAACCCGCTGCGCTGGAAGCTGACCGGCGGCAATCTCTACCGCGACCATCGCAAGCTGCTGCTGGTGGACGGGCGCATCGGCTATGTCGGCGGCGCCGGGATCACCGACGAATTCTGGGATCCGGTCAGTGACGTCAGCGCCTGGCGCGAAGTGATGGTGGAGATGGACGGCCCGGTGGTGGCGGACTGGGCCGCGCTGTTCGAGCGGCAATGGCAGGCCTGCCTGGAGGACAAGGCCTGGAAGCCCCGCGAAGGCATGACGCTCACCCGCCTGCCGCCGCAACCGGGGGCGGAGCAGGGGCTGGGCCGGGTGGCCTACGCCGATGCTCGCCAGCATCGCGACATCCTGCAGTCGCTGGTCCGCGCGCTGAACGGTTCGCGGCGGCGCATCTGGCTGGCGACACCGTACTTCCTGCCGACCTGGAAGGTCCGCCGGGCCCTGCGCAAGGCCGCCCAGCGTGGCGTGGAAGTGCGCCTGCTGCTCGCCGGGCGGCTCACCGACCACGCCCCTGTACGCTATGCCGGACAACGTTACTACCCGCGCCTGCTGCGCGCCGGCGTGCAGATCCATGAATACCGGCCGCGCTTCCTGCACCTGAAGATGGTCATGGTCGACGACTGGGTCAGCGTCGGCTCCTGCAACTTCGACCATTGGAATCTACGCTTCAACCTCGACGCCAATCTCGAGGCCCTCGACCCGGACTTCACCAACCAGGCGGCGGCGAGCCTGCTGGCGGACTTCGCCGACAGCCGCGAGGTGACCCTGGCGATGTGGCGCGCGCGGCCGCTGTGGATGCGTCTGCACCAGCGCTTGTGGGGGTGGCTGGACCGGGTGGTGGTGAATTTCCTCGACCGTCGTCGCTAGGGTGCCGGCCGTTCGTACCCGCTGGCCGTCCCGGTGAAACTTGCCGGGGAGCCTGCGGGTCTACCCCGCACCGCCCATTACAATGACAAAGGAGAGATGCGTGGCAACGCCCGACTCCAAGGAACGTTTCATCGGACTGGAATGGTTGCGCTTCCTGCTCGGCCTGTACGTGGTGGTGTACCACACCCTGCATGCCTATCCGAAAGAGCAGAAGTTTCCCGGCCTCGATGAGCTGACCAGCCTGGGCTTCTTCGCCACCAGCACCTTCTTCGCGCTCTCCGGCTTCCTCCTGGCCCACGTCTACGCGCGCAGCGGCCGGTTGCGCGAAAGCCCCCGCAGCTTCTGGACCAAGCGCCTGTCCAACCTATACCCGCTGCACCTGTTTTCCCTGCTGCTGTCGATCCTGGTGCTGCTGGCGCTGAGCCATCTCGGGGTCGGCCCCGACCTGGACAAGGCCACTCCGCGCTTCGTCATCTACGACACCAACGAAGTGCTCGGTCGCACCCACCCGGAGCTTTTCCTGCACTGGATGAGCAACACCGAACTGTTCGTCAACAGCATCCTGCAGATCCTCCTGCTGCAGGCCTGGAATCCCTACTACCTGACCTTCAACGCGCCTTTGTGGTCGTTGTCGACGCTGATGTTCTTCTACCTGGCGTTTCCATTCGTCGCCCCGCGGCTGATGCGCAGCCGGCACAAGTGGAAGGTGCTGGCGCTGGTCTGGCTGGTCTATCTGGTTCCGCCGGTGCTGGTGGTGGCCAGCGAGAGCTACGGGATTCCCTGGACCGGCCTGCTGCACCGCAATCCGCTGCTGCGCCTGCCGGAATTCCTCGGCGGCATCCTCGCCTACGGGTTGTTCCGCGGCTACCGCGACCGTGGCCTGGCGCCAGGGCGCGGTCTTCTCGCCGGGTTGGTGGCGCTTGTAGTGGCAGCCTTCCTGGTGGCCGACTATCTGTTCACCCAGGGTGCCAAGCATTGGTACTTCCTGCTGCACAACGGCCTGCTGCTGCCGGCACAGTTGCTGCTGGTGTGCCTCTGCGCGCTGCCCGCCGACCCGAAGAGCGCCTTCGTCCGCCACTGGTCGCCGCGCCTGGGCGCCGCCTCGCTGTCGCTGTTCGCCCTGCATGTGCCGATGTTCACCCTGTTCTCCCGGGGAGAGCGCCTTATCGCCGTGCCGGGACGTTGTCTCGACGACTGGCGCGCCTGTACCGAGGCGGCGGCCGCGCTGCCCTCGTCGCTGCTCTATTACCCGCTGTTCCTGGTGCTGCTGGTGGCGTTCTGCGTGCTGTTCCAGGAGCGCGGCGTGGTGCCGGTGCGCAAGTGGCTGGTGCGCCGCTTGATGCCGGCCCCGCCGCTGGCCAAGGTGCCGCGCCCGGCCTGAGGCCGGCGAACCGGACTTTCGACGGGTGGCAGCCATGACCGGGCTGGTTATTCTTGGCGAATAACCATAAGAAGAGGGATGGAGCATGCTGCGCAGCCTGTCGCTGGCCCTGTCGATCGTCGCGAGCCTGGTTGGCTGCAGCACGCCCGGCGCGTTCTTCGGTGCGCTGGACGGTCCCGTCTTCGCCACCCATCCTGCCGCCGACGCCAGTCACGCCACGGTCTACCTCTACCGCCCGCAGAGCCAGTGGGCGGACGAGGAACTCGAGGCGCCGGGCATCTTCCTCAACAACGAGCTGATCGGCAGCCTGCCGAGCAACGGCTACCTGGCCTTCGAGTTCGAGACCGGCAGCTACAAGCTGGAGATGCGCCGTCCGCTGGCAGGCAGCTTCTGGACCCTGTTCGCCGACGGGCCGATGGATTTCACCCGCATCGCCAGCTTCGTGCTCGACGCCAGGGCCGGCGCGGTCTATTACCTGCGCTACGATGAACTCGCCCCGCCGCCGAAGAGCGAGCATCCGGCGGGCGAGGGCGACGGCCCGCTGCAACTGGTGGGCGGCGACCTCGGCAGCGCCGAGATCGCTGCCACCCACCAGGTCCAGGAACCCATGCAGTTCGCCGCCAGCGGCTACCAGAAGCGCATCCAGCGTTCGTTCTGGGAAGGCGTCGGGCGGACACTGGACAGGATCGGCATCTGAGCCCGGCGCGCCTGTAGTAACCGCCTATTACCCGCGACACCGGCGGGATTGGCTACCTTAGGTGGATTCCCGGGTGTCCGGGTCCCCGCCCGAAGGAGTGCGCGTGATGGCTGCGAAGAAGATCCTGATGCTGGTCGGCGACTACGCCGAAGACTACGAAACCATGGTGCCGTTCCAGGCCCTGCAGATGGTCGGCCACCAGGTGCACGCGGTATGCCCGGACAAGAGCGCCGGGCAGAGCGTACGCACCGCCATCCACGATTTCGAAGGCGACCAGACCTACAGCGAGAAGCCGGGGCACAACTTCGCTCTCAACGCCGACTTTGCCCAGGCTCGCGCCGAGGATTACGATGCCCTGCTGATCCCCGGAGGACGCGCCCCCGAATACCTGCGCCTGAACGAGCAGGTGCTGGCCCTGGTGCGCGCCTTCGACGCCGCGCGCAAGCCGATCGCCGCGGTCTGCCATGGCGCGCAGCTGCTGGCCGCCGCCGGTGTCCTGCAAGGGCGGGCATGCAGCGCCTACCCGGCCTGCGCGCCGGAAGTGCGCCTGGCCGGCGGCGAGTACGTCGACATCCCGGTGGACCAGGCCCATGTCGACGGCCACCTGGTCACCGCGCCGGCCTGGCCGGCGCACCCGGCCTGGCTGGCGCGCTTCCTCGAGGTGCTCGGCACCCGTATCAGTCACTGAGATCCAGGAGGCTCCGCGCATGTGCGAACTCTATGTGAAAGCCGATCCGATCCTCTACGAATCGCGCTCGCGCTCCCTGCGCATCCGCGGGGTGGTGACCACCCTGCGCCTGGAGAACCAGTTCTGGGATATCCTCCGCGAGATCGCCGAAGGCGAGGGGCTGAGCACCAACCAGTTGATCACCAATCTCTACGAGGAAGTGATGGACTATCGCGGCGAAGTGCTCAACTTCGCTTCGTTCCTGCGCGTCAGTTGCACCCGCTACCTGGCGCAGCGGCGCGCCAATGTCGCCGGGTTGAGCCTGGTCGGCCAGCGCGCCCAGGGCTGAACCGGGGAGGCGCGGCCGGGTGGAAAGCTTTACTCTGGCAGAGCCTCCCTTCCGACCTGGCAAGTGTTCGTGAAATTTTCCCTGCCCTCCACAGCCACCGCGCCGTTCTGCCCCTCGGCGGTCAGCCATAGCGTCGCGGTGCCGGCCAATGCCTCGCCGCTGCGCAAGCTGGCGCTGTTCGTCGGCCCCGGCCTGCTGGTCTCGGTCGGCTACATGGACCCCGGCAACTGGGCCACCGCCATCGAGGCGGGCTCGCGCTTCGGCTACGCGCTGCTGTTCGTAGTGGTGCTGGCGAGCTTTTCCGGGATGCTCCTGCAAAGCCTCTGTTCGCGCCTGGGGATCGCCACCGGCCGCGACCTCGCGCAGCTCTCCCGGGAGCGCTACCGGCCCGGCGTGGCGCGCGGCCAATGGCTGCTGGCGGAACTGTCGATCGTTGCCACCGACCTTGCCGAGGTGCTCGGCGCGGCGCTGGCCTTCCACCTGCTGCTGGGCGTCTCGATCACCACCGGGGTGGTGCTCACCGCTTTCGACACCCTGATCGTGCTGGCCCTGCAGGGCGCCAACTTCCGCCGCCTGGAAGCCATCGTCCTGGGCCTGATCGCCACCATCGGCGCGTGCTTCTTCGTCGAACTGGTGCTGATCAAGCCCTACTGGCCCGACGTCGCCGCCGGCCTGCGGCCGTCCTGGGACACCCTGGGCAGCCAGGAGCCGCTGTACCTGGCGATCGGCATCCTCGGCGCGACGGTGATGCCGCACAACCTCTACCTGCATTCCTCCGTGGTACAGACCCGGGTCAACGGCGACGACGCGGCGAGCAAGCGCTCGGCGATCCGCTTCTCGCGGTTCGACACCATCGGCTCGCTGTCCCTGGCACTGCTGGTCAACGCGGCGATCCTGATCCTTGCCGCCGCCGCCTTCCACGGCACTGGCCATACCGAGGTGGTGGAGATCCAGGACGCCTACCATCTGCTCGACCCGCTGGTGGGAGGCGCCCTGGCCAGCTTCCTGTTCGGTTTCGCCCTGCTGGCGGCCGGGCAGAGTTCGACCTTCACCGGCACCATCGCCGGCCAGGTGGTGATGGAGGGTTTCCTCCGCGCGAAGATTCCCTGCTGGCAGCGGCGCCTGATCACCCGCGGCCTGGCCCTGGTACCGGCACTGCTCGGTGTGCTCTGGCTCGGCGAGGGCGCGGTGGGCAAGCTGCTGGTGCTCAGCCAGGTGCTGCTGAGCCTGCAACTGCCGTTCGCGCTATGGCCGCTGATCCGCTTCAGCGGCGACCGGGGCCTGATGGGTGAATTCGTCAACCCGCCCTGGGTGAGCGCGCTGGCCTGGCTGCTGTTCGGCCTGATCTCGGCGGCGAACCTGGCCCTGCTGTACTTCTGGTTCGCCTGAGAACGCTCGGCTCCGGCCCGAGCCTGGAGAGCCAGGGGAATTCCCCGGCCGCGCGTTCTTTTCCCCAAGTGTGAGCTGGGTCGCGCGCTCGGCTTTCTCCGTGGAACCCCCGCATGGATGGGGCGTCAGCGGGAAAGTCATTCCGGCTGCTCTTTCGAATCCCGGTCCAGTCCTGTCCATGCGGACGATGTGGGCAACCTTGTCCTTTGTCCCCGGGAACGCCGGCGGTCGGCGATGACTGTCTTCGACGCAATGTCCACGACCAACGGGAGTGCAGCAATGAAAAGAACCAGCCGCGGGTTTCTCTTGCTCATCGGGCTCGCACTGAATGGCGGGCCGACGTTTGCCACGGACCACCTGGACCGGCGGATCGGCGAGACCATCCTCTACGAGCGGATCTCGCCCCGCCCGGGCAAGTCCTTCGTGATCCGGGTGAACACCTTCCTGCCCTCGGGACCGGGGCCGTTCCCCCTGGTCATCCTCAACCATGGCATCGACCCCGACGGTAGCCGGGATCGCGTACGCTTCCAGGTGCCCGCGCGCGAGTTCGTCCAGCGCGGCTACGCCGTGATGGTGCCGCAGCGACGTTCCTTCGGCGGTTCCGAGGGGCCGCGCGACTGGCCGGACTGCCAGCCCGGCGCCTATACCCGCGAGGCGCAGCGCGAAATCCACGCTACCCTGCGGCTGGCCCTGGCGCGCGACGACATCGACACGCGGCGGATCCTCCTGGTGGGTCATTCGGTGGGTGGCCTGGTGGGACTGAAGACAGCCGAGCAGGACTTGCCTGGCGTCGTCGGCGTCGTAAACATGGCGGGCGGCTTCCGCTGGGAAAATTGCGACTGGCAGACGCCGCTGCTGGAAGAGATGCGCCAGGCCGCAGCCTCGCGGATACCCTCCCTCTGGGTGTACGCGGAAAACGACCGGATGTTCCCGCCGGAGCTGGCCCGGCAGCTGTTCGCCAGCTACCGCCAGGCGGGGGGCTCGGGGCGCCTGCGAGTGCTGGCTGCGCATCCCGGCGACGGTCATCTGTTCTTCCCTGAGCGGAGCGGACTGCAAGCCTGGTGGCCGGAGGTAGAGGGGTTCATGCGGGCCGTGGGATTGCCGACGCGCAAGGTGCGGCACATCGCCGAAACCAGGCGTCCGGGCGAGAGCGGGTTCGCCGCCATCGGGGACGTCGACAGCGTGCCGTTCGTCGAGCACGAGCGTGAAGCCGGCGGCAAGGACTACCGGACCTTCCTCGAGGCTGCCGGTCAACGGGCTTTCGCCCTGAGCGAGGATGGGGACGCCTGGGGCTGGTCGGTTTCCGCCAATCCGCTGGACGAAGCGCTGGAGTACTGCAACACCAACTCGTCGACCCCCTGTCGGGCCTATGCGCTCGACCAGCAGGTGGTCTGGTAGCGGGATGCGGGCGTCCCTAACGGAAAAGCCCGGCGCAAGGCCGGGCTTTCCTGGGGCGGCGCGCTCTACTTGACTTCCACCGCCAGGCTTTCGCTGATCTTCTTCTGCCAGACCGCCGGGCCGGTGATGTGCACCGACTCGCCGTTGGTATCGACCGCGACGGTGACCGGCATGTCCTTCACGTCGAATTCGTAGATCGCTTCCATGCCCAGTTCGGCGAAGGCCAGGACCCTGGACTTCTTGATCGCCTGGGCAACCAGGTAGGCGGCGCCGCCGACGGCCATCAGATAGACGGCCTTGTTGTCCTTGATCGCCTCGATCGCGATTGGGCCGCGCTCGGACTTGCCGATCATGCCCAGCAGGCCGGTCTGTTCGAGGATCTGCCGGGTGAACTTGTCCATCCGGGTGGCGGTGGTGGGACCGGCCGGACCGACCACTTCGTCGCCGACCGGATCGACCGGGCCGACGTAGTAGATGAAGCGGCCTTTCAGGTCCACCGGCAGTTCTTCGCCCTTGTTCAGCATGTCGACCATGCGCTTGTGGGCGGCATCGCGGCCGGTGAGCATCTTGCCGTTGAGCAGCAGGGTCTCGCCCGGCTTCCAGCTCCGCACCTCTTCCGGGGTGATGCTGTCCAGGTCGACGCGGCGCGCGGACGGACCGGCTTCCCAGACGATCTCCGGGTAGGCGTCCAGCGGCGGCGCTTCCAGCTCGGCCGGGCCGGAACCGTCGAGGACGAAGTGGGCGTGGCGGGTGGCGGCGCAGTTGGGGATCATGCACACCGGCAGCGAAGCGGCGTGGGTCGGGTAGTCCATGATCTTGACGTCGAGCACGGTGGTCAGGCCGCCCAGGCCCTGGGCGCCGATGCCCAGCTGGTTGACCTTCTCGAACAGTTCCAGGCGCAGTTCCTCGATGCGGTTCTGCGGGCCGCGGGCCTTCAGCTCGTGAATGTCGATCGGGTCCATCAGGACCTCCTTGGCCATCACCGCGGCCTTCTCCGCGGTACCGCCGATGCCGATGCCGAGCATGCCTGGCGGGCACCAGCCGGCGCCCATGGTCGGAACAGTCTTGAGCACCCAGTCGACGATCGAGTCGGACGGGTTGAGCATGGCCATCTTCGACTTGTTCTCCGAGCCGCCGCCCTTGGCCGCGACATCGACCTCGACCTTGTCGCCGGGGACGAGGGAATAGTGGATCACCGCCGGGGTGTTGTCCCTGGTGTTCTTCCGCGCTCCGGCCGGGTCGGCCAGGATCGAGGCGCGCAGGACGTTTTCCGGCAGGTTGTAGGCGCGGCGCACGCCTTCGTTGATCATGTCGTCGACGCTCATGGTGGCGCCGTCCCAGCGCACGTCCATGCCGACCCGGACGAACACGGTGACGATTCCGGTGTCCTGGCAGATCGGGCGGTGCCCGGTGGCGCACATGCGCGAGTTGATCAGGATCTGCGCCATGGAGTCGCGGGCGGCCGGCGACTCTTCGCGCAGGTAGGCCTCATGCATGGCCTGGATGAAATCGACCGGGTGGTAGTAGGAGATGAACTGCAGGGCATCGGCGACGCTCTGGATCAGGTCGTCTTGCTTGATCACGGCCATGGAGCACGGTCCTCTTCAGGCGGGTAATTCGGCGGCGGGTCAGGGTCACGGAACCGGCCGCAGCCGAGGAGCGCGCCGGTCAGGCACCGGCGCAAAAAAGGCGGAACAGTATAGCCCTTCCCACGCGACCGGCGCACGCGCCGGCGATCAGACCTTGGTCGGCCGGGGTGCGACTAGCTGGCTGTTCGTTCGACTAGGCAACCCGCGGGGGGAAGGGTACATTGCGGCCAGGTGCCATTACGGGACGGAGCCCATGCGCACAGACAAGCCCCCTCTGAAGCAGCGCGCCCTGCAAAAGCTCTTGCTCCGCCGGTTCGGCATGGCCGCCGGCACCTACCTGTTCGGCCTGGTCCTGCTCTGGCTGGCGGTGCTCAGCGGTTTCTACCGGGCCGCGCCGACCACCGCGGCGCTCAGCACCACCCTGGTGGTGGCTTGCCAGCTGGCGTTCCTCTGGCTGTTCGCCAGTGGCCGCAACCTGCGTTACGCCGATCCCAGCCTGACCGAGCCGCAGGTGCTGGTGGCGATCGTCTGGCTGACCTACTTCCTTTATCACGTCGACAGCCTGCGCGGCACTTTCATGGTGTTCTACGTGCTGGCCCTGTTGTTCGGCATATTCCAGTTGCCGCCACGGGTCTTCGCCCGCTGCGCAGCGCTGGCGTTCATCGCCTTCTCCGGCATCCATCTGGTGGAAGTCCTGCAGCGGCGCCTCGAACTGCCGGGGCGCGCCGCACTGCAGGTGCTGGTGCTGTTCATCGTGCTGGTCTGGCTGAGCCTGTTCGCCAGCTACGTGCAGGCGATGCGCCAGCGCATGCGCCAGCGCCGCTATGCCCTGCAGGCGCACCAGGACACCCTGCGCGGAATGATGCGCCAGTTGGAAGACCTGGTCGCCACCGACGAACTCACCGGCCTGTTCAACCGTCGCCACTTCATGCGCATGGCCGGGCGCGCACTGGAAGACCTGTTGCCGAACCGGCAGCACGGCCTGGCGTTGATCGACCTCGATCACTTCAAGCGGATCAACGACCGCCACGGCCATGCCGCCGGCGACCGCGTGCTGCAGACCTTCGCCGCGGTGGCGCGCTCCTGCCTGCGCGACGGTGACATCCTGGCCCGCTACGGTGGCGAGGAATTCGTCCTGCTGCTGCCGCACGCCGATGCCGAGCAGCTGGAAAGTTGTTGCGAGCGCCTGCGCCTGGCGTTCGAACAGGCGGAACCGGTGGGTGTGGCGGTGGAGGTCCTGAGCCTGTCGGTGGGCATGACCCTGCTGTATGCCGACGACGATCTCGACGAGGCCTTGCAGCGGGCCGACCAGGCGCTCTACCGTGCCAAGCGCGGCGGACGAAACCGCTGCGACGCCACCTGGGAGGTCACCAGTGCCTGAGATCCGGGTCGGCGAGCGACGCCTGGTCGTCGCCGCCGGCAGCAACCTGCTGGACGCGCTGCTCGCCGGCGCTATCGCCTTGCCCTATAGCTGCCGGGCCGGCAGTTGCCATGCCTGCCTGGTGCAATGCCTGGACGGCGAGGTGGAGGACCTGTTGCCCGAGGCGCTCGACGCCGAGCGGCGCGAACAGGGCTGGCGGCTGGCGTGCCAGTGCCGGGTCCGCGGCGACCTCGCCTTGCAGCCTTTCGACCCGGCGCGCGACGGACTGCCGGCCCGGGTGGTCGCTTGCGACTGGCTGGATGGCCAGGTGCTGCGCCTGCGCCTGGAACCGCAGCGGCCGTTGCGCTATCGCGCCGGGCAGCACCTGCTGCTGTGGAGCGAGGATGGCGTGGCGCGGCCCTATTCGCTGGCCAGCCTGCCCAACGAGGACCCCTGGCTGGAATTCCACATCGATTGCCGCGAGCCCGGCGCCTTCCGCGACCGCGCCCGCCAGTTGGCGCCCGGTGCCAGCCTGCGGCTCGGCGAGCTGCGCGGCGGGGCGTTGCATTACGAACCCGACTGGCAGGACCGGCCGTTGCTGCTGATGGCCGCCGGCACCGGCCTGGCCCCGCTCTGGGGCATTCTGCGCGAGGCCCTGCGCGGCGGGCACCAGGCGCCGATCCAGCTGCTGCACCTGGCGCGCGAGCATTACCTGGCCGGCGAACTCGCCGGGTTGGCCGCGCAATACCCGCAGTTGCGGACCAGCCTGGTCACGGCGGCGCAGTTGCCCTCTGCGTTGGCCGATCTCCGCCTTGTTCCCCGGCGCAGCCTGGCCTTACTCTGCGGCCAGCCCGCCAGTGTCGAGCGCTTCGCCCGGCATCTCTACCTGGCCGGCGTGCCGCGTAGCCAGACGCTCGCGGACCTGTTCCTGCCCCACGCCTGAGCGGCGCTGGCGGCAGGGCCTTGCAGCGATTGCCGCGGCCGCGCGCCGCATTCCTGGGAGTGACGATGAGCGAGCTGATTCGGGTCGAGCGCGAGGCGGGTCTGCTGACCCTGCGTCTGGACCGCCTGGACAAGAAGAACGCGCTGACCCGCGCGATGTACAGCCGGATGGCCGAGGCGCTGCTGGAGGCGCAGGCCGATACGGCTGTGCGGGTGGTGCTGATCACTGGTGGCGACGCCTGTTTCACCAGCGGCAACGACATCCTCGACTTCCTCGAGCAACCGCCATCCCTGCGCGACAGCCCGGTCGGCCGCTTCATGAGCGCCCTGCTGGAATTTCCCAAGCCGGTGATCGCCGCGGTGAACGGTCCGGCGGTCGGCATCGGCACCACCCTGCTGCTGCATTGCGACCTGGTCTACGTCGGACGCAACGCGCGACTGAAGATGCCTTTCGCCAACCTCGGCCTGACCCCGGAGTTCGGCTCCAGCCTGATCCTGCCGCGCATGCTCGGTCATGCCAGGGCCGCCGAGCTGCTGTTGCTCGGGCAGGACTTCAGCGGCGAGCAGGCCGCCGCCTGGGGCCTGGCCAACGCGGCGCTGGAGGATGGCGCCACGGTCCTGGAGCACGCCCGCGATGCGGCGCGGCGCTTCCTGCACCTGGCGCCGTCGGCGGTAGTGGAGAGCAAGCGTCTGATGAAAGCGCCATTCATCGAGGAGCTTCGTCGGGTGATCGCCGAGGAAGGCGATATCTTCAGTGCCCGTCTGCGCTCACCCGAGGCGATCGAGGCGCTCAGCGCCTTCATGCACCGGCGCCAGCCGGATTTCTCCAGGTTCGCCTGAGCGCGCCGTTGTCGGGCTGGCGGGACGCCGATCCGTAGGGCGGATAACGCTCCAGGCGTTATCCGCCGCGACGTGCGTGAGGCGCTTATACCAGCAGGTCGCCGACGTGCAGGACCTTCATGGTGTTGGTCCCGCCCTGGGCGGTATAGCTGTCGCCCTTGGTCAGGATCACCCAGTCGCCCTTGGTCACCACGCCGCGCTTGAGCAGTTCGTCGACCGCGGCCTGGCTGACCTTTTCCGGCGGCAGCGCGGCCGGGTCGAAGGGGATGGTCTCCACGCCGCGGAACATGGCCACGCGGGCCTGGGTCTCGCGATGCGGGGAATAGGCGTAGATCGGTACCGAGGAGCGGATGCGCGACATGATCAGCGGGGTGAAGCCGCTTTCGGTCAGGCAGATGATCGCCTTGATCCCCGGGAAGTGGTTGGCGGTATACATCGACGCCAGGGCGATGCTCTCGTCGCAGCGGTCGAAGGTCTGGCCGAGGCGGTGGCTGGACTTCTGGCTGGTCGGGTGCTTCTCGGCGCCCTGGCAGACGCGGGCCATGGCTTTCACCGCTTCCACCGGGTATTCGCCGGCGGCGCTTTCCGCCGAGAGCATCACCGCGTCGGTGTAGTCGAGCACGGCGTTGGCCACGTCGGAGACTTCCGCGCGGGTCGGCATCGGGCTGTGGATCATCGACTCCATCATCTGGGTCGCGGTGATCACCACTTTATTGTTGCGGCGGGCGTGCAGGATGATCTTCTTCTGGATGCCGACCAGCTCGGCATCGCCGATTTCCACGCCGAGGTCGCCGCGCGCCACCATCACCGCGTCGCTGGCGCGGATCAGGCCGTCGAGGGCGTCATCGTCGGCCACCGCTTCGGCGCGTTCGATCTTGGCCACCAGCCAGGCCTTGCCACCGGCCTCGGTGAGCAGGCTGCGGGCGTATTCCATGTCCTTGGCGTCGCGCGGGAAGGACACGGCCACGTAGTCCAGGTCCATGTCCGCGGCCAGCTTGATGTCGGCCTTGTCCTTGTCGGTCAGCGCCGGCGCGGTGAGACCGCCGCCGCGGCGGTTGATGCCCTTGTGGTCGGACAGCGGGCCGCCGATCAGCACCCGGCAGCGCAGTTCGTCGGCGGCGACCTCCTCGACCACCATCACCACCCGGCCGTCGTCCAGCAGCAGTTCGTCGCCGACACCGCAGTCCTTCACCAGGTCCGGATAGTCGATGCCGACCACTTCCTGGGTGCCGGCGTCGCGCGGGTGGCTGGTGGAGAAGCGGAACCTGTCGCCGACCTGCAATTCGATGCGCTTGCTGGCGAACTTGGCGATGCGGATCTTCGGTCCTTGCAGGTCGCCGAGCAGGGCGACGAAGCGGCCGTGCTTGGCCGCCAGCTCGCGCACCAGCCTGGCGCGGGCACGGTGTTCATCGGGGGTGCCGTGGGAGAAGTTGAGGCGGGCGACGTCGATCCCGGCCAGGATCAGCTGCTCCAGCACTTCCGGGGAATTGCTGGCTGGGCCGAGGGTGGCGACGATTTTGGTGCGGCGAACGGACATGCAAAGGACTCCTTGGATAACGCTGGCGTGCAGGCTACCACCGGCGAGGCTCGGCGGCGACTGCGGAGTCATACTATCTGCATCAGATGTCATTTGTCGGTTTGAGCACCAGCAGGTCGCACTCCACCTCTTCCAGCACCCGTTCGGCGGTCTGCCCGATCAGCGCGTTGTCCAGGTGCCCGCGGGCGACCGCGCCCATCAGCAGCAGGTCGATGTCGTTGGCCCGGACGAAGTCGGGAATCGCCTGCTCGGCGTAGCCGGCCAGCAGGTGGCGGCGCTCCGCGGCGACCTGCGGATAAGCCGCCAGCAGATCGTCGAAAGCCTGGCGGTGTCGTTCCTCGTGCTGCAGCACGAAGCGCTCGTAGCCGGCGAGCATCTCCGCGTCGAACAGCAGGCTGCGCGGCATTGCCGCGTAGGCATGGAGATAGTCGGCGCGCAGGCCGAGGCTGGCCTCCAGGCGCTCGGCGGCGGCGATCAGCTGGTGGTCGAGGGCCGCTGGCTTGTCGCTGGCGTGCAGCGGGTCCAGCGCCGCGCACAGGCGCTGGCCGCGCCAGGTATCGTGATGCACCAGCCAGAGCGGCTGCGGGCAGTGGCGGATCAGTTGCCAGTCGCTGTTGCCCAGCAGCAGGCGGCGCAGCAGGTTGTGCCTGCGGGTACTCTTGAGGACCAGGTCGGGGCGGGTTTCGTCGACCCGCTGCAGGACCATCCGGTCCAGCGGCTTGCCCCACAGGGCCTCGACCCGGGTGCGGAGGCCGGCCTGCTGCAGCGGCATGGAAAGCTGCTCCAGCCAGGTGACCCGTTCGTCCAGGTAAAGGTCGCGGGCGCGCCTCAGGGAGTGGCTGTCGAAGAACAGCCCGCCGTCCAGCGCCGGGTTGAAGTCGCACAGCAGCAATTCGACGCTGGCGCCGCTGCGCTCGGCGATCCACTGCGCGCGGGTGAGAGCCGGTTGTTCGTCGCTGCTCGGGTCGATGACCACCAGCAGGTTCTGCAGGTTCATGGCAACGCTCCTGGCTGTGGGCGAGAATGCCATTGCAGACCAGGCGCCGCGTCGGGCGCTTGATCTGGGTCAGTCCGGCGGGTATCAGCGCGGCTGCGCGTTGAGAGCCTGGTCGAGGTGCCGGCTGGCCTTGTTCGACAGATCCCCTTCAGGATAGTCGAGCAACTGGCGGCGCAGGTATTCGATGGCCTTGTCGCGGTTGGGGTGCGGGTTGTCCGGCGCCAGGTACATCAGGCCGAGCTGGTAGAGGGCCTTTTCCTTTATACCGGCGGGAATCGCCGGATCGTTGACCGCCAGCAGGTAGAGTTCGGCGGCTTCGTCGACGCGATCCTTGAGCACCGCCCGGCGCGACAGCAGGGTCATGTCCGGGTCGAGGCTGGTCTTGTAGAGGTCGAGGTTCTGCTGTGGCTTCCAGGTGGCGAGCAATTCGCGGGCGCTCTTCTGCACCGGCTCCCTGGCCCGCTGCCGCATCGCCAGCAGGCGCGCCTGGGCATGCTCGGCGGCGTGGGTGCCGGGAAACTCGCGGATCACGCGCTGGAAGTAGTCGGTGGCCCTGGCGTCGTCGCGCTGGTCGTTGTAGCGGCTCATGTAGATCAGGCCGATCTGGTACAGCGAGATGCCGCGCACCTCGGCGCTGTAGCGGTCATTGTCGTAGCCGGTGAGGTAGAGCTTCTCCGCCTCGGCGCTCCTGTTGTCGCGGATCGCCATGGCGCTGTAGGTCAGCAGGTCGCCTTCCTCCTCGATGGCGGCGGTCATGCGGTTGCTCTTCATCTGCTTGTATTCGGCGACTTCGCCTGTGGTGACCTGGGCGACGAACAACGGCGTGGTCGGCGAACAGGCGGCCAGCAGCGACAGCAGCGGGGGCAGGACGAGACGGCGGGCGAAGCGCATGGCATCTCCTTGGCGCCAGGGCGAGGGCCGCTCCAGTCTAGTCAGGCCCTTCAGCCACGCCAATACGCGCCGATACAGTACCCAACGGAGGATATGCCTATGCGAAGCTTGATCGTTGCCTGCCTGGCGCTGAGTGCCACCGGCTGTAACAGCTGGTCGCTGAACAGCGACCTGAACGGGGCCTACCGCGCCTACGACAAGGGCGATTGCGCACAGGTGATGCTCGACCTGTCGCGCGCCGAGCGGCGGATCCGCGCGCGGCCCTACCTGCAGCCGGAAATCTCGCTGCTGCGCGGGCAGTGCCTGGAGCGCCAAAGCCTGTTCGTCGACGCGGCGCAGACCTACCACTTCATCATCGCCCGCTACCCCACCAGCGAATATGCCTACCGTGCCAAGGCGCGGCTGGAGACGCTGCGCCAACTGGGCCGGCTGAGCGAGACGCCGGCCTCGGCCAGTGCCGTGCCAACCCGCCTGTAGGCGCCCGGCGGATTGGACGGGCGTTCAGGCTGACCGTCGGTCGCGTGCAGGCCTGGCCGATCCGGTAAGCTGCGCCCTGGATTTCACGGAGGAGGTTCGCATGCGTGCCCTGTGGTTCTGTCTCGGTCTGCTGCCCTTGCTGGCACAGGCGGACATCTATCGCTGGACCGATGCCCAGGGCAAGGTGCACTTCTCCGCCACGCCACCGGCCGGCGCGCAACGCGTCGAAGTCAGGCCGCAGGTGGTGGAGCGTGACGCCGCCACCCTTCAGCGCGAGCAGCGCACCCGGGAGTATTTCGATGCTCGCCGCGAGGAACGCGACGCCGCCGCCGAACGCGCCGGCCAGCGCCAGGCCGCGCTGGCCGAAGAGTGCGGGCGCTTGCGGCAACAGTTGTCCCGGCTCGAACGCGGCGGCCGCTTCTATCGGCAGGACGCCGGCGGCGAGCAGGTTTACCTGAGCGATGCCGAGCTGGACGCCATTCGTCGCGAACTGACCTCGCGGGAGTCCGAACGCTGCCGCTGAGCTTGTTCCGCGAGCGCCGGCATCGTCATACTGGACTGCAAATCATAGCGAAATGCCATTATGGGTCATCAACGACATATCCAGCGCCATCAGTTGCCCAGCTACCTGAAGGTGTTCAATCGCATCACCGACAAGCCGATGGGCTATATCGGCAATGTCTCCGAGGACGGCCTGCTGCTCATCAGCCAACTGCCGATGCTGGTCGGCGCACGTTTCGAACTGCGCCTGAAGGTTCCGGGACTGGGCGGCCGCCCGCAATGCATCGACTTTTCCGCCGACTGCCAGTGGACCCGCGAGGACGTCACGCCCGGTCATTTCGACTCCGGCTTCCACCTGTTGGCGCCGCCCGCCGAGTTCCTCGAACTGGTCGAGGCGTTGCGCCGCTACTTCAGCTTCCCGCGCCAGCCGCAATCGGTCTGACGCCTCAGAGCACGCCGGCGCGCTTCCAGCCCAGGTAGCGGCTGATCAGCTCCGGGCCCAGTTCGCTGGGGCGCGCGTCGAGCACCGGCACGCCATGGGCGACGAGCTTCTCGTGGAGACCGTTGCGCGCGTTCAGGTAGTCGATGGTGCCGGTGTAGGCCAGCGCCTGCTCGTAGCGGGCCACCGGCTCCTGGCGCAGGGTATCGAGCACTTCCTCGCGCAGGCTGGCGACCAGCACCCGGTGCTGGCGGCCCAGGCGTTTCACCGCGCCGAGCAGCTCTTCGTCATCCTCGTCGCGCAGGTTGGTCACCAGGATCACCAGCGCTCGCCGCCGCTGGCGGGACAGCACGGCCTGGACGGCTTCCGGGAAGTCGGCGGGACGCTGGCTGGTCCGCAGGTCATAGACGGTATTCAGCAACGCGCCGAGCTGGCCGTTGCCCTTGCCCGGCGGCAGGTGCCGGCGGTCGTCGCCGGCGAAGGTCATGGCGCCCACCGCGTCGCCTTGGCGCAGGGCGACGTAGGCCAGCAGCAGGCTGGCGTTGAGGGCGTGGTCGAAGTGCGAGAGGTCGCCGTCCTGGCTGCGCATGCGCCGCCCGCAGTCGAGCAGGAAGAGGATCTGCTGGTCGCGTTCGTCCTGGTACTCGCGGGCGATCGGTGTGCGTTTGCGCGCGGTGGCCTTCCAGTCGATCTGGCGCAGGGTGTCGCCGTCGCGGAATTCACGCAACTGGTGGAACTCCAGGCCGAGGCCGCGGCGCTGGCCGCCGCGCACGCCGATCTGGTTGAGCCAGTGATCGACCGCCATCAGCTCGGCGCCGTAGAGGCGGGCGAAATCCGGGTAGACCCGGGTTTCGTCGCGTACCTCCAGGTAGCGTCGCTGCCGCCACAGGCGCAGCGGGCTGGGCAGTTCCAGTTCGCAGCGGGGAAACACGAAGTGGCCGCGGTTCAGTGGCCGTACCCGGTAGCCGAGCTCGGTGCTTTCGCCCGGGCGCAGCTCGACTTCCTGCGGCAGGTATTCGAAGTCCATGCCGGCCGGCAGGTGGTCGAAAAGGCTCAGGCGCAGCGGGCGACGGTAGCCGTGCTGCAGGTGCAGGCGCACTTCGCTCCAGCGTCCGAGCGGCAGGTTGCCGCTGAGCTGGCGGCTCAGGCTCGGCGCCGGCTGGCGTCGTGCCCACAGGGCGTCCAGCAGGCCGAGCAGGACCAGCGCGGCCAGCGCCGCCCACCAGAAGGTGTGCAACTGCGCCGGCAGTTGCCGGCCGAGCGCCGACAGGCTGCCCAGGACGATGGCCAGCAGCAGGAGCGCGGCGGTCAGCGCCAGCAGGGCGCGGGATGGCTTCATACGCGCGGTGCCGGTACCTGGTCGAGCAGTTGTTGCAGGACCTGGTCCACCGACAGGCCTTCGATATCCAGTTCCGGCGACAGCCGGACCCGGTGGCGCAGGACCGCCAGGGCGCAGCCCTTGATGTCGTCGGGGAGCACGAACTCGCCACCACGCAGCAACGCCCGCGCGCGGCCGCAGCGGACCAGGGCGATCGACGCGCGCGGCCCGGCGCCGAGGGCCAGGCCCGGCCAGTTGCGGGTGGTGCGGGCCAGGCGCACGGCGTAGTCGAGCACCTGGTCGTCGAGCGGCAGGTCGCTGGCGATCCGCTGCAGGGCGAGGATGTCCTTGTCCTTCAGCAGCGGCCGCAGGCTGGCTACGTCGAGCATGTCGCTGCGCGCCGAGCGGGTCACCTGGCGCACCAGGGTCTGCTCCTCGGCTTCCGCCGGGTAGTCGATGCGCAGCTTGAGCATGAAGCGGTCGAGTTCGGCTTCCGGCAGCGGGTAGGTGCCCTCCTGCTCGATCGGGTTCTGCGTCGCCAGCACCATGAACGGCTGCGGCACCGGCAGGGCGCGGCCTTCCAGGGTCACCTGGCGCTCCTGCATCACTTCCAGCAGGGCGGCCTGGGTCTTGGCCGGGGCGCGGTTGATCTCGTCGGCCAGCAGCAGGTGGGTGAACACCGGGCCCTTGCGCAGCTTGAACTGCTCGCTGGCGAGGTCGTACACGGCGTGGCCGGTGACGTCGCTGGGCATCAGGTCGGGGGTGAACTGGATACGCGCGAAGCCGCCGTCGAAGCAACGCGCCAGGGCGCGCACCAGGAGGGTCTTGCCGAGCCCCGGGACGCCTTCCACCAGCACGTGGCCGCCGGCGAGCAGCGCGGTGAGCACGTTGTCGATCACCGCACCCTGGCCGATCAGGGCTTTCTGCAGTTCGCTGCGCAAGGCCTGCGCCAGCTGGCTGGCGCGCTGGCGCTGGAGCGCCGGGTTGGGCGCGGTGCTCGGTTGTTCGGGCGTCTGTTCGCTCATAGGGCATTCCTGAGGCTTTGCAGGTGGGCGACCTGGCGGGTGAAGTCGGCAGCGGAAAGCCGCTGCGCCGGGTAGGGGCGCATGGCCTGGCTGATGGCACTGGGTGGCAGGCGGGTCATGCGCCCGAGTATCTGCCATTGCTCGGCGACGCCGAGCTGTTCGAAACCGGGGTGGCGACGTCGCGCCCTGCGCAGGATGTCGCGTTGCAACCCGTGCAGCAAGGCGACGTGGCCACGCTGGCGGAGGAGGAAGTCGGCGCCGGCGCGCAGGTGTTCCTCCAGTTGCCGGCGCGAGCGGCTGGCCACCGGCTGCAGCGGTCCCTGGCGCAGGCCGGCGCGCCACAGACCGCCGAGCAGCAACAGCAGCGCCGCCGCCAGGGCTTCGGGGAAGTGGCGGGCGAGCAGGGTGGCGAGGCTGTCGCGCTCGGCGCGGTAGAGCAGGGTGACCTGGTTGTCCTGGGTCAGGTACCAGAGCAGCCAGGCGTTGTCGTACTGCTCGATGTTGCGGTTCTGCCAGATCCAGGCGTCGGTGAGCACGGTGACCAGGCCCTTGCCGTGCTGCATCTGCAGCAGGTGGGTGGCATCGCCGCTGTTGGCCCAGGCGTAGGCGTGGTTCTGCGGGTCGTAGAGGTGATAATCGGGATCGAAGCCGATGTAGGCCGGCGACTGCTCGTTCTCCAGGTAGAGGCGGGTCAGCGCGGAATGGTCGGGAGTGGCGTCGGCAGGCGTCTGCGCGTCCTCTTCGGCGGTGTCCGCCGGTGGCGTATCCACGGCCTCGTCCTCTTCCGCCACCTCCTCGTCGGCCTGGGTCTGCTCCCGTGCCTGGTCCTGGCTGTCGTCGAAGTCCTCGGTCAGGTACTGGCGGATGTCCAGGCTGTCGAGCAGCAGGTCGCCGCTCTTCTTCTCGTCCTCGTCCCACAGACGCTCGGCGACCAGCACCAGGTGTCCGCCCTGTTCGCTCCAGGCGAGCAGCCGCCGGGCCTGGGCCGGGGTCATGCCGGCGCGGCTGCCGAGCAGGAGCAGGGTATGCCCGGCCGGCGGCAGGTCCTTGAGTGTCTCCAGGCCGTCGGCACGGTTCACCGCGACGCCCTGCTTGCGCAGGAACAGCTCGGCGGCGAGGTAGGGGTTGCGCCGGGCCTCCGGCGCCGGGCCGAGGTCGATGGTCTCGGTATAGGGTTGCAGCCGGCTGAAGAGGAAGAGCGCCAGCAAACCGGCCAGCAGCAGGAGCACGGCGACGAACAGGAAACGCGCACGGCGGCTCGTCATGGGCGCACCTCGGCGGCGAACAGGCCACGCCAGCCGTCGCACAGGCGCTGGCGCAGCTCTTCGGCGGGTAGGCGGTGGCCATAGGCCAGGGCCTGCCACTGGGCGGTCAGCAACCGGGCGTAGTGCAGCAGTGGCTGCTGCTGGTCGAGCCGCTCGACCAGGCGCAGGACCTCGCCCTCGGTATGCGAGCCCTTCAGCGGCAGGCGGTAGTCGTGCAGCAGGCGGCTGAGCAGGCCACGGTAGAGCAGGCCGAGGGCCTCCCGCGGTTTTTCCGCCCAGAGCCGCTCGGCGTGACCGGCGATGTCGTCGGGCAGGCTTTCCGGGCTGAGGTCGAGACCGAACATCACCGTCGGCGCTTCGCGCCGGGGCCGGCGCGGCAGACCCAGGTTGCCGACGAACAGGCGCAGCCATTCGCGGTAGCGCCAGACCAGCAGGAACACCGCGCTGAACAGCAACGCCCAGAGCAGTACCTCGATGGCCTGGGCGACATGGCGGAACGGCACCCAGTTGGCCAGGGCCTCGAAGAACGCCTTGAGCTGCTTCTCGTCGTCCTTGCTGCCGTCCTTCTTCCCGGTCTTGTCGCCGAAGCGCCAGCCGGTGACGGTCTCGCTGTTCTTGAACGGAGCGGCGTCGACGAGCGCCTGGATCTGCTTGCCGGCCTGTTCGCTGTTGAGCTTCTGCCGCAGCAGGCGGGGCTGTTCGGGCGGCAGCTCGGCCGCGGCGGCGCTGGCGGCCGGCGCCGGCTCGGCGTAGACGGCGGGGGAGGGCAGCCAGGCCAGCAGTCCGCCGAGCCCGAGCAGCAGTACGTAGGCGCTGCCGAGCAGGCGCTGGCGCAGGCGGCGGAACACCAGTTCGATATCCCAGGCCTCCAGTTCGGTGCGCCGGTTCAGGTAGAGGGTGAAGCCGCAGGCCACGTAGATCGGTTCCCAGATCACCAGCACCAGGGCGTAGAGCAGGTTCGACAGGTGCTCGAGCCAGAGCCATTCGCCGGCCTCCGGATCGAGCAGGCTCTGCCAGTTCCAGTCGATCTCGCTCTGCGCCGGGATCAGCAGGTACAGCAGCATGGCGAAGCCGGCCCAGAGGGCCATCTCCAGGTGCACGCCGACCACGGTCAGCCAGGTCGCGCCGCCGGCGTTGCGCTGGGACAGGACGATCAGGCGCTGGCTGCGGGTGTCCCCGGCGAGTCCTTCGAGTTGCAGGACCGGCAGGTCGAAGCTGCGCGTCGGGCTGAAGCGGCGCCACAGCAGGCTGGCCGGCAACTGTTTCTTCAACAGTGCGGGATAGGCGCGCAGCGCCTGCTTCAGGGTTGGCGTGTCGCCGAACAGGGCGTGCGAGAGGATGTACAGCGGCAGCCGCTCGAAGGCCGGCTTGAGCCACCAGAAGAGCAGGATCGCCAGGGTCGGGTGTCGCCACAGCAGCAGGCTGAGCACGACGAACAGCGGTAGCGTCAGCAGTGCCCAGCTGGCCATCAGCAGCCGCGCGTGGCGGTGCGCCAACAGCATGCCGAGGTCCAGCGCCTCCCAGGCGCTGCGCGGGCGGATCGCCACGCTGGCGTCAGTCAGGCGCATGGCGGCTCCGTCCGGCGAGCAGGAAGTAGGCGCCGACCAGCAGCCAGAGGACTGCGCCCACCACGTACTTCACCCGTGGCTGGAAATGGCTGATGGAGGACCAGTAGGCCTCGGTGAAGGCGGCCAGCAGCAACAGCACGATCACCCCGGCGATCAGTTGCACGCTGCGTCTGGCGGCCAGCCGCAGTGCTTCGCCGCGGGTCAGGCGACCGGGGGCGAGCAGCGCCCAGCCGAGCTTGAGGCCGGCGGCGCCGGCGAAGGTGATGGCGGTCAGCTCGAAGGCGCCGTGGCCGATGACGAACGGCCAGAAGGTCTGCACGTAGCCGATCTGCGTCAGGTGGCCGGCCACCGAGCCGATCATCAGGCCGTTGAACAGCAGGAAGAACAGGCTGCCCAGGCCCAGCAGCACGCCGCTGGCGAAGGTCTGGAAGGCGATGCCGATGTTGTTCATGACATAGAAGCCGAACATCTCCCAGTCGTCGCTGGTGTCGCGCGCACCCAGCGGCCCGAGGCGGGTGGTCTCGGGGGCGTACATCGATTCCATCTCGCTGACCTTGTCCGGGCTGACCACGCTGTAGATCAGGTCGGGGAAGTGGTAGACCAGCAGGCCCATGAGCAGGGCGCTGCCGTAGAACAGCAGGCTGGCCACGGCGATGCTGCGCCATTCCTCGCGAACCAGGCGCGGCAGGCCGGCGAGGAGGAAGCCGAGGATGCGGCTGCCGAGGTGGCTGCGGTGCCGGTAGAACTGCTGGTGGCCGCGCATCACCAACTGCTGCAACTGATCGATCAGGTGGCTGCTGTAGCCGCGTTCCTGGGCCAGCGCCAGCTGCTGGCAGAGGCGCCGGTAATCGGCGGCGAAGTCCTCGCTGGAACCCTCCAGCTTCCTGCCTTTCTCGAGGAAGGCGAGGCGTTTGTCGAAGCGCTGCCAGGCGGCCTGGTGGCGCTGTTCGAAGAGGCTCTGTTTCATGCGCTCTCCTGGCGCAGGCCGAGAAAGCCGCGGGCGATGCCGTTGATCTCGGCCTGGGCGCGGACCGCCTCGACGCCCAGCGGTTCGGCGAGGATGCCCGCCAGCTCCTCGCGACGCGCGGCGGAAAGCGCCGCGCCGCGTTCGGCGAAACCGAGGAAGGCGCGCTGTTCCTCCAGGCTCATCGGGAAGGGTGGCAGCAGCGGCTCGACGTCGGGCAGGCTCGGTCGGCTCAGCTCGGGCTCGCGGTAGACCACCAGGGTACCCGCGGCGATGTCGCCGAGACGCTTGAAGGCCGGGTGGTTGAGGCAGCTGAGCAGGCCCAGGGCGTAGCCGAACGGGAGGATGTCGGCGAAGCGCAGCAGGTTGCGCAGCAGCGAGGCGGCCCAGCCTACCGGCGTGCCGTCGTCGTGGACCACGCGCAGGCCCATCAGTTGCTTGCCGGGCGAGCGGCCCTGGTTGAGCACTTCGAACAGGACCATGTACCACCAGGTCATGACGAAGGTCAGCAGCAGACCGAGGCCGGCGCCGAGCTTGCCGAGGAAGGCCAGGCCGAGCATCAGCACCAGCATGATCAGTCCGCGGATGCCCAGGTCGATGCTGTAGGCCAGGGCCCGGGGGACGACGCCGGCGGGGCGCAGGAGCAGGTCGATGCCTTCCGGCGTTTCCACGTGGTAATGGGTGTCGAGGACCTCGGCGCCAGGCCGTGAGGCGGGCGCGACGAGGCGGGCGGCAGCGTTCGGGAGCATCGGGGGGCCGTGTCGGGGAAAGTCAGATGCTAGCCAGCGCGGCGTCATCAGGCAACCGGGCCGCCGCGGCGGCCCGGACGGCTTCTCAATTGCCCAGCGGGCGGACGCCGAAGATGGTGCGGTAGAGGATGCCCATGGAGACGACGAACAGCGGGCCGGTCCAGATCAGGCCGATGAACAGCGGGATCATGCTCACCAGCATCAGCAGGCTGAGTACCAGCATCAGTCCGAAGACCTTGAACCAGTGGCGGCTGATGGCCTTGCGCGAGGTTTCCAGCGCCTGCCAGGGCGACAGGCCACGCTCGGCCACCAGCGGCAGGGCGAGCATGTAGGCGACGCTCAGGTAGATGCCGGGGATGATCAGCAGGAAGAAGCCGAGGTAAACCATCAGCATCATCAGCAGCCCGGTGATCAGCAGCGGCACCATCACGCCGAAATAGTTGAACATCTCGTTGAAGGTCGCCGGCTGGTCGGCGGCGCGGCGGATGCCGATCATGGTCAGGCCGGTGAAGAACGGATAGCTGACGGCGGTGGCGGCCAGGCTGGCGATCATCTGGCCGATCGCCAGGGCGACGGGATCGGCTTCGCTCATCAGGCCGATGCCGCCGAAGATCAGGGTAAGGACGAAGGTGACGGTCTGGACCACCACGCTGTAGACCACGAAGGCGCCGATCAGGATGCCCTTGACACCCTTGATCCTGGCCCAGGCTTCGCTGATCACGTCGCCGATGCGGAAGTCGTAGTCGCCGATAACCGGTGGCACCGCTTGGGTGGGCTGCAGCGCGCTGGCGGGTGTGGCGTAGGGATTGCTGGTGTCGGTCATGGTGCTTTCCTTGTCTGTGAAACGGGCATCCGTGCGAGCGGAATGCTAACGAGGGGTGGGGGCGTTGCGCAAGGTTGGATGGAGGAAGATGCGGATTGTCGCGGATTATGGGGTGGATTGAGTTCAGAGGTTTCTGATAGCCCGGGGGAAACCAGCGAATACCTCAAGGCTTTGAAAGCGGAACGGCTGTCGCTGTTAGACTCCCTGCTGCCGCCAGATAGGGAATGACCGTGAACGCGAGTATTTTTTGGTACGACTACGAAACCACCGGCATCGACCCCCGTCGCGACCGCCCGCTGCAGATCGCCGGCATCCGCACCGACGAGGCGCTGAACGAGATCGGCGAGCCGATGAATCTCTATTGCCGCCCCAGCGACGACATCCTGCCGCATCCGATGGCCTGCCTGATCACCGGCATCACCCCGCAGCGCCTGGCCGAGCGGGGGCTCTCCGAGGCCGACTTCATGACCCGGGTCCACGCCCAGCTGGCGCACCCGGCGACCTGCGTGGCCGGCTACAACTCGCTGCGCTTCGACGACGAGGTGACGCGCTACAGCCTGTACCGCAACTTCTTCGATCCCTATGCCCGCGAATGGCAGGGCGGCAACAGTCGCTGGGACCTGATCGACATGGTCCGCACCGCCTACGCCCTGCGCCCCGAAGGTATCCAGTGGCCGGAAGCGGACGGTCGCGTATCGCTGAAGCTGGAACTGCTCACCGCGGCGAATGGCCTGGAGCACGGCCAGGCCCACGACGCGCTGTCCGACGTCCGCGCGACCATCGCCCTGGCCCGCCTGATCCGCCAGCGCCAGCCACGCCTGTACGACTATCTCTACCAGTTGCGCAGCAAGCACAGGGTGCTCGACCAGATCCACCTGCTGCAGCCGCTGGTGCACGTCTCCGGGCGCTTTTCCGCCGAGCGTCATTTCCTCTCCGTGGTCCTGCCGCTGGCCTGGCACCCGCGCAACCGCAATGCCCTGATCGTCTGCGACCTGCGCGCCGACCCCGCGCCGTTGCTGGAGCTGTCCGCCGAGGAGTTGCGCCGGCGCCTGTATACCCGGCGCGACGAGCTGGCCGAAGGCGAGCTGCCGGTGCCGCTGAAGCAGATCCAGGTGAACCGTTGCCCGGTGGTGGCGCCGCTGTCGGTGTTGCGTGCCGAGGATCGCCTGCGCACAGGCATCGATGTCGAGGCCTGCCAGCGGAGAGCCGAGCTGTTGCGCCAGCGGCAGGCTGCCTGGACGGAAAAACTGGCCCTCGCATATAGCGAGGAAAGTTTCGCCGCCAGCGAAGACCCCGAACAACAGTTGTATGACGGATTTATCGGCGACCGCGACCGGCGCCTTTGCGAACAGCTGCGTCGCGCCGAACCGGAGCAGTTGGCCAGAGAACAATGGCCGTTCGACGATATCCGCTTGCAGGAATTGTTCTTCCGTTATCGTGCGCGCAATTTCCCGGAAACTTTAAGTCCCAGCGAGCGACAACAATGGGAGGCGTTCTGCCGCAATCGTTTGTCCCATGAAGAATTCGGTGCGCCGAATACTTTGCCGGCCTTCGAGGCGGCAATGGAAGCCTGTCGACAAGAGCAGGGCGGGACATTGCCGGCGGTACTTGCGGCCTGGCGCGATTATGCCGGGGAACTGCGTCGACGCTATGCGCTGGACAACTGACGGCGCGAGGCATGTGCCGGCGCACTCTCCGGCAGAAATGAAAACGCCAGCACTAGGCTGGCGTTCCTTCGAGCGAGCGGCGCTTAGCCGAGCAGGGTGGCCCAGCTCTCGACGGCCTCCGGGCCCCACTTGGCTTTCCATTCTTTCAGGGTCTTGTGGTTGCCGCCCTTGGTCTCGATGACTTCACCGGTATGCGGGTTCTTGTATTGCTTGACCTTGCGCGCGCGCTTGCCGGCAGGGGCCTTCACCGCGCGGGTGCTCTTGCCGCCGATCTTGGCGTCCGGATCGAGCAGGGAAATCACGTCGCGCAGAGACTTCTGGTAAGTACCCATCAGTGCCCGCAGCTTCTCTTCGAATTCCAGTTCTTTTTTCAGTTTGTCGTCTTGTTCGAGGGACTTCAGGCGTTCCTGAAGTTCCTTGATGGCTTCTTCCGTGGCGCGATATTCATTGATCAGGGACATGTCAGGTACCTTGTCTGTGCTGAGTGGCGATGGCGGGCATGTAAGTAGATTCAATAATAGTCAGGGCGAAACTGTAAGTAAACCGCGAAGAAAAGTTTTCTCGAAGAAATTCAAAGTAATTAATTCGGCATCGCCATTGCCCTGTTGCCGGGCTTTATTCTCGCCTGCGAACAGCCCGTCGAAAGGCCGTCGCCGAGGCTGAACTTTTCCCGCCGTGCCGCTAGAATGGCGGCTTTTCGCGATGTTTCTGGAGTATACCCATGCGCACTTTTCGGCTGGTGATCGCCTGTCCCGACGGGGTCGGGATCGTTGCCAAGGTGAGTAACTTCCTGGCCACCTACAATGGCTGGATCACCGAAGCCAGCCATCATTCCGATAACGATAACGGCTGGTTCTTCATGCGCCACGAGATCCGTGCCGATTCCCTGCCGTTCGATCTCGATGGCTTCCGCCAGGCCTTCGCCCCGATCGCCCGCGAGTTTTCCATGGTGTGGCGGATCACCGATTCCGAAGTGAAGAAGCGCGTGGTGCTGATGGCCAGCAAGGAGTCGCATTGCCTGGCCGACCTGCTGCACCGCTGGCACAGTGGCGAACTGGACTGCGAGATTCCCTGCGTGATCGCCAACCATGACGACCTGCGCAGCATGGTCGAATGGCACGGCATCCCGTACTTCCACGTTCCGGTCGATCCCCAGGACAAACAGCCGGCCTTCGACGAGGTTTCCCGGCTGATCGACGAACATGGTGCCGATTGCATCGTGCTGGCCCGCTACATGCAGATCCTGCCACCGGACCTGTGCCGCAAGTACGCCCACCAGGTGATCAACATCCACCACAGCTTCCTGCCGTCCTTCATCGGCGCCAAGCCTTACCACCAGGCGTCGAAGCGCGGGGTCAAGCTGATCGGCGCGACCAGCCACTACGTGACCGAGGAACTGGATGCCGGCCCGATCATCGAGCAGGACGTGGTGCGGGTGACCCACCGCGACAACGTCGAGGACATGGTGCGCCTGGGCAAGGACGTGGAAAAACTGGTGCTCGCGCGCGGTCTGCGCTATCACCTGGAAGACCGTGTACTGGTTCACGGCAACAAGACGGTGGTGTTCGACTGAGTCGGTTCCCGCGCGGTGCCGGCCGTGGCCGGCATCCGGAGGAAGGAACATGAGCGATCCCAGGCAGGCGGGTACCGCCAGCCCGCCGCCGACCCTCGGCGAGGGCTGCACCAGCCGCTACGACATCGACGCGCTGGGCGACGAGGACGGAACCGAGTTTCCAGGCGCGGCCGAACTCTGGCGGCGTCTCCAGGAGAACGGCGGGATGGCCGAGGGCTCCGCCGACGACAGGCTCAGGAAGACGCCTCGCGACTGCTGATCAGCTTCTTCAGCAGCGGCCGCCCGGCGAGCACGGCGAACACCGGACCGCCGGCGACCAGGTAGAAATAGAAGGTCACTGCCCGCCAGATGACGATGGCCGCCGCCGCCGTCGACTTGCCGACCATGGGCGCCAGCAGCGCCGCCGAGGTCAGCTCGGTGCCGCCGGCGCCGCCGGGAATCAGCGAGAGCTGGCCGGCGCTGAGCGAAACCATCTGGATCAGGAATGTCCAGGCCCACTGGATATCCACCCCGAGTCCGCGCAGGGTCAGGTCGAGCACGCTGAAGCGCAGCAGCCAGTGCGTGCTGCTGAGCAGGAACACCGCCAGCAGGCGGCGTTTCGGCAGACGCAGGCTGTCGTGCAGGGCGATGCGGAAGTGCAGGATCTTGCGTCCCCAGTGCAACCGCTTGCGCGGCGACACGCCGAGCCGGGCCAGGACCCGGCCGTTGAAGCGGATCACCTGGTGCAGGTAGCGGATCAGCATCACCGCGCCGACGAACAGGCCGACCAGGAACACCGCGCTGAAGATCAGGCTCGACTCCATGTTCGGACTCAGCGAATGGCTGAGGGCGTAGATCAGGATCGCGCCCAGGGCGCAGAGGAAGAAGGTCAGGTCGGCCAACTGGTCCACGGCGAACACCGCGCTGGTCTGCGCCGGCCTCAGGCCGCGGCGGGCCAGCAGGGCCATCAGGGTCAGCGGACCGCCGCTGCCGCCGGGGGTGGCGCAGAAGGCGAACTCGCTGGCCATGATGATACCGACGCTCTGCATCTGCCCGAGCCTGCCCGCGCGGCCGGCGAGCAGCAGGCGCAGGCGCAGGCCGTTGATGAACCAGCAGACCACGATCATGCCGAACATCAGCAGCAGGCTGTCCAGCGGGAAGGCGCGCAGGCGCGGGAACATGTCGCTGCCGCCGAGCAGCAGCGGAATCAGCGAGGCGCCGATCAGTCCGAACAGCAGCAACCAGCCTCGACTCATGCCGCGCGGTCCGAAGCCTGCTGGCGGTCCAGCCAGTCGATCTTGGTCAGTGGACGGCGCCCCTCGGCCAGCAGGGCCTCGAGGGTGCGCAGCCAGTATTCGCGGGAGAAGCGATGGCGCATGTCGACGGGATGGAGTCCGAGACGGATCACCGGCGCTTCGCGCCAGGCCCGCCGGCGCTGCTCGCTGAGCGCCCAGGAGAGGCCGCGACGCCAGGCACTGCGTGCGCTCCAGACCAGGCCGGGGGCCTCGATCGGTTGCAGTCGGGGAAGCAGGTACAGGTTGGACGGGTCGCTGGTGTAGCGCAGTCCGCTCTCGCCGAGCGCCTGGCGGGTGCCGGCGCTCATCAGCCAGGCCGGCGCGACGAAACCGTGCAGCGGCCAGCCGCGCCGGCGGAACAGCTGGATGCCGGCGGCCAGGCGGGCCTTGGCCTCGGTGTGGTCGAGGGCGTAGAACTCTCCCTCCCAGGTATAGATGCGACGCATGAAGTATTGCCCCGGAGTACGCGGTGGTGGGGCGTCATCGTAGTGATAGAAGCCGTGGAGAGCCAGTTCGTCGCCATGCGCCACCCGTCGCGAGAGCAGTTCGCAGAACGCCTCGTCGTTTTCCAGCGGGTTGCGATGGTGGAAATCGGGGACCACCAGCCAGGTCATCGGCACCTGGCCGAGAGCATCCACCGCCTCGACGAAGGGCCGGTAGTCCGGCCAGGTCTCCGGAGCCACGTCATGCAGCACCAGCAGCAGGCTGCGTTCAGCCATGGCGCGGGAACCTCGCCTCGCTGTCGCCGAGTACCGCGTGATAGTGCAGCAGCAGTCCGGCGACCACCGCGTCCCAGGCGTGCTGGCGCTCGACGTGGCGGCGCGCGCGCTGGCCGCGCTGCGCCACGTCGTGGCTGAACAGCTCGCGCACGGCGCAGGCCATGGCGTCGCCATTGTTCGGCGCGCAGAGCACGCCGCAGCGTTCCGGGACGATTTCCGCCAGCGCCCCGGCGCGCACCGCCACCACCGGGATGCCGCTGGCCATCGCTTCCAGGGCGACCAGGCCGAAGGTCTCCTGGTCGCCGGCGTGCAGCAGCGCGTCGCTGCTGGCCAGCAGGCGGGCGACTTCCCGGCTGTCGCAGAAATGGTCGACCACGCTGGTGTTGTGCGGTACCCGGGTCGGCATGTTGGAACCCACCAGTAGCAGATGGTAGCCATCGCCCAGGCGCTGGATGGCGTCGAGTAGCACCGGCAGGTTCTTTTCCCGTGAACCGCGACCGGCGAACACCAGCAGGCGGGTTTCCTCGTCCAGCCCGAGCTCCTGGCGCAGGCCCGGGTCGCGGTTGCTCGGATGGAAAGTGACCAGGTCGACGCCCAGTGGCTGCACGTGTACGTCGGCGACGCCCAGGCGCATCAGCTTCTCGGCCATCACCCGGCTGGGCGCCAGCACCCGGTCGAAATGGCCGTACAGCTTGCTCACATAGTTGTCGGCATTGGTGCCCAGCCAGGCGCCCATGCGGTTGCTCACCAGCAGCGGCAGGTCGGAGTGGTAGAAGCCGATCACCGGCACGTCCAGCCGGCGCCGTGCGTCGAGCGCCGCCCAGGCGGTGAGGTAGGGATCGCCGACCTCGATCAGGTCCGGCTGCAGATTGCGCAGCACCTTGCGCCAGGGGCCGCGGCGGAGGGGAAAACGATAGCCGTTGCCGAACGGGAGCGGCGGCGCCGGGACCTCGTGGATGCCATTCGCCTGGCGGTAGCCGGCGCCCGGGACCAGCACGCTGTGGCGGATGCCGGGGTAGTGCCAGAGATGGCGATGCTTGGCTTCCAGATAGGTGCGAACCCCCCCGCTGGCAGGCGCGTAGAACATGGTCATATCGGCGATGTGCACGATGGGCCTTCCTCCGTTGAGCTTGTTCCTTCTGCCAGTCAGTGGACCACCGGCCCCGGCAGACGTTCGAACGGCGTGCGCGGGGCGGCCTGGCTTCAAGTCTAGGAAAGAAAGCGCCAGCCGGCGCGTTTGGAAGAGCCAGCGCGGGGATAGGTCGCAGGCGAGGGGGCGTGGAGCGGATGGCCGCGCTTGGAGCGGGGCGGATAACCGCCTCGCGGTTATCCGCCGGCTCGGCGGGAATGCCTGTCAGGACACGGGCGGGGTCAGATCTTGAAGCTGTCCACCAACTGCCGCAGGCGCCCGGCCTGGGTCTCCAGCTCGCCGCAGGCGCGCAGGGTGGCCTGGAGGTTCTCCACGCCTTCCTGGTTGAGGGTGTTGATCTCGGTGATGTCCATGTTCAGCGAGTCGACCACGGCGGTCTGCTCCTCGGTGGCGGTGGCCACCGACTGGTTCATGCTGTCGATCTCGCCGATCCGGCTGGTCACGCTGCCCAGGCTTTCGCCGGCGCGGTTGGCGATTTCCACGCTCTCCAGGCTGTAGCGCTGGCTCTCGGTCATGGTGGCCACCGCTTCGCGGGCGCCGACCTGCAGTTCCTCGATCATCTTCTGGATCTGCAACGCCGATTCCTGGGCACGGTGCGCGAGGTTGCGCACCTCGTCGGCGACCACCGCGAAGCCGCGCCCGGCCTCGCCGGCGCGGGCGGCCTCGATGGCGGCGTTGAGGGCGAGCAGGTTGGTCTGCTCGGAGATGCCCTTGATCACCTCGAGGATCTGCCCGATGTTCACCGTGCGGCTGTTCAGCGCCTCGATGTTGGCGCAGGAAGCGCTGATCTTCTCGGACAGCTCGTTCATCGCGCGGATGGTCTGCTCGACCACCTGCTTGCCGTCCTCGGCCTGGTGGTTGGCGTCGGAAGCATGGTGCGAGGCGTCGGCGGCGTTGCGGGCGATTTCCTGGGCAGCGGCGCCGAGTTCGTTGATCGCGGCGGCGACGCTGTTGGTGCGGTTGGACTGCTCGTCGGAGTTGGCCATCGACGAATTCGAGGCGTTGACCACCAGTTGCGCCACGTCGTGCAACTGGCGGGCGGTGCCGGCGACCTCGCGGATCGACTCGTGGATGCGCTCGACGAAACGGTTGAAGGCGATCGCCAGGGCGCCGAATTCATCGTTGCTGGTGACCTTCAGGCGCTTGGTCAGGTCGCCCTCGCCCTGGGCGATGTCCTGCATGGCGCGGCCCATGTCGGTGAGCGGCTGCATCAGCACGCGGATCAGCATGCCCAGCAGGAGCACGATGGCCACCACCGCGATCAGCGCGGCGACGATGGCCGAGGTGCGCAGCTTGGTGAGCATGGCGTAGGCCTTGTCCTTGTCCACCGAAATGCCGATGTACCAGTTCAGGCCGGACAGGCCCTTGACCGGGGAGAAGCTGAGGATGCGGGTGTTGCCTTGCAGTTCGGCCTCGCTGAAACCACTGCCGATCTTCGGCGTGTTGCGTGGGTAGACGTCGCTGAGGTTCTTCATCACCTGGTCCTTGTCCGGATGGACGAGGATCTTGCCGTCGCCGCTGACCAGGAAGGCGTAGCCCATGCCACCGAAGTCCAGCGAGTTGATGATCTTCACCACCGTCTGCAGGCTGAGGTCGCCGCCGACCACGCCGAACGGCTGGCCGCCCTGGCGCGCCGGGCTGGCGATGGTCAGCACCAGCTCATGGATGGCCGGCTCCATGTAGGGTTCGGTGAGGGTGGTCTGGCCGGCGCTGGTGGCGGCGTTGTACCAGGGGCGGCGGCGCGGATCGTAGTCGGCCGGCAGGTCGCTGGTGGGGCGTGCGGTATAGGTGCCGTCGGTCTGTCCCAGGTAGGTGAAGAGGAAGGTCGAGCCCAGCAGCGGCTGTTCCAGCAGGGCCTGGGTGGTTTCCGGGCTGTGGTCGCGGGCCAGGGTCTGGGCCAGGTTCTCGATCAGCAGGATGCGCCCGCTCAGCCAGTTCTGCACGTTGCTGGCGGTGATCTCGCCCATTTCGTGCAGGTAATCCTCGAGGTCCTCGCGGATCGAGGTGCGCTGCAGGGAGTCGTTGTAGAGGGTGAACAGGGAGAAGGTCGCGATCACCACCAGGGCGGCGGCGAGCAGGATCTTGTGGCTGAACTTGAGACTTTTGATCATGGTTTCTTGCATCCGGGAGGCGCGGGCGCGCTGTCGTGAACAGCCCCAGTTGGATCGCAACTGCAAGGCTTGCCGTGTCTGTCGGCGGCAAGCCCGGAAGCTTTAGCGCACTGGATGAATGGTTGCGCCGAATGCGACGTGGAGAGCGAAAAAAGCGCCGGGGGCGCTTTTCTCGTCGGCTCGGCGGATGCTGGATGGGAAGGCCGCGCAGGTTCAGATCTTGAAGCTGTCCACCAGTTGCCGCAGGCGCCCGGCCTGGGCCTCCAGCTCGCCGCAGGCGCGCAGGGTGGCCTGGAGGTTCTCCACGCCTTCCTGGTTGAGGGTGTTGATCTCGGTGATGTCCATGTTCAGCGAGTCGACCACGGCGGTCTGCTCCTCGGTGGCGGTGGCCACCGACTGGTTCATGCTGTCGATCTCGCCGATCCGGCTGGTCACGCTGCCCAGGCTTTCGCCGGCGCGGTTGGCGATTTCCACGCTCTCCAGGCTGTAGCGCTGGCTCTCGGTCATGGTGGCCACCGCTTCGCGGGCGCCGACCTGCAGTTCCTCGATCATCTTCTGGATCTGCAACGCCGATTCCTGGGCACGGTGCGCGAGGTTGCGCACCTCGTCGGCGACCACCGCGAAGCCGCGCCCGGCCTCGCCGGCGCGGGCGGCCTCGATGGCGGCGTTGAGGGCGAGCAGGTTGGTCTGCTCGGAGATGCCCTTGATCACCTCGAGGATCTGCCCGATGTTCACCGTGCGGCTGTTCAGCGCCTCGATGTTGGCGCAGGAAGCGCTGATCTTCTCGGACAGCTCGTTCATCGCGCGGATGGTCTGCTCGACCACCTGCTTGCCGTCCTCGGCCTGGTGGTTGGCGTCGGAAGCATGGTGCGAGGCGTCGGCGGCGTTGCGGGCGATTTCCTGGGCAGCGGCGCCGAGTTCGTTGATCGCGGCGGCGACGCTGTTGGTGCGGTTGGACTGCTCGTCGGAGTTGGCCATCGACGAATTCGAGGCGTTGACCACCAGTTGCGCCACGTCGTGCAACTGGCGGGCGGTGCCGGCGACCTCGCGGATCGACTCGTGGATGCGCTCGACGAAACGGTTGAAGGCGATCGCCAGGGCGCCGAATTCATCGTTGCTGGTGACCTTCAGGCGCTTGGTCAGGTCGCCCTCGCCCTGGGCGATGTCCTGCATGGCGCGGCCCATCAGGTGCAGCGGCTGCATCAGCAGGCGGATCAGCAGGCCGAGCAGGAGCAGGATGGCGACGATCGAGATCAGCGCGGCGGCGATAGCCGAGACGCGGAACTTGCTGAGCATGGCGTAGGCCTTGTCCTTGTCCACCGAGATGCCGATGTACCAGTTCAGGCCGGACAGGCCCTTGATCGGGGTGAAGGCGAGGATGCGGGCATGCCCGTGCAGTTCGGCCTCGCTGAAACCGGCGGCGATCTTCGGCGTGTTCTGCGGGTAGACCTCGCCCAGGGTCTTCATCACCTGCTCTTTGTCCGGATGGACGAGGATCTTGCCGTCGCCGCTGACCAGGAAGGCGTAGCCCATGCCGCTGAAGTCCAGCGAATTGATGATCTGTACCAGGGTCTTCAGGCTGAGATCGCCGCCGACCACGCCGAGGGTGTTGCCGGCGGCCTTCACCGGCGTTGCCGCGGTGATGATCAGTTCCTGGGTGGCGGCGTCGACGTAGGGTTCGGTCAGGGTCAGGCCGCCGGCAGCCACGGCATCCTTGTACCAGGGGCGGGTGCGTGGGTCGTAGCCGGCCGGCATCGGGCTGTCCGGACGCATGGTGAAGGCGCCGTCCTGCTGGCCGAGGTAGGTGAAGCTGAAGGTCGAGGCCAGCACCGGCTGCTCGAGCAGGGCGCTGACATTTTCCGGGGAGTGGTCACGGGCCAGGGTCTGTGCGGTCTGCTCGACCAGCAGCAGGCGGCCGCCCAGCCAGTTCTGGATGTTGCTGGAAGTCACGTCGCCCATTTCCCGCAGGTAGCTTTCGAGGTCCTCGCGGATCGCGTTGCGTTGCAGGTAGTCGTTGTAGAGGGTGAACAGTGCGAAGGCGGCGAACACCACGAGGGAGGCCGCGAGGAGGATCTTGTGGCTGAACTTCAGACTTTTGATCATGTTGTATTGCGTCCAGGAGTATGTAGCGCCAGTCTTTGACCTGGCCCCGGCGAGCGCTCCGCGATCGGCCGGGGCTGTCCGCACGCCTTGCAGCGTCGGGCGGGCCGGGCGGGTGCAAGCCCGTCGACCCAGGCACTGCCTTGTGCCGCGAAGCCACGGTTCCCTGGTGGCTCCGAAGAGTGCGTGATACGGATACGATGGCGTTTTTTCCTGTCTCAGGAAGGCCGGACGGTCTTCACTGAAGCTGGACGGCCAGGTCGGGCCGGTACGGCGGGCCCGACGCCCCTTCGCGGTCCCCGCGCATCTGCTAGCGGGGGCCGCTGGAGGCCCCGGTATAAAAGGGCTTTCCTTAACTGTCGGCACTGCGTGCTGGAGCTTTAGTCCCGAGGATGAATGGATGTCGCAAGCGAATGAGTTGTTGATCGGCGCTGGCCCCGATGGCCAGCCGGTAGGGCAGGCCTGGCGCCTGGCCAACCGCCATGGATTGATCGCCGGCGCCACCGGTACCGGCAAGACGGTGACCCTGCAGCACCTCGCCGAGTCCTTCAGCGATGCCGGCGTGGCGGTGTTCGCCGCCGACATCAAAGGTGACCTGTGCGGCATCGCCGCGCCGGGCAATCCGCAGGGCAAGGTCGCCGAGCGCATCGCCAGCATGCCGTGGCTGAACTACCAGCCGAAGGCCTACCCGACCACGCTCTGGGACATCGCCGGCAAGACCGGCCATCCCCTGCGCACCACCATCAGCGAAATGGGCCCGCTGCTGCTGGCCAACCTGCTGGAACTGACCGACAGCCAGCAGGCCGCACTGTTCGCCGCCTTCCAGGTGGCGGATCGCGAAGGCCTGCTGCTGCTCGACCTGAAGGACCTGAAGGCGCTGCTCAACCACCTGAAGGACAATCCGGAAATCCTCGGCGAGGACCGTGCACTGTTCACCGGTGCTTCCGGGCAGGCGCTGCTGCGCCGCCTGGCGACCCTGGAGCAGCAGGGCGCCGAGGCGTTCTTCGGCGAACCGGCGCTGCAACTGGAGGACATCCTCCGCCCCGAGCCGGACGGACGCGGACGCATCCACCTGCTCGACGCCAGTCGCCTGGTGCACGAGGCGCCGAAGGTTTACGCGACCTTCCTGCTCTGGCTGCTGGCCGAACTGTTCGAGCAACTGCCGGAGCGCGGCGATGCCGACAAGCCGGTGCTGGCACTGTTCTTCGACGAGGCCCACCTGCTGTTCAACGGCACCCCGAAAGCCCTGCGCGACCGTCTGGAACAGGTGGTGCGGCTGATCCGCTCGAAGGGCGTCGGCGTCTACTTCGTCACCCAGTCGCCGGGCGACCTGCCGGACGACGTCCTCGCCCAGCTCGGCCTGCGCATCCAGCACGGCCTGCGCGCCTTCACCGCCAAGGAACAGAAGTCGCTGCGCGCGGTGGCCGACGGTTTCCGCCCGAACCCGGCGTTCGACACCCTGGGGGTACTGACCGAGCTGGGCATCGGCGAGGCGCTGGTCGGCACCCTGGAGGAGAAGGGCACGCCGGCCATGGTCCAGCGTGTCGCGGTGGCGCCGCCCTATTCGCGGATCGGCCCGCTGAGCGACAGCGAACGCGCCGAACTGGTCCAGCGTTCGCCATTGAAGGGCCGCTACGACCAGCCGATCGATCGCGAGTCGGCCTACGAGGTACTGGCGAGCAAGGCGGCCGCCAAGCCGGAGGTGCAGGGCCAGGCGCCCGCACAGCAGGAGGGCTCGTCCGGCGTTGGCGGCATGGCCGGGCAGATCCTCGGCAGCCTGCTGTCCAACTCGACGGTGAAGAGCGCCATGCGCCAGGCGGCCAACCAGTTGAGCCGCGAGCTGGTGCGCGGCCTGCTGGGTTCGTTGATGGGCGGCAAGAAGCGGCGTTGAGCGCCAGGCACTAAAAAAGGCGCCCTTGGGCGCCTTTTTCATGGAGGCTGGATGAGTGCGTAGGGCGGATAACCGCCTCGCGGTTATCCGCCGGCTCGGCGGGAATGTCTGTCAGGACACGGACGGGCTCAGATTTTGAAACTGTCCACCAGGTGCCGCAGGCGCCCGGCCTGGGCCTCCAGCTCGCCGCAGGCGCGCAGGGTGGCCTGGAGGTTCTCCACGCCTTCCTGGTTGAGGGTGTTGATCTCGGTGATGTCCATGTTCAGCGAGTCGACCACGGCGGTCTGCTCCTCGGTGGCGGTGGCCACCGACTGGTTCATGCTGTCGATCTCGCCGATCCGGCTGGTCACGCTGCCCAGGCTTTCGCCGGCGCGGTTGGCGATTTCCACGCTCTCCAGGCTGTAGCGCTGGCTCTCGGTCATGGTGGCCACCGCTTCGCGGGCGCCGACCTGCAGTTCCTCGATCATCTTCTGGATCTGCAACGCCGATTCCTGGGCACGGTGCGCGAGGTTGCGCACCTCGTCGGCGACCACCGCGAAGCCGCGCCCGGCCTCGCCGGCGCGGGCGGCCTCGATGGCGGCGTTGAGGGCGAGCAGGTTGGTCTGCTCGGAGATGCCCTTGATCACCTCGAGGATCTGCCCGATGTTCACCGTGCGGCTGTTCAGCGCCTCGATGTTGGCGCAGGAAGCGCTGATCTTCTCGGACAGCTCGTTCATCGCGCGGATGGTCTGCTCGACCACCTGCTTGCCGTCCTCGGCCTGGTGGTTGGCGTCGGAAGCATGGTGCGAGGCGTCGGCGGCGTTGCGGGCGATTTCCTGGGCAGCGGCGCCGAGTTCGTTGATCGCGGCGGCGACGCTGTTGGTGCGGTTGGACTGCTCGTCGGAGTTGGCCATCGACGAATTCGAGGCGTTGACCACCAGTTGCGCCACGTCGTGCAACTGGCGGGCGGTGCCGGCGACCTCGCGGATCGACTCGTGGATGCGCTCGACGAAACGGTTGAAGGCGATCGCCAGGGCGCCGAATTCATCGTTGCTGGTGACCTTCAGGCGCTTGGTCAGGTCGCCCTCGCCCTGGGCGATGTCCTGCATGGCGCGGCCCATGTCGGTGAGCGGCTGCATCAGCACGCGAATCAGCATGCCGAGGAGGAACATGATGCCGACCACCGCGATCAGCGTGGCGACGATCGCCGACGTGCGGAACTCGCTGAGCATCGAATAGGCGGTGTCGCGATCGAGAACCAGGGCGACATACCAGGTCACGCCGGGCAGTCCCTTCACCGGAGTGAAGGAAACGAACTGGCTGCGGCCGTCGAGCTCCACTTCATGGACTCCGGGGGCGATTGCCGGTGCGCCCTTGGGATAGGCTTCGGCGAGGCTCTTCAGGACCAACCCGGAGTCGGGGTGGAGGAGGATCCTTCCGGCGTCGCTGACCAGGAAGGCATAGCCGGCGCCGTCGAACTTCAGCGAGTTGAGGATCGCGGTCAGGGTTTCCAGCTTCATGTCGCCGGCGGCGACGCCCAGCAGTTGGCCGTTGTGCCGCACCGGCAGCGACATGGCGAGGATCTGCTCGCCGGTGCCGGCATCGACGAAGGGCTCGGTGACGATCAGCCGGTCGGCCGCCAGCGCTTCCTTGTACCAGGCACGGGTACGCGGATCGTAGCCTGCCGGCATGGCATCGTAGGGACGCATGGTGAACGCCCCGGTGGCTGCCTCGCCGAGGTAGACCGAGGCGAAGTTGCTGCTGAACACCGACTGTTCCAGCTGTCGCGCGATGCCCGCCTCGTCGGGCTGCTCGAGCAGCGCGAGCTGCGAGGCCAGTCCTTGCACCAGGTGCATGCGGCCTTCCAGCCAGCTCTGGATGTTGCTGGCGGTCAGGGTGCCGATTTCCCCGAGGTAGTTTTCCGTGTCCGTGCGCACGGCCTCGCGCTGCCGGTAATCGTTGTAGAGGATGAAGCAGGTGAAGGCGAAGACCACCACCAGCGCGGCGGCGAGAAGGATTTTCTTGGCAAACGACAGCGAGCGAAGCATGAGCGATGCGTCCTGGCAAAAGCCTCAGGTGGGGCAGGGAGCCCAGGCCACCAGGGGGGAGCTTACGGGGGAAAGCTGTGTTCCAGCGCCTGAGCGGGAGGCTTTGTAGCATAGTGCCAGTATAAAGGCAAAATAGTGGCGCCATGAAAATGGCGCCATGGGGAAAGGGGGATTGCGGGAGGAAAAGAGGTCAGTTTGCTGAGGGGGCCAGGCCGCCGACTTTTTCTCCGACGCCGTCGAAGAAGGCTTTCAGCCCGCCGACGATACCGCTATCCGTCGGGCTCAATACCGCAATAAGAGCGACCGCGATCAATCCGGCGATAACCGCGTATTCGATGGCATTGGCCCCCTCTTCATCCGCCAGGAATGCGCGGAACTTGCAATACAGGAACAGGGACAGGTTTTTCATTTTTCAGTCTACTCCTCGCACGCGGCAAACCACCGAGACAGAGCGATGCCTCACCGCTGAGGCTAGGTCGGTGATGGCAGTTTGCAACAAGTAAATGGCATTAGTAGGAGTGGATTAGTCGCAAGGTTATATAGGCGGGTTACAGCACTTGGACTACATCTAATGGAAATTGACATTGATCATCGGAAGACTAGATTCGGATATATCGATGGCCAGGCGAAGTTATGAACTTTAGTTCTTGACGAATACCTTCCGGTCAGCCGATAGCCTCGAAGTACCTGCCATGGAAAGCCAATCCCGGAGTATGGCCATGACACGGACCGTAAGACGCCGCCCTCTCTTGTTCGCCCACTGGCGTTCGCCAGTGATTTTCCTATATCCGAACTGCCCGGACGCATAGCAGGGGTCTGCCCATGAATAGCAAGGTGCTGATGGTGCTGGCCGGGCTGCTGCTGGTCGGTGCCGTACTGCTTGGATACCTCGGCGTGTCGATCGGGCGTGCGCCTTCGACCGTCCAGGTCCCCGCGGTGGCGCCGGCGACTTCGGTGGTGGACGCGTCGCTGGAGAAACTCGAACGCAAGCCGGTGCTGGTGGCCAGCCGTGACCTGCCGGCGCTGGCGGTGATCGGCAAGGACGACCTCGTCGTGGAAATGCTGCGCACCGCGCCGGCCGGCAGCTACGACAAGCCCGAGGCGCTGCTCGGCAAGCGGGTCTGGGTGGCGGTGCCGGCGGGCAGCATCCTCTCCGCGGCGACGCTCGAGCCCGGCGGCCCGCTGGCCCGCACCATCCGTGCGGACGAGCGCGCCATGGCGATCGCGGTGGACGAGGTGATCGGCGGCGGCGGCTTCGTCCTGCCCGGCGACTACGTCGACGTGATGCTCTTCGTCCGCGACGAGCGCGGTGGTGAGTCGACGTCGCTGGCGCAGTTGGTGTTGCCCGGCGTGCGGGTGCTCACCTACGGCGAACGGATCGCCGTGGGCGGCGACGGCCAGGACCGTTCGGCCACGGAAAAGGATCCGCGCCCGCCGCGTACCGCCGTGCTGGCGGTGCCGGCGGAAGGCGTGGCGCGGCTGATGCTGGCGAGCCAGGCCGGGGCGTTGCGCCTGGCGATCCGCAGCCAGGACGAGGAACTCTACCGCAGGGAACAGGAAGGCCCGCTGCTGCGGGCCTCGCTGGGCGCTCCAGGCGCGGCGCTGACCCTCGACCAGTTGCTCGAGCGGCGCAAGGCCACGCCGGCCGGCGTACGCAGCGCGGCGCCGCGCGCGCCGGCCGGCGCCGGGGTGGCGGTCTACCGTGGCAGTGCCATGACCCACGAAGCGCCTTGAGAGGGAGCCGGCACATGCATCGGACCAGGGGAGTACAGATGTGGTGTGGGCTGGCCGGGTTGCTGGCGCTGTCGCTTGCGCAGCCGGCCTCGGCCCTGCCGCAGGGCTGCCTGGAACTGCTGGCGCAGGCGCCGCAGGTCAATGTCGCCCAGGGGCAGCAGAATGACCTGCGCCTGGCGGTGCCGATCAAGCGCCTGGCCATCGGCGATCCGCAGATCGCCGACGTGCAGTTGCTGGACCGCAGCAGCCTGCTGGTCACCGGCAAGGAGCAGGGTTCCACCAGCCTGCTGATCTGGACCGCCTGCAGCGCGGAACCACTGCGCAGCCAGGTCGCGGTCGAAGGGCGCGGCAGCGTCGATACCGCTGCCGCGCCAGCGCTCGGGGCGGGGGGCGCGGACGAGTTGCCGAACCAGGTGCAGACCGACATCCGCTTCGTCGAGGTCAGCCGCAGCAAGCTCAAGCAGGCCAGCACATCGTTCGTCCGTCGTGGTGGCAATCTCTGGGTGCTCGGCGCGCCGGGCAGCCTCGGCGACATCAAGGTGAACGCCGACGGCAGCGGCCTGGGCGGTACCTTCGGTGCCGGCGCTTCGGGCTTCAACCTGATCTTCGGCGGCGGCAAGTGGCTGAGCTTCATGAACGCCCTGGAGGGCAGCGGCTTCGCCTATACCCTGGCGCGTCCGAGCCTGGTGGCGATGAGCGGGCAGAGCGCGTCGTTCCTGGCCGGTGGCGAGTTCCCGATCCCGGTGCCGAACGGCACCAACGACAACGTCACCATCGAATACAAGGAATTCGGCATCCGCCTAACCCTGACCCCGACGGTGATGAACAACCGGCGCATCGCCCTCAAGGTGGCGCCGGAGGTCAGCGAGCTGGACTACAGCGCCGGCATCCAGAGCGGCGGGGTGGCGGTGCCGGCCCTGCGGGTGCGGCGCACCGACACCAGCGTGATGCTGGCCGATGGCGAAAGCTTCGTGATCAGCGGCCTGACCAGCAGCAACTCGGTGAGCAACGTCGACAAGTTTCCCTGGCTGGGCGACATCCCGATCCTCGGCGCCTTCTTCCGTTCGACCAAGTTGGACAAGGACGACCGCGAGCTGCTGATGATCGTCACCCCGCACCTGGTCCAGCCGCTGGCCGCCGACGCGCAGTTGCCGGGCCTGCCCGGCGAAGGCCTGCGCCATTACGACCCGGGCTTCTCGCGCCTGTATTTCCTCGAGCGCGGCGAATACGACGGCCAGCAGAACGATACCGGACTGTCGGACTAGGGAGGCGCGGATGAACCAGAATTTCGTGGCGCTGACCCAGCATCCCGGGGAGCTCGACTGGCTGCAGAACAGCCTGGCCTCCGCCGGGCAGGTGGTGCCGGCCGGCAGTGCGAGCCTGGAGGAGCTGCTGGCGCTGCTCGATGTCACCGCCGCCGGCGTGCTGTTCATCAGCCTCGGCAAGAACAACCTGGCGTCCCAGGGCGCGCTGGTCGAAGGATTGGTCTCGGCACGGCCGATGCTCTCGGTGGTCGCCATCGGCGATGGCCTGGACAACCAGCTGGTGCTCGCGGCGATGCGCGCCGGGGCGCGCGACTTCATCACCTACGGTGCCCGCGCCAGCGAGCTGACCGGGCTGGTTCGCCGCCTCGGCGGGCGCCTGCCCAGCGTCCCGGTGAGCGCGGCGCGCCAGGGCGAGCTGCTGACCCTGGTCAGCGCGCGGCCGGATGCCGACGGCGCGTTCGTCGCCCTGCACCTGGCCAAGGCGCTGCAGGAACAGACGCCGAACCAGGTCCTGCTGCTGGATGTCGGCCAGCCGACCGGCGAAGCGCTGGCGATTCTCGGCCTGGACTCGGCCTTCACCTTCAGCGATGCCCTGCGTAACCTGCGGCGGCTCGACCAGACCCTCATCGACAGCGCCTTCTCCCGCCTCGACAGCGGCCTGCGGATACTCAGCCTGACCGACGAGCCCGGTGTGCTCGAGCGGGTCACCACCGCCGAGCTCTACCTGTTGCTGGGCAATCTGCGCGGGGCGTTCAGCCACGTGGTGGTCAACCTCACCGGGCTGCCCGAGGGCGAGCTGAGCAACCAGCTGCTGGTGCAGGCGAACCGCGTGCTGTGGATGGTCGACCAGAGCGTGCCGTCCTGCAAGAAAGGCCTGGAGCGCCTGCGTCGACTGCGCGAACGCAACCTGCCGCTGCCTTCCATCGAGCTGCTGATCGAGCGCTACCTGCCCAACGTGGCGCCGGACCAGCAGGCCCTCAGCCGGATGTTCGACCTCGACCTGTTCGGCGTGCTGCCGCTGTCGCCGGAATCGCGCCTGCGCGCGAAGAACTTAGGCAAGAGTCTGTTCGAGGTGGCCCCGCGCGACCCGCTGGCGGTCAGGCTGCGGCAACTGGCGGACAGCCTCTGCGTGGCGCGCGGCGAACGTCGCTCGCTGCTGTCCTGGCTCGGCCGGGCCAAGGCGGCGCTGCTATGAGGCCTGCATTCGGCGCGCCGGCGGACGGCGGCGGTTTCCACTATCGCCAGGAGCAGGATATCCAGGCGCTGAAGCTGCGCCTGCACCGCTACATCATCGACGAGATCGACGAAGATGGCATGAACCTGCTGGAAGGCGCTCGCGGCGCGGTGGTCCAGTACGTTTCGGAAAAGGTCTGCGAATACGGCTCGCGCCACCAGCTGGCGATCTCCCGCTATGAACTGGATCGTCTGGCCGAGGAACTGGTCGACGAACTCACCGGTTTCGGCCCGTTGGAAATCCTGTTGCGCGACCCCGGCGTCTCGGAAATCCTGGTCAACGGACCGGGGCGGGTGTTCATCGAGCGGGAAGGGCGGCTCTACCAGAGCGACCTGCGTTTCATCGACGATCATCATGTGCTGCGCGTGATCCAGCGCATCCTCGCGCCGCTCGGGCGGCGCCTGGACGAGTCCAGCCCGATGGTCGACGCGCGCCTGCCGGACGGCAGCCGGGTCAATGCGATCATCCCGCCGGTGGCGCTGGACGGACCGTGCATCTCGATCCGCAAGTTCAGCCAGGAACTGCTGCGCAGCGCCGACCTGCTGGCCTACCAGAGCGTCGACGAGGCCTTGCTGGAGTTCCTCCGCCAGGCCGTCTCGCGGCGTTGCAACATCCTCATCAGCGGCGGCACCGGTACCGGCAAGACCACCCTGCTCAACGTCATCAGCGGTTTCATCGACCCGCGCGAACGGATCGTCACCATCGAGGACACTGCCGAACTGCAACTCGGTCACGACCATGTGGTGCGCCTGGAAACCCGTCCGCCGAACGCCGAGGGCTATGGCGAGGTGACCGCCCGCGACCTGATCCGCAATGCCCTGCGGATGCGCCCGGACCGGATCATCCTCGGCGAGATCCGCGGGGTCGAGGTGCTCGACGTGCTGCAGGCGATGAATACCGGCCACGACGGCTCGATGAGCACGGTGCACGCCAACTCGGCGATGGACTCGCTGCTGCGCATGGAGATGCTGGTCGGCCTCACCGGCAACAGGTTGCCGGAGCAGACCCTGCGCCTGATGATCTGCGCCGCGCTCGACGTGGTGGTACAGATCACCCGCCTGGCCAGCGGTCGACGTTGCATCAGCGAAGTGCTGGAGGTGCTGGAGGTGCGCGACGGCATATACGTCACCAATACCCTGTTCAGCCTCGACCGGCGTGGCAGCGGCCAGTTCGTCCGCCAGGCCGCGCCGGTCGGCCAGAAGTTCCGCCAGGAGCTGTTGTGAACGGGGCGCAGTTGCTGGTGCTGTTCAGCGGCCTGCTGGGCCTCACCGCGCTGACCCTGGCGTTCATGGGCTGGCGTGCCGGGCGCAACGAGCAGGTGCTGGAGCGCCTGCTCGGGCGTCCGGAAACCGCCGAACGGCCGCGCAGCAGCCACTGGCTGGCCCGGCAGCTGCGTCGCGCCGGAATCCAGCATTCGCGGCCGTGGCTGGTCGGGGCGCTACTGGTTGCGCTGCTGCTGGCCGGGGCCGGACAGCGGCTGCTGGGGTTCCCCGGCCTGCTCGCCGGGCTGCTGCTGGCGCTGCTGCTGTTGCGCGGCATCCTGGGCATGCTCTACCGGCGCCGGCTGAAGCGGATGATCCGGCAGATGCCGCGCTTCCTCGACCAGGTGGTGCGCAGCCTGCATGCCGGGCGCACGCTGGGCGACGCGCTGATGCAGGCGGTGGAGGATGCCGAGGACCCGCTGCGCGACATCTTCGGCCTGGCGCGCAACCACGTGCTTCTCGGCATCCACCTGCCGGAGGCTCTGCAGGAGGTCGCCGAACTCTACGAGGTGGAGGAGCTGCGCATCCTCGCCCTTGGCGTCTCGGTCAACCACCGCTACGGCGGCAACACCACCGACCTGCTGGACGGCATCGTCAGGCTCATCCATGAGCGCGAGAAGCTCAGCCGGCAGCTACACGCGATGACCGGCGAGACGCGCATCAGCGCCTATGTCCTGGCCGGCGTGCCGAGCGCCCTGGGGGGCTACATCCTGGCGAGCAACCCGGGCTATCTGCTGAACATGTGGGCCGACGGCAGCGGGCGTTTCCTGCTGCTGGCCTCGCTGGGCCTGCAACTGCTCGGCTGCTATGCGCTCTGGCGCATGCTCAAGAGCGTCTAGGAGGCGACCATGCAGGCACAGTGGCTGATCTTCGCGGCAGTGCTGATGGCCCTTGGCGGCGGGCTGCTGCTGTTGCTCCAGGCGCGCAACGGCAGTCGCGAGCAGCGCCTGATCGAGAAGCGTCTGGGCGGCCTGGCCAACCCCGGCGGCGCGGGAGACTGGCTGGCCGGAATGACCGAGCGGATGGACGACAGCTTCTGGGTGCGTCGCCTGCAACTGATGGACAGCGAGGCACGCCAGTTGCTGCAGCAAGCCGGCTGGCACGCGAGCCGCCATCGCACGCTCTACCTGATCTCGGTGTTTCTCACGCCGCTGCTGTTCGTCCTGCTGGTCCTGCTGGCCAGGCTGCTGCGCGCCGAGAGCGAGGCGTCCCACGCGGTGCCGCTGCTGTTCGCCGCCGGCATCGGTTTCCTCCTGCCCAAGCAGGTTCTCAAGCACTTCGCCAAGGCCCGGCGCGCGCTGATCGCCGAAGAGATGATCCTGTTCGTGCAACTGATCCGCATCCTCTTCGACGCCGGCCTGACGGTGGAGCAGGCGCTGCGGGTGGTCTGCCAGGAGGGCCGCGGCATCACCCCGCAACTGGCTCGCGAACTGGACCTGGCGCTGGCCCGTGCCGGCAACGGCATCGACCTGGCGGAGGAGTTGGAGGCGCTCGCCCGGCGCCTGCAGGTGGACCCGCTGAACGACTGCTGCGGCGTGCTGCGGCAGATGCTGCGCCAGGGTGGCAGCGCGCGTGGCACCCTGCTGACGCTCAAGCAACTGTTCGAGGACCGGCGCCTGACCACCTTGCAGGAACGTATCGGCAAGCTGTCGGCGAAGATGAGCCTGGTGATGATGGTGCTGCTGTTCCCGGCGTTGCTGATCGTGCTCGCCGGACCGGGCGTGATCGCCATCAGCAAGGCTCTGGGAGGATTGGGATGAAAGGCTTGATCGGCATTGCCCTGGGCGCCGCCCTGCTCGGCGGTTGCGCCAGCCTGCCGGGGCTGCCTCCGGGGCCGGGCGCCGGAGGCGAGTGTCCGGCCCAGCTCGGCCAGGAGCAGGAACTGCAGATGAACATGGTGCGCGACATGATCAGGGAAGGGCGTCTGCACGCGGCCCTGGCCAACCTGGAAAGCATGCCGCCGGCGTTGCTCGACGTGCGCGAGGAAAAGGCACTGATCCTGCGCCGGATCGGCGACCCGAAGGCCAGGGCCGAGTACCAGTCGCTGCTGCGGACCTGCAAGGCGCCGGAAGCGCACCACGGGCTGGGTCTGCTCGCCCTGCGCGCCGGCGACAGCGCCCGCGCGGTCCTCGAATTGCGCGAGGCGGCACGCCTGCGGCCGACCGAGAGCCGCTTCCGCAACGACCTCGGCGTCGCCTTGCTCAAGCGCGGCGACCGGGTCGGCGCGCGTTTCGAATTCATCACCGCGCTGGAGCTGCAGCAGGGCGGCAAGCTGCCGGCCACCAACCTGCTCGGCCTGCTCTACCTGCAGGGCGAGCGGCGGGAGGCGCAGCGCCTGATCGAGCGCCTGCAACTGGACCAGCGGGACATCCGCGAGGCCGAGGCGCGGGCGCGCAACTGGGGCGCCCCGGCGCAGCCGTCCGGCCCGGCGCCGGAGCAGGAGCCACTGGCGGACCTGCCGGCCGCTCCGGCGCGGCCCGCGCACCTGCGTACCGCGATGACCAACGAGGCGCCGTGAGCCGGCGCCGGGGAGCTGAACGATGCACAAGCCAATCCTGATCGGCGCGTTGCTGCTGGCCTCCGCACTGGCCCGGGGCGCGGAAAGGCCGGTTGTCTATCCCGCCGCCCCGCCGGCCGAGCCGCAGACCGCCAGCCGCGCCTGGCTGGCCATCCAGGCCAGCGGCCAGGCCGCCAGCCCGGTGCGCCAGGGCGCGACCGCGGCGGAGCGCGAACGCGCCTATCAGCGCTACCTGAAGAGCTACGAGCACGAGATTCCCGAGTACCTGCTGGAAGATCGCGGCTTCGGCGAAAGCAAGAACTGACGGGTCGGGCGGAGGGCAGGGCATGAACGGATGGCCTGCGAGACAGCGCGGGGCGATCGGCATCCTGGCGGCGACCACTCTGCTGCTGGCGCTGATCTGCCTGCTGCTGGTGGTGGATACCGGTCGGCTCTACCTGGAGCAGCGCAACCTGCAGCGGGTGGCGGATGTGGCGGCGCTGGAAAGCGCTTCCCAGGGGGCCTTGTGCGGTGACCAGACAAGTGCCCAGGCCACGTCTTTCGCCAGGGCTAGCGCATCGCTCAACGGTTTCGATGCGAACGCCGCCGGTTCCGGTCTGCTGGCGGAGGTGGGCGGGGTACAAAGCCTGGGAGGGCTGCGCAGATTTTCCTCCAGCGCCTCGAACGTGTCCGTCGACAACGAGGCGGTGCGTGTGGTCGTCAGCAAGAGCGTTCCCGGCAGCCTGGTGGCCAACCTGGCGGGGTTGTTCGGCGGTGCCAACGCCAACGTGAACCTGCGCGCGGAAGCGGTGGCCCGACGTCTGCCGAGCGCCACGATTTCCGCGGGCACCGGTCTGGCGAGTTTGAACAGCAGCCAGTCGGCCCTGCTCAATCCCATACTGAGCGGATTGCTGGGAACCGACATCAGTCTTTCGGCGGCGGCCTATAACGGCATCGCCGATGCCAAGCTCAGTGTGTTGGACATCCTCGGGCCGGACGGAATGGGGTTGATCGGCGTCGATACCAGCCTGGGCACCATCGAGCAGTTGCTGAATACCAATGTCGGACTGCAGCAGGTGCTTGCCGCCAGCGTGAATGTTCTGGCGAAGAGCGGCGTGGCTTCGGTCGAGGCGCTGAAGACGCAGTTGCTTGGAGTGAAGTCGGCCACGCTGAAGCTGGGGGACGTGCTCGGGCTGAGCGCCGGCGAGGTGAACAGCGTGTCCCAGCTGGATACGGCGATCAACGCCCTGGACCTCATCATGGCGGTGGCCCAGGTCGCCAACAAGAACTCGGCGGTCGCCGTGGGTCTGGGGATACCGGGGCTGGCCAACGTCCGGGTCACGGTCATCGAGCCCAAGAGGGTGGTGTCCGGTCCTCCGGGACGAGATGCCGCCGGGGCATGGCGAACCGAGGTGAAACAGGCTCAACTGAGGCTCACCGCGGATATCGACTCCGGATTCCTCTCGATCCTTGCCACAACGAAACTGCAACTGGCCATCGAAGGGGCGTCAGGGGCGCTCTGGCTGGAGAGCATGACCTGCTCCCGGCCCGACACTCACCTGGGGCTCGGGTGGAACAGCAGCGGGGCGACCATACGGATCGGCGCCCCGGGCAACATCGACCAGGCTGGTGCCATCCTGGTGCTTGGAGGCCTGGTGAAGCTGAATCTGAAGTTGGACACCACCCTCGCCAACAGCTCCGGTGACAGCGCAGTCGTGGTGAAAGCCGATGGTTCCGATCTCTCTCGAAGCCGCAGGCTGCCGGAAGGCGGCTCCCTCGGCAGCACGCTCAAGTCCCGGATCAGCGTACAGCCTGAGGTGCTGGGGCTGTGCCTGCCGTTGCTGTGTGGGCCGACGGCGTTGACCGACCTCATCGTCAACTCGGTCGTCGCGCCGCTGGTGGACAATCTGCTGACGCCGCTCCTGAACCTGGTCCTGCCGCTGCTGGGTATACAGCTCGGCTACATCGATGCGGAAATCCTCGAGGTCGATGTAGGGCAGGCGGAACTGCTGATCTAGCGATTCCGCCGTAGCGGCCGCTTCAGTGCACCACCGCCCCGCTGCCCTGTTGCATCGCCGCGGGCGAGAGGGCCAGCGCCAGCTGGGTGCGATTGTGCATGTGCATCAGGCGCAGCACCTGGGACACGTACAGTTTCACGGTGTTCTCGGTGATACCCAGCTCGTAGGCGATCTGGTAGTTGGTCAGGCCCTTGCTCACCAGGCGCGCCACCGCCTGCTGGCGGGGGGAGAGCTTGCTGAACAGCGGGTTGGCCGGGGACACCTGGCTTTCCGCGACCGGCGTCGGCGGCGGGCTGTCCTCGCTCTTCAGGGCGCTCGGCTGGCTGTTGCCATGCACTTCGTACTTGATCTTGTGGATATCCCGGTAGATCGAGTTCAGCGACTCGGCGAGGTACTCCAGGCGCTGGTTGACGTGGCTCAGGCTCAGCTGGCTGCGCACCCGCTCCTGCAGGCGGTTCTCCAGGCGCTCCAGGCCACGCAGGAGTTCCTGTGGCGCCACCGGTTTCTGGTAGTAGTCGGCGGCGCCGACCCGCATGGCCTCGATCACTTCCTGGCGACCATCGTGGCCGGTGAGGATGATCGACTCGAAGAAACGCCCGCTGCCGGCGGCCTCCTTGAGGCTCTCGATGAGGCGGATGCCATTGTCCTGGCCCAGGTACAGGTCGCAGATGACCAGGCCGATGCTCGGGTCGGCCTGGAAGCTGGCGATGGCCGCCTCCCGGTGGGTGCTGGTCACGCAACGGTAGCCACTGTTTTCCAGCAGTTCGCGAAGTTCCGAGGTCACCTGGGGTTCGTCATCGATGATCAACACGCCGAAACGCCGCGAGGCCGGTTTGTCCATGGTCATACGCTCCATTTATTGTGTTTTTAGGGTGTCCATGCATTACGAAATGCAGCCATACCGAATGGTATTAGCCATAAGCATATAGTCGCTAAGTGAGGTTTTCCGCAAGTTTGCTCAGGTAATTTCATTGATAGTCAGCTGTGCCAAAAGGCCGACGCTCATGGCGAATATAAAGGGGAATGTCTTGTTTTTTGACGGTGCCTGCGGATTACCAACTTCCTCATGCATTACGGATTTTCCAACTGCGCGTTCGAATAGTTTTCGGAGCATGAATATCGTTATGCATGTCAGGCAGCCGAAGGACAGGCTGTAGAGGACCGTGAGCGGCTCGCTGGCCAGCCCCAGAGCGGCAAGGTACTTGACGTCGGCGGCGCCGAGTCTACCGGAGAAATACCCGGGAAGGGTGAGCGCGACACCTATAAGAAGTGCGGTCATTGCCATATTAACCGTGCCGCCGGCCAGGCTTGACTCTTTCACATATAAATAAATAAAGGAAATAAGAAGGCCGCCCAGGGTAAGCCAGTTTGAAACGCGCAAACGTTTGATGTCCTGATAACCGCAAACGCTTGCCCATAGCGCCAATGCTAATTGTTCCATGCTTTTCGGCAGCCTTTTTCGAAATCCTGGATTAATACTTTTTCGCTAGCGTTGGCGACGCCAATGCCGACTAGTATTGAGGATGCGGATCGGGGATGTCAGCTCATGCACAGAAAAGCTTTCCGGGGAGGCCAGAAGGGAGCCGTCGCCATCGAATTCACGGCGGTCTTCCTGCTGTTCTTCGCGCTGATCTACGGCCTGATCAGCTACAGCATCCCCCTGCTCATGCTGCAGTCGTTCAACGATGCCGCGGCGGTGGGTGCGCGCGCGGCGGTCGCTGTGGATCCTTCGGAGCCGGGTTACGAGGCGCTCGCCGAAACCCGCGCCAGGGACGAGCTGCTGGCGCGCCTGGCGTGGATGCCGGCGACCTGGCGGGCGAACCTGGAGCCCTGCGCCGGAAATGGCCAGTATGCCGACTATGTCGGTGCCACCTCGCGGATCGAAGTCTGCGTGCAGTACCAGTACGGAGATCCGGCCAAGGCGATCATTCCGGTGCTGCGTTTTCCCGGCATCGGCGCGATCCCCAACCTGCCGCAGACCCTGAAGGCGAGCGCCAACCTGTTGCTGTGAGGTGGTGGCATGTTCGAGTTTTCCCGTTCGTCTTCCGCCGCGGACGCCTGCGAGGCGCGCGAGCCGCTTTCGCCGGAAGGCGCCGGCCAATGGGCGGGCGCGCTGAAGAGCTGGGACCTGTGCCTGGAGCTGGACGAGCAGGACCGGGTGATCCGCGTCGGCGGTCGCCAGGCCTATCGCCTGCAGCGCCCCCACGGTCGTGGCGACGGACCGCGGCCGCTCGCCGAGTACCTGGAACGGCGCGCTCCCGGCGCGCCGGCGCTGGCGGCCCTGCGCCGCGGCGAACGGCTCGACCTGGCCTTGCGCAGCGATGCGGCGGCGCCCTTCACCTGTCGTTTCCAGCCGATGCAGCCGCTCGATGGGTTAGGGCGTTCATTGCTGCTGGGCATGGATATCTCCGACCTGAACTGGCAGTCCGACAGCCAGCTGCATCAACTGCAGAGCCTGAGCCTGGGCAAGCTGGTCCTCTCGCGCCTGCGGCATGTCTCCCAGGGCCATCTGGCGGAGGCGACCCAGGAGATCCTCGAATCGCTCTCCGGAGCCTTCCGAATGCAGGCGATCGCCTTGCTGCTGGGGGATGGCGACGGCGCCTGCTCGGTCTTCGCCAGCCACGTCCGGCCCGGTAGCGACAGCCTGCTGCGGCCCGGGCTGCATCTGGCCGATGGCGAGCTGCGCGAGGAGCGTGGGGTACGCCTGCTGCGCAGTGGCGATGGCGCTTCGGCGCTGCTGCGGCAGATCGGCGAGGAGGCTGTCTACCTGGTGCCGGCGGCCATGCGCGGCGGGCGCGTCGGTGCCCTGCTGGTCAAGCCCGTCTCGCTGGAGCAGTTGGCCGAGGGGCCGGCGCCGCAGGACTGGCAGTATCTCGCGGAGCTGCTGGCGAACCAGGTGGCGGATCGCTGCGAACTCCACGCGCAGCGCGACAGCGCCCGCAAGCTGGGCCTGCTGCAGGAGATGATCGGTGGCGGTTGGTGGTACTACCGGGCGGAGCAGGAGTTGTTCGAGCTGTCGCCGGCGCTGCTGCAGAGCCTGGGCCTGACCGGCGAGCAGCGTCGCGTGCCGCTGGAGCAACTGCAGAACCTGTTGCAGCCGGCCGACGCCGACGAGTTGGGCCTGCGCCTGCGCGCCAGCCTGCGCAGTGGCCAGGCGCTGGCCCAGGATCTCTGCCTGCGCCAGCCGGACAGCCGTGGAGAGCGCCGCTGGCTGCGCATCGAAGGCCGCCCGCAGGGGGGCGGCAGTGCGCCGGGGCTGTCCGGCGTCCTTCTCGACATCAGCGAAGGCCGGCGCCAGGAGGAGCACGCCCAGGCGGCCCACGCGCGGTTGCGCAACCTGATCGATAGCGCGCCGGTGGTGATCTATGTCCAGCGGGTCGAGCAGGGGCGGCTGGTGCCGGAGTTCTACAGCGAGAGCGCGAGCAACCTGCTCGGTCTCGACCTGCAGGGACAGAACTGGCAAGCGCTGGCGGAGCGCGTACATCCGGACGACCTGGAGACCTTCTTCGCCCGCGGACGCGAGTTGCTGCGCGAGGGGCGGGTGAAGACCCGCTACCGTCTCGCCGATGGCCAGGGCCAGTGGCATTGGCTATATGACGAAGCCAAGCTGCTGCGTGACGCCCAGGGGTTGCCCAGCGAAGCGGTCGGCCTGTGGCTGGACGTCACCGAGCAGCACCTGGCGGCGCAGCGCATCGCCGCGAGCGAGGAGCGCTACCGGGCGCTGGTGGAGGATTCGCCGGCGCTGATCTGCCGCTATACCGCCGACCTGGTGCTCACCTACGTGAACCGGACGTTCGCCGACTGCCTTGCGGCGCACCCGGAGGAACTGGTCGGCCGGCGGCTCGACGAGTGGCTGGCGGCGGAGGACGGCAGCGCCCTGCGGGCGCGGTTGCTGGATGCGCCACGGGAGGGCGCGATCGAGGTCTCCGAGGTGCGCTTCAACCTGCCGGGACAGCGCTTCCTCTGGCTGGTGTGGGCCGAGCGGCCGCTCTACGATGGCCGCGGCCAGCTACTCGAGGTGCAGGCAGTCGGGCGCGACAACACGCCGGTGCGCAGGGCCCAGCAGCAACTGGCGCAGGGCGCCAAGATGGCCAGCCTGGGAGAAATGGTCAGCGGCCTGGCCCACGAGGTGAAGCAGCCGCTGCACGTGCTGCGCATGACCCTGTTCAACATGCGCCAGCGGATGAACAACGTCGGCCTCGACGAAAGCTATCTGGACGAGAAGCTGGAACGCATGGACGCCCAGGTCATGCGCGTCGACCGACTGGTCAGCCACCTCGGCGTGTTCAGCCGCAAATCGGCGGTCGAGGCGCTGCCGTTCGATCCCTATGCCGCCTTCGAAGGCGCCCTCGGCCTGCTCGGCGAAGGCCTGCAGCAGCACGCCATCCAGGTCGAATGCCGGGCACCGGCGCAGCGGGTGGTGGTCAGGGGGCATGCGGACCAGCTCGAACAGGTGATCATCAACCTGCTCGCCAACGCCCGCGATGCCCTGCTCGGCAACCCCGGACTGGCCGAACGGCGCATCGTCCTGGCGCAGGAGGCCTGCCGCGAGCCGGGCTGGGTGGAGCTGCACGTGCGCGACAACGCCGGCGGCATCGAGCCGGCCCTGCTGGAGCGGATCTTCGAACCCTTCTTCACCACCAAGGCGGAAGGCAAGGGTACCGGCCTGGGGCTTTCGGTGAGCCACGACCTGGTGCGCAACATGGGCGGCAGCCTGGCGGCGAGCAACCTGCCGGAAGGGGCTCTGTTCGTGATACGCCTGCCGCTGGCGCCGCCGTCCGGCGAGGCGTAGCGGGCAAAAAAAACGCCTGCGGGAGCAGGCGTTCGTTGCGGACGGCGGGGCTCAGAGGAACTGCGAGGCCAGCCAGAACAGGCCGGCGGAGAGCGCCATCGAGGTCGGCAGGGTGAGCACCCAGGCCATCAGGATATTGCGCACGGTGCCGCCGTGCAGGCCGCTCTTGTTCGCCACCATGGTCCCGGCCACGCCGGAAGACAGCACATGGGTGGTGGACACCGGCAGGCTGTAGATATTGGCCATGCCGATGGCGGCGGCGGCGGTGATCTGCGCGCTCATGCCCTGGGCATAGGTCATGCCCTGCTTGCCGATCTTCTCGCCGACGGTGAGCACCACGCGCTTCCAGCCGACCATGGTGCCGATGCCGAGGGCCAGGGCTACCGCGATGATCACCCAGAACGGCGCGTACTCGGTGGTGGCGGTCAGGTCCTTGCGGAGTTTTTCCAGGTCGGCCTTTTCCCGCGCCGGCAGGTCGGACAGCTTGCCGACCTTCTTCGCGGTGTCGTCCAGGCACAGCAGGTAGCGGCGCACCTGCACGCGCTCGTCGGCGCTCAGGTCGTTGTAGCTGGGCACGCCGCGCAGGTCGCGAAGCAGGGCATTGATGGTCGGTTCGGTCTGCTTCGGATCGCAGCGGTAGAACTGCGGCATCTCGCTGGCGTTGCTCTTGCCCAGCGCCAGCATCTCGCCGAGGGTGTCGGTGTGGCGCTGGTAGAACTGGCTGAGGTGCAGCGCGGCGTCGCGGGTGCGCTCGATCTGGTAGGTGGTGCTGTTCAGGTCGAGGACGAACTTGGCCGGAACGATGCCGATCAGCACCAGCATGATCAGGCCGATGCCCTTCTGCCCGTCGTTGGAGCCATGGACGAAGCTCACCGCCATGGCGGACAGCACCAGTACCAGGCGGTTCCAGAACGGCGGATGCTTCTTCTCGTCGAGTTCGCGGCGGGTCTCCGGGGTCTTGTGCATCTTCGACAGCGGACGCCACCACTTCAGGCCGAGCAGGACCAGCGCGGCGACCAGGAAACCGGCCATCGGCGAGAAGATCAGCGACAGGCCGATGTCGATCGCCTTCTGCCAGTTGATCCCCTCGGCCAGCGGCACGTCGGTGATCAGTGCATTGGCCAGGCCGACACCGAGGATCGAGCCGATCAGGGTATGCGAGCTGGAGGCGGGGATGCCGAAGTACCAGGTGCCGAGGTTCCAGGCGATGGCCGCGGCGAGCAACGAGAAGACCATCGCCAGGCCATGGCCGGTGTTCACGTTGATCAGCAGTTCCACCGGTAGCAGGTGAACGATGGCATACGCCACGCCGACGCCGCCGAGCAGCACGCCGAGGAAGTTGAACACGCCGGAGAGCATCACCGCCCGGTAGGGCGACATCGCCTTGGTGTAGATGACGGTGGCGACCGCGTTGGCAGTGTCGTGGAAGCCGTTGATGAACTCGAAGCTGAGGACGAAGATCAGGGCCAGCACCAGGCTGACGCCTACCCAGGCATCGAGCCCGCTGAAAAGATCGAACATGTGAGAAACCGGTCAGAGACGGGGCGGCGATTATGCCAGATGCTTTTTTATCCGTCTGGAACTCCGGAAGGTTGCCATTGTCGCGGGCAACGCCCCGGCGCATCGGGCTTTGCGGGAAAAACGAAACACATTGAAACGCTTCGTTATCCGTCGCTCTCCTGTCGGTTGGGGGTTGATGAAAGGGTTCCGGCCGCTTCCTGTTCGGCCTTGAGACGCTCTTCTTCTATCTTCTGCAGTTCCCTGTCGAACGCCTGGTCCTGGACGCTGGGGCGCTTGCGCCAGGGCTTGCGGTCGGGTTCCGGCTGGGCGGCATAAAGCGTTACCTCGCCGCCGTAGACATCCTTGTAACGTTGTTCCTCGCGCGCCAGCGCGGCACGCAACTCGTCTTTCGTCACGGGTGGTCCTGGGTCCAAAAAGAGCAGGCCCGGCAACGGTTCGGCTGTGCGGAAACGAGATCCGCGCGGCGCTGGGCGACAGTCCAGTCGAGCGTTACCGGTTGTGGATGGGGCGCTGAATTATAACGTGCGCTCCCGGCTTGTCATACGGTACGGGCCGACGGACGGCAGGTCGGAAGTTCTTCGAGCGGGCCGCGCCAACGCTGCATGACCCCGCCGGACCGGGCCCCCGGTGGCGTCCGGTGGAGAGTTTCCGGCATGCGGCCGGGGCGGGCGCTAGTCGAATACCCACCAATGGCCATACCACTAAGGAACGATGGCGGCCTTGCCGGGGGCAGGCTACAAACGCAGGCACAAGTCAAATAAGAACGCCCCGGCGTTGTCCGTCCGAACCGTCCGCGCGGTCATGACGCAACGCTCCGGAGGCTGGAGAGACCCGATGCAGCCCGCTCGTTCCCGAATTTTCTTCATCTGCCTGTTGCAGAGCCTGGCCCTGGTCCTCCTGCTGGTCGGCGCCCGGCATGGCTGGCTGCCGCTGTACCTGGCCATGCCGCTGGGCATCGCGCTGCTCTGGGGGCCCTGGTTGCTGCCCGGCAACCGCACCGCGGCGGCGGCGGTCGGCGAGCCGGACATCGCTCGGCTGGCCCGCGACCTTTCTCACAACACCAGCCAGAACGCCCTGTCGGCCGCCGGCGTCGCATACGCGGTCAAGCGCCTGGCGGAGAAGCTGCAGTCCCAGCTCGACGCCGCCGAGCAGATCGTCGGCAGCGCCGAGGTGATGATCCATACCGAACGCGCCACCTCCAATCTCGCCCGCCAAGCGATGGATGCCGCCACCCGCGCGCGCGCCGGCAGCGACGAGGGCCAGGCGTTGCTGGCCTCGACCATCGAGCGCATGCACCAGCTGAGCGAGCGGATGGGCGCCAGCCGCGAGGCGATCGAGGCGCTGAACCAGCGCAGCGAGGACATCCAGCGGGTCACCCTGGTGATCCAGGGCATCGCCAGCCAGACCAACCTGCTGGCCCTCAACGCGGCCATCGAGGCGGCCCGCGCCGGCGAACACGGTCGCGGCTTCGCGGTGGTCGCCGAGGAAGTCCGCGGGCTGGCCGGGCGTACCGCCGAGGCCACCGAGGAAGTCGGCCAGATGATCGCCGAGATCCAGCGCCAGACCAGCGAGGTGGTCGAGCAGATCCGCCAGCTGTCGCTGGAACTGGGCGAAGGTGTCGGCCAGGTCGAGCTGACCGGCCGGCAACTGGAAGGCATCGCCGAGCTGGCCGCCGGGGTGGAGAGCCAGATCACCGAGATCGCCCAGGGCGCCGAGATCAACCGCAATCAGTTGGCCAGCCTGTTCGCCGCGGTCGAGCAGGTGCGCGGCGACCTCAGCGCCAGCGAAGAGCAGACCCTGCGCCTCGGCGAGGCCGCCAGCCAACTGGAGAACCAGGCCGAGGTGATCAGCGAACGGCTCGCCGAGGTCAGCCTGGACGCTTACCACCAGGCGGTCTACGACCTCGCCCGGGAAGGCGCGGCGGCCATCGCCGCGCGGTTCGAGGAGGACGTGCGTGCCGGGCGCATCGACCTCGACGACCTGTTCGACCGCAGCTACCAGCCGTTGCCCAATACCCAGCCGACCAAGTACCGCACGCGCTTCGACAGCTACACCGACCAGGTCCTGCCGGGCATCCAGGAACAGCTGCTGGAGCGCAATCGCAACCTGGTGTTCGCCATTGCCTGCACCCCCGAAGGCTACGTGCCGACCCACAACCGCGCCTTCGCCCATCCGCCCAGCGGCGACCCGCAGGCGGATGCCCTGCGCAGCCGCAGCAAGCGTCTGTTCAACGATCGGACCGGGATCCGTTGCGGCAGTCACCAGCAGCCGTTGCTGTTGCAGACCTACACCCGCGATACCGGCGAGCTGATGCACGATCTCTCGGTACCGATCTTCATCCACGGCAAGCACTGGGGCGGACTGCGCCTGGGCTATCGCCCGGAGGATGCGGAACCGGGCAAGGTTCCGGCGGCGTCGACGGCGCGCCTGAGCCTGGCCTGAGGACCTAGCCGGCCGCCGCCAGCAGACCGCCTGCCATGGCGCAGCCGAGCACCACCAGCCAGGGCGGCAGGCGCCAGGCCAGCAAGGCCAGCAGGGCGAAGAGGAGCAGGGTGAAGTCGGCCGCGCCGAGGATCCCCTGGGTCCAGAGCGGCTGGTACAGCGCCGCCAGCAGCAGGCCGACCACCGCCGCGTTGACCCCGGCCAGCGCGGCCCGTGCCCGCGGACTGTGGCGCAGGCGCTCCCAGAACGGCAGGGCGCCGGCGACCAGCAGGAACGACGGCAGGAAGATCGCCAGCAGGCACAGCAGCGCGCCGCTCCAGCCGCCCGGCCCGCTGGACGAAGCCGCGCCGAGGAACGCGGCGAAGGTGAACAGCGGTCCCGGCACCGCCTGGGCGGCGGCATAGCCGGCGAGGAAGGTGTCGCCATCGACCCAGCCGCTGGGTACCACCTCGGCCTGCAGCAGCGGCAGCACTACGTGGCCGCCGCCGAAGACCAGGGCGCCGGCCCGGTAGAACGCATCGAACAGGCGCAGCCACTGCTCCGGCCACAGGCCCGCGGCCAGCGGCAGGCAGACCAGCAGCGCGGCGAACAGGGCGAGGAACAACAGCGCGGCGCGATAGCCGACGGCGATCGGCAGGCCCTCGTGGCCTGCCCCGGGGGCGGTTTTCAGCAGGCCAAGGCCGGCCAGGCCTGCGCCGGCGATCACCGCGACCTGCGCCCAGGCGCTCGGCCAGGCCAGCACAGTGGCGCAGGCCAGCGCCATCAGCGCCAGGCGCGGGCGGTCCGGGCACAGGCTGCGGCCCATGCCCCAGACCGCCTGGGCCACCACCGCCAGCGCGGCGATCTTCAGGCCGTGCAGCACGCCAGCGGGCAACAGCGCGCCCCAGCGTCCCAGGCCGAGGGCGAAGAGCACCAGCAACAGCGCCGAGGGCAGGGTGAAGCCGACCCAGGCGGCGAGCGCCCCGGGGTAGCCGGCGCGGGCCAGGCCCAGGGCCATGCCGACCTGGCTGCTGGCGGGGCCGGGCAGGAATTGGCAGAGGGCGACCAGGTCGGCGTAGCTGCTTTCGCTCAGCCAGCCGCGGCGACGGACGAACTCGTCGCGGAAGTAACCGAGATGCGCGATGGGCCCGCCGAAGGCGCTGCAGCCCAGCTTGAGGAAGGCGAAGAATACCGTGCGGGCGGTGTCGGGATGGCGGCGGTTGGTAGGCATGCGGGCTCCGGTGTGCTGACTGCTGCGAGCATAGCCGCCGCGCGTGCACGGCGGATGACACCTCTCAGGCGTCCTGCGCGCGGCTGGCCAGGCGGTATTGTTCCGGGGTGGTGCCGGCCAGCCGGCGGAACATCGAGATGAATGCCGAGGGACTGCTGTAGCCGAGGTCGAAGGCGATCTGCTGGATGCCTTCGCCGGCCTCCAGCGCATCGATCGCCGAGAGAAAGCGCAGGCGCTGGCGCCATTCGCCGAAGGTCATGCCCAGTTCGCGCTGGCAGTAGCGGGCCAGGGTCCGCTCGGTGCTGTGCACCCGCTCGGCCCATTGCGCCAGCGAGCGGTTGTCGCCCGGCTCGGCCTGCAGCGCGTCGAGCACCTCGCGCAGTGCCGGGGTACGGCCGTAGGGCAGGTAGTCGTCATGCGGCTGGGCGCATTCCAACTGGTCGATCACCACCTGGGCCAGGCGCAGGTCCTTCGCCGAGGTCGGCAGGTTGACCCGGCGCTCGGCGAAGTCCGAGAGGATCGCCTTGAGGATCGTGCTGATCGCCAGGGTGCAGGGCGTCGTCGGCAGGCGCCGCGACAGCTCGGCGGACAGGTACAGCGAGCGATAGACGATGGCCTGGCTGTTGTAGCAGCTGTGCTCCCGCCCCGGTGGCACCCAGACCGCGTACTGCGGCGGCGAAAGGAAACGCTGGCCGTCGATCTCCAGTTGCATCACGCCATGCGAAGCATAATTGAGCTGGCCCCAGGCGTGGGTGTGTGGCGGCGAGTGGCTGTCGGCGCCGAACTCGTCGTAGCGGAAATAGACATCGAACGGCTGGCCCTGGAGATCGGGCAGGCGCAGGAGGGTGGTGGTCGACATGTCCGAACGCACGGGTAGTTTGTCTGGATTTCATTATACGTCTGTATTCGGACTGGTCCAGAATGGCCGGGTATTCCTTGTCCATGCCCGGAACCTCCATGCAATACCTGTTTCCCCTGCTCGCCGTGTTCATCTGGGCCGGCAACACCGTGGTCAACAAGCTCGCCGTCGGCGTCATCCAGCCCGCCGAGATCGGCTTCTTCCGCTGGCTGCTGGTGGGCCTGGCGCTGACTCCCTTCATGCTGCGGCCGGTATTGCGCAACCGCCGCTACATCCGCGCCAACCTCGGCCGCCTCGTGCTCCTCGGCCTGCTCGGCATGGCCGTCTACCAGAGCCTGGCCTACTACGCGGCGGCCCTGACCAGCGCCACCAACATGGGCATCATCCTGTCGCTGATGCCCCTGATGTCGCTGGGCCTGGCCAGCAGCATCCTGGCCCACCGCCTGAATCCCGGCGCCGTGCTCGGCGCGCTGGTGTCGCTGGCCGGCGTGGTCCTGGTGATCTCCCAGGGACATCTCGGCGCGCTGCTCGAGCACGGGGTCAATCTCGGCGACGCGATGATGATCGTCGCGACCCTGTCCTATGCCGTGTACAGCGTGCTACTGAAGAAATGGAGCCTGCAGCTGCCGGCGATGCAGATGCTCTACCTGCAGGTGCTGGTGGCGATCCTCGCCTTGCTGCCGCTGTACCTGTTGTCGCCGCGCAGCGGGCTGAACGCCGCCAACCTGCCGCTGGTGCTGTACGCCGCGCTGTTCGCCTCGATCGTCGCCGCGCTGGCCTGGATGCACGGTGTCGCCCGACTCGGGCCGAGCCGGATGGCGCTGTTCTTCAACCTGCTGCCGATCATCACCGCTTGCATCGCCACCCTGGTGCTCGGCGAGCGCCTGACCGTCCATCACCTGGTCGGCGGCGCACTGACCCTCGCCGGGGTGCTGCTGGCCGAGTTCTGGCAGCGCCGGCCGGCCCGCCTGCGATCGGCAAGCTGCTGATTTGCCTGTATCTTCCTCGCGATCACGGCGCACGTACGCGGCGCCACTGGCTATCATAGGCACGGCCCCGTTCCCCGGGGCCGTGCCGTTCCCGCCTGAAAAAAGAGGAAGAATCGTGGTCGAAGTGTTTTCCGTGCAGGACGGGCTGGACGCCGAGCGCGCCCTGCTCGACGAGGTGTGCGGCGGTGTCCGCGATCATGCCCTGCTGCTCTGGCAGCCGCGCGACCGGGCGCTGGTCATGCCGCGCCGGATGCAGCGGCTGGAACGATTCGAGCCGGCCAGCGCGGCGGTCGCCGGGCGCGGCTGGCCGGTGCTGTTGCGCGACACCGGCGGCGAACCGGTGCCGCAGTCGCCGGGTGTGCTGAACATCGCCCTCTCTTATGCGCTGGGCGCTGGCGACAACGAGCAGACGCGCATCGAGACCGCCTACCAGCGGCTCTGCCAGCCGATCTGCGACTGGCTGCGCGAGCGCGGACTGGACGCTGGCGTCGGCGCCGTGCCGGGCTCCTTCTGCGACGGCCGCTACAATGTAACCCTGGACGGGCGCAAGCTCGCCGGTACCGCGCAACGCTGGCGGCGCAATGGCGCCGGGCGGCCGGTGGTGCTGGCGCACGCGGCGCTGTTGGTCGGCGCCGAACGCGAGGAGATGGTCGAGGTGGTCAACACCTTCACCCGTCTTTGCGCCAGCGCCCCGGACTGCCGGGCGGATAGCCACCTCGGCCTGAGCGAACGCTGGAGCGATTTCCGCCTGGCCGACAGCGCCGACCTGGAGCGCCGCTTCGCCGCCGCCCGATCCTGATCCTTCCGCCAGAGCCTTGCGCCAGGAATAGCCGTACCGATGCCAGAACCCTTGGGAACCACAGCCCTCACGCCCGGATTCATGATCGTCCATGGCAACCGCCTGGACGACCTGCGCGACCTCGCCGTCTCCTGGATGCGCCGCTATCCGCTGGCGCCGCTGGAGAGCGAGCGGATCCTGGTGCACAGCAACGGTATCGCCCAGTGGCTGAAGCTGGCGCTGGCCGAGGATCCGCGCGCGGACGGCGGCGGCGGTGGCATCGCCGCGGCGCTGGAGGTGCAGCTGCCGGCGCAGTTCCTCTGGCAGGCCTACCGCGCGGTGCTCGGTCGCGAGAGCATTCCCGAGGTTTCCGAGCTGGACAAGGCGCCGCTGACCTGGCGTCTGATGCGCCTGCTCCCGGGGCTGCTGGAGCGTCCCGAGTTCCATGCCCTGCAACGCTTCCTCGCCGATGACGCCGACCTGCGCAAGCGCCACCAACTGGCCGAGCGCCTGGCCGACCTGTTCGACCAGTACCAGGTCTACCGCGGCGACTGGCTCGACGACTGGAGCCAGGGGCGCGACCAGTTGCGCACGGCGAACGGCAAGGCGCGTCCGCTCGACGCCAGCGAACGCTGGCAGGCCGAACTGTGGCGCGCGCTGCTCGCCGACGTCGGCGCCGACAGCCTGGCCCGCAGCCGTTCCGGCGTGCACCGACGTTTCATCGAGGCCTTGCGTTCGGCCGAGGTCGCGCCGCGCGCATTGCCGCGGCGGGTAGTGGTGTTCGGCATCTCCTCGATGCCGGCGCAGACCCTCGAGGCGCTGGCCGCCCTGGCCAGGTTCAGCCAGGTGCTGCTCTGCGTGCACAACCCCTGCCGCCACCACTGGGCCGACATCGTCGCCGACAAGGACCTGCTGCGCCACGAGTACCGCCGCCAGCAGCGCCGCGCCGGCACCCCGACCGGCCTCGACGAGGACCTCCAGCACCAGCACGCCCAGCCGCTGCTGGCGGCCTGGGGCAAGCAGGGCCGCGATTACATCAACCTGCTCGACAGCTACGACGACCCGGACAGCTATCGCACGCTGTTCGGCGAGGTCAATGGCGGGCGCATCGACCTGTTCAGCGAGGAGCCGCCGGCGAGTCTGCTCGGCCAGTTGCAGGACGACATCCTCGAACTGCGCCCGCTGGCGGAGACCCGTCGGCACTGGCCGCCGGTGAGCCCGCAGCACGATGCCTCGATCCGCTTCCAGGTAGCGCACAGCGCGCAGCGCGAGGTGGAGATCCTCCACGACCAATTGCTCGCCCGCTTCAACGCCGATCCGCGGTTGAAGCCGCGCGACGTGATCGTCATGGTCCCCGACATCAACGCCTACGCGCCGCACATCGAAGCGGTGTTCGGTCAGGTGCCGCGCGACGACCAGCGCTTCATTCCCTACACCCTCGCCGACCAGGGCCAGCGCGGCCGGGAACCGCTGCTGATCGCCCTGGAGCACCTGCTGAAACTGCCCGAGAGCCGCTTCGCGGTAAGTGAAATCCTCGACCTCCTGGACGTCCCGGCACTGCGCCGGCGTTTCGGCGTCGACGAGGCCGACCTGGCGATCCTGCATCGCTGGATCGAGGGTGCGGGGGTACGCTGGGGCCTGGACGCCGCGCAGCGCGAGCGTCTCGGCCTGCCGCCGGGCCTGGAGGGCAACAGCTGGCGCTTCGGCCTGCGGCGCATGCTGCTCGGCTATGCCGTCGGCGAGGGCGCGGCCCTGCAGGGGATCCAGCCCTACGACGAGGTCGGTGGTCTCGACGCGGCCCTGGCCGGCCCGCTGGCGGTGCTGCTGGAGCGCCTCGAGGTGGCCTATGCCGAACTGGCCGAGCCGGCCACCCCGGTACAGTGGGGCGAGCGCCTGCAGGCCTTGCTCACGGTATTCTTCGAGGCCCACGACGAGCGCGACGAACTGCTGCTTACCCAGCTCCTGCAACTGCTCGAGCGCTGGCAGGAACACTGCGCCTGCGCGGCTTTCGCCGAACCGCTGCCGCTCAGCGTGGTACGCGAGGCCTGGCTCGGCGGTCTTGACCAGGGCGGCCTGAACCAGCGCTTCCTGGCTGGCGCGGTGAGCTTCTGCACGCTGATGCCGATGCGCGCGATCCCGTTCCGGCTGGTCTGCCTGCTGGGCATGAACGACGGCGACTACCCGCGCCAGCAAGCGCCGCTGGACTTCGACCTGATGCGCAACGACTACCGTCCCGGCGACCGCTCGCGGCGCGAGGACGACCGCTACCTGCTGCTCGAGGCGCTGCTCTCGGCGCGCGAGCAGCTCTACGTGAGCTGGGTGGGGCGAAGCATCCGCGACAATGAAGAGCGGCCGCCCTCGGTGCTGATCGGCCAGTTGCGCGATCACCTGGCGGCCGGCTGGCGCCTGTCTCCGGACGCTGACGGCGATGCGCTGCTGCGCGCCCTGACCCAGGAACATCCGCTGCAGCCGTTCAGCCGGCGCTATTTCCAGGCTGCGCCGGCGCAGGGCGTGGACGGTCTGTTCACCTATGCCCGCGAGTGGCGCGAAGTCCACCGCGAGGACGAAGCCGCCGCTGCCGAGGCCGAGGCGCCGCTGCCCCCGCTGGTCCTGGAGGGCGCGCTGGGCTTGCGCCCGCTGGCGGAGTTCCTGGCCAACCCGGTGAACGCCTTCTTCCAGCAGCGGCTCAAGGTGCGTTTCGACGACGAGCAACTGACCGGCAACGACGAAGAACCCTTTGAACTGGATGCCCTGGACAACTGGAAGCTGCAGTTCGAGCTGACCGAGCGCCTGAAGCGCTGGGTGGAGCTGGATTGGGACGCCGAGCGCCTGCCGGCGCAGTTGCAGGCGCAGGTCGAGCGCCTGCGCCGGCAGGGGCGCCTGCCGCTGGCGGCGTTCGGCGAGTTCTCCGCGCGCCATTTGCTGCAACCGCTGCCCGACCTGCTCTGGCGCTATCGCCAGGAAATCCAGCGCTGGCCGGAGGTGGTCGAGCAGCAGCAGGAACTGCGCCATCGCCATCCTTCCGGGCTGGAACTGGAGGACTGGCTCGGTGGACTGCGCCGCGACGCATCCGGACGCCTGGCGCGCCTGCAGTTGCTCAGCGGCAAGCTCCACGAAGGGCGCGGCTACAAGTGGCATAGCCTGGTGCGCCACTGGTTGCAGCACCTTGCCTTGCAGATGCTCGGCCAGCCGGTGCGCAGCGTGCTGGTGAGCCAGAGCGGAACCCTGGAGATTCCGCCGCTGCCGGCCGAGCGCGCCGGTGAACACCTCGACCGGCTGCTCGACGCCTGGCGCGAAGGCATGCGCCGGCCCCTGCCGGTGGCCTGCCGGACAGCCTTCGCCTGGCTGGCCGGCGGTGGCGCCGGCGAGCCGGAGAAGGCCGCACGCGAGGCGCGCAAGCGCTACGAAGGCGGCTTCAACGTCGGCGGCGAAGTGGATGGCTCGCCGGCTCTGGCGCGGGTCTACCCGGACTTCGATCGGCTTCTCGCCGATGGTGGCTTCGCCCATTGGGCCGAACTGCTCTACGCACCGTTGCTGACCACCCTGGGCCGTGGCACGGAGGAACCGGCATGACTGCACAGATGCCCGCGCCCCTCGATCCGCTGGATTTCCCGTTGCACGGCAGCCGCCTGATCGAGGCCAGCGCCGGGACCGGCAAGACCTTCACCATCGCCCTGCTGTATGTCCGCCTGGTCCTCGACCATGGTGGCGAGAACGCCTTCGGCCGGCCGCTGAGTCCGCCGGAAATCCTCGTGGTGACCTTCACCGATGCGGCGACCCGTGAGCTCCGCGAGCGTATCCGCAGTCGCCTGACCGAAGCGGCGCGCTGCTTCGCCGAGCCGCAGGCGAGCCACGACGGCCTGCTGGTCGCGCTGCGCCAGCAATATCCCGCCGAACGCTGGCCGGGCTGCGCGCGTCTGCTACGGCTGGCCGCCGAGTGGATGGACGAGGCAGCGGTGTCGACCATCCATAGCTGGTGCTACCGGATGCTGCGCGAACACGCCTTCGACAGCGGCAGCCTGTTCACCCAGAACCTGGAAACCGACCAGAGCGAATTGCTCGCCGAAGTGGTGCGGGACTACTGGCGGCGCAATTTCTACGGCCTGACGGCGCAGGCGGCGCAAGCCGTGGCCAGCTGCTACAGCGGGCCGGAGGCGCTGGGCAAGGCCCTGCAGCCGTTGTTGGCGCGGCAGGACGTCGACTTCCGCTACGCCGACCAGGCGCTGAGTGCGCCCGAGTCGCTGGCAGCCTTGCTGGAGCGGGGCGGCGACTGGTATCGCCAGCTCGACCAACTGGACGCGCAAGCCCGCGCCGCCTGGCGCGCAGCGCGCGTCGAACTGGAAACGCTGCTGCGCGAGCTGCGTCCCTGCCTGAACGGCAACAGCTATCGCGGCAAGGACAGCGACGAGACCTTCGACGCCTGGCTGCAGGCATTGGCGGACTGGAGCGAGGGCGGCGACCAGCCGGCCAACCTGGGCAAGTTCGGCCAGACCCGGATCAAGCTCACCGCCAAGCGTGCCGCGCCCGAGCATCCCGCGCTGCGGGCCATCGACGCCTGGGCCGCGCATCAGGAAGAGCGTCCCGATATCGCTCCCCACCTGTTGTTGCACGCGCTGGGCGAGGTCGGCCGCGAACTGGAGGTCGAGAAGCAGCGGCGTGCCGAGATCGGCTTCGACGACCTGCTCACCCGTCTTGACCGCGCCCTGCAAGGTCCCGGTGGCGAGCGCCTGGCGCAGTTGATCCGCGAACAGTTCCCGGTGGCGTTGATCGATGAATTCCAGGACACCGACCCGGTGCAGTACCGGATCTTCGAACGCATCTACCGGATCGCCGCCGATCCCGCCGGGCCCCAGGCGCGGGAGACCGGTCTGTTCATGATCGGCGACCCCAAGCAGGCGATCTATGCCTTCCGCGGCGCCGACATCCATACCTACCTGCGTGCGCGGGAAGCCACTCGCGGCCGCCACTACACCCTCGGCAGGAACTTCCGCTCGACCGCCGCCATGGTGGCGGCCGCCAACCGCTGTTTCGCCTTCGCCGAAGAGCATCCGCGTGGCGCCTTTCGTTTCGCCCGCGAGGGGGTGGAGAATCCGCTGCCGTTCCATGCGGTCGATGCCCAGGGGCGCGCCGAACGCCTGTCGATCGATGGTGCCGAGGCGCCGGCGATGACGTTCTGGTGCCTCGACGCCGAAGCCGGCGTGCTCGGCTCCGCGGCGTATCGCCAGGAAATGGCCGAGCGTAGCGCCAGTGCCATCCGCCGCTGGCTGAGCCTGGCCGACCTGGGCCGCGCCGGCTTCGCCGACGAACAGGGCGGCTGGCGGGCGTTGCGCCCGGCGGATATCGCCATCCTCGTCCGCGGTCGCGCCGAGGCCGAGGCGATCCGTAGCGCGTTGGCGGCGCGGCGTCTGGCCAGCGTCTACCTGTCCGACCGCGACTCGGTGTTCGATAGCCAGGAAGCCGCCGACCTGCTGCACTGGCTGCGCGCCTGCGCCGACCCGGGCGCCGATACCCTGCTGCGGGTCGCCCTGGCCAGCCGCAGCCTGCACCTGGACTGGGCGACCCTGGAGCGGCTGAACCAGGACGAACTGTTCTGGGAACGGATGGTCCTGCGCTTCCGCGACTATCGTCGCCTCTGGCAGACCCAGGGTGTGCTGCCGATGCTGCGGCGCCTGCTCGCCGACTTCGAGCTGCCGGCGCGCCTGCTGCGGCATACCGACGGCGAGCGCAGCCTGACCAACCTGCTGCACCTGGCCGAATGGCTGCAACGCGCGGCGGTGGAGCTGGACGGCGAGCATGCGCTGGTCCGCCACCTCGCCGAGCAGTTGCAGAGCCCCGGCAGCGAAGAGATCCTGCGCCTGGAAAGCGACGCCGACCTGATCAAGGTGGTGACCATCCACAAATCCAAGGGCCTGGAATATCCACTGGTACTGCTGCCCTTCATCTGCAGCTGGAAGGAACTGGACGGCAATAGCGGCGCGCCGGCCAGTTTCCACGAGGACGGCATCCCGCGGCAGGTGGTCGAGCTGGCGCGGCGCAAGGAGCAGGCCGCACGCGCCTACGAGCAGGCCAACGACGAGCGTCTCGGCGAGGACATGCGCCTGCTCTACGTGGCCCTGACCCGTGCGCGGCACTCGGTGTGGCTGGGCATCGCGCCGCTGGTGGCGGGCAACAGCCGATCACCGGAACTGCACAAGGGCGCCATGGGCTACCTGCTCGCCGGCGGCGCCGCGATCAGCGGCGAGGGTCTTGCGAGCTGCCTCGCCGCGCTGCGTGGCGAATGTGCGGGGATCGTCGTCGAGCCGGCGCCGCCGGCGGATGCCGAACCCTATGTGATGGGGCGCGGCGAGGCGCTCGGGCAGGCGCGCGAGACCTGCCGCAGCAGCCGCGAGAAATGGTGGGTCGCCAGCTATTCCGGCCTGCAGTTGCAGGCTTCCAGCGGGTTGGAGGACGACGAGGCGGTCGCCGTCGCCGAGTCGCAGGAGCCGATCAGCGCCGAGGAAGCCACTTTCCAGGAAGAGGGCCGCTCCGCCGAGCAGCCGCCGCCCGCCGTCGCCAGCGCGATGCGCGACGACCTGCACCGCTTCCCGCGCGGCCCGGCGCCCGGCACCTTCCTCCACGGCCTGCTCGAGTGGGCCGGGCGTGAAGGCTTCGAGGCGGCCCGGGCGGATGCCCCGCGTCGTCGCGAGCTGATCGCCCGGCGCTGCGAACTGCGTGGCTGGAAGGACTGGGCCGAACCGCTCGACCTGTGGCTGGAACAGTATCTCGCCGAACCGTTGCGCTGGCCCGGCGGCGAAGCCAGCCTGGCCGGGCTGCTCGCCTACCAGGTGGAAATGGAGTTCTGGTTCGCCAGCCACCAGGTCCAGGCCGAGGCGATCGACGCCCTGGTCCGCCGCCATACCCTCGGCGGCGCAGCGCGCCCGGCGCTGGCGCCGACCCTGCTGAACGGCATGTTCAAGGGCTTCGTCGATCTGGTCTTCGAGCACCAGGGGCGTTTCTACGTGGCCGACTACAAGTCCAACTGGCTGGGCGCCGACGACGGCGCCTACAGCCCGGAAGCGATGGCCGCCGCGGTGCTGGAGAACCGCTACGACCTGCAATACGTCCTCTACCTGCTGGCCCTGCACCGGCAGTTGCAGGCGCGCCTGCCCGATTATGACTACGACCGCCATGTGGGTGGCGCCGTCTACCTGTTCCTCCGCGGCGCCCGCGCGGCGACCCAGGGCCTGCATTTCGAACGACCGCCGCGCGAACTGATCGAGGACCTGGACGCTCTGTTCCGCAGCCAGCCGGGAGTCCCGCGATGAATCCGACCCTCAAGCAACTGGCCGGCGAAGTTCGCGATACTGGCGACCAGCGGCTGACGCAACCGCTGGCGGCGCGCCACGATCTGCTGCGCCAGCTCGACCTGTGGGTGGCGCGCGGCTGGTTGCGCGCGCTGGACCGGGCGCTCGTGGCCTTCCTCGTCGAACTGGAGCCGCAGGCCGATCCCCGGGTGCTGCTGGCGGCGGCCCTGACCAGCCACCAACTGGGTCATGGCCACGTCTGCCTGGACCTGGACGCGACCCTCGGCGCCCCCGACGCGGCCCTGTCGCTGCCGCCGGAAGGCGATGAAGGTGGTGATGTCCTGCTGCCTTCGCAGCTGCTGCAGGGTATGCGCCTCGACGCCTGGCGCCAGGCCCTGGCAGGTTCGCCGCTGGTGGAGGTGGTCGACGGGCGTGCGGACGATCCCGCAGCGAGCGACCAGGAGGCCTCGCCGCTGGTGCTCTGCGAGCAGCGTCTCTACCTGCGCCGCTACTGGCGGCATGAACTGGAAATCGCCGCGGCCCTGCGCGAGCGTCTGGCGCGCCGGGCGCCCCTGGCCGAGGACCTGGCGCCACGCCTGGCCGCGCTGTTCGCGCAGCCGCCGCGGGAAGACGGCCGGCGCGTCACCGACTGGCAGAAGCTGGCCTGCGCCCTGGCGGCGCGCGGATACTTCAGTCTGATCACCGGCGGCCCGGGCACCGGCAAGACCACTACCGTGGTACGCCTGCTCGGCCTGCTCCAGGCGCCGGCGGTGGCCGCCGGCCAGCCGCTGCGCATCCGCCTCGCGGCACCCACCGGCAAGGCCGCGGCGCGCCTGTCCGAATCCATCGGCCAGCAGGTCCGCGCCCTGCCATTGCCGGAGGCGGTGCTGCAGGCGATCCCCGCCGAGGTCACCACCCTGCACCGGCTGCTCGGCAGCCGGCCGGATACCCGGCACTTCCGCCATCACCGGGACAACCCGCTGGCGCTGGATGTGCTGGTGGTGGACGAGGCCTCGATGATCGACCTGGAGATGATGGCCAGCCTGCTCGACGCGCTGCCGCCGCAGGCGCGCCTGATCCTCCTTGGCGACAAGGACCAGTTGGCCTCGGTGGAGGCCGGCGCGGTGCTCGGCGATCTCTGCCGGGACGCCGAGGAAGGCTGGTATAGCGCCGAGACCCGCGCCTGGTTGCAGCAGGTCAGCGGCGAAACCTGGCAGGGGCTGCGCGAAGGTTCGGCGCAGGCGCATCCGCTGGCGCAGCAAACGGTGATGCTGCGGCATTCGCGGCGGTTCGGCGCCAGCAGCGGGATCGGCCGCCTGGCGCGGCTGGTCAATCGGCAACAGGCCGCGGATGCCCGCGCGCTGCTCGACCAGCCGCCCGCCGACCTGTTCGATCTGCGCCTGCGCGGCGAGCGGGACGCGGCTTTCGCCCGGTTGTTCGTCGACGGGCATCCGCGCGCGGCTGGAACCCCATACGGCTATCGGCACTACCTGCAACGCCTGGCCGAGGGCCGTCCGCCTGCCGGGTTGGCGCTGGAGAGCGAGGCCTGGGAGCGCTGGGCGCAGTCGGTGCTGGCGGCGTTCGATGCCTTCCGCCTGCTCTGCGCGCTGCGCCGCGGTCCCTGGGGCGTGGAGGGGTTGAACCAGCGGGTGGCGGCGGAACTGCTGCGACTCGGCCTGATCGACGCCGACCACGGCTGGTACGAGGGACGACCGGTGCTGGTGACGCGCAACGACTACAGCCTGGGGCTGATGAACGGCGACATCGGCATCGCCCTGCGCCTGCCCGAGCGCGGCGCCGACGGTAGCCTGCGCTTCGCCTTGCGGGTCGCCTTCCCGCGCAACGATGGCAGCGGCGGGGTGCGTTTCGTCCTGCCGAGCCGCCTGGTCGAGGTGGACACCGTGTTCGCCATGACCGTGCACAAGTCGCAGGGCTCGGAGTTCGCGCATACCGCGCTGGTCCTGCCGGACGCGCTGAACCCGGTGTTGACCAAGGAATTGGTGTATACCGGCATCACCCGCGCCCGCGACTGGTTCAGCCTGGTGGAAAGCCACCCCGGGGTATTCGAGGAAGCGCTGCGGCGCAAGGTGCGCCGACTCAGCGGGCTGATGCTGCATCTGCAGGCGGAAAGCCGGGAAGCGCCGCGCCAGCCTGGCGAACAGGGCGAGCTACCGTTCTGAGGACGCGCCTGAAGGTGGACGGCTCAGCCGACCACCTTCAGGCTGCTCATGCCGTTGCCTTCGCGCTGTACCCGCACCTGCACCGGAATACGCTCGTGCATTTCCTGTACGTGGGAGATCACCGCTACCTTGCGACCCTGGGCCTGCAGGTTGTCCAGGGCATCCATCGCCAGTTGCAGGGACTCCGGGTCGAGGCTGCCGAAGCCTTCGTCGATGAACAGCGACTCGATACGCAGCTTGCTCGACGCCATCGAAGCCAGGCCGAGCGCCAGGGCCAGGGAGATCAGGAAGGTCTCGCCACCGGACAGCGAGTAGACCGAACGCAGCTCGTCGCCCATCTCCGTATCCACCACCAGCAGGCCCAGTTCGCTGCCGCCGCGCTGCAGGCGATAGCGCCGCGCCAGCTGGCGCAGTTGCACGTTGCTGTGCTGGACCAGCAGGTCGAGGTTGTAGCCCTGGGCGATGCGGCGGAACTTGTCGCCGCTGGACGAACCGATCAGCTCGTTCAGGCGCCCCCAGCGGCGGAACTCGGCGCGAGCCTGCTCCAGTTCGGCGAGCAGCGCCTGGCTCTGTTCGCGGCGCTGGTTGTCGGCCTGCAACTGGCTGTAGGCGTCGAGATAGGCCTGTTCGCTGGCGGCCAGGCGTTCGCGCTGCTGGCGCAGGATGTCTTCCAGTGCCTCGTGGTCAAGCTCCGGTCGTTGTCGACGATGCTGCTGCAATTGTTCCTGGCGTTCCGCCTCCAGGGTCCGCTGGCGGGTGATCTCTTCCTGCAGCTGCTGCAGGTGTTCGCGCCATTGCCGGGCCTGCGCGTCGGGGAGAGCGAGCAGGGCGTCGAGGCGGCTGTCATCGAGATTCTCCTGGCCTTCGCGCCAGGCCTGCCAGTCGGCCTGTAGCCGCTGCCGCTCCTCTTGCTGGCGCGACTGCTGGTGTTGCAGGTGCTCGAGGGCTTCGCCGAGCCTGAGCTGTTCTTCGCGAAGCGTGTCGAGCGGCGCCTGCAGCGTCTCGACCGTGGCCTGCGCCGCCTGCACGGCGTTTTCCAGTGCCTGCTGCCAGTCCTGCGCGCGGGTGTGCCGGCCGAGATGGGCGCCCAGGCGCCCGCGCAAACCGGCCAGTTCCGCCTGGGTCTGTTCCTCGGCCTGGCGGGCCTGGCTGCGCTGTTCGTCGTTCTGCTTCAGTTGCCACTGCAGCTCGTCGCCGCGCCGCTCCAGTTCCTGCAACTGCTGTTCGACCTGCAGCAGGCGGTCCTGCTGGTGCCGACGTTGCTCGATCGCCTGGGCGAGCGCCTGGAAGGTCGGCTCCGGAGCGTCCTGCCAGCGTTGCCAGTGTTCGGCGGAAAGCAGCAGGCGCAGTTGCTGGTCGTCCTCCTCGACCTGCTGGCGCAGGTGTTCGCAGCGCTGCTGCTGTTCGTGCAGCGCTTGCTGCCGTTGCTGGAGCGTCGCCTCGGCCGCCCGCAGCTGCTGCCGCAACTGCTGGGCCTGACGCTGGCGGGCGATCAGCCGGTCGAAGTCCTGCTGGCTGTGCTGGCGCTGCTCCGCCAGCTCGTCCAGGCGCGTGCCCAGCCACTCCAGTTGTGCGGCTGGTTCCAGGCGCAGCAATTCTCCCGGCAGGGTCCATTGCCCCAACTGGCGATCGAGTGCGGCCAGCTGTTCGGTCAACTCCTGCTGTTCATGACGGCTCTGGTTGAGCTTCTCGCGTTGACTGGAGTAACGCTCGCGCAGATCGCCGAGGGCTCCTCGCTGCTGCTCGAGAGCCTGCTCGGCGCGGGCCTGTTCCTGGTCGTCGGCTTCGCCGAGGGCCGCGAGCAGTCGCTCGGGGTGGTGATAGGGGTGCTCCTGGCTGCCGCAGACGGGACAGGCCTCGCCCTCCACCAGGCCGGCGCGCAACTGTTCCACGCTGGCGCTGCGGGCCAGGCGTTGGCGCTGGAGCAACTCGCGGGTGAGTTGCAGCGCCTGCTCCGCCGCCTTCACCTGTTCGGCGCATTGGCTGCCTTGCTGCTTCAGCTCTAGCAGCTGCTGTTCCTGGGCGACCAGGCGCTGGCCGAGTTCGGCCAGGCGTCGGACCAGGTCGGCGCGCCGGCCCAGGCCTTGCTGCCACTCCTTGTACAGCGCCTGGCTTTGCTCCAGCCCGGAGGTCTGCTGGCGCAGCTCATCCAGTCGCGCGGCGAGGTCATCCGTGTCGCTGCCATGCAGCGCAACCCACTTTTCCTGGAGCTGCCCGAGTGGCTCAGCGGCCTGCGCCAGGGCGTTTTCCAGCTCCGGCAGCAGGGCGCGGCTTTCGGCCGAACGCTGGCGCCGTTGCAGGAAAGCGGCGAACTGGCTCTGCTGGGTCGGCCAGGCGTCGCCGAGGGTGGCGAGGGCGCTGCTCTGCTGCAGCGCGGCCCGCAATTGCGTCTGTTCTTCGGCGCTGCGCTGCCGTTCGCTCTCCAGGCGCTGGATTGCCTCGCACTGCTGGGCATGGCGCTCGTTCGACTGGCGATGGAGTGTCTGCTGTTCGGATAGCGTCCGCTCGAGGCGGCTGGCCTCGGCCTCCAGCTGGAAAGCCTCGCGCAGCGGCCCCTGGGCTTCGCGAAGAGTGCTTTCGGCGGCGGCCTGACGTTGCCGCGCCTCGTGCAACTGGCTCTGCAACTGCTGCAGACGTTCGCTGCCCGCGGTGTGCCGCTGGCTTTGCTGGCGATGTTGTTCCTGGGAAAGCAGCAGGTCCTGTCCGAGCTGTTCGAGGCGTTGCAGCAGGCCGCGAACCGGGGCCAGGCGCTCCAGCTGCTGCAGGGTTTCCCGCTCGGCGGCCAGGCCGTCCCAGGCGTGCCGCGCCTCGGCGAGTTGACGCTGGGCCTGCTCGCAAGACAGGGTCAGGCGCCGCTCCTCCAGGAACCATTGCTGCTGGCTTTCCAGGCGCTGCAGCGCCTGCTGCTCCTGCTGGCGGGCCTGGGTGTGGTTTGCCAGCGTCGATTCCAGCTCGGTCCGCGCCTGTTCGGCGAGCGGCAGGCTGCCTTCCAGGCGTTGTTCCAGCTGCTTGCGCTGTTCGTCGGCCAGGCTGGCGCGCTGGTAGGCGGCCTTGCTCAGTTGGCTGTAGAGGCCGGTGTCGGTGAGTTTCTCCAGCAACGCGCCGCGATCGTTGTCGTTGGCCTTGAGAAAGGCGCTGAATTCGCTCTGTGCCAGCAGCACGGCGCGGGTGAACTGGGCGAAGTTGAGGCCGAGCTTCTGTTCCAGCTGCTCGCGGAATTCACTCTTCTTGTTCGCCGCGAGCATCTGCCGGCTATCCAGGTCCTGCAGGCTCTGCCGGCTGGCCTGCAACTGGCCGTCGACCTTGTCCCGCGCGCGGCGGGTTTCCCAGCGGGCGCGGTAGCGGCGGCCGTCGATGCCGACGAAGTCCACTTCGGCGTAGCCGCTGGCGCAACCGCGGCGCAGCAGGTTGCGCTCGTCGTTGCTGGACAGTTCGTTCCGGCCGTCGGGCACCTTGCTGGTGGTCGAGGTGGATTCCAGGCGTGGGGTGCTGCCGAACAGGGCCAGGCACAGGGCGTCCAGCACGGTGCTCTTGCCGGCGCCGGTCGGCCCGGTGATGGCGAACAGGCCGGTGCTGGACAGCGGCTCGCGGGTGAAGTCGATTTCCTGCTCGCCGCCGAGGGAGGCGAGGTTCTTCAGGCGGATGGCGAGAATCTTCATGAAGCGGCTTATTTCCCCGAGGGCTCTTCGGTGGTCAGTTCGACGCTCTGCAGCAGGCTGGCGAAGTCGTCCAGCGCCTGCGCATCCGGGCTGGAACCATAGGCGCTTTCCCAGGCACGGCTGAACAGCTCCTGCGGGCTGAGCTGGTCGAGACCGAGCAGCGGCGCCTGCTCCTCATTGCGCCGCCGGTACTCGCTGGCGATACGCACCAGGCGACAGGCCTTGCCCTGCAGGGCGCTCTCGATCTGCTGGCGGAGGTCGGGCTGCGGTTCGTCCAGGCGTACGCGGACTTCCAGCCAGGGACGGTGTTCGTCCAGCAGATCGGCGTCGGCCAGCCCCGCGAGCTGCAGCAGGACATCGCCAAGGGGAGCCGGACCGATCCGCAGCAAGTCCACGGCGCGGGGCACCTGGAGACTCTGCACATCCTTCAGCCGCTCACCCTCCAGGGTGACGAGCAGGACCTGGTGGCGGTAGTTCACTTCGGCGAAGGACAACGGCAACGGCGAGCCGCTGTAGCGAATGCGCTCCTGTCCGGCGACTTTCTGTGGCTTGTGCAGATGACCGAGGGCTACGTAGGCAATCTGCTCCGGAAACAGGCTGGCGGGTAGCGCCTCGACATTGCCGATGATCAGGTTTCGCTCGGAATCTTCGGAAATCGCACCACCGGCCATGTGCGCATGGCTGAGGGCGACCAGCGCCTGTCCCGGTTCGCGGCGAGCCTCCGCGGCGTCGACCAGGCGTTCATGCACCTGGCGGATGCCGGCCAGGTAGTCGTCGCCGTTCGCGCCACCGGTGACTTCGGCGGGGCGCAGGAAGGGCAGGGCGAGGCACCAGGCGGCAACCTGGCCATCTGCATCGTGCAGGGGTAACAGCAGGCGATCGCTGTCGAGGCTTTCGTCTATCCAGCCGATACGGCCGATGGCATGGGCGTTCAGACGTTTCATCAATGCTGCCGGCAACTCGATGCGCGCGCCGGAGTCGTGGTTGCCGGCGATCATCACTATTTCCAGTTGCGGCAGCCGCTGATGGACGCTGACGATGAAGTCGTAGAGGCGCTCCTGGGCCTTGAGCGGTGGGTTGACCGTGTCGAAGACGTCACCGGCGATCAGCAGGGCATCGGCGCGCTGCTCCTCCAGCTGGCGCAGCAGCCAGTCGAGGAAGCGCGCGTGTTCATGGTCGCGGTCCTGGCCGTGCAGGGTCTGGCCCAGGTGCCAGTCGGAGGTGTGGATGAGGCGCATGGATGACTCGTCGAAAACGGGGAGCGGGCTCGCATTCCTTATATGAGGCAACAGAAGGAGAGGGCGGGGCAAGCCAGCCTATAAGGAAGGCGTGGCGTCCGCCGGAGGCTTCTTGACCTTTGGGTTGAAAAGTTTCAATTAAGTGTTGACGGCAGTTTTTATCTCCCTATAATGCGCACCACTCCCGGCGACGACGAAGAGTAAATGCTTGAAAATCAAGGATTTACGGATTCTCTCCCAGGGGTGGTGAAGCGCTCCGGCAGGTTGTTCGCCGCAGCGGTTCGGTCCCGGAAGGGATTCGGAACGAAGCTTCGCCCAGGTGCTTGACAGCGAGTTTGAACGCTGTAGAATGCGCCTCCCGCTGATCGGAAGATGGTTTGAAGGTCGGTGCAAGCGGTTGAGTAGAAAAGAAAATTTTCGAAAATAACGCTTGACGGAACGAGAGGTTGCTGTAGAATGCGCGGCCTCGGTTGAGACGAAAGCCTTGACCAACTGCTCTTTAACAAGTCGAATCAAGCAATTCGTGTGGGTGCTTGTGATGTAAGACTGGTGATCGCAAGATTATCAGCAACACAAGTAACTCTGTGAATTCACAAGAGTTAATTGCGATTGCTGAGCCAAGTTTAGGGTTTTCTCAAAACCCAAGCAGTATTGAACTGAAGAGTTTGATCATGGCTCAGATTGAACGCTGGCGGCAGGCCTAACACATGCAAGTCGAGCGGATGAAGGGAGCTTGCTCCTGGATTCAGCGGCGGACGGGTGAGTAATGCCTAGGAATCTGCCTGGTAGTGGGGGATAACGTCCGGAAACGGGCGCTAATACCGCATACGTCCTGAGGGAGAAAGTGGGGGATCTTCGGACCTCACGCTATCAGATGAGCCTAGGTCGGATTAGCTAGTTGGTGGGGTAAAGGCCTACCAAGGCGACGATCCGTAACTGGTCTGAGAGGATGATCAGTCACACTGGAACTGAGACACGGTCCAGACTCCTACGGGAGGCAGCAGTGGGGAATATTGGACAATGGGCGAAAGCCTGATCCAGCCATGCCGCGTGTGTGAAGAAGGTCTTCGGATTGTAAAGCACTTTAAGTTGGGAGGAAGGGCAGTAAGTTAATACCTTGCTGTTTTGACGTTACCAACAGAATAAGCACCGGCTAACTTCGTGCCAGCAGCCGCGGTAATACGAAGGGTGCAAGCGTTAATCGGAATTACTGGGCGTAAAGCGCGCGTAGGTGGTTCAGCAAGTTGGATGTGAAATCCCCGGGCTCAACCTGGGAACTGCATCCAAAACTACTGAGCTAGAGTACGGTAGAGGGTGGTGGAATTTCCTGTGTAGCGGTGAAATGCGTAGATATAGGAAGGAACACCAGTGGCGAAGGCGACCACCTGGACTGATACTGACACTGAGGTGCGAAAGCGTGGGGAGCAAACAGGATTAGATACCCTGGTAGTCCACGCCGTAAACGATGTCGACTAGCCGTTGGGATCCTTGAGATCTTAGTGGCGCAGCTAACGCGATAAGTCGACCGCCTGGGGAGTACGGCCGCAAGGTTAAAACTCAAATGAATTGACGGGGGCCCGCACAAGCGGTGGAGCATGTGGTTTAATTCGAAGCAACGCGAAGAACCTTACCTGGCCTTGACATGCTGAGAACTTTCCAGAGATGGATTGGTGCCTTCGGGAACTCAGACACAGGTGCTGCATGGCTGTCGTCAGCTCGTGTCGTGAGATGTTGGGTTAAGTCCCGTAACGAGCGCAACCCTTGTCCTTAGTTACCAGCACCTCGGGTGGGCACTCTAAGGAGACTGCCGGTGACAAACCGGAGGAAGGTGGGGATGACGTCAAGTCATCATGGCCCTTACGGCCAGGGCTACACACGTGCTACAATGGTCGGTACAAAGGGTTGCCAAGCCGCGAGGTGGAGCTAATCCCATAAAACCGATCGTAGTCCGGATCGCAGTCTGCAACTCGACTGCGTGAAGTCGGAATCGCTAGTAATCGTGAATCAGAATGTCACGGTGAATACGTTCCCGGGCCTTGTACACACCGCCCGTCACACCATGGGAGTGGGTTGCTCCAGAAGTAGCTAGTCTAACCGCAAGGGGGACGGTTACCACGGAGTGATTCATGACTGGGGTGAAGTCGTAACAAGGTAGCCGTAGGGGAACCTGCGGCTGGATCACCTCCTTAATCGAAGATCCCAGCTTCTTCATAAGCTCCCACACGAATTGCTTGATTCACTGGTTAGACGATTGGGTCTGTAGCTCAGTTGGTTAGAGCGCACCCCTGATAAGGGTGAGGTCGGCAGTTCGAATCTGCCCAGACCCACCAATTGTTGGTGTGCTGCGTGATCCGATACGGGGCCATAGCTCAGCTGGGAGAGCGCCTGCTTTGCACGCAGGAGGTCAGGAGTTCGATCCTCCTTGGCTCCACCATCTAACAATCGTCGAAAGCTCAGAAATGAATGTTCGTGAATGAACATTGATTTCTGGTCTTTGCACCAGAACTGTTCTTTAAAAATTCGGGTATGTGATAGAAGTAAGACTGAATGATCTCTTTCACTGGTGATCATTCAAGTCAAGGTAAAATTTGCGAGTTCAAGCGCGAATTTTCGGCGAATGTCGTCTTCACAGTATAACCAGATTGCTTGGGGTTATATGGTCAAGTGAAGAAGCGCATACGGTGGATGCCTTGGCAGTCAGAGGCGATGAAAGACGTGGTAGCCTGCGATAAGCTTCGGGGAGTCGGCAAACAGACTTTGATCCGGAGATCTCTGAATGGGGGAACCCACCTAGGATAACCTAGGTATCTTGTACTGAATCCATAGGTGCAAGAGGCGAACCAGGGGAACTGAAACATCTAAGTACCCTGAGGAAAAGAAATCAACCGAGATTCCCTTAGTAGTGGCGAGCGAACGGGGATTAGCCCTTAAGCTTCATTGATTTTAGCGGAACGCTCTGGAAAGTGCGGCCATAGTGGGTGATAGCCCTGTACGCGAAAGGATCTTTGAAGTGAAATCGAGTAGGACGGAGCACGAGAAACTTTGTCTGAACATGGGGGGACCATCCTCCAAGGCTAAATACTACTGACTGACCGATAGTGAACCAGTACCGTGAGGGAAAGGCGAAAAGAACCCCGGAGAGGGGAGTGAAATAGAACCTGAAACCGTATGCGTACAAGCAGTGGGAGCCTACTTGTTAGGTGACTGCGTACCTTTTGTATAATGGGTCAGCGACTTATATTCAGTGGCGAGCTTAACCGAATAGGGTAGGCGTAGCGAAAGCGAGTCTTAATAGGGCGTTTAGTCGCTGGGTATAGACCCGAAACCGGGCGATCTATCCATGAGCAGGTTGAAGGTTAGGTAACACTGACTGGAGGACCGAACCCACTCCCGTTGAAAAGGTAGGGGATGACTTGTGGATCGGAGTGAAAGGCTAATCAAGCTCGGAGATAGCTGGTTCTCCTCGAAAGCTATTTAGGTAGCGCCTCATGTATCACTCTGGGGGGTAGAGCACTGTTTCGGCTAGGGGGTCATCCCGACTTACCAAACCGATGCAAACTCCGAATACCCAGAAGTGCCGAGCATGGGAGACACACGGCGGGTGCTAACGTCCGTCGTGAAAAGGGAAACAACCCAGACCGCCAGCTAAGGTCCCAAAGTTGTGGTTAAGTGGTAAACGATGTGGGAAGGCTTAGACAGCTAGGAGGTTGGCTTAGAAGCAGCCATCCTTTAAAGAAAGCGTAATAGCTCACTAGTCGAGTCGGCCTGCGCGGAAGATGTAACGGGGCTCAAACCACACACCGAAGCTGCGGGTGTCACGTAAGTGACGCGGTAGAGGAGCGTTCTGTAAGCCTGTGAAGGTGAGTTGAGAAGCTTGCTGGAGGTATCAGAAGTGCGAATGCTGACATGAGTAACGACAATGGGTGTGAAAAACACCCACGCCGAAAGACCAAGGGTTCCTGCGCAACGTTAATCGACGCAGGGTTAGTCGGTTCCTAAGGCGAGGCTGAAAAGCGTAGTCGATGGGAAACAGGTTAATATTCCTGTACTTCTGGTTACTGCGATGGAGGGACGGAGAAGGCTAGGCCAGCTTGGCGTTGGTTGTCCAAGTTTAAGGTGGTAGGCTGAAATCTTAGGTAAATCCGGGGTTTCAAGGCCGAGAGCTGATGACGAGTCGTCTTTTAGATGACGAAGTGGTTGATGCCATGCTTCCAAGAAAAGCTTCTAAGCTTCAGGTAACCAGGAACCGTACCCCAAACCGACACAGGTGGTCGGGTAGAGAATACCAAGGCGCTTGAGAGAACTCGGGTGAAGGAACTAGGCAAAATGGCACCGTAACTTCGGGAGAAGGTGCGCCGGCTAGGGTGAAGGATTTACTCCGTAAGCTCTGGCTGGTCGAAGATACCAGGCCGCTGCGACTGTTTATTAAAAACACAGCACTCTGCAAACACGAAAGTGGACGTATAGGGTGTGACGCCTGCCCGGTGCCGGAAGGTTAATTGATGGGGTTAGCGCAAGCGAAGCTCTTGATCGAAGCCCCGGTAAACGGCGGCCGTAACTATAACGGTCCTAAGGTAGCGAAATTCCTTGTCGGGTAAGTTCCGACCTGCACGAATGGCGTAACGATGGCGGCGCTGTCTCCACCCGAGACTCAGTGAAATTGAAATCGCTGTGAAGATGCAGTGTATCCGCGGCTAGACGGAAAGACCCCGTGAACCTTTACTGTAGCTTTGCACTGGACTTTGAGCCTGCTTGTGTAGGATAGGTGGGAGGCTTTGAAGCGTGGACGCCAGTTCGCGTGGAGCCATCCTTGAAATACCACCCTGGCATGCTTGAGGTTCTAACTCTGGTCCGTGATCCGGATCGAGGACAGTGTATGGTGGGCAGTTTGACTGGGGCGGTCTCCTCCTAAAGAGTAACGGAGGAGTACGAAGGTGCGCTCAGACCGGTCGGAAATCGGTCGCAGAGTATAAAGGCAAAAGCGCGCTTGACTGCGAGACAGACACGTCGAGCAGGTACGAAAGTAGGTCTTAGTGATCCGGTGGTTCTGTATGGAAGGGCCATCGCTCAACGGATAAAAGGTACTCCGGGGATAACAGGCTGATACCGCCCAAGAGTTCATATCGACGGCGGTGTTTGGCACCTCGATGTCGGCTCATCACATCCTGGGGCTGAAGCCGGTCCCAAGGGTATGGCTGTTCGCCATTTAAAGTGGTACGCGAGCTGGGTTTAGAACGTCGTGAGACAGTTCGGTCCCTATCTGCCGTGGACGTTTGAGATTTGAGAGGGGCTGCTCCTAGTACGAGAGGACCGGAGTGGACGAACCTCTGGTGTTCCGGTTGTCACGCCAGTGGCATTGCCGGGTAGCTATGTTCGGAAAAGATAACCGCTGAAAGCATCTAAGCGGGAAACTTGCCTCAAGATGAGATCTCACTGGGAACTTGATTCCCCTGAAGGGCCGTCGAAGACTACGACGTTGATAGGCTGGGTGTGTAAGCGTTGTGAGGCGTTGAGCTAACCAGTACTAATTGCCCGTGAGGCTTGACCATATAACACCCAAACAATCTGACGATTGTGTGTTGTAAGGTGAAGTCGACGAACCGAAAGTTCGCATGAACCGCAAACACCTTGAAATCACATACCTGAATCCGGATAGACGTAAGCACAAGCAAACGGATATCCAACCGAATTGCTTGACGATCATAGAGCGTTGGAACCACCTGATCCCTTCCCGAACTCAGAAGTGAAACGACGCATCGCCGATGGTAGTGTGGGGTCTCCCCATGTGAGAGTAGGTCATCGTCAAGCTCCTATCCCAAAACCCCTGGCCAGCTATGGCCGGGGGTTTTGCTTTGGCGCTGGAAATATCCCGACTCGACGACGTTCGCGAGTTGTCTCCGAAGCCCGAGTCTGCGCTGCAGCCTTTATCGGCGGGCTGCCGCGCTCTGGGAGGGTGCCCTTTCCCTTCCACCTGTCTCAGCGCCGCGGTCGACGGGCCTGAAACACTGGCTAGAGCGCTAGCTCGCGGCCTCGAAAAGAAACGGATGGGTTCTACTGAAGGGAATCGCTTGCTTTACTGTATGAATAAACAGTATCGTGAGCGCTCCCCCCTTCGTGGCCATCCCTGTTGGCCATCCCAGGCAGCTCGCTCATCGAGCTGCCTTTTTCTTTGTCTCAGTGAAAGTCCCGGCTGCGTACGTCCAGTCCGGTGAGCAGGGGCGTCAGGTCCTGCAAACGGCCGGCGATGACATGCCGTACGCCGCTGGATGACTCGAGCGTGCCTTCCACCTGGAGCAGGCGGGATTCGAGGAAGGGGCGCCGCTGCCGCTCGGCGAGGTCGTGCCAGACCACCACATTGACCATGCCGAACTCGTCTTCCAGGGTGATGAAGGTTACGCCGCTCGCCGTCTGCGGCCGCTGCCGGCCGACCACCAGACCGGCGATCCGCACCGGGCGTCCATGTTCCATGCCCACCAGTTCGCGGGAGGCACGACAGCGGCGCGCCTTGAGCTGGACGCGCAGCAGCTTCAGAGGATGCGGGCCGAGAGTGGTGCCGAGCAGGGCGTAGTCGCTCAGCAGCTCTTCGCCCCGGCTGGGCAGTGGAAGGCTGATCGCCGGTTCTTCGATCCGAGGGCCTTCGGCGAACAGCGGCAACTGTGGCTCGACGCCAGCGATCGCCCAGCGCGCCTTGTGCCGATGCCCGGCGAGCCCTCGCAAGGCGCCGGCATCGGCCAGTAACTCGAGGGCCCGGGTATCGAGTCCGGCACGTCGGCCGAGGTCATGCACGTCCGTGAATGACTGCGCCTGCCTGGCCTGTTCGATGCGCCTGGCGTCCTCCTCGCGAAAGCCGCGGATCATCCGCAGGCCGAGGCGAATGGCCGGTTGCTCCTGGCCGATGGGCTCCAGGCTGCAATCCCAGCGACTGTGGCGGACATCCACCGGACGTGTCTGGATGGCGTGCCGCCGTGCGTCCTGGAGCAACTGGTCGGGGCTGTAGAAACCCATCGGCCAGCTGTTGATCAGGGCGCAGGCGAAGGCCGCCGGCTCGTGACGTTTCAGCCAACTGCTGGCGTAGGTGAGCAGGGCGAAGCTGGCGGCGTGGGACTCGGGGAAGCCATAGCTGCCGAAGCCCTTGATCTGTTCGAAGATACGCGCGGCGAAGTCGGCTTCGTAGCCGTTGGCGAGCATGCCGCGGGTCAGTCGTTCGCGATGGTGCTCCAGGCCGCCGTGGCGCTTCCAGGCGGCCATGGAACGACGCAGTTCGTCCGCCTCGCCCGGCGAATAGTCGGCGGCGACGATCGCCAGTTCCATGACCTGTTCCTGGAACAGCGGCACGCCCAGGGTGCGTTCGAAGACCTTCTCCAGTTCGACGGAGGGATAGGCCACCGGCTCTTCTCCGTTTCGCCGCCGCAGGTAGGGATGCACCATGTCGCCCTGGATCGGCCCCGGGCGGACGATGGCGACCTGGATCACCAGGTCGTAGAACTTTTCCGGGCGCAGGCGTGGCAGCATGGCCATCTGCGCGCGCGATTCGATCTGGAACACACCGATGGTATCGGCGCGGCTGATCATCGCATAGGTCGCCGGGTCTTCGCTGGGGATGCTGGCGAGGCTCAGGCGTTCGCCGCCGCGCAGTTCGTGCAGCAGGTCGAAGCTGCGGCGCAGGGCGCTGAGCATGCCCAGGGCGAGCACGTCGACCTTGAGCAGGCCGACCGCGTCGAGGTCGTCCTTGTCCCACTGGATCACGGTGCGCTCGGCCATGCTGGCGTTCTCCACCGGCACCAGGGTGTCCAGGGGCTGCTCGGAGATGACGAAGCCGCCGGGGTGCTGCGAGAGGTGGCGCGGGAAACCGACCAGTTCGCCGGTCAGGGCCAGCACCCGACGCAGGACCGCGCTCTGCGGATCGAAGCCGGCCTCCATCAGGCGTTCGGCGCTGGGCGCCCGGTCGCTCCAGCGCCCGCAGCAATTGGCCAGGGCATCGACCTGGTCGGGTGGCAAGCCCAGTGCCTTGGCCACGTCGCGCACCGCGCCGGCCCCATGGTAGGTGCTGACCACCGCGGTCAGCGCCGCGCGTTGGCGACCGTAGCGGTTGAAGACGTACTGGATGACTTCCTCGCGGCGTTCATGCTCGAAGTCCACGTCGATGTCCGGTGGTTCGTTGCGCTCGCGGGAAAGAAAGCGCTCGAACAGCAGGTTGATCCGCTCCGGATCGAGCTCGGTGATGCCGAGGGCGAAACACACCGCCGAATTGGCCGCCGAGCCGCGTCCCTGGCAAAGGATTTTCTGGCGCCGGGCGAAGCCGACGATGTCCTGCACCGTGAGGAAATAGCTTTCATAACCCAGTTCGGAAATCAGTTTCAGTTCTTTCTCGATCTGCTCGCGGACCTTGGCGCTCGCGCCGTCCGGCCAGCGCCTGCGGATGCCTTCCTCGGTGAGTCGCCGTAGCCAGGAGGCCGGGTCATGTCCGGCCGGCACCAGTTCCCGGGGGTACTGGTACTTCAACTGTTCCAGGTCGAACCGGCAACGTTCGGCGATGCGCAGGGTTTCCGCCAGCAGGGCCTCCGGATAGATGCCCTGCAGGGCCGCCAGCGGGCGCAGGTGGCGCTCGCCGTTGGCGAACAGATGGGCGCCTGCCTCGCTCACCGGCAGATGGTTGCGGATCGCCGTCATGCAGTCCTGCAGGGCGCGCCTGCCACGGCAGTGCATATGCACGTCGCCACAGGCCACTGCCGGCAACTGCGCGCGGACGGCGAGCGCCAGCAGGCCGCGCAGGCGAGCGTCGTCATCGGCGCCGCGATGCAGCTCGACGCCCAGCCACAGGCGTTGCGGGAAGCATTCGCCGAGCCAGGCGGCATCGTCGTCATCGCCCGGCTCGGCCAGCCAGATCGCCAACACTCCGTCCAGCGCAGGTTGCAGGTCTTCGCGCAGCAGCCGATAACTGCCCTTGTCGGCCCGCCGCCGGCCACGGGTGATGAGCCGGCAGAGCTGCTGGTAGCCCGCCAGGTCCTCCGCCAGCAGGACCAGTTTCGGTCCCTGTTCGAGGCGGATCTCGCTGCCGACGAGCAATTTCACCCGGTACTCCCGCACCGCCTGCCAGGCCCGCACGATGCCAGCCAGGCTGCATTCGTCGGTGATCGCCAGGGCCCGGTAGCCCAGGCGGGCAGCGCGGGCGAAGAGCTCCGCAGCGCTGGAGGCGCCACGCTGGAAGCTGAAATTGGACAGGCAGTGCAGCTCGGCGTAGGCGCTCATGCGAACCAGCCATGCAGCCACAGCGGCCCTTCGCTGCCGACCTCGCGGTAGACCCAGGCGCGTTGGCCGGAACGGGTTTCCACCAGGTAGTAGTCGCGACGGATGTCTTCGCCGTCCCACCAGCCCGACTCGATGCGCTCGGGGCCGGCCAGCACGGTCGGCAGCGCCTCGCCGAGGGGCCGGGGCTCCATCAGCAGCCAACCGGGGCGGAGGCCGGCGGGAGCCAGCGGCACGGACCTGTCGCAGGTCTCCAGCCGCCAGCTGCGCTCCGGACGATGTTCGGCGACAGCGCTCAGGCCATGCACGGCCTCGTCGCCCAGACGTGCCCGCAGGCGTTCCCGCAACTGGTCCCAGGCGAGGAACTGCTGCGGACGCTCGTCGAACAGTTCCCTGTGCCGCGGGGTGAAGGGGGGCAGTTCGTCGGCCAGCAGGCGCACGGCATGCACCGGCGCGGGCAATTGCAGTTGTTCGAGGCGGCCGCGGGTCAGTTCGAACAGCATGGCCGCCTCGCGCTCGGCGCCGAGCAGGCCGATCGTGACCAGGCTGTCGGCGCGTCCGTGATGCTCCAGGCGCAGGCTGAAGCGCTGCACGCCGCTGTCGCGCCCGGCGAGAAAGGCCGCGAGGTCGGCGGTCAGCCGGCGCAGGGGGAAGAGCAGGGCCTGGTGGGATTCCACGTCGAAGTTGAGCTCGATGCGCAGATCGAATACGTCCGGCGGCCGGTAGTGCTCCAGGGCCAGGGGGATGCGTCCGCCGATGCGATCGATCTGCAGCAGCAGTTCGGCAGGGAAGCGGCGGGCCAGGGCCGCGCGCGGCAGGTCGAGGACCTGTCGCAGGTGGCGCAGCCCCATGCGCCCGAGGGCGGTCGTCAGGTCCCGGGACAGTCCCAGCCGGTCGAGCGGGAGGCTGGCCAGGTGGCGACGCAGCGCGTCGTCGTCCTCGATGGCCAGCCCGTCCTGGCTGTCCACCAGCACCCTGGCCGCCGCCGGGTTCGGCGCCAGGCACAGGCGGTGGCTGAAACCCAGGGCCGTCAGCTCCCTGCGCAGGCGGGCCTCGAAGCGCGGCCAGGGACCGAACAGGGCAAGGCTCGACTGTACCTCCAGCAGCAGCGCGCGTGGATAGTGCAGGCTGACCTGCGAACTGAAGCCATAGGCCCAGGCGGCGAGAAAGGCCTGCCAGTGTTCGATGGCGACGAGGTCGTACTCTGCCGTGGCGAAGTCCCGGCTCAGGGCCTGGGCGGCGATCAGCGACTGCCCGGGCTTCAGGCCGAGGGCGCGCGCCGCCGGGTTGACCGCCCGCAGCAGGCGGCGTTGCGGCGGTCCCCCGAGCAGCGCCAGCGGCGCCCCGGGATCCGACCGTTGGCGCAAGGCGCTGTCCATGGCCAACTGCGGCAGGAGAATGCAAGCCCAGAGCATGGCCGCCTCATTGCCAGGCGCTGGCCGGCAGGGAGGTCGCCGGCGCGAGGCCGCCCCGGCACTTGAGGATGCGCAGGCGCGCGGGGTGGCTCTCCAGGCACAGGCGCAGCGCCGCGGGCGAGGGATTGACCGCTTCGCGCAGGGGGCGATAGGCGAACCCCAGCGCCTGGCCGCTTTCGGCGGCTACCTGGAGTCGACGCAGGGCGCGGTCATCGGCCTGCTGCGGCCAGCACAGCACGGCGGCGCAACTGCCCGAACGCAGGCATTGCTCGGCGGCCCACAGGGCGTCACGGCCGCTGGCCTGGACCAGGACCAGGTGGCGCAGATCGACCGCGGCGGCGAGCCAGGCCTGCGGATAGGGCAGGTACGGCGCGCCGACCAGCACTACGCGGCGTTGTGCCCGGGTCAGGCGGACCAGGGTAGGTAGCAGCAATTGCAGCTCGCCGACGCCGTCGCGGGCGTGGAGGATTTCGCTCAGGGCATGCTCCGGCCAGCCGCCGCCCGGTAGCAGCGCGTCCAGGCGCGCATGCCCGGTGGGCTGGGAGCTGCTGGCCGGGAGAGCGGATTGGCCTTTCCAGACCCGACGGGCATCGAGCAGGGTATTCAGATCTATGCCTGCTCCTTGTCCCGGGAGAGTGTCGAGAGGGGAACGCTGGGCTACGGATGACAGGGAGGCCAAGGAAAATGACTCGTTTACTGTATGTAAATACAGTATTTGCTGTAGTCCTTTTCTGTCAATGACTGTCGGTCGGCATCCTTTTCTATGCCATTGAGACTCAATAACGAATATAATTGAGAATCGTTATTCATATTTGGGCACGCCTCGGCGGTCCAATGCGTTCCGTCTCTCGAAAGGAATTTCCCTAATGGATACCCTGGCCCCCGAATCCACTCGGCAAAACCTGCGTTCGCAACGCCTCAACCTGCTGACCAATGAGCCGCACCAGCGCCTGGAGAGCCTGGTGAAGAGCAAGGAACCCTTCGCCAGCCGAGACAACTTCGCCCGCTTCGTCGCTGCCCAGTATCTCTTCCAGCATGACCTGGAGCCGCTTTATCGCAACGAGGCGCTGGCCCGCCTGTTCCCCGACCTGGCTTCCCGCGCCCGCGACGATGCCGCCCGTGCCGACCTGGCCGACCTCGGCCACGCCGTGCCGGAAGGCGACCAGAGCGTGCGCGAGGCCGACCTGAGCCTGGCCGAGGCGCTGGGCTGGCTGTTCGTTTCCGAGGGCTCGAAGCTGGGCGCGGCGTTCCTGTTCAAGAAGGCCGCCGCCCTCGAGCTCGACGAGAACTTCGGCGCCCGCCACCTGGCCGAACCGGAAGGCGGTCGCGCCCAGGGCTGGAAGAGCTTCGTGGCGATCCTCGACGGCATCGAACTGAACGACGAGGAAGAGCGCCTGGCCGCGAAGGGCGCCAGCGATGCCTTCAATCGTTTCGGCGACCTGCTGGAGCGTACCTTCGCCTGAGTGGCGTTCCTTCTCCTTTGGTCGGCGGCCAACCCTGCCGACGACGAGTGCCCCGGCCTGGTCCGGGGCTTTTTTTGTCTTGCCGCCGGCCAGGAACAGCGTGTCCGACCGGCAGGGCGAATGAAGGCCGGCGTCGGCAGATGGGAGCCCTTAACGAGGTGGTCGCTGCGCTTCCACCGAGTTGCCGAACGAGGTACCCAGGCGAATGCGTGTCGCCGACTGGTTGTACAGGCCGAGCTGGTTTGGCGGACGCCGGACGATGGCGGCGGAATCCAGCTCCTGTTCGCGGCGGGCCCTGGCCGCGCTCTCCGGGTCGGCCATCTGCTGGCTCAGGCATTCATAGGACAGCGCCTGGTAACCATTGACCTCGGTGCTGATGCAGTTCGCCGGTGGCGTCGGCTCGTCGGCCTGGGCGGTGGACATGGCCAGGCCCAGGAACAGGCCCGGCAGGATCCGCGATGAACGGTGCATGACGATTCTCCCGCGCTGGGATGGTGGTTTCCCGCTTATACGGCAATCGGCGAAAACATGTCACCGCGCGCGCCGTCACACCACAGTCACACAGTGCCATCAGGATGTCCCTCCTGGGTGATGGCCATCTGGCCTGCACCGGGTAGTTCGGACTGGAATCCGTCGATGTCGATCCTCGGGGTGGCAAGGTCGTGTGCAGTGTCGTTGCTCGGCCTCGGCATGGTGTTGCCGGCGCCCGGCGCCGTGCCGGGTGAAAGTGGCAGGCCGACGTTGCGCCTGGCGGTGCATGAATTCGATATTCCCCCGCAGGGCCTGGCAGCGGCGCTGGTGACCTACAGCGGAGTGACGGGAATGGCGGTTCTGGTGGATGGCGAACTGGCCCGCGGGCGGCGTTCGGCACGATTGCAGGGCCGCTTCACCGCCAGTGACGCCCTGGCCCGACTGCTCGACGGCACCGGTCTGATGGCGCGCTATACCAGCCAGGAGGCGTTCACCCTGCTGCCGGCGCAAGCCGCCAGGAGCGTCGTTGCGTCGCCGATCTCCTCGTCGCGGGCCGCGCAGCCCCTGGATCGCGGCTACGCCGGAGCGCTCCAGGCGGCCCTGGAGGAACAGCTGTGTCGTTCGCCACACACCCGTCCTGGCACCTACCGGGCGGTGTTGCAGCTCTGGATCGGACGCCATGGCGAGGTACGCCACAGCCGCCTGCTCGGCTCGACCGGCGATGCCCGGCGCGACGGCGCCCTGGTCGAGAGCCTGCGCGGAGTGAGGGTGATGCGCGCGACGCCGGCCACGCTGGCCCAGCCGCTGACCATCCTGTTGCTGCCGAAGGCGACGGACAGGGCCATGGAGTGCACGTTGAGGGAGGGAGTGGGAGGGTCATGAGCGAATCGCCGCAAAGCGCGATGGTCAAGCTGTTCCTTGCCTCCTACGACGACTTCAAGGCGCGCCTGAAGCGGCGCCTGGGTTCCGAGGACCTGGCCAGCGATGTCCTGCACGAGACCTATCTGCGGGTCGACCGGATGGATCACGCCCTGGAGGTCAGGAAGCCCCAGGCCTACCTGTTCCGCATCGCCCTGAACATCGCCGCCGACCGCCGCGAGGGCGACGCCCGGCTGCTCACCGGGGAGGAGGTGGCGGAGCTGCTGCAGGTGCCCGACGAAGGCCTCGACCCGGAACGCATCGTCGGTGGCCACGCCGACATCCGCCGCCTGGTGGAGGCGCTCTGCGAGCTGCCCGCGCGGCGCCGGCAGATCCTCATCGCCTCGCGCCTGGAGGAAACGCCGCACCTGGAGATTTCCCGTCGCTTCGGCATTTCCACCCGCACCGTGGAGAAGGAACTCAAGGCCGCGCTGTGGTACTGCGCGGAGCGTCTGGAAAGAAAAGTCATCCAGAGGTTCGGTCCCGGGGCCGGAAAACCGTCATAAGAACAAGCAGGCCGAAACCGTCGCGGCCGCCTCCAATCCATGAGCCATTCCGGTGTCCGTAAAGCACAGCCATGACAGCCTCCGACTCCGCCGCCGATGAAACCGGCGATCTTCGCCGCGAGGCGCAGGCCTGGGTGATCAGCCTGACCTCCGGACGCGTCACCCAGGGCGACGCGCGGGCCTTCCGCCAGTGGTGCGCGCGCAGTCCGGAACACCTGCGGGCGTTCGTCGAGGCGCGTGATCTCTGGCAGACCCTCGGCAGTGCCGCCGCGCTCCCGCTGGAGCCACGGGCCGTGGCGCGGGTAGCCACGCGGACGCCGCGGCGTTTCGGGCGCCGCTGGTTCGTCGGCGGGGCGCTGGCCGCCTCGGTGGCGCTGTTCGCCCTGCGTCCGTCGCTGCTCGGACAGGGGCTGGGCGGCGCCGACTACGTGACAGCGGTCGGCGAGCAGCGCCAGGTACAGGTGAGCGGCGGGACGCGGATCGAGATGAACACCCGGACCCGCCTGAACGTGCGGCGCAACCGCGAGCAACAGGAAACCATCGAGTTGCTCAGCGGCGAAGCCGAGATCATCGCCAGCCATCCGCCGCAGAGCGGACTGCGGGTACTGGCCGGGAGCGCCTGGCTGAGCGCCAGCCGGGCCCGCTTCAATGTGCGCAGCAACGACGATGTCTGCGTGGTGACCTGCCTGGAGGGCCGCGTCGTGCTCGATCACCTGGGCCAGCGGCTGGACCTCGAGGCCGGCCAGCAACTGACCTTCGACGAGCGCCGCAACGGTCCGCCGGTGCCTTTCGATGCCGCCGAGGTGATGGCCTGGCGCGAGCGCATGCTGGTGTTCAACGACGTACCGCTGGCCACCCTGATCGACGAGATCAACCGCTACCGTCCCGGGATGCTCCTGTTGCTCGACAAGGCCCTTGGCCGGCGCCGGGTCCAGGCCCGCTTCAGCCTCGACCAGCTGGCCGACGTGGCGACCCTGATCCGCGACGCCTACGGCATCGAAGTCACCCGCTTGCCGGGCGGGGTGGTGCTGCTCGGCTGAATCGTCGGCTCACGGCAAAGCCACCACCCGCCGGTAACGCTCCACGCCATTGCCGGTGACCCGCGCCAGGCTGATCTCCAGCCCGCTGGCGCGCACCTTGCCGCGCGCCGGCAGGCGCGTCCAGCCCTTGCCCGGCACCCAGGCGCGGATCTCGAAGCGGGTCACGTCCTCCAGCACCGCCACCCGCTCCGCCAGCGCCGGCAGCGGCAAGCGATCGCCGCTGGGCGAGGCGGCGCGGTAGAGGATCTTGCCCTGGCGCCACCAGCGCACTCGTTGCAGCGGCGCGCCGGGTTCGGCGCTGGCGCGGACGATGTCCAGGCGCAGCGGGATTTCGCCGAGCCGCTTGAGTTCGAGACCAGGCGGCAGCCGGTCGCGCGGCTGCGCAGGCTCCTCGCCATCGATGGGGGAGGGTTCTTCCCGGCTGGGGGCGTGCAGGGCGATGTCGCGTTCCAGCTGGTTCAGCGCGCGGAGCAGCGCGGCGCTCTGCTCGGTAGTCGCCTCCAGGTGCGCGCTGGCCCGGGTGATGCTGTCCAGGCCGCGCCAGGCCATCAGGCTGACGATGGCCATGAGCATGATCGCGACCATCACCTCGATGAGCGTGAAGCCGCCTTGCCGGCGCGCTGCCGAGGCGCGCTCAGCGCACCCGCACATGGCCGTTCGCCTCGCGCCGCACGGTGACGCTGTGCTGTCCATCGGAAAGGGTGATGAGCAACGGCGCGCCGATCCATTCGGCATCCAGCAGTACCGGTCGCGACGGGCGCACGCTGACCTGCAGCGGCGCGGCCTGCCAGTGGCGCGCGCGCAACTGGGCGTCGGCGGCGAAGGCGTCGGCCTTGCCGCGATACGCCTGCGGACTGAAGCGGTAGCCCTTTGCGTTGGCCTGCCAGAGGATCGGCGTGCCGCGCAACCGCGCCTCGCCTTGGGCGATCTCCAGCAATTGCGCCAGGCGCGCGGCGTCCTGGCGCAACAACCGGGTCGGATCGGGACGAGTGCTCAGGCTGATGGCCGCCGTGGCGATGCCGACGATCACCAGCACCACCATCAGTTCGATCAGGGTGAAGCCGCCTTGCCGGGAACCCGCCACCGCATGCCTCTTCGCAGGGATAGAAGGCTCCAGGCTGCCCGACGAAGATGATCGGCGTGTGAAACATAACGGAGAGAATTCGGCGCTAGGCTGGTTCCGAGGCGCCGTTCGCGGTGGCCGCCGTTCATTCTCCAGGAGTGTCCCGCCATGCCGGCCATACCCCGTATCGACCTGCCCCGCCTGGTCCAGCTCGTCGCCGTTCTGGCGCTTCTCGCCGGCCTGCTGTTCTGGGGCTACCTGCTGCTGGCGCCGATTCCCGGCGTGGTCCAGGCCGAAGTCGGCGCCGCTCCGCCAGTGTCCAGCGAGGAGCCCGCGCAGCGCTGGTTCGCGGCACCTTCCAGCGAGATCGAGGTGTCCCTGGCCGGGCTGATCGGTGGGGGGCCGGCAGCGATCGCCATCCTTTCGGTGAATGGCGCGCCACTCCAGGCCTACCGCGAGGGCGAGGCGCTGGGGCGTGCGGCGAAGGTACGGCGGATCGAGGCCGACGCGGTGCTCATCGAGCAGAACGGCGAGGTTCGCCGGGTGGTCATGCCGCGGCTCGCTGAGCCGCCGCCACTGGCCACCCTCAAGCGCGGCTGACATCAGGGCACGCGGCTCAGCAGGGTATTCAGGCGTGCCAGCGGGACGGCCTGTTCGCGCTGCGCGCGCACGCGGATCTCCACCCACAGCAGGGCCGGGTCGGCGGTGGCCTGGACGCGCTGCTCGCAGTACAGCCGCAGGCGCCCCTGGGAGCATTCGAAAGCGCTCTCGCCGGGACGCACGGCCCCATCCAGGCGCAGTTCGGCGAGACGGCTTTGCGCCGTCAGCAGGGCCAGCGACTTGTCGCGCAGCAGGCCGTTGCCATCGGTCATCAGGCCCACCGCGCGGATCGCTGCGGCCAGGGCGATGGCGACGATGGCCAGGGCCACCAGCACCTCGATCAGGGTGAAACCGCGGGAAGAAGAGGGCATGGGCATCGCGGGTCGGCGAAAGGAGGGCTTCCAGGCTAGCCGGGGAATCTGACCGATACCTGACAAAAGCTCGGGAGGGCTCCCCCGGCGGGCCTTCCAAGACCTGCCGGAGAGCCCTGTTCCAGGGCCTTCCGCGCCCCTGCGGGAGAGGTGCGCACCCGAGGATTTTCAATATCGTTGACATATCTTCCTGAAACAATCCGCGGCGAATCGAACCATGCCGAGGAGTGTCGAGATGGATGTCGTGCAGTTCAGCTCCAGCCCGAAAGGACGTCGGGGACAACGGGGCTTCACCCTGATCGAGATCATGGTGGTGGTGGTGATCCTCGGCATCCTCGCCGCGATGGTGGTACCCAAGGTGCTCGACCGGCCCGACCAGGCCCGCGCCACCGCGGCGCGCCAGGACATTTCCGGACTGATGCAGGCGCTCAAGCTCTACCGCCTCGACCAGGGGCGCTATCCGAGCCAGGCGCAGGGCCTCAAGGTGCTGGCGGAACGTCCCGCCGATGTTTCGGCGAGCAACTGGCGCTCGTACCTGGAGCGCCTGCCCAACGATCCCTGGGGCAAGCCCTACCAGTACCTGAACCCGGGCGTGAACGGCGAGATCGATGTCTTCTCCCTCGGCGCCGACGGCCAGCCGGGCGGCGAGGGCATCAACGCCGACATCGGCTCCTGGCAGCTCTGAGCGCGCCATGAACGGCCGTCACCAGCGCGGCATGGCGATCATCAGCGCGCTGCTGATCGTCACCGTGGTCGCGGTCATCGCCGCCGGCCTGATCGCCCGCCAGGGTGCGTATATCCGCGGTCTGGAGAGCGAGCAACTGCGCATCCGCGCCAGTTGGATGCTGCGCGGCGGCCTGGAGTGGAGTCGCCAGCTGCTGCTCGAGGACAGCCGCCGCGACCCGCTGACCCGCCTCGACCAGCGTTGGGCGCGACCGATGCGCGATCTGCGCCTGAGCGACGCCGAGTTGCTGTTCAACGGCCGGATGGAAGATGAACAGGGCAAGTTCAACCTGCGCAACCTGTTGGTCGACCAGCGTCCCGATGCGCAGGAACAGGCCAATTTTGAACGCCTCGCCGGGCTGCTCGGCGTGCGCCCGGAGGACGCGCGGCTGATCGTCGAGCGAGTGCTCGCCTCCTATGCGCGGCTACCCGCCGAGGCGCCACTGGCCGATACGCGTCCCCCGGGTTTCGACAGCGCTCGCGAAACCTCGCCGGGCGCCGCGCGGCGAGCGCTTGCGGCACGCCGGCCGCCGCTCCGGCGGTTCGACGACCTGGCGCGGCTGGGGATTCCGGCGGCGACCCTGGAGCGGTTGCGACCCTACGTCACCATCCTGCCCGAAAGCACCTGGGTCAACGGCAACACCGCGCGTGCCGAAGTGCTCGCCGCCTGCGTTCCCGGGCTCGGCCTGGAGCAGGCGCGGCGGGTGGTCGGCGAGCGCGACCAGGGCCGCTGGTTCCTAAACCGCGGCGACTTCGTCAACCGCCTGAACATGCCGCAGTTGCAGGCGCAGTCGGTGAAGGTCGGGATCACCAGCGACTGGTTCCTGCTCGATGCCTACGCCCAGCGCGAGCAGCAACAGGTGCGTCTGCAGGCCCTGCTGCAGCGGCAGGCCGGCGAGCGCACCACGGTGAACTGGCTGAGGGTGGGCCCGTGAAGGCCGCCTGGCGTTGCCTGCTGCCGCCGCTGGCCGAGTTCGCCGAGGCGGCGTCGCTGGATTGCCTGCGCCTGGATGCGCGAGGAGTGCTCCTGGAGCGTTGCCAACTGTCTCTCGGGGAGCTGGCGCAGCGGCGCCAGGGCCTGCCCGTGGAACTCTACCTGCATCCGCGCGATTGCCGCCTGGCTGCTCTCGAGCTGCCGGCGCTGCCCGCGGCGAAGCTCGCCGCCGCGGTGAACTGCGCGGCCGAGGCGCTGGTCCTCGGCGATCCGGCGCAACTGCGCCTGGCCCATGGGCCGCGCGGCGCCGACGGGGGCCTGACCCTGGGCTGGCTGGAGGCGTCGGCCCTGGCTCCGCTGGAGCAGGCCCTGCAGCGCCTGCGGCTCGATGTGCGACAGGTGCAGGCCGCGCCGTTCCTGCTGCCGTTGCGCGAAGACGGCTGGGTGGCCGGCGAGTGGGATGGCCATCTCCTGCTGCGCCGCTCGCTGACCGATGCCGCGGTCCATCCGTTGCCGGAACAAGGGCTGGGCGAGTTGCCGGAGGATTTGCGCCTGTACTGGCTGGGCGAACGGCCAACGTGGAGCTGCGCCACCCTGGCGCGGACCGAGGCGCTGGACGAGGCGTTGCGCTGGAGCGGGCCCGCCTGCCCCTGGGGACTCGCGCTGAAACAGCCGATGGCGGGTGCCGGTCGTGGCACCTGGAAGCTCCCCCTGACCTGCGCCGCCCTCGCCCTGCTGGTGTGGGTCGCCGGCCTGAACCTGTATGCCGGGCAACTGGCGGGGCAGGGTCAGGCCCTGCAGCGGCAGGGTATCCAGCGCGTACAGCAGGCGTTTCCCGAACTGCCGGTGGTGCTCGATCCGCTGCGCCAGGCTCGCGAGCGCCGCGACGCCTACCTGGCCGGCAAGGCCGATGGCGATGCCGCGCCGGGACTGGCCGCGCTGCTGCATGGCACCGGCGAGGCGATGCCGTTCCTCGCCGGGCGCCTGCAGCGCCTGGACTACCGCGACGGCGAACTGGACCTGGCCCTGTTGCCGGGGCCCGCCATCACCGATGCCGCCACCTGGCAGGGAGAGTTGGGCAAGCATGGCCTGCAGGCCGACGTCTCCGACGGGGGCTGGCAGGTGCGTGCCGCGGAAACGCCGCTGGCGCCGGGCGCGGCGGATGGTGGCGATACCGGGGTGGCCGGCGATGAATAGGCGCCTGGCGGGCTTCCTGACGGCTCCGGCGCAGCGCTGGAATCCCCTGCTGCGGCGGGCGTGGGCCTACTGGCGGCAACTGGCTCCGCGCGAGCGCAGGACCGTCGCCGGCGGTGGCCTGGCGCTGGGCCTGGCGCTGACCTGGCAACTCTTCGTCGAGCCGCCGCTGGCGCGCATCGAGCACTGGCAGGCCGAGCTGCCCCGCCTGCGTTCGCAGGCGGCGGCGGTGGACGCTGTGCTGGGCGAAGTCGAGGCGCTGCGCGGCCCGCTCCTGGATGGTGCGGCGGATGCCCAGGCGATCGGCCGCAGCCTGCGCGACCAGGGCCTGGATGGTTTCCAGTTGGAGGCGATGGGCCCCGGCCAGTGGCGACTGGACTTCGCCAGCGCTTCCGGCGAGGCCTTGCTGCGCTGGCTGGCGCGCAGCCCGACAGCATTGCGCCTGAGCGTCGACCAGGCACGGGTGACGCGCCTCGAAGCGCCCGCCGAGGAGCAAGCCGGCGGGCTGGTGTCCGCCTCGATCCATTTGCAGTCGACTTCCGCTCCCAAGGATTCCCCATGAGGCAAACAGCTTTACATCCTGCCCGGCGTCGTTGGCCTGTACTGGGCGTGGCGCTGGGTGCGCTGCTGGTCGCGGCGTGCAGCGAGACGCCGAAGCTTCCCGGCGTGCCGCCGGCCGACGAGGAAATCGGCCGGCCGCTGAGCAGTGTCCGCTCCGGCGCGCCGTTGCGCAGCGCCGATGTCGCTCGGCGACCCCAGGCCGAGCAGGCCCGCCGCGCGCTGGGCGCCGGGCGCGGCGGGCCGCGTTCCAGCGGCGGCGCTCCGGCTCCGGCGGCTCCGGCCGAACTCGGCGAGCAGCCGGTCAGCCTGAATTTCGTCGATACCGAGGTGGAAGCGGTGGTGCGCGCGCTATCGCGCGCCACCGGCCGGCAGTTCCTGGTCGACCCGCGGGTGAAAGGCAAGCTGACCCTGGTCTCCGAAGGTCAGGTGCCGGCGCGCACCGCCTACCGGATGCTCACCAGCGCCCTGCGCATGCAGGGCTTCAGCGTGGTCGACGTCGACGGCGTCAGCCAGGTGGTGCCGGAGGCCGACGCCAAGCTGCTCGGCGGGCCGGTCTACGGCGCCGACCGGCCGGCGGCCAACGGGATGGTCACGCGGACCTTCCGCCTGCGCTACGAGAACGCGGTGAACCTGATCCCGGTGCTGCGCCCGATCGTCGCGCAGAACAATCCGATCAACGCCTATCCGGGCAACAACACCGTGGTGGTCACCGACTACGCGGAAAACCTCGACCGGGTCGCCGGGATCATCGCCAGCATCGACACCCCCAGCGCCAGCGACACCGATGTGGTGCCGATCCAGAACGGCATCGCGGTGGACATCGCCAGCACCGTCTCCGAACTGCTCGACAACCAGGGCAGCGGCGGCGCCGAGCAGGGCCAGAAGACCGTGGTGCTCGCCGATCCACGCTCCAACAGCATCGTGATCCGCTCGCCGAGCCCGGAGCGCACGCAGCTGGCGCGCGAGCTGATCGGCAAGCTCGACAGCGTGCAGAGCAACCCCGGCAACCTCCACGTGGTGTACCTGCGCAACGCCCAGGCGACCCGCCTGGCCCAGGCCCTGCGCGGGCTGATCACCGGCGACAGCGGCGGCGAGGGCAACGAGGGCGACCAGCAGCGCGCGCGCCTGAGCGGCGGCGGCATGCTCGGTGGCGGCAACAGCGGTACTGGTAGCCAGGGCCTGGGAACCAGCGGTAATACCACGGGCAGCGGTTCCAGCGGGTTGGGCGGCGGCAACCGCAGCGGCGGCGCCTATGGCGCGATGGGCAGCGGCCAGGGCGGCGCCGGACCCGGTGCGATGGGCGAGGAGAACTCGGCGTTCTCCGCCGGCGGGGTCACCGTGCAGGCCGACGCCACCACCAATACCCTGCTGATCTCCGCGCCTGAGCCGCTGTACCGCAACCTCCGCGAAGTCATCGACCTGCTCGACCAGCGCCGCGCCCAGGTGGTGATCGAAAGCCTGATCGTCGAGGTCAGCGAGGACGATTCCAGCGAGTTCGGCATCCAGTGGCAGGCCGGCAACCTCGGCGGCAATGGCGTGATCGGCGGGGTCAACTTCGGCCAGTCGGCGCTGAACACGGCCGCCAAGAACAGCATCGACGTGCTGCCCAAGGGCCTCAACATCGGCCTGGTGGATGGCACCGTGGACATCCCCGGGATCGGCAAGATCCTCGACCTCAAGGTGCTCGCCCGGGCGCTGAAGAGCCGCGGCGGCACCAACGTGCTGTCGACCCCGAACCTGCTGACCCTGGACAACGAGTCGGCGAGCATCATGGTCGGCCAGACCATACCCTTCGTCAGCGGCCAGTACGTCACCGACGGCGGCGGTACCAGCAACAACCCGTTCCAGACCATCCAGCGCGAGGACGTCGGCCTGAAGCTGAACATCCGTCCGCAGATTTCCGAAGGTGGCACGGTGAAGCTCGACGTCTACCAGGAAGTCAGCAGCGTCGACGAGCGCGCCAGCACCGCCGCCGGGGTGGTCACCAACAAGCGCGCGATCGACACCAGCATCCTTCTCGACGACGGCCAGATCATGGTCCTCGGCGGCCTCCTGCAGGACAACGTGCAGGACAACACCGACGGTGTCCCGGGTCTTTCCAGCCTGCCCGGCGTCGGTTCGCTGTTCCGCTACCAGAAGCGCTCGCGGACCAAGACCAACCTGATGGTGTTCCTGCGTCCCTATATCGTCCGCGACGCCGCCGCCGGGCGCAGCATCACCCTCAACCGCTACGACTTCATCCGCCGCGCCCAGCAGCGCGTACAGCCGCGCCATGACTGGAGCGTCGGCGACATGCAGGCGCCGGTACTGCCGCCGGCGGAGCAGGGCATCCCGCAGGCCGCCTACGACCTGCGCCCGACCCCGCGGCCGTTGCGTGCGGTGCCGCTGGACGAGGCGGCGCCGCTGTGAGCCTGCTGCCCTACGCCTGGGCCAAGGCGCAGCGCGCCCTGCTGCGGCCGGGCGCCGACGGCGCGACCCTGCTGGTCAGTCCGCGCACGCCCGGCTGGGCGATCAGCGAGGTGCGCCAGCGGCATGCCGTGGCCAGTCTCGAGAGCGTCCGCGACGACGAACTCGACACCCTGCTGGCCAGCGCCTATTCCGACACCGGCAGCGCCGCGGCGGTGGTCGGCGCAGCGGAGAGCGAGGTCGACCTCGACCGCCTGCTGGACGACATCCCCGAGGTCACCGACCTGCTCGACACCCAGGACGGCGCGCCGGTGATCCGCATGATCAACGCGCTGCTGACCCAGGCCGCGCGCGACGAGGCCAGCGACATCCACATCGAGCCCTTCGAGACCCATTCGGTGGTGCGCTACCGCGTCGACGGCGCCCTGCGCGACGTGGTCGCGCCGCGCAAGGCGCTGCACGCGGCGCTGGTATCGCGGATCAAGATCATGGCGCAGCTGGACATCGCCGAGAAACGCCTGCCCCAGGACGGCCGCATCGCCCTGCGGGTGGCCGGGCGACCGATCGACATCCGCGTCTCCACCGTACCCACCGGGCACGGCGAGCGGGTGGTGATGCGTCTGCTGGACAAGCAGGCCGGGCGCCTGAAGCTGGAGACCCTGGGCATGGCCCCGGGGGTGCTGGCGCCGCTGGACCAGCTGATCCGCCAGCCGCACGGCATCGTGCTGGTCACCGGGCCCACCGGCAGCGGCAAGACCACCACCCTCTACGCCGCCCTGGCGCGGCTCGACGCCAGCACCAGCAACATCCTCACCGTCGAGGACCCGGTGGAGTACGACCTGCCCGGGATCAGCCAGATCCAGGTCAACGCGCGCATCGACATGACCTTCGCCGTGGCCCTGCGGGCGATCCTCCGGCAGGACCCGGACATCATCATGATCGGCGAGATCCGCGATCTGGAGACCGCGCAGATCGCCGTGCAGGCCTCGCTCACCGGGCACCTGGTGCTGGCCACGCTGCACACCAACGACGCGGTGTCGGCGGTGACCCGGCTGGTGGACATGGGCGTCGAGCCATTCCTGCTCGCCTCGTCGATGCTCGGCGTGCTCGCCCAGCGCCTGGTGCGGCGCCTGTGCACGCACTGCCGGTTCGAAGAGGACGGCGGTTGGCGCGCGGTCGGCTGCCCGGCCTGCAACCACACCGGCTACAGCGGGCGCACCGGCATCCACGAGCTGTTCGTGATCGACGACGAGATCCGCCGCCTGGTCCACCAGGGCCGCGCCGAGCAGGATCTCCGCGAAGCCGCCCGCGCCGCCGGCATGCGCAGCATGCGCGAGGACGGCGAGCGCTGGATCGCCAGCGGCGCCACCACCCTGGAGGAAATCCTCCGCGTGACCCGGGACGCCTGATGCAGACCTTCCGCTACGAAGCCGCCGACGCCCAGGGGCGGATCGAGACCGGGACCCTGGAGGCGGACAGCCCGCGCGGCGCCCTCGGCCAGCTGCGCGCCCGCGGCCTGACTCCGCTGGAGGTCCGCGAGCAGGCCGGCGCCGGCGGCGGACAGGGTGGCGTCGCTCTGTTCGCACCGCGCCTGTCCGACGGCGACCTGGCCTGGGCCACCCGCCAGCTGGCCAGTCTGCTGGCCGCCAGCCTGCCGCTGGAAGCGGCGCTGAGCGCGACCCTCGACCAGGCCGAGCGCAAGCATATTGCACAGACCCTCGGCGCCGTGCGCAGCGACGTGCGCGGTGGCATGCGCCTGGCCGACGCCCTCGCCGCGCGGCCGCGCGACTTTCCGGAAATCTACCGGGCGCTGGTGGCGGCGGGCGAGGAGTCCGGCGACCTGGCCCAGGTAATGGAGCGCCTGGCCGACTACATCGAGGAACGCAACGCCTTGCGCGGCAAGATCCTCACCGCGTTCATCTATCCGGCGGTGGTCGGCGTGGTTTCCATCGGTATCGTCATCTTCCTCCTCGGCTACGTGGTGCCGCAGGTGGTCAGCGCCTTTTCCCAGGCGCGCCAGGACCTGCCGGCGCTGACCCGGGTGATGCTCCAGGCCAGCGACTTCGTGCGCGCCTGGGGCTGGCTCTGCGCGGGAGCCCTCGGCGGTGGTTTCTGGGGCTGGCGCCTGTACCTGCGCAACCCGCAGGCGCGGCTCGACTGGCATCGCCGGGTGCTGCGCCTGCCCCTGGTCGGCCGCTTCGTGCTCGGGGTGAATACCGCGCGCTTCGCCTCCACCCTGGCGATCCTCGGCAGCGCCGGCGTGCCGCTGCTGCGCGCGCTCGACGCGGCGCGCCAGACCCTGGCCAACGACTGCCTGGCGCGAGCGGTGGAGGAGGCCACCGCGCAGGTCCGCGAGGGCGTCTCGCTGGCCTCGGCGCTGCGCGCGCGGCAGGTATTCCCGCCGATCCTCACCCACCTGATCGCCAGCGGCGAGAAGACCGGTGCGCTGCCACCGATGCTCGACCGCGCGGCGCAGACCCTGTCGCGCGACATCGAGCGCCGCGCCATGGGCATGACCGCGCTGCTCGAACCGCTGATGATCGTGGTCATGGGCGGCGTGGTGCTGATGATCGTGATGGCGGTGCTGATGCCGATCATCGAGATGAACCAACTGGTCCAGTAGCCAGTGCCTGGACGATCCACTGCCGTGTCGGGCGGATAACGCCGCTGGCGTTGCCCGGCCAGCGGGAGGGCCGAGGGCAGGCAGGCCTTCCTCTGGCTGTCATCAACCCGTATGGCCCCGTGCCAGGGCTCGGGTGCATGTTTCAGCGAGGTTGCCCCGCGGGCGCGCCAGGGCCGCCGCGGGCCACCCGCCGGGGCAGGCTCCGAAGGCATTGCGCGCCTGGCGAAAACGCCCGGCGCAGAGCCTTCGAACACCCGAGGAAAGGGCCTGAAAACAATTCGATGCTCCCGAGATTTTTTCCCCGATCTGTCACCGGAACTTGCGAGTTTTAACCCCAGCGGCCCCTTCGACCGGCTAGGGATGCAAAGCCCGGCAAGCACGGCGCCGCCTCATGCAAGACGACTTCTCAACGTACCAACACCACGATGAAAGGAGATTCTTCATGTTCAAGCGCTCTCTGATCGCTGCCTCGCTGAGCGTGGCCGCCCTCGTATCCGCCCAGGCCATGGCCACCGTCAATGGCGGCGGCGCTACCCTGCCGCAGCAGCTGTACCAGGAGCCCGGCGTCCTGACCGCCGGCTTCGCCGCCTACATCGGCGTCGGCAGCGGCAACGGCAAGGCTGCCTTCCTGAACAACGACTACACCAAGTTCGTCGCCGGCACCACCGGCAAGAACGTGCACTGGGCCGGTAGCGACTCCAAGCTGAACCCCACCAGCGAAACCAGCCCCTACCTGGCCGCCCATGGCACTGCCTGGGGTCCGCTGATCCAGGTTCCCTCGGTCGCCACCTCGGTCGCCATTCCGTTCAACAAGGCAGGCAGCAACGCCGTCAACTTCGCCGACGTGAACACCCTCTGCGGCGTGTTCTCCGGCCGCCTGACCAACTGGAGCCAGATCCCCGGCTCGGGCCGCACTGGCGCCATCACCGTGGTCTACCGTTCGGAAAGCAGCGGCACCACCGAGCTGTTCACCCGCTTCCTCAACGCTTCCTGCTCCAGCGCTACCGAGGGCGGTACCTTCGCCATCACCACCAGCTTCGGCAGCAGCTTCTCCGGCGGCCTGCCGTCCGGCGCCGTCTCGGCCCAGGGCAGCCAGGCCGTGATGAACGCGCTCAACGCCGCCGAGGGCCGCATCACCTACATGAGCCCGGACTTCGCCGCGCCGACCCTGGCCGGTCTCGACGATGCCACCAAGGTCGCCCAGATTCGCGGCGTATCGCCGGCTCCGGCCAACGTCTCGGCCGCCATCGGCGCCGTCACCCCGCCGACCACCGCCCAACGCTCCAATCCGAACAACTGGGTGCCGGTCTTCGCCGCCACCGCCAGCGCGACCGATCCGAGCGTACGTCCGTACCCCACCACCGGCTACCCGATCCTCGGCTTCACCAACCTGATCTTCAGCCAGTGCTACGCGGACGCCACCCAGACCCAGCAGGTGCGCGACTTCTTCACCCGTCACTACGGCGCCAGCGTCAACAACGACGCCGCGATCACCAACCATCGCTTCGTACCGCTGCCGGCTTCCTGGAAGCTCGCGGTGCGCCAGTCGTTCCTGACTTCCACCAACAACCTGTACATCGGCCACGCCAACGTCTGCAACGGCATCGGCCGTCCGCTCTGAGACGTTCCCGCCTAAAGGCGATACCCGGGACCGGTGGTGCGCAAGCACTGCCGGTTTCTTTTTCCGGCGCATAACCGCTTCCCATGAACTTTCCGTGACAAGACTTCGGCCCACCCCGTCGCCGGCCGTCTTCCCATCAGGAGTGCGCGTTGGCGAACCGGCGCGTCGAGTTGAACAGGCCCAAGGAATCCCGCGTCATGCCGTCTCGCCCGTCCGCCCCTTCGTCATCCGTCGTTTCGCTCGATAGCGGCCTGCCGCGGCTGAAACCGCTGGCACAGGTCATCGCCCTGCTCATGGTTGCCGGTGGCGCCCAGGCTTCCCAGCCGTTCAGCGCGGCCTGGTTCGCCGCCAAGGGCGCCCAGCAGAGCGCTGGAGTCGCGCGTCCGGGCGTGCCGCTACCGGGTATGACGCCACCGCCGCTGGCCCAGCAGCAGAAGGTCAACCAGCAGTTGCAGCGTTCGTTGCAGAACCTCAACAACACCGTGGCGGCGATCGCCGCGCAGCAGGCCGCCCAGGCGGCGGGACGCCAGGCCGCGCTGGCGGCGCCGACGAATATCCCGGACGGCCTGGGCGAGGGCGGCCTGAAGGTGGACGCATCCCTGCCGTTCGAACAGGCCTGGCAGAACGCCAAGGCGCCGGTGCAGTCGCAAGATGGCGGGCGTACCACGGTGACGGTGGAGCAGACCGCCGATCGCGCGATCCTCAACTGGGAAACCTTCAACATCGGCCGGCAGACCACCCTGCGTTTCGACCAGCAGAGCAACTGGGCGGTGCTCAACCGGGTCAACGACCCGAGCGCCCGGCCGAGCCAGATCCAGGGCCGGATCGAGGCGGGCGGCACGGTGATGGTGGCAAACCGCAACGGTGTGGTGTTCAGCGGCAGCAGCCAGGTTAATGTCCGCAACCTGGTGGCCGCGGCGGCCAATATCAGCGACAGCCAGTTCCGCGAGCGCGGGCTGTACTTCGATGCCAACGGCAGTCAGCCGAGCTTCACCGACGCCGCCGGAGCGGTGCGGGTGGAGCGGGGGGCCTTGCTGCAGAGCGCCGATCCGGCCAGTTCCACCGCGGCAGGCGGCTACGTGCTGCTGCTCGGCAGCGAGGTGGAGAACGCCGGGCAGATCGTCACGCCCAAGGGCCAGGCGACCCTGGCGGCGGGCGATAGCTTCTACATTCGCCGCGGTGTCGGCACCGACGGCAACCTGCGCTCCACCACCCGCGGCAACGAAGTGGCCACCGCGCTGGTCGCCGGCAGCAGCGCCGGGCGGGTGGTCAACCAGGGCTTGGTCCAGGCCTCCACCGGCGACATCACCCTGACCGGCCGCCAGGTACGGCAGGAGGGGGTCGTCCTGTCCAGCAGTTCCACCGATGTGCGCGGTACCATCCACCTGCTCAATTCGGCCAGCGATACCAGGGGCAGCGTGGTCCTGGGCGAGGGCAGCAGCACCGCGGTGCTGGTCGACGCCAGTGGCGCCGGTGCGCTCGACAGCCAGCGCGATGCCGCCCAGCAGGCGCTGGACGGTGCCTCGCCGACCAACAACGTCACCGGTCGTTTCGACAACCTCAGCCGGGTCACCGATCGCAGCGAGCAGTCACGGATCGAGATCGTCAGCGGTGGCAACGTGGATTTCCAGAGGGGCTCGCTGACCCTGGCCAGTGGCGGCCAGGTGGCGGTCAGCGCCGCGGGCCGGAGCCTGCTGCGCGACGGCGCGCAGGTGGATGTCGCCGGCGCCGTCGGGGTGAAGGTGGCAATGGAAAGCAACAACATCCGGATCAACGTCCAGGGCAACGAACAGCGCGACGCACCGGTCAACCGCGAAGGCGGCGGGCTGGCCAGCAACGATGTCTGGGTCGACGCCCGCGAACTGGTGCTGGTCCCGGCCGGTAGCAACGGCTATGCCTCCGATCGCTGGTATACCGCCGGCGGTCTGCTGGAGCTGGGCGGCTATCTCGGCACGCGCAACCACTCGGCGGGCGAATGGATGGCCCAGGGCGGCACCCTCACCTTCACCGGCGGCGAGCTGGTCAGCCAGCCCGGCTCGGTGGCCAACCTCTCCGGCGGCACCCTCGACGTACAGGGCGGCCTCATCCGGCAAACCTGGCTGAAGGGCAGCGACGGGCGCCTTTACGAAATTTCCCGCGCCCCCGGCGACCTGCTCTACGAGGGTATCTATCGTGGCTTCGAGGACAGCAGCCCGCGCTGGGGACAGACGCGCTATTTCTACAATCCGCTGATCGCCCCGCAGAGCCGCTACGAGAACGGCTACATGGTCGGACGCGACGCCGGCCGCGTGGTGGTCGGCACCGCTTCGGCGGTGCTCGAGGGCGACCTGCTCGGCAAGGTGTTCCAGGGCGAGCGCCAGGCGCGCGCGCCGCAGCCGGGGGCGGATGGCTATCGGCAGGCGCAGAACGCGGTGGCGCGTGGCGCCGAGCTGATCGTGGGTAGCTATACACCACGTTACGAAAGTGCCAGCGGCAACGTGTCGTACAACCTCGCGCCGACTCTGCAACGGGTGCGCCTGGCCGATGGCGGCGCACCCTCGGCGACGAGTCTCGGTCTGGACGCCGCGCTGGCCGACGAGCAGCGCGGCACGCTCCAACTCGACAGCGAACGCCTGTCCGGTTTCGAACTGGGGGCGGTACGGGTGGCTGCGAGCGAGCGGATCGAGGTGGGCGATGCCCTGCAAGTCGGCAACGGTGGCGAGATCACGCTCTACGCTCCCGAGGTAGAGGTGAACGCCGACCTTGTCGCGCGCGCTGGCAGCCTGCGCCTGGGCAACGTCCTGGAACAGGTGGAGATGGTGCGTGGCGAGCGCCTCGATACCTACCTCGGCCCCGCCGTCGGCCAGCGTGCCGGCGTGACCCTGGGCGATGGCGTCAGGCTGGATGCGCGTGGCCTCTGGAGCAACCTGTTGCGCGGTGGCGTGGAAGCCGAGCGAGCCTACCTCGATGGCGGAAGGGTTTCCCTGCGTAGCAGCGGTGACCTGTCGTTGGGCGTGGACAGCCGCATCGACGTGTCCTCCGGCGCCGCGCTTCTCGCCGACGGCAAGCAGGTGGGCGGCAAGGGTGGCGACCTGACGCTGTCGGCCAACACCGGCGCGGCGGCGACCGACGGCCGCCTGCAACTGGGCGGCGAACTGGCCGGCCATGGTGTCGCCGGCGCCGGCACCCTGAGCATCCAGGCGCCGCGGGTGAGCATCGGCGCGACGGCGCGGGACGACACCCTGGCGCTTGCCAGCGGGTTCTTCGACAGGGGGTTCGCCAGCTATCGGGTGATCGGCGAGCAAGGCCTGGAAGTGACGGAAGGCACGCAGGTGCAGGTGCGGCGCCCGCTGTACCGTTTCCGCGACGACGCCGTGGCCATCGCCAGCGGCGCCGACCCGCTGCGCGCGCTGGAACCCTGGCTGGCGCCACTGTACGAGGAGCGGCCGGCCAGCGGCGAGCTGCTCCAGCGTCCCGGCGCCAGCCTGTTCCTGCAGGCCGGCACTCGCCAGACCGGTGCCGGGCAGGTAGCCGCCAGCGTCCTCGACATCGCCCGCGGCAGCCTGCTCGAGGTCGACCCCGGCCAGCGCATCGAGCTGCGCGGTGTCGGCCAGTTGAACATCGAAGGTCGCTTGAACGCTTGGGGCGGTTCGATCGAGCTGGGTAGCGTGGCGCTGCCCGCTCCGCAACGCGATCCGCTCGAGAGCGTCGGCCACCAGCGGGCCATCCGCGTCGGCGAGCAGGGCGTGCTCGATGTCGCCGCGCGCGCCGCGACCGCGCTGGATTTCCAGGGACGGCGCTACGGCCGGGTGGCCGAGGGCGGCAGCATCGTCATCGGCGGCACGGTCGAGCAGGCCGGCGGCAAGGCCGCCGCCGCCGAACTGTTCATCGATCTGCGTCCGGGAAGCCTGCTGGATGCGTCCGGCACCGAGGCATTGCTGGACATCCCGGGGGTCGGCCAGACCCGGGTCGCCAGCGCTGGCGGCAGTATCTCCCTGGCCTCGGCCAATGGCCTGTACCTGGACGGCGACCTGCGAGCCTTCTCCGGTGGAGAGGGTGCCGCCGCCGGCAGCCTGTCGGTGGCGCTGGCCACGCCGAACTACCTGACCAGCCTGGCGACCGACCAGGTGCTGCGCCCGCGCGAGCTGATCGTCGCCCAGCAGCGCGATACCGCCGGGGAAGAGCGCGGCTACGCCTATGGCCATGGCCGCCTGGCGGCGAGCCAGGTGCAGGACGGCGGGTTCGGCGAGCTGACCTTGTTCAGTGACGGGCTGCTGAGCTTCGCCGGCGATCTGGAGCTGTCCCTGGCGCAACGCCTGAGCCTCTACAGCGGGGCGCTGGGTCTCGGCGAAGGAGCCGCCGCCGACAGCCGGGTGAGATTGACGGCGCCGTCATTGCTGCTGGCGGGAGCGTTCGTCAACGAAGCGGCGGAGAACAATGAAACCCAGCCGCTGTCGACCAGCCTGGCCCAGGTCTCCAGGCAGCCCAGCGAGGCGCGCTTCGAGGCCAGCGCGCAGGTGCTGGATATCCGCGACAGCCTGGTGTTCGGTTCGCGCGGCGGTTTCCGCGACGCCACCGGCGGGACGCGCATGGTCGACCGGCGCGGTTTCGACCGGGTCGAGCTTTCCAGCACAGGCGACATGCGCTTGCTGGCGGGGAACGCCGAACCCATGGAGCGTATCAACACCCAGCTGCTCAGCGCTGGCGATGTGCTGATTCGCGCCGCCCAGCTCTATCCGGGCAGCGGTGCAGGCGCGCGCATTCTCGCCGGCTACGGCTATCAGGCCGATGGCGCCGCCCCGGCATTCGACCCGACGCGCAGCCTGCGCATCGAGCGCAGCGGTGCGACGACGCCGGAGCAGCCGCTTGCGGTTTTCGGCAGCCTGTCGCTGGGGGCGGCCAGTGTCATCCAGGGCGGTGTCGTGCGCGCGCCACTGGGCTACCTGGAAATCGGCCAGAGCAATGGCGGTGCCGGCACGACCAACAGGGTCGAGTTGTTGCCCGGAAGCCTGACCTCGGTCAGCGGCGCCGGTCTGGCGCTGCCCTACGGCGGTACGGTAGACGGGCAGGCCTGGCGCTACGCCGGCAAGGAAGTCGTTCTGACCGGCGTGGGCGGTAGCTCCAACGACAGGGGGGTGTTGAAAACCGGCCTCGACCTGGGCGGCCTCTCCGTGCAGGTGGCGCCCGGCGCGACGCTGGATCTTTCCGGCGGCGGCGAACTGCTCGGCGCCGGCTTCGTCTCCGGGCGCGGCGGTTCCACCGACGCGCGCTACAACCCGCTGGTACGCATCGACGAGGATGGCCGCTTCAGCCTGCCGGGGTTGGCCGACAATCCGATCTACGCCATCGTGCCCGGTGTCCAGCGCATCGCGCCGGTCGCCGCCGAACGCGGTGCCGTCGATCCGCTGGTCGGCCAGCAGATCAGCATCGGCGGCGGCGTGCCCGGCCTGCCGGCGGGAACCTATACGCTGCTGCCGTCGACCTATGCCCTGCTGCCCGGGGCGTATCGGGTCGAACTCAATGGCCAGGCCGGGCTGGGCCGCGCGTTGCCGACCCAGCTCATGCGCAGCGGCTCCTGGTCGCTGGCCGGGCAGTTGTCCCTGGCCGGGACCGGGGTACGCGACCAGTTGTACCGCCAGGTGCTGCTGACCCCGGCGGACGTGGTGCGACGCCATTCGCAGTACAACGAGACGAGCTACAGCGACTTCGCTCGGGCCGATGCCGCCCGCCGTGGTATCCCGCGGCCGATGCTGCCGGAAGACGCGCGCAGCCTGCGCCTCGACCTGCTCGCCGGGGGCGGCGCCGACGCGCTGGCGTTCGACGGCCGTGGGCTGTTCCAGGCCGCCCGCGGCGGCTATGGCGGTAGCCTGGTGGTATCGGGTAACAACCAGCGGATCGAGATCGTCGGCGGCGGCGCGCAGGCCAGCGAGGGTTTCCAGGGCGTGACGCTGCGGGCCGACGATCTCAACGCCGTCGGTGCCGCCCGCCTGGTGATCGGCTCGACACCAACGGTTCTCTACGGGCAGGGCGGCAACTACGTCAGCTTCGATATCACCGATAGCGCACGAAGTATTGTCCTGCGCAATGGCGCCGAGCTGGCCGCGCCCGAGGTGTTCCTCCTGGCCGACCGGCCGGGGGAGGCGATCAGCCTCGAGCAAGGCGCCGCCATCGTCACCCTGGGACGAGGGGCAGCGGCCTACGATGCGCGGGATGGTTTCCTGTATGCGCCGGGGGGACGTTCCATGCTCGCCCTCTCCAACGGCGTACTGAATGTATTGCCGCCGGAGGCTGGAACGCCGGATCGCGGCCCCGGCGACATCCTGCTCGGTGTTTCCGCTGCCGGCGGAGCGGCTGGCGAAACCCGGTTGTATTCCGAGGGCAGTCTGGTCGCGGCCACCGACAAGCGCTTCGTGCTCGACAGCAGCGTGCGCTACGGCACGCGTAACCTGACCCTGGCGGCGGGCGCCTTCAATGTCGGCGAGCAGGCGCTGCTGGCCGGCCTGGCGCAACGTGGCGTGCTGCCGACGGGGTTGGCGCTCGACCAGCGCCTGCTCGATCGCCTGCTGCAGGGCGATGCGTCGGAGGGGGCGCCACCCCTGGAAACCCTGGTGCTGAACGCCCGCGACGCGTTCAACTTCTATGGTGATGTCAGCCTCGACTCCTACGATCCGGCGACCGGCCGTTCCCGCCTGTCGCGCCTGGTACTGGGCACTCCGGCGATCTATGGCTATGGCGATAGCGACAGCGTCGCCTCGATCCGGACCTCCAACCTGATCTGGAACGGCGCGCAGACCCCGCCCGCCGGGGTCATCGCCGGTGGCGCCGGCAGCGGCCAGGGTACGCTGGACATCCGCAGCGAGCGTCTGGAATTCGGCTACGGCCCCTTCAGCCAGCCCAGCGCCATCGACAGCTACCGGCGCCTGGCGCTGGGCTTCGCCACGGTCAACCTGTCGGCCAGCGAGCGGATCACCGCCAACCACAAGGGCAGCCTCGCGGTCTACCAGAGCCAGGGCGAGTACCAGGCTGGCAGCGGCTATGCATACAGCGGCGGCGACCTCAACCTGATCACGCCCCTGCTCACCGGCGAGGCCGGCTCGCGCAACAGCCTGCTGGCCGGCGGCTCGTTGCGGGTCAGCGCGGGGCCGGGCAACGTGACGTCCGCTCCGCTCGAACTGGCCAATGGCGCCCTGGGCGCCGAGCTGGCCCTGGAAGGCGGGAGCCTGCTGCTGGACACTCGCGTCGGCCTGCCCAGCGGCAAGTTGAGCCTGACCGCGCGGGAGGACCTGGAACTGGGCGCCGGCGCGCAGCTCGACCTGGCGGGGCGGGCGGTCCGTTTCGATGACGTGACCCGCTACAGCTGGGGCGGTGAAGTCAACCTGCTGAGCCGTGGCGGCGATATCCGCCAGGCTGGCGCTTCGCGCATCGACCTGTCGGCGAGCAACAACCGGGCTGGCAGCCTGACGGCGGTGGCGCTGGGCAGCGAGGCTGGAGTGGTCGACCTGCAGGGGCAACTCCTGGCGGCGAGCAGCGGCGAATACGACGCCGGTGGCACCCTGGTGCCATACGCAGCCGGCAGCGTCGAGATTCGCGCCCAGCAACTGGGTGGGGAGGGTACGCCAGACAGCCGGTTCGCCGACCTCAACCAGAGGCTGAATGCCGGCCAGGTATTCGGCGCGCGCAGTTTCCAGATCAAGCAGGGCGACCTGACCATCGGCAGCGAGGTGAAGGCCGCGGCGATCGAGGTGTCGCTGGACGGTGGCCATCTGAGCGTGAACGGTGTCCTCGATGCCAGCGGCGAGCAGGTCGGTAGTATCCGCCTGGCCGGCAAGCAGGGCCTGAGCATCGGCGCTGAGGCGCTGCTCGACGCCCATGGGCGCCGGCTGCGGGTGGACAGCTACGGCAAGATCATCGATTCGCCGAACCGCGCGGTGATCGAGCTGAATGCGGGAGACGGATTGCTCAGCCTCGGCGCCGGCGCCCGTATCGACCTGCGCCACGGCACCGCAGCGGCACCGGGCGGCGCGGCCGGGCAGAACGACGGCGTCGCCCGCGGCAGCCTCGACCTGTACGCGCCACGCCTGGGCGGGGCGACGGCGGGCGACATCGCGGTCGACGCCAGCGGCCCGTTGCAGATACTCGGCGCCCGTACCATCACCCTCAACGCCGTGCAACGCTACGACGATGCGCCGAGCGCCGCGCAGCCCGCGAGCAACGGCCGAGCGTACCAGGAGATCACCCAGGCCTATCTGGATGGCAAGCACCAGCAGAACGAACTGTTCATGCAAGCCGCCCTTGCCAATGCCGCCCTGCTCGACGGCAAGCTGGCCGGCCTGAACGATGCCGCCTACGCCGACGCGTTCCACCTCCGCCCCGGACTGGAGATCGTCAGCGCCACGGCCGACGGCGACCTGGTGGTACAGGGCGATCTGGACCTCTCGGGCTATCGCTACGCCAGCCTCAACCCGCATACGGCAAAGACCATGGTCTACGGTTCCGGAGAGGCCGGTTCGCTGGCACTCCGCGCCGGTGGCGACCTGAACATCTATGGCAGCGTCACCGACGGTTTCGCCCCTCCGCCGGAAACCGACGACGACCAGGGCTGGCGGCTGCTTTCCGGCCAGGACCGCCTGGGCGGCGACCGGGTGGTGCCGACGGCCGGCGTGCGCCTGGACGACGACAGCTTCTTCCCGGCGGGCAAGACGCTCAACTTCGAACTGCCGATCAAGGCCATGACCCTGGCCGCCGGTACCCGACTGCCAGTCGAGGCGGTGCTCAGCCAGCCGCTGCGGCTGCCGGCGGGGACCGTGCTCGAAGGGGCGATCCTGGATGCTGCCGGCAATTTGCTGCAGCCGGCCGGCAGCCTGCTTGGCGAGGCCCTGGAGCTGCCCGCCGGCACCCGCCTCGGCGCGGGCAGCCGCCTGCCGCTGGCGACGCCGGTGATGGCCATGAGCTGGCCTGGCGGCGTGCCGTTGCCCGGCCGCGCCACGCTGGCCAACGGCGAGGCCGATGGCGTGCGCCTGGCAGGCGGACTGGAATTGCGCGCCGGGGCCTTCCTCCCGGCCGGCAGCGACATCCGCCTGCCCGATGGCGCCGCCTCGGTGGATGTGCGCCCGGTCGGCGCGGTTTCGCGCAACTGGGCCATTGCGCCGATGCTGACGGCCGGTTCGCAGTCCTGGAATTTGCGCCTGGTGGCTGGCGCCGACCTGCAGGCGGCCGATCCGCGGCTGACCGATCCGCTTTCCCGCGGGCAGATGCGCCTCGCCGATACGCACTATGGCATGCGGCGCATACCGGCGACGGGCGGCGGACTGGTATGGACCCAGGAGGGAGTCGATGGCTGGGGCGATCCCAGCATCAAGCCCGGCGACCCGCTGGACCCGGAAGCGCTGGGCTATCCGACGCTCTGCGATGATTTCCCGAGCTGGTGCGCGGCGAGTTCCGGCGGCATGGTATGGACCGAGGAAGGTGTGGCCGGCTGGGGCGATCCCGGCATCAAGCCGGGTGATCCGCTGGACCCGGAGGCGCTGGGCTACCCGACCCTCTGTGACGATTTCCCCACCTGGTGCGCGGCGTCCGGAGACGATTACGCCCTGGAAGCCGAACCCTACGCTTCGCGCTTCAGCGTGTTGCGCACCGGTACCGGCGATCTCGAGCTGTTCTCCGCTGGCAACCTGCGCATGGACTCGCCGTTCGGGGTCTATACCGCAGGTACCGCGAGCCTCGTCGATGCCAGGTACAACCTCCCGCGCGCCAGGGATGGCGGCAGCGTTCTGCTCGATCCGGCGCTGGGCGGCTACGAGCAATGGGTGGATGGCGGCGAACAGAGCCTTTACAGCGCCTGGTATCCGACCCAGGGGGGCAACCTGACACTGGTGGTCGGCGGCGATCTGAGTGGCGACATACTGGGACGGCTGTCCGGTGCCGTGTCCAACACCGGCCAGGATTCGGCCGCTGTCGGCAACTGGCTCTGGCGCCAGGGCAGCGCGTCGACCGCCGGTACGACCGATGCCACCGCCTGGTGGGTCAACTTCGGTACCTATGCGCGCCGGCCCGGCAGCGAGGGGGCTGCCGCCGCGACCCAGCAGGTAGGCTTCACCGGCATCGGCACCCTTGGTGGTGGCGACCTGAGCCTGAGGGTCGCGGGCGATGCGGGTATCATCGAGACCCGTACGTCCAGCGTCGCGCAGGTGAGGTCGCAGCGCAGCCAGGGACTGGTGCTGGCGGTGGGCGGCAGTGGCCGGGTCGGCGAGGATGGCCGGTTGAGCCTGAGCGGCGGCGGCGACATGGACGTGCGCATCGGCGGTACGCTCAATCCGTTGACCCCTTTCGACCAGGGCAGTTCGCTGTACGGCGCGGTGATCAATCTGCGGGGCAATGCCCAGGTACGGGCGACGAGCCTGGGCGGTATCGACCTGCTCTATGGCCGTACGGATTCCCTGCAGGTTCCGGGCGAACGGCGGGCCTACGATCCTTTCGTCGCGACCCTCGGCCTGGCCAACGGCGGGCCGACGCTGGTTCCGGGCGACGCCACCTTCAGCCTGAACAGCCTGGGTGACCTGGTCCTGCAGGGGGTGGTCGATCCCGGCCGGGCTCCATTGATGAACGGCACGCCCTATACCAGCGGCGGCGTCGATGGCTACGGGCTGAGCGGTTTCTCGCTGTGGAGCGAACGCACGGCGATCGACCTGGCCTCGGCGGGAGGCAACCTGACCCCGGTTTCCCTGGGCAGGCCGGAGCAGGTCACCGACTCGGCGCTGGTCTACCCCGCCAAGCTATCCGCGGTGGCGCTTGCCGGCAGCCTCTACTACGGCAATGCGACACGGCGCGACAATACACGCAGCGACATGACCGCACTGGTCCTGGCGCCGTCGAGCCAGGGCCGTCTCGACCTGCTGGCAGGCGACTCCATCTATGCTGGCGGCTACAGCATCAGCCGCTCCGGCGCCAGTGCCGCCAGCCTGGCCACGCCGTCGAACCCGAGCTACCAGGGCTACACCGGGGGGGCGCGGCAGGCCGACAACCTTGCCAGCGACGGCAGCCGCGCGAGTTTCGAACTGTTCCCGCTGTTCGCTTTCGGCGCCAACAGCGTTTCCGGCGAATGGGGAGCGGCGCAGGAACCGTCGCGCTTCCATGCGCTCAGCGGAGACCTGGTCGGCGTCGACAGTGGACGGCTGCTGCGTTACACCGATCCGGGGGATGCGCGTTTCGGCCAGTTGCGGTACGAGGGCTACGGCGCGGTACGCATGCTCGCCGGCCGTGACATCGTCAGCAGCGGAACCGGACTGGGAATCGAGCGACGGTTCGCGAGCACGCTGGAGAACTACGCCAGCAGCGGCAATCTGTTCGTCAATACCCTGGCTAGCGACGTGTCGCTGGTGCAGGCGGGGCGCGACATCCTCTACGGCAACTTCAACGTCGCCGGGCCGGGCAGCCTGGAAATCAGCGCCGGGCGCAACCTGCTGATGGAAGACGAGGTGGCGGTCACCAGCCTGGGACCGGTCGCGCCGGGCGACGCTCGTTCCGGCGCCAGCGTCGTCCTGCAGGCGGGCGCCAGCCAGGCGGACTATTCCGGTTTCCTCCGGCGTTACCTGGAACCCGATAACCTTGCATTGGCGGCTGTGTCTCTGGCGGAACAGCCCGGCAAGGTAGTGCGGACCTACGAGAACGAGTTGGTCGAGTGGCTCGCCGGCCGCTATGGCTTCAGCGGCGACGTCCTCCAGGCGCGGGACTTCCTCGCCGGCCTGCCGGCGGAGCAGCAACGGATCTTCGCCCGCGAGCTGTACTTCGCCGAACTCAAGGCCGCTGGTCGTGAGTACAACGAGGCCGGTGGAGTGCGCCAGGGCAGCTACCTGCGCGGCCGCAACGCGATCGCCACGCTATTCCCCGGGCGCGACCCGGCGGGCAACCCGATCCGTTACGACGGCGACATCGTCATGTACGGTGGTGCCGGGGTGCACACCAACTTCGGTGGCGACATCCAGTTGCTCACTCCCGGTGGACAACAGGTATTCGGCATCGAGGGCGAGGCGCCGCCGTCGAGCGCCGGCGTGGTGACCCAGGGCATGGGGAACATCCGCTCCTATGCCCAGGGCAGCATCCTCCTCGGCCAGAGCCGGGTGATGACCACGTTCGGCGGGGATATCCAGATCTGGTCGGCCGAGGGAGACATCAACGCCGGGCGTGGCAGCAAGACCACCGTGGTGTACACCCCGCCACGGCGCGTCTACGACGCCTGGGGCAATGTCAGCCTGTCGCCGCAGGTGCCCAGCACCGGCGCCGGCATCGCCACCCTCAACCCGATTCCCGAGGTGGCGCCGGGCGACATCGACCTGATCGCGCCGCTCGGCACCATCGACGCCGGCGAGGCCGGCATCCGGGTTTCCGGCAACGTCAACGTGGCGGCGCTGCAGGTGATCAACGCGGCGAACATCCAGACCCAGGGCCAGTCCAGCGGCATCCCGGTGGTGGCCTCGGTGAACACCGGCGCGTTGACTTCCGCCAGCGCCGCGGCCAGTTCGGCGAGCCAGGCGGCGGAAGATGTCAGCCGCCAGCAGCAGGCCACCGCGCGGCAGCGCATGCCCTCGGTGATCACGGTGCAGGTGCTGGGCTTCGGCAACGAGCGACTGGAGCCTTCGCGCGACGGCGCCAGCCGCGCGCCGGGCTACGACCCGGACAGCGCCGTGCAGGTGCTTGGCGCCGGCGCGCTCAGCGAGCAGGCACGTCGCCAACTGACCGACGAGGAGCGCGGCAACCTGGCCTTGTAGGGCCGGGAAGGACCACCGAAGCCCTCCCCGCGGAGGGCTTCTTTTTTCGCAGGAACCGCCGCTGGGCGTGATCCTCGGGAGAACGTCCGTTCGTCCCCGCCGGTGGCTGGCGAACCAGGGGGCGCATGAAGTTTTCATGACAAAAGTTCGGTGGTGCGGCGGCCTTTCCGTCAATCAGGTGTGCATGACGAAAACGGAATTCCTCGATGACGACCAGGGATGGATACGAAGGGAAGCGAGCTGTTCCGGGTTACGCGAACCGGTTGCTGAAAAAGGGCGCGCCATTGACAACGACAAACCCTGCTCTGAAACAAGAGAAACAGTATCCGCTAACGGCCGTCGGCGGTTCTACGGCGATGGCGAAGGACGGTGAATGTTGATGGAAAGTTACTCGAAGGTCGGTATGCAGGAGCTTGACCAGCGTTTGTCGAAGATCGTCGAGGCTGCGCGCAAGAAGCCAGTGTCGGTTTATCGTTATGGAGCGCCGTGGGTCTGGATAGTGTCCCAGGAAGATTGGCAGGGCGCGCTCAAGGAAGTTTCAAGTTATATACCGCCCGGACATTCCCTGGCATTGCTGAAACCGCAAATAGAAAGTCTCCTTGGCGAAGAGGCGAAAGTCCTCTCGGGAATCGCCCGCGAGAACGCCATGCAGTTGGCGCCTGAGCCGTTGATCCAGGCCCTGTTGCTGCAACTGTTGTACGCGATTCCCAGTGAACAGCAATTGTACGAACAACTCAATTACAACCTGCTGTACCGCTGGTTCGTCGGCCTCGAGATGAAGCAGAAGATCTGGAGTTTCCCGGTTTTCGTCAGCGATATAACCGTTCTGCTGAATAGCGCGGAGGCGGTGAAGATAATAGGCCGGATTATCGCCGAAGTAATTTCCGGAGACCTCATGCAGATGCCGGAGTTCTCCCTGAATTTCGCCTTGTTGCATACCTGGCAGGCGCGTCATGGCGGAGTGCGACAGCGGAATATCTAGCGCGCTGGTGAAAATAGAAAAGAACGAAATTTCATAAGGGCGGAGCACTGTTTTTCACAGGTTGTTCATGCGCCGTCGCTAGTTTGTTGCCTTTCATAGAACTGTTCGATGAACGGACTTGTTGAAGAGAACAATAAGTCCCGATGGAACTTCGGGGGACCGTGTGAAGCGTTCGCTGTTCAATTGTGCGCACCCGTTTCGCCAGCGCTGGTCGATCGGTTGCCTGGCTGTCGCATTGTCGTGCGCTTCGCTGGCCGACGAGGCGCCTCCCGCCGCGGCGGGAGGCGAGCCCCAGCGCCTGGTGGACATCAACGAGTACGTGGTGCGCGGCAACACCGTGCTGGACAACCGCGCCATCGAGGCGGCGGTGTATCCCTTCCTCGGGCCGCAGCGCAGCCTGGGCGACATCGAGGGTGCGCGCGATGCGCTGCAGGCCGCCTACCAGGAGAAGGGCTACCAGTCGGTGCATGTCGAGTTGCCGGAGCAGCAGGTGAACGGCGGGGTGGTCTACCTGCAGGTCACCGAGACCACCGTCGGTCGTGTCCGGGTGGTCGGCGCCAAGCACTATTCGCCGGTGGAGCTGCGCGAGGAAGTGCCGGCCCTGGAGGAGGGCAAGGTGCCCGATTTCGCCCAGGTCCAGCGTGAGCTGGCGCAGGTCAATCGCACCCCCGGCCGCCAAGTGCTGCCGATGGTGCGCGAGGGCCAGCGGCCCGGGACCATGGATGTCGACCTGCAGGTCGAGGACAAGAATCCCTGGCACGCCAGCATCGGCCTGAACAACGACTACAGCGCAGATACCCGCCACCTGCGCTCGGTGGTTTCGCTGGGCTACGACAACCTGTGGCAGCTCGGCCACGCGGTCTCGCTGACCTACTTCACGGCGCCGCAGGACCAGGACAACGCCAAGGTCTGGTCCGGCTCCTATACCGCGCCGCTGAGCCAGCGCTGGAGCGTGCAGCTGTCCGGCTACCAGTCCGACAGCGACGTGGCCACGGTGGGCAGCATGAACGTGGTCGGCCAGGGCCACTCCTACGGCGTGGCGGCGATCTACAGCCTGCCGGTCACCGGCCTCTGGTCGCACTCGTTCTCCTTCGGCGTCGACTTCAAGGACTTCGAGGAGCAGACCCGAATCGGCGGCAACAACGACAAGGTACCGATCAGGTACGCCCCGCTGACCCTCGGCTACAACGGTTTCCGCTACACCGAACGTTCCCAGTTGGCCCTTGGCCTGAGCCTGGTGGCCGGTACCGGCAGTCTCCTCGGCTACGGCGACGACGACGAGGAATTCGACCGCAAGCGTTATCGCGCCAAGTCCGGCTTCGGCGTGCTCAAGGGCGATCTCAACCACACCCTGACCTTCGGCGGCGACTGGCAGGTGGCGACCAAGGCGGCCTTCCAGCTCGCCTCCGGGCCGCTGATTTCCAACGAACAGTTCGCCGCCGGCGGTGCCACCAGCGTGCGTGGCTACCTGGCGGCGGAGAACACCGCCGACGACGGCTACCTGCTCTCCCAGGAATGGCGTACGCCGTCCCTCGGACGCTTCCTCGGCAAGCGCGCCGGCGGCTACGTCAACGACTGGCGCTTCTATGTGTTCGCCGAGGGCGCGCAACTGCGCCTGCAGGACGCGCTGCCCGAGCAGGACGACGACTTCAGCCTGGCCAGCGTCGGCATCGGCACCCGCGCGCAACTCGCCGACTGGCTGTCCGGCAGCCTCGACTGGGCCTTCCCGTTGCTGGAAGGGACGAACACCGACAAACACGACTCGCGCCTGCATTTCAGCGTGCAGGCGAGTTTCTGACCCCGACCCCGGAGTACCCACCCATGTATCGCTTATTGCTGACATCGCTGATCTGCCTGGGCCTGCTGGCCCCGGCCAGCGCCAGTGCCTGGTGGCAGGACGACTGGCAGTACCGCAAGCAGGTATCGGTCGATACCACCCCGCAAGGCGCGGCGATCAACGACAGTCTCGGTCGCCTGCCGCTGCTGGTGCGCCTGCATACCGGCAACTTCACCTTCGACGGGGTCAACGAGAACGGCTCGGACATCCGCTTCGTCGCCGCCGACGACAAGACCGTGCTGCACCACCAGGTGGAGAGCTTCGACCCGCTGATGGGCATGGCGCTGATCTGGGTCGACGTGCCGCGGGTGGAGGGTGGCCAGCGCCAGGATATCTGGATGTACTACGGCAACGCCAAGGCCCCGGAAAGCGGCAACGGCGCCGCGGTGTTCGACCCGGACTACACCCTGGTCTACCACTTCGACGGCGCGCCGGGCACTCCGCCACGCGACGCCACCGCCTATGCCAACAACGCGCAGAGCGCCGCCGGCAGCCCGGTGGAGGGCGTCATCGGTCGCTCCGCACAGCTGGTAGGCCAGCCGCTGCTGCTGCCGCCCAGCCCGTCGCTGGCGGTGAGCGCCGGCGGCAGCTTCAGCTTCAGCGGCTGGGTGCGTCCCGACCAACTGGCCGGCGAGCAGGTCCTGCTGGCGCGCCGCGAGGGCGGCCACTCACTGCTGCTGGGCCTGGCCCAGGGCGCGCCCTTCGTCGAACTGGATGGCCAGCGCAGCGCCGCCGGCCAGGCCCTGGTCCAGGGCCAGTGGCAGCACCTGGCGCTGGTCGCCGACGGCAGCCGCCTGGCGCTGTATCTCGGCGGCCGCGAAGTCGCCAGCCTGGCGGCGGCGCTACCGGCGTTCAGCGGCGCCATCGCCATCGGCGCGGAGCCCGCGCCAGCCACCGCGGCGGTCGCCGGCGAGGGCGAGGCGGCGCCGACCCTGCAACCCTTCCAGGGCGCGATCGACGAGCTGCGCCTGTCGAAGATCGCCCGTCCGGCGGCATTGCTCCTCGCCGACGCCACCGCCCAGGGCGCCGAGTCGCGCCTGGTGGCCTACGGGGTCGACGAGAAGCAGTCCGGCTTCGGTTTCGGCAAGCTTGGCTTCCTGCTCAACGCGGTGCCGCTGGACGCCTGGGTGATCATCGCGATCCTGGCGCTGATGATGGTCCAGTCGTGGGCGATCATGTACCGCAAGAACCAGAACGTCGGCCGCGTCAGTCGCGCCAACGGGCTGTTCCGCGAGCGCTTCGCCGAGGTCGGCACACGCCTGGAACTGCTCGCCGACGACCGCGAGCTGGCCGCCCGCCTGCAACACTCCTCGCTGTGGCGCCTGTACCAGGTGGCGGTGAAGGAGATCCGCACGCGCCGCGAGCAGGGCGCCGACACTTCTTCCGTTTCCGCGGCCACCATCGAGGCGATCCGCGCCTCCATGGACGGCGTGCGCACCAAGGAGAACCAGCAGCTCGGCGCGCGCCTGTCGAGCCTGTCCAACGCCATCGCCGGCGGCCCCTACATCGGCCTGCTCGGCACCGTGCTGGGGATCATGGTGGTGTTCCTCGGCACCGCCATGGCCGGCGACGTCAACATCAACGCCATCGCCCCGGGCATGGCCGCCGCCCTGCTGGCCACGGCCATGGGCCTGTTCGTCGCGATCCCCGCGCTGTTCGGCTACAACCGCCTGGTCACGCGGAACAAGGAAGTCAGCGCGGACATGCGGGTGTTCGTCGACGAATTCGTCACCCGCCTCGCCGAGGTGCATGGCGAAAGCCAGCTCAGCGAAGTGGCCCATCGTCGCAACGGCCAGCCGTTGCCGGCCTGAGGAGAACGCCATGGCTTCCGTGAACAGCAGCCACGACGATGACGACGACGGTGCCGTCGACAGCATCAACATCACCCCGCTGGTGGATGTGCTGATGGTGGTGCTGGTGATGTTCATCCTCACCGCCACCGCCCAGGTCGCCGGGATCCAGATCAACCTGCCGAAGGCCAGTGCCACCGTGGCGCTGTCGCAGCCCAAGACCAAGGCGATCTCGGTGAACGACGCCGGCCAGGTGTTCCTCGACGCCTACCCGGTGACCCTGCCCGAGCTGGAAGACCGCCTGCGCACGGAGAAGGCCCTCAACCCCGATTTCCCGGTAGTGGTCCGCGGCGACGCCACGGTGCAGTACCAGAAGGTCATCGAGGTCCTCGACCTGCTGCGCCGCCTGGAGCTGTCCCAGGTCGGCCTGGTCACCGGCAAACCGACCTGAGGCCCGGGATGAACATGTCCGCCGATCCCAAGCACACCCCCGAGCCGAAGAACGCCGCGCTGCTGTCCATCGACGGCCGCCCGGCGAACCCGACCCTGCGCTACCTCAAGTGGGGCATCGGCGCGCTGCTGCTCGCCGGCCTCGCCTGGCTGGTCTGGGAGTGGGCCAACGACATGAGCGGCGTGCGCCGCGAGGCGCCCAAGGTGCCGGCGATCATCCCGCTGCCGCCACCGCCTCCGCCGCCGCCGGAAAAACCGCCGGAGCCGGAACAGCCGGTGGAGGAGGAAAAGATCGTCGAGCCGGAGCCGCAGCCAGAGCTGGAGGAAGTCAAGCCGCAGGAGGAAGCGCCGCCGTCGCCGGCCGACGACCTGGCCGATCCGATGCAGATGGACGGCGATGCCCAGTCCGGTTCCGACGCTTTCAACATCGGCGCCGGCAAGGGCGGCGGGATGGCCGGTTCCGGCGGCGGTCGCGCCGGCAACGCCAGCTACAGCCAGTACCTGGCCTACGCCTTCCAGCGCCTGCTGCGGGACAACCCCGAGCTGCGCAACCTGGCGTTCCGCCTGCAGGCGGAGGTCTGGCTGAGTTCCTCGGGGGACATCACCCGGGTCGAGCTGACCCGCTCCAGCGGCGACCCCGAGACCGACCAGAAGGTGCTCGCCGCCCTGCGCGGCGCCGGCCGCCTGCAGGAGCGCCCGCCGGCCTCGCTGACCCTGCCGGTGCGCATCGCCCTGCAGGGCAAGCGGCCGGGATGAGAAGACGCCAACCCAGAACGATTTCCGGCAGGCGACTGCCTTGAAGGACCTTAGGAGCCGTACACAGATGAACGCGAAAATGAACCGACCGGCGCTGGCGATGGGCGTCATGCTCGCCGCGCTGGCCGGCCAGGCGCAGGCCCAGCCGCCGGCGCCCTCGGAGAATGCCACGATCAACCTGATCCGCCTGCTGGTGCAGCAGGGCGTGCTGAAGAAGGACCAGGCCGATGCGCTGGTCAGGCAGGCCGAGGCCGAGGCGCTGCAGGCCCAGCAGGCGCGCCAGGCCGTGGCGCCCGCGGCGGCCGTCGCCGCGGTCCCCGGGGAGGTCCGCGTGCCCTATATCCCGCAGGTGGTGCGCGACCAGATCCGCGACGAGGTGAAGGCCGAGGTGATGACCCAGGCCAAGGCGGAGAACTGGGCGCAGCCCAACGCCTTCCCGGACTGGGCCTCGCGCATCAGTTTCGACGGCGACGTGCGCCTGCGCTACGAGTCGCGCTCCTTCGGCAACGGCAACAGCAACCAGATCACCGACTTCGCCGAACTCAACGACGACGGCCCGTACGACGTCAACCCGAACACCAGCTCCGGCCTGCCGCCGTTGCTCAACACCCGCGAGGACCGCGACAGCCTGCTGCGCCTGCGCGCGCGTTTCGGCCTCAAGGCGGCGCTGTCGGAAAGCTGGAGCGCCGGGATCCGCATCGGTACCGGTTCGGACAACAACCCGGTATCGACCACCCAGACCCTCGGCGGCGGTTTCGGCAAGAAGGACCTCTGGCTCGACCAGGGCTACTTGACCTGGAAGCCCAGCGAGCGCCTGAGCCTGACCGGCGGACGGATCGCCAACCCGTTCCTGTCCACCGACCTGCTGTATTCCAGCGACCTCAACTTCGACGGCGTGGCGGCGATCTTCAACCAGCCGCTGGGCCGCGATGTCTCGCTGTTCGGCACGGTCGGTGCGTTCCCCGTGGAATACAGCTCGGACACCGCCTCGTCGAACGGCTTCGACAAGGAAGACAGCGACAACAAATGGCTCTACGGCGCGCAACTGGGCGCCACCTGGAAGATCAACCCGCGGCACAGCCTTACCGGCGCGCTGGCCTACTACCGCTTCGACGACATCGAAGGGCAACGCTCCAGCCCCTGCCGGCCCTGGGCCGGGCAGCCGGAGTGCGATACCGACGGCAGCCGTCCGACCTTCATGCAGAAGGGCAACACGGTGTTCCTCCTGCGCGACATCGTGCCCAACCCGGCCGATCCGGCGAACACGCCGAACCCGCAGTACGTCGGCCTCGCCTCGGAGTTCAACCTGCTCGACCTGAACCTGGGCTGGGACGCCGAGCTGCCCAACGATTTCAAGCTGCGGGTGGCCGGCAACTACGTGCACAACCTGGGTTACGACGAGGGCGACATGCGCAAGCGCGCCGGCGGTGTGGCGCAGATCGCCAACAATCTCGGCTCCGATGGCGACATCAAGAGCGGGGCGAATGCCTGGATGCTCCAGTTCACCCTGGGCAACGCCCTGGATATGCGCGAGGCCGGCGACTGGCAGGTGTTCGCCGCCTACAAGTACATCCAGCCGGACGCCCTGCCGGATGGCTTCAACGACTCCACCTTCCATCTCGGCGGGACCAACGCCAAGGGCTACATCCTCGGCGCCAGCTACGGCTTCGACAAGCGCGTCTACGGTACCGCGCGCTGGCTCAGTTCCGACGAAGTCTACGGCGCACCGTTCTCCATCGACGTCCTGCAGCTCGAGGTCAATACGCGCTTCTGAGCGCTCCCCGAGGCAGGCCATGAAGAGGCAGACCATGAACATGCGACCTTTCTCATTGCCGATCTGGGCCCAGGCGTTGCTCGCCGGGGCCGCCTTCGCCGCCTACGCCAGCCAGGCGGCCTATGCCGACAGCCTGGAGGAACGCCTGCGCGCCCAGTTGCGCAGCACCACCCAGCAGCTGCAGGCGCTGCAGACCGAGCAGGCCCAGGCCGCCGCAGCCAAGGCTGCGCTGGAAGGCCAGCGCGACGCGGCGCTGGCCCAGGTCAGGCAACTGACCGCCGAGCTGACCCGGGCCAAGGGCCAGGCCGAGCAGCTCTCGGCCCAGCAACAGGGCTTGCACGACCGGGCGCGGCAGATGGTCGAGGCGAGCAACGAGCAACTGGGCAAGTACAAGCAGGCCTACGACGAGTTGCTGGTCATGGCGCGAGCCAAGGAGGCCGAGCGGCAGAAGCTCGATGTGGCGTTCCGCGAGCATGACCGGCAGTTGCAGCAATGCACCGCGAAGAACCGGGAAATGTATGGCGTGGCCAAGGAGATCCTCGGCGCCTACGAGAACGTCAGCGTCGCCGAGGTGATGAAGATCCGCCAGCCGTTCGCCAGCGGTGCGCGGGTGAAATTCGAAGAGATGGCGCAGAAGCTCGGCGACGACCTCTACAAGACCCAGGTCGACGACCGCCAGGCGGCGCTGGCCCAGTGAACCTCCAGAGCAATCAAGGAATCCGTACATGAGCGATATCACCCTGATCGAACACCTTTCCATCGACAGCCTGACCGAGGCCCTGCAGGACGCCGGCTACCGGGTCAATCGCAGCGAACAGAACGGCGTGGTGCAACTGCTCAGCGCCAGCCAGGGGATCGGCTACGCGGTGCGCTTCGGCAATCCGGCGTCGGTGCCGGCGAGCTACCTCGACTTCACCTTCAGTTGCGCCCTGCGCGTGCAGGGCGAGTTGCCGGCCGGGCTGACCGAGCGCTGGAACCTCAGCCGGCGCTTCGGCCGCCTGTCGCAACAGGGCGAGTTCCTGGTGATGGAGATGGACGTGATCGTCGCCGGCGGCGTCAGCCCGGCCAACCTGCGCAGCCATGTCGAGCTGTGGGACCGCCTGCTGCAGGAGTTCCTCGCCTACCTGCGCGACTACAGCCGCCTGGCCGCCGAGCAACAGGGCGTGGCGCAGGAAGCCGCGCGGTCCGTCGATGGCGAGGCCTGAACCTATGCGGCCGGTTTACCGTTGCGGCGGCCTGGCGCTCGCGCTCGTCATCCTCGCCGGTTGCGGCCAGGACGGGAACGGCGGCGCGGGCCAGGCCCAGGCCGCGCTTGCCAAGCCACCTGCCAGCGGCGCCGCGGAGCCCGCGGTGGCGCGCCTCGGAGCCTTGCAGGTGGCGCCGGACGAACTGAAGGCTCTGCTGGCCGAGGTACCGGCGCAAACCCGTGCGCAACTGGGCGAGAACCGTGAGGCTCTGGAGCGCTGGATGCGTGCGCGGCTCGCCGAGAAGGCGCTCTACGAGCAGGCCAGCGCCCAGGATTGGCAACAGCGACCGGAAGTGAAGACGCTGATCGACGCGGCCACGCGGCAGATCGTCCTGCGCACCTACCTGGAGTCGGTGAGCACGGTGCCCGAGGATTATCCCAGCGATGCCGATCTGCACGACGCCTACGAGGCGAACAAGGCGCAACTGGGGGTGCCGGCGCTGTACCGGGTCAGCCAGATCTTCATCGCCACCGCCACCGCTGGAGGCCCGGCCGAGGCGCGCAAGCGCGCCCAGGAACTCTACCGGCAGGCCGCCGCCGGCGATTTCGCCGAGCTGGCGCGAAAGTATTCCGACGACCCGCAGACCGCGCGCAACGGCGGCGACATCGGTGGACTGCTGGCGCAGGCGCAGCTGCTGCCGGCGATCCGCCCGGCGCTGGAACGGCTCAAGGTGGGCGAAGTATCCGAACCGATCCAGGGCGGCAACGGCTTTCACCTGGTCAAGCTGACCGAGCGTCGCGACCCCCGCCTCGCCAGCCTCGACGAGGTCCGCGAACGCCTGCGCGCCAGCCTGCGCGCGCAACGCCAGGAGCAGATCGCCAAAGCCTACCTGGACGGTCTGGTGAACAACGCCACCCTGAGCATCGATGGCGCGCTGCTTGGCAAGACCCTGGCCGAGCTGCGTTGATGGAGCGCGCGCCGGAGACCGGTCGAGCGCCGCGCGGTAGTCGCTGGCGGCACCTGCGTAGTTGGTTGTTCGGCGAACCCGAGCGGGTTCGCGACGAGCGCCAGCGGCTATGGATCGCCTATGCCGCCTGGCTCGGCGAGCAGGTACAGCAGCGTCTCGGCGAGGACGCCGAGGTCGCGCCACGGTTGCAAGCCTACCTGGAGTCGCGGCGCGCGGCGGGGCAATTGCCGAATACCGACATCGACCTGCAAGTCTGGCTCGACGCCAGCGGCTGGATCGTCGGCCTGGCCTGCCTGCGCGCCGATGCCGAACCGATCGACGCCGAACTGCGGCGGGCCCTGATGGATCGCTCGTTGCGTCTGCCGCCGCCGGACCACATGCCGCAGCCGATCGAGCTGCGGATCCGCCTCATGCCTGGACGCTAGCGAGGAAGCATGGCCCTATCGGAGTCCGCCGGGCAGCGCCCGGTACTGCTCAGGCCCGCGCAGGGACGCGACGACCGTGCCTACTGGCACGACTTGTTCGGCTCCCTGGAAGTGGTGCATTTCTTCCTGGTCACCGCCCGCTGCGGCTGCTTCATGCAGGCCGCGCGCAGCCTCGACGTCAAGCCGACGCTGTTGCGCAAGACCCTGGCCCGGCTCGAGGAGCGTCTCGGCCTGCACCTGTTCGTGCACGAGGGCAACGCCCTGTCGCTGACCCGCGAGGGCCGCCTGCTCCAGGCTGCGGGACAGCGCCTGGTCGAGGACAGCCACAGCCATGCCGATCTTCACCGGCAACAGCCGCTGGTGCGCCTGGCGGTGGCCGAGAGCGTGCTGCACGACGTGCTCAGCCGCGAGCTGTGGGGCTACCTGCGCAAGAACGCCAACCTGCGCGTGGCGCTGGCCGAATTGCGCGAAGGCTGGCCGGGCAACGCCGGCCCGGCGGAAATCGCCATCTGGATCGCCGATCCGGACCAGCCGCATCCGATACTGGAAGGCCATGACGCGGCGCCGGCGCGTATCGCCGAGCTGGAGTACCAGCCGCACATCGGCAAGCGCTATTCGCGCGAGCGCACGCGGCCGGCCAGCGAAGACGAGCTGGACGACTACCTGCTGGCGCAGCTCCACGGCCACGCCGCCAGCGCCGCCCTGGCACCCTGGAACCGGCGGGTGGCGGCACGGCAGTCGGGAGTGATCGAGGTACAGAGCCACGATCTGTTGCTACAGGCGATCCTCTGGGGCGCCTGCATCGGCCTGCTGCCGCACTACGCCGGGCGCCTGGAACGCAACCTGGCGGCGTTGCCGCAGGTGTTCGACCAGCCGATGCGGCGCGAGGTCTGGCTGAGCGTGCAGTCGGAGGCGGCGAACCGCACCGAGGTCCGTGCCTTGCTCGATCTGATCGAGCATGCCTTCGACGACCGGCGCGACTGGTTCGGACGCTGACATTGCGGGCTTGACGGCCGCCGCCATAGCCGACACCGTTTCGCCACGGAACGGCTGACGGAAGACACGCGATGACGGAGCGGCATTGGCAGGGCGAGGTCTGGCTGGCGCGGGACCATGCGTTGTTCGCCGGGATCAACGGCGACACCCGCGAGCACGCGCACTATGCCCACCAGTTGCTGCTGGCGCAGACGCCGCTGCGGGTGCGCCTCGCCGGCCAGGTACTGGAGGCCCGGCGCTTGCTGGTGCCCTCGCTGCAAGCCCATCGCGTCGAAGCGTCGCAGTCGTTGCTGGCGCTGTACGTCGAGCCGCTGGCATTCGACAGCGAAGTCCTGGGTCAGCTTCTCGAAGACGCTCCCGGCGAGCCCGAGGCGTTGCTGGGGCGGCTTGCGCGGCTGCCTCGTCGACGACTCGACCGCCGCGTCGAAAAGGCCCTGGAGGCGCTCGACGAGCTACTCGTGGCGCGGGTCGAGGCGGAAAGACTGGCGCGCTGCGCCAGTCTTTCGCTGAGCCAGCTGGAGCGGCTGTTCGCCGTCCAGGTCGGCCTGTCGGTGCGCCGCCTGGTGCTCTGGCGGCGCCTGTACCTGGCCTTCGCCCTGGCCCTGCAGGGGCGCAGCCTGACCGAGGCGGCCCATCACGCCGGCTTCGCCGATGCCGCGCATCTGTCGCGCAGCGTACGCAGCCTGCTCGGCATCCGCGCCGGCCTGTCGCTGCCGCACCTACGCCTGGCCGGTTGAACGCCCCAGTCCTTCCGGCGGCTGCGGGACGCACCTGCTGCGCGGCAGGTCGCGGAATGGCGCGAGCAACTGGCCGGTGTAGTCGCGGGGATAGTCGGGCTGGTCGCCGATGCCCATGTCGGCGCTGTCCAGGCGGTAGCCGGGACGATGGAGTGCGGTGCCGAGCAGGCGGTCCCAGACGCTGAAGAACAGCGCGAAGTTGACGTCGCCGGCGCGCCCGTAGCGGATGTGGTGCAGGCGATGCAGCGGTGCCCAGGCGAACACATGGCGCAACCCGCCGATGCGCATGTCGACGTTGCTGTGTTGCAGCAGCAACTGGATGCCGATGGCGAAGGCGAGCAGCGCGACGACCGTCTGCGGCACGCCGAGCAGCAACAGCGGCAGGGTGCCGGCGAGCGCCTCCAGGCCCAGGTGCAGGGGATGCTTCATCAGCCCGTTGAAGCCATACAGGCGCTGCACGCTGTGGTGCACCGCGTGCAGTCGCCAGAGCGGCGCCGAGCGATGGCTGGCGTAGTGCACCAGGGTGATGCCGAGATCGGCGAGGACGATAGCCAGGAGCAGTTGCAGCCACAGCGGCCAGGCCTGCGGCCATACCGGCCAGAAGCCCAGGACTCCGGCCAGCAGCGGCAGGGCGAGGATGCCGAGTGCGTTCAGGCTTTCGTTGACCAACGCGTGCAGGACATCGCGCAGGCGGTCGGCGTGCGGCCGGTTCCAGCGTGGCTGGTAGGGCAGTCGTCGTTCGGCGAGAAAGGACAGGCCGAGCGCCGCCAGGAGCAGGGCGACCAGCCAGGCGTGGGAAGCCTGGCGATAGCCGACCTGCCAGACCGCCAGGCCGATGAAGCCGGACCAGAAGAGGGGAGCGTAGGCGTAGCGCAGGAAGAACTGCATGGTGAGACCTCCGGATGAATGAGGTCCCCAGCGTCGCTCGCGGCAGGCCGGCGGCGCTTGAACGAACCGCGCAAGTTCTCAGTCGCGCACCACCAGCGCCTCGCTTCGCATGTTTCCGCGACCCGGCCAGGTCTCGCGGGCCAGCCAGGCCCCGCCGAGACAGACCAGGTTGGCCAGCAGCAGGTAGCCCAGCGGCGACAGCGGATTGCCGGTGACGCCGATCAGCCAGGTCACCACGATCTGCGCGGTGCCGCCGAAGGCGGCGACGCCGATCGCGTAGACCAGGGAAAAACCGGTGGAGCGCAGCGCCCGCGGGAAGCTTTCCACCAGCAGTACGATCAGTGCCGCGCCGCTCATGCCATGCAGGGCCGAGAGCAGGGCGAGGACGGCGAGGAAGGTCGACGCCTCGGGATGGCGGGTCATTGCCTGTAGAGCCGGGAACAGCACCGCGAGCAACAGCAGGCGCGGCAGGATCAGCACGGCGCGGCGGCCGTAGCGGTCGCAGAGGATACCGCCGAGCAGCGCCGACAGCGCCAGGGCGGCGCCGGCCACCAGCGTCGAGAGCATCGCGATGCCCGCCGGCAGGTGCAGCTCGGTGAGGGCGAAGGTGGTCATGTAGTTGAGGAAGTACTGGGTGATGGTACTGCCGGAGAGGATCAGCAGGCCGAGCAGCAGGGCCCGCCGATGATTGCCGAACAACTCGCCGAGCAGGCTCCGGGTGCTGGCCTGGCGGCCGCGTCCGGAAAAGGTCTCGGCCAGGTTGAGGCGAATGTACAGGCCGATCGGCAGGACCAGCAGGCCGACCGCGAAGGGAATCCGCCAGCCCCACTGCTGCAGCTGCCGCTCGTCGAGCCAGAGGGTCAGCAGGTAGCCCATCAGCCCGGCGGCGACCGCCGCGATACCTTGCGCCACCACTTGCCAGCAGGCGTAGGTGCCGCGCTTGTGCGACGGCGCCGCTTCGAGGATGTAGGTGGTCGCCGGGCCGGCTTCGCCGCCCCAGGCCAGGCCTTGCAGCAGGCGGGTCAGCACCAGCAGCAGCGGCGCAGCGAGGCCGATGCTGTCGTAGCCGGGCAGCACGGCTATGCCGCCGGTGCCCAGCGCCATCAGCAGCAGGGTCAGGAGCATCGCCGGCTTGCGCCCGGCGCGGTCGGCGTAGGCGCCGATGAGAATCGCGCCGAGGGGACGGATGACGAAGCCGACGGCGAACGCGGTGACCGACAGCAACAGGCTGACGAAGGCACTCTCGGAAGGGAAGAAGGTCTGGCCGATCATCACCGCGAAGGTCGCGTAGACCCCGAAGTCGAAGAATTCCACGGCGTTGCCGAGCACCACGGCGAAGACGCTGCGGCGGCTGGCTGGATCGGCGGCCGCCGGGGTTGTGGTGGGGGAGTGCATGGCGAGGCCCTCTCGCAGTGACGACGAAAACACTCGGGCCTGGCGCCGAGCAGCGACTGGCAGCCGGTTTCAGTCCGCCGGCGGCCGTGGCCAGGCGCGGATCGGACCGCGCCAGCCTTCGTAGGTCTTGCCGACGCGCAACAGCCAGGTATCGGCGAAGCGCGGCGCGACCAGTTGCAGGCCGATCGGCATGCCGGCGGCCGTGAAGCCGCAGTTTATCGAGAGAGCGGGTTGTTCGCCCATATTCCAGGGCACGGTGAAGACGATGTGCTCGAACGGCCGCTGCGGGTCGTTCAGCGGCGAGGCCCAGTCGGCGGGAAAGGCGCCGACCTGGTTGGTCGGCGTCAGCAGCAGGTCGATCTCGCCGAACAGGCTGGCCGCGCGCCGGCGCATCTCGAAGGTCTGGTTGAAGCCACGTACCGCGTCGACCCCGCTGATCCGCGCGCCGCCCTCGGCCCAGGCATGTATGTAGGGCAGCACCCTGGCCCGGCGGGTTTCGTCCAGACGCAGCAGTTCGCTCCACAGGCGGGAGCGCCAGAAGTCGTCGAGGCCGTCCAGCAGGGCGCGGTCCATCAGCGGCTCGACGACGCGGACCCGCGCGCCCTGTTCCTCGAACAGCCGTGCCGCGGCCTCGACCGCCGCGCGGATCTCCGCGTCCGGTTGCAGGCCGCAGCCGGGGTCGAGCTGCAGGCCGATCTCGAGACCGCGAACCGAGACCGGCTCGGCGCTCCAGTCCAGCGTTTGTGGCGGCAGGCTGGTGGCGTCGCGGGCGTCGGGCTGCGCCAGGTGGCGCATCAGCAGCAGGCAGTCGTTCATGCCACGAGTCATGGGGCCGGCGCAGCGGCCGGTGTAGTAGGGGTCGATGGGAATCCGCCCAAGGCTCGGCTTGAAGCCCACCAGACCGCACCAGCCGGCCGGCAGGCGCACCGAGCCGCCGATGTCGGTGCCCAGGTGCAGCGGCCCGTAGCCGGCTGCCGCGGCGGCAGCGGCGCCGGAGCTGGAGCCGCCGGTGTTGTTGGCCAGGTTCCAGGGGTTGCGGGTGATCCCGTGGAAACTGGAGATACCCGAGGAAAGCATGCCGAAGTCCGGTACCGTGGTCTTGGCCAGGACGATTGCCCCGGCCTCGCGCAGCCGCGCCGCCGGTGGCGCGTCGCGGGGCTCGGGCTGAGCGGCGGTGGCGGCGCTGCCCTGCGGGATCGGCTCGCCGGCGGTGGCGATCAGTTCCTTGATGGTCACCGGCAGTCCCTCCAGCGGGCCCCGCGGTTGCCCTTTGCGCCAGCGCTCGGTGGCCGCCGCGGCCTGTTCACGGACGCGTTGCGGGTCGAAGCGGTACAGGGCGTTGAGGTGCGGTTCCCAGCGCTGGATGTGCTCCAGCAGATGCTCGTAGTACTCGCTCGGCGACAATTCCCGGCGGGCGAACAGGGCCAGCAGGCGGGCTCCCTCGATATCGTGCAGCGCGCTCATTCAGACTCCCCCCGAAGACCGGCCGCGGACGAGGCGCGACCGGCGTGCCCGGAGCCGGGCACGGATTCGAAACATGACGTATCGGGGAGGTATAGCCCATCGCCGGCGATTGTTCCGCCGACGCGGCTCAGCCGTTGCGTTGCTCGATGTAGCGCAGGAAGGCCGGCATGTCGGTGCTGCAGAGGGTCCTGGCGACCCGCTTCACCTCGTCCACGGGCCAGTCCCACCAGGCCGAGGCCAGCAGGGCCTCGCGGACGTCTCCCTCGAAGCGCCAGCGGATCTGCCGGGCCGGGTTGCCGCCGACGATGGCGAACGGTGGCACGTCGCGGGTCACCACCGCGCCGGCGGCGACCACCGCGCCATGGCCGATGGTGACGCCGGAGGGGATCAGCGCGTTGGTGCAGATCCAGCAGTCGCTGCCGATGACCACGTCGCCCCGGGTGGTGGTGCTGTCGGGGATGTCGGCGACCTCGTCGATCATCTTCGGGAAGGGATAGGTGGTGAGCCAGTCGGTGTGATGCTCGCCGCCGAGAAGAATCTTCACGCCGGCTGCGATCGAGGTGTAGGCGCCGATCCGGAGGGTGGACTTGTCGCCGAATTCGGTGACTTCGGGGGGCCCGTAGGTGCCCACGCCGACCTATTAGCCGGGATAGGCGAGGCGGACCTTCTCGGGCGCCTTGAAGATCTTTTCCCCGCCACGGAAGTATTTACGCTCTTTGCGTTTTTTCAGTTTTTCCAGGAACCTCATCGGTTTACCTTGCCACCCGGGCAGGCGCGGCGGGCCTCAGGTGGTTTCGTGATGGAGCAGGAAGCGCTTCAGGCGGCGGAAGGTGGTGCGGTTCCACTGCCGCAGGGGCAGCGAGCGGAGCAGTTGCCAGGCATGCTTCTTGTCCGATACCACGGCGTATTTCAGGGCCTTGTTGACCAGCTCCGTGCGGCCGCGCTCGTAGGCCGGATGCGACTGGTAGGGCTCGATGGTGCGCAGGTCGGCGTCGAGCAGCACCTTGTAGCGCCGCGACAGGTTGTCGGGGTGGCGCCGGTAGCGGGTGACCAGCACCGGCAGCTTGTGGATCTGGTAGCCCTGGCTGGCGATGCGCAGGGTCATCTGGAAGTCCTGGACCTTGATCTGCGGATCGTAGAAGCCGGCGGCGCGCAGGGCTTCCATGCGGTAGAGGGACACCGGGGCGCCGCAGACATAGGCGTTGCCGAGCAGGTAGTCGAAGTCCAGCTGGCGGATGCGGTTGCTGCTCTGCCGCTTGGTTTCCTGGCCTTCGCTGTCGATGTAGATGACCAGGGCGCCGACGCAGCCGACCTCGGGGTGCTGGTCGAGGTACTCGGCGCGTACGCTCAGCGAATGCGGCAGCATGATGTCGTCCAGGTCCGGAGTGGCGACGTAGTCGCCGCGGGCATGCTGCAGGCCGAGGTTCAGCGCGGCGCTGACGCCCTGGTTGCGCTGGCGGTAGAGCTGGAAGCCGTAGCTGGCCTGCAGCTGTTCCAGCATGGCATAGCTGGCGTCGGTGGAACCGTCGTCGACGATGATCACTTCGAAATTCGGGTAGTCCTGCGCATAGATGCTCCGCAGGGCTTCTTCCAGGTACTTTTCCGCGTTGAAGCAGGGCGCGACGACGGAGACCAGGGGGGTGTCCGTCGTGCCTGAGGGCTTGCTGGAAGTGGCTTCTTCAATCATGTGTCGTTCTTGTCACTCGTCTTGCACGGCGACCGCCCCGGGCGGCGCGCCGGTCATGAAGTCCCGCGAATGTTCCAGCGGGCGGTCTTCGGGGCGCTTCCGAGAAATCAGCGGACCCTTCCAGCGGAGGCGCGCTGGCGTCGGAAAGGCTCTGGCATGCATGCCTGGATATCCGGGTATCACGACAGTATACCGCCTGGAGCCTGGAGGATATGCCTGTGGAGCCGAGAAAAACCCTCCGGATCATGCTTGCGGGCATCGGGCCTCTGTCCGCCGCCGTTGCCAGTGCTGGTACGGGGCCGGGATAACCGCGGCGCAGAGCAGAGGAATCGCCGCCTCGATCTCCTCCAGCGGCCAGTTCCACCAGGCCATTGCCAGGAGGTGCCGGATATCGCTATCGAAAAAGCGTTTACGAAGCGTCCGCGCCGGGTTGCCGCCGACGATGGCATAGGGGCCACGTCGCGGGTCACCAGCGCGCGGCTGCCGATGATCGCCCCGTGGCCGACCCGCACGCCCGGCATGAACATCGCCTCGGCGCCGATCCAGACGTCGTGCCCGGTCGCCGTGTCGCCCGCCGGCAGGTAACCGTTCTCGGCGTTGGCGAAGGCCGGCTCCTCGTGCATGAAATGGAAGGGAAAGGTCGACGCCCACCCGGCGCGCTGTCCCTGGTTGCCGGCCATGATGAAGGTGGCGCCGCTGCCGATCGAACAGAAGCTGCCGATGACCAGCCTGTCCACGTCGTCGCGGTCCGGCATCAGGTAGCGCGCACAGTCGTCGAAGGAATGCCCGTGATAGTAGCCGGAATAGTAGCTGTAGCGCCCCGCCCGAATGTTCGGATTGCTGACTTGCTCCGAGAGCAGCTTGCCCCTGAAGCTACTCGCGAAATAATTGCCCATGACCTGGCGTCCGTGTCTGTCGAAGCGCTCAAGGGTAGCCTCTGGCGAGGGGACGGGCCAGCGCGGCGTGACGGCTGGCGGACGGCGCTGGCGCTCAGGTGCCGGCGCTGAACGGCCAGGCCTGGAACGGTTCCGAGTAGTGCCTGCCGTGGCGAAAGGCGAAGGGCAACGCGTTGGCCTGCTGGTGCTGTTCCTCGGTGTCGACATTGAGGCAGAGCATCTGGATGTCCTGTGCCACCAGCAGACGATTGAGGTATTCGATGCTCTTGCGCTGGCGCAGGTTGCGGGTCAGCGGGCCGGGCGCCAGCAGGCGGGCATCCAGCGCCAGGAAGTCGCAGAGCCCGGCATCGACCTCGGCGAAGCATTGGCGGGCGTCGGTGTCGATGCGCTGTGGATGCAGCGCGATGCGCATGCCGCTGTCGCGCAGACGGCCCAGGGTGGCGAGATATTCCGGCGAGGCGGGGCCCTGCTCGTCGATGGCCAGCAGCAGGCACAGCTCGACCTGGTGCTGCTGCAACTGCCTGGCCGAGGCCAGGAGACGCTCGCAGACTCCGGCATTGCCCAGGCTGCTGGCATGCAGGGGGATGAAGTTCCTACCCAGCAGTTCGAGGTCGGTGTTGTGCCGGTGGACGCAGAGCAGTCGTGCCAGCAGGTGTTTCACCGCGGCTTCGGCGAGCAATGGCGGGGCGCCGGAGAGGAAGGCCGACAGGTCGACCCGTTGACGGCGTTCGCGCAGGGAGAGCTTGCTGCCGACCAACGCGCCGTTCCTCGCATAGATGCCGTGGGCGAAGAGCTCGAATCCGTCGTTCGCGTCACGGTTGCCGAGGCAAAGCCATTTCAATGGCGGGGGCGTTCTGTCTGTCGCAGTCATAGGTGATGGCTCTATGGGCAAATCTCGCCGAGGCGCACGGACAGTGCCCGTGCACAGGATTGAAGGGGTGTCTAGCGGAGACGGTTCTGCCTCCGGCGAATCAAGGTCTTTCGTCGGAAAGCCCGGTGGGCAGGCAGGGGATCGGCTCGGCAATCGGCCGCGAGGGTACTTCCGTGGCCGCCGCCAGGCCTGGCGGCCAGCGGTTTTTTCTCCGGTCTGTGCAGTGGTTCCGCTGTTGCCGTTTTTTCCCGCCGCACGCGTGTTGCGCTACGCGGCGTCGGCGTCAGCCCGCGCCGATGCTGTCGATGCAGCCCAGGACAAGCGGTGAAGCCTGTTGCTTGCGCCAGGCGAAGTGGATGCTTCTGGAGTCCAGTCCGACGATCGTAGTGGCATGGAGGTCGCGGTGTTGCGGGGGAAACCGGGCGACGAAGCCTCCCGGCGCGCAGGCGAAGAGATCGCCAGGGCGCTGGGCCCGCGTGCCGGGGCGATGAGGCACGGACACCGCGTGAACGCGTTTCTGGGGGCGGCTGGCTACGGGATCGAACTGGTCCAGGAGGGCCCCTGTTCGATTGAACGCCGCGACAGGCGCCCGGTGGCCCGGGCGCTGGCGCTTCGGTTCACCTGGTAGCGTCGAAGGCGAGATGGAAGGCGACCGTTCCCCGGGCCGCCGCTCCAGCGAAGGACTGTGCCTGGAAGAAAGCGGCGGGAACGCCAGGCAGCACCAGGCCGCTTTCCGCGCGGAAGCCGAAGCGGCTGTAGTAGGCCGGTTCACCCAGCACCACGCAACCTTCCGCGCCCAGCGAGCGCAGTTCGGCCAGCAACTGGCGGATCAGCCGCGAGCCGATGCCGCGTCCTTGCCATTCGGGCTCTACCGAGACCGGTGCGAGGCCGTACCAGCCGCCCGGTGCGCCGTCGATGGTCACCGGTGAGGCGGCGACATGGCCGAACAGTTCGCCGTTGCCCTCGGCGACCAGCGATAGTGTCAGCGAGCCGGCACGACGGAGGGCGGCGACGATGAACTGCTCGGTATGGCTGGCATGCACAGCCCGGCGGAACGCGGCTTCGGTCAGGCGGGCGATGGCATCGATGTCGGCGGTGGTCTCCGCACGGATGGAGATGTTCATGCGTGTACTCCTCGGGCATGGCCCCGGCCTTCTCCTGGCCAGGGCGGTGGAGAAGAATGGGACTCAGCGATTGTCCGCCTGCGGGCGCACGGCTTTCAGTCCGGCCATCGAGATACGGTAGGGCCGGCCCAGGCTGGAGTGGATCAGGCGCTGGCTCTTCAGCCTGGCGAACACCGCCAGGGTACAGTCGAGCAGGAGATGGCCGTCGCGGTTGTAGCATTCGACCTGGGTGACCTTGCCCGAGGCGTCGCGGAAGAAAGCGATATGGCCACCCTGGGCCAAGGCGTGGAGGGTCCGTTGTTCCGGCTTGGAAACGTTCATGTCGGGAGAACCTGTAGTCATCGGTATGGCAACGCGGCCGCACGGCGCGAACAGGCGCATGCGGACCATGGCGAAGGCAGATAACCGGCGACACCTCGTGCAAGGCGACGAAGCGGCGGTTATCGGATGACTACTATCTCCAGCATGCAAGCCTCGGAACGGGGAGGGGCAGTCACGGAGGTGACTATGGGGCGACAGTCTAGCCGAGCGGACGAGGCGACGACAAGGCAGTGGCTGCGTCGTCATGCCGCTGTCCCGGGATCATCGGTTTGTGAGGGCGTTCGTCCTCTCCCGCGGTGATTCGCGGTTCCATTGCCAACCAGGCCGGGAGGCTGCCATGCGCCGCAGCATGCTGGCGCTGCTCCCTCTCCAGGCCTGTCGCCGCCGCGACGAGAGACGGCCCGCATCTGGTCGAGGCGAGGGTGGTGACCGGCAGGTTTTGGCTAAACCCGGGCAACCGCGGCGGCGGATCGTCAACCGAGCCGCATTGTGCAACACCGGTGTGCCCAGGTTCAGTGCCGCCGCAGCGAGTTCCGGATGGATGGACACGGTAGCGGGCCGATCGGCAGCCGTGTGTCACCGAAGGCACATTGGTTGAAATCGGTATCGAACGGAAATGAGGAGGTTTTTTCGGAGAGTTTTTCCTACAGAAAATTACTAGAAACTTGTCGCAGTAAATCGTGAATTAGCGCTGAGCGGAGGGACCTGTCGGGTGTGGGGCCGGTCGGTACTTTCCGTCATGTAGGAATTGCCTGATATCGGGCCTTGGGGTTGAACGCTGCGGGCTACCCTGAACGCATACCTGAAAAGTTGTCGGCGTAATCTCCGCGCTTTTCAGGCGAGGATTCGTCGTGTTGAAGTTGTTGGTCGTGGTTGCTTCCCTGTTCATCGGCGGAGGCATGGCCATGGGAGCGCCCGGCGAGGCGGACGGGTATTTCGCCGCCGAGGAAGCTGGTTCCGGAGCGAGCCTCGAAGAGAAGCGGGACGAAGAGGCACAAGAGGTCAGCGAAGCCCCGGTCCATCGGATCGATGACCTGACCCTGATGTACCTGACCCACGAGGTCTACCTGGATCCCTACGTTTCCTGTCGGCCGAAGGTCCTGGGCGAACGTTCGTACGTCGCCTGCTGGAACGAAACCTACTCGGGCCGTTCCCCGCTGAATTTCTGGGAATACGCCGAAGGCGACTTCCTGGCCCTCAACGATCCCGCGCGGGCATTGGCGCAGGGGAAGTTCGCCAGAGAGAAGCATATCGGCGAAGTGCCGTTGCCGCTGCCCCTGGATATCGACCTGGACCAGCTGGAGCGGGTGTATTTGCTGATGATGTAGGCTGTCCGTTGTCGGTCTATGCCCGCCTTGCCAGGTGGCATGAGATGCCACTGCCATTGCGAGCGCGCATGGCAGCTTCTCGGACATGGAGGTCATGTGCTACCGGAGCGCTTCCTGAATCGACGTCCTTTTTATCGAGCTTTCAGGGATCCGGTGCCGTGATACATGCGGCTGATAAGTATTCTGATACGACATGGCAGCGCGCATCTTGGCAAATGCTCATGATCGTTGAGGACACCTCATGCGAATCTGTCCAAGAGAGTATTGTCCGAGGTGAGTTAGGCTGAATCCGTCCATGTCCTTGGTTCAGCCTCTGATCAAACGTCCGCCTGGGGGAACGTGTCTGCGTAGTTCGCGGCAATCGCCAGGAGGAGGTTGTTGCCCCGCTGGCCTGTCGGGGTACCAGATCCGGCATTCTCCGGGTGGCGGTAGATGCCCGTCAGGCACGTATCCGCGATCATGGTCACGGTCATGATGACGCCGACGTTCAGGGTCGTAGTCGCCGTAATCGTCATATCCGTATGCCGCACAACCTGCGCTCAACAGTATCGGAAGAACGACGAGGAGATTTCGGCTGGCTCGAAACACTTCTGCCTTATTCATGGTAGGCCTTCTCCCGTTCGCGGTAGTACTCCGCTCGACGCTTCGCGTCTTCTCGTTCCATTTCCTCGTAGTGCTTGCGGCTTTCGCGTTCTTGCTCTTCGTGGAATTTGCGATGTTCCTTGCGGGCTTCCATGCGGTCCTTGCTTCGCTCTTTCTGGTATTCCCAGTAGCGTTTTTCTGCCTCTCTGTATTCTTCGTAACCATTATCCGCCTGGACACTCGCCGTCATCAGGCAGAAGAGAGAGAAGGCAAGGGGATAGGCTTTGTTCATGAGGCTGTGTGCTCCGCGGTGACTTACATGAAGTCGGTGCTTCGTTTAGACCGTATGCGGAAACAGAGTTGCCGAAGAAGGGTAAAAATCTTGGCTTGCCACCTTTTCAGCCCCAAAAACAACAAAACCCCCGAAAGCGCGGCGTTTTCAGGGGCTTAGCTATGGAATCTGGAGCGGGCGAAGGGAATCGAACCCTCGTCATGAGCTTGGGAAGCTCAGGTAATGCCATTATACGACGCCCGCTCGGACGGCTTTTGCGGCCAGGGCGCCTTTTTACCAGATGCGTGGCGGCAGGTGAAGCCCGGGGCGGTTTTTTTGTTGATGTGGCTGGTTTTTTCCGCCCGGGGAGCGGGGCTCCCCGGGCGGTGGTCAACTGGCGAGGGCGGCAAGGGGGACGCTGGCGCCGTTGGGCAGGGGGCGGTAGATCGGGTTGAGCGGCTTTGCGTGTTGTGGACGAAGGAAGGCCAGCAGGGCGTCCTGGGTCTGTTGCCAGGCGGCCTTGTGCTCGACGTCGATGAAATGGCCGGCGTTGCGGATGGTGTGGAATTCCGCGGCGCGGATCAGCTGGCCGAACTGGCGGGCCTCGTGGGGAGTGGTGTAGATGTCCAGCTCGCCGTTCATGAACAGCACCGGGATCTCGATGCCGGCGAAGCTTTCGGTGTAGCTGCCGGCATTCAGGCGCAGCACTTCGCGGATGTGGAAGTGCATCTGCCGGTACTCGTGCTCGTCGAGGCCGCTGACGTGGCGGAAGTTGTAGCGCTTGAACAACTGAGGCAGGTAGCGCCCGATGGTCTCGTTGACCAGGTTGCCGACCTGGGTTCGATCACAGGCGGCGAGGTAGTCGAGGCCGCGGTGCAGGTAGTCGAGCATGGCCGGGTTGAGCAGCGGCGAGAACGAGTTGACCACCGCCTTGCGCACCCGTCCCGGACGCTGTGCGAGGGCGAGCAGGGTGGCGACGCCGCCCCAGGAAAAGGACATCACCACCTCCGCGCGGAAATGCTCGAGCAGTTCCAGCAGGATCCGGGCCTCGCATTCCTTGCTGATCGGCGCCCGGTTGTCGTTGTGCGGCTTGGACTGCCCTGCATAGGGCTGGTCGTAGAGCACCACGTTGAAGTGTGGCTGCAGGTACTTCACGGTCTGGGCGAAGGACGCGGTGGTCGACAGCGAGCCGTTGACCAGGACGATGGTCTGCTGCGCCGCGGGATTGCCGTAGAACTCGGTGTGGACGCGGTGTTGCCCGTGAATCTCGACGATGGCGGTTTCCGGCCTCATGTCGCTTCCTCCTGGAATCGTTCGATGGGAACGCGGCGACCTGCTTGTCGCGGCGAAGTCAAATTGCTCATGGGCAGATGAAAGCGCCTCCCAATGACAGTTGGATGTCATTCGGAGTAACTTAACAAACTCTTAATTTTCAACGACTTACTGGCCAAAAGGAGATCGTCCAAAAACCCTTTCAGGTCATGGGGATACGGCTGTTCGGCCGGGCAGGAAAGGCCTGCGCCGAAGCGCGGGCAGACACGCGGGCTTTCTTGGAAGTCGTTCGTGACTGGTCGGTCACAACGTGGTCGTCAGTTAAGCAGCAGGCGCGCGGCACCGCAAGCCTGTTTCGCTTTTGAAAGGGGGTGGAGGGGAGGGAATCCGACGAGTTGCCGCACGCGGATGCCCCTGCGCTGCGTTTTCGAGGAGCGGGGCGTTCCCGCCCCGGCGGGCTACTTGAGCAGGCTGGCGATCACTTCCGGCGTGCGGGCCGCGCGAGCCACGGCGCAGCTCTGCGGGGTCAGGAAACGCGAGGTTTCCAGCCATTTCGGCTGCGGGTAATAGGCGAACAGGTAGCTGCCGCGCTTGAGAGTGTTGATCAGCCGCGCGGCTACGGCCGGGCGTACCGCAGGGCAGCCCTGGCTGCGGCCGAGGCGACCGAGTCCGGGGACCACTCTGGGATCGGCGTAGGCGGCGGAATGCATGACGATGGCGCGTTCTTCGCTCTTGTCGTTGAAGCCCGGCTCCAGGCCCACCAGACGTAGCGATTGGCCATGCTTGCCGGTATAGAGCTGGCCGGTCTGGAACAGGCCGATGGAGGACTGGTAGCTGTTCGGCCGGTTGGAAAAGGAGGTGGCGAGGTCGTCGCCGCTGTTCTTGCCGTGGGTCACCCACTCTTCGAAGAGCAGCTTGCGAGCCTTCAGATCGAATACCCAGAGGCGCTTGTCGCGCGATGGCCGCGAGTAGTCGATCACCGTCAGCAGGCCGTTGTCGCCGCCCTGGCTGGCGCTCGCGCAGGCATAGGCGGTGAGGGCCAGTTCGAGGGTTGGCAGGCTGGCCCGGGGGGCGAGTTTCTGAAGGTCCTTGGCGGAAGGAAGGGGCTGGGCGAACACCGGCAGGCTGGCCAGTGCGCAAAGGGTGGCGCCCGCCAGGCTCAGCCTGCGCAGGGCGGCACGGAGGAAGGTTGGCATACGAGCAGTATTCCCATCGGTTCAGTGTGGTTTTTACCGGATGAGAGGCATTGTGCTCGATTTTTGAACAACTTGCCGACTACTTTTTAAGCGATTTCGTCGGATTGTTCGGGGTTTCCGTGGCGATCACCGTGAAATCGGAGTCGCTGTGGGTGTCCCGGGTCGAGGCCCAGTCGGTGATCACCAGGGTACTGCCGACATCCATGGCGCCGAGCATCTCGCGGACGAAGGCCGGATCCATGCGAATCCTGCCCAGTTGTTCGGAGGGCGTCAGGCCATGCCCCGGATTGCTCACCTGGACCACCGACCAGCGCAGGTTCGGCGAGGTTTCCTCGATTTCCGCCCGGGACGGTTTTTCCAGCAGCGAGAACACCGCCATGCCGCTTTGCGGGGGTGCCGGCAGTTGTACCGGCGCGGTGCCGATGCGCTGGCCGCCGCCGAGGGCATCTACCAGGTGCGCGGCTTCGACCTGGCCAACATCACCTTCATCCGCGGCGACAGCGGCTGGATCGTGGTCGACACCCTGACCACCCCGGCCACCGCAAGGGCGGCCTACGAGCTGGTCAGCCGCGAGCTGGGCGAGAGGCCGATCCGTACGGTGATCTACAGCCACGCCCACGCCGATCACTTTGGCGGTGTGCGCGGTCTGGTCGAGCCGCAGCAGGTCGCCAGCGGCGCGGTGCAGATCATCGCTCCGGCCGGCTTCATGGAGGCGGCGATCAAGGAGAACGTCCTGGCCGGCAATGCCATGATGCGCCGCGCCACCTACCAGTACGGCACGCAATTGCCCAAGGGGCCGCAGGGTCAGGTCGACATGGCCATCGGCAAGGGGCTGGCGCGTGGACCGCTGAGCCTGCTGGCGCCGACCCGCCTGATCGAAGGCGAGGGCGAGGACCTGGTGCTGGACGGCGTGCCGTTCACCTTCCAGAACACGCCGGGTACCGAATCGCCGGCGGAGATGAACATCTGGCTGCCGCGGCAGAAGGCCCTGCTGATGGCCGAGAACGTGGTCGGCAGCCTGCACAACCTGTACACCCTGCGCGGCGCCGAGGTACGCGATGCGCTGGGCTGGAGCAAGTACATCAACCAGGCGCTGCATCGTTTCGGCAGGCAGGCCGAGGTGATGTTCGCGGTGCACAACTGGCCGCGCTGGGGCAACGCGGAGATCGTCCAGGTCCTGGAGAAGCAGCGCGACCTGTACGGCTACCTGCACGACCAGACCCTGCACCTGGCCAATCAGGGCGTGACCATCAGCCAGGTGCACAACCGCCTGCGCCTGCCGGCCAGCCTCGACCAGGAATGGTACGACCGCGGCTACCACGGCTCGGTCAGCCATAACGCACGGGCCGTGCTGAACCGCTACCTGGGCTACTACGACGGCAACCCGGCGACCCTCGACCCGCTCAGCCCGGAGGACTCGGCGGGCCGCTACGTGGAATACATGGGCGGCGCCGAGCGCCTGCTGGAGCAGGCGCGGGCGTCGTATGCCAGGGGCGAGTACCGCTGGGTGGTCGAGGTGGTCAACAGGCTGGTCTTCGCCGAGCCGGATAATCGGGCCGCGCGCGAGTTGCAGGCCGACGCCCTGGAGCAGCTCGGCTACCAGGCGGAGAACGCCGGCTGGCGCAACAGCTACCTGAGCGCCGCCTATGAACTGCGCCACGGCGTACCGCGCGACCAGCCGACGATGAATGCCGGAAGCGCCGATGCCCTGGCGGCGATGGATACCGGCCTGTTGTTCGACTATCTCGGCGTGCGCCTGGACGCCGGCGCTGCGGAGGGCAAGGCGCTGAGCATCAACCTGCGCCTGCCGGACATCGGCGAGGACTACCTGCTGGAACTGAAGAACTCGCACCTGAACAACCTGCGCGGCGTGCAGAGCGAGGACGCCGGGCAGACCGTGAGCATCGACCGCGCCGATCTCAACCGGCTGTTGCTCAAGGAGGTGTCGGCGGTACGCCTGGTCCTCGAAGGCAAGCTGAAGAGTTCCGGCAATCCGCTGCTGCTGGGGCAACTGTTCGGCATGCTCGGCGACTTCGACTTCTGGTTCGATGTCGTCACGCCGGCGGCGAAGTCCGAGGGCTGACGACGAAGGCGCCCGAGAGGGGCGCCTTGGCTTTTCAGTAGGCCACGGTGAAGCGCTGGCGATGATGACGGGGCTGCTCGGCCTCGTCGAGCATGGCCAGCGCCAGGTCTTCCAGGGAAATCCGGCTCTCGCCCTTGGCGTCGAACAGCACCTGGTCGCCGCCGAGGCGGAACTTGCCGCTGCGCTGGCCGGGTTCGAGGAGCATCGCCGGGCTGAGGAACACCCAGTCCAGTTGTTGCTCGCCGCGCAGCTGGTCGAGGGCGTCGGCGGCGCCGAGGGCGCCCTGCTTCCACTGTTCGGGGAACTCCGGGCTATCCACCAGGCGCTGGCCAGGGGCGATCTCCAGGCTCCCGGCGCCGCCGAGGACCAGCAGGCGCGGCACGCCGGAGCGTTTCACGCCGTCGAGGATGGCCTGGCTGCCGGCGGCGTGGCGGGCGCGGAGGTCGGCGCTACCCCAGCCGCCGTTGAAGGCGCTGATGACCACCTCGTGGCCTGCTACGGCGCTGGCCACCTGGGCCGGGTCGCTGACGTCCGCCTGCACTACATTGAGGCCGTCGCGGGCCGCCAGCTTGCCCGGGTCGCGGACCAGCGCGGACACCGTGTGGCCGCGCAGCAGGGCTTCGTTGAGGAAATAGTGGCCGACGTGGCCGGTGGCGCCGATCAGGGCGATTTTCATGCTGCACCTTCCGTTCGAGACATGCCGCGGGGCGGCGGTGGAACACATCATCCGCGCCGAGACGATCGGGATAAACCGTTGCGAAGCGGATGCACTCATTAGCTCTGCTTAATAATCAGAGCTCTTCGCTGTCGCTCATCAAGGTCAGGCTGCGGGCCACGGCGAGAGCGATGAACAACACCCCGATCACCCCTTCGCTGCCCGCCAGCAGGCGTGCCAGCGGATTGATCGCCTGGATGTCGCCGTAGCCCACGGTGGTCAGGGTCACCAGGCTGTAGTAGACGAAGGTATCCAGGCCCAGCGCGCCATGGCTGGCGATGAAGCTGGCCGGCGCCATCTGCTCGACCATGTAGTAGGCGAGGGCGAAGGCCAGCGCCATCTGCAGGTAGAGGGCGCAGAGGCCGTAGAGCAGCTCGTGGGTCACCGGGCGCTCCTGGGTGACGCGGCGGAACAGCGCGGCGAACAGGGTCAGGTACAGCAGGATCAGGCTCAGACCGCGGAGCAGGCCAGGCGGCAGGCTGGAATAGGGGCTGCTGAAGTCGGCGGTGGTGTACAGGGCCAGGCTGAACAGGCCGAAGAAGGCCGTCAGATAGACCAGTGGGCTGCGCCGGCGCAGGGTATTCATGCCGCTGAGCACCAGCAGCAGGAGGGCGCCGAGCACCCGTGGCTTGGTGCTGGAAGGGAGGCCGAGGACCAGGGTGAAGAGGACCGTGGAGAAGAACAGCAGGCGGAAACGGTAGCGCAGCAGCAGGGTATTCACGAAAGGCTCCTCGCATCGGGCGAATTGACCAGCCTGGGCGAGGAGCCGCCGTGGTGTCTATTGGCCTTGGGTCGGATCGAACAATTTCTGCACCACGGAGAAGTCCCGCTCCGCATAGCCCTGCTTCAGCAACAGGCGGTACAGGCTCAGCGCCAGGCTGCCCATCGGCGTGCTGCTGGCGCTGGCCTGGGCGGCCTCCTGGGCCAGGCCGAGATCCTTGGCCATCAGCTGGGCCATGAAGCCGCCGCTGTAGTCGCGCGACGCCGGGGCATTGTCCATCACCCCCGGCCAGGGGTTGTAGACCTCCAGCGCCCAGTTGCCGCCGGAGCTGCGGCGCATGATCTCGGCCAGCACCTTCGCCTCGAGACCGTTGGCAACGCCCAGGGCCATGGCTTCGGCGGTACCGATCATCAGTACCGCGAGGAGCTGGTTGTTGCACACCTTGGCGACCTGGCCGGCGCCGTCGGGGCCGGCGTGGAAGATGTTGCGACCCATGGCCTCGAACAGCGGCCGGGCCTTTTCCAGGGCTTCGGCGTCGCCGCCGACCATGAAGGTCAGGGTGCCGGCCGCCGCGCCGGCAGTGCCGCCGGACACCGGCGCGTCGAGCATCGCCAGGCCGCGTTCGCGGGCGGCGGCGTGGACCTTGCGCGCCGATGCCGGGGCGATGGTCGAGCACTCCAGCACCAGGGCGCCGGCGGCAATGTGCATGAGCAGCCCGTCGTCGCCCAGGTACAGACCTTCCACATGCTGGCTGGCCGGCAGCATGCTGATCACCACGTCGGCGCCCCGCACCGCGTCGCGGGCGCTGCGGGCGGCGCTGGCACCGGCGGCGACCAGGCCGTCGACGGCGCTCTGCACCAGGTCGAAGACGTTCAGCAGGTAGCCGGCCTTGAGCAGGTTGGCGGCCATCGGCGCGCCCATGTGGCCGAGGCCGATGAAGGCGATCTGTTTCATGGAGCTCCTCCTGTGGCGGCCCGGGGCCTCTTGGGGATGCTGTGAAACAGCTTAGACGCTATGCACGGGACTGGCGGCCCTCTTCCCGCGGGAGAAGGCCGCCGTGGGGGTCAGAGCTCCGCCAGCGGGTGTTCGCCTTCCCAGGTCGGCTCGAAGTGCGCCTCGATCACCGCCGCGGGGATCGCGCCGACCTCCGGCCAGTGCCACTTCGGCGCGTTGTCGCGGTCGATCAGCCGCGCCCGCACGCCCTCGGCGAATTCCGGATGGCGCGTGCAGTTCAGGCTCATGGCGTATTCCAGGCGGAACACCTCGGCCAGCGACAGATAGCGCGCCCGTGCGATCTGCTGCCAGACCAGCTGTGCGGTCATCGGGCAGCCCTCGGCCAGGGTCTTCGCGCCACGCGCAAGCAGCGGGTCGGCGTCGTCGCGCAGCGCCACCAGCGCCTGCCAGGCGCTCGCCAGGTCCGGCTGGTCGAGCAGGGCGTCCAGGCGCGGCCGGCGCGGGAGCAACTGGGCCTCCGGCAGTTCGCCGCGGGCCTCGTGTTCGAGGGCGCGGAGCAGGCTATGCAGTTGCACCTGGGGCGCCTCGTTCCAGTTCATCTGCACCAGGCCGGCGAGCAGGGCGTCCTGCTGGTCGTCGAGAAGGAAGCGGTCGGCCAGGTCGAGGTCGAGGGCGTCGCGGGCGTTCATCTGTGCCGCGCTCAGGCCGAGGAACAGGCCGAGCCTGCCGGGCAGGCGGGCGAGGAACCAGCTGGCGCCGACGTCCGGGTACAGGCCGATGCCGATTTCCGGCATCGCCAGGCGGCTGGACGGGGTGACGATGCGAATCCCGGCCCCCTGCATCAGGCCCATGCCGCCGCCCATCACATAGCCGTGGGCCCAGCAGATGAAGGGCTTCGGGTAGGTGTGGATGCGGTAGTCGAGGCGGTATTCGTCGGCGAAGAAGCGCCGTGCCAGGGCTGGCACCTCGCCGGGATGCTCGCGGCAGGCATCCACCAGCTTGCGCACGTCGCCGCCGGCGCAGAAGGCCTTGGCGCCGTTGCCGCGCAACAGCACGCAGGCGATGCCGGCGTCCTCGGCCCAGGCGTCGAGCTTCGCCGCCAGGGCCTCGATCATCGGCAGGGACAAGGCGTTCAGGCTCTTTTCCGCATCCAGGGTGGCGATGCCGATGCGGAATCCATGCAGGCTCGGGCGTTCTTCGAAAAGCACGTTCATGTCGGGAGTCTCGGCTCGGGCGGGCTGTGGCGCAGCCCGCCGGGTTCGATGGGAAGGCTCAGCAGTTGCGCCACTTGGGATCGCGCTTCTCGAGGAAGGCGTTGACCCCTTCGCGGGTGTCCTGGGCGTCGAACAGGTCGACGAAGCGCTCGCGCTCCTCCGGCAGCCAGGCGTTCGGCGCGCGTTCGCGGGCGCCCTGGATCAGCGGCTTGATGGTACGGATCGCCACCGGGCTCTGGCGTGCCACCTTGGCCGCCAGCAGCAGGGCGGCGCCGCGCGCCTCGCCGCTGTCCACCACCTGTTCGACCAGGCCGATGCGCAGGGCGGTTTCCGCGTCCACCCGCTCGTTGCAGAGGATCATCCGCTTGGCCCAGCCTTCGCCCACCAGCCAGGGCAGCGCCTGGGTCCCGCCGGCGCAGGGCAGCAGGCCCACCGCGGCCTCCGGCAAGGCCATCTGCGCCTGGCGCTCGGCGATGCGGATGTCGCAGGCGAGGGCGCACTCCAGGCCGCCGCCCATGGCGTAGCCGTTGATCGCCGCGATCGACACCCCGCGGAAATCGCGCAACGCTTCGAAGGCCTCGCCGAAGCGGCGGGCCATCTCGCGAGCGCGGGCCTTGTCGCCGTCGGCGAACATGTTCAGGTCGGCGCCGGCGGAGAAGAATTTCGGCCCCTGGCCGGTCACCACCAGGGCGTAGATATCGTCGTCGCGGTTGAGGTGCTCGATCAGTTGGCGCAGGCCGATCAGCGAATCGCGGTCCCAGGTGTTGGCCGGCGGGTGGTTGATGGTGATCAGCGCGGTGTGCCCGTGCTTCTCCACGGTGAGCTTGTGGGTCAGGTCGAAGGAGGAAGCCTTGTAGGGTTCGACGGCAGTGTTCATGAAGTCCCTCACTGGATCATGGGCCGGGGCGTTCCGGCACTATCGGATGCGATGGTTCGCGGCGTTCACAGCAGGCGATCGAGCATGCCGCCCTGCTCCAGCAGGCGGCGGGCGACGATCACCCGCATGATTTCGTTGGTGCCTTCGAGGATCTGGTGCACGCGGGTGTCGCGTACCCAGCGCTCCAGCGGATAATCGTTGAGATAGCCGTAGCCGCCGTGCAGTTGCAAGGCTTCGTTGCAGACATCGAAGCAGCGGTCGGTGGCGAAGCGCTTGGCCATCGCGCAGTACAGGGTCGCCTCGGCGTCGCCGCGGTCCAGCCGATGGGCGCCGAGGCGGACCATCTGGCGGCTGGCGGTGAGTTCGGTGAGCATGTCGGCGAGCTTGAACTGCAAGGCCTGGAAGGTCGCCAGCGGCTTGCCGAACTGCTCGCGCTCCTCGACGTAGCGCATCGACTGCTCCAGCGCCGCCTGGGCGGCGCCCAGGGAACAACTGGCGATGTTCAGGCGGCCGCCGTCGAGGCCTTTCATGGCATAGACGAAGCCCTGGCCCTCCGGGCCGATGCGGTTGCCGGCGGGGATGCGCACGCCTTCGAAGGTGATGGTGCGGGTCGGCTGGGCGCGCCAGCCCATCTTGTCCTCGTTGCGGCCGTAGCGGATGCCGGGCGCATCGGCCGGCACCAGGAAGCAGGAAATGCCCCTGGCGCCGTCCTCGCCGGTGCGCGCCATGACGATCAGTACCTGGGTGCTGCCGGCGCCGGAGATGAAGCACTTGCTGCCGTCGAGCACGTATTCGTCGCCCTCGCGGCGGGCGCGGGTGCGCAGGCGCGCGGCGTCGGAGCCGGCGTCCGGCTCGGTGAGGCAGTAGGAGGCGAGCAGCTCGCCGCCGATCAGGCCGGGCAGCCAGGCCTCCTTCAGCGCCGCGTCGCCGAACGAGGCGAGCATCCAGGCGGCCATGTTGTGGATGCTGATGTAGGCGGTGGTGGCCACGCAGCCGGCCGCCAGTTGCTCGAAGATCAGCGAGGTGGAAAGCCGCGACAGGCCCAGGCCGCCGTCTTCCTCGGCGATGTACAGGCCGAGGTAGCCCTGTTCGGCGGCGGCGCGGATGACGTCCACCGGGAAGTGATGGTCGCGGTCCCAGTCGGCCGCCTTCGGCGCCAGTTCGTGGCGGGCGAAGGCGCGGGCGCTGTCCACCAGCAGGCGTTGTTCTTCGGTGAGGTCGAAATCCATAGGTCCTCGGGTCACTTGAGATGGATGGTCATGTTCGGGCCGGCCGACGATTCGTCGGCCGTCGGTTCATCGTCGAACCAGCGGCTGGTGACGGTCTTGGTCTCGGTATAGAAGCGCACCGCCTGCTTGCCGTAGGCGTGCAGGTCGCCGTAGAAGGAGCCCTTCCAGCCGGTGAAGGAGAAGAACGGCAACGGTACCGGGATCGGCACGTTGATTCCCACCTGGCCGACCTGCACCGCGTGCTGGTAGCGCCGAGCGGCGCCGCCGGAGCGGGTGAACAGGCTGGTGCCGTTGCCATAGGGATTGGCGTTGACCAGGGCGATGGCCTCTTCCAGGCTATCCACCTCCAGGCAGGCCAGCACCGGGCCGAAGATTTCCTCGCGGTACAGGCCCATCCTCGGCGTCACTGCGCGGAACAGGGTGGGACCGAGCCAGTTGCCGTTGGGATAGCCTTCGACCTGGCACTGCGAGCCGTCGAGCAGGCACTCGGCGCCTTCCGCCTTGCCTTCGGCGATCAGGCGCAGCACGCGCTGCCGCGCCTGCGGGCTGATCAGCGGACCATAGGCGGCGTCCGGGTCCTGCCAGTGACCGGGGCGCAGGGCGGCCATCCGCTCGGCCAGCTCGGGAATCCACTCGCGCGCCGCGCCGACGAACACCGCCGCGCTGATCGCCATGCAGCGCTGGCCGGCGGCGCCGCAGCTGGCGCCGACCAGGTTGCCGAGGACCTGGGCCTTGTTCGCGTCGGGGAGGATCACCATGTGGTTCTTCGCCCCGGCGAAGGCCTGCACCCGCTTCAGGTGCGCAGTGCCGGTGCGGTACACGTGCTGGCCGACGGCGACCGAGCCGACGAAGGAAATCGCCCGGATGTCAGGGTGGGTGAGCAGGGCATCGACCTGTTCGCGGCCGCCATGGATCACCTGCAGCACGCCCTTCGGCGCGCCGGCCTCGAGGAACAGTTCGGCGAGGCGGTTGGGCGTCAGCGGATCCTGTTCGGAGGGCTTGAGGACGAAGGTGTTGCCACAGGCGATGGCCAGCGGGAACATCCATAGCGGGATCATCGCCGGGAAATTGAACGGGGTGATCCCGGCGCACACGCCGAGGGGCTGGATCCAACTGGCGGTGTCGATCTCGCGGGCGACGTTCTCCACCGTCTCGCCCATCATCAGGCTGGCCACGTTGGCGGCGTGCTCGACCACCTCGATGCCGCGCCACACGTCGCCCTTGGCATCGGCAAGGTTCTTGCCGGTCTCGCGGGCCAGCAGTTCGCCGAGTTCGTCGTGGTGTTCCTTGAGCAGGTGCTGGTAGCGCAGCATCAACCGCGCTCGCTCGGAAGCCGGGACTTCGCGCCAGGTCTCGAAGGCGCGCTGGGCGCTGGCGATGGCCTGCTCGATCTCGTCGGCGGTGGCCTTCGGTGCCAGCGCGAGGACGTCCTGGGTCGCCGGATCGGTGACTTCGATCAGTTCGCGGGAACGGCTGCCGCGCCATTCGCCGTCGATCAGCTGGGGGATTGCCTTGGCCATCGTCGCCTCCGCTTCCCGGTGGGCCGGGATGTTGTTTTGAGTCGTTATAGCCGGCCGCAAGCCGCCTGTGGATTGACGATCTTGCGCAAGGGATGGACGATCTTGGGATTCAGACTGCCGAGTCGCATCGCCGTGAAGCGTTCCGTACAGACCTCCGCCTGGCCCCTGCCCAACCAGGGCGTGCGTTTCATCACGCCGCCGCGCCTGCGTCGCGCCCTGGCCCGCCACCCGCTCGGCCAGGCCTGCTATCCACTGGCCCTGGGCTATTACCCCGAAGCCCATGGCCACCGCATGCAGCGGCGCACGCCGGATGACCATCTGCTGATCTACTGCCGCGCCGGGCGTGGCTGGCTGGAATGCGCCGGCGAGCGCGTCGAGGTCGGCGGCGGCGACCTGCTGGTCCTGCCCAAGGGCCTGGAACATGCCTACGGCGCCGACTCGCAGCGGCCATGGAGCATCTACTGGGTGCATTTCGAAGGCGTCCTGGCGGAGGACTTCCTGCACCCGCTGGGCAGCGTCCCGCGCCTGCGCCTGGGCATGCAGCCGCGCCTGCTGGCGGAGTTCGACGCGCTGCTGGCGCTGCGCCGCCAGGGCCTCAGCCTGCCGCACTTCATCCATGCCGCGCACCTGTTGCAGGGCCTGCTCACCTCGCTGGCGGTGCGTCCGGCGCGGGCCAGCCTGAAGTCCGGGCGGGTGCTGGACATCGACGCGGTACAGGCGCTGATGCGCGCGCACCTGCACGACAGCCTGAACCTCGACGAACTGGCGGCGCAGTTCAAGCTGTCGCGTTTCCATTTCGCCAAGACCTACCGCGCCCTGACCGGCCAGGCACCGATCCAGGACTTCATCCAGATGAAGATGGCCCATGCCTGCCGCCTGCTCGACGAGGGCGCGCTGGAGGTGCGACAGATCGCCGAGCAGCTCGGCTACGCCGATCCCTATTACTTCTCGCGGCTGTTCCGCAAGGTGGTGGGCATGGCGCCCAGTCACTACCGGGCGCTGCACCAGGGCTAGCACTCCGGGCATAATGCCGTCTCCGGCCAGTGGGCCGAGACCGACAAGGATCGTCGATGCGCAAACCTCTATCGCTCTACCACCCCTGGCTCTACTGGCTGCGGGTCTGGCAACGGCGTCTCTGGCGGCACTGCCGCTGGCGTCTTGGCGGCCGCCGCTACGCGCGGCTGCCATTGGTCGACGAGCGCCTGCCGCACCGCTACATCAGGCATACCTCGAAGCTGATTCGGCGCCTCGGCGACAGCGACCTCGCCCTGCAACGCAACAAGGTGGTCAACCTGCGCCTGGCGGTGGACTGCATGAACGGCGTGCGCATCGGCCCCGGCGAGTACTTCTCGTTCTGCCGGCTGGTCGGTCGGCCCAGCGCCCGGCGTGGCTTCGTCGAAGGCATGGAACTGTCCTTCGGCGAGGCGCGCAGCGGAATCGGCGGCGGCATCTGCCAACTGAGCAACCTGATCCACTGGATGGCCCTGCATTCGCCGCTGCGCGTGGTGGAGCGGGCCAACCACAGCTTCGATCCGTTCCCCGACGAGGGACGGATCCTGCCGTTCGGCTCGGGCGCGGCGATCTTCTACAACTTCATCGACCTGGTGTTGCACAATCCGACGGCGGATAGCTTCCAGCTGCGCTTCCATATCGCCGCCCACCAGTTGGAAGGCGAACTGCTGTGCAGCGCGCCGCGCCCTGTGCGCTACCACGTCTACGAGAGGGCCCAGCGCTTTGTCCGCGACGGCGATGCGGTGTTGAGGCTCAACGAGATCTGGCGCGATATCCGGGAAAAGGGCCAGGCCGGCACCCTGCTGGCCAGCGAGTGCCTGTACCGCAACCGGGTGTGCGTGAAGTATCCGGTGGAAGAGGCCCGCCTGTCCCGAGATTGACAAGCGCGGCGCGCTTTTCTACGGTTCCGCGGCCACAGGCTGTCGGCGACCTTCTGAAAAGGCCGGACGACTTTTTCAGTACCGAGACAGGGGGTTCCATGACCGATAACGACGACCGCATCAAGCTCGAGGCGAGCTGGAAGGAAGCGCTGCGCGAGGAATTCGACAAGCCCTACATGAAGCAGCTGGGCGAGTTCCTGCGCCAGGAAAAGGCCGCCGGCAAGGTGATCTTCCCTCCCGGTCCGCTGATCTTCAACGCGCTGAACACCACGCCGCTGGAGAACGTCAAGGTGGTGATCATCGGCCAGGACCCCTACCACGGGCCGGGCCAGGCCCACGGCCTGTGCTTCTCGGTGCAGCCCGGAGTACCGACGCCGCCGTCCTTGCAGAACATCTACAAGGAACTCAACCGCGACCTGAACATCCCGATTCCCAACAACGGCTACCTGCAGCGCTGGGCGGAGCAGGGCGTGCTGCTGCTCAACACCTCGCTGACCGTCGAGCAGGCCAAGGCCGGCTCCCACGCCAACGCCGGCTGGCAGCCTTTCACCGACCGCGTCATCGAGGTGGTCAACGAGCGTTGCGAGCGCCTGGTGTTCCTGCTCTGGGGCAGTCACGCGCAGAGCAAGCAGAAGCTGATCGACCCGCAGCGCCATCTGATCCTCAAGTCGGCGCATCCGTCGCCGCTGTCGGCCTACCGCGGCTTCCTCGGCAACGGTCACTTCAGCCGCACCAACAAGTTCCTCGAACAGAACGGCAAGACGCCGATCGACTGGTCGCTGCCGGATCTCTGAAGCCCGCCGGGGCCGCCGCCCGGCAGTCCGCCGCAGCCGTTCCCGCGATTAAAAAAGCCCGCACGAGGCGGGCTGGAAAACGCCACACATCCGGTGTGGCGGCGTGGCTCGGTCAGCCGGCGCGCTTCGTCCAGTAGCGGAAGCACGGCTCGGCGAGGAACAGCACCAGCAACAGCCTCAGCACCTGCAGGGCGGTGACCAGCGGCACCGAGAATTGCAGGGCTTCTGCGGTCAGGCTCAGTTCGGCGATGCCGCCGGGCATCATGCCGAGCATCAGCGACTGGTGGTCGAGGGTGCTCAGCCAGCCGAGCAACTCGGCGGTGAGCGCCGCGGCGAGCATCATCCACAGCGTGCAGACCAGGGTGCGACTGACGAAGGCCGGTGCGCTGCGGAAGAAGCTGCGGTTGAAATGACAGCCCAGGGCGCTGCCGATCAGCCACTGGCCGACGCCGCTGGAACCCGCCGGCAAGCCGATCTGCAGGTTGAAAGCGAGGCTGACGGTGGCCGCCAGCAACAGCGGGCCGAGCAGCCAGGGATTGGGCTGACGCAGCTTCTGCCAGCCCAGCGCGACCAGTGCCCCGGCCGGGAACAGCAGGGCCAGCCAACGCCAGTCCACCGGTGCGGCCTGGTGCGGGCCGGGCTGGCCGCCGCCGAGCAGGTACTGGAACGCCGCCGGCACCAGCAGCACCACCAGCAGCAGGCGCAGGCTCTGCGCCGCGGCGACGCGGCTGAGCACCGCGCCGTGGCGCTGGCCGAGGTTGACCATCTCGCTGGCACCGCCGGGCATGCTGGCGAAGAATGCGGTGGCGCGGTCCTCGCCGCTGCGGCGCAGGAAAACGATCGCCAGAACGCTGGAAAGCGTGGTGGCGACGGCGCCGAAGACGATGATCGCGCTGTGCGCCAGCACCTGCTCGATCACCGCCGGTGTGAAGTGCAGGCCGATGCCGATGCCGACGATCCACTGCCCGCACTTGCGCGCGCCCGGCACCTCGGCCAGCGGCAGGTCGGCCAGGCAGCGCACCAGCATCACCGCCAGCAGGGAGCCGATCATCCATGGCAGCGGCCAGCCGACCAGGCTCGCCAGCCAGCCGCCGAGGGCGCCCACCAGCGGGGTCGCCCAGTACAGCTTCCAGGTGGCGCGGTCAGGCATCGGCCAATCCTGTCGCGCGTCGTGCCGCGCGGCGGCGCCAGGCGCGGAGCAGCGGCAACAGCAGCATCACCACCACCAGCGCCCAGGTCACCAGGCTGATCGGGCTCGACCAGAGGATGCCCAGTTCGCCGTTGGAGATCGACAGCGCGCGGCGCAGGTTCTGTTCCATCAGGCCGCCGAGAATGAAGCCCAGCAGCAGCGGCGAGAGCGGGAAGTCGAGCTTGCGCAGGATGTAGCCGAGCACGCCGATGCCGACCATCAGGAACAGGTCGAAGGTGGTGGCGTGCACGCCGTACACGCCGATCCCGGTGATGATCGCGATGGCCGGCACCAGGGCCCAGTTCGGCACCGCGAGGATGCGGGTGAACACGCGGACCATCGGCACGTTGAGGATGATCAGCATGACGTTGGCGATGAACAGCGAGGCGATCAGCCCCCAGACGATGTCCGGTTGCTGCTGGAACAGCAGCGGGCCGGGGGTGATGTTGTACAGGGTCAGCGCGCCGATCATCACCGCGGTGGTGCCCGAGCCGGGCACGCCGAGGGTCAGCATCGGCACCATGGCGCCGCAGGCCGCGCCGCCGATGGCCGTCTCCGGGGCGGCCAGGCCGCGCATGTCGCCCTTGCCGAACTCGCCCTTGGCGCCGGCCAGCTTCTTCTCGGTCATGTAGGCCACCGCGCTGGCCAGGGTCGCGCCGGCGCCAGGCAGCACGCCCATGACGAAGCCGAGCACGCCACAGCGCAGGTTGACGGCGAACACGCTGGCGGCCTCCTTGAGGTTGAACATCATCCGTCCGGTGGCCTTCACCGCCTCCTGGCCGTGATGGGTCTTCTCCAGCAGCAGGAGGATCTCGCTGACCGAGAACAGGCCCAGGACCAGGACCACGAACTGGATGCCATCGGCGAGATGGATGCTGTCGCCGGTGAAGCGGTAGACACCGCTGTTGGCGTCGATCCCGACACAGGAAAGGAACAGGCCGAGCAGCGCCGCCAGCAGGGTCTTCAGCGGTTTGTCGCCGGCCATGCCGCCGAGGCAGACGATGGCGAACACCATCAGCACGAAGTATTCCGCCGGGCCGAAGGCGATCGCCCATTTGGCCAGCAGCGGGGCGAACAGGACCATTCCGCAGGTGGCGATGAAGGCGCCGATGAACGAGCTCCAGGCCGACAGCGACAGGGCCACGCCGGCCAGGCCCTTGCGCGCCATCGGATAGCCGTCGAGGGTGGTCATCACGGTCGAGGCTTCGCCGGGGATGTTGAGCAGGATCGAGCTGATGCGCCCGCCGTACTCGCAGCCCAGGTACACGGCGGCGAGCAGGATCAGTGCGGTTTCCGGCGGCAGGCCGAGGGCGAAGGCCACCGGGATCAGCAGCGCCACGCCATTGATCGGGCCGAGACCGGGCAGCAGGCCGACGATGGTGCCGATCAGGGTGCCGATCAGCGCGGTGATCAGGTTGGTCGGGGTCATCGCGACGCCGAAACCGTGGCCCAGGTAGTTCAGGGTTTCCATCACGAAGTCCTCACAGCGGCAGGAAGTCGAGGACGCCCAGCGGCAGCGGGACGTCCAGGGCGCGGTCGAACAGCCAGTACAGGCCGATGCCGAGCAGACACGCGGTGATCACCGCGGGCAGCGGCCGGGCGCCGTAGAGAATGGCCATGCAGGAGCCGACCAGGGCGGCGCTGAGAATGAAGCCGAGCGTTTCGAACAGGCCGGCGAATACCAGCAGCAGGGCGATGCAGGCGACCACCTTGAGCAGCACGGCGGCGCCCAGCGGTTGTTCGTCTTCGGCGTGGCGGATCGGCGTCGGCCGCGCGATCAGCCAGGCCAGGCCGGCGCCCATCAGCGCCAGGCAGAGCAGCGGGTAGGCGCGCGGCCCGACCGGTTCGTAGGAAAACGGCGCCTGGTATTGCCAGCCGGCGATCGCCAGGCCGACGCAGGCGAGCAGCCAGAGCCCGGCGAACAGGCGCTGGTAGAGCGTTGAATGGGTCATGGAACGATCCTCGTGGCGCGGCCGGAGTGCGGCCGCGCGCGGGCAGGCTTACTGGATCAGGCCGAAATCCTTGGCCAGTTGCTTGTATTGCTGGACCTGCTTCTTCACGTAGCCGTCGAGTTCCTCCCCGGTCATGGCGAAGGGGAACAGCTCGCGCTGGTCGCGCAGCCGGGCGAAGTCCTCGGAGGCCAGCAACTGGTCGAAGGCGTTCTTCCACCAGGCGTAGTCCTCGTCGCTGACCTTCGGCCCCAGGTAGAAGCCGCGGACCACCGGCCAGACGATGTCGTAGCCCTGTTCCTTGGCGGTGGGGATGCCGGCCATCGCCTCTTCCGGCAGGCGCTCCTCGGAGAACACAGCGAGCAGGCGCATGTCGCCGCTGAGGATGTGCGGCATGGAGTCGGAAATGTCGGTACTGCCGACCTGGATGTGCCCGCCGAGCAGCGCGGTGGCGATCTCGCCGCCGCCCTCCAGGGCCACGTAGCGGAGGTCGCGCGGGTTGATCCCGGCGGCCTTGGCGATCAGCGCGGTCTGCATCCAGTCCTGGCTGCCGACGGTGCCGCCGGAACCGATCACCACCTTGCTCGGGTCGGTCTTGAGCGCCTTCACCAGGTCGTCGAGGTTCTTGTAGGGCGAGTCGTTGCGCACGGCGATGGCGCCGTAGCTGGTGCCGATGGCGGCCAGCCATTTCACCGCGTTCTCGTCGAAGCGGCCGAACTTGCCCTGGGCCAGGTTCAACAGGGAGCCGCTGGAGAAGGCGGTGATGGTGCCGGCGTCGCCCGGACGCTGGGCGACCACCGCGTTATAGGCGACCGCGCCGACGCCGCCGGGCATGTAAGTGACGCGCATCGGCTTGCTCAGCAGCTTGCCCTCGACTAGGGCGCTCTGCGCCAGCTTGCAGGTCAGGTCGAAGCCACCGCCGGGCGAGGCCGGGGCGATGCATTCGGGACGCTTGGGTTCGGCCACGGCGGCGCCGGCCAGCAGCAGGCCGGCGGCAAGCGAGACGAGGGGACGAAAAGACGGTTTCATCATGATCGGAGCTCCTGGGGAGTTCTTGTTCTGGCTTACCAGATCGGCAGGGTATAGCTGACGATCAGGCGGTTCTCATCGACGTTGCGGGTGAAGTTGGAACGGAAACTCGCGTTGCGCCAGCGGATTCCGAGGTTCTTCAGTGCGCCGCTCTGGAACACGTACTGCAGCTCGGTGTCGCGTTCCCACTCGCGGCCTTCGCCACGCTGGCCGGCGAGCTCGATGTTGTCGCCCTTGATGTAGCGGGTCATGAAGGTCAGGCCGGGAATGCCGAGGCCGACGAAATCGTAGTCGTAGCGCAGTTGCCAGGAGCGCTCCCGGGGGCCGGCGAAGTCGTTGATCTGGACGAAGTTGACCAGGTACGGGTTGCTGCCTTCCAGGTAGGGGAACGCGTCGTCGCCGTTCATTCGTTGCCAGGCCGCGCCGACGGCGTGGTTGCCGAGGCTGTAGGTGAACATGCCGTTGAGCGACTTGTTGTCGATGCCGCCGGCCTTGGCCGAGCCGCTATCGGTGCTGCGGGCGAAGCGCAGGTCGCTGGTCAGTTCGCCGGGGCCGATCGGCCAGGTATGCAGCAGGCCGACGAAATGCTGGCGGTAGACGTCCTGCAGGTTGCTGTAGTGGTAACTGGCGGTGAGGTTGTCGCTGAGCTTGTAGTCCAGCCCGCCGAGGTCGAAGTGGTCGGCGCTGACCCCGGCGAAACGGCCGTTCTTGTCGTTCAGTGCGAGGTCCTCGGAGTCGCTCGAATTGCGGATCTTGGTCTTCTCCAGGCGCCCGGCGGTGAAGCCGAGGTTCTTGATTTCCTTCGAGGTGAGCAGGGCGCCCTCGAAGATCTGCGGGAAGATCCGACCGTTGTTCGGTTGCACCGACGGCAGTTTCGGAATCAGCGTGCCGACCTTCAGTTCGCTCTTCGAAACCTTGACCTTGGCGGTCAGGCCCAGCTTCGAGTAGCTGTCCGGCGCACGGCCGTCGGAGTCCTTCGGCAGCAGCCCGGTGCCGCTGCGGCCGCGGCCGGAGTCGAGCTTGACGCCGAGCATGCCCATGGCATCGAGGCCGAAGCCGACGGTGCCCTGGGTGTAGCCGGACTGCAGGTTGAGGATGAAGCCTTGCGCCCACTCCTCGCGCTTGGACTGGCCGGGGCCGTCGCGGAAGTCGCGGTTCATGTAGAAGTTGCGGGTTTCCAGGCTGGCCTTGCTGTCTTCGAGGAAGCCGGCGGCGTTGCCCAGGGGCGCGATGCCGACGAGCACGACGGCGCTGGTGGTCAGGGTGGTGCGGCGGGACAGGCGTACAGACCTTGCGGCCTGAGGCAGGGAAATGGACATGCGGTGGTCTCCGGTTCTTGTTCTTGTACGCCGAGCACCACGCTGCAGGGCGTTTTGGCGGACGATCTGCGCCGTCCATCGACTGATCCTAAGGCGCCAAGCTTTCGCCAGGCTTTCAGCAATCCCTGGTGGCAGAGAAGCCATTTACCCGAGGGTTTTCCCCGGTACACTTCGCCTCTTGTGCCCTCATCCGGTGGTGGAGAACCGTCCATGCGCATCCTTCTGGTGGAAGACCATCCGCAACTCGCCGAAAGCGTGGTCCAGGCGCTCAAGGGCGCCGGCTGGACGGTGGACCTGCTGCAGGACGGAGTGGCCGCCGACCTGGCCCTGGCCAGCGAGGAGTACGCCCTGGCGATCCTCGACGTCGGCCTGCCGCGGATGGACGGTTTCGAGGTGCTGGCGCGCCTGCGCGGGCGTGGCAAGACCCTGCCGGTGCTGATGCTCACCGCGCGCGGCGAGGTGAAGGACCGGGTGCACGGGCTCAATCTCGGCGCCGACGACTACCTGGCCAAGCCCTTCGAACTGTCCGAGCTGGAGGCGCGGGTCAAGGCCCTGCTGCGCCGCAGCATGCTCGGCGGCGAGCAGGTACAGCGTTGCGGCGCCCTGGCCTACGACCTCGGCACCCGGCGTTTCAGCCTCGACGAGCAGCCGCTGACCCTGACCTCGCGGGAGCAGGCGGTGCTGGAGGCGATGATCGCCCGCCCGGGGCGGGTGATGAGCAAGGAGCAACTGGCGGCCCAGGTCTTCGGCCTCGACGAGGAGGCCAGCGCCGATGCCATCGAGATCTACGTCCACCGCCTGCGCAAGAAGCTGGAGGGCGGCGCCGTACGCATCGTCACCTTCCGTGGCCTCGGCTACCTGCTGGAGGCGCAGGGTGACTGATGCCGGCAGCCTGCGCGGGCGGCTGCTGCTGCGGCTGGCCCTGCTCCTGTTGCTAGTGTTGCTGGCGAGCAGCCTGAGCGCCTACTGGAACGGCCGCGAGGCGGCCGACACCGCCTACGACCGGACCCTGCTGGCCTCGGCGCGAGCGATCGCCGACGGCCTCTACGAAAAGGACGGCACGCTGCGCGCCGACGTGCCCTACGTGGCCCTGGACACCTTCGCCTACGACAGCGCCGGGCGGATCTTCTACCAGGTCAACGACATCCACGGGCGCATGATCTCCGGCTATGAGAATCTTCCGGCGGCGCCCGCCGAGGCTCTGCGCACCGACGACTATCCGGCCCTGGCGAAGTTCTACGACGGCGTCTACCAGGGCGTCGACGTGCGCGTGGTGAGCCTGCTGCAGCCAGTCAGCGAGCCGAGCATGAGCGGCATGGCGGAGATCCGCGTGGCCGAGACCGAGGGCGCCCGCGAGCGCATGGCACGCAGCCTGATGACCGATACCCTGCTGCGCCTGGGCCTGCTCGGGGTCGGCGCGCTGGTGCTGGTGTGGCTGGCGGTGAGCGCCGCGTTGCGCCCGCTGGACCGCCTGCGCCGCGAGGTGGAGGAGCGCCAGCCGGACGACCTGCGCCCGCTGCCGATGCTCGAGGTGCAGCGTGAGCTGCGCCCGCTGGTGGAGTCGCTGAACCACTTCACCCAGCGCCTGCGCGGTCTGTTCGAGCGCCAGTCGCAGTTCATCGCCGATGCCGCCCACGAGCTGCGCACGCCGCTGGCGGCGCTGAAGGCGCGTCTGGAACTCGGCCTGCGCGAACGCGAGCCCGGGTCCTGGCGCTCGACCCTGGAGACCACCGCGAAGAACACCGACCGACTGATCCACCTGGCCAACCAGTTGCTCTCCCTGGCGCGCATCGAAAGCGGCGCCCAGGCCATCGCCGAGGGGGGCGCCGAATGCATCGACCTGACCGCCCTGGCCAGGGAACTGGGCATGGCGCTGGCGCCGCTGGCCTACGCGCGCGGTGCCACGCTGGCCCTGGAAAGCGCCGGATCGGTGTGGATCCAGGGCGAACCGACATTGCTCAACGAACTGCTCAGCAACCTGCTGGACAACGCGCTGGCGCATACCCCGCAGGGTGGCAATGTGATCCTCAGGGTACTGGGGGAAGGCGTGCTGGAAGTGGAGGATGACGGTCCGGGGATTCCCGAGGCCGATCGCGAGCGGGTCTTCGAGCGCTTCTACCGGCGTGGCGACAGCCCCGGTAGCGGCCTGGGGCTGGCGATCGTCGGCGAAGTCTGCCGGGCGCACCGCGCGCAGATCCAGCTCGACCAGGGCGGATTGGGTGGCCTGCTGGTGCGGGTGCGTTTCCCGGCGGAGTAGGGCGCCTTACTGGAGCATGCTGGTGGCGGCTTCCAGGGCGCTGGAAAGATCCTCGTCTTCCTTCATGTCGACGGTCGGTTCGAGGCCGAGCTTGGCGAACGCCGGGATCTGGCTCCAGTCCAGGCGGGTGTAGGGATGTTCGCTGCCCAGGTAGCTCTGCAGGGTGGCGACCTGGACCAGGTCGGTGTAGTCGGCGCGCGGCGAATCGCGGCTGAAGTCCAGGTGCTGGCGCGGCACTTCGGCGATCGGCGCGGGGAAGTCCCAGGCCTTGAGGATGCGCTCGCCGATCAGCGGGTGGATGCGCTCGATCACGTGGCTCAGGCTGATGGAGTCGGACAGCAGCTCGTTGTGGTCCTCGGCGTAGGTGAGGATCGGCAGTACGCCGATCTGGTGCACCAGGCCGGCCAGGGTCGCCTGGTCCGGGGCCAGGCGCGTGTAGTGACGGGCCAGCACGTGGCAGATGCCGGCGATCTCGGTGCTCTTGTTCCAGACCTCGCGCATCTTGCGGTCGACCACGTCGGTGGTGGCCTGGAACATCTGCTCCATGGCCAGGCCGGTGGCGAGGTTGCAGGTATAGTTGATGCCCAGCCGGCTGATCGCCATCTGCAGGTCGGTGATTTCCTTGGGGCTGCGCAGCAGCGGGCTGTTCACCACGCGGATGATGCGCGCGGTCAGCGCCGCGTCGTTGCCGATCACCCTGCTCAGGGCCTGGATGCTGACATCCGGGTCCTCGGCCGCCTCGCGGACCTGCAGGGCCACCTCGGGCAGGGTCGGCAGCACCAGTTCATCCTGATCGATGGCGCGGATCAGGTCCTGTTGGACTTTGTCGGCAAGCTTGCTCATGGCACTTCCTTTGAAAACGCGATGGCCGGAGCACGCTGTGCGTGCACCGGCCATGGGAATACTGGCGGACCGTCCGCGGACGGCACCTACAGTCTACGGTCAGCGCTGGATTTCGCGGTCGCTGTCCAGCGTGTAAGGCAGATTGAGGAGGACGAGCGGCGCTCCGTCGCTGCTGCCGAGGGTGATCCGGCCGTCGGCGACGGCGTCGTCCTGCAGCACTGCGAGCAGCTCCACAGTGTTTTCCGGCGTGCGCGCGGCCAGCACCACTTCGCCGACGCTGGTGGCGTGGACCGGCGAGAACAGCCCGGTAGCGGGCTCCGGCGGGTCTTCCCCGGCCAGTGCCAACCGGTACAGGCGACGCTTGAGACGTCCCAGGTACTGCATGCGGGCGACGATTTCCTGGCCGGTGTAGCAGCCTTTCTTGAAGCTGACCCCGCCGACCGCCTGCAGGTTGATCATCTGTGGGATGAACAGCTCGCGGGTGGCACCGAACACCTGGCCGATGCCGGCGCGCACCTGGCCGAGCAGCCAGTCGTCGAGCGGCGCCTCCCGGCTGTGCTCGCGGAGCGTGGCGAGCACCGCCGCGGCGCGTGCCGCAGGGATCCACAACTCGACCCGGGCGTCGCCCAGGGCGACGGCGAGCAGGTCGGCGTGGCGGGCGATTCCGCCGGCCTCTGCCGGCGCCTCGATGCCCAGCGCGCGCAGGGCCTCCCCGGCATCGCGCAGGCCGACGCGGACCCAGGCCGCGCTCTCGTCGGCCAGGGTGGCCTTGGAGAACACCGCGTACTTCTTCAGGTCCGCCAGCTGGGCCTCGAGCAGTTCGCTGGCCAGCGCCAGCAGCAGGCCGTCGCCTTGCAGCAGGATGCGAAAGCTCGACAGCAGCCGGCCCTTGATGGTGCAGCGACCGCCGAGGCTGGAGGTTTCGTCGTTCAGATAGGCCAGGTTGCAGGTCAGCTGCCCCTGGAGGAACTTGGCGGCGTCCGGGCCACGGACGGCGAGGATGCCTTCATGGACAAGCGGGGTATGGAAAGCGGAGTCGGCCATTGCGATGCTGCGCGGTCAGTCAGTCAGGGTGGTCATCATAGAACTCGGTCCGGGGCTTGTCAGCGGGTCGCGCGTTCGCCGTTCCTGCCGGCGAGTTGTCGGACCCTTCCGAAACGGCCGTCGGGCGTGGTCCGTGAGACGGCCTGTGGCCCCCGCGCGATGGGCAATACGACCAAGGGCGGACGCCGGCGGGGCGGTGCCTCGTCATCGGGCCGCGCCATTCGAGCGCAACCGCCCTATAATGCCGGGCGTTTTCGAGGAGCCCGACATGGCAGATGAAACCGAACTGAAACGACTCTACTGGCACAGCCGTCGCGGCATGCTGGAACTGGATGTGCTGCTGGTGCCCTTCGTGCAGGAGGTCTATCCGGGGCTGGATGCCGAGGACCAGGCGCGCTTCCGCAAGCTGCTGGAGTGCGAGGACCAGGACATGTTCGGCTGGTTCATGCAGCGCGGCGAACCGGAAGACGCCGACCTGCGGCGGATGGTGCGGATGATTCTGGACCGTGTCCAGCCGGATTGAGCCGTTCGAATGCCGCTGGTGGGTCTCTCCGACCCTGCTGGCGGCCTGTCTGACATTGTGGGGGCTGGCGCTGCTGGCGATCTTCCTGGCGGCATTGCCGGTCTGGCTGAAGCTGGCGCTCGTCGCGGGCTGTCTCGCCTATGGCGGCTGGGGGCTCCAGCGCCAGGTACTGCTGCGCGGTCCGCAGGCTTTCCGCGGGTTGCGCCACGACGAGAGCGGCTGGCAGTTGTGGAGTGCCGGTAGCGGCTGGCAGGCGGTGCAGTTGCGCCCGGACAGCCTGGCGCTGCCCTGGCTGATCGTACTGCGCGTGCGCCTGCCGGGCGGCTGGCGCACCCTTGGCTGCTGTATCCCGGCCGACGCGCTGGGCGCCGACAGCCATCGGCGCCTGCGCGTCCGCCTGCGCTTCAGTCGCCGTAGATGGGCGGCACCAGGATAGTGTCGCGGGCTTCGGGCAATAGGTCCGGATAATCCAGCGTGTAGTGCAGGCCCCGGCTTTCGCGGCGCTGCATGGCCGAGCGGATGATCAGTTCGGCGACCAGCGCCAGGTTGCGCAATTCGATCAGGTCGCGGCTGACCTTGTAGTTGCTGTAGAACTCGTCGATCTCGCTGAGCAGCAGGCGCACCCGGTGCTGGGCGCGCTGCAGGCGCTTGTTGGTGCGCACGATACCGACGTAGTCCCACATGAAACGCCGCAACTCATCCCAGTTGTGCGCGATGATCACGTCCTCGTCGGAGTCGGTGACCTGGCTGGCGTCCCAGCTCGGCAGGCTTTCCGGCAGCGGCGTGCCGGGCAGGCGCTGGAGCATGTCGGCGGCGGCCGAGCGGGCATAGACGAAGCATTCCAGCAGCGAATTGCTGGCCATGCGGTTGGCGCCGTGCAGGCCGGTGAAGGTGGTCTCGCCGATGGCGTAGAGGCCCGGCACGTCGGTATGCCCGTGCTGGTCGACGAGTACGCCGCCGCAGGTGTAGTGCGCGGCCGGCACCACCGGGATCGGTTGCCGGGTGATGTCGATGCCGAAGTCCAGGCAGCGCTCGTGGACGGTGGGGAAGTGCGCCTTGATGAACTCGGCCGGCTTGTGGCTGATGTCCAGGTAGACGCAGTCGATCCCCAGGCGCTTCATCTCGTGGTCGATGGCGCGGGCCACTATGTCCCGGGGCGCCAGTTCGCCACGCGGGTCGAAGCGCGGCATGAAGCGCTCGCCGTTGGGCAGGCGCAGCAGGGCGCCTTCGCCGCGCAATGCCTCGGTGATCAGGAAACTCTTGGCCTGCGGGTGGTACAGGCAGGTCGGGTGGAACTGGTTGAACTCCAGGTTGCCGACCCGGCAGCCGGCGCGCCAGGCCATGGCGATGCCGTCGCCGGAATTGCCGTCGGGGTTGCTGGTGTAGAGGTAGACCTTGCTCGCGCCGCCGGAGGCCAGCACGGTGAAACGGGCGCGGAAGGTGTCCACTTCGCCGCTTTCCCGGTTCAGCACGTAGGCGCCCAGGCAGCGCTTGCTCGGCAGGCCGAGCTTGCGTTCGGTGATCAGGTCGACCGCCACTCGTTGCGACAGCAACTCGATGTTCGGGCGCTGGCGGGCGCGAGCCAGCAGGGTGTTGAAGATCGCCGCGCCAGTGGCGTCGGCGGCATGGATGATGCGCCGGTGGCTGTGCCCGCCTTCGCGGGTCAGGTGGTACTCGAAGCTGCCTTCCTCGTGGTTGCCCTGTTCGTCTCGGGTGAACGGCACGCCCTGCTCGATCAGCCACTGGATCGCTTCGCGGCTATGCTCAACGGTGAAGCGCACCGCATCCTCGCGGCACAGGCCGCCGCCGGCGACCAGGGTGTCCTCGACGTGGGATTCCACGGTGTCGGTATCGTCCAGCACGGCGGCCACGCCGCCCTGGGCCCAATAGGTCGAGCCCTGCGACAGTTCGCCCTTGCTGAGGACGGCGATGCGCAGGTGTTCCGGGAGGGTAAGGGCCAGGCTCAGGCCGGCGGCGCCGCTGCCGATGACCAGTACATCGTGTTGATAATGTTGGCTCATGCCCGCATTTCCCCATGGTGGAGCCCTAGTATATAGAAGGGCCTGGCGGCACAATAGCGCACCCCGCCGCCGGTCCGGCGGATGAGTTGCGGGCCTGCCAGCGGCAGGCTTCATCAGAGCGGGGCGATGTAGTGCTGGAACTTTCTTAGACGCATCGGTTCCAAAGCAGGATGCCTGAAGACCTCGTCCGGTTGGCCTACCCAGCGGCGCAGAGGCCGGGCCCTGAGCCCGATGCAATCCATTTTCGCGGGGTCCGGACACGATGTCCGGGGCCGCACGTCACGAGCGAGGAAAAATCTCGTGGCGCATGCTTGGAGGGGAGAACTTTTGCAAGAAGCCCGAGTCTATCTTGGCAAGACGATTCGCTGGGACGCTCGAAGCTCCTCCGGGTTCGAAGAGGAGCTTTCATGCTAACCCAGGAACAGGATCAGCAACTGGTTGAACGGGTACAGCGCGGAGACAAGCGGGCTTTCGATCTGCTGGTACTGAAATACCAGCACAAGATACTGGGATTGATCGTGCGCTTCGTGCATGACGCCCAGGAAGCCCAGGACGTAGCGCAGGAGGCCTTCATCAAGGCCTACCGGGCGCTCGGAAATTTCCGCGGCGATAGTGCTTTCTATACCTGGCTGTACCGGATCGCCATCAACACCGCGAAGAACCACCTGGTCGCTCGCGGGCGTCGGCCGCCGGACAGCGATGTGACCGCAGAGGATGCGGAGTTCTTCGAGGGCGATCATGCCCTGAAGGACATCGAGTCGCCGGAACGGGCGATGTTGCGGGATGAGATCGAGGCCACCGTGCACCAGACCATCCAGCAGTTGCCCGAGGATTTGCGTACGGCCCTGACCCTGCGCGAGTTCGAAGGTTTGAGTTACGAGGATATCGCCACCGTGATGCAGTGTCCGGTGGGGACGGTTCGGTCGCGGATCTTCCGCGCCCGTGAAGCAATCGACAAAGCTCTGCAGCCTTTGTTGCGAGAAGCCTGACACAGCGGCAAATGCCAAGAGAGGTATCGCTATGAGTCGTGAAGCCCTGCAGGAAACTCTGTCCGCTGTGATGGATAACGAGGCGGATGAACTTGAGTTGCGGCGGGTGCTCGCAGCTTGCGGCGAGGATGCCGAGCTGCGTTCCACCTGGTCGCGTTACCAGCTGGCGCGGTCCGTCATGCACCGCGAGCCTACCTTGCCGAAGCTGGATATCGCCGCGGCGGTATCGGCTGCCCTGGCCGACGAGGCCGCTCCGCCGAAAGCGGAGAAGGGACCGTGGCGCATGGTAGGTCGTCTGGCGGTCGCCGCGTCGGTCACCCTGGCGGTGCTGGCCGGTGTGCGCCTGTACAACCAGAACGACGCACTGCCGCAGATGGCGCAGCAGGGGGCAACCCCGCAGATCGCCCTGCCGCAGGTCAAGGGGCCGGCTGTGCTGGCCGGCTACAGCGAAGAGCAGGGTGCGCCGCAGGTGATCACCAACTCCTCGTCCAGCGACACCCGCTGGCACGAGCAGCGCCTGCCGATCTACCTGCGTCAGCACGTGCAACAGTCCGCCGTCAGTGGTTCAGAGAGCGCGCTGCCCTACGCTCGGGCAGCCAGCCTGGAAAACCGCTGAGGAGAGACATGCGCACCACCTCCCTGTTGCTCCTGCTCGGCAGCCTGATGGCGGTACCCGCCATTCAGGCCGCCGACGCTTCCGACTGGCTGAAGCGCCTCGCCGAGGCCGAGCGCCAGAACAGTTTCCAGGGCACCTTCGTCTACGAGCGCAATGGCAGCTTCTCGACCCATGAGATCTGGCATCGCGTCGAGGGCGATGGTGCGGTCCGTGAACGCCTGCTGCAGCTCGACGGTGCGCGCCAGGAGGTGGTTCGCGTCGACGGCCGCACCCAGTGCATCAGCGGCGGACTTGCCGACCAACTGGCCGATGCCCAGTTGTGGCCGGTGCGCAAGTTCGATCCTTCTCAGCTGGCGTCCTGGTATGACCTGCGCCTGGTCGGCGAGTCGCGCGTTGCCGGGCGCCCGGCTGTGGTTCTGGCGGTAAGTCCGCGCGACCAGCATCGCTATGGCTTCGAGCTGCACCTGGATCGCGAGACCGGCCTGCCGCTGAAGTCGCTGTTGCTCAACGAGAAAGGGCAGTTGCTCGAGCGCTTCCAGTTCACCCGGTTGAACACCGGCGCCGCGCCGGCTGACGACCAGTTGCAGGCTGGCGCCGAGTGCCAGGCGGTCGGCCCGGTCAAGGGCGAGGCGGAAAAAGCCGTCGCCTGGCGCTCCGAGTGGCTGCCGCCGGGCTTCACCCTGACCCGCAGTTTCATGCGGCGCAGCCCGGTGACTCCCGACCCGGTCGCCTGCCTGACCTACGACGATGGCCTGGCGCGTTTCTCGGTATTCATCGAGCCCCTGCATGGCGCGATGGTCGGTGACGCACGCAGCCAGCTCGGCCCCACCGTGGTGGTGTCCAAGCGCCTGCAGACCGATGATGGCGGCCAGATGGTGACCGTGGTCGGCGAAGTGCCGCTGGGTACCGCCGAGCGGGTGGCACTGTCCATCCGTCCTGAGGCTGCCGCCCAGAAATGATCGAAGAGCAGGGGCGCGTGGTGGCGACCGAGCCGGGAGCGGTGTGGGTCGAAACCGCGCGCCGCAGCACCTGCTCATCCTGTTCGGTCAACGCCGGCTGTGGCCAGGGGCTGCTGCAGCGGCTTGGCGTCGGCGAAGGGCGCGCCCGGGTGCGCGCGCTCTGCGACCTGAGCCTGCGGGTCGGCGACGGCGTCATCCTAGGAATTCACGAAGACCTGTTGTTGCGCGCCTCCATCCTCTTCTATCTTTTCCCTCTGCTCGGGTTTTTCGTGGCAGCATTGCTGGCGAGCCGGGCAGGTCTTGTGGAACCCCTGGTCATCGTGTCCGGGCTGGCAGGTTTGCTGGCGGCCTGGCTATTGGTGCGTCGGCATGCTCGTCGTCATGCCGATGATCCAGCCTCGCAGCCGGTGGTCTTGCGAGCGCTGATTTCCGGGCCGTCCGATTCGGCCTGAGTCCTTCTCTTCCCTCGAACATCACGGGAGCTGTAGTCGATGCATACCCTAAAACGCTGTATGGCTGCGATGGTGGCCTTGCTGGCCTTGAGCCTGGCGATGACGGCCCGGGCAGAATTGCCGGACTTCACGCCTCTGGTCGAACAGGCGTCGCCGGCGGTGGTGAATATCAGTACCCGGCAGAAGCTGCCGGATCGCGCCATGGCGCGCGGGCAGCTGTCGATCCCGGACCTCGAAGGCCTGCCACCGATGTTCCGCGACTTCCTCGAGCGCAGCATCCCGCAGGTTCCGCGCAATCCGCGCGGCCAGCAGCGCGAGGCGCAGTCGCTGGGCTCCGGCTTCATCATTTCCAACGACGGCTACATCCTCACCAACAACCACGTGGTGGCCGATGCCGACGAGATCCTGGTGCGCCTGTCCGACCGTAGCGAGCACAAGGCCAAGCTGATCGGGGCGGACCCGCGCAGCGACGTGGCGGTGCTGAAGATCGAGGCGAAGAACCTGCCGACCCTGAAGCTGGGTGATTCGAACAAGCTGAAGGTCGGTGAGTGGGTGCTGGCCATCGGCTCGCCGTTCGGCTTCGACCACTCGGTCACCGCCGGTATCGTCAGCGCCAAGGGCCGCAGCCTGCCGAACGAGAGCTACGTTCCCTTCATCCAGACCGACGTGGCGATCAACCCGGGCAACTCCGGCGGCCCGCTGCTGAACCTGCAGGGCGAGGTGGTCGGCATCAACTCGCAGATCTTCACCCGTTCCGGCGGCTTCATGGGCCTGTCCTTCGCCATTCCGATCGATGTCGCGCTGAATGTCGCCGACCAACTGAAGAAAGCCGGCAAGGTCAGCCGCGGCTGGCTGGGCGTGGTGATCCAGGAAGTGAACAAGGATCTCGCCGAGTCCTTCGGTCTCGACAAGCCGTCCGGCGCGCTGGTGGCGCAACTGGTGGAAGACGGCCCGGCAGCCAAGGGCGGCCTGCAGGTGGGCGACGTGATCCTCAGCCTGAACGGCCAGTCGATCAACGAGTCCGCCGACCTGCCGCACCTGGTGGGCAACATGAAGCCGGGCGACAAGATCAACCTCGAGGTGATCCGCAACGGCCAGCGCAAGACCCTGAGCATGGCGGTCGGCAGCCTGCCGGACGACGACGAGGAAATCGCCTCGATGGGCGCCCCGGGTGCCGAGCGCAGCAGCAACCGTCTCGGCGTGACCGTCGCCGACCTCACCGCCGAGCAGCGCAAGAGCCTGGATATCCAGGGCGGCGTGGTGATCAAGGAAGTCCAGGACGGCCCCGCCGCGGTCATCGGCCTGCGTCCGGGCGACGTCATTACCCACCTGGACAACAAGGCGGTGACCTCGACCAAGGTCTTCGCCGACGTGGCCAAGGCGCTGCCGAAGAACCGTTCGGTTTCGATGCGGGTTCTGCGCCAGGGACGTGCCAGCTTCATCACCTTCAAGCTGGCCGAATAAGCCGGCTGACGAAAAAAGGGCGGTTTCCACCGCCCTTTTTCATGTCCGTCAATCCGTTACCTGCGTGACGCCCTGCCCGAGCATCAGGTAAACTCCCCGGCTATTTTTCGGCGGATTGCCGCCCTTGCCCTTTTCGAGTGTGTTGAGCCGTGAGCGACCTGAGCCATATCCGCAATTTCTCCATCATTGCCCATATCGACCATGGCAAGTCGACGCTGGCCGATCGCTTCATCCAGATGTGCGGCGGCCTGTCCGACCGTGAAATGGAGGCCCAGGTCCTGGATTCCATGGACCTGGAGCGCGAGCGCGGGATCACCATCAAGGCCCACAGCGTGACCCTGCACTACAAGGCGCAGGACGGCAAGACCTACCAGCTCAACTTCATCGACACCCCCGGCCACGTCGACTTCACCTACGAAGTCAGCCGCTCGCTGGCCGCCTGCGAAGGCGCCTTGCTGGTGGTGGACGCCGGCCAGGGCGTCGAGGCGCAGTCCGTCGCCAACTGCTACACCGCCATCGAGCAGGGCCTGGAAGTGATGCCCGTGCTGAACAAGATGGACCTGCCCCAGGCCGAGCCGGAGCGGGTGAAGGAGGAAATCGAGAGCATCATCGGTATCGACGCCACCGACGCCGTGGCCTGCAGCGCCAAGAGCGGCATGGGCGTGCTCGAGGTGCTGGAGCGCCTGGTGACCGTCATTCCCGCGCCGGAAGGCGAGATCGAGGCGCCGCTGCAGGCGCTGATCATCGACTCCTGGTTCGACAACTACCTTGGCGTGGTCTCGCTGGTACGGGTGAAGAACGGCCGGGTGAAGAAGGGCGACAAGATCCTGGTGAAATCCACCGGCAAGGTCCACCAGGTGGACAGCGTCGGCGTCTTCACCCCGAAGCACACCGAGACCGCCGACCTCAAGGCCGGCGAGGTGGGCTTCATCATCGCCGGCATCAAGGACATCCACGGCGCGCCGGTGGGCGACACCCTGACCCTCAACAACACCCCTGACGTCGAGGTCCTACCGGGCTTCAAGCGGGTCAAGCCGCAGGTCTACGCCGGCCTGTTCCCGGTCAGCTCGGACGATTTCGAGGACTTCCGCGACGCCCTGCAGAAGCTGACCCTCAACGACTCGTCGCTGCAGTACGAGCCGGAAAGCTCCGAGGCCCTGGGTTTCGGCTTCCGTTGCGGGTTCCTCGGCATGCTGCACATGGAGATCATCCAGGAGCGCCTGGAGCGCGAATACGACCTGGACCTGATCACCACCGCACCGACCGTGGTGTTCGAGATCGTGCAGAAGAACGGCGAGATCATCTACGTCGACAACCCGTCCAAGCTCCCGGACCTGGCCTCGATCCAGGAAATGCGCGAGCCGATCTGCCGCGCCACCATCCTGGTGCCCAAGGACCACCTGGGCAACGTCATCACCCTGTGCATCGAGAAGCGCGGCGTGCAGCGCGACATGCACTTCCTCAGCGGCCAGGTGCAGGTGATCTACGACCTGCCGATGAACGAGGTGGTGCTCGACTTCTTCGACCGCCTCAAGTCCACCAGCCGCGGCTATGCTTCCCTGGACTACAGCTTCGATCGCTTCGAACCGTCCAACCTGGTTCGTCTCGACGTGCTGATCAACGGCGAGAAGGTCGACGCCCTCGCCCTGATCGTCCACCGCGACAATGCGCCATACAAGGGCCGCCAGTTGGTGGAGAAAATGAAGGAACTGATCCCGCGGCAGATGTTCGACGTGGCGATCCAGGCAGCCATCGGCGGGCAGATCATCGCCCGTTCGACGGTCAAGGCGCTCAGGAAGAACGTGCTGGCCAAGTGCTACGGCGGTGACGTGAGCCGTAAGCGCAAACTGTTGGAGAAGCAGAAGGCCGGTAAGAAAAGGATGAAGCAGGTCGGTAGCGTGGAGATTCCCCAGGAAGCCTTCCTCGCCGTGCTCAAAGTGGATAGCTAGAACCCATGACACTCAATTTCCCGTTGTTGCTGGTCATCGCCGTGGCTGTATGCGGCGCCCTGGCCCTGGTCGACCTGGTGCTGTTCGCGCCGCGTCGGCGGGCCGCCATCTCGTCCTACGAAGGGCAGGTGAACGAACCCGATCCGGCGGTGCTGGAGAAGCTCAACAAGGAACCGCTGCTGGTCGAGTACGGCAAGTCGTTCTTCCCGGTCCTGTTCATCGTGCTGGTGCTGCGCTCCTTCCTGGTCGAACCGTTCCAGATTCCCTCGGGATCGATGAAACCGACCCTGGAGGTCGGCGATTTCATCCTGGTCAACAAGTTCGCCTATGGCATCCGCCTGCCGGTGCTGGACACCAAGGTGATCCCGATCGGCGATCCGCAGCGCGGTGATGTGATGGTGTTCCGCTACCCCAGCGAACCGAACATCAACTACATCAAGCGGGTGGTCGGCCTGCCGGGCGATACCGTGCGCTACACCAGGGAAAAGCGCCTGTACGTCAACGGCGAGCTGGTGGCTGAGAAACTGGTCGGCGAGGAGCCGGGCACCCTCGGCAGCGTGACCCTGTACCAGGAGAAACTGGGCCAGGCCGAGCACCTGATCCGCAAGGAAATGAGCCGCTACCGCATCGAGCCCGATCGCCAGTGGACCATTCCCGCCGGCCACTATTTCATGATGGGCGACAACCGCGACAACTCCAACGACAGCCGCTACTGGAACGATCCGAAGATCCCGAAGGAGCTGCTGGGCATGGTCCCTGACCGCAATATCGTCGGCAAGGCCTTCGCCGTGTGGATGAGCTGGCCCGATCCGAAGATGAGCAACCTGCCGAACTTCTCCCGGGTCGGCGTGATTCACTGACCTGTGCGCAGGTTCGCCACGCGGAAGGGCGGTCCTGCTGAATAATCGCGAAGCGGGGCTGCTCGCCCGAGGGCAGCCCCGCTTTCACTTCCGCGAACGCCGCCGCCGGGCCCCGCCCGATGGTGTTACCGGTCGCAGGACGGAATAACTACACTGACATGAGGTCCGACATGAGGTTCGCGCGTTCGCAGAAGGGGATGTCCCTGCTGGGGTGGCTGGTGGTGCTGGGCGTGGTGGCATTCTTCGCCAGCGCCGCATTCAAGATCATCCCGCACTACCTGGACTATTACTCCCTGGAAAAGGTGATCACTTCCGTGGAGACCGACAAGGCGGCCGAGGTGCGTTCCGTACCGGAGTTCTACAGCTACGTCGGCAAGGGGATGCAGATCAACGGCATCCGCAACCTGGACCTGGAAAAGGCCCTGGACGTGCAACTGGAAGACAACGAATTCCGGGCGCACCTGAAATATGAAAAACGCGAGCCACTGATCAGCAACATCGACCTGGTGGTTCACTTCGACAAAGAATTCCGTGTACGCATGCCGTGAGTAATCCGCTGGACCGACTCGAGCGCAAGCTCGGCTATACCTTCAAAGACCAGGACCTGATGGTCCTGGCCCTGACCCATCGCAGCTACGCCGGGCGCAACAACGAGCGCCTGGAGTTCCTCGGTGACGCCATTCTCAACTTCGTCATCGGCGAGGCGCTGTTCCACCACTTCCCGCAGGCCCGCGAAGGCCAGCTTTCGCGCCTGCGCGCACGGCTGGTCAAGGGCGAGACCCTGGCCCTGCTGGCGCGCGGCTTCGAGGTGGGCGACTACCTGCGCCTGGGCTCGGGTGAGCTGAAGAGCGGCGGTTTCCGCCGCGAGTCGATCCTCGCCGACGCGATGGAGGCCCTGATCGGCGCCATCTACCTGGACACCGGCATGGACTCCGCGCGCGAGCGGATCATCGCCTGGCTCGGGCCGCAGTTGCGCGAGCTGACCCCGGTGGATACCAACAAGGACCCCAAGACCCGCCTGCAGGAGTTCCTGCAGTCGCGCGGCTGCGACCTGCCGCGCTACGAAGTGGTGGATATCCAGGGCGAACCCCATTGCCGGACCTTCTTCGTCGATTGCGAAGTGGCCCTGCTGAGCGACAAGACCCACGGGCATGGCGGCAGCCGCCGCATCGCCGAGCAGGTGGCCGCGGCCGCCGCGCTGGTGGCCCTGGGCGTGGAGAACGGCCATGACTGACATGCACGACGACATCCCCGCCGGCAGCCGCTGCGGCTACGTGGCTATCGTGGGCCGCCCCAACGTGGGCAAGTCCACCCTGCTCAACCATATCCTCGGGCAGAAGCTGGCGATCACCTCGCGCAAGCCGCAGACCACCCGCCACAACATGCTCGGGATCAAGACCGAAGGCGAGGTACAGGCGGTCTACGTCGACACCCCCGGCTTGCACAAGAGCGGCGAGAAGGCCCTCAACCGCTACATGAACCGTACCGCCAGCGCGGCGTTGAAGGATGTCGACGTGGTGATCTTCGTGGTCGACCGCAGCCGCTGGACCGAAGAGGACCAGATGGTCCTGGAGCGCGTGCAGTACGTCAGTTGCCCGGTGCTGATCGCGGTGAACAAGACCGACCGCATCGAGGAGAAGGCCGACCTGCTGCCGCATCTCGAATGGCTCACCCAGCAGTTGCCGAAGGCCGAGGTGGTGCCGATCTCGGCGCAGAACGGGACCAACCTGGAGGTGCTGGAGAAACTGGTGGCCGAGCGCCTGCCGGAAAGCGAGCATTTCTTCCCCGAAGACCAGATCACCGACCGCAGCAGCCGCTTCCTGGCCGCCGAGCTGGTCCGCGAGAAGATCATGCGCCAGTTGGGCGCCGAGCTGCCCTACCAGATCACCGTGGAGATCGAGGAGTTCAAGCAGGAGGGTCGCATCCTGCATATCCATGCGCTGATCCTGGTGGAGCGCGAGGGGCAGAAGAAGATCATCATCGGCGACAAGGGCGAGCGGATCAAAAGCATCGGCCAGAACGCGCGCAAGGACATGGAAGTGCTGTTCGACTCCAAGGTCATGCTCAACCTCTGGGTCAAGGTCAAGGGTGGCTGGTCCGACGACGAGCGCGCCCTGCGTTCGCTGGGCTACGGCGACCTCTGACGTTCCCGGTCGCCTGGCGCACGGCGCCAGGCGCCGTCCCACCCGCGCCCGGTCGAGCCGCCATGACCTTCGCCGCCGCCCAAGCCACCTACGTGCTGCATAGCCGGCCGTACAAGGAAACCAGCGCCCTGGTGGATTTCTTCACCGCGCAGGGCCGCCTGCGCGCGGTCCTGCGCGGCGCCCGCGGCAAGGCTGGCGCACTGGCGCGGCCATTCGTGCCGCTGGAAGGGGAGTGGCGCGGGCGTGGCGAACTGAAGACCGTCGCTCGCCTGGAAAGCGCCGGCATTCCCAACCTGCTCAGTGGCCAGGCGCTGTTCAGCGGTCTCTACCTCAACGAACTGCTGATCCGCCTGTTGCCGGCGGAAGACCCGCAACCGGAGATCTTCGCCCACTACGCCGCGACCCTGCCGCTGCTGGCGGCGGGGCGGCCGCTCGAGCCGCTGCTGCGCGCGTTCGAATGGCGCCTGCTGGAGCAACTGGGCTATGGTTTCGCTCTCGACGTCGACATCCACGGACGCCCGATCGAACCGCAGGCGCTGTACCAGTTGCTGCCCGAAGCCGGCCTGGAACCGGTGACGCAGCTGCAGCCCGGCCTGTTCCAGGGCGTCGAACTGTTATCCATGGCCGACGCCGACTGGAGCGCCCCGGGCGCCCTGGCGGCGGCCAAGCGCCTGATGCGCCAGGCGCTCGCTCCCCATCTGGGCGGCCGGCCGCTGGTCAGCCGCGAGCTGTTCATGAACCGTAAGGAGTCACCCCGTGACTGAAGCCACTCGAATTCTGCTCGGCGTGAACATCGATCACGTCGCCACCCTGCGCCAGGCCCGCGGTACCCGCTATCCGGATCCGGTGAAGGCCGCCCTGGACGCCGAGGAAGCCGGCGCCGACGGTATCACCGTGCACCTGCGCGAGGACCGCCGGCATATCCAGGAACGCGACGTGCGGGTGCTCAAGGAAGTGCTGCAGACGCGGATGAACTTCGAGATGGGCGTCACCGAGGAAATGCTCGCCTTCGCCGAGGAGATCCGTCCCGCGCACAGCTGCCTGGTGCCCGAGCGCCGCGAGGAACTGACCACCGAGGGCGGCCTCGACGTCGCCGGCCAGGAACAGCGGATCCGCGACGCGGTGTGCCGCCTGGCTGCGGTGGGCAGCGAAGTGTCGCTGTTCATCGATCCCGATCCGCGGCAGATCGAGGCCTCCGCCCGGGTCGGCGCGCCGGCTATCGAACTGCATACCGGTCGCTACGCCGACGCCGAAGACCCCGAGGAGCAGGCCCGCGAGCTGCAGCGGGTACGCGAGGGCGTGGCCCTCGGGCGTTCCCTCGGCCTGATCGTCAACGCCGGGCATGGCCTGCACTACCACAATGTCGAGCCGGTCGCGGCGATCGAGGGCATCAACGAGCTGAACATCGGCCATGCCATCGTCGCCCATGCCCTGTTCGTCGGCTTCAGGCAGGCGGTGGCCGAGATGAAGGCCCTGATGCTGGCCGCGGCGGCCAAGCGCTGAGGCAATTGCGCCCCGCTTCCTGTAAACCTTGTTCAGGACGGGACAGAGCCCATGAAAAAAGCCCATCCGCGGATGGGCTTTTTTCATATCCGCCGTCAGGGCTTGCGCGCCACCAGCGTGGCGCGCATCGGCGCGGGCAGGCCTTCGACGGTTCGCGAACGGTCCTGCGGATCGAGGAATTCCGGCAGCGACTGGAAACGCATCCATTCGGTGGCGCGTTGTTCCTCGACACTGGTCAGGCTGACGTCGACGCAGCGCGCGTCGGCGAATCCGGCGCGGCGCAGCCAGAGTTCCAGGGCCGCCACCGAGGGCAGGAACCAGACGTTGCGCATCTGCGCGTAGCGGTCCTCGGGCACCAGCACGGTACTGGCGTCGCCTTCCACCACCAGGGTCTCCAGGACCAGCTCGCCGCCGCGCTTGAGGCAGTCCTTGAGCGCCAGCAGGTGGTCGATGGGCGAGCGTCGGTGATAGAGCACGCCCATGGAGAACAGCGTGTCGAAGCCTTCGAGCTTCTCCGGCAGGTCTTCCAGGGCCAGCGGCAGGTGCCAGGCCGGCAGGTCCGCCAGGTAGCGCTTGGCGGCGAGGAACTGGCAGAGGAACAGCCAGTTCGGATCGATGCCGATCACGCTTTCCGCGCCGGCGCCGAGCATGCGCCACTGGTAGTAGCCATTGCCGCAGCCGACGTCGAGGATGCGTTTGCCGCGCAGATCGACGTGCGGCGAGACGCGGCTCCATTTCCAGTCGGAGCGCCACTCGGTGTCGACCTGCACGCCGAAGAAATCGAACGGCCCCTTGCGCCACGGAATCAGTCCCTGCAGCGCCTCCTTCACCTGGGGTTGCAGGGCTGCGTCCCGCTCGCTGTGCAGGGCGAAACGCCCGGCCAGCTCGACCGTCGGCGCCTGCACCTGGGGCAGGCGCTGCACCGCGCTCCACCAGCGGGCGAGGTCGCCGTGGCCTTCCTCGATGCGTGCGGCGATCTGCGCCGGCAGGCTGGTCGCCCAGGCGTACAGCGGCGAGCCGGCGAGGTGGCGCTGGAGGGCGTCGAGAGCGAGGTGCTGGATCATGGCAGGGCGATCATCGAGGCGAAGTTGAGACACTGGAACCATTGGCTGACGCGGCTGAAACCGGCGGCCAGGAGCCGTTCGCGATGCTCCTCGAAGGTGTCGGGGAGCATCACGTTCTCCAGGGCGCTGCGCTTCTGCGCGATCTCCAGCTCGCTGTAGCCGTTGGCGCGCTTGAAGGCGATGTGCAGGTCGGTGAGCAGGGCGTGCTCCTGCGCATCGGCGAAGCGCAGTTTCTCCGAAAGGATCAGCGCGCCGCCGGGCAGCAGCGCCCGGCGGATGTTGCGCAACAGACCGAGGCGCTGGTCCGGGGCGACGAACTGCAGGGTGAAGTTCATCGCCACCAGGGAGGTGGGTTGCAACTCCAGGGCGAGAATGTCGGCCTCGATCAGCTCGACCGGCAGCAGTTCCTGGTACATGGCGTCCTGCGCGTGCAGGTACTCGCCGCAGCGCTCGATCATCGCATGCGAGTTGTCCACGCCGATCACCCGGCAGCCGTCGCTGCGCACGTGGCGGCGCAGCGACTGGGTGACCGCGCCGAGCGAGCAGCCGAGGTCGTAGAGCACGCTGTGCGGCCGGGCGAACTGCGCGCCGAGCACGCCGATGTTCTCGACGATGGTGGGGTAGCCCGGTACGGAGCGCTTGATCATGTCGGGGAACACGCGCACCACGTCTTCGTTGAACACGAAGTCGGCGACACGTTGCTGGGGCTGGGCGAACAGGCGATCGGACTCGCTCACGCGGGTGACCTCGGGCATCACGGCTTTTCAGGGGGCCGAATTGTAGCCGAGGGACGATCGTCGCCCAACCGTGCGGCGACGATTCACCCTGCCCGATGTGCGCGGTATCGCCTGGGCTTGTCGGAGAAGCTCTCGCCCGCGCCCTGCAGCGGACCCAGCGGGTTCTTCCTGTCTGCCAGGCGATGGATGTTCGCTTCGCCGTTGCTGAGCTTGCGCACCAGCGCGTCGTTGACGAAGACGAACACCGTCTTGAACGAGCGGTCCTGCAATTCCCGTTTCTCGCGGAAGTCGAACAGGTCCGACCAGAAGCTGCGACCCGCTGGGTGTCGGTCTTGCCGAAGCCGAAGGCGTAGCCGATGCAGCGGTCCTTCGCTTCCGGGCATTGCACCAGGCCACCGGGCAGGTAGTCGATGGGGATGTGCGGCTGGATGAACATGAGCCGCGCGTCGATGAACGACAGCATGCGGCCGTTGCCCTGGGTCAACGGACCGAAACCCAGCCCGAACAGCTACGAGCGGGTGGTGCTGCCGGAGGTGCGCCTGTGGATAGCGCAACTCGGCATCGAGGTAGTCGACGAAGGGGGATGGGACTTCCCCTCGTTCGCTGGGCGGCAGGCTGTCGCAGGAGCAAACGAAGACAGTGGACGCCCGGAGCTGCGAGTAGCGAAGAGGGGTGCTCCTGACGCGCCTCCTTCCGGGACCGTCGTGATTGAATAACAGACGATGCCCCGGAAGGCGCGCCGGGATTTATTCAATGGACTGGAAGCGGCGTGGTTGCTGGCCTGGCGGCGGTTTTCCGGCGTCGCCGAAAACTCAGTCGAAAGAAAGCCTATAGCGTTCGCCGAGGGTCTTCAGCGTGCCGTCGCGGCGCAGCTGGCGCAGGCCCTCGTCGAGTTCCGCGAGACGCTCGTCGACCGCCGGCAGGTGCGGACTGAGTCCCACATGCAGCGGCTGCCGCCCGGGCAGCTCGCCGGCGCGGCGGATCCGCCCGGCGAGCTGCGGGTGAAGATACAGGTAGTGTTCGATGATGTGCCGGTCCTCGAGCAGCACGTCGATGCGCCCGAGCAGCAGTTTCTGCAGGTTGCGCGGCAGCACGCGTTCGCCGCCGAGCACCTGCAGGTGCAGGTCGTCGTCGCCGGCCTGGTTGCGCCAGGCGATGAAGCGCGGGCTGTTCGCGTAGCCCTGGGCGAGCCCCAGGCGCTGACCGAGCAGGGAAGCGTCGCCGTGGTAGCGCCAGTCGCTGTCGCGGCGGGTATAGAAGGCCAGCTCGACCCAGCCGATGGGTTCGCTGCCGACCCGCAGTCCGGCGAGTCCGTAGGCGCCGACCAGGCCATCGCGATGCCCGTCACGGACCATCTGCACGGCGCGCGGCCAGGGCAGGCTGTCGAAGCGTGGCGGTTCCCGCAGTACCAGACCGAGCGCCTCGGCGAGGTAGCCGGGTTCCTGCGGCGTGTGCGGGCACAGGTAGGGGCAGCCGTCTTCGCCGGCGAAACGCAGTGGTTCGGCAAGTGCCGATGGCAGGCTGGCGCAGGACAGGGCGAGCAGGACGAGGGCGGCGCGGAGCATGGAGGACTCGTGATTGCAGGGGCTGCCAGGATAGGCCAGGTCAGGGTGCGGTGGGGCGGCGCGCTTCCTACAGAATGTGTCCGTCGTGGCGCGCGTTCAGCGCACCTGGATCGCGCAGGAGAAGCTTTCCGCCGGTTCCGCGTCCTTTTCCCAGGGCCGCCGGTAGACCAGTTCCAGGCGATCGTCGCCGCTGGCGGCGGCGCGGAAGCGCCAGGTCGATTCGCCTCCGCTGCCGACCAGTCCGTTGTCGTCCGGGTTGCTGTAGACCTCCGGCCCGAGGCGCCTGAGCACGCCGGCGGCGGGGTTGCGCAGTTCCCAGCGGAAGCCGGTGGTGGGATTGCTCGGCAGGGTCAGCACCAGTTCCTGGCCTTGCGTCAGCTTCAGCGGCGAGCAGTCGTCGGCGTCGTCCAGGCTGACCACCGGCTTCTGTTGTCCGGCGCAACCGGTCAGGACCGCGATGGACAATGGCAGCAGCAGACGGGAGGGGGAAAAGGACATGCAGCGTTCCTCGGCTCGAATGGAAAGGACGCCAGCATAAACCCTGGCGGCGTCCCAGTGCCAAGGTTGACGTGGCGCCCGGCCGGGATACCGGCCGGGCGCTCGCGGATCAGGCCGGGAACAGCACCCTGGCCACGTCGCCATAACGCTTGGCGAAGTGCACGGTGAGGCCTTCCTTGAGGTACTCGGGCAGTTCCTCGAAGTTGCCGCGGTTGGCCTCCGGCAGGATCAGCTCGAAGATCTTCTGCCGTCGGGCAGCGATCACCTTCTCGCGTACCCCGCCGATCGGCAGGACCTGGCCGGTCAGGGTCAGTTCGCCGGTCATCGCCACGCCCTTCTTCGGTGCCTGGTTGCGCGCCAGGGAAAGCAGCGCGCTGGCCATGGTGACGCCGGCGCTGGGGCCGTCCTTGGGCGTCGCGCCTTCCGGCACGTGCAGGTGGACGAAGGCCTGGTCGAAGAAGGTCGGGTCGCCGCCATACTTCTTCAACTGCGAGCCGATGTAGCTATAGGCGATCTCGGCCGACTCCTTCATCACGTCGCCGAGCTGGCCGGTCAGCTTGAAGCCGCGGTTCAGCGTGTGGATGCGCGTGGCCTCGATCGGCAGGGTGGCGCCGCCCATGCTGGTCCAGGCCAGGCCGGTGATCACGCCGATCCCGGAAAGCACCTGCTCGCTGCGGAATACCGGCATGCCGAGGTAGTCCTCGAGGTCCCTGGGACCGATCTTCACTTTCGACTCGGGGTCTTCCAGCAACTTGACCACCGACTTGCGCACCAGCTTGCCCAGCTGTTTCTCCAGCTGGCGCACCCCGGCCTCGCGGGCGTAACCCTCGATCACCGCGCGCAGGGCGGCGTCGCTGATGCTCAGGCGACCCTTCGGCACGCCGGCCTTGTCCAGTTGCTTGGGCCACAGGTGGCGCTTGGCGATCGCCAGCTTTTCCTCGGAGATGTAGCCGGACAGGCGGATCACCTCCATCCGGTCGAGCAGCGGGCCAGGGATCGAGTCGAGGGTGTTGGCGGTACAGACGAACAGCACCTTGGACAGGTCCAGGCGCAGGTCCAGGTAGTGGTCGAGGAATTCGACGTTCTGCTCCGGGTCGAGGGTTTCCAGCAGCGCCGAGGCCGGGTCGCCCTGGTAGCTGGCGCCGAGCTTGTCGATCTCGTCGAGCATGATCACCGGGTTCATCACCTCGACTTCCTTCAAGGCCTGCACCAGCTTGCCGGGCAGGGCGCCGATGTAGGTGCGTCGGTGGCCCTTGATCTCCGCCTCGTCGCGCATGCCGCCGACGCTGAAACGATAGAACGGCCGGCCGAGGCTCTCGGCGATGGACTTGCCGATGCTGGTCTTGCCCACCCCCGGCGGGCCGACCAGGAGCACGATGGAGCCGGCGATTTCGCCCTTGAAACTACCCACGGCGAGGAATTCGAGGATGCGATCCTTGATGTCGTCGAGGCCCGCGTGATGCTTGTCGAGGACCTTGCGCGCATGCTTGAGGTCGAGCCTGTCCTTGCCGTACACGCCCCAGGGCAGGGCAGTGGCCCAGTCCAGGTAGTTGCGGGTGACGGCGTACTCGGGCGAGCCGCTCTCGAGGATCGACAGCTTGTTCAGCTCTTCGTCGATGCGCTTGCGCGCCTGCTCGGGCAGCACCTTGCCTTCCAGGCGGGCGCGGAATTCATCGGCGTCGGCGCTCTTGTCGTCCTTGGTGATGCCCAGCTCCTGCTGGATGATCTTCAGCTGTTCCTTGAGGAAGAATTCGCGCTGGTGTTCGCCGATCTTGCGGTTGACCTCGGCGGACAGCTCCTTCTGCAGGCGCGCGACCTCCACTTCCTTGCGCAGCAGCGGCAGGACCTTCTCCATGCGCTTGAGGATCGGCACGGTGTCCAGCACCTCCTGCAGCTCGGCGCCGGGCGCGGTGGTCAGGGCCGCGGCGAAGTCGGTGAGCGGCGACGGATCGTTGGGGCTGAAGCGGTTCAGGTAGTTCTTCAGTTCTTCGCTGTACAGCGGGTTGAGCGGCAGCAGCTCCTTGATCGCGTTGATCAGGGCCATGCCGTATGCCTTCACTTCGTCGCTGGGGTCGATCGGGGTCTTCGGATAGTCCACCTCGACCATGAATGGCGGGCGGTGGCGCTTGATCCAGCCGCGGATACGCACCCGCGACAGGCCCTGGGCGACGAACTGCAGCTTGCCGCCCTCGCGCGAGGCATGGTGCACGCGGACCAGCGTGCCGTGCTCGGGCAGGCTGTTGACGTCGAAGTGGCGCGGGTCTTCCGGCGGGTTGTCCATGAAGAACAGGGCCAGCGAATGGTGGTCGGTCTTGGCCACCAGTTCGAGGGTTTCCGCCCACGGCTCTTCGTTGACGATCACCGGCAGCACCTGCGCCGGGAAGAACGGGCGGTTGTGGATCGGGATCACGTACAGGGTGGTCGGCAGGGTCTGGCCGGGCAGCACCAGGCCGGTGCTGGTGGGCTGTGCGTCGCTGATGTGTTCGGGATTAACGTCCTGGTCGCTCATGAGGCACCTGACTGACTGAAACATGAGAGTCTAGATGGGGCCCCGGGGGAGGGTTTCAATCCCTGCCCGCGCAGGGGATGTTGCCGGAGGTTTCCACGGAGTCCGCGGTACGCCGGTGCCAGTTGCGGCGAGATGCTGGGCAGCGCCGGGCAAGTCGAGTAAAGTGCGCAAAAATTGAGCAGTTGCCGTTCATGTTCGACACCCGCCTCATCCGCCTGCCCGACCAGTCGCATACCCACGCCCACGAGCATCATCAACTGGTGATGTCCCTGGCCGGGCGCGCCGAATTCGAGGTCAACGGCTGTGGCGGGGAGGTCTGCCGGATGCGCGCCTGCCTGGTGCCGGGCGAGGCGGGTCACGTATTCGCCGGGGTGGGCGACAACCGCATGCTGATCATCGACCTGGGCGAGGACAACCCGACCCCGGAAGACCCCGACCTGCTCGCCCGCCTGTTCGAGGCGCCGCGCTACCCGACCCTGGATGCCGACTTCCAGAACCTGCTCAGCTACGCCGGGGCAGAACTGGCGCGCTACGGCAGCGACCCGCTGCTGACCCGCGCTCTCGGCGGCGTGCTGATCCGTGCCCTGCACCTGCGCCTGTTCGGCGAGCAGCAACCGCTGCCGGCCAGCGGTCCGCTGGACCTGGAACGCCTGGATGCGCACATCGTGCAGAACCTGGCGCGGCGCATCACGGTTGCCGAACTGGCCCAGGTCGCCTGTCTCAGCCCGAGCCATTTCCACGCGCAGTTCAAGGACAGCGTCGGCCTGACCCCGCACCAGTACTTGCTCAAGGTCCGCCTGGACTGCGCCGCGCGGCTGCTGCGGGAAAGCCGCCTGCCGCTGGTGCGGATCGCCGAGGAGTGCGGCTTCTCCAGCCAGAGCGCGCTGACCACGGCGATGCGCCGCTACCTGGGGCTGACGCCGAAGTCGCTGCGCAAGGGCTGAGCGCCGTCCGCCCTTCGCCACCTTCGGCGGATTAAGCGCAGCGGCTATCCGCCCTGCCGGGAGTGGCGTAGGGCGGATAACGGCGCGGACGTCATCCGCCGAGCGGATTGGTCCCGCACGGCCTGGCTCAGAACGCCACCTTCACCCCCGCCTCGACGCCGCGTCCCGCCGCCGGCACCCGGTCGCGCAGGATCGAACTGGCGTAGCGCACGGTCTGGTTGGTCAGGTTGGTGCCCTTGACGAAGGCCAGCCAGCGGCTCTCGCCGAGATCGAAGTTGTAGCCGAGGCTGGCGCCGAGGGTGGTGTAGCCGTCGGTGGAGAGTTCTTCCTCCGGCACCCGATGCTGCGAGGAGGCGTGCTCGACGTCGACCCGCGCCTGCCACTGCTGCAATTCCCAGATCAGCGCGCTGTTCAGGCGCAGCGGGGCGATGCGTGGCAGCGGTTCGCCGGTGTCCTTGTTCTTGGCGCGGGTATAGTCGCCGGAGAGTTCCAGGTCGAAGTTGCCGTACGGGCTTTCCAGCAGATGGATGCGGTCCTGCGCCTCGACACCGTAGAAGTCCGCGCGAACGCCGCTGTAGAGGTATTCCGGCAGCGCCTCGTCGTCGCCGGCGGCGACCACTTCGCCTTCCTCGTTGCGCTGGCGACCGCTGGCGAGCAGGCCGATGTAGTTGGAGAAGCGGCTGTAGAACACGCCGACGCTGCCCTTGTGCACGCCGTTGTCGAAGCGCAGGGCGAGGTCGGTGGAGACCGCCTTTTCCTTGTCCGCGTCGGCATCGCCCACCTCGTAGGTGCCGGTGGCGGCGTGCGGGCCGTTGGCGTACAGCTCGTAGAAGGTCGGTGCGCGCTCGGTGTAGCTGAGGGTGGCGGCCAGCGACCAGATCGGCGTCAGCTTGTACACCGCGCCGCTGGACAGGCTGCCGGTGGTGAAGCTCTGCGAACCGTCGTTCTCGGCGAAGCGCTCGTTGCCCTTGGCGTCGGGGTCCACGCGGGTGTGCTCCAGGCGCGCGCCGAAGCTGAGGTCGAGGCGGTCGCTGAGCTTCCATTCCTCCAGGGCGAACAACGCGGCGCTGTCGGTTTCCGTGTGCGGCACGAAGGCCTCCTCGCCGAGGGCGGAGAAGCGGCTGTTGGCGAACTGCGCGCCGACCACCCCGTTCAGCGGGCCGAGCGGGCGGTGGCGGGCCTCGATGCGGCCTTCGTAGCCTTCGTTCTTGAAGGTGGTGCCGGTCTCGCCGTCTTCGATTTCCTTGTGTTCGTACTTGGTATAGGCGGCGTCCAGCTTCAGCGAGGTGAACGGGCCTTCGAGGTCGCGGATCTCCGAGGCGAAGGCGTAGCGGTCCTGCTGCATCTTCAGGCGCACGTCGTCCTCGGCCGGCGAGCCATAGTTGCTGTCATAGCCGCTGTAGGAGAGGCCGGCGTAACCGTGCTCCCAGTGATAGGAGCCACCGACGGCGCCGCCGTCCTGGCGGCCGTCGCTGTTCTGCACCCGATGCTTGCCGGTGTCGCCGTCGATCTGCCGCTGGCGGCTGGAATGGGCGTAGCCGGGAATCCTGACGTCGTTGAACTCGCGGCTGGCGGCGTCCACGTGCAGGGCGAAGTTGCCGTCACCGGCCTCCAGTGCGCCGGAACGGCTACGGGTGGTGTCGGCGCCGCCGTAGCGCAGTTCGCCGCTGCCGTGGATGCCGTCGACGGGTTCGCTGGGGATGCGGTTGTCGAAGCTGTTCACCACCCCGCCGATGGCATTGCCGCCGTAGAGCAGGGCGGCCGGGCCGCGTACCACTTCCAGTCGCTCGACGCTGTTGGGGTCTTCCGGCACCGCGTGGTCATAGGACAGCGACGAGGCGTCGAGCGCGCCGACGCCGTTGCGCAGCAGGCGGATGCGGTCGCCGTCCATGCCGCGGATCACCGGTCGGCTGGCGCCCGGTCCGAAGTAGGTGGAGGACACCCCGGGCAGGCCGTTGAGGGTTTCGCCGAGGCTGCCTTTCTGTCGCAGGGTCAGCTCGTCGCCTTCGAGCACGCTGCTGGGTGTGGCGGGAGATTGGTTGCCCAGCGGGTTGGCGGTGATCACCTGGGAGGGCAATTCGCTGGGGCGGCCGTCGGCGCCGAGCGTTTCCCCCGAAACGATCAGGCAGGCCAGCGCCAGTGGCGTGAGAGGCCAGAGCGGACGGGAAGGGAAAAGGCCGGAAGAGGACATTGCGGGCTCCATGGTCATGGGACGGACTTTTTTCAGGCCAAAGCGAACCCAGGCCCTTCCCGGAGGAAGGGCGACGGGGTTGGATCGGCGTATTTTTTGGGATGTTATATTATTTCTTTTTGTGTCGATAGACCCGCGTAGCCACTCTGCATGGCGTCGTGCCGACGAGCAGCGGCAATGTCCGCATGCCTGCCGGCGAAGAGGAACGGGAAAGTTCCGCGGCCAGGAGTTTTCCGCAAAAACTCCAGAGCCTTTCGCAAGAATCGCCCCTCTCGCAGCCACTACATTCCGCTATCCGCTGATGCCTCGCGCCGGCGGAATGGGCCTGGCCCATACTGATCCGTATTCCCGCGCCACAGGACGTGCCGCGCCGCCGGCACCACCCGTCGGCGGCGGTGCCCCGGGCAATGGACGCCTGGCCGGACTTCTTTCAATAACAATGGCTCCACAAGAGGAGGGCGTGATGTTCAAAGCCAGTCACGTCTTGCAGGGCGAGGACCAGACCCGGTCCGCAGCCGAATTCTTCCCCGTCGTCAGCGCCAACTACGCGGTCGACGAGGAAGCCTACCTGGGCGAACTGCTGCAGCTCGCCGACCCCGGTCCCGACTGCATCGAGGCGATCCGCCGCAACGCCCGCGCACTGATCGAAACCGTGCGCAGCCGGGACAACGCCGTCGATACCCTCGACGCACTCCTGCGCCAATACAGCCTGGACACCCAGGAAGGCCTGATGCTGATGTGCCTGGCCGAGGCGCTGTTGCGTGTGCCTGACGCGGCGACCGCCGACGCGCTGATCCGCGACAAGCTGTCCGCCGCCGACTGGCAGCGCCATCTCGGCCAGAGCGACAACGTTCTGGTCAATTTCGCTGCCTGGGGCCTGGTGATGACCGGCAAGGTGGTGAACATCGACGAACGCACCGACGGCCGCGCCCCGAGCGTCATCAGCCGCCTGGTGCAGCGCTCCGGCGAACCGGTGATCCGCGCCGCGATGAACCAGGCGATGAAGCTGATGGGCAAGCAGTTCGTGCTTGGCCGGACCATCTCCGAAGCGCTGAAGAACGGCCGTCCATGCCGCGAGCAGGGCTACACCTATTCCTTCGACATGCTCGGCGAGGCCGCGCTGACCGCCGCCGACGCCGAGAAATACATGGCCGACTACCGCCAGGCCATCGACACCGTCGGCGCCGAGCCGCAGGTTGGTCCGGGGCCGCGGCCGTCGATCTCGATCAAGCTCTCGGCGCTGCATCCGCGCTACGAAGTGGCGCAGCGCGAGCGGGTGCTCAGCGAGCTGTTCGCCAACGTCCTGGAACTGGCGGTGCGGGCGCGCAGGCTGAACGTCGGCATCACCATCGACGCCGAGGAAGCCGATCGCCTGGAGCTGTCCCTCGAACTCTACGAGAAGCTGATGCGCGACCCGGCCATCGCTGGCTGGGGCGAGTTCGGCCTGGTCATTCAGGCCTACTCCAAGCGCTGCCTGCCGGTGCTGGTGTGGCTGACCCTGCTCGGCCGCGAACTCGGCGCGCGCATCCCGCTGCGCCTGGTGAAGGGCGCCTACTGGGACAGCGAGATCAAGCAGTGCCAGGTGCAGGGCGCCGACGGCTACCCCGTCTACACCCGCAAGGAAGGCACCGACACTTCCTATCTGGCCTGCGCCCGCTACCTGCTCAGCGAGCACACCCGCGGGGTGATCTACCCGCAGTTCGCCAGCCACAATGCCCACACGGTCAGCGCCATCCTCGCCCTGGCCGACGAGGCCAGGGCCGCCGGCGGCGAGGAGCGCGACTTCGAGTTCCAGCGCCTGCACGGCATGGGCGACGCGCTGTACGACACGGTGATCGAGAAGTACCGCCGCAACGTGCGCATCTACGCCCCGGTCGGCGCGCACAAGGACCTGCTGCCGTACCTGGTCCGGCGCCTGCTGGAGAACGGCGCCAACTCTTCCTTCGTGCACAAGCTGGTGGACCCGCGCGTGCCGGTGGAAACGCTGATCCAGCACCCGGTTACCCAACTGCGCCAGTTCAAGACGCTGGCCAACGACCGTATCCCTCTGCCCCAGGCGATCTTCGGCGCCGGGCGGAAAAACTCCCAGGGCATCAACATGAACATCCAGAACCAGTGGAACGAGCTGGAGCTCGCCTACAAGCCGCACCTGACCCGCCAGTGGCAAGCCGCGCCGATCGTCAACGGCGAGAAGCTCTCCGGCCCGGCCCACGAAGTGCGTTGCCCGTACGACCTGGAGAAGCTGGTCGGCAGCGTCCAGTACGCGTCCGCCGAGCAGGCCGGCAAGGCCCTCGACGTATTGCAGGCGGCCTGGCCGCGCTGGAGCGCCACCCCGGTGGACGAGCGCGCCGGCATCCTCGAACGCCTCGCCGACCTGCTGGAAGCCCAGCGCGGCGAGCTGATGGCGCTGTGCACCCTGGAAGCCGGCAAGTCGCTGCAGGACGGTATCGACGAGATCCGCGAGGCGGTCGACTTCTGCCGCTACTACGCCCAGCAGGCCCGCCAGCGCCTGGTCCGCGAGGAACTGCGCGGCCCGACCGGCGAGCGCAACGAGCTGTTCTACGAGGGCCGCGGCATCTTCGCCTGCGTCAGCCCGTGGAACTTCCCGCTGGCGATCTTCCTCGGCCAGATCAGCGCCGCGCTGGTCGCCGGCAACACCGTGCTGGCCAAGCCGGCCGAGCAGACCAGCCTGATCGCCGCGCGCACCGTCGAACTGATGTTCGAAGCCGGCCTGCCGAAGGACGTGATCGCCCTGCTGCCGGGCGATGGCGCCTCCCTCGGCGGCGTGTTCTGCCGTGACGCGCGGGTCGCCGGGGTGGCCTTCACCGGCTCCACCGACACCGCCCGCATCATCAACCGCCAACTGGCCGAGAAGCCCGGCGCCATCGCCACCCTGATCGCCGAGACCGGTGGGCAGAACGCGATGATCGTCGATTCCACCGCTTTGCCGGAACAGGTGATCAAGGATGCGGTACAATCCGCCTTCACCAGCGCCGGCCAGCGTTGCTCCGCGCTGCGCGTGATGTACGTGCAGCAGGACATCGCCGAGCGGGTGATCGAGTTGCTCAGGGGCGCCATGGCCGAGCTGAAGGTCGGTCCGACCGATGTGCGCGTCAGCGACGTCGGCCCGGTGATCGACGCCGAGGCCAAGGCCGGCCTGGAGCAGCACATCGCCGCGCTGAAGGCCGCCGGCAAGCTGATCGCCGAGACCCCGGTGCCGGGCAACCTGAACGGTCACTTCGTCGCTCCCGTCGCGTTCGAGATCAGCGGCATCGACGAGCTGAAGAAAGAGAACTTCGGCCCGGTGCTGCACGTGGTGCGCTACGCCGCTCAGGACCTGGAAAAGGTCGTGCAGGCGATCAACGCCACCGGTTTCGGCCTGACCATGGGGGTCCACAGCCGCAACGAGGAAACCGCCCGCCGCATCGAAGAGCTGGCGCGGGTCGGCAACCTCTACGTCAACCGCAACCAGATCGGCGCGGTGGTGGGCGTGCAACCGTTCGGCGGCCACGGGCTGTCCGGCACCGGTCCCAAGGCCGGCGGGCCGAACTACCTGCTGCGTTTCGTCAGCGAGCGCACCACCTCGGTGAACACCACCGCGGTGGGCGGCAACGCGTCGCTGCTGTCGCTGGCCGACGCCGAGTGATACTCCGTTCCCGGGCGCCTTGGCGCCCGGGTCGGTTTCCGGGGTCCGCCGTGGCGGGCACCGTGGAAATGACCGCCGTTCCGGTGCGTGCCCGGAACGGACCATAAAGGACGATTTTCCCTGCCCGACAGGGGAGGGATCGTGAGGCGTGGGCCTGTTCGGACTCGTTTGAGGCCACCCGCGTTTCCGGCTTGCTCCGGCAAGCACTCACGGAGTGACGCCACAAGCGCCATTCTGCCAACCAAGGGCCCGCTACCCGTTGCTTGCACACGCAAGGGCCCGGATAAAAACAAGCAATAGGGGAGTCCCTATGAGTGTCAATACGCCCACGCTGATCACCTTCGTGATCTACATCGCGGCCATGGTCCTGATCGGCCTGGCGGCATATCGCTCCACCAACAACTTCTCCGACTACATCCTCGGCGGCCGCAGCCTCGGCAGCTTCGTCACGGCGCTGTCCGCCGGCGCCTCCGACATGAGCGGCTGGCTGCTGATGGGCCTGCCCGGCGCGGTGTACCTGTCCGGCCTGTCCGAAAGCTGGATCGCCATCGGCCTGATCGTCGGCGCCTACCTCAACTGGCTGTTCGTCGCCGGCCGCCTGCGGGTGCAGACCGAGCACAACGGCAACGCGCTAACCCTGCCCGACTACTTCACCAACCGCTTCGAGGACAACAGCCGCCTGCTGCGGATCTTCTCGGCCCTGGTGATCCTGGTGTTCTTCACCATCTACTGCGCCTCGGGCATCGTCGCCGGTGCGCGCCTGTTCGAGAGCACCTTCGGCCTCTCCTACGAGACCGCGCTGTGGGCCGGCGCCGCGGCGACCATCGCCTACACCTTCATCGGTGGCTTCCTCGCGGTGAGCTGGACCGACACCGTGCAGGCCTCGCTGATGATCTTCGCGCTGATCCTCACCCCGGTGATCGTGATGATCGCCACCGGCGGCGTCGAGCCGACCTTCACCGCCATCGAGCTGAAGGACGCGACCAGCTTCGACATGCTCAAGGGCGCCTCCTTCATCGGCGTGATCTCGCTGATGGCCTGGGGCCTGGGCTACTTCGGCCAGCCGCACATCCTGGCGCGCTTCATGGCCGCCGACTCGGTGAAATCGATCCCGGCCGCGCGCCGCATCTCCATGACCTGGATGATCCTCTGCCTCGGCGGCGCCGTGGCCGTTGGCTTCTTCGGCATCGCCTACTTCCAGGCGCATCCGGAGCAGGCCGGAGCGGTCGGCGAGAACCCCGAGCGGGTGTTCATCGAACTGGCCAAGATCCTGTTCAACCCGTGGGTCGCCGGCGTGCTGCTGTCCGCCATCCTCGCCGCGGTGATGAGCACCCTGAGCTGCCAGCTGCTGGTCTGCTCCTCGGCGCTCACCGAGGACTTCTACAAGGCCTTCCTGCGCAAGGGCGCCAGCCAGCTGGAACTGGTCTGGGTCGGCCGCGCCATGGTGCTGCTGGTGGCGGTGATCGCCATCTGGCTGGCATCCAACCCGGAAAACCGCGTGCTCGGCCTGGTGTCCTATGCCTGGGCCGGCTTCGGCGCCGCCTTCGGCCCGCTGGTGCTGTTCTCCCTGCTGTGGAAGCGGATGACCCGCAACGGCGCGCTGGCCGGCATGATCGTCGGCGCGGTGACGGTGATCCTGTGGAAGAACCTGCTGGGCTGGACCGGCCTGTACGAGATCATCCCCGGCTTCCTCTTCGCCAGCGTCGCCATCGTCGTCTTCAGCCTGGTCGGCAAGGCGCCTTCGACGAGCATGCTCAAGCGCTTCGACGATGCGGAGCAGGAGTACCGCGAGGCGCACCAAGGGTCCGCCGCTCCGGTAACCCAGCGCTGATCGAGCCTGCGGGCGCGTGAAGCGCCCGCCCATCGCGACGGCCCGTCCCGCAAGGTGCGGGCCGTCGTTTTTTCCGGCGTCTGCGCCTGGCCGCGCAGGACGGATAACGGCGGCCGCGTTGCCCCCATCTCGTCGCGCGACTCAGGCGTCCCGCTCCAGCCGGCAAGCGTGTCCCGACTGTCGTGCCTCCAGCCTCAGCCATTCGAAGAATGCCTTCACCGGTGGATGCCGTTCCCGTCCGGGCACGCACAGCGCGCTGTAGCCGGCGCCGTCGACGCTGATCTCCGGCCTGTAGGGTTGCAGCAGGCCGCTGGCGACGCTTTCTGAAACCAGGATCGAACTGGCCAGCACCAGTCCCTGGCCGGCGATGGCCGCCTGCAGGGCATAGTGCTCCTCGTCGTACTGGCGGACCACCGGTCGGCCTTGCATCCAGCTCTCGCCGGCCTGCGCGCACCAGGCTTCCCAGCCGCGGGCGTAGAGCCTGGAGTTGTGCCAGCGCACGCTGATCAGGGTCGGCCGCTGCTCCGCGGCCAGGGCGACCTGGGCCGGCGAGCCGTAGACCGCGAAGCATTCGTCGAACAGGCAGAGGCCGTAGAAGTTCGGGTAGTCGTCGAGGCTGTAGCGGATCACCAGGTCGATGCTGGCGTCCTGGTGCAGGTCGAGGACTTCGCAGTTGGTGTCCAGGCGCAGGTTGATCTGCGGGTGGGCGGCATAGAAGCGGCCGAGGCGCGGCACCAGCCAGAGGGCGGCGAAGGCCGGCGTGGTGGAAACCGTCAGGTTGCCGCCGCTGCGCTGCGGACGCAGCGTGTCGACGCTCTGCGAAATCTCCAGCAGCGCCCCGTGCAGGCTGCGGAACAGCCGTTCGCCGCAGTCGGTCAGGCGCACCTGCCGTGGCAGGCGCTGGAACAGCGGAACGCCGAGACAGGCTTCCAGCGAACGGATCTGGTGGGAGACGGCGGTCGGCGTCACCGAAAGCTCCTCGGCGGCGGCCTTGAAGCTCGACTGGCGGGCCGCCGATTCGAAGGTGCGCAGCGCGGTCAGCGGCAGGGAAGCGAACATTGGAATCTCCATGGGTGAATTCAATTCACCCGGAACAACTATTGCTCATTTGTCGACGGCCCTCGCCGCCAATAGTTTTGCCTGCAAGCGAAGGGCCGCAAGGTGCTTCGAGTCTAGCCGAATCCAAGGAGATACAGATGAATAGAATTCTTGTTGTCCATGCCAGCCCGAGGGGCGAGCGCTCGCAGTCGCGGCGCCTGGCCGAAGCTTTCCTCGATGCCTACCAGCAGGCCCATCCACAGGCCCGCCCGACCCGCCGCGAAGTCGGCCGGGCTTTGGTGCCGGCGGTCAGCGAGGCCTTCGTCGCCGCCGCCTTCCATCCCCAGCCGGAACAGCGTTCGCTGGCGATGCGGGCCGACCTGGCGCTGAGCGACCAATTGGTGGGCGAACTGCTCGACAGCGACCTGCTGGTGATCTCCACGCCGATGTACAACTTCAGCGTGCCCAGCGGCCTGAAGGCCTGGATCGACCAGATCGTGCGCCTCGGAGTGACCTTCGATTTCGTCCTCGACAATGGCGTCGGCCAGTACCGGCCGCTGGTACATGGGAAAAGGGCGCTGATCGTCACCAGTCGCGGCGGCCACGGCTTCGGGCCGGGCGGTGAGAACCAGGCGATGAACCACGCCGATCCCTGGCTGCGCACCGCGCTGGGGTTCATCGGCATCGACCAGGTCACGGTGGTCGCGGCGGAGGGCGAGGAGTCCGGCGGCAAGTCCTTCGCCGACTCCTGCGCCGAGGCGGAACAGCGGCTGCTGGCGCTGGCGCGGTCGATCTGAGGAGGCGCCATGGCCTGGTTCCATCTGCTGGTGGCGGCGGCCTTCGAGGTCGCCTTCGCCATGGGCATGAAGTTCTCCAACGGCTTCGGCAGGCTCTGGCCGTCGCTGCTGACGCTGGTCGCGGCGCTCGGCGGGATCTATTTCCTGACCCTGGCGCTGCGCGAACTGCCGGTCAGCGTCGCCTATCCGATCTGGACCGCGATCGGCTCGCTGGGCACGGTGTTCCTCGGCGTGCTCCTGCTCGGCGAGAGCCTGACGGCGGTGAAGCTGGTCTCGGTCGGGTTGATCGTCGCCGGAGTGGCCGGGCTCAAGTAAGGGGTGCGGCGTTTGACCTACAATCGGCGGCGTTTCCGTCCCTTCGAGAGCAGCCATGCTGACCACCCTGGCGGTGTCCAACTACCGTACCCTGCGCGACCTGGTGATGCCGCTGCGGCGCCTGAACCTGATCACCGGCGCCAATGGCGCCGGCAAGTCCAACGTCTACCGTGCCCTGCGCCTGCTGGCGGACAGCGCGCGCGGCGAAGTGATTCCGTCGCTGGCGCGCGAGGGTGGCCTGCAGTCGACCCTGTGGGCGGGGCCGGAGGACATCAGCCGGGCCATGCGCAGCGGCGCGCAGCCGATCGAGGGCAGCGTGCGCAGGCAGTCGGTGAACCTGCGCCTGGGTTTCGCCGGGGAGGATTTCGGCTATTGCATCGATCTCGGCCTGCCGCAGCCAAGCCAGAGCAAGTTCGGCCTCGACCCGGTGATCAAGCGCGAATGCATCTGGGCCGGCCCGTTCCTGCGCCCGGCCAATGTCCTCGTCGACCGTCGCGGGCCGCTGTTGCGTACACGCGGTGGTGGCGGTCGCTGGGAGGTAGTGGCACAGCACCTCGCCAGCTTCGACAGCATGCTGGGCGCGGCGGTGGATCCGCGACAGGTGCCGGAACTGCTCGGCCTGCGCGAGCGGATCCGTTCCTGGCGCTTCTACGACCATTTCCGCAGCGACGCCGAGGCGCCGGCGCGGCGCCCGCAGATCGGCACCCATACCCCGGTGCTCGGCGCCGACGGCGCCGACCTGGCCGCGGCCCTGCAGACCATCCGCGAGATCGGCGACGCGGCGGCGCTGGACGAGGCGGTGGACGACGCCTTTCCCGGCAGCCGCCTGCACATCGACAACCCGGGCGGGCGCTTCGAGATGCTGATCGAACAGCCCGGCCTGCTGCGGCCGCTGCGCACCGCGGAGCTGTCGGATGGCACCCTGCGCTACCTGCTGTGGGTCGCCGCGCTGCTGTCGCCGAGGCCGCCGGCGCTGCTGGTGCTCAACGAACCGGAAACCAGCCTGCACCCCGACCTGCTGCCGGCTCTGGGGCGCCTGGTCGGCCAGGCCGCGCAACGCTCCCAGGTGCTGGTGGTGTCGCACGCCGCGCGGCTGATCGCGGCGCTCGAAGAACAGCCGGAATGCCATGCGCTGGGGCTGGAGAAGGACTTCGGCGAAACCCGCGTGCAGGGCCTGCGCGAACTCGACCGGCCGGCCTGGTACTGGCCGGTGCGCTGAACCGCTACAGGCGGCCGATCTGTTGCGGCGCCAATGGCACCTGGCAGCGCGTGGCGGTGCGCGGGTCGAGGTAGTCCCGGAGGATCGGCGCCATGCCCTTGAGCACCTGCACCGGCAGGGCCGAGGTGAACTTGAACTGGCTCGACTCGCTGCCGTCGACGTAGGCGGTGAGGGTACCGAAGTGCCGCGGGCCGATGTAGAAGACGAAAGTGGCGGTGCGGTTCAGCGCCTTCGAGCTGCGCACCTGGCCGCCGGCGCTGAAGGTCTGCAGGCGGTTGTCGCCGGTGCCGGTCTTGCCGCCCATCACCAGCGGCGCGCCGTCCGGACGGCTGAAGGTGCCTTGCAGGCGTCGCGCGGTGCCGGCGTCGACCACCTGGGACAGCGCGTTGCGCAGGGTTGTGGCGACTTCCGAGGTCATCACCCGCTGGCCGAGGGTGGCTTCCGGCGCGAAGCGCGTCTCGTAGGGCGTACCCAGGGCGAAGTCGAGGTGCTCCAGGCGCAGGGTCGGCATGCGCACGCCGTCGTTGACGATGATCCCCATCAGTTCGGCCAGCGCCGCCGGGCGGTCGCCGGAGCTGCCCAGGGCGGTGGCGTAGGACGGCACCAGGTGGTCGAAGGGATAGCCGAGCTTCTTCCACTGCTGGTGCAGGTCGAGGAAGGCCTCCACCTCCAGCAGGATGCGGATGCGCTTGTCGCGGGCGTTCTTGTGCCGCGACTTGAACAGCCAGCCGTAGACCTCCTTGCGCTCGGCACCGCTGGCCGCCACCGCCTCGCCGAAAGTCGCCTGCGGCTGCTTCTGCAGGTAGCCGAGCAGCCATAGCTCCAGCGGGTGCACGCGGGCGACGTAGCCCTGGTCGTTGAGGTTGAACTTGCCCGGGCCGTAGCGCTGGTACAGCTCGGCGGCGCGCTTGTCGGTCAGGCTGCCACGGGGCAGGCGTTCGCGGAGGAAGGCGCTGAAGCTCGCCAGGTCGGCCTGCGGCCGCAGGTAGCGATGGATCGCAGCCAGACGCACCGGCCAGGGACGCAGGCCGTCGAGAAAGGTCTCCAGACGCTGGTTGGCGTCCTTGTCGCGGTACTTGACCCAGAAGCGGCGCAGGTAGACCTGGCTTTCCTTGTCGACGAAACGGTCGAGGTAGTCGGCGCGGCGCGGGTCCTTGTCGTCGGCCAGCAATTGCACCTTGCTCCCGGCGTTCTGGTAGATGTCGTGGCGGATCAGGTCGCGCAGCAGGCGCACGAAGGGCAGGTTGATCGATTCGCGCAGGGCTTCCAGCAGCATCGGCCGGCGGCCGTTGTCTTCCTTGCGGAAGTTGTTGAAGGTGTGCAGCCCGCCGCCGGTGAAGAAGCTCTCGTAGGGGCTGGCCGAATAGCGCCGTTCCATGGCCGCCTGGAGCATCGCGGAAAGATCGCGGTCGCGGCTGGCCATCAGGTAGTCGATGCCCCAGCGGAGGATGAAATCGAGCGGCTCCACTTCCACCTTGCGCAGCTCGGCGACGCTCATGCCGCCATAGTCGCGGTGGATCTGCGCGACGCTCTCCAGGTAGCTGGCCAGCACCCGCAGCTTGGCGGTGGAGCCCAGCTCCAGCTTGCTGCCTTCGTTGATGTCGAAGGGCTGGTCGGTGTTGTCGGTCTGCACCCGCACCTGGTTGCCGCTCGGCGTGCGTTCGAACAGGGTGAAGCTGTAGCGCACCGCGCCGGTCGAGCTCGGGGTCAGCAGGCGTTCGCCGATCAGGCCGAGCTGGGCGGCGTAGTCCGGGTCGGCGAGTTTCTGCAGGTAGGCGCTGACGCTTTCCTGCAACTCGTGCTGGAGGGTGGTATTGGCCCGCAGGTCGAGACGGTCGAGGTCGTACAGCGGCACGCCGAGCATCCCGGCCAGGCGGGTACGCGCCAGGGTCACGCCCTTGTTGGTCGGCAGCGGTTGTACCGTCGGCTGGCTGCGCGAGTCGCGGAACGCCAGCTTCTGCGCCAGCGCCGCGTCGCGTAGCGGTGCCTCGATGATGCCCGCCTGGGCCAGCACCCGCAGGTGGCTGTCGGTCATCCGGTTCAGCTCGTCGCGGCCGCGCGGCGCCAGGTAGAAGGAAGGCCGCCGGTGGGCGATCATCAGCGCCAGCACCTGGCGCAGGGCCAGGCCCTGGGCGGCCAGTCCGGCCTTGCCGTCGAGGGCCGCGCCGACCTGCCGGTAATCGGCGCCGTACCAGACCCACAGGCCGTCGGCCAGGCCGGTGACCTCGCCGTAGCCCGGCGCCGCCGACAGCGGCACCGAGTTCAGGTAGGTGAGCACGATGCCCTGGCGCGCGGCGAAGTTCGCCGGGCCTTCGCGATAGCTGCGCACGCTGGCCGAGAACATCTGCCGCAGCTTGTCGCCGATGCTGGTGGTGCGGCCCTCGGAAGAGTGGCGGTACTTTTCGATCTGGGTCGCCAGGGTGCTGCCGCCGGAGGAGTGCGCGCTGAAGCCGAGCATCCTGCCGACCTGCGACAGCGCCGCCTGGGTGAAGCGGCCCCAGTCCACCGCCGGGTTGAGGTAGGGGCGCTCATGATCGAGCAGGTCGCGGTTCTCGATGAACAGCAGGCTCTGCACCGCCAGCGGCGGCAGGCTGGCGAAGTTCGCGTAGCGCCGTTGCGGATAACGGAAGTCGTAGATCGGCACGCCGCGGCAGTCGGCTATGTCCAGCCCGGCCTGGGGCTTCTCCGCGTAGGGCGGGAACAGCCGGTGTTCGGCGTAGCGCATCAGCGCCGGGGAGAAGCGCGCCTGGCGGGTGATGGTGTAGTCGCGGTCGTACAGGCGCTGCATGAAGGACGGCAGCAACTGGTAGCCGAGGCGGCGGTCGAACGGGCCGTCCTCCGGGAACCGGATGGCCTCGCTGGGTCCCTGGCCCACCGCGTAGTCCAGGGTCGCGGCGTAGCGTGCCAGCTCGCGCGCCTGCAGGCGCGAAGTGTGCGCTTCGTGAAGTACCACGATGCCCACCGCGCCGAGGATCGGCAAGGCGAAGCCGAGCAGCATCAGGCGTTGGCGCAGGCGGTTTTTTCGAGAGGGAGCGGCGGCAGGCAGACCGCAGGGTTGCAGCTCGGAAGGGTCGTTCGTGGATCGTTCTGATGCACCCATGCTCGCACCGCCTGTAGCTGCGCAATTCATCCGCACCTGGGGGGAAGTCTAGTTGTCCCGTTGCAACCCTGCTGTCATTCGTGCAAGGAAAATCCCCCTGGCGGCATCGGACGACCGAGGGTTGGAGCGGCGTGGCGCAGGGGTTAGAGTGTCTGTCTGAGTTCCTTGTGTTTCGGGTCCGGAATGTCGATGCGCACACTTTTCCCCCTTCTCGCCATTGTCGTCCTGGCGGGTTTCTCCGGCCTCGCGGCGCAGGCCGCGCCGGCGCCCTTCTACAAATGGCAGAGCAAGCTCGACGGCCAGGTCGCCTGCATGCAGACCTCGCCGGGCGACGGTTGGGTAAGGCTCGACGGTCCCTATCGCGATCTCCACTGCCGCGAGCCCCTGCGCTGAACTCGCGGTGAAACCATTCAGCGCGGGCCACCTCCGGCGGCGCTTACGCCTTTGGTCCAGTTGCCCCGTCACGGGGCATGACGGCCTCGAAATCTTGTGTAAAACTCCGGCCCGACCTCAGTTGTAGTCGACTCCCGCAATGCCCACGTTCGCTCCACGAGAGCGGACAGCCTCTTCCGGTGTGCAGTCCTGGAACCTATGACGCCCCGTCGTCGCCCGCTGTGCGGTACCGCGCAGGGGCCGCGCCGTTGGTGAAATCCGCTTCCCTACCCCGACCGCACGAGCGAGTTCGCAACTGATCTATCTCAATAACAAAATGAGGTTGTTCCCATGTCGTCTGTCGGCGAACAGAAGGTTCAAGACGGCTCCCTGAAGCGCGAGCTCGGTGAGCGACACATCCGCCTGATGGCGCTCGGCGCCTGTATCGGCGTCGGCCTGTTCCTGGGCTCGGCGAAGGCCATCCAGATGGCCGGCCCGGCCATCATGATCTCCTACATCCTCGGCGGCCTGGCGATCCTGGTGATCATGCGCGCCCTCGGCGAGATGGCGGTGCACAATCCGGTGGCCGGTTCCTTCAGCCAGTACGCCAAGGACTACCTGGGCCCGCTGGCGGGCTTCATCACCGGCTGGAACTACTGGTTCCTCTGGCTGGTGACCTGTGTCGCCGAGATCACCGCCGTCGCCGTCTACATGGGTATCTGGTTCCCCGACGTGCCGCGCTGGATCTGGGCCCTGGCGGCCCTGGCGAGCATGGGCACGATCAACCTCATCGCGGTGCGCGCCTTCGGCGAGTTCGAGTTCTGGTTCGCCCTGATCAAGATCGTCACCATCCTGGCGATGGTGGTGGTCGGCATCGGCATGATCGCCTTCGGCTTCGGCAACGACGGCATCGCCACCGGCATCTCCAACCTCTGGGCCCACGGTGGCTTCATGCCCAACGGCATCCAGGGCGTGCTGATGTCGCTGCAGATGGTGATGTTCGCCTACCTCGGGGTGGAAATGATCGGCCTCACCGCGGGCGAGGCGCGCAACCCGACCAGGACCATTCCCAGCGCGATCAACTCGGTGTTCTGGCGCATCCTGCTGTTCTATGTCGGCTCGCTGTTCGTGATCATGTCGCTCTACCCGTGGAACGAGATCGGCACCCAGGGCAGCCCCTTCGTCATGACCTTCGAGCGCATGGGCATCAAGACCGCCGCCGGGATCATCAACTTCGTGGTGATCACCGCCGCGCTGTCGTCCTGCAACGGCGGCATCTTCAGCACCGGGCGCATGCTCTACAGCCTGGCCCAGCATCGCCAGGCCCCGGCCTTCTTCGGCAAGGCCTCGCGCAGCGGCGTACCGCGCCGGGCGCTGATCCTGTCGATCCTGGCGCTGCTGCTGGGCGTGTTGCTGAACTACCTGGTGCCGGAGAAGGTGTTCGTCTGGGTGACCTCCATCGCCACCTTCGGCGCGATCTGGACCTGGGCGATGATCCTGCTGGCCCAGCTGCGCTTCCGCAGGACCCTGAGCCCGGCCGAGCGCGACAAGCTGCAATACCGCATGTGGCTGTACCCGGTCAGTTCCTACCTGGCGCTGGCGTTCCTGGTGATGGTGGTGGTGCTCATGGCCTTCTTCGAGGACACCCGCATCGCCCTGTACATCGGCCCGCCGTTCATCCTGCTGCTGACCGTCCTGTACTACGCCTTCAACCTGGCGCCGAAGGAACCTGCCGGTGCCGGCGCGGTGAGCCGCGCGGCGTCCTGAGCGGTGTAGCGCCGGAAAGGAAAAAGGGCCTCGGACGAGGCCCTTTTTCGTTGCGCCGATATCCGGCCCGGTGCATCCGGCGGACAACGCCGCTGGCGTTGTTCGCCCTACCCAGGCTCGCTCCACGGCGGTAGGGCGAATAACCGCTTGCGGCTAGCCGCCGGGACGTGGCGGGGCATCAGCCCGCCAGCATGCTCAGCATCACCGCTGCCAGCAGCCCGATGTACACCCGCGCGTGCAGCGCGTCGGGAATCCGCCCGATCAGCGGGGTCGCCAGGCGGATGCCGAGCCAGCCGCCGCCGGCCAGGGTGGCGAAGGCCAGCAGATCGATGTAGCCAACGAAGCCTCGGCCCAGGCCTTGCTCCTGGTAGCCGGCCAGGACCAGGTAGGTGAGGGTGCCGCCGAGAGCCACCGGCAGGCTCAGCGGGTTGGCCATGGAGGTCGCCTGGGTCATGCTCAGCCCGCAGCGGCGCAGCAGTGGTACGGTCATCACGCTGCCGCCGACGCCGAGGAAGGTGGCGATCGCACCGATCAGCGTTCCCCCCAGGCGCGTCTCGCCGACGCCCAGCGGCCGCGCCGGGCGTTCGTCGGCGCGGCTGAGGAAACCGCGGCGTAGCAGGCAGTCGAGGATGGTGACGGCGAGATAGACGACGAAGGCCAGGCGGATGAAATCGCCGCTGGCTAGGCCGACCAGCGCCGCGCCGAGCACCGCGCCGACGCCGATGTACGCGCCCAGCGGCCAGAGGTATGCGCGCAGCAGGCTGCCGGCGCGCTGGTGGCGATAGGTGGCGAGGGCGGCGTTGACGATCATCACGCAGGTCGAGGTGGCCACCGCGACCTGCATGGCCGCCTGGGCCAGCGGGTCGTCGGCGGCGCGCCCCAGTTGCAGCAGGTGATAGAGCAGCGGCACCACCACGAAGCCGCCGCCGAAGCCGAACAGCACGGCGCTGACCCCGGTGAGACAGCCGCAGAGGGTGAGCAGGAGATAGAACATGGAAGGCTTCCGCAGCGGGAACGGAGGCTCACGATAGGCCGCTGGGGCTTGGCCTGCTTCACAGGGTTGGCCAATACTATTCGCGTTTCGGCCAGGCGACCTTACCATGCGCAACGCTCCCATCGACCAGTACGAGGCCACTCCTCGCGAGGTGGTGGCCATGGGTACCGACTATCCCGATGGCTACCTGCTGGCACGCCACCGTCATCGTCGCGCGCAGTTGCTGTACGGCGCCAGCGGGGTCATGCAGGTGCGTACCGTCGATGGCAGCTGGGTGGTGCCGCCGCAGCGGGCGGTATGGATTCCACCGCAGGTCGAGCACGAGGTCAGGATGCTTGGCGTCAGCACCCGCAGTGTCTACATCGAGCCGGGCGTCCTGGCGGCGATGCCGGCGCGTTGCCAGGTGCTGGCGGTTTCGCCGTTGCTGCGGCAATTGCTGATGGCGGCGGTGGACATGCCGGCGGAGTACGACCTGGAGGGGCGCGACGGTGCCCTGGCGAGCCTGCTGCTGCACGAACTGGCCGCCGCCGAGCCCTTGCCGTTGCATGTGCCGCTGCCGACGGAGGCGCGCTGGCTGGCGTTGTGCGAAGCGTTCCTCGACCGTCCCGATATCCGCATGGCCGCCATGGACTGGGCCGCTCGCCTGCATATCAGCCTGCGTGGCTTCAACCGGCTGTTCCGGCGCCATACCGGGCTCAGCTTCGGCGCCTGGAAGCAGCGCGCCTGCGTGGTGCAGGCCCTGGCGCGGCTGGCCGGCGGCGAAACGGTCACCGCCATCGCCCTGGACTGCGGCTACGAGAGCCCGGCAGCCTTCTCGACCATGTTCCGCCGGGTCCTCGGCCAGCCGCCCAGTGCCTTCCAGGCGGGCGCGCTCAGAGCGCCAGGAGGTCCATGAAACGGTTCACCGGCGTGGCTTCCAGCGATGCCTGGTGGCTGCACAGGTCGAAGATCCTCTGGCAGCGCTGCGGCGGGAAGCGCGTGGCCAGGTTGGCCTTGAACTTCTCCTGCAGCAGTGGGATGCCTTCGGCGCGCCGGCGGCGATGGCCGAGCGGGTACTCCACGGCGACCTGGCCGGTGCTGCTGCCGTCGTCGAAGAACACTTCCACGGCGTTGGCGATGGAGCGTTTGTCCGCCTCGAGGTATTCGCGGCTGTAGCGCGGCTCCTCGACGATCTCCATCTTCTCGCGCAAGCGGTCGATCAGTGGGTGGGCGGCGTGGAAGGCATCCTCGTAGTGCTCGGCGACCAGGTCGCCGAAGATCAGCGGCACGGCGGTCATGTACTGCAGGCAATGGTCGCGGTCGGCGGGGTTGGCCAGCGGGCCGACCTTGGAAATGATGCGGATCGCCGACTCGTGGGTGGTGATGACGATGCGGCTGATCCGTTGCAGGCGGTCCTTCACCAGCGGGTGCAGGCGCACGGCGGCCTCGGCGGCGGTCTGCGCGTGGAATTCGGCGGGGAAGCTGATCTTGAACAGCACGTTTTCCATCACGTAGCTGCCGTAGCCCTGGGGAAAGCCGAAGCGCCGCTTGTCTTCGGGCTTGGTCGCCAGGTCCTTGTTGGTGTGGCTGAACAGGACATCGTAGAAACCCCACTGTGGCGCGCTGAGCACGCCGGGAATGCCCATCTCGCCGCGCAGGGCGATGTCCGCCAGGCGCACGCCGCGGCTCGTTGCGTCGCCAGCGGCCCAGGACTTGCGTGAGCCGGCGTTCGGCGCGTGACGGTAGGTGCGCAGGGCCTGGCCGTCGACGAAGGCGTGGGAGAGGGCGGCCAGCAGTTGCTCGCGGTCGGCTCCCATCAGCTTGGCGCAGACGGCGGTGGAAGCGACCTTGACCAGCAGCACATGGTCGAGGCCGACGCGATTGAACGAGTTCTCCAGGGCGATCACGCCCTGGATCTCGTGGGCCATGATCATCGCTTCCAGTACCTGGCGCATGCTCAGCGGCGCTTCGCCGTTGGCCAGGCGTTTCTGCGAGAGGTGGTCGGCGACGGCGAGGATGCCGCCGAGGTTGTCCGAGGGATGGCCCCACTCGGCGGCCAGCCAGGTGTCGTTGTAGTCCAGCCAGCGGACGATGCAGCCGATGTCCCAGGCGGCCTTGACCGGGTCGAGCCGGAAGGAGGTGCCCGGCACCCGCGCGCCGTGCGGGACCAGGGTGCCCTCGACCAGCGGGCCGAGGTGCTTGGTGCATTCCGGGAAGCGCAGCGCCAGCAGGCCGCAGCCGAGGGTATCCATCAGGCAGTTGCGGGCGGTGTCCAGGGCCTCCGCGGAATCGATGCGGTAGTCCAGCACGTAGTCGGCGATGTCCTGCAGGACGGCGTCGTAGTCGGGACGTTGGTTGAGATCGACGTTGGCACTCATCGCGTACTCCAGTGGTTCGTAAGTGGTGGGTTTCCTCTCGGGTCAGGCTGGTTCGGGGATGGTTTTTCTTGTCGTGGCTGCAAGACGCCCCGGCCTTTCGCGGTGGCGGCAGGCCGGAGCAAGGATAGGTCGGTTCAGAAGGCGTCGCCGGGTACGCGCACCCAGCCTTCCATGAGGATTCGCGCGCTGCGGCTCATGATCGCCTTGGTCACCGTCCATTCGCCGTTCGCCTGGCGGGCCTCGGCGCCCACTCGCAGGGTGCCGGAGGGATGGCCGAAACGCACCGCGCTGCGCTCGCCGCCGCCGGCGGCGAGGTTCACCAGGGTGCCGGGGATCGCCGCAGCGGTGCCGATGGCCACCGCCGCGGTGCCCATCATCGCGTGGTGCAGCTTGCCCATGGACAGCGCGCGGACCAGCAGGTCGATATCCCCGGCCGCCACCAGCTTGCCGCTGGCGGTGCGGTAGTCGCGGGGCGGGGCGACGAAGGCGATCTTCGGCGTGTGCTGGCGGGTCGCGGCTTCCTCGGGGGTCTTGATCAGCCCCATGCGCAGGGCGCCGGCGACGCGGATCCGTTCGAAGCGCGCCAGTTGCTGCGGGTCGCCGTTGATCTCTTCGCGCAGCTCGGTGCCGCGGTAGCCGATCTCCTCGGCATTGACGAACACCGTGGGAATCCCGGCGTTGATCATGGTCGCCTGGAAGGTGCCGATCCCCGGCACCTCCAGGTCGTCCACCAGGTTGCCGGTGGGGAACATGGCACCGCCGTCCTCGCCGTCGTCGGACGGGTCGAGGAACTCCAGCACGATCTCGGCCGCCGGGAAGGTCACTCCGTCCAGCTCGAAGTCGCCGGTTTCCCGGACCTGGCCGCCGCTCACCGGCACGTGGGCGATGATGGTCTTGCCGATATTGGCCTGCCAGATGCGCACCTCGCAGATGCCGTCTTCCGGTATCCGCGCCGGATCCACCAGCCCGGCGTGCAGGGCGAAGGCGCCGGCCCCGGTGGAGAGGTTGCCGCAGTTGCCGCTCCAGTCGACGAAGGGCTTGTCGATGGAGACCTGGCCGTAGAGGTAGTCGACGTCATGGCCCGGCTGGCTGCTCTTCGAGAGGATCACGCACTTGCTGGTGCTGGAGGTGGCGCCGCCCATCCCGTCGATGTGCGCGGTATAGGGGTCGGGACTGCCGATCACCCGCATGAACAGCCGGTCGCGCGCCTCGCCGGGGACCCGGCAGGATTCCGGCAGGTCTTCCAGGCGGAAGAACACGCCCTTGCTGGTGCCGCCGCGCAGGTAGGTGGCGGGAATGCGGATCTGGGGTGGGTGGGCCATGCGTCGTCGTCCTCGGCAATCGAATTCAGGGGCAGCGGCTGCCTTTGACAGCCGCTGCCGGTCGTCGGCGGTTGACGCTACGCGTCGTCCGTCCTACCAGGGTGTTTCGCCGGCGCCATCAGGCGCCGGCCGCCTCCAGGAAGTCCTGGGCGAAGCGTTGCAGTACGCCGCCTGCTTCGTAGATCGAGACTTCCTCGTCGCTGTCCAGGCGGCAGGTCACCGGCACTTCCAGCCGCTCGCCGTCGCGCCGGTGGATGACCAGGGTCAGGTCGGCGCGCGGCCGGCGAGCGCCGAGCACGTCGAAGGTCTCGCTGCCGTCGATCCCCAGGGTCAGGCGGGTGGTACCCGGCTTGAACTCCAGCGGCAGCACGCCCATGCCGATCAGGTTGGTGCGGTGGATGCGCTCGAAGCCCTCGGCGACGATCGCCTCCACCCCGGCCAGGCGCACGCCCTTGGCCGCCCAGTCGCGCGAAGAACCCTGCCCGTAGTCGGCGCCGGCGACGATGATCAGCGGCTGCTTGCGCTCCATGTAGGTCTCGATGGCTTCCCACATGCGCATCACCTTGCCTTCCGGCTCGACCCGCGCCAGCGAGCCCTGCCTCACGCTGCCGTCGGCGTCGCGCACCATCTCGTTGAACAGCTTCGGGTTGGCGAAGGTCGCGCGTTGCGCGGTGAGGTGGTCGCCACGGTGGGTGGCGTAGGAGTTGAAGTCCTCCTCGGGCAGGCCCATCTTCGCCAGGTACTCGCCGGCCGCGCTGTCGGCGAGGATCGCGTTGGACGGCGACAGGTGGTCGGTGGTGATGTTGTCCGGCAGCACCGCCAGCGGGCGCATGCCGCGCAGGGTGCGTTCGCCGGCGAGGGCGCCTTCCCAGTACGGTGGGCGGCGGATGTAGGTGCTCATCGGGCGCCAGGCATAGAGCGGGTCGACCTTCTCGCGCTCGCCGTGGGTGATGTCGAACATCGGGATGTAGACCTGGCGGAACTGCTCGGGCTTCACCGCCGCCCTGACTACCGCGTCGATCTCCTCGTCGCTCGGCCAGAGGTCCTTCAGGCGGATCTCCCTGCCGTCCACCACGCCGAGCACGTCGCGCTCGATGTCGAAGCGGATGGTCCCGGCGATGGCGTAGGCCACCACCAGCGGCGGCGAGGCGAGGAAGGCCTGCTTGGCGTAGGGATGGATGCGCCCGTCGAAGTTGCGGTTGCCGGAGAGCACCGCGGTGGCGTACAGGTCGCGTTCGACGATCTCCCGCTGGATCGCCGGGTCGAGGGCGCCGGACATGCCGTTGCAAGACGTGCAGGCGTAGGCCACCACGCCGAAGCCGAGGGCTTCCAGGTGCGGCAGCAGGCCGGCTTCGCGCAGGTATTCGGTGACCACCTTGGAGCCCGGTGCCAGCGAGGTCTTCACCCATGGCTTGCGGACCAGGCCGAGGCGGTCGGCGTTGCGCGCCAGCAGGCCGGCGGCGATCACGTTGCGCGGGTTGCTGGTGTTGGTGCAACTGGTGATCGCGGCGATGATCACCGCGCCGTCCGGCATCAGGCCCTCGGCTTCCTCGGCGCGGGCCCGCTCGAGGTTGCCGGCGATGCCTTTCGCCGCCAGTTCGCTGGTGGCGACCCGGGCGTGCGGGTTGGACGGGCCGGCCATGTTGCGCACCACGCTGGACAGGTCGAACTTCAGTACCCGCTCGTACTCGGCGTCTACCAGGCTGTCGGACCAGAGTCCGGCGGTGCGCGCATAGGCCTCCACCAGGGCGACCTGCTCGTCGTCGCGACCGGTGAGGCGCAGGTAGTCGATGGTCTGCTGGTCGATGGCGAACATCGCCGCGGTGGCGCCGTATTCCGGAGCCATGTTGGAGATGGTCGCGCGGTCGCCGAGGGTCAGGCTGGCGGCGCCTTCGCCGTAGAACTCCAGGTAGGCGCCGACCACCTTCTGCTTGCGCAGGAACTCGGTCAGGGCCAGCACCACGTCGGTGGCGGTGATGCCCGGCTGGCGACGGCCGCTCAGCTCGACGCCGACGATGTCCGGCAGGCGCATCCAGGAGGCGCGGCCGAGCATCACGTTCTCCGCCTCCAGGCCGCCGACGCCGATGGCGATCACGCCCAGGGCGTCGACGTGCGGGGTATGGCTGTCGGTACCCACGCAGGTATCGGGGAAGGCCACACCGTCGCGCGCCTGGATCACCGGCGACATCTTCTCCAGGTTGATCTGGTGCATGATGCCGTTGCCCGGCGGGATCACGTCGACGTTGCGGAAGGCCTGCTTGGTCCAGTCGATGAAGTGGAAGCGGTCCTCGTTGCGGCGGTCCTCGATGGCGCGGTTCTTGGCGAAGGCCTCGGGGTCGTAGCCGCCGCATTCCACCGCCAGCGAGTGGTCGACGATCAGTTGCACCGGCACCACCGGGTTGACCTGGGCCGGGTCGCCGCCCTTGTCGGCGATGGCGTCGCGCAGGCCGGCGAGGTCGACCAGCGCGGTCTGCCCGAGGATGTCATGGCAGACCACCCGCGCCGGGTACCAGGGGAAGTCGAGGTCGCGCTTGCGCTCGACCAGTTGGCGCAGCGAAGCCTCCAGGGTCGCCGGGTCGCAGCGGCGCACCAGGTTCTCGGCGAGCACGCGGGAGGTATAGGGCAGCTTGGCGTAGGCGCCGGGCTGGATCGCCTCGACCGCCTCGCGGGCGTCGAAGTAGTCCAGGCGGGTGCCGGGGAGCGGTTTGCGGTGTGCGCTGTTCATGGCTCGGACTCAATCACGGGGTGTTCGGAAGCGTGTCGCTCGCGCCGTGGCGCAGCCCACGCCGGCCTTTCGAATTCTGGGTGCGGCAACCGTCCGGCGCGCCCGCGGTCGGCGGCGCGCCGGACGGCGTGGGTCAGCGTTGCTCCAGCGGCACGAACGCGCGCTGCTCGACGCCGGTGTACTCGGCGCTCGGGCGGATGATGCGGTTGTTGGCACGCTGTTCGAAGACGTGGGCGGTCCAGCCGCTGGTCCGCGAGCAGACGAAGATCGGCGTGAACAGCTTGGTCGGGATGCCCATGAAGTGATACGCCGAGGCATGGTAGAAGTCGGCGTTGGGGAACAGCTTCTTCTGTTCCCACATGGTCTTGTCGATGGCTTCGGAAACCGCGAACAGGACCTTGTCGCCGACCTCGTCGGCGAGCTGCTTCGACCAGCCCTTGATCACTTCGTTGCGCGGGTCGGATTCCTTGTAGATCGCATGCCCGAAGCCCATGATCTTGTCCTTGCGCTCGAGCATCTTCAGCAGCTCGGCGGTGGCTTCCTGCGGCGAAGAGAAGCGTTCGATCAGTTCCATCGCCGCCTCGTTGGCGCCGCCGTGCAGCGGGCCGCGCAGCGAGCCGATGGCGCCGGTGACGCAGGAGTACAGGTCGGACAGGGTCGAGGCGCAGACCCGCGCGGTGAAGGTGGATGCGTTGAACTCGTGCTCGGCGTAGAGGATCAGCGAGACGTTCATCACCTTCACGTGCAGCTCGCTGGGTTTCCTGCCGTGCAGCAGGGCGAGGAAGTGCCCGCCGATGGTCGGCTCGTCGCTGTTGCAGTCGATGCGCTGGCCTTCGTGGGTGAAGCGGTACCAGTAGGTCATGATCGCCGGGAAGGCGGCGAGCAGGCGGTCGGCGACGTCGCGCTGCTGGTCGAAACTCAGCTCCGGTTCCAGGGTGCCGAGGACCGAGGCGCCGGTGCGCATCACGTCCATCGGGTGGGCGTCCTTGGGAATCCGTTCGAGAACTTCCTTCAGCGCCTGCGGCAGGTCGCGCTGGCCCTGGAGCTTCTTCAGGTAGGCGTCGAGCTGCTGCTTGTTCGGCAGCTCGCCGTAGAGCAGCAGGTAGGCGACTTCCTCGAAGATCGCCGCTGCCGCCAGGTCGCGGACGTCGTAGCCACGGTAGGTCAGGCCGGAGCCTTCCTGGCCGACGGTGGACAGGGCTGTCTGGCCGGCCACCTGGCCACGCAGGCCGGCGCCACTCAGTACTTTTGCTTCAGCCATTGCTCTCTCCTTTCTTGAATTTTTTCTGGATGCTGCAACTCGGTTTCACGGGGTTCGCGGGCCGGCGCTCAGGCACACGCCGACCACTATGCTCAGGCGTTCTTCTTCTGCGCGAAGAGCGCATCGAGCTTCTGCTCGAAGCTGTGGTAGTCGATGCGATCGTACAGCTCCATGCGGGTCTGCATGGTGTCGATCACGTTCTTCTGGGTGCCGTCGCGACGGATCGCGGTGTAGACGTTCTCCGCCGCCTTGTTCATGGCGCGGAAGGCCGACAGCGGGTAGAGCACCAGGGACACGTCGGCGGAGGCCAGCTCGTCGGTGGTGAACAGCGGGGTGGCGCCGAACTCGGTGATGTTGGCCAGCACCGGCACCTTCACCGCGGCGGCGAATTCCTTGTACATGGCCAGTTCGGTCATGGCTTCCGGGAAGATCATGTCGGCGCCGGCCTCGACGCAGGCGCAGGCGCGATCGATGGCGGCCTGCAGGCCTTCCACGGCCAGCGCGTCGGTGCGCGCCATGATCACGAAGGAGTCGTCGCTGCGGGCATCGACGGCGGCCTTGATGCGGTCGACCATCTCCTGCTGCGAGACGATCTCCTTGTTCGGCCGGTGGCCGCAGCGCTTGGCGCCGACCTGGTCCTCGATATGCATCGCGGCGGCGCCGAACTTGATCATCGACTTCACCGTGCGGGCGACGTTGAACGCCGAGGAGCCGAAGCCGGTGTCGACATCCACCAGCAGCGGCAGGTCGCAGACGTCGGTGATCCGGCGCACGTCGGTGAGCACGTCGTCGAGGCCGCTGATGCCCAGGTCCGGCAGGCCCAGGGAACCGGCGGCGACGCCGCCGCCGGACAGGTAGATGGCCTTGAAGCCGGCGCGCTTGGCCAGCAGGGCGTGGTTGGCGTTGATGGTGCCGACCACCTGCAGCGGGTGTTCGGTGGCCACGGCTTCGCGGAAGCGCTGGCCGGGGGTAAGGGACGTCTGGCTCATCACGGACCTCTTAGACGGTGGAGGAAGCGGAGGCGAGCTTCGCCGGCTGGGTTTCCAGCTGGCGCTCGATGTTGCGGCGCGACGCACTGATGTGGCGGCGCATCAGCAGCTCGGCCAGTTCGCCGTCACGGTCGGCGATGGCGTCGAGAATGCGGTGGTGTTCGGCGAACGCCTGGCGCGGCCGGTTCGGCGTGGTCGAGTATTGGATGCGGTACATCCGCACCAGTTGGTAGAGCTCGCCGCAGAGCATGCGGCTGAGGGTGGCGTTGCCGCTGCCCTGGATGATCCGGTAGTGGAAGTCGTAGTCGCCTTCCTGCTGGTAGTAGCCGCGCCCGGCCTGGAATGCCTCGTCGCGCTCGTGGGTGTCGAGCACCCGGCGCAGCTCGTTGATCTCGGCCTGGCTCATGCGTTCGGCGGCCAGGCGGCAGGCCATGCCTTCCAGGGACTCGCGGATCTCGTAGAGTTCGATCAGCTCGGCATGGCTCAGCGACACCACCCGCGCCCCGACGTGCGGCACCCGCACCAGCAGGCGCAGGCCTTCCAGGCGATGGATCGCCTCGCGCAGCGGCCCGCGGCTGATGCCGTAGGTGCGCGCCAGCTCCGGCTCGGAAATCTTGCTGCCCGGCGCGATCTCGCCGCTGACGATGGCGCTCTGGATCTTGCGGAAGACGTGTTCCGAGAGGGTCTCGCCGTCGTCATGGGCAATTTCGAGGGAGGGTGGGTTCTGGGTCATGCCTGGGCTGCCTGTGTCGATGTGTCGACAATGTGTGCGAAACCTACCGCCTGGATTGGGCTGGGTCAATCATTCTTCGCTTGATTGTCGACAATCGTCTAATGCCGCGTTGGGCTATGCTTTCCCGTTCGGCCGCCGCTGCCAGGAGAAGGTTCGTGGGTATCTATGACCGTTATGTGTTGCCGCGCCTGATCGATTTCGCCTGCGGCATGGGCGACGTGATGAAGCAGCGTTCGCTGCTGGTGCCGCGCGCCCATGGCCGGGTGCTGGAGATCGGCCTGGGCACGGGGCTGAACCTGGGCTTCTACGACGCGGCGAAGGTGTCGGCGATCGTCGGCGTCGATCCGGCGGCGCAGATGCAGGGCCTGGCCCGCGAGCGCGCGGAGCGGATCGGCATCCCGGTGCAGATGCTCGCCCTGGAGCTTGGCGAGATCCGCGCCGAGGCGGAAAGCTTCGACAGCATCGTCTGCACCTTCACCCTCTGTTCCATCGCCGCGCCGCTGCCGGCGCTGGGCGAGATGCGCCGGGTGCTGAAGACGGGCGGCGAGCTGCTGTTCTGCGAGCACGGCCGCGCACCGGACGCCTCGGTGCAGGCCTGGCAGCGGCGCCTGACACCCTGGTGGAAACCGCTGGCCGGCGGCTGCCACCTGGACCGCGACATGCCGGCGCTGCTGCGCGAAGCCGGCTTCAGCATCGACGAGCTGGAACAGGGCTACCTGCCTGGGCCGCGCCCGTTGACCTACGTCTACCGTGGCCTGGCGCGTTGAGCGTCGGCCTCAGAGCGGCTTGGGCAGCGGCGCGAACAGCGCGTCGATATCGGCCTCGTCGAGCTTCCAGCCGTCGCCGTTGCCTTCGCTGAACAGGCCGTCGGCGAGGGCGGCCTTTTCCTGCTGCAGGTGCTGGATCTTCTCTTCCACCGTGCCGCGGGCGATCAGCCGGTAGACGAACACCGGCTTGTCCTGGCCGATGCGGTAGGCGCGGTCGCTGGCCTGGTTCTCCACCGCCGGGTTCCACCAGGGATCGTAGTGGATCACGGTGTCCGCCGCGGTCAGGTTGAGGCCGACCCCGCCGGCCTTCAGGCTGATCAGGAACACCGGCACCTGGCCGCTCTGGAAGCGCTGCACCGGGGCGCGGCGGTCGCGGGTCTCGCCGGTCAGCAGGACATAGTCGACGCCGCGCTGGCGCAGGGCGTCCTCGACCAGCGCGAGCATCGAGGTGAACTGCGAGAACAGCAGGACCCGGCGGCCCTCGGCGATCAGTTCGTCGAGCATGTCGAGCAGGTAGGCCAGCTTGCCGGAGCTGGCCGCCCGGCCGCTGCGCGCGCTGTCTTCCTGGCGTTGCAGCAGGCGCGTGTCGCAGCAGACCTGGCGCAGCTTGAGCAGCGCCTCGAGGATCACGATGCGGCTGCGCGCCAGGCCGCGCCGGGCGATCTCCTCGCGGACCTTGCGGTCCAGCGCCAGGCGCACGGTCTCGTAGAGTTCGCGCTGCGCCTCGCTGAGTTCGACGAACTGGGTGAACTCGCTCTTGGGCGGCAGCTCCGAGGCCACCTGTTCCTTGGTCCGGCGCAGCAGGAACGGGCGCAGGCGCGCGGCCAGGTGGCTGAGGCGCGCCTCGTCGCCGTGCTTCTCGATCGGCGTGCGGTAGTCCTGGGCGAACTGGCGGGCGTCGCCGAGCCAGCCGGGCATCAGGAAATGGAACAGCGACCAGAGCTCGCCGAGGTGGTTCTCCAGCGGCGTGCCGGTCAGGCACAGGCGATGCCGCGCCGCCAGCTCGCGGGCGGCGACGGCGGCCTTGGTGGTGGCGTTCTTGATGTTCTGCGCCTCGTCGAGGATCAGCAGGTGGAAGCGCCGCTTGCCCAGCTCGGCGGCGTCGCGCGGCAGCAGGGCGTAGGTGGTCAGCACCAGGTCGTGTTCGTCGATGCGGGCGAAATCGCGGCGCCGGCCGGCGCCGTGCAGGGCCAGCACGCGCAGATCGGGAGCGAAGCGACCGGCCTCGTCCAGCCAGTTGGGGATCAGGCTGGTGGGCATCACCACCAGCGCCGGCGCGTCGAGCCGCCCGGCCTGCTTTTCCAGGAGCACGTGGGCCAGCGACTGCAGGGTCTTGCCCAGGCCCATGTCGTCGGCCAGCACGCCGCCGCTGTCGAGTTCGCGCAGGGTCTGCATCCAGCTCAGGCCTTCGAGCTGGTAGGGCCGCAGTTCCGCGCGCAGGCCTTGCGGCGGGGTCGCCGGGCGGGCCTGGAAGTTGCGCAGGCGGCGGGCGAAGTCGCGCAGGTTGTCGCCGCCCTCCCAGGCCAGCGGCAGTTCGTCGAGGTCGGCCAGGCGCGCCGCGTCCGGAGCGCCCAGGCGCAGCTTGCGCTGCGGCTCGGGGTCGCCCAGGTAGAAGTCGGAAAGCGCCGCCAGCACCGGTTTTAGGCGTCCGAAGGGCAGCGCCACGCGCAGCGGCGGGTTGAGCTCCAGACGCAGCACCAGTTGCTCTTCGTCGGCGTGCCGGGCGAGGGCGCGCGGGTCGAGCAGGGCCGGGCTGCGGCGGATCAGCTCGGTCAGCGCCGGCAGCAGGCTGACCCGCTGGCCGGCGACCTGGATGCCCAGTTCCAGCTCGAACCACTGGCGGTCGTCGGCTTCCTCGACCTCGGCGTACCAGGCGTCGATGGGCGTCAGGTCGTAGGCGAAGTCGGCGCGGATGTCGATGAACCAGCCCTGCTGGCGCAGGCGCGGCAGGTCGTCCTGCATGAAGTGCAGCCAGGCGTTGTCGCCGGGCAGTTCGAACATCTCGCCGGCGCTTTCCTCGAGCGCGTCGCTGCGCCGGGTCGCCGGCTTGAAGCCGAGGCGGCGCAGGGTCTCGCGATATTCCTGCTCGTGCGCCGGACGCCGTTCGATACGCCGCTGGGCCTCCCGTGGCTCGCTGCCGGGACGCCCGGAAACCGCTTCGCCGGCATAGATGAAGGCCAGCGCCGCGCGGTGCCGGGAAATGCTCTGCATGCGTCCGCTGCGCAGGTCGTAGCCGCTGTGGACGTGGCTGCCGAAGGTCAGCCGCGCATACGGCCGGGCCGGGTCGATGGCCAGGCTGAGCTGGGTGTCTGGGGCGGAGGGTGAAGTCATCCGGTATGTCCTTCGGCGGAACCAGCCGAAACCGCAAACAGCCGATATTACCAAGCTCGAGGCGCTTGCGCAGAGCGGAGATGGACGTATGGCGCGGTCGATGGCCGTGCCGGACAAGTGTGTCCGGATATGACCGGCATGCCGCCGCGCCCGCCAGTCCCGGGCGGGACGCGACCTGGCGGTCGTCCGGAGCAAGTACAAATGCGAACGTAATTGAGATACAGTCGCAAACCTTCCGGATCGATGACCGCCCCGCCTTGCGCGGGCGCGGCGTCGCCGTGCCAGCCAGACAGAGGTAGCGACGATGCAAGGCCCCGTTTTCCCGAGGGACGCCACCCCATGACCCGCCCGCTCCCGGCCGGCGGACTTTCCGTCAGCGGCCGTATCCTCGCCGCGATCCTCCTTGGCTATGCGCTGGCCTACGCGGCCACCGCCTGCCTGAGCATCTACCTGCCGCTGCCGCGTCCCGACCGTGTCTCGTTCGGCAGCCTCGGCTGCTTCGCCGTGTGGGTCGCGGCCATCGTCTATGCCTTCGCCGCGCGCAGCGCCTGGCGCGCCTGCTGGGTGCTGGCGCTGGCCAGCCTGGCCCTCGGCGGCCTGGCCTGGCTCGGCCTCGACTACGGAGCGCGCGCATGAGCCTGCGTCAATCGATGTCCGGCCTGCACACCTGGTCGGGGCTGCTGGTCAGCTGGCTGCTGTTCGTCATCGTCTTCGCCGGCAGCCTGGCCAGTTTCGACAAGGAACTGACCCGCTGGATGCAGCCGGAGCTGCACCAGCCCGGCGCACAGTCGCTGGGCGCCGACCAGGTGCGCGACTGGCTGCGCCAGCGTGCCCCTGACGCCCATGCCTGGTGGATGCTTCCGCCGAGCGAGCGCGCGCCTTACTGGAACGCCGGCTGGGAGCCGCGCGACGGCGGCGAGTTCCAGGTCTTCCAGCTCGACGCGGCGAGCGGCCAGCCGCTGCCGAAGACGGTCGGCGGCGAGTTCTTCTTCACCCTGCACTACGACCTGCACGCCGGCATGGTCGGTCTCTATATCGTCGGCATCGCCGGGATGCTGATGCTGGTGGCGCTGGTCAGCGGGACCATCGTCCATCGGCGGATCTTCAAGGATTTCTTCACCCTGCGTCCGCAGGCGGGGCGGCAGCGCGCCTGGCTCGACGCGCACAACGTGCTGGGGGTGGTCGGCCTGCCGTTCCACTTGATGATCGCCTATACCGGCCTGGTGATCTTCATCGTCTACTACATGCAGGCGGGCCTGCAGGTGGTCTACCAGAACGACGGCGAACGGTTCTTCCAGGAAGTACAGGGCTCCTACGAACGCGAGGAAGTCGGCCGCCCGGCGGGGCCGCCGGCGTCCATCGACGGCCTGATCGTCGAGGCCGGCAAGGTCTGGGGCGACGGCGGCGCGCCGGGCTGGATCAGCGTGCACCATCCCTACGACGCGGCGGCCACCGTGGATATCCGCCGCCGCGATGCCTCGCGCATCCTCGACGACCAGCGCACGGTCAGCTTCGACGCCTCCAGCGGTGAACTGCTGCACGCCCAGCCGTCCTACGCGCCCGGCTACGCCACCTACGGCTGGCTGACCGGCCTGCACATGATCCAGTGGGGCGGCCAGCTGGTGCGCTGGATGTACCTGCTGCTCGGGCTGTCCGGGGCGATGATGATCTTCGGTGGGCTGCAGGTCTGGCTGGCCAAGCGCGAGGCGCGCGGCGGCCGCGGCATCGGCCTGGTGCGCGGGCTGAACCTGGCGGTCTGCGGCGGCCTGCCGCTGGCCAGCCTGGCGCTGCTGTGGGGCAACCGCCTGCTGCCGACGCAACTGGCCGGCCGCGACGCCTGGGAAGTTCGCGTGTTCTGCGCCAGCTGGCTCCTGGTCGCGCTGTGGGCCATCGTCCGCCGCAACAGCGGGACCCTCGGTCGCACGCAACTGCGCCTCGCCGCCGTGCTGGCGCTGGGCCTGCCGTTGCTCGGCCTGCTGCGCAGCCCGGAAGGCAACCTGCTGGCCAGCCTGCAGCGCGGCGACTGGGTGCTTGCCGGGGTCGACCTCAGCCTGCTCGGGATCGGCCTGCTCTGCGCCTGGCTCGGCTGGCGACGTCCGCAGCTGGCGGCGAAGCCCGCGCGGCGCCGCCTGGACGCCCGGGAGGTGGCCTGATGCTGCTGGTCTTCGGCCTCAACCTGCTGGCCTTCACCGCCCTCTGCCTGGCCATGAACCGCCACCACAGGAACCTCCTCGGCCACGAGCCGCCGGCTTCCCGGGTGCTTCTGCTACGCGGCGTGGCGGCGCTCGACCTGGGCCTGGCGCTGGCTTTCTCGATCCACCGGCAGGGCGTGGAGATCGGCATCGTCTTCTGGGCCTGCCTGTCGATGCTGGCGGCCGGCACGCTGGTCCTGCTGCTCGCCTGGCGGCCACGCTGGGCGTTGCCTTGCGCCGCCGGAGTGCCGTTGCTCGGCGGGGTGCTGGCGCTGCTGCGCTGAAGGGCGCGCCGCCCATCCGTGCCTCGGGGGCGGTCCGGTCCAGCGTCTATGCTGGTGGTCGTGCTTTCCCCCGGAGGTATGCGCCATGCACACGCCCGCCAGCAACACCGTCGCCAGCGTCATTCCCTGCCTGCGCTACCGCGACGCCCCGGCCGCCATCGACTGGCTGTGCCGGACCTTCGGCTTCCAGCGCAAGCGGGTGGTCCCCGGCGAGGATGGACGGATACTCCATGCCGAGCTGACCTATGCCAGCCCGAGCGGCGCCAACGGCATGCTCATGCTCGGCTCCAGCGTGCGCGACAACGCCTATGGCCGCTTGATGCGCCACGTCGACGAAGCCGGCGGCAATACCCAGAGCCTCTACCTGGTGGTGGCCGATCCCGACGCGCTGTTCCGCGCCGCCCAGGCCGCCGGCGCCGAGATCGTCATCGACATCGCGGACGAGGACTACGGCGGCCGTGGCTTCACCTGCCGCGACCCGGAGGGCCACGTCTGGAGCTTCGGCAGCTATGATCCCTGGGCATGAGGCCCCGTCCATTCACCACAGGAGACGCTGCATGAAAACGCTGACGCTGATCGGCGGCCGCGAGGTCGCCGCCATCGGCCAGGGCACCTGGCACCTTGGCGAATATCCCAGCGAACGCAAGCGCGAGGTCGCGGCGCTGCGCGAAGGCATCGAGCTGGGAATGACGCTGATCGATACCGCCGAGATGTACGCCGAGGGCGGTGCCGAGGAGGTGGTCGGCGCGGCCATCGCCGGGCGTCGCGAGGAGGTCTTCCTGGTCAGCAAGGTCTACCCGCATAACGCCAGCCGCAAGGGCCTGCCGGCGGCCTGCGAGCGCAGCCTGCGACGGCTCGGCTGCGACAGCATCGACCTCTACCTGCTGCACTGGCAGGGCCAGTATCCGCTGGAGGAAACCGTCGAGGCCTTCGAGCGCCTGCGCGAGGAAGGCAAGATCCAGCGCTGGGGCGTGTCCAACTTCGACCTGGGCGACCTGCACGAACTGGAGGGCAGCGACTGCGCCGCCAACCAGGTGATGTACAACCTGGAGGAGCGCGGCATCGAGTACGACCTGCTGCCCTGGTGCCGGGAGCGCGGCATGCCGGTGATGGCCTACTGTCCGGTGGGGCAGGGCGGCAAGTTGCTGCAGCATCCGGCGCTCGGCGAGATCGCCGCGCGGCATGAGGCCAGCAGCGCCCAGGTGGCGCTGGCCTGGCTGCTGGAGCAGGGGGTGATCGCGATTCCGAAGGCGGTGACCTCCGCGCACATCCGGCAGAACGCCGCGGCGGCCGGCCTGGAGTTGTCCGCCGAGGACCTGCGGGCGCTCGACCGGGCCTTCCCGCCACCGTCCCGCAAGCGGCACCTGGCGATCGTCTGAGGGGAAGAGAGAGCAGGCGGCCGGCGGTTTTCCCGCGGGCCGTTTGAACATGACGAAGTTGTCCGGGAATTATTTAAAAAGGAATAAGTAAATATTTATTTCTTATGTAGGATTTTTCTTGGGAATAGTCTGCTTTCTTCGCCACCTACAAAAAAGCCCCGTCGGGGACGGGGCTTTTCTCTTGCATTCGCGCTGATGCTTGCATGATTCAGGCAGCCAGTGTCTTCTTGCGAACTCGATTGATCACTTCTTCCATTTTGCCGGAGTCGTCGTATTGCTCCGGATACAGGCGCTCGCTGTGACAGGCCACGCCATGCTGGTCAACGATGGTGAAACTGAAGTTTCCTTTACGAGTTGCCTGGATCAGGCAGTCGAACGGCGCAAATGCGGCGGTTAGGGTGCGAATTGCATCCTGAGTACGATGTTGAATGGACATGTTCTTATTTCCTTTACTTTCACGCTTGTAGGTCAGCGTATATTGCAAATGTTCCCGCTCCGTGACAGTGCCAAGAAAGCTTTGTGTCGGGGGAACGTACTGGTTATGCCGGCTTTTTTCGAAAAGAGCAAGCTGGCAGTTCAGGTACTAATCAGAGGATGGACTGACGGAAAAGTTTCCTGGCCAGGATCCTGATCAATCTGCGGGTGGTATTGCGGGACGCCGGTCTTCCCATCGGCCCTGCGTGGCAGGGGATTGCTTCAGAAGAGTGGCGACCGAAGAACCATCGGAAGGCTGTAACCCTGATGGTAGAGCCCTTTTCATCTGTGGGCCCGGTCGTGGGGTAAAGCCTGATTGACTTTCAGTTTGGTACGCAGTCCCGGATTGTATGTCTTTCGGCCGGGAAAGGCCAGGATATTTTTTGAGCAGATGTCGTCCCGGGGTCGGGAATGTTTGAGCATTTGTTTCAGGGTGGCCGCCAACCGGGCAAAGGTTATGGGCGCGCCGCCGCTGGCGCGTGGCAGGATGCTGGTGCCTGCCATCCTCGCGCCGAGGTTCATCCATGCCGTCGACCGTCCGTACGCTGCTGCTGGCCTTCGTCTTCGCCTGGTTCCTGCTGGGCGGGCTCGGCCACTTCGTCTTCACCGATTTCTTCGTCGGCATCGTCCCGCCCTATATTCCCTGGCCGCTGGCGGCGGTGTATGCCAGCGGGGTGTTCGAACTGCTCGGCGCCTTCGTCCTGTTGCTGCCGGGCCGGCGGCGCACGGCGGCCTGCGGGTTGTTCCTCCTGACCCTCTGTGTGACCCCGGCGAACCTCCACATGTGGCAGCACCCGGAGTCGTTCCCGGCTTTCCCGCCCCAGGCGCTGGGCGCGCGGCTGTTGCTGCAGGTGTTCCTGCTTGGGTGCATCCTGGCGCTGGTGCTGGCGCCGGAAGGCCCGGCGAGCGGGCAAAAAAAAGCCACTGTGCGGGGGGCAGTGGCGGGAAATGCCAGGGAATAGAGGAGCAATCGCACCTGGCGTGTGTAGAGTAGTAGTCGCTTCGTCCAGGGTCTGTATGGGTATTTGTGGTCTTTGTGAAGAAGTGCAAAGTAGAGCGTCCAGCGGACGAACGGCCTTGCCAGCGGCGGGACGCCCGCGGTAGCTTTTTCCCATGATCACGTTTCCCGTGGTCGCCCTCGAAGCCCGGCCCCAGCGCCGGGCTTCGTCGTTTCCGCCCGCCGTGTTACCGGACGCGGCGTGGCGGCGACCGGCGCGGAAGGCTCTGGCGTGCACCCGCACGGCATCCGGCCAACTTAAAGTTCGGTTGTGCCGACTGCTGTCATAACGCCATCGTTCAGTCGCCTCGGTGAGCCCCCGTACCCCCAGTTCGCTGGGCTTGCCTTTGGTGTATCCCTTTTGCCCGGCCGCGTGCCGGGCTTTTTTATGCCCGGTCTTCTTCCTTCCGGTCTACCCGGGGCCCGCGTTTCCCCGGCCGGTCCCTGAACCTCATCGCTGCATCGACGTCCCTGGCTACAGGCGAGCCTGTGGCCGGGGGCTTTCCATCATCCGCAAAAAAGGTGAAAACCATGCTGACCATCGACTACAACAGCTATCGCACCACCACTCCCTACGGCAAACGTGTGCGCTTCCTGGTGCTGCACTACACCGCGCTCGACTTCGCCGCCTCGGTCGAGGCCCTGACCACCGGCGCCGCCAGCGCCCACTACCTGATCCCGGCGCCGCGCGACGCCAGCTACAAGGCCGCCGGTTTCAAGGGCCAGCGCATCTTCAACCTGGTCGCCGAGGAGGACCGCGCCTGGCACGCCGGTGTCAGCGGCTGGGCCGGGCGCGACAACCTCAACGACACCTCGATCGGCATCGAGATCGTCAACCTCGCCCGCGACGACGACGGCGTGTTCACCTTCCCCGACTACGAGCGCTCGCAGATCGGCGCTCTCAAGCAACTGGCGAAGAACATCCTGCAACGCTATCCGGACATGACGCCGAAGAATGTGGTCGGCCACTCCGACATCGCCGTCGGGCGCAAGTCCGACCCGGGTCCTAAGCTGCCCTGGAAGGCGCTCTACGCGGCCGGCATCGGCGCCTGGTACGACGACGCCAGCCGCGATCGCTATCGCGAAGGCTTCGAGCGCGACGGCCTGCCGCCGCGCGCCGAGCTGCTGGAGGCATTCCGTCGCTACGGCTATGCGCTGCCGGCGACGATCGACGACGCCTACTTCGCCAGCCTGCTGCGCGCCTTCCAGATGCATTTCCGCCCGGAGAACCACGACGGCGCGCTGGATGTGGAGACGGCGGCGATCCTCTACGCTCTGAACGAGAAATACCCGGCCTGAGCCACTAACAGCGAGCGGCCGCCCGATGCGGCGGCCGCTCCCTTGCCCAACCCCATGGAGGACTTGCCATGACTGCTGCCGCACAGGTCGTCGCCAAGGCGGAGATGCTGATCCGCCGCCCCATCGCCGAGGTCTTCGAAGCCTTCGTCGATCCGGCCATCACCGCCAGGTTCTGGTTCAGCCGCGGCGATGCCCGCCTCGAAGCCGGGAAACGGTTGCGCTGGCATTGGGACATGTACGGGGTTTCCCAGGAAATCGAAGTGAAGGACCTGCAAACGAACCGTCGCATCCTCATCGAATGGCCGAATGGCGACAGCAACCCTTCCCAGGTGGAGTGGCTGTTCGAGGAACTGCCCGGCGCCGGGACCTTCGTCAGTATCCGCAACAGCGGTTTCGTCGGCACCCCGGAAGAGGTCATCCCGCGGGTGGTAGACGCCACCGAAGGTTTCACCCTGGTGCTGGCCGGGCTCAAGGCCTGCCTGGAGCACGGCATCGCCCTGAACCTGGTGGCCGACCGCTTTCCCCGCGGGCTCGATGGCTGAGCATCGCCTGAGTGCGCGTCCCGCACCATGCAGCGTGCCGTCGGGCAATGCTCAGCCGAACGCGAAGTCGGCCAGCAGTCGCAGGTCCAGGCCGCTGGCTATGCCCAGGCGTGCGGACAGCGCCTGCAGCAGCATCGCCATCAGGCTGGAGAGCAGGATCAGCGAGAGCAGCAGGTAGCCCAGCCGTGCGCCGCCGGCGACATCGGTGGCCCAGTTGCCCGGGTCCATGTAGCCCACCGCGACCAGGTAGCCGGGGCCGGCGAAGGCCAGCAGGCGGCGCCACCAGTGACCGCCGCCGGGGACTTCGACCGGCTGGGCGCGCCCGGGCTCGGCGGCCTGGGAGGCCGGGGTCTCCTTCGCGGACATGACTAAGCTCCTGCCGGACGCGTGCCGGCGCTGCTCGCGCGCCTTTCCCGGCGCGCCGTGGCACGCGGGTAGGCGAGCGGTTCAGGGGCAGGAAGTCGGTCAGGCCGAGGCGGCCAGTTGCCGGTGCAGGTCCGGCAGGTCGCTGGCGACCAGGTCCCAGTCCTGCTCGGCGGCGAGGTCCTGGGTCTGGCCGGGGCCGTATTCCAGCGGCCGGGCGATGAACGCGGTCTTCAGGCCGAGGGCGCGCGCGGCCTTGAGGTCGTAGTTGTGCGCCGCGCAGAGCATCACCTCCTGCGGCGGCAGGTCGAGCAGGCGGCAGGCGCCGAGGTAGACCTGCGGGTCGGGCTTGTAGTGGCCGAACAGGTCGGCGCACAGCAGCATGTCCCAGGGCAGCCCGGCGTGCCGCGCGACGTCGAGCATCAGCGCGGTGTTGCCGTTGCTCAGCGCGGCGAGCCAGTAGTCGGCCTTCAGCGCATGCATCCCGGCGAGCGTGTCCGGCCACGGCCGCAGGCGGTGCCAGAAGCCGGTGATGCGCTGCAGCAGGGCCTCGTCCAGCGCCAGGCCGAACTCTCCGGCCAGGGCCTCGAGACTCTGCCGGTGCAACTGGTCGAGGTGCTGCCAGGGCGCCTGGCCGTTGCGTACCCGGTCCATCGCCGGCTTGTATTGCTGGCGCCAGCGGTCGGTCAGTTCCACGCAGGGCAGGGGGCCGCCGAGTTCGCGCTCCAGCGCCTGGAACTGCTCGATCAGGCTGGAACGCCAGTCCACCAGGGTACCGAACACATCGAACAGGATCGCGCGCATCGTGCCTCCTCGGCCGTGGCCGTCATCGCTTCAGTGCTTCTGTGGCAGCGCCGTGGGCAGGCCGCGGCCGCTCCAGGCGGTGACCACAAGGGCTACCGCCGCCATCAGGCAGAGCGCCAGCCAGCCGGGGACGAAGCTGTGGCTGAAGTCCTTGAGCAGCCCCAGCGCCGGCGGCGCGAGAACGATCGCCAACTGGTTGATGGCCATCGCCAGGCCGAGGGCGAAGCCGGTCTTGCCGACCGGCGCGGTATCCGCCACATAGGCCACCCAGGGACCGTACCAGCCGAAGCCGAAGAAGCCCAGCCAGGCCACTACCAGGCCCATCCCCAACGGCGATTGCAGGGGCAGCAGGACCAGCGCCAGCAGGCCGAGGACCACCGCACCGAGGCAGACCATCACCGGGAAGTAGCGCCCGGCGCGGCAGCGGTCGCTCCAGGCGGCCAGCAGGATGCGCCCGGCGACGCCGCTGCCCTGGGCGACGAACAGCAGGGTCGCGGCCATGCCGATGCCGATCTCCAGGGTTTCGTGCAGGTAGAGCACGGTGAACACCAGGATGCCGTACTGCACCGAGATCAGCGCCACCCCGGAGCAGACGATGTTCTTCATCGCCGGGTCGGTGATCATCGCCAGCCGCGACTTCACCACCGCGCCCAGGTCGCGTTCGGCGGGGTTCGCGCCGGGCGCCGGGGCGTCCGGCGGGGTGCGGTAGAAGAGCATGAAGGCCAGCGCGCCGAGGAACGCTACCAGGCCGCCGGCGAGGAATGCGCTGCGCCAGCCGTAGATTCCCGCCAGGTACGGCAGCAGCGCGGCGGACAGCGCGCCGCCCAGCGGCAGCCCGGCCTGGCGGATGCCCATGGCGAAGCCCAGCTGGGTCTTGGCGAACCAGCGTGACACCGACTTGCTGCCGCCCGGCTGCGCCGTGCTGTAGCCGGCGCCGACGACCACCAGGAACAGCAGGATGGTCAGGTAGTCGGTGGCCCACAGCGAGGCGCAGAGGGCCAGCGCGACGATCAGCGTGCCGAGGCCGACCACCAGCCGCTCGGAGTAGCGGTCGAGCAACTCGCCGGCCACCAGCAGGCCGACGATCGGCACCAGCTGCGCTGCCGACACCAGCAGGCCGATCTGCAGCGACGAGAGTTGCAGGTCGTTCTGGATGAACACGGCGATCGCGCCGATGCCCTGGACGAAGAAGCAGGCGCAGGCCTGGGCGAAGGTGGCGATCAGCAGGATGACCCAGCGGTAGCGCTGGGTCGGGTTCGCGGCGAGGGCGGCGGTCACTGGACGAACTCCCGTGCGAGGGTGAAGTTGGCTTCGCCGAGCGGATGCAGGCGCTGCAGCGACAGGTATTCGCCGAGGGTGCGTTCCATGCCCATGCGCTGGAAGATCCGTTCGCCGTCGAGCTCGGCCTCGGCGCCGTTGGCGCGCAGTTCGTCGAGAGCCTGGCGCAGCAACCGGCAGTTGTCGCTGAGCGTCACCCGGCCGTCATCGTCCACCGCGTAGGGCGTGTCCTCCATGCCGACCCGCAGCACGTCGACCTGGCTGTCCGCCTGCGCGGCATAGGCGGCCAGCCGGCGCACCGCGCAGAGCGGGGTGCCGGCGCGAGGGCCGACGTCGAGCAGCCGGAAGTGCTGCGCGGCATGCTGCGGCATCACCGCCGCGCCGACCGTGATGCTGACCTTGCGCTTGCGCACCCCGGGTTCGCCGATGTCGTACTCCAGGCTCTTGGCGCTTTCGATCACCGCGCGGAACTGCTGGTAGGTCTCCGGGAACGGCAGGCGTGGCGAGAAGCCGAACAGCAGGATCACGTTCAACTGGCCGGAACCGCCCAGGCGCAGGCGCGGGTGCTCCACCGCGAAACGGGTCATGGCGTAGCTGCGCACGTGCTGCACCCACTCCACCTCGTGGAACAGGCCGAGCTTCTGGCGCGCCTGGATGGCGTTGCGGTAGACCTGGAACTGGGTCATCGGCGAGGTCACCCCGTAGTCGGCGCCCTTGCTGGTGGAGTGGGTCTGCAACTCGGCCTTTTCCAGCGCCGTCGACGGCTGGTAGTCGCGCAGGTCGGCGAGGAAGGCCGGGCTCGAGGCATAGTCGAGGTCGAGCTTGCGCCTTTGCTTCTCCAGCTCGCAGATCACCTGCAATTCGATGGCCGCCTGGATCGTCACGAAGTGCGCACCGCCCAGGTGCAGCGGGATGGCGCAGTGGCTGACCCGCTCCCACTCGCCGAAGCGGCGGATGTTCTCCTGCACCTCGCTGCCGTTGCGGCTGGCGCCGAAGCTCAGCATCAGGTCGGGGAAGCGGTTCTGCAGGGCGCGGCTGACCGCCTGGTAGATGTCGTTGTCGGTGGTCTGTTCCTGGGTCAGCGGGTTACGCGCGTGATAGTGGTAGTAGCGGCAACCCATCTCGTGGAGCTGGCGCGCTTCGTCCAGCAGTTCGCCGGGGGCGGTGCGGATGGTGGCGCCGGTGCAGATGCTGTCGAGCAGGTGGTCGCCGGTGGCGGCGTGGTTGCGCGGGGTGAACTTGGCGCCGGTGGAGGCGCATCCGAGAATCAGGGTTTTCCGGGATCCGGTCATGGTCGTCTTTCCCCCATTCATCATTCCATTGAGGGCGGAGCGGTCCGCGGCGGACCGAAAGGCTGCCCAGGGCGTCGAAAGTCGTCGGTGTCTCAGGCAGGTGAAAGATGTCGCTGGCGGGATCGTTATGCGTTGTTCTACGAGAGGGATTTAAACCGCATGGCGGCGGCCGTGCGCGGCGCATTCGGCAACGCTCGTTGCCGCCGGCACAAAGACCTTGCGCAAACCGCCCGGCGTTGCGCCAACCGCCGGCACGGCGGCGCAACGTTGCCATTCGCGCAAGGTCGCTCAACTGGCGGCGCGCTGTCGCAGGCAATCCTCCAGGGCCTCGCCGAGGCGCTCGATCTCGCCGTCGTCGGTCAGGTAGTGCGGAGTCAGGCGCAGTACCCCCGGCAGCGCCTGCTCGCGCAGCGCCCAGCGGGCAGACTGCGGGCCGATGTAGGAGGCGTTCACGCCGCGCGCGTGGAGGCGCTTCAGCCATTGTTCGCCGCTCAGTTCGGGGGCCGCGTAGGTCATCAGCGCGCTGGCGTGCGGCCCTTGTTCCAGCGGCGTCCAGCCGAGCCGGCGGTAGAGCTGCTGGGCGATGCGTTCGCGCAACTGGCGGTTGCGCCGGGCGATGCGCCGGACGTCGGTCTGCAACAGGTAGTCGCAACTGGCCTTGAGCGCCAGGCGCAGCCCCGGGTTGAACTCCGAGCATTCGAAGCGCCGCGCGTCATCCCGTGCCTGCAGGGCGAAGGCGTCACTCCATTGCGCGCCGCCGACGTCCAGCCCGTCGGGCAGGGCCAGGCGCTCTAGGGCACGTTCGCCGAGATAGAGCACGCCGAGTCCCTTCGGCCCGCGCAGCCACTTGCGCGGCGGGAACACCAGCACGTCGCAGCCGACCGCCTCCACCGCCAGCGGCAACTGGCCGACCGCATGGCTGGCATCGAGGAAGAACAGCCCGTCATGGGCGCGGATGCGCTCGGCCACGCCCTCCAGCACGGTAGCCGCGCCATGCCCGGTGGGCACCGCGCTGAGCGACAGCAGCGGCGTCTGGCCGGGGGCGAGGTCGTGCAACTGCTCGTCGAGCCGCTGCAACAGCTGTGCGGCGTCGCCGCGCGCGTCGATCAGGCGCAGCTCCAGCCCGCGCTGCTGGCGCGCGGCGAGCAGGCACAGGCTGTTGGAACCGTATTCGTCGAAGCTGCTGATCGCCCGTATCCGTGGATGGGCGGCCAGGGCCGCGGCGAAGGCCACCGACCAGGCGCGGCTGGCGCAGTCGAGCAGGGCGATGTGCCGTGGCTGGGTGCCGAGCACCCGCGCGACGCTGTCGCGGACCGCCTGCAAGGGCTCGGCGAAATGCTCGGCGGCGCGCTGCACGCCCCAGCGCCGCTCGGCTTCCAGCCAGCGGTCGAGGGCGTCGTAGAGCACCTGCGGCGGCAGGCTGGCGGAGCCATGGGCGAAGTGCGCGTAGCTGCCCCAGGCCGGGGTCTCGCGCCGCAGGCGCAGCAGTTCGTCGGCACCGAAGGCGTCGGGGGCGGCGGGGAAGAGCGCGCTCATGGCCGCACCGCCGCGATCAGTTCCACCTCCACCGCGGCGCCGCGCGGCAGCTCGGCCACGCCGACGGCGGCGCGGGCGTGGCCGCCGCGCGCGCCGAGCACCTCGTCGAAATATTCGCTGGCGGCATCGATCACCGCCGGCTGCTGGACGAAACCCGCCGCGCTGGCGACGTAGCCGGTCACCTTGAGCAGCCGCTCGACCCGTTGCAGGCCGCCCAGCGCCTCCTCCAGCGCCTGCAGGCAGCGCGCCGCGCAGAGCCGGGCGGCCTGGCGGGCCTGTTCCAGGTCGAGCTCGGCGCCGACCTTGCCGGTCCAGCGCAGCTCGCCGTGCCGGCGCGGCAACTGACCGCTGACGTAGGCGATGCCGGCGTGGAGCACCACCGGCTGGTAGGCGCCGCCGGCGACGATGGCCGGAGCGGGGGATGTCTGCATGGTCCTGTCCTCGTGGCGGACCCGCCCGGCCACGATGCACGGGCGGGTCGATGGCTGGAAAAGCGCGACCTCACTACTGTGGGCCGGTTTTCCCGGTCTGTTTTGCGGGAGTCGACGAGTTGCTTGCCAAATCGGCAAAACAAACCGAACTTTAGCCTTGCAACAGGCACCGCCGCGCGAAGTAGACTGAAAACGCCCGACCGTTGAGGAACGCGCAACGATGATCGACCTGGTGATGCTCAAGGACTTCCTCGTCCTCTGTCGGATCAAGAGCTTCAGCCGTGCGGCGCAGGAGAGTGCCATGTCTCCGTGTCCGGGTTGAGCCGGCGTATCCAGACCCTGGAACAGTGGCTCGGCGCGCCGGTCTTCGAGCGCCACAAGCACGCCCTCGAACTGACCGAGGCCGGCCGCCAGCTGCAAGGCGTGGCGCAGGACGCGGTGCGTGCCCTGGACAACCTGCGCCAGTCGATCCGCGAGCGCGACGAAGACGCCCAGCGGCGCATCCGTTTCTGCGCCCCGCACATCCTCTCCTCGGTGTTCTTCCCGCACTGGATTCCGCGCCTGCAGGCGGACTTTCGCAGCGCCAAGTTCAGCGTCGACTGCGATTACCTGCCGCAATGCCTGTCGCGCCTGCGTGACGGCTCGGTGGACTACGTGGTGGCGTTGCTCGACGAAGGCGAGGCGGTGTCGCGCCGCCTGGGCATCGATAGCGAAGCCGAGTTCCAGCGCCTGGAGCTTGGCCACGAACAACTGGTGGCGGTCTGCGCGCCTGACGCCGCCGGCCAGCCGCTGTTCAACCTCGACCGCCTGCAGACCGAAGCGCTATCGTTCCTCGGCTACTCCGAGGAATGCCACCTGGGCTGGGCCCTGGAACCGCTGCTGCGCGACAGCGGCCTGTTCCTCCTGCGCCACCACAGCTCCAGCCAGACCGAGGGGCTGCGCTTCTTCGCCCAGTCGCGCCTGGGCGTCGCCTGGCTGCCGCATACCCTGGTCCGCGAGGACCTCGCCAGCCGTCGCCTGGTGCGCGCCGGCGGCCAGCGCTTCGACGTGCCGTTGCGCTATACCCTGATCCGCCGCCGCCTGCCGCTACCCGGCGAGGCCGAACGCCTGTGGACCTTCCTCGGTGAGCTGGCGCGCCCGGCGCCGCGCTACGCGGTGGTCGGCGCGGCCTCCTGAGCCGCCGTCTCGGCGAGCAGGGCGCGGCGGAATTCACCGACCAGGTCGTCCTGCGCCGAACCGCTGCGGCTGACCATCACTAGCTCGCGCTGGAATTCCAGCGCGCCCAGTTCGATCACCCGTACCCGCGCCGGCTCGCGTAGCCACAGCCCTGCCCGAGGCAGCAGCGCCACGCCGAGACCGTTCTCCACCATCCGCGCGATCGCGTCGATCTCATCCAGCTCCATCACCTGGCGCGGCCTGAGCTGTTGCGCCTCGAGGAAATCGCCCACCAGGCGACCGCCGAAGGACACATGGTCGTAGCGGATGAACGGTTGCGTGCGCAGCAATTCCAGCGCATCCGTCGTGGTGCATTGCGGCGGCGCGATCAGCACGAACGGCTGGCGCTCGACCCGTTGCGCGGAGAGCCCGCGCGGCAGGTTGAACGGCGGGCGGATGAGGATCGCCAGGTCCAGTTCGGCGGCGTCCACCTGGTCCAGCAGGTGCAGCGAGACGCCCGGCACCACCTGCGGCTCGATGTGCGGCGCCTGTTCGGCGAGGCGCTTGAGCACCTCCGGCAGCAGCCCGGTCTGCGCCGTGTTCACCGCGCCGATGCGCAGGCGCCCGCGCGGGCTGTCGCCTTGGCCGATGCCGTCGAACAGCGCGAGGATCTGCTCGGCCGTACGCACCGCTTGCCGCCCGGCCTCGTTCAGGTGCGCCGCGCGCGGCGTGCGCTGGAACAATTCGACGCCGACGCTGCGTTCCAGCGCACGGATTTGCGCACTCACCGCCGACTGCGTCAGCCCCACCTGTTCCCCCGCCGCAGCGAAGGAGCCCCGGCGCGCCACGGCGACCAGGGTGCGGAGTTCGCGGATCATCCAAGCCTCGAAAAAAGTGTTGCTCAGACGAAATATTATGCGCTTTCCATCGAAATCGGCACGGCAAATAATCCCGGAACCCCCACACAGGAGCCGCGCCATGAGCCTGATGCCCTTCCACCTCGCCATCCCCGTCCACGACCTGCCCGCCGCCCGGCGCTTTTATGGCGAAGTCTTCGGCCTGAGCGAAGGCCGCTCCGCCGAGCACTGGGTCGACTTCGACTTCTTCGGCCACCAGTTGGTCATCCACCAGCACCCGCAAACCGACTCCCAGCGCCACGCCGGCAGCAACCCGGTGGACGGTCACGACGTGCCGGTGCCGCACTTCGGCGTGGTCCTTGCATGGGACGACTGGCACGCCCTGGCGGAACGCCTGAAGCAGCGCGGCACCCACTTCGTGATCGAGCCCTACATCCGCTTCAAGGGCCAGGTCGGCGAGCAGGCCACGCTGTTCCTCCTCGACCCCTGCGGCAACGCCCTGGAGTTCAAGAGCTTCCGCGACATGGGCCAGCTGTTCGCCAGGTGAGCGCTCAGGCCGGGTCGAGTACGCGCGGCTGCCGGCCGATCCGTTGGTTCGGCGGCAGGGTTGCCACGTTCATCGATTGCGACAGGATCACGCGGAGTTCGCCATGGACGAGAGACTCCACCGCGCGGTTGACGATGAGGTGCTCCAGCCGCCGCAGGCGACGAGGAACAGCGGAGCCCGGGCGTTCCACGGCCTTGTCGGCGAAAGCGCGGGTGAGCCAGGTGACTTCTAAGGCGTTACGAGGTTTTGCGGGTTCATTTGTCGGTGGCCGTGACAAGAAGCTTCCAAGTATTGGATCTCTTGTTATCCCGGCATTTCGAACAGGGCGGGAGCTTGTCGCATTCGCGGTTTATTACATCCTCGAATCCGCAGGTGTCGCATTTGTAGATGCCAGGGTTTGCAGGTTTTATCCCTATGTTCAAAGACTTCTTGTAGATCTCTGGTTTTCCAGTCTTGCGAACCTTCGTTTCATCTTCATACAGCGCCATGGCCTGGCTCCTTGCTACATGAGGAAAAGCACTACGTGGCGGTGGCCTGCCCAGTCAGGGATGAGCTGCCACCGGAGTCTTCGTAACGCCGTGCCGTCGCGGTCAGCCTTGAGGTTGGGAGACCGGAGCGGCGGCTACCTGCATGGCGGCGACTTCCAGCCGGGCATTGCGCCGGGCCTGTTCCATATGGCCCTGGATGATGCCTGGAATCAGGAAGGCATCGACGATCCACCAGATGCCGGTAACGATCAGCGGGAACAGGGTGAAACAGCCGATCAGCGTGATGATCAGTTGGGTAACCGCCGTGCCGGTTTTTCCCAGGTAGAAGCGGTGCGCGCCGAAGCCGCCCAGGAAGAACCACAGCAGGTAGGCGGTGCCGGTCGATTTCTGGGCGTTGGAAACTTTCTGCTCCACGAGCATTTCAGATTGCAGCGACATTGGTTTTCCCACGAATCCATGCGGAAGAAAGAGAGCAGATTGAAACGCTGGTGTTAGTGTTTTACAAGTAAGTTTTCTTAGGAAAAACTTGATGCTGATGTTTTTCGGTCGTAAGGGATGTGAGGAGAAGTTAGGAGATTGATTTGTTTTTCTGATTTTTCTGTCTGGCTAAGTTGTATTCTTCATGGGTGTCGGGTTTCTGCTCCAAGAACTAGAAGTCTGAAGAAATCTATTCTCTTTTACAGTTTTAGGTTCGGGGAGATATCAAGAAAAAGGTTTTAGCTGTGTTAGCTGGGCTAGCGCTGGAGCACACAGCCTAATCGAGGGTTTTCGATAAATTAAGATGGGTGTGCTGCTCCAGCGACTGGACGAGTCCCTGCTTTAGAATAAATGATAGTAATATTTTAAATGATGTGCATCGACGCTATGATCAGGGTTTTTTCTAAGTCTTTCGTAAGTTTCCAAGCGGTAGTCAGTTGTATTCCAGAATGTAGGTGAGCGTGGCATCGGCCTTGCCGGCGGTGATTTTTCCACTGGTGGGAACATAGCGAGCCTTGGCCGAGAATCGGTACATTTCGGAACCTGGCCCGCTCGCTTGCCAAACCAGAGGCAGGGCCTTGGACTTGCTGAAAGGAAGCGCCACGCCTTTGTCATTGGTCAGCGAAATGCCCACACCTTTGGCTACGGCTTGCTGACCGGTTCCACTGAGATTCAGTAGGCCATCGCGAACGGCATTTCCTTCGAAATATACTTTCACCGGTGGCTTGATCGTGGGGTTCAGCCCTTCACAGACAACATTCAAAGCGAATGGAATATCGGGAGCCGCTCCTTGCTTTACATGCCCTGTATAAATGGTGCCCATGTCAATCTCGGTGCTGGCTTTTGGAGTATAGCAAGTCGTGAAGAAGGCATTGTGTTCTAGCTTGGTATGCAGATTTGTGCCTTCTATATGGTAAACGGCTCGTCTGGGGGTGGTATAGCTGGTATCGATGAAAAAGGTTGTCTTGTAGTCAAAAGGTATGATATCTCCTTTGCCAATGCCCATTCCGGTTCTTATAAAATCGAACCTGAAACTTGTTATGAAAGAGAGTACGGCCCCATCTTTTGGCGTGGGGTAGGTAAACGGGGGCGGGGGGGTTGTTCCGTAAGCTCTTTCCGGCTGTATTCGTATGGCTACGCCAGGAACGCCCGTATCAAATAGGCCGTTATCTATAGGGTTCAGATTTGTAACGGGTGCGGTAACTCCCCATTCCCCATTAGGGCCGCTTTGCGTACACCAAGACCATCCACCAGTGCTTGCGTGGGCGACCGTTATAGTAAATGAAGCCATTACCCCTCCTATGGGGGCGGGATTCAATTTGGTTGTAGCTGGAAAATTTTTGATTAAGGTTACTGGTGGGGGTGGTGGACCACTAGGCAGGTCGCAGTACGCCGCGGAATAAGTGGCCCAGATCCAGGATGTTAAAATAACTGTGCCGCGAAGTGCTTTGTGCTGAATCATTTTAACTGACCATAGGTTTTTCTTGAGATAAACTTTATTTTTTAGGACGATTCTTAGTTTATCCTTCCATTTTTTGTTCGAATTTAGGATTTTTCCGAGGTGGTTCGGTGAAATGTCGGAAAATAGAGTGCAGATTTTAAGATTGCTACTCACTTCGCCGTGTGATGCTGGTCTGGTCTGGTCTGGTCTGGTCTGGTCTGGTCTGGTCTGGGCAAGCAGAACTATTGGCCGTAGATAGATGGCGCACTGGAAGGATTTAGCCCCCTCTCGTTGCGTGACCCGCTAGATCTGGAGATGACAACCCGAGGCTACCGGCGGGTCAGAGGATGGGAGTAATGAAGGAAAAAAGAAAAAGCCCCTGACTTTCGCTAGGAAAATCAGGGGCTTATCGTTTGCGTTTGGTGGAGCCGGGGGGATTTGAACCCTATTTTTAGGGTGGTCTTATTTGGTCTATGCTGGACAATTACTGATAAATCAATGGCTTGCGATCAGGAGAAGTCGCCTTCATTGGTCATTGTTGGTCAGTGATTTCGACACTTTTTCGACATCATTCGCTAGCTCTCTTAGATGAGACCTAAATCTCCAATAACAGAATGTCCTGTCAAATGGGCTGCTTAGATTTAGGGGCTGTTCTGGCTTTGGCGGATCAATAAACTGGGATGCCACTCCGTTAGTGACCATTAGCAGCCAGTTTTCTTTAGCTCTGGCTCTATAGCTTTTTAGTCTTTTGCTTTTTTGATCTATGCAATCTTGGAAGGGCGCACTCTTATATTCATGCACCCATCCCGTTAAGCTGCCAACATTTAACCAAATTGCCTTTTTCCAGCTTAGTACCGGGTGCGACCTTAACGATACCAGTGGATATAGATCCTTGTTGTATTTTCCAAACCGGCCATTTATCCATTCATAATTTTCTAAAGAAAACTCCGGCTCCTCAAGGAAAATAGCTATATTTTCTGCTAGCTTTTTCCGATTTATAGTCTTCCAGTTTACATGGTTTTTAAATAGTGCTTTTAAAGATACAGGAGGCGCACCTTTTTCCTTGTATATTTTGTGCGTCTTTTTTAGAGTATCTTCGGCCAAGCCTTCTTCTTGCTGTAGAAAAAGCCCATCCGGTGTTGCTGGAACAAAAACTTCTGAAACCTCTATTCCGACAATGCCTTTAGTGCTGCGAATTATAAAGTCGGGCTCTTCGCCCTGATCGTCAATGACTTCTATATCTTCCCTTAGCTCTTGAATGAAAAGTTCTAGCAGGTATCTTTCTCTAACTTTATTCATTTTTCACCTGCTAAATTTAGTTATGGGTTTTCTTGGTCTTATGGACAGCTACGGCTGACACCATCCCTAGTTTTATTGCTCGGATTGCGTTGATTTTGTTCTGTCCAGAATTGGCACTCAGGACTATTTAGTTTTTTTAGTCGCTCATTTTCGACTTGCTGTTGCAAGCGTTGACGCTCAACGTCTGCTGTGCGCTGGGCTGCGTTCCGTCTGATTGCCTCCGCTTCTTGCTTCATTCGCTCTGTAGAACGCCTAAGTTCCTGGCTTGCCTCTTGAACGTAATGCTCAGCTACAGCTTTGGCGATTGCGAGTTCTATTCCATCTTTTAGTAGGCCGCCGAGGGTTACGCCAATAGTGATTATGGCTAGCCATTCGAAGCGCCCAATTGCGCGAATGCGGGGTGCCCAAGGGGCACGAATTTCATCTGTATCAACCTGCATGGGTTCCCTTTCCTGATAGTTGGCTTCACGCCAATCCTTCAACAATCCCGCCTATCTCGGGCATACCAACGCCTAGCCACTTCCTGTGTGATTGCTATCCCGCGCTTTGACTGGTCAAGTTTCGGTTGGCCTCGTCGTAGTCAGGGCTTGTTTGCCCAATTTCCGGCATGACTTCGCCCGTGGTAAGCCACCATCGATACGCAGGGTAGACGCTACCGAGGATTTCAATCTCGTCCGCTCCCACTCGCGCCTTCCCTCGCTTGATGCTTACCCATCGGTTGTAGTCCGTCGCACCTGCTCTGGTCAGGGCGCTTAGGTTGCTACGGCCAATCAATAGCAAAGCTCTATCTGTAATGCTCATTCAATAGGTATTAATCATTATTTGGACTATGTACATGACATAGTCCAAGAGCTATTGTTTGCACATAGTCAATGGACATAGTCCAAGACCATAGTCCTCTATAGACCAACATAGTGCAGCAAAGGCCATGGAAGTGGAAGAAATCAAGGCTCAAGACCTCCGCGCGGCGCCCCCGGTGTTGCCGTGGCGGGACTTCGCGAACTGGATTGGCATGGGGGAAGACCACGAAACCGTCCGTGGATGGATTCGTAAGGGCTATATCCCCGCGTACAAGATCGGCAAGCACGTGATGGTCAATGTTGCGCTCTTCACCCATCAACTGATGGAAAAGGAGGAGTTCTGATGCTGTCAGGCAATCCTATCCATGCGTTGCTGACCTTCTTGGAAGGCTATCTGCTGCAAACGGCACAGCCCCCTAGCGAACCCTTCGACCGCGCCCTGATGCTGATCGATGGCCTCATGGACGCCGGCTACCTCTCCCAGCCGGAAGAATCCTATCTGACCGACCTGCGGGTTGAGGCTCTCGCCTGGGGCCGTGCTCGCCAAGATAAGGAGGAAGCTGACCATGTCGTCTCCGAATTACTTGCGCCAAACCCACGCTCCGGACTGCGCCTGCTCTGTGTGCTGGTCCGCAAGGCAGGTCATCCCATTGCACAGCCCGTCACCGTGTCCGGACTGCCAGCCCCCTGGGCTGCCCTATCGGGAAGATGGCCGCTGGCTCTGCCGTCCCCGTTCCTTCTGCGCGAAACACGACCCGTCCCGGCGTCCGCCGAAGTACTGGCACGTTGTGTACGACAGCGGGAAACCTACGCCCTTCGTGCCCGTGCGCGAAGCATTCCAACTAGAGGGCTGACCCATGTTCGCTAAGCCCCTGAAAGCGCTGCTCCTGCTCTGCTTGATCCAAACCGTCCGCGCCGTGGCCGATCCGGTCAAGGGCCGCGCTCCCGGCTCGTCGGAACAGCTTCACCGTTCCGGCGAACGGAAGCACGGGCGGAGCGCACCCTTGAACGCCTCCCCCCTGAAACAGCCTCCGCTGGGGAGTGTGGGGCAGTTCCTCCGCCCCGCGCTCCCGAGCCCTCGGCGGCAAGAGCGGGATGACAAGGGCGGAGCCCTTGGTGTTGCTCTGCGGGTTCCAAGGGGAAGCGTTCCCCTTGGCCGTCGGAGACGACGTTGCGATAGGGATCGTTACCCGAATGGGCCGAGACGAACACCCGTGGTTGGCTTGGTTCGCTAGCGAATAGAGCCCGGCCCGAAGGGATCGCCCAACACATCACTTTCACCCAACACCGCTGAATGAAGGCGAAACAGCCGAATTTGCAGCAGCGGGACAACTCACGCCGAAAAAGGCGAATTGAAGGAGAAACACCGATGAACATGTTTGCAACCCAAGGCGGCGTCGTCGAACTGTGGGTCACCAAGACCGACATCTATACCTCGACCAAGACCGGGGAAATCTACGCCTCGGTCCAGTCCATCGCCCCGATCCCGGAAGGTGCCCGTGGCAACGCCAAGGGCTTCGAGATCAGCGAATACAACATCGAGCCGACCCTGCTGGACGCCATCGTCTTCGAAGGCCAGCCGGTGCTCTGCAAGTTCGCCAGCGTGGTCCGCCCGACCCAAGACCGTTTCGGCCGGATCACCAATACCCAGGTCCTTGTGGATCTGCTGGCTGTGGGCGGCAAGCCGGTGGCGCCGACCGCCCAAGCCCCGGCCCGCCCGCAAGCGCAGGCCCAAGCCCCGCGCCCGGCCCAGCAGCCGCAGGGCCAGGACAAACAAGACAAGTCCCGGACGCCAAGGCGTAAGCCGTAGGAGGCCGCGATGCTCCGCTATCTCTCGCTGTTCGCGGTAGGTCTGGCCACCGGCTACGCCTGGGGCTGGATCGACGGCCTAGCGGCTTCCCTGGCTGTTTGAGGACTGCACGAATGGAAGGCTCTGTATCGGTTCAAGTGTGCAAGACCTGGGTCCAGAACGCGGACGGCACGGTCGGCTGTACGCACCTTGAGTGGATACAGACCTACCTGCTGCCACCTCAGGCAGAGGGCTATTTGACTCTGCTGATGGGTGGTTTCGACCCGTCGGCCTTCCGCCTCGGCTTCGCCGGGACCATCGGGCTGTTCGCCGTTGGTTTGGGGGCTGGCTTGATCATTTCCGCCATGCGCAAAGCGCGCAATTAATGAGGTTCCAATCATGGAAAAAATGAAAACCCTGTTCCGCAACGCCTCCATCGCCACCGTCGGACTGGCCGTGGCCAACGTCTCCTTCGCCGACTCGCTGATCGACGAAACCACCAAGGAAGTGCTGACCCAAGCCGGCACCGACGGCTCGTCCGTGGCCAAGCTGGTGATCGCCGCCGTGGCGGTGCTGGTCGGCCTCGCCCTGGTCATCGGCGCGATGCGCAAGGCCTGACGTGATCTGGTCCCTGATGCTGGGCGCATTCATGGCGTCCGCGCTGCTGACGGGATTGAAAATCGGCCAGTATCAGTGACGGGAGGAGGGGCCGAAAGGCCCCTTTTTTATGCGCTACGTTCTGTTGGTTTTATGCGTATTCATGAGCATCGCCCATGCCGAAGAAGGTGAGTACTTCTGGTGGGATATGGGGGGCAAGCGGTTCTCGAGTCCAGCCGAGGCTTGTCAAACGATAGAGTGGGCAACGGGCACTTGGCCGGACATTACCTATGTGCCGCTGGTTGCCAAATATAAGACTGAAGATAACTGGGGATGCTATCCGCCAGACCAGCTTTGGAACCTTCGGCAAAACGTGTTCAGGAAAGGCACGTCGTGTCCGCCGGACACGGAATACAACAAAGAGACCGGCGAGTGTAAGGAGAACAAGTGCAAGATTCTCCAAGGCTCGCTGTATGAAAAGGGCGGCCACCAAGCGCCTATTTCACGCTTCATCAACTATCTCGGCTGCGAGATCGCCGTCACCTCGATTGACGGCTGTGTCGGCCCCGGCGAAGGCCAGGCTGGCGCGACCTACTGCAAGGTCATCGGCTCGTTCACCGGCAATTGGTTCACCTCCAAGGGCTCCTGTGCCTTCGGCTGCGACGTGGGCCCGGGCGACGGTCCACCTCCGGGTGGTGACGGCGGCACCGGGGGTGATGGCGGCGACAACCCGCCCGGCGGTGACGGTGGAAACGACGGCGGCACCAAGCCCGGCGGGGGTGGCGACGACGGCTCCAGTGGCGGCGGTGGGGGTGGCGGCGGGGGCGGCGGGGGTGGCAATCCTCCCGACGGTAATGGCAATGGCGATGGCGACGGCAGCAGCGGCGGCGATGGCGACGGTTCTGGTTCCGACGGCGGCGCCGGCAGCGATGGCGGCGACGGCTCCGGCGGGGGCGGCCTGAAAGAGCCGAAGCAAGGCTCCTTCGACAAGACCATCAAGGAATACGACGACGCCATCGCCAAGGCGCAAAAGGACTTCCAGGAACTGCAAGGCAAGTTCGAAAGCGTCCTCGCTTCCAAATTCGACATTCACCTGGGCACCGGCGGCGGCGCCCTGCCGTGTTGGGACTTCACCGCCCTCGGCCAACGCTTCGACGTCTGCCTGACCGAATACGCCAAAGAACTCTCCGTCATCCGCTACGTGGTGCTGTTCATCGCCGCGATGCTGGCCGGATGGATCGTTTTCTATCGCACCTGAGGAAACGCCATGGATATTCCCTTTCTCTCCGACATTCTCGCCTGGATGCAATCCCTTTGGGACTTCCTCTACAGCGGCGTCTATGACTTCGTCACCGACGCCTTTGTCCTGCTGACCAAGATGGCCATCAAGGGCTGGTTCGAGATGCAACTGTTCGTCGCCGAGGTCGGCTACAAGGCTTTCAAGGAAGTCGTCGGCGGCATCGGTATCGGCTCGACCATCACGTCCTATTACTCGTCCCTGGACGGCGACCTGCGCTCGCTGCTGGCGTTCTTCGGCCTGCCGGACGCGGTGAACATGATCTTCGCCGCCATCGGTACGCGCTTCTCCATGTCCTTCATCCCCTTCATAGGTAAGTGACATGGCGATCAAGATTCATCACGGCCCGAACGGCTCCTACAAGACCTCCGGCGCGATCCAGGATGACCTGATCCCCGCGATCAAGAAAGGCCGCGTCATCATCACCAACGTGCGCGGCCTGACCCGCGAACGGATCTTCCAAGTGATGCCGGAGACGCCCTCCAGCTGCGACGTCATCAACCTCGACCTTGAGGACCTGGATGACATGGAAAAGATGCGCACTTGGTTCATGTGGGCACCGCGGGGCGCGTTCATCATCTTCGACGAAACCCAACTGATCTTTCTGAAGTCCTGGCGCGAAGCCGACCTCAAGCGCTTCGACTTCCCGGACGGCCCGGAAGCGGCCAAGGCTGCCGGGCGGCCCATGGGCTGGCTGGATGCCTGGACCCGGCACCGGCATTTCAACTGGGACATCATCCTCACCACGCCGAACATTGCCTATATCCGCGACGACATCCGCATGACGGCGGAAAAGGCCTATCTGCACTCCAACCTCGCCGTCATCGGCATTCGGGGCCGCTACAAGGAAAGCCAGCACTCGGCGCAGGACAACAAACCGCCGGCCCGCGACGTGATCGTCGAGATCAAGAAAATCCGCCAGGAGACCTTCGCCCTCTATGAATCGACAGCCACCGGCTCCGTCACCGACACCATCGCCGGCAAGAGCCTTTTTAGACAACCTAAGATTCTTCTATTCATGGCAATTCCGGCCCTTGCTATTGGGTCTGTGGTTTATGACGGCGGACCTCGTCTGCTCATGGGCGACCCTGTATCGCCGCCTGCTGCTGGAACTGCTGCGCCTGCTCAAGCCGGCCCTGCTGTGGGTGCTGCGCGTGCTACTGGTGCGGCTGGTCCTGATGCTGCTGATGATGTACCTGGGCACCCAGGCGTTCCGGGCGCTGCTCCTGTAGGCCATCCCTTCGCCGGCCGCGACTTCATCGTCAAGGCGACCCTGCTGTCCGCCTCCGGGCGCCGCACCTATCTGTTCGCCGTCCGGGGCCAGGACGGCAGCGAATTCACCCTCACCGATCGCGACCTGACCGACACCGGCTATGCCGTAGTGCCGCGGGGCAACTGCGCCGCGGCACTGAGCTTCAAGGGCGGTTGGTCCGGCTATGCCGCCTGTGCCGGCCGTAACGCCTTGGGCAATGCGCCGCCGGCTCAGACCGCCGCGCCGAACGTGCCGCCCGCTGCCGCGAACAGCGCCGGTGTGCGGGTGACGGTGATTCCTGACACCAGCCGCTTGCCGCGCTCGTTCAACTGAGGGGGAGCCGATGAACTGGACAAGCTATTTCGCCGCCCTGGGGCTGGTGTTCCTGGCCTATCTGGCGGGCTTTTGCACCGCGGTGGCGGTGACGCCGACGGGGCCGGTATGGCCGCTGTAGCCGGCCTGGCCGGGGCGCGCGCGAACGGCTCGTCTCGGAGTGAGCAAGCGCCACGGCGGGGCCGGCTGACGCCCCTGTAACACGTCAGATAAGCACCCCGCGATTTGGACATTAATGGACATTGTTAGGTGAAACCATGAAGAAAGTGATCCATCAAAACCGCCTCCTGCTGCAACCCGACGGACAACTGCTGGACTCCCCCAAGGGACGGCTCTTCGTTGATTCCATGACGGGGGCGTTCACCGACCTGTCAGGCGTGCGCATCCTGCGTTGCGGCGTGGACACGGTGCGGCAGTTGTACAACGGCAAGTTGCGCCCGGAAGTCATGGCGCTGTTTGACCTCTCGGTGGATGTGGTCGAGTTCGCCGGCTACGAATGGTCCAAGGGCCGTATCGGTCGCGACTCCGGCTATCAGTACCGTCTGCAGAACGCAGAATTGGGGCTGATCCTGCTGATCAAGAATCACAACATCAAGGTCGATACCCTCGGCTCGCACCTCAAGATCGAGGTGTCACCCCATGCCCTCGACGGTGCCGACCCGCATATCCTCCAGGGCGTGCTGGATGACTTGGCCGTTGCCGTGCTGAGCCACTGCGAAACCAACCAAGCCGCTGTGCATATCGCCCTGGACGTGCAGGGCTGGAAACCGCCTCGCGATCTGGTGGACCGCATGCATTGCCGCTCGCGTCGGGTGCGGCAAATCAGCGGGATCGAGCGGATCGAGTTCGACGGTAACGCCTCGGTCTACGGGCGTGGCGAGACGTACATGTTCGGCTCGGCCAACGGCCTGCAACTGTCGATCTATAACAAGACCCTCCAGGCTCGGGCCACCGACAAGCTCGACTATTGGGAAAGCGTGTGGGCGACCCTGAACGGGGATCCGTTCGGCGATGGCGACCCGGCCTATAACCCCCTGGAAACGGTCTGGCGGCTCGAATTCCGCTTCCATCACTCCATCGTCCAGCAGTTCTCCGAAGGCTCGCGTATGGCCTCGGGAGAGGTCATCGGCTGCCGTACCTATGAGGGCCTCTGCCCGCATCTGCAAGGACTGTGGAACTACGCCTGCGAAAGCTTCAAGCTGCTGAGCCGGACGGCGGTCTACGATCCGTTCTGGAGCCTGATCAGCCAGGACGCCCGCGTCCAGGTCGAGTGCGATCCGCTGATCGAGCGCACCGAGTATCGGCGCTATTACAAGACCGCCAAGGGCTTTAGCGGACGTAACTGCGAGATGTTCCTCGGCCAGTTCATCAGCCTGATTGCGCGGGAGCGTATCCCGGCAAAAAAGGCAATTGAGTCCGCCCGCAAATTGGAGTTCTGGCACGTCATCGAAGACCACTATCTCGCCAAGGGTTGGACTCGTCGCGATCTGGAAAGGCATATACACAAGCTGATGTGTGATCGGTATCTGCGGCGGGGGTATGCCGTCTAATGTCGATCACCAAGCTCCCCGATGGCCGTTGGTTCGTCGATGTAGAACCGATCAAGGGCAAGCGCTTTCGCAAGCGGTTCAAGACCAAGATGGAGGCCCAGCGTTTCGAAGCCACTGTGCGGCAGAAGTGCATCGAGAATCCTGCCTGGAGCATCAAGCCCAAGGATCGCCGTAGGCTCTCCGAACTGGTGCAAGTCTGGTACGACCTGCACGGCCACTCACTGCGCGACGCACCCCGGCGCCTCTCCAAGCTGCTGCAGCTGGCTGCCCGATTGGGTGACCCGGTAGCGACGGCCCTGGATGCATCCTCTTACGCGAGCTTGCGGCGGAAGCGGCTGGAGGAGGGGATATCCGGGAAGACCCTGAACAACGAGCTGGGATACATCCGCGCGGTGTTCAACGAGCTGAAGGACCTGGGCCAGATCGACTACGACAACCCGCTGGCCGGGGTGAAGCTGCTCAAGCTGCAAGAGCGTGAACTGTCGTGGCTGACGACCGAGCAGATCGGCGAACTTCTCGACTCCATCCGCAACCGTTGCGACAACCCACATACCGAGCTGGTAACACTGCTCTGTCTGGCTACCGGTGCTAGATGGTCTGAGGCTGAGAAACTTCCCGCGCAACGGCTCCAGGGCAACGTCGTGACCTATGCCGGAACCAAATCAGGCAAGGTCCGCCACGTACCAATCCCAACAGAGCTGGCTGACCGGGTGAGGGTGCATTGGCGGATGCATGGGCCGTTCACGTCCTGCATCACATCCTTCCGCCGCGCCCTGGAGCGGACCACGATTCAGCTGCCGCAAGGTCAGGCTAGCCATGCTCTGCGGCACACGTTTGCCAGCCACTTCATGATGAATGGAGGCAACATCCTTACGCTCCAGAAAATTTTGGGGCACTCGACGCTGACGATGACTATGCGCTATGCGCATCTCTCACCGGATCATCTCCTTGATGCCGTGAAGTTTGGCCCGTTGATGTCAAAAAGACATTTAGTTGCCATTATCTGATCGAGTATGCATTATTGCGTGCGGAGGCTGACAAGGAGTAGTTCATGCAATATGCGTTTTGCCACATCGACCAGAAGGTATGGGAGGCATATAAGTTCTCCCTCCTACCTGCTGCGGAAATTGCGGAGAAGCGAAATAGCTTAACGTGTGTGGAATGTAAGGCTCTGGCGTGGTTCCGCAAAGAGAGTACACACGGTCATCCCGCGCATTTCTGCGCGCACCACGAACCGACGTGCGTATTGAAAGCCGAATACGTTGTCGTTGATGCAGATCAGGGCGATGGTGCTGAAGTCGTCGATCAAATAAAAAGTAGCGGTGACATCGTTGTCCGCCTAGACAAAGAGCGTGGCGGCGATATTGATGTTGAGCCTGCCTCACGTGTTCCTGGGGGGCTTCCGGGAGAGGGGGGCCGCATTCACCTGACTCGGGGCCAAAATAGGTTTTCTGACCAAGAGTTCACGCTTAAACGTATTCTCCATCGCTTGGTTCAGAGTCCTGACTTTCGACAATCGACCGCTCGTCTCACATTCTATCGGCGTGAAAACGAGCCGCTGATTGATGGTCGGGTATGTGATATCACGAGAGCGTTTAGCGAAATCTCCCGTGGAGATGAGGAGACCCGGAAGTTCTATTGGGGGCCAATCACTAGTGCCAAGAGGACTCCGGACGGGAAAATTTGGCTGAACTCAGCGCCGCAGTATCAAGCTGTGAGCGTAGTGATTTTCACCGATATAGCGGAAGACTTCCTTCGCTCATTCAATATTGATGACTTGGATGACCTTGCGGGTGCTCACGTCTTGGTGTCAGGGACTCTTCAGTTTACTGGCGAGCGAGGAATTAAGCCGATCATCTGGTGCGGTGCGCTCTATCAGATCGTCATTCGACGTTACCGTGCGGCTAATCTGCAGGTTGCGGGTTAGCGAATACGTCGACCATTTTTCGACACCTTGGTCGAGAAAAGAAAAAGCCCCTGAAATTCGCTAGGAAAATCAGGGGCTTATCATTTGAATTTGGTGGAGCCGGGGGGATTTGAACCCCCGTCCGCCAGCTCTCCGCTATCGGTTCTACATGCTTAGCCAGCTCTACTGAGTTAACTCCGCGCCGCCCGAGTGGCAGGGTGCTTGGAGCGAGCTGTATGAGTTTTAGCCGTTACGTCTACAGCGAACTTGGCGGCGATCCTGTTCTATCTGACAGTCGTTTCGGGTTTACAGGCATCCCCTAGCGACTGCTGGTGCATTAAGCAGCCAGAGCGTAGTTGTCGTCGTTGGCAACTATAAGATTGCAGCAGCGAATTTACGAGATCTGCTACCAACTCGGCATGCCCCTCAAGTTTCGTTACCGGCGTCGAATCCTAATCGGCCCCAAAACCTGGGTAGGTCGAGGCGTAGTGTACGGCAAAGGCGCCTGGGAGTCCAACCGGGCGCGGCTAAGTCATTGATGACAGGTTATTTCCGCTCTTCCGGCGGGGTCAGGTCGAGGGGCCGGGCGGAGGCCTTGCCGGTTGGGGTCGGCTTGAGCTGGCGTTCGACGTCGGCCTGGATCGCCTGCAACACCGGTTGCAGGTCACGCATGTTGTCGCGGACCTCGGGGTAGGGGTGGTCCGTGGCGAAGCCGGCGATGCGTTCCAGCAACTGGGCGCGTACCGGGGAGGGCAGGTGGATGAACAGCTCGGGCATTTCCTTGGCCAGTTCGGCGGAGTAGAGCACCAGGTCCTGGCGCTCGAACTGGGCGGTGAGGCCGAGGTAGTCGAGGGCGCTGCCGGTGAGCATCGCGGCGGCCGCCTTGGTTTCCTGCATGCCTTGCAGGCGCGCGGGGTTGCGTTGTTCGGCCTGGGACAGGGTCATCCAGAATTCGACGGTGAGGGTGAACAGGATCGACTGCTCGCGCAGCGAGTAGCTCATCAGGCCCAGCGCCTCGGCGCCGTAGGGCTGCCTGGCGGCGCGGAAGTCGAAGTACAGGCGCATCAGTTCCTTGAGCTTGAACAGCACTTCGCGGGCCTCGTTCTGGCGGATCTCCAGCGGGCTATAGATGTTCAGCTGCGGGCGGAAGTTTTCCTCGCTGACCATGCGCAGGTAGAGCGGCCCGGTGAATTCGCCGCTGCGTCGCGGCAGGGCGTTCTTCTGGGTTTCCTCGATCTTCTTCAGGGCGTCGATCAGCACCTGGTAGTCGTGGCTGTCCCAGGGCTTCTGGATGTCCGGGATGCGCTGGCCGAGGTAGTAGAGGTCGGCGGCGGCGAGCGGGCGGCCGAGAACCAGTAAAAGGATGGCCAGCGGCCAGAGCAGGCGGCGTGATAGGGTCGGCACGGACTTTCCTTGCGGGGCGCGTGGATCGGCCTAGGTTAGCGATGGCCGGGGCCGCCGTCACCCCGCGCTTCGATTGGAGCGGACGGCGTGGCGACGAGGCAGTGGAACGGCTTGCAGGCGGTGTTCGAGGACCTCGGCGGCTACGGCGCGCGGCGCGCCAGGCCGGACAGGGCGAGGGGCCGCTGGTGGGGCATCTGCAACGGACCAACATCCAGCTGGCGGCGATCCCGGTGTTCACCCGCAAGGGCATCGCCGAGACCACGGTCAACGACCTGCTGGAGGCGGCGCGCGTTTCGCGGCGGACTTTCTACAAGTACTTCGCCGGCAAGCTGGAGGTGCTGGAAAGCATCTACCACAGCGCCGTGCAACTGCTGCTGGCGCGCTTCGGCGGGCTGCGCAGCGAGGCCGGCAGCGACGAGGACTGGCTGCGGGCGATGGTCTCGCTGTTCTTCGACTATCACCTGGCGGTCGGCCCGATCATCCGCATGATGCAGGAGGAGGCGCTGCACGCCGGCTCGCCGCTGGCGGCGCACCGGCAGCGCGCGCACCTGCGGATCATCGAACTGTGGGCCGAGCGCCTCGGCGCCCAGGGCGCGGCGCACGATCCGCTGACCTACCGGGTGCTGATCTGGGCGATGGAGGCGGCCTCGCTGGACCTGCTCAACGCCAGCGATCCGCTGGAGCTGCCACGGGTCAAGCGGGTGCTCGGCGACCTGCTGGTGGGGACGCTCTGTCCCCGCACCCAGGTTCCGACGAAATCGCAAGGGTAACAGCCGGGCAGTCGCCGCTCGCGCCGACAGAACCTAGGTTGGGCTCGCAGCCTGCCTTGGCCATGCTCTGATGACCTGTCATGACAACAAGACGGGAGACGTGCGTCCATGTCCGCGACACCCTATCTGCTGCAACCGCCGCTGGCGGTCGGATTCGCCCGCCTGGGCTTCGGCTCCCTGTCGCTGGAGTCGCTGCGCGAGCGCTACGCCGCGCCGTCCAGTGGCTCGCGCTTCATCGAGCTGGACGGTTTCCCGCTGCACTACCGCGACGAGGGCACTCGCGACAAGCCGGTGCTGGTGATGATCCACGGCGTGGTCGCCTCGCTGCACACCTGGGACGACTGGGTGAAGGCGATGTCGCCGTACTTCCGCATCGTCCGTTTCGACGTGCCGGGCTTCGGCCTGACCGGGCCGGGGCGCGACACCGACTACTCCGGCGAGCGCATGGTGGCGATCCTCGGCCAGTTGCTCGACCACCTGGGGATCGACAAGGCTTCGATCGCCGGCAACTCCCTGGGCGGCTACATCGCCTGGAACTTCGCCCTGGCCCAGCCGCAGCGGGTGGAGCGGCTGGTGCTGATCGACCCGGCCGGCTACCAGATGCGCAAGGTGCCGTGGATGATCGCCGCGGCGGCGCTGCCCGGCTCGACCCTGGCGATGCCGCTGTGGATGCCGCGCGCGCTGATCGCCCAGGGCATCAGGGAAGTCTACGGCGAGCCGGGGCGGATCAAGCCGGGCGTGGTCGACCGCTACTACGACCTGAGCCGCCGCCCGGGCAACCGCAAGGGCATGATGGAGATCTTCCGCGTGCTGCTGAAGGTCAACCGCGAGGAACTCGGCAGCTCCGGCGAACGCATCGCCCGGATCGCCGCGCCGACCCTGCTGATGTGGGGCGAACGCGACCGCTGGATCTCGCCGAAGCACGTACCGCTGTGGCAACGCGACCTGGCGGGGATCCAGGTGAAGACCTATCCGGGCGTCGGGCATATCCCGATGGAGGAGATTCCCGAGCAGACCGCGGCGGACGCACTGCGCTTCCTGATGGCCTGATCCCAGGCCGTCATGAAGAAGCCCGCGCTGGTCAGTCGCGGGCTTTTTTATTTATTGCGTGGGTGAGAAGCCGGCAGGTCGGTGAAGTACCGGGGCGAGGGAGCGATGCAAGCCCCTCTCGCGGTGGAGAGGGGCGGCGGGGAGGCTCAGGCGGCCTTCGGCTCCGGCTCGAACTGGTCGCGGTATTGCTCGATGAGGTGCAGGTTATTGTGCTGCCAGGGGTGGAAGTCCTTCTTGTAGAAGTCCAGGTACACGCCTACCAGCGAACGGAACACGCCGTCCTTGCCCCACAGCCACTTGATGCCGTCGCGCCAGACCTTGAAGTTCCACAGCAGGCCGTCGCGCTTGAGCATGTGGACCAGGCCCTTGGTGGTGTCGAGGGCGAAGAAGAAGGTGCCCTGGACCATCGCCCGGCGGCGTAGGCTGGCCTTGCCGTTGACCAGCATGAACACGTCGTAGGCCACCGCCTTGTGCTCGGTTTCCTCCAGCGCGTGCCAGCGCCACAGGCGGGCCATGGTAGGGTCGGCGCCCTCCAGCCACCTGGGGTTGCTCAGCAGGCCGTCGGCCATGATCGCGGTGAGATGTTCCAGGGCCGCGGTGGCCGCCAGCTGGCGCGAGGGGTGCAGCTTCTGCTGGGCGAAGCGGATGCGCCGCTTGGCGCCACCTTCGAGGCGATCGATGTCGTAGCCGAGGGCGCGCAGGCGGTCGCTGTAGACCAGGTGCTCGCGGCTGTGGTGGCCTTCCTGGCCGATGAAGCCGCGGATCTGCTGCTTCAGCGCCGGGTCCTCGACCCGCTCGCGGTAGTGGCGCACGGAGTCGATGAAGAAGCGCTCGCCGTCGGGGAACAGCACCGACATGGCATTGAACATGTGGGTCTTGAAAGCGTCGCCGCTGTGCCAGTGGCGCGGCATCGGATCGGGCAGGTCGAAGTCCAGATGACGCGGGCGGATCTCCAGACCTTCGGGGGTGGTGCTGGCCATAGCGGCTCCCTGTGATGGTGAAGGACCATGGGCTCGACTATCGCTTGCGGGGGGTAGCCTCACAAGGTTATCTTCTGCCAACTTTCCGGTCATATCCGGCCAGCGGTCAGAACAACAATCAGCCATGAAACAACCGCTCAACTTCACCGCCGAACTGGTGCCGGTGGCCTATGCCGAGGCGCTGCTCGATCTCGTCGCGGAACACGGCGTGTCCCGCCAGGCGCTGTTCGACGCCGCGCGGGTGCGCCCCGAGGTGCTCGAGAGCCCGAACGGCCGGCTGTCCTTCCTCGATTTCAACCAGCTCACCTACAGCGCCCAGATCCTCTGCGACGAACCGGCGCTGGGGCTGGTGCTCGGCCAACGGCTGAACGTCTCGGCCCACGGCATCCTCGGCTACGCGGTGCTGTCCAGCGCCAACCTGGGCAAGGCCATCCAGTTCGCCCTCAAGTACTACCGGGTGCTCGGCCTGGCCTACGAACTGGAGCTGGTGCTCGACGACGGCCGCGCCGAGTTGCGCGCGGTGGAGTCGATGCCGCTGGGCAGCGCCTCGGTGTTCGCCGCCGAGGGCCTGATGGCGACGCTGTATTCCATCGCCTGTTTCCTGGTCGGCGAGCCGCTGCAGGAGGTGCGGGTGGGCTTCGCCTATCCGGCGCCGGCCCATGCCCGGCGCTACGCCGAGGTGTTCGGCGTGGCCGCCGAGTTCGAGCAGCCCTGCCACTGGCTGAGCATGCCCAGCGAATACCTGGAGCGGCCGATGGCGCTGGCCAACCCGGCCACGGTGCAGATGTGCGAGCAGCAGTGCGAGGCGCTGCTGGCCACCCTGGACGTCCAGGAAGGCCTGCTGACCCGCGTGCGCCGCCTGTTGCTGGCGCGTCCCGGCGACTTCCCCGATCTCGAGCAGGCCGCCCGCGAACTGCACACCAGCGGGCGCAGCCTGCGCCGGCACCTGTCGTCGCTGGGGACCAGCTACCAGCAGGTCCTCGACGACGTGCGCAAGCGCCTGGCCCTGCAGTACCTGACCACCACCCAGCTGCCGCTGTACGAGATCGCCCTGCTGCTCGGCTTCAACGATTCGTCGAACTTCCGCCGGGCGTTCCGCAAGTGGACCGGCAAGCTGCCCAGCGACTACCGCGAAGCGCCCTGAGCCATCGCCGGCGGTCCTCGGCGGCGGGTGGATGTGCCATGCTTGGCGTCTACTGGAAATCCATGGCGCGCTTGCCGCGCCGACCGTGATCGGAGTCTTGCATGTCGACATCCCCCGCGTTGATCCGCGAAACCTTTCCCGTCGGGCCGTTGCAGTGCAACTGCACCATCATCGGCGACCCGCTGACGAAGAAGGCCATCGTCGTCGATCCGGGCGGCGACCACGAGCTGATCCTGCAGCGCCTCGAGCGGCTCGGCCTGCAGGTGGTCAGCATCGTCCATACCCACGCGCACCTGGACCACTTCCTCGCCTCCGGCGAGCTGAAGAAGCGCACCGGCGCCAGCCTGCACCTGCACAAGGACGACCAGTTCCTCTGGGACAACCTGGAGATGCAGTGCCAGCTGTTCGGCGTGCCCTACAAGCCGGTGCCGGCGCCGGACCGCTGGCTGGCCGACGACGAGGAACTGGCCTGCGGCTGCGGCGTGGCGCTGCATACCCCGGGGCACACGCCGGGCTCGATGAGCTTCTGGTTCCCCCAGGCGAAGTTGCTGGTCGCCGGCGACACCCTGTTCCGCCGCGGCATCGGCCGCACCGACCTGTGGGGCGGCGACTCGGCGGCGATCCAGCGTTCGATCAAACAGCGCCTGTACCGTCTCGACGAGGACGCCACGGTGGTCGCCGGCCATGGCCCGGACACCACGCTGGGCGAGGAGATGCGCGAGAACCCCTTCGTCAGGGGCTGAATAGGAATTTTCCGAGGGACGGGAATTTTGCCACTTGGCTATGCTCTAAGCTATCGGCCGCCCCTCACGCAGGGGCTTTTCAGTACCTCGAGGAGTAGTTTTCCCATGTTCACCTCCCGTTGCCTGCCTCTGGCCGCAGCCGTCACCGCACTGGCCCTGCTGGCCGGTTGTGCCTCCAACAACCCCTACGACACGCAAAGCCAAAGCCAGGGTGGCATGAGCAAGACGGCCAAGTATGGCGGACTGGGTGCGCTGGCCGGCGCTGTCGCCGGCGCCGCGATCGATCACAACAACCGTGGCAAGGGCGCGCTGATCGGCGCCGCCGTCGCCGGCGCGGCCGCCGCGGGTTACGGTTACTACGCCGACAAGCAGGAAGCCGAACTGCGCCGGCAGATGGAAGGCACCGGCGTGGAAGTGCAGCGCCAGGGCGACGACATCAAGCTGATCATGCCGGGCAACATCACCTTCGCCACCGATTCGGCGAACATCGCCCCGAGCTTCTACGCGCCGCTGAACAACCTGGCGAACTCGTTCAAGCAGTACAACCAGAACACCATCGAGATCGTCGGCTACACCGACAGCACCGGCAGCCGCCAGCACAACATGGACCTGTCCCAGCGCCGCGCGCAGAGCGTGGCCGGCTACCTGACCGCCCAGGGCGTCGACGGCACCCGCCTGAGCACCCGAGGCATGGGCCCGGACCAGCCGATCGCGAGCAACTCCACCGCGGACGGCCGCGCGCAGAACCGCCGCGTCGAGGTCAACCTGCGGCCGGTTCCGGGCGCCCAGGGCTCGGCGCAGACCCAGCCGCAGTACTGATCGCGGCCTGGACGAAAAAGCCCGCCATTCGGCGGGCTTTTTCATGGGCGCTGGTAGGCGCTCTTCGTTCTACGCCTTGGCGTTACCGGGAAACTCGCGGTGCAGGCTGTCGAGCAACTGGTCCTTGCGCTCCCACAGTTGGTTGACCCATTGCTGGAACTCCGCGCGGTAGGCGGCGTCCTGGTCGTAGCTCTTGCCGACGAACTGGCGCGGGATTTCCAGTTCCTCGAAGCGCACCACGACCTCCTTCAGGCGTCCGGAAAGCAGGCACCAGAAGGTCGGGCTGCCGTCCGGGTAGTGGATGGTCACGTTGACCAGGGTCTTCAGCTGCTCGCCCATGGCGTCGAGGACGAAGGCGATGCCGCCGGCCTTGGGCTTGAGCAGGTGGCGGAACGGCGACTGCTGCTCGTCGTGCTTGGCGCGGGTGAAGCGGGTGCCTTCGAGGAAGTTGAACACCGCCACCGGGATGCGGCTGAACTTGGCGCAGGCCTTGCGCGTGGTCGCCAGGTCCTGGCCTTTCTTTTCCGGGTGCCTGGCCAGGTAGGCCTTGCTGTAGCGCTTCATGAAGGGGAAATCGAGGGCCCACCAGCACAGGCCGATGATCGGCACCCAGATCAGTTCCTGCTTGAGGAAGAAGCGCAGCAGCGGGATGCGCCGGTTCAACTGGTATTGCAGGACGAGGATGTCGACCCAGCTCTGGTGGTTGCTGGTGACCAGGTAGGAATGCTGGTACTCCAGCCCCTGCAGGCCCTGGACGTTCCAGCGGGTGCGCTGGACCAGGTTCATCCAGCCCTTGTTGCAGGCGATCCAGCCTTCGGCGATCAGGCTCATGATCTTGCTGCACAGGCGCTGGGCGGCGGCGAACGGCAGCAGCAGCTTGACCAGGGTCATGCCGAACAGCAGGCAGGCCCAGCACAGGGTGCTGGCCACCAGCAGCAGGCCGGCCAGCGAGCCGCGCAGGAAATGGGGGAGAAACGAAAGCATCGAGGAGTCCTTGTACGTAGGCGCCCGGCCAGGGCCGGGCGCGTGGAGCGGGGCGTGATCCCGCCGTTCACATGGCACATCCTCGTGCCTGGCCGAAGCCAGTGCCGCCCATCGGGCGGCGTTCCCTCAGGCCGGCGCCTGGGCGTCCGCCTGGATGGCGGTGAGGGCGATGGTGTAGACGATGTCTTCCACCAGCGCGCCGCGCGACAGGTCGTTCACCGGTTTGCGCAGGCCTTGCAGCATCGGCCCGACGCTGACGCAATCGGCGCTGCGCTGCACTGCCTTGTAGGTCGTGTTGCCGGTGTTCAGGTCGGGGAAGATGAACACCGTGGCCTGCCCGGCCACCGGGCTGTTCGGCGCCTTCTGGCGGCCGACGCTGGCGATGGCGGCGGCATCATACTGCAAGGGTCCGTCGATCAACAGGTCGGGTCGCTGCTCGCGCGCCAGGCGGGTGGCCTCGCGGACCTTGTCGACATCGACGCCGGAACCGGAGTCGCCGGTGGAGTAGCTGATCATCGCGACCCGTGCCGGGATGCCGAAAGCCTGCGCCGACGCGGCACTCTGCACGGCGATCTCGGCCAGGTCACTGGCCGAAGGATCGGGATTCACCGCGCAATCGCCGTAGACCAGCACCTGGTCCGGTAACAACATGAAAAACACTGACGACACCAGGTTGTAGCCGGGCGCGGTCTTGATCAGTTGCAGCGCCGGGCGGATGGTGCTGGCGGTGGTGTGGATGGCGCCGGAGACCAGGCCGTCGACCTCGTCGAGGGCGAGCATCATGGTCGCCAGGACCACGCTGTCCTCCAGTTGCTGCTCCGCCATCGGCGCGTTCAGCCCCTTGCCCTTGCGCAGCTCGACCATCGGCTCGACGTAGCGCTGCCGGACCAGGTCCGGATCGATGATCTCCAGCCCTTCCGGCAGCACGATGCCCTGGGCCTGGGCCACCGCCCGGACCTCTTCCGGCTTGGCCAGCAGCACGCAGCGGGCGATCCCGCGCGCCTGGCAGATCGCCGCGGCCTGCACGGTGCGCGGCTCGCTGCCCTCGGGCAGGACGATGCGCTTGCCGGCCTTCTGCGCACGCTGCACCACCTGGTAGCGGAACGCCGGCGGCGACAGGCGCAGCTCGCGCGGCGTGCCGCAGCGCTGCTTGAGCCATTCGAAGTCGATGTGCCCGGCGACGAACTCGGTGACCCGCTCGGCGCGCTCGCGGTCGTCCACCGGGATTTCCTTGTTCATCCGGTTCAGGTTGGTCGCCGTGTCGTAGGAGCCGGTGGCCACCGACAGCACCGGCAGGCCGCCCTGCAGGGCGCCACGGCAGAGTTCCATGATCCGCGGGTCGGGTGGGAAGTCGCTGCACAGCAGCAGTCCGGCCAGCGGCACGCCGTTCATCGAGGCCAGGCTGGCGGCGAGGATGATGTCGTCGCGGTCGCCGGGGGTCACCACCAGCACGCCGGGCTTGAGCAACTGCACGGTGTTGGGCACGGCGCGGGCGCACAGCACGATCTTCTGCACCCGGCGCTGCTCGTAGTCGCCGGCGTTGATCACCCGCGCGCTGAGCAGGTCGGCGATGTCGCGGGTGCGCGCGGCGTTGAGCTCGTCCTGCCAGGGGATGCAACCGATCAGGCGGAAGTCGTCGCGCAGCAGCGGCGAGTGTTCGGTCAGGCGCCGGGCGAAGTCGGCGACGCCGTCCTCGGCGCTGGCCGCTTCGGCCTCGCCGCGGACCTTGTTGAGGATCACCCCGAGCACCTTCGGGTCGCGCGGGCCGCCGAACAGCTGGGCCTGGATCTCGATGCGGTCGGTGAGTTCGGTGAGGGTCTCGTTCTCCGGCGCCGAGACCAGGATCACCTCGGCGTCGAGGCTCTTCGCCAGGTGGAAGTTGACCCGCGCGGCATAGCTGGCGTGGCGGGTCGGCACCATGCCTTCGACGATCACCACGTCCTTGTCGGTGGCGGCGCGCTGGTAGAGGCTGATGATCTCTTCGAGCAGTTCGTCCAGCTGGCCGTCGCCGAGCATCCGCTCGACCTGCGCTAGTGGCAGCGGTTTCGGCGTGTCCAGGCCGTGGGTGCGCGCCACCAGTTCGCTGGAGCGCTCCGGGCCGAGGTCGCCGGGGTGCAACTGGGCGATGGGTTTGAAGAAGCCGACCTTCAGTCCGGCGCGCTCGAGGGCGCGGAGCAGGCCGAGGCTGATCGAGGTGAGGCCGACGCCGAAGCCGGTCGGGGCGATGAAGAAGGTATGCATCTGGGCTCCTTAAGCCGTGCGTTGGGCCGCGCCGCCGGGTGGGCGGGGGCTCCGGTCCCGTTCAGTCGAGCAGGGCCAGGGTGTCGAGGGCGATCTGCCGCTCTTCGTTGGTCGGGATGACCAGCACCCGCGGGTGGCCCGTGGCCTGGATCGGTCCGGCGACGCCGCGCACGCAGCGGGCGTTGGCCTCCTGGTCCAGGCGCAGGTCGAACAGTCGCAGGTGGGCCACGGTCTTGGCGCGCACCAGCGGCGAGTTCTCGCCGATGCCGCCGGTGAAGATCACCCCGTCCAGCTGCGGCAGGGCGCAGCTCATCGCCGCCAGGGACTTGGCCAGGCGGTAGCAGAACACCTCGATCGCCAGGGCCGCGCCGGGGTGGCCCTGCTCGCGCTCCTGCTCTAGGGTGCGCATGTCGTTGGACAGGTTGGAGAGGCCGAGCAGGCCGCTCTCGTTGTTCAGCATCGAGTCGATGCGCTCCAGGCTCCAGCCCAGGGTCCGCGCCAGGTGGCTGTGCAGGTTGGGGTCGACGTCGCCGCTGCGGGTGCCCATCACCAGGCCCTCCAGCGGGGTCAGGCCCATGCTGGTGTCGAGGCTCTGGCCGTTGACGATGGCGCAGGTCGAGCTGCCGTTGCCGAGATGGGCGCTGAGCCAGCTGCTGTCGCCGACCGCCAGCCCGGCCATTTCCGCCGCGCGGTGGCTGACGTAGCGGTGGCTGGTGCCGTGGAAGCCGTAGCGGCGCACGCCGTGCTCGCGATAGAGGGCTTCCGGCAGGGCGTAGCGGTAGGCATGTTCCGGCAGGCTCTGGTGGAAGGCGGTGTCGAACACGGCGACGTGCGGCAGCCCGGGGAACAGCGTCATCGCCGCTTCGATGCCCTGCAGGTTGGCCGGGTTGTGCAGCGGCGCCAGCGGCGCGGTGGCGCGGATCGCTTCGATCACCCGCCCGTCGAGGCGCGTGGCATGGGTGAACAGCTCGCCGCCGTGCACCACCCGGTGGCCGATGCCGTGCAGCTTGCCGCCGGCGGCGTTCTGCACCATCGGCAACAGTTGGGCGAGGGCGGCGCGGTGGTCGGCGTTGGGAATCATCAGGCTGTCGCTGTCGCCGCCGCGCTTCCAGCGCAGCACCGCGTCGCGGCTGCCCAGGCGCTCGGCGAGGCCGTGCAGGGGAAACAGGGAATGGGCTTCGTTGACCAGGGCGAACTTGATCGACGAACTGCCGCAGTTGATCACCAGAATGTTGCGTGAGGGCATCACTGCTCCTTGGTCTGCTCTTCTTGTTCCCGGGCACACCAGCCGCAGCGAAAGGGGCGGCCGAGCTGTCTGTGCCGCGCGTTTTCGTCCAGAACCCAGGCGCGCGACTGCCAGGGCGGTTGGTGGCGCAGGTGCTGAGTATGGCCACAGGACAAGACTGCCACCCAATGGCCTTCCTCGTCCTGATGAAAATCAATCACCCGCGACGGCGTTCGCACGTCCCGTTCATCCGGGGCGCGGTCGCTTTCGGGGCTATTGATGCGTACACTTGCGCATTCATCTTCTTTATCGAAAAGGTTTCGTACCATGCAGATCGCGGCCAACAAGGCGGTTTCCATCGACTATACCCTGACCAACGACGCCGGGGATGTCATCGACAGTTCCGCAGGTGGCGCGCCGCTGGTTTACCTGCACGGTGCCGGCAACATCATCGTCGGCCTGGAGAAGGCCCTGGAAGGCAAGAACGTCGGTGACGAGCTGAGCGTCGCCATCGAGCCGGAAGATGCCTATGGCGAGTACAGCGCCGAGCTGGTCGCGACCCTGACCCGCGAGATGTTCGAGGGCGTCGACGAGCTGGAAGTGGGCATGCAGTTCCATGCCTCGGCGCCGGACGGCGGCATGCAGATCGTCACCATCCGCGACATCGACGGCGACGACGTGACCGTCGACGGCAACCACCCGCTGGCCGGCCAGCGCCTGAACTTCAAGGTCAAGGTGGTCGACGTGCGCGACGCCAACGCCGAGGAAATCGCCCATGGCCACATCCATGGCGAGGGTGGTCATCACCACTGATCGGCTGTCGTTCGCCGATTGATGGCCTGGGCCGTCCAGCGGCGGAACTGCTAAGCTGATACTGCGAAAGGCGCCTTTGGGCGCCTTTCGCGTCATGCGCCATGCCTGGGCTCTCCACCCCGTCCCCCGGGGTTGCGCCGCAGCCGGGAATCCCGTCCGCTGCGGGGCTTGGCACGTTGTGTCGCTGAATGCGCAAGGAGTACGTCATGAGTGCCTTTCACGATCTCACCCTGCAGGGGTTGGATGGACAGGACCTGCCGCTTTCCCCGTTCAAGGGCAAGGTGCTGCTGGTGGTCAATGTCGCCTCCAAATGCGGCCTGACACCCCAGTACGCCGGCCTGGAGAATCTCTACCAGACCTACCGCGAGCGCGGTTTCGCGGTGCTCGGCATCCCCTGCAACCAGTTCGCCGGCCAGGAGCCGGGCAGCGAGGCGGAGATCCAGTCCTTCTGCAGCCTGAACTATGGCGTCAGCTTCCCGATGAGCGCCAAGGTCGAGGTCAACGGCAGTGCGCGGCACCCGCTCTATCGCCTGCTGGCGGGCGAGGGCGCGGAGTTTCCCGGCGACATCACCTGGAACTTCGAGAAATTCCTCCTCGGTCCCGATGGCCGCGTGCTGGCGCGCTTCAGCCCACGCACCGCGCCGGACGACCCGGCCCTGGTGCAGGCCATCGAGAAGGCCCTGGGCTGATTGGCCCGGCGGGAGGCCTCCCGCCGGCGCCTTTCCCTCCCGAACGCGGCGCGACAAGCCCCGGCCTGTGATGCCTGATCACTGTCGTTGATAGTGCTGGGCGAGCGAGACGACCGGTCATATTCTCTCGCTCCATGAACAGCAATCGACTCGACAAGCGTGAACTGATCCTGGCCAAGGGCTCCGAGGTCATGACCCGGCGCGGCTACCACGGTACCGGGGTGCTGGAGATCGTCCAGGCCGCGCGCATTCCCAAGGGCTCCTTCTATCACTACTTCGACAGCAAGGAAGCCTTCGCCGAGCAGGCCCTGGAACACGTCTACGCGCCGCGCCTGGCGCGCTACGCCCAGGCCCTCGGCGACCGCCGCTTCAGCCCGCGCGAGCGGGTGCTGCGCTACTACGGCGAGCTGCTGGAGCACTTCGCCCGCCAGGAAAAGCCCGAATACCACTGCTTCATCGGCAGCCTGAGCTTCGAGATGGCCGAGCTGTCGCCGCCGATCGCGGCCAGGGTCGAGTCGATCCTGCAGGCTTCCGCGCGAATCCTCCAGGACTGCCTGGAGCAGGCGCGCGAGGCCGGCGAACTGGCCGCCGACGAGGACTGCGCGAGCCTGGCCGGCTTCATCGGCTGCGCCTGGCAGGGCGCCCTGGCGCGCTTCAAGGTCGGCGCCGGCCTCGCTCCGCTGAATGCTTTCATGTCGCGCCTGGAGCTGCTGCTCCGCGCCTGATACCTGCCCGAACCTCCCATTCCCCCTCAGGAGTCCGTCCATGAGTGCCCCCGTAGAAGCCCTGTTCCAACCGTTCCGCCTCGGCGCCCTGGAACTGCCCACCCGCGTGGTGATGGCGCCGATGACGCGCAACTTTTCCCCCGGCGGCGTACCCGACGCCAAGGTCGTCGAGTACTACCGCCGGCGCGCCGCCGCCGGCGTCGGCCTGATCGTCAGCGAAGGCACCACGGTCGGCCACAAGGCCGCCAACGGCTATCCGAACGTGCCGCGCTTCCATGGCGAGGACGCCCTGGCCGGCTGGAAGCAGGTGGTCGAGGCGGTGCATGCCGAGGGCGGGCGCATCGTTCCGCAGCTCTGGCACGTCGGCAGCGTCCGCCGCCTGGGCGTGGAGCCGGACGCCAGCGTGCCCGGCTACGGCCCGATGGAGAAGGCCAAGGACGGCAAGGTGCTGGTCCACGGCATGAGCAAGGCCGACATCCAGGAGGTCATCGCCGCCTTCGCCCAGGCCGCCCGCGACGCCCAGGCGATCGGCATGGACGGGGTGGAGATCCACGGCGCCCACGGCTACCTGATCGACCAGTTCTTCTGGGAAGGCAGCAACCAGCGCGACGACGAGTACGGCGGCAGCCTGGCCAATCGCTCGCGCTTCGCCGTCGAGCTGGTGCAAGCGGTGCGCGCGGCGGTCGGCGCGGATTTCCCGATCATCTTCCGCTTCTCCCAATGGAAGCAGCAGGACTATTCCGCGCGCCTGGTGGAAAGCCCGGAGGGCCTGCGCGAGTTCCTCGCGCCGCTGGTGGAGGCCGGCGTCGATATCTTCCACTGCTCGACCCGGCGCTTCTGGATTCCCGAGTTCGAAGGCTCGGAACTCAACCTGGCCGGCTGGACCCGCGAGCTGACCGGCAAGCCGACCATTACCGTGGGTAACGTCGGCCTGGACGGCAGCGAGTTCCTGCAATTCTTCGGCAACACCGACGAGGTGGCGCAGCCGGCGAGCATCGACGGCCTGGTGGAGCGCCTGGACAAGGGCGAGTTCGACCTGGTCGCGGTGGGCCGCGCGCTGCTGGTGGATCCGGAGTGGGCGGTGAAGGTCCGCGAGGGGCGTATCGGCGACATCAAGCCGTTCAGCCGCGAGGCCCTGGCCAGCCTGGTCTGAGGCCGCGTCCGCGGCGCACCGGCCCGGCGCCGCGCCGGCAAGGAGATCCCACCCCTCGGGGTGGGATTTTTCATGCCCGTGATTTTTTCCGAAAACCCGCCGTGCGACCGGCTGACTTCAAAGTCCGAAACGGGCATTGTATGACCGCCAACACAACAATAGGCCGAGAAACGGCCAGAGGAGCGAATCCATGCGTATCGGCCTGGTGGTCGACGCGACCTGCGACCTGCCGCCCGAATTCCTCGCCGCCCACGGCATCCGCGTGATGCCGATCGGGATCCGCCTGGGCGAGCAGCGGCTCATCGATCGACGCGACCCCGACACCACCCTGAGCTTCTACCGCGACCACCTGCCCAGGGTCGGCAGCAAGGACGGCAGCCAGCCGCTCTCCGCCGCCGAGTTGCAGCAATGGTTCCTCGACGAACTGGTGACCGACTTCGACTACGTGGTCTGCCTCACCGTCGACAGCCTGCGCAGCCCGATCTTCGAGCACGCCACCCAGGCCTCCTTCGGCCTGCTCCAGCATTACCACGAGCGCCGCCACGCGGCCGGCATCGCCGGTCCCTTCACCCTGCGCGTGCTCGACAGCCACGCGGTGTTCGCCGGCCTCGCCTGCCTGGCCGCAGAGGCTGCGCGCCTGCTGGCGCAGGGCAGCCACCCCAACGCGCTGCGCACGCGCCTCGAACAGCTCAGCCAGCAGACCTGCACCTACCTGGTCGCCGACGACCTCGGCCACTTGCGCCGGCGCGGCTTCCAGAAGGGCGATCGCAGCGGTTTCGTCGACCGGGTCAAGGGCGCGGCGCTGGGGTTGGGCTCGCTGCTCGACGTCAAGCCGGTGTTCAGCCTGGCCGAAGGCGAGGACAAGCCGGTGGCGCTCTCGCCGAGTTTCGAGAAGTCGGCGGAGAAGCTGCTCGGCTACGCCCTGGCGCGGGTACAGGCGGGTGAGCTGCTGGCACCGCAACTGGGTCTCAGCTATGCCGGCGATCCGACCGCGCTGCGCGACCTGCCGGGCTTCGCCGCGCTGGAGAACGCCTGTCGCGAGCGCGACATCCACTTGCACCTGGGCATGCTCAGCCCTACCGGCGGCATCAACCTGGGCGCCGGGGCGATGAGCCTGGGCTTCATCGCCGCGCCGAAACCCTTTGCCTGAGGCTCACTCGCGGCTGCGCGGCAAGGCTCCGCCATCCTCCGCCGGCGGCCGCTCGGGCCTGGCCGGGGCGGGCTGGAGCAGCGGGCTGGCGCAGGCGTCTTCCAGGTAGTTCTGGAAATGTTCGACGATGCTCTCCCAGCCTTGCCGGCTGGCGTGCTGGCGGGCGTTGAGACGGACCCGGCGCAGGCGCTCCTGATCGCCCAGCAGCCAGCTGGCGACTTCGACGAAGCCGGCGTTGTCGCCCGGGGCGGCGAGCACGCCGTTGTGCCCGTGGCGGATGTGCTGGCCGGCGGCCGCCTGGTCGAAGGCCACCACCGCGAGGCCGGCGGCCTGGGCTTCGAGGACCACGTTGCCGAAGGTTTCCGACAGGCTCGGGAAGAGGAACAGGTCGCCGGAGGCGTAGTGGGCGGCCAGGGTCTCGCCGCGCTGCACGCCGCAGAACAGCGCTTCGGGCAGGTCGCGCTCGAGGTGCTTGCGTTCCGGCCCGTCACCCACCAGCACCAGGCGCAGCTTCAGCTGCGGATGGGCGGCACAGAGCGCGCGGAAGCTGCCGCCGAGCAGGCCGAGGTTCTTCTCCGCGGCCAGCCGGCCGACGTGCAGCACGGCGATGTCCTGTTCGCCCAGGCCCCAGCGCCGGCGCAGCTCGGGATCGCGGCGGGAGGGGTGGAAAAGTTGGCTGTCGACCCCGCGCGAGAGCAGGTTGAGGCGTTCGAAACCGCGCCGCTGCAATTCCATGCGCTGGCTGCCGCTGGGCACCAGGGTCATCTGCGTGCGGTTGTGGAACCAGCGCAGGTAGCCGGTGACCAGCCGGGTCAGCGGGCCGAAGCCGTAGTGCTCGCTGTACTGCTGGAAGTTGGTGTGGAAGCCGCTGACCGCCGGGATGCCCAGGCGCCGCGCGGCGCGCAGGGCGGAGAAGCCGAGCGGGCCTTCGGTGGCGATGTAGAGCACGTCGGGGCGCTGGCGTTTCCAGCAGCGCAGCAGCTTGTGCAGGCTCGACATGCCCCATTGCAGGCCGGGGTAGCCGGGCAGCGGCCAGCCGCGGGTCAGCAGCAGCTCGGCATCGCTGCGCCGGCCATCGTCGCCCGGTTGGCGCGGGCGCACCACCTGGACCCGGTGGCCGAGCTGCTGGAGGCCGGCGTGCAGGCGTCCCAGGGTGTTGGCGACGCCGTTGACTTCCGGCGGATAGGTTTCGCTGATCAGGGCGATGCTCAGGGGTCTGCTCATGACGCCAGTGTCGACCGGCGCCGTGTAGCGGATGTGACGTTTTCGTGATGACTTGATGACGGCGCCCGCCGGGCTCAATCCTGGAGAAACCGCGTCAGTTGGGCCGCCAGGTCGGCGTAGGTGGGCGGCGGGTTGGGGCAGAGGCTGGCGAGGCTGGCCTGGAAACCGGCGGCTGTATCCGCCTGCCGGGCTTCGACATAGTGCCGTATGACGGCCAGGGCGCGCTCGAGCTCGCTGGCGCGGAGGAACGGGCCGTCGTCCTTCTTGTAGCGTTCATCCAGGCGCGGACCATCGCCGCAGGCGTAGAGGAACAGACACCCCCAGAGCTGGTAGCGCTCGTTGCAGGGATAGCTCTGGGGAACCTCGGAGTGCCTGTCCATCAGCGGAACATCCACATGGCCGGATTGCTCGAGGGCTTCATGGATGTCCAGCCAGCCGAATCCCTCCTCGTCCCGGTTCGAGAAGGTGATGCCCTGGCCGGAGCAGGCGACCGCCATCCCTTCGGCGAACCAGGTCGGCAGGGCATAGGGACCGAGGGGACGGAGCAGGTGCTGCTGGAGCGCGTGGACCATTTCGTGATGGATCATGCGGGCCAGATCGTCCGCTTCGTAGGACGCCGCGATCCGCAGCCTCACGCATCCGTTCCGGGCCTCGCCCGCATGGCCGTCCGTGCTCGGCTCCACCTGTACCAGCAGCGGCAGGCGGGCGGCATCGGCGCTGGCGAACTGCGCGGTGAAGCGGCTGTAGGCCTGCTCGACCAGCGCCAGCAGCGCAGCCTGTTGCTCAGCCGGAAAGGTATCGCCGAAAGTTACGCGGTGGGGCATGGACGGGTCCCTGGTGCGGAGAAGGGGCCCAGCCTAGCGCATCCGCCAGCGTCGCGCTTCCAGAGCGGCAGCCGAAGCGGGTTCAGGGCCCGGGCAGTACGTCGAACGAACGGGTGGCGCCGCCGATCTCGCTGACCTTCTGGGTCCAGAAGTTCTTCGTGTTGCCATAGTGCCTGATGTAGTAGCGGCCCGGTTCCGTTCCCTGGGGAATGGTCCAGCTGATGGTCGCCTTCGAGGCCGATATGCCGACTCTTTGCCAACGATACGTGGTCTCCCAGTCATTGTCGGTGGCAACGGCCATGGGGGGCTGCTTGCCGTCCTTGCCGATGTTCACCACTTCCAGGAAGGTCTTCTCGGTGCGCAGGTCGTTCTTCGGATGTCCGCTCACGAAGGCGACGATCACCGTATCGCCGACCCGATAACTTTCCCTGGGTTGTTGCAACACGTCGCCGAAGGACCTGCCGATATAGGGATCGTCGGCCACTACTCCGGTCTGGAAGTTCATCTGGCAGCAGGACAGGTCCGGCGCGATAGCCGAGGTTTCCACCGGCAGGCGCTCGCGCAGCGCCACCGCCATGTCGACGAAGAGTTGCTGGTAGGCGGCCTGGGTCCAGGGCCCGTAGAGGGTCGAGCCGCCCTCGTATTCCTGGGCGGCGTATTCCTCGCGGGTGGTGACGTAGCTGGCATAGGCGTTGGCGTAGCCGTTGAAGATCACGTGGCGGATGCCGGCCGCCTCGCTGGCCGCCTGCACCGCGCGGCGGATGCGCACGCCGGCCATGACGGTGAATTCCGCCGGGGCGCCGAGCAGTTCCAGCTGGCCGATGCGGAACATCTGGATCGGCAGCACGGTCGGCGTCCAGGGGTAGGGTTGCTTGTTGCCGGTGTCGGCGAGGATGGTCTTTTCCGCCTGGCACTGCACCAGCTCCTTCGGCGGTACTCCGGTGAGCAGCCCGCCGAGGGCCGAGAGGAACGGGTTGTTGCCTTCCTCCAGGCCCAGCGGCCCGGGGCCGTCCTCGGTGCTGCCGGCGGCCAGGCTGGTGCCGATGGCTGCGCTGCATAGCTGGTGCGGCTGGCCGTCGGTGAACTCGGGGCGGATCGGCAGGCGGGTGAAATCGACGAAGCGGAAGCGCGAATCCAGTTCGCCGAGCACCTCTTCCTGGTTCTCGCCGGCGATCTGGTAGGCCTTGGCGAACTGGCGCAGGCCGATCTCGCGGGTGTTGTCGAACTCGTTGTCGAAGGGGCCGGAACCGGGCTTCAGGTTCAGGTTGGGCGACAGGTTGCCGGCGTTGGTCTGGGCGAAGGCCGCGACGAAGCCGGCCTTGCGGCTGACGTCGTGCTCCCAGTGGTAGCTGGCGTAGCCCTTGTTGTCCGGTGAGATCAGGCGGTTGGCGTTGGTCATGGAGGTGCTGTGCACCGGGAACCAGCTGATCGCCCCGGCCAGCTCGCCGTTGGCGTCGACGAAGCTGAGCACGCTCATCTGCGGATCGATGCCGTCCTCGTAGCCGGCGATGTCCGGGTTCTTCAGGTGCGACAGCAGCGAGCGGTTGCGGCTGGCGTTGCGCAGCTCGCCGCTGCCGTAGAACAGGCGGCCGGGCTGCAGCCTGGCCTGGGCCCGCTCGATGGCGCGGACGATACCGTCGACGATGGCGTCGAAGGTCTTTTCCTGGAAGCCGAGCACCGACAGGTTGTACATCGCGTAGTGGGAGAAGCCGCCCGGACCGGAGTGGGTGTGGGTGGCGGCCAGCATCACGTTGTTCTCGTCGTAGATCCCGGGGTACTTCGCCTTGAGCCGGGCCAGGACCTTCAGGTGCACGGCCTGGAAGATCATCCCCAGGTCGGTGTTGACGTAGACCAGGCGGCGTCCGCTGGCCGGTTCCTCGATGACGAAGGCGCGTGCCCACTGGCGCATGTGGATGCCGGCGGTCTTCTGTTCGAGGGACGAGTAACCCATCATGCCGACTTCGGCGGCTTCGCCGGTGATGTCCGCCTTGCCCAGGCCGAAGCGGTAGGGCAGATCGTCGGCCCGCGAGGGGTGGGAAAGGACCAGCAGGATGCAGGACAGCAACAGTCTGGTGAGCGCGGAACGTGACATGGCGACCCTCTTCTTGTCGTCCGCCGAAAGGCGGTGTGGGGAACCGGGGTCGACGAAGGCGGGCGTGGCCCGCTTCGCCTGGTTGCCACTGTAGTGCCAGCTGGTACGGGCGGAGGGGGGCGTTGCGGACAGCAAGGGGGTGGACGGCGGCCATCCTGCCCGGGCGGCGGGCGGGCATAAAAAAGGCCGCCTGCGTGGGGAGGGCACGGGCGGCCAGTCGGGTTCGGCAGCGTCTCGCCGGTCTGCAAGGGCTGGCGCGGGTCTCGGCTGCGGTCCGCGCCGACGCTCCCGAGGGCCGTTGCAGTGTGCCCGGTCGGCGCTGTCAGGCCGGTGACGCCAGGATGACAATGCCGACAGGCGAGACCGGCGGGGCGATTACCTGACCAGCGCCTTCTCGCCTTCCTCGCGGACCCAGAACAGGGTCGCGCCGGCGACGGCGGCGGGCATCATCACCAGGTTGACCAGCGGGATCAGCAGCGCCAGGTAGGTCATCCCGCCGAAGCCCATGCAGGCCCAGCGCTTGCTGCGCAGCCAGGCGAGCATCTCGTTCCAGCCGAGCTTGTGGTTGTCCGCCGGGTAGTCGATGTACTGCACCGCCATCATCCAGATACCGAAGAGGATCCACAGCGGCGTGGCGACCAGGTTGACCCCGGGCACGAAGCTCAGCACCAGCAGCACCAGCGCGCGCGGCAGGAAGTAGGCGAGCTTGCGCATCTCCCGGCCCATGGTGCGCGGGATCATCGCCAGCAGTTCGGCCCAGCTGAACGGCGGGAAGTCGTCGCGGCCGCGAACCACCACCTCGACCTTTTCCGAGAGGAAGCCGTTGAACGGCGCGGAGATGATGTTGGCGACCATGGTGAAGGTGAAGAACACGATCACCAGCACCAGCAGGACGAACAGTGGCCAGACGATGTACTGCAGGAAGCCCAGCCAGTCGGGCAGGCTGGGCATCAGCAGGTCGACCCAGTGGCTGAACTGCTGCATGGCGAAGCCGATCAGCAGGGCGAACACCAGCAGGTTGATGCTCAGGGGGATCAGCACGAACAGGCGCAGGCCGGGGCGCATGATCAGCTTCAGGCCTTCGCCGAGGTATTGCGGGCCGCTCAGGGCTGGCATGGGTAGGGGCTCTCCAATGGGGGGCGGGCAGAAACCTTAGCAGACTCGCGAAAGCCCGGGACAGGGCGTGTTTGACCGGGCATTTCAGGGGGAAGCCTGGTACAGGCAGTAGCGGTTGCGTTGCCGCTTGGCCTGGTACATGGCGCTGTCGGCGGCGCGCACCAGGCCCTCGGCGTCGCCGGCATGCCGTGGATAAAGGGCGATGCCGATGCTCGGGGTGACGAAGTCGATGTGCTCGCCGCCCAGCGCGATGGGCTGGACCAGCGCCGCCAGCAGCCGTTCGGCGAGGCGCGCGGGGCTGTTCGCCTGGCTGTCCTCGAGGAGCACGGCGAACTCGTCGCCGCCCAGGCGATAGGCCTTGTCCGGTTGCCGCAGGGTGTTGCGCAGGCGCTCGGCGACGGTCCTCAGCAGGGCGTCGCCGATGTCGTGGCCGAAGCGGTCGTTGACTTCCTTGAAGCGGTCCAGGTCCAGGTACAGCAGGGCGATCTCCGCGCCGCCGTTGCCGGCGCGGAACAACGCCTGGCCGAGCTGTTCCTCGAAGGCCTTGCGGTTGCCCAGGCCGGTCAGCGGGTCGCGGTAGGCCATTTCCAGCAACTGCTGCTGGTAGGCGACCTGGTCGCTGACGTCGCGGACGATGCCGCGGTAGCCGCGCAGTTCGCCCTGCAGGTCGTGGACCAGCGAGACCGTGGCCTCGAAGTAGCCGAGGCTGCCGTCGGCGCGCTCGAGGGGCACGGCGAAGGTTTTCCCGGCGCCGCTCTGCATGGCGCGCTGGAAGGGCTGGCGGGTGCGCGCCGGGTCGTCCTCGCCGAGCAGTTCGTAGTAGGGATGGCCGACCAGCGTTTCGCAGGGGTGGCCGAGCAACTGGCAGAGCGCGGGGTTGACGGTGAGGATCACGCCCCCGGCGTCCATCTCGAAGTAGCCGTCGCGCATCGACTGGAGGATCGCCCGGTCGCGCGCCTCGCTGTGTTCGAGGCGTTCGAGCATCTGGTTCATCTCGCCGGCCAGTTGCCCGAGCTCGTCGTTGCCGAAGTCGCTCAGGCGCGCCGAGTGGCTGTTGCGGCCGACCTCGGCGACCTCCCGGTTGAGCCGCTGGACCCGGCGCAGGACCCACAGTTCCAGGGCCAGGTAGCCGACCAGGAAGGCGCCCAGCGCGACCAGCAGGGAGGTGCCGAGGAAGAAGTTGATGGTCTTCTCGCCCTGCAGGTAGAGCTGGCGCGGGGTGGTGATGTCGAAGCGCAGCTGCGGCTCGCCGCGCGAGCTGAGGTATTGCAGGGAGACCTGCTGGCGGTGTTCGCCGATGAAGCGCCGCGGGCTCAGCAGGGCCTGGTTGCGGGTGGTTCCGGTGCGGCTGTGGAGGGCTCGCCAGCTCGGATCGGTGGGCGCGTTGGGCTGCGGCAGCAGGTCGGCGTTCATCTGTTCGCGCAGGCCGCCCAGGCGTTCCTGGTCGAGGAAGTAGCCGGCGAGGATCACCCCTTTCGGCGGGGCGCTGCCCTGGTTGTCGCTGATCGGCACGCTGACCAGCAGGGTCGGCAGGTTGTCCACCAGCAGCAGCTCGCTCAGGCTGTGCCCGGTGCCGTGCCGGAAATCCATGGCGCCCAGCTCCAGGGCGCGCCGTACCAGGGCTTGTGCCAGCTCCTGGTCGGACGCCGAGGATGCGCCGAACAGCACGCGCTGGCCGGGAGCGGCCGGCGACCACTGCCTGAGCGCCACGCGCCCGCGCTCGTCGAGGAACAGGACGAAGTCGAAGCCGAGGTCGTCGAGCATCTCGTGGTCGAGGTTCTCCCGTTCGAAATCGTCGTCGGGCTTCTGGATGAAACGATAGGTGGCGTTCCACCAGGCGTAGGTATGGACGATGTCGAGGTGGCGCTTGAGCTCGAAGTCCAGCTTGTTCTGCAGGAACAGCGCCTCTTCCTGCAGGCGCCGTTCGTCCTCACGGTCGAAACGGCTGAGCAGGATGCTTTCCGACAGCAGCCAGATCCCGCCGAGGCTGACGATCAGCAGCGGCAGGAACAACCGGAGCAGGCGCGAACGTAGGGGCATGCGGGGACCGGGATAGTGGGGGACTGCCTGAGTCTAGCCGGAGGAGGCCGGCATAGGCGGTCTCTATCATGCGAATTGAAATTCGACATTTCAATGTATCGTCGCGGCTGGGTAACCTGCGCCGCATATCCTTTCGGCAGCCCGGCGGCATCGGGCGCGACCCAGCCCTTTCCAGGAGTGTCATCGATGAGTGTACTGGTCAACAAGCAAGCCCCCGACTTCAACGCCGCCGCGGTGCTCGGCGACGGATCCATCGTCGATTCCTTCCAGCTTTCCAGCCTGCGCGGCAAGTACGTGGTGCTGTTCTTCTGGCCCCTGGATTTCACCTTCGTCTGCCCTTCGGAAATCATCGCCCACAACAACCGCATGGATAAGTTCCGCGAGCTGGGCGTGGAAGTGGTCGGCGTGTCCATCGACTCGCAGTTCACCCACCACGCCTGGCGCAGCACGCCGGTGGAAAAGGGCGGCATCGGCGCGGTCGAGTTCACCATGGTCGCCGACCTCAAGCACGAGATCACCCGCGCCTACGGCATCGAGCATGACGACGGCGTGGCTTTGCGCGCGTCGTTCCTGATCGACCGCGCCGGGGTGGTCCAGCACCAGGTGGTGAACAACCTGCCGCTGGGGCGCGAGGTGGACGAGATGGTGCGCCTGGTCGAGGCCCTGCAGTTCACCGAGGAACACGGCGAAGTCTGCCCGGCCGGCTGGCGCAAGGGCCGGAAGGGCATGCAGGCGAGCGCCGCGGGCGTGGCCGCGTACCTGGCCGAGAACGCCGAGGCGCTGTGAAACCAGTCGCCGGCCGCGGCGAGCGGCCGGCCAGTCTTTTCCCGGGGCGACCGCTCCTTCCAAGCCTTCCCCATGTGCTTTGGTGGCCCCGTTTTTATTCGCGCCGACGCTGACGTCGGCAGGAGTTCGACGAGATGTCCGATACCGTTCGCCATGCCCGAGTGATCATCCTCGGTTCCGGCCCCGCCGGTTACAGCGCGGCCGTCTACGCCGCGCGCGCCAACCTCAGGCCGCTGCTGATCACCGGCATGCAGGCCGGCGGCCAGCTGACCACCACCACCGAGGTCGACAACTGGCCCGGCGATCCCCATGGCCTCACCGGCCCGGCGCTGATGCAGCGGATGCAGGAACACGCCGAGCGCTTCGAGACCGAGATCGTCTTCGACCACATCCATGCCGTGGACCTGGCCGGCAAGCCGTTCACCCTGCGGGGCGACAACGGCACCTATACCTGCGACGCGCTGATCATCGCCACCGGCGCCAGCGCGCGCTACCTGGGGCTGCCGTCGGAACAGGCGTTCATGGGCAAGGGCGTGTCGGCCTGCGCCACCTGCGACGGCTTCTTCTATCGCAACCGCGAAGTGGCGGTGATCGGTGGCGGCAATACCGCCGTGGAAGAGGCCCTGTACCTGGCCAACATCGCCAGCCGGGTGACCCTGGTGCATCGCCGCGGGACCTTCCGCGCCGAGAAGATCCTCCAGGACAAGCTGCGCGCGCGGGTCGCCGAGGGCAGGATAGTGCTCAAGCTCGACGCCGAGGTCGACGAAGTGCTCGGCGACGCCATGGGCGTCACCGGCGTGCGGCTGAAGAGGCGTGACGGCGGCAGCGAGGAGATCGCCGTGGATGGCATGTTCGTCGCCATCGGCCATACTCCCAATACCTCGCTGTTCGAGGGGCAGTTGGCCCTGAAGGACGGCTACCTGGTGGTCGACGGCGGGCGTGAAGGCAATGCCACCGCGACCAACGTACCGGGCGTGTTCGCCGCCGGTGACGTGGCAGACCACGTCTACCGCCAGGCGATCACCTCGGCCGGCGCCGGTTGCATGGCCGCGCTGGATGTGGAGCGCTATCTCGATTCGCTCTGATGAGAAGACAGCCCTGAGTGCTGCGTGCAGGGAAGGCCCCGCTTCGGCGGGGCTTTTCTTTGCCCGCGCGAAAGGGGGGCCGCCGCCGGTGGGTGATCCGGTGACGCCGTGACGCGGGGGAGCGCGGCCGACGCGCGAGAACACGACTTAAGGTCGGCAAGGGTTGAATAGAGCAATTACTCTAGCCGGCCTAGAATCCAGACGCTTCGCGGTTTCCACCACAATAGAAAGAAGGAGGGTCATCCATGTTTCTCAGCCCTAGCGCAATCTGCCTGCTCGGCCTGATCACCTGGACCCTGTTGCTGGTCTTCCTGCTGGTCAGCCAGCGTGGCCTGCTGGTGTTCGGCGGGCGCATGGCGGTGAACGCCTTCGCCGCCGACGGCAGCAATACCCCCGGCGGCTTCGGCCAGCGCCTGGTCCGTGCCCATGCCAACTGCGTGGAGAATCTGCCGCTGCTGGCCGGCGTGCTGCTCTACGCGATCGCCAGCGGACAGACCAGCCTGACCGATCCGCTGGCGCCGCTGCTGCTCGGCGCGCGGCTGTTCCAGTCGCTGATGCACCTGCTCAGCATTTCCGCGCTGTTCGTCTGGCTGCGCTTCGCCGGCTTCCTCGTGCAACTGCTGGTGCTGGCCTGGTGGCTGCTGCTCCTGGCGGGGCTGGCGTAGCGGCGCGGCTTCAGTCGACCGCCGCCAGTTGCTCGGCGAACAGCGCCCGGTCGACGTTCGCCCCGCTGAGGATCAGGCCCACCTTCAGTCCCTCGAGGCGCTCGCGTTCCTGCCACGCCGCGGCGAGGGCGGCGACGCCGGCGCCCTCGCCGACGTTATGGGTGCAGGTGAAGCACAGGCGCATGGCCGCGCCGATCTCCGCATCGCTGACCCGCACCACGCGGTCGGCGCCGGCCAGGATCATTTCCAGCGCGCTCGGGTCCGGGGTGCTGCAGGCCATGCCGTCGGCCAGCCGGGTGGCGACCGGATGGCTGATCGCCGCGCCGGCCTCGAACGACAGCGCATAGGCCGGCGCGTGGGCGGAGACCACGCCGACGATGCGGGTCTTCAGGCCCAGCGCGTCGCGTGCGGCGATCAGGCCGCAGATACCCGAACCCATGCCGATCGGCACGTAGACTTCATCGAGATCGGGCTGCGCGGCGAACAGCTCCAGGGCGTAGCTGGCGACCCCGGCCACCAGCCAGGGATGGAACGCCGGAATCAGGTGCAGGCCGTCGCGCCGGGCGCGCTCGGCGGCGTATTCGCGGGAGGCCTGGAAATCCTCACCGTGTTCGACCAGCTCGGCGCCGAGGCTGCGCATCGCCGCGTTCTTCTCGCGGCTGTTGCCGTGCGGCACGACGATGACCGGGTGGATACCATGGCGGCTCGCCGAGAAGGCCACCGACTGGCCATGGTTGCCGCGGGTGGCGCTGATCACCCCGGCCGGCCGTTCGCCCTGGTGCGCCAGGTGGTGGAAGTAGGCCAGCCCGCCGCGCAGCTTGAAAGCGCCCACCGGCAGGTGGTTCTCGTGCTTCATCCAGACATCGCAGCCCAGCGCCTCGCACAGCAGCGGCCAGCGGATCTGCGGCGTCGGCGGCAGGGTCTGGCGGACGATCGCGGCGGCCTGCTCGAGGGCGGCGAGAGAAAATGACATGTGCGATTCCCCTGTACTTGTGGTCGGACCAGCCTAGGGAGCGCACAGGGGATTGAACAGGCACACGTAGCCGGGGTTTCGCCGGCGGACTGTACCGCTGGCCGGTTGTGTGGCGAAAGCGACTGCCGCCCGGGGGCGGGCGGCAGTCATGGGGGTTACAGCAGGGTCCAGGCGTCCTGCCAGGCCATGCCCTTGCCCGGCGCGTAGTACAGATCCCAGCCCTTGCACCAGCCGGAGTTCGGGTAGGGCTTGCACTGGTAGCGCTTGCCGTCGGCACCGCGTACCACGGTGCCGGCGTCGTACTGCTGGAGGCCTTGCGGATAGTCGAAGTCGACCTTGCCGTCGCCGCCCGGTTGCTCGCCGCCGCCTTCGCTGGGCAGTTCGATGTCGACCTGGAAGCGATAGCCGGCCTGGCGCACGTAGACCTGGTTGTCCTGCGAACTGGCCACCGGGCTGACCGCGCCGTAGGCATCCAGTACGCCGACGTTGACCAGGGTCGAGTCCTGGTTGACCTTCTGCGCCAGCGCCAGCGGCCATTGCTTGGCGCCGTTGCTGCCCTGGGCCAGGGTCAGGCTGTGGCGCTGGGCGTCGCGGCCCTGGGCGTCGAACAGGCGCAGGGTGACGGTGGCGCCGGCCGGCAGGTCCTGCTGCGCACGCAGGTTGCCCAGCGCTTGCCAGGGGTTGGCGACGGCGCCGCTGAAGCTCACGTCGATGCAGGCGTAGAAGGCTTCCGGGCTGTCCGAGCGCTGCCAGACGTTGTAGATCACGTGCTTGCCGGTCTTGCCCTGGGGCAGCGGGCAGTTCATCCGGTAGGTGCCGTTCTCCAGCTTGACGCTGGTGATCGAACAGAACGGCGCCGGCTCCAGGTCGCCCCAGGCCAGCGGTTTCTCCGGGTTGTAGCCGTCCTTGGTGATGTAGAAGTCGAAGTAGCGGGTCGCGTGTGGCGCGCTGGCCTTGTAGACGAACTGGAAGTTGCCGCTGGCGTCCGGGGCGATGGCGGTGCTCGGCCAGTCGCTGCGGGCCAGGTTCAGGCCCTTGAACAGCGCCTTGCCGGCGCCGCAGAGCTGGCCGTCGGGGACCACCGCCTGGTGGTTGCCGTTGGCGTTGCCCTGGTTGACGCCATTCCAGTCGTACAGCGCCTGGGTGCCGCCGGCGGCGACGGCGGCCTTGCAGGCGGCCGACTTGGGATTCTCCGGACCTTCGAGGAAGCAGCCGTAGACCCGGCTGGGCGGCGTTTCCATCGAGCCGTGGGCGTTGGCCGCCTGGGGCAGGAACAGGGCGAGGGTGAGTGGCAGGAGTGCCAGGGTGGCTGAGTAGTGTTTCATGACAAGTCCTTTTTTGCAGAACCGGATTCATTGCGAAGCGGGCTGATCCTAGCCCCGGCTGGCGCTGCAGGGTCCCTACCAAATGTGACGGGGCGGTCAGAATTCCTACCCATTGCGGGTGGATGTCACGGAATGCAAAGCAGTCGGCACCCGCACTGTGAGCCGGTAGAGGCAGGCAAAGGGCCGCCATCGAGGGGCTGGAGGCGACGGCGACGCAGGAGGGCGGACCTGTCAGAACGATCAGTGTCCGCGCCCGGCCGCAGCCGGGCGGGAAGGTGGCTAGACCTGGCTGCCGAGCTGCTCGGCGCGGCGCAGCCAGCCCTGGCGCTGTTCCTCGCCGGAACTGCGCATCGGCGCGAACTCTTCCAGGCGGCGGGTGGCGATGCCACAGGCGCCGAGCACGTTGCGCACCATCTGCCGGTGCGCCGGCGGGCCCTTGAGGAAGCGCAGGCGCGACAGCGGCTGGTCGTGGCAGACCAGCAGGTCGGCGCTGCGCCCGCCCAGCAGTTGCTCCCAGTCCTTGTCCTGGGTGCCGCGGTAGCGGAAGGCGAAGCCCGGCTGCAGGGCGCGGTCGAAGAAGCCCTGCAGCAGGGCCGGCAGGCCGCCCCACCAGACCGGGTAGACGAACACCAGGTGCTCGGCCCAGTGGATCTGCCGCTGCGCTTCCAGCAGGTCGGGCTCGAGCACCTGGCTCTGCTCGTAGCCCTCGTGGAGGATCGGGTCGAAGGCCAGCTCGCCGAGTTTCAGTTCGCGCACCACGTGGTCCTTGCTCCGCGCGCCCTGGGCGTAGCATTCGGCGAGCAGGTGGCAGAAGCTCTTGCGCTTGGGCGAGCCGATGACCAGCAGGATGCGCTTGCCGTCGCCTTCCAGCGGGGTGGCGCCGCTCTTGGCGGTCTCAACCATGGTGGCCGGCCTCCAGCATCAGTTCCGGACGCACCCATTCGTCGAACTGCGCCTCGTCCAGGTAGCCCAGTTGCAGCGCCGCGGCGCGCAGGGTGGTGCCTTCGGCGTAGGCCTTCTTGGCGATCTCCGCGGCCTTGTCGTAGCCGATGTGCGGGTTCAGCGCGGTGACCAGCATCAGGCCGCGCTCCAGCAGGTCGGCCATGCGCTGGGCGTCCGGCTCCAGGCCGGCGACGCAGTGCTTGTTGAAGTTGCGGCAACCGTCGGCGAGCAGGCGGATGGATTCCAGCAGGTTGTAGACGATCACCGGCTTGAACACGTTGAGCTGCAGGTGACCCTGGCTGGCGGCGAAGGAGATCGTGCTGTCGTTGCCCATGACCTGGCAGGCCAGCATCGACAGGGCCTCGCACTGGGTCGGGTTGACCTTGCCGGGCATGATCGAGCTGCCCGGCTCGTTGGCCGGCAGCTTCACCTCGGCGAAACCGGCGCGGGGGCCGGAGCCGAGCAGGCGCAGGTCGTTGGCGATCTTCATCAGCGCCACCGCCAGGCTCTTCAGGGCGCCGGAGAGGATCACCAGCGGCTCGTGGCCGGCCAGCGCGGCGAACTTGTTCGGCGCGGCGACGAAGGGCAGGCCCGACTCGGCGGCGATTTCCGCGGCGATGGCGTCGGCGAAGCCCTTCGGCGCGTTGAGCCCGGTGCCCACTGCGGTGCCGCCCTGGGCCAACTGGTAGACCGCCGGGAGTGCCGCGCGGATGGCGCGCTCGGCGTAGTCGAGCTGGGTGACGAAGGCCGAGAGCTCCTGGCCGAAGGTGATCGGCGTGGCGTCCATCAGGTGGGTGCGACCGGTCTTGACCAGGCTGGCGTGGCGCGCCGACTGTTCGGCGAGGCCGCCAGAAAGCTCGGCGATGGCCGGCAGCAATTGTTCGTGCACGGCCTTGGCGGCGGCGATGTGCATGGCGGTGGGGAAGCTGTCGTTGGAGCTCTGCGCGCGGTTGACATGGTCGTTGGGGTGCACCGGCGACTTGCCGCCGCGCGGGTTGCCGGCCAGTTCGTTGGCGCGGCCGGCGATCACCTCGTTGACATTCATGTTGGTCTGGGTACCGCTGCCGGTCTGCCAGACCACCAGCGGAAAATGCTCGTCATGGCGGCCTTCGAGCACTTCGTCGGCGGCCTGCTCGATCAGCCGGGCGACTTCCGGCGGCAGTTCGCCGAGGTGGTCGTTGACCCGCGCGGCGGCTTTCTTGATCAGGGCCAGGGCATGGATCACGGCGAGCGGCATGCGCTGGCCGCCGATGGCGAAGTTTTCCAGCGAGCGCTGGGTCTGGGCGCCCCAGTAGGCGTCGTCGGGCACCTCGATGGTGCCCAGGCTGTCGGTTTCGGTCCGGCTCATGAGAATTCTCCAGGCGTGCGTTTCCGGCAGTTTAGGCCCTCCGTCCGGCTCTGGGTTCCGCTGCCGTCGCTTCGTCGCGGGCATTTTCCGTCGCGGCGCGGGTCGGAAATAGATTGGCCGCCGCGCGCGGCTACCAGCGTGCGCGGGTCGAGCCGATCCAGCCGAGGGCGCCGTCCACCGGTACGCAATCGCCGTCGTCGTGGCGCAGGGTGCCGCTGAAGCGGCCGAACCACTGCCGGGTATTGGCGTAGAACAGGCCGACGCTGGGGCGCGCCTGGTGCAGCTGTTCGGGGCGGAAGAGCAGTTCGACGCGGCCACAGGCGCTGTCCAGGCGCCATTCGGCCAGCGGGTCGCGAGGTTCGCGGATATGCACGTCGTCGAGCACGCGGCTGAGCGTGCCGCCGAACCACAGGGCGTTCTCGCGCAGGCCGCTGGCCTCGGTCCAGCCGCTGCCGAAGTTGCCGGCGATGCCGCCAGGCGCGGCGAAGGCGGCGCGGGTCCAGTAGGTGTGCAGCGGCCAGACGCCGCGACCGAAGTCCAATGCGGCGAAGCTCTGGCCCGCCTGGCAGTCGTAGTGCCGGTTGCCGAGCTGCAGGCTGCCGCTGATCGGCAGGCCGAGCTGGCGGCTGCAGGCGTGGAAGGTCTGCTCGCCCATCGGCACCACCAGGTTCACCGATTCCAGGTGCGATGGCCGCCGCACTTCCAGCGCCAGCTCCAGCGGCAGGCCGCCGAGATCCGGGGCCTGGCCGGTGATGCGCAGGCGCCCGGGCTGCTCGTCGAAACGCAGTTGCAGGCGCGGGTGCTCGAAGGCATGGCTGGCCTGCGGCTCGTCGGGCAGCTGGCAGCCGTGGCCGAAGAAGCGGATCTGCGTGTGCGCCACCGCCTGGCCGCTGGCCAGGTCGAGGAAGTAGGCGGCACCGTAGTTCAGGTAGTCGAGGTCGGCGACGGTCAGCGAGAGCATCCAGCCGGGACTGACGATGCACCAGTGGTTCCAGCGCTTGCGCCGGCCGAAGTGGCCGGGGATGCGGCAGAACACCCGCGGCCGGGTGGACCAGCCGATCGCGCGGGGATCGAGCCGGCCTTGGCCATCGCAGAGGTTGCGCAGGGGCGGGGGCGATACGGCGAGGGTATCGGCGGCGGTTTCGTTCATCCAACACATCCATGTGACAGGCTGAGGCAAGCATGCCGGCTGCGGAAGGAGGGCGGCAAGTACCCGCTACAGAACTGATAGTAGACGATGGGTAGCGGCGGGCGCGGAATAGGATTTTGCCGATATTCGGCGTCGCGCTTGAGCGGATTTCGAACTTAGGCGCAGAATGTCGGGTCCCACGGACACACCTACCCAACCTCAAGGATTTTCCATGACCCGTCTTCGCCTCATCGGCAGCGCCGTGCTGCTCAGCCTCAGCTCCATGGCCATGGCCGATTCCGCCAGCCAGGCCGAGCAATTCCTCAAGCTGGTCCATGCCGACAAGCTGACGGTGCCGGTCTATGCCCAGGTGCAGCAGATGCTGGCCCAGCGCTTCGCCCAGGCGAAGGCGCCGGAGAGCAAGAAGGCGGTCCTCGAGCGTTACCAGGCCAAGGCCAATGCCGAGCTGGACCGCGCCATCGGCTGGGACAAGATCAAGCCCGAGCTGATCAAGCTCTACACCAGCAACTTCAGCGAGTCCGAGCTGAAGGACCTGAACGCCTTCTACCAGTCGCCGCTGGGCAAGAAAGTCCTGGAGAAGATGCCGCGCCTGACCGCCGAATCCGCCCAGCTGACCCAGTCCAGGCTGCAGGGCGCCGTGGAGCCGGTGAACAAGCTGATGGCCGACATGGACAAGGAACTCGGCGTCGCCGCGCCGGCCCAGAAGAAAAAGTGAGCCGTGATTCGCGATGAGCATGCGTGACCGTATCCAGACCGCCTTGCAGCCCCTCGACCCGCAACACGTCGAGGTGCACGACGAGAGCCACATGCACAGCCGCGGGCTGGAGACCCACTTCAAGGTGGTGCTGGTCAGCCCGCAGTTCGCCGGCCTGAACTCGGTGAAGCGGCACCAGAAGGTGTACGCCACCCTCGGCGGGCTGATGGGCGAATTCCATGCCCTGGCGCTGCACACCTACACTCCGGAGGAGTGGAGCCAGGCCGCGGTGCCGGCCTCGCCGACCTGCCGCGGCGGGAGCAAGCACGACATACCCTGAGACGGCGTCCGTCGCGGCGGGGTGCAGAGCCTGCCCCTGCTGCGCTAGACTACGCACCCAGCGCCGGCCTTCCGCCGGCGTTGTCGTTTCCATGGCGCCAGCGGCTGGCGCTTTTCGTTCCGGTCCGCCCTTTACGCGGGCGACCACCTGGAGGCCATATCCCCATGACATCCATCGTCGTGGCGGCGCTGTACAAGTTCGTGACTCTCGACGATTACGTGGCGCTGCGTGAACCCCTGCTGCAAACCCTGCTCGACAACGGCGTGAAAGGCACCCTGCTGCTGGCCGAGGAAGGCATCAACGGCACCGTCTCCGGTAGCCGCGAAGGCATCGATGCGCTGTTCGCCTGGCTGCGCAGCGATCCGCGGCTGGCCGACATCGAGCACAAGGAATCCTATTGCGACGAACAGCCGTTCTATCGCACCAAGGTCAAGCTGAAGAAGGAAATCGTCACCCTCGGCGTGCCCGGCGTCGATCCGAACAAGCGGGTCGGGCAATACGTCGAGGCGAAGGACTGGAACGCCCTGATCAGCGATCCGGAAGTGCTGCTGATCGACACCCGCAACGACTACGAGGTGGCGATCGGCACCTTCGAGGGCGCGGTCGATCCGAAGACCCGCTCGTTCCGCGAATTCCCCGAGTACATCAAGGCCCACTACGATCCCGCGCGGCACAAGAAAGTGGCGATGTTCTGCACCGGCGGCATCCGTTGCGAGAAGGCTTCCAGCTACATGCTCGGCGCCGGCTTCGAGGAGGTCTTCCATCTCCGGGGTGGGATCCTCAAGTACCTCGAGGAGGTGCCGCAGGAGCAGAGCCTGTGGCGCGGCGACTGCTTCGTATTCGACAACCGGGTGACCGTGCGCCACGATCTTAGCGAGGGTGAATACGATCAGTGCCACGCCTGCCGCAACCCGGTATCGGTGGAAGACCGCCAGTCCGAGCACTACGTGCCCGGCATCAGCTGTCCGCACTGCTGGGACTCGCTGAGCGAGAAGACCCGGGCCGGCGCCCGCGAGCGGCAGAAGCAGATCGAACTGGCGCGGCAGCGCAACCAGCCGCACCCGCTCGGCCGCGACCCGCGCCAGTCCACGCTGGAGAACTGAACCTTGGCCAAGGCCCGCCTGCTGTATGTGATGGACCCGATGTGTTCCTGGTGCTGGGGCTTCGCCCCGGTCGCCGAGGCGCTGGCCCGGCAGGCGGCGGCCGACGCGGTCGCCTTCCACCTGGTGGCCGGTGGCCTGCGCGCCGGCCACGGCGCGGCACTCGACCCGAATACCCGAAGCTATATTCTCGGCCACTGGCAGACGGTGCGGCAGGCCACCGGCCAGCCGTTCCGCTTCGACGACGCACTGCCCGACGGCTTCGTCTACGACACCGAGCCGGCCTGTCGCGCCCTGGTGGCCGCGCGCAGCCTCGACGAGGCGTGCGCCTGGCCGCTGGTCAAGGCGATCCAGCAGGCGTTCTATGCCGAGGGCCTCGACGTCACCCGGGCGGCGGTGTTGACCGACCTGGCGGAGGCGGTGGGTATCCCGCGCATCGAGTTCGCCGCGGCCTTCGACAGCGGCGAGGCGCACGATGCCACCGCCGCCGACTTTGCCTGGGTCCAGGACCTCGGCATCGCCGGGTTCCCGACCCTGCTGGCCGAGCGCGACGGCCAGCTGGCGCTGCTCACCAACGGCTACCAGCCGCTCGCCGAGCTGGCGCCGCTGCTCGGCCGCTGGCTGGAGCGGGGCCGGCATGAGTGAGCGCGGAGACCGCCTGAGCTGGGCGGAGATTCGCCGACTCGCACTGCGCCACAAGAAAGCCCTGCTGCTCGCCAACCTGGTGGCGCTGCTGGCCACCCTCTGTACCGTGCCCATCCCCTTGCTGCTGCCGCTGCTGGTGGACGAAGTGCTGCTCGGCAAGGGCGACGCCGCGCTGCGTTTCATGGACCGCCTGTTGCCCGCCGACTGGCAGGTGGCGTTCGGCTACATAGGCCTGATGCTGGCGGCGACGCTCCTGTTGCGGGGGGCGGCTCTCGTGTTCAACGTGCTCCAGGCGAAGTTGTTCGCGCGGCTGTCCAAGGACATCGTCTACCGCGTCCGCCTGCGCCTGATCGAGCGTCTGCGGCACATCGCCCTGGGCGAGTACGAGACACTCGGCGGTGGTTCGGTCAGCGCCCACCTGGTCACCGACCTGGACACCCTGGACAAGTTCGTCGGGGAAACCCTCAGCCGCTTCCTGGTGGCCCTGCTGACCCTGCTCGGCACTGCCGCGATCCTGGTCTGGATGCACTGGCAGCTCGCCTTGCTGATCCTGCTGTTCAACCCGCTGGTGATCTGGTCCACGGTACAGCTGGGCAAGCGCGTCAAGCACCTCAAGAAGCTCGAGAACGACAGTACCGCGCGCTTCACCCAGGCGCTGACCGAAACCCTCGAGGCGATCCAGGAGGTCCGTGCCGGCAATCGCCAGGGCTTTTTCCTCGGTCGCCTCGGCCAGCGCGCCCAGGAGGTCCGTGATCATGCCGTGGCCTCGCAATGGAAGAGCGACGCCGCCGGCCGCGCCAGCGGCCTGCTGTTCCAGTTCGGCATCGACGTGTTCCGCGCCGCGGCGATGCTCACCGTGCTGCTCTCGGACCTGTCGATCGGGCAGATGCTGGCGGTGTTCAGCTACCTGTGGTTCATGATCGGCCCGGTCGAGCAGCTGCTCGGTCTGCAGTACGCCTACTATGCCGCCGGCGGCGCGCTGCAACGGATCAACGAGCTGCTGGCGCGGGCCGACGAGCCGCGCTATCCGCCGCTGCGCGACCCCTTCGCCGGCCGCGCCACCGTCGGCATCGAGGTGCGCGGGCTGGACTTCGCCTATGGCGAGGACAAGGTCCTGGAACAGCTCGACCTGAACATCGCCGCCGGCGAGAAGGTCGCCCTGGTCGGTGCCAGCGGCGGCGGCAAGAGCACGCTGGTGCAACTGCTGCTCGGCCTCTACAGCGCGCAGCGCGGCAGCATCCGCTATGGCGGCGTGGCGCTGGAGGAGATCGGCCTGGATTGCGTGCGCGAGCACGTGGCGGTTGTCCTGCAGCATCCGGCGCTGTTCAACGACAGCGTGCGCGCCAACCTGACCATGGGCCGCGAGCGCAGCGACGAGGCCTGCTGGCGAGCCCTGGAGATCGCCCAGCTGGGCGACGCCGTGCGGCGCCTGCCGCAGGGCCTGGACACTCTCGTCGGCCGTTCCGGGGTACGCCTGTCGGGCGGCCAGCGGCAGCGCCTGGCGATCGCCCGGATGATCCTCGCCGAGCCCAGGGTGGTGATCCTCGACGAGGCCACCTCGGCCCTCGACGCTGCCACCGAGTATGCCCTGCACCAGGCCCTCGGCGACTTTCTCGAGGGCCGCACCACATTGATCGTGGCCCATCGGCTGTCGGCGGTGAAGCAGGCCGACCGGGTCCTGGTGTTCGACGGTGGGCGCATCGCCGAGGACGGCGACCACCAGCAACTGATCGCCGAAGGCGGTCTCTACGCCCGGCTCTACGGCCATCTTCAGCAGATGTGAGGCGGCGGGCTGGCGCCTGGCGTTTTTTTTCGTATATTCCCTATAAGACGTCGGGTTTTTATTGGCTGTAGCAATAAAAACCGCTGTCCGTTCCGCCAGGTGCAGGGCAGGTTCGGCAAACAGCCACTAGACTCAGACTGTTTGCCGGCTTATGGCCGGCTTCCGGCAGGGCAAGGCCTCGGGAGTTCTGCGTAGGGATCTTGAGCGGCCGACAGGTGATGCAGTCAGGGGTGTCGCGGACGCGCGCCCGATCGCTTTGCGCCAGTTTGAATGGTAGATGGAATGAGGCAGAACCGGACTCTCGACAAGCCCCGCCTGCTCGGCCTGGTATGGCCCTTCATCGTCGTGGTGTTGCTGCAGGCCATGCTCGCGGGAGGCAGTCTCTATGTCCTCTCCGCGGTGCGCAGCTACGTCGGTGGCGAAAGCCTCTGGTCGAAGGGCCAGAAGGACGCCATCTACTATCTCACCCTGTACGCCGACTCGCGTGCCGACGAAGACTTCCATCGCTACGAGGAAGCCATCGCGATTCCCCTCGGCGACCGCGAGATGCGCCTGGCGCTGGACCAGCCCGACGCCGACATCGAGGCGGCGCGGCAGGGTATCCTCAAGGGCGGCAACCACCCCGACGACGTTACCGCGATCATCTGGCTGTACCGCAACTTCCACGACTTCAGCTATTTCGAACGGGCCATCGAGCTGTGGCTGGTGGGCGACAAGTACGTCATGGAACTGATCGACGTCGCCGCCAGGATGCGCGCGGGGATCGGCGCCGGACAGGCCGGCGCCGAGCAGGTACTCCAGTGGAAGAGCGAGATCCACGCGATCAACGAGAAGGTCACGCCGGCGGCCAAGGCCTTCAGCGACGCCCTTGGCGAAGGCTCGCGGGCGCTGCTCAGGTTGCTGCTGGTGGCCAACCTGGCGACCGCCAGCGTGCTGATCCTTCTGGCGTTCCTGCGCACCCGCCAGCAGCTGATGCAGCGCCAGGAGGTGGAGAACGCCCTCGACGCCGAGCGCGAGCGGGCGCAGATCACCCTGGCATCGATCGGCGACGGGGTCATCACCGCCGACACCGAGGGGGGCATCTCCTACCTCAACCCAGCCGCCGAGCAGATGACCAACTGGACCCTGGACAAGGCCCGCGGCTTGCCCCTGGCGTCGCTGTTCCGGATCGTCGACGAAAGCTCGCGGGAGGAGGGCATGCTGCTGATCGAGCAGATCCTCAGCGGCGAGATCGACGGTGGCCGCGAGCATTCCAAGCTGGTCCTGCGCCACGACGGCAGCAGCGTGCCGGTGACCCTGGTGGGCGCGCCGATCCACCGCGGCGGCGAGATCACCGGGGTGGTGCTGGTGCTTCACGACATGACCCGCGAGCGCCAGTACATGGCGCGCCTGTCCTGGCAGGCGACCCACGACGCGCTGACCGGCCTGACCAACCGTCGTGAATTCGAATACCGCCTGCAGATGGCGTTGGAGCGCCTGGAGCGAAGCAATGGGCGGCACGCGCTGATGTTCCTCGACCTGGACCAGTTCAAACTGGTCAACGACACCTGCGGGCACGCCGCCGGCGACGAACTGCTGCGCCAGGTCTGCACCCTGCTGCAACAGGGCCTGCGCGAAGGCGACACGCTGGCGCGGCTGGGCGGCGACGAGTTCGGCATCCTGCTGGAGAACTGCCCGGCGGAGAAGGCCGTGGAGATCGCCGACCACCTGCGCAAGACGGTGCAGGACCTGCACTTCACCTGGAGCGGACAGCCGTTCAATTGCACCGTCAGCGTCGGCCTGGTGCACCTGCTGCCGGGTATCTCGACCCTCGAGGAAGCGCTGCGCTCGGCCGACATGGCCTGCTACATGGCCAAGGAAAAAGGCCGCAACCGGGTCCAGGTGTTCCACCAGGACGACGTCGAGCTGTCGATGCGCTTCGGCGAGATGACCTGGGTCCAGCGTATCCACCTGGCGCTGGAGGAGGATCGCTTCAGCCTCTATGCCCAGCCCATCGTGCCGCTGGGCGAGGACGGCGAAGGCCCGCATGTCGAACTGCTGCTGCGCCTGCGCGACGAGGACGGGCGGCTGGTGCCGCCGCTGAGCTTCATCCCCGCCGCCGAGCGCTACGGCCTGATGACCCTGATCGACCGCTGGGTGGTGGAGAACGCCTTCAGGACCCTCGCCGAGCGCGCCGAAGACCCCGATGCGGAACCGATCGGCACCTGCGCCATCAATCTTTCCGGGGCGACCATCGGCGACGAATCGTTCCTGCAATTCCTCAACGAGCAGTTCGCCCGCTATCGCATCCCGCCGCAGAGCATCTGCTTCGAGGTCACCGAGACCGTGGCGGTGGCCAACCTGGCCAGCGCGATCCGCTTCATCAACGAGCTCAAGGACACCGGTTGCCGTTTCTCCCTGGACGATTTCTGCGCCGGCATGTCGTCGTTCATATACCTCAAGCACCTGCCGGTGGATTACCTGAAGATCGATGGCAGCTTCGTCAAGGACATGCTCGAGGATCCCATCGATCGCGCCATGGTCCAGGTGATCAACCACATCGGCCACGTCATGGGCAAGCGCACCATCGCCGAGTTCGTCGAGACCGCGGAAGTGATGGAGGCCCTGCGCGAGATCGGCATCGACTATGCCCAGGGCCTGGCCATCGGCGCGCCCCTGCCGTTCAGCCACCAACCTCCCGGCGGCGGGGTGGGCGCGGAGGGTTTGCGGCCGAGCCTCGGACAGAACCTCCGGTAGGTGACCGCGGGGCGAAGAAAGAGTAGTTTCGCTGCTATGAGGCCGTTGCCGACAAGAAGAGAAGGGAGACGGGTGTGAGCGAGTTCTTTGACCGTACGGGCCCCTTGCAGGAGGCGGGAAGCTATCCGCAGTGGGCGCAGCAACTGATCGTCGACTGCCAGGCGAGCAAGGACCGGGTGTCCGGCCACGAGCTGTACCGGCGCATGCGCGACGCCGAGCTGAGCCCGGCGCTGATGCGCCTGTACCTGATCGGCGGCTGGCCGGTGGTCGAGCAGTTCCCCTTGTACATGTCGCAGAACCTGCTGAAGACCCGTTTCGCCCGCCACCCCGGCGAAGACATGGCGCGCCGCTGGCTGATGCGCAACATCCGCGTCGAGCTCAACCACGCCGACTACTGGCTGCACTGGGCCGAGGCCCATGGCGTGAGCCTGGCCGAGATCCAGGCGCAGGACGTGCCCGCCGAGTTGCACGCACTCAGCCACTGGTGCTGGCACACCTGTTCCAGCGATTCGCTGGCGGTGGCCATGGCCGCCACCAACTACGCCATCGAGGGCGTCACCGGCGAGTGGTCGGCGCTGGTCTGTTCGAACGGCGTCTACGAGAACGCCTTTCCCAGGGAAGGCCGCAAGCGAGCCATGAAGTGGCTCAAGCTCCACGCCCAATACGACGATGCCCATCCCTGGGAGGCCCTGGAGATCATCTGCACCCTGGCCGGCACCAATCCCAGCGCCGAGCTGCGCCGGCAACTGCGCGACGCGGTCTGCAAGAGCTACGACTACATGTACCTGTTCCTCGAGCGCCTGATGCAGCTGGAGACGGCGCGTAGCGGGCGCAAGCTGGCGGTTGGCGTGGAATAGCGGTGTTTTCGCCTGGCGCTTCCGGCATTTCGCCGGGAGCCCTGCCGCCTTTGCTCAGGGCACCAGGACAACCTTCTCGGCGCACCCCGCATGCACCGCGTGATACTGCTCGACGCCCTGTTCCAGCGGCACCTCCCGCAGATTGCCGGGCAGCGGCAGGCGGCCCTGGTCGAACAGCTCGCCGAACGCGCCGAGGAAGCCGGCGCAGGCTTCCACGCCGTAGAGCAGCGAATTGATGCCCACCACCGAAGCGCCGCGGCGGTACAGGCTCAGCGCCGGCAGGCGCACGTGACCATCGAGCGGCGCGGCGATGATCGCCAGGCGGCCGAAGCTGGCCAGCGCCGGGACCGCCGCTTCCAGCCAGAAACCGGTGGTGTCGAAGATCACCTCGGCGCCGCCGGGGAAGACGCCTTCCACCTGTGCCGCCAGCTCGGCCGGCTCGCCCAGCAGCAGGGCGGGGATGCCCTGCGCCTCCAGCGCCTGGCGCTGTTCCTCGCGCCGCACCGCGCCGAGCGCTTCGGCGCCCAGTGCCCTGGCCAGGGCCAGCGCGGCCTTGCCGACCGCGCCGTTGGCGCCGATAACCAGTAGCCGGGTGCCGGCCTTGACCTGGCTGCGTTGCAGGGCGTCCCAGGCGGTGCTGTAGGGTACCCCGCAGCTGGCGGCCTGGGCGAAGCTCAGGCTTTCCGGCTTGAGCGCGACGCCGGTGGCCGGCAGGGTCAGGAACTGCGCATGGCTACCGTCGCGGAAGAATCCCGGCTCCCGCCCGGTGCCCCAGACCGCCTGGCCGAGCAGGGCCTTCGGTCCCTCCACCACCACCCCGGCGAAGTCGCGGCCTGGCACCCGGGGCAGGGTGGTATAGGGGAAGCGGCCGAGGACGTTCTTCACATCGCTCGGATTCAGCCCGGCGGCGCGGATTTCCACCCGCACTTCATCGGCGGTGGGGGGCGGGGCGGGCATCTCCACCAGTTTGAGGGCGGCGAGGTCACCGGTACGGTCGAATCGCAGTGCTTTCATCGGGGGCTCCGTGTCGTCGCGGGCGATCAGTGCAGCCACTGCTGCAACAGGTCGCGGCCAAGGGGGAAAAGCTGTTCGCCGAGTTGCATGCCAAGCAGGCCGACCAGGGCGATGGCGGGTGGCGCCGGCGAGCGGAAGTCGAGGACGGCGTAGAGCACGCCGACCAGCAGGCCGATGCCGAGGGAGATCAGGTAGTTCATGGCGGCTGGCGGGAGTGGTGATGGATGGCGCCAGTCTAGGTGGCCGATGGAAGATCCATCGGCCAATCGCTATCGAATACCGGTCAAGGCAGGCTCGGCCGGTGGTGCTCGGCCTTGTATTCGCTGGGCGAGACGCCCAGTTCGCGACGGAACATGTCGCTGAAGGCGCTGGGCGTATAGCCCAGTTCGTGGGCGATGCGGCTCACCGCGCGGCCATCGATCAGCGCGGCGGCGGCGGTGGCCAGTTGTACCTGCCGGCGCCAGTCGGCGAAGCCCATGCCCAGGCCGCGCTGGAACAGCCGCGAGAGCGTGCGCACGCTGGCCCCGGCGTCCTCGGCCAGGCGCTCCAGGCCGATCTCCAGCGACGGGTTGGCCATCACCGCCTGGCACAGCGCGAGCAGGCGTCGGTCAGAGGCGTCCGGCAGCGGCACGCGCAGGCTGGAGCGGCGGGCGCGGCCGAGTTCGAGCACGGCGAGGCTGGCCAGTGCCTGGTAATAGGCGGGCTCGCTTTGCCGCTCCTGCTCCACCAGGCCGACGATCAGCTCGCGCAGCAGCGGGCCGACCACCAGCACCAGCGTGCGGTCTTCCAGGCCGCGGGAGAGTTCCGGGCTCAGGTAGATGTTGCGCATCTGCAACTCGGAGGCGACCCGCACCGCATGGCGCAGGCCCGGAGGCAACCAGACCGCCCGTTGCGGCGGGACCGGCAGGGCCTCGTCGGGCGTTTCCAGCCACATCATCCCGGATACCGCGTAGAGCACCTGGCCCCAGGCGTGCGCGTGGGCATCGACGCGGTGCCCGGCAGGATAGCTGCGGGCGACGCCGCGCAAGGGCCGGCGGCTATCGCTCAGATCGGGTGGGGCGGGTCGTGCCATGGGAATGCCGTAGCGGAGGAAAGACGCAGGTTAACCGCTTGACGCGGATCATGCAGCGCCAGCTTTCAGAGGAGCCGGGACAGCGCTGCTGGCAGCTTTTCGCACCGCCCTGTAAAGATAATTTTACGAAGACCGGGCGTTCGCCATGCATGCCGCCGGCGCGTAAGGAATAGTTGCCAGAAATCCTGCGCCAGGCCCTGCGCCGGGCCCTGCCGACGGCTTGTCCGGCGCGTCGCCACGGGGTGAGATGAAGGCATCTCCCATGTCGCCGGGCGCCTGAACCGGCGGCGGTCCATTCAACAAGAACAACGAGGAGGCCGGATGAACGCCGTGGCCAAGATCGAACAGCACAACCCCATCGGTACCGACGGATTCGAGTTCGTCGAATTCACCGCCCCGGACGCCCAGGGCATCGAGCAGCTGCGCCAGCTGTTCACCATGATGGGCTTCACCGAGACCGCCAAGCACCGTTCCAAGGAAGTCTTCCTGTTCCAGCAGAACGACATCAACATCGTGCTCAACGGCAGCCCCACCGGTCACGTCCACGAGTTCGCCCTCAAGCACGGCCCGAGCGCCTGCGCCATGGCCTTCCGAGTGAAGAACGCGTCCCAGGCCGCGGCCTACGCCGAAGCCCAGGGCGCGACCCTGGTGGGTAGCCATGCCAACTTCGGCGAGCTGAACATCCCATGCCTGGAAGGCATCGGCGGTTCGCTGCTGTACCTCGTCGACCGCTACGGCGATCGCTCCATCTACGATGTCGACTTCGAGTTCGTCGAAGGGCGCAGCGCCAACGACAACTCGGTCGGCCTGACCTACATCGACCACCTGACGCACAACGTCAAGCGCGGCCAGATGGACGTCTGGTCCGGTTTCTACGAGCGTATCGCCAACTTCCGCGAGATCCGCTACTTCGACATCGAAGGCAAGCTCACCGGTCTGTTCTCCCGCGCCATGACCGCGCCCTGCGGGAAGATCCGCATCCCGATCAACGAGTCGGCCGACGATACCTCGCAGATCGAGGAATTCATCCGCGAATACCACGGCGAAGGCATCCAGCACATCGCCCTGACCACCGACGATATCTACGCCACCGTGCGCAAGCTGCGCGACAACGGGGTGAAGTTCATGTCGACCCCGGACACCTACTACGAGAAGGTCGACACCCGCGTCGCCGGCCACGGCGAGCCGCTGGAGCAACTGCGCGAGCTGAACCTGCTGATCGACGGCGCCCCGGGCGACGACGGCATCCTGCTGCAGATCTTCACCGACACGGTGATCGGCCCGATCTTCTTCGAGATCATCCAGCGCAAGGGCAACCAGGGCTTCGGCGAGGGCAACTTCAAGGCCCTGTTCGAATCCATCGAGGAAGACCAGATTCGCCGTGGCGTGATCTGACTCCCAGCCGCCAGCCTCTTCCGGGGCTGGCGGTTTTCGTTGCAGCCCGCGTTGCCGTTCCAGCGGCGCCATCGCGCCAAGCCCTTGCCCGCACCGCCGCGCCACGAGCCTGGCGGCCCATCCACGTCACGTACAACAACAAACAGGTGACGCATGACCCGTGAAACCCACCTTCGCCCAGCCGTCCGCCCGACGCCACGCGCCCCGCATGACGCCCGCCGTGCGTCCGTCGCCTGAGCCGCACGGCCCCGTTTCGCCTCCGACAACAATAAATTTCCACTTGCGTGAGATAACTCAATGGACGGCCAACATCCGCATTCGGGCGAGCTCAAGCGCGGCCTGAAGAATCGTCACATCCAGTTGATCGCCCTCGGCGGCGCCATCGGTACCGGCCTGTTCCTCGGCTCGGCCGGGGTGCTCAAGTCGGCGGGCCCGTCGATGATCCTCGGCTACGCCATCGCCGGCTTCATCGCCTTCATGATCATGCGCCAGCTCGGCGAGATGATCGTCGAGGAGCCGGTCGCCGGCTCCTTCAGCCACTTCGCGCACAAGTACTGGGGCGGCTTCGCCGGCTTCCTCTCCGGCTGGAACTGCTGGGTGCTGTACATCCTGGTAGGGATGTCGGAGCTGACCGCGGTCGGCAAGTACATCCACTACTGGTGGCCGGACGTACCGACCTGGGCCACGGCGGCGCTGTTCTTCGTCGTCGTCAACGCGATCAACCTGGCCAACGTCAAGGCCTTCGGCGAAGCCGAGTTCTGGTTCGCGATCATCAAGGTGGTGGCGATCATCGGCATGATCCTGCTCGGCATCTACCTGCTGGTCGGTGGCGGCGGCGGTCCGCAGGCCTCGGTGAGCAACCTGTGGGATCGTGGCGGTTTCTTCCCCAACGGTCTCGGCGGCCTGGTGATGACCCTGGCGATTATCATGTTCTCCTTCGGTGGCCTGGAACTGGTAGGCATCACCGCGGCCGAGGCCGCCGAGCCGAGGAAGGTGATCCCGAAGGCGATCAACCAGGTGATCTACCGGATCCTGATCTTCTACATCGGCGCCCTGGTCGTGCTGCTCTCGCTGACGCCCTGGGACAGCCTGCTGGCGACCCTCAACGCTTCCGGCGACGCCTACAGCGGCAGCCCGTTCGTGCAGATCTTCTCGATGATCGGCAGCGGCACCGCCGCGCACCTGCTGAACTTCGTGGTGCTCACCGCCGCGCTGTCGGTGTACAACAGCGGCACCTATTGCAACGGCCGCATGCTCCTCGGCCTGGCCGAGCAGGGCGATGCCCCGCGCGCCCTGGCCAGGGTCGACAAGCGCGGCGTGCCGGTGCGGGCCCTGGTGGTCTCGGCGCTGGTGACCTTCCTCGCCGTGGTGGTGAACTACGTGATCCCGCACCAGGCGCTGGAATTGCTGATGTCGCTGGTGGTCGCGGCGCTGGTGATCAACTGGGCGATGATCAGCATGGCGCACCTGAAGTTCCGCGCGCAGATGGAGCGCCAGGGCACCCGCACGCACTTCCGCGCGTTCTGGTACCCGTACGGCAACTACCTGTGCATGGCGTTCGTGGTGTTCATCCTCGGCGTCATGCTGCTGATCCCTGGCATCCAGGTCTCGGTGTACGCGATTCCGGTCTGGCTGCTGGTGATGTGGGCCTGCTATCGACTCAAGGGAGCCCCGCGGCCACTGCCGGGCCTGCGGGTGAAGCCGGTCGCCGAGTGACCGGGGGCACCGGCGCGGAGGGAGTGGGGAGCGACTCCCTCCGTGTCCCGGTGGTCCACAAGACTTTTTCTAGGGGTGCCCGTCGTTGACGGGCCGCCCGCCGAGTTCCTACAGTGGCAGCGCCATTTTTTCTCGTTAGAGGGATTTCCATGAAAAAAGCGCTCTGGCTGCTTCTCGCTGCCGTCCCCGTGGTCCTGGTCGCCTGTGGCGGCAGCGACGACGACAAGCAGACCGCCCAGGTCGACTACCTGGCCCTGCCGGGGGATGCCAAGCTGGATACCCGCAGCGTCGACTACAAGTGCGAGAACGGTCGCAAGTTCACCGTGCAGTACCTGAACAAGGGCGACAACAGCCTGGCCGTGGTGCCGGTCAGCGACAACTCGACGCTGGTCTTCAGCAACGTGATTTCCGCCTCCGGCGCCAAGTACGCCGCCGGCCAGTACATCTGGTGGACCAAGGGCGAGGAGGCCACCCTCTATGGCGACTGGAAGGGCGGCGAGCCCACCGACGGGGTCGCCTGCAAGGAACGTTGAGTTCGGCCCGGCGTCCAGCCGAAACGCAGGAACCCGGCCGCGGCCGGGTTTCTTCTTGCCTGCCTTCGCGCTCGACAAAGGGGTTATGCTGGCAGCCCGTTCGTACCCCGTGCCGCCCCATGCTGATCATCTCCAACGCCGTCCACCTGCCTGACCACGAGATCGAGCTGAACGCCATCCGCGCCCAGGGCGCCGGCGGGCAGAACGTCAACAAGGTCTCCAGCGCGGTGCACCTGCGCTTCGACATCCAGGCTTCGTCGCTGCCGCCGTTCTACAAGGAGCGCCTGCTCGCGCTGAGCGACCAGCGCATCAGCGGTGACGGCGTGGTGGTGATCAAGGCCCAGCAGTACCGGACCCAGGAACAGAACCGCGAGGACGCCCTGGAGCGCCTGGCCGAGCTGATCCGCAGCGTGGCCAAGGTGCAGAAGGCGCGGCGCCCGACCAAGCCCACGCGCGGTTCGCAGAAGCGTCGGCTGGATGGCAAGGCCAAGCGCGGCGCGGTGAAGGCCGGGCGTGGCAAGGTGGATTTCTGAGCCGACCCGTCCTCGCGCGGGATCAGCGCACGGCCTGGGCCATCGGCTGGCCGAGGCCGCGCTCGCGGTCGCGCTGCAGGCGATAGGCCTTGGCCGCGGCGGGGATCGCGGTGACCTGGCCGGTCTCCAGCCAGCGCCGCAGGCGGGTGGCATCGGCGAAATGGGTGTACTTGCCGAAGGCATCCAGCACCACCAGGTTGACCGGGCTGCGGTTGATCGTGGTGCGCATCACCAGGCAGTGCCCGGCTTCGTTGGTGAAGCCGGTCTTGGTCAGCTGGATGTTCCAGGTCTTGTTGTTGATCAAGTGGTTGGTGTTGCGGAAGCCCAGGGTGTAGTTCGGGTGGCGGAAGGCCACGGTTTTCTCCGGGGTGGTGCTCCACTGGCTGAGCAGCGGGTACTGCCGGCTGGCCACCAGCAGGCGGGTGAGGTCGCGGGCGGTGGAGACGTTGTGCAGCGACAGCCCGGTCGGCTCGACGTAGCGCGTGTTCTTCATGCCCAGGGCGTGGGCCTTGGCGTTCATCGCCTTGACGAAGGCGTTCTTGCCGCCCGGATAGTTCTGCGCCAGGCTCGCCGCGGCGCGGTTCTCCGAAGACATCAGGGCGAGCAGGAGCATGTCCCGGCGGCTGATCTGGCTGCCGACCCTGACCCGGGAAAACACCCCGCGCATCTCGCTGGTCTCGCTTATCGCGATCGGCAGCACTTCGTCCAGCGGGAGCTTCGAGTCGAGCACGACCATGGCGGTCATCAGCTTGGTGATCGAGGCGATCGGCACCACCAGCTCGGGGTTGCGCGAGTAGAGCACCTTGCCGCTGTTCTGGTCGGTGACCAGCGCGCTGCCCGAGGCCAGTTCCTGTTGCAGCGGCAGCTTGGCCTTGGGCGGTGGCGAGGCGGATATCGCGGTGGCAACGCTGAGGGAGAGAAGCAGGGTGGCCAGGGACAGGAGACGGTTTCTCACGTGCGTTGCTCACTAATACGAGAAAGAGGGGGCCTCGGGGGCAGTGTGAACTGGTCCCCATAATTGAGCATTTTATGCTCTTTTATAGGAAAAGCACGTAGGGCTTTGAAACTGCTGACTTATGGCTGGCCCGGCTCGGAGAGGTTCGGCGGATAACGCCTGCATGGTCGTGGTGCGGTGGGGCGAATAACCGCAACGCGGTTATCCGCCGCTTCGACGGAGGGCATGGCGTTGGCGGAGGCGAAAAAAAGCCGGCCATGACGGCCGGCTCAGGGTAACCGCTGGGGTTCAGTCCGCGCAGACCTGGGCGATGGCCTGTGCCAGGCGGTCGAGACGGCGCGCGTCGAGACCGGCGACGTTGGCCCGGCCGCTGGAGACCAGGTAGACGCCGTGCTCGTCGCGTAGCCGTTGGACCTGCTGCGGGCTCAAGCCGGTATAGGAGAACATCCCGCGTTGCGCGCCGACATGGGCGAAGCGCTCGGCCAGGCCGTGCGGCGCCAGGGCCTCGACCAGGCCGATGCGCAGGCTGGCGATGCGCGAACGCATGCCTTCGACCTCTTCCTGCCAGAGTCCCTTCAGCTCGCTGTCGCCGAGGATCGCCGCGACCACCTCGGCGCCATGCGCCGGCGGGGTCGACCACAGGTTGCGGGCGAGGAAGGCCAGTTGGCTGCGCACGTCGGTGAGCTTCTCGGCGTTCTGCGCGCAAACGATCAGTGCGCCGACGCGGTCGCGGTACAGGCCGAAGTTCTTCGAGCAGGAGCTGCTGACCAGCACTTCCGGCAGTTCGCCGGCGAACAGGCGTACCGCCCAGGCGTCTTCGTCGAGACCGTCGCCGAAGCCTTGGTAGGCGAAGTCGATCAGCGGCAGCAGCTCGCGGCGGCGCACCACGTCGAGCACCCTGCGCCAGTCGTCGTGGCTCAGGTCGAAGCCGGTCGGGTTGTGGCAGCAGGCATGCAGCAGCACCACGTCGCCCTGGGGAATGCGCTCCAGGCCGGCGAGCATCGCCTCGACATCCAGGCGGTTGTCGGCGCTGACGTAGGGGTAGTGGGAAACCTTCAGGCCGGCGGCGGCGAACAGCGTCTCGTGGATCGGCCAGGTCGGGTCGCTCAGCCAGATGCCGCGGCCGGGCAGGCAATGGGTGATGAAGTCGCCGGCCAGACGCAGGGCGCCGGTGCCGCCGGGCGTCTGGGTGGCGTCGGCGCGCTGCTCCAGCAACAGCGGCGAGGCGGCGCCGAGCACCAGTTCCGCCAGGCGCGCGGCGAACAGCGCATCGCCGTGGCCGCCGACGTAGCTCTTGGTGGTTTCCTGCTCGACCAGGCGCTGCTCGGCGAGTTTCACCGAACGCAGGATCGGGGTCAGGCCCTGGGCATCCTTGTAGACGCCGACGCCGAGATCCAGCTTGTCCGCGCGCGGATCGTTGCGGTAGGCGTCGAGCAGGCCCAGGATCGGGTCGCCCGGTACGCGGGCGACCTTGGCGAAATGACTCATTTGCGCCCCTCGGCGGTTTTCGCCACCTCGTCGGTGCGCGCCGCCATGATGAAGTCGTTGCGGTGCAGGCCCTTGATCGAGTGGCTCCACCAGGTCACGGTGACCTTGCCCCACTCGGTCAGCAGGCCCGGATGGTGGCCTTCGGCCTCGGAGATCTCGCCAATGGCGTTGGTGAAGGCCAGGGCGTGCCTGAAGTTCTTGAACAGGTAGACCTTCTCCAGCTGCATGATGCCGTCGCGGACTTCGATGTTCCAATCCGGGATCTGCCGCAGCAGCACGGGCAGTTCTTCGTCGCTGACGTGCGGGGCGTCGGCGCGGCAGGCTTCGCAATGGGCTTGGGTGAGTGCGGTCATGGTGGGAGTCCTTGGTTGTCGCATGTGGGAGCGGCGGACGGGCCGGGCCCGTCCACCATAGTACAAGGCCGCCGCGGGGTCAGCCGCGGCGGCGACGATTCTCGTCAAGCCGCCTGCCTGGGCGGGAACAGCGGCGCGTGCAGGCCCAGGCGCATGGCCTCGTGGACCAGCGCCATGATGTCTTCCTGGGCCAGCTGGAACAGGCGCTTGAGGTCGGGCAGGACGAAGTAGAGCGGTTGCAGGATGTCGATGCGGTAGGGCGTGCGCATCGCCTCCAGCGGATTGAAGGCCTGGTGCAGCGGCTCGTCGGAGAGGCTGTAGACGGTCTCCTTCGGCGAGGAGAGGATGCCGCCGCCGTAGATGCGCTTGCCCTGGTCGGTGTCGACCAGGCCGAACTCGATGGTCATCCAGTACAGGCGGGCGAGGAACACGCGTTCCTCCTTGCTCGCCTTGAGGCCGAGCTTGCCGTAGGTATGGGTGAATTCGGCGAACCAGGGGTTGGTCAGCAGGGGGCAGTGGCCGAAGATCTCGTGGAAGATGTCCGGCTCCTGCAGGTAGTCCAGTTCTTCCGGGGTGCGGATGAAGGTGGCGACGGGGAATTGCTGGCTGGCCAGCAGTTCGAAGAAAGTCTGGAACGGGATCAGCGCCGGTACCCGCGCCACGCGCCAGCCGGTGGTGGCCTGGAGAACCCGGTTGATCTCGTCGAGCTGGGGGATCCGGTCGTGGGGCAGGCCGAGCTGCTCGATGCCGTCGAGGTATTCCTGACAGGCGCGGCCTTCGATCACCTTCAGTTGCCGGGTGATCAGGGTGTTCCAGACCTGGTGCTCGGTTTCCGGGTAATGGATGAAACCGTTGTCGTCGGGCTGGCGGGCCACGTACTGCGTCGTTTTCATACGGACTCCATGAGCGGCTTGTGGCCGCGGGGTCTTTGTTGTTGTCGTTGCCTTATCGATACCGCGTCGGGACGCTCCGTGCAGCCCCGGATAGGGGCCGGGCAACGAGGATGAAACGGCGTTTTCGTAAAGTTTTCCTTACGAATTTGCCGGGGTCGCCTGTTCATTGGCTCAGGCATTCTTGCTGGTGAGTCTAACTGTCACATATTCTTGACGGAAATTTCCGGTCGGGAGTTAAAAAATCCGACCGCGAGCCCATCAGAACGACAACACCGGGCCACGCCATGCGTATCAAAGTGCACTGCCAGAACCGTGTAGGCATTCTTCGCGACATCCTCGACCTGCTGGTCGACTACGGCATCAACGTCAATCGCGGCGAAGTCGGCGGCGACCAGGGCAACGCCATCTACCTGCTCTGTCCGAACCTGATCAATCTCCAGTTGCAGTCGCTGCGGCCCAAGCTGGAGGCGGTGCCGGGGGTCTTCGGGGTCAAGCGCGTCGGCCTGATGCCCAGCGAGCGCCGGCACCTGGAGCTCAACGCGCTGCTCGCCGCCCTGGACTTTCCGGTGCTCTCGGTGGACATGGGCGGGCAGATCGTCGCCGCCAACCGTGCCGCCGCCCAGCTGCTCGGTGTGCGCGTCGACGAGGTGCCGGGGATTCCGCTGTCGCGCTATGTCGAGGACCTCGACCTGCCCGAGCTGGTACGCGCCAACAAGGCGCGGATCAACGGGCTGCGGGTGAAGGTGAAGGGCGACGTGTTCCTCGCCGACATCGCCCCGCTGCAATCCGAGCACGACGAGAGCGAGGCGCTGGCCGGCGCGGTGCTGACCCTGCATCGCGCGGACCGCGTCGGCGAGCGCATCTACCATGTGCGCAAGCAGGAGCTGCGCGGCTTCGACAGCATCTTCCAGAGCTCGCGGGTGATGGCCGCGGTGGTCCGCGAGGCGCGACGCATGGCGCCGCTCGACGCGCCGTTGCTGATCGAGGGCGAGACCGGCACCGGCAAGGAGCTGTTGGCGCGCGCCTGCCACCTGGCCAGCCCGCGCGGGCAATCGCCGTTCATGGCGCTGAACTGCGCCGGCCTGCCGGAGTCGATGGCCGAGACCGAACTGTTCGGCTATGGACCCGGGGCCTTCGAAGGCGCGCGTCCGGAAGGCAAGCTCGGCCTGCTCGAACTCACCGCCGGCGGCACGCTGTTCCTCGACGGCGTCGGCGAGATGAGCCCGCGCCTGCAGGCCAAGCTGCTGCGCTTCCTGCAGGACGGCTGTTTCCGCCGGGTCGGCAGCGACGAGGAGGTGTACCTGGACGTGCGGGTGATCTGCGCGACCCAGGTGGACCTGTCCGAACTCTGCGCCAAGGGCGAGTTCCGCCAGGATCTCTATCACCGCCTCAACGTCCTCTCGCTGCACATCCCGCCGCTGCGCGAATGCCTGGACGGCCTGGCGCCGCTCGCCGAGCACTTCCTCGACCAGGCCAGCCGGCAGATCGGCTGCGGCCTGCCGAAGCTCTCCGCGCCGGCGCTGGAGCGCCTCGAGCGCTACCACTGGCCGGGCAACGTGCGGCAACTGGAGAACGTGCTGTTCCAGGCGGTCTCGCTGTGCGAAGGGGGGACGGTGAAGGCCGAGCACATCCGCCTGCCGGACTACGGCGCGCCACAACCGTTGGGGGATTTCTCGCTGGAGGGTGATCTGGACGCCATCGTCGGCCGTTTCGAGAAGGCGGTCCTGGAACGCCTGTTCCGCGAGCATCCGAGCAGCCGCCAACTGGGCAAGCGCCTCGGGGTGTCGCACACCACGGCGGCGAACAAGCTGCGCCAGTACGGCGTCGGGCAGGGCGAGGGTTGAGTCCCGGCCCCGGCGAAGACCGGGGCCGGGCGCTCCTTCGCAATCAGGCGAGGAGCGGGGCGGGCTCAGTCGGCCTTCTGCTCGATGCCGGCCTGCAACTGCTGGTCGCGGTTGCGTCCGCCGACGCGCAGGGCGCCGAGGTTGAAGGCCTGGTCGTCGCGGGTCGCCTGGTCGTGCTCCTGGCTGAACTCGTCCTTGATACCGAAGGCCAGGTCCACCGGCGACCTGGAGACGTTCAGGCCGAGATCGGCGCGGTAGTCCTTGCCGGCCAGGGCGCGGGTTTCCACGCGCGAGCCGCCGAGGTCGACCTTGCCGTCGCTGGCGCTGATCCGTGCGCCGGTCAGCTGGGTCGCTGCGCCCACCTGCAGGTTCACGCCCTGCCTGCCGGTGATGCCGGAGGCCTCGGTGACGTAGTTGCGGCTGACGTGGCTGACGTCCAGGTACAGCGTCGGGGTTACCGAGGCTTCGCCGCTCTTGTCGCCGAACAGCACGTTCTCGGCGGCATTGCCGACCTTGGCGCCGGCCGTCTGCTTGTCGTTCACCGCATAGCTACCGGTCTTGTTCGGCGACAGGCGCTGCTTGAGGCCGGACAGCCGGTCGCCGAGCGCTTCGCTTTTCTCCGCCAGATAGCCCCTGGCCCTGTCCAGCTTGCTGGCGAAGGCGCCGCGCGGCTCCGGGTTGACCTCGTAGCTGCCGCTGCGGACCAGCTTCTCGCCCAGGCGCTCCTTGGCCGTTTCGGCTTTGGCGAGGAGGTTGTCCCCGGCCTTGCCGAGCCGCTCGACATTACGGTCGATGCCGTTCTCCAACTTGCCGCGGTGCTTGTCGAAAGCATTCTCGGCCTTGGTTTCCAGCTTGTCCTTCAGCGGTCCGGTCTTGCTCGCCAGCTTGTTCACCAGGCCGGGCTGGTTCTTCTCCACGCCCAGGCGCGCGTCGACGTTGACCTTCACGCCCTCCGCGCGGTCCTGGCGGCTCTCCACCCGCAGGTCGCCGCCGATGCGCCCGTCCACCTGTGCCGCGTCGATGCGCGCGCCCTCCAGGCGGGTGTCGCCCTGGCTCGCCAGGATTACCCGGTCGGCCTGGATGACGCTGTCGCTCTGGGTCTGGCTGCGCAGGACATCGACATCGACCTTGGCGCGGGCCTGGACGGCATAGTCGCTCCGGTAGTCGCTCGGCGCGCCGGTGGTCTTGCCGCCGTTGGCCCCGGCACCGAGCAGCACGCCCCAGTTGGCGCGCCGCTCGCTGGATTCGGCGGACTCCTGGAGAATGCCGCCGTTGCCGGCTTCGAGACTGACCTGGGCGGCTTCGATGCGAGTGCCTTGCAGGCGTACCGCGGTGGCGTCGTCCGCGGCGCTGGAAAGGCTGGCCTTGGTCGCGCTGTGCAGGTTGCCGCCGTTCAGCGCGTGACGTTCCTCGTCGACCCGGCCGATGTTGAAGTTGCCGCTGACGCTGCCGTTCTTGCTGCTCGTTTCGGCGTCGCGAACGCTGCCGCCGCCTAGGCTGAAGCCGCCGCCGAGGTTGTTTCCCCCGGCCCGGTGGCTATCGCGGGCGGCCTGCAGGTCGAGCTTGCCGCCGGCGGCCAGGACTATGTCGCCGGTCTTCGCTGCCGCGCTGCCGATATTGCTGCCTTGCAGGACCAGATCGCCGCCGCTGCGCAGCTCCACCGCGCCCTTGGCCTGGATGTCGGCGACCCGCGCCTGGCTGTCCCGGCTGTCGCCGGCCTTGTGGTCGAGTTGCAGGCCGGCGCTGGCGTTCAGCCCTTTGCCGTTGGCGCTGGGGGCCATGCCGCCGCTCAACGCGGCGTCGCCACGCAGGCTGGCGCTGCTGGCGCTCTGACGGTCGTTGGCCTGTTCCAGGGCCAGGTTGCCGCCGGCGCTGAGCCTGACCCCGGCTTCGCCGCCGTCGAAGCGGCTGCCCTGGTAGAGGCCGTCGCCGCCGAGGCGGATCTCGACGCCCTGCTTCGCGGCGTATTCGCCGACCACCGCGGTGGTCTGGCTGGCGCTGTTCTCGCTGCTGCCGCCAATGCCGCTCAGGCGCAGGTTCAGGTCCTGGCCGGTGGTGGTGTAGAGGCGCCCGCCGACCTTGGCGTCGAGGCTCTGCTCATGGCTGCCGGAGGTGTTCTCCGCCGCCCTGGCGTCATGTCTGGCGGCGTCGATGAGGAGGCCTCCGCTGCGAGCCTGGTAACGGGTGCCCTCGTCCCGCAGGGCGTCGCCGACCTTCAGTTCGACCTGGCCGCCCGCGAAGCTGCTGACCTGCGCCTGGCTCGCCTGTTGCTCGCCGCGGCTGTCGCGGTGGCTGATCTCGAGGTCGACGCCGACGTTCGGCTGCTCCAGGTTGTCGAGCAGGCCGGGCTGGTGGACCTTGCGCTGGGCGACGCCTTCGACCGCCTTCTCGATCGGCCGGGTGATGCCGCGGTACTCGAGGTTGGCGCCGATGTCGCCGCTCCAGCCGCTGTCGTGGCGCTGGCTGCTCTGGCTGTCGCGGGCGGCCTGGTTGTCGACCGTGCCGGCGGCGACCGCCAGGCTGTCGCCGGCCTCCAGGCGCGCGCCCTGCGTCGTCAGGCTGCCCTGGGCGGCGTCGATCCTGAGATTGCCCGTCGCGTTCACCTGGCTGGTGCGCGCATGGCTTTCGGCGTCGTTCTCGTCGATCCGCTGGTGGCCGACTTCGATACCGCTGCCGGCACGGTCCAGGCCGCCGGTATAGTAGAAGCCGCCGCCGGTGGTGGTCTGTTCGCTGCTGCGGGTCTTGCTGTCCTGCTCGGCGAGCAGGGCGACGTTCTTCCCGGAGAGGCTGGCGTCGCCCGCGCTGGCCTTCAGCTCGGCCCCCTTCACGGTGAGATCGCCGCCGGCCTTCACGGCCAGGGTGGCGCCGCCCAGGCTGGAGCCGCTGTTGCGGGTTTCCTCGCGGCGGACGCTGGTCCGCTGGTCCTGGTAGCGCACCCCGGCGCGGTATTGGCGGCTGCCTGGGGTCTGCTCGCCGGCATAGGCGTCGAAGCCGCGGGTGTGGCGGCTGTCGCTGCCGTCGTGGCGCTCCTGCGCCGAGGCTATCTCCAGGTTGCCCTTGGCCTCGGCGGCGACGGCGCCGCCAGCCTCGACCCGGGAGCCGCGAATGGCGATGTCGGCGGCGCTGCGCAGGGTCAGGTTGCTGTCCGAGCGTACTTCGCTGGCGCGGTTGCTGCTGTCCTTGCTGCGCTGGCGACTCTCGTCCTTGGCGATGCCGAAGAACTTGCTGTCCTTGCTGTAGCTGTTGCTGTGGGCGGTTTCCTCCACGCCGTCGATGCGCAGCGAGCCTTTCCCGCTGACCACCTCGGCCTTGCGCGCGCCGCGTACCTGGCTGCCGCGCACCTCGACCGCATCGGCGGTCACCGTCAGTGCGCCGTCGGCCTTGACCCGGCTGCCCTGTTGCAGGGTCTTGCCGCTGTCGCCGTCGCCGTGGCTGCCGAAGAAGCTGCCGCCGACCAGGTCGCCGGAGTAGCTGTTGTCGCGGCTGCTGTGGCTGCGGCTGGCGCTGCCGATGTCGACGCTCTTGGCTTGCAGGTCGAGGTCGCCGCGGCTGGCCACGTCGGCGCCTTCCAGATTCAGGCGCCGGCCGCCGCCGAGTTCGACCCGCGCGCCTTCGAGGCTGCTGGCCACGCTGCGCTGCTCGCTGCTGCCCTTGTCCCAGTTGGCTTTCCACAGGTGCTTGCGGTGCGCGCCCTGGTCGCGTTCGGTGCGGGTCTCGGTGGCGGCGAGAAGACGGGTATCGCCGCCGCTGGAGACTTTCAGGGTAGCGCCGGCCTTGACCGTCGCCGCCCTCAGTTCGCTGTCGCCCCGCGCGGCCAGGCTCGCGTCGGCGCGGGCATCGATCCGGCTGCCGTGCTGCTTCGAATCGGTGACGGTACGCGTGCGGTCGTAGGTTTCCCAGGTGATGCCGATGGTGCTGTTGCTCCAGCGCTCGCGGCTTTCCCGCAGGTTGCGGCTTTCCACGCTGCCCAGGGTCAGGTTGCGCCCGGACTTGAGGTCGACCCTGCCGCCGCTGACGTCGGCGGCGGCCAGGCTCAGGTCGCCGCGGGCATGCAGGCCGACGTCGCCGCTGTCGCTGCGGATCGCCGCGCGCAAGGCGTTCAGGCTGTTGTCGGGAAGCGCCTGGCCGCTGATCGACAGGTCGCCGGCGGAGCGCAGGTCGATGCCGTCCCTGCCGTCGATCCCGACCGGGCCGACGCGCACGCCGGCGCCCTCGGCGGTGCTGAGGATGTTGATGCGTCCGGCCTGCATGGCGCCGAACAGGCTGGCGTCGATGCGCCGCTCGCCCGGACGGACGTCGCCGGACGGGTCGCGCTCGACCTTGCCGCTCGGGTAGTCGATGCGGTTGCGACCGACGGTCAGGTCGAGCTCGGTCGACGCCTCGATCTTGCCTTGGCTGTCGACTCGCGGCGCCAGCAGGGCGATGCTGCCATCCCGGTTGCTCAGGCCCTGGCCCTGGATCTGCAGGGCGCCGACGGCGTCGTTGGTGTTCAGCGCCTGCAGCTTGCCGTCGGCCAGTTCCGGACGGCCGACCAGCAGGCTGGCATGGGGCGTGTTGATGAAGCTGCCGCCGTTCACCGAGATGCCGTTGGGGTTGGCCAGGATGTAGTCGGCGGCCTGGCCGAAGATTTCCTGCGGGCCGTTGATCGCCGAGGCGTTGCGGCTGATCACCTCGTTGAGGATGGCGCTGGCGGCGTCGCCGCGCAGCTGCGGGTTGGCCGCCAGTTGTCCGGCGAGCTGCGAGGCGCCGGGTTGCAGCGCATTGTTGAGGACCAGGCCCTGGCGGTCGACGTTGTAGTCGAGGAACTGGTTGTGCGACAGGCCGGCGGCGTTCGGCGCGACGATATTGACGATGGGCACGCCGCCCTGGTTGAGCAGTTGCGGCGTGCCGCCCGGCCCGCCGGCCGCCTCCAGCCCGCCGGCGAAAGCCTGGGGCAGGTGGGGCGCCAGCAGCAGGCCGGCGATCAGGCAGCGGAGTTTTCCCCGGGGGGAGAGGTGGAAGACAGGATTGTCTCTATGCATGAGAACCTCTTCGTTCAGGTTGGCTGTAACGTTGCGCGTGGTTGGTGGTCGCCGCTGCTGTCGCGCTCAGGTCAGCGGCTGATCAGGCTTCAGATCTGCAGGCTCAGGCGCAGCAGCCAGCTCTCCGGTTCGTGGCGGAAGGCGGACGGCGCGGAGAGGCTGCGCTGGTAGTCGAGGTCGAGCTGGACCTGCTTCCAGCTCAGGTTGAGGCCGGCGCTGGCACCGCTCAGGTACTGGCCGGGGGCGCCGTGGTAGAGCTTGACCCAGCCGTGGTCCAGGCCCAGGCGCGGAGTGACCTGCACCGGCAGGTCGCTGCGCAGCGGCAGGCGCAGGGTGTTGCGCCATATCGCGCCAATCGCGCCGGAGACGCTGTTGCGGCGGAAGCCGCGCACCGCGGAGTCGTCGGTGGCCAGCAGCTGCTCGATGGCTGGCAGCGGGTCGGCGCTGTACTGCGCCGTGAGTTGGCTCTGCCACTGCCAGGCCTGGCCGGCGAGCTGGCCGTTGCGCCATTGATTGAGGCCGAGGCGGTACTTGTCGAATTGCGCCCGTGGGTAGTTGTCGGCCCGCCCCGCGCGATCGCGGTCGGCGCCGAGGGCGCTCAGGCCACGGGCGTAGCCGAGGTCGAGACTCCAGACCGCGCTGTCCAGCCAGAACAGGTTGAGGCCGGCTTCGACGACGCTCAGCCGTGGGCTCTGGTTGGTCAGGCGGATGCCACCGAGGTAGCTGTCGACATCCTTGCGCGCCAGTTGCAGGTTGGCGCTCAACTGGTGACGCTGGCCGCGCCAGAGCACGCGGTCGGCGCGCAGGCTGAAGAGATCGGTCGCGCCGGTCTGGTAGAAGGTCTGCCGGCCGGTGCGCAGCGGCGAGCGGAATTCGGCGTGGCTGGCGAACAGGCTGTAGGTCCAGTAGCCATAGGGAATCGCGTAGTACAGGCTGCTGCTGCGGCTGTAGCGTCGGTCGCGATTCAGCGTGTCGCTGGCGCTCAGCAACAGCGAGTCGTTGAGTTCCAGCGGGCTGTCCAGGCCCAGGCTGAGGTTGCCGCGATCGCGTCCGGTGGCCAGGCTGCCGAGGTTGTCCAGGCCCAGGCCGAGGCTCCAGCGCGCGGCGCCGCCGCGTTTGCGCAGGAGGATCCGCGAGGCGCCGGGCTGGCTGCCCGGGGCGATGTCGGCGGCGAGATCGACCGAGCGCAGGCGGTTCAACTGGTCCAGGCCCTGCTCCAGGTCGCGCAGGTTCAGCGGCTTGCCGAGCACGCCGGGGAAGGCGCCGCGCAGCGATACCGGCAGGCTCTGGTCGTCCAGTTCGATGGACTCGACGTAGCCTTCGTCGACCAGGATATCCAGGCTCTGCCCGGCCTCCGGGGGATTGGCCAGATAGGGGCGGGCGGCGACGTAGCCGGCATCGACATAGAGCCGGGTGATCGCCGCCAGCAGACGGTTGATCTGGCCGGGTCCCATGCATTCGCCGATCAGCGGGCCGAGCGTGCGGTCCAGGCGCTCCCGGCTGAGCAGGGTGACGCCGCCGATCCGCGTGCCGCTCAGGGGCCAGCAGTCGTGGTCTGCGATGGGCGGCGATGCCGGCGCCGGGGCCGTCGAGCCGCCGAAATTGCCGCGCTGCAATTGGCGTTGGCGTTCCTCCAGCTGCATGCGTTGCAGTTCCAGTTGTTGCTGCTGGTGTTGGCGCAGGGCTTCCTGCCCGGGTTGGCCCGGATCGGCGGCGAAGACGGGCGAGGCGCCGAGCAGGCCCAGCAGCAGGGCTCGGCAGAACGGGCGGCGGGGCGATGATTCGGTAGAGCGGTACGGCACGCGGCATCCTTCATGTATCAGGCGCCCACGGGCAGGACGTGGACGTTTCAGCGACAGCTTTGACACAAAGTGTTGTTATGTAAACTTTGTGTCTTGCGTAGATTAGTCGCAGACCTCACCCGTTTGTTACATCCGAGTAAAGAAATTGACCGGTTGCTGACTGGACGAAGAAACGCCTGTGAACTGATTCACGAAAGTTTGGCGTGTCGCGACTGGCGTGAAGGCCCGATTCGACTGGGTAGCGCAGAGGGTAAGGAAGGGAAGGGAGGGGAATGTGGCCTGGCTGGCCGGAAAGCGGATTGTCGTCGTCGGGTACACAATGATCGCGCCGGAGGGGCGGGTTGCCCGTCGTGGCGCGATCCTTCGGAGAGCGGCCCAAGGGCCGGACGAGCTCTAGCCGCCGCTGCAGCCGTTGCCCCAGACCTGATACTCCACGGTATGTTTCCGGCCTTTGGAATCTTCGTAGGTCATGCGTGCGGGAACGATGCCGCAGGCCTCCGAAGTATCGGTGGAAGATATGACGCGAGCGACATCGAGATGCATGCCGTAGGCATATTCCTCGACAGTGCCTTCCTGCTGGCTGGCAGGTTGTTCCTGGGTGCCAGCCGCCATCACCAGCGGCGAGCAGGCGAACAGGGCGATCAGGGCGAAAGCCTTCATTACTGGTTACCTGAGTGGTTTCTGAGTGAGTGCGATCTGCCGTCGGAAGACAGGCGGACAGGTCTCCGGTGCAACTCGATAAACAAGGCTGGATAATTGAAGTCTGCAATCAAGTTGCGAAGTCTAAGTTCAACGGAAGTGAACTTTGGCTGTTGGGTTAATTATAAATTCGGTGATGCTGCGACATATAGACACGGTCAAGACAAGAACCTTGTACGGATTGGTAACAATGACCTGTTGGGGCGCCGCAGGCGCGCTATCCGGCACTGCCGGTCGTGGCCAGCGGCGACTGCGGATCGAGCAGCGAACTGCGGATGAAATGCAGGTAGCTGAGTACCCGGCGCAGCGGCGAGGTGTCGAACTGCGGCGCGCGCGGTTCCGGCGCCGCGCGGACCGCCATGATCGCCTGCTCCACCGCGTGCAGGGCGCGCTGGCGGTTGCTCGGGCCGGGTTGCAGGAACAGCCGGATCAGCGCGCGTCCCATCAGGCGGATCGCCCGGCGCCAGGCGGTGCGTTCGGCGTAGCAGGGTTCCTGGGGCAGGCGCTGCTGTTCCAGGCGCAGCTCGATGATCGCCTGGCCGACCTCCAGCACCAGGAGCATCCAGCCCAGCAACCGGCGCTGCACGTCCGGGCGGCCGGCGGAGAAGGTGTAGGCCTGGTTCAGCAGGTCGCGGGTGCCGCTTTCGAAACCGGAGACCAGGCCCTTGCTCTTGCCGCTGATGGCGAACACCACCCGCTCGCGCAGGTCGTGCTCCAGGCGCTTCCACATCCACGGCCGGTTCGGCGGCAGGATCACCATGGCGGCGACCGTGGCGAGGACCATCGACAAGACTAGCGCCAGGTATTCGTTGAAGAACGCCAGGGCGTCGTAGCGCGCCATGTTGGCCGGCAGCGAGGCGAAGCAGAACCACACCAGCAGGCCGACGCCGTAGCCGTTCCACTGCGGCCGCCAGAGCAGCAGGGCGCCGACCGCGAAGACCGGCAGCAGGCAGCAGAGCAACATCGGGAAACCGTCCACGTGGGGTAGCAGGTAGAGCAGCACGAACAGCCCGGTGCAGGCTCCGGCGAGGGTCCCGAGGGTGAGTTGCAGCGACAACCGGCCGGGATTCGGCGAGGTCGAGGAGAGCGCCGAGATCAGTACCGCGGTGAGGGCGAAGGTGCCGCCGTGGGGCCAGGAGGTCTGGATCCAGAACGTGCCGAGCAGGCCGATCATCAGCGCGCTGCGCGCTCCGGCGACCAGCGCGGCGACCGGGTTGGCGCGGGCGACGAAGCTTTCCTTCCATTGCTCGCGGGCATGGTGGTGCTCGGCCAGGGAGGCGTGGGTCAGGGCGTAGTTGTGCAGGTCGTCGGTGAAACGGAAGGCCAGTTCGGCGGCGGTGTTGAAATCCAGCAGGTCGTTCTCGCCGGGACGCTGTTCCAGCAGGCGCTGGCGGGCCTGGCGGATGTTCTGCATCAGTTCCGGCTTGTAGGCCTCGATGCGCTCGGCGAGCCGGGCGGCATCGGCGTCGGTGGGCAGCCGTTCGCGAATCGGCGCGAGCAGCCCGGCAAGCTCCGCCAGGCATGGCGCCAGGACCTCCAGGGCATTCTGCGCGCCGCGCCCGCGCAGGCGTTCGAGCAGGCGGTGGAGGCCGTGGAAGCGACTGGTCATGACCATGAATTCGTTGTTCAGGCGAATCAGCCGGCCGCTGCGCAGGCGCATGTGCGGATCTTCGAAAGTAGTGGCGCTGCGCAGGTTCTCCAGGCCCACGGACTGGGCGACGAAGCGCGCACTGAGCTCGCCGAAGCGCTCGCCGTCGAGGCTGCCCTGCAGGCCTTCGGCGGCGAACCCGGCGAAGTCGCGCAGGCGTCCGTAGAGCGTAGTGCGCAGGGCGGCGCCGCTGGTCTGGGGCAGGAAGATGGCGCTGACGGTGCCGGTGCAGAGGATCCCCAGGGAGATTTCCAGGACCCGCCACAGCGCCGCCATGAAGGCGCCTTCCGGATGCGCGGTGGCGGGAATCCCGATCATGGTCGCGGTGTAGCCGGCGAGTACGCAGGCGTAGCCGCGGAAATCGCGGTAACGCGCGGCGCCGGCGGTGCACAGGCCGACCCAGAGCGCCAGGCTGGCGAGGAACAGCACGCGCTCCTGGGCGAACAGGGCGATCAGGGTGACCATCACGCTGAGGCCGATCAGGGTCCCGACGATGCGGTAGAAACTCTTGGCCAGGACCTGCCCGCTCTGCGTCTGCATGACGATGAAGACCGTCACCAGCACCGTGCTCGGCTGCGGCAGCTCCAGGCGGTAGGCCAGCCACAGGGCGAGGCTGGCGGTGAGCAGGGCCTTGAACACGAAGACCCAGGCGACGCCGTCGCTGCGCGCCCATTCGAGCAGGGCGCGGCGCAATTCGTCGGGGCTGGGAATGAACGCGAGGGGAGCCGGTGGAACCAGGGGGAGACCTTTCCGGGTGGCGCGGGGCACTGCTGCGAATCCTGAACGACGGCGAGGGGAGGCCGAAACGGCTGGGAATTCTAGGAGCGCCCGCGCTTGCGGATAAGAGCGCGGATAGGTGAAAAATTTTTGTCACAAAAGGCAATAATAGGTGGGTTGACTCGTGACAGAATCTGCGCCGCCTTGGGGTGTCCTCCGGGTTGCGTGGAAAAGAGACGCGCCATAAGCGTCAGAGCCTAGAGGGCCGTGATGGATATCCTGTTCAATATGCGCGCGTTCGTCAGCGTCGCGGAGACCGGCAGTTTCACTGCCGCCGCCCAGCGCCTGGACCTGACGACCGCCTATGTCTCCCGTGCGGTGGCCAAGCTGGAGGCTCACCTGCGGACCCGCCTGCTGCACCGCACCACCCGGCGCATCGCCCTGACCGAAGCCGGGCAGCGCTACCTGATGCGCGCCCAGCAGATACTCGCCTACATCGAGGAGGCCGAGGCCGAGGCGGGCGATGCCCATGCGCGGCCGTCGGGCACGCTGAAGGTCCACGCGATGACCGGCATCGGCCAGCACTACCTGATCAAGGCCATCTCGCAATATTGCGAGACCTACCCGGAGGTCGGCTTCGACCTGACCCTGGCCAACCGGATCACCGACATTCTCGACGAGGGCTACGACATTTCCGTGGTGATAGCCCCCGAACTGCCGGACTCCGGTTTCGTCTCCAAGTGCATCGGCCAGACCTACAGCATCCTCTGCGCCTCGCCGGGCTACATTGCCGCGCATGGCTTCCCCAGGTTGCCGGCGGAGCTGTCCGCGCACCGTTGCCTGCGCCTGGTGAACTCGGTGATGTCGCTGGACCGCTGGCTGTTCGACGGTCCCGACGGCCAGGAACTGGCCTGCATCAACCAGACGCATTTCCAGGTCAACACCGCCGACGCCATGACCGAGGCGGTGGTCTCCGGCATGGGTATCGGTGCGCTGCCGGTGTACGCGGCGGTCAACGGCCTGAAGGACGGCAGCCTGGTGCGGGTGTTGCCGCGCTATAGCCTGTTCCATCTCAACGTCTACGCGCTGTACCCGTCGCGGCAGTATCTGGACGCGAAGATCCGCACCTGGGTCGAGTTCCTCCGCGAGCACATGCCGGCGATGCTCGCCGCGGACGAACGCAGCCTGGCGGAGAGCGGTGGGTTGGCGAACTGAGCTGCGTCCTTCGCGACGATCGCACCCCGGCTTGTCGGGAGTGGCAGGGCGGATAACCGCCTGGCGGTTATCCGCCGATTCTCCGGAGCCCTACAGGCTGTCTCCGACCCTCTGCAACTCCTCGATCAACGCCCGCACGCAGCTCGGCAATGCCTCCAGGTCCCGCACCAGCAGGCTGCGTTCGCGGATCGCCCAGGGTTCGTCGAGCTCGATGGTCGCCAGCTTCATCGTCCGGCTGTGGCGGCGCGCGGCGGACTGCGGGATCACGCCGATGCCGACGCCGCCTTCGATCATCCGGCAGATCGCCTCGAAGCTGGAGACCTGGATGCGCAACGACAGCTGCTCGCCCATCTGCTCCACCCGTTCGTACAGGAAGGCGTGCAGGGTGGTGCCCTCGGGCAGGCCGATATGCTGGAACTGCAGGGTGTCGCGCAGGCGTACCCTGGCCTGTCCGGCCAGCGGATGGCCCTGGGGCACCGCCATCACCAGGCGGTCGGTGCTGAAATGCAGGACCTGCAGGCCACTGGCCGCCACCGGCCCGGCGATGATGCCGAGGTCGGTGGAGCCGTCCAGCACGCCTCGGACGATGTCGCGGCTGAGGCGTTCCTGCAGGTCGACGCTGACCCCGGGGCGGGCGGCGAGGAAGCCGGCGAGGATTTCCGGGAGGAATTCGGTGACCGCGGTGGTATTGGCGAAGATGCGGATATGCCCGGCGGCGTCGCTGCCGTACTCGGTGAACTCGCTCTTCAGGTATTCCACCTGGCGCATGATCAGCCGCGCGTGCTGTAGCAGACGCTGGCCCGCCGGGGTCAGTTCGACGCCGCGGCTGTCGCGGTACAGCAGGCGGCTGCCGAGCTGGCCTTCCAGCGCCTTGATCCGCGCGCTGGCGGCGGCCGGGGAAAGGTGGGCGCGGCGCGCGCCCTGGGTCAGGCTGGGCGACTCGGCGATATGGATGAACAGGCGCAGGTCGGCGAGATCGAAATGCATGGGCACTCCATGGCGTTCGGCAAAGCCGAACGCGCCATTGCGAAATTGCAAATTCTCAAAACGCTAGCATCCTATCATTCTCCTCCCATCACCCCTAGGTCATGGGAAGCCACGCATGAGTGAGTCCGCTTTCGCCCCCTGGATCGGTCGCCAGGAAGAAACCCACGATCAACTGAGCCGCAACCTGGTCAAGCGCATCGCCGCCACCTTCGGCGAGCCGACCCCGGCCCATGGCGAGGCGCTGCCGCCGCTCTGGCACTGGGCATTCTTCCAGGACCCGGTGGAGGCCGCTGGCCTCGGCACCGACGGTCATCCGGCGCGCGGCGGTTTCCTGCCGCCGGCGGACGATCGCAACCGCATGTGGGCCGGCGGACGCCTGGAATTCCACCAGCCGCTGCGGGTCGGCGGCGAGGCCAGCCGCACCTCGACCATCCTGCGGGTCGAGGAGAAGCACGGTCGCAGCGGCGCCCTGCTGTTCGTCACCCTGCGCCACGACTACCGCCAGGACGGCCAACTGGCGCTGAGCGAAGAACACGACATCGTCTACCGCGAACCGACCCCGCCCAAGCTCGGCGGCACCGAGGCGCTGCCCGCGGGCGACTGGCGCGAGGCGCTGGAGCCCGATCCGGTGTTGCTGTTCCGCTACTCGGCGGTGACTTTCAACGGACACCGCATCCACTACGACTGGCCCTATGTCACCGAGGCCGAAGGCTATCCGGGCCTGGTGGTGCACGGTCCGCTGATCGCCACCCTGGCCCTGCGCGCGTTCTGCCGGGCCAATCCGCAGGCGCGCCTGCGGCGCTTCGCCTATCGCGGCCTGCGCCCGCTGATCTGTCCGGATCCGTTCGAGGTCGGCGGCCGCCTGCTCGGTGCCGGCAAGGCCGAGGTCTGGGTCGGCAATGGCGCCGGCCTGGCCCAGCGCGGCGACGTGGAATTCGACTGAAAGGGCCCTGCGCCCGTCCAACGACAAGAATCGAGGAGTCACCGATGAATCCGAACAGCGAAGAGCTGAACGCGATCCGCGAGGGCGTGCGTGCCCTCTGCGCCGAATTCGACGCCGCCTACTGGCGCCGCATCGATGAGCAGCGCGGTTTTCCCGAGGCCTTCGTCAAGGCCCTGACCGACGCCGGCTGGCTCTCGGCAATGATCCCGGAGGAGTACGGCGGTTCCGGCCTGGGCCTGGCCGAGGCCTCGGTGATCCTGGAGGAGGTCAACCGCTGCGGCGGCAACTCCGGCACCGTGCACGGGCAGATGTACAACATGTTCACTTTGCTGCGTAACGGCAGCGAGGCGCAGAAGCGCTTCTACCTGCCGAAGCTGGCCAGCGGCGAGCTGCGCCTGCAGTCGATGGGGGTGACCGAGCCGACCACCGGTACCGACACCACCAAGATCAAGACCACCGCCGTGCGCCAGGGCGACCGCTACGTGATCAACGGGCAGAAGGTGTGGATCTCGCGGATCCAGCACTCCGACCTGATGATCCTGCTGGCGCGCACCACGCCGCTGGCCGAGGTGAAGCGCAAGTCCGAAGGCATGTCGATCTTCCTCGTCGACCTGCGCGAGGCCATCGGCAAGGGCCTCACCGTGCAGCCGATCGCCAACATGGTCAACCATGAGACCAACGAGCTGTTCTTCGACAACCTGGAGATTCCCGCCGATAGCCTGATCGGCGAGGAAGGCAGGGGCTTCCGCTACATCCTCGACGGCCTCAATGCCGAGCGCACGCTGATCGCCGCCGAATGCATCGGCGACGGTCGCTGGTTCATCGACAAGGCCAGCCACTATGCCCGCGACCGCGTGGTTTTCGGCCGGCCGATCGGGCAGAACCAGGGCGTGCAGTTCCCCATCGCCGAGGCGCACATCGAAGTGGAGGCCGCCGACCTGATGCGCTGGCGCGCCTGCCGGGAGTACGACGCCGGGCTCAACGCCGGGGCCAGCGCGAACATGGCCAAGTACCTGGCGGCGAAGGCTTCCTGGGAGGCGGCCAACGCCTGCCTGCAGACCCACGGCGGCTTCGGCTTCGCCTGCGAATACGACGTCGAGCGCAAGTTCCGCGAGACCCGCCTGTACCAGGTGGCGCCGATCTCCACCAACCTGATCCTGTCCTACGTGGCCGAGCACCTGCTCGAACTGCCGCGCTCGTTCTGAAGCGGGAACCGCCCATGCAGATCGACCGCCTCGACCATCTGGTGCTCACCGTTCGCGACATCGACGCCAGCATCGATTTCTACACCCGCGTGCTCGGCATGCGCGCCGTCACCTTCGGCGCCGGCCGCAAGGCCCTCGCCTTCGGTGCGCAGAAGATCAACCTGCACCAGGCCGGGGGCGAATTCGAACCCAAGGCCGAGCGACCCACGCCGGGGTCCGCCGACCTCTGTTTCATCGTCGCCACGCCACTTGGGGCGGTGGCCGAACAACTGCGCCAGCAGGCCGTGGAAATCCTCGAGGGTCCGGTGCAACGCACCGGCGCCGGCGGGCCGATCCTCTCGCTGTACCTGCGCGATCCCGACCTGAACCTGATCGAACTGAGCAACCCGCTGTAGGCCGCGTGCCTCGGGACAACTACAAGAGAGCGTTCGTCATGACCGACTACACCCAGCAGCTCGCCGGCTTTCTCGCCGGCCTGCGCTATCAGGACCTGCCGCCGGCGGTGCTGGCGCGTATCGAGGAATTGTTCCTCGATTGGCTCGGCTCGGCCCTGGCCGGCAAGGGCCAGCACCCGATCCCGCTGTTCGAGCGCTACGCCGAACGCATGGGCCCGGCCGACGGCAGCGCGCAGATCCTCACCAGCCGGCGGCGCAGTTCGCCGTACTTCGCCGCCCTGGTGAACGGCGCGGCGTCCCATGTGGTGGAGCAGGACGACCTGCACAACAGCTCGGTGCTGCACCCGGCCGCGGTGGTGTTCCCCGCCGCCCTGGCCGCGGCCCAGGACCTCGGCCGCAGCGGCGCCGAGCTGCTCCTCGCGGCGGTGGCCGGCTACGAGGCCGGCATCCGCATCGGCGAATTCCTCGGTCGTTCGCACTATCGGGTGTTCCATACCACGGCCACGGTGGGCACCCTCGCCGCCGCGGTGGCGGTCGGCAAGCTGATGGATTTCGACCGCGAGCGCTTCGTCAACCTCCTCGGCAGCGCCGGGACCCAGGCCGCCGGGCTCTGGGAGTTCCTCCGCGACGCCGCCGACTCCAAGCAGCTGCATACCGCCAAGGCGGCCGCCGACGGCCTGCTCGCCGCCTACCTCAGCGCCGACGGCCTGAGCGGCGCACGGCACATCCTCGAAGGCGAGCAGGGCATGGCCGCCGGGATGTCCAGCGACGCCGACCCCGAGCGCCTGGTGGATCGCCTCGGCAGCCGCTGGGCGCTGCTGGAAACCTCGTTCAAGTTCCACGCTTCGTGCCGCCATACCCACCCCGCGGCCGACGCCCTGCTGGCGCTTATGCAGCGCGAAGGACTCGATCATGCGCAGATCGCCGCGGTCACCGCGCGGGTCCACCAGGGCGCCATCGACGTGCTGGGACGGGTGCTCGAGCCGCAGACCGTGCACCAGGCGAAGTTTTCCATGGGCACGGTGCTGGGCCTGATCGCGGTGTACGGCAAGGCCGGGCTCGGCGAGTTCCACCTGCACGCGCTGAACGACCCGCGGGTCGCTGCGTTCCGCGCGCGGGTCGAGATGCGCCTGGACCCGGAGGTCGATGCCGCCTATCCACGGCGCTGGCTCGGGCGGGTCGAAGTACTGGATCGCGAGGGGCGTCGCCACACCGCCGCCATCGACGAACCCAAGGGCGATCCCGGCAACACCCTCAGCCGCGACGAACTGGCCGAAAAGTTCCGCCGCCTGCTGGCGTTCTCCGGCGCGGCCACCGACGCCGAGGCGGAAACCCTCATCCAGCGGGCCTGGGGCCTGCGCCAGGCGCCGTCCGTGACGGCACTGATCTGATCAACCGAACCAGCCGCACCTCGCCCCCGTCGGGCGAGGGCAGGGAGCCCGAACCATGACGCAATCCCCCAAGCCGCGCCCGCTCGACGGCATCACCGTGGTCAGCCTGGAGCACGCCATCGCCGCGCCGTTCTGCACCCGCCAACTGGCCGATCTCGGCGCGCGGGTGATCAAGATCGAGCGCCCGGGCGTCGGCGACTTCGCCCGTGGCTACGACGAGCGGGTCAACGGCCTGTCGTCGCACTTCGTCTGGACCAACCGTTCCAAGCAGAGCCTCAGCCTCGACCTCAAGCAGGCCGAGGCGCTGCCATTGCTGGAGAAGCTGCTGGAGGGCGCCGATGTGCTGGTGCAGAACCTCGCGCCGGGCGCCGCGACGCGGCTGGGGCTGTCCTACGAGGCGCTGCGCGAGCGCTTCCCGCAGCTGATCGTCTGCGATATCTCCGGCTACGGCGAAGGCGGTCCCTACGAGAAGAAGAAGGCCTACGACCTGCTGATCCAGAGCGAGGGCGGCTTCCTTTCGGTGACCGGCGGCGCCGGGCCGAACGAGATGGCCAAGGCCGGCTGCTCGATCGCCGACATCGCCGCCGGCATGTACGCCTATAGCGGCATCCTTTCGGCGCTGCTGCTGCGTGAACGCACCGGCGAGGGCAGCCGGATCGACGTGTCGATGCTGGAAAGCCTGGTGGAGTGGATGGGCTACCCGATGTACTACGCCTACCAGGACGCGCCGCCACCGCCGCGCGCCGGCGCTTCGCACGCGACCATCTATCCCTACGGGCCGTTCCCTGCCGGCGACGGCGGTACGGTGATGCTCGGCCTGCAGAACGAGCGCGAGTGGCGGGCGTTCTGCGACAAGGTCCTGCGGCAGCCGGAACTGGCCGACGACGAGCGCTTCTCGGCGAACTTCAAGCGTTCGGCCAACCGTGACGCCCTGCGCGCGCTGATCGTCGAGGCCTTCGCCAGCCTGCCGGCCGCCGAGGTGGTGGCGCGCCTGGAACAGGCGCAGATCGCCAATGCCCATGTCAACGACATGGCCGGGGTCTGGGCGCACCCGCAGTTGCAGGCGCGGCAACGCTGGACCTCCATCGACAGCCCGGCCGGGCGCCTGCCGGCGTTGTTGCCGCCGGCCAGCAGCAGCGCCTTCGTTCCGCGCATGGATGCGGTGCCGGCTCTGGGCGGCGACAGCGACACGCTGCTCGCCGAGCTGGGTTGTACGGCGGCCGATATCCAGCGCCTGCGCGCGGCCGGCACGGTCTAGGGGGAGCGGCCATGAACCGACAGATCGTGCGCAGCGCGCTGTTCGTCCCGGCGACCCGTCCGGAACGGATCCCCAAGGCCCTTGCCAGCGGCGCCGACCGAGTCATCGTCGACCTCGAGGATGCGGTGGAGGAGGGACTGAAGGTCGAGGCGCGGGCCAATCTCCGGCGTTTCCTCGTCGATACGCCGGAAGCCCGGGTGCTGGTGCGGATCAACGCGGCGGAGCATCCGGGGCATGCCGACGACCTGGCGCTGTGCCGCGAGCACGCCGGGGTGATCGGCTTGCTCCTGCCGAAGGTGGAGAGCGCCGCCCAGGTACGACGCGCCGCGCAGGGCAGCGGCAAGCCGGTCTGGCCCATCGTCGAGAGCGCCCGCGGCCTCGCCGCGCTGGGCGGGATCGCCGCCGCCGAGGGGGTCGAGCGGCTGTCCTTCGGCGCCCTCGACCTGGCCCTGGACCTCGACCTCAACACCGGCAGCAACGCCGCCGAGCAGATCCTCGGCCACGCCCGCTACGCGCTGCTCCTGCAGTCACGCCTGGCAGGCCTGGCGCCGCCGCTGGACGGCGTCTATCCGGCGATCCAGAACCGCGCCGGACTGATCGAGGCCGTGCGCTTCGCTCGCGACATGGGCTTCGGCGGGCTGCTGTGCATCCATCCGGGGCAGGTCGAGCCGATCCACCAGACATTGATGCCGAGTCCCGCGGAACTGGACTGGGCGCGTCGCGTGGCGCAGGCCGGCGCCTGCGGCGCGGGAGTCTTCGTGGTCGATGGCGAGATGGTCGACGCGCCGGTGCTGGGACGCGCGCGGCGTTTGCTGGAGCGGGCCGGGGAGGGCGGCTGAGCGCGTTCGACAGACGCGAATGCGGGCTTGTGCAATGGCGAATTCTCCGAACGCGCCAGCTGCGTCAGGCTCGTCGATACCTCGAAAGCACAACAACAATCTGAGGTCACGACATGTTCAAGACGATGGTACGGGCGCTGCTGTGCGCCCTGGCGATCGGTGGCTCCTGCCTGGCGAATGCCGCGCAGCCGATCGTCATCAAGTTTTCCCACGTGGTCGCGGAAAACACGCCCAAGGGCCAGGGTGCGCTGCTGTTCAAGAAACTCGTCGAACAGCGCCTGGCCGGACGGGTCGAGGTGGATGTCTACCCCAATTCCTCGCTGTTCGGCGACGGCAAGGAAATGGAGGCGCTGCTGCTGGGCGACGTGCAGATGCTCGCGCCGTCCCTGGCCAAGTTCGAGCAGTACACGCGCAAGGTGCAGATATTCGACCTGCCGTTCCTCTTCGACGACATCCAGGCGGTCGACCGCTTCCAGCGCAGCCCGCAGGGGCGCGGCCTGCTGACCAGCATGCAGGACAAGGGCATCCTCGGCCTGGCCTACTGGCACAACGGCATGAAGCAGCTCTCGGCCAACCGCCCGTTGCTGGAGCCGGAAGACGCGCGCGGCCTGAAGTTCCGCGTGCAGGCGTCCGACGTGCTCAACGAGCAGTTCCGCCAGTTGCGCGCTATCTCCCGGAAGATGTCCTTCGCCGAGGTCTACCAGGGCTTGCAGACCGGCGTGGTGAATGGCACCGAGAACACCTGGTCGAACTACGAGAGCCAGAAGGTCAACGAGGTGCAGAAGTATTTCACCGAGTCCAACCACGGCCTGGTGGACTACATGGTGATCACCAACGCGAAGTTCTGGAACGGCCTGCCGGCGGACATCCGCGAGGAGCTGCAGCGGATCATGGAGGAGGTCACCGCGCAGGTGAACCTCGCGGCGGAGCGCCTCAACCGCGACGCCCGCCAGCGCATCCTCGCCAGTGGCGCCAGCGAGATCCATACCCTGAGCCCGCAGCAGCGCGCCGACTGGCGCCAGGCGATGCAGCCGGTATGGCAGAAATTCCGCGGCAATGTCGGCGCTGACCTGCTCCAGGCCGCCGAAGCCTCCAACCGTCCCGATTGACCCGTCCGGCCCCGCCCGGCCGGGCGGGGCATTGTGGAGAACACCGAAATGAATCGACTCGTGCGCGTCTGCAACCGCTTCGAGGAGGGCGCCATCGCCTTCCTGCTGGCGGCGATGACGCTGGTGACCTTCCTCTATGTGGTGATGACCAATGTCTTCACCCTGTTCTACGACCTCGGCGACCGCCTGCCGCCGCTGCGGGCTCCGCTGTACTCGGTGGGCGACGCGATCCTCGGGGTGGCCCAGGACATGTCCTGGAGCAATGCGCTGACCAGGGCGCTGTTCGCCTGGCTGATCTTCCTCGGCATCGCCTACGGCGTGCGCACCGCCGGTCACCTCGGGGTGGACGCCCTGGTGCGCCTGGCGCCGCGCCCGCTGCAGCGCCTGGTCGGGGTGCTCGCCTGCCTGTGCTGCCTGGGCTACGCCGGGCTGTTCATGATCGCCAGCTACGACTGGGTGAAGACCCTGTTCGTCGCCGGCATCGGCGCCGAGGACCTCGATCACTTCGGCATCCTCCAGGCCTACATCGCGATGGTGGTGCCGCTCGGCTTCGGCCTGGTGCTGCTGCGCTACCTGGAAATCCTGGTCAACCTGCTGCGCGGTCGCCAGCTCGGGCTGGGGCTCGCCGACGAGGCCGCCGAGGCCTCCAAACTGGCCGGCGAAGAGACCGAGGAGAACCGCCCATGACCGTGCTGATCCTGTTCCTGCTGCTGTTCCTGTTCATGTTCATCGGCGTGCCCATCGCCATCTCCCTGGGGCTGTCCGGCGCGCTGACGATCCTGCTGTTCAGCCCGGACTCGGTACGCTCGCTGGCGATCAAGCTGTTCGAGACCTCCGAGGCCTACACGCTACTGGCGATCCCGTTCTTCCTGCTCTCCGGCGCGTTCATGACCACCGGTGGCGTGGCGCGGCGCCTGATCGACTTCGCCAACGCCTGCGTCGGGCACATCCGCGGCGGCCTGGCGATCGCCGCGGTGCTCGCCTGCATGCTGTTCGCCGCGCTGTCCGGCTCGTCGCCGGCGACGGTGGCGGCGGTCGGTTCGATCGCCGTGGCCGGCATGGTGCGCTCCGGCTATCCGCGCGCCTTCGGCGCAGGGATCATCTGCAACGCCGGGACCCTGGGCATCCTCATCCCGCCATCGATCGTGATGGTGGTCTACGCCGCCGCCACCGAGACCTCGGTGGGCAAGCTGTTCGTCGCCGGGGTGGTTCCGGGGCTGCTGCTCGGGGTGATCCTGATGGTGGTGATCTACATCGTCGCGCGGGTCAAGAAGCTGCCGGCGCAGCCGCGCGCCAGCTTCCGCGAGTGGCTGGCCGCCGCGCGCCGCGCCGGCTGGGGCCTGTTGCTGCTGGTGATCATCCTCGGCGGCATCTACTCCGGGCTGTTCACCCCCACCGAGGCGGCGGCGGTGGCGGCGGTGTATTCGGCCTTCGTCGCGCTGTTCGTGTACAAGGACATGCGCCTGCGCGACTGTCCCAAGGTGCTGCTGGAGTCGGGGCGGCTGAGCATCATGCTGATGTTCATCATCGCCAACGCCATGCTCTTCGCCCATGTGTTGACCACCGAGCAGATCCCCCAGCAGATCACCGAATGGGTGGTGCAGGAAGGCCTGACCCCGATCGGCTTCCTGCTGATGGTCAACGTGGTCCTGCTGGTCGCCGGCAGCTTCATGGAGCCCTCGGCGATCGTGCTGATCCTGGCGCCGATCTTCTTCCCCATCGCCATGAAGCTGGGCATCGACCCGATCCACCTGGGCATCGTCATGGTGGTGAACATGGAGATCGGCCTGGTGCACCCGCCGGTGGGCCTCAACCTGTTCGTCACCTCGGCGGTCACCGGCATGCCGCTGGGCGCGACCATCCGCGCGGCGCTGCCGTGGCTGATGATCCTGCTGCTGTTCCTGCTCCTGGTGACCTACGTGCCGCTGATCTCGCTGTGGCTGCCCGGCCTGCTGGGCATGAGCTGAGGCCGGGGCGGGGTGAGTGATGCGCCCCGCCGACCCACGCAAGGCTACGATCGGCGCGGCTTATAGCGACCATAGGTGGTGTCGCGTAGTGGTAAGACCATGGTCGTATGGTTCGTGGAGTGTGTGCTCGCTACAACTGGGCACAACAAAAACAACACTCACGTACCGAGGTTAAAGCCATGTCTGCGGCATCCCTGTACCCCGTGCACCCGGAAGCGGTGGCACGGACCTTCACCGACGAAGCCACCTACAAGACGATGTACCAGCAGTCCGTCGTCAACCCCGACGGCTTCTGGCGCGAACAGGCCCAGCGGATCGACTGGATCAAGCCGTTCGAGAAGGTCAAGCAGACCTCCTTCGACGACCATCACGTGGACATCAAATGGTTCGCCGACGGCACCCTCAACGTGTCGCACAACTGCCTCGACCGTCACCTCGCCGAACGCGGCGACCAGGTGGCGATCATCTGGGAAGGCGACGATCCCGCCGACCACCAGGAAATCACCTATCGCCAGCTCCACGAGCAGGTCTGCAAGTTCGCCAACGCCCTGCGCGGGCAGGACGTGCACCGCGGCGACGTGGTCACCATCTACATGCCGATGATCCCCGAGGCCGTGGTCGCCATGCTCGCCTGCACCCGCATCGGCGCGATCCACTCGGTGGTCTTCGGCGGCTTCTCCCCCGAAGCCCTGGCCGGGCGCATCATCGATTGCAAGTCGAAGGTGGTGATCACCGCCGACGAAGGCGTGCGCGGCGGCAAGCGTACTCCGCTGAAGGCCAACGTCGACGACGCCCTGACCAACCCGGAAACCTCCAGCGTGCAGAAGATCATCGTCTGCAAGCGTACCGGCGCGGAAATCAAGTGGAACCAGCACCGCGACGTCTGGTACGACGACCTGATGAAGGTCGCCGGCAGCACCTGCGCACCGAAGGAAATGGGCGCCGAGGACCCGCTGTTCATCCTCTACACCTCCGGTTCCACCGGCAAGCCGAAGGGCGTGCTGCACACCACCGGCGGCTACCTGGTGTATGCCTCGCTGACCCACGAACGGGTCTTCGACTACCGTCCGGGGGAAGTCTACTGGTGCACCGCCGACATCGGCTGGGTCACCGGCCACACCTACATCGTCTATGGCCCGCTGGCCAACGGCGCCACCACCATTCTGTTCGAGGGCGTGCCGAACTACCCCGACGTGACCCGCGTGGCGAAGATCATCGACAAGCACAAGGTCAACATCCTCTACACCGCGCCGACCGCGATCCGCGCGATGATGGCCGAGGGCAAGGCGGCGGTGGCCGGTGCCGATGGCTCCAGCCTGCGCCTGCTCGGCTCGGTGGGCGAGCCGATCAACCCGGAAGCCTGGCAGTGGTACTACGAGACCGTCGGCCAGTCGCGCTGCCCGATCGTCGACACCTGGTGGCAGACCGAGACCGGCGCCTGCCTGATGACCCCGCTGCCGGGCGCCCATGCGATGAAGCCGGGCTCCGCGGCCAAGCCGTTCTTCGGCGTGGTGCCGGCGCTGGTGGACAACCTGGGCAACCTGATCGAGGGCGCGGCCGAAGGCAACCTGGTGATCCTCGATTCCTGGCCAGGCCAGGCGCGGACCCTCTACGGCGACCATGATCGCTTCGTCGACACCTACTTCAAGACCTTCAAGGGCATGTACTTCACCGGCGACGGCGCGCGCCGCGACGAGGACGGCTACTACTGGATCACCGGGCGGGTCGATGACGTGCTCAACGTCTCCGGCCACCGCATGGGCACCGCCGAGGTGGAAAGCGCGATGGTCGCCCACCCGAAGGTCGCCGAGGCGGCGGTGGTCGGCATGCAGCACGACATCAAGGGGCAGGGCATCTATGTCTACGTCACCCTCAACTCCGGGGTCGAGCCGAGCGAGGCGCTGCGCCAGGAGCTGAAGCAGTGGGTCCGCCGCGAGATCGGGCCGATCGCCACGCCGGATGTGATCCAGTGGGCGCCGGGCCTGCCGAAGACCCGTTCGGGCAAGATCATGCGGCGCATCCTGCGCAAGATCGCCGCGGCCGAGTACGACACCCTCGGCGACATCTCCACCCTTGCCGATCCGGGCGTGGTCCAGCACCTGATCGAGACCCATCGCTCGATGCAGGCCGCCTGACTCCCGCCTGATCCGAAACGACCCCGCGCGGTGCGAGCCGCGCGGGGTCTTTCATTTGGCGCGGGTCGAGGAGGAGGGCGTGCCGAATGGGCGCGCACGGGAATGCGTCGGCGGTAACACTTCGGTGATGCGCGCCTGCGCATAATTGGGGCGAGAGGAAACGCCACGCACCGCGAGGGTGCGACACGGGGTAGCAGGCGAAGCGAGTCGGCTCGTCCAAACCCTTGAAGATGAAGGAATTACCAATTTATGGCTTGAGATTTGCTTTACTCATTGATTACACTTCGCGTTTTCCGGGCACAAATGCAGCTGCCTGTCAATATCGCCGAAAGCCCTCTTCGGTGCTTTTATAATTAGTTGTCGCATTGAAGAAATAACCACTTCCGGCCTGTCGCTAGAATGCCGCTCACCCCAGCTGGCGCCCTTTCCACGAGAAGGCGTCCTGCGCAAGAGCCGGTGAACACGCATATCCGTCGGCGGCCTGGGCAAGGTTCTATTTCTCCTGCCAATCGATGCCATCCCCTTCGAAGGAGTTCCAGATGAAGAAGCTCGCACTTCTCGGCGCCCTGGCGCTGTCCGTGCTCTCCCTGCCCACTTTCGCCGCCGACAAGCCGGTGCGCATCGGCATCGAGGCGGCCTACCCGCCGTTCTCGCTGAAGACCCCGGATGGCCAACTGGCAGGCTTCGACGTGGATATCGGCAATGCCCTCTGCGAGGAGATGAAGGTGCAGTGCAAGTGGGTCGAGCAGGAGTTCGACGGCCTGATCCCGGCGCTGAAGGTGCGCAAGATCGACGCCATCCTGTCATCGATGACCATCACCGACGAGCGCAAGCGCTCGGTGGACTTCACCAACAAGTACTACAACACCCCGGCGCGCTTCGTGATGAAGGAAGGCGCCAGCCTCAACGATCCCAAGGCCGACCTGAAGGGCAGGAAGGCCGGCGTCCTGCGCGGCAGCACCGCCGACCGCTATGCTTCCGGCGAACTGACCCCGGCCGGCGTCGAAGTGGTGCGCTACAACTCCCAGCAGGAGGCCAACATGGACCTGGTGGCCGGTCGTCTCGACGCGGTGGTCGCCGACTCGGTGAATCTCGAGGACGGCTTCCTCAAGACCGACGCCGGCAAGGGCTACGCCTTCGTCGGCCCGCAACTGAACGATGTGAAGTACTTCGGCGAAGGCGTCGGCATTGCCGTGCGCAAGGGCGATAGCGAGCTGGCCGGCAAGTTCAACGCGGCCATCGACGCCCTGCGCGCCAACGGCAAGTACAAGCAGATCCAGGACAAGTACTTCAGCTTCGACGTCTACGGCGCGAACTGACGCTGTCCGTCACAGGTGGCACAAACCTCCGCGACGCCTCGCGCTGTTTGTGCCACTTTTTTATTGAGTGGACGCCCCTGCTTTAGCGCTGCATTAGCTGCATAGAGGTACCGTTTTGATGATCACTGGCTACGGTGCGACCATCGTCGATGGCGCCTGGCTGACTCTCCAGCTGGCCCTGCTTTCCATGCTCCTGGCCATCGTGCTCGGCCTGCTCGGCGCGGCCTTCCGCCTGTCGCCGGTGCGCTGGCTGGCCTGGTGCGGCGACCTGTACGCCACGGTGGTCCGCGGCATTCCCGACCTGGTGCTGATCCTGCTGATCTTCTACGGTGGCCAGGCCCTGTTGAACTGGGTCGCACCGCAGTTCGGCTACGACGACTACATCGACCTGAATCCCTTCGTCTCCGGCGTCGGCACCCTCGGTTTCATCTTCGGCGCCTATCTTTCGGAGACCTTCCGCGGCGCCTTCATGGCGATCCCCAAGGGCCAGGGCGAGGCCGGCTATGCCTACGGCATGAGTCACCGCCAGGTGTTCTTCCGCGTCCAGGTGCCGCAGATGATCCGCCTGGCGATCCCCGGCTTCACCAACAACTGGCTGGTGCTGGTCAAGGCCACCGCGCTGATTTCCGTGGTCGGCCTGCAGGACATGATGTTCAAGGCCAAGCAGGCTTCCGACGCGACCCGCGAGCCGTTCACCTATTACCTCGCCGTGGCCGGCCTGTACCTGCTGGTGACCAGCGTGTCGCTGCTGTTGCTGCGTCTGCTCGAGCGCCGCTATTCGGTCGGCGTGAAAACCGCGGAACTGTGAATCAAGGGGCCTTGCCGTGATCTTCGATTTCTCTGTCATCTGGGACAGCCTTCCGCTCTATTTCGACGGCCTGCTGGTCACCCTCAGGCTGCTCTCGATCTCCCTCCTGGTCGGCCTGCTGCTGGCGGTGCCGCTGGCGCTGATGCGGGTCTCCAGGCAGCCGCTGGTGAATTTCCCGGCCTGGCTCTACACCTATGTGATCCGCGGCACGCCGATGCTGGTCCAACTGTTCCTGATCTACTACGGCCTGGCGCAGTTCGACGCGGTGCGCGAAAGCGCGCTGTGGCCCTGGTTGTCGAACGCCTCGTTCTGCGCCTGCCTGGCGTTCGCCATCAACACCAGCGCCTATACCGCCGAGATCCTTGCCGGCAGCCTGAAGGCCACGCCCCACGGCGAGATCGAGGCGGCCAAGGCGATGGGCATGTCGCGCCTGCAGATGTACCGCCGCATCCTCCTGCCCTCGGCGCTGCGTCGCGCCCTGCCGCAGTACAGCAACGAGGTGATCATGATGCTGCAGACCACCAGCCTGGCGTCCATCGTCACCCTGGTGGACATCACCGGCGCCGCGCGGAACGTCTACTCGCAGTACTACCTGCCGTTCGAGGCGTTCATCACCGCCGGCCTGTTCTACCTGTGCCTGACCTTCATCCTGGTGCGCCTGTTCAAGCTTGCCGAACGACGCTGGCTGGCCTACCTGGCGCCGCGCAAATCCTGATCCGGAGGACCGCATGGAGCGTATCGACCACCTGCTGCCATGGAGCACCCTGGGAAGCGAGAAGCGCCTGAGCGTGTTCCGCTTCGGCTCCGGCGCGCGCAAGGTCTACATCCAGTCCAGCCTGCACGCCGACGAACTGCCGGGGATGCGCACCGCCTGGGAGCTGAAGCAGCGGTTGCGCCGGCTGGAGGCGGAAGGCCGCCTGCGCGGCACCGTCGAGCTGGTGCCGGTGGCCAATCCGGTCGGTCTCGGGCAGATGATCCAGGCGCTGCACCAGGGGCGCTTCGAGATGAGCAGCGGGCGCAATTTCAACCGCGATTTCCCCGACCTGCTGGACGCGGTGATCGACAGCGCCGGCGAGCGCCTGGGCGACGACCCGCGGGCCAACGTTGCGCTGGTCCGCCAGGCCCTGCGCGAGGCGCTGGACGCGCTGCCGCCGGCGACCTCGGAGCTGGACGGCATGCAGCGTCTGCTCTACCGTCATGCCTGCGATGCCGACCTGGTGCTCGATCTGCACTGCGACTTCGAGGCCGCGATTCACCTCTATACCCTGCCGCAGCAGTGGCCGGCCTTCGCCTCCCTGGCCGCGCGCCTGGGCGCCGCCGTCGGGCTGCTCGCCGAGGAGTCCGGCGGCGGCTCGTTCGACGAGGCCTGCTCGGTGCCCTGGCTGCGCCTGTCGCGCCTGTATCCGCGTGCCGCGCTGCCACTGGCCTGCCTGGCGACCACCGTCGAACTGGGTGGCCAGGCCGATACCTCGCCGCAACAGGCCGAGGCCAGCGCCGAGGCGATCCTGGCCTTCCTCGCCGAACAGGGCTTCGTCGAGGGCGAATGGCCGCCAGCGCCCGAGGACTGCTGCGAAGGCCTGCCCTTCGAGGGCACCGAATACGTGCACGCCCCGCATACCGGCGTGGTCAGCTTCCTGCGCCGGCCGGGCGAATGGGTGGAGGCGGGCGAGCCGCTGTTCCAGGTCATCGATCCCCTGGCCGACCGCGCCAGCACGGTGTGCGCCGGGGTGTCCGGCGTGCTTTTCGCCATCGAACGGATGCGCTATGCGCAGCCGGGACTCTGGCTGGCCAAGGTGGCCGGTCGTCAACCGATCCGTCAGGGACGCTTGCTCAGCGACTGATTAGCCGAGAACACACAACATGTACAAACTGGAAGTCCAAGACCTGCACAAGCGCTACGGTAGCCACGAGGTGCTCAAGGGCGTCTCGCTGGCGGCGAAAGCGGGCGACGTGATCAGCATCATCGGCTCGAGCGGTTCCGGCAAGAGCACCTTCCTGCGTTGCATCAACCTGCTGGAGCAGCCGCACGCCGGCAAGATCCTGCTCAACGGCGAGGAGCTGAAGCTGGTGCCCGGCCGCGATGGCGCGCTGAAGGCTGCCGACTCCCGCCAGCTGCAGCGCATGCGCTCGCGCCTGTCGATGGTGTTCCAGCATTTCAACCTGTGGTCGCACATGAGCGCCCTGGAGAACGTCATCGAGGCGCCGGTCCACGTCCTCGGGGTGGCGAAGAAGGAAGCCATCGAGAAGGCCGAGCACTACCTGGCCAAGGTCGGCGTGGCGCACCGCAAGGACGCCTATCCCGCGCACATGAGCGGCGGCGAGCAGCAGCGCGTGGCGATCGCCCGGGCGCTGGCGGTGGAGCCGGAAGTCATGCTGTTCGACGAGCCGACCTCGGCGCTCGACCCCGAGCTGGTCGGCGAGGTGCTGAAGGTCATGCAGGACCTGGCGCAGGAAGGCCGCACCATGGTGGTGGTGACCCACGAGATGGGCTTCGCCCGCGAGGTCTCGAACCAGTTGGTGTTCCTCCACAAGGGCCTGGTCGAAGAGCGCGGCTGCCCGAAGGAAGTCCTCGCCAACCCGCAGTCGGACCGCCTCAAGCAGTTCCTCTCCGGCAGCCTCAAGTAACATTCATCGCAGAGGCCGGCTAAGCTGCTCCCATGACTGCCCAACCCCAACGCATCGGTTTCCTCCTCTGGCCCGCCACCCGCGCGCTCACGCTATCGCTCGCCGAGGAAGCCCTGCGGGCGGCCCGCCGGCTGCATCCCGAAGCTCTCTACGAGCCGCTGTTCCTGCTCGCCGAGGCGCCGCCGGAAGAGGAGGGCTGGCGCCTGCCGGGGCTGGCCTGGAACGGCAGGCTGGAGCAGTGCTCGCGGCTGTTCCTGGTCGCCGATGAGGCGCCGGCCGCGGTATCGCCGGCGCTGGGCATGGCGCTCAAGCAACTGGCGCGCTCGGGCACGGCGATCGGCGCGCTGTCCGCCGGCATCTACCCGCTGGCCCAGTTGGGCCTGCTCGACGGCTATCGCGCCGCGGTGCACTGGCGCTGGCACGACGACTTCACCGAGCGCTTCCCCAAGGTCATCGCCACCAACCACCTGTTCGAATGGGATCGCGACCGCATGACCGCCTGCGGCGGCATGGCGGTGCTCGACCTGCTGCTGGCGCTGCTGTCCCGCGACCATGGCGCGGAACTGGCCGGCGCGGTCTCGGAGGAACTGGTGGTGGAGCGCATCCGCGAAGGCAACGAGCGCCAGCGCATCCCGCTGAAGAACCGCCTCGGCTCCAGCCATCCGAAGCTGACCCAGGCGGTGCTGCTGATGGAGGCCAACATCGAGGAGCCGCTGACCACCGACGAGATCGCCCAGCACGTCTGTGTCTCGCGGCGCCAGTTGGAGCGTATCTTCAAGCAGTACCTGAACCGCGTGCCCAGCCAGTACTACCTGGAGCTGCGCCTGAACCGCGCGCGGCAGATGCTGATGCAGACCAGCAAGTCGATCATCCAGATCGGCCTGTCCTGCGGTTTCTCTTCCGGACCGCACTTCTCCAGCGCCTACCGCAACTTCTTCGGCGTCACGCCGCGCGAGGACCGCAACCAGCGGCGCGGCGGCAGCGCCTTCGACTCGACCTTCACCCCGGTCGAGCGCGGCTGAGTCGCGCTGCGCCGGCGCTGAAGGTGCTGGCCAGGGCATAGGCCGGTTCCGCCTGCCGGCGCAGACGGCCTCCCCTCCCGAGGCCGCCGCACGAAGCCACGACGAGGCGTCGCTCGATCCGCGTTCCTGTCCCGGCTTTTCCCGCGGCTTTGCGGCGCGCTGGCCGGCGCAGAAGAAGCATGCACCCGGAGGCATCGCGCGTTTACACTGCGCCTTCCCGATGCTTTCTGTCGCATTTCCGAAAGCCGCGGAAATTCCCGGGTTGGCGCTATAACAAGTTGTCGCATGGCGGCAATGCCGGCCCGGTTCCAATCCCTACAATCCTTTCATCGATAGCCGCCTTCAGGCAGGAGAAACACCGATGTCCGCTCCCCATGCGCAGGTAGAACGTGCCGACTTCGACCGGTATATGGTCCCCAACTACGCCCCCGCCGCTTTCATCCCGGTGCGAGGCGAGGGATCGCGCGTCTGGGACCAGAGCGGCCGCGAGCTGATCGACTTCGCCGGCGGCATCGCCGTGACCTCCCTCGGCCATGCGCATCCGGCGCTGGTCAAGGCGCTCACCGAGCAGGCCCAGCGCATCTGGCACGTTTCCAACGTCTTCACCAACGAGCCGGCGCTGCGCCTGGCGCGCAAGCTGGTGGATGCCACCTTCGCCGAGCGGGTGTTCCTCGCCAACTCCGGCGCCGAGGCCAACGAGGCGGCCTTCAAGCTGGCCCGTCGCTATGCCAGCGACGTTTACGGCCCGCAGAAGTACGAGATCATCGCCGCCAGCAACAGCTTCCACGGGCGCACCCTGTTCACCGTCAACGTCGGTGGCCAGCCGAAGTATTCCGATGGCTTCGGGCCGAAGTTCGAAGGCATCACCCACGTCCCCTACAACGACCTCGAGGCGCTGAGGGCGGCGATCTCCGACAAGACCTGCGCCGTGGTCCTGGAACCGATCCAGGGCGAGGGCGGCGTGCTGCCGGCGCAGCAGGCCTACCTGGAAGGCGCGCGCAAACTGTGCGACGAACACAACGCGCTGCTGGTCTTCGACGAGGTGCAGAGCGGCATGGGCCGCATCGGCGAGCTGTTCGCCTACATGCACTACGGCGTGGTCCCGGACATCCTTTCCAGCGCCAAGAGCCTGGGCGGCGGCTTCCCTATCGGTGCGATGCTGACCACCGGCGAGATCGCCAAGCACCTGTCGGTCGGCACCCACGGCACCACCTACGGCGGCAACCCCCTGGCCTCGGCGGTGGCCGAGGCGGCGCTGGACGTGATCAATACCCCGGAAGTGCTGGACGGCGTGAAGGCCAAGCATGAGCGCTTCAAGTCCCGACTGCAGAAGATCGGCCAGGAGTACGGCATCTTCGGCGAGATCCGTGGCATGGGCCTGCTGATCGGCGCGGCGCTGACCGAGGAGTGGAAAGGCAAGGCCCGCGACGTGCTCAACGCCGCCGAGAAGGAGGCGGTGATGGTGCTCCAGGCCAGCCCCGACGTGGTCCGCTTCGCGCCGAGCCTGGTGATCAGCGACGCCGAGATCGACGAAGGCCTGGAGCGCTTCGAACGCGCCGTGGCCAAGCTGGTCCGCGGCTGAGCCGGACCCTGGCGTCCCGGTGGAGGCCGGGACCCCGGTCGTGACGCCCCGGGTGGTCCGCACGGGCCCCGGGCGTGCCGGTCCCGGCCTGCGCCGGGGCCGTGAAGCGTGCCGCGCGCGGCACGCCTACTTCCCTGCTGGATGATCGACCCCGTGGCACAGGATGGTGCCGCGATCCCGCGCATGGATGCAGCAATCATCGTTGTCTGAGAAAGGAGTGACGCCATGTTGGTGATGCGCCCCGCCCAAGCGGCCGACCTGCCACAGGTGCAGCGTCTGGCGGCGGACAGCCCGGTGGGCGTCACGTCCTTGCCGGATGACGCCGAACGCCTGCGCGACAAGATCCTCGCCTCCGAGGCCTCGTTCGCCGCGGAAGTGAGCTACAACGGCGAGGAAAGCTATTTCTTCGTCCTCGAGGACAGCGCCAGCGGCGAGCTGGTCGGCTGCTCGGCGATCGTCGCCTCGGCCGGCTTCTCCGAGCCGTTCTACAGCTTCCGCAACGAGACCTTCGTGCACGCCTCGCGCTCGCTGTCGATCCACAACAAGATCCATGTCCTCTCGCTGTGCCACGACCTTACCGGCAACAGCCTGCTGACCAGCTTCTACGTGCAGCGTGACCTGGTGCAGAGCGTCTACGCCGAACTCAACTCGCGCGGCCGCCTGCTGTTCATGGCCAGCCATCCGGAGCGCTTCGCCGACGCGGTGGTGGTAGAGATCGTCGGCTACAGCGACGAGCAGGGCGAATCGCCGTTCTGGAACGCGGTCGGGCGCAATTTCTTCGACCTCAACTACATCGAGGCGGAAAAGCTCTCCGGGCTGAAGAGCCGGACCTTCCTCGCCGAGCTGATGCCGCATTACCCGATCTACGTGCCGCTGTTGCCGGACGCCGCCCAGGAATCCATGGGCCAGGTCCACCCGCGAGCGCAGATCACCTTCGACATCCTGATGCGCGAAGGCTTCGAGACCGACAACTACATCGATATCTTCGATGGCGGCCCGACCCTGCACGCGCGTACCTCGGGGATCCGCTCGATCGCCCAGAGCCGGGTGGTGCCGGTGAAGATCGGCGAGGCGCCGAAGAGCGGTCGTCCCTATCTGGTCACCAACGGCCAGCTCCAGGACTTCCGCGCGGTCGTGCTGGACCTGGATTGGGCGCCCGGCAAGCCGGTGGCCCTGAGTGTTGAAGCCGCCGAGGCCCTGGGCGTCGGCGAAGGCGCCAGCGTGCGCCTGGTTGCGGTCTGAAGGAGCCCGACATGATCGTACGTCCCGTCACCAGCGCCGACCTGCCGGCCCTGATCGAGCTGGCGCGCAGTACCGGCACCGGCCTGACCACCCTGCCGGCCAACGAACAGCGCCTGCAGCATCGCGTCAGCTGGGCCGAGAAGGCCTTCCGCGGCGAGGCCGAACGCGGCGACGCCGATTACCTGTTCGTCCTCGAGGACGACGCCGGCAAGGTCGTCGGCATCTCCGCCATCGCCGGAGCGGTGGGACTTCGCGAACCCTGGTACAACTACCGGGTCGGCCTCACCGTGAGCGCTTCGCAGGAGCTCGACATCCACCGCGAAATCCCCACGCTGTTCCTGGCCAACGACCTGACCGGCAATTCCGAGCTGTGCTCGCTGTTCCTCCACGCCGACCACCGCAGCGGCCTCAACGGCAAGCTGCTGTCGCGCGCGCGCTTCCTGTTCATCGCCGAATTCCGCCACCTGTTCGGCGACAAGCTGATCGCCGAGATGCGCGGCATGTCCGACGAGGCAGGGCGTTCACCGTTCTGGGAAAGCCTCGGCCGGCACTTCTTCAAGATGGAGTTCTCCCAGGCCGACTACCTCACCGGGGTCGGCAACAAGGCCTTCATCGCCGAGCTGATGCCGAAGTTCCCGCTCTACACCTGCTTCCTCTCCGAGGAGGCGCGCGGGGTGATCGGCCGCGTCCACCCCAACACCGAGCCGGCGCTGGCGATGCTCAAGGCCGAGGGCTTCAGCTACCAGGGCTACGTCGACATCTTCGACGCCGGCCCGGCGATCGAGGCCGAGACCGACAAGATCCGCGCCATCGCCGAGAGCCAGAACCTGGTGCTCGCGGTGGGCACCCCCGGCGACGACGCCGAGCCATACCTGATCCACAACCGCAAGCGCGAGGACTGCCGAATCACCGCCGCGCCGGCGCGGGCCGCCGCCGGCACCCTGGTGGTCGATCCGCTGACCGCCAGGCGCTTGCGCCTGGCAGCCGGGGCCTCGGTGCGCGCGGTGCCGCTGTCGGCGCAGAAGCGCGGTTGAAAGCCTGATGCAGGCGCCCCGGCGAGGGCGCCCGAGGAGTCGATGATGAGTACCCATTACATTGCCGGCCAGTGGCTGGCGGGCCAGGGCGAGACCCTGGAGTCCCTCGATCCGGTCGGCCAGGGCGTGGTCTGGTCCGGCCAAGGCGCCGACGCCGCCCAGGTCGACGCCGCCGTGCGCGCCGCCCGCGAAGCCTTCCCGGCCTGGGCGCGGCGCCCGCTGGAACAGCGTATCGAGTTGCTGGAGCGCTTCGCCGCCACTCTCAAGGCGCATGCCGACGAACTGGCGCGGGCGATAGGCGAGGAGACCGGCAAGCCGTTGTGGGAGTCGGCGACCGAAGTGACCAGCATGGTCAACAAGGTGGCGATCTCGGTGCAGGCGCTCCGCGAGCGCACCGGCGAGAAGTCCGGCCCGCTGGCCGACGCCACCGCCGTGCTGCGGCACAAGCCGCACGGGGTGGTCGCGGTGTTCGGTCCCTACAACTTCCCCGGCCACCTGCCCAACGGGCATATCGTCCCGGCGCTGCTGGCCGGCAACTGCGTGGTGTTCAAGCCCAGCGAGCTGACCCCGAAAGTCGCCGAGCTGACGCTCAAGGCCTGGATCGAGGCCGGCCTGCCGGCCGGCGTGCTCAACCTGGTCCAGGGTGGCCGCGAGACCGGCGTCGCGCTGGCCGCCCACAGCGGGCTCGACGGCCTGTTCTTCACCGGCTCCAGTCGCACCGGCAACCTGTTGCACAGCCAGTTCGCCGGCCAGCCGCAGAAGATCCTGGCGCTGGAGATGGGCGGCAACAACCCGCTGGTGGTGGAGGAGGTCGCCGACCTCGACGCCGCCGTCTACACCATCATCCAGTCCGCCTTCATTTCCGCCGGCCAGCGCTGTACCTGCGCCCGCCGCCTGCTGGTGCCGCAGGGCGCCTGGGGCGACGCGCTGCTGGCGCGCCTGGTGGCGGTCAGCGCGACCCTGCGGGTCGGCCGCTTCGACGAACAGCCGGCGCCGTTCATGGGCTCGGTGATTTCCCTCGCTGCCGCCGAGCACCTGCTCAAGGCCCAGGAGCAGCTGATCGGCAAGGGCGCGCTGCCGCTGCTGGCGATGACCCAGCCGATCGACGGCGCGGCCCTGCTGACGCCGGGCATCCTCGATGTCAGCGCGGTGGCCGAGCGTCCCGACGAGGAGTTCTTCGGCCCGCTGCTGCAGGTGATCCGCTACGTCGACTTCGCCGCGGCGATCCGCGAAGCCAACGCCACCCGGTACGGCCTCGCCGCCGGCCTGTTGTCGGATTCCCGTGAGCGCTTCGAGCAGTTCCTCGTCGAGAGCCGCGCCGGCATCGTCAACTGGAACAAGCAGCTCACCGGCGCCGCCAGCAGCGCGCCGTTCGGCGGTATCGGCGCGTCCGGCAACCACCGGCCGAGCGCCTACTATGCCGCCGACTACTGCGCCTATCCGGTCGCCTCGCTGGAAAGCCCCAGCGTGTCCCTTCCTGCCACCCTGACTCCCGGGATCAGCCTATGAATGCCCATGAAGTGAATTTCGACGGCCTGGTCGGCCCGACCCACAACTACGGCGGCCTGTCCTACGGCAATGTCGCTTCGCAAAGCAACAGCCAGGCGTTGTCCAACCCGAAGGAAGCGGCGAAGCAGGGCCTGGCGAAGATGAAGGCGTTGATGGAGCTGGGCTTCAAGCAGGGCGTGCTCGCCCCGCAAGCCCGCCCGGATACCGCCGCGCTGCGTAGCCTGGGCTTCTCCGGCAGCGACGAGGAGGTGATCCGCCGCGCGGCGAAGGAAGCGATGCCTCTCCTCGCCGCCTGCAGCTCGGCGTCGAGCATGTGGACCGCCAACGCCGCCACGGTCAGTCCGAGCGCCGACACCGCCGACGGTCGCGTGCATTTCACCGCGGCCAACCTGAACTGCAAGTTCCACCGATCCATCGAGCATCCCACCACCAGCCGCGTGCTGGCGGCGATGTTCAACGACGAACGGCATTTCGCCCATCACGCGGCGCTGCCGGCGGTGAGCCAGTTCGGCGACGAAGGCGCGGCCAACCACACGCGCTTCTGCAAGGACTATGGCGATGCCGGGGTGGAGTTCTTCGTCTTCGGCCGCAGCGCCTTCGACAGTCGCTTCCCGGCGCCGCAACGCTATCCGGCGCGCCAGACCCTGGAAGCCTGCCAGGCGGTCGCGCGCCTGCACGGGCTGAGCGAGGCAGGGGTGGTCTACGCTCAACAGAACCCGGCGGTGATCGACCAGGGCGTGTTCCACAACGACGTGATCTCGGTGGGCAACGGCGAGGTGCTGTTCCACCACGAGGATGCCTTCCTCGATACCGAGAAGGTCCTCGCCGAACTGCACGACAAGCTCGGCCGCCGGGGTGGCCGCTTCCGCGCCATCTGCGTGCCGCGCGAGCAGGTCGCGGTGGAGGATGCGGTGAAGTCCTACCTGTTCAACAGCCAGCTGCTGTCGAAGGCCGATGGCTCGATGCTGCTGGTGGTACCGGAGGAGTGCCGGAACAACCCGCGGGTCTGGAACTACCTGGAGCGGCTCACCGGCGACGATGGCCCGATCCGCGAGGTGAAGGTCTTCGACCTCAAGCAGAGCATGCAGAACGGCGGCGGCCCGGCCTGCCTGCGCCTGCGCGTGGCGCTGAAGGAACAGGAGCTGGCGGCGGTGAACCCGGGGGTGATCATGACTGCCGGCCTGTACGATACCCTGGTGGCCTGGGTCGACAGGCACTATCGCGACCGCCTCGGCGAAGCCGACCTGGCCGATCCGCAATTGCTCCAGGAATGCCGGACGGCATTGGATGAACTGACGCAGATCCTTAAACTGGGTTCGGTCTATTCCTTCCAACTCGATTGAGAGCCTCACCATCATGTCCGATAGCCTGCAACTGATCCTCGAAGACACCGACGGCACCCAGCTGGAAACCTCCTGCACCCGCTTCGCCGTGGTCTGGCAGGGCAAGGAAGTGTGGATCCAGCAGGCCGGCAACGGCCAGTTGCTGATCGGCGTGGATGTCGAGGACGGCGACACCGAGTACACCAACCTGCTGCTGCGGCCGATGGCGACCAACCTGGTCAGCCTGCAACTGGAGATGGAGCCGATCGAAGAGGGCGACGACCACGAGCACGGCCCCGACTGCGGCTGCGACCACACCCACTGACTGAGGACATCCCATGCTCGCCCTCGGCAAACTGCTCGACTTGACCCTGGCCGGCCGCGAGCCGACCGAGAAGATCCAGCTCACCGCCGACGGCACGCGCCTGCACTGGCTGGCCGAGGGCGCGCTGGAGGTCACGCCGATCGGCGCCCGCGACAATGGCGTCGACCTGCTGCTCTCGGCCGGTATCCACGGCAACGAGACCGCGCCCATCGAACTGCTCGAACGGCTGATCCGCAAGCTCGCCAGCGGCGAGCTGAAGCCCGCCGCGCGGGTCCTGTTCCTGCTCGGCAACCCCGAGGCGATTCGCCGTGGCGAACGCTTCGTGGAGCAGGACATGAACCGTCTGTTCAACGGCCGCCACGAGGAAGGCAGCGGCAACGAGGCCTTCCGCGCCGCCGAGCTGGAACGCCTGGCCCAGGTGTTCTTCAGCCGGGGCGAGCGGGACCGCCTGCACTACGACCTGCACACCGCGATCCGTGGCTCGAGGATCGAGCAGTTCGCCCTCTATCCCTGGGCCGAGGGCCGCGAGCACTCCCGCGCCGAACTGGCCCGCCTGCGCGACGCCGGCATCGAGGCGGTGCTGCTGCAGAACAAACCGGGAATCACCTTCAGCGCCTATACCTACGGCCAGCTCGGCGCCGAGGCCTTCACCCTGGAGCTGGGCAAGGCGCGACCATTCGGGCAGAACCAGCAGGTCAATCTGGAGCGCCTGGAACGGCGCCTGGAGATGCTCATCGACGGCAGCGAGGAGCGCCCGGACGGCGCCCACCTCGACGGCCTCAAGCTGTTCAGCGTGTCCCGCGAGGTGATCAAGCACAGCGACCACTTCCGCCTGCACCTCGACGACGACGTGGCCAACTTCACCGAACTCTCGCCGGGCTACCTGCTGGCCGAGGATATCGGCGGCACGCGCTGGGTGGTGGACGAGGTCGGCGCGCGCATCATCTTTCCCAATCCACGGGTGAAGAACGGACTGCGCGCCGGAATCCTGGTGGTTCCGGCCAAGCTCTGAGAGGTATCGGCCTTTTCCCCCACGATCATGACGGAGCGCTGCGGCGCTCCGTTTTCTTTGCGACCGGGAAGATTTCCCGTCTTCCCTTGTGGCTGCCGGTGGAGCGCCGTAGGATCGGGCTTTTCCGCCGAACCGAGGAGCCCTCCGTGCCTGTCATCGACCTGCGCAGCGACACCGTCACCCAGCCCACCGCCGGCATGCGCGAAGCCATGGCCGCGGCCGAACTGGGCGACGACGTCTATGGCGAGGATCCCACGGTCAACCGCCTGGAGGCAGAGCTGGCGGCGCGCCTGGGCTTCGCCGCGGCGCTCTTCGTACCGACCGGGACCATGAGCAACCTGCTCGGACTGATGGCCCACTGCGAGCGCGGCGACGAATACATCGTCGGCCAGCAGGCGCATACCTACAAATACGAGGGCGGTGGTGCCGCGGTGCTGGGCTCGATCCAGCCGCAACCGATCGACGGCGAGGCCGACGGTTCGCTCGACCTGGACAAGGTCGCGGCGGCGATCAAGGCCGACGACTTCCATTTCGCCAGGACCCGCCTGCTGGCCCTGGAAAACACCATGCAGGGCAAGGTGCTGCCGCTCGACTACCTGGCCGCCGCCCGTGCCTTCACTCGCGCGCGTGGCCTGGCCCTGCACCTGGATGGCGCGCGCCTGTACAACGCGGCGGTGAAGCTGGGCGTCGACGCCAGCGAGATCACCCGGCACTTCGACTCGGTGTCGGTGTGCCTGTCCAAGGGCCTCGGTGCGCCGGTGGGCTCGGTGCTTTGCGGCAGCGTCGAACTGATCGGCAAGGCCCGCCGCTGGCGCAAGATGGTCGGCGGCGGGATGCGCCAGGCCGGCCTGCTGGCGGCGGCCGGGCTGTACGCCCTGGACCATCAGGTGGCGCGCCTGGCCGACGACCATGCCAACGCCGCCTGCCTGGGCGACGGGCTGCGCGAGCTGGGCTATGCGGTAGAGCCGGTGCAGACCAACATGGTCTACCTCGACATCGGTGAGCAGGCCGTCGCGCTGCGCGATTTCCTCGCCGAGCGCGAGGTGCGGATCAGCGCGGCGGCGCGTTTGCGCCTGGTCACCCATCTGGACGTTTCCGCCGAGTCCATAGGACAAGTACTGGATGCCTTCGCGGCCTTTCGTCGCTCATAAGCGAAAAGGTCGCCAATAGGCAATAACTATCGCGCAAAGACACTACAACCTTGCCAAAGGGCCGATATAATGCGGCCCTTTGCCGGCGATTCGTGGCCGCCAATTTTCCGTGGAAGAACCTATGAAAAGCGCTGAAATCCGTGAAGCCTTCCTCCGCTTCTTCGAAGAGAAGGGGCACACCCGTGTCGCCTCCAGTTCGCTGATCCCGGCGAACGACCCGACCCTGCTGTTCACCAACGCGGGGATGAACCAGTTCAAGGACTGCTTCCTCGGCCTGGAGAAGCGCGCCTACACCCGCGCCACCACCAGCCAGAAATGCGTGCGCGCCGGCGGCAAGCACAACGACCTGGAGAACGTCGGCTACACGGCTCGCCACCACACCTTCTTCGAGATGCTGGGCAACTTCAGCTTCGGCGACTATTTCAAGCGCGACGCCATCCACTACGCCTGGGAGTTCCTCACCGGCGAGAAATGGCTGAACCTGCCCAAGGAAAAGCTCTGGGTCACCGTCTACGCCACCGATGACGAGGCCTACGACATCTGGACCAAGGAAGTCGGCGTGCCCGCCGAGCGCATGGTGCGGATCGGCGACAACAAGGGCGCGCCGTACGCCTCCGACAACTTCTGGGCGATGGGCGATACCGGGCCCTGCGGACCCTGCACCGAGATCTTCTTCGACCATGGACCGGAGATCTGGGGCGGCCCGCCCGGTTCGCCGGAAGAAGACGGCGACCGCTACATCGAGATCTGGAACAACGTGTTCATGCAGTTCAATCGCACCGCGGACGGCGTCATGCACCCGCTGCCGGCGCCGAGCGTGGACACCGGCATGGGCCTGGAGCGGGTCAGCGCGGTGCTCCAGCACGTGCACTCGAACTATGAGATCGACCTGTTCCAGAACCTGCTGAAAGCCTCCGCCGAGGCCATCGGCTGCGCCAACGACGACGCGCCGTCGCTGAAGGTGGTGGCCGACCACATCCGTTCCTGCAGCTTCCTGGTCGCCGACGGCGTGCTGCCGTCCAACGAAGGCCGCGGCTACGTGCTGCGGCGGATCATTCGTCGCGCCTGCCGCCACGGCAACAAGCTGGGCGCCAGGGGCAGCTTCTTCCACAGGATCGTCGCGGCGCTGGTCGCCGAGATGGGCGAGGCCTTCCCCGAGCTGAAACAGCAGCAGGCGCACATCGAGCGCGTGCTGAAGACCGAGGAAGAGCAGTTCGCCAAGACCCTTGAACAGGGCCTGAAGATCCTCGAACAGGACCTGGCCGAACTGCAGGGCAGCGTGATTCCCGGCAACGTGGTATTCAAGCTGTACGACACCTATGGCTTCCCGGTCGACCTGACCAATGACATCGCCCGCGAGCGCGAGCTGACCATTGACGAGGACGGCTTCGAGCGCGAGATGGAGGCCCAGCGCGAGCGCGCCCGCGCTTCCAGCGCCTTCGGCATGGACTACAACAGCCTGGTCAAGGTCGATGGCGAGACCCGCTTCCTCGGCTACCAGGGCGTCTCCGGCGCCGGGCAGATCGTCGCGCTGTTCAGGGACGGTCAGGCCGTCGAGCGCCTGGAGGAAGGCGAGGAGGGCGTCGTGGTCCTCGACCAGACGCCGTTCTACGCCGAGTCCGGCGGCCAGGTCGGCGACAGCGGCTACCTCGAGGCGGCCGGTGTGCGCTTCGACGTGCGTGACACCACCAAGGCTGGCGGCGCACACCTGCACCACGGCGTGGTCGCCGAGGGCGGCCTGAGCGTCGGCGCCGCGGTCAAGGCCGAGGTCGACGCCTCGGTACGCCAGGCCACCGCGCTCAACCACTCCGCCACCCACCTGCTGCACGCCGCGTTGCGCCAGGTGCTGGGCGACCACGTACAACAGAAGGGCTCGCTGGTGGACAGCCAGCGCCTGCGTTTCGACTTCAGCCACTTCGAGGCGATCAAGCCGGAGCAGCTGAAGGCCCTGGAAGATATCGTCAACGCCGAGATTCGCCGCAACACCGAGGTGGAGACCGAGGAAACCGACATCGACACCGCCAAGGCCAAAGGCGCCATGGCGCTGTTCGGCGAGAAGTACGGCGACCAGGTGCGCGTGCTGAGCATGGGCGGGGACTTTTCCGTCGAGCTGTGCGGCGGTACCCACGTGTCGCGCACCGGCGACATCGGCCTGTTCAAGATCACCAGCGAAGGCGGCGTGGCCGCCGGCGTTCGTCGTATCGAAGCGGTCACCGGCGCGGCGGCGCTGGCATACCTGAACGGTGCCGAGGAACAGCTCAAGGAAGCGGCCGGCCTGGTCAAGGGCAGCCGCGACAACCTGCTGGACAAGCTCGGCGCCCTGCTGGAGCGCAACCGCTCGCTGGAGAAGGAACTGGAGCAGCTCAAGGCCAAGGCTGCCAGCGCGGCTGGCGACGACCTTTCGGCGGCGGCGGTGGATATCAAGGGCGCGAAGGTACTCGCCGCGCGCCTCGATGGTCTGGACGGCAAGGCGCTGCTGGCGCTGGTCGACCAGTTGAAGAACAAGCTCGGCCGCGCAGTGATCCTGCTCGGCGGCGAGCTGGACGGGAAGGTCGTGCTGGTCGCAGGTGTGACCCAGGACCTGACCGGCCAACTGAAGGCCGGCGAGCTTATGAAGCAAGCCGCGGCGGCGGTTGGTGGCAAAGGTGGCGGACGCCCGGATATGGCCCAGGGCGGTGGCACCGATGCAGCGAAATTGGACGAAGCCCTGGCCCTGGCCCAGCGCTTCGTCGAGCAAGGGCTCTGACGCCGCGCCCGCCCCTCGTCGGAGCGACGCGGGGCAGGGTGGCCAGCGCTCCCTGATGCCCGGCCGGCGGTGCGCCCCGCCAGTCCGGGTAGCGAAAGAATGTGGCAGGTTCAAAAGGGCGCCCTTCACGGAATCAGGCGGTTTGAAATGGCTTTGATCGTACAGAAGTTTGGAGGGACCTCCGTCGGCACCGTCGAGCGTATCGAGCAGGTGGCCGAGAAGGTGAAGAAATTCCGCGAAGCGGGAGACGACGTCGTCGTGGTGGTTTCCGCCATGAGCGGCGAGACCAACCGTCTGATCGGCCTGGCCAACCAGATCATGGAGCAGCCGGTTCCGCGCGAACTGGACGTCATGGTCTCGACCGGCGAGCAGGTGACCATCGCCCTGCTCAGCATGGCCCTGATCAAGCGCGGCGTGCCGGCGGTTTCCTACACCGGCAACCAGGTTCGTATCCTCACCGACAGCGCGCATACCAAGGCGCGCATCCTGCATATCGACGACAGCAGCATCCGGGCCGACCTCAAGGCCGGCAAGGTGGTGGTGGTCGCCGGTTTCCAGGGCGTCGACGGCAACGGCAACATCACCACCCTGGGCCGCGGCGGTTCCGATACCACCGGAGTGGCCCTGGCGGCGGCGCTGAAGGCCGACGAGTGCCAGATCTACACCGACGTCGACGGTGTCTACACCACCGATCCGCGCGTGGTGCCGCAGGCCCGCCGGCTGGACAAGATCACCTTCGAGGAAATGCTGGAAATGGCCAGCCTCGGTTCCAAGGTGCTGCAGATCCGCGCGGTCGAGTTCGCCGGCAAGTACAACGTTCCGCTGCGCGTGCTGCACAGCTTCCAGGAGGGTCCGGGCACCCTCATTACTATCGATGATGAAGAGGAATCCATGGAACAGCCGATCATCTCCGGCATCGCCTTCAATCGCGACGAAGCCAAGCTGACCATCCGTGGTGTACCCGATACCCCCGGCGTGGCCTTCAAGATCCTCGGACCGATCAGCGCCGCCAATGTCGAGGTCGACATGATCGTGCAGAACGTGGCGCACGATAACACCACCGACTTCACCTTCACGGTGCATCGCAACGACTACCTGAACGCGCTGGAAATCCTCAAGCAGACCGCCGCCAACATCGGCGCGCGCGAAGCCATCGGTGACACCAATATCGCCAAGGTCTCCATCGTCGGTGTCGGCATGCGTTCGCACGCCGGGGTGGCCAGCCGCATGTTCGAGGCGCTGGCCAAGGAAAGCATCAACATCCAGATGATCTCCACCTCGGAAATCAAGGTTTCCGTGGTGATCGAGGAGAAGTATCTGGAGCTGGCGGTACGTGCCCTGCACACGGCGTTCGAACTCGACGCGCCGGCGCGACAGGGCGAGTGACGCGGGCAGGCGAAAGGCGCGGCGATCCCGCGCCTTTTGTCGTTTTTGACCGTTCGGCAGGAACTTTCATTCCGGCGGGACTGGTCAATACTGGGTGAAGGATCGCGCTCTTGATTTCTGCGGATCCGCCGCCATTTCTTTTTTGCAGACTGTTGTCCTGAAATATTCGCGTGAGGAGAAAGGAATGCTGATTCTGACTCGTCGGGTCGGAGAGACCCTGATGGTGGGTGACGACGTCACCGTGACGGTACTGGGTGTCAAAGGGAACCAGGTGCGCATTGGCGTCAACGCGCCGAAGGAAGTCGCCGTGCACCGGGAGGAAATCTACCAGCGCATCCAGAAAGAGAAAGATCAAGAGCCAAACCATTAATTTTTCTCTAATTTTCCCTTTGCAAACGGGGTAAAGATGGGTATCATGCGCCCCGTGTTGCGGAGAGGTGGCCGAGTGGCCGAAGGCGCTCCCCTGCTAAGGGAGTACACCTCAAAAGGGTGTCGGGGGTTCGAATCCCCCCCTCTCCGCCATTCAAGTGTTAGAGATTGATTCAGGCGGCGTAAGCCACGCAGTAACTAAGTTGCTGATTTGGTTGAAAAAATCGCTTGACGGATAAAATCCACAATCTATAATGCGCCCCCACGACGCACTCATAGCTCAGCTGGATAGAGTACTCGGCTACGAACCGAGCGGTCGGAGGTTCGAATCCTCCTGAGTGCGCCATACCGAAAGGGCCTGCAGAAATGCAGGCCCTTTTTCTTTGTCCGGGCTTTCCTTCCGCCGTGGGAGGGCCCCGCCGCCAGGCGGGGCGGAGAGACGCTCAGACCAGTACCGAGTACCAGAACACCCGGCCGATCACGTTGATGTGCTCGGCGGCTTCCTGGGGCTCGTAGCGCTCGTCCGGATGCTCGTCACTGTTGAAGCTGCGAATGCGCAGGCCGCCGCCTGGAAGGCGGTAAAGCAGTTTCACGCGCAGTTGGCCGTCGTGGTCGAAGGCGTACATGTCGCCGTCCTTGATCGTCCGCGCGCTAGTGTCCACGCCTACCGTGCTGCCGTCCGGCAGCACCGGCTCCATGCTGTTGCCGCTGACCGTGACGCAGGCGGCGCTGGCCGGATCGATGTTCTTCTTGCGCAGGGTGTATTTGCCGAAGCGCAGCTTGCGCCCGCCGGTCTGCAGGATGACCGTGCTGCCCTTGCCGCCGGACAGCTCGATCTCCTTGTAGAAGGGCAGTTCGATCTCGTCGGCATCCAGCGGTGTCTCGTCGTCCCAGGATTCCACCGCGCCGAGCCAGCTGGCGTTGGGCCCGGCAGCCGGCTGCGCGCCGCGGCCGTCGAGCATCTCGCCCCGTCCTTCCGCCAGCCATAGCGGGCTGACCCCGCAGGCGCCGGCGATCTGTGCGGCGAAGCTGGTGGCCCGAGACTTGCCGCGCTCCAGGTCGGAGATTGAGGTCTGGGTCATGCCTACCGCCTGGGCAAGCTGGACCTGGCTGAGATTGGCATGCTTGCGCGCTGCCTTGATACGATCTTTGAGTTCCATGGGGCAAGACTAAAGGTGTGCCTGTGGCATTGCAAGTATCTGTATATAGGTATTACCATATTTTCAGCGCTTTCCCGTTCCCATCGAGCAGGACGGCAGCCCAAGAAAGGCCACTGCGGGTGGCGATTGCGAACGGCCAGCCAGATGGGCCGGCCAAGGAGGGAATACCCTATGTTTCAAAGTACCGAACAGGCGCTGGCGGTGGCTTACTGGATGTTCGAGCAGCAACCCGGGCCGAGGTCCTCGACGGCGATGGTCATCGACAGCCTGCGTGAACGTTTCGACCGCCGTTTCATCGAGCGCCTGCCCAGCGGCCTGAGCCCGCACGAATGGCAGGCCCAGGCGGTGATGACCGTACGCTTCGCCCAGCGCCAGCTGGCCGCGCATCCGCTGGAACTGGCGGTGGTGCGTGCCGAGTTCGCTCGCGGTCGGGATTTCGTCCTCGGCCTGGCGGCCTTGCGTGACTGGTTGAAGCCCGCTGCCGGCCCCATCGAGCAGCGCGCGGCCCTGGCCTTGCTGATGCGCATGTTCCGCCGCCCGCCGTCGAGCATCCGCGAGATCGAACGTCTCAGCGGCCTGTCGAAAAGCACTCTGCACCGCTGGGACAAGGAATGGCGCGAGCGCGTCGCCGCGCTGCTGCGCCAGGCGCTGTTGCGCCTCGAGGAGCCGATGGCGCAGGTGGGGATCGTCTGCGAGCATTAAAAAATTTCTGCTGAAAAACAGGTTTTCCCATATTGACGACATGGGACGATAAAGGTATAAATTCTCCACGATTGAAATTCCTCTGACCGAAGCCCGCCAGTGCGGGCTTCGGTCGTTCCGGGCCCGCCCTTTTCGGCGGGCCTTTTCATTTCCGGGAGTCATCCATGTCCGAGCCAAGCTCCGCGGCCTCCGCCGCCAGCGCAATGGCTGGCGTCGGCCTGGCCATGTACCTGCCGGGTATCGATGGCAACGCCCTGCTGGGAGGTTTCGGCGGCGCCATCTTCTTTGTCGTGTTCGCCCGCGACTACAACACCCTGACCCGCCTGGGCTACCTGCTGGTGTCCTGGGTCGGTGGCTACTACGCCGGGGTCGAGGCGCTCGGTCGCGGTCTGACCCAGACCAGCGGCATGGCCGCCTTCGTCGCCGCGACCCTGTGCGTGACCGGCGGCATCGGCATGCTCGAGTGGATGCGCGGCGGCGAGCTTCCCAGCTGGATGCGCGCACTGCTGCGCCGGCGTAGGGGGAAGTCAGATGGTTGATCCATTGTCCACCCTGACCGTGCTGGTCTGCTCGGCGATCTGCATGCGCCTGGTTACCTACCGCCGTGCCGGCGCCCGCTTCCGCCCCGGCGTTTCCCTGTGCGCCTACCTCCTGGCGCTGTGCACCGGGTGCCAGGCGCTGGGCATCCTCGCCGGGCTATACCGCGCCGAGCACCTGTCGCCCTGGATGCTCGGGGTACTGCTGGTGCTGCTGATCCTTCTGCTGCAGGCGCGCGGCAACCTGGCGCGGGTCCTGCGCCTGTACTGAACCAGCGTGTCTACCTGCGGGCCGGCCCGGCGCTTGCGAGCGCCGCGCATGCGCCTGTCCGCTGTCCATCCACTTAAAAAAGGAGTTCGCCATGTCCAGCGCACCCGCGCGCCTGGATCACGCCGTCCTGCGTGAAACCCTGCGGCAGTTGCTCGACCTGCCCGCCGGCGGCGTCGTCGACGCCGACCAACCGCTGGCGCCGCCGGCCGTCCCCTATGCGGCCCTGCGCCTGGAGACCTCGAGCCTGCTCGGCAACGTACGCCGGGAGTTTTTCGCCGACGACGAGCAGGAGTCCCTGCTGGCCAGTTGCGAAAGCGTCTTTCGCCTGACCTGGCATGGCCCCGCGGCGCACCAGCGTCTGCAGGACGCCCGTTGCCTGCTGCAGTCGAGTGCCGCCATCGACGCCCTGCGGGCATTGAAGGCCAGCCTGCTGCGCCTGACGCCGTTGGAGAACCTGTCCGTCGTCAAGGACGGGCAGGCACTGGAGCAGGCCCGTTTCGACCTGGTCATCGGCCACGAGCACGTGCTGGTCGTCGATCTCAAGCGCATCGCCCAGGCGACGCTGCAGGCCCTCGGCAGTTCGGGCCTGTCCGCCGCCGTTACCGTTCAACCCTCGGAGACCTGATATGTCGCTCCCCCTTTCCCAGATCGTCAACGTCCAACTGAATGTCACCCCGACGTCTTCGCCACGCCGAGACTTCGGCCTGTTCGCCCTGTTCACTCCGGAAGCCGGCACCGTGTTCGTCGATGCCTCCACCCTGTACATCAGTTGCGCCAGCCAGGCGGACGTCGAAGCGGCGTTCGGCAGCCACTCGGAAACCGCCGCCGCGAGCCGACCGTTCTTCGCCCAGTCGCCGCGTCCACGGCAGATGATCGTGGCGCGCTGGCTGAAGAGCGCGCGCTCGCTGCCGGCGCTCAAGGCGGCGCTGGCTGGCGCCCCGCTCGGCGCCAGCCTGGCGCAGCTCAAGGGCATCGCCGATGGTCAGCTGTCGCTCAGCGTCGACGGTGCGCGAGTGGATGTCTCCGGCCTGGACTTCAGCGAAGCCGCTGACTTCCCGGCGGTGGCCGCGACCCTCAAGGCCAAGCTGGTCGCCCAGGCGCTGGATTGCCGCTACGACGAAGTCGCCGGTCGCTTCATCCTCGAAGCCAGCGCCGCTGGCAGCGGCAAGTCCATCGGCTACGTCGAGAACCGCATGCTGCCGGGAACCTATCTGGGCGCGCTGCTGCGCCTGGAAGAGGGCATGGCGCAGAAGGACGCCGGCCGCGACGCTCTGGACCTGCCGGCCCAGAGCCTGGGCGAGGCGTTCGCCGCGCTGAGCGACGTCAATCCCGGTTGGTACGCCGCCAGCGTCGCCGCCGCCCTGAGCGACGCGCAGATCCTCGAGGCTTCCGCCTGGGTGCTGGCCGCGGACAAGAAGATCTTCGCCGTCACCACCCGCAACGCCGCGCATCTGGAGCCGGTCTCCGGCAACCCTTTCCAGCAGCTGCGTGACCGGCAGAGCTACCGTACCGTGGCGGTTTACGACAAGAACGACGCCTATGCGGCGAACAGCTGGCTGGCGCGGGCGCTGGCGGTGAATTTCGCGGCGAACAACTCGACGCTGACGATGAAGTTCAAGCAACTGCCGGGTATCAGCGCGGATAGCCTGACCCTGAGCGAGGCCGACAAGTGTCGCAAGCTGGGCATCAATTTCTACACCTACTTCGACGACTCGGCGATGGTCGCCGAAGGCACCGTGGTCGGCGGGCGTTTCTTCGATGAAGTGCACATCCTCGACTGGTATGTCGACGCGGTGCAGAAGGAAGTCTTCGCCACCCTCTATGGTTCGGCCAGCAAGATTCCGCTGACCGACACCGGGGTTGCTCGCCTGCTCGCGGCGGTGCGCAAGGTCTGCCGCGAGGGCGTGAACAACGGTGCCTTTGCGCCCGGTGTCTGGAGCGGCGACGGTTTCGGCAACCTGGCCAGCGGCGAGCGCCTGGACGAAGGCTTCTACGTATGGGCGGACAGCGTCGACAACCTGTCCACCTCCGACCGTGAGCTGCGCAAGGCGCCACCGATCCAGGTGGCGCTGAAGATGGCCGGTGCCGTGCACTCGGTCGACGTGCTGGTGAACTTCACCCGCTGACCCCCTGGCCTACCCTTTGGCCCCGCCCGCATCCGGCGCGCGGGGCTCGTTTTTTCGACGGAGAACCTCATGGCTATTTACGACCACAACCAATTGTCCGTGCTGCTCAATGGCTACGAAATCAAGGACTGGGCCGACGGTGCCGACACGGTCAAGTTCGCCTTCGCCAAGGATGCCGGCGAGATGCTGATCGGTGCCGACGGCGGCGGCGTGTTCGTCGCCAGCACCGATCGCTCGGGCAAGCTGACCCTGAAGATCAGGCAGCATTCCGAGGACAACAGGTACCTCAACCGCCTGCGCGCCCTGCAGGACGGCAATATCAAGGCCTTCGTGCCGCTGACCCTGGAGATCCGCGACCTGCTCAACGAAGACCTGGTCAGCGCGACCAGGGGCTACTTCACCACGCGTCCGGAATACACCCGTGGTGCCGGCCATAATGCCACCACCTGGACCATCGTCTTCGAGCGCGCCAGCGTGAACCTGGAAAAAGGAGTGGCCTGAGCATGAACCAGGAGCATCGCCTCACCCTCGACCAGGTCACCTACCTGATGCGTCCGGCCAATGCGCTGCCGGCCTGGAACGCCCTGAAGAAGGCCGCGCGCCTGTTGCAGGGCCTGGAGCTGGGCGAGGGCAGCGAGTCCGCGGCGCTCGGCGCGATCCTCGGCAACCTCGGCGACCCGGTGGTGGCCGAGGTGGAGCAACTGGTCCTGCAGCACATCAACGTGCAGCCGCAGGAAGGCCAGGCGTTCCGCCTGGTGGATCGCCTGGACACGCACTTCAACCAGCATCGCGCCCACCTGCTACCGCTGCTCATCGAGGGCGTGAAGTACCAGTTCGCGGATTTTTTCGGCGCCGCCATGCCGGCGCTGGCGAGGGTCCTGCCGGTCCAGGCGCAGGCCTGACCGACTGGTTCGTCTTCGCTCCCGTCATGCGCCGGCTCTGCACGCTGCACGAGCTGCGCGCGCTCTATACCCTGGCCGACCTGTGCGACTTCCACGATGCCCTCGGCGAGTGGGATGAAGCCCAGCGGCTGGCCTACGAGAGATCGCATCATGGAGTCGACTAATCAATCGGCCGCCGGACCGGCCAAGGGCTTGCAGGACTACCTCGGGGAATTCCGCGAGGCGCTGAGCCAGGTCCAGTCGGTCGTCAGGATCGTGCAGGGGACGGCAGCCGCTCTGCTGGGCGGCCTGACCGGCTACCTCGACGATTCGCTCAAGGGCCTGGAGGCGCTCGACCAGGGCGAGGACGCGCTGGGGCCTATCGGACCCGAGGCCATTCGCTCAGTGCAAGACTATCGCCAGGCGGTGACGGAGGTCGATGCGCTGGTGGCTGCGCTGAACCTCCGCGTCGCCTTGGGACTGGCACCGACCCTCGGCAACCTCGCGCAGCGTTTCGAGCGCTTCGTGCAGGGCAACCGCGAGGCGCTGCTCGAGGGGCTGGGGAAGGCGCTGGAGGTGATCGCCCAGGTCATCGACGCGCTGGGCAACTTCGTCTGGGCGCTGGATGAGCTTGTCGGCGCGACACTCGGCTGGCGCACCACCCTGACCCTGCTCGGCGGCACCTTGCTGTGGCTGGGACGCACCTCGCTGCTGGCCTTCGCCAGCAACCCCTTGACCCTGCTGATCGCCGCCCTGGCGGCGCTGATCCTGCTGGTGGACGACTTCGTCACCTACCTGCGCGGTGGCGACTCGCTGTTCAGCGGCTTCTGGGGAGGGCTGCGCGACGCGGTGGCCGACGTCAGCGCCTTCATCGAGGAAAACCTGCAGGGCGTGCTGGCGGTGGCGTCCTTCGTCGGCACCGCCCTGCTCACGGCGGTTCCGCTCTCCAGTTGGGGAGCGGGGCTGGCCAGGCTGTTCCTCGCCGCCAACCTGGCCATCGGTGGGCTGCTGGGTGGCATCGGACGTTTCGGCGCGGCGTTGCGCGGCGTCGCGACGACCGTCGGCCTGGTCGGCAACGCCTTGCGCATCGCCTTCCTGGCCAATCCGGTAGGGCTGCTGATCGCCGCCGTGGTCGCCCTGGCAGTGCTGGTTGCGTTGAACTTCGAGCGGATCAAGACCGTCGCCGCTGCCGCCTGGGACTTCGTAGTGGCCAGGGCGGTCGCGGTGTTCGCTTCCCTGCAGGAGGTCTTCGCGCCGCTGCTGCGGTGGTACGGCAACCTGTTCGGCCTGGTCGGCGACCTGCTCAGCGGCAATTTCAGTGCCGCGCTGGAGCGGGTCCGGGCGTTGCGGGAGCAACTGACGGGCTTCTTCCGGAGCGGTATCGAGGCGATCGGCGGGCTGTTCGGCGGGCTGCGCGACTATCTGTGGTTCGATCTGCCCGACCTCGATCCGCGCCCCTGGCTGCTGGCGCTGGGAGAGGCCGCCGCGGCCATGGCCGCGCTGCTCCAGGCGGCCCTGGACGCGGCCTGGGACGCGCTACTGGCCAAGGCCGGCGAGGTGCTGGAGGGGCTGCGCGCAGCGTTCGGTTCGTTGGGCGACTGGCTCTCCGGGCTGTTCGGCCGCATCGGCGAGACGATAGTGCGGGCGCTTGGTGGCGTCTTCGGCACGTTGCTCAAGCTCTGGGGCGATAGCCTGGCGAGCGCCTCCGGCCTGCTCGGCAAGGCCCTGGAGGCACTTGGCGAGTTGTTCCCGGCGAGCGGGGAGGGTGTACCGCAGAAGGTTCCCGCCACCCTGCGGGCGGCCGCCACGCAGGCGCTCGGCCAGGTCGACGCGGCGCAGACCGGCGCCAGTCCCTACATCAGCCCGCCGTCGGCCTGGACGCCCAGCATCGTGACGGGCAGCGGCGACAGCCCGGTGAACAACCAGAACGTGCGGATCGACATCGTCACCAGCGACCCGGTGCAGGCCGGACAGACCGCCGCCGCGGAAATCCAGCGCCTCAACCAGCGCGCCACCCGCAATTACGCCAACCGTTTCAAACAGTGAGGTGAATCCATGGTCATGCTTATCAATCGCCATGTCGGTACCGTGCGCCTGGACGCGGTAATCTCCGAGAACCACGTGTCTTCGCTGAAGACCACCGCCAATCCGGTGGAGTCGGGAGCGCAGGTGATCGACCATGCGGTACTCGAACCCAAGTCGATCACCATCGTCGGTACCCTGGTGGATCACGCGCCGCCCGGCGAACCGCTGCCCTCACTGCTGGTGCCCGGCGCCCGCCGCGCACGGGACTTCCTCGACCAGGCGGTGCCGGCCGGCGTCCCAGGCTCGTTGACCGAGCAGGCCCGGCGCTATGCCGGCCGCCAACTGCAAAGCTGGCTGGCGCCTGGCGGTCGGCGCCAGGCACAGGCCCAGGAACTGGCTGCCTGGCTGCCGACCCTGGTGCCGCCGTCGATCGGCGACCTGTCGCCGAGCAACCAGCGGATCCAGCAAATCCATGCCAGCCTGCTGGCCCTGCAGAAGTCGGGTGAGCCGCTGGATGTGCAGACCGGCTTTCATCTCTACCGCAACATGCTGCTGACCAGCATCACCGCGGAGCAGGTAGTGGATGGCGCGTTGAAGCTGACCATCACCGCCCGCGAGCTGCATCTGGTGGAGACCCGCACCGTGCGAGTACCCAGCGCCGGCCGCAACGGCTCCGGTCGCGCCGCGCGGCAGTCGGCGCCACGCCAGGCGCGCGGCACGACGCGACCGGAGCCGGCGGACAAGAGCCTGCTGAAGAGTATCGCGGGGCTGTTCAAATGAACCGGCTGCCGATCGACGACAGCCCGCTGCAGGAGCAGCGATTCGAGTTCGCCGGCCAGCGCCTGCGCCTGACCCTGCGCTACAACAGCGTCGGTGACCACTGGGCGCTGGACCTGTTCGACGAGCGCGCGCAATCCTGGGTCGCCCAGGGGCTGGCGCTGGTGGTCGGGGTGCCGATGCTCTGGCGCAGCAGCGTGCCGTACTATTTCTGGCTCGCCGACGAAAGCGGCGCCGGCCTCGACCCACTCGCCGGGCAGGACCTTGGTAGCCGCTGCCGGCTGTACATCGGCGAAAAGACGGAGGTGGCGCCATGAGGCTCTATGGACGGCGCTACCGGTTGGAATTGAGCAAGGCCGGCGAATACCTGGTGGTGGAAAAGCTGCGGGTCGCCTTCGAGCTGACCAAGAGCGCCGACAGCACGCCGAACCAGATCAGGGTGAGAATCTGGAACCTGTCGCGCGAGCGGATCGACCAGTTGTTGCGCGGAGATTTCCAGTCCGCTCGGCTATGGGCCGGCTACGAGGAACTGCGCCTGCTGTTTCTCGCCGACATCATCAAGATCGGCGTCAAGCGCGAAGACATGGACTGGATCGTCGAACTGGAGTGCGGCGACGGCGATCGCGACTACCACCAGTCCTATGTCAGCCAGACCCTGTCCGCCGGAACCTCCAGCGAACGACTGGTCGGCGCGGCCCTGGCGAGCATGCCGAACACTTCGCTCGGCCAGCTGGAGCTGCCGCGCCCGCAACGCCTGCCTCGGGCGCGGGTACTGTTCGGCGCGACCCGCGACGTGCTCTCCGACCTGGCCGGCTGGCAGGACGCCAACTGGTCTATCCAGGACGGCCAGCTGCAGATACTGCCTTATGACCGAGTGCTGGACGACGAGCTGATCCTGCTCTCCGAGGAGACCGGCATGCTCGGCTCGCCGCAACTCGGTGACGATGGCCTGACCATCACCTGCCTGCTCAACCCGGCGCTGCGCGTGGGCGGACAGGTACGCCTGGAGTCGCGCCTCGACTGGCTCAACGGCGACTACAAGATCGTGCGCATCCACTACCAGGGCGACGCCCTCGAACAGTACTGGAAAAGCACGGTCACCGTGGTCAACCAGCAGGTCCGCGGCAAACCGGGCAAGGAGCGCGGCGATGACTGATTACGACTGGCAGATGCCTTCGGCCGAACGGGCCATGGCGCGGGCCCTCGACAGCCGGGTCAAGCGCCTGCACACGGCGTTGCCCGGACGGGTGCTGAGCTTCGATCCGCAATGGCAGACCGCGAGCGTGCAGCCGCTGATCGACCAGGTGCTGGTGGACGGTACGCGGGTGCCCTTGCCGGTGCTGGCGGACGTGCCGGTGCAGTTTCCACGCGGCGGCGGTTTCGTCCTGACCTTCCCGGTGCGGCCGGGCGACGAATGCCTGTTGCTGTTCAACGAGCGTTGCATCGATGGCTGGTGGCAGTCGGGCGAACCGAGCGAGCCTCTGGACTATCGCCAGCATGATCTGTCCGACGCCGTGGCGATCATGGGCATCAGCTCGCAGCCGCAGGCGGTGGCGGATTTCGCCAGCGATGCCACGGCGCTGCGCCGGCTGGACGGTTCGGCCTTCGTCAGGATCGACGACAGCGGCACCGTGACCATCGACGGCAGCAAGCTGCAGATCAACTGTCCCGTGGTATTCGCCGCGGGCATGCGCGGCGAGGGCGATGTGGTGTCCGCCGGGATCAGCCTGGAACGGCACCAGCACGGGCAGGTGATGCCGGGTAGCGGGACAACGGGAGTTCCACGATGAGAGTCAGACGAATAGACGAAGAGGGTGACTGGCTGTTCGGCCAGGGGCGCGGCAACTATGCCGCCGCCGGCGAGTCGGTGAGGCAGCGGGTCTGCACCCGCCTGCGCTCGTTCGAGGGCGACTGGTTCCTCGACCTGGAGCACGGCCTGCCCTGGTTCGAACGCATGGCGCGGCCTGCCGACCTGGTCGCGCTGGAGGCAGACCTGAAGCGTTGCGTCCTGTTGACCGAGGGAGTGAGCGAGATCCTCGATTTTCATCTGGCGCTCGATCCACGGGAGCGGCGGTTGAAGATCGCCATCAGCCTGCGTGATCGCTACGGCGGCACGCAGAGCGCGGAAATCTTCCGCTAGTGGCCTGGACGACGGTCCGCGCAGGCCACTGGACCTTTCAATCCGAAGCCTCTCGTCCCCTGCGGGCCGAGGGGCTTTTTTCTGGGAGCCCAAAGCATGGGACAACTGACTGACAAGGGCTATGTCGGGCAGCGCCTGGACAGTATCCTCGAGGAGCTGGACCGGGGTTTCCGCGCCATCTACGGCAACGACATCGACCTGGCGCCGGACAGCCCGGACGGGCAGATGCTCGGGCTGATCGCACAGATCCGCGCCGATCTCGAAGAACTGGGCGAAACGATCTACCGCGCCCTCGATCCGGACCACGCCGGCGGCGCCTGGCTCGAACAGCGCGCCGCGTATGCCGGCTTGCTGCGCCGGCGGGCGCGCTACAGCTACCTGCGCGGGGTGCTCCTGGGCGGGCGGCCGGGAACGATCCTGCCGGCCGGCTCGGTGCTGCGCGATATCAACCAAGGCCGCTGGCAACTGGTCGATGAAACCCTGCTGGGCGCCGACGGCTCGGCGCGTGGCGACTTCCGCAGCGTGGAACTGGGGGCTTTTCCACTGCCGGCGGACGCACCGCTGGCGCCGGAGACGCTGGTACTGGGCTGGAGCGCGGCGAGCAACCGACAGCCGGCCGAGGTTGGCGCGGAGGAGGAGACCGATGCCGAGCTGCGCGCGCGGTTCTTCCGCAGCCGCGCCCGTCCGGCGCAGAACAGCCTGGACGGAATGGTCGCCGAGATCCTGCAATTGGCGGATGTGCGCGAGGTGGTGGGCCTGGAGAATACCGGCAACCAGACCGACGCCAATGGCGTGCCGCCGCACAGCCTCAACCTGATAGTCGACGGCGGCGATGAGCGGGCCATCGCCGAAGCCATCTTCCAGCGCAAGACCGCCGGTACGGGCTTGCGCGGCGAGGTCGAGGTCACGCTCGCCGACAGCCAGGGCATCATCCGCACGCTGCGTTTCGACCGCCCGCAAACCGTCGCCTGCCGGGCCTTGATCGAAGTCCGGCGCGACGCCGAATTCAGTGCGGTGGACAGCGCGGCGATCAGGGCGGCGCTGGCCGCCAGCGACTTCCGCATCGGCCAGGACGTGCAACTGTCGCGGCTCTACAGTCCGGTGAATACCGTCCAGGGCTTCTGGGTCAGCCAGTTGAGGATCGCCCGCGTGGGGCAGGCGCCGGCCGCTGCCAATATCGAGATCGGCGTGCGCCAGCGGGCACGCTTCGATCCCGCCGATATCGAAGTGGTGGTGCTATGAGCTACGAGCGCCTGCTGATCTGGCAATACCAGGCACGACCGCGGGCCGTCGCCACGGCGAAGCTGCTCGATGCCCACTTCGGCGAGACCCGCGAGGGCCTGGCGACGTTGCCCGCGGCGCTGGACATCGACAGTGCCGAAGGCGTCAACCTTGACCTGGTCGGCAAGCACGTCGGGCAATCACGGGTGTTGCGCGGACTGGCGCCGCGCAGCCTGTTCGGCTTCGAGGAAACGCCGGGCGCCAAGGGCTTCGGCCGCAACCGCCTGGGTGGCGGCAAGTGGTACCGGCTGGGCGATCCGTTGCGTGACTCGGTGGTGCTCGACGATGACGACTACCGCTTCCTGATCCGCTGCCGGATCGCCCGCAACTACCAGCTCGGCACCCTGGAGGACATCGCCGCTGCCCTCGGCTTCATCTTCGACGGCCAGTCGGTGGCCTACGACCAGTACGACATGACGCTGTCGGTGGTGATCCGCAGCGACGGCATCACCGACTTCAAGCGCTACGCGATCACCACCCTGGACATCCTGCCGCGCCCCGCCGGGGTCGGCATCCGTTTCTATCTCGCCGCCCCCAACCGCGCCTTCGGCTTCCGTGGCGCGCCGGGCGCGCTGGCGTTCAACCAAGGCAAATTTGCGAGGTTCCTATGACTCAGTACAAACGCCCCGACGAAGCGGTGTTCGCCTCCGGTGCCAAACCCGGCGAACTGGAGGCATTCCCCGACATCGCCCGTGGCTGGGGCGTGGCTTTCGAGCAGACCGCCGGGATTCCACCGATGGAGTGGTTCAACGCGTTGTTCAAGCGTACCGACGAAGCCATTCGCTACCTGATGCAGCGGGGGATCGCCGAGTGGTCGGCTACCGAGGACTACCCGCCGGGAGCCCTGGTCAGATCGGCTGGCAGCCTTTGGTCCGCTCGCCAGGCGTCCACCGGGCAACTGCCGGGGAGCGAATCCGTTTACTGGCTGGAGTACGGCAGCAACACCATTGGCACCTACACAGCCGTTCCGACCTTGCTGCGCGAGCCTGTCATCTACGTACCGCCCTATGGTCTGATGGAATGGCAGTCCTCGCAGTCCGGCTACCGTTCGCAGCGCTGCGGCGAGATCCTGCTGCAGGCTGCGCCGGTTGCCAAGGCGGGGACGGTGAAAGCCAATGGCGGTACGTTGAGCAAGAAGAACTATCCAGGCCTGTGGGGCTGGGCCATGGACACGGGAATGGTCGTCAGTGCCGCTGCCTGGGCGCCGGGCAATCTGGCGTATGCCGATCTGGGCGGAGACTCCTTCAGGGTGCCCGACTTGCGCGGGGAGTTCCTCAGAGCCTTTGACGATGGACGCGGAGTGGATGCCGGGCGGCGATTCGGACAGGCGCAGCAAGCGACCGACATTCCTGTAATGACCGTCGCCCGGAAGGAAAGCGATCCTACCACGGGGGTATTGGTTACCCCGTTGTTGTCAGCGGTGACGCCGGATGGAAATGGAATGATGCCTACCAATGTGGATGGTTTCAAATCTGGAGTCAGTGGTCCCTATCTGGCCGCCTCACTGGCAGCAGATGGCACGACGGGCGTTTCAACCTTTACTGCTCGACCAAGAAACTGCGCGTTGTTGGCGGTAATTTTCGTCTGATCGATGTGTATCGTCGGTGGAGGTGTCAGTAGCACCTCTACCGAGCGACAAGAATAGGGCAAGGGCAGTTCTATGCTTGCTGCGTTGAGACGCAATTTTTAGATTTTGCTTCGGTTATGCTGCCACTTTCGTTTTGGCGCTTTCGGGGAACTGATGATAAAGAAGACATTATCTATCGGCGGGCACCTCCATGAGGTCTGGGGCGACACGGGCTATCTTGGACTTATGGGAAATACCTTCGAGCCGGATACCGTCGATATCCTGCGGGTCTTCTGTGATCCCGGTAGCACCTTGATCGACATAGGCGCCAATATCGGGCTGACCTCCCTGGCTATGTCCGGGCTGTGCGGAGAGGGGCTGGTTGTCGCCGTTGAGCCTGTACCCGCCACCTTTCGGTTACTTGAAAGAAACCTGTCCCTCCTCCTGCACGCCAATGTCAAGATGGTGAACAAGGCCCTGGGAGACAAGGACGGCTCGGTCGCGATGTATGTCAACGAGAGCAATCTTGCGACCGCCTTCGTGGTCAGCGAGGAAAGTAGCGGAAATCTGGACATTCCCCTGTCCACCCTGGATGCCCTTGTGACCGATTGCGGCCTGGCGTCGGTGGATTTCATCAAGATCGATGTCGAAGGCCATGAGCTGGATGTATTGCGGGGCGCGAGGAATACGCTGGAGAAGTTCCGGCCGAACGTATTGCTGGAAATGAATCATTGGTGCCTGAATGTTTTTCGGCGCACCTCGTTGCCTGAATTCCATGAGGCTTTGCTTGGAATATTTCCCTTTGTCTTCGCTGTGGAAAAAGGGATGTATATCGATTTCACCGAGCGAGGCAATGTTGGCGATATCTTTCAGCGGCATGTCTTCGAGAACAAGTACATGCACATCGTTGCGGGATTCGAGAGGGAAGAGCTGGTACGCCGGCTGGACTCGCTGGAGAGTGCGTCCTCCCTTCAACAGCCATTGTCGTCGCCCGCGTCGGCCATGTCCTCTCCTGAAATCGACTATCGCTTGCAACTCGAGGCGGTGTTGAACTCCACCAGTTGGAAGATCACCGCACCGCTGCGCAGGCTGGCCAGCCTGCTTGGTTGGAAGAGAGCCGGCTGAGCGGCCGGCTTCCCCGCGCTCAGCGCGATGGGCGCTTTTTTCGGTCGCTGTCCCAGCCTGATTTCGCCTTGCCTTTCACACACCCCTCCTGATCGAAGCTTACGCTTCTCGTTCCCCGTCGCTTGTCGGCCTTGTACCGATAAGTCACCTCCGCATTGTTCCCGCTGACCCGGTCCGGCTTGCCCAGCGCATGCTCCACGTCGGAGCGGGACATTCCCGCCATTATCCGCTGCTCCACGATAGCCTTGCGACGTTCCTTCTCGTCCAGGCGTCTTCCGCAGCGATCTTCTCTTTCTCCGATCACCGCGAACGGCACGCTTTCCCGGCCGATGGACGCCTTTTTCGTCTTCGTCTCGGCCATCGGCGTGACGCTCCTGCCTCCCGGCGGCGGATTGTCCGCCACGACGGTTTCGCCGGCCTGCCCGACGGGGCAACCGAGTTGAGTGAAGCTGACATGGCCGCTGGCGTCTTCGCAGCGGAATACCGCGGCGGCCTCGCAGGTGGGCGCCAGCGAGAGGAGGAGAAGGAGGAACAGGGAACGCATGGCCGGCACTCCGGGTCGGATAAGGGTGAGTGCAGGCTAACGCGCTGCCTTTTTCCGTGGGGCCGAGTGTCCTGAGTGAAATTTCCGACGTCGCAGTCAGGCGTCGAGTGACGATGAACTTTGTGCCGCAAGCGCTTGTTCTTGCCGCCATTTTGTAACGCGCAAAACGCAAGCGGAGTGTTATCATTATCCGTATCTGCCCCGCGAGGGCCCCTGGAACACCCCCATGGACTTACCCAGTAGACACTCGAACAGTTTCTCGTTTGACCAATCACGTTTCTGATTGACCCCTTTGGCGTGCTCCGCTACTGGGGGTGGAGCGCGCTATGACCGAAGTAGAAGCCAAGAAGCCGCAGGAAAGCCTGCAGGACCGCCTAGCGCAGGTGGTCGAGCTGCTGCATCGCCACAAGGTGGTGGAAGACCTGACCCACCGTCAGGAAGGCCAGCACCATGACCGGGTGGAAAACCTCGTCCACCGGCAGAATCTCGTCGAACTCCAGCGCAAGCTGGAGGAACTGCACCCCGCCGACATCGCCCACATCCTCGAATCGCTGCCGCTGGACGACCGCCTGACGGTCTGGCAGCTGGTCAAGTCCGAGGACGACGGCGACATCCTCCTGGAAGTTTCCGACGCGGTCCGGGAAACCCTGATCGCGGACATGGACGACCACGAGATCATCGCCGCGACCAAGGACCTGGACGCCGACGAACTCGCCGACCTGGCGCCGGAACTGCCGCGTGACGTGGTCCACGAGCTGATGGAAAGCCTCGACGCGCAGCAGCGCGAGCGGGTGCGTTCGGCGCTGTCCTACGAGGAGGACCAGGTCGGCGCGCTGATGGACTTCGAGATGGTCACCATCCGCGAGGATGTCAGCCTCGAAGTCGTGCTGCGCTACCTGCGTCGCCTCAAGGAACTGCCCGGGCATACCGACAAGCTGTTCGTGGTCGACTACGACGGCGTGCTCAAGGGCGTGCTGCCGATCAAGCGCCTGCTGGTCAACGACCCGGACAAGCAGGTGTTGGAGGTGATGGCCACCGACCCGGTGACCTTCCATCCGGACGAGGACGGCTACGACGCCGCCCAGGCGTTCGAGCGCTACGACCTGATTTCCGCGCCGGTGGTGGACAAGGGCGGCAAGCTGATCGGCCGCCTGACCATCGACGAGATGGTCGACCTGATCCGTGAGGAGAGCGAAAGCGAAGTCCTCAACATGGCCGGTCTGCGTGAAGAAGAGGACATCTTCGCCTCGGTCTGGAAGTCGGTGCGCAACCGCTGGGCCTGGCTGGCCACCAACCTGATCACCGCCTTCGTCGCCTCGCGGGTGATCGGCCTGTTCGAAGGCTCCATCGAGAAACTGGTGGCGCTGGCCGCGCTGATGCCGATCGTTGCCGGCATCGGTGGCAATTCCGGCAACCAGACCATCACCATGATCGTCCGCGCCATCGCTCTCGACCAGGTACAGCCCACCAGCAACAGCCGCAACCGCCTGCTGCGCAAGGAGCTGGGCGTGGCCCTGGTCAACGGCCTGGCCTGGGGAGGGGTGATCGGCGTGGTCGCCTTCTATCTCTACGGCAACTGGGAACTGGGCGTGGTGATGACCGCGGCGATGACCCTCAACCTGCTGCTGGCGGCGATGATGGGGGTACTCATCCCGATGACCCTGCATCGCTTCGGCCGCGATCCGGCGATGGGCTCCAGCGTGATGATCACCGCCATGACCGACAGCGGCGGCTTCTTCATCTTCCTCGGCCTGGCGACGATCTTCCTGATGTAGCCGGACGCCATGAAAAAGCCGCCCGCGGGCGGCTTTTTCATATCTTCAGTTCGACGCGGAAACTTTCGGCGGCGACCAGGACAGCACGTTCAGGCAGCGGTCGCCGGCGTTGATGAAGTATTCCTCGATGGCCTTGGTCTCGCGGGCGACGAAGCCGGCGCGCCGGCATTCCTGGTCCAGCCAGCCACCTTGCTCGATCCGGTACAGCCAGCCTTGCGCGGCCGCGCAGACCGGCCAGAACTCCAGGAGGTCGCCGGCGTCCAGTTGGCGCACGCCCTCGACCTCGACGAACTCCACCCGCCAGGTACGCAGGGTGGCGCGGTCCTGGAGCGACACGCGGAGGCCGTCGCGGTCCAGGCGGCTCTCCAGGAACCACGGGTTGGCACAGGGCGGTGCCGGGAGCAGCACCGCCAGCAGCGGGACGGCGCGCTCAGCCACGGACGCGCAGGGTCAGGCCCTTGAGGAAGTTGCGCAGCAACTGGTCGCCGCAGGTCCGGTAGTTGCTGTGCCCGGGCTTGCGGAACAGGGCGCTCAGCTCGGGTTTGGAGACCGGGAAATCGACGCTGGCGAGGATGGTGTGGAGGTCCTCCTCCTTGAGTTCGAAGGCGACCCGCAGCTTCTTCAGGATCATGTTGTTGCTCAGCGGCAGTTCCAGCGGCGGTAGCGGACGCGATTCGTCGCGGCCGCGGCGTTGCAGGATCAGACCGTCCAGGCAGCGTGCCAGGTAACGGTCGGGGCAGGCCTGGAAGCCGTCTTCGTCTTCCTTCTTCAGGTAAGCCTCGAGCAGGTCCGCTTCGACTCGCTCGCCGAACGGGGCGGCCAGTTCGGCCAGGCGCGCGTCGGGAAGATCCAGCAGGTAGCGCAGGCTGCGCAGTACATCGTTGTTGAGCATCGGGCTCTCCGCAATGGTTGGCAATGAAAAAGCCCCGCGGTGCGGGGCTCTTCCAGGGGGCGACTCAGACCGGCTCGGCCCAGAGGTCGTATTCGTCGGCATCGGTGATGCGCACGCGGACCTTGTCGCCCGGCTTCAGCGCGTCGCTGTCGACGAACACGTTGCCGTCGATTTCCGGAGCGTCGGCCCAGGAGCGGCCGACCGCGCCCTGCTCGTCGACTTCGTCGATCAGCACTTCGATTTCCTTGCCGACCTTGAGTTGCAGGCGAGCCGCGGAGATCGCCTGCTGGTGGGCCATGAAGCGCTCCCAGCGGTCCTGCTTGACTTCGTCCGGCACCGGCTCCAGGCCAAGTTCGTTGGCCGGGGCGCCTTCCACCGGGGAGTACTGGAAGCAGCCGACGCGATCGAGCTGGGCTTCGGTGAGCCAGTCGAGCAGGTACTGGAAGTCTTCCTCGGTCTCGCCGGGGAAGCCGACGATGAAGGTCGAGCGGATGGTCAGTTCCGGGCAGATTTCGCGCCAGTGCTTGATCCGGGCCAGGGTCTTGTCCTCGAAGGCCGGGCGCTTCATGGCCTTGAGCACCTTCGGGCTGGCGTGCTGGAAGGGGATGTCGAGATACGGCAGGAGCTTGCCGGCGGCCATCAGCGGGATCACGTCGTCGACGTTGGGGTACGGGTAGACGTAGTGCAGGCGAACCCACACGCCCATGCTGCTCAGCGCCTCGCAGAGTTCCTTCATGCGGGTCTTGACCGGCTGGCCGTTCCAGAAGTCGGTCTTGTACTTCAGGTCCACGCCGTAGGCGCTGGTGTCCTGGGAAATCACCAGGAGTTCCTTGACCCCGGCCTTGACCAGGCGCTCGGCCTCGCTCAGCACGTCGCCGACCGGGCGGCTGACCAGCTTGCCGCGCATGGACGGGATGATGCAGAAGCTGCAACTGTGGTTGCAGCCTTCGGAAATCTTCAGGTAGGCGTAGTGGCGCGGGGTCAGCTTGACGCCTTGCGGCGGGACCAGGTCGACCAGCGGGTTGTGCTCGGTCTTCGGCGGTACCACTTCGTGCACCGCGGTGACCACCTGCTCGTATTGTTGCGGGCCGGTGACCGCCAGCACGCTGGGATGCACGTCGCGGATCGCGTGTTCTTCCACGCCCATGCAGCCGGTGACGATGACCTTGCCGTTCTCGGCGATGGCTTCGCCGATCACTTCCAGGGACTCGGCCTTGGCGCTGTCGATGAAACCGCAGGTGTTGACCACCACGACGTCGGCGTCCTCGTAGGTCGGGACGACCTCATAACCTTCCATGCGCAGCTGGGTGAGGATGCGCTCGGAGTCGACCAGCGCCTTGGGGCAGCCAAGGCTGACGAAACCGACTTTGGGAGTGGGGGTGGACATGGCTAACCTCGGCAGGACGGGCGCGCTTTCTGGCGCCTCTGATCAAAAAGTGCGCAATTCTAGCGGCAGCGCGGCGGCTTTTCCAGTCTCCCGTGCAGCTCTTTTCCAAGCCTGGAAAATCTCTTCCCGGGCCCGGGGTGGGCGGCCGCGCAGCCCTCTATAGTGATAGCAGCCCAAGGCGTCGGCGCTTGCATCGCGGCCGGCATGGGCGCAGCATTTGCCGAATTTTTCCGGGGGAAAGCCTTTCATGAGTGATGCAGCGACGCGTGCCGAGGGAGCGACGGGAGAGCATTCCAGTTCTGCCGTCGGCCTGATGGTTGGAGCGGTGGGAGTCTGCTATGGGGACATCGGCACCAGTCCGCTGTACACCCTGAAGGAAGTCTTCATCGGTGGCTATGGCGTACAGGCCAACCACGATGGCGTGCTCGGTGTGTTGTCGCTGATCTTCTGGTCGCTGATCTGGGTCGTTTCCATCAAGTACGTGATCTTCGTCCTGCGCGCCGACAACCAGGGCGAGGGCGGGGTGATGGCGCTGTCGGCCCTGGCGCGGCGGGCGGCGGCGCCGTTCGGCAAGCTGCAGACCTTCGTCGTGGTGGCCGGCCTGATCGGCGCGGCGCTGTTCTATGGCGACAGCATGATCACCCCGGCGATTTCCGTGCTGTCGGCGGTCGAGGGTCTGGAGATCGCCTTCGACGGCCTGGAGCACTGGACGGTACCCCTGGCGCTGATCGTGCTGATCGGCCTGTTCCTGATCCAGAAGCATGGCACCGCGCGGATCGGCACCCTCTTCGGCCCGGTGATGGTGCTCTGGTTCGGTGCCCTGGCGGCGCTGGGCGTCTACGGGGTGGTCCAGCAGCCGGAAGTGCTGCAGGCGATGAACCCGGTGTGGGCGGCGCGCTTCTTCAGCTCGCATCCGGGCATCGGCGTCGCCATCCTCGGCGCCACCGTGCTGGCGCTGACCGGCGCCGAGGCGCTGTACGCCGACATGGGCCATTTCGGTCGCAAGCCTATCGCCCGGGCCTGGTTCCTGCTGGTGCTGCCGGCGCTGGTGCTGAACTACTTCGGCCAGGGCGCGACCATCCTGTCCAACGCCGAGGCGGCGCGCAATCCCTTCTACCTGCTGGCGCCGGGCTGGGCGCTGCTGCCGATGGTGGCGCTGTCGACCCTGGCCACGGTAATCGCCTCCCAGGCGGTGATTTCCGGTGCCTTCTCCCTGACCCGCCAGGCCATCCAGCTTGGCTACGTGCCGCGGATGAGCATCCAGCACACCTCCAGCCACGAGCAGGGGCAGATCTACATCGGCGGAGTGAACTGGGCGCTGATGGTCGGCGTGGTGCTGCTGGTGCTCGGCTTCGAGTCCTCGGCGTCGCTGGCGGCGGCCTACGGCGTGGCGGTCACCGGCACCATGCTGATCACCACCCTGCTGATGGGCGTAGTGATCTGGCGCCTGTGGAAGTGGCCGCTGTGGCTGGGCGTTCCATTCTTCTGCGTGATGCTCGCGGTGGACAGCCTGTTCTTCGCCGCCAACGTACCCAAGGTGGTCCAGGGCGGGGCCTTCCCGGTCATCGCGGGCATCGTCATCTTCATCCTCATGTCGACCTGGAAGCGCGGCCGGCAACTGCTGGTCGAGCGTCTGGACGAAGGCTCGCTGCCGCTCCCGGTGTTCATTTCCAGCATGCGCGTGCAGCCGCCGCACCGGGTCCAGGGCACCGCGATATTCCTCACTGCGCGCACCGACGCGGTGCCCCATGCGCTGCTGCACAACCTGCTGCACAATCAGGTGCTGCACGAGCAGGTGGTGCTGCTTACCGTGGTCAACGAAGACAGCCCGCGGGTTGCGCCGGACCGGCGCTTCGAGGTCGAAGCCTATGGAGACGGGTTCTTCCGGGTGATCCTGCACTTCGGTTTCATGGAGGAGCCGGACATCCCGGGGGCGTTGCGCCTGTGCCATCTCAACGAACTGGATTTCAGCCCGATGCGCACTACCTACTTCCTCAGCCGGGAGACGGTCATTCCGTCCAGGCGCATCGGCATGGCGCGCTGGCGCGAAGGGTTGTTCGCCTTCCTGTTGAAGAACGCCAATGGCAACCTGCGCTATTTCAACCTGCCGCTGAACCGGGTGATCGAACTGGGGACCCAGGTCGAGATCTGATCGCATCCAGGGAAAAAGGCGCGGTCGGAGGACTGCGCCTTTTCTGCGTTCCGCGTCTGTTTCAGCGACGTTGCGGCAGCATCCGCAGCAGGGTGTTGTCGCGGCTGACGAAGTGATGGAAAAGCCCCGCGACGGCATGCAGGCCGATCAGGAAGTAGCCGGCGTTGCCGATGGTTTCGTGCCATTCCTTGATCTGCCCGGCGAGGTCGGGATTCTTCGCCACCAGCGGCGGTAGCTCCAGGCCGAAGAACGGGATCGGCTTGCCGGCGGCGCTGAGGATCAGCCAGCCGGCGAAGGGCAGGCCGATCATCATCAGGTAGAGGGCATAGTGCACCAGCCTGGCCACCGCCGCTTGCCAGGCGGGCAGGGCGGGCTCTATGCGCGGGTTGGGGCTGAGCAGGCGCACCAGCAGGCGCAGCCAGACCAGCAGGAAAACGCTCAGGCCGAGCATGAAGTGCCATTGCTTGAGCAGCTCGCGGGTGTCGCTGCCCTTGGGGAAGTTGCCCTTCAGCTCGATGCAGGCGTAGACCCCGACGATCAGCAGCAGGGTCAGCCAGTGCAGGGCGATGGTCAGGCTCCCATAACGGGATTCGGTGTTTTTCCAGCTCATCACGGTTCCTTCTCTTCGGCTCTTGGAAGCCCGCTCTGCGGCGGGTCGGCCGGTATTCTCGGCGGCTTCGCCGAAGCCAGCCTGAACGCTCCCGGCAGGCTCAGTCTAGCTGGCGCCGGCCGGGGCGAAGAGTGGGAACGACGATCGCGATCAGGCGTCGGGAGCGTTCTCGCGCTCGCGGATGGCCTGGAGCATCTTCTTCGCCAGGGACAGGTAGTCCTCGTCGAAGTGGTGGCCGCCCGGCAGCTCGAGTTTGGCGCCGACCGCCTGGGGCTGGGTGCAGCCGCTTTCGTCCTTCTCTTCCGCACCGTAGATGCAGAACACCTTGCCCGCCGGCAGCCTGGCCATTTCCGGCCCGGTGGCGGCTTCCTCGCCGGCCTTGCCCAGCCAGCCTTCCACTTCGATCTCGAAGCTGCCGGTACGGGCCAGGGCGAGCAGCAGCATGGCTTTCACCTGTTTCTGGTCCTTGTCCGGGAGACGGTTGTAGATCGCCGGCAGGATGTCGGCGCCGAACGAGTAGCCGGCCAGGACGAAGCGTTTCGCCCCCCATTTCTCGCGATAGTGCTGCATCAGCTTGGAAAGATCCGCGGCGCTCTGTTCCGGGCTCTTGTGCTGCCAGTAGTAACGCAGGGTATCGATGCCGACCACCGGGTAGCCCATGCTCGCCATGTGCTCGGCGGATTCCTTGTCCAGGTCGCGCCAGCCGCCGTCGCCGGAATAGAAGAGGGTGACGATGTCCGATGGCTTCGCGGCCGGCACTTCGAGCACCGGCAGGGCCTCGGCGTTGCCTTGCAGTTGCAGGTGCAACTGGTGGGCGAGGACGTCGGTCAGCGGGGTGTCGTAGTCGCTGATGCTGGTTTCCGCGCTCGACTGCTTGCGGACGAAGACCGCGGTGTCGTCATCCGGATTGTCGTTCCAGGCCAGCAGCCACTGGCCGTGCGCCGCCTGGCGCGGCAGCGGGGCGTCGCAGTCGCGTTCGCTCAGGGCGAGGTCGAAGCCGACCGAGAGAGCCTTGGCCTTGTCGTCGTCCTGGCCGGCGAGCCAGCGCCAGGCGGTGGTCGAGCCCGGGCCGATGCCGGCGACCAGGCTCGGCTTGCCGCCTAGACGGGCGAGCACCGCATCGAGACGGGCCTGCTGCGCGCGGCAATCGTCCCGTTCCGGCGGGAAGTACTGGATCACCCGGGCGGCGCTGTCGTGGGCCAGGTTGAGCAATTGGGCGTCGCTCAGTTGCTGTTCCGCGGCGGCGATCACCACTACCCGCGAGCGCGGCCGCTCGCCGGGTTCGGCGAGGGTGGCGCGGCCGCCGTCGGCGAGGTCCAGGGTTTCCAGTTTCGCCTGGGCCGCCGGGCGGCTCCAGAGCAGCAGGGCGGCACCGATGATGAGTACCAGGGTGGCGACCAGCAAACGGCGCCAGTGACGTTTCACGACAGACATATCAGCGTTTCACCAATCCAGTCAGGCCGCCGGCGATCAGCGCAGCGGTATCGGCGAGGGCCACCAGCGGGTCGAGCCCGGCTGGCACGGCCAGGTAGCGGGGCTCCCAGTCGGGCTGGAACTTGTCCTTGAAGCGGCGCAGCCCCTGGAAATTGTAGAACTGTTCGCCACGGCGAAAGACCAGCGCGCCCAGGCGCTGGGTCAGCGGCGCGCCGCGCCGTGGCTGGAGCCCGGCCAGTGGCACCATACCGAGGCTGAAGCGCGCGTGGCCCTGGGCCTTGTAGTGGAGGATAAGGCCGAGCATGAGGAACTCCATGGTCAGCTTCGGCGCCTCCGGGTGCACGCGCATCAGGTCGAGGCTCGCCAATTCGTGGCTGTCGGTTTCCAGCAGGTTGGCGAAGGCCACCGGCTTGCCCTGGTGGCGAACGATGGCGATGCGGAAGAAGTCCAGGTACTCCGGGGTGAAGCGGCCCAGGGAAAAGCCTTTCTCGCGAACCTGCTTGCCGCCCAGCCAGGCGTCCGATATCGCCTTCAGCTCGTCCAGCGGCGCCTGCCCCGGCTCGTGGAACTCCAGGGCCAGGCCGTCGCGTTGGCCGCGGTTCCAGGTGTAGCGCAGGTCCTTCATCTCCTTGCCCTTGTTCTCCAGGTCGAAGCGCAGCAGGTCGACCCGTGCTTCTTCGCCGAGCTTGAGGGCGGTGAGGCCGATGTCCATGTAGAACGGCAGGTTCTCCGCCCGTACCTGGTAGAACACCGGGCGGGCGTGGTGCAGGTCGCAGAGGTCGCGGAACTGCCAGATCAGTTCGGCGCGTTGCAGGGCCGGGCCGATCGGGTCGTACAGCGCGATCATGCTGCGACCGCGACGGGCGTACATGAGGAAGGCATCGTCGCCCTCATGGAACAGCAGTGCCTTGTCACCGCTCAGGGCCAGGCCTCCGTCCGGCTGGTCGGACTGGCGGATGATCCGCGCCGCGCGTTGCAGCTCCTGCGCATCCGGCTCGCGGATCGCCGGCGGCGCCGCGCGCAGCAGCCAGCCGAGGGCCAGGGCCAGCAGCAACAGGCAACTGCCCAGGGCGGCGCGCAGGGCGCGCGGTGCGTCGGCGTCCAGGGCGAACTGCCACCAGAGCTGGTTGCTGTAGTGCACGTCCTGGTTGGCGAACAGCAGCAACCAGACCGAGGCGCCGATCACGCAGATGCTGGCGCCGACATAGAGCGGCGAGAAGGGCACCTCCAGCAGCCGGCTGGGACGGTAGAACGAGCGGCGGAACAGCGCCAGCAGCGCGGCGGTGAGGCTCAGCAGGCTGGCCTCTTCCCAGTCGAAGCCCTTTAGCAGGGAGAGCAGTGCGCCCACCAGCAGCAGCACCAGGGTCAGCGCCCAGGCGGCCGACAGGCGCCGGCGCAGGCCCTGGGCGAGCAGCAGGCAGAGCACGCCGATCAGGCTGGCGACCAGGTGCGAGGCGTCGATCAGGCGGTGCGGGATGAGGAAGCCGAGGTGTTCCAGGCGCGTGTCGATTGCCGGCGTGGCGCCGGAAAACAGCAGCACCACGCCGGAAAGGAAGACCAGGATCGCCAGGATCGGTGCGGCGAACCCGGAGGCGACGCGGATCGCCTGGCGCGTCACCCACAACCGTCGTGCTTCGAGGAACAGCAACAACAGGCAGGCCAGCAGCAGCGGCAGGACCACGTAGATCAGGCGGTACAGCAGCAGGGCGGCGGCCAGTGGCGCGGCGCCGAGCTGGCCGGCGAATGCGGCGAGCAGCACGGCTTCGAACACGCCCACGCCACCGGGAACATGGCTGAGCACCCCGGCGGCCAGGGCCAGCAGGTAGACCAGCAGGAAGGCGGCGAACGGCGGGGCTTGTGGCAGCAACAGGTAAAGGACGATGGCGGCGGCCGCGACGTCCAGGGCGGTGATCAACAGTTGCAGCAGTGACAGGCGCAGGTTGGGCAGGCGCACGCTGCGGCGGCCCAGGCGAATCAGCAGGCTGTCGGGAGTCGGTCGTTCGTCCGGGATGCGGTGCCGGGCCAGGAACGCCACCAGGCCGGCCGCCGCCAGCAGCACGGCGATAGCGATGAGTGCGACCGCGGTGCGCGGCAGGTGCAGCGCCAGGGCCGCGTCGTCGAGGTCGCAGAGTGCGGCGAGCGCCGCCAGCACGGGCAGGGCACAGCCCAGGGAGAGGCTGGCGAACACCGTCATCCGGGCGATCTCGGCGGCGCCGATGCCATGCCGCGCATAGAGGCGATAGCGCACCGAGCCGCCGGAGAGTAGCGACAGGCCCACCGCGTTGCCGATGGCGAAGGCGCTGAAGCCGCCGGTGGCCAGGCTGCGCACCGGCAGTGCGACGCCGGCGAAGCGGCTGGCCGACCACTCGTAGCCGAGCAGGATGACGAAGCCGATGGCGGTGGCGCCCAGGGCGCCGAGCAGGGCCGGCTTGGGCACGTCGGCGATGGCGTCATGCAGGGCGCCGGGATCGATCTCGCGCAGCAGGTGGTAGCAGGCCACCAGCGCGAGGCCGAACAGCAGCAAGGTAAAGGCCAGGCCAATGGGCTGGCGATAGGCGGTAATCCGGTCGATCAGCCGAATGCGTTGCGGCGACGCGGGAGAGCTGGGCACAGCGGAATGTTCGGAAACGGGAGCGTCGGGGCGCATTAGCCACCTCATGGGAATTTGCGCGACAGAGTATGGCCTCTCGGGCGTCTTCCCAAGTGGGCGCGGCAGTTTTTTTCCGCGCCGGCGGCGCCCTGTCAGAGGGAAAAGACCGCGGCGGATTCCGTGAGTTGCGTCGGCCACGTGGCCGAAGGCCACCGGCGATCATTCGTTCAGCCATGGTTCAGCTTGCCGTGGGCATAGTGGCGGCTTGCATGGTCCGACCATTTCCTAGGGGGGGAAGGGTGACGATGATCCAGGCGGGCTTCCAGGTCGGCTTCGGCGTCGTGCTGGGCGTGGCCGCCGGATGGTGGCTGGGGGATTGGGAGCAGGCGTTGCAGGTCAAGGATTCGGTGGCGCGGCTCGATTGCCTGCTGTACGGCGCGCTTCTGGTGACCCTGTTGCGTCGCAGGGGATTGCCGCGCCGGCTGGGGCTGCTTGGCGTCGGCCTGTTCTTCGGGGCCTTGTTGGTCTATGCGTTGAATCCGGCAGGCCTGTTCGCCGCAAGCGAGTCTTGGAGCCTGGCCCGGGTGTCCATGCGCGCGTTCGGCCCGCTGGTGATGCTGGCGGTGGGCATGGCCTGCGCGCGCCTGGTGTACGAACTGCGCTGACGCAGGCGCGGAGCCGTCACGCCGGGGTCAGATGGCGCGATTCCTCGCGGTATTCCTTCAGCCAGCGCAGCACTTCCACGGCCTCCCAGCGCGAAGGGTCGTAGAGCGCGTAGATCTCGCCCTGGTAGCCGACCACGTCGAGCGGCCGGTGGAAGCCGACGCGCTGGAACAGCGCCTCGATCTCGGCGAAACAGGTGTTGAAGTGCACGCGGTTGAACGGTGTCTTGCCGTCGGTGACCAGGCCGTCCATCTGCAGTTCGTCCAGCGCCTGGCGGATGTCGTCGAGTCCCATCCGGTTCACGCTGCGCTTCAGTTGTTCGACGTTCAGCATCTATCTGTCCTTTTCGTATCCGTTGCCGAGCCTTCATCGAGGGCGGGCCTTGGCTGTACGAATATACAGTTAAATGTGCGATGATGCGAGCGAACGGCAGGCGAGGCGACGGAATGAAGACATGCGGCGCAAATGCAAAAAGCCCCGGCGCTATCGCTAGTGCCGGGGCTTTTCGAATGTGGTTGCGGGAGCTGGATTTGAACCAACGACCTTCGGGTTATGAGCCCGACGAGCTACCAGACTGCTCCATCCCGCGTCTGTGTGGGCGCATTCTACGGACTATCCCCGGGCTGTCAATCGTTTTTTTGAAAAAAGTGTTTTTTCTTCAAATGCTTAGCGCTTGCCCGATGCTAGAATTGCCTGCTCCGGGGCAGGCCCGGCGGGGCTTGTAGCGAGATTCCGGTGCGCAAGATCATCCATATAGACTGCGATTGCTTCTACGCCGCCCTCGAGATGCGCGACGATCCGAGCCTGCGCGGCAAGGCGCTGGCGGTGGGCGGTTCGCCGGACAAGCGCGGGGTGGTCGCCACCTGCAGCTACGAGGCGCGGGCCTATGGCGTGCGTTCGGCGATGGCCATGCGCACGGCGCTCAAGCTGTGTCCCGACCTGCTTGTGGTGCGTCCGCGCTTCGATGTCTACCGGGCGGTGTCGAAGCAGATACACGCGATCTTCCGCGACTACACCGAACTGATCGAGCCGCTGTCGCTGGACGAAGCCTACCTGGACGTCAGCGCCTCGCCGCATTTCGCCGGCAGCGCCACGCGGATCGCCCAGGATATCCGTCGGCGGGTCGCCGAAGAGTTGCGGATCACCGTTTCGGCGGGCGTCGCGCCGAACAAGTTCCTCGCCAAGATCGCCAGCGACTGGCGCAAGCCGGACGGCCTGTTCGTGATCACTCCGGAGCAGGTCGACGGTTTCGTCGCCGAACTGCCGGTGGCCAAGCTGCATGGCGTCGGCAAGGTCACCGCGGAGCGCCTGGCGCGGATGGGTATCCGCACCTGTGCCGACCTGCGCCAGGGCAGCAAGCTGAGCCTGGTGCGCGAGTTCGGCAGCTTCGGCGAGCGCCTGTGGAGCCTGGCCCATGGCATCGACGAACGCCCGGTGGAGGTCGACAGCCGGCGCCAGTCGGTCAGCGTCGAATGCACCTTCGACCGCGACCTGCCGGACCTGGCGGCCTGCCTGGAAGCGTTGCCGGCGCTGCTCGAGGAACTGGACGGGCGCCTGCTGCGCCTGGACGGCAGCTATCGGCCGGACAAGCCGTTCGTCAAGCTGAAGTTCCATGATTTCACCCAGACCACCCTGGAGCAGGCTGGCGCCGGGCGCGACCTGGACAGCTACCGGCAGATGCTCGGCCAGGCCTTCGCCCGCGGCAGCCGCCCGGTGCGGCTGATCGGCGTCGGCGTGCGCCTGCTCGACCTGCAGGGCGCCCACGAACAGCTCAGGCTGTTCTGAGCCGGCTCATTGGCGCAGTGAAGTCGCCAGGTTCTGCGGCTGTGACTCTTCCCGGGGCCGCTCGCTGAAGCGACCGAGGTCCTGCAACAGTTCCAGGCGCGCGGCGCGCAGCGGGCCGCGAATGGCTTTCTGTTGTTCCAGATCGAGCGGGCGGTCGTCGCCGTCGCTCACCGGGCCGTGGCGGCGGTCCGCGCCATGCAGGGGGAAGCTGACCTTGAAGCCTTCGCCGAGGTAGGCGATGCGCGTGGTGTCCGCGCTCACCGCGTAGTCGCGATGGTAATCCGCCGCGAGCAGGTCCTGGCCCAGCGAGTAGTCGCGCGGCGGATTGCGCACGCCCAGCAGCGGCAGCAGGGTGGCGGGCAGGTCGACGTGGCTGGTGATGCCATGGACGGCGCGTGGCGCCTGGCCGGGCACCCAGAGCACGGCGACGGTCCCGGTCTGGTAGCGGTTGAACTCGGTGTTGTGGCCCCAGCGCGAGCGCTCCATGAACTCCTCGCCGTGGTCGCCGAGTACCACCACCACGGTGTTTTCCAGCAGCCGCTGGCTTTCCAGGTGCTGCAGCAGGCGGCCGATCTGTGTGTCGACCTCGCCCACGGCGTTCAGGTAGCGGTTCTTGATCAGTGGCATCTGCGCCTGGAAGTCGGTGGTCAGGTAGTTGAAGTTGGCCAGGTAGGGACGCACGCTCGCGGTTTCGTCGCGGAAGCTGTAGTTGGCATGGCTCGACTCGAGGAACAGGCAGGCGAAGAAGGGCCGGCCGGGGAGCCGGCGATCGATGAAGCGCAGCAGGTCCTCGGTGTTCTGCGCGTCGCGCTGCCAGGCCGGTGCCTGGCTGTCCAGGACGTGCAGGTCCTGCGGTCGCAGGTTGACGAACACGCTGCGGTCGAAGGGCGGGTAGCTGAAGCGTTGCGCGGCGTTGATCCGGAACTGGTAGTTCTGCCGCCTGAGCACCTGCATGAGCACGGGCGGCTGGCCGGCCTCGAGCACGGCGTCCCAATAGCCACCGTGCAACCCGTAGAACATGCCGAAAACGCCCATCTGGGTCAGGTTGCCGCTGCTGTAGTGGTTGTCCAGGCGCATGGCTCGCTTGGAGAACGCCCAGAGCCGGGGCATGTAGCGAGGGTCGAGCATGTCCCCGCGCAGCGACTCGGCGACCACCCAGACGATGTTCGGAGGCTGCGCGGGCGGGTGGATTTCCAGCGGCTGCAGCGGATAGCGCAGGCCGCCCTGTCGCCGCAGCAGCTCGCGCTGGGTGGGCGTCGGCGCGATGCCCAGGTTCCTGGCCAGGCTGCGCACGCTCAGCGGCAGGTACAGCGGGTAGCGTTCGCTGGCCAGCAGGATCGGCCGGTAGTCGCGCAGGGAGCTGAACGCATATCCCAGGCGCTCTCCCAGCGTCAGGCAAAGGAAAGCGGCCAGCAGGCACCGCCAGGCCCTTCGCGGCAGCGCCGGCAGGCGTCGACGGGTGGCCTGGCAGGCGCAATACAGCAAGCCTTGCAGGAGCAGCAGGGCGAGGGCGGCGAGGGCGGCGCTGAGCAGGGTGCCGTCGCCGCTGCCGAGGCTGGAGAGACCGCCGGGGGCGACCAGCAGGCCGATGCTGAAACCGTTGAGGTGGAAACCGTACAGGTCGTACAGGGTACGGTCGGCGTAGAGCAGGATCTGCACCGCCGCGCTGCCGAGGATGGCCAGCGCGGCGGCCAGCCAGGGACGCAGGCGCGCGGGCAGGCGCTCATGGGCATGCAGGGCCAGGCGGCAGGCCAGGTACACCGGGAGTAGATAAAGGAAGGCGTAGCTCAGGCTGGCGGCTGCGCTCCATAGCGGCAGCCAGGCATCGTCGAAGAAGATTCCGTCCTGCAGGCGCAGCACCTGCCAGAGCACCACCAGCCAAGACAACAGAAAGAAGCGGTTGAGTGTCTCGGTGCTGGGCGGGGCGAACATCAAGCGTCTCCGGGCGAGGATGCGGAAGCCTAGGGACGCGTGGGTCAAGCGCGGATGAAATGGATGTCAAGAAAATGTAAACGGACGACGCCCGCGCCGTCCCTGGCTTCAGTCATGCTCCGGGACCAGGCGCAGCGGCTTGCCTTCGGCGGGCCACAGGCGCAGTTCGTCGGTGGGCGAGATATCCCAGTGCTGGACGTTCTGCAGCAGCGCCAGGAAGCGCCGCTCCTGCTCCATGATTTCCTCCGCGCACAGGCGCCGGGTACTGCCGATGGCACCGAACTGCAGCAACTCGTCCTTCAGGGTGTAGCTGGCGAACCAGTGGTTGCAGCCGCCGTTGCCGAAGGCGCGGCCCTGGCCGTCGAAGGTCAGGCTGATATGGCTGTAGTCCATCGTCGGCTGCGCGCCGACCCAGTCGACCTGGTAGGCCTGCTCGGTTTCCAGGGTGGTCTCCTGGCTGGCGCAGCCGGCGAGGAAGATAGCGGCGGAGGCGGCGAGGAGGAGGGTGGATTTCATGGCGTTTCCTTTGCGCAATTCGAACGGGCGATAGTTCACAGACCGTCGGTCGGACTGACCGTTCGCCTTACCGGCACTTCGGACACAGGTGCCTGCCTTCGCTGCTGCACCAGCCCAGCTCCTGGATGCGCGCCTCGGCGGCCGGCGCCAGGGCCTTGCGGCCGAGACTGGCGTCGACGGCGAACTCGAAGTCGAGACGGGCCTGGCACTGGTCGCAATCGACCTGCCAGGCATGGATCGCCAGTTCGCGGAACGCCGGCCCGCGAGCGACCGCCAGCCATTGGCCGGGCGGGTTGATCAGGTGGCGGACCTTCTCCACGGTCAGGCGCATGCTCAGGGTCTTGCTGCCTTTGAGACTGACCAGCAGCACGTCGTCGGCCTTGATCGAGCCGCCGGTGCCGGTGACCTGGTAGCGTCCCGGGGAAAGCGCGCGGCATTCATTGAGGGTGTATTGCGGGTTGAGCAGGGTGTAGCGGAAATCGTGTTCAGCCATGGAGCCTCCAGTCAGCCGCGCATGCTACCACGCCATCAGGCCCTGACCCGATTGCGAGGCGTCCCGTCCTGCCAGGCGGCGATGTTGTCCAGGGTGGTATCGGCGATCGCCGCCAGGGCCTCGCGGGTGAGAAAGGCCTGGTGGGCGGTCACCACCACGTTGGGGAAGCTCAGCAGGCGTGCCAGCACGTCGTCCTGCAGCGGCTGGTCGGAGCGGTCCTCGAAGAAGATGTCCGCTTCTTCTTCATAGACATCGAGGCCGAGGTAGCCCAACTGGCCACTCTTCAGCGCCTCGATCAGCGCGGCGGCGTCTACCAGGGCGCCACGCCCGGTGTTGATCAGCATGGCGCCGAGTTTCATCGCCGCCAGGCGACGGGCGTCGATGAGATGGCGGGTCTCGGCGCTCAGCGGACAATGCAGGCTGACGATGTCGGACTCGGCGAGCAGTGTGTCGAGGCCCGGATAGCGGCCGCCGAGCGCTTCGACCCGGGGGTTGGGGTAGGGGTCGTAGGCCAGCAGCTCGCAGCCGAAGCCAGCCATGATGCGGGCGAAGGTCTCGCCGATCTGTCCGGTGCCGATCACTCCCACGCGCTTGCCGTGGAGGTCGAAGCCGGTCAGCCCATGCAGCGAGAAATCGCCCTCGCGGGTCCGGTTGTAGGCGCGGTGCAGGCGTCGGTTGAGCGTCAGGATCAGGCCGACCGCGTGCTCGGCGACAGCGTGCGGCGAGTAGGCCGGCACGTGCACCACCGGCAGGCCGAGCGCTTCGGCGGCGGCCAGGTCGACGTGGTTGTAGCCGGCCGAGCGCAGGGCGACCAGGCGCGTGCCGCCGGCGGCCAGGCGTTCCAGCACCGGCCGCGAGAGGTCGTCGTTGACGAAGGCGCAGACTACCTCGAAGCCCTGGGCGAGGAGCGCCGTGTCCGCCTGCAGGTGGGCCTGCTGGAAGTGCAGTTCGAAGCCGTGCCGGTGGTTGCTGGCCTGGAAGCTCTCGCTGTCGTAGGCCTGGCTGCTGAAGAACAGGATGCGCATGGTCAGAGTTCGCTGGAGTCGAGGCTGGTGGAGGACAGGTGGGTGGTCGCCGACGCGGTGCTGGCGAGGGCTTCGATGGCCTTGTCCAGTTCGTCCAGGGCGGCCGCCGCGGCCGGATCGTTCTGCTTGAGCAGGGTTTCGCTGGTCTGGCAGGCCGCGCGCAACTGCGGCACGCCGCAATAGCGGGTGGCGCCGTGCAGCCGATGGACCCGCTCCAGCAGGGCCGTGCGGTCGTCGTTGTCGCGCGCCTGGCGGATCGCCTGGCGATCGGCGGCCAGCGAGGCCAGCAGCATCGCCAGCATGTCGGCGGCGAGATCGGCCTTGCCGGCGGCCAGGCGCAGCCCTTCCTCCGGGTCGAGCACGCTCAACTGGCCGAGCTGCGGCGCACGGCTCATGCTGGCCAGCGACTGGCCGAGGCTCAGTCCGGTCCATTTCAGCACCACCTGGGCCAATTGCTGTTCGTCGATCGGCTTGGTCAGGTAGTCGTCCATGCCGGCCTGCAGCAGGGCGCGCTTCTCGTTGGACAACGCATGGGCGGTGAGGGCGATCACCGGCACCGGGCTGACTTCCCGCTCGGCCTCCCAGCGGCGGATCGCCTCGGTGGCCTGGCGGCCATCCATGCCGGGCATCTGCACGTCCATGAAGACCAGGTCGAAGCGTTCGCGCTGGACCACCTCGAGCGCCGCGTAGCCGCTATCCACCGCGGTGACCTGGGCGCCGAGGTCGCTGAGCAGGGTCTGCACCAGCAACAGGTTGGCCGGGTTGTCATCGACGCACAGCAGTCGTGGCGGCCGCCCCGACGCTGCGGCGTGCGGCTTGTCGCTGCGTGCCGGGCGAACCTGCAGCAGTTCCTGCAGCTTGCGTTGCAGTTTGCGGGTGCAGGCGGGCTTGGCCTCGACCTGCTCGTCGGGCAGGCTCGCATGGTATTGCGCCTGCTCGGTGGTCGGGCAGAGCACCAGGGTCTTGCAGCCGAGCCGCTCGAACTCCCAGAACGACTGGCTGAGCTGCTCCGGCGGATACATCGCGGCAGATACGCCGAGCACCGCCAGGCTGAGCGGCAACTGGCCGGGTGGCGGATTGCGCAGGTGTTCCTGGAGGCTGGCGAGGTCCTCGAACTCGCTGACTTCCAGGCCGAAATCGCTGAGCTGGTGGTGCAGCGCGCGGCGCGTCAGCTCCTGCGGCTCGAGCAGCGCCACGCGCTGGCCGGCGGCCCAGGAGGCGCCCGCCGTCTCGCTGTCTTCGCGGCTCTTGGGCAGGCTCAGGCTGATCCAGAACTCGGCGCCTTCGCCGGGCGTGCTGTCGACGCCGATCTCGCCGCCCATCTGCTCGATCAGGCGCTTGGAGATCACCAGCCCGAGGCCGGTGCCACCGGCTTGCCGCGACAGCGAGTTGTCGGCCTGGCTGAAGGCCTTGAACAACGCCTGCTGGTCGTCCTCGGAGAGACCGATGCCGGTGTCCTGCACACTTATCCGCAACTGTGCGCGATCGTCGCTCTCGTCCTCGAGCATGGCACGCACGGCGACGGTGCCACCCTGGGTGAACTTGATGGCATTGCCGACCAGGTTGGTGAGGATCTGCTTCAGTCTCTGCGGGTCTCCCTGCAGCTGGACCGGAGTGTCGCGATAGACCAGGCTGACCAGCTCCAACTGCTTCTCGTGGGCAGCCGGGGCGAGCATGGTCAGGGCGTCCTGGATCAGGTCGCGGAGATTGAAGGGAAGGTTCTCCAGGACCAGCTTGCCGGCCTCGATCTTCGAGAAGTCGAGGATCTCGTTGATGATCCCGAGCAGGCTTTCCGCGGATTTCTGGATGGTCGAGAGGTAGTCCTGCTGGCGCGGGCTGAGCTCGCTCTTCTGCAACAGGTTGGTGAAGCCGAGGATGCCGTTGAGCGGGGTGCGGATCTCGTGGCTCATGTTGGCGAGGAACTCGGACTTGATCCGGCTCGCCTCCAGTGCCTCCTTGCGCGCCAGGTCCAGCTCGATGTTCTGGATCTCGATGGTCTCCAGGTTCTGGCGGACGTCCTCGGTGGCCTGGTCGATGTTGTGCTGCATTTCCTCCTGGGCGCTCTGCAGCGTCTCGGCCATGCGATTGATGCCCGAGGCCAGCTCGTCCAGCTCGTTGCTGCCCATCGGTGGCAGGCGGGTTTCCATGCGCCCTTCCTTGAGCTGGGCGACGCCCTGGCTGATCAGCTCCAGCGGCGCGTTGATCGCCCGGCTCATGCGCAGGGCGAGCAGGGCGGTGACGCCGAGCCCGGCGGCGATCAGCAGCAGGCTGGTGAACAGGCTGCGGTAGCCGCGCAGCAGGGTGCCATGGTGCGACAGCTCCAGTTCGACCCAGCCCAGTACCCGTTCCTCGTCCGGTTCGGTGGCGCCGGACAGGCTATGGTGGCGACCGAGGACAGGCAAAAGGAAATGCGTGGTATCCAGCTCGGTGGACATGCTCAGGTGGCTGGCGTCGCCGGCCGGGGCCACGGTAAGCATGCTCGGCCCGGCATGGGCGAGGCGCTCCTGGCGGGCGTCGAGGAAGGTCACGGCGCGTACGTCCGGCTGGTCCAGGGCTTCGTTGGCGATGCGGTTGAGCACGCCGGTATCCTTGCGCGCCAGGGCGGTGGCGGCCAGCGGTGCCAGCTGCTCGGCGATCAACTGCCCGCGCTCGATCAGCTGGGCGCGCATGTCGGAGAGCTGGACCCAGGTGAAGTAGCCGCCGAGCACCATGGCCAGCAGGCTGGTGGGGAGCAGGGTGAGCAGCAGTACGCGCCCCTTGATGCCGAGATCCTTGAACACACGTCTCTCCGTCGAGCCTGAATCGGTGAGCGATGGCCGAAGCTCCCCGGCCATGCGTTTATCCCGCGCAGTTTAGCGGGTAGCGCAGGGGGAATGTGCTGCGACATGCGCAGCCTGGCGGATTCGGCTTGCGACGGAGCGGAAACATCGTGAATACTGGCACGATTGCTAATCAATCTTATTTGTCTCGCCATGATCCCGACCGCGACGCCCGAACCCCGCCTGCTGGCCATCGAGGACGACCCTACGCTGGGCGCTCATCTGTTCCGGCATCTCAATGGCAGCGGCTTCGAGGTGACCTGGTGCCGGGACGGCGAAGAGGGCCTGGCGGCGGCGCGCAACGGCGCCTATGACCTGATCCTCATGGACATCATGCTGCCCGGCCGCGATGGCCTGGAGATCCTCCGCCAGCTCCGCGAGGAACAGGCCCTGCCGGTGATCCTGATGTCGGCGCTGGGCGCCGAACAGGATCGTATCGCCGGCTTCAGCCAGGGCGCCGACGACTATTTGCCGAAGCCCTTCAGCCTGGCCGAACTGCGGGTGCGCATCGACGCCATCCTGCGCCGCATCGCCCTCGAGCGCGGCCAGCCGCCGGGTCGCGCCAGCGCGCCGCAGGCGCGGGCGGCGCTGCAGTTCGCCGCGGACGTCTGCGATGTCAGCCTCGGTGGAACGTTCGCCGACCTGACGCCGACCGAGTACCGTCTGCTGGAAACCTTCCTCGCCGCGGAAGGCGAAACCCTGACCAAGGCCTTCCTCTACCAGCAGGTCCTGCATCGCGGCCATACCCAGCACGACCGCAGCCTGGACATGCATGTCAGCCACCTGCGGCGCAAGCTGCAGCGTCTCGGCTACCACGGACACCAGTTGCATACCGTATGGGGCAAGGGCTACGTCCTGACGCCGGCGTCATGATGCCCAACCGTCATTCGCTGTTCTGGCGCCTGGCCCTGTTGCTGGTGGCGTTCTTCCTGCTGTCCGTGTGGCTGTCCTGGACCTGGGGGCGTAGCGCCGAACTGAAGGGCTACTACCTGTCCGCCGAAGCCCGCGCCAGCCTCGAGGACTATGCGCGACGGGCCGAGCAGGCCTGGCTCGACGGCGGTCGCGCCGGGGTCGACCGTTGGCTCGCCGAGCCGCGGCAGCGGGCGCTGGACTGGGTGGTGGTGCTCGACGGCCGGCTGCAGTCCCTGGGCAGCCGGCCGCTCACGGAGGAGGAGGCCGAGCGCCTGACCTTCCTGCGTGGGATCGACTGGCCGATGAGTTCCCGTTCCCTGTCGCGTCCCTTCATGAACCTGCGTTTCCCCGGCCATCCGCGACAGGGGCGGGTGGTGCTGCGCCTGCCCGCCGAGTTCGTCCCTCCGGGGCTGTCGCCGGCCAAGCGCCTGGTCACCCATGGCCTGGTGCCGGCCGGGCTGGCGCTGCTGCTCGGCGTCCTGCTGTACCGCCGCTGGATAGTCCCGCTGGGAAGGTTGCGCGCGCAGGCCAATGCCTTGCGCGGCAACGACCTGACCGCGCGCACGCAGCCGCGGATCACCCGGCGCAGCGACGAACTGGGCGACCTGGGCCGAGCCTTCGACCACATGGCCGAGCGCCTCGACGAACACATGGTGCTGCAGCGCCAATTGCTCCGCGACCTCTCCCATGAATTGCGGACGCCGCTGGCGCGCCTGCAGGTGGCGGCCGAGAGCGAGCTGTCGACGGAGGCGCTGCGCGCCCGCCTGGAGCAGGAAGTGCAGGGCATGCAGCAACTGGTCGACAATACCCTGGAGCTGGCCTGGCTCGACACCGAGCGCCCGGCGCTGGCGCTGGAGGATATCTCCCTGCCGGCACTGTGGGACCTGCTGGTGGAGAACGCCCGTTTCGAAAGCGGCTGGGCCGCCGAACGCCTGCGCAGCGACCTGCCCGAAGATTGCGTGGTCCGCGGCAACCTCAATGGCCTGGCCCAGGCCCTGGAAAACCTGCTGCGCAACGCGATCCGCCATTCCCCGGAGGGAGGTGTGGTCCGCTTCTACGGTCAGCGCGAAGGCACATGCTGGCGCCTGTGCCTGGAAGACCAGGGCGAGGGCGTCGCCACGCAGCAGCTGGAAACCATCTTCCGCCCCTTCACCCGTCTCTCCTCGGCGCGGACCGGCAAGGGTTTCGGTCTCGGCCTGAGCATCGCCCGGCGCGCCATCGCCCTGCAGGGCGGCCGGCTGTGGGCCGAGGCCGGCGATCCGGGCCTGCGCCTGTGCCTGGTGCTGCCAGCGGCCTGAGCGCCTTTACAAATCGCAGGATGTAAATGATCTTTACTATCCTTTGTGAATAATTATCATCCGTGGCGACCTCGCCGGCCGCTCCCGACCAGGGCCTACTGCCCGTTCGCCATGCCGTCCCGGGAGGTTTCTCGTACAGCGCCGGCGACCCGGTCCTCGGAAAAAACGTCAACGTATCGCTCGTGGCTCGCCTGCTGTTCGCTTTCCCTCGACAGGAGTAGTCACGCATGTATCCCCATTTTCGTCGCGGCCATCTCGCCGCTGCCGTCCTCTTCGCTTCATCGGGCCTGCTCGCCGGGCAGGCCCTGGCCGAGGACGAGCGCCTGGAAGAACTGGACGAACGGTCCGAATCGGTGGTCCAGCTCGGCGACGAGGTGGTGCTGGGCACCGCCGAGCAGGAGCTGAAGCAGGCGCCGGGGGTGTCGATCATCACCGCGGAGGACATCCGCAAGCGTCCGCCGGTGAACGACCTCTCCGAGATCATCCGGACGATGCCCGGGGTCAACCTCACCGGCAACAGTTCCAGCGGCCAGCGCGGCAACAACCGGCAGATCGACATCCGAGGCATGGGTCCGGAAAACACCCTGATCCTGGTCGACGGCAAGCCGGTCTCCTCGCGCAACTCGGTGCGCTATGGCTGGCGCGGCGAGCGTGACACCCGCGGCGACAGCAACTGGGTGCCGCCGGAGGAGGTGGAGCGCATCGAGGTCCTCCGCGGGCCGGCTGCGGCACGCTACGGTTCCGGTGCGGCGGGCGGGGTGGTGAACATCATCACCAAGCGTCCGACCGATCGCCTGCGTGGTTCCATGACGGTATTCACCAATATCCCGGAAAGCTCGAAGGACGGTGCGACCCGTCGCGCCAACTTCAGTCTCAGCGGGCCGCTGACCGACGCCCTGAGCTTCCGCGCCTACGGCAGCGCGAACAAGACCGATGCGGACGATACCGACATCAACGCCGGGCACAGCGTCGATCCCACGCGTACCGTGGCCGGGCGCGAGGGCGTGCGCAACCGGGACCTGAGCGGGATGCTGTCCTGGCAGGTGACGCCTGACCAGATCGTCGACTTCGAGGCGGGTTTCAGCCGCCAGGGCAACATCTACGCCGGCGATACCCAGAACAACAACGGCAACGCGAACACCCAGGGACTCGCCGACGATGGCGCCGAGACCAACCGCATGTATCGCGAGAACTACGCCATCACCCACAACGGTACCTGGGAGTTCGGCACCTCCAAGTTCGTCGCCCAGTACGACTCCACCCGCAACAACCGGCTGGAGGAAGGCCTGGCCGGCTCCGTCGAAGGACAGATCGGCGCCGATCGGTCGTTCAGCACCAGCAAGCTGGAGAACTACCGGCTCAACGGCGAACTGAACCTGCCGCTGCACGCACTGTTCGAGCAGGTCCTGACCGTAGGCGCGGAGTGGAACAAGGAAACCCTCAACGATCCGTCCTCGCTCAAGCAGGGCTTCGTAGGTGGCGACAGCCTGCCGGGGACCCCGGCGGCGGGCTCGCGAAGCCCGAAAAGCAAGGCTGAAATCCGCGCGTTGTATGTCGAGGACAACATCGAACTACGTCCCGGCACCATGCTCACCCCCGGCCTGCGCCTGGACGACCACAGCGACTTCGGCCTGAACTGGAGCCCGAGCCTGAACGCCTCGCAGGCGCTCGGCGAATACTTCACGGTCAAGGCCGGCATCGCTCGCGCCTTCAAGGCACCCAACCTGTACCAGAGCAACCCCAACTACCTGCTCTATACCCGTGGCAACGGCTGCCCGATCCAGACCAGCAGCGGCGGCTGCTACCTGGTCGGCAACGAGAACCTGGATGCCGAGACCAGCGTCAACAAGGAGCTTGGCCTGGAGTTCCGGCGCGACGGCTGGGTCGCCGGGATCACCTACTTCCGCAACGACTACAAGAACAAGATCGTCGCGCCGCTGGATGTCATGGGACAGACCGGCAGCGGCAACAACATCCTGCAATGGAGCAATGCGAAGAAGGCGGTGGTCGAGGGGCTGGAGGGCAACCTGCTGGTACCGTTGCAGGCTGACCTGAGCTGGAGCACCAACCTGACCTACATGCTGCAATCCAAGGACAAGGACACCGGCAACCCACTCTCGGTGATCCCCGAGTACACCCTGAATTCGACTCTCGACTGGCAGGCCAGCGAACGCCTTTCCACGCAACTGACCAGTACCGTATACGGACGCCAGGAGCCGCCGAAGCACGCCACCAGCCGCGGCAGCCGGGCCATCTCGCGCAAGGAAGTGGGAACCTACGGCATCTGGGGAGTCAGTGCCGGCTATACCTTCAGCGAAAACCTGAGCGTACGCGGCGGGGTCAGCAACCTCTTCGACAAGCGCCTGTACCGCCAGGGCAATTCGTTCGACGCCGGTGCCGCGACCTACAACGAGCCGGGGCGCGCCTACTACGTGTCGGTGACCACCTCGTTCTGAACGGGGCGCCATTCGAGCCTTCGCCGACAGGCGCGATGCCTGTCGGACCATTCCCGACCGTTGGTCAGTCATCGACCAGCCAACGGTCGGACGCTCCTTCGGTTACCTCCTCCCCCGCGTCGCATGCGGTTTCGGGCGCTTCTTCGGCGCAAATGACATGCATGAGCGGATATTGCGGTGCTAGGGTCAGGCAACAGTTTCCCGGTATCATGCTCAGCCTTTACCGTCAGTGCCGAACGAGTGCCTCCATGACCGTGCAGTACCCGACTATCGCCGACTGCGTCGGCAATACCCCTCTGGTGCGCCTGCAGCGCCTGCCCGGGGAAACCTCCAATACCCTGCTGGTGAAGCTCGAGGGCAACAACCCGGCGGGGTCGGTGAAGGACCGCCCGGCACTGTCGATGATCACCCGTGCCGAGCTGCGTGGCGATATCCGCCCCGGCGACACGCTGATCGAGGCCACTTCCGGCAACACCGGCATCGCCCTGGCGATGGCGGCGGCGATCAAGGGCTACAAGATGATCCTGATCATGCCGGACAACTCCACCGCCGAACGCAAGGCGGCGATGACCGCTTATGGCGCCGAGCTGATCCTGGTCAGCAAGGAAGAGGGCATGGAAGGTGCCCGCGACCTGGCCGACGCGTTGCAGCGCGAAGGCCGCGGCAAGGTCCTCGACCAGTTCGGCAACGGCGACAACCCGCAAGCCCATTACCACAGCACCGGTCCGGAAATCTGGCAGCAGACCGGCGGCAGCATCACCCATTTCGTCAGTTCCATGGGCACCACTGGCACCATCATGGGCGTGTCGCGCTATCTCAAGGAGCAGAACCCGGCGGTGCAGATCGTCGGCCTGCAGCCGATGGAGGGCTCGGCGATCCCGGGCATCCGCCGCTGGCCGCAGGAATACCTGCCGAAGATCTACGATGCCAGCCGCGTCGACCGGGTCGTCGACATGCACCAGGACGAGGCCGAGGACGTGATGCGCCGGCTGGCCCGCGAGGAAGGCATCTTCTGCGGCGTGTCGTCCGGCGGGGCGGTGGCGGCGATGCTGCGCCTGTCCCGCGAACTGGAAAACGCGGTGCTCGTCGCGATCATCTGCGACCGTGGCGACCGTTACCTGTCTTCCGGTGTCTATGCCCCGCGCTGAGCATGTCCATGGCGAGAAATAAAGGCGGCTTGCGCTTCCAGCCCAGTGGCGGCGCGCGTGGTCCCGCGATTCCAGTCGGCAAGAAGCAGCGTCTGCGGATCGAACGCCTGGCCCATGACGGGCGTGGCATAGCCCATGAGGCCGGGATGACCTGGTTCGTCAGCGGCGGCTTGCCCGGCGAAGAGCTGGAGGCCCGGGTACTCGGCGCGCGCAGCAAGGTGGTGGAGGCGCGCAGCGAACGTCTGTTCGGCAGCAGCGAACTGCGCCGCCGGGAGCCGTGCTCCGTTGCCGGGCGTTGTGGCGGTTGCACCCTGCAGCACCTTGGTCACGCGGAACAGTTGGCGCTGAAGCAGCGCACCCTGCAGGAACAGTTGCAGCGTTTCGCCGGCATCGAGCCGGAGGAGTGGGCGCCGCCGCTGGTCGGGCCCGAGTTTGGCTATCGCCGCCGCGCGCGTATCGCCGTGCGCTGGGAGCCGAAGTCGCGGCGCCTGGAGGTCGGCTTCCGGGCATCCTCCAGCCAGGAGATCGTCGCCTTCGACGAATGCCTGGTGCTGGTGCCTGCACTGCAAACGATTGCCCAGGCTCTGCCGGTGCTGCTGCGGGGCTTTCGCAAGCCGGAAGCCATCGGCCACGTCGAACTCTTCCATGGCACGGCCAGTGCACTGCTGCTGCGTCATACGGTGGCCCTCGCCGTCGAGGACCGCCGGCGCCTGGAGGATTTCTGCGCCGAGCACCAGGCCCAGCTCTGGCTGCAGGGGGCGGACGAACCCAGGCCGGTGGAGCCCGCGGCCGAACTGGGCTATGCCCTGGATGACTGGAAACTGACGCTGGCCTATCGGCCGGGCGATTTCGTCCAGGTCAACGCGCCGGTCAACCGGCTGATGGTCCGCCAGGCGCTGGAATGGCTGGCGCCGGGTGCCGAGGAACGAGTTCTCGACCTGTTCTGCGGGCTGGGCAACTTCTCCCTGCCGCTGGCGCGCCAGGTGGCGCAGGTGGTCGGGGTGGAGGGCGTGGCGGCGATGGTCGGGCGGGCAAGCGCCAACGCGCTGGCCAATGGCCTGGACAACGCGCATTTTTTCCAGGCCGATCTGTCCAAAGCGCTTGCCGAAGCGCCCTGGGCGGCGCAAGGTTTTACCGCCGTACTGCTCGATCCGCCACGCGATGGCGCGTTGGAGGCGGTACGGGGAATGAGTTCCCTGGGTGCCCGCCGGGTAGTCTATGTATCCTGCAATCCGGCGACCCTGGCGCGCGATGCTGGCGAAATGGCCAGGCAGGGCTATCGTCTGAAGCGCGCCGGAATCCTCGACATGTTCCCGCAGACGGCGCATGTCGAGGCCATGGCTTTGTTCGAGGCAGGCTAGGATGCCTGCGTAATCCGACCAGCCCGAACGAGAAGGCTGGCGCAGTCATCGGTGGGCTACGCGCACCGTGGTAAAGGGTAGGCAAGATGGTACAGGTGAGAGCGCACCAGCCGGTCAACACCGACGGCAGTATCAACCTCGAGGCCTGGCTGGACCACGTCCAGAACCTCGTCCCCGGGCTCGATCGTCAGGGCTTGCTGGAGGCTTGCGAGTTCGCTCGCGAATCCGAACAGCGAGCCATCGCCGCACAGAACTCCTGGGCGGAAGGCACCTCCAGTTTCCAGACGGGCCTGGAGATCGCCGAGATTCTCGCGGACCTCAAGCTGGACCAGGAGTCCCTGGTCGCCGCGGTCATCTACCGTGGCGTACGCGAAGGCAAGATCACCCTCGAGGCGGTCAACAAGCGCTTCGGGCCGGTGGTGGCCAAGCTGATCGAGGGCGTCCTGCGCATGGCGGCGATCAGCGCCAGCCTCAATCCGCGCCATTCCATGGTGCTGGGCACCCAGGCACAGGTGGAGAACCTGCGCAAGATGCTGGTGGCGATGGTCGACGACGTTCGCGTCGCCCTGATCAAACTGGCCGAGCGCACCTGCGCGATCCGCGCGGTGAAGAACGCCGACGAGGAGAAGCGCCACCGCGTCGCCCGTGAAGTCTTCGACATCTATGCACCGCTGGCCCACCGCCTGGGTATCGGGCATATCAAGTGGGAACTGGAAGACCTGTCCTTCCGCTACCTCGAGCCCGACCAGTACAAGCAGATCGCCAAGCTGCTGCACGAGCGCCGACTGGATCGCGAGCAATACATCGCCAACGTGATGAGCCAGCTCAAGGAGGCCCTGGCCGCCACCGGGGTGCAGGCCGACCTCAGCGGACGGGCGAAGCACATCTACTCCATCTGGCGCAAGATGCAGCGCAAGGGCCTGGATTTCAGCCAGATCTACGACGTTCGCGCTGTCCGCGTGCTGGTTCCGGAGATGCGCGACTGCTATACCGCGCTGGGCATCGTGCATACCTTGTGGCGGCACATTCCCAAGGAATTCGACGACTACATCGCCAACCCCAAGGAAAACGGCTACCGCTCGCTGCATACCGCGGTGATCGGGCCGGAGGGCAAGGTGCTGGAAGTACAGATCCGCACCCATTCCATGCACGAGGAGGCCGAGCTAGGTGTCTGCGCGCACTGGCGCTACAAGGGCACCGACGTCAAGGCCAGTTCCAACCATTACGAGGAGAAGATCTCCTGGCTGCGCCAGGTCCTCGAATGGCACGAGGAACTGGGCGATATCGGCGGGCTGGCGGAGCAACTGCGGGTCGACATCGAGCCGGACCGGGTCTACGTCTTCACCCCCGACGGACACGCCATCGACCTGCCCAAGGGCGCGACGCCTCTGGATTTCGCCTATCGGGTGCATACCGAGGTCGGGCACAACTGCCGTGGGGCGAAAATCAACGGCCGTATCGTGCCGCTGAACTACAGCCTGCAGACCGGCGAGCAGGTCGAGATCATCACCGGCAAGCACAGTGGCCCGAGCCGTGACTGGCTGAACAGCAACCTCGGCTATGTCACCACCTCGCGGGCGCGGGCGAAGATCGTCCACTGGTTCAAGCTGCAGGCCCGCGACCAGAACGTGGCGGCCGGCAAGGCGTTGATCGAGCGCGAGCTGTCGCGCCTGGCGCTGCCGCCGGTGGACTTCGACCGCCTGGCGGAGAAGGCCAATGTACGGACCGCCGAGGACATGTTCGCCGCCCTTGGCGCTGGGGACCTGCGCCTGGCGCACCTGGTCAACTACGCCCAGCAACTGGTCGAGCCGGATCGTGACAGCGAACAGCTCGAGCTGATTCCGCGCAAGCCGAGCAAGATCGGCCACGGCAAACGTGGTGACGTGCAGATCCAGGGCGTCGGCAACCTGCTGACGCAGATGGCCGGGTGCTGCCAGCCATTGCCGGGCGATCCCATCGTCGGCTACATCACCCTCGGCCGCGGCGTCACCATCCATCGCCAGGATTGCGCCACCGCGCTGCAACTGGCGGGGCGCGAGCCGGAGCGGATGATCCAGGTCAGCTGGGGGCCGGAGCCGGTCCGCACCTATCCGGTGGATATCGCGATCCGTGCCTACGACCGTTCCGGCCTGCTGCGCGACGTCTCCCAGGTCCTGCTCAACGAGCGGATCAACGTGCTGGCGGTGAACACCCGCTCGAACAAGGAAGACAACACCGCGACCATGCAGCTGACCATCGAGATTCCCGGCCTGGACGCCTTGGGGCGCCTGCTGGCGCGTGTCTCGCAACTGCCCAACATCATCGAGGCGCGGCGCAACCGCACGCCCTGAGGCTGGGCAGCCAGGCCACGGGTGGCCGCTGGCCGCGCGTGGCCTTTGGTTTTTCGCAAAGGGCTGAATGCGCCCGTACCCTTCACTGACGATTCGAGATGCCCCATGTACCGACTCGACGACCTGCTCCACCTCATGGCGCGCCTGCGCGATCCTGAATTCGGCTGTCCGTGGGATCTCCAGCAGAGCTACGCGACCATCGTCCCGCATACCCTGGAAGAGGCCTATGAGGTGGCGGATGCCATCGAACAGGAGGATTTCCCACAATTGCGCGAGGAACTGGGCGACCTGCTGTTCCAGGTGGTCTACTACAGCCAGTTGGCGCGCGAGGAAGGTCGTTTCGCCTTCGACGAGGTGGTGGATGGCATCACCCGCAAACTGATCCGCCGGCATCCCCATGTATTCCTGGATGGCGACCTCTACGGCAAGCCCGATGCGGCGAAGTTCGCCGAAGCGGCGGTCAGGCAGCGCTGGGAAGAACTCAAGGCCGAGGAGCGCGCGGAGAAGGCCCGGGAGCCGCAGCAACTGTCGCTGCTGGATGATGTGCCGGCGGCCCTGCCGGCCCTGTCGCGGGCGGCGAAGTTGCAGAAGCGCGCGGCCCAGGTCGGCTTCGACTGGCCGGAGGCGTTGGCGGTGGTGGACAAGGTGCGGGAGGAACTGGACGAGGTGCTCGAAGCGATGGCGAATGGCGACGAGCGCGCCGCGGGCGAGGAAGTCGGGGACCTGCTGTTCGCCGCGGTCAACCTGGCCCGGCACCTGAAGGTCGACCCGGAAGCCGCGCTGCGCCAGGCCAATGGCAAGTTCGAGCGGCGCTTTCGTTTCATCGAGCAGAACCTGCGCGAAGCAGGCTGCAAGGCCGAAGAGTGTTCGCTGGAAGAGCTGGACCGCCTCTGGGGCGAGGCGAAGAAAGCAGAGAAGCCGTCGGGTTGCTGAGAGGGTAGTTGCCGTGGCGGCGGGGCCGCCACGGCATCGGAATCAAGCGAAGATCCAGCGATAGAGCGCTACCAGCAGGATCACCGCCAGCACCGGGCGGAGGATCCTGTAGGCCTTCGGATAGGCGCGCTTGAAGCGCTTCACCTGGGCGCCGATGGCGTCGCCGACGCGAATGGCCACCGAATAGGCCTGGTTGATGCTGCCGACACGCTCGCCCTCGACGTTCTGCGGTGCGGTGGCGCGCCCGAGGATACCGCTGATCCAGCGGTTGAGGCGGGTCAGCAGGCGCGAGCGGAGAGGGCGTTCGATATCGCAGAACAGGATCACCCGGGTCTGCTCGGTTTCATTCTTCACCCAGTGAACGAAGGTCTCGTCGAACATCACGTCTTCGCCATCGCGCCAGGCATAAGGCTGGCCGTCGACGTAGATGCGGCAGTTGTCCGAGTTCGGCGTGGACAGGCCGAGGTGGTAGCGCAGCGAGCCTCCGAACGGATCACGGTGCGGGTTCAGGTGACTGCCGCCGGGAAGCAGGGTGAACATCGCCCCCTTGACGTTGGGAATGCGGCTCACCAGCTCCACGGTCTTCGGGCAGAGCTTCTGGGCGGACGGCAGCGGACCGTCGTACCAGGTCAGGTAGAAGCGCTTCCAGCCCTTCTTGAAGAACGAGCCGAAGCCGGCTTCGTTGTTGTTCAGGGCGGCGCGGATGTAACCCTCGTCGAACAGGTTGAGGGCTTCTTCGCGAATGGTCTGCCAGTTGTTCTTCAGCTCGTCCAGCTCGGGAAAGCGACTGCGATCCAGATAGGGCCTGGAGGGAACGCTGGAGAACAGGTACATCAGCGAGTTGTAGGGGGCGAACCAGGCGGAGTGGTTGACCAGTTGGCGCAGGAAGGGCAAGCGTGCGCGCCCGCGGAAGTGAACGAACAGCACGCTGGCGACGAACAGGCCTACCAGGGTGACTTTTACCAGGAGAGAAACGCTCATGCCTTGCTTTCCATGCCTTCGATGTCAGGGGCCGGGAGGAGTGCCTGCGAGTGCTCGGGACGACAAGGAGGGGAATCCGGGCATGCGTGGCAGTTTGCGAGCCGCCGAGACTTGCGTTGAGGCGGCCGAGGCTGGGAGGATTATACCCCCTGCGAGGGCCGGCTGAACCCCAGTCGGCTGGAAGATTATGCCGCACCCCACCGGGCGTGCCACGCGAGCGAGTCGTTGACGAAATGAGCATGTCATTGCGTGACCAGTTGCTGAAAGCCGGACTGGTCAATGAAAAACAGGCCAAGCAGGCCACCAAGCAGAAACAGAAACAGCAGCGCCTGGAGCACAAGAACCAGGTCGATAAGGATGACTCCCAGCGCCTGGCGGCGGAGCAGGCCAGGGCTGAGAAGCTGGCTCGCGACCAGGAGTTGAACCGCCAGCAGCAGGAGAAGGCCGAGAAGAAGGCCAAGGCCGCGCAGATCAAGCAACTGATCGAGGGCACGCGCCTGCCTCGGCTGGATGGCGACGACTACTACAATTTCGTCGATGCGAAGAAGGTCAAGCGGATCGCCGTCAACGACCTGATCCGCGACAAGCTGAGCCGTGGCAGTCTGGCTATCGTCAGCTACGACGGGCGCTACGAGATCGTGCCGCGCGATGCGGCAGTGCGCATCCAGGAGCGCGATCCACGACGGGTGGTGCTGCTCAATGTGCAGAGTCAGGAGCCGGACGAGGACGATCCGTACAAGGACTACGTGGTGCCCGACGACCTCATGTGGTGAAACGGTGGTCGCAACGCTTGGCCGGGGCGGGAGCCGGTCAAGCTGTCAATTTTGGAATGCGAAGCAGTTCTAAATAACTACCGATCATTTCGTTTCGATAGCATAATGATCTTCCTCGGAAAATTCCTACATACGCCTATGCGTGCATCTGTAGGTGTCATTCGCTTATCGAAAAGGACGTTGGTATGCCTGCCTCCCAGTTTCCGGGCGCCTCGCATTCGGAGATCGATATCATCCAGCTGTTCCAGCAGTTGTGGGCGTCTAAATGGTTGATTGCTCTGGTCGCGGCGCTGGCGACTGGCGCGGCGCTGGCCTATGCGTTGCTGGCCGTTCCGATCTACCAGGTGGATGTGCTGTTGCGGCCGATACAGACCAGAGCCTTGGAGGCGGTGAATATCAAAGATCTCTACGCCCTGACCCCACGGGAAGCTCTTGGGCGCGTGGGAAACGAGCTGGGCGCCTATTCCGGCAGGCTGGAGTATTTCGAGGCTCATCCGGAGCTGTTCCAACAATTGGGCGCCGAAGGCTTGTCTCCCGAGCAGGCATTCTGGAAGTTCAATCAGAACGCCTTTTCCATGCAGCAGGCGGATCTGAAGAAGGATCCCCAGGCGGCCCCCTTCGTCCGGCTGTCTATGCAGTACCCCAGCGGCATGGATGGCGTGACCATTCTCAACGGTTTGCTCGCTGCCACCCTCGAGAGCGAGCGGCAACGGATCCTGGACGATCTCCAGGCGCGCATCGACGCTCGCCTGCAGTTCCTTGAGCAGGACATCGAAGGCAAGCGTGCCAGCTACCGGGCCACCAAGGAGGGCAAGATCGCTCGGCTGCTGGAAGCGGACAATATTCGCCGGGCCGGTCTGGAGGATGAGCTGAAGGCGTTGCGCGGGCGACTGAAGATGGTACGTGATTCGCGAATCCAACAGCTCAACGAGGCGATCCAGATCGCTACCCGCCTGGGGATCGCCAAGCCGACCACGCCGGGCGCGCTCGGCGAGACGGGGCTGGACGGTTCGCGCAGCGTATTCCGTACCGAAGTCAACAACCAGCAGATCCCGCTGTATTTCATGGGCGTCGACGCCCTGACCGCCGAGCGCGATACCCTGCTCAAGCGCAAGGGCGACGACTTCACCGAGCCGCGGGTGGCGAAGATCCAGCAGGAGTTGAAACAACTGGAGAACAACCGCGAGGTGCAATACCTGCAGGCACGCAAGGATGAGGAAAGGTTCTTCGAGAATATCGAAAAGTTGCGCGGCGAACAGGCTCGTCTGCAGACCTTTCGCACAAGCGACCTGAAGATAGAGCTGGTACGGATCGACGAAAAGGCAGCGACGCCCCTGAGGCCGATCAAGCCGCGCAAGACCCTGGTTGTGCTACTGGGACTTCTCGGTGGTCTGGTGTTGGGTGTGCTGATTGCGTTGGTACGGGCAATGCTGCGGGCGCCTCGGCTCCAACGTCAGGAAGATAGCTTGCCGCCAGGTGTGGTCAGCCTCGAACGCAGCCTGTCGGGTACCTGAAACACCATATGAGCCCCCGGCGATCTCCGGGGGCTATGATTCAGGCCGATTTTCCGATTTGCCGCAGTTCTTCTTCTTTCTCCAGCTTCATCCGATAGGCATGGGCGTCCTCTTCGTTGTGGAAGACGCCTACCAGCAACCCCTGCTGGTGCACGTCCCAGCAGCGGCGGCCAAGTGCACGCAGTTCGCGGGATTTGTGGTCGTCGTCGCGCTCGGTCACTGTCACACTCATTTTTCTACTCCAGGGTTGATCTGCATCAAGGCAGATCCAGCCTATTTCATTAGCTGGCTAATGAAATAGGTCTGGAATTGAAAAAAACCTTTTCAGTTTCCAGCACGGAACATGGCATGCCAGGGCTCTGCGTCAGGCTTCTTACCGCAGTCGTACATGCCTGAACAGCGCCCCCTCGGTGAGAGCGGTGATGGACTGCAGGCGATCGAGGCGCAACAGTCGGGTGGCGCCATCGACCTCCACTTCAAGATATTCCGCCTTGTCCCCGCCTGGCTGGTCTGCCTGGATCAGTGTGGTGCGGGCCTCGGCCTCGAAGCAGAGATCACCGTCGAGCTCCAGGCGCAGCCGGTAGCGATAGAGGCAGGCGATCTCCAGGTAATCGTGGAGATCGCAGGCGATCGGGCGATAGCCGTCCATTCGCTTTCAACAGCCTTCGAGGGGCAGGATGTAATGGCCATGGAGCCTGATGGCTTCGGCAACCTCCGTTGTCGCGATCTCGCTATGGCAATAACTGCAATGCCCCTGGCTGATATCGGCATCGTCGATGCCTTTTCCGGCGAGCCAGCGGCGAGCGAACTCGCCTGCGCGAGCGCCCATTTCCTCCGTAACCAGCACGTCGAAGTGCAGATAGCGGCCGTCGCGGGTTCGCACGTGGGTGTCGAAGACTTTCACCTCCATGGCCGGACTCCTTATTTCAGGTCGCTGAGTGCCGCGCCGAAGTTCAGGTGCAGTACCTGCCCGTCGACGACCAGGGCGGGGACCGACTTCACCCCGGCCTTTTCCGCTTCGGCAACACGCGCCGATTGCTCGGCGAGATGAACCACTTCGACCTCCACCTGCTTGCTGTCGAGCAGTGGCAGCAGGGAGCGTTCGGCTTCGACACAGATAGGGCAGCCGGCGTGATAGTAGATGGCCTTGGACATGATGATTCTCCTGTTAAGTTAGTATCGATTCGATACATGTATAGGCTAATCATCGCTCGCCCGCTTTGTCAAATATGTTTTTAGTCGATACTATGTATGCCAGGAGGTAACCCATGTCCGCTCTCGCCCTTTACGATTACCTGGAAAGACTGACCAGCCTGATGCGCGCCTGGTCGCGCGAACAGCCGTTGGTGGCGGAGCTGCAGCCGGTACAGCTGAGTGCCTTGCACTATCTGGCGCGCTGCAATCGCTATTCGGATACGCCGCTGGTGGTGACCGAGTATCTCGGCCTGACCAAGGGGACCGTGTCGCAGTCGCTCAAGGTGCTCGAAGGCAAGGGGCTGATCAGCAAGGTGCCGGACGCTCGGGATCGGCGCAGCGTGCATCTGCGTCTGACCGAGGCGGGACGCTCGCTGATCGATGCGGTGATTCCGCCGCGATTCCTGGAACAGGCCGTGGCGGCGCTGGGCGAGAAGGGCGAGCGTTTGCAGGGGTTGCTGCATGAACTGCTGGTTGTCATCCAGCGTGAGGAGGACGTGCCGGGGTTCGGCCTCTGTCGCTCCTGTCGCTTCCACGAGCAGCGTGACGGCGCGCCGTTCTGCGGCCTTACCCGGGAATCGTTGAGCCAGGCCGATGGCGAATTGATCTGCCGTGAGCACCAGGCCTGCGCCTGAACTGCGGGCAAGAAAAAGCCGGGCGATGGCCCGGCTTTTCGTAGGAGGAAGATATCAGCTCTTCTCGCCAGTGACGGTCTTGCCGTCGATGGTGCCTTCCTTGAGCATGATCTGGTATTCCTTGCCGTCGGTTTCCATCTGGTACAGGCGGACCAGCAGGTAGTCCCAGTCCTTGGCGAACCAGAGGATGGTCTTGCGATTGCTCTTGCCCGGATCGCGCACGCGCTCGACCTTGATCGCATTGATCAGGCCGGCCTGGGTGCGGACCTTCTCCTCGCCGAGTACACGGAAATCGTAGGTATCGACATCCTCGCCCTCGATGATCTGGTAGCTCATGCTCTTCTTGCCATCGGCCACGTCATGCTGCAGGACCAACTGATAGGTGGACTTGTCCAACTGGCCGCGGTTCAGCGGTTGCCGGACCGCATCGCCGCGGTCGCTGCCGAGCACCTGCTTCTGCGACCAGTCGAAGTCCAGTTCGACCTGCTTGCCCTTGCCCAGGCCCTGACGGGCGAAGCGGTAGGATTGCGGCAGGAAGGTATCGTTCTCGACCTTGAAGGTGCTGACCTCGTTGAGGCTGGCCAGCAGCATGGAGGCTTCGAAGTCCAGCTGCCAGCGGCCGTCGCCGAGCGCCTTGAGGCTGCGGGAGGCGTTGCCGCTGATGGGCATCTGTTTCCAGTCGGCGGTATAGCTGGCGGTGAACGGCTTCAACTCGAAGGCATAGGCCGGCAAGGTCAGCAGCGTCAGCAGGAACAGCATGGCTTTACGCATTGCGAATCTCCTTGGTGCGAATCTGATGGCCGGTGGCAGGCAGGGCCTGGCCATCCAGCAGGGCGCCCTGTTCGCCCAGGCGCAAGCGGCCTTCGGCGAACCAGCGCATGGCCAGCGGATAGATCCGGTGTTCTTCCTCGTGAACCCGTCTGGCCAGGCGTTCCGGCGTATCTTGCGACTCTACCGGGATTACTGCCTGTACGACCAGTGGTCCCCCGTCGAGTTCCTCCGTCACGAAGTGCACGCTGCAGCCGTGCTCGCGGTCGCCGGCCTCGAGGGCGCGCTGGTGGGTGTGCAGGCCCTTGTGTCGTGGCAGCAGCGAGGGGTGGATGTTCAGCAGGCGGCCCTGATAGTGACGGACGAAGTCCGCGCTGAGGATGCGCATGAACCCGGCGAGGATCACCAGGTGCGGCTCATGGGCGTCGATCAGTTGCGCCAGGGCCCGGTCGAAGCTTTCGCGATCGGCGTAGGCCTTGTGCTCGAGCACTTGGGTGTCGATGCCGGCCTGGCGCGCGCGCTCCAGGCCGTAGGCATCGGCGCGATTGGAAATCACCGCACGGATCCGGGCCGGCGTGGTGCCGTCCCGGAGGCTGTCGATCAGCGCCTGCAGATTGCTGCCGGAGCCGGAGATCAGCACCACGACATTGCAGAGTGTCGACATCAGTGGCTTTTCAGGTTGTTCAGGACCACGCGCTCGGCATCCGCGCCGCAGGTTTCGATACGGCCGATCTGCCACGGCTGCTCGCCGGAGGCGCGCAGGATTTCCAGAGCCTTCCCGGCGTCGGCCTGGGCCACGCAGATGACCATGCCGACCCCGCAGTTCAACACGCGGTGCATCTCGGTCTCGTCGACGTTGCCGTGCTCCTGCAGCCAGTCGAACACCGCCGGACGCTTCCAGCTGGCGACGTCGATGACAGCCTGGGCGTTGTCGGGCAGGACCCGGGGGATATTGTCCAGCAGGCCGCCGCCGGTGATGTGGGCCATGGCCTTGACCGCGCCGGTCTGCCTGATCAGTTGCAGCAGCGGCTTGACGTAGATGCGGGTCGGCGCCATCAGCAGGTCGGCCAGCGGCTTGCCGTCGAGCCGGACCTGCTCGATGTCGGCGCCGGAAACCTCGATGATCTTGCGGATCAGCGAATAGCCGTTGGAGTGCGGGCCGGAGGAGGGCAGGGCGATCAGTGCATCACCGGCCTGGACACGGGAGCCGTCGATGATTTCGGCCTTCTCCACGACACCGACGCAGAAGCCGGCCAGGTCGTAGTCCTCGCCTTCGTACATGCCGGGCATCTCGGCGGTTTCGCCGCCCACCAGCGAGCACCCGGCCAGTTCGCAGCCGGCCCCGATGCCGGTGACCACGGTAGCCGCGACGTCGACGTTGAGCTTGCCGGTGGCGTAGTAGTCGAGGAAGAACAGCGGCTCGGCGCCGCAGACCACCAGGTCGTTGACGCACATCGCCACCAGGTCCTGGCCGATGCTGTCGTGCTTGTTCAGGTTGAGCGCCAGGCGCAGCTTGGTACCGACCCCGTCGGTGCCGGAGACCAGCACCGGCTGTTTGTAGCCGGCCGGGATTTCGCAGAGGGCGCCGAAGCCACCGAGGCCGCCCATCACTTCCGGGCGTGCGGTGCGCTTGGCCACGCCTTTGATGCGTTCCACCAGGGCTTCGCCGGCGTCGATGTCCACACCAGCGTCCTTGTAGCTCAACGAGGGTTGCTTGCTGCTCATAAATCCAGGCCTATAGGGGTAATTCGGAGATCGGCCGGCCGCCCAGGCGTGCAACGCTGTTTGCCGGTTTTGAAGGCGCGCGATTTTATCAGGCTTGCCACGCAGCGGCCATCTCGGTTGCCGCTGGGCGGGCTGCTGTTTAAGGTATAGGTCCACTTGCGCGGCCTTCACAGCTCGTCGCCGCCGTTCCCATCCGTTCGTCGAGAGCCTTTCATGCGCATAGCCCGACTCTTCCTTCTCTGCCTCTCCCTGCTTGGCTTGCCCGTCTTCGCGGCAACGGTGCCCAACCTGTACCAGGTGCGCGAGCCTGTTTCCTCGCAGCAACCCGGCGAGCGCGACGCCGGCCTGGTGCGGGCGTTGCAGACCCTGCTGGTGCGTCTCACCGGAAATCCGCAGGCGCCGCAGGAGCCGGGGCTCGCGGGCTACCTGAAGGACCCGCAGCAACTGATCAGCCAGTACGCCTTCGAGAACGGCCCGCCGCTGGCGTTGGTGGTCGATTTCGATCCCGCTGCCACCAGCAACGCACTGCGCGCCGCCGGCCTGCCGAGCTGGGGCGCCAACCGGCCGGCGGTGCTGGCCTGGTGGCTGAACGAGAGCAGCGAGGGCAGCAACCTGGTCGGCGACAACCAGGCGTCGGCCGAGCCGCTCAAGCGTGCCGCACAGAATCGCGGCCTGCCGCTGCGCCTGCCGCTGGCGGATCTCGATGAGCAGATCGTCGGTACGCCGGAGAATCTCACCGCTGCCCAGCCCGATGCCCTGCGCGGCGCGTCCGAACGCTATGGCGCCGATGCGCTGCTGGCGGTGGATGCCAAGGAGGTCGACGGCAAGTGGCAGGCGCAATGGCGGCTGTGGATGGGCGATTCGCGGGAACAGGGCCAGGCCGAGGGCGCGACCCCCGACGCGCTGGCCGACAGCGTGATGCTGGCCGCCGCCAACCGTCTGTCCAGCCGTTTCGTCGCCACGCCGGGAGCGGCCACCGGACTGACCCTGCAGGTCCAGGGGGCGACGCTGGCGCGCTATGCCGAACTGCAACGCCTGCTCGATCCGTTCGGCGCGCGCCTGGTCGGGGTCCAGGGGGATCGCCTCGACTACAGCGTGAAGGCCAGTCCGGAGCAATTGCGCGCCCAGTTGGGCCTGGCGCAGTTGCAGGAGGTTCCGGCCGCCAGCGCGCCTGTGGATGCTTCCGCACCGCCCTCGGCGCCCGGCGCGGCGGCGGTGCCCAGCCAGTTGATCTTCCGCTGGCGGTGAGTTGCGGCGCCGGCCTGCTCCAGAATGATGCGGCAGGTCGGCGCCAGGTGGCCGCGGCCACCGGCAAACCTTTGATTTTGCTTGCCTAGTTGCTCATTGTGCGGCCCTGCCGAGGCGTATAAACTTTGCAGCCTTTACGGTGACTCCTGCGGCGTTTTCGGACTGTCCGCCCAGCCTGGCATGAAACCTATTCAGCTTCCCCTCAGTGTGCGTCTGCGCGACGACGCCACCTTCGCCAACTACTATCCCGGTGCCAATGCCGCGGCACTGGGATATGTCGAGCGTCTGTGCGAAGCCGAGGCCGGATGGGCGGAAAGCCTGATCTATCTCTGGGGACACGACGGCGTCGGCCGCAGCCACCTGCTGCAGGCGGCCTGCCTGCGTTTCGAGCAGTTCGAGGAGCGTACCATCTACCTGCCGATGGCGGACCTGGTGCAGTACGGGCCGGAGATCTTCGACGATCTCGAGCAGTGCGAGCTGGTGTGCATCGACGACCTGGACGTGCTGGTCGGCAAGCGCAACTGGGAAGAGGGTCTGTTCCACCTGTTCAACCGGCTGCGTGATACCGGGCGACGCCTGCTGCTGGCAGCGTCGAAGTCGCCACGGGAGCTGCAGGTCAAGCTGCCCGACCTGAAGTCGCGCCTGACCATGGCGCTGATCTTCCAGTTGCACGGTCTTTCCGACGAAGACAAGCTCCGCGCCCTGCAGCTTCGCGCTTCGCGCCGTGGCTTGCACCTCACCGACGAGGTCGGACGCTTCATCCTCAACCGTGGGTCGCGCAGCATGAACTCGCTGTTCGACCTGCTGGAGCAACTGGATCGCGCCTCGCTCCAGGCCCAGCGCAAGCTGACCATTCCCTTCCTCAAGGAAACCCTCGGCTGGTGAGAAGCGGCTGCTTGCCGGCGAATTCCCCGTCGTGCTCCACCGGGGTGGGCCCCGGGTGGGGCGTGTCCCCCTCTCTCCAGCTTTCGTGCATAGCCCCGGCAATGCCGGGGCATGGTCTGTCGGCAGTGTCTCAGCGGATGGTCAGGACGCAGTCGCTCCGGGGCGGATGCTGGAAGTGTCCGAGGAGCGCCCATCGCCCGGCGCATTCGACTGGGCGATAGCCTCGAAGAGCCCCGGAGCGGCATTTTTCAGTGCCGCTCCTGCCGGCGCATCAGCGTTCTCCGGCTATCCGCCTGTCGTATTGGAAGCGCCAGCGCGTATAGAGCAGCGCCGCGCAGAACAGGCTTACGCTGAGCAGCACTTCGGCCCAGCCGAACAGGCGTTGGCCGGGGTCGAAGGCTGCGAGTACGCCAAGGATGAAGTACAGGTTGACCACGTAACAGGTCCAGGCGTGGCCGCGGGCGCTGCCCATGAGCAGACCGGGGGCCACCACAAGCAGCGGCAGCAGCTTGAAGCCGAGGACCAGCCAGGGCACCCAGCTCGCCGCGCCATGGGCGTCGGCGTAAATCAGGTCGCGGATGAGGATCAGCAGTACCAGGCCGACGAAGCTGCCCAGGCTGATGGCGCGGGTGATCGACAGGCGTGGCTGCAGCCACGCCAGCTCGGGCAGCGGTTTGTTCTTGCGGGCCATTTCAGTTCCCCAGCTTGCCGGCGGTTTCCGCCAGGCGCTTGCCCAGGGCGCGGCACAGCGTCAGTTCGTGTTCGTCGAGACTGCGCTTGCCGTCGGCGCCGGCGAAGTGGCTGGCGCCATACGGTGTACCGCCGCCACGGGTTTCCAGCAGGGCGGGCTCGCTGTAGGGAATCCCCAGCACCAGCATGCCGTGGTGCAGCAGGGGCAACAGCATCGACAACTGGGTGGTTTCCTGGCCGCCGTGCAGGCTGGCGGTGGAGGTGAATACCGCTGCCGGCTTGCCGACCAGTCCGCCGGTCAGCCACAGGCTGCTGGTGCCGTCGAGGAAGTACTTCAGCGGCGAGGCCATGTTGCCGAAGCGGGTTGGGCTGCCCAGGGCCAGGCCGGCGCAGTTCTTCAGGTCGTCGAGGGTGGCGTAGAGAGCGCCTTCGGCGGGGATGTCGGGAGCCACCGCTTCGCACTCGGTGGAGACCGCGGGAACCGTGCGTACCCGTGCTTCGAAGCCGGCCTGCTCGATGCCGCGGGCAATCTGACGGGCCATTTCCGCGGTAGCGCCATGGCGGCTGTAGTACAGCACCAGGATGTAGGGGGTGTTCAAGCGAGGATCTCCAGGACTTTCTCCGGCGGCCGGCCAATGACCGCCCTGTCGCCCGCCAGCAGCACCGGGCGTTCGATCAGCCTGGGATGCGCTGCCATCGCCTGGATGAGGGCCTCTTCGCCAAGGCTGGCATCGTCCAGGCCGAGCGCCTTGTACTCCTCCTCTCCGGTGCGCAGCAACTGGCGGGCGGGAAGGCCCAGCTTGGCCAGGATGGCCTTCAGCTCGGTGGCGCTCGGCGGGGTTTCCAGGTAGCGCACTACCTGGGGTTGCAGACCGCGGGCTTCGAGCAGCTCGAGTGCGGCGCGGGATTTCGAGCAGCGGGGATTGTGCAGCAGGATCAGTTCGCTCATGTCAGGGGTCGCATGGCTGGGGAGGTGACGGCTATTCTAACCGCCTCGTCGACCAGGACTGAACCCGTCGGCGCGAAGTACCGCCCCAGGAGGCGAAGAACCGGCGCGACTTCAAGGAGAGGGCATGCGCGAACACTTTAACGACGGGATCGAATTCGCTCGCTTCCTCGCCCATCGCTTCGTCACCGACAAGGCCCCCAACAGCGCGGCGGCGCTGACCTACACCACGCTGTTCGCGGTGGTGCCGATGATGACGGTGATGTTTTCCATGCTCTCGCTGATCCCGGCTTTCCATGGCATGGGGGAGTCGATCCAGACTTTCATCTTCCGTAATTTCGTGCCTTCCGCCGGAGAGGCGGTGGAGACCTACCTGAAGAGTTTCACCACCCAGGCGCGCCATCTCACCTGGGTCGGCGTGGTGTTCCTGGCGGTCACCGCCTTCACCATGCTGGTGACCATCGAGAAAGCCTTCAACGAGATCTGGCGGGTACGCCAGCCGCGCCGCGGCGTCGGACGCTTCCTGCTCTACTGGGCGATCCTCAGCCTGGGTCCCTTGCTGCTGGGGGCCGGCTTCGCCGTGACCACCTATATCACTTCGCTGTCGCTGCTCCACGGGCCGGATGCCCTGCCGGGCGCGGAAACGCTGCTGGGGCTGATGCCGCTGGCGTTCAGCGTGGCGGCCTTCACCCTGCTCTACTCGGCGGTGCCCAACGCCCGGGTTCCCGTGCGCCATGCGTTGATGGGTGGAATGTTCACCGCCGTGCTGTTCGAGGCCGCCAAGACCCTGTTCGGCCTCTATGTCAGCCTGTTTCCCGGTTACCAGTTGATCTACGGGGCCTTTGCCACCGTGCCGATCTTCCTGCTGTGGATCTATCTCTCCTGGATGATCGTCCTGTTCGGCGCCGTACTGGTCTGCAATCTGTCTTCCTCGCGTCTCTGGCGACGCCGCTCGCTACCCAAGCCGATCGTCCTGCTCGGCGTGCTGAGAGTCTTCCATCAGCGCCAGCAACTCGGCCAGTCGATGCGCCTCGTCCACCTGCACCGTGCCGGATGGCTATTGCCTGAGGACGAATGGGAGGAGTTGCTGGATTTCCTCGAGAAGGAACAGTTCGTTTGCCGGGTAGGCGGAGGCGAATGGGTGTTGTGCCGGGATCTTGGCAGTTACAGCCTGCACCGCCTGCTCAATCGCTGTCCATGGCCGATGCCGAGCCGGGAACGCATGCCGGCGCAACTGGACGAGGCGTGGTATCCGACGTTCCAGCAGGCGATGGAGCGCTTGCAGGCGGAGCAGGAAAGGCTGTTCGGGGAAAGCCTGGCGCACTGGCTGGCGGAGGGGAATGCCTCGGCGAAGGTGACGTAAAGTGTCAGTTTGCGGCGAACGTCGGGCGCAAGGAGGTGAGTTCGGTCAGGGGAAGCCCGGCGAAAGTCGGGTTTTGGCGGTTGGCACGCTTCTGGCAAACCCCTGTGTGACAGTCGTTTTTCTCCGTAGTTCCATCGAGGTTCCCGTTCATGCCACCAGTCTCGAACAAGGTCGTCCATTTGCATCACAAGGATGAGCAGGCAGCGCTTGAGCGTTTGAACCGCATTACCGGGCTGCAATTCAGCAGTTGGCCGGAATCGCTGGTGCCGGCGGCGCCCGCCAGCGAACCGCCGTCCGAACAGTCGCCAGCCGAACCATTGTTCGAGCAGGTGCGCCAGGGCTGAGTTGCCCTGGCTTAGGCCTCCGATAGCTGCTGGGCCTGGCCTTCCTGCTCCACCGCCTGTACGAAGAGTTCTTCGACGACGAGGCGGGACAGCGCCGTGGCTGATTTCAGTCGGATCTGCATGTCCTCCACTTTCTGTCGTACCGGCAGGCGGGCGATACCGGATAGCAGGATGCGTTGCTGGCGGTCTATTCGTCCGTGATCCACCGCGACCTCGCGTTGCCGTCCGCCATCCAGGTATCTGACCACCAGCGACACCAGCAGGTCGCAGGCGTCTGGAAGATGCAGCCAGGCGGCGATGTTGTAATCCGCGACCAGTCCTTCGTGGGCTGTCAGGGTCGGGCGGGCGGCGTCCACCAGGTGTGTGGGGACGCTTCCGATCAGATGGTCTTTCATAAGCAGCAGTGTGTCCGTTTCAAAAGGGCGTCGGACTCGTCGCTCTCGACTTCTCCCCAAGTCGATCCGGTCGCTGCCGGGCGGCGTGCGGCCGATTGAGTCGTCGCGTCGTGTGTGGCACGCGGATTATAGGGGTGGACCTTTGCGTCAAACTGTGCGGTTCGGCGAGGGTCGCCGTGACCCTTCTCGCACTTTGTGGCTTGTAGGAAGAATCCAGGCTCTTCCTTCTCCTGTTCGTTACCGCGCGCTTTTGCAGGGGAGCGCCGCTTTCCAGTAAGGTCTCGCGGTATTGCCATATCGGGCCGCCCTGGTCCGGTGGTTGTCTTCCCGACTCGAGAGGTTCGTGACATGAGGAATTGGCTACGCCCGCTGGGGGCGGTGGTGGTTCTGCTTCTGGCAGGTTGTTCGGCGGATTACGGGGTCGACCAGGACGGGCGCCCGGTGCCGGCCGAGCAATTGGACGGACGCTGGCTGGTGATCAACTACTGGGCCGACTGGTGTGCGCCGTGTCGAACCGAAATCCCGGAAATGAATCGCCTGGCGCAAGTGCTCGAAGGGCAGGGCGGACGGGTGGTCGGGGTGAACTTCGACGGCCTGCGCGACGCCGATCTGAAGAAGTCGGCCGATGGCATGGGAATCCGCTTCACCGTGCTCGCCGAGGATCCGGCTCCACGCTTCAAGCTGCCGCGCAGCGAAGCCCTGCCTGTCACCTATATCGTCGATGCTCGGGGAGAAATGCGTCAGCGCCTGCTGGGCGAGCAGACGGCCGACGGCATCCTGAAGCAACTCGAGGCCCTGCGGGGGGAGCGGTGATGGCAAGGATCTGCTTGCACGCCTATGTTGGCGGCCGGGTGCAGGGCGTCGGTTTCCGCCAGTCGACCCGGGACGAGGCCGAACGCCTGGGGCTCGACGGCTGGGTGCGCAACCTGGAGGACGGTCGCGTCGAAGTCCTGTGGGAAGGCGAGGAGGAACAGGTGAAGGCCCTGCAACGTTGGCTGGAGCGGGGGCCGCGGCGCGCGCGAGTCGCGGGGGTGGAGGTCGAGGCGCTGCCGTTGCAGGGGATCGCCGGCTTCATCGTGCGTCGCTGAAGCGACGCATTCATCGTTCAGGGTGTTTCGCCGGGATCGGCTGCCAGGCGCCCGGCATCCCGCAGCAGGGCATGCATGAATTGCTGCTGCAGTTCGGGATCGTTGCGGGTGAGTTCGATCAGGCTCTGCTCGAGCTCGCTGGCTTCTTCCTCCAGGCCCAGTTCCGACAGGCGCTTCACCCGGTGCACCCAATGATGAACGTCATCGCCTTCCAGGTCGTCGTAGATCAGCGCGTGAGCCTCCAGCAGCTTGCCGCGCAGGCTGCGGCTGACCCGTAGGCTGGCGTCGGCGCGGGTGCCGTCCTGCGGATCGCTCACCGACAGGTGGATCTGCGAGATGCGGCTGATGTCCTGTTCGGCGAAGGGGCTGTCGAGCAGGTTCAGGCGCAGAACGCCGTGGCGATCGGTGAGCAGTTCGTTGAGTTCCTTGCCAGAGCTGACCATCACCGGGCGCTCGGCCCAGGGTAGGCTGGAGTATTCCAGGCGCTTGTCGCGCTGCTTTTCGTCGATGCTGGCGAGGTTCTGTTCGGCGCGGCCATTGGATTCGACGTTCATGAACGGGTTGACCCCGGCCAGGCCGTAGCTGATCCAGCCGTGGGTGATGTTGTCCGGCACGCTGCCGAAGGTCAGCACGTTGACGACATTGGCCCCCACGCCCGCCACCAGCGCCACCGCCCCCAGCGGGATCTCGTAGATCTCCCGCCAGGGCTGGTACGGCGTGTAGCGATCGTAACGACGGGTCACTTCGAACTCGGTGACCTCGAAGGACTTCTGGTCGTTGATCCGGACCCGGCGCTGCGGCAGTTCGAGCACATCGGGCTGGCCGATATCGACTTGCAGGGTGTGTTCGAGCAGCTTTCGCTCGACACGCTCCTCGTGTTCGCTACGCTGCGGCAACTGGTTGGCGCAGCCGCTCAGCAGAAGGCTGCCGCACAGGACGGCAGCGGAGAGGCGCAGGGGACTTCCGGTGGGCATCGTTACGCTCAGCGGCTGAGTTTTTCGGTGATGAACGACATCAGTTCGCCGATCGGCAGATTCTGCGACTCGCTGTCACGGCGCCCCTTGTATTCCAGGACGCCTTCGTTGAGGCCGCGATCGCTGACCACGATGCGATGGGGAATGCCGAGCAGCTCCATGTCGGCGAACTTCACGCCGGGGCTGGTCTTCTTGTCGCGATCGTCCAGCAGCACCTCGAAGCCGGCCGCGGTCAGTTCGGCATACAGCCTGTCGGTGGCCTGCCTGACGCTTTCGGTTTCGTATTTCAGCGGCACCAGGGCGATCTGGAACGGAGCCAGGGCGCTGGGCCAGAGAATCCCGCGCTCGTCGTGGTTCTGCTCGATGGCGGCGGCGACCACGCGGGATACGCCGATACCGTAGCAGCCCATGATCAGGTTCACCGGCTTGCCTTGTTCGCTCAGGACGCTCAGCTTCATCGCTTCGCTGTACTTGGTGCCGAGCTGGAAGATATGACCGACCTCGATGCCGCGCTTGATCACCAGGGTGCCCTTGCCGTCCGGGCTGGGGTCGCCCTCGACGACGTTGCGCAGGTCGGCGACTTCGGGGAGCGGCAGGTCGCGCTCCCAGTTCACGCCGAAGTAGTGCTTGTCCTCGATGTTGGCGCCTGCGGCGAAATCGCTCATCAGGGCGACCGAGCGGTCGACGATGCAGGCGATCGGCAGGTTGACCGGACCCAGCGAGCCGGGGCCGGCGCCGATGGCGGCGCGGATCTCGGCCTCCGAGGCGAAGACCAGCGGGCTGGCGACCAGGGGCTGGTTGGCTGCCTTGATCTCGTTCAGTTCATGATCGCCACGGACGATCAGGGCGACCAGGGTGCCTTCTTCCGCGCCGTGCACCACCAGGGTCTTGATGGTTTTCTCGATCGGCAGCCCGAAGCCGTCCACCAGGGCCGCGATGGTCTTGGTGTCAGGCGTGTCGACCAGACGCATGTCTTCGCTGGCGGCGCCACGGGCGCTCTCGCGCGGCACGGCTTCGGCCTTCTCGATGTTGGCGGCGTAGTCGGAGCTGTCGCTGAAGACGATGTCGTCCTCGCCCGAGTTGGCCAGGACGTGGAACTCATGGGAGCCGCTACCGCCGATGGAGCCGTTGTCGGCCTGCACGGGGCGGAAGTCCAGGCCGAGGCGGGTGAAGATCTTGCTGTAGGCCTGGTACATCCCGTCGTAGGTCGCCTGCAGCGATTCCTGGTTCAGGTGGAAGGAGTAGGCGTCCTTCATGATGAATTCGCGACCGCGCATCAGGCCGAAGCGAGGACGGATCTCGTCGCGGAACTTGGTCTGGATCTGGTAGAAGTTGATCGGCAGCTGCTTGTAGCTGTTCAGCTCGTTGCGCGCCAGGTCGGTGATCACTTCCTCGTGGGTCGGGCCGACGCAGAACTCGCGCTCATGGCGGTCCTTCAGGCGCAGCAGTTCGGGGCCGTACTGCTCCCAGCGGCCGGACTCCTGCCACAGTTCGGCCGGTTGCACGGCCGGCATCAGTACCTCGAGAGCGCCGGCGGCGTTCATTTCCTCGCGGACGACGGTCTCGACCTTGCGCAGTACCCGCAGGCCCATCGGCAGCCAGGTGTAGAGACCCGAGGCCAGGCGGCGGATCATGCCGGCGCGAAGCAGCAGTTGATGGCTGATCACCACCGCGTCGGCGGGGGTTTCTTTGAGCGTGGAAAGCAGATACTGACTGGTACGCATCTTTGGCCGTTATGTCGGTTGTATCGGGGAGAATGGCTGGGCATTGTACGGTGCCGGTCTGGCCGCGTACAGGGCGCCGGCCACCGATGATGAGGAGTCGGCAGACAATGAACGCGGCGCAGGTACAGGCGTTGATCCGCATGGGGTTGCCCATGGCCGAAGACATCGATCTGCGCGTCGAGCGCCTCGATGAGCGACATGCGCTGGCGCGCATTCCTTTCCACGACAGGCTGGTGCGTCCGGGCGGCACCTTGTCCGGCCCGACCATCATGGCGCTGGCGGATGCGGCGATGTACGCGGTCATCCTCGGTCGCCTGGGGGCGGTGGAAATGGCCGTGACCTCGAACCTGAACATCAACTTTCTCAGCAAGCCCCGTCCCGAGGACCTGTTGGCCGAGGCGAGCATCCTCAAGCTGGGGCGGCGCCAGGTGGTCTGCGAGGTCGGGGTGTACTCACGGAGCCGCGAGGATGAGCTGGTGGCCCATGTGACCGGTACCTACGCCCTTCCTTTATAGAGGCGATCCGGCGTTCGAAAAAAAGCCCGGCGTTGCCGGGCTTCCTTTCTGACTGCCGGGTCGATTACAGGATCGACAGCGGATAGTCGACGATCAGGCGGAACTCGTCCTGGTCGCCTTCGCCCTGGTCGGCGTTGGCGCGGTGCCAGGCCTGGCGGATGCGGAACGACAGGTCCTTGGCGGGGCCGGACTGGACCACGTACTTGGCTTCGAAGTTGGTCTCGTGGTGCTTGCCGTCTTCGCCATACAGGCCGGCGTAGGCGGAGCTGGAGTCGACCTTGGTGCCGTCGATGTCCTTGCCGTTGATGTAGCGGACCATGAAGGTCAGGCCGGGTACGCCGTACGAAGCCATGTTCAGGTCGTAGCGGGCCTGCCAGGATTTCTCGCCGGGGCCGTTGAAGTCGGAGTACTGGATGGAGTTGGCGAGGAAGATCGAGTCACCGCCACCGCCGGAATTGTTCTCGCCGAAGCCGATGTAATCGAACGGCTCGTCGCCATGGACCTGCTGGTAGGCCAGGGTGAAGGTGTGTGCGTCCAGGGTGTACGCGCCGGCCAGGGACCAGGTGGTGTTGCTGATGTCGCCGGCCTTGGACTTGCCTTCGTCGGTGGTGCGGTAGATGTTGAAGTCGAAGCCCAGCGACTGATCTTCCGCCAGCGGAATGGTGTAGTTGGTGTTCAGGTAGTACTGGCGATAGATGTCTTTCAGTTCGGCGCCATACAGGGAGGCGCTGAGGTTGTCGGTGATCGCGTAGCGGCCGCCGGCGAAGTCCGCGCTCTTGGCGGTCTGGCCTGCATAGGTCGCGTAGAGTTCGCCGCGCGACTTGGTGGTGGTGCCCTGCTTGCCTTCGGTGAAATGGCCCGCTTCGAGGTCGAGGCCTTCGAATTCACTGCTCTGCAACTGGAAGCCGGTCGCGGTCTGCGGGAACAGGCGGCTGCCGCCGGCGGCGAAGACCGGTGCGGTCGGCTGCATCTCGCCCCATTTCAGCATGGTCTTGGAGATGCGCACCTTCAGGGCGCCGCCTGCGCGGCTGTAGTCATCGCGCGGCTTGCCGTCGTTCATCACCGGCAGGTTGCCGGCGCCGGTCTTGTCGGAGGTACCGTCGAGCTTCAGGCCGAGGTAGCCGAAGGCATCCACGCCGAAGCCGACGGTGCCTTGGGTGAAGCCGGATTCGTAAGTGGTGAGGAAGCCCTGGGTCCAGTCGACACGGTCCCGGCTGCCGCTCTTGCCGTCGCGGTTGAAATAGTAGTTGCGGAGCAGCAGGTCGAGGCTGCTGTCTTCGATGAACCCCTTCGCTTCGGCCTGATCGCTGACGAAGGCGTCGGCCACGGCGAATTGAGTGCTACCCGCGGAAACCGCCAGTGCAATGGCGCTCCACTTCATCACTTTCATTGTGATTGCTCCTTTGGTTTTGAATTATCTCTGCCGTCACAGTGCGCAGTGACGGCTAGTTCTTCTTGTCGGCGCTAACTTATAGCACGCAGTGTTTCTTGGCGATAGTTGCGGTTCCGGAGCGACGGAATCTTTACGGCGCTGTCGCAAAATTGCATGACGTATGTCGCATCTGCGTAGGTGTCTGGTTGAAAAAGTGACGTAGGACGTGGGTTTGGTCACTCTTGTTGAGGCTGATTCTCACATCGATTTTCCTCGTCCGGGGTGGTTTGTAATAAAATCGTCATGTTTCGATGCGCCGCTCTTACTATGCAGAGTGACGCTTAAGCAAACTCCGTGCACAACTGAAAGCCCTCATCGCTCATGTATTCGAGTTGGGCGTCTGTATTGTCTTTGAAAGCAAGCTAATTACCCGCTGAAACCTGTTTGTAATCCCTCTGTTTCAAGGGTTGGTTGCAGGTGAGTTGTCTCGGCAGGGGCGCTTGTATGCATCCTGTGTCGTATGTCGGGCGCAGCCCTGTATTCATTCTTCCGGCAACTTATGGGGCGCTCGCCGTTATCCGCGCGCCAAGCTGGGGCGGATGCATCGCACTTGCTTTGGCCGGGGGGCGCAGTATCCTGCGCGGCAAACGCGGCGCAGCCCATCCGGGAGGAGGGGCTAAGCTGTCCATGAATGACCGTCGAACAGGAGAGGCCAGTATGTTCGCTTTGGATCCCCGGCTGGCGCAGGACACCCTGCCGATCGGTGACTTCCCGCTCAGTCGTCTGCTGCTGATGAACGATGCCCGCTATCCCTGGTTCATCCTGGTGCCGAGACGGGAGGACGTCATCGAGCTGTTCCAGCTCGATGAGGGAGACCGGCAGGCTTTGTGGCGCGAGACGACCGTGCTGGCGGAGGTGCTCAAGGATACTTTTCGGGCGGACAAGATGAATGTCGCCAACCTGGGCAACGTGGTCAGCCAGCTGCACATGCATGTGATCGTGCGTCGCCGTGGCGACGATGCCTGGCCGGGGCCCGTGTGGGGGCGACATGCGTCCCGGCCCTATGCGGTCGAAGAGGTCGAGGCGATCCGCGGCAAGCTGCGGATGGTGCTCACCGATGGCTTCCGTTTTGACGAGGGTGCATAGATGGAGCTGGAGTCGCGGATGGACGACCTGGAATGCCGCCAGGCTTTTCAGGACGACACCCTGCAAGCGCTGAACGAGGTGGTGGTGGAGCAGCAGCGCAGCATCGAGCGCTTGCAGCTGCAGGTGGCCGCGCTGATCAAGCGCCTGGAGGATATCCAGGGGCTGGTCGGTGGGGTGGAGGAAGACGAGGCCCCGCCGCCGCATTATTGAGTCGCAGAAAAAACCCGCCAGTCGGCGGGTTTTTTGTTTCCCGGGGCGGTCAGCGGCGCGAGGCGATCACGTCCTCCGCCTGCAGGCCCTTGTCGCGCTGTACCACCGAGAACTCCACGCGCTGACCCTCGATGAGAATGCGGTGGCCTTCGCCACGAATCGCGCGGAAGTGGACGAAGATATCTTCTCCCGAGTCCCGCGAAATGAAGCCGAAGCCCTTGGATGTGTTGAACCACTTCACGGTGCCCGTTTCGCGATTGCCCGCATCCTGGTTGCCGGTGGTCGGTACGGGGACGCTGCCGCGAGCCGGGGTGCGGCCGGGCTTGAGGCTGCCTGCCAACTGCAGGGCCGTCGCCAGTGCCAGGCTGAGCAGCGGGAGGATGACGGCGGGCTGGTCGGCGATGGTGGGCAGCGGCGCGAGCAGGATCAGCGCCTGCAGGACGACGCCAAGCACCAGCAGTGCCGCGGCTCCGGCCTGAAGCGGGCGGGTGGGTTGGGTCGCGTGCAGCGTGGGGGCGAACAGCAGGTTGGTCAAGCCGAGGATGGCCAGGTAGATGGCATCGGGGTGTTGCAGGAAGGGTGTGGCTTCGGTTCTTAGGCTGGGAATGAAGGAAAGCAATAGGGCGGCGACGCCCGTGACCAGAAGGACGATTTTCAACATGTCAATGAGTTCACCTTGATGGGGTAACGATCAAGTAGCCGGACAGCGCTTCGCTGCATGAAACGAAGGGGCGTAAGGACGGCCGGCCTATGCGCGTAACGCACGGCGGCTATTTAACAGGAAAGCGGGAGGCTACTCAAATCAGTCGCTTGAAGGTGACGGCAGGGTCCGCAGCGGACCCTGCCTGACATCTGCGGGGCGGTCAGCTGGCCAGCAGGCTACGCAGCATCCAGGCGGTCTTTTCGTGGACCTGCATGCGCTGGGTGAGCAGGTCGGCGGTGGGTTCGTCGCTGACCTTGTCCAGTAGCGGGAAGATGCTGCGGGCTGTGCGCACCACGGCTTCCTGACCCTGGACCAGTTGCCGGATCATTTCCTCGGCTTCCGGAACGCCTTCCTCTTCCTTGATCGAAGACAGGCGCGCGTAGGCCGCGTAGGTGCCGGGGGCCGGGAAGCCGAGGGCGCGGATGCGCTCGGCGATGTCGTCCACCGCGACGGCCAGTTCGGTGTACTGCCCCTCGAACATCAGGTGCAGGGTATTGAACATCGGACCGGTGACGTTCCAGTGGAAATTGTGGGTTTTCAGGTAAAGGGTGTAGGTGTCGGCCAGCAGCCGGGACAGACCCTCGGCGATGGCTGCGCGGTCCTGTTCGCCGATTCCGATATTGATTTCCATGGCGTTCTCCTTTCAGTCGGCCTGTGAATGGGGCATTCCGAAATAGTTGGGTTCAGGCTAACACAGGGTTTTTCCCGGCGCTCTTGGTCTATGTCAAAGACGGCGATAGGGAGAAACTATTCCGACTGCGAGGTTGAAAGAATGGTTCGCAGGGTCAGGCGAATCGTTCCCGCACCGCAGCGATGTCGCCCGGCTCGCGGCTGCCGGGCTGGCTGCAAGCCATGGATTTTTCAGGCTATAATCCCCGCCTTCAATGCGAAGTGAACCCGGATCGGGTGCTTCGCCGTTGCCGTTCACCGGGCAGCGCGGGGGATGCCCTTCCGGGGCGTGCCGAGGGTTCCGGTGCTCGGTCAGGGCCGGAGAGTCCGGCAATGGTCGCCAGGCAGCCGGCGGCTCCACAGAATCCAAGACTTACGAGAAGCGAACCACACCATGATGCGCAGCCACTATTGCGGCCAACTGAACGAGAGCCTGGACGGCCAGGAAGTCACCCTTTGCGGCTGGGTTCATCGCCGTCGCGACCATGGTGGAGTGATCTTCCTCGATGTGCGCGATCGCGAAGGGCTGGCCCAGGTGGTGTTCGACCCGGATCGCGCGGAGACCTTCGCCAAGGCCGACCGGGTACGCAGCGAATTCGTGGTGAAGATCACCGGCAGGGTACGCCTGCGTCCGGAAGGTGCGCGCAACCCGAACATGGCTTCCGGCTCCATCGAAGTGCTGGGCTATGAGCTGGAGGTACTGAACCAGGCCGAGACCCCGCCGTTCCCGTTGGACGAATATTCCGACGTGGGTGAGGAAACCCGCCTGCGTTACCGCTTCATCGACCTGCGTCGCCCGGAAATGGCCGCCAAGCTGAAACTGCGCGCGCGCATCACCAGCAGCATCCGCCGCTACCTGGACGACAACGGCTTCCTCGATGTCGAGACGCCGATCCTCGGCCGTCCGACCCCCGAAGGCGCGCGCGATTACCTGGTGCCGAGCCGCACCTACCCGGGCCATTTCTTCGCCCTTCCGCAGTCGCCCCAGCTGTTCAAGCAACTGCTGATGGTCGCCGGCTTCGATCGCTACTACCAGATCGCCAAGTGCTTCCGCGACGAGGACCTGCGCGCCGACCGCCAGCCGGAATTCACCCAGATCGACATCGAGACCAGCTTCCTCGACGAGAGCGACATCATCGCCATCACCGAGAAGATGGTGCGCCAGCTGTTCAAGGAAGTCCTGGGCGTCGAGTTCGACGAGTTCCCGCACATGCCGTTCGAAGAGGCCATGCGCCGCTACGGTTCGGACAAGCCCGATCTGCGCATCCCGCTGGAGCTGGTCGACGTCGCCGACCAGTTGCAGGAAGTCGAATTCAAGGTCTTCTCCGGTCCGGCCAACGATCCGAAGGGCCGTGTCGCCGCGCTGCGCGTGCCGGGTGCCGCTTCCATGCCGCGCAGCCAGATCGACGACTACACCAAGTTCGTCGGCATCTATGGCGCCAAGGGCCTGGCCTATATCAAGGTCAACGAGCGCGCCAAGGGCGTGGAAGGGCTGCAGTCGCCGATCGTCAAGTTCATTCCCGAGGCCAACCTGAACGTGATCCTCGATCGCGTCGGCGCGGTGGATGGCGACATCGTCTTCTTCGGCGCCGACAAGGCCAGGATCGTCTGCGACGCCCTGGGCGCACTGCGGATCAAGGTCGGTCATGACCTCAAGCTGCTGACCAAGGAGTGGGCGCCGATGTGGGTCGTGGACTTCCCGATGTTCGAGGAGAACGACGACGGTTCGCTGTCCGCCCTGCACCACCCGTTCACCTCGCCCAAGTGCACTCCGGCCGAGCTGGAAGCCAATCCGGGCGCGGCATTGTCCCGCGCCTACGACATGGTGCTCAACGGCACCGAGCTGGGCGGCGGTTCCATCCGTATCCACGACAAGGCCATGCAGCAGGCGGTGTTCCGCGTGCTGGGCATCGACGAGGCGGAACAGGAAGAGAAGTTCGGCTTCCTGCTCGACGCGCTCAAGTACGGCGCGCCTCCGCACGGCGGCCTGGCCTTCGGCCTGGATCGCCTGGTCATGTTGATGACCGGCGCGTCCTCGATCCGCGAAGTGATCGCCTTCCCGAAAACCCAGAGCGCCGGCGACGTCATGACCCAGGCTCCGGGCTCGGTGGACGGCAAGGCCCTGCGCGAACTGCACATCCGCCTGCGCGAGCAGCCGAAGGCCGAGTGATTCGAATCAACCTGCGATGGCGTCGCACGCGGCGCCTTCCGCCGAAAGAGCAATACGGAGTGAGTTATGGCTGGTCATTCTAAATGGGCCAACATCAAGCACCGCAAAGAGCGGCAAGATGCCAAGAAAGGCAAGATCTTCACCAAGCTGATCCGTGAGCTGACCGTCGCTGCGAAGCAGGGCGGCGGCGTTCCGGCGGACAACCCGCGTCTGCGCCTGGCCGTGGACAAGGCGCTGACCGCCAACATGACCCGCGACACCATCGACCGCGCCATCGCCCGCGGCGTCGGCTCGAACGACGCCGACAACATGGTCGAGCTGTCCTATGAAGGCTATGCGCCGAGCGGCGTGGCGATCATCGTCGAGGCGATGACCGACAACCGCAACCGTACCGCCGCCGAAGTGCGGCATGCCTTCAGCAAGTGCGGCGGCAACCTGGGTACCGACGGCTCGGTGGCCTACATGTTCGAGCGCAAGGGGCAGATCAGCTTCGCTCCCGGCGTGGACGAGGAGGCTCTGATGGATGCCGCCCTGGAAGCCGGCGCCGACGACGTGGTGGTGAACGACGATGGCTCGATCGACGTCTTCACCACCTTCGCCGACTTCATCTCGGTGAACGAGGCGCTGACCGCCGCCGGTTTCAAGGGCGATGAAGCCGAAGTCACGATGATCCCGTCGACCACCGCGACCCTGGACCTGGAAACCGCGCAGAAGGTGCTCAAGCTGATCGACATGCTCGAGGACCTGGACGACGTGCAGAACGTCTATTCCAATGCCGATATCCCGGACGACGTAATGGCGCAACTCGGCTGAGCCGAGCGGAGCGATAACGCGAAGCCGGAAGTGGGGTACGCTTGACGCGTTCGATCCCCGCTTCCGGCTTTTAGTATCCAGCTTATGACTTTGATTCTAGGGATTGACCCCGGTTCGCGTATCACCGGCTTCGGCGTGGTGCGGGAAACGGCGCGCGGCTGCGAGTACGTGGCGTCGGGATGCATCCGGACCGGCAATGGCCCCTTGCACGAGCGTCTGCAGGTGGTGTTCCGCAGCGTCCGCGAGGTGATCCGCACCCACGGCCCGACGGCCCTGAGCATCGAGCAGGTGTTCATGGCGCGCAATGCCGACTCGGCCCTGAAACTCGGCCAGGCGCGCGGCGCGGCTATCGTCGCGGCGATGGAGGAGGGGCTGAGCGTGGCGGAATACACCGCGTCACAGGTCAAGCAGGCCGTGGTCGGCACTGGTGGCGCGGACAAGCAGCAGGTGCAGATGATGGTCATGCACCTGCTGAAACTGACCCAGAAACCGCAGATCGATGCCTCGGACGCCCTGGCCATCGCCCTGTGTCATGCCCATACCCAGCAGAGCCTGGTCCCCCATGGCCTGGTGGGCGCGCGCCGTCGCGGCGGGCGCCTGCGTCTTTGAATAAGGAAAGCTCGTCGTGATCGGACGCTTGCGTGGCACCCTGGCGGAGAAACAGCCGCCGCACCTGATCCTGGATGTGAATGGCGTCGGCTATGAGGTGGAGGTGCCGATGACGACCCTCTATCGGCTCCCTTCGGTGGGCGAGCCGGTGACCTTGCATACGCATCTGGTTGTGCGTGAGGATGCGCACTTGCTCTATGGTTTCGCCGAAAAGCGCGAGCGAGAGCTGTTCCGCGAACTGATCCGGCTCAATGGGGTGGGGCCGAAGCTGGCCCTGGCGCTGATGTCGGGCCTGGAAGTGGACGAGCTGGTGCGTTGCGTGCAGGCGCAGGATACTTCCACCCTGGTGAAGATTCCCGGCGTCGGCAAGAAAACGGCCGAGCGCCTGCTGGTCGAATTGAAGGACCGTTTCAAGGCCTGGGAAAACATGCCCACCATTGCGCCGCTGGTGATGGAACCCCGCGCCAGCGCTACAGTCTCAAGCGCGGAGGCCGATGCGGTCAGCGCGCTGATCGCCCTGGGCTTCAAGCCACAGGAAGCCAGCCGTGCCGTCGCAGCCGTACCGGGAGAGGATTTGTCCAGCGAAGAAATGATCCGCCAGGCCCTCAAGGGCATGGTCTAGGTAGCGCCCGATGATCGAGCCTGATCGCCTCATATCCGCCGTTTCCGGACGCGAACGCGAAGAGCAGCTGGACCGCGCCATCCGCCCGCTGAAACTGGCCGACTACATCGGCCAGCCCAGCGTGCGCGAGCAGATGGAGTTGTTCATCCATGCCGCCCGTGGCCGCCAGGAGGCGCTCGACCATACGCTGATCTTCGGTCCGCCGGGACTGGGCAAGACGACCCTGGCGAATATCATCGCCCAGGAAATGGGTGTTTCGATCAAGAGCACCTCCGGGCCGGTGCTGGAGCGTCCCGGTGATCTCGCCGCACTGCTGACCAACCTGGAGGCCGGCGATGTCCTGTTCGTCGACGAGATCCACCGTCTTTCGCCCATCGTCGAGGAAGTGCTGTATCCGGCCATGGAAGATTTCCAGCTGGACATCATGATCGGCGAAGGCCCCGCAGCCCGCTCGATCAAGCTGGACCTGCCGCCGTTCACCCTGGTCGGCGCGACCACGCGCGCCGGCATGCTGACCAACCCGTTGCGCGATCGCTTCGGCATCGTACAACGCCTGGAGTTCTACAACGTCGAGGACCTGGCGACCATCGTCAGTCGCTCGGCGGGCATACTCGGCCTGCAGATCGAAACGCAGGGCGCCGCGGAAATCGCCAAGCGCGCCCGTGGCACGCCGCGTATCGCCAACCGCCTGCTGCGGCGGGTGCGGGATTTCGCCGAAGTCCGCGGGCAAGGCGACATCACCCGGGTGATCGCCGACAAGGCGCTGAACCTGCTCGATGTCGACGAGCGTGGCTTCGACCACCTCGACCGGCGTCTGTTGCTGACCATGATCGACAAGTTCGATGGCGGGCCGGTGGGGATCGACAACCTCGCCGCGGCGTTAAGCGAGGAGCGGCACACTATCGAGGATGTACTGGAGCCTTATCTGATCCAGCAGGGGTACATCATGCGGACGCCACGGGGACGTGTGGTGACCCGCCACGCCTACCTGCATTTTGGCCTGAATATTCCGAAAAGGTTGGGTCCGGGGGTAACGTCGGATCTGTTCACGTCTGAAGATGGTAATTAATTGCATTTGTGGGCGATTGCCGATTGGCAAAGCCGGGACTTGGTTCTAGAGTATGCGCGCGCAACACGGGGGAAAGCCGTTCCAGCAGCGTTTCCGGGTCTATTACGAGGACACGGATGCCGGCGGCATCGTCTATTACGTCAACTACCTCAAGTTCATGGAACGGGCTCGGACCGAGCGGCTGCGGGCTTTGGGGTTCGCCCAATCGCAACTGGTCGGTGACAACCTGCTGTTCGTCGTCCACTCCGCCGAGGCGCGCTACCACGCGCCAGCGAAGCTCGACGATGAGCTGCTGGTCAGTGCCGAGGTCGAGGAGTTGAACCGGGCGAGCCTGAAGTTTCGTCAACAGGTTCGTCGAGCGTCGGACTCCGTCCTGCTCTGCGAGGGGCGGTTCCTGGTGGCGTGCGTGCGAGCGGACACCCTGAAGCCACGTGCTATCCCCGAAGCGTTGCGTGCGGCTTTTGCCGGAAGCCCGGATTCTTTTTCAGCAGGAGATTAAAGTGGAACCGAACGTCGTCGACCATACCTCCATGTGGAGCCTGATCAGCAACGCCAGTATCGTGGTGCAGCTGGTCATGCTGACCCTCGTGGCCGCCTCGGTCACATCCTGGATCATGATCTTCCAGCGTGGCAACGCCATGCGCGCCGCGAAGAAGGCGCTGGATGCCTTCGAGGAACGCTTCTGGTCGGGCATCGACCTGTCCAAGCTGTATCGCCAGGCCGGTAGCAACCCGGACCCGGACTCGGGCGTCGAGCAGATCTTCCGTGCCGGCTTCAAGGAGTTCTCCCGCCTGCGCCAGCAGCCCGGCGTCGATCCCGACGCGGTGATGGAAGGCGTGGCGCGCGCCATGCGCGTGGCGATTTCCCGTGAGGAAGAGAAGCTCGAAGCCAGCCTGCCGTTCCTGGCAACCGTCGGCTCCACCAGCCCGTACGTCGGCCTGTTCGGTACCGTCTGGGGTATCATGAACTCCTTCCGTGGCCTGGCCACCGTGCAGCAGGCTACCCTGGCCACCGTCGCCCCGGGTATCGCCGAGGCGCTGATCGCCACCGCCATCGGCCTGTTCGCCGCGATTCCGGCGGTCATCGCCTACAACCGTTTCTCCGCGCGTTCTGAGATGCTGATCGGTCGCTACTACACCTTCGCCGACGAGTTCCAGGCCATCCTGCACCGCAAGGTGCACACCAGCGACGACTAAGACGACTGAGAGGTAAGCCGATATGGCAAGGGTTCGTCACAAGCGCAAGCCGGTCGCGGAAATGAACGTGGTGCCTTACATCGACGTGATGCTGGTACTGCTGGTGATTTTCATGGTGACCGCACCGATGCTCAACCAGGGGGTCAAGGTCGACCTGCCGAAGGTGTCCAGCGAGGCTCTGCCCCAGGACAACAACAAGCAGGTCCTGACCCTTTCGGTGAAGGCCGACGGTTCCTATTACTGGAACGTCGGCAGTGAAGTGGATACTGAAAAACAGACCGATAGCGCCGTGTCGTTGGAACAGATGACCGATGCAGTCACCAAGATCATGAGTGCCCGTCCGGACACCCAGGTATTCATCCGCGGCGACAAGGCGGTGAACTATGGTGCGGTGGTTGGCGCCATGGGTGCCTTGCAGCAGGCCGGTGTGCCCAATGTCGGGTTGATTACCGAGGCTCCCTGATCTTGAAGCAACAGTTCGAGCGCTCGCCTTCCGAGAGTTATTTCTGGCCCGTCGTCCTGGCGGTGGTCCTGCACGTTCTGATCTTCGCCATGCTGTTCGTCAGCTGGGCGTTTGCCCCGGAGCTTCCTCCCTCCAAGCCGATCGTGCAGGCCACGCTCTACCAGCTCAAGTCGAAGAGCCAGGCGACCACCCAGACCAACCAGAAGATCGCCGGCGAGGCGAAGAAGACCGCCTCCAGGCAATATGAAGTCGAGCAGCTCGAGCAGAAGAAGCTCGAACAGCAGAAACTCGAGCAGCAGAAGCTGGAACAGCAGCAGGTAGCCGCCGCGAAGGCGGCGGAACAAAAGAAGGCTGATGAGGCTCGAAAGGCGGAGGCCGAGAAAGTCGCCGCGGCGAAGAAGGCCGATGAAGCCAAGAAGGCTGCCGAGGCCAAGGCCGCCGAACAGAAGAAGCAAGCCGACATAGCCAGGAAGCGCGCCGAAGAGGAGGCCAAGAAGAAGGCCGCCGACCAGGCGAAGAAAGCCGAGGACGCGAAGAAGAAAGCGGCCGAGGAAGCCAAGAAGAAAGCGGCAGCCGAGGCGGCGAAGAAGAAGGCCGCCGTCGAGGCCGCCAAGAAGAAGGCGGCGGCTGCCGCCGCGGCAGCCCGCAAGGCCGCCGAGGACAAGAAGGCCCAGGCCCTGGCCGAGCTGCTCTCTGATACCACCGAGCGCCAGCAGGCCCTGGCAGACGAGGTGGGCAGCGAGGTCACCGGCAGCCTTGACGACCTGATCGTCAACCTGGTCAGCCAGCAGTGGCGGCGTCCTCCATCGGCGCGTAATGGAATGAGCGTAGAAGTACTGATCGAAATGCTGCCGGACGGTACCATCACCAACGCCAGCGTCAGCCGTTCGAGCGGTGACAAGCCGTTCGACAGTTCGGCGGTGGCGGCTGTACGCAACGTCGGCCGCATTCCCGAGATGCAGCAACTGCCGCGGGCGACCTTCGACAGTCTGTACCGTCAGCGCCGCATCATCTTTAAACCGGAGGATTTGAGTCTGTGAGTACCCTGATTCGCATTGCGCTGTTTGCCCTGGCCCTGGTGGTGGGTGCTGCGCAGGCTGCCGACCCGCTGGTGATCTCCAGCGGCAACGACCGTGCCATTCCCATCGCCGTGGTGCCGTTCGGCTTCCAGGGCGGCAACGTGTTGCCGGAAGACATGTCCAACATCATCGGCAATGACCTGCGCAACTCGGGTTACTTCGAGCCGCTGCCCCGGCAGAACATGATCAGCCAGCCGGCCCAGGCCAGCGAAGTGATCTTCCGCGACTGGAAGGCGGTGGGCGTGAACTACGTGATGGTGGGCAACATCGTGCCCGCCGGCGGCCGCCTGCAGGTGCAGTACGCGCTGTTCGACGTGGGTACCGAGCAGCAGGTGCTGACCGGCAGCGTGACCGGCAGCACCGACCAGTTGCGCGACATGTCGCACTACATCGCCGACCAGTCGTTCGAGAAGCTGACCGGCATCAAGGGCGCGTTCTCCACCAAGATGCTCTACGTCACCGCCGAGCGTTTCTCGGTCGACAACACCCGCTACACCCTGCAGCGTTCCGACTACGACGGCGCGCGCCCGGTGACCCTGTTGCAGTCGCGCGAGCCGATCGTGTCGCCGCGCTTCTCGCCGGACGGCCGCCGCATCGCCTATGTGTCCTTCGAGCAGAAGCGTCCGCGCATCTTCATCCAGTATGTCGATACCGGCCGCCGCGAGCAGATCACCAACTTCGAAGGCCTGAACGGCGCTCCGGCGTTCTCCCCGGACGGCAATCGCCTGGCCTTCGTCCTGTCGCGCGACGGTAACCCGGAGATCTACGTGATGGATCTCGGCAGCCGCTCCCTGCGCCGCCTGACCAACAACCTGGCGATCGACACCGAGCCTTTCTGGGGCAAGGACGGTTCCACCCTGTACTTCACCTCCGACCGTGGCGGCAAGCCGCAGATCTACAAGATGAACGTGAACAGCGGCGCCGTGGACCGGGTGACCTTCATCGGCAACTACAACGCCAACCCGAAACTCTCGGCCGACGAGAAGACCCTGGTGATGGTTCACCGCCAGCAGGGCTACACCAACTTCCAGATCGCCGCCCAGGACCTCCAGCGCGGCAATCTGCGGGTGCTGTCGAACACCACCCTGGACGACTCGCCCACTGTCGCGCCCAATGGCACCATGCTAATCTACGCCACCCGCCAGCAGGACCGGGGCGTGCTGATGCTCGTATCCATCAACGGACGCGTACGGATACCTCTCCCTACCGCTCAGGGCGATGTGCGCGAGCCTTCCTGGTCCCCTTACCTGAACTGACGGTCGCCAACGGTTACAAACTTATACACTGGGGTTCATTAGGAGTTACATGATGGAAATGCTGAAATTCGGCAAATTTGCTGCGCTGGCTCTGGCCATGGCTGTAGCTGTGGGTTGCTCCTCCAAGGGCGGCGACGCTTCCGGTGAAGGTGCCAATGGCGGCGTCGACCCGAACGCAGGCTATGGCGCCAACAGCGGTGCCGTTGACGGCAGCCTGAGCGACGAAGCCGCTCTGCGTGCGATCACCACCTTCTACTTCGAGTACGACAGCTCCGACCTGAAGCCGGAAGCCATGCGTGCTCTGGACGTACATGCGAAAGACCTGAAAGGCAGCGGTCAGCGCGTAGTCCTGGAAGGCCACACCGACGAACGCGGTACCCGCGAGTACAACATGGCTCTGGGCGAGCGTCGTGCCAAGGCCGTTCAGCGTTACCTGGTACTGCAGGGCGTGTCCCCGGCTCAGCTGGAACTGGTTTCCTACGGTAAGGAGCGTCCGGTTGCCACTGGCCACGACGAGCAGTCCTGGGCCCAGAACCGTCGCGTCGAGCTGCGGAAGTAAGAAGACGTCATGCCCAAGCACCTGCGTGTCCTGACCTTCCTCGCGCTCAGCATGCCGTTCGCGGCCTGGGCGGAAGTTCCTGTGTATGACGGCGTTGCCGCCAACAACGGCGGCAACGTTCCTCCTTCAGGGTATGGCACGGCAGGTGCCGGTGGCGCCTTTGCCGGAGGTGGGGTGACAACTCCCACCTCCGTGCAGGGGGAACTGTTCATGCAGCTGCAGCAGATGCAGGACGAGCTGGCTCGCCTGCGTGGCACGCTGGAAGAACAGCAGAACCAGATCCAGCAACTCAAGCAGGAAGGCCTGGAGCGTTACCAGGAACTCGACCGCCGGATTTCCGGTGGTGGCGCGCCTGCCGCACAGAATTCCGCACCGGCTGGCGCGATCAACGCCAACGGCGCGCCTGCGGCTCCCGCAGGCAACAACGCCCCGGCGCCGAGCGGCGAGCCGGGCGACCCGGCGAAGGAAAAGCTCTATTACGACGCGGCCTTCGACCTGATCAAGAGCAAGGATTTCGACAAGGCCAGCCAGGCGTTCACTGCCTTCCTGCGCAAGTATCCGAACAGCCAGTATTCCGGCAATGCCCAATACTGGCTCGGCGAGGTGAACCTGGCCAAGGGCGACCTGCAGGGCGCCGGCCAGGCTTTCGCGCGGGTCAGCCAGAGCTACCCGAGCAGCCAGAAAGTGCCCGATTCGCTGTACAAGCTGGCGGATGTCGAGCGCCGCCTGGGCAACAACGACAAGGCCAAGGGCATCCTCCAGCAGGTCATTTCCCAGTACCCGGGAACCTCCGCGGCACAACTGTCGCAGCGCGACCTGAAGAACCTTCGCTGATCCCGTCTCGATGAACAAACCCGCGCCAGTCGCGGGTTTTTTCGTTAGAATCGGCGCCCCGCGGAATTACACGGTTTCAGCTCGGCTGATGCCCGTGTTTCCCGCCAGGAGACTTCCGCGGATGTGGGCGCTCCCGAGGCGCTTCTCCTATTTACCGCAACGGAGGCGGACGACCTGTTCAGTCGTCACGCCCGTGGCTGATATGCAACAGACCCTGCGCATTACCGAGATCTTCTACTCGTTGCAGGGGGAGACACGTACCGCCGGCTTGCCGACGGTCTTCGTGCGCCTGACCGGCTGCCCCCTGCGTTGTCATTACTGCGATACCGCCTATGCCTTCAGCGGCGGCGAAATCGTCAGCCTGGATGCCATCCTCGAGCGGGTGGCTGCCTACAAGCCTCGCTATATCTGCGTAACCGGCGGCGAGCCGCTGGCCCAGCCGAATTGCATTCCGCTGTTGGAACGACTCTGCGACGCCGGTTACGAGGTATCCCTGGAAACCAGCGGGGCTCTCGACGTGTCGCGGGTCGATCCCCGCGTGAGCAAGGTCCTCGACCTGAAGACGCCGGGATCCGGCGAGGTCGGGCGCAACCGTTACGAAAACATCCCGTTGCTGACTGCCAACGACCAGGTGAAGTTCGTCGTCTGCTCGCGGGAGGACTACGACTGGGCGGTATCCAAGCTGATCGAGTATCGCCTCGAACAGCGCACCGGCGAAGTCCTGTTCTCGCCCAGCCACCGGCAGGTGGATGCGCGCGAGCTGGCCGACTGGATCGTCGCCGACAACCTGCCGGTACGCCTGCAACTGCAATTGCACAAGATTCTCTGGAACGACGAGCCGGGCCATTGAGACGAGGAAACTCACCATGAACCAGAAGAAAGCGGTCATCCTGCTCTCCGGCGGCCTCGACTCCGCTACCGTTGTCGCCATGGCCAAGGCCGATGGCTATGCCTGCTACACCATGAGCTTCGACTACGGCCAGCGCCATCGCGCCGAGTTGCAGGCCGCCGAGCGCGTGGCGCGGCAGCTGGGGGCGATCGAGCACAAGGTGATAGGGCTGGATCTCAACGGGATGGGCGGCTCGGCATTGACCGACGACAGCATCGCCGTACCCGAGGCGCCCAGCCAGGGAATACCGGTGACCTATGTGCCGGCGCGCAATACCGTGTTCCTGTCGCTTGCTCTGGGCTGGGCCGAAGTGCTCGAGGCCCGAGACATCTTCATTGGCGTGAACGCGGTGGACTATTCCGGGTATCCGGATTGCCGTCCCGAGTTCGTCGAGGCGTTCGAGCGGATGGCCAACCTGGCCACCAAGGCCGGCGTGGAAGGCAATGGGTTCCGGATCCAGGCACCGCTGCAGTACCTGTCCAAGGCACAGATCATTCAGGCGGGCGTTGCGCGCGGCGTGGACTACGGGCTGACGGTGTCCTGCTACCAGGCCGATGATCAGGGCCGGGCATGTGGCAAATGCGATAGCTGCCGGCTACGCGCGGATGGCTTCGCGGCGGCCGGTATTCCTGATCCGACGCCATATTTCTGAAAAAAATTCGCGAGGGGTGTTGTTTTTGCGTTAGAAATCAGTATTATACGCCTCGCGTTGGGTCGTTAGCTCAGTCGGTAGAGCAGTTGGCTTTTAACCAATTGGTCGTAGGTTCGAATCCTACACGACCCACCATTTTCAGAGGGGCGAGTTGCACAGGCCTAGGAAGGGGTGTTGCACCTTTTACTTGTCCAGCAGCCGTCTGGGCCGAACATTAGGCCCGCATTGACGTGATGTCAATATGGAATAGCCCGCCTATTTAGGTGGGCTTTTCTGTTTCTAAGGCCCTGAAACCATTCTGCAGGCGTAGCAATGCGCCCTCGACGTAATCAGCGATTACAGAGGGTACTGCGGAGTTGGCCTTGAAACTGCGGGGCTCTGCCAGCATGCCGGCGCTGGAATCCAGGCGCTCTCGGTAATTCCAGATTTCTCCTACAGGCCTAGCGATCTGCTGGGAGGCGAGGCTACCTTTCGTCCGGTAGCCGGCCCCTCAGTACCGGTATCGCTAGGCGAGACTGCTTCGGGCGGTAGATCCCCATCCACCAGATCCGCTTGTTGCAGCGGGAGACGCGGATGCCGAGGCGGCACGGTTCGATAAGTGTTGAGCCATCAGAGTGAACAGCATGCTTTGATCGAAGGTGTCAGGTGGCTGTGGTAGCGCTTCTTCCCGCACGGTTGGACCTCCCTGAATGCCTGTCCCTGGTGTGTGCTCCCTTGGTTCTGCAGGTTCTGTCCTGGCCTCCGGCGGCGGTACTTCACCCATTCGAGCGAGAGGTTGCCCGCATGGCTTCGGTTTGGCAGAGGCTTGCGGGGAGCCGCTGTAATCCACCTTCCTGACGTTCTCTAGCGCGCCTTGGGCCAAGCTTCTAGCATGCAGCACGGCACGCATGTGGTCGTAGTCGGCCTCGATGTAGCTCATCGTGGTCTGGATATTCGAGTGGTTGAGCAGGCACTTCGTCAGGTGGATGTTCCGCTCGGGTGCCTTCATCAAGTCGGTGGCCAGGGTGTGCCGGAAACGGTGCGGGGTCATCCGCACCCCAACCTTTTCGGTCAACTTCCGGTACATGGCTTCGACCTGGTCGGAGTTCATCACCTTGCTCTTGTAGTGCGGCGAGAACCGGTTGACGTTGAACAACTGATCGTCATCGGCGAATCCGGCTCTATCGGCTTCCTGCAGGAGCCTCGATAGGTGAGGCACAAGCCCCTCCGTTATTGGCACTACGAACTCTTTATGAGTCTTCTCTGTCTCGCCGCGGATGAGGATCAGTTGATTATCCCAGTCGATGTCGCGCTTGCGGATGCACAGCAGTGCATTCAACCGGATGCCGGTGTAGTAGAAGACCTCGAACGTGCAAAGCCAGAACCAGGCTGGAGTGATGCGTGCGCGATCGCCGGTGCAGCGCTCGGCGCCGACCTGCATGTTGAGCCAATTGCGGGCGCGCAGGATGGCTTCGGCGGCGACGGTTTTGCTTGCTCGCCTGGGGGGGATGACGGTGGTCTTTCTGAACGGGTTGACTTGGGAGTGCGTCACCAGCTCGTGCTCGATGGCATAGCCCCAGATCGTTCGCAGATGATTCGAATACGTGTTCCAGCTCCGCTTCGACAGGCCTTGTTCCAGGACCTTGCGCCGCCATCCCAGCACAGACCTGTGGTCCACCTCCTGTACGGTTGCCCTAGGGCCGAAGTGCTTGAGCAGCGCCTTGGTCGCGGCGCGGTAGATCTTCGCGCTGGCTTCTCGGAGATCGTGCGCGAAGATGTACTCCTCGGTGAGCTGCTGCGGCGTCATTCGACACCCCCTTCGGTGTCGGTGATGACCGTGAGGCTTGGGTTGTCCAGAGGCTGCTCAGGGAACAGTAGTTTGGGATCCTGGAGCAGGTAAGCCTTGAGCTCTTTCGTCTTGCGAGGACCAGAAACCTTGATGGTCCAGATGTTCAGGTTTTTACTGGTCTTCCGGTGAAGCCCTTGTTTCTCGAACGCGCGCTGCACCAGCTTCCAGCCGGTCGTATCCTTGGCCTGGGCCAGCTTTTCGAGCTCTGGATGCTCCTGGACATAACGCTTGAAGATTCCTGGCGTGACCAGCATGGCGGTCCCGTCGACGGTATGCACCAAGGCTTTGGTGTCGTTGATGAACAGGCGACGGGTCGCGATACCAGATTTCATCCAGCCAACGAATCCCTGTCCCAGATCAGTGCTTCTGCTAGGCATAAATACATCTTCAACCGCTTCAGGAGCGCAATCTGTTAACTCCTTGTTCCCTAGTGGCTGCTGTAGGTTCTCCTCCCCGCGAGTGTTCGTAGGAGAAGCAGCCGGTGAGTCGTGGCTAGTTTCTAGCTCTTCTGGTGGCGAAGTGATATTACCAAGAAGCGCGTACAAATCGTCTGTTTCTTCCTGATCAGCAGTTGTTGGTCTCGCAATCGCCTGTATGTCGTTTGACGGTTTCGCAATGGTCGGCGCAGGCTGGCGGAGCGTCATCTTGGCTTCTGGCGCCTGTCGCTGTTCAATCGGATCGTTGGGGATTTCGCAGGTCGTTTCCGGCTTTTCAGAGGAGGCGTTGCCCTCTTCAATGACGAGTGATCCGCTGTAGGAATCAGGCCGCTCGGCAGGGTCAGCCCAGATCAAGGCTGGAGCGATCTTGAGGAGCGTGAACTTGTTTCTCCACCCAGCACCATTGTCTATCGTGGCCGTCCAGATGGCCTTGTCCTCGGCGTTGGTCTGGATGACGGCCTGGTCCTGGAGCATGTTGAAGAATGGCGCGTTGGAGGAGGGGACCCCTTCGATTCCCTGAGCCAGCAGGTAGGCCCTCAACTGATCGGCCGCAGGCTTGCTCACCAGCCAGAGTGCGTCCTGGGTCAGCCATCCATCGGACGGACCGCCAGGTTGATTCAGCTTGAACTTGTCCTTCACCAGGAAGCGCAGGCCGTCTGCCAACTGCCGCTGCAGCGACTGCTTCGGTGCAGCCAGTGCTCGATCCGGATTGCCTCCTAACTCCTGCGCGACGGAGGCCTGGTCTGCCTTCACGATGATCTCGCCGAGAATCCCGGCATGCTCGTACTGCCCTGCGAACAGGTAGATCAATTGAGCCCACAGCTCTGGAAAGCGACTGAGCCAGTCGAGTCCAGTGCGCGGAAGCAGTTGGTGGATGAGGAGTGCTGAGGCAGCGCCGTGAAGCTGGTATTCGCGGGACTTCACGTACTTGAAGCGGTAAGGCTGGTTGATCGGTCCGTTCCAAGGGTGCCAGGTGCTGCCGTCCTGCAGCTCCACCTGCAGGTCTACGACGATCTTGCCTATGTCGTGAGCCAGGGCGCCATACGCCGCGGCGGCCGACCAGGCTTCAGCCTGGGCTGACTGTGACTCCGGCGCTGCGCCGATCGGGAGCAGGTAGGTCTGCCGTACCTTCAGTGCGTAGGCCACGATCTCCAGGCCGTGATCGATCATCCCGCCTGGATGAGCATGGTGATGGTTTTCCGAAGCAGGGAGCTGCTGGACCAGCTCGGCGTAGTTGGCCAGTGGTCGGCGGTAGATCTCTTCGAATTGCTGCTTGGACAGCGAGGCGCGCTGCCAGATGTTCTCCAGTAGCTGCCGGCGCCGAGGCGTGCCGAGCAGTTCCATACTGCTCAGTGGAGGGAGGAATCCCCCTTGGGCTGCTTTGGTTGGTGGGGTGGGGGACGGCTTCCTGGAGATCCAGGAAAGGAGTTGAAACATGGGAAGCTCCATGACGATTCATGGAGCGGACTTTTCCGCCAGATCAGGGGCTGGCAACAACGATAAAACTGCAGCAGCGGGGAGTGGTATTTTGTTGGCAATGTGCCATCCTCATGCAGGGTCTCCCCATCTTTTAGGCTTTGATCATGGAGTTGAGTGGCAATGTCGGGTGCATCTCATCCGAGCCCCTGATGCAGACTGGTAGCAAGCTGCCAAAAGCGGACATGGAGCGCCGACCGCAAAAACTACCGCTATTCACAACCCGCATACGCGCCTCAGGTCGTAGTCTTAAAAGATTTACTGTGTAGTGGTCAACCCATCCCGGACAGTGGGTTGAGTTTTTCTTCGGCCACCGCAGGCGGTAGCCCGTCGTTGAATTGATGCGGCCTGATCCAGTTGTAGCGGTGCATCAGGTAATGACTGATGTCCCGTTGGGCCTCCTGCGCCGTCAGGTAACCCGTTGACGGGACCCACTCCGACTTCAGACTGCGGAACAGGCGCTCCATCGGCGAGTTATCCCAGCAATTCCCCCGACGGCTCATGCTCTGCTGCATCCGATAGCGCCAGAGCCGTTGCCGAAACAGGCGGCTGGCGTACTGGCTGCCCTGATCTGAATGGAACAGCACCTGCTGTGGCCTGCCGCGCTGTTCGTAGGCCATGTCCAGGGCCTTGATCACCAGCTCGGCATCCGGCTTGGCCGAGAACGCCCAGCCGATCACCCGCCGGGTATGCAGATCCAGCACCGCGGCCAGGTAGTGCCAACGGCCTTGCGCCCAGACGTAGGTGATGTCGCCACACCACACCTGATTGGGATGCTCGGTCGCGAATTCGCGGTTCAGCCGATTCGGGATATCCGGCCGCTCAACCGTGGCCTGTTTGTAGGCGTGCGAGCCCGGTTGCTTGCTAACCAGGCCTAGCTCACGCATCAACCGACGCACTCGGAAACGGCCGATGGTCACGCCCTCTTCGCGCAGCATGCCCAGAATGCTGCGGCTGCCGGCCGAGCCCCGACTCTGGCTGAACAACTGGTTGACTTGGCTGCGTAGCGCCACGCGGCGAGCATCGACACGCCGCCGTCGAAGACGGTGGACGTAGTAGCAAGACCGCGCCACATCGAAAGCTGAACAGACCACTTCCACCGACTCCTGCTCACTCAACTGGTCTATCAGCGCGTACGATCGAGTTCGTCCGACATCAAGAGAGCGGTAGCCTTTTTTAATATCGCTTTCTCCCGCTCCAACCGGTTGATCCGGGCTTCCAGCTCCTGGATCTTTTGCTGCTCAGGCGTCAACGCCTTGCTCTTCGGGGTCACACCCTGGCGCTCCGCCTCGAGCTGCTTCACCCAACGGCGCAAGGCCGAATCCACCACCCCCAGCGAACGGCAGGCGTCGATATGGCTGTAGCCTTGGTCCAACACTAGGGCCGCGGCCTCTCGTTTGAACTCGGCGGAAAACGTACGTCGTTGCTTGCTCATCAGACACCTCTCTCACGGCGAGGATTTTCGCCTAAATCGGTGTCCGG